>Ga0075428_100000001_pt1 | contig 772630 bp, 776 predicted proteins | sample RhiMetdeltSRZDD2_FD_75291 | JGI IMG/M metagenome (GOLD analysis project Ga0075428, IMG submission 75291) | Populus rhizosphere microbial communities from Tennessee, USA - Rhizosphere MetaG P. deltoides SRZDD2 | ecosystem: Host-associated > Plants > Roots > Rhizosphere > Soil | place: USA... | reverse complement strand
GCGCTGAGGTGCGTGCCGTAGAACTCGGTGCCGTCGGCAGTAGTTACGTACACCGACAACCCGCCGACCGCTTCCTGCACTTGCCGTAGGACGCCGTCGGCCGGCGACCGCACCGGCGTACCGATGGGAGCGAAGATGTCGGTGCCCTGGTGCAGGTGGAAGCTCGGGGTAAAGCGAGGCGCCCACCAATCGTCGGTGAACGTGGCGTATCCGGCGACCGGGAAGCGCCCGAACCCGACGATCGCGATCTGCTCGGGGGTGAGCCCGAAGTCGCGCAAGGGCTTGAGTGCGTCGAGGATCTTCCCGGTGTTGTTCGGCTTCGTCCGCTTGACCGAGTTGATCTTGCCGACGTACTCGGGCGGCACGATGCGCGGCGCGTTCGGATTGACGGTGGTCGTCGTGGTCGGCGCCGGCTTGCCCGTCGTCGTGACCGGCTTGGCCGTGGTGGTCGGCCCCGGCGCGGTCGCGGGCGGCGACGTGGTGGTCGGCGAGGGCAAGGGCGCGGCCGTCGTCGTCGTAGACGCCGGCACCGTCGTGGTGGTGGGCGTCTGGGCGACCGCCGCGATGGAGCCGCCGACGAACAGGGCGATCACCAGCGCAGCGAACGCGAGAACCGGGAGCCGCCTGCGTTTCACTGCGTCGCAGAGGTTACTGCCCGGACCCCTCAGTTACGCCATTCGCCGGCCCGCAGGCGAGCGATTCGCTCCTCGGTCGGCGGGTGCGTACGGAACAGGTTCGCGAACTGCACTTTTCGCCCGCTCAACGGGTTCACGATGAACATCGACGCGTGGGCGGTGTCGACGTTCATCGGGATCTGACGGGCGCCGGCTTCGAGCTTGGCCAGCGCCCGGGCGAGCGGCTCGCCGTCACCGAGCAACCGGGCGCCGGAGCGGTCGGCCTCGAACTCGCGGCTGCGGGTCAGTGCCATCTGGAGGATGCCGGCGGCCAGCGGCGCGAGCAGCATCAGCATGATCAACACGATCGGGTTCACGTTGTCGTCGTCGTCGCCACCGCCGAACCACATCGCCATGTACGCCGCGTACTGAATGCCCATCGCGATCGCGGCGGCGACCGAGCCGATGAGGATGTCGCGGTTGCCGACATGGCTGATCTCATGGGCGAGGACGCCCTTCAACTCGTCCCAGTCGCAGAGCTGCAAGATGCCCTGCGTGACAGCGACCGCCGCGTGGTGCGGGTTACGGCCCGTCGCGAACGCGTTGGGCTGCATGTCGGGCGTGACGTACAGCGCGGGCATCGGCATGCCCTTGGCCTCGGTCAGCTCGCGAACGATGCGGTAGTACTCCGGCATCTCCTGCTCGCTGACCGGCGTGGCCCGAGCGGCGCGGATCGCCAGCTTGTCGGAGAACCAGTACGAGCCGCCGACCATCACGAGCCCGATCACCAACCCGACGCTGGCACCGCCCGCCCCGCCGATCAGCTGGCCGATCAGGATGAGGAGGCCGCCCAGGGCGGCAAGGAGCACGAAGGTCTTGACCGTGTTCTTACTCACGCGTCCACCGTACCTAGGCGGCGTCCCTAGTCGTAGTAGCCCGAGTGGATGTAGACGCACGGCACGCCTTCGGCGCGGAACATCTCGAGGTTGCGCCGGTCGTCCTCGAACGCGAGCACCAGCTCGAACCCGTAACGCCGCAGGTCCTCGATCGTCCAGCGCTTGAACTCGCGCGCCGCCGCGTACTCGCCGTAGTCGCGCATGATCAGCAGGTCCCACCGCAGCTTGTAGCGGTCGAGCCAGGCCAGCGTCTGCGGTTGCACGCGCGCCGGCCGGCCAGTCAGCAGGATGATCTGGAGGTCAGCGTCCAACAGGTGCAGGAGTTGGGCGACGTCTTCGATCAGCGGATCGTCGCCGCACGCCGCGAAGAACGCGTCCCAGTTGCGACGGCCGCCCTCGATGTAGTGCTGGCGAGTCGCCGCGTCGGAGAGCACGCCGTCCATGTCGAACACGACGGCGCGCGACGGCTCGAGCCGCCCGTCGCGCCACTGCCAGTTGTCGGGAATCAATCTTCTTGGGGCGAGGTGGTCGCGCGCCGCTTGATCTCCTCAACGACAGCGGGGTCGGCGAGGGTGGTGGTGTCGCCCAGGTCGCGACCGTCGGCCACGTCGCGGAGCAGCCGCCGCATGATCTTGCCGCTGCGGGTCTTCGGGAGGTCGTCGGTGAAGATGATCGTCTTGGGTCGGGCGATGGCGCCGATCTTGGTGGCGACGTGCTTGCGAAGTTCCTGCCCTCGCTCGGCGCTGGCCTCCTGGCCGCCCTTCAACGTGACGAAGGCGATGATCGCCTGGCCCGTCGTGTCGTCTTTGGTCCCGACGACCGCGGCCTCGGCGACCGACGGGTGGTCCACGAGCGCCGACTCCACCTCGGTCGTCGACACGCGATGGCCGCTCACGTTCATGACGTCGTCGACGCGCCCGAGCAACCACAAGTAACCCTCGTCGTCGAGCTTGGCGCCGTCGCCGGCGAAGTACCGACCCTCGAAGCGACTCCAGTAGGTCTCGTGATAGCGCTCGGGGTCGCCGTAGATGCCGCGCAACATCGACGGCCACGGGCGGGTGAGCGTGAGGTAGCCGCCACCGACCTCGACCTTGTTGCCCTTGTCATCGACGACCTCGGCGCCGATGCCGGGGAGCGGGAACGTGGCCGAGCCGGGCTTGAGCGTGGTCGCACCGGGGAGCGGCGAGATCATGATGGCGCCGGTCTCCGTCTGCCACCACGTGTCGACGACGGGACAGTTACTGCCGCCGATGTGCTCGTAGTACCACATCCACGCTTCGGGATTGATGGGCTCACCAACCGATCCGAGAAGGCGCAGCGACGACAGGTCGTGCGCTTGTGGGTACTGCGTTCCCCACTTCATGAACGTACGGATGCCGGTCGGCGCGCAGTAGAGCGTCGTGACGCCATAGCGCTCGATGATCGACCACCACCGGTCCTTGTCGGGAAAGTCGGGCGTGCCTTCGTACATCACCGACGTCGCCCCGTTGGCGAGCGGTCCGTAGACGATGTAGCTGTGGCCGGTGACCCACCCGATGTCGGCGGCGCACCAATACACGTCGGATTCAGGATGCAGGTCGAACACGTAGCGGTGAGTGAACGCGACTTGCGTGAGGTAACCGCCGGTCGTGTGCATGATGCCCTTGGGCTTGGCAGTGGTGCCCGACGTGTACAGCAGGTACAGCAAGTCCTCGCTGTCCATCCGCTCGGGTTCGCACCGCGGGAACGCGTCGGCCATCAAGTCGTGCCACCACTCGTCACGGCCCTCGACCATGGTGACCTCGGTCTCGGTCCGGCGGACGACGACCACGTGCTCGATCGTCGGCGTCGCCTCCAACGCCTTGTCGGCGTTGACCTTGAGCGGGACCGCGCTGCCGCGTCGCCAGCCGCCGTCGGCGGTGATGAGCACCTTGGCTTCGGCATCGAGGATGCGGTCGCGCAACGCGTCGGCTGAGAAGCCGCCGAAGACGACCGAGTGCGGCGCGCCGATGCGTGCGCAGGCGAGCATCGCCACCGGCAGCTCGGGAATCATCGGCATGTAGATGTTGATGCGGTCGCCCTTCTCGACGCCGAGTCCCTTCAACACATTGGCGAACTTCTGCACGTCTTCGAGCAGCTCGGCGTAGGTGATCGTGCGGGTGTCACCCGGTTCGCCCTCCCAGTGGAACGCCACCCGTTCGCCCAGGCCGTTGGCCACGTGGCGGTCGAGGCAGTTGTAGGACACGTTGAGCTGACCGCCGATGAACCACTTGGCGAACGGCAGCTGCCAGTCGAGGATGGTGTCCCACTCCTGGTACCAGTCGAGGGCGAGGGCCTGGCGGGCCCAGAAGCCCTTCCAGTCGGCCGCCTCGTCGTAGAACGTCGCGCTCGTGACCAGGGCTTCCTTCTTGAACTCCTCCGACGGCGGGATCCGCCGGTCCTCGAGGAAGAGCGCTTCGATGGCCGCGGGCTCGTTGTCGCTATCCGGCATGCGGCCAACGCTATAGGCGGTCCGGCGCACCCGTATCCTGCCGGTGTGGCGTCACAGATCGAGCAGCTCGTCGATGCGACGCCCGCTTCCCGTGAGCGCTACGTCGACTTTTTGCGGGCGGCCAGCATCCTCGTCGTCGTGTTCGGCCACTGGACCATCGCCCTGATCGGGTGGGACAACGGCGTGATCCGCTCGACCAGCGCCGTCGGCCGCGCCCCCGGTCTTTGGCTGGCGACGTGGTTCTGCCAGGTGATGCCGGTGTTCTTCTTCGTCGGCGGCTACGCCAACTTCGTCGGCTATGAGTCGGCCCGGCGCCGCGGCGACTCGGTCGCCACATTCGTTCGCAGCCGCGTGCGCCGCCTGCTCGTGCCGTTCGTTCCGTTGCTCGCCGTGTGGGTCGTCATCCAGACGGCGCTGCATCTCTCCAACACCGGCGCACCCACCGGTCCTCGCATCGGCGGACTCGTGCTCCTGCGCGGCGTGCGGCCACCGGGGCAGACGATCCCGTTCGGACCTCTGTGGTTCCTCGCCGTGTACCTGATCGTCGTGTGCATCAGCCCATTGACCGTGGCGTTGCACCGCCGCTTCCGCTGGTGGGTTCCTGCGGTGTTCGTCGCCGGCGCCTTCGCCGCCGACCTCCTCGGCTTCGTCGGCGGCAACTCCGGGCTCCGGTACTTCAACGTGGTCTTCGTCTTCCTCTTCCCGCACCAGCTCGGCCACTTCTACGGCGACGGCACGCTCCTTCGTTGGCCGCGCCGTGCCTTCGGTGCGATGGCGGCGATCGGCCTGAGCGGGCTCGTCCTGCTCACCAATCCGTGGCTGTTCCGCCTCGCCGGGGCGCGACGGTTCGACTGGTTCCCCGGCATCGGCCACTACCCACGCAGCCTGCTTGGGACTGATGTGGAGTCGGTCTCCAACGCGTACCCGCCCACGCTGTGTTTCTTGTTCGTCGGGTTCTGGTTGATCGGGATGACGATGCTGGTGCGACCCGTGATGTCGCGCTGGCTGCAACGACGCGGGCCTTGGCGCGCGACCGTCATCGGCAACGCGTGGATCATGACGCTGTTCCTGTGGCACATGACCGCGTACCTCGCCGCGATCGTGTTGCTCTGGCCGCTCGGACTCGGTGCCGAGCGGGAGCCGACGGCCCGATGGTGGCTCGAGCGGCCGGTGTGGATTCTCGTGCCCGGCGTGTTGCTCGCCGGCTGCGTCGCGCTGTTCGGCCGTTACGAAACGCGCCGTACGCGCGCCACGACGACCTAGAGACCGGGGATGTCGACGCGGTAGCCGACGCTCTGACCGCCGTCGAGGACGAAGTCAGCGCCGCTGTAGAAGCCGCTCTCGTCGGACGCGAGGAAAACGATCGTGTTGGCCACGTCGAGCATCTCGGGCCGGCGCTTGAGCGGTGGCCGCGGCGGTGGCTTGATGTTCGCCAGCGCCGACGGGTCAAGCTTCTCCATGAAGGGCTTGACCATGTCGGGGTTCCCGGCTTCGGGACACACCGCGTTGACGCGAATGCCGAACGTGCCCAGCTCGACGGCCGCGGTCTTGGTGAGGCCGCGCACCGCGAACTTGCTTGCGCTGTACGCACTGGTGGCGCCGGCGACGTAGACCCCGTCGATGGACGACACGTTGATGATCGAGCCGCCACCGGCCGCCTTCATCGGCTCGATCGCGGCGCGGATGCCGAGAAAGGTCCCCAGGGCATTGACGCGCATGACCCGCTCGAAGTCCTCGACCGTCGTGTTGGCCAGCGACGCGAGCAGCAGGATGGCGGCATTGTTGACGAGGATGTTGAGGGGCCCGAACTGATCGACGGTGACGGCCATGACGTCACCCCAGTCCGCCTCGCTCGTGACGTCGAGATGCGCGTACGTCGCACCGAGTTCGGTCGCGGTGGCGCGACCCTCATCGTCGAGGATGTCGGCGATCACCACCCGCGCACCCTCCTCGACGAACCGGGCCGCCGTCGCCGCGCCCGTGCCGCGCGCGCCTCCGGTGATCAACGCGACCTTGCCGTCGAGTCGTCCGCTCATATGGTTCGTGGCCTCCTAGGTAAGAACCCGCTCGTTCGGGCGACGTACTCGGCGTACCCCGGGCGCGAGCGGCCGAGACGGCGTTCCAGCAAAGCCTTGCCGGTGACGCGCACGAGGAGGAACGTCATCAGCGCCGGCGCGAACACTGTTAGCACGCCAACCCAGTGGCCGGCGACAACCAGCCAGATCCCCCACCAGACGCAGGCGTCGCCGAAGTAGTTGGGATGTCGCGTGTACCGCCACAGCCCGCGGTCCATGACCTCATCCGCATTCGCCGGCTCGGCTTTGAACCGCGCCAGCTGGAAGTCGCCAACCGCCTCGAAGGTGAGGCCGATGGCCCATAACCCCACGCCGAGCCACACGTTGACCGCGACATGCGGATTCTCGACGTACCCGCCGACCTGGATCGGCATGGACACGAGCCACATCATCAGTCCCTGGAACAGGAAGACATGGACCAACGCGTGGCGGTTGAAGCCCTCGCCGACCCGGCGGCGCATCGCCGTGTACCGGCGGTCCTCGCCCTTGCCGTGGTTGCGCGACCACAGATAGCCGCCGAGGCGGAAGCCCCACGTGGCGGCCATGACGAAGAGGAGCCAGCGACGGGCCGACGGGCCCGATCCAAGGGCGAGCGTGACACCGGCGACGACGGCGAAACCCGGGCCCCAGAAGATGTCGATGATGCTGACGTCCTCGATGCGCACCGCGACCGCCCACAGCGCCGAGACACACGCGCCCACCGCGAGCGCGCTGACAACGACGTTTAGCCCCAGGCCGCCCCAGTCCATCTACGGCAGTTGGTCGCCGCGAACCCACACGGCGTGAAAGCCGATGGGGACACGACCGGGGAGCAGCACGCGCGCGACCGGTCCGGCGCCCAGGTCGGCCGCGTCGAGAACGACGACCTCGGATCGTTGCTCGACCTCGTCCTGCACGAAGCTCACGAGATAGCCGTCGTCCTCGGCTCGGCCCGGACTCATCGTGCGCGGTGCGAACGGCGCCTCGCTCCCCCACCGGCCGTCGCCGAACCAATGTCGGTCGCTGTCGCCGGTCTGGGTGTCGTACTTCACGATGCCGTCGAACAGCAGGCTCGGCTCCGGCGAGATGCGCATGTTGTACGCGTAACGCGTGGGCCGGCCGAGGCGGCTCACGTCCATCGTCGGGAACTCGGTGTTGTCGTCATCGAGATACGCCTCTGACGTCGCGCCGGTCACCAAGTTGAACCGGTAGCGATAGAGGTGGGCGTCGAGCCGGAGGTACGACAGCATCTTGGCCAAGGGCCCGACCGCGTCCTCTCGCGGCGCCGGCTTGGTCACCCGGCACAGGTCGAGGACGATCTCGTCGCCCTCCTCCCACGCGTTGACCGAGTGGTACACGTAGCACGGGTCGGCTTCGAACCACCGGATCTCGTCAGCGCGACCGCGACGCGGGATCACCCCGAAGCGAGCGGGAAGGTCGGTGTCGAAGAGGATCTTGTGGCGCCCTTGGCGGAGCGCGACCGGGTCGTTGATCAGCGGCAGATCCATGAGGATCGAGTAGTGCTCGGTGGCGGCCATGTCGTGCGGGAGCCGCGCACCGGGCAAGTCGATGTCGACGAGATGGCTGAGCCGGCCGTCGGCGCCGACGACGCCGTATCGCATATACGGCGGCACCGGGCTGTAGTCGAAGAACAGCAGCTCGCCGGTGTGCTCGTCGACCTTGGCGTGGGCCGAGACCTGGCACGGCCGCGTGCCCTGGAAGTCGTCGACGCCGAGGGTCTCGAGCGTGAGCGGGTCGATCGCGTAGGGCTCGCCGGCCATGTACCAAGTGGCCAGCACCCGGTCCCGGAAGTACACGAGGTCGGTATTGGCCGAGTCCTTGAGCGGTAGCCGCAGGCCCAGGTCCGGGTTGCCGGACGGATTCTCCATGACACCGGTGAACAGCGGCGCGTGCTCGGCCGACTCGCGCTCGAACGCACGCGTGCGGATCCACCGGTTGCGGTACGACGCCTGACCGTTGCGGAACCGCAACGCGTGGACCATCCCGTCGCCGTCGAACCAGTGGTAGCGACCGGGCGGCGCAAACTGGGGATTGGGTCCGTTGCGAACGAACACGCCGTCGAGATCGGGCGGGATCTCGCCGATCACTTCGAGGTCGTCATCGGTGCGTTCCTCGGTGACCGGACTGAACAGACCGGCCAGATAGGGGTTCGCCTCGACGAGCGTGTCAGTCACGGACCCATTCGAGCACGCGGAAGGCGCCGAGGCCGGACGGATCGGTCAGCGCGTCGGCTTCGTGCACACGACTGCGGCTTTTGAGCGCCTCGAGGTCGCCGATGTGGGCGCGCTCCCGCCAGGCGGCGCGCGCGTCTTCGACGATGGCGTCAAGACCGTGCGCCCTGAGGAACTCGGCCTGCGACGTGTTCGCCGTCGGCGCGGGGAGTTGGTCGACTGCCACCTCGCATGTGATGTCCTGCGTCCCCGGCTGGTCTAGGGGGTGACCGCCGCGGCCGTGGGCCCGGTAGGTCCGCAGCCATTCGGTCCAGGGCCGAATCGCCATCGACTGCGTCGTATCGCAGTAGTCGATGGCGACGACGCGCGGCGCGGCCGCGGCCGCCTGGCGGACCCACGCGGCCGCGCGCTCCTGGAGCGGGATCCGTGCTCCGACCGGTGCGTCGAAGGCATAGTCGATCGACTGCAACACCTCGGCGCCGTCCTCGACGTGGACCTCGAGCCAACCGTCGGGCCCGCGTTCGAGCAGGCGAAACGGGAGATTGTCGAGCAACTCGTTGGCGAGGATCACGCCGTCGACGTGGTCTGGCATGGCGTCGGCGAACTCGACTTCGATGTACTCGACGTCGAGCACCGACTCGATGCTCCGTCGCAACGCGCCGGAGCCAGCGCCAACTTCAACGATCGTCCTCGCGCCGTCCACCGCCGTCGCCAGGACCTCACCGAACAGCGGGCCGAGCTCGGGGCTGGTGATGAAGTCCCGCCCCCGGCCTGCGCCCCGGCCGCTCGCGTAGAACCCGTCTTGGCCGTACAACGCGCGGTCGACGAACTCGTCGAACCGCACGGCGACTAACGAGCGAGTGACGCGAGGTCGCCGAGGCGGGCGAAGACTTGCGGGTAGACGCCGATGGCGACGACCGACACCGCGCAGATACCCAGGGCGGCGGCGAGCGGCGCCGGAATCCGGATCGGCGACACGTCGCCGTCGGGGGCCGGGCTCATCCACATCTCGCGGGCGATGCCCGCGTAATAGAAGAGCGCGATCACCGAGTTCACCGCGGTGATGACACCAAGGACGACCGCCGACGGTGTGCCGGCGCGCAGCACCGCAAGGAATATGTAGAACTTGGCGAACCATCCGCCAAGCGGCGGGATGCCGGCGAGCGAGAACACGAAGAACGTCATCAGCACGCACAGGCCCGGCGCGTAGGACATGAGCCCGCCGTAGGACGAGATCTCGCCCGAGCGCGTCTTGCGCGCCACCGCGATGACGACGGCGAAGGCGCCGAGGTTCATCGCCGCGTAGATGAGGAGGTACACGATGCTCGCGGTCTTGGCCGTGTCGAGCGCGCGCGCATTGGCTCCGGCAACGGCGAAGGGCACCATGATGTAGCCGGCCTGGGCGATCGATGAATACGCCAGCATGCGGACGATGTTCGTCTGCCGCAGCGCGATGAGGTTGCCGACGGTCATCGAGAGGGCGGCGAGCACCCAGAACAGGGGCCCCCACACCGCGGACTGGCCAGGGAACGCGATGAAGACGAGCTGGAACAGGGCGACGAAACCGCCGGTCTTGGACGCCACCGACAGGAACGCGGTGACCGGTGTGGGCGCGCCCTCGTAGGTGTCGGGCGCCCAGAAGTGGAACGGCACGGCCGAGACCTTGAACGCGAAGCCGACGATGATGAAGAAGATGCCGACCGTCACCACTGGGGCGGTCTCGGCGCCGGCCAGCTTGCCGGCGATCTCCGGGAGCACGGTCGTTCCCGTGACGCCGAAGATCAGCGACATGCCGTAAAGCATCACCGCCGACGACAGCACCCCGAGCAGGTAGTACTTCAGCGCCGCCTCGTTACTCCGCAGGTCGCGCTTGCGCCAGCCGGCGAGCATGTACGCCGGCAGCGAGAGCAGCTCGAGGGCCACGAAGATCGAGATCAGGTCGCGCGCCGAGGACATGACGACCATCCCGAGTAACGACGACAGGACGAGGAACGCGAACTCGCCCTCGTAGTAGTCGCCTTCCTCGATATAGCGCGTGCTCATGAGCAGCACGACGTAGCCGACGACGAAGAACAGCGCCTTCAGCAGTAGGGAGAAGTTGTCGACGACGTAGGCACCGCCGAACATCGACCGGTCGGTGCCGTCGACCGCCAACGTGAGTATCGGCACCAAGCTGGCCAGCACGCCGATGCCGGCCAGGTTGGTGACGAGGACTTTTTGGTCCTCGCGGGCGATCAACAGGTCGACGAGAAGGATCACGATGATCGTCGACGTGAGGACGATCTCGGGCGCGAGCGCGTGATAGTCGATGTATGGCGCGCGGAACACGGCGAGCAGCACTAGTGCGCAACCGCCGCGAGGGCCGCACTCACCGACTGCACCGCGCTGTCGGTCACGTTGAACAACAAGCCGGGCGCCACGCCGAGGGCGACGATGAGCGCCAGCATCGGCGCCCACGCCAGCCACTCGGGACCGTGCACGTCGTGGATGTGCGCGTTGGCGAACTCTTCCTTGGGCGTTCCGAATGCGGTGCGCTGGAACATCCAGAGCAGGTAACCCGCGGCGAGCACCGTGCCGATCGACGCGATGACCATGAACGTGCGGAACATCGGCAGCGACAAGCCGTGCGCCGGGTTGTACGCCGAGAGGATCGCCGGGAACTCACCCCAGAAGCCGGCCAAGCCCGGGAGCCCGAGCGAGGCCATGGCGCAGAAGCCGAGGATCCAGCCCAGCTTGGGCGCTTGCACCAACAGGCCACCGAGCCGAGACAGCTCACGGGTGTGGAAGCGCTCGTGGATCGAGCCAGCCAGGAAGAACAGCATGCCGGTGATCAGCCCGTGAGCGACCATGCCGAACACCGCGGCGTTGATGCCGTAGCTCGTGAGCGTCGAGATACCGAGCATCACGAACCCCATGTGCGCGACCGACGAGAAGGCAATGAGCCGTTTCAAGTCGGTCTGGGCCAGACAGCCGAGCGCGCCGTAGATGATGCCGATCACCGACAGCAGTCCGATCCACGGCGCCCATGCATGAGCGGCCTCGGGCAGGATCGGCAACGCGATCCGGATGAAGCCGTAGGTACCGAGCTTCAGGAGGATCGCGGCCAGGATCACCGAGCCGACAGTTGGTGCTTCGGTGTGCGCGTCGGGCAGCCAGGTGTGGAACGGGAACATCGGGACCTTGATGGCGAAGCCCATGAAGAGGCCGCCGAAGATCAGGAGCTGGGTGCCGCGCGCGATGGCCGAGCCGTTGTTGATCAGCTCGGGGATGTCGAACGTCTGGCCCGCCTTGAAGTACAGGGCGAGGAACCCCAGGATCATCAGGGCCGAGCCGAACAGCGTGAACAGGAAGAACTTGATCGACGCGTACTGACGGTTCTCGCCGCCCCAGACGCCGATCATGAAGTACATCGGGAGCAGCACCAACTCGAAGAAGACGAAGAACAAGATCAGGTCTTGCGAGACGAACGTGCCGTTCATACCCGTCTCCAGGACGAGCAGCAGGATGAGGAACGCCTTCGGATTGCGCGGCTCGGGGAAGTGATCCCACGAGTAGATGACGCACAGGGCGCTGATGAGCATCGATAGGGCGAGCAGCGGCAACGAGATGCCGTCGATACCGACGTGGTACCGGCTGTTGATCACGTCGATCCACGGGCGGTTGACGACGAACTGCAGCTTGTCGCTGGCGCCGTAGTCGAACTGCACCAGCAGGTAGACGCCCACGCCCGCCGTCAGCAGCGTGACGAGGAGGGCGACGCTCTTGATGCCTATCTCGCTCTCCTTGGGCCACAGCATCAAGACGAGTGCGCCCGCCATCGGCAGGAACACCGCCGCGGTGAGTGCCCAACTCTCGTAGTTCACGTCGATCCCTTCAGCCCTATGCCCACACGATGAGTGCGATGGCGAACATTGCAGTAGCGGCGAACAGCACGGCGGCGTATTGCTGCACGCGGCCGGTCTGAATGGTGCGCAGCCAGCCACCGCCTTCTTCGGCGGACACGCCAGCGCCGTTCACCAAGCCGTCGACCACCTTCTGGTCGATGACGTCGTAGGTAAATGCCGCCGCACCCCGCGCCCCGGCCGCGGCGCCGTGGACGACGCCGTCGAGCACGTTCTGGTTGAACCAGTACGCGGCGCGAGCAAGCGGACCCTTGATGCCCCCGACGATCACGCCCGTGTAGAGATGGTCGAGGTAGTACCGGTTGGCGAGCAGTTGGTAGCCGCCACGCGCCAAACCACTGCGGTCGGTCAGGCCGCGCGGGCCGAGGTTGCGGAAGTAGTAGGCGCCGGCCAAGAGAATCCCGACGAGGCCGGCGACGGTTCCCATCGTCGCCGCGGTCACGTTGAAGCCGTACTCGGGAACGTGGGCGTGCTCGATGGCCTCGTTCAGCGTCCAGCCGCCGAAGCGCTGGCCGACGGCGAGGAAGCCGGCGACGATCGAGAAGAACGACAACACGACGAGTGGGCCGGTGATCGCCGGCGGCGATTCGTGCGGATGGCCGTGACCGCGGTACTCGCCGAAGAACGTGAGGTACACGCAGCGCGTCATATACGCCGCGGTCATCACCGCGCCGATCAGGCCGACCCACATGAACACGGTGAAGCCGTTCTTGCCCGCGGCGTTGAGGATCTCGTCCTTGGACCAGAAGCCGGCGAGCGGCGGCAGTCCGGCCAGCGCGATCGAGCCGATCAAGAACGTGCGGTACGTCGTGGGCATGTGCTTCTTCAGACCGCCCATGTCCTTCTTCATGTCGAAGGAGTGGTGCGAGCCCGAGTGACTCACCGAGCCGGCGCCGAGGAACAGGTTCGCCTTGAAGAAGGCGTGGGTGAAGAGGTGGAAGATGGCGCCGGTCCACGCGCCCACGCCGAGGCCCATGATCATGTAGCCCAGCTGGCTGACCGTTGAGTAGGCCAGGACCTTCTTGATGTCGTCCTGCACGAACGCCAACATGGCGGCGATCAGGATCGTGATGCCGCCGATGATGGCGATGAGGTTGATCCCACCGTCACCAATGTTGAACGCGGCCCAGAACACGCCGTAACAACGGGCGACGACGTACACGCCGGCCACGACCATGGTGGCGGCGTGGATGAGCGCCGACACCGGCGTGGGGCCGGCCATGGCGTCGGGCAGCCACGTGTGCAGCGGGAACTGCGCGCTCTTGCCGATCGGCCCCATGAACAGGGTGATGGCGCCGACGAGCAGCATCGTGTGGCCGATGTGACCTTCGAGGGCGGCGTGGTTGATCGCCGCGATGTTGAAGGTGTCGGCGGCGAAGAACAGGATGATGATGCCGATCATGAAGCCGGCGTCGCCGGTTCTCGTGGTGAAGAACGCCTTGAGGGCGGCGTTGGAGTTGTCCTTCTCCTCCCACCAGTGGCCGATCAGCATGAACGAGCACAGGCCCACCAGCTCCCAGCCGACGAGCAGCAACAGGAGGTTGTCGGCCACGACGAGCAGCAGCATCGAGGCGGTGAACAGGCTCAGTGCCGCGTAGAAGTGCGTGAATCGCCGGTCGTCCTTCATGTACGCGCTCGAGTAGATGTGGACGAGCAACGAGATAAAGGTGACGACGAACAGCATCATCACGGTCAGGCCGTCGATGTGGATGCCGGCGCCGATCTGGACCATCCCGTTGTGGAACCACGTGAAGCCCCGCTCCACCGGTTCGCGGAGATGTGACTCGTGGTCGACCGGCAGGCGGATCCACTGGATCGCACACCCGGTCGCCAGCAACCAGCTGACGAGCAGCGAGAGGATGCCGACTTCGGACCCCTGCCGGGGCAGGCGCTTACCGAAAAGCAGGATCACGGCGAAGGACGCCGCCGGGATGGCGGGAATCAACCACGCGTTGCGAAGAAGCGTCACGCCCTAGCCCTTCATCAGGTCGATCTCGGTCACGTCGATCGACCTCCGGTTGCGGTAGATGAGTAGGACGATGGCCAGGCCGACGCCCACCTCGGCGGCGGCGATGGCGATGACGAAGAGCGCGAACACCTGGCCGGCGACGGTGTGGTTGAACGCGCCGAACGCGATGAGGTTGATGTTCACGCTGTTGAGGATCAGCTCGACGGCCATGAGAACCAGCACGCCGTTGCGGCGGGCCAGCACGCCGTAGACGCCCATGCAGAAGAGGAGGGCGCCCAGCAGAAGGAAGTAGTTCAGCATCATCGCTAGTCGCGCCTCGCCAGAACGATGGCGCCGACGAGGGCGGCGAGCAGCAGGACAGAGACGACTTCGAACGGCAGCAAGTAGGTGCTGAAAATCGAGTCGCCGACCTGGGCGGTGGTCTGCGGACCGCCGGTGAAGCGGATCTTCGCACCGCTGAACGCGTCGTTGAGCGTCCACGCCAGCACGCCGAAGAGCAGCAGCGACACGAGCACGGCCAGCCAGCGTTGGTCGTTGTCGAGGTCCGAGCTCCGCCCGATGGGCGCGCGCGTGAGCATGATGCCGAAGAGGAACAACACGATGATGGCGCCGATGTAGATCAGCACCTGCACGACGGCGGTGAACTCAGCGGCCAGCAGGATGTACTGGGCCGCGACGCCGGCGAGCACGACGACGAGGTACAGCGCGGCGCGCACGACGTTGGTGGACGTGACGACGCGGAACGCGGCGAACACCATGGCCGCCGCGATCACGAAGAAGGAGATGTTCTGCGCCTGCATGGAACTTACTTAGCGCCCTTCTTCGCCTCGGCCCCGACCTCGAGCGCGGGCTTGTCGGGCACCGTCGCCATCCACTCGCCCAGCTTGTCCTTGTCGTGCAGGAGATCGGCGATGCTCGGCTCGGAGTACTCGTACTCGGGGCTCCAGAACAACGCATCGAACGGGCACACCTCGACGCAGATGCCGCAGTACATGCACAGCGCGTAGTCGATGTCGAAGCGGTCGAGGTACTGCACGCTGCGCGGCTTGCCGCCCTCGCGCCGCGGCGGCGCCTTGTCCTTGTGACCCTCGATGTAGATGCACCAGTCGGGGCACTGGCGTGCGCACAGCATGCACACCGTGCAGTTCTCTTCTTTGAGCGCGATCACGCCGCGGGAGCGCGGGGCCAGCGCTTCCTTCTCGTGCGGGTACTGCACCGTCACCGTCTTCTGCGTCATCGTCTTGAACGTGACGCCGAGACCCTTGATGAGGCCGGGGAGCTTGGGCATCAGAAGACCACCTTGAGGATTCCGGTCGCGGTGATGTTGATCAGCGAGAGCGGGATGAGGTACTTCCACGCGAAGGTCTGGAGCTGGTCCTCGCGGAAACGCGGATACGTGAAGCGGATCCAGAAGATCAGGAACGAAACACCGATGATCTTGGCGCCCAACGCCAGTGGCCCGATGACGTCGGCCATCGCGCCGTGGACCCCCGGCACGTACCACCCGCCGAGGAACAACGTCGCCGCGATCGCCGCGAACGCGAATGCGGTGGCGAACTCGGCGATGAAGAACAGCAGGAAGCGGATCCCCGAGTACTCGGTGAGGTAGCCGGCAACCAACTCCGATTCGGCCAGCGGCATGTCGAACGGCGTCTGGGTCAACTCGGCCTGCATGGCGACGAGGAAGATGAAGAAGCCGACGAACTGCGTGAGGATGAACGGGGTGCCGATGCCGGTGAAGCCGAAGATGGCGCCGTCGGCCTGCTGGTGCACGATCGTCTGGAGGCTGAGGCTCTGGGCCTGCACGACGACGCCGACGATCGCCAACACGAGGGGCAACTCGTAGGCGATGAGCTGGCCGGCGGCCCGCAGCGCGCCCATCAATGAGTACTTGTTGGCCGACGCCCATCCCGCCATCAGGACGCCGAGCACGGAGAGCGACGACATGGCGAGGGCGAAGAAGATGCCGGTGTCGAAGTCCTCGACGATGAGGCGCGGGCCGGCCGGAATCACGACGTACACGAGGAACGTCGACGCGAGCACGACGAACGGCGCCAGCGCGAACACGCGGCGATCGGCCTTGCTCGGGAAGATGTCTTCCTTCTGGAGGAACTTGCCGAACTCAGCCATGAGCTGCAGCAACCCGTGCGGACCGGCCTCCATCGGGCCGAGCCGGCTCTGCATGTGCGCCATCATCTTGAACAGGAAGCCGTAGACGAGGATGAACGCGCCGGTGACCACCGTCAGCAGGATCACGACAAGCTTGAGCGTCGTGGTCTGCCAGTAGGCCGGGTTCAGCGCGAGCAGGGCGTGCACTAGCGGTCGATGTCCCCAAGGATGAAGTAGAGGCTCGAGAGGATCGTGATGATGTCGGGGACGTAGACGCCCTGGAGGAGCCACGGAACGATCGAGACATTGTTGAACGACGCGCTGCGGATCTTGCAGCGGAACGGACCGAGCCCGCCCTGGCTCACGACGTAGTAGCCCATCTCGCCGAGCGGGTTCTCGGTATGGACCCACGCCTCGCCGGCCGGGACCTTGATGATGCGGGGGACCTTGGCCATGATCGGCCCCGCGGGCAGGCCGTCGAGCAACTGATCGACGATCTTCGACGCCTCACGCGTCTCTTGGAGACGGACCCAATAGCGCGCGTAGCTGTCGCCGTCGACGTGGGTCCACACCTTCCAGTCGCAGTGCTTCCACGCGAGCGGCGAGTCCTCGTCGCGGCGGATGTCCCAGTCGACGCCGCTGGCGCGGATGTTGGCGCCGGACAGGCCGTAGTCGAGGCCGACCTGCGCCGGGATGACGCCGATGCCGCGCATGCGCTGGGCGAATATCTCGTTGCCCATCAGGAGCGTCTCGAGCTCGTCGCAGAAGTCGCGCACGCGGTGCATGACGTCCTTGCACTCGTCGACCCAGCCCTTGGGGAGGTCGTCCTTGAGCCCGCCGATGCGGTCGTAGTTCGGGTGGAAGCGTCCGCCGGTGGCCGACTCGATCAGGTTGAGGACGTGCTCCCGATCGCGGAACGCGTAGAAGACCGGTGTGATGGCGCCGAGCTGGGCGCCCATCTCGCCGAGGAACAACGTGATATTGGCGATACGCGCCATCTCGAAGAGGATCGTGCGGATCCACTGCGCGCGCGGCGGGGCATCGATGCCCATCAGCTGCTCGGCGGCGAGGATGAACGGCACTTCGTTGGCGAAGCTGCTCAGCCAGTCAATGCGGTTCACCAGCGTGGTGATCTGCGGGTAGGTGCGGACCTCGGTGAGCTTCTCGTAGCCGCGGTGCATATAGCCGCACACCGGGTCGGCCCACACGACTTGCTCGCCGTCGAGGCGCACGACGATGCGCAGCGTGCCGTGCGTAGCCGGATGCTGCGGGCCGATGTTGAGGGTCATGCCCTCGGTCTCGAGCTCGATGTTGATGCGCGCGTCGGCCGCCTGGCCGGCGATGTACATCGACTTCTGATGGTCAGTCACGGTCATTCGGCTGCTACCTCCTCGCCTTCCGCGGGCTCATCGTCGGCGCCCCCCGGCATCGGTTCGACGTCGACGAGCCCGGGCCACGGCTTCACTTCGCGAGCGAGCAGCGGGAAGTCCTTGCGACCCGGGAAGCCTTCGAACTCGCCGGGCAGGTAGAGGTGCCGCAAACCCGGGTGGCCGACGAAGTTGAAGCCGTACATCTCCCACGTCTCGCGCTCGTGCCAGTCGGCGCCGGCGAACACCGTCGTCCACGTGTCGACCTCGGGATGCGCCTCGTCCAGGTCGGCCTTGAAGGTGACCCCGACGAACCGACGGACGTCATAGACGCGCGCCAGCACCTGGAAGCGAGAGTCGCCGCCGGCCACGCCCGAGCTCTGCTCGGTGCTGCCGGTGCTGCCGTCGCCCGCCGACGGATCGGGATCCCAGATCTTCTCGCCGGACAGGTCGGGGTTGGGCAGCCAGTCGATGGCCGAGAGGAAGCAGAAGTAGTCGAAGCCGTGACGCTTGGCCGACTCGCCCGCGGCGCGCCACGCGTCGCGGTTGACCCGGATCCACACGTCGCCGTTGGCGACCTCGGTCTCGACCACCGCGTCGCCCAAGTCCTTCGTGAACACGGCAACGATGCCCTGGCGGAGTTCGTCGACGGGCGGCGGGGCCGACGCGTCGTCGGCGGACTCGGCCGCGGGTGCGGCCTCGGTGTCAGGCGCCGACGACAATGGGGTCTCCGCGCCAGCGTTCGGCTGGGTCCTCGGTCTTGATGCGCTGCTGGAGCATCACGATGCCTTCGAGCAGCGCTTCGGGACGGGGCGGGCAGCCGGGGACGTACACGTCCACCGGCAGGATCTGGTCGACACCCTTGGTCACCGAGTAGCTGTCCCAGTAGGGCCCGCCGCAGTTCGCGCAGCTGCCCATCGAGATCACGTACTTCGGATCGGGCATCTGTTCCCACAGGCGGCGGATCGGCGGGGCCATCTTGTCGGTGACCGTCCCCGAAATCACGACCAAGTCGGCCTGGCGGGCGCTGGCCGGGAACGGGATGACGCCGAGACGCATGACGTCGTAGCGCGGGGAGGCGAAGGCGGCGCCCATCTCGATCGCGCAGCACGCCAGGCCCCACTGGTACACCCAGAGCGAATAGCTGCGGGCCAGGTTGAGGAGCTTGGTGAGGGGCTTGGGCGATCGGCCCGACTCGATCAGACCCATCGAAGGACGCCCTTCCGCCACGCGTACACGAGGCCGAGCAACAGGATCACGATGAATATGAGCATTTCGACCAGGCCGAACACGCCCAAGGTCTCCAGGCGGACGGCCCACGGGAGGATGAACACGGCCTCGACGTCGAACATCACGAACAGCAGGGCGAAGATGTAATAGCGGATCTGGCTCTGGCTCCAACCGGTGCCGACCGGGTCCACACCTGACTCATAGGTGATGTATTTCTGCGGCTGCGGACGGGTCGGCCGGAGCGCGCTGCCGAGCGTGAGGACGAGCCCGACAATCAGCATCGCCGCCCCTCCAAAAACCGCAACGGTGAGGAAGCTCCGGAGGTAGTCGGACATCGCGGCCGATGCTAGTGATGCCTTTCACGTAGAGGCAATCTCCCGGCCATCACCGGGTTTATTTCCCGGGCTAGCGGTTGCGGACGGCCTGGAGCTCCTCGGCGCGGAAGTCGTCGATGCGGCCCTCGGTTCGGAGCCCGCCGAGCCGGCCCGACTCCCCGTTGAGGTGCCACACGGCGCTCCATCGTTGGGTCACGACGACGTCGCATGCGCCGACCCGTTCGTACACGTGGGTGACGGTGCCGTTGGGCCAGGGCCCGCCCGCCTCGTCGTAGGGGCCGCCCGACGTGCCGTCGCCCCAATCGACGTAATACGGACCGGTCGCGTCGATAACGAGCTCGCCGCGCGGCGTGTCGCGAGTGAATTGCGCGGTCGGGAGGTCGCCGGTCTCGAGGTACGACTTTCGCCCGGTCACGGCCCAGCCTGGCGCGATGCGAGGCGCCGGCTTCGGCAGCGGGACCGTGCCCCAGAACGACTGCGCCTCGGCGGCGGCGCTCCCGGCCGGCGCCGGGCTGCTCGGGCACATCGGGAAGTCACGGGTCAGCCGGCGCCAGCGGTCCTCATCGGCCACCGCGGCCGTCTCCGCTTCGGCCTGCGTGTCGTAGCGGCGGTACTCAGTCGCCACACAGGTTTCGCCGTTGCGCTGGTCCAGGTACGGGTGCTCCTCGTAGTACCCACCCGACGTTCCCCCACCGCCGCCACCACTTGCCGTCCCACCCGACTCATGGCCGGAGTACTCGACCGATCCACCATCCGCGCCCTGATGAACCTCCGTGGGATCGGCGAGCGCTGGCGCAACGAACAGCACGAGGGCGAGCGCGATCACTACGCGCATGGGAGGTTGCCGGACTTGAGATCCTTGGCGATGACCCACGACGTCGGGTTCGGAGCAGCTCGAGGCCGCGACGCCAAGCTGATCTTGCCCGCCGATGGCGCAATTGGCTCGCGGCGAACCGCGTTGTAGTCGTTCGAGACCTCGACGGCAACGCAATCGACGCGCACGGCGAGCACCTTTGTGACGGCGATCTTCCGATCCCCAGGATCCGCTCGAAATCCCGCAAGACCACCATCAATCTGCTCGTTCCAGACCTCGGTCGCATCATGAAACGCGTCGTCGGTGAGGATCGAGTGGAGGAGGTTGGCGGCCTCGGGGGTTATGCGTCGGTTGGCGACGATGAGGCGGGTGGCGTCGCCGTTGATCTTCTCGAGCGCGAGGAAGACGCGGTTGAGGTAGGGGATGTCGATCGTGGCGGGCACGGCGTAGGGGTCGGTCGTGGACGTCGAGCCCGGAACCGTGGCGCCGGTGGACGATCGATCGCTCGAACTGCAGGCACAGAGCAACAGGAGCGCAAATACCATCCCGTTTCGTGCCTTTCGATGCACTTCGGTGAGATTCCCACAGGCATAGGCGAAAAGCAACGGGGTCGTACGATGGCCCTATGGCGCCCAGCTATCACCGCCTGGGTGAGGTTCCGCCGAAGCGCCACGTGGCGTTCCGGGCGCCCGATGGCCGGCTGTACGAGGAGGAGGTCGTCGGGCTCGAGGGCTTCGGCGGCCGCTACTCGATCCTGTACCACCGCCACGCGCCGACCCGGGTGAGCAAGGTGGCCGCGGTCGACCCGACGCCGCCAGCGCCGACCGGCAGCGCCGACACGACGTTGCGCCACCACCTCTTCCGCACCGCGGGCGACGGCGCCGAGCCCAGCGGCGACGAGCTGGCGAACCGCACCGTGCTCATGTGGAACGACGACGTCCGACTGGCGGTGTCGTCGTTCGGCGGCGATGCGGGGCGGGTGACGCGCAACGGCGGCGCCGACGAACTGCACTTCGTCCACGAAGGCGGCGGCCGGATGGAGTCGGTGTTCGGCGCGCTCGACTACCGCGCCGGCGACTACGTCGTCATACCGAAAGGCACGACCCATCGATGGCGGCCGGCGGGGGCCGTCAACCGCCACTTCGTCATCGAGACGCCGGGCGCAGTCCGGCTCCCACGGCGCTATCAGAACGGCGAGGGGCAGCTCCTCGAACAAGCGCCGTATTGGGAACGGGACTTCCGCGCGCCCGCCGAGTTGTTGAGCAACGACGATCCGACGCCGACCGATGTGTGGGTGCGCGTCGGTGACCGCACCGCGGTGTACACCCTCGACCACGACCCGTTCGACGTCGTGGGCTGGGACGGCCACCTCTATCCGTACGCGTTCTCGATCCACGACTTCGAGCCGATCAGCGGCCGTCAGCACCAGCCGCCGCCGGTGCACCAGACGTTCGAGCTGGACCACGCGGTGGTGTGTTCGTTTTGCCCGCGGCGGCTCGACGACGGCGCCGACGTCATCACCGCGCCGTATAACCACGCCAACCTCGACAGCGACGAGGTCATCTATTACGTGAGCGGCGCGTTCTTCAGCCGGCGCGGCATAGAGAGCGCGGCGCTCAGCTTCCACCCGCGCGGCATCCCGCACGGGCCGGCGCCCGGTGTGGCCGAGGCGTCGATCGGCCAGACTCACACCGAAGAGCTGGCGGTGATGGTGGATACGTTCCGCCCGCTCAAGGTGGCAGCGGCGGCTGATCCGTTCGACGATCCGGCGTACCCCACGAGCTGGGTCGCGAGCTGACCCGCATGGCCTCTCGTCGCATCGCGCTCGGCTTGTTGAGCGGCGCCGCCTTTGTCGTCGCCGCCGGGGCGGCCGCGCCGCCCGCCGTCGCCCAGACGAGCTTGAACGACTGCGACGTGCGGGTGGGCGGCCACCGTTTCGCCAACGGCAGCCACGTCTCGCTGCCAACCAGCCGCCCGGCGACGATCGCGGTCACCGCGCTCGACGAGAAGCCCCGCTACCGGGTCGAACTCGAGCTGGCCGGCGTGCGCTCGACCGTCGGCACCGGTCGGGGCAGCGACTTCGGGTGGCAGCGCGAGCTGAACGTCAAGCGCTACGCCACGTTCGGCGTCGGCACGTACCGCTTGCACGTCCGCACGACGGTCGACGGTGCGCCGTGCGTTGTCACCGGCCTCATCGACCTCAGCGGACGGGCGCCCGTCACCACCCTCGCCGGGGGTCTGGCCACGCTGGCCGCCCTCATCGGTGTCACCGGGCTCGCGCTGATCCTGTTCCGTCGCGGCGGCAAACCGTTGAACACGCGACAGGGGTTCAGCGTCGACGATCCGCTAGGCGAGTTCGTCGCCGTGGCCACGCCGGGCGACTACGCGGGGTGGGCCGAGGTCGCGTGCGACCAGGGCGCCCGCACGTTCGTGACGACGCGGCCGACCTCGGAAACCGTGCGCGCCTTCCTCGCCGAGGAGAGCACCCAGTCGCGCCTGGCCGAAATCAAGAGCCGCGGGATCCGAATCCGGCCGGCGGGCGCTGACGTCGCCCTCCCCCGCGTCCGCTGGCGACCGCGACCGTTCGTCATCGCACCGATCTTCGGCATTCTCGGAGCCCTCGGTGTACTGCTGTACCTGCAACAGGCGACGGTGCTCTATCCGACCGCGCGCGCCGTGGGCCTGAGCGCGGCGATCGGGCTGGTGGCGGGCCTGGTGATCACCAACCTGAGCCGGCTACTCGGTGCGGCGACGCTCAACCGCCGGCTGGCCGCGGCCGAGTCGGGACTCGAGGTCGAGGCCGTCGAGCCCCGCTACCCGCCGATGGACCACCTCGACGAGCTCGACACGTTCGTGTGGACGCCGACGCACACCGTCCCCGACGGCGCCGACGGCGTTCCCGCATGGGAAGCGCCCGACCGTACGCAGCCCCCGGTGGCCACGCTCGACCCCGCGCTGCCCGTACGCGTCGTCGAGCGCCGCGACGGGCTCGCCCAAGTTGTGTGCTCCAACGGCTGGGTCGGCTGGACCGACGCCGAGCCGCTCGAGGAGATCACCTCGTAGTCGGCGTCAACCGCACGTGTCGGTGTTAGAGCTACGGAAAGCGCAACCTGACACCGACACACATACGCTTTGGGCATGCCGTACGCGCCTGCCAACGCTGTGATCCACGACGCCGACTCGCACGTGGTGGAGACGCCGGACTTCTTCTTCGAGTTCGCCGATCCCGACATTCGCACCAAGCTCGAGCCGCTGTATGTGAGCACCGTGAAGCCGGGCGAGGACGACCTGATCGAGCACTACCGCAAGCAGCACGCCGACCCCGAGTTCCGGGCGCTCGACGAGGCCGAGATCATGTTGCGCAAGAACTGGAAGGCAACGGGCTCGTTCATCAAGGAGGACCGGCCGGCGGCGCTCGACATGCTCGGCTTCGCCAGCCAGCTCGTGTTCAACACGTTCGCCAACGGCCAGCTGTTGCGGGCCGAGCACGGCGACGACCTCGACTACGCGTACGGCATCGCACGCGCCCACAACCGGGCCATCGTCGACTTCTGCGCGATCGACAAGCGCCTGCTCCCCGTCGGCTACATCCCGCTCGCCGACTTCGAGCGGTCCACGGCGTTCGCCGCCGAAGCGCTCGAGCTTGGATGCAAGGCGCTCATGATCGCGTCGGCCTGCCCGAAGACGCACTCCCCGAGCCACATCGGTCTCGACCCGGTGTGGACGCAGGCCGAAGAAGCCGGCGTTCCCGTCGTGTTCCACGTCGGTGGCGGCGGCGTGCTCCTCGACCCGATGTACTTCGAGAACGGCCTACCGCCGGTGCCCGACTTCCACGGCGGCGACGGCAACTTCCGATCGGTGAGCTTCATGGCGATCATGTATCCGCCCATGCAGACGCTGGCGACGATGATTATCGACGGCGTCCTCGACCGGCACCCCAACTTGAAGATCGGCGTGATCGAACAGGGCGCCGACTGGGTCCCGGGTTGGATGCGCTCGATGGACTCGGCCGCCGATGCGTTTCGCAAGAACGAGGAACGGCTACAGAAGCTGAGCCTCAAGCCGAGCGAGTTCGTCACCCGGCAAGTGCGGGTGACGCCGTATCCCCACGAGAACGCGGGGTGGATCATCGAGCAGGCCGGCGAGGAGGTCTGCATGTTCTCGTCCGACTACCCGCACGTGGAGGGGGGTCGCAATCCGCTCGGTCGATTCAGTGCCACCACCGATGGCCTCAGTGACGGCGCCCTGCAGCGCTTCTACTGCGACAACTTCGTCGACCTTATGGGCCCGGCGCTGCACTAAGGACCACGCCCTCGGGCCGGACGAGCCCGCGGCGAACGGCGAGATATGCACCCTGAACGGTTGGGACGTCGTTCGTGGTCCCGTCGGCCCATCGCACGATCACCGTCGGTCCCTCGTTGCTTCCGTACACCGCCGAGAACGCAGGCACGTGTTTGAACCCGCGCGTGGCCGCCCACGCCGCGTTGCTCGCGGCCGGCGCCGGCTCCACCTTCACGGTCTTCCACCGGTCGTGCTTGCGATAGGCCACGACCAGGCTCAGCTTCTTGGCGTCCTTGGTCAAGAGGATCCGCACGTTGCCCACGCTGCGGGTGACGAGCACACGATGGCCGTCGGGCACGACGCCCACCAAGCGACGCGAGCCCTCGGGTAGAGCGACCCACACCAGCGCATCGAGAACGAGCGTGACGCCGACGATAACGAGCAGGATCCGCCGAAGCATGCTCAGAAGATCAGCGTCGCGTGGCGGGCGAAATCGATGACCGGACCGGGCAGCAAACCGGCGGTGATCGTGAACACGACGGCGATCACGAGGACGCCGGCAATACCGCGCGGCACGGGCAACACACCGGGTGACTCATCGCCGTCGGCGACCGGCGAGTACATGACGATGATCACGCGGAGGTAGAAGAACGCAGCCACGACTGCGGCGAGCATGGCGATCACCGCCAGCGCATACGAGCCGCTGTCGACGGCCGCGGCGATCACGTAGAACTTGGCGAGGAACCCGGTGGTGAACGGGATGCCGGCCTGGGCCATCAGCAACACGGTGAAGGCGAGGGCGAGGGCGGGTCGCTGCGACGACAGGCCGCGATAGGACTCCACTTCGTGGCGGGCGTCGCCGCGACGGCCGACCACCGTGACGATGGCGAAGCTGCCCAGCACCATGAACGTGTAGGCGAGCAGGTAGAAGAGGGAGCCGGCGATGCCGCGAGCCGAGGCGGCCTGGAGGCCGACGAGCACGTACCCGGCGTGGCTGATCGACGAGTACGCCAGCATGCGCTTGATGTCGTTCTGCACGATGGCCAGGACCGAGCCAACGAGCAGGGTCGCCACCGCGAGCACGGCGATGATCGGTTGCCAGTCGAGCCGCAGCGTGGTGAAGGTCGAGAAGAACACGCGCAGCAGGCCGGCGAAGCCGGCCGCCTTGGCCGCGGCGGCCATGAAGCCGGTGACGGGCGACGGCGAGCCCTGGTACACGTCGGGCGTCCACGTGTGGAACGGCACCGCGGCGACCTTGAAGCCGAGGCCGACCAGCAGCAGCACCATGCCGATCAGCAGCACGCCGCTGTTGGGCACCACGTTCTCGGCCAGGTACTTGCCGATCGTCGGCAGGTTCGTCGACCCAGTGGCGCCGTACACGAGCGCGATGCCGTAGAGGAAGAGTGCCGATGAGAACGCGCCCAGCACGAAGTACTTCATCGCCGCCTCGTGCGACTCCTGACGACGGCCGTGGAACCCGGCGAGCACGTACAGCGCGATCGACAAGATCTCGAGGCCGAGGAACAGCACGATGAGGTCGTTGGCCGCCGCCATGAGCATGCCGCCCGACGCTGAGAGCAACAGCAGCACGTGGAACTCAGGGCCGTCGAGATCCTCGCGCCGCAGGTACGCGTCGCCCACAACTGATCCGAGGACAACCGCGATCGCGATCACAACCATGAAGAACACCGCGAAGCCGTCGATCACGATGGCGTCGCCGATCGCCCGCATCGGCCCGTGCGCCCGCACTCGATCCCAGAGGCTCCACGCGCCGCCCAGCGACACGGCGGCCGACAGGATCGCGACCAGCACGTTGACGGTGGGCCGGCGGCGACGAATCAGCGACGACCACGTGAGCAGCACGAGGGCGCCGCCGATGAGGGCGAGCATCGGGAAGATGGTCGAGTACTCGACCGGAATCTTGAGCGTCACGTCGGCGGTCTGACCGAGGATCACTTGGCCGCCTCCACGTGATCAATGAGTCGGTGCACCGACGGGTTGATGCGGTCGAGCACGGGCTTCGGATACACGCCGAGGAAGACGATCATGGCGATGAGCGGGAGCATGACGGCCCGCTCGCGCAGGTTGAGGTCGGTCATGGTCGCGTTCTCGCCGTCGGGCTCGCCGTGGAACACGCGCTGGTAGGCCCACAGCAGATAGACCGCGGCGAGGATGACGCCCGACGTGCCGACGACGGCCCACCAGCGGTGGGTCACGAAGGTGCCGAGCAGGATGAGGAACTCGCCGACGAAACCGTTGAGTCCCGGCAAGCCGACCGACGACAGCATCACGACGAGGAACGCGGCGGCCAGCAACGGTACCGACTTCTGCAGCCCGTGCAGTTCTGAGATCTGACGCGTGTGGCGGCGGTCGTAGATCATGCCGACGAGAAGGAACAGTGCGCCCGTCGACAGCCCGTGGTTGACCATCTGGAGGACACCGCCGGAGATGCCCTGGCTCGTGAATGCGAACGTGCCGAGCACGATGAAACCGAGGTGGGCCACCGATGAGTAGGCGACGAGCCGCTTGAGGTCCTTCTGCATGGTGGCGACGATCGCCCCGTACGTGATGCCGATCACCGCCAGCGTCAGGAGGATCGGCGCCAGGTCGACCGCCGCCTTCGGGAAGAGATACAGCCCGAACCGCAGCAGCCCATAGGTGCCCATCTTGAGCAGGACGCCGGCCAGGATGACCGAACCGGCTGTCGGCGCCTCGGTGTGGGCGTCGGGCAGCCACGTATGCACGGGGAACAACGGGACCTTGACCGCGAACGCCGTAGCGAAAGCGAGGAACACCCAGCGCGCCGTGTTGGCGGCGAGCGTCTGGTGTTCGGCCAGACGGACCAGGTCGAAGGTGAGTTCGCCGGTCGCCTTCTGGTGCAGGAACACCAGCGCCAGCATGCCGACGAGCATGAGCGCCGATCCGGCGAGCGTGAAGATGAAGAACTTGAGCGCGGCGTAGACGCGGTTGTCGTAGCCCCATCCGCCGATGAGGAAGTACATCGGCACCAGCACGATCTCGAAGAACAGGAAGAACAGAAACAGATCGAGGGCGAGGAATGTGCCGAGGCAGCCGGCTTCGAGCACGAGCATCCACGCGAGGTAGCTCTTGAGGTCGCGCGTGACGTTGGCGCCGAGCAACGCAAGCGGGAACAGCACGCCGGTGAGGACGACGAGCCACAACGAGATGCCGTCGACGCCCAGCTTCCACGAGATCCCGAATTGCTTGATCCAGCTGTGGTGCGAAACGAACTGGAAGCCGGCGTCGCCGACTTTGAACTGGACCGCGAGGTACGCGGTGAGGACGCCGGTCGCCACCGTGACGACGAGACCGAGCACCTTGAGCACGTCGGTTCGCGACTTGGGCACCAGCGCGATGAGCAGGCTGCCGATGACGGGCAGAAGGACGATCGCCGTGAGCAGCGGGAAGCCGGGGTGCGTCTCGTGCATCAGTTCGCCACCCTGACCACGACGTAGGCGAAGAGGAGGACGGTGCCCGCAGCGACGCCGAGCGCGTAGTTGCGCACGTAGCCCGTCTGCACCTTGCGCAGCTGCTCACCGCCGCGGCGAACGAGCTCGGCGACACCGTTGAAGGCGCCGTCGACCACGTTCTTGTCGACCGAGTAGGCCGTGAAGTCGGCCAGCCCGCGGCCGGGCCCGCCAACCAACGCACTCACCGATTCGTCGACGCGCCACGCTCGCTGCAGAACGTCGGGCTCGAGCTCGGGCCGCTCGGCTGTCCGCGACCAGGCGGACCGGGCCAGCGCGATGCCGACCAGCGCGGCCGCGGTGGCGATGGCCGCGAACAACACCTTGTGCGCGCCGCTCGCGACCAACTCGTGCTGGGTGGTCTCGAGGACGGGATGCAAGAAGTGTTCGAGCACGGCGGTCTTGGCGAACGGGAGGTTGATGGCGCCGGCGACGGCCGCCAGGCCGGCGAGGATGATCAACGGCAGCGTCATCGTCGGCGGCGCTTCGTGCGGCTCGGCGTGACCCTCGGCCGTCTGCCAACGCGCCTCGCCGTAGAAGACGAGGATCACTTGGCGGGTCATGTAATACGCGGTGAGCAGCGCGGTGACGAGCCCGACCGCCCAGAGGATCGGGCTCTTGTCCCACGCATTGGCGAGGATGTCGTCCTTCGACCAGAACCCGGCGAACGGCGGCACGCCGGCGATGGCCAACCACCCGACGATGAACGTCCCCGACGTGATGGGCAGGTACCGGCGCAGCGCGCCCATGCGCTTCATGTTCTGCTCGTCGTGCATACCGTGGATCACGGCGCCGGCGGCGAGGAAGAGGAGCGCCTTGAAAAAGGCGTGCGTGATCATGTGGAACAGGGCGGCGGTGTACGCGCCGGAGCCGACGGCGAGGAACATGTAGCCGAGCTGTGAAATCGTCGAGTAAGCCAGGACGCGTTTGATGTCGTCCTGCGCGCAGGCGATCGTGGCCGCGAACAGCGCGGTCGCCGCACCGACGATGGCGATCACGGTCAGGACGTCAGGCGCGACCGTGAGGATCGGGCTGACGCGAACCATGAGGAACACGCCGGCGGTGACCATGGTTGCCGCGTGGATCAGCGCCGAGACCGGCGTGGGACCCTCCATGGCGTCGGGGAGCCAGATGTACAGCGGCAGTTGCGCCGACTTGCCGCATGCGCCGAGGAACAGGAGCAGGCCGATTGCGGTCGCGGTGCCCGACGTCAGCAGGTTGCTGTACGGCAGCACCTTGGCGTAGTCGAGTGACCCGAACGCGCCGAAGATCAAGAACATGGCGATCAGGAAGCCGAAGTCGCCGACGCGGTTCGTGACGAACGCCTTCTTGCCGGCGGTGGCGGCGCTGTCGCGCTCGAACCAGAACGAGATCAACAGGTACGAGCAGGCGCCCACGCCCTCCCAGCCCAGGAACGTGAGCAGGAAGTTGTCGGCCAGCACCAGCATGAGCATCGAGAACACGAACAGGTTCAGGTACAAGAAGAACCGCGGGTAGCGCTCGTCGCCGTGCATGTAGCCGATCGAATACAGGTGGATCAGCGTGCTGACGCCGGTGACGAACAGCGCCATCGTGATCGACAGCGGGTCGATCAGCAGACCGGCGTGCACGTCGAGGTGGCCGACCTTGATCCACGTGAACAACGTGTCGACGACGTGCCGTTCCTCACCCTGCAATTGGTGAAGCCCGGCGAAGGTCACGCAGGTCGCGACGAACGACCCGGCAACGGCGGTGGTCGCCAGCCAGCCCGCCCCGGGCTCGCCGATGCGCTTGCCGGCGACGACGGCCAGTAGGAAGCCGGCGAGCGGAAACGCGGGAATGAGCCAGGCGGCGTGAATCACTGTTGAACCGTCAGCCCTTCAGGATGTGGAGGTCGTCGGCGGTGGCGCCGGCGCGCCGTCGGAAGATGGCCACGATGATCCCCAAGCCGACCACGACCTCGGCGGCGGCGACCACCAGCACGAAGAACACCACTGCTTGGCCGCCGATGTCATCGAGCATGCGGGCGAAGGTGACGAACGTGAGGTTGACGGCGTTCAGCATCAACTCGACGCACATGAACATCACCAGCACGTTGCGCCGGATGAGGAGGCCGACGGCGCCGATGCTGAACAGCAGCGCGGCCAGGGCGAGGTAGGCGCCCCCGCTAACCGTCATGACTCCGTCTCCGCCTGCTTGGGCTTGCGGGCGAGCACGACCGCGCCCACCACGGCGATGACCAGCAGCACCGACGTGACCTCGAACGCGAGGAGGTACCGGGTGAAGATGACCGACGCCAGCTTCTCGACGTTGGTGCCCGCCCCGCTCGCCGGGCCGGCGTCGGAAGAGACGCCAGTCGCCCACGAGCCCTGGAACCGGACCAGCAGCAGCAGCTCGACCAACGTCATCCCCGCGAGCCCGATCGCGACCGGGCGCTGACCGCGCAACGGCTCGGCCCAGATGTTCTCGTGCTTGTCGACGCCGAGCAGCATGATGACGAACAGGAACAGCACGACGATCGCGCCGGCGTAGACGATCACCTGCACCGCGGCGAGGAAGTGCGCCTCCTGCTCGACGAACAGCACGGCCACGCCGAACAGCGTCATGACCAGACTGAGCGCGGAGTGAACCGGATTCTCGGAGAGGATCACGCCGAACGCGCCAGTGAGCACGATCACGGCGGCGATCATGAACACGGCCCAGTCGACGTAGTGCGTGGCGGCGAGGATCACTCGGCCTCATCCCCCGACTGGCCGGCCTCGGCGGGCTTAACGCCGAAACCAAGTTCGCCCGACCAGTCGGCCGCGCCCTCGAAGCCGGCGGCGCCACTCGGGGCGGTGGCGCGCATCCAGCCCGAGTTCTTGCTGTCGTCGCGACGCGCGTCCTCCCACGGCAGGCGCTGCGAGTTGCCGTTGTCATCGACGAGCAGTTCCTCACGCGTGTAGATCGCGTCCTGACGGTTGGTGAAGCTGAACTCGAAAAGCTTGGTCTCGGTGATCGCCTCGGTGGGACACGCCTCGACGCAGAGGTCGCAGTGGATGCAGCGCAGGTAGTTGATCTCGTAGACGAAGCCGTAGCGCTCGCCCGGCGACACCGGTGCATCCGGGGGGTTGTCGCGGCCCCGCACGTAGATGCAGCGGGCCGGGCAGACGCCCGCGCACAACTCGCAGCCGATGCACTTCTCCATGCCGTCGTCGTAGCGATTGAGTACATGACGACCGTGGAAGCGCTCGGGCTTGGGCCGAACCTCGTCGGGATACTGCGTGGTGACGATGTCGTTGAACTGGCGGAGGGTGACCTTGAAGCCGTCGAACAGGCCCATCAGTTGAGAACCTCCTCGGCGTTCTCCCGGCCGACGGTCATGGCCCGGCCGAGCAGGGCGGCAAACACCAGACCGAGGCCGGCGGCAAACGGGATGTACTTCCAACGGCCGAGGATGATGGCGCCGTCGATCAGCAGCCAGGCGAGGGACAGCGGGATGAGGCGCTTCCACCCGAGGTCCATGAGCTGGTCATAGCGCAGGCGGGGCAGCGTGGCCCGCAACCACACATACGTGAACAAGAAGATGAACAGCTTGGCGAGGAACCAGAAGATGTTCCACGCCAGGCCGCTGTTGAACATGTCGCCGAACGGCGAGCTGGGACCGCCGAGGAACAGCGTGACGATCACGGCCGACATGGTGACGGTGTTCATGAACTCGGCGAGGAAGAACAATGCGAAGCGGATCGAGCTGTATTCGGTGTGGAAGCCGCCGACCAGCTCCTGCTCGGCTTCGACCAGGTCGAACGGCGGCCGGTTCAGTTCGGCGGTCACCGCGATGATGAAGATCACGAACGGCACCACGCCGAGCCGGGCGATGTTCCATTGCCAGATCGGACCGGCCTGCGACGTCACGATGTCGCGCGTCGACAGCGAACCGGTGATGAGGACGACGGCGGCGACCGACAGACCCATCGCCGCCTCGTAGGACACCATCTGGGCCGACGCCCGCACGGAACCGAGGAGCGGGTACTTCGAACCCGACGACCACCCGGCCAGCATCACGCCGTAGACGGCGACCGACGAGCAGACGAGGACGAACAGGATGCCGATCGGCGGGTCGGCCAGCTGCAGCTGCGTGCGTTGGCCGAAGATCGAAATCGAGCCGCCGACCGGGATGACCGCGAACAACAGGAACGCGGGGACGGCCGACAAGTAGGGCGCCAAACGGAAGATGCGGAGGTCGGCCTCGTCGGGCGCCAGGTCCTCCTTGAAGAACAGCTTGATGCCGTCGGCCAGCGTTTGGAGCAGGCCGAACGGCCCGGCCCGGTTCGGACCAATCCGGTTCTGGAACGCGCGGGCGATGACCTTGCGCTCGAACCACACCATGAACATCACCGCGACCATGAGGACAGCGAAGGTCACGACGGTCTTGACGATGACGACGATGACGACGCCGAGGTCGACGCCGTTCTTGAACAGCGGGTCGCCGGCCGCCAGCAGGCTGGCGAGGTGCGTCATGGCGTTTCCATCCGCACGTCGTTGGCCGGTAGGGACGCATCGATCAGATCGGCGGCGCCCAGGCCGGCGGTGTTGAAGGCGACGAAGGCGTTGCCGCGCGGCACCCGCTCGTCGGCGACGACGTTGGCGACGATGCGGGTGCGGCCAATCAGGCGGACGCTGCCGCCCGAGCGGACGCCGAGTCGCTCGAGGTCGTACGGGTTGACGTGCACCTCGACGTCGCCGGCCAGCCCGGCCATCGACGGCGCGTGCTGGGTCATCGTGCCGTTGTCGTACAGCGAGCGGGAGGAGACCAGCCGCAACGAGTACGCATCGTGCGGCGGGACGACGGCGTCGCCCGGCGGACTCGTGTACGTCAACAGCGGCGGGCGCTCGACGCCCTCGTTGCTATCAGCGTCGGGCGCCGCGCCCTCGCCCGGTGCCAGCGCGGTGACAGGGACGCCGTGCTCTTCGACTTCGAGCAGCCCAGGCGTCGCCGCCGGATCAATCGGGTCGCTCGAACCCTGCGGATCGTGGGCGCCCACGTCGCTCGCCGCGATGGGCGCCGACGCCGCCTCCACCGACGGGTCGAGCGGTACGACAACCCCATCGCGATGGTTGCGCGAACCGAGAACGGCGCGCGTCAGGCCGTGGTGCGACGGGGCGAGGCGCTGGATCTCGTCGGTGAGGTCGTCGATGGTCGTGGCGGTGAAGCCACCACCCAGACGCGCCGCCAGCTCGGCGGCGATCATCCAGTCGGGCCAGGCCACGCCCGGCGGGGTGAGCTTCTGACCGAGCCGGGCGACGCGGCCTTCGATGTTGGTCGTCGTCCCCGGTCGCTCGGCAAATGCGGCGGCCGGCAACAGCACGTCGGCGTGATCGAGCGACGCGGTCGCAAACAGGTCGACGCCGATCACGGTGCCGGCGCCGCTGAGCGCGCGACGGGCCAGCTCGCGATCGGGCGCGTCCGCCATCGGGTCGGCGCCCAGCAGGATCAGCGCCTGCACCTTGCCCTCGGCGGCGGCGGCGAGGATGCCGAGCGCGTCGTTACCGCGCTCCTCCGGCACCACCCCCCACTCCTGATCGAACCAGTGCCGCCCGTCGTCGAGGCTCACTCGGCCCGGAAGCACGCCGGGCGCCATCCCCATGTCGAGGGCGCCGAGCACGTTGCCGCGCCGCAGGGCCGGGAGCACGCGTGCGTCGGGCAGCCCGGCGACCAGCGCGGCGATGGCGTCGGCGACGCCGCCGGCCGGCTCGGCCAGGGAAGGACGGCCGGCGACGATGACGACGCCCGGCTGCGACAGGAACGGACGGGCCCGCTCGAAGTCGGCGCCCGTAACCGGCCCGACATCCGCCGACGAACCGCTGAGCAACGCGGCGACAACGGCGGCGACCTCACCCGGGCGATACCCGAGGTGCGCCCGCGCGTACTTCGTCAGGCCGGTCGCGCGCGGCGCGATCTCGATGATCGGGACGCCGCGCTCGACGGCGGCGGCGCGCAACCGGAGGTACAGCACCGGCAGCTCTTCTTTGAGGTCCGGCGCCAGCAGCACGATCGCCGGTGCGTTGCACGCGTCCTCGATCGTCGCTCGCGGCACGCCGAGCACCAGCTCGGCCGGCAAGCCGTCGCCCAGCTGCGCGTCGACGCTGTCAGTACCGATCACGCCCTTGGCCAGCTTCGTCCACGCGTAGGCGTCCTCGTTGGCCAGGCGGGCGCCACCGAGGACGGCGACTGATCCGGCCCCGAAACGATCGCGGGCCTCGCGGATCGCGGTGGCGGCGGCATCGAGCGCCTCGCCCCACACCACGTCGATCAGCTCGCCCGACTTACGGACCTGCGGGGAGGTGAGCCGGCCTTCGTTGTTGACCGCTTCGAAGCTGAAGCGGCCCTTGTCGCACAGCCAGCTGTGGTTCACCGGCTCGCTGTCGAGCCCGATGTAGCGCGTGAGCTTGTTGGCCGAGGACTGCACGGCCATGCGGCAGCCAACCGAACAGACCGTGCACGTGCTCTCGACTTGTTCGAGATCCCACGGGCGGGCCTTGAATCGGTACGGCACCGCAGTGAGCGCGCCCACCGGGCAGATCTGCACCGTGTTGCCACTGAAGTACGAGGCAAAGGGGTGATCCGGGTACGTCGCCACTTCGGTGCGCTCGCCGCGGTTGAAGAAGTCGATCAGCGGATCGCCGGCGATCTCGTCGGCGAAGCGCGTGCAGCGGGCGCACTGAATGCAGCGCTCGCGGTCGAGAAGGACGAGTGGTGACAGCGGGATCGGCTTCTCGAAGTGCCGCTTCTCCTCGACGAAACGGGTCTCGCCCGGGCCGAACGCGAGGGTCTGGTCCTGGAGCGGGCACTCGCCACCCTTGTCGCACACCGGGCAGTCGAGCGGGTGATTGACGAGGAGGAACTCAAGTACGCCGTCCTGCGCCTTCTTCACGCGCGGCGTATCGGTGAAGATCTCCTGGCCCTCGGCGACTTCGATGAAGCACGCGGGAACGAGCATGGGCCCACGCGGGCCGGTGACGTCGACGAGGCACATGCGGCACATGCCGACCGGCTTCATGCGCGGGTGGTAACAGAAGCGCGGGACGTAGACGCCAGCGCGCTCGGCGGCGGCGATGATGACTTCGCCCTCGCGCGCCTTGACCTCGCGCCCGTCGAGGTTGATGGTGACTTCCACGCCCTTGGGCTCAGCCATAGGGGCAACCCCCGTCCTTGATGTGGACGAGGAAGTCGTCGCGGAACATCTGGAGCGCGGAGCAGATCGGCATGGGCGACGACGGACCGAGGAAGCAGATCGTCGTCATCGGATAGGGGAAGGCGAGACCGGGCGCGATGTTGTCGGACACGTCGAGCAACAAGTCGAGGTCCTCCATGCGGCCCGAGCCCGACTCGATGCGAAACATGATCCGGTCGAGCCAGCCGGTGCCTTCGCGACACGGCGTGCACTGCCCGCAGGACTCTCTGGCGAAGAACCGGGCCAGGCGCCACGCAGCGCGCACCGGGCAAGTCGCGTCGTTCATCACGACGATCGATCCCGAGCCGAGCATGGAACCGCCACCGCCGGGCAGGGTGCCTTGGGCTTGGGCGACCTCGTCCTGGCCGAGCGGGAGGTCGAGGTGCTGCGGTCCGAACCACGGCGACGACGCGCCGCCGGGGATGAACGCCTTCAACTCGTTGTTGCCGCCCTGGATGCCGCCGCCGTAGACCGGCGCGTAGATGAGGTCGCGGAACGTCGTCTTGACCATCTCGACCTCGTAGTTGCCCGGCCGCTTGACGTGACCCGACAACGAGAAGATCCGGGTGCCGGTGGACCGGCCGGCGCCGAGCGCGGCAAAGGCCGCGCCGCCGTTCATCACGATCCACGGGATGTTCGACATCGTCTCGACGTTGTTGACGACCGTCGGCTTGTTGTAGACGCCGACCGTTGCCGGGATGATCTTGGGCGGCACCTTGATGCGCGGGAACCCGCGCTTGCCCTCGAGGCTTTCGAGGAGCGCTGTCTCCTCGCCGCAGATGTACGCGCCGGCCCCGGGGTGCACGACGGCCTCGACCGAGAAGCCCGAGCCGAAGATGTCGCGGCCGACGGCACCGAACTTGTAGGCGTCGTTGAGCGCGGCCTGCATGCGCTCGAGTCCGAGGGCGAACTCGCCGCGCACGTAGAGGAAAATTCGCTCGCACCCGGTCGCATAGGCCGTGATCAGCGCGCCTTCGATCACCTGGTGCGGATCGCGCTCGACCAGCATGTGGTCCTTGAACGTGGCCGGCTCGCTCTCGTCGCCGTTGACGACGAGATAGTGCGGACCCGGCAGGGCCATCGTGGTCTTCCACTTGATGCCGGCGGGGAAGCCGGCGCCGCCGCGGCCGAGGATGCCCGCGGTCTCGACCTCGGCCTGGATCGCCTCGGGCGCCATGGTCAACGCCTTGCGGAGCGCCTCGTACCCGCCGGTCGCGAGGTACCGGTCGAGCGTGTGGCTGTCCTCGTAGCGCAGCCGCGACGTGACGATCTTCGGCGCCTCAGTAATGGTCATGCGGGGGCCTCGCGGCGAACGCGGTTGAGCGTGCCGTGGGTCGGGACTTCGTCGTTGAGCTTGCCCGACTCGAGGTCGGCGACCAGCTCGTCGAACCGGCCGTTGGTGACTTTGCCGAAGTAACGCCAGTTGACGGCGAGGCAAGGGGCCTCGTCGCACCGGGCGATGCACTCGACTTCTTCCAACGTGAAGCGGCCGTCGTGCGACGTGACCCCGGGCCGCACGCCGAGCTTCTCTTCCGCGTGGGCCAGCAGCTCGTAGCCGCCGTTGAGGAGGCACGCGATGTTCGTGCACACCGACACCAGCCATTTGCCGACGGGCTCGGTGAAGAACATGTCGTAGAAGCTGGCGGTCCCCATGACTTCGGCCGGCGTCAGCCCCAGGAGTTCGCCGATGTGCTCCATGGCGTCGCCGGTGAGGTGGCCGTCCTGCTCTTGCGCGAGGTGCAGCAGCGGGATGAGCGCCGAGCGCGAACCCGGGTAGGCGGCGATCGTCTCGCGAGCGCGCGTGAGGAACTCCCCAGCGAGTTTGCTCACCGGTCGACCTCCCCCATGACAGGGTCGACGCTCGAGATGATGGCGACCGCGTCGGCCACGAGGCCGCCGCGCATCATGGTCGGCAGCGTCTGCAAGTTGACGAACGACGGTCCGCGCATGTGCAAGCGGTACGGCTTGGGCCCGCCGTCGGCGACGAGGTAGCAGCCCAGCTCGCCGCGCGGCGACTCAACGGCGACGTAGGCCTCACCTTCGGGCACCTTCATGCCTTCGGTGAACAGCTTGAAGTGATGAATCAGCGCTTCCATCGACTGGTCGATGCGGGCGCGCGGCGGTGGTGTGATCTTCCGGTCCTGGATGCGGTAGTCGCCGGCCGGCATCTTGTCGACGATCTGCTGGACGATCTTGATCGACTCGCGCATCTCGTTGAGGCGGATCGCGTAGCGGTCGAACGAATCGCCGTAACTACCGACGACGACATCGAAGTCGAGCTGGTCGTAGAACTGGTACGGCATGTCGCGCCGCAGGTCCCAGGTGACACCTGTCGATCGCAAGATGGGTCCGGTGGCCGACAGCGCGATGGCCTGCGCCGGCGTGAGGACGCCGACGCCCTCGGTGCGCTCCCGGAAGATCGGTTGGCCGGTGAGCAACTCGTCGTACTCGTCCAGCCGGGGCGGCAGGTTCTCGCAGAGGTCGTCGACGTCGTCCTCCCACCCGTCGGGAAGATCGGCGGCCACGCCACCGACGCGGATGTAGTCGTGGTTCATCCGGAGGCCAGTGACCTTCTCGAAGAAGGCGAGGAGCGTCTCGCGCTCACGCCAGCCGTAGATCATCATCGACAGCGCGCCCAGGTCCATGCCGTTGGTCGCCATGAAGAGCAGGTGCGAACTGATGCGGTTGAGCTCGCACATCAACATGCGAATCCACGTGGCCCGAGCTGGCACCTCGATGCCGAGCAACTCCTCGGCGGCCATGGCGAACACGCACTCGTTGAACAGCGGCGAGAGGTAGTCCATGCGGGTGACGTTGGTGCCCTCTTGGGTGTACGTCAGCTCCTCGCCGGTCTTCTCCATGCCGGTGTGGAGGTACCCGATGATGGGCTTGGTGCGGAGAACGGTCTCGCCATCGAGCTCGAGCATGAGGCGCAGCACACCGTGGGTGCTGGGGTGCTGCGGCCCCATGTTGATGATCATGGTCTCGTCTTCGGTGAACTCGGCGTCCTCTTCGAGCGGCGCTGCGCTCTCGGGCAGACGGAGCACCGCGCCCAACTCGCGCCCGAGTTCGGTAGGCGTCGTGATGTTGCGCGGGCGCATCTCCTGCGCGCCTTCCGACGTCTCGCCGGGCACGTCGACCGTGAGATCGGTATCGGTCATCGCGTGTCCGCCGGGGCCTTGAACTGCACGGGGATGCGGCCGACTGAATAGTCCTTGCGGAGCGGGTGACCTTCCCAGTCCTCGGGCATGAGGATGCGCGTGAGGTCGGGGTGGTCCGAGAACACGATGCCCATGAGGTCGAACGCCTCGCGCTCCATCGCTTCGGTGCCCGGGTACAGGTCGAACAGCGAGGGCACGGTCGGGTCATCAGCCGGGACTTGCGTTCGGATGCGGACCCGACGCGGCGGGTCGAACGAGAGGAGGTTGACGACAACCTCGAAGCGCTGCGCCTCGACGCCGTCGGGCAACCGACGCCCCGGGTGCGTGAGGTAGTCGACCGCGCACAGGTCGGCGCACATCACATAGCCATCGTCTCGATAGCCGGTGATCTTGCTGATGTATTCGTCGCGACCGACGTGGACGACTTCGGACACCGTCGCCGTCATACGAGCGTGGCGCGGCGACGGGTGATGTCGCCGGTCTCGATCTTGTTGTGCAGCGTGAGGATGGCGTGGATCAGCGTCTCGGGACCCGGCGGGCAACCCGGTGCGTACACGTCGACCGGCACGACCTGGTCGACGCCCTGGACGATCGCGTAGTTGTTGAACATCCCGCCGCTCGACGCGCACACGCCCATCGAGATGACCCACTTCGGCTCCATCATCTGGTCGTAGACCTGGCGCAACACCGGTGCCATCTTCTGCGAGACGCGGCCGGCCACGATCATGAGGTCGGCCTGACGAGGCGAGGCGCGAAACACCTCCATGCCGAAGCGGCTGAGGTCGAAGTTGGCCGCGCCGGTCGCCATCATCTCCATGGCGCAGCACGCCAGACCGAACGTGGCCGGCCACACGCTGTTGCGGCGCGCCCATTTGACGAGGTCTTCCAGCGTGCCGGTGAGGAAGTTGTGATTGAGGTCTTCGAGGCCCATGGCGAACTCCTAGGCCGCGTCGCGCCCGATGCGGCGAATCGTTGAGTCGCTCGTGCGCTCGCCGACGACGACGGTGGGCTTGCGCCCGCGCGCTGAGGGACCCCAGTCGAGCGCGCCGCGGCTGATGAGGTACATAAACGACACGAACACCGCGATGGCGAAGACCGCCATTTCGATCAGACCGAACAGCTCCAACCGCCGGAAGATCACCGCCCACGGGTACAGGAAGATGATCTCGATGTCGAAGATGATGAAGATCATCGCGACCAGGTAGAAGCGCACCGGAAAGCGCTCGGCCGGCTCGCGCGTCGGGACGATCCCGCACTCGTACGGCGCCGACTTGGCCGCGGTTGGCTTCTTCGGCGCGAGCAGTCCCGACGCGAAGAACGACAGACCGGCGAACAACCCCGCCAACACCAGCAGCGTGAGGATCGGCAGGTAATCGGCCATCGCGCCTACACGCCCGCGGGTTCGGGGACGGGGACGGTCTCGGCATTCTCGGCCGCCGCCCGCGCCGCCCAAATCTCCTTGTCACGGCGGTGCAGCACGTTGCACACGATGCCGAAGATGACCAGCGACGACAGCGCGATCACGAACGGCGGGAACCGCAAGCTACCGAGGTCGCGCACCATGATCACCGAGATGATCGGCTGACGAACGTCGGCCACCGCCGCCGCCGGCGTGCCGCCAAGGTCGGGCTGGGCCAGCACCGGGCGGATCTGGATGACCTCCCAGTGCGGCGAGTGACGGAAATAGAACTTGTGGTGGCGGATCGTGAACAGCTCGTTGTCGCCACCGGTCCGGTACCCCGCGATGCGGACGTAGTCGGTGGTCTCGCTGAAGATCGGCGGGAACTTCTTGGCGAGCGGATCCTCGCCGCCCTCGCCTTCGGGCGCCGGGCCGCTCGGCTTCACGATGAGCTTGTCAACGGCGGCTTGCGCGTCGGCCAACTCAGGCGAGTCCGACGGCAGCTCCTTCCATCCCTTGGGGAAGTCGCGTATGACGGACTCAGTCGAAGCGCTCAACTCACCGGTGACGACTTCCTTCGGCTTCCACGTCGGCTCACGACCCTTGAGACCGATGCCGTACACCATCCAGATGATCGACATCGTGGCGATCCACCCGGACAGCCCGGCGGCGGCGAGGAGGAAGCCGAGGCGAGCGCCGAGGTTGGTGGCGAGCAACAGGTACACGCTGCCGGGAAGGATCATCACCGCGGCGATCACGATGGCGGCGCCCCGGATCTGCGGGTCCCACGTGAGGCCGCCGAGGATGGCGTGCAGGTTGAAGATGGCGGTCACGGCAGGCTCCGCTCGTACTGGACGATGGCCAGGATCTGGTCGGGGGTCAGCATGCGACTGAAGCCGGGCATGCGCCCGGTGCCGACGCCGCGGGTGCCGTACGCCTTGCCGAAGTCAGAGCCGTTCATGATGAAGTCGAGCTGATCCTCGAGGCTCGGGAACTGGCGGATCGGATCGCCGTGGGTGAGGTTGGGCCCGAAGGCACCGCTGCCGGCGATCTCGGGGTCGCCGTAGGACCAGCCCTTGGTATGGCAGCGCGCGCAGTTCGTGTTGAACAGCACGCCGCCGTCGCTCGGGCTCTTGCCCTCGGCCTGGGCCTCGGCCTTGGCCTCGGCCAACGACCGCGCCATCGCCTTGTCGTCGCTGATCTGGATGCTCTTGACGTAGGCAAGGAGGTCGGTGATCTGCTGGTCGTTCATCGGGCCACCGCCGGCGATGCCCCACGCCGGCATGGGCGTGTTGGCCCGGCCGTAGGTGATGATCGTCTTCACCTCATCGTCGGAGAAGCGCTTCAAGACCGTGTCGAGCGCGGGCACCGTCCAGGTGACCTTGCGGCTGCGGCCGAGATAGTCGGTGATGACGAAGTCGGTGCTGCCGCCTTCACCGGAGGTGCCGTGGCACTTGCCGCAGCCGAAGTGGCCGATGTTGCCCTCGGGGAGCGGCGAGTCGGTGGGCTGGAACAGGACCGAGCCGCGGTGCGCGGCGCGCTTGTCGAAGCCCTTCACCGCGCCGGCCTGACGCGCCGGCTCCTTGACCCAGTACAGCGGCAGCCCAATCGCGGTGATGCCGATGAGGGCGAGCGACCACAGCAGGACGCGGTTGAGGCGGGCGCCTTCCATGGCTTCGTCGTCGAGATACGGACGGCGGTTCGGTGCCAGTTCGATCTCGGAGCCGACCTCGCCACCGGTGCGGCCGAGGTGCAGCAAGAGGTAGATGCCCCAGCCGACCAGGGTGGCAACGACCACGGCCAAGCCGAGGCGCTGCTGCGTCGTGACGCCAAGAAGATTGTGAAGGCTCAGGCGCAATGCGGGCCTTCCGCCTCCTGGCCAGTGGTGTTGGTGCCGATCGCCGGTCCGAGGATCCGGCTACCGGTGTCGATGGCAACCGTGCCACCCACCACGTCGATCGGGAACCGGTCGAGGCCGCGGGGCGCCGGGCCACCCTTCTTCTCGCCGACCCGGTTGTACTTCGAGCCGTGACAGGGACACTCGAACCACTGCGAGCTCTTGCACCACGGCACGCGGCAGCCGAGATGCACGCAGCGCTGATAGAGAGCGACGAGGCCCGACTCCATGCCCGGGAGCAGTGACGCGGCGTAGACCTTCTTGGCCTTCTCGATTTCGTCGGGCGGATAGGCGCTGAGGTAGGTGCGGGCCTCGGCGACGTACATCGGCTCCTTATTCGCCGCGATACCGGCGAGGATGTCGCTGAGCTTGCCCGCCTTGATCTTGCCGCCGAAGCCGACGGCCGGCGGTGGCCACAAGAACCCGACCATGCTCGCGGCGGCGAATGCCGCGGTGCTGAGTGCCATCAGCGTGACGATGCCTCGGTTGAGGAACTGGCGGCGCGTGACGTCGATGGCGTCGGCGTCCATAGGCAGAGCCGGCACGGGCGCCGGCGCCGGATCGACCGGGACAAGTTGGCCGCCCCGTCGCTCGAGCACCGCCGCCTTCTCGATCTCGCGGCCGGTGCGGAACCCTGCGTCGCCGGCGTGCTCGAGGGGGTTGCCCTTGTCGCGCGTGCGCGTCTCACGATTGAGGAAGCCGATCGCACGCGTGGACTCGCGCCTCGACAACGTGGTGAAGAGGAACAGCAACGCCAAGACGAACAGCGCCGCGATCCCAAAGACGAGAGCAGTGTTCATTTAGAGGTCGAAGATCTCGTGCACGCCTTGGCGCCACGGGAAGATGAAGTTGAAGCCCTCGCCGCGGAAGAACGAGCCGATGATGACGAGGACGGCCCAGAACATGAGGAACACCGTCATGATCGCGATGGCGAACTTCCGGTCCTCGGGCTTGTTGCTGGGGTTGCGGTCGATGTAGCCGGCGAACGCGAGCGCGGCGAGGCCGACGCCGGGGATCATCACGCCGGCCACCATCGGGTGGAACATCGTGAGCAGTTCCTGCAACCCGAGGAAGTACCACGGCGCCTTCGACGGGTTGGGCGTGCGATTGAAGTTGGCCATGCCCAGCAGCGGAGCGTTCACGAAGGTCGAGAACACGAGCAGGAACGCGGTCATCGCCAACGACGCCGCGAACTCAACGACGAGCAGGTGGGGCCACACGTGGACCTTGTCGGTGGGGCTGGCCTTGACGTCCTGGATGGACCCGGCCTTGACGACGGTGAGGAGGCGCTGGGTGTGACCGGCGGGTCCGGCGGCGGCAATCGGCGGCGCAGTAGCGACCGCGGTGGCCGTCCCGGCGGCGGCCGGCGCCGCCGCTTGTCCGGTCAGCAGGCGGCCGGGGATCTTGTCGGGGTCGTCGTCGGCCGGCGCGCCGGCGTCGCCGCCTGCGGGAGGCTCGCCGTCGCCGCCGCCCTGCTGGGCCTGCAGCGCGGCGCGGCGCTCCGCCGCTCGCTTGAGAAGGTGCTCGGGGACGTCAGCCATTCGCGCTCACCTCCTACAGCGGTCCACTGATGCCGCCGTCCTTGCGGACGCGCCAGAAGTGGATGGCCATGAAGATCACAATGATGAAAGGAAAGAAGAGCACGTGGAGTACGTACCAACGTAAGAGCGTGTCGGTGCCGATCTCGACGCCTCCAAGCAGGACGAACTTCACCTGCGTTCCGAAGACGGGCGTGTAGCCCATCATGTTCGTTCCGACGGTCACGGCCCACAGCGCGAGCTGGTCCCACGGCAGCAGGTAGCCGGTGAACGAGAGCAACAGGGTGAGCAGCAACAACACGACGCCGACGACCCAGTTGAACTCTCGGGGCGGCTTGTAGGCGCCGTGGTAGAAGACGCGACTCATGTGAAGGAAGACCGAGATCACCATGAGGTGCGCGGCCCATCGATGCATGTTGCGCACTAGGAGGCCGAAGGTGATCGACGTCTGCAGGGTGCGTATGTCGTCCCACGCCTGGGCGGCCGTCGGTCTGTAGAAGAACATCAAGAAGATGCCGGTGACCGTCAGCATGATGAACAGGAAGAACGACAGGCCGCCGAGGCAGAGCGTGTAGCTGACCTTGACCGCGTGTCGCTTCACCTTCACCGGGTGAAGGTGGTACAGCACGCTGTTCATGATCACGTAGGAGCGGTTACGGGGACTGTCGGCGTAACCCTTACGGAAGATCGAGCCGGGGCGGAAGATCGACGTCCAGACCTGCGAACCCTGCGTCTTGCCCCATGTTTCCTGGAGCCGCGCGCCGACCGGCTGGCGGCCGTTGCCGTTTCCGTTCCCGTTGCGCCGCGCCATCAGAACCTCATTCCGTACGCGTAACCGTGGTTGCTGTCCCGTTGGTGGCGGTCGCCGTCACGCGGCGCCACGCCGGTCTTGCCGAGGATGATGACGCCGGTCGGGCAGCGGTCGACACACAGCGCGCAACGCGTGCACACGTCCTCGTCGACCACGAAGATCACGTGATCGTCGGGGTCGAGGCCCGGCTGCTCGGTGTTCATCGCCTCTTCGACTGCCGCGGGCGAGAGCATGTGGATGCACTTCCACGGGCAGATGTCGACGCAGCCCTCGCACATGATGCATTCGGACTGGTCGATGTGGAGGAACTGCTTGGGCTTGACCGCCTTGGTGAGGTCGTCGGGCGCGACCTCGCGAAGGACGTAGTCGTCGCGGAATGCGGGGAGCGGCGGGTTGGCGTCGGTCTTGGCCATCAGCTCTCACCACTCACGGGACGAAGGAGCGGCCGCCCGAACGCCGAGGTTTCGATCTCGGTGCCCGCGGCTTGCTTGCCGCGCTTCTGCCACCAGGCCCAGCCGTACAGCTGCGCGCCGACGAGGACGCCGTACAGGCCGCCGACGATGACGTCGCGCAGTACCTGCGCGGTGACGATGAAGTAGCCGTGGCCGCCCGGCAGCGGGATCCCCTTCGGGAACAGGAGGTACGGCGGCTTCATACCGAGAAGATGATGACCGGCGATCTTGAGGCCGCCGAGGGGGATGCCGATCTTGTCGTCGCGCCACTTGAAGCTGTTGTCGGCGAGGGCGAGGAATTGGTGGGGCACCACGCCATACGCGATGAACAGCAGGGCGAAGACGTAGACCGCGGCGACGAAGGCTTCGCCCCACGTCAGCGGCGTACCGGGCGCGCGCCGGCGGGCGACCAGGAGGAGGACGCCGACCATGATCGCCAAGATCACCCAGGAGGCTATGAACGCAGCCATCGCTCGGGTCCCTCGACTCCTCTCACGTCGGCCAATACCTACTTCGTGAATCCGCTCACATACTACCCCCACCGAGGCATTTGGTCACCCTGGCGGCGCGCTGGTTCTAGCACCTGGCAACCCACCTTTCACAACCATGGATTCCCCCCAGCCCTTGCTCGCGGACTACGTTGCGGCCGTGCCTGAAGTACCCGAGCATCTGCTGCGCCGATCCCGCGAGCGGCGGGAGGCTCTCGGCATGGCGACCGGCGACGATTCGCCGGCGGCCCCCGCCGCCTCGGGCGAGTCGTCCACGGCGGTCGAATCGACGTCCGCCGCGCCGGCAACCGCGGCCGCGGCGGCGCCTGCCGTCGTCGAGGAACCGGCGGCGCCCGTCGGTCCCTCCCCTGCTCTTTTGAAGCTGCAAGAGGCGCGTCAGCGGCGGATCCCGACGTGGGCGTTCCCCGTTCTCGTCGCCCTGCCGCTCTGGGCGGTTCTGTATGTGGGGGCTTTCGGGAGCCACCAGGCCTCGGTCGCCGAGACGCCCGAACAGGTAGGCGCTCGGATCTACGGAACCGCTGGCTGCAGCGGCTGCCACGGTGCGGCCGGCCAGGGTGCGGTCGGTCCCAAACTCGCCGGTGGCGAGGCCAAGCTCACGTTCCCCGACGAAGCCGCCCACATCGACTGGGTCAAGACCGGCTCCCAGACCAAGGCCAAGGGCACGCCCTACGGCGACCCGAACCGGCCCGGCGGACAACACGTCGTGGTGTCGGGAGGCATGCCCGCATTCCAAGGCAAGCTCAGCGACGCCGAGATCGCGGCCGTTGTCGCCTACGAACGTGACAGTTTGTAAGGCGTGCCAGCAGCGCCCGAGGCCCACGACGTTCTCGTAGTCGGGGGCGGGCCGGCCGGTGCGGCCTGCGCCTACTGGCTGGCCGAAGCCGGCCACGACGTCCTCCTCCTCGAGAAGAAGCGGTACCCCCGCGAGAAGACCTGCGGTGACGGGCTGACCCCGCGGGCAGTCAAGGAACTCGAGTCGATGGGCTTGGCCACATCGCTGGCCGAACATCACCGCTTCGACGGGCTGCGGTCGATCGCCTTCGGCCGCACCCTCGAACTGAAGTGGCCATCGCACCCCGACTTCCCGAGCTACGGGTACGTCGTCACGCGAAAGGACCTTGATCACCTCGTCGCCGAACGGGCGGTCAAGAGCGGCGCCACGCTCTGGCAGGAGTCGGAGGCCCTCGCTCCGGTCGTCGAAGACGGGCTGGTCCGCGGCGCGGTCGTCAAACGCAAAGAGACGGGCGCCACGCAAGAGGTGCGCGCTCGGTATGTCGTGGTCGCTGACGGGTCCCTGTCCCGATTCGGTCGGGCCCTCGGCACGTCGCGCAACCGCGCCTTCCCGCAGGGCATGGCGATCCGCGGGTACTACGTGTCGCCCCGTCACGACGAGCCGTGGATCGAAAGCCACCTCGACGTGCGCGACAAGCAGGGCAACGTGCTGCCGGGTTACGGCTGGATCTTCCCGGTCGGCGACGGGCGCGTGAACGTCGGCGTCGGTCTGCTGTCGACGTTCAACCAATGGAAGTCCGTCAACACGTCACACCTCATGGACGCGTTCGTCGATTGGGCGCCCAAGTCGTGGGAGCTGTCGCCCGAAACGTCGTGCGGGCCGCCAACGGGTGGTCGGCTGCCGATGTCCCTGTCCGTCGGACCGCGCGTCGGGCCGACGTGGCTCGTCGTGGGCGACGCCGGTGGCGCGATCAACCCGTTCAACGGCGAAGGCATCGCCTACGCGTACGAGACGGGCCGCATGGCGGCCGACGCGCTCGACATCGCGCTGCGAACCGGCAACGGGCTCGCGCTGCGCGACTACGAGCAGCGCCTCAACACCGAGTACGAGCTGTATTACAAGGTGGCGCGCGCCTTCGTGAAGCTGATCGGCAACCCCCAAGCAATGCGGTTGCTGGTCTCGACCGGCATGCACAGCCGCACGCTGATGGAGTGGGTGTTGCGCATCATGGCCAACCTCTTACGGCCCGATGAATTAGGCCCGGCCGAAGCGGCCTACAAAGCCGTCGCCCTCCTCGCCCGCGCCGCGTAGCAGTACGGCAGCCCGACCTAGGGCGTGTGGAAATTGAAGGCGAACGAGCCGGACTCGACGTCCTCCACGACGCCTTCGGTATCACCGCACTCACTGCCGCCGATGAGCGGATTCGGCGGCACGAATAGGGGCCCGTAGCTCTGGTACGTACCGCCCGGCACGTCGTCGGCCGCGCCTGCGTAGGCACCAGAGCCATTGGTGACTTCCATGTGGAACGGTCCTCCGAACCGCTCCCACAATGTGCCGGATAGCGAGTCGCCACTGAGGTCCAGGGCCTTGAGCGTCCAAGTTCCGTAGTGCAAGGACATGCAGTGCACGAAGCGGTGTGTCGCGTACGTGAGCCGCCAGAGCCGAACGGCGCCCGTCGTGGTCAACCCGGCGCCGGCAAAGTGGTAGTCGCACGTGGGGTAGATCCCGCCGTCCGACGTACAGGTACGGCTCATAAGCTTTGCCACGACGTTGTCGACCACCACTGTGTGGTTGGTTGTGGCCCGCGCCGAAGGCGCCAGTCCGACCGATCCGATGACGCCGACTGCGACCACAACGGCAGCAAGCGTCAAACGCGTGCGTTCCATGTTCAGCCTCCCCAGCTAAAGAACCCGCGCCGACAGGTTACCGACCGGCGTTACTCGTCGCCGGTGGTGACCTCGAGCTGGAGGTTGACGTTGCCGCGCATCGCGTTGGAGTAGGGGCACACCGTCTCGGTCGCCTCCACCAACGCGTCGGCGGTGGCTTGATCGACGTCATGGATCTCGGCGTGCAGCGCCACCTCGATCACGAAGCCGCCCTCAGCGTTCGCGCCCAAGCTCACCTTGGCGGTGACGGCCGAATCACCCATCTCGACCTTCTGCGCCTTGGCGACAAGGAGCAGCGCGCTATGGAAGCAGCCGGCGTAGCCCGCGGCCATGAGTTGCTCGGGGTTCGTGCCCTCGCCCTTGCCGCCGAGTTCCTTCGGCGTGTCGAGCATGACATCGAGGATGCCGTCGGTTGTCGACGCCCGGCCGTTCCGGCCACCCCACGCGGTCGCTTCAGCGGTGTAGATGACGTTCATGACCGCACGCTACGCCGGGCGCACGTCAATTGCCGCGGTGAGCGGCCCGACCGAGGTGCCGAGCTCGCGATCGCAGAACGCGTAGAACGCGGCGGCGCGCTCGCCGACCGATGGTCCCGCGGGCGTGCGCGACGGCGCGAACCGCACGCGGATGAAGCCGCCGATGTTCGACGGCCCGGTTACGAGCGTGCCGTCGCGGTGTTCATCGCCTACGGCCCACCGCCACGCGCCGTGATCGAACACGAGCTTGCGGTCTTCGTACGCCGGCACCGATTCGGGCACGACCTTCCACGTGCCACCGCTGCGAGATGCATCCGCGTTGTCGAGTACCGCGCTCTCGAACTCCGCGGGCCGGTAGTCGAGCGCGAGTCCCGCCATCAGCACTTGGTGAAGTAGGTCGATCGGTAGCTCCGGCATGCTGAACGCGATCTGGCTGAGGCCGGCGCCCAGGCGCGGGTTCAGCTCGGTCGGCCGGAACCCGTCCTCCGTCATGACGCCGTCGACCGTGAACGCGCCGCCGAACCCGACGCGGCGGCGCAACTCGTCGCCGACGCGCCGCGCCACGTCGCGCATCGCCTCGCGGTCGTCTGCGCGCGGGTCCCAGTAGGTGGCCGCGCCGGCGTAGAACAACTCGCTCCCGCGACGGAGCGTGACCATCTCGACCGGTCGTAGCGCGGCGACGTAGTCGGGGAAGACGACGCCGTGGATGCTGCACGGGATTCCCTCGAGGAACGGCATCACGCGGACGCGATCGCACTTGGCGCGCATCTTGGGCAGAGCGGCGGCCGCGTCCTCAGGCGTGCGGATCCAGCGGGTGAGGTCGCCGCCGCCGTGGAAGCCGTCGCGCGCGTCGCCGGCCCAGACGACGCCGGTCGTGTCATCGAGATCGTCCACCGCGACGACCCGCGTCGACGCGCGCTCTATGCCGACCGCGTCCCAGAGCTCGTCGATGACGACCTTGTCCTCCAACGCGATCCACTCCGTGCGGCGCCACGCCAAGCACGGCCGACCGGCGACGTCGGGCGTCTCATTGAGGAACGACCCGTAGACCAGCGCATCGCCGTCGGGGTCGAAGTCGTCGAGCGCGGCGCGGACGTTGGGCGGGACCTCACGCAGCAGCCGTTGGCCTTCGCGCATCGCGTCCATGAACGACGCGTTGGCGACGTCGAGCAGCACAGAGTCACACTCGGGCACCGGGCCGGCCCCTACGCCCTCGCCGATCACGAAGCAGGCCGCGGCGCCGAGTTCGCCCAGCTCGGCCACGCGTTGGGTCTGGCCGGCCAGCGGATACCCGGTCAGCACGATCTTGCGACCGGCGACCACCGGCTTCACCAGATCGCGCCAGTACCCGGCGTCCATCTGCGGACGGTACCGGCGGCGCCGTGTGACCCATGTCCTATTTACTTAGTTAACGTCGTTAGGTTAAGACGGTTCACATGCTGCTCGACCGCCTCGCCCGCTTCGTCGTCCGTCGTCACCGGCTGGTGCTGCTCGCCAGCCTGGCCGCCTTCATCGTCGCCGCCGTGGTGGGCGGCGGTGTGTCCAAACACCTCCAGTCCGGCGGGTTCGAGGACCCGAAGGCGCCGTCGGCCCGGGCCGCCCGCCTGCTCCACGACCACTTCGGCGGCGGCGAGCCCAACCTCCTCTTCCTCGTGACGGCCAAGAGCGGCAACGTCGACGCGCCCGACGTGGCCACCGCCGGCACGGCACTGACGGCGCGGCTGGCCAAGGAACCGGGCGTCGAAGCGGCGCTGTCGTACTGGACGATCGGCTCGCCGCCCCCGCTGCGGGGCACCAAGGGCGATCAGGCCATGGTCTTCGTCCGCGTCGCGGGGAGCGACGACCAGGTAATCAAGCGGGTGAAGACGCTCGAACCCACGTACGTGGGTGATCGCGGCCCGATCGTCGTCGCCGCCGGTGGTCGCGGCGCGCTGTTCGCCGAAGTCGGCACCACGATCGAGAAGGACCTGGCGCGCGCCGAAGGCCTGGCGTTCCCGATCATCCTGGTGGTGCTCATCGTCGTGTTCGGCGGCCTGGTCGCCGCGTCGCTCCCACTGGCGATCGGCGTGCTCGCCATCATCGGCACGTTCTTCGTGCTGCGACTGCTCACGCTCGTCACCGACGTGTCGATCTTCTCGCTGAACCTGACGACGGCGATGAGCTTGGGCCTGGCGGTCGACTACAGCCTCTTCGTGGTGTCGCGATTCCGCGAGGAACTCCAAGCCGGGTACTCGGTCGAGGACGCCGTTGTTCGCTCGATGCAGACCGCCGGCCGCACCGTGCTGTTCAGCGCGGCGACCGTCGCCATCTCCCTCGGTGCGTTGCTGATCTTCCCGATGTACTTCCTACGGTCGTTCGCCTATGCCGGCATAGCCGTGGTCGCCGTCGCCTCGGTGGGCGCGGTCGTCGTACTCCCCGCCATGCTCGCCGCACTGGGCAACCGCGTTGGCAAGTCGCGCCGCCACCAAAAGCCGGTCGGCGAAGGCTTCTGGCATCGCGTGGCCGTCGTCGTGATGCGCCGCCCGCTGCCGATCGCGACCGCCGTCGTTGCGCTGCTGCTGTTCCTGGGCGCGCCGTTCCTCAACATCAAGTTCGGCCTGCCGGACGATCGGGTGCTGCCCAAGTCGTCGATCGGCCGTCAGGTCAACGACCAACTGCGCAGCAACTTCAGCGCACAAGAGGGCTCACCGATCTCCGTCGTCGCGCCGGACGTGGACACTCCCACCCGTCAGCCCGAGGCGATCGACACCTATGCGACCACGCTGTCGAAGCTCGACGGCGTGGCCCGGGTCGACGCCTTCACTGGCTCGTACATCGGTGGCCAGCGCGTGATCGGCGCCAGCCCGACGTCGGCGCGATTCATCACGCTGGACGGCAAGGGCACGTGGCTGTCGATCGTGTCCAAGGTCGAGCCGGTGTCGCCCGCGGGTGAGCACCTGATCCACGAGGTGCGCGACACGCCGGCGCCGTTCAACGTGCTGGTGGGCGGTCAGTCGGCCCAGCTCGTCGACTCGAAGGCGTCGCTGTTCTCGCGGCTCCCGTGGGCCGGTCTCTTGATCGCCCTCGTCACCTTCACGGTGCTGTTCCTCATGTTCGGCAGCGTGTTGGTCCCGGCCAAGGCCGTGGTCCTCAACCTGCTCAGCCTCACCGCCACGTTCGGCGCCATGGTGTGGATCTTCCAGGAGGGCCACCTCAAGGGCTTCTTCAACTTCACACCCACGGGCGTGATCGACACGACGACGCCGATCCTCATGTTCTGCATCGCGTTCGGGTTGTCGATGGACTACGAGGTCTTCCTCCTGTCGCGGATCAAAGAGGAGCACGACCGCGGGGGCGACAACCAACGCTCGGTCGCCGTCGGACTCGAGCACACGGGCCGCATCGTCACCGCGGCCGCCGCGCTCCTCGCCATCGTGTTCCTTGCCATGACCACGTCGCACGTGGCGTTCATCAAGTTGTTCGGGCTGGGCCTGGCAATGGCCGTGGTGATGGACGCCACGCTCATCCGAGGAACGCTCGTGCCCGCGTTCATGCGGCTCGCCGGCGACGCCAACTGGTGGGCGCCCGCACCGTTGCGACGCATCTACGACCGCTTCGGGATCTCCGAATCGGCCACACTGGTGCCGATGCGCGACGAGCTGTATCGCCGGGGCGTGGTGCGGGCCGCGAAGAAGTGCTCGAGCGAAGACGAGCTGTTCGCGCTGCTCGAGGAAGAGAACCTCACCGTCGACGAGTTGCTCGGGTTCGGCGCGCCGGCCTCGCTGTTGCAGGGGTCGTCATAACCCCCGCGACGCGGGCGCGCGCCAAGCGAGGCGAGGGCGAACGCCTACGCGACGAGATCGTGGCGGCCGGCATGAAGGTGTTGGCCGACGCAGGTAGCGAACAGGCGATGTCGATCCGTGCCGTGGCCGACGCCGCCGGGGTCACGCCGCCGTCGATCTACATGCACTTCGCCGACAAGGCCGACCTCGTCTACGCGGTCTGCGAGCGACACTTCATCGAGCTCGATGCCTATGTCGAGTCGCAACTAGCGGGCATCAGCGAGCCCGCCGAGCGGCTCGCGATGCGCGGTCGGTCTTACATCCAGTTCGGGCTCGACCACGCCGAGCAGTACCGCGTGCTGTTCATGACGACGGAGTTCCCAGATCACTACACGCCCGAGAAGATGGGCGAGATGGCGGGGTTCAAGCACCTCGTCGACAACGTGCGCGAGTGCATCGACGCCGGCACCATTGTCAGCGACAATCCGGAGCTCGTGTCGATCGGGTTGTGGGCCCTCGTACATGGCGTCACGTCGCTGATCGTGTCGCGTCCCGGGTTCCCATGGCCGCCTATCGACGAGCTGGCCGACCACGTCCTCGCGACCTACGCCGCCGGGCTAGCCCCCAAACGCTGACGCGACATCGAGCGTGCGCTCGATGTCGTCGGCCGTGTGGGCGAGGCTCGCGAACAGCGCTTCGTACTGGCCGGGCGCGAAGGCGATGCCGCGTTCGAGTAGGTGATGGAACAGCGCCGGGTAGTCGGGCACCGTCACGCCGATGAGCGTGGCGACGCGACGAACGTCGGCGTCAGCACCGAGCGCCTCGGCCAGACCGGCGGCGAGCGAGGTCGCGATCTCGGTGAGCGCGACGAATGCGTGGGTGTCGAGGAGGTCGAGCACCGCGAGGCCCGCGGCGGTCGCGATCGGGTTGCCGGACAACGTGCCGGCTTGGTACACGGGACCGAGCGGAGCCAGCACTTCCATCACGTCACGGCGTCCACCGAAGGCGGCGAGCGGCAAGCCGCCGCCGATCACCTTCCCAAAGCACCAGAGGTCCGGGCGCACACCGAACAAGGTCGAGGCACCGCCGGGTCCGACGCGGAACCCGGTGATGACTTCGTCGAAGATCAGCAATGCGCCGGCCGCGTCGCACGCGGCGCGGAGGCCTTCAAGAAATCCCGGCGCCGGGGCGATCACGCCGTGGTTCGCGGCGATGGGCTCGACGATCACCGCGGCAACATCGGTCCCGACTTCGAGCGTCTCGTTGTACTGACCAACGATCGTGTCGGCCACCATCGCGGCCGGAACGCCGGCCGACGCGGGAAGCGCGAGCGTGGCCATGCCGCTGCCGCCGGCGGCAAGGAGTCCGTCACTATGGCCGTGGTAGTTGCCTTCGAAGATCACGACCTTGTCGCGACCGGTAAACCCGCGGGCGACGCGGATCGCGCTCATCGCCGCTTCGGTGCCGCTGGAAACGAGGCGCAGCATGTCGCAGCCAGCGACGCGTTCGCAGATCGTTTCGGCCAGGATCACTTCGCGTTCGGTGGGCGCGCCGTACGTGCTGCCGTCGAGCGCGGCGCGGCGAACCGCCTCGACGACCTTCGGGTGCGCGTGCCCGAGGATCGACGCGCCGTAGGACTGCACGTAGTCGACGTACTGGCGGCCGTCGACGTCCCAGATGTGCGCGCCCTCGGCCCGGGCGACGAAGTACGGCGTGCCGCCGACCGACTTGAACGCCCGCACCGGCGAGTTGACGCCGCCGGGAATGACCTCGTTGGCCCGCTTGAAGAGTTCCTCGCTGCTAGCCATTCAGCGTCTCAGCCATCTCGCCGGCGAGATAGGTGAGGATGATGTCGGCGCCGGCCCGTTTGATCGCCGTGAGGTGTTCGAGGGCGACGGCGTCGCCGTCGATCCACCCGCGTTCCGCGGCAGCCTTGACCATCGCGTATTCGCCGCTGACGTGATACGCGGCGACGGGCACGTCGACCGCGCGACGGACAGCGGCGATCACGTCGAGGTACGCGAGGGCCGGCTTCACCATCACCATGTCCGCGCCCTCGTCTATGTCGAGGTCGACTTCGCTCAGCGCCTCGCGGCCGTTGGCCGGATCCTGCTGGTAGCCCTTGCGATCGCCGCCGCCGACGATCGACACGTCGACCGCATCCCGGAACGGCCCGTAGAGGGCCGACGCGTATTTCGCCGCGTAGGCGAGGATCGCCGTGTCGGCGAACCCGCCGTCGTCGAGCGCGTCGCGTATCGCGCCGACCTGCCCGTCCATCATCCCGGAGGGGGCCACCACGTCGGCCCCGGCGTCCGCCTGCGCAAACGCGGTGCGGGCGTACAGCTCAATCGTTGCGTCGTTGTCGACGGTGCCGTCCGACCGCACCACGCCGCAGTGGCCGTGGTCGGTGTACTCGTCAAGGCAGAGGTCGGCCATCAGGACCATCGAATCGGCCAGCTCGTCGCGCAGCTCGCGCAGCGCGATCTGCACGATCCCGTCGGTCGCCCACGCCTGTGAGCCGGTGGCGTCCTTCGTCGCGGGAACGCCGAACACGATCAGGGCCGGCACACCGAGGTACGACAGCCGGCGCGCCTCCTTCACGAGCGAGTCGGTCGTGTGCTGCACGACGCCGGGGAGCGACGCGATCGGCTGCGGCGCGTCGATGCCCTCGCGAACGAACAGCGGCGCGACCAAGTCGTCGACCGATATGCGCGTCTCGGCGACGAGCCGGCGGAGAGCCGGCGTGCGACGCAGGCGCCGCATGCGACGGGCGGGGAAGCTCATGCGCCCACCAGCCTACGGCCGTCGAGCGGTGAACAATCCATGGCACTCGGAGATGCGGAAGGCCCCGTCCCGCTCGATCGTCGCTCGCGCGTCGCGCCGCGCGCCCTCGATCAGCGCAGGCCACGTCGCCCCGGGCCGCAGCCCGGGCTCGAGCGTGTAGCGGAGCCGCTCGAACTCGTCGACGACGCACTCGGCGTCGGGGACGACCAACTCACTGTCGCGAAGCTCGAGCAGTTCGACGTCGTCGAACGATGTGCGCAGGAGCGGACCGCCGGTCTCGTTGGAGAACTTCTCGTCTCCCATGGCCGCCGCGCCCCCGCCGCCATGACGGAGGTAGAGGTCCGTCAGCTCCTCCTGGGCGCGGTCGCTGTTGGTGAACGCGTAAAGCGCGCCGCCGGGCCGCAGCACGCGATGGACCTCGGCCACCGCGTCGGGGATGTAGGGCACGTGGTAGAGCATGTGCATCGCGAGGACGACGTCGAACGTCGCATCCGGGAATGGGAGTGCGGTGACATCGCCGCCGACGCGCGACGCAACGGTGCGGTCGATGAATTCGAGACGGCCGATAGCGAGGTCGAGGCCGACGAGGGTTGCGGTTGCGCCGGCAACGTCGCGGGCGGCGGGGAGATACCCGCCGGGACCGCACCCGGCGTCGAGCACCCGACTGCCGGTCGGGAGCGACACGTAATGCTCGAACAGGTACGCGTACCAATCGCGCTCGGGTTGCCGGAGTTCGTAGATGCTGGGCCGACCGGTATCGGGGACCGGCGCGACCTTGTGGTAATCGCGGTCGGTAAACGCGTCGGTCACGATTGGGGAACCAACTGGCGCCACAGCTCCTCGCCGACGCCGGCCAAGCCGTCGGCGATCGGGAGCAGTTGGTCGGGCGCGGTGTTGCCGATGATCGACACGAGGGCGCCGGAGCGTTCGTACCACGCCACGATCGACTGGGTGATCGACGTGCCCTGCACTTGACGAGTGCGGGTGCTGAGCAACCCTTCGTGGCCGCGCACCTCGATGGGCTCGATGTGATCGCCGCCGCCAACCGCGAAGACGAGCTTGATGTTGGTCGCCGACGTTGTGATCGTGATCGTCGTTGTCGGTGACGCCGCCGCGACCTGTATCTGTCGGCTCGCCTCGGGCGTGTGGCCGATCGTGTGCTCCTCGGCGATCTTGTCGTAGCCGTCGGGAGCGGTCTCGAGATGAAGGTTGCGCACGCCTTCGCCGCGCAGCGCGCGGGCGGCGGTGAGCAGCGTCTGTCCGCTCGCCGGTGGACCGGCCAACGCGATCGCCGCGCCGTGGGCGAACCAGTCGAGCGACGCTTCCGTCGCGCCCTCGTGCAGCCGGGCCTGCGCGCCGTTGACGCCGACGATCGTGTCCTTCTCGTTGGGCGACACCGCCCGGTCGGCCGTGGCCTCGATGGCCGTCACGAGTATCACCGCGTCGAACGCGCCGTTCTTCGCCTTGCGACCCAGCGCGGCCCCGTAGGCGCGATGCGCCGGTCCCGCGACCTGCACACCGCCATGGGTGACCTTGAACCCCGGCGCCAGATAGGTCGGGAAGAGGTACGTGGATCTGTTGTCGGCGCTGCCCGCCTTCTTGTTGCTCCCGCCCCCGCACGACGCGACGCAGGCCACCACGATCAGCGCGGCCAGGAACCTACGCACGCGACAGCGCCGCCGTGATGGCGTCGACCAGTCCGTCGACCGTGTGCGGGTCGGCGACAGCAGCGACGGTGAGGCCACGAGCGGCGGCGGTCTCGGCGGTCACCGGTCCGATGCACACGACAACCGGCGGCACCGGCCCGCCGGCACCGAGGTAGTTCGTGACCGTCGACGACGACGTGAACGCGATCGCGTCGGCCCGTGCCGCGGCGTCGAGCTGGTTCGCCGAGAGCGCGACCGCGTCCGTCCGATACGCCTCGACGACATCCACCGTCCAGCCCTTGGCCCGTAGCCCGTCGGCCAGCGTCGGCCGCGCCGCCGCTGCCTGCGGCAGCAACACGCGACCGGGTCCGTCGGGAAACGCGCCGACCAGCGCCTCGGCCACCGCCTCGTCGGGCACGAGGTCGACCTGGATGCCGCGCTCGCGCAACGCGTCGGCCGTCGCCGGACCGACGGCCGCCACCTTCTGGGCGGATTGGTACGGGCTGACGACGCGCGAATCCGCCCAGAACGCGGCGACACCGTTCGCGGAGGTGAAGGCGACCCAGTCGTAGCCCTCCACGTCAACGCCATCGAGGGCGTTGCCCTCGATGGCGATGACCGGCGCGTCGACCACAATTGCGCCGAGGTCACGCAGCCGGGCCGCCAAGCGGCCCGGCGCGGTGACCACGACGCAACGGCCGCTCAGTGGTCGGGCGGAAACCACGCGAGGTCGAGCGCGGCGACCGCGCCGATAACGATCGTCGATGGCGGACGGATGTCGGCGTCGCCTAGCCCGGCGAGCGTGGTCCGCACCGTTGCCTGGTCGGGGCGGGTGCCGGCGGTGACGGCGACGACCGGCGTGGCGCCGTCCATACCGGCGGCGAGCAACTTGGCGGCGATGTCGGCCCGATTGGCGACAGCCATGTAGAGCACGACGGTGCCGCCCAGGCGGGCGACGGCCTCCCAGTCGGTATCGGGCGCGGACCACGGGTCGCTCTGGCCAGTAACGACCGTGACCGCCTTCGACAGCCCGCGATGGGTGACGGGGACGCCGGCGTAGGCGGGGACCGCCGACAGCGCCGGCACACCGGGCACGACTTCGAACGGCACGCCCGCCTCGAGAAGCGCTTGTGCCTCCTCGCCGCCGCGGCCAAAGAGATAGGGGTCGCCACCCTTGAGCCGCACCACACTGAGGCCGGTCTTCCCCTTCTCGACAAGGAGCCGGTTGATCTCGTCCTGCGGCGTGCTGGCGTGGCCGGGTGTCTTGCCGACGCTGATGCGCTCGGCCGCCGCCGGCGCCAGGTCGAGCAGCGCGGCAGCGGCGAGTCGGTCGTACAACACGACATCGGCCCGGCCCAAGAGTTCGGCGCCGCGCACGGTGAGCAAGCCGGGATCGCCGGGGCCGGCGCCGACGAGATAGACGGTCACGAGACCAGCAGCGCGGCGCCGCCGGCGTCGTCGAGCAGGTAGCGCGCCGCCCTCCGCCCGACGCGGGCGGGATCGGTGCCGGTTACGTCGTGGGTGAGGAGGACGTGGCCGTCGAGGGTCGCGAGCAACCCGCGCAAGGCGATGTCGCCGTTGCCGTCGACGGTCGCGTGAGCGCCGACCGGTAGATCGCAGCCGCCACCCAACTCGGCGAGGAACGCTCGCTCGGCGTCGACGGCGAGGCGCGAGTCGCGATGTTCGATCGCGGCCAGACGGGCCCGCGTCGCGTCGTCGTCTTCACGACACTCGACGGCCAACGCGCCTTGACCGACCTGCGGCACCATCACCGTCACCGGCAACACCTCGGCGGCGCGGTCGCCCATCCCGAGCCGATCGAGCGCGGCGGCAGCCACGACGATGGCGTCGAACGACGCCGCCTTCTCGAGACGGGAGCCGATGTTGCCGCGCAGTTCGCCGAATGTGAGGTCCGGTCGGCGCGCCGCGAGCTGGGCCCGGCGCCGCACCGCACCGGTGCCGACCCGGCCGCCCGTCGGCAGCGCATCGAGCGCGAGCCCGACCAACGCGTCGCGCGGGTCGCCGCGCTCGGGCACCGATGCGATCACCAGGCCCGCGGTCGGTGACGACTCGAGGTCCTTGCACGAATGCACGGCGAGATCGGCGCGGCCGTCGAGCACCGCGTTCTGCACCGCCTTCACAAAGACGCCTTGACCACCGATGGCGCGGATCGGCACGTCGGTGCGCTGATCACCCGCGGTCTCGATGACGACGAGTTCGACGTCATCGCCCAGTAACGACGCGACGTGCTCGGCTTGCCAGCGGGCCAGCGGGCTACCCCGCGTGGCCACGCGGAGCCGTGACACGCCCTAGTCCTCGAGGTCGAAGAGGTCCCGCAGCGCGTCGGCGAGCCGCTCGCCCCGCGGCGAGCCGGCCGCGTCCTTGAGCCGAACGGTTGGCTCGTGCAACAGCTTGTTGATCACGGCGCGGGTGACGGCGTCGACCGCCGCGGCCTGCTCGGTGCTGAGCCGGGCCGCCATCCGCTCCAGCTCGGCGCGCCGAATCGTCTCGGCCCGGTCGTAAAGGGCGGCGACGAGCGGTGCGGCTTGGCGAGCGGTGGTAGCCGCGAGATGACGCTCGACCTCGCGGTCGATCAGTTCCTCGACCTTGGTGACTTCCTGGCGGCGGCCCTCGACGCCCGCTGTCGCGAACGCGGCGAGGTCGTCGATGTCGAGCAGCGTCACGCCATCGAGATCGGCCACCGAGGAGTCGACGTCCCGCGGCACGGCGATGTCGACGATCAGCAGCGGTCGACCATCGCGCGCCTGCATCACCGCCACGACGTCGTCGGCCTCGACGAGCACGTCGGGCGATCCGGTCGACGTCAGCAGGACGTCGACCTCGACCAGCGCGCCGACCAGCGCGCCGAGCGCAACCGACCGGCCGCCAACCCTGCGCGCCAGCGCCGCCGCCTTGGTGGCGCTGCGGTTGGCGACCAGGATCTCGCCGGCGCCGGAATCAGCCAGCGCGGCGACCATGCCCTCGCCCATGTCGCCAGCGCCGAGCACGAGGATGCGGCGGTCGTCGAGCGAGCCGAGATTGCGACCGGCCATCTCGACCGCGGCCTGCGACATCGACGTGGTGCCGCGCGCGATGCCGGTCTCGGCCCGCGCCCGCTTGCCGACCTCGATGGCGTGGCGGAACACGCCGGAGAGCACCTGCCCGGCTGCGCCTTCGTCCATCGCGTGTTGCCACGCGGTCTTGACCTGACCGAGCACCTCGCCCTCGCCCAGGACGGCGGAGTCGAGGCCGCAGGCCACGCGGAACAGGTGGGCGGCGGCCGCGTCGTCGTGGAACACGTAGAGGTGGTCCGAGAAATCCTCGGGGGCACGGAAGCTCAGCTCGGCGAGGAAGTTGCGCACGTCCTGCACGGCGCCGTGGTACTTCTCGGCGACGGCGTAGACCTCGGTACGCATGCACGTCGACAGCACGACCGCTTCGGTGATGTTGTCGCGGCCGAGCAGGTCGCCCAGCGCCTTGGGCAGGCGCGAGTCGCTGACCGTCATCCGCTCGAGCAAGTCGAGGGGCACCGTCCGCTGGTTCAGCCCTACGACGACGACAGACACGCCTGCAAGCGCTCCCTTGCCTCCTGGACCTGGCCGGCCCGGATCAAATCGAGCATGCCGGAGTCCAGCGCCGACTGCCAGTCGAGCCCCTCGGTGGAGCCCCCGCCGGCCCGGATCGCGGCCCGCTCCGTGGCCAGCAGCTCGGCCAGGATCTCGTACTCCGGACCCAGCTCGGCCTCGAACTTCCGCCGCAGCCACGTAGCCAGGGCCGGGCTCTGCCCGCCAGTCGAGACGGCGACCGTCACAGGGCCTCGGCGAGCGACCGCGGGCAGCGTGAACGAGCAGTTGGCGGGGTCGTCGGCGCTATTGACCCAAACCCCCGCGGCCTCGGCGTCGTCGTGCACGGTGCGGTTGACGGTCGGGTCCTCGGCTGCGGTGATCACCAGCCGGTAGCCCTCGAGGTGGCCGGGGCGGTACTCGTCGGGGGCGACGACGTCGACCAGGGCGCCGCACGCCGCGAGCTGCTTGACCTTGCCGTCGGCGACCGTGCCCCGCCCCACCACGAGGACGCGCCGGCCTTCGACGACGAGGCTCACCGGGTAGAGAGGCGCGTCAACCGGCATCGAGCGCGGGGTCGAGGTCAGGCAGCCCGCCGTGCTTGCGCTGCTGGTAGAAGCTCAGGATCTGTAGCTCGATCGACAGGTCGACCTTGCGCAGCGACACGTGCGACGGCACGGTGAGCACCGCCGGCGCGAAGTTGAGGATGGCGGTGACGCCGGCCTCGACGAGTTGGTCAGCCACGGCCTGTGCAACCGCCGCCGGCGTCGCGATGATCCCGATCGCCGGACGCATCTGGGCGGCGAGGGCGGGCAAGTCGTTGACGTGCCGCACCGTGACCCCCGCGACCTGCTCACCCACGCGGGCGGGGTCGGCGTCCACCAGCCCGACCACCTGGAAGCCGCGCTCCTGGAACCCGCGGTAGTTGGCCAGCGCGTGGCCCAGGTTGCCGAGACCGACGATGACGACCGGCCAGTCCTTGGTGAGGCCCAGCTCGCGGCTGATTTGGTACAGCAGAAACTCGACGTCGTAGCCGACGCCGCGGGTGCCGTAGGACCCCAGGTACGAGAGGTCCTTGCGCACTTTGGCGGCGTTGACCCCCGCCATCTCGGCCAGGCGTTCGGAGCTGATGGTGGTGGTCTTGGCCTCGGCCACCTCGGTGAGGCTGCGGAGATAGACCGGGAGGCGGGCGACGGTGGCCTCCGGGATTCGACGGTGGTTGGTGCCTGCGCTCAAGAATCACAATCGTACGACCTCGTGCACTAGTTCACGAGCAGGCTGTGACACTGCCTCGCTCGCCGAGTCTTCGCTCCGAAGCGACCAGACTCCGGGGCAATGGGTCTGCACACCGCGCTGGCGACGGCGGCCACGCTCGTAGCGCTGGCCTTCGCCCTCTCGCTTTACGAACGGTGGTTGGCGAACCGTCACGCCCACGAGCTGGCGTGGACGGTTGCCATGGCCATGTTCGCCGTGGCGTCGGGTGCGCTGGCCGCCGGCGCCGCGGTCGGTTGGTCGCCCGTGCTGTTCCGGACCTTCTACCTGTTCGGCGCGGTGGCCAACGTGCCGATCCTGGCGTTGGGCACCGTCTTCCTGTTGGCGCGGTGGGAGACGGCCCGCCGCATCGGGCAGGTCGTCGTCGTCGCGGTAGCCGTAGCCGCCGGCGTGATCATCGCCGCACCCCTGCGCGGCGCCCTTCCTCGCGATCATCTCGCCCAGGGCTCAGACGTCTTCGGCGTGCTCCCCCGCGTGCTGGCCGCGGTGGCGTCGGCCGGCGGAGCGCTCGTGGTGTTCGGCGGCGCGCTGTGGAGCGCGCTGCGGCAGCGGCGACTCGTCATCGCCAACACACTCATCGCGCTCGGGACCGCCGTCACCGGTGCGAGCGGCGTCCTCAACTCGGTAGCCGACGCCATGACCGGCTTCGCCGTCACCCTCGTGATCGGCGTGACCCTGATCTTCGTCGGCTTCTTGGTGAGCGCTACCGCAACGAGCGGCGCAGCACCTTCCCGGCCGAGCTCTGCGGCAACTCACTGACGAACATCACCTTGGTCGGGCACTTGTAGCGGGCCAACCGGTCGGCGCAGAACTCGATCACCTCGTCTTCTTCGAGGTGATGACCGGGCTCGTTCACCACGAACGCCTTCACCGCTTCACCCGAGTACGGATGCCGGACGCCGACGACGGCGACCTGGGCGATCCCCGGATGATCGAGCAACGCCTCCTCGACCTCGGCCGGATACACGTTGAAGCCGGACACGATGATGAGGTCCTTGGCCCGGTCGACGATGAAGAGGAAGCCGTCGACGTCGGCGATGGCGATATCGCCGGTGTGCAACCACCCGTCGCCGTCGATGGCCTCGGCGGTGGCGTCCGGGTTCTCCCAGTAGCCGGCGAACACGTTGGGTCCGCGCACCCAGATCTCGCCGGCGTCGCCCTCGACCGCGTCTTCGCCCTCCTCGTCGATGAGCCGCACTTCGAGTCCGGGCAGCGGCACGCCGATCGAGTCGGGTTTCGGATCGCCGTCGACGACCGACGACGTCACGATCGGCGACGCTTCGGTGAGGCCGTAGCCCTGGCGAAGCGGATGACCGAAACGCTGCTCGAACGCGACGGCGACCTCCGACGCGAGTGGCGCGGCGCCAGTCAGCACGAGGCGCACGCCAGCCATCGGGTTGCCTGCCTCCTCGAGCTCGGTGCCGGGCATGGTCGCCCACGCGGTGAACATCGGCGGCGCGCCGAGGACGATCGTGACCTTGTGGTTGGCAACCGTTTCCAGCGCCGACACCGGGTCGAAGCGCTCGACGAGAACCACCGAGGCGCCGGCGAACAACGTGAGGCCGAGGACAACGTTGAGGCCGAAGATGTGGAACAGCGGAAGGACACCGAGGACGACGTCGTCGGCGTGCACGGCGCGGCCCGGATGGCGCTGGGCCTGCTCGAGGTTGGCGCGCAGGCTGCCGTGGGTGAGCATGGCCGCCTTGGGCGCGCCCGACGTGCCCGAGGTGAACAGGAGCGCCGCCAGGTCGTCCTCGCCCCGATCGACGACGGCAGTGGCCTCGCCGCCGAACAGGTCATCGAGCGACGTGGCGCCGTCGAGCTTCACGCCGGCCGGAACAAGAACGGTGGCGACGCCGAGCGCCTCGGTATTGATCTCGGACACCGCGTCGCGCCCGGCGGGACCGACGACGAGAACCTTGGGGCGCACGAGCCCCAGCTGGTCGGTGAGCTCGGCCGCGGGGCTCGAGGGGTTGAGCGGAACGATGACCGCGCCGGCGCCCAGCGCGGCGAAGTAGGTGACGGCGAAGAACCACGTGTTGGCCGACACCATGGCGACGCGGTCGCCGGGCGCGACGCCGAGACGGGTCAGGCCGCCGCGCAGCTCGCCGACTTGGCGGCGCAGCTCGCCGTACGTCGTCTTCTGACCACGCGAGATGACGGCGACGGCGTCGTCGGGATGGCCATCGATAATCGTTGCCAGATTCACCCTAGAAATGCTCCCTGCTCGACCAGCGAGGTACGAACCTCGTCGGCACCGCCCTCGTCGCGCAAGTCGAGCACAGCCGCGGTGCCCGCCGCCTGCCCGAGAGCCAGCGACGGCGCCATCACGCGCGTCGACGCCAGCGCCTGGTGGTCGGCCGAGATGCAACGGCCGGCCACGTAGACGTTGGCCAGGCCCCTGGGGCGGAGGCTGCGGAGCGGGAACTGGTAGTAGCCACCGTCGGGGAGGAAGACGTAGTTGGTGTCGCGCCCCTCGACGTGAAACTCCTGTGGCCAGGCGCCGGCGGCGACCGCGTCGTCAAAGCGGGCCAGGCCGGTGACGTCGGCACCCGTCAGGACGTAGTCGCCGATCACGTGGCGTGTCTCGCGGACACCGAGCGTGGGCGCCGTGTCGGCCAGGAACGCCGACGCGAATCCCGGCACGTGGTCGATGACGAACTGGGCCGCCTCTTCGGCGAGACGGCGGCCCTCGAGTTCGCCGTAGGTGGCTTGGTCGAGATCGGTGACGTCGAGCGGGCCGCCGTCGGCGCCGCGCACGCGCGTCATCGCACCGATGTACTCGCCGGGGCGAAACGTCGGCAGCAACGCGCCGCCGCCGCGCGACAGATGCGCACCGTGCTCGTCGATCGCGGCGGCGAGCGACCCGATGCCGTCGCTCAGTGCTTTGGCGTCATCGGCGTGTTCGAGGAAGAACTGCATCGACGCGTGTTGGCGCTGGCCGGCGACGCCCATCGTCCACTCGCCGCCGGCGAACACAACGAGGTCGGCGTCGCCGGTCGCGTCGATGAACGCCTTGGCCTTTACCGCTTGAAAGCCGCGCTTGGTCGCCAGGACGACGGCGTCGAGACGATCGCCGTCGCGCACGACGTCGGCAACCAACGCGTGCAGGAGCAGCCGAATGTTCGATTCGGCGGTAACGAGATGATCGAAGAGCCGCTTGGCGACCCACGGCACGTACAGGAGGACGGCGGTTCCCTTGAACGGCATCGGGCCCATCGCCGCTTGCCGGGCCTTTAGTGCTTCGGCGACTTCCTCGGCGATACCGCGCGTCACGTAGTCGAAGCCGCCATCGCCGTCTTTGACGTAGAGGCCGCAAATGGTGCCGACCGACGCGGCGGTGAAGTTTCCGCCCAGAAAGGCGTGCCGCTCCACGAGGCAGACCGACGCGCCGAGCCGCGCCGCGGCCAACGCGGCGCCGAGTCCCGCGGGCCCACCGCCGGCGACGCATACATCCACATCAGCGATTACCTGCGCTCGGTAGTCCGGTCGGACTATTTCCACCGATTCACCGTATCGATGACTCAAGTGCGCTCGCGCTCACGCCGACACAGACGTCGGACCACGAAACGGCAACCCCGGGGAAACCCGGAGGACGCAAAGCCATTGGGCCTACAGGAGCAACGACGCTCCCATGGCAGCCAGGCCGCCGAATGGGCAACCCCGCCTCCGTGGACCAGAAAGGAACACGGAGAGAGATGCGGAGGGTCGCCGTACTACTCCTAATGGGAATACTCGGGCTCGTCGGGCCGCTCGCGGCACCGGCGCATGCCGACACGGTGTCTGACGAGTACGCCTTCGTCGCCAAGATCAATGAGCTGCGCGCCAGTGTTGGCGTCGGTCAGCTGACGATCGACGCTGGCCTCACCAACATCGCGCGGAACTGGGCGAGCAAGATGGCAAGTGACGGTGGCATCTCGCACAACCCGCTCCTCAAGGATCTGGTCACCGCGAACTGGTCGAAGCTCGGCGAAAACGTCGGGATGGGCCCCGAAATCGGCTCCCTGTTCACCGCCTTCGTCAACAGTCCGCATCACTACACCAACCTGGTCGACCCCGCCTTCACCCACGTGGGCGTCGGCGTCGTCTATGCCGGCAGCACGATCTTCACGTCACACGAGTTCATGACGCTGCGCGGCGCCAGCGCCAGCCCGGCGCCCCGCGTCACTGCGCCACCCGCGACAACGGCCACGACGCGCCGCGTCGTTGTGCCCCGCCCCGTCGCACCGGCGGTAACGACGACGACGACCGCCCCGCCGCCTCCGCCGCCGCCCCCGCCGCCCCCGCCTCCGCCGTCGGTCCCCGACTGGGTCACGGTCTCGATGGAGAACCTGCGCAAGTTCGATCCACCCACCGCACTTCCGTAACTAGCGCATAAGGAAGAACTGCAGGACGGCGGCACCCACGATCACAAGCAGGAGGAGGGCTATCGCGATCGTGGTGGCCGGTCTCATGACGGGGGTTCTAACCGCACCGCCATGGCGGGATGCAACTTGAGCTGCTCGGCGGCCGAGCCGCGATCGACGGCAATCGACACCAGACCGTACGAGTCGACGACCAGCGCGACGACGCCAGGACCGATGTCGCCGTAGGTCCGGGCCCGCGTCGCCGTACGTCGCTCGCTCCCCCACGACACCACGACGCGGTCGCCCCACGCATCAATGTCGGCCGGGTCGACGTTGAGCTGCACGTTGCCGTAGCGGTCGATCCACAGCACCTCGGCGGCCACGCCGCCGTCCTCGTCACGCGACAAGGGGAGGATCCCGGGCAGCAGCCCGAGCGGATCGATCTCGTCGCCGAACTCAACCAGGTCCACGCCGTTGCAGAGATGGGCGGCGACCGGACCGAAGATGTCGCGACCGGCGAACGTCGGCCCCGGCGCCTCGAGGTGGTACTTGGCGTTGGTGAGCTCGACGGCGCGGGTCGCGCCGCCCGTCAAGGCGACGGCGCCGGCGAGCAGGCCGTTGTCGGGACCGACGAACACGCCCTCGCCCTCCTCGCCGACCTCAACGGCCACAGCTCGACGAGTGGTGCCCACCCCCGGGTCGACGACGGCCAGCACAACCCCGGGCGCCAGGTACTGGACCGCGCGAGCGAGGGCGAGGCTCCCCGAGCGCACATCGTGCGGGGGAACCTCGTGGGTGACGTCGATGACGAGCGCGTGCGGCGCGATCGATCGCACGACGCTCTTCACGACGCCGGCGAACTCATCGACGGTCCCGTAGTCCGACAGGAACGAAACCGTCTCGTGGCGCCGGGCCACTAGCGGGGCTTAGACCGCGTGGGTGAAACGCTCAGCGAGGTACTTGTCGAGGTCGACCTCGCGAATGCGAAACGACTTGCCCACGCGGCCCGCCGGAAGATCGCCCGCCTCGATCAACCGGTAGACCGTCATGTTCGAAACCCGCAGCAGGCCAGCCACCTCAGCCACTGTGAGGTACTTCGCCCGCGCATAGTCCGACGCCAGTGGAATCACCCCTCTCCGGGTGGGCAATGTAGGCCACTGAGGCGATGCGGGGCTAGTGGGACTGGCGTTGCGCGAACTACAGAATTGTCATTCGCCGAGCTCGCGAGCGCGCTCGGTCGCGGCGGCGACCGCGTCGAGAAAGGCGGCGCGAACCGCCCGTTCTTCGAGGACGCGCAGGCCGGCGGCGGTCGTGCCGCCGGGGGATGTGACTGCGGCGCGCAGCTGTTCGGCCGAGTCGCCCGACTCGACGAGAAGCCGCGCCGAACCGAGCAGGGTCTGGATCGTCAGCCGCTCACTCACGTCACGCGGCAGCCCGGCGAGGACGCCGGCATCGATGAGGGCTTCGACCACAAGAAAGACGTAGGCGGGGCCCGAGCCCGAGAGACCAGTGACCGCGTCGAGCAACTTCTCGGGGACGCGCACGACGGTGCCCACCGCGCCCAGGACGCCCTCGGCCCAGGCCAGGTCGTCGTCGGATGCCGCGGTGCCCGCCGCGATCGCCGCCGCACCGGTGCCGACCAGTGCGGGCGTGTTCGGCATGGCGCGCACGACCGGCGTGCCCGCCGGCAGCCAGCCCTCGAGCTTCTTCAACGGGACCCCGGCTGCGATCGACAGCACCCGACCGACGCGACCGCTGAGCGACGCGCACGCGGCTTCGACGTCGTTGGGCTTCACCGCGACGACGGCGCCGTCGGCGTCGACCGGCGCGGCGTCTACGGCCACGCCGGGGAACTCGTCGGCCAATTCCTTGCGCCGCCCGTCGACCGGCTCCACGACTGCGAGCTCGGAGGCGGTGGCCCAGCCGGCGTTGATCAGTCCGCCGATGAGGGCGGCACCCATGCGGCCGCCACCGACGAGCAGCAGGCGCGCCGTCACGGCAGGTACCGGCGGGGATTCACGGCGGTGCCGTTCACGCGGGTCTCGAAGTGCAGGTGGTTGCCCGTCGAGTGACCGGTCGACCCGACGTAGCCGATGACCTCGCCCTGCTTCACGGTCTCGCCGACTTTCACGGCGCGCCGGCTCTGGTGGCCGTACAGCGTGGCGAAGCCGCCGCCGTGGCTGATGACGACGGCGTTGCCGTAGCCACCCATCCATCCGGAGAACACGACCTTGCCGGCCCGGGCGGCGTGGATCGGCGTGCCGCGCGGCGCGGCGATGTCTATGCCGGCGTGCAGCCGCCCCCACCGTCGGCCGAAGCCCGACGTGATGCGGCCCTTGAGCGGCCAGGCCAAGCCCGACTTCGACACTGCGCCGCTGAAGTCGTTGCTCTTGAGCAGCTCGGTGAGCGGCCCTTCGCTGGCGAGCCGCTCGAGGTCCTCCGACTCCGCGTCGCGGATGCGCGCTTCGAGCGCGGCGGAAAGGCGGTCCTTGTCCTTGAGGCCGCGCGCGAGGGTCGAGAGTTGGGCGGTCGCGTCGCGGCGGCGGCCCGCGGCGGCGTCGCGCGCCCGGCCGGCCACGGCTTCACGAATCGCGAGGTCCTGCTGGACCGAGTGGAGTTCGTCGAGCACGTCGCCTTCGCGACGTTCGACGTGGGTGAGCAGAGCGCGCCGACGGCTGACCTCGGCGAGGTCCTGGGTGTGAAACGCCGGCTGGTTGCGCTGCGGGCGCATGTACGTGTCGACGGCCTTGGCGACGATCGAGCCGCGCAGACCGCCGATCTCGTCCTCGGTTGCTTTGAGTTCCGCGGTCGCCTCGGCCAGCGCGCCCTCGGCCTGCGCGGCTGATCGCTTGGCCGCGTTGACCCGCTTGATCTGCGTCATCACCTGCGAGGTCACGACCCCGACGGCCGAGGAGAGCTCCCCATCAGACGCCGTCGCCGGGTCGAGCTTGGCGGCGCGCCTGGCCCGTTCAGCGGGCGTGAGCGCGCCGGCCGAGGCGGGTGCGACCCCGAAAGTGGCCAGGGTCAGCCCGAGAAGCACGGCGACGAACGCGACAGGTCGGTGGGTTTTCGGCATGGGGAAGGACCAGCCCCCCGCCCAAGGGACCGGATATCTACGCTACCGAGGGCCTTTCGGCACCCGCAACCGGCACGGCGGCGGCCGCCCGGCTGCGCCAGGCGACAAGCACGATCGGCAGCGTGGCCACGGCGGCGGCCAGGAACGTGGTGCGGGCGCCGAAATGGTCGAGCCCGATGCCCCCGATGATGGGTCCGGTCGTCTGCCCGGCCCGAGAAACGCCCACGAACAGGGCCACCAGCGAGCCGCGGTTACGCATAGGTGCGGCGCTGGCGATCGTGTCCTGGAGGGTCGGGATGCTCAGACCCTCGCCGGCGCCATAGAGCAGCAGCGCCACCACGATGGCGCCCAGCGCCGGAAGCGCCCCGATCACCGCGAAGCCGGCGACGAACAGGCCGAACGACACCGCCAGCGTGCCCCGCGTCCCGATGCGGCGGCGCACTCGGGCCACGTTGAGCGCGCCGAGCGTCGACGCCACCGCGGGTACCGCGAGCATCAGGCCGCGGCCGGCGGGGCCGACGTTGAACCGGTCGGCCAAATACAGCGGCATCACCGTCAGGACGAGGCCGAAGACCAGGATGAACAGAACGAAAGCCATGGTCATGGCCCCGATGACCGTTGGCGTGCGCACGTAGGGACGGGCCTCGGCGATCTGGCTGCGGAAGGTGACGGCGGCGCGGGTCGACGGCGGCAGGCGCGTCCACACCAGCACGGCGGTCACCAGCGCGAGCCAGTACGGCGCGAACGTGAGACGCCAGCCGCCGAGGCTGGTGAGGAGGCCGCCGAGCGGCGGCAACACGAAGATCGACGCGGTGAGCGCGGCGGCGTTGCGGCCGATGTAGCGGGTGCGCTCGGCGCCGTCCCAGTGATCGCCGATGATCGTCACGGCCAGGTTGATCAGCCCGGCCGAGCCGACGCCTTGCAGCAAACGCAGGGCAAGAAGCGCGTGAAACGACGGCGCGGCGGCCGACACGCCGCCGGCGATGCCGAACAGCACGAGGCACGGGACGACGACTTCGCGGCGGCCGTAGCGATCAGCAAGCAGGCCGATGACCGGCGCGAGGAGGATGCCCGGCGCGGTCGCGAACGCCAGCAACAGGCCGGTGGCCGCGGTGCCCACGCCGAATGCGTCGCGGATGTCGGGGATCGCCGGGGTCACCAGCGTGTTGGCCATGATTCCGGTGATCGTGATGCTGACGATCAGCGCGAACGGCGGCCGAGAAATAGTTGAGCCCGAGGAACCTCCCGACATCACTCGCACTTCCCCGAACGAGTGCTGTCGTTCCGCTCCTCGGACTCGGCGGGCACCATACAGTCGGCGCGCGGTAGGGACAAGGGGCTAAACGCGGTTAACGCGGTTTGAAAACCGACGCGTAGCCGATTGCCATCGCCGGTCGGAAGTACCGCTCCGAATAGGCCCAGCTCGCGCCGATGATCCGGTCGAGCTCGTCGTCGTCGATCGCGCCGAGCGGCATCTGGCCGACGAGGTAGATCGCGTCCTCGATGCCGATCGCGAAACGCATCCCGAACAGACCGAGGTTGGCGCGCAGGAGGTACTCGTAGCAGGCGCCGACGTTCTCCTCGGGCGCGGGCATGAAGTACGTCTCGTAGTGCAACGTGCGCTGCCGAAGCGTGAGCCAGACGGTCGTCGTCGTCTTCTCGTCGCCCTTCATCCGCACGTACCAGCGCCGTTCGGCCGGGTCGTGGTCGACGGCAAGCAGCATCGGGTTGGTCTCGGCTTCCCTGGCCGCCCATTGGTCGATGAGCGCGCCGAGGGCGACGAGTTCCTCCGGCGTGGCCGGCTCGGTCGTCACGCGCAGTCGACGAGTTGGCGCGATGTGAGGTCGGTGTAGAGCCGGCGCAGGCGGCCAGCGGCGACCGACCACGTGTAGCGCTGGGCCCGGCGCGCCGCGCGCGCCGAGAACTGGGCGGCGCGGGCCGGATTGTCGAGCAGCTCCGTGGTGAAGGCGGCGAAGGCGTCGGGATCGCGGCCGTCGACGAGGAAGCCGGTGTCACCGTGGTCGACCAGCGTGGTGAGGCCGCCGACCGCGCAGGCGACGACGGGGGTCCCGCACGCCGCCGCCTCGAGGGCAACGAGCCCGAACGACTCGGAACGGCTCGGGACGAGGGTGACGTCAGCGGCGCGGTAGAAGGTCGACAACAGCTCGTGGCGCTGCGGCGGCACGAAGTGGACGCGGTGGGTGACACCGAGGTCGGCGACCAGCTTGTGCATGCGGATGACCTCGTCCTCGCCGAGAGGACCGCTCGGTCCGCCGACGACAATCAGGCGCGTGCGGGTGTCGGCGATGCGGGCCAGCGTGTGGATGGCGACGTCGAGACCCTTGAGCGGTTGGATGCGGCCGACAAAGAGAAGCAGCGGGCCGTCTTCGTCGAAGCCCAAGGCGCGGCGCGCTTGCCGGCGGTCGCCCGGTGCGAAGAACGCGTGGTCGACGCCGGGCGCGACGATCTCGATGCGCGACGGGTCGGCGTCGTAGAGGTCGCGCAGTTGGTTCGCCTCCACGTCGCAGGACGCGAGGATCGCGTCGGAGCACCCGATGATGGCGGCCTCGGCCTCGGCCCGGTCCCCGGGGTCGTCGCTGTCCTCGGCCTTGACGCGATCGAGGGTGTGGAACGTCGATACGAGCGGCAGGTCGAGCCGGTGTTTGATCTCGTGGCCGGCGATACCCGACAGCCAGTAGTTGGCGTGAATGGCGTCCGCCGGGTTGTGCTCGAGCAGCGTCACGACGCCGTGGGCGAACTCGTCGACGACGAACGGGAGCTCGGCCTTGTCGAGCGGCGCGTCGGGCCCCGCCGGTACATGGTGGACGCGGAAGCCGGGTTCGACGCGGACGACCGGCGGCTGGCTGGGATCCTCGGCTCGCGTGTAAACGTCGGCCGCCACCCCCGCCCGGGCCAGCGCGGTAGCCAGCTCGCGGACGTAGACGTTCATGCCGCCGCCGTCGCCGGTGCCCGGCTGGGCGAGCGGCGATGTATGCATCGAGAGGATTGCGAGGCTGCGCACGCAGGCTTCCAAACGTTGGCGGTCGGGTTGTTCTTCCCCAGCCGGAGCGGGGAGCCCCAAGGATATGCGGTCGCCCGCACTTCGGCCCCGACGCGCGGAGCGCGCCTATTGGTAACGTTTGGGCGTGGGCTGGGGCCTCACCTGCGGCAGGTTTATGCCGCGCGATCGCGCATGACGTCCGTATTGGTCGTCTCAAACATGTACCCGCCGCATCACCATGGCGGGTACGAGTTGTCGTGCCGCGACGTGGTCGATCGATGGCGGCGGCAGGGCCACGACGTCAGCGTGCTCACCAGCGATTTGCGGGTGGCTGGCGCGCAAGACGTGCCCGAGATGCGGGTGTGGCGCGACCTACCGATCGGCTACCGGGACGGCGACCTCTGGTACCCCCCCAAGCACAAGCGACCAGGGCGCGAGCGCACCGCCCAGCAGGTGTTCGCGCGCGCCCTCGACATCGCCAAGCCAGACGTGCTGTCGATCTGGCACATGGCCGCGCTGTCGACCGGCCTGCTGAAGACCTTCGTCGCGACCGGCCTGCCGATTGTCTACGTCGTGTGCGACGACTGGCTCACGTACGCGCCCAAGATCGATCCCTGGATGAAGTTCTTCGAGCATCGTCCGGCGGTGGGCCAGGCGGTCGAGCTCGTCACTCGCATACCCGCAACCCTGCCCGACGTTGGCGACTCGGGGACGTTCCTGTTTGTCAGCGATCTCACACGGCGACGCGCTGAGGAGTACAGCCCGTGGGCCTACCCCAACTGCGATGTGACGTATAGCGGGATCGACCGCAGCGACTTCCCGAGACTCACTGCCCCGCCGGTCCGCCCATGGCGGTGGCGGCTGCTCCAAGCCGATCGGTTCGACCCGCGCAAGGGAATCGAGACATCGGTACGCGCGATGGCGGAGCTCCCGGCCGAGACCCGGCTTGACCTGCTTGGGCGCGGCGACGACGCGTACCGCGCCGCGATGTTGCAGCTCGCCGCCGAACTCGGCGTGGGCGACCGCGTCAGCGCCGGGACCGTCCCGCGGTCCGACATGGCGGCGCGCTACGCCGACGCCGACGTCGTGCTGTTCCCAACCGAATGGGAAGAGCCATTCGGACTCACGCCGGTCGAAGCCATGGCCTGTGGCACGCCGGTGGTCGCGACCGGACTCGGCGGTTCGGCCGAGTTCCTTGTCGACGGCGTCAACTGCCTGCACATCGAGCCCCGCGACCCGAGCGCGGTCGCCGCGGCGGTTCGTCGCCTGGCCGACGATCCCGCGTTGCGGCGCCGGCTGGTCGCCGGCGGACTGCGCACGGCCGACGAACTCGACGTTGATCGCCTCGCCGATGTTTTGGGCGAGTGGCACTGGGCGGCGGCGGAACGGTTCACCGGCCGCCGCCCGGCCCGACGGCCGTCACCGGTCCCGGTGTAGCCCGCTAGGCGCGAGCGGCTTGGAGCACCTCGGAGATGACGCCGCGAGTGTGCGCGGGCGACATCGTGAGGTCTGAGGCGATGCCGCGCAGGGCAGCCCGGCCGGCGGTGTCGATGACGCCGCCGGTAGCGGCGACCTCGGCAACGATCGCGAGGAAGCGCTCCTTGCCGTGCTCGTTGAGCGTCAAGGCAAGCTGGGCAAGGCGCGCCGACAGCTCGGTCACGTCCATCTCTTCGACGGCGGTCGCCAGTTCGTCATCGGTCCACACGCCGAACTCGGCGTAGGCGGCCAGCGCGGCGGCGCGGGCGGCGGGCGAGTCGGTGGCACGCAGGGCGACAACGAGCGCCTCTTGCAATGCGATCGAGAGCTGGGTTTGCGCGGTCCCTGTCGTCGGGGTGTCGAGGACGACCGTTTTGAACGTGCCGTCGCAGGCCTCGCACTCGACGTATTCCGCCAGCGTCTTGAGCGGGATGACCGGCACGAAGAACAGCGTGAACCACCGTCGCAGGCGCTTGAGCACGTAGTTGCGGTCACCACCGCACTGCGGGCACAGGAAGACACCTCGACTGACAACGCTGGCCCGAGAACGCCAGCCCCAAATGAGCAGCATGATTTTGAGTTCGCTGTCAGTGGTCAGAATTCCTGCCGAATTCCCACGCTCCGTGATCGTCACCGACGAGGGGGAGGGAGCTCAGCGGCCCACGTGCCCGTCGATCTGCTCGCGGATGATGTCGGCGTGACCGGCGTGGCGGGCGATCTCCTGAATCACGCACAGGATCGCCCAGCGCAAGTCACGCGCCTTGCCGTCGAGCATCACCGGGGCGTCGGCGTCGCCGAGGGCACGGATGATGTCGTTGCTTGCGTCGCAAGCGGCGCGGTACTCGGCGCGCAACTGACTGAGCGACACCGAGGGATCGACCTGCATTGACCGCTTCCCTCGCGATGGCTTCCCGCCGCCGACGATGCCTTCGAACCACTTGGCCTCGACGAACGTGAGGTGTTGGACCAGCCCGGCGAGGTTGGTGCCCGAATCGACGGTGCTGCGCCGTGCATCAGCGTCGGTTAGGCCGGCCATCTTCTTGAGGACAGCGGCGCGCTGGCCGTCGAGGGCCTTGAGAAGTTCTGCGAGCTCCGGGGTCACGGCGACATTCCACTCGGTGAGCACGCCGCTCGGAGATCGAGGAACATCATGCGGTGAGCAGCTGGGGCGTCACACCGCGTCAGAGCATCGCTGCCGAATGCGGTCGGCGGGGGCAGGACGCCGTCATCGCCGGTTGCGTCGCGTTGCTGAATGGCGACGCGGCCGACGCCGACCTGCTGCGCGCGCTGGCCGGCCAGGCGGCGAGGGCTGTACTCCGCGGCGAGGCGGGCGGTGTCGACGGATACTGGCCACGCGTGTGGGGCGCCCGAGGACTGCTGTACGCGTGGGACGACTCCGCCACGGCCGCGGTGGTTCAAGCGACCAGCGACGAGGCGTGGCGCGTGCGGGAGATGGCGCTCAAAGTCATTGTCCGCCACAGGGTGGGCGACGCCATCGAAGCCGCGGCGCGACTCGGCGATGACCCGGTGCTGCGTGTGCGACGCGCCGCGCACCGTGCCGTTGAACGCTTGGTGGACGCCGGCGCATGAGATCGCTGGCCCTGCTCCTTGTCGCCGGCCTCGCCGCGACGGTCGCGCTGCCCGCGCAGGCGGCGGTTCCCCCTGAGTCGTGCGCGCTGGTGTACCCGGTAGCGACGAGCTGCACGTACGTCGCGGCCGACGTGGCCAGCTTCGTCGGCACCGGCCCGTTTCACCTCCGCGTCAGCTACACCGACAGTCGCGGGCGCAGCCGCACGCGCTACGACATCGATTCGCCGGCCGGTGAGGCGACCGTGATCGGCACCACCGACGCCCGCCAGATCGGTATCGGTGACACCGTCGAGGGTGAGGTGCTCGGCCCCGGCGGCGCGCTCGGCATTGGGAATCCGGGTGCCGTCCCGCACTCGCCGGTCCGGATGGTCGAGGCGCCAAGGTTGGACGGCGACACCACGCAGGTGCACGACCCCGCCATCGTCGCGTCGCGCGGTTGGTACTACGTGTACTCGACGGGGCCCGGCATCCCGATCCGGCGATCGAAGGATCTCGTGCGCTGGGAGTCGGCCGGCCGGGTGTTCGGTGCCAACTCGCCGCCCTGGGCGCCGCAACTCGTTCCCGGTACCGAGTTCCCGTGGGCGCCCGACCTGTCGTTCTTCGCCGGGCGCTGGCACCTCTACTACGCGGTCTCGACGTTCGGATCGAAGCGCGCCGTCATCGGCTTGGCAACCAACGTCACGCTCGATCCAAGCGACCGTCGCTTCGGCTGGCGCGACGAAGGACCGGTTCTCGACTCACGAGACCTTGCCGATCCGTCGGGGCTGCCGTCGGACTACGTCGCGCTCGACCCCAACGTCGTCCGCGACGCGTCGGGCACACCGCATTTGGTGTTCGGCTCGTTCTACGGCGGCCTGAGGTCGCTGCGCCTCAATCCCGCTAGCGGCCGACCGGTCCTGCCGCTGCTGCCGGTGCCCCTCGCCACCAACGTGCAGGAGTACACCGGCGTCGAGGCCGGCTACATGATCAACCGGCACGGCTGGTACTACCTCTTCGCGTCGTACGACTACTGCTGCCGCGGTACGGACAGCACCTACAACGTGAGGGTCGGTCGGTCGCGCTCGATCAACGGTCCGTTCATCGATGACCTCGGCATTCCGATGCTGGCCGGCGGCGGGCGCTACGTGCTGGTGTCACACGGCGACATGCGCGGACCGGGCCACAACTCGGTGCTGCGCCGGGGAAATCGCTTCGACATCGTGTTCCACTGGTACGACGCGGCCAACAGCGGCATCCCAACCCTCGGCATTCTGCCGTTGCGCTGGACCGCCGACGGCTGGCCGGTGGCGCGCGACTAGCGCGCCGAGCGCTACGACCTCACCCGCCAGGGAACAGGCGCGGCTCGAAGTGGACATCGATCGTCACGTGATAGCCGCTGTAGTCAGCCTTGCCGTGGTGGACGGTCTCGCCATCGAGGCCGACCTCCCAGGCGGGTGAGCCGAACCCGAGCGAGGCGTCCTCAAGAACGAAGACGGCGCCGGTGTGATGGAAGCTGCCGCGACAGCTTCCATCTGGATCACGAATGCCGGCGTTGAACTCGAGCTCCGTCGAGACGAAACGGGAAATCGGAGGTGCGTTGGTGAACTCCGCGACGAAACCGAGTTTGTTCTTGATGCGGTTCAAGTTCGCGTGCAGGAAGAGCGGGACGCGGTCGCTCGCTTGGAGCTGCAAATTGCGTAGATCACACAATCCTGGCTCCAACGTGGCCGCCGCCGTCCCCGTCGGGAAGACTTCGTCGTAGAAGCACAGCTCGAGCTTGCGGCAGTACTTCTCATCCGGGTGGTCAGCCGATGGGCTCACTGCGAGCCGGCGCAGGTGAATCGTGTTCTTTACTGTGCCTTCGACGGTGTCGAGCCCGTCCTCGAATTCGGAGTCGTTCTTGTGCTGCGTGGAAAGCTCGACGTCGGTGTCGAAGCCGACCGATGCGCACGCGATGGCTTCCTCAAAGCGGGACTCCCACGGGTCGCCGGTGGCACCGAATTTCTGGGCCTGCTGAACGCTGGCCTGCATCTCCATGCCGGCGACGATGCTGCCTTGGGAGCATTCCGCGAGCCGGAACCGGTACTCGACGTCCAGGAGCTCGATGATCCGAGCCTTGAGGCTCTCGTATTTATCGGCGAGGGGACCGCCGGTCAGCCGAAACAGCTCCACTTGGCGCAGCCACGCCAGCGCGACCTCGATCGCTTCGGTGGCGATCCCCGGAGATTGGAAGGCGAGATCGATGTAGGGCGTTACATACGCGTCGAAGCCGTCGCTCAGCGCGTCGGTCACATTCGCTTCGTATTCCGGCGACGGGTTGTCGCGCTGCGACTGCACGATGGCCGTCGCCTTCTCGACCGCTCGATCGCGCCGGTCGTAGATCGAATGCTCGAGTTTGGTCAGCTCGGCGGGCTTCGGTCGGCCGACGAAGTACGAGCTGAAATGCATGATCGGCATCGTGAGATCGCCGCGGCTCGGGTCGAGCGGGGTCAAGTGCAAACCGTGACCACTGTCGTCGCCGGTGACCGCGGCTTGGCCGCCTCCCGTCCCAGGGGAGGCCGGCGATATATGGAGGATCGCCGGCTCTTGCAAGAACAGCCCGTCCGGCTCGAGCTTCACACCGGCGATGTAACCGAAGTCGGCATCGATCGCCACCACGCCCACTGGGACGATGCGCACCGGCTGGTCGCTGAGCAGGGCGCCCGGGGGCATCGTCAACGAGTACTCGGTACCGTCGGGACCGGTAACCGACCACGTGTCCTGCGCGCCCTCAGCGAACAGATGCGTAAAGCTGCTCGATCCGGACACCCCCCGCGGGTCGAACCAGGTGGTCAGAGCCGACGCGTCCGCATCGACCGGCGTTGCGTCGTCGGTGCGGGTCGTCAGTCGTGGACCTCCGGTCGATTCGCGACCGTCGGCGTCGACCGCCTCGACGACAAATGTGAGTACTTCGCCGGCCGTCAACCCGTCGAGATGGAGCGAGTTCGCGGTGGGTTGTCCGACTGTCGTCGGTGCGCCGCCACCGGGCGGCACGCGGCGGACGACGTACGAGGTCACTGCGACGTCGTCGGACGCCTTGGACCAGGCCAGGGTCAGCTCGTTGCCGCCGACGCCGATGGCCCTGAGGAACGATCCGGCCGGCCAGGTCGGCGCGAGCGGCCCTGTCGGGAGGGTGGTCGACGTGGTCGTGGTCGACGTCGTGGTCGACGTCGTGGTGGTAGCTGCCCTCGTGGTCGTTGTCGACCGGGGCCGCGTCGTCGAGGTGGGGTGTTGGCGTTCCTGCCGTCTCGCTTGGTGTCGCGCTCGTCTCGCTTGGTGTTGCGCGTGGCGTCGCGCCTGGCGCTCGCGGAGTCGCTGCCGCCGCTGCGCCGCTGCGGCCCTCCGGTGCGCGGCGTTGGCCGAGGACGAGGCCGAGATCGGCCGCGACTGCTGGGCCGCTCCGGCGCTCGTGATCGCGCCGAGTGACATGGCCGCGAGCAACGCTGCAACAACGACACAGACATGCGCAGGTCGCCGACGCTTCCCGAGACAGCCAGCCATGCAGTCCCCCCGATTTGGCCTCTGGCGCGGACTATAGCTACCCGGTGAATTCCTCTATGAGATCGGCGAGATCTCCGATTCCTCGTCGCCCACGGGCAGCGGCGGCGCCACCATCTTGTCTTCGTTCTCGTGGCGAAGAGACAGGTAGACCTTGATACTCAAGCTCTTCATCACTCTGTGCAGGAGCTCCTCGCAGGTTCACTCCCGTCCTTTCGCTATAGCCACCGCGGTTGTGAGAACGGTGGGTGATTGTCCGAATTGCCACCCCGGAGGGGGATGAGAGCTGAGAGGCCGCCGGCAGCCCTCGGGGTCAAGGCCGGGCGGAGGCCGTCACGCAGTGATGCGAGGGTACCGAGCAGCCTTGAGGCCGGCTACGGGTGCCGGTGGCAGCGCGAGCACGAGGTGGAACTGTCCAAGGCCGAGTACGTCGCCGTGGGCCGGCCGCTGCTGAAGCGGCGAGCGAAGCGGTCACGCAGCGGTCGCACCCGAATGCCGAACGGCCTCAACGGGTTATGGGTGCTTTCGGAGGACGGCATCGACACGGGGGTTCGCTTGGTCCGTTGGGCGGGCGGGCTGATGCCACCCGAGAAGCGACTGCATGATCCAGGTCGGAGCCGCGAGCGCGCCTCGTTCGAGTCCAGGTTCGCTCGCGCTCAGGTTTCGGGGGTCCGACTCGGATCGGGCGGAAACCGATCGGCTTCCGGGAAGAACTCCTCGAGCGACGCGCTTGGGTAGTTTTCGAATTCTCGAACCTGGAACACGCCTTGTGTGGCGGATCCGACGAGAAAGCCCTGCGGTGTGGTGACCTGCCAGAGCGGCTGGCCGTTCGGCCGCCCCGCATCAGGATTCTCGATTCTCTGTCCGCCGGGAACGCCTGTGGCCGGGGCCGGCGTCAAGAAGAGCAACGCATCGACGTCACGAGGAGCAACCTTGTCATAGGCAGAGGCGGGTCTTTGATACGACGACTCCATCTCGACGTAGACGCGATTCTCACTCCGGGGGGGAAGTGCGCCCTTCTTCACCTCACGCACATCAACCGCAACGACAACGGTGGTACTCCGACTGACGCCGTCGCCGTGAATACGCCCGTCAGTGACCGAGTGGATGCGACCCAACACAACGAGGTCGGACCACTCCGCTAACTGTTGCGGCGACCTTGCGGGCTCGTAGTCGGCAGCGTATCCGGTGAAAAGCTTCACAAACGCATCAAGATCCCCGGGCGCCGAGTCGTTCCCCGAACCGCACCCCGTCAGCGTGAATATGAACGCGAACCAAATACTGCACACGGCCGCGAACCACTTCAGTCGTGAACTCACCAGGATCCCTCCAATCGCCAGATCACGGGACGAACTGACACCGAAGGAACCGGTTCGCGCCAGCCGTCCCGGCAGCATTGATCGCCCAGACACAGACGTTGTTCGGGCCGAGCGTCACTGGCAGCACTGTGTCGAACCCGTGATTCGCCCCCCAATATGGGAACGCCGCACCCACGTCCGGACGGCCGACAGCCGCATTCCCAAGATTGAAGACTGTGACGTCGACAACAACGTGCACCTGATTCGCGTTCAGCCGCAGGTCGGGGTCAATGGACCAGCCGGCCACACGGATCCCGCCCGGGACGCGCGCGATTGAGTCTGCGGTACCGAAGGGCGAGTCCTGTGAGTCGTTCATGTGACTCACGTGGTGTGCGTTGTAGGTCTCGAAACCACCATTCACCGCGCCGTTCCGCATGCAGTCATCGCCGTTATCCACGTGGGTCAGCCCAACCGAGTGTCCTCCCTCGTGGCACGCGGTCTTGCGGCGGTTGTTGTTGTTCGCGAGCTGAGTTGGGTTGAGACGAACACGACTCCGTTCGCACTCGCCCACGGCATTCGTGGCGAGGCAAGTCCAGTCGCCTCGAGCGCCCAGCGCCGGCTCCGACTCCCAAATGACGTCCGTGGCCGACGAGCACGCGACGCCGGTGTCGAAATACAGCGTCTGGGTGTCCAGGTTGCCCATTGCGAAGGTCGCGGCGTCGCGCAGATCCGCGTCGCCAAACGTAAATCCCCAGCAGAAGGTGTGCTCGAAGTTGTCCGGCTTGCCACCCGAATTCGGCGGTCCGCCCACGTACACGTCTGCGCGTGCGCCATCGACGCCGCCGGACGTAGCCAACGCAAGCGAAAGGACGACGACTCCTGACCGCAGGCACAGCCTTCGACGACGTCCCATCCAACCCCAATGATGCCGATGCCCCGAGGGTGCAGCAGCCCGCGCGAAATGTCAACAGAAGCAGTCGCGCGCAGGTGTCTACGACCAGGTGGAGGTCAGCCGGGCGAAGGACGCGGCACCTTCGGCTGGGAAATCGTGGTGGTGGTGGGTCGCTGGCCTCCCGTCGCATCACCCGCGTTCAACCGCCGTTGACCGAGCCTCGTGAACGCCAAACAGTCGTGTGGTCGACTGTGCGCAGGCGCTAGAAGGGAGCGACATGCCAATCGACATTGGCCTGTTGAAGATCGACGGGGCGGTGTTCCACACCGTGCCGGCGCGCGACACAGCTGGCCCAGACGGCAAGCCAGTGCAGCCGCTGCTCAGCACGGTGGAATCGACGCTGGACCCCCGGTTGGAGTTCTTTCTCCGAGACCGCCTTGAGCGCACCCTCGACGAAGCAGCGCAGCCAATTGCGCGCGACGACGAGATCGTCACTCCGGTGCCCGACCTTGTGACGGCTTGCCTGGCGGACGGCGGGACCGCTGACATCGTCAAGCCGTTCCATCCGCTGCCCGCGCTACTCCTAGAGGTTCAAGCACACAACAGCCCACGCGGCCTACTCGCTGTGATTCGTGGTGAGTGCGGAACCACAAGGGTTTTGGCCCTCGTCAAGGTTGAGCAGGAGCGGGGCCTCAGCTTCGACACCTTCACTGAGGATGGCGAGGTGCGCGTCGAAGTCGTCATCGAGGACGGCCTTGTGTTCACCGACAAGACCGACGTCTTCAAGGCCGCCCTGTTCTTCATGGAAGACGGGGAGTTGAGGGGCCTCCTGACCGACGATCAGACAGGGACGATCTACCGCGGGCCATCGTCGCACTACTGGATCGCCGACTTCCTTGGGTGCAGGTACGCCCGAGAGGCCGACGTAATGACGCGCGCGTGGATTCGCGCGACCGAGCGGCTCGTCAAGAGCGATCTCTCCGATCCAGCAGAGAAGGATGCGGTCTTGTCCGCGATGACGACCGAGCTGAAGTCGAACCGCCGGGGCATCGACCCGAAGCGATTCGTCGAGGATCACGTGCCGGAGCACGCACAGGACAGCGCCCGAACGCGGCTCGGGAACGAAGGCGCGCCAATGACACGGTTTCCGAAGAGCCGGGACGTAGCTGTCCAAGCGCCGAAGCGAAAGAAGTTCGTGTTCGACACTGGCTACGAAGTCACGATGCCGGTCGAGGCGAGACCGAACATCACCAAGGAGGACGCCGACGACGGGGAGGTCGACGTCCTCACGATTCGGGGTCACATTCGTCGTGTCGACTACTAGCCACCCGCCCATCAATGAACTCTTCCAAGCGCACTTGGCGGAAGTGGCGTTCTGGCAGTCGGTCGCAGACGCTGTGGCAATCGAGCTGACAAAGATCATTCGTCACGCGCGGATTCCCGGGAAGGTGGAGGCTCGGGCGAAGACGACGGGAAGCGTGATCGGCAAGGCGTACCGACGGCCCGAAACGCACTCAACGCTCCCGGCATTCGGTGACCTCGCTGGTGCGAGAGTGCTGGTGCCGTTTGAAGCCGACGTAGAACCCGTTGCGCATGAGCTGAAAAATCACCCGGACCTAACGGTGATCAAGGACGAAACCAAACGACGAAAGCCCGATGAACTGCGTTACCAAGCGCGCCACCTCGATGTCGTTCTCGGTGCGGGGCTGGGTGTGGAACTGCCCACCAAGTTCAGCGGGGGTGACACCCGATGCGAAGTCCAGATCCAGACGTTCGCTCAAAGCCTATGGGCGAGCGTCAGCCATCTCGTGACGTACAAACGGGAGCTGCCGGACGATGTGCACGCCCGTGTCAATCGGCTGGTCGTCCTGTGTGAAATCTTCGACGATGAAGCTCAACAATCGAGGACGCTCGCGCTCAAGAACGTCGATGCGCTCGGTCTCATCGCGGAGGAACTTCGGAGGTACTTCTTCGGCATTACAGGCGAGGACCAAGACGCCGACCAGGCCATCGCTTTGGTCGGCCGCCTGCTCCCAGCGCTCGACGACGTCGAGCGGTCGACGTACCCGGAGCTGCTCGACAGCTTCGTCAACGAGTACGGCGAGCGACTCGCGACGCTGCTCACCGACCGGCCCGAGGCCCGCGGCCTGCCGTGGCTCCTTAGACCGGAGTCGATCCTGATATTCGAGCGACTCACTCGAAAGCCGGCGCGACTTGCTCAGGTCTGGGCGACTGAATTCCAGCAAGCAGACCTGGATGCGCTGGCAGCGGCATGGGGCCCAACGCACATCGGCTAGAGCCTCCGACCGTGCAAATGCGCGTCAACGACGACGCATCCGCGAGCGGCGCTGCGCGTCGATCTGACGGGCTTTCCTGGCAACGACCGGCCACGTAGGACCGTGCTCCATCAGGGTCTCCCGCGCGGGGCGATCAGCGCGAAGTCGTGGGGGGCCACAGTGTCCGAGAGTTCACGGACCGAAGCCGGCGCAACATGCGATGGCGGTTCGCGTCGATCCCATGGGACGAAGTGGGGCCGGCGCTGGCGATGGTCACGCTCACTTACCCCGCGCAATTTCCGGCGGACGGTCGCAAGGTGAAGCGCGACATGGACGTGTGGCGGTCCCGTTGGCACCGGCGATGGGGCGAGTGGCCGAAGGCGGCGTGGGCGCTGGAGTTTCAGCGACGGGGCGCGCCTCACGTGCACCTCTACATGGGTCGGCCCGCTGCCTCATCGGTTGCCGAGTTTCGAGCGTGGTGCCTCTCGTCGTGGTTCGAAGTCGTCGGCTCGGACGACATCAGGCACCTGACACGCGGCGTGCATGTCCAGCCATGCCGGTTCGACACGGCCGAGAAGAACGCCATGCGGGTGGCGGACTATTTCTGGAAGCACCACGCCAAGGCGAGCAAGGAGCACTACCAAAAGCGTGTGCCGGAGGGCTACGAGTACGTCGGCCGCTTCTGGGGGGTCTGGGGCGTCAAGCCGCGCGAGTACGCGGTCGAGCTGTCGAAGGCCGAATACGTAGCTGTGCGCCGCCCACTGCTCAAGCTGCGGGCGAAGCGGTCCAGGAGCGGTCGAGCCCGTATGCCCAACGGGCTGAACGGTCTGTGGGTGTTGTCGGAGGACGGACTCGACACAGGAACGCGACTGATTAGTTGGGCGACCAGCCTGCTGACCGGCAATCCAGCGCCGGTGTGACGAAGCCGATGGCTATGAACGCGTCAGCTTGAGCTCGTCAGCAGGGATCAAGCGATCAAGAAAGTCCTCGACGGCTTTCACTACGAGAAAGTTGATGGAGTAGTGCCGCTCCTCGGCGGCGACCCTGAGCCGCTCGTGGAGGTCATCAGGGAATCGGATCGCAGTCGCCGATCGGTTGCCATTTTCCTTCGTCACAGTGCGGGCCATAAAGCACATCGTAGTAATTACACGCCTGAAAGTGGTGCCACCGCGGAGCGGCGTGGCAGCAGCGCGCGCCGTGACAGCAGCACGCGCGCTTGGCAGCAGCGTGGCGCGCGCTGATTGCATCACGCCTACACGACGCAGCCTGGGTATCCGCGGTGATGCGACATCCCGTGGGTAGCGTCGGGGCATGTCAGATGGACATTTTTGTCCTCAACGACAGAAGCCCGGACCAAACGGGTCGGCCCGGGCTTCGTCGGGATCGAAGGTGACTCCGATCGCCTTGAGGCCCTCAAGCTACCGCCAGGTGGCCGAGGGTGCGACCTCACCTTCATCCCGACGCTCCGAGACCCGACGACGAACAACCGGGAGGTTGTGGAGTGGCCGTGTACGTGACAAAGCGACACATGGAAGGTGGCAGTAAGCACGAGCACATCGCTCGTGTGAAGTGGGAGAACCGCAGTGACGGCACGACGGGCGACAACAGCCGTGCCGAGATGGTGAAGTGGATTGATGAAGGAGGCGACGCTCGCGTCGCCGACGGGTCGTCCTTCGTCCGGGTCGGTGTGGTCAATGCCACGCCGAAGTACATCCGGACCCACGCGGACGGCAAGTGGACGGACAACCTCCTCGCGTTGCCGACCTATTAGCGGTCGTCCGCCCGTCGTCGCGTTTTGCGGCGGGCGGACACGCTCCCATTCTGGAGATTCGCCGGCCGAGTGGGCTGGGCAATCGTGGTTCGGCGCATGCGACAATTCAGGCAGCGTGGAAAGCACTCAGTCGAGCGACGACGCGACTGCCGGGTCGATCGAGGACGCGGCGGCTGAGCCGCAGCCGATACGCGCTGCGGGAATGGGTTGCTTCCACTTTGAGTTGCAGCGCGGGTCGACGGTGTCGGACGTGGAGACGTACCAAAAGGCGGTTGTCGACGCGCTCGAACGACTCCCAAGTGTGACGAACGTTGAAACCTCGTGCGGCGGGTTGGGTATTCGAGCGTGGGAAGTACCACCGATCGACGACTGGCCAGATCTGGCTGTGGGCGATCTGTACCCGCCGCTCTTTCAGACGCAGCTCACGTTCCGATTCGAGGTTCAGATCCCTGAACGGGTCCAACGAGAGTTAGCAGGGCCGATGACCGCATTTCCGATCGGCGAACGGTTCCGCGTGACGATGCTCTACGGCTTCCACGGACCCGCGGCCCTAGTGGAAGCGCTCGACGGAATCCCGGCTGCCGCGTCACAGGGAGTCTTTTACGTAAGACAGTTCCTCAGACGAGAGTTGGAGACTCGCGGCGCGCCGGTATCCCTCGGATGCCTTGGACCGAGCCCCATGCATGTCGACCTGACGTTCCGCACCTTGGGGGCGGGGACACCGGGCAACCGGAAGTTGCTACGGAGGACGCGCGAGGCGCAGATGGGTTACGACGCCATCTATGTCGATTTCGAGGGCGACGAGAACGACATGCCGTTCCTCGCGCAGGAGCTTTGCGAGGATGCGGCCGCCGTCTACTTCGTCGTCGCGCAGGAGCGGCTGGTGCGGGCGAAAGCGACGGAGGCAGAAGACGCTGTGACACCTGTCGCCGAGTTGCTGCGCGGGCGGGGGTTTCGGAACTGGCTCCGGCGGACGTTTCGGGCTGCGGCGGCGCAGACGAGCGCAGTGGTCGCAGTGACGGAGTACGAGATGCTCGAAGCGGCGGAGCATTCGGCTGCTGGCGACCTGTTGAGCAAGATCGAAACAGATGCCGTGCCAAGTTGCTTTCTGAAGGACGTGCAGGAGATTGTTGCTCAAAGCGATCGCGGGCGAGCTCCAACGACGCAGTGGCTGCGCCTTTTAGACCTCGCGGAGACGCGACGGAGCAAGCGCGTCGACGTCGCGGCGGTCGCGCTGTCGTCCTTGCTTGGCGGCGTCGTGGGCGCAGCCCTCACTGCCGTGTTTACGTAGCAGGTCGACCTAGTCGAGGAACGTGCTCGCGCGCTCAATCACGCCGTTGTCCATTGGGTCGAGGTACGCCCGCATGGTGATGACCGGGTCGCTGTGGCCGAGGACCTTCTGGATATCGAGCAGGTCAAAGTCGTGCTTGCCGTTGCCGTCGGTGCTTCGGTGGAGGATGCCGGCAGCCGTGCGGCGCAGGTCGTGCGGCGCCACGTGGCCGAGGCCGGCGTCGGCGCTGCGGGTGCGCACGATCTTGTAAACGGCCTGGTGCGCGTCTGTCGAGGCGGTCCCCCATCGGAGGCGGGGCCGGCCATGAGTGCCGAGTACCTGCGGGCAAACAATCGGGTCCGTTGGCTGCAGCGGCCGGCCGATTGCATCGGCGTAGCGGGCGAGGTACTCGCGGAGGACGGCGATGAGCTGGGCGCCGGGGACGATGCGCCGTGGCTTGTAACGCTTGCCGGTCCAGGTGATCGAGGGCGCGCTGTCGTCGATATGGAGGTTGCCGACTTCGAGGCGGCCGATCTCCGATGCGCGCATCCCGAGAAGGCCGAGTCGGACGACGACCTCGTCACGGAGCCCAAGGTCGGAGCCGTCCTGGCAGGCGGCGACAAGTTCTGTAAACGCCTGCTCCTTGGTGAGCCATCGGCCCGGGTTCGGTGACTGCGCCTTGCCGTAGACGCGCTGGTAGTTGCGTAGCGGGCTGTCAGCGCCGGTGACGTGCTCGGCGATGTTGACAGTGATGTGGCCGGCGCGCATGGCCCAGCGGAAGAACACAGAGACGACGCTGACTCGCGAACGGATCGAGTTGTTTCCCTTCGGCGCGCTGCACCAGGCGACGAGGTCGGCCGGCGTCAGGTCAGCTGGATGGTCCTTGCCGCTGACCCGAAACAGCTCCAACAGATACCGCCGATACGCCCGCCGGGTCTCGAAATTCGGGTAGCGAGTAAGGAAGTCGTCTACGAGTCGGTCGAGGTCGTCAAGTCCTCGATTTCCGATTCTGACAACGGGGGCGAGACGATCTTGTCCTCGTTCTCGTGCCTGAGAGACAGGTATACCTTGATGAGGGTCTGCTTCTGGTCCTCGGTGAGGAAGGGGTCGCGGAGGATCTCTCCTTCGAGGTCGTGCTCGGTGGGACGCTCCTCGAGGATGCCGGCCCGCACGTAGAGGGTCTCGGCCTGGATGCGGAGCGCCTTGGCGATTTGCTGGAGGATCTCGGCCGATGGCTTGCGCAGCCCACGCTCGATCTGGCTGAGGTACGGGTTGGAGATTCCTGCGAGTTGGGAGAGGGAGCGCAGGGACAGGCGGTTGTTGCTCCGCTGCTCGCGGATGAACTCACCGAGGTCGCGCCAACGGTCTCCCAGCTCAGGCATTGCCGCCAGGTTACGCGCTGCTCGCGATAGTCGCGACCGCCGGCATTCTGGGCGGATCTACTTGCGCTCAGCCCACGCGAATCCGCCCAGAACGAGGGCAGTCAGCTTGCTTGCGAAGAGAAGCGCTCGCAGATGGGGAGGAAGGCGCGGACGACGTCGGGGTCGAACTGGGTGCCGGCCATCTTGCTGAGCTCGGCCGCCGCCGCTTCGAGCGGCATGGCGGCGCGGTAGGGGCGATCGCTGGTCATGGCGTCGAAAGCGTCGACGACGGCGAACACACGGGCCGGGAGGATGATCTCCTCCCCCTTGAGGCCGGCGGGATAGCCCGAGCCGTCGAACATCTCGTGGTGGTTGCGGACGATCTCCGCCGCGTTGTGGAGGAACGGGATGCCGGCGACCATCTGGTAGCCGATGAGCGGATGGGTCCGCATGACGCGCCACTCGGCCGCGGTGAGGGGTCCGGGCTTGCAGAGGATGCGCTCGGGGATGCCGACCTTGCCCGAGTCGTGGAGGAGGAAGCCGTACGCGGCGTCGGGGTACTCGTCGTCGATGCCGAGTGCCTGCATGAGGGCGATGCCGTACACGCGACAACGTTCGAGGTGCTGGCCGGTTGTGGCGTCCTTGGCTTCGACGACGAAGGCCAACGACCGGATGGTCTCGAGGTACGCGGTGCGCATCTCGTTGAGTGCGGCCTCGAGTTCGTTGGCCCGGTCCTTGGCCCGGCGGTATGCGCCGACGGCATCGCGGGCGAACTGGTGGAGCTGGGCCTCCATACCGACGACGTCGAGCTTGGGATAGGGCTCGACCGCTGGCTCGGTCATGACGCGGGGACCAACTCGTCGATGAGGTCGAGTAGCTCGATGGACGAGAAGGGCTTGGTGAGGAAGGCGTCGGCGCCCGCCTCGCGGCATTCGTCCTCGAGGACGGGATCGTCGCGGGCGGTGAGGATCACGACTTTGACCTGCGAGTGGTCGACCTGGCGGCACACCTCGACGCCGTTGATGCCGGGCATCATGATGTCGAGCACGACGACGGCGGGGTGCGAGCTGGCGACCATCTCGAGGGCCTTCTCGCCGTTGGCCGCCTCGACGACCTCGAGGTCGTCGGCCTCAAGGACCGTGCGAACGAGGCGGCGAATCATGTCGTCGTCGTCCACGACGAGCACAACGCGTCGCTTGGTTGCGGGGGGGCTCATGGCTGCGGTCGCGTCCACCAGACAAACATCGGCAAAACGGGCACGCGATGTGAGGAGGCCTGGGGCGGAACCATCCGGGTCCCGATCGTATCGGTCCGCGTCCGCTGCACGCCGCTGGTGGTACGTTCCGGACGCGCTCAAGCATTTGCACCCCACTGGAGGCAAGCGTGGCGATCCTGGCTGAAATTGCGATCTTCTCCCGAGGCGGCGGCGAGTTCTTGTCCCGTTGGGGCCACTACCTCTCGGGGGTGACGTGGATCGGACTCCTCTACTACTTCAACTTTGTGCAGGTGCCCGCGTTCGCCGGCTTCGAGGCGGCGGGCCGCACGGAAGCGATCGCCAAGCTGGTGCCACGTGCCCTGTGGTGGTTCCGATGGGGAGCCGTTCTCACGCTGGGATTCGGTATCTCGATCCTCGGTTTCGCCGACGAGTTCAACGCCGACTACTTCAAGTCGGCCCCTGGGATCAGCATCTCGACCGGCATCCTCATGGCGCTGATCATGTTCCTGAACGTGTGGTTGGTGATCTGGCCCAACCAGAAGATCGTGATCGCCAACGCGCAGGGCAGTCCGATCGAAGGCAAGGATCCCGCCGCCGCCGGACGCAAGGCACTGATGGCGTCGCGCACGAATGCGTTGTTCTCGATCCCGATGCTGTTCTTCATGGCCGCCACGAGCCACTTCGTTGGCCGGGCCGGGTTCGACGCCAGCGAGAGCGGTCACCGGGCCGCGTTCCAGGGGATCAGCTTCGTGATCATCATCCTGCTGGAGCTCAACGCCCTCGGCGTGCTGGGCGGTGTCGGCCCGGCGCCGCAGCGCAAGTACCTCGAGAAGCACCGCGACACGATCATCGCCGGCTTCGTCCTCGCCGCGGTCCTCTACATCCTCTTCGACATCTTCTTCTAGAGCCGACGTGTCGGTGTCAAAGCAACGGAAAACGCAACCTGACACCGACACATAGGTCTTAGAGAAGCAGGTAGGCGGCGGCGGTCCAGAGGGGGCCGAGGAGCAGGAGCGAGTCGAGGCGGCGGACCGCGGGGACGCGGGCGTTGGGTTCGCCGAGGAGCGCTTGGGCGGCGCGGGGGCCGAGGGGCGCCAGGCCGGCGGCGAGGGCGGTGAGGACCCACGGCGAGATGCCGTCGAACGGCGGGACGAAGACCGCGGCGGCGGCCAGGGCCACGGCGAACATGAAGGCGATGCCGGCGACCGGGCCCTCCCACGAGCGGCTGGCGCCGGTGCCGACAAGGAACGCGCTGGCGTCGTAAACGCCGACCAGGCTGAGCAGCACGATGACCTCGACGAGGCCGAGGCGGCGGACGAGGACGGGCGCGGCGGCGGCCATGCCGAGGCCGACGGCGACCAGAACGGTGAGGGCGGGCGCCGAGCGGCGAGGGTCGGGTCGGTAGAAGAGCGCGGTGATCGCAACCGCGCCGGCCGCGCCGACGGCGGCGGGGAGGCTGATGGCGGCGGCGAGGGGAATGAGGGCCGCGCCGCCCATCGCCAGTTGGAGGACAGGCTCGCGTGGGCGCTTGCGCCACGAGCGGCAGGCTTGGAGGGCGGCGAGGGCGGCCACTACCGCGTACCAAACCGCGAGGGCGACGACGCCGGCACCGGCGGCGATGAAGGTGGCGACGGCCCAGACCGCGCCGAGGCGGATGATGGGGCCGTCGGCCTGCGGTGTCGGCAGCGCTTCGAGCGCGGGCGTGGGTGCCGGGATGGGCTCGGCGGATGACGTCGGCGCGGGAGCGGGCCGAGGGGCGAGGCTCGGCGCGGCGGCGGACGCGCCGGTCGGCGGGAGAAGGAGGTCGTCGAGTCTCAGTGTCCGCCCGACACTGGGGGCAGGATCGCCACTTCGTCGTTCGGGTGGACCGGGGCGTCGCCGCTGGTTGGATTTCCGTTTAGCCACACGCGACTCGTCTCGAGAACGCCGGCAAAGGTCGGACCGTAGCGAGCGCGGGCCGCGTCGAGGATGGCGTCCACGGTGTCGCCGTCGATGTGGTCACGGTTCGTCCCAGCCGCCTCGCGCGCCGCGGCAAACAGCCGGAGGACAGCTACTGCTCGACCTCGGCCAGACCGTTGGCGATCACCTGGTCGCCGTTGGAGTGGGCTTCGTACGCATAAAGCTTGCGGCCGTCGCGCTCGCCGGCGTCGTAGATGGTCGTGACGACGTCGTTGCCGGGGAAGACGTTCTTGGAGAAGCGGACGGCGAGGCGGCGGAGGCGGCCGGGGTCGCTGTCGGCGACGGTCTTGATGACCGCCTGGCTGGTCATGGCCATCGTGCAGAGGCCGTGGGCGATGATGCCGGGGAGGCCGACGGACTTGGCCATGGCGTCGTCGACGTGGATGGGCATCATGTCGCCCGACGCGTCGCGGTAGCGGAAGGTTTGGTCGTCGTCGACGTGCACGGTGAACTCGCCAACCTTGTTGCCGCGGGCGGCCTCGGGGAAGGTGTGATCGGGCTTGTCGGGACCGCCGTCGTCACCGTCGGCCATGCCGCGGATGAACATGGTCACGTACTCGGTGAGGACCGGCTTGTTGTCGCCGTCGACCGAGTCGACCTGGATCGTGTAGCGGGTGCCGGAACTGCCGACGCGGACGCTGTGCGCGGTGGAGCGGGTCGTGAGGGTCTGGCCCGGGACGAGCGACTGGTGGAAGTGCATGTCCTGCTCGCCGTGCACGATCATCATCAGCACTTCGGTGGGCACGATGTCGGGGATCGCGAGGCCCATCGCCGCCCACGTGGGGACGACGCCGAAGACGGGTGGCGCGTACTTGCCGGACTCGTACGCCGGGTTGTCGTCGTTGGTCGCGGCCGCGTAGGCCTTGGCGCGGTCGGCGTCGATCGTCTCGGTGACGGAGTCGAACGTGGTGCCGAGTTTTTCGATGGGCAACGCCATGCGGATGCTCCTTCAAAAGGTCCTGAGGTCGGGGCGAACGGTAGTTGACTAAGCCGATGGCCCGCACCCTGCTCCTGCGCCACGGGCAGACGACCTGGAACGCAGAGCGGCGGTGGCAGGGGTGGGCCGACGCGCCGCTGTCGGATGTGGGGCGGGAACAGGCGCGCACCGCGGCGGGGAAGTTGCGAGGGGCGGGCATCGACGCGGTGGTGGCGTCGGACCTGAGTCGGGCGCGGGACACGGCCGAGATCGTCGCTCGCGAGTTGGGATTGGGGCCCGTTGGGGTCGAAGCGGGCGTGCGCGAGCGGGACGTCGGCGCGTGGAGCGGCCGCACGAGCGACGAGATCGAGGCGCGGTGGCCGGGTCAGCTGGCGGCCTGGCGCGAGGGAACGCTCGCGATGATTCCCGAGGGCGAGGGCGACATCACCGACCGGGTGGTGGCGGCCGTCGAGCGGATCTTGGTGTCACACCCCGGCGGTACCGTCCTCACCGTGACCCACGGCGGCGTGATTCGGACGGTGGAGCGAGCGGCTGGGCTCGACGCGAACCCGGTGCGGAACCTGGGCGGCCGGTGGGTGTCGCTCGGTCCCGACGGCGAGTTGGTCGCCGGCGAGGCGGTGTTGTTGTTCGATCCCGACGCCCCGGCGCCGACGACCACGGTTCTGTAGGTCGTGCCGGAGGCGCGAATGGAAATGGAGGTCGAGGTCGTTCGGAGTACGCGGCGGCGCAAGACGATCCAGGCGTATGAGGTCGGCGGCGTCCTGCGCGTGGCGATACCGGCGGCGTGCACCGCGGAGGAAGAAGCGCACTGGGTCGGCGTGATGGTGAAGCGGTTCGAGCGGCGGCGGTCGACGGCCACGGTCGACTTGGTGGCGCGGGCCGCGGAGCTGGCGCGGCGGTACGGCTTGCCGGAGGCGACGTCGATCCGCTGGGTCGACAACCAGTCGACGTTGTGGGGGTCGTGCACGATGGTCGACGGCGCGATTCGGATCTCGTCGCGGCTCGCGGAGATGCCGCGGTGGGTGCTCGATTACGTGATCGTGCACGAGCTGACCCACCTGGTCGTGCCGGGGCACGGGCCGGCGTTCAACGAGTTGGTCGACCGGTACCCGAAGGCGGAGCGGGCGCGGGGCTACCTGATCGCGAAGGGGACGAGCGAGCCCGACGACGTGGACTAGCTGAGGCGGCCGGGCGGGTGCTCGGCGACGGCTTGGTGCTTCACGCAGAAGCGGGCGGCGGGGAGCGCTTCGAGGCGCTCCTCCTCGATGGGCTCGCCGCACGCCTCGCAGCGACCGTACGTGCCCTCGTCGAGACGCTGGAGGGCGCGCTCGACATCAGCCAGCTCGGCGGCGACCTGCTCGAGGATGGAGAAGTCGCGTTCGCGGTCGAATGTCTCTGTGCCGGTGTCGGCCTGGTGTTGCGCGGTGTCAGACAGCTCGGAGAGGTTCTCGCTCTCGGACTCGGTGGCGAGGCCGTCGGCCTCGAGGCCGTCCTTCACGTCTTCGAGCCGGCCGCGTTCGGCGGCCAGACGGTCGCGGGCCTCGTCGGCTTCCATCTACCCGATGGTACGCGGCGCCGGCGTGACCTCGATGATGACGGTCGGCACGCGGTTCGTGAGCAGCTTGTTGTAGGCGGTGCGGTACCAGCCGTAGTTCGCCTGGATGAAGCGGTCGGCCGCCGCGTTCTCGCCGGCGTCGATGACGCGGGCGGTGCCGAGGAACGGCGGCGCCGTGGGTTTGCCGCGGCTGTCGGAGGGGGCGACGCGCACCTTGGGGTTGTTGCGGATGCGCTTGGCCTTCCCGCTCTCGCCGGTCTCGGCGTAGACCTTGCCGTTGCCGACGCCGAACCACAGCGGCGTGGGCATCGGTGTCCCATCGCGTTTGTACGTGACGAGCACGCAGTACTTGCGGCCCTTGAGGTCGTCGATCGAACCGGTCGGCTCTGTTGTCGCCGCGTCGGCCGCGTCGGCGCTGCGCCCGCGATCGAGCATGCGGTTCATCCGATTCGCGAGCCGCTCGGCGAAGCTCATCGCGGGATTGTTACACCCCGTCGGTACCGTCGCAGAGCGCAATGGATGAGGCGCCTCGGAGGAAACGGTGTTCGACGTGTCGACAGTGGAAGCCGCTCAACGACTTCAACCGTCGCTCGACCGCCAAGGACGGACGCCAGTGGTCGTGTCGCTCATGCAACAGCGACTATCACCGACGCAACAAGGCGCGTCACAACGCCCAGATCCATGCGCGGACCAAGCGCGAAGTCAGGGCGAACACAGAGCGGCTGTGGGCGTACTTGCTCGGCCATCCGTGCGTCGACTGCGGAGAGGCGGATCCTGTCGTTCTCGAGTTCGATCACCTTCGCGACAAGCGCCGCAACGTTGCGCAGCTAGTGCGCGGGTGGCCGTGGTCGACCGTCCTGGCCGAGATCGCCAAATGCGAGGTGGTCTGTGCGAACTGTCATCGCCGACGGACCTACACGCGCCAAGGCAGCTGGCGTGTCACGCGCAATCAGGTGCGCGACACGCTGTTCTAGGTGCGTAGGGGTGGCAGGAGTCGGACCCGCGTCTATCGGTTAAAAGCCGACAGCTCTACCGTTGAGCTACACCCCCATGGGCGGTGCCGAGGCTACCGCCGACGCGATCCGTTGACGGCGGCCGTGAGTATGGGAACGTTGAGGTCCTGATGGCCTACCGACGGCTCGCCATCACGGCACTGGCCACCGCGGTTGCGTTGGCCCTCCCCGCGTGCCGTTTCTCGCGCAGCGACAAGGACGCCAGCTCGTCGTCGTCGACCACGTCGACCATCGACACCTTCGGCGACCTGACCGACACCAGCCTTGGCGAAGAGACGACAACCTCACTCGACGAGAGCGCGACGACAACCACCGCTCGGGGCACGACGACGAGCCGCAAACCAACGGTGACGACGAAACCCGCTCCGCGCCCGGTCACGACGACACCGGGTTGCCAAGTGTCGGTTTCCGCTCCCGACACCACCGTCGGGCAATCCGAGTTCATATCGGTGAGCTCGACCTTCCCGAACAGAGCGGTCGAGATCAGCCTCTCCGCTCCCGGCTACACGCACAACACGTCGAACGTCACGGACTCGAGCGGCTCGTACGGGTACAGCCAGCACGTCGATGCCGGAACGCGCGGGCAGACCGTCAACGTCAGCGTGAGTGTGGGCGGCCGCAGCTGCAACACGTCGTTCAGGGTGAGCTGACCGCAGGAATCGTCCGCGGCGCTGCGGCGCGACCTTCGGCCAGCGCGACAGCGACGATCACCACGACGGCACCGACGACCATGTGCCACGTCAGCGGCTCGTCGCGAACGACGACGCCGAGCACCACCGCGACCACCGGCACGACGTAGGTCACCATCGACGCCGTCGTCGCCCCCACATCGGCGATCAGCCGGTAGTACAGCAAGTACGCCACGCCGGTTCCGCCCGCGCCCAGCGCGAGCACGGCGGCGACGACCGAGCCGTGCAGGTGCGGCCCGTCGGGCGCGACAACCGGAACCAACACCAACGCCATGGCCGATGCCAGCAGGATCTGACTCGCCGCCAACTCCGACGACCCGTAGCCGCGGCCGGTCACGAACCGCCGCGTGTACGTGAACGACACGCCGTAACACGTCGCCGCGCCGAGACACGCCAGCTTCCCGCTGAGCGCGCCGGCCCCCGCACCCACTTCCCACGGCGCCAGGATCACGACGACGCCCGCGAACCCGGCGACCAACCCAACAAAGCGGACCAACGTGGCCCTTTCTTCCGGCAGCAGGGCGAGCCCAATCAACATCGTCAGCAACGGCGTTGCCGCGTTCAACACACCGGCCAGCGCCGACCCGACCCGCTGCTCGCCCCATGCGAACAGGAAGAACGGCAGCACGTTGCCGACCATGGCCAGCAGCGCCAAGTTCGCCCACATCCGCGGCTCGCGCGGCCACGTTCCGTGACGAACCGCCACCGCAGCAATCAAGACGATCGCGCCCGCGAGCAGTCGCCCGAGCACCACCTGTGCGGGCGCCAACCCCTCCAACGCGACCTTGATGAACAGGAAGCTGCTGCCCCAAATCGCGCCCAGCGCCACGAAACGGGCGGCGCTCGCTCTGTCCATTCCAGATCGTCGCATGTCTGGCGGAGATCTCGGGAAAGTGGGCTACCGTGAACGCCTTGCCCGAGCCCTCCGGCGGATCGCGCGCCGGCAACGACGTGCAGCTCATTGAGTCTTGCAACAGCACATGGCTTTTCGACGCGGCACGAATGCGGTACCGCCGCGTGCCCAAGGGCATCGCCCTCGACGTCCCCGCGCCGGCCGACGAATGGGACCGCTACTACTCCCTCGAAATCGACGCCGGCTCCGGCGCCTTCGTCGTCGCCCTCAACGAGGCGGGCACCCGCCTACTCCGCTCGTACCGTCACCTCTCGCCCTGCCCGCACTGCGACGCCAACGCGACCACCGAGGTTTCCCTCGAAGCCGTCAAGCTCGGCCGCGACGGCGATCACACAATCCGGTAGGTCTGCACGCCGTGGGCCACCACGGCACCGTCCCCATCGGTCGCGGTGATCTCCGTGAAGATCAACTCCCTGCCGCGCCGCACCGTCCGCGCGTGACACACCAAGTCCGACTTCTTGCACGCGCCGACGTACTGCACCGTCATCGACACCGTCGACGCGCGGTTCCCCTTGTCGAAGTCGTGGTTCGACCACGCGGCCGCCGCGCCCGTCGTGTCGATCGCCGCCGCGATCACGCCGCCGTGGTAGTAGGTCCCGTCATTGGTCAGGTCCTCACGGAACGGAATCCGCGTCGACACGTCGTCGGGCTCGTACCGCTCGAACTGCAAGCCGAGGCCGCCGATGTACGGCGTCTTCGGCATCAAGTCCCTGATCGCGAGACGGCGGCGCTGCTGCTCCTCGTCGGTTAGCACCGGGACACGGTAGACAACGCCCGTGGCCAACGACGCTGATCGCCGCCGCCTCCTCGGCATGGTCGGCGAGGACCCCTTCGCACCCCCGGCCCCGATTGCGCCGAGCCCCGGCGACGTCGTGCCCCAACCCCGCTCCTACGACCGCGGCCCCGTCGTCGGGGTGCGCCAGACCTTCGTCTCCCTCGACGGCCCCGCCGCGTCCACGGCCGTCTGCGCGTCCGGCCTCTTCCGGGCCGGCGTGGCGACGGCGACCGACGCCGGCGGCTACCCGATCACCTTCCGCATCGACCCGGCGGCCGGCTCGGGCGAGGGCTACCGGCTGGACGCCACGCCCGACGGCATGACCGTCGCGGCGGCCACCGATGCCGGCCTCGTTCGCGGCGCCACAACCGCGCGCCAACTTGTCTGGCGCGACGGCGACGCCATCACCGTGGCCACCGGCTTGATCCACGACTCGCCGACGGTGCCCCTCCGCATGCTCGCCGGGTGGGGCCTCTACCGCGATCACGACATGGAGTGGGCTCTCGAGGTCGCGCTCGAAGGCAAGTACAACCGCGTCCTCTACAACTGGTGGACCGCCACTGCCGACGAACACCTCACCGCCCGCGACACCGCGCTCGTCCACTCGGCTCGCGACCTCGGCATCGAGCTCGTCCTCGAGCTACGGCGCCAAGCCCTCGGGCCCGGCTTCTCGATCGACGACCCTGCCGCCGTCGAGCGCCTCCTCGCCCACTACGACGACGCCGTCGCCCACGGCTTCCGGGCCTTCGGCTTCCTCTTCGACGACACCGACCACGATGCGTTCGAACTCGAATTCGACCTGCTCGCCCGCATCGTCGACCGCGTGACCGACCGCCTCGGCGAAGAACCCGAGTTCTACTTCTGCCCCCGCTTCTACTGGTTCCCCGGCCAAGCCGACTACTCGTGGTTCGGCGACGCGGTCATGGCGTCCATGCTCGGGACCAGCGGCCCGCGCACGATGAAGCAAGCGGTCAAACGCCAGCGCGAGTACCACCGCCAGATGGCAGGCGTCCTCGCCGAAAAGACCAACGTGTACCTCGCCAACTGGTGGAGCGGCACACCGGCCGACTGGGACACCCAACTCGGCCCCGAGTGGACCGACGTCGTCGGCCGCCCGCCTGTCTTCTGGGACAACCAACAGATGAACGACTACCGCGCCGGCGCGATCATCCCGATCCCCTTCCATCAGCGCCCGCCCGCCTTCGCCGGCGCGCTCGCCGGCTACACCCTCAACTCGAGCCGCCCGCTCTCCGGCTACGCACCGGCGTCCGTCACCGCCGGCGACTGGGCCTGGAACCCCGACGGCTACGACCCGGCCAAATCATTCGGCACCGCCATCGCTCGCTTCTTCGGCCCGGCGGCGGTCGAGCCGCTTGCCGCCTGGTGCCAGCTCTTCGACGATCTGTTCTCACCGCGCGCCGGCATGGAGCAGCACTACCGCGCCGTGCGCCGCCTCGCCGACGAGGGGACCGGCGCCGAACTCCGCGTCCGCCTCGCCGACATCAGCCGCGGGTTCGACGCGGCCGAAGCCGCGCTACTTGCGACCGCCCACCCGATGGCGCGCGACGCCTTTGCCCATCTCCGTCGCGAGATCGACCGCCTGCTGCTCGACCTCCGTCTCGCCGAACTGGTCGCCGGGGAGCCCTCCCCCGCCGCCCTCGCCGAAGCCGACTACCTCGTAGCCGCCATCGAGGAGATCCTCATCTCGCGGCTGCCGCCGGTGCCCGAACTCCACGACGCGGCGCGCCACGGCTTTCCCGATCACCCGATCCCCGGCGTCTCCTGGCACATGCACTTCGTTGCCGGCCCCATGCAAGCCGGTCCTCACCGACTCCTCGCCTCACTTCACAAGCGCGCGGGTCGGTAGCGCGGCCACGACGCCGTAGGCGGCGGCGACCACCAGCACGATCGTGCCGCCCGACGCCAGGCCCCACTGCCGCGCCGCACCCAGCCCGATCACCACCGCGCCGACACCGACCGCGATCGCCCAACCCACCGTGCCGCGGAACGACCGGCCCACCATCTGCCCGACCGCGACCGGCAATACCAACATGGCGGCGACCAGCAGCACACCGACGACCCGCATCGCAGCAACCACGGTCACCGCCGTCAGTACCGCCAACACCATGTTGAGCCGGTCGACCGGCAGCCCGGCGACGCGCGCCGCCTCCTCGTCGACCACCACCGCGAACAGCGCGCGCCCGGCCAGCAACACCGTCGCCACGATCAGCACGCCGAGCGCGCCGATCGCCACCGCGTCCCCGGCGGTCACCGTCACCAGCGAGCCGAACAAGTAGCTCAACAAGTTGGCGTTGGCCGCCCCCGCCTTCGACAACATCACGATGCCGGCCGCCATCCCCGAATACAGCAACAGAGCCAGCGCAACATCCCCCGACGCGGCGCGCCGCGACCGCAACAACTCGATGACCACCGCGCCGGCCGACGCGACAACGAGCGCGGTCGCCACCGGCCACACCCCGACCAGCGCGCCGATGCCCACTCCCGTGAACGCGAGATGGCCGACACCGTCGCCGAACAGCGACAGCCGCTTCTGCACCAAGAACGCCCCGAGCATCGGCGCGCAGACGCCGACGACCAGCCCGCTCACCAGCGCCAGCTGCATGTACTCCCGCTCGAACGGATACGGCAGGGGAACGCTCATCCGCGCCCTTCATCCCCCGCTCGCCTTCCGTCTTCGCCTCCGGCTCGCTCTAGATCTTCGAGCCAGAGCGGAAGATCTTCGGCGTGCACACCCAGGCTCACGCCGGCGGCGGCGAGGTCGGCCGGCGCGCCGTCGAAGAACACCTTGCCGTGCCGCAGCACGATCACCCGATCCAGATCGTCGGCCACCGCCCCCAACTCGTGCGACACCAACAGCACGGCGGCGCCGTGGTCCTGGCGCAAGTGCACCAGCGCGTCGCGAAACCGCGCCTGCGAGTCGGCGTCGACTCCGGCCACCGGCTCATCCAGCACCAACAGCTCGGGCTGCCCGGCGAAGGCCTTGGCAATGAACGCCCGCTGCTGCTGGCCGCCCGACAACCGCCGCACCTGCGAACCCCGCAACTCCCCCAGCCCGACCGACGCCATGGCGTGGCCGATCTGCTCGCGGTCCTCAGCCGTGAATCGTCGCCACCAACCTCGCCGCGCCAACCGGCCGGCGGCCACAACCTCCTCAACGGTCGCCGGCAGATCGCCGGCCAACGCCGGCCGCTGCGGCACGTACCCCAACCGCCACCGCGGCTTCAGGTCACCGGGCGCCACGCCGAACAGCTCGACCACTCCGGCCGACGGGGCCGCCAACCCCAGCAGCACGCGCAGCAACGTCGACTTCCCCGACCCGTTCGGTCCGACGAGCGCGACGAACTCGCCGGCCTTCACGCTGAGCGACACACCGCTGAGGACGGGGTGCGGCCCGTACGAAAAGCTCACGTCCCGCGCCTCGAGCACCGCTCCCACGGCGTTCAGCCTAAGCGAGAATGATTCTCATTTACAATCGGCGCACAGCCCGAACAGGTCGAGCTGATGGGCAGTCGGCGCGAACCCCGTGTCCGACGTGATCGCGTCGATCGCCTTCTTCACCGACCGCTCCAGCTGGTCCGACATCGTGTAGTCGGTCACCTTCCCGCAGTTGAGACACACGAGATGGTGGTGGTGTTCGGTCAGCTCCTCGTCCAACTCGTAGCGCACGAACTCGTCGGCGCCCGGCACGCGACGCACGACGCCGGCCTGTTCGAGAACGCCCAGGTTCCGGTACGCCGAACTCTGGGCCAGCCCGCGACGGCGCTCGACGATCTCGGCCACCACCAACGGGCGGCCGGCGTCGGCCAGCACGTCGACCAACTCGCGGCGACCCGACGTGTACCGCTGCTCCACACCCTCCAGCCGCGCCTTGGCCGCCGCGTGCACGTCCATCGTCATGCGCGGCGGATCTCCGTCAGGCCCCGCATGTACGGCAACAGCGCGTCGGGCACCCGCACCGAGCCGTCGGGCTGGCGGTACGTCTCGACCAGCGCGGCCCACACCCGCGGCACCGCGAGCGCCGACCCGTTCAGTGTGTGCACAAACCTGGGCGAGGAGGGCGAGCCAGCGGTACCACCCGACGCCGGCCGGTACCGGATGTTGGCGCGCCGCGCCTGGTAGTCGCTGAACCACGACACCGAGGACGCCTCCAGCCACATGTCGCAACCCGGCGCGTACACCTCCAGGTCGAACGCCCGCGCATGCGACTGGCCCAGGTCGCCCGCGCAGATCTCGACGACGCGGTACGCCAATCCCAACGCGTCCAACAGACTCTCGGCTCGCGCCACCAGGTCGACGTGGAACTTCTCCGCCTGCTCGGGCGTCGTGTAACCAAGGATCTCGACCTTGTCGAACTCGTGCACGCGCAGCAACCCGCGCGTGTCGCGTCCGGCGGCGCCCGCCTCGCGCCGGTAGCACGGCGTGTACGCCATCAACCGCACCGGCAGGTCGGCCTCGCTCAGGATCGTGTCGCGCGCCAACGACGTGAGCGGCACCTCCGCCGTCGGGATGGCCCACAAGTCGTCGCGCTCGATGTAGTACGACTCCTCGGCGAACTTCGGTAGCTGGCCGGAAGCCGTGAGTGTGTCGGTGCGCACCAACGACGGCGGCCGGATCTCCTCGAACGCATCGGCGTTCCGGTCGAGCGCGAGCTGGCACAACGCGCGCGACAACGTCGCCCCTGCACCACGGAGAACCGGGAACATCGAGCCGCTGATCTTGGCGCCCGCCTCCAAGTCCAAGATCTTCAACTCGGCGCCGACCTCCCAGTGGGGGACCCGCTGATGGTCGCCGTAGGACTCGGGATCGAAGCCCTCGACGCGCAGCACCGGATTGTCGGCCTCGGACGCGCCGTCGGCTGCCTCGGCCGCCGGCAAGTTCGGTATGCGCAGCAGCAGCTCCCGCAGCTCGCGCTCCACGGCGTCGGTCTCGGCCTTGGCCGTGGCCTCGTCGTCACCGAGCCGGCGACTCTCCGCCTGCAGCGTCTCGGCCTCGGCCGTCTGCCCCGCCTTACGCGCCTGGCCTACTTGCTTCGACAGGTCGTTGATCTGCTTGCGCATGTCGTCCCGCCGGCTTGACAGCGCGCGCAGCTGCTCATCGAGCGCGGCGGCCCGATCCACGTCCTCGCCGGGCACGCCCTTGCGCGCCAGCGCCGCCTTGACCTCCTCGAGCTCCGTGCGGAGCCGGCGAACATCGATCATGCGTGCAGCAAAGTACTCTCCGCCCCCGTGCCCGCCGTCGAGGTTTCGTCGCTCGTCGTGCGGTACGGATCCCTCACGGCGGTCGACGGTCTCTCCCTCACGGCCGACGCCGGCCAGGTCCACGCCCTTCTCGGACCCAATGGCGCGGGCAAGACGAGCACCGTCGAGACGCTCGAGGGCTACCGCGATCCCGCCGGCGGGACCGCCCGCGTCCTCGGCCTCGATCCCATCGCCGACCGCAAGCAACTGGCGCCCCGCATCGGCGTGATGTTGCAGCGGGGCGGCATGTACCCCGGCATGAACGCCCGTGACGCCTTGCGCCTGACGGCCGCGTACTACCCGTCGCCGGCCGACCCCGAGGAACTCCTCGATCGCGTCGGGCTGACCGCCGTCGCCAAGACCCCGTGGCGCCGCCTCTCGGGCGGGGAACAACAACGCCTGGCCCTCGCCCTCGCCCTCGTCGGCCGACCCGACGTCGTCTTCCTCGACGAACCAACCGCCGGCGTCGATCCCCAAGCACGCATCACGGTCCGCGACATCATCGCCAACCTCGCCGCGTCGGGAGCGTGCGTCATCCTCACCACCCACGACCTCGACGAGGCCGAGCGCGTCGCCGACGTCGTCACCATCGTCGACCACGGTCGCGTGGTCGCGACCGGCACGCCGGCACAACTGATGAGCGCAGGGGCCGGCGACGAGATCCTGTTCGCGGCGCCGACCGGACTCGATGTCATCAGCCTCGGCACCGCGCTGGGCGGCGTCGTCAGCGAAGTACGCGGCGGCGAGTACCGCGCCGCGGTTGCCAGCACGCCGGCCAACGTCGCCGCGCTCACCGCCTGGCTGGCTCAGCACGACCTCCCGCTCGGCGACTTGCGCGCCGGTCGGCAGACCCTTGAAGACGTCTTCCTCCGCCTTACCTCCGAGGACACGCCGTGAAGCCGCTGCTCGCCCAGGCGCGCGCCGAGACGATCATGACGTTGCGGCGCGGTGAGTCGGTCCTCCTTGCCCTCGGCATCCCCGTCGGGCTGCTCGCGTTCTTCTCGGTCGTCGACGTGTTGCCCACGCCCACGCGCCATCCCGTCGACTTCCTCGCGCCCGGCATCCTCGCCCTCGCCGTGATGTCGACGGCGATGGTCAGCCTCGGCATCGCGACCGGCTTCGAGCGCCAGTACGGCGTCCTCAAACGCCTCGGGGCCACACCACTCGGCCGACCCGCGCTCCTCGCTGCCAAGTCGATCTCGATCATCGCCCTGCTCGTGATCCAGATGGCCGTCCTCGTTCCCGTCGCCCTCGCGCTCGGCTGGAGCCCACACGCCGGCGCGCCCGTCGCAGTGCTCGCCGTCGTCCTCGGCGCCATCGCCTTCGCCGGCCTCGGCCTGTTGATGGCCGGCGCGTTGCGCGCCGAGGCCACCCTCGCGGCGGCGAACGGCCTCTACCTCGCGCTCCTGCTCCTCGGCGGGATGGTCATCCCGCTCGCCAAGCTCCCCGGCGGCCTCCGCGCCGTCTCCCGCGGCCTACCGGCGGGCGCGCTCTCCGACGCGCTTCACGCCGCGCTCGGCTCGGGCGCCGCGGTGCCCACCCGCGCGTGGATCGTGCTGCTGGTGTGGGCGATCGCCGCCCCCACTGCGGCCGCCCTCACCTTCCGCTGGGAGTAACGAACCAGCAAGAGTCCTCGGAGCAATCAGCGTCAGCTTGCGAGTGACCGAACGACCCCGATGCTTCATCCGTCCGGACTCGGGTAGACACAGTGCGTGCGTCTGCTCGAGGTCTTCGCCGACGTAGCCTGCCCCTTCGCTCATGTCGGGCTTCGCCGGTTCGTGGACGAGCGAGCTGCCCGCGGGCTGGACGGACCTCTCCTGTCGATTCGGGCGTGGCCGCTGGAACTCGTCAACGGCTCTCCGATGACTGGCGAGTCGCTCGTCCCCAAGATCGCCGCACTCCGAGAGCAGGTCTCGCCGACGCGCTTCGGCGGGTTTGACCCTGGCCAATTCCCGACGACGACTCTCCCCGCGATGGCCGGAGAGGTCGCGGCGCGTCGTCACGGCGACGCGGCAGGCGAACGATTCGGCCTGGCTGTCCGAGACGCGCTGTTCGAGCATGGCGTCGACGTGTCCGACGAGGCGATCGTCAACGCCTTGCTCGACGAGCACGGAGTAGGGCCGGTCCAGCCCGCCGACTCGGCCGCCGTCCTCGCCTCCCATCGCGACGGGATCGCTCGCGGCGTCAAGGGATCGCCTCAGTTTTTTGTCGGGTCGGAAGGTTTCTTCTGCCCTTCACTGGACATCGCCCACGACGAAGGCGGCTACGAGATTTCCTTCGATGTTGACGGCTTCACCGCGTTTCTGAGTGCCGTCCTCACACCGTCGTGACACGCGCGACATGCGCACGACCGGGGCTTACGCGTCGTTCGGAATTCGTAATCGAGGTCCACGACCGTCAGCGTCAGGTGATGTGCTCCACCGAGCCTCACGCGGGCCGCATCCCATTTCGGGTGGCGCGCAGGAACCCTTACAGCGCGGAGTACGGGAGGAACACCTGGACCGGGCCACCCGCCAGGTTCGCCCTCACCTCGGCGGGTACCGCGCCGAGGAGCTCGCCGAAGCACTCGCCGGTCGCGACGATCGCGGCCATGAGCTCGTCGCCAATGTTCTTGCCGTGCTCGAGCAGCGCGTCGAGATCTCGGAACCGCTCGAGCACGATGCACTCCGACTCGTCCTCGTTGAAGAACGTGTCGTACTGAAGGGTCCCGGGGTCCTTGGCCCGCACGATCTCCATGCAGACCGCAGACAGGCGCTTGAACTCCTCGAGCTGGCCCTCGTGAAACTTGAACCGCACGATGCTGTGGAGCTGGTGGTCGGTCATTGGTTCCTCCTCGGGCGACGTAACGATTCTTGCTAGCTCGTAAGGCTGGGAGTAATTGGCCCTACGTTTGCTGGGTGGCGGACGACCTGGCGGCGGCGGCGCAGCAGTGGCAGACCGAGGGCTGGGCGCTCGTCGATGGTCTCGTGCCGGAGGCGGACGTAGATGCTGTCGCCGGAGACCTCGAGCGGTTGTTCGCCGCCGACACCTTCGACGACTACAACCAGGCCGCCGGCCACGGCGACGGTTCACCAGAAGGCCGCCAGTTCCGCTCGACGCAATTCGACGGCATGCGCGGGTTCCCGCAGCCGGGATGCTCGGCGTTGAACGACCTGTTCGTGCACCCGCGCCTGGTCGAGTTCGCGCGCCTGGCCCTCGGCGATGACGACCTGCGGATCTACCAGGCCGCGGTATGGGGCAAGTGGGCCGGCGCGGTCAACTACGAGCAGCCGCTGCACCAGGACGGCAACCACTCACTTCTGCCGGCCCGAATGGAGCCGGGTTTCTGGCACCTCGAGACGTTCCTCTACCTGTCCGACGTCGACGCGGACTGCGCCCCTCCTCGACTCGTGCCGCGCAGCCGCGCGACCGGGAGCCGCAAAGAGATGTACGAGCAAGAAGTCGCCGCCATCGGCCGCCGAGGCTCGCTCCTCGCCTACCGGTCCGACGTGTGGCACCGCGGCACCGACTTCGGTCGGCCCGACTCGTCTCGCTTCGTCCTCGTCGAAGCCTTCCGTCCGGCCCAGGCCGACTGGTTCGGCTACGACGCCTTCCCGCGACTCGGGAGCGACGGCACCTTCGCGTTGTTCGTGGCCGGCAAGTCGCCTGAGGACCTGGCCCTGTTCGGCGTACCCCGGCCGGGTCACGCGTTTTGGAACGAGGCGACCGTCGACGCCATGGCCGCCAAGTACCCAGGCCTCGACATCTCGCCGTGGCAGACCGCCCTGGAGACATGCGCGCCGTCCTAACGCGGGGCGACTACGTGGCGCGGACCGTGCGCTCGAGGATGCCGAGGGTCGCCTTCAACGCCGACTCGGGGATGATCGGCCACATACCGCTGGCCTTCCATTGCTCGCCGATGTTGGACCAGTCGTAGATCGACGTCACCAACGTCCCGCCGTCAACCGGCTCCAGCTTGTAGCCGTAGTAGTGGCCGATGCTCGGGAAGCCCTCGCCCGACACCTCCCAGGTGATGAATTTGTCCTGCTCGTACCCGGTGATCGTGACGATCACGTCGTACTTGCCCATCGGCAGATCGCCGAGCGACTCGCGGTCCATATGGATCACGAAGGTGTCGCCCTTCGCCGTCGCCGGCGAGCCGGTCGAGCTCTGGAGCATGCCGGAGGCGTCGATGGCGACGTGGCCCTCGGGGCTCGACACGATGGAGAAAATGGCACCCGGGTCGGCCGGAATGGTTCGCTGGACCTCGAATCGCTCGCTCATGTCCTCATCCTCGCACCGCAGGTGAGACGACGTGTCGGTGGCAAAGCAACGGAAACCGCAACCTGACACCGACACATGGCGTTAGGCGATGGCGGCGAGGACTTCGGCGGCGGCGCGTTCGCCGGAGCGGACTGCGCCGTCGATGGTGCCGTGGCAGGTGGTTGCCGTCTCGGTGCCGGCCCAGTGGATGCGCCCCGCGGGCTGCCGCAGCGTGTAGCCGAACTGGGTCAACACGCCGGGGGCGAAGCGGGCGATCATCCCGCCCCGCGTCCACTCCTCGGCCAACCAGTCCTGCTGCACGACGTGCCGCGGCGACCGCGCCTTGGGACCGAGGCGGCGGGCGAACTCTTCGAGCACCACGTTGTGCCGCTCGGCCTCGGGCAGCGCGCCGAGCTTGCGCGCGTGCGGACCGAACACGTAGCCGCTCATGATGCCGACAGCAGCGTCCTCGGCACACGAGTCCAACGTGATGCTCACGGGTGAATCGATGCCGACCGTCTCACCCGACAGTCCGTCGCTGCGCCAGAACGGCTCGTCGTAGACCGCAACCGTCTTGATCGCGGCACCCGCGGGTGCCCGCGCCAACAACAGCTTCTTGTCGGTTGGGAGTCCCGGCGCGTAATGGATGTCGGCCGCCAGAGCGGGCGGGATCGCGATGATCACCCGTTGGGCCCGAACTGCGACGCCGTCGCCCTCGACCTCGATCGCGCGGTCGTCCTGCGTGACCGCCCGCACCGGCGTGCCGAGTTGCAGCGCGTCGCCCAGGTCGGCGGCCATGTGATCGGCCATGGCGCCCGCGCCGCCATTCAGCATGTCTTCCTCGTAGCCGCCCTCCACCGACAACAACGCGTTGAGCCCGTTGGCCGAACGGATGAGGTACAGCAGGTGCAGCAACGACACCTCGCTGGGATCCGACGTGAACAAGCCGCCGACGGTGGCCAACAGCAGATCGCGACCCGCACCCCTCGGCACGTGCGCGGTGACCCACGCCCCCGCGCTGAGCCGGTCCCACTTCGCCGCCTTCGGCGCGCTCCACGGCGCGTCGAGCGGGACCTTCTTGGCCATGGCGTCGAGACGCGCCATCCCAAGCCCGATGGCCGCGAGCGCGACCGGCCCGATCTTGGGGAGCAGTCCCTTGTACCGGCGCGCCTGGCCCTTGATGAAGATGACGCTGTCGCCCTTGACCCACGTCTTGTACGTCGTGACGCTCAGCTCCTTGGCCAGGTCATGCGCCGCGTCCTGGCCGACGCCGAGCCACGTGCCGCCGATGTCGATGAGCGTCCCATCGGTCGTGCGCGTAGTGAACACGCGACCGCCGACGCGATCGCGCGCCTCCAACACCGTCACCGACTTGGCCCCTTGGGTAAGCCGCCGTGCGGCGGTTAACCCGGCGTAGCCGGCGCCGACGACGCAGACATCGCTCTCAAGCCGCTTCATTGCTCTCCCGATCTGTTAACATGCGTGCTGCACGCATCTAACTGCACAAGGGGAGATCTGTCAACCGTGGCAACGACGAGGCGGACCCAGGCCGAGCGCTCGGCGACAACCAAGGCGGCACTCCTCGCCGCCGCGCGCGAGCTGTTCGCCGAGAACGGCTTCGCGGCGACCGGGCGCGATGACATCGCCGAACGGGCCGGCGTCACCCGCGGCGCGCTGTACCACCACTACGACAGCAAGGAGGCACTCCTCCGCGCCGTCGTGCTCGAGATGGAACGAGAGTTGAGCGAGCGGGCCGCCGACGCGGCTCGAGCCGCGGCACCCGGCATGCCCCAACTGCGCGCCGGTTGCCTCGCCTATCTCGACGCGGCGACCGAGCCTGCGGTTCGCCGCATCACGTTGATCGAAGGTCCCGCCGTCCTCGGTTGGGACACGATCCGCGAGCTCAACACGGGATACAGCGCCGAGCTCATGTTGCCTGCGCTGGCCGCCGCCACCGAACGCGCCATGAGCGACGAGCAACTTCGCATCACCGCCCACCTAACGCTGGGCGCGCTCAACGAGGCGGCCCTTCTGATCGCCGCCGCCGACCAGCCGCGTAAGGTTCGCCGCCAAGTGGCTGACACGTTCCTCGCGTTCCTCGATCGCCTCGTCGCCTAGTGCGGCGGCTCGCCGCCGCCTTCGCGGTGTTCGGCGCCTTTTGGGGCGGGTGGGCCGTCGCCGCCGCCGACGTCGAGCGGTCACTCCACCTCTCGCATGCCGGCTTCGGGCTGCTGTTGTCGGCGGCGCTAGGCGGAGCGGCGCTGACCAACGCCATCGGTGGCGCGCTCGTCGAGCGCCACGGCACCGCGTCGATGTTCCCAGTAACGCTCGCGGGCTGGGCTGTGCTCCTCGTCGTCGGCGCGGCGGTGCGCTCGCCAATCGCGCTGGGCCTCGTCATCGTGCTGCTGATCGCGTCGGGCGGCTTCCTCGACGTCGTGATGAACGTCGCCGCGACAGCGGCGCTGGCCAACGAGCCGGGCGAGCTCGTGCGCTTCCATGCTCGCTTCAACGTCGGCGCCGCGATCGGCGCCGCGTGTACCGGCGTCCTGCTCGCCAACGGCGCGTCGTGGCGCTGGCAATGGGCGGGCATCGCCGCAGGTGCCCTGCTGCTCGCCACCGCGACCCGCGGTCGCGACTTGCCCGCCGGGGAGGCGGGGGAACACACGGAACTGACGTCGGCCCTGTCGCTGCTCCGCCGCGAACGCCTCGTACTGATCGCGCTCGCGTTCGCGGTCGGCGCCATGGTCGAAGGCGGCATTGACCTCTGGGGCGTGCTCTTCCTGCGGACATTCCTGTCCTCCGGTATCGCCGTCGCCGCCACCAGTTCGACCCTCGGCTTTTGCGTGGCGGCCGCGGCGCGCGTGTTCATCGGGCCCCGCGTCGCGCAACGCGGCGCGGTGGCTGGTACCGCGGCCGGGGGTATCGCCGCCGGCGTCGGGGTGCTGGTGCTTGCGCTGGCCCGCACGCCCTGGCTGTCGGGCGTCGGGCTCGTGCTCGCCGCCGGTGGCATCTCGATGTGCTGGCCCCTGTTGCTCGCTTACGCCAGCGCAGGCCGGAGTCGGCCCGGGCTCGTCGTCGGCGGGATGAGCGGCGTCGGCTATCTCGGGTTCGTGGTCGGGCCGACCTTGGTGGGCTGGCTGGCCGCCGCCTTCGGGCTGCGGTGGGGCCTGCTGGTGCTGGCTACCGGGGGGTTGTTCGTGGCCGTCGCGCCACTCGCGCACCGCCGCGCCGTATCGCCAAGCCGACAGCCATGACGACCAAGCCCACGGCCAGCGCGGACCGTCGGCCGGTCGCCGGGAGGACGGCCTTGCCGAGAACGGATGAACCGGTGGCCACCGCCGACACTGGCGCCGGGCCGAGGGCACGGCCGCCCACCGCACCGTTGTACGTGAGCCACGCGATGGCGCCCTGCTTCGACACACCGGGCTTCGAGTAGTCGCACACACCGGTCGGGAAGGTCGCACGCAAGGCGGCGAGCTGCGGGTCGGTGAGGGCGACGGGATAGTCCTCCCGCCGCAACGGCTTGAGCTGACACTTCATGGTGTCGTCGGCGATCGGTGCGCCGGCCTCGATGCGCGGCGACGCGTAGGCCTGCACGGTCCCGTCGCACACGGCGCCCGGGACGTCGACGCCCGCGCCGTTGGTGCACCGGTCGGCGACCGACGCCGGTTTGTCGTCGAGGATCTTGCGGGCCAGAGGAACGGCGCGGTGATCCTTCTCGACGGCGGCGAGCCAGCGGTCCATGGCGAACACGGCGTCGTCGGCGAACGTGGCGTCGCCCAGCAACGGCGCCTGCCCGCGCCACAAGACCTGGTTCGCCGCGGTGCCGTGCTCCCGTAGCAAGCGGGCCCGCATGGCGTAGGTGCGGTACACGTCGTGGAACGCACCCGGATCGGGGCCCCGCAGATCGATGATCGCGACCTGGTCGAGGTTGTTGGCCGTGTTGATCGCGCCGCTGGTGTACGCCCGTTGCAGCGCCAGCGGATCGGCGACGGTGCGGGCGGCCTGCGGGTTGTAGTCGATATCGAACGCGCCGATCTTGGTGTTGAGGTCGACGAACTCGGCCGCCGTCATCGTCCCGGCGAGGAGTCCGGACAGCCCGTACTGGATGCCGACGTTGTCGGCGGGCCGGCGCGCCTTGCCGTCGGCCGTCGCGCCGAACACATTCACCATGTAGTCCTGCAACGAGCAGCGCACGCCCCGCGGGTTCGTCTGCGCGTCGTACACCTGCGCGGCGGGAACGCCCGGGCACGGCCGGCTCGGGTCGCCGCCCGAAGAGATGACTTCGGTGAACGTGATGGGATTGGCGACGTTCGGATGACCGTACGCCGACATCATCTGCACCGGCGTCCACACCACGCCGAGACCCCACTTGTCCGGGTGTTCGAAGTAGGCGCGCAGGAGTTGGTAGTCGACGTATTGCTGCGCCGACGACCACGCGTCCGTGAAGCTGCATTGCGGCGTGATGCCCTGGTACAGCCCCGGATAGGCGTTGGCAACCTGCTGCTGCACGAGCGACCCACCTGAGCAGCCGCGACCGATCGTGTAGCGGATCGGGCCGAACTCCTCGATCACCTTCTCCTTGGTCATCACCAGCGACTCGGCCTGCGTGATGATGTTGCAGTTGTGCCCGGCGTTATCGAGGGCGTGCGACATCACGATGAATCCCTTGGCCAGCGCGGGCTCGACCAGCACGTCGGGCGCGGCGTCCATCTCATAGGCGGTGTCACAGCTCGCGCCGTGCGTGATCACGAGCTTCGAATTCACACCCGCCGGCGGATCCCACGGCGTGCCCGCCTTCTTCGGATCGAACAATGCAGCGATGCGGTACTGGTCACGGGCCAGCACGCCGATCTCCTGGCGGACGATGAACGGGACGGTCTCGCCCGTGTCGGTCGTCGTCATCGCCACGTCCGATGGTGGCGACGCCATGTTGTAGGCGGCCAGCGACCCGCCACTGGTCCGCTGGTAGACGTAGTTGTACTGGGGCGGTCGATTGCATTCCTTGTCGACGCCGCCCGGCGTGCACCCCCACGGCTGGATGTGGGGGCCGGAGAACACTGGTCCGCCGATCGGTGCGTTGGTGATCGTGAGTTGCGCACCGCGACCGTCGGCCACCGCGGCCCGCACCGTGTTGGCGCCTACCCGCAGACCGGTGAGGAGGCCTTGCACCCGGCCGGTTGGCCGCAACGCGAACTTGCTGCTCACGTCCTTGCCGTCAACGGCAACGCGTACCGACGACGGGTCGGCCCCCGCCGGCAGGCGAACTTCGACGAGCGCGTCGCCGCCCGAGACGAGATCGGCCCGGTTCGACAGCACGACGATCTCGAGCGGCGCGCTCGACGGTGCGGCCGACACCGGAGGCGCGGTCACCGAGCCGACGATTGCCACCAGCGCGGCGGCACCCAACAACCTCATTTTCGAGCCCCAATCCCCAGAAGAACGACAGGAAACTAGCGAGCCTGGGCGACGAGTGCCTCAGCGTCCTCCGGACGCAGCTGGCCGAGGTGGCGCGCCACCAGAACGCCTCGGCTCGACACCGCATACGTGACCGGGAGTCCGGGCTTCTGGGCGACGCGGTACGCCCGGGCGATGCTGCCGTCGTCGTTGGCCGTGGTGATCGTGACGCCCAGTTCGCCGAGGAACGACCGGGCGCTGCTCGGCGAGTCGTCGAACAGCACGGCGATGACCTCGGCCTGCTTTCCGTCCTGCACCCTCTGGAGCAACGGCAGCTCCTCGCGGCACGGCGTGCACCACGATGCGAAGAAGTTGACGAGCACGGGCTTGCCGCGGAAGTCCGTCAGCCGCACCTCGCCGGTCCCGACGAGGCGGGGCGCGGCGAACGTCGGCGCCCGCTTCCCCACCGTCGCCCGCACCGACCCGCCACCGCCGCTGCTGCACGCGGCGAGTAGGACTACGACGAGGAGGGTGGCGGCGGTGTGCGCTCGAGCTCGCGTGCGACGTCGTCCCATGTCAGTACATCGTCGCGCTGCGTTCGCGGCCGCCGGTTCTCCTCGGCGTACCACCGGAAGAACATCACGACGATCACGCCCCACAGGATCGACCCACCCAACACCTTCATCAGGGCGCCGGCCAGCTGCTGGTCGGCCACCGCCGAGAGATGGAACGGGTGCGGCACCGTTGCGTAGAACTTGTAGATCACGCCGTCGGCGAACGTGATGAACGACGCCGGCACCGTCGGGATCACCGACTGCAGGAACAGGTACACCATGCGCGCCGGCGGGGTGAGCATCGGGAACTCCGGCATGCGGTTCATCACCGGGAACCACATCAGCAGCGCGGTGAAGAAGATCAGGCAGTGCGCGCCGAAGTGGATGCCCTCGGAGCGCAGGGCGGCGTCGACAACCGGCGGCCAGTGCGTGAAGACGAACGCGGTGTTGTAGATCACCGCGGCGAGCAGCGGCCGGGCGAGGAAGCGAACGGCCGCCGTCGCCGACGGAGGCCGCAGCAGCCACCGCTTCAACCAGTCGGGCGTACCGACCAGCAGCAGGGGCGGCACGACCAGCGTGAGCAAGATGTGCTGCACCATGTGGACGCTGAACAAGTAACGCTCGGCCAGGTCGTGGGCCGGCCAGTCGGCGGCGATCCACATCAAGGCGACGCCGGTGTAGAAGGTGGCGATCTGCCGACGCGCCGTCTGCCCGCCGACTTTCGGCCCGACGAGACGCAGCGCGGCGGCGTACCCGAACGCGACGAGCCCGATAACCGCCCAGACGGACGGGTGGGCGTGCCACGCCCACGGCGACTTCATCAGCTCCCGATGAACGTGTGGAGCGTGAGCAGGTACAGCATGTACACGATCACCGCGAGCACGAGACCGGCCACGAACAGCCGACGCAGCACCGGATGGTCGAACTTGAGGTGCATGAAGTACATGGCGACGGTGGCGAACTTGATCGCGGCCAGCACGAGCAGGCTGCCGTTGGTGAGGATCTGGCTGCCGCCGATCTTGAGGTACGACAGCGCCACCTCGATGCCCGTGAGGACGGCGAGGAAGATCGCCACGCGGACATAGACGGCCTCGCCCGGATGCTCGTGTTCCTGCGTGGCCACGTGCGGCGGCGGTTCGTGGGTCGTCATCGCTTCGCTCAATTCGACGGGATCAGGTAGACGACCGTGAAGATCACGATCCACACGACGTCGACGAAGTGCCAGTACAAGCCGGCGATCTCCACGACCTCGGCTTTTTCCTCCGGCAGCTTGCCCCGCATCGACATGCTCCAGAGCGAGAGCAGCATGACGATGCCCAGCGTGACGTGCACGCCGTGGAACCCGGTGAGGACGAAGAAGCTGCTACCGAACACGTTGGTCTTGATCGTCAGGCCTTCGCGGATGAACGACGTGAACTCGTACACCTGACCCGAGATGAACGTGGCGCCCAGCAGCGCGGTGGCAAGCAGCCACACGCGAAGCCGGCGATGGTCGCCACGCTGGATGGCGGCCAGGGCCAGCACCATCGTGAGCGAGCTCATCAGCAGGACGAACGAGCTGACCGACGTGTAGGGGATGTCGTAGATGTCCTTGGGCGTCGGACCGCTGACGCTCTTGCCCCGGTACAGCAGGTACGTCGAGATCAGCGCGCCGAACAGAAGGCACTCGGAGCCGAGGAACGTCCACATCGCCAGCTTCTCGTTGGAGAGGCCGGTGTTGGTGACGTGGCCGTGATCGTCGCCCCCGTGTTCGTCAACAGTGGTGGTGCTCACGCGTCCACCTCCTCGACGGCTGCGGCGCCCTCAGATCCTGTGTCTCCCGGATCGGCTCCGTCTCCGCCTCCGCCTCCCTCATGATCATCGTGCGGCTCGGCCGACGGCTCCAACGCCCACGCGTAGAGGGCGCCGATGATCACGATGCCGCCGAAGACGGCGACGAGGTAGGCGCCGTAGATCATGGCGTAGGCCATGATCGGCAGACCGAACGACGCGATCAGCGGGTAGTACGACGGCGACGGCAGGTGGATCGACGCCGGGTCGACGTCGTCCGCCTGCGCCTCCTGCGGTGGCAGCTTGACCAGACGGCCCTGCTCGTCCTCGGTGTACTTCTGGTGCCAGAAGTCGTCGACTCCATGCACCGTCGGCACGACCGCGAAGTTGTACGCCGGTACCGGCGTGGGCAGCGTCCACTCGAGCGTGCGCCCATCCCACGGGTCGTCGCCGACGACGTTGCGGACCTTGCGCGAGTGCATGACGTTGTAAAGGAAGATCAGTACCGAGAAGGCGATGACGAACGCCCCGATGGACGCCACCAGGTTCCAGAAGTCCCAGCCCATGTGCTTCGGGTACGTGTAGATGCGCCGGGGCATGCCAGCCAGGCCCAGCAGGTGGAACGGGCCGAACGTGACGTTGAACCCGATGAACCACAGCCAGAACTGGAGCTTGCCCAGCCGCTCGCTCAGCGCGTAGCCGAAGATCTTCGGCCACCAGTAGTAGATGCCGGCCATGATGCCGAACAGCGAACCCCCGAAGAGCACGTAGTGGAAGTGGGCGACGATGTAATAGGTGTCGGTCTGCTGACGATCGTGCGGCGACACCGCATGGGTAACGCCCGACAGGCCGCCGATCGTGAACATGGCGACGAAGCCGATGGCGAACAGCATCGGCGTGCTCAATCGCAACGAACCGCGCCACATGGTCGCGATCCAGTTGAAGATCTTCACGCCGGTCGGGACGGCGATGAGCATGGTCGTGACCGAGAAGGCCGACACCGCCACCGGGCCCAGACCGACGGCGAACATGTGGTGCACCCACACGCCCCAGCCCATGAAGCCGATGGCGATACCCGAGAAGACGACGACCGGGTAACCGAAGAGTGGTTTGCGCGAGAAGACCGGCAGGATCTCCGAAACGATGCCCATCGCCGGGAGGATCAGGATGTACACCTCTGGATGGCCGAATAACCAGAAGAGGTGTTGCCACAACAGCGGGTTCCCGCCCGCGGCGGTGTTGAAGAAGTTGGCGCCGAACAGCCGGTCGAACATCAACAGGAACAGCGCGATGGTGATCACCGGCATGGCGAACAGCATCAGGAACGACGACACCAACGTCATCCACACGAACACCGGCATTCGGAACAACGTCATTCCGGGCGCGCGCAGGTTCAGGATGGTGACGATGAAGTTGACGGCGCTGACCGTCGACGCGATACCGAGGATCTGTAGGCCGAAGATCCAGAAGTCGATGTTGTGGCCGGGCGAGAACGTGATGCTCGTGTTCGGCGCGTACCCGAACCAGCCGCCATTGGGCGCTCCGCCGAGCAGGAAGCTCGAGTTGATCAGGAGCGCTCCGAACAGGAACGTCCAGTAGCTGAACGCGTTGAGGCGCGGGAACGCCACGTCTCGCGCGCCGATCATCAGCGGCGTGAGGTAGTTGAAGAAGGCGGCGGACAGCGGCATGACGACGAGGAACACCATCGTCGTGCCGTGCATCGTGAAGACCTGGTTGTACGCGTCGGCCGACAGCACCGTGCCGTTCGGCCTGGCCAGCTGCAGCCGGATCAACAGCGCTTCGGACCCGCCCACGAGGAAGAACGTGAACGACGTGATGCCGTAGAGGATTCCGATCTTCTTGTGGTCGACCGTCGTCAGCCACGACCACACGCCGGTCGTCGCCTTGGGCCGGCGCAGCAGGCCGGACTCCTCGACGACCTCGGCGTCGACGATGTCTTCAGTTGTCGTTGTTGGCTCTAAGACAGTGGCCATCAGTGAAGCGTCTCCAGGAATGCGATCAACTTGCCAATCTCATCTTCGGTCAGTTGGAGGTTGGGCATGCCGAGCCCCTTGTTGGGGTTCATCGGCTTCTGGCCGGGCGGGTCCCTGAGCCACAGCCGCAGCTGCTGCTCGTCCAGGGTGAACAACGCGCCGGCGAACGTCTTGCGGCTGTAGAGGTGCGTGAGGTTGGGCCCGACGGTGCCAGCCGTGTAGCCCGACACCGAGTGGCAACCGCCGCAGCCCTTGGCCTTGAACAAGCTGGCGCCCTCGCCGGCGGTCCCCGACGTCGGGATAGCGGCCTCGCGTTGCTGATCGGCGATCCACCGCGCGAAGTCAGCCTGCGTATGGGTCACGACGCGGATACGCATGTTGGCGTGGGAGAGACCGCAGTACTCGGTGCACTGACCGAGGTAGGTCTGGCCCGCCTTGTCGGCCTGAATCGTGAGGTGGTTGTCGCGACCGGGGACGGCGTCCATCTTGCCGGCGAGGGCGGGCGCCCAGAAGCTGTGAATCACGTCGACCGATGACACCTTGACGAACACCGGCTGACCGACCGGGATGTGCAGCTCGTTGGCGGTGGTGACCTTGTAGTCGAGGTAGTCGTACTCCCACCACCACTGATGGCCGATCACCTTGACGTTGAGCACGTCGCCGGTGGGCTTGCGATCGAGGTCGACGAGCGTCGTGACCGTGAAGAAGCCGACGATCAGCAACAGCAACGCCGGCAGGATCGTCCAGCCGATCTCGAGCGTGGTGTTGCCGTGCACCTGGACCGGCGCGTCGTCGTCGGACTTGGCGCGGTAGCGGATGAGCACGAAGAGGATCAGGCCCTCGACGAGCACGAAGATGATGACGGCGATCAGGAAGACCGGATTCCAGAGGCTGTCGAGCTTGCGAGAGATCGGCCCCTGCGGATTGAGGATGTCCTGCGGCTCGGGCTGGCGGCTGCATGCAGTCGCAATGAGCGCGAACGCGGGAAGGACGAGCGCGAAGCGAAGGCGGCGACGGAACGTGGTCATCAGTGCTTCGTGGTCTCCTCGCCGGCCGTCTTGGACTCGGCGGGCGTGATGACCAGGGTCCCGGTCATCGTCGTCGGGTGGAAGTCGCAGACGAAGGCGTAGCTGCCGGGCGCCGGCGTGTGCGTGTCGTACTGGATGCGACCACCGGGGATCGGCTTCCCGTTGAAGAGCGGTCGACTGCCGGGCTCGGTGGACGTGTAGAACGCGACGTTGTGGTAGGTGCCGACGTCGTCATTCTGGAACTTGACGATGACTTCCTCACCGGCCGGGAACTTGATCTCTTTCAGGGAGAACTGGACGTCCTTGGCGGTGACGGCGACGGTCGGTATCTCGCTCGGCTCCGGATGAAATTCGCGCTCGCCGGCCTTGGCCCCGATCGCACCAGCGGCGACCATCCCGACGAGCGCAACCGAGGCGATGCCCACGAGGGCCGACGGTTGCAGACGTGGGCGGGAAGCGATGAACCACAGCACCACGACCAGACCAGCGGCCAGCACGAGCGCGGTGACCCACGATGCGGTGGTTGAGATGGCGAGCAGCACACGGGAGACCATCACCGCGATGAACAACGCGCCGAGCACGCCGAGCACCGGCATGGCGAGCGGCGCAACCAGGCGCTCGACGACGCGCGCCTGCACCGGCCCCGTGAAGCTCGGGTGTTCGCGCCAGACCTGCGAGAGCCAACCGCCGAGCGGGATCAGGGTGGCGGCGAGGGCGGCGCCGAGCCACGACGCTCCGGCGGCGGTCGCCAGGGCCAGGGACACCAACGACAGCGCGGCGACGAGCGGCCACGCGCTGGCGGCCGGTGCGTCGGCTTCGGTGTAGGCGTTGCGGCGCTCGGGCGCCGGTGCGTCGGCCGGCACCGCCGGCGCGCGGTCGTCGCGCAGCGTGAACGCGGCGACGAGGGCCAGCACGGCGGCCGCGCCGGCGACGCCGGCGAGCAGATCGGCGCCGGCGCGATCACCGACCACCACGCCGTAGCCGATGGCGGCGACGAGCGCGACGCCGCTAAGGGCGACGTACAGCTTGGTTGCGAGGTTGACCACGGCGGCTCTACCGGTGCTGGAGGAGGAAGAGGGCGGTGAACACGAGCAGCCACGCGGCCGACACGACGTGCCAGTGCCACGCGGCGGCGCGGACCAATGACGGATCGGAGGCGGTGGCCTGGTCGCCCATCGTGCGCGTCAGGGCCACGATGAGGAACCCGATACCGCCGACGGCGATGACGCCGACGACGATGAGCAGCGCGTAGGCCAGCGCGCCGTACGAATGGTCAGCCGGCCCGAAGTGCAGCTGGGTACCGAGGTACCAGAGCAAGTTGACGAACGCGAGGCCGAGTCCGCCGGTGAGCGTCAACGCTCCCAAGGACTGGCGGCGGTTGCCGCGCCGCAACGCGTACACCGCCCACTCAGCGGTGACGATCGTCAAGCCCATCGTGATCGTGAGCGTCGTGCCGAGGTAGTTGTCGAGGCTCACGCCCTTCGGCGGCCACCGGTCGGCCAGGCCGCGCACGTTGAGGTAGCCGGCCACGAGGGCGCCGACCACCATCAATTCGGCGACGCCGGCCAGCAGGGTTGCGACACTCAGCCCGTTGGTCGGACGGCCGCGGTCGCCGCGCGGGAGGGCGAGCATCGTGGGCGTGCTCATGCCGATGCCTCGACGGCGCGCAGATCGCCGAGCGGCGTGGACGAGCGCACTTCAGGAATGGCGTCGAAGTTGTGCGCGGGCGGCGGTGAGGTCGTCGCCCACTCGAGGGTGAGGCCGGCCTCGGCGGCATCGCTCGCGGTGACGCGGGCGGCGCGGGCCATGACCGACGCGGCGGTGGCGAGGATGCCGAGGAGCACCAGGACGGCGCCGCCCTCGGCGATGCGGGAGAACCCGTCGGACGCGGCGACCTCGCCCGCTTGGCCGTCCCACCCGGCCAGATACGACCCGAGCGCCATCACGGCCGAGCCACCGAAGAGCAGGAGGAGCTGTGCGCTGCCCGCCGCCGCACCGATCGGGCGGCCGAAGAGCTTGGCGCCCCAGTAGTGGAGGGCGCCGACGGCGAGGAGGAGCGGCGCGGCGATCGCGACCAGGTCGAGTTGACCGGCTGACCATGCGCTGCCATCGACCGGCTTGATGGCGGCGACCCCGGCGGCCAGGCCGGCGGCCGCGAGAGCGAGGATGAAGGCGACCACGAACGATGCGCTGACGTCGGGCCGCGGCCGACCGGCCCGGCGCAGGGTGTCGAGCCAGACGAGCACGAGCACCGCGAGCGGGATCACGACCGCCGCGGTCAACCCGGAGTAGGTCGGCAGGACGATGCTGCTGGCGACCTTCGTGCCGGCAGCCCACGCGCCGAAGGCGAGGAACCCGACGGCGGCGATCGCGGTTCGGGCCGCGTTGAGGTTGGCGAGTGGGCGATCGGCCGCGTGGGCGACGATGTCGCTCGCCGCGCCCAGCCCGGGAACCACGAGCAGGTAGACGTCGGGCCGCCCGTACAGCCACAACATGTGCTGCCAGATGACCTGCGTGCCCACCGTGCCGGCGGCGAAGAACTCGTGGCCGCCGAAGTGCTGGTCGATGAACAGCAGCACCAGCCCGGCGAGGAACACCGGCGCCGCGAGCAGGGTGCCCGTGCTGCTCACCAGCGTCGCCCAGCTGAACATCGGCAGGCGGCCCAGCGTCATGCCGTCGGTGCGGTACAGCAGCACGGTGGCAACCAGGTTGGCGGCGGCGGCGATGGCGGCGATGGTGACGACGATGAGGCTCGCGACCCAGAGGTCGGTGTGGCCCTTGTCGCCCGCGCCGTTGAGCATGAACTGCCGCAGGCTGACGCCGACGACCCGAGGCCCGGCCCCGGTCTCGCTCAAGAGGTGGACAACACCGCCCAGCGCGTAGCTCCAGAACGCGAAGGACTGGAGCCTTGGGAAGGCGAGGCGCGAGGCGCCGATCTGCAGCGGGACGAGGTAGGTGGCCAGGCCGACCCACAGCGGGGCGAGCACAAGCGTGGCCGTGCCCGAGGCGCGCAGGTCGGAAAGGCGCAGGTAGGAGAGCTGCGAGAGGTCGGACTGGGCCCGCAGGAGCGCTCCGGCAACGCCGCCCACCACCAGGAAAGCCAGCGCCACGACGATGTACATGCGCCCGATGCGCTTGTGGTCGGCCGTGGTCAGCCAGGTGCCCGTCATGGCGTGCGCAATCTAGTCATTGGCGCGTCAGCGACTCCGCACCAACTGGTCCAATGCCATGGCCGAAAACAACAAGGTCACGTAGGTGATCGAGTAGCTGAAGAGCCGCATGGCCCGGGCAGCGGTGCCGTCCTGGAGGAGGCGCACGGCCAGGACGAGGAATACAGCACCCAGCACCACGGCGGCGACGCCGTAAATCGCCCCCATCCCGCCCACCTCGGCGAACACGAGCGACAGGGCGTACAGCGCCACCGTGTAGACGATGATCTGGCGCGCCGTGGTCTTGAGCGAGGCGACCGCGGGGAGCATGGGGACGCCCGCAGCCCGGTAGTCGTCGCGGTACTTGATCGCCAGGGCCCAGAAATGCGGCGGCGTCCAGACGAAGATGATGGCGAACAGGACGAGCGGCGCCAGGCCTACGTCGTTGCGGACCGCGGCCCACCCGACCAGTACCGGCACGGCGCCCGCCGCACCGCCGATCACGATGTTCTGCCGGCTCGTGCGCTTGAGCCAGAGCGTGTACACGAACACGTAGAAGAGGGTCGCCGACAGGGCGAGGACCGCCGACAGCAGATTGACCAACACCCACAGCTCGACGAACGCGACGGCCTCGAGAATGAGAGCGAACGTCAGCGCGGCCGCGGGCGTGACCTCGCCGGTGACGAGCGGCCGGCCTGCGGTGCGGGCCATGAGCCGGTCGATGTCGCGGTCGGCCCACATGTTGATCGCGTTGGCGCCGCCCGCAGCCAGCGCACCACCGAGCAGCGTGGCCGCCATGAGCCCGAGCGACGGCATGCCGCGCTGGGCCACCACCATTGTCGGCAGCGTGGTCACGAGCAGCAGCTCGATGATGCGGGGCTTGGTGAGGGCCACGTAGGCCTTCACTGGGCCCCGACGACCCAAGAGGCGGGTGGCAGGCATCCGGGCAGCACACTAACTGGCTCGTGACCGGATTCACCAAGCGCGGACATGCCCCTACTGTCCAGGTTTCGTGGGCCGACTCTCCCCCCGTACCTACGGGCTCCTGACGGCCGTCGTCACGTGGGCGGTGGCGGCGATCATCGTCACCGGTGGCGCGGTTCGGCTGACCGGGTCCGGCCTGGGCTGCCCCGACTGGCCGACATGCACGCAGGACCGCCTCGTCGCCCAGTGGGACTACCACCAGATGGTCGAATTCGTGAACCGGGTCGTGACCGGCTTGGTCTCGGTCGGCGTCATCCTCGCCGTCCTCGGGGCATGGGTGCGCGTCCCCCGGCGTCGCGATCTCGTGCTGCTGGCGTGCGGCCTGGTGGCCGGGGTGATCGCCCAGATCGTGCTGGGCGGGATCACGGTGCTTTTCGACCTGGCGCCCCAACTCGTCGCCAGCCACTTCCTGCTCTCACTCGCCCTGCTGACCGTTGCGGTCGTCCTGCACGAGCGGGCGACGTCGCCCGACACGCCGCCGGTGCTGGCGGTGCCGGCCGACTTGGCACGGCTGGGCCGCGTGCTGCTCGCGGCCGCCGCGGTCGTCGTCGTCACCGGAACGGTCGTCACCGGCTCCGGGCCTCACGGTGGCGACGAGCACGCCCGTCGCTTCCCGTTCCTCCCGACCGACGCGGCGCGGGTGCACGGCATCAGCGTGATGTTGTTCCTCGGGCTGACGTTGCTCACAGTCGCGTTGTTGCGCCGCAGCGGGACGCGACCCGAGACCGTGCGGCGGGCGACGGTGCTGCTCGCGGTCATCGTCGGCCAGGCCGCGGTCGGCTACACGCAGTACTTCACCGGTGTGCCCGCGTTGCTCGTCGGCATTCACCTCGCGGGCGCCGCCGCGGTGTGGACCGCCACCGTGCGGTTCCAACTCGGGCTCTACGTGCGGACTGCGACAATGGCTCCGTGGCCGGCACCGCACCCGTAGAGCTCGAGCGCCCCGACATCGGGTGGGCGAGCGACGAGGACGTCAGCCCCGACCACCCGTGGATCGTCATCGTGTGGAACGACCCGATCAACTTGATGTCCTACGTCACCTACGTGTTCCAGAAGCTGTTCGGTTACAGCCTCGAGAAGGCGACGAAGCTGATGCTCGACGTCCACGAGAAAGGCAAGGCGGTGGTGTCGAGCGGCTCGCGTGAACGAGCTGAACTCGATGTGTTCCGGCTTCACGAACACGGGCTGTGGGCGACGATGGAGCACAACGGTTGATGGAGATGGAGCCCCCGGTTCGCCGGGTGGCCAGCGGCGGCTTCGCCGTCACGCTGTCCGACGACGAGCGCGACGTGTTGCGCGGCCTGCCGACCCAACTACGCGAACTGCTCGGCAGCGACGACCCGTCGTTGCGCAGGCTCTTCCCGCCCGCCTATCCCGACGACGACGAGTTGGAAGCCGAGTACCGACAGCTCATGTCGGAGGACCTGCTGGCCGGCCACGCCGCGTCGCTCGACCTCATGGAGGCCACCGTCGACCACGACGAGCTGACCGAGGACGAACTCGTCGGCTGGCTCGGCGCCCTCAACGATCTGCGGCTCGTCCTGGGAACGCGTCTCGACGTCACCGAGGACCTCGACCCGACGACCATCGATCCCAAGGATCCGCGGCGCCATGCCTTCGCGCTGTACCACTACCTCACGTGGCTGCAGGACGAGGTGATTACCGCCCTAAGCGGCTGACGTGGTGATGCTGTCGACCGACGACGCCGTCGCGAACCGGTAGATCACCACCGCGCTGCTCGCCGCCGCGCCCAACACCAGGGCACCGGTGGGCTTGGGCCCCCACAGGTTGGGCCAATCGGCCGCCCACCACAGCGCGCTGCCGGCGACCCATGCCACACACACCAGCCCGTAGACGCGCGACCGGAGGCGACTGCCAGCTAGTGCCACGACGGCGGCGATCGGCACCAGGGCAGGGAACGTCGTGACCATCTGGCCGCCGGCGGTGGCCACGCCCTTGCCGCCGCGGAAGCCGTTCCACAGTGGGAAGCAGTGGCCGATGACAGCCGCGGTCCCGGCCGCGCTGGCCGCCGCGCCGCCGCCCATCCACCGCCCGACGGCACAGGCCGCCACGCCCTTGGCGATGTCGAGCACGAGAACGAACAGGCCCCACCCCTTACCCAGCTCGCCCATCACGTTGGCGGCACCGGGGTTGCCCGAGCCCATGTCGCGGATCTCCGCGTGGTGGCCGAGCGCAAACCGGGCCGCGAGGTCAGCCGATGGGAACGTGCCCAGTACGTAGGCACAGGCCACGGCGAGGAGCATCACCGGTCGTAACAGTAGGTTCGCAGCATCGAGACCTTGCGTATCCTTGTCGCCGACGGCGTAACCCTCGAGGCGCGCGAATGGCCGGGCCAAGCCACCGCCTTTCTCCTCGTGCACGGGCTGGCCTCGAACGCCCGCATGTGGGACGGCGTGGCCGAACAGCTCGCGTCACGCGGTCACCGCGTCGTCGCCGTCGACCAGCGCGGCCACGGTCGCTCCGACAAGCCGGACACGGGGTACGACTTCGCCACGCTCACCGCGGACCTGGTCGCGCTCATGGACGCCCTCGACCTCGACCGGCCCGTCGCCGCCGGCCAGTCGTGGGGCGGCAACGTCGTCCTCGAACTCGGTCACCGGTACCCATCCCGGGTAGCCGGCGTGGCCTGCATCGACGGCGGCACGCGCGACATGGCCGAGCGCCTTCCGGATTGGGAGGAGGCATCGGTGGTGCTGGCGCCGCCGGTATTCGACAACGTGCGTCGCGACGAGATCGGGGCCTACATGCGACGCACGCATCCCGATTGGCCCGAGTCCGGGATCACCGGCGCGCTGGCGAACTTCGACGTGCGCGACGACGGCACGGTCGCGCCGTGGCTCACGCGGACACGCCACATGACGATTCTGCGCGAGCTGTGGCAGCACCGGCCGACCGAGGTGCTGCCACAACTCACGGTGCCGGTCTGCATCGTGAACGCGCGCGACTACGACGCCGACCATGACATCCACGCGCAGAAGCCAGAGCTGGTCGCGCAGTTGCTCCTCGAAGCGGTTGGGGCGTGACGCGGCTGCTCGCCATCATGGGATCGGGCGAGACCAGCCCGACGATGGTCAAGACTCACCGCGCCCTGTTCGAACACCTGGGCCCGAACACATCGGCGGTGCTGCTCGACACACCGTTCGGCTTCCAGGAGAACGCCAGCGACATCGCCGCCAAAGCGGTCGAGTACTTCGCGACCAGTGTTGGCCGGTCGATCGACGTCGCCTGCCTCCGAACGTCGGACATCGACGCACTGGCGCGCGAATCGGCGGTCGAGCAGGTGCGGGCCGCTGACTACGTGTTCAGCGGCCCGGGGAGCCCCTCGTACGCGCTCCGCCAGTGGCGCGACACGCCCATCCCGGAACTGCTGCGCGCCAAGCTGCGCGACGGCGGGTGCGTGTGCTTCGCCAGCGCGGCCGCGCTCACGCTCGGGCTGGTCACCGTGCCGGTGTACGAGGTGTACAAAGTCGGCGAGGACCCGGTGTGGCTCGAGGGCCTCGACTTGTTGGGCGCGACCGGGCTGCGCGCCGCGGTCATCCCCCACTTCGACAACGCCGAAGGCGGCAACCACGACACGCGCTTCTGCTATCTCGGCGAACGGCGGCTGCGCATTCTCGAGGCGTCCCTACCCGATGACGCGTTTGTCCTCGGGGTCGACGAGCACACCGCGTGCGTGCTCGATCTCGACGCCGGCACCGCGGCCGTCACCGGCAACGGCGGCGTGACGATCCGCCGCGACGGCGAGGCGCGGGTAGTCCCGGCGGGGACGACGGTATCCATCGACGAACTGGCCGAGGGCGGCGGGGCGACCGTGTCCGCGGCCCCGCCGACGGCCGCGGCGGCGGTGCGCGAGGCGCGGTCGCCACTGCTCGACTCGGCGGCGCGGCTCGAGGCCGATGCCGGCACCGCCCTCGCCACCGGCGACTTGGCCGGCGCCGTGAACGCAGTGCTCACCCTCGACGACGAGCTGGCCGCGTGGTCAGCCGACACGTTGCAGAGCGACGAGCCCGATCGGGTCAAGGCCGTGCTGCGCTCGATGCTCGTCCGCCTGGCCGGTGAGGCTGGCGCCGTCGGCCAGCGCGCCGAGTTGGTCGGTCCGTTGGTCGAAGCGCTGCTCGACGCGCGCGCCGCGGCACGTGACGGCGGCCGCTTCGACGAGGCCGACGCCGTTCGCGACCAACTGGTCGCCTTGGGCATCGAGGTGAACGACAGCCGGGAAGGCTCGTCGTGGCGCTTACTATCGTGACCCGGCCTTCGGGCCCCGGCCCCCATCGTCCAGCGGCCTAGGACGCCGCCCTTTCAAGGCGGTAACACGGGTTCGAATCCCGTTGGGGGTGCTGCTGGCTAGATTCGTCTCGGGTGCACGTTATTGAGACGGATTACCTCGTGGTGGGTACCGGCGCGTCGGGGCTTGCGTTCGTCGACGCGCTCATCAACCGTGCTGATGTCGACGTTGTCATGGTCGATCGGCGCCACCGCCCTGGCGGCCATTGGCTGGACGCGTATCCGTTCGTCCGGCTTCACCAGCCCTCGGCGACCTACGGCGTCGACTCGCGCGAGTTGGGCAACGGACGGATCGACACATCTGGCCCGAACGCGGGTTACTACGAGCTGGCGACCGGTGCGGAGGTAGTCAACTACTTCGGCCGTGTTCTCGACGAGGGGTTGCTGCCGTCGGGCCGGGTGCGTTTCTACGGTCTGTCCGACTACCTGGGCGGTGACTCGGACGGCCACCACTTCAGGTCGCTCCTGACCGGAGCCGAGACGACCGTCAAGGTGCGCAAGCGCGTGGTCGACGCCGCGTACATCCAACCGTCGGTTCCCTCGAGGCACACACCGTCCTTTGAGGTCGATGACGGCGTGCGGTTCGTGTCCCCAAATCGTCTCGCCGAGCTGTCCGAGCCGGGGGGCGGGTACACGATTATCGGCTCCGGCAAGACCGCGATGGACACTTGCGGCTGGCTGATAGAGAACGGCGTCCCGGCCGACAACATCCGCTGGGTCAAACCGCGTGAACCGCTCATGCTGAACCGCGCCTTCACCCAGCCGCGTGAGCTTGTCGCTTCGTACATGCAGCTCCTCTCATCGCTGGTGCGCGCGAGCGCCGCAGCTGAGGAGCCAATCGATTTCGCCGGGCAGCTCGAGTCCGACGGCGTGTTGGTGCGGATCCACTCCGACGTCGAGCCCACCGCCTTCCGAGGCGGGACGATCAGCATGGGGGAGGTCGAGCGCATCCGCCAGGTCTCCAACGTCGTCCGCCAGGGCTACGTGCGTCGAATCGGAACCGACCGCGTGACGCTTGCGGATGGCGCCATCGAGTCGCGCCGCGGCGAGGTGTTCGTCGATTGCACGGCCCGTGGTGTTCCTTCGTTGTCGCTGCGTCCCGTGTTCGAGCCGGGTCGCATCACGATGGAGTTCTTGACGCTCGGGAACGCGCCCTACAGCGCGGCGATCATCGGCGTCGTGGAGGCACTGGGTGACGACGATGGGGAACGGAATCGGGTCTGTCCGCCGATGGCGTTCGACGGCACCCTCGTCGGGTTCCCCGGCCTGGTCCTTCCTGCGCTGACGGGAACCACCGCTCGGGCGGCCGTGCCGGAAATCAACACGTGGAACGCGGGGTCACGGATGAACCCGACCCGCGGGGCGCAGGATCGCCGCGACGACCCAACCATCGCCAAGGCGTTCGAAGTGCTCGCCGAGCACACCGCTCCCGCGCTCAGCAACCTCGCACGCCTCGTCGCCGCCGGCGCCGCACCCGCTCGCGAGTAGCTTGGAGCAGCGCTCCGTTCGGAGTGCCCCGGTCCTGTGGTGCAGTTTGGAGTGCACGCCGGCCTGTCAAGCCGGAGGTCGCGGGTTCAAATCCCGTCAGGACCGCCAACCAGTAACGTTGTCCCGTTCCACGGTCGGGTAGCTCAGTCGGCAGAGCACGCGCCTGAAAAGCGCGGGGTCACCGGATCGACGCCGGTCCCGACCACTCATCGACTTTGTTGCAGTTGTCGTTCCTCCAGAACGACAACTGCAACAAAGTCGACAGGGGTCTGAATCAGAAGCCCAGCACGCCCGGCAGGGCGCGCATGTCACCCACGACGTGGTCGGCCTCGGGGTCGGGGCTCGAGTCGTCGTCGAAGACGCCGGTGTAGCGGACGGCGACCATGCCCATGGCCAGCGCGCCGGCGATGTCGGTGCGCCGGAGGTCGCCGACGTGGGCCGCACGCGAGGGCTCGACGCCGCCCAGCCCGTCGAGGGCGTGCTCGAAGATCTCGGGCGCCGGCTTATAGCAGCCGACCTCGTCCGAGAACGACCAGTGGTCGAACAGCGGGAGCAGCCCGCGGCGGATGAGGTGCTCGCGGAGCACGTTCGACGGCGTGAAGCCGACGTCGCAGATGATGCCCAGGCGGACGCCGGCATCCTTCAGGTCCGTGAGGCACTCGGCCACACCCTCGGTGAGGTCGAAGTCGATACCGCGGCCGACGTGGGTGAACGCGTCGATGAGCGCGGGCTTGAGGTCGTCGGGCACCGCGAAGCCCAACCCCTCGAGGCACTGCTCGGCCGCCTCGGCCGCGTGGTACTGCTCGTTGGCCGTCCACGCGGTGACGTAGCGGTCCCACGCATCTTTGAAGACCGCACTCAACTCCTCGCGCTCGACGGTGAACCCGGCGTCCTCGAATATGCCGAGCCACGCCTCGAGCCGGCGGCCGGGCAGCTCGCCTTTCTCGACGACGAGCGTGTTCCAGTGATCGAAGGTGACCGCTTCGAGCGCCATCAATTCGAGTGGACGTGGCCGGGGCGGACGACGCCCTCCGCGCGCGCGGCGGCGGCGACCGCGGTCGCGACCAGCTCGACCACGTGCCGGTTGAAGACGCTCGGCACGACGTAGCTCGCCGCCAGTTCGTCGTCGGCGACCGCGCTGGCAATGGCCTCGGCCGCCGCCAGCTTCATGCCCTCGGTGATCGTCGTGGCGCCAGCATCGAGCGCGCCGCGGAAAATGCCCGGGAAGCACAGCACGTTGTTGATCTGGTTCGGGTAGTCGCTGCGGCCCGTGGCGATCACCGCGGCCAGCCCTTCGGCGTCCTCCGGCATGATCTCGGGATCGGGGTTGGCCAACGCGAAGACGATCGGGTCGCGGTGCATGGCCCGTAGGTCGTCGCGGATCAACAGCCCAGGCCCGCTCACACCGACAAAGACATCGGCGCCGGGCAGCACCTCGTGCAGTGTGCCCTGGCGCAACTCGGGATTGGTGTGCTCGGCCATCCATTGCTTGGAGACGTCGAGCCCATCACGGCCGCCGTAAATGGCGCCCTTGCGGTCGACGGCGATGATGTTGGGAACGCCGGCCGATTGCAGGATCTTGGTGATCGCCACACCCGCGGCGCCGGCGCCCGCCATCACGACCTTGAGATCTTCCATCTTCTTGTCGACGACCTTGAGCGCGTTGCGCAGCGCGGCGAGCACAACGACGGCGGTGCCGTGCTGGTCGTCGTGGAACACCGGAATGTCGAGGGTGGCGCGCAGCCGATCCTCGACTTCGAAGCAGCGCGGCGCGGCGATGTCCTCAAGGTTGATGCCGCCGAACACCGGCGCGAGCCGCTCGACTGTTTCGACCAGCTCGTCGGCCGACGACACATTGAGGCATATCGGGAACGCGTCGATCCCGGCGAATTCTTTGAAGAGCATGGCCTTGCCCTCCATCACCGGCAGGGCCGCCTCGGGGCCGATGTCGCCCAAGCCGAGCACCGCGGTGCCGTCGGTGACCACCGCGACCGAGTTTCGCTTGATGGTGAACTTGTGGACGTCGGCCGGGTTGTCAGCGATCGCGAGGCACACGCGGGCCACGCCCGGGGTGTACGCCATCGACAGGTCGTCGCGGCTCACGAGCGGCATCTTCGACTTGACCTCGATCTTGCCGCCTTCGTGCATCAGGAACGTGCGGTCGCGCACGTCAAGCACGGTGACGTCGTCGAGGGCCTCGACCGACTTCCGGATCTGTTCGACGTGCGGCACGTCGATGGCGAACACGGTCAGGTCGCGCACCATGACGTCGCCCTGGACCTCGACGAGGTCGACACCGATGATGTTGCCGCCGGCGTCGCCAATCGCAGTCGTCAGGCGGCCCAGCACGCCGGGGCGGTTGGTGAGCGCGACGCGAAATCGCACGGAGTAGGAAGCATTAGGCGTAGCCATACCGACTCAGTATCGCTGCCCCGAGACCCCTACTCCGACAGACGGGCGATGTCGTAGGCGCGGAGCACGACGTCGGCCGAGTCGGCCCACGTCGGCGCTGCCGCGACGCGGGCCTGGCCCGCGGTCCGCAACTCGGCGCTCCGCCGCGGGTCGTCCAGTAGCCCGGCCAGGGCGTCGGCGAACGCCTCACCGGTGATCTCTTCGCACCATTCGGCCGCGTCGCCGGCGACCTCCGGCAACGACGCTACCGGCGCGCACACCAAAGGCGTTCCGGCGGACAGCGCTTCGAGGGCGGGCAGGCCGTAGCCCTCGTACTCGGTCGGGTACACGAAGGCCGCCGCGCCGGCGAGCAGGGCCTGGTAGTCCTCGTCGGGACACGAACCGGCCACCACGAGCCCGGGTTCGGGCGCCAGCTCCGGTTCACCGATGACGACGAGCCCGACGTCGCGCCCCGCAGCGCGAACGCGGCGCCACGCGGCGAGCGAGACGTCGAGCCGACGTCGGGGCGCGCCGCCGAAGGCAAGGACGTACTGGCCGCTGACGCCGAAGCTCGCCAGGCGCGCCTGCACGACGTCGCCGTCGAGCCGACCGAAACCGTCGGCGACCGAGCACGTCGCCACCATCACACGGGCCGGGTCGACGCCGTAGGTCGCCACGATCTCGTCGCGTATGAACTCGCTGATGGTCAGGACGACCTTCGCCGTGCGCGCCGCATGACGCGCCTGGTAGCGGAAGGCGTACATGTTCGCCTTGTGGTTCGGGAAGTACTGCGGATGGTGCTCGTAGGCCAGGTCGTGGATGTTGACGACCATCGGCACCGATTGCCGGTACGGGAGCGCGTTGAAGGTGCCGTGGAAGATCCCGTCGAACCCGCGCAGCGCCCGCGGGATCGCGTACTGCACCCATGGCAGCGTCATCCCGGTGAGCGGCACGCGCAGCGGCCGCACGCTCGCCCCGGCGGTGCGCAGCGGCGGTGGATCACTTGCCTTGGTGAACAGTTCGATGTCGGCGTGCGCCGCGAGGCTGGGCAACAGATTGTCGAGGTAGCGACCCACGCCGGCGAGGGGCCGGACCTGAAGGGCGCGCGCGTCCATGGCGACGTGTCGGCGGTCGCTCACTTCCGACGCACCACCCAGCGCAGGAACGCGCCGTACCCGGCCAGCATCGACAGGATCAGGCGGGGCTGGCGCGCCGCCGTGAGCTGCACGGTCTTGAACGCCAGCCGGGCGGGAACCGCGATCGGCAGGCACCAGCGGTGGAACCGCCACGTGAAGATCATGGTGCTGCGCGTGCTGTGGAACTCCGAGATCGTCGACGACGTCCGACGGCCGGCGCTCTTGCCGCCCGTCGTCGACGCCCCGGCGTGGCGGACGACCGAGTCCAACGCCGCGTCGATCCGCCAACCGGCGACCGCCAGGCGGCGGGCGACGTCGATCTCCTCGCAGTACAGGAAGTAGTCCGGGGAGAAGCCGCCGACCGCGACGAACGCGTCGCGGCGGAAGAACATCGCCGCGCCGGAGACGAAGTCGATGGCGACGCGCCGCGTCGCGGCGACATCGCGACGGGGCAGGCTCGCGCCGACCGGTTGCGACCGCGTCAAGCACGGCGTGTACGTGAAGCCGCCGGCGCACTGCACGACCTCGGGCGCGTCGCGGTCGACCAACAGGCTCCCCCACAACCCGACCGAGGGCTCGGCGGCGGCGGCGGCCAACAAGCCGTCGAGCGCCCCGAGCTCGATCTCGCAGTCCGGGTTGAGGAACCACAGGTACGTGGGCGGGTTCTCGGTCGACAGCGCGTCGGCCCCAATGTTGCACCCGGCGGAAAACCCGCCGTTGCGAGCGGCCGCTACCAACGAGACCCTGTCGCGCCAGGCGGCGAGGCGCTCGAGCGATCCGTCGTCCGAGTCGTTGTCGACGACGACGACTCGCAGGCCTTGATCAATGAGCGGCGCCAGCGACTCGAGGCACGCGACGACATCGGCGGCCGATCGATAGTTCACGATGACCGCGCCGACGTCAGCTGGCGTGGAGAGCGCGGTCACAAGCGGTCGACCGTACCCGAGCGGCCGCGAGGCAGGGAATTACGCTCGTCACTCCGTGTCGCGCCCGCCGCTCGCCTTCGTCCACGACCACATCGTCCAGCGCGGTGGCGGGGAGCGCGTGCTGCTGGCGATGACCCGCGCCTTCCCGGCAACGCCGGTGTACACGTCGTTCTACCGACCGGAGCTGACGTTCCCTGAGTTCGCCAACCTCGATGTCCGGCCCATGCCGGCTGACCGCGTGGGCGTCCTGCGGAAGCACCACCGGGCCGCCCTCCCGATCTTCCCGCTGCTCTACAACCGCCTCCATGTCGACGCTGACGTCGTGATCTGTAGCTCGTCCGGTTGGGCCCAGGGCGCGCGGGTCGGCGGACGCAAGCTGATCTTCTTCCAGGCCTTGGCGCAGTGGCTGCACGCCTCCGAGCACTACCTCGCCAACGTCGGCCCCGCCGCTCGATGGGGCGTGGCGACGCTGCGACCATGGCTGACGCGGTGGGATCGCCGGACCGTGGAGACCGCCGACCGTCTCGCGGTGTGCGGCGGTCACATGCGAGATCTCGTCCGGCAGGCCTACGGGATGGACGCCGAGATCGTGCCGCCACCTATCGCCGTGGACCCGTCAGGCCCGCAGTCGCCCATTGACGGCGTCGAGCCCGGATTCTTCATGACCGCCTCTCGTCTGCTCACCCAGAAGCACGTCGACGCCGTGATCGGCGCGTTCCACGAACTGCCGGGCGAACGGCTGATCGTCGCCGGCGACGGTCCCGAGCGAGACCGGCTGGCGGCGTCGGCCCCGCGCAACGTGACCTTCCTCGGCAACGCCGGGGACGAACAGCTGCGCTGGCTCTACGCGCACGCGCGCGCCCTCGTGTCGGCCGCCGCCGAGCCGTACGGCCTGACGCCGGCCGAAGCCGCCAGCTTCGGCACGCCCACCGTCGCCATTGACGAGGGCGGCCTCCGCGATTCGGTTATTGAAGGCGAGACCGGGTGGCGGTTCGCGACGCGCGAACCCCAGGTCGTGGCGGCCGCAGTGCGCCGGGCCGTCAACGAGTCAATCGACCGCGCCGGCCTGGACGCCCTAGCGCGGCGGCACACACCTGAGGTGTTTCAGCGACGCCTACGGGAGCTCGTCGCGGAACTGGGGGCTACGCCCCCATCTCCTCCATCTCGCGCAAGCACCGGTTGATCTCCGACGCCCGGAAGCGACGGTGACCGCCCAGCGTGCGGATCGCGGTGATCTTTCCGGCCCGCGCCCAGCGCGTGACGGTCTTCGGATTGACCCGGAACATTGCCGCCACTTCGGCGGGCGTGAGAAGCGGGTCGGGTGCGTTGTAGTCGGCCACGGGGTTCCCTTCGATGTGTGCCATTCGTGGGTGAAGGTACGGAAATCGCCAACATCGGTCGATAGCTCCCCGGAGCCATTTCCTTCGCCCGACATGACTAGTTAGGGGCGTATCGGCGAGGCGCCGATACGCTCGGCCACACGACCGATTACCGCGGTTTTCCGCGTGCCGAACTAATCGAGGATTTCCGCCTGGCCTGCGTGTCGCGAGCCCTCGACGACCGCGAGATGGCGCTGCAAAAGCAGAGCCGGGTGTTCTTCCAGATCTCGGGTGCGGGGCACGAGGCGCTGCTGCTCGGCCTGGCCCGCAACCTGCGACCGGCGTACGACTGGTTCTTCCCGTACTACCGCGATCGCTCGTTGATGCTCGGCCTCGGCGTCACGCCCACCGAGATCCTCCTCGAGGCCGTGGGGTCGGCCGACGACCCGGCGTCGGGCGGCCGCCAGATGCCGTGCCACTGGGGCTACAAGGACAAGAACGTCGTCACCCAATCGAGCTGCACCGGGAGCCAGTGCCTCTCGGCCGTCGGCAGCGCCGAGGCGTCGCGCTACATCGCCCGGCGCGACCTTCCGGGGTGCACCGCCGAGGGCGACGAGCTCACCTACGTATCGCTGGGCGAGGGGGCGACGTCCGAAGGCGAGTTCTGGGAGAGCCTGAACACGGCGTGCACGCTGCACCTGCCGGTCTTGTTCCTCGTCGCCGACAACGGGTACGCCATCTCGGTGCGGGCGGCCGACCAGTCGCCGGCACCCGTGTGGGAACTGGTTCGCGGCTTTCGCGGCTTAGCCGTCCATCACTTCGACGGGCGCGACTATTTCACCGCTCGCCGCAAGGGGGCCGACGCCATCGCCCGGGTGCGCGCCGGCGAGGGGCCGGGCCTGATCCACGCCACCGTCACCCGCCCGTACTCCCACTCGGCGGCCGACACCCAGAGCAAGTACCGCGGCGCCGACGAACTGGCCGACGAGGCCGCCCACGATCCGATCCTGCTCCTCGAACACGCGCTGGTGAAGGGCAAGGTCCTCACCGCCGACGCCGCCGCCGCGATCCGCGAGCAAGCGCGCGCCGAGGTGGCCGGCGCGGCACGCGCCGCGCTGGCGGCCCGGCGGCCCGAGCCGTCGTCGGTGCGCGACCACGTGTACGTGCTGCCGTCGATTACCACCACGGCCTATGACCCGGCGACCGAGGGCGGCGAGGTCGTCGCGTTCGGTGAGTCGATCCGGCTGACGCTGCACGAGCAGATGGCGGCCGACGAGCGCATCCGGGTGTTCGGCGAGGACGTGGCCGACGCGCCCGAGGACATGATCGAGGAAGTCGAGGGCAAGGGCGGCGTCTTCGGGACGACGCACGGGCTGCAGAAGCGGTTCGGCATTGCCCGCTGCTACAACACGCCGCTCGCCGAAGCCAACATCGTCGGGCGCGCCATCGGGCAGGCGCTGCGCGGGTTGCGGCCCGCGCCAGAGGTGCAGTTCTTCGATTACATCTGGCCGGCCATGCAGCAGATCAAGAGCGAGGCGGCCACGATCCGCTGGCGCTCGAACGGCGCGTTCCACGTGCCGATGGTGCTCCGCGTGCCGATCGGCGGCTACCTCACCGGCGGGTCCATCTGGCACTCGCAGTGCGGCGAGTCGATCTTCGCCCACATCCCCGGGTTGTTGGTCGTGTTCCCATCACGGGCGCGCGACGCGGCCGGCCTGTTGCGGACCGCGTTCCAGTGCGAGGACCCGGTGTTGTTCCTCGAGCACAAGCACCTGCTGCGGCAGCCGTACACCAAGGACCCGTACCCGCCGTCGTCGTACCTCGTCCCGTTCGGCTCGGCCGACTACGTGCGGCGGGGCGACGACCTCACGATCGTCACCTACGGCGCCACCGTCGAGAAGTCGCGCCAAGCCGCCGAACAGCTCGCGGCCGAGGGCAGCGAGGTCGAGATCGTCGACCTGCGAACGCTGATCCCGTGGGACCAAGAGTTGGTCGCCGAGTCGGTGCGCCGCACGAGCCGCGTCCTGGTCGTGCACGAAGACGTCATCACGTGCGGTTTTGGCGCCGAGATCGCCGCGTGGATCGCCGGCGAGCTGTTCGCCAACCTCGACGCGCCCGTCCGCCGCGTCGCCGCCAGCGACAACCACGTCGCCTACGAGCCGACGCTGGAGCAGGCCACCCTGCCGCAGGTCGACGACATCGTCGCCGGCGCGCGCGAGTTGCTCAGCTACTAAGCAGGCCCTGCTTGCCCGCTACCCGTCGGCAGCGAGAAATTCGTCGGCGCCGAGGTCGAGCGCTTGGGTGCTGTGCCGCGACGCCATCGTCATGAACATCTCGTCGCCGCGGTCGGTGCGCTCGACGAGCATCGAGGCGGCGATGGCCATGACCAGGCCGCCGAACGAGAACCGCCGGTAGTCGGTCCAGCACGTCTCCCAGTCGAAGCCCTCGACGCCGGCCGCGAGCAGGCCGCGGTGGTACTCGCGGATCAGCGCCTCCTCGTGGGCGCGGCGGTCCTCGACTTGCAGGCCGGCGCCGACGAAGTACGACGCATCGGTGAGGGGCGGGCCCGTCGTGCAGGTCTGCCAGTCGACGACCGCGAGCGGCGGGCCGCCGGCGGCGGTGCCGAACAGCATGTTGTCGAGCCGGTAGTCGCCGTGCGTGATGCAGATCGGCCCCGTGCGCTGGGCCATGAGATGCGGAAGCGACTCGATCAACCGGCGTGACAGCTCGAGGTGATCGGGATCGAGGCGATCGGCGTACCGCTCGACGAACCCGTCATACAGCGCCTGGACGATCATCGCCGTACCTGCGCCGGCGTCGGCCCGGTGGAACCACTCGAGCTCCATCAGGGCGGCGTCGTTCCAACGCGGCGCGTGCAGGCGCGTCAGCTCGTCGAGAGCGAGGGCGGCCTGGTCGATCGAGCAGCCGGCCATCTGGTCGCCCTGTTCGGCTGGCGCCAGATCCTCGAGCACCAACGTGAACCAGCCAGTGTCGGGCTCGACGGCGGCGTAGTGACATACCGGCGTGCGGATGCCGACGGTGCCCGCCAGCTCCCGATAGAAGCGGACCTCGATCTCGTAGCTGCGCAGCGCGTGACCGGTTGCGCGGCTGGTGTCGTCGGCCGCCGCGAACTTCACGACCACGCTGCTCGGGCTGTCGCCCTGGGGCGACAGCGTGTAGCGGACGCTGTCGCCCATCTGGCCGGTGCCGACCGGCTGGGTCGTGAACCCGTCGACGGCGCGCCCGAGGACCGACGCGAGGAACTCGGCGGTGATCTCCTCCGGTCGCTTGAACACTCTGTCCGTGCCAGGGGTGTCCATGTCAGCGACCCGGATTGGCGACGCGGCCGCTGAAGCGGGCCGCATCACGCAACGGCCGGTACGCGGCGAGGACGGGAGCGAGTTGTGCGGGCGTGGCGCCGTGGAGGATCGCACCGTCGGCGCCGGCGCGGAACTGATCGACGACGCGAGCGGCGCATTCGTCGGCCGTGCCGACGGCGGCCGGCAACCACTCGCCCGGGATCAGGCCGGCGATGTGTTCGAGTTGGTCGAGCGTGGCGACCGCGTCGATCGCGCCGGGAACGGAGCGGACGACTTCGTCGGCGCGGAACCGCTCGAGCACCGCGGGATCCCAGTCGTTGATGGCGACGAGCGTGTCGCCGTAGACCTGCATGTACGTCGCCATGCGGCCGACGAGGCGACGGAGGCGATCCTCCTCGGTGGGATCGCACACCGTGGCCAGGACGGCCCACACGCGGACGCGGTCGGGATCGCGACCCGCGTCCTCGGCACCAGCGCGGATCTCCTTGACGCACCGCGCCAGCGCGTCGTCGGTGAAGAACGTATGGAGGATGACACCGTCGGCGATGCCGCCGGCCCACCGCATCGTCTTGGCGCCGATGGCGGCGACGAGAACGGGAATATCCTCGTCGAAGTCCGGATCGAGACGGAGGAACGGGAACGTGCCGGCCGGGCCGCTGTGACCCAAGATCGTCTCGCCCTTCCAGAGCCGGCGATACAACCCGATGGCATCGGCCATCGACGCCATCGTCGATCGCGGCACACCGAGTGCGTCAATCAGCGGCGCGATGCCGCGACCGATGCCGAGGGCGAACCGTCCGCCAGACAACCGGTGCACGGTGGTGGCCCACGCGGCGGTCACGATGGGATGGCGCGTCGGATGATTGGTGACGCCGGTGGCGATCCCGACTTCGTCGGACACCGCAGCCGCCGCCCCCGAGAGCGACGACACCTCCTTCACGTTGAACCGCTCCGAGATGAATACCGAGCCGAGCCCGATCGCTTCGGCTTCGCGGGTCTCGTCCAGGAGTGCGCGCGGATCGTCGACGTGGCCCGCCAGCCCGTAACAGGCGAGTTCGACCATGCGGTCACCCATGGCGGGTCACGTTACGCGCGCACCCTGAGCGGGCGCGGCCGGACTAGTGGGCGCCGCGGCGGGCGAGAACGGCAGGCAGCGTCTTGAACATGACTCGGAGGTCGAGCCAGAGGCTCCAGTGCTGGAGGTAGTGCAGGTCGAGCTCGACGCGGTCGTCGTCGCCGACCGCACTGCGGCCGTTCACCTGCCAATAGCCGGTGAGCCCGGGCCGCATCGCGAGGTAGTAGTCCTGGTGTTCGCCGTAGAGGCGGGGCACCTGCGCCGGCTCGATGGGCCGGGCGCCGACGAGGCTCATGTCGCCGACGAGCACGTTCCACAACTGCGGCAGCTCGTCGAGGCTCGTCGCGCGCAGGAACCGGCCGAGCCTGGTGACGCGCGGGTCAACGTCAACTGGGAGCTTGAAGCTGTTCGATTGGTGGAGCTTGCGCAACGCCGGGTCCTCGGCCAGGAGCGTTTCAGCGTTGTCGACCATCGTGCGGAACTTGGCGATGCGGAAGCGGCGGCCGCCGGCGCCGACTCGCGTCTGCCGGAAGAGGGCGGGGCCAGGCGAATCCAGCCGCACGAGTACGCCGACGAGTACCAGTACCGGGAACACCAGGATCAACCCGACGAGTGCGACAAACAGGTCGAGGGTCCGCTTGGCGGTGAGCTGCAACCGGGTGGCGAACGAGGTCCGTGCGGACCGTTCGACCTCGGCATTCAGCGGGAGTGAGCGGATTAAGTCGGTCATTGAAGCGAGCGTGTCTTCCCCGGGGTTGTGTGATCTGGGTAACGACGAAAGTTCGACTTCCCTACGTCTTTTACCTGCATCTCCACGTCGATACGCGACCTGCTCGGCGCACCGATTTGCGCACGAATCTTACACGAAGGGAGTTAACGGCCGTCGGTCGAGAGTTGCGACATCGTGAATAACGGCTTAAGCGTCAGTTCGATCTCGGCCAGCGCCGCCGCCCCGCCCGCCTCGCGATCGATCACGCACACGACGTCGTTGACGGTAGCCCCAACGGCCCGCAAGTCGCCCGCCGACAGGACGACCTGACCGCCCGAGGTCACCACGTCTTCGACGACCACGAGGCGGCGTCCATCCACCTCGCCGCCCTCGGCCAAGCGGCACGTGCCGTAGTCCTTCGCCTTCTTCCGCACGAACAGCGCGGGCAGGCCGGTGACCTGAGCCAGCATCGTCACGAGGGGGATCCCGCCCAGCTCGAGCCCGGCGATGGCGTCGGCGTCGGGCGCGACCAACTCGGCCATGTGCTCGGCGATGGCGCGCAACAGCACCGGATCGGCTTCGAACAGGTACTTGTCGAAGTACTCGGTGCTGGTGACGCCCGACCGCAAGAGGAACGAGCCGGTGAGGTGGGCCCGCTCGTAGATCGCGACGGCCAGCTCGGCGCGCGACATGGTCACGACGCAACGACCTTGTCGATGACGCGCTTGAGGTCGCTCACCGAGAACGGCTTGGTGACGTACTCCGCGGCGCCCAACGCGGTCGCGCGCGCGATGTCCTGCGCCGCGGTCTTGGCCGAGACGATGATGACGGCCGGCGCGTCGGCGCGACCCTGCAACCGCTCGAGCACGCCCCACCCATCGAGGACCGGCATCATCACGTCGAGCAGCATCACGTCGAATTGCGCTTCGTCGAGCCGCTCGAGCGCCTTCTCACCGTCGGCGGCCAACGCGGTCGTGAAGCCTTCGGCCTCGAGCGTCAGCCGCAGCATCAGGAGGATGTCGGGCTCGTCGTCGACGATCAGCACGCGCGTCACGGTGTCATGTGTACGACACCGCGGCCCTCGACGACTTCGCCGATGACAGCCGACCCGCGATGCCCGCTGGCGCGCAGCGAGTCGAGGGCGCGAAACACATCGCTCTGCGGGACGACCACGACCATGCCGACGCCGAGATTGAACACGCGGGCCATCTCCGCATCCGCCACTTCGCCGGCGCGCTGGATCTCACTGAAGATGCGAGGCATCTCCCACTCGCGGCGGCGCACGACCGCGTCGGCACCAGACGGCAGCACGCGCGCGACGTTGCCCACGATGCCGCCGCCGGTGACGTGGGCGACGGCGCGAACGTCGACGGCGCGTTGCAACGCACCGATCGCCGGCGCGTAGATCACCGACGGCTCGAGCAATTCGTCGGCCAGCGTGTGGCGGGCGCCGGGATACGCCGGCTCGCCGAGTTGGCGACCAGCAAGGTCGAGGAGCACGCGTCGCGCCAACGAGTAGCCGTTCGATCGCAATCCAGGCGAGGGCAGGCCGATCAGCGCGTCGCCCGGGCGCACGTGTTCGCCGGTGATGAGACGGTCGCGCTCGACCACGCCGATCGCCGAACCGACGAGGTCGAACTCACCGGGCTCCATGGCGCCGGGATGCTCGGCCATCTCGCCACCGATGAGCGCGCAGCCCGCTTGGCGACAGCCCTCGGCGACGCCTTCGACCAGCTGCTCGATGTGGTCGGGATCGAGACGCCCCACCGCGATGTAGTCGAGGAAGAACAGCGGCTCGGCGCCCTGGCACACGAGGTCGTCGACACACATCGCCACCAGGTCGATGCCGATCGTCGTGAAGCGACCGGTGGCTTGGGCAACGAGCGCCTTCGTGCCGACGCCGTCGGTTGACGCGACGAGCACCGGCTTCTTGTAGCGATCGGTCGGGAAAGCGAACAGGCCGCCGAAGCCGCCGATGTCGCCGATGACTTCGGGTCGGAACGTCGAGCGCACTTTGGCCTTGATGCGCTCGACCGCCTCCTCGCCCGCGGTGATGTCGACGCCCGCACCGGCGTAGGTCTCGCCGGAAGAGGGATCAGGCACGTGATTGCTCGAGCGCCGCCTTCGAGAGGCGCGCGTCGGCGGCGACGGGATAGTCGCCCGTGAGGCATCCGGTGCAGAACCCGGCGCCGGGCGCGTCGATGGCCGACACGAGTCGGTCGAGCGTGAGGTAGGCGAGGCTGTCGGCGTCGACATAGTCGGCGATCTCGCCGACCGAAAGATCAGCGGCGATGAGTTCGGCGCGCGAGCCGATGTCGATGCCGTAGAAGCACGGCCCGAGGATCGGCGGCAGCGTGATGCGCAGGTGCACTTCCTTGGCACCCGCGTCGCGCAGCATGCGCACGACCGCCTTCTGCGTCGTGCCCCGGACGATCGAGTCGTCGACCACCACCAGTCGCTTGCCGGCGATGTTCTCCTTGAGCGGATTGAGCTTGCGCTTGACGCCGTGGGCGCGCGCGGCGGGATCCGGCGAGATGAACGTGCGGCCGATGTACCGGTTCTTCACCAGGCCCTGGCCGTACGGGATGCCGCTGCGACGCGCGTAGCCCTCGGCGGCGGGCACGCCCGACTCGGGCACGCCCATCACCATGTCGGCGGCGACCGGCGCCACGTCGGCGAGCAGCTCGCCCATGCGCCGGCGGGCGCCGTGCACTTCCTTGCCGTAGAGGAGGCTGTCGGGCCGGGCGAAGTACGCGAACTCGAAGATGCACAACCGCGGGTCGACCCGCTCTTCGGCAAACGGCTTGAGCGAACGAATCCCTGACGCGTCGATCGCAACCATCTCGCCCGGCTCCAGCTCGCGGACGAAGTGGGCGCCGACGACGTCGAGCGCGGGCGTCTCGGAGGCCAGCACCCATCCGTTGTCGAGGCGGCCGAGACACAGCGGCCGGAAGCCGTTGGGGTCGCGCACGCCGATGAGATGGGACGCGTCCATGATCGTGAATGAGAACGCGCCCTCGAGCTGGGGCAGCACCTTCATCAGCGCCCGTTCGAGGTCGCGGCCGTCGCTCGCCTCGGCCGCCGCGTGCGCGTTGGCGAGCAGCTCGGCGACCACGTCGGTGTCGGTCGTCGCCAGGCCAGGGAGCATCCCGGCCGCCGACGCCAGGGCCGGGCTGTTGGTGAGGTTGCCGTTGTGCCCGAGCGCGAACCCGGCTTCGCCCACCTCGCGGTACACGGGTTGGGCGTTGCGCCGCTCGCTGGCGCCAGTCGTCGAGTACCGCGTGTGGCCGATCCCGAGGTGGCCTTGGAGCGCGGCGAGCGAGTACGGCGTGAAGACGTTTGTGACCAGGCCCATGTCCTTGTCGACGAGCATCGTCTCGCCGTCGCTGACCGCCATGCCGGCTGACTCCTGGCCGCGATGCTGCAAGGCGTACAAGCCGTCGAAGATGAGGTGCGCCACCGAACGACCCGGTGCGTAGATGCCGAACACACCGCATGCTTCGCGGGGCGCGTCAACGCACGAGTCCACCTGCCCGTTCACCTGCTCCAGCTTCCCACAGCTGCCACGGTGCATCTGCGCTTCTCAGCGCCCGAGCGCGCCTCCGAGCTCGTCGAGGAGTGTCGTCACCGCGTCGAGAGACCGATTGATGACCGGCAGGGACAGCGACGGCGTCGCCGGCACGCTGGGCACGGTGACCGGATCGACGCTGGGAAGGCCCGTGTCGAGCCGCGGCGCAGTCGGCGCGGCGATCGAGGGCAGGGGCGCCTCCGGCGCCGCGGGAATCGCGGGCGTGGCGGCGAGATCGGGAGCGCTGACGGCCACCGGCGGCACCGAGGGCAGGGCGGGCGCCGCGTGGTGGGCGACAACGCCGGTCGCGGCGGCGCCGGTAATCGCAACGGCGGCCGCCGCCCGCTGGACCGGTCCACTGACGCCGGGAACCATGCCGAACGCGGCGGCCACGTGATACGAAACGCGGCTGAACGTCTCCTGGATCGACTGCATGAAGTCGGCGACCCGGCCCGAGCTCCCGGCGACACCGGCCGCGACCGACGAGGCCGACGCCGCCGAAATCGTGCCGTGGTCGTCGCTGAGCCGCTCGACCGCGGCGGCGAGCCGGCGTCGACCGCGTAGGAGCAACGAGTCGACGGCGCCCACCGACAGACCAAGCGCGGCGGCGATCTCACCCGGGCGGCGGTCTTCGAGGTGCCGGGCGACGACGACCCGGCGTTGGCGCGGCGGCAAATCCGCCAGGGCCAGCTTGACCAGGTTCGCCTCCTCGCTGCGGAGGACGCTGTCTTCGGGCTGTTCGGCGATCGGTGCCTGCGCATCGTCACCGGTCGAATCGCTGAGCGATACACGGGCGCGATCGCGGATCGCGTCGATGCACAGATGGTGCGCGATCACCTGGATCCAGCCGCCGAAACGGCGTTCACCGCCACAACGGTCGATGCGTTCCCAGGCTCGTACGAAGGCGGCTTGGGCGATCTCGTCGGCCTCGCGGATGTCGCCGAGGCGGCGGGCACAGCTGCGGCGAACGGAGTCGTGATGGCGCCGGAACAACTCGGCGAAGGCGTCGGGGTCTCCTGCCTGCGCGGCACTGACGAGGCTGGCGTCGTTATCCAGTTCCCGTAGTGAAATGACCACGCTGCCCCCAGTCTGGGCAATCGGAACATCCGGCCGCGCAGGTGACCCTCGCAGGCTACCCCACGTGCCTCAGACGATTCAGACCGCCTTTGAGCGACGGCTCCGCTTCACGAACTCACGGCCGACCACGATCGCGATGAGCGCGGCGATGACCCACGGCAACGGCGTGAGGCCGGTGCGAGCGAGGCCTCGCGACGCGACCGTTCCCTCAACCGCCGTGAGCTTGAGGACGGCGCACACGGTCTCGAGACCGGTCGCCGCGCCGCACAACTCGTAGCTGCCGGCCTTGAGGTCCTTCGGAATGGTCTGCCAGACCGCCACGCAGCCCTTGGCGTCGGCGTGAGTGGATCCGATGCCGCCGCCGGAGGTGGTGTCGGGCGGATCGGCGTTCACCTTGGTCTGGAAGGTGCACTCGGCGCCGGTCTGGGCGAGCGACTCGAATCGCAGGTGCTCGAGGCCGGCGCCGGACCCGGCCGACGCCCGCTGGACCGGGACAGGGGCGTTCACGCAGGGCACGCCAGGATTGGCGGTGGTGCCGGGATTGAGGGTGATCCGCAGGAACTGACCGGGCGTGAATCCGCAGCCGCTGATCAACACCTGCTTGCCTGGCTCGGTCTCGAGCACGTTGATCGAGAGGCTTGGCCGGGTGCTGCCGGCGCCGGACACCGTGGGGCCGTTCCCGGGCACGCTGTTGCCCGTGTACGGATCGGTCTGCGCCACCGCAGCGCCACTGAGCGCGGTCGTTGCCAACGCAACCGCCGCAACCAGCATCACGCTCCACCGAGGGTGGAAGCTGCCTGCTTTCATGCTCACAACCTTGTGCTCGGGGGGTAGCTCCAAGGCCCAGCGACCCTGTGTCCCGGGGGGTGGGAAGACACCCAGAGTAGCTGACCGGTCAAGCACGCCGGCCGATCTGGGCCAACGCTGGGCGGCCGGTGGCTACCCTCCGCAGCGGTGATCGACCTCCACACGCACTCCACCGTCTCGGACGGATCCGACCCGCCCGAGCGCATTCCCCAGCTCGCGGCGGCCGCCGGTTGCACGGCGGTCGCCCTCACCGATCACGACCGGCTCGACGGCGTGCCGGCGGCGGCGGCGGCGGCCGCGGAAGCGGGCATCGAGTTCGTGAGCGGCTGCGAGCTGTCGTGCGAGTTCAGCGGCACCATGCACGTGCTCGTCTACTGGCTCGAACCGGGCCCCGGCCCGCTCCAGGACGAGCTGGTCCGCCTGCAGCAGGCACGGGAGACCCGCAACCGGCGCCTGGCCGAGCGGCTCGGCGAGCACGGCCTGCCGGTCACCTACGACGAGATGGTCGCCGAAGCGGGCGGCGACGGCGTCGGCCGGCCCCACGTCGCCGCGATCCTCGTACGCAAGGGCATCGTTGGTTCGATCCAGGAGGCCTTCGACACGTGGCTGGCCAAGGGCCAACCGGGGTACGTCGACCGCGAGCGGCTCAGCCCGGCCGATGCACTCCGCCTGGCGACGGCTTCGGGCGGTGTCCCGGTGCTGGCCCACCCCCTGAGCCTCGGCCTCGAGCCGGCGCCGCTCGAGCAGACGGTCGCCGAACTGGTCGGGTACGGGCTGGCCGGCCTCGAAGCGACCTACGGGCGGTACAGCCCCGAAGAACGCGCCGGTCTGGCCGCCCTGGCCACCCGGGCCGATCTGGTCGTCACCGGCGGGTCGGATTATCACGGCACCTACAAGCCCGACCTGGCGGTTGGCGTGGGGCGCGGCGACCTCGATGTCGGCCCGGAGGCGCTCGAAGCGCTGGCTACCCGGCGCCGGTGAGGACGACGAGCCGCGTCGGCGCCGCGTCGTACTTGATCGCCGCCTGACCGAGTCGCAGGTCGGCGGCGAACCGAGTCGGGCGGACGCGCGAGATCGGCAGGTACACGAACACGTAGCCGTTTCGCGGCGCCGGCGGCAGCGTCAGGTCGACAACGACGCGCTGCGTCTTGCCCGCTTCGACATGGACCGGGAACGTGATCGCGGCCCGCTCGGCCTCGGTCGCAACCGTCACCCGGCCGTCGGGCAGGTCGCCCGTCTGGCTGATGACCCCGGCGCCCTTCGGCAGGTACAGCGTCGCCAGGCCCAGGTACAGGCCGGCGCGCTGGCCGGCGATGTTGGGCCCGAACACATACGTGGGTGACGTTTGGCCCGGCGGTGCCGTGTTCGTGATGGTGATCTCGGCCCGCATATGCCCGACGCGCCCCGGCACGCGGTCGCCAGTCAGCCGGACGCCGGTGTCGAGGTAGTAGTCGAGCTTGTTGGCGCTGAAGTTCTCGACGGCGAGCGTGGCGAAGTCGCGACCGAGGCCCGGAAGCCGCCCGTCGACACCGAGATCGACCACCGCGCGCTGCGCATCGGGACGGTTCATATGCAGGATGATCCGCCGCTCGGCCGCCGCGTCGACGATCGCGGTGGCTAGGGGCCGCAGACTCGGATAGTCGCCGGTGACCAGCTTGCGGAACACGGCCTCGGCCACGTCGCCGAGCACCTCCTGGCGGACGGTGCGGCTCGAGAAACGGGCGTAGGCCTGGCTCAGCGTGACGTCGACGACGTTGTCGGCGTTGACGATCCCCAGTCCGGGAACGTCAACCGGCCCGGTGCCGCGCATCAGGGCGGCCAGGCCTTTGGAGTCGATCTGGAGGACTGCGTCGGCGACCTTGCCCGTCGCCTGCTTGTACATCGCCTCCATCGCGGGGCCGAGGTAGGTGAAGTCGACGCCCAGGTTGGCGTTGCGCCAGTTGAGCGCCGGTCCCAGGGGCCCGAAGCGATCGAGGTAGTCCTGCGGCAGGTCGACGTTGGCCGGGGCCGAGAGGGCGACTTCGTCGATGTTGCCGAAGCGCTCGAGCGAGAACTTGCCGTCGGCCGCCGTGAGTTCGCCGTACGAGAGGATCATCCCGCCGGTGCCGCGCATCTCGGCCGCGTTGGCGACGGCGATGAACACCCGGTGTGCTCCCTGGCCACCGCTGAGCACTTGCAAGACTTCGAGGCCGTCGCCGATCACACGCAGTTGGCGCTTGCGCAGATCGGCTTGCCGATACACCGTGCGAACCAGCTCGCGCACGGGCGGCAGGAGGAGCGACTCTGACGGCGCGTCGCTGAGAACGGGCAGCCCGCCCTCGACGTCGGCGAGTTGGGGCGTGAGGGCGCGCAGCACCGGCAGCGGGATCGCGCCGGCCCGCAGCGGCACTTCGAACTTTCCGTCGCGGCTCTCGAGCGGCTTTGCGATGTCGAGCAGGCGCCGGCCCCCGCCGGTGAGCCGCAGCGCCACCTCGACCGACGACTTCATCGCCTCGAGGTTCTGGCGAGCAACCGGCACCACGTTGACAAGACTCAGCTCGGGGCTGTTGTGCACGACGGTGTTGGCGTGGATGACCCATGCCTGGCCGCGCGCCAGGGCCACCCGCGCCGCCGCCGGCTGACCGGCCTTGAGCAATGTCTCGACCGCGTTGAGGTCGTTCCGCGCGTTGCGGAGGTCGCGGGCGATCTGGAACACACGGAACGCGGCGAGGCCGGAGACAACCGCCACGACGCCGACCGCGAGCAGCACCCACTTGAGCAGCGGCCGCGGCCTACGCGCGGATCGGCGGCGGGAGCGCGGCATGCAGCCGGAGACCGTACCGGAGGCCCGGTTCGCCGACGGGGCGCGATCGCAGCGAGTACCTTGACCGCGGCGCCATGGCCGACGGCACCACGACCCCGACGATCATCTTGTGTGGCGGCCGCGGTACGCGCATGAGCGAGTACACGACGACGCTGCCCAAGCCGCTCGTGCCCATCGGCGAACGCCCCGTGCTCTGGCACATCATGAAGATCTACGCCGCGCACGGGTTCACCGACTTCGTCCTCGCCCTGGGATGGCTCGGCGAGGCGATCAAGGAGTTCGTTCTCCACTTCGAGGCGCTGACTCGCGACTTCACGGTCGAGGTCGGCCGGCCCGACAGTATGACGTTCCTCGGCGATCATCCCGAGCAGGGGTGGCGGATCACGTGTCTCGACACGGGCGTCGAGTCCCTCACCGGCACGCGCGTGCGGCGGGCGGCGGCCGCCATCGCCGGTGACACCATCGGGGTCACCTACGGCGACGGCGTGGCCGACGTCGACCTGGCGGCGGTGATGGCGTTCCACCGCGCCCACGGCAAGCTGGCCACGATCACCGCCGTCCGCCCGCCCGGTCGCTTCGGCGAACTGCGCATCGCCGACGGCGTCGTGAAGGCGTTCGAGGAGAAGCCCCAGACGAGCGGGGGCGCGATCGGCGGCGGGTTCATGCTGTTCGAGCGCGAGGCCATCGAGCGCTACATCCCAACAGACCAAGACGTCATGCTCGAGCGCGAGCCGCTGAGCTCGATGGCGCGCGACGGCGAGCTGATCGCGTACGAGCACTCGGGCTTCTTCCAGCCGATGGACACGCCCCGCGAGCAGACATTGCTGACCGAGTTGTGGGAGTCGGGCAAGGCTCCCTGGAAGGTTTGGTCATGACCGCGCCCGACGCCGACTTCTGGCGCCACCGTGCGGTTGCCGTTACGGGCGCGACGGGATTCCTCGGCTCCGAACTGACGCGGCAACTCGTCGACCTCGGCGCCAACGTCGTCGTCGTCGTGCGCGACGACATCCCGGCGACCGGCGCGACGACCTGGCTCGACCAAGTGTCGGTCGTGCGGGGCGATGTGCGCGATCAGGAACTGCTCGAGCGCGTCCTCGGTGAGTACGAGGTCACGACCGCCATGCACCTCGCCGCGCAGACACAAGTAGGTGTCGCCAACAAGAACGCGGTGTCGACCTACGACACCAACGTCCGCGGCACGTGGTCCCTCCTCGAAGCCGTCCGCCGCTCGCCACAAGTGAGCGCGGTCGTGGTCGCCAGCACCGACAAGGCGTACGGCGAGCAGCCGCGGCTCCCGTACGACGAAGACATGCCGTTGCTAGCCAAGCACCCGTACGACGTGTCGAAGGCGGCGGCCGACCTCATCACGCAGAGCTACCACCACACCTTCGGCGTGCCGGCGTGCATCACGCGGTGCGGCAACTTCTTCGGTCCCGGCGACATGAACTGGAACCGAATCGTCCCGGGCGTCATCCGCTGGCTGCTCGAAGCCACCCGGCCGATCATCCGTTCCGACGGCACGTGGACGCGCGACTACATCTACGTCGTCGACGGCGCGCTGGCCTACCTCAGGACAGCCGAAGCGTTGACCGCCGATCCGAGCCTGGCCGGCATGGCGTTCAACTTCTCCACCGAAACGCCGCTGTCGGTCCTCGAACTCGTCGACATGTTGCGCGAGGCGGTGGGCAGCGACCTCGAGCCCGACGTGCAGGGAACGGCGACCAACGAGATCCCGCACCAATACCTCTCGGCGGAACGCGCCCGCCGGGTCTTGGGCTGGAAGCCGCGCTACACGATGCAAGAGGCGCTGGCCGAGACCGTCGCCTGGTACCGCGACTTCCTCGCCAAGAGTTAGTGGCGCAGGTCGTCGTCACCGGGGCCTCGGGGTACCTGGGCGGGCGCCTCGTCGAGCACCTCGTCGCTGGTGGCCACCACGTGCGGGCTATCGGCCGCCAGCCACCGCCGTGGCTCATGGCCGCCGGCGGTGACCACGAAGTCGTCGATCTCGCCCGCGACGTGCCTCCGTCGGCGCTGGCCGGCGCCGACGCCGTTGTCCACTTGGCCGCGCCCAACGAGGTCGAGGCGGGCGACGACCCTGCGGGCACTGTTGCGACGACCGTTGCCATCACTGCGAACGTCGGCCGGGCGGCCGCCGCCGCGAGCGTGGGCCGGGTCGTGTACCTGTCGACGGTCCACGTGTACGGACCGGCGATCGTCGACGGCGCAGTGCTCACCGAGACGACGGCGACGGCGCCGACGCATCCGTATGCAGTGGCGCGGTTGCAGTCCGAACAGGCCATGGCTCGCGAGATTGGTGACGACCGCTTGGTCGTGCTGCGCCTGACCAATGCGGTGGGCGCGCCGGCCGCGCCCGTCGTGGCCCGGTGGACGCTGCTCGTCAACGACCTGTGTCGCGAGGCGGCGGTGGCGGGGACGGTGACGCTCAAGTCGGCCGGCGATCAATGGCGCGACTTCGTCCCGCTCGTCGATGTCGTCCGCATCGCCACCCTCGCCACGAACGCCGCCGGCCTACCGAGCGCCACCTACAACCTCGGCTCGGGCACCCCGGCCACAGTCCGGTCGATGGCGGCGCGGGTGCAGGACGCGTTTCGCCGGCTCGGCGGCGTCGAGCCGAAGCTCCTCGCGCCCGACCCGAGCGGGCCGGCGCCGCAGCCCTACCGTGTGGACGTGAGCAAGCTGGCCGCGTGCGGCGTGCGGGCCGATGGCGACATCGGCGCCGCGGTCGACGAAACTGCACGCTTCTGCATCGAACATCGGGAGTCACTGCGCAATGGCTGAGATCGACGGCGTCACCGTCACACCGCTACGACGGATCGCCGACGAGCGCGGCGCGGTGTTCCACATGCTTCGCGAGGACAGCCCCGGATTCGAACGCTTCGGTGAGATCTACTTCTCGACGGTGTACCCGAACGCGATAAAGGCGTGGCACCTTCACCAGGAAATGACGCTGAACTACGCCGTGCCGGTCGGCATGATCAAGCTCGTCTGTTACGACGATCGCGACGGCTCGTCGACGCGCGGCAACCTGCTCGAGTTGTTCGTCGGCGAGCTCAACTACGCGCTGGTGACGATTCCGCCGCTGGTGTGGAACGGGTTCAAGGGCATCGGCGATCGGCCCGCGCTGGTGGCCAATTGCTCGACGGTGCCGCATAGCCCCGACGAGATAGTCCGCATGGACCCGTTCAGCACCGACATCGGGTACGACTGGAACATCCGCCATGGCTGAGCCCGAGCGGCTCTCTGAGCGGGTCAGTGATGCGGCGCCCGCCGTCTCGGTCATCGTGCCGGTGCGGAATCGGCGTGCCCTCTTACGCAACACCCTCGACGCACTGGCCGCGCAGACCTTCACCGATTACGAGGTCGTCGTCGTCGACGACGGCTCGGACGACGGGTCCGACAAGGAGGCGATCGCCGACGCTGAGGCGGGCCGCCCCGTCCGCGTGGTGCAGACCGGTGGAGCTGGGGCGGTGGCGGCGCGCACCGCGGGTGTGGAGGCCGCGCGCGGTCGCATCCTGGCGTTCACCGACAGCGACTGCGAGCCGGTCCCGGTGTGGCTCGAGAAGACCGTCGCCGCCATTGAGGCCGGCGCCGATCTCGCCCACGGGCCAACCCAGCCGGCCCGGGCCATGCGGCCGCTCGAGCGCTCGCTGTGGTCGGGCCACGAAGGCCTGTACCCGACGTGCAACATCGTCCTGCGTCGCGAGGCGTTCGACGCCGTCGGTGGCTTCGAACTGCGACATGAGGCGCGCGGCAGCGGCGAGGACACCGTGCTCGGTTGGCGGGTGCGCCGGCGCGGCCCCGTCGAGTTCGTTCCCGACGCGCTGGTCCACCATGCCGTGCTGCCGTTCGAGTGGAAGGACGCCCTGCGCCGGACGTGGGCGGTGGGTGACTTCCCGGCGCTGGCCAAAGAGGTGCCCGAACTCCGCGCCATGCCGCTGTTCCGCCACGGCGTGTCGCTCGGCAAGTTCCACCGGCTGCCGCTGTACGCGACGGTCGCCGCGCTCTCCACTCGGCGCCGCGGCCTCGTGGGACTCGCCCTCGCATGGTGGGCGTGGTCGAAGATGCGCGAGTTGCGCGAATACGACGCGACGACTGCCGAGCAGCTCCGCGCCCTCCCGGTAGAGATGGCACTCGACGCCGTTACCGCCGGCGCGCTTGCGGTGGGGAGCGTCCGGACGCGGACGCTGGTCATCTAGCCCACCGCTAGCCTTCGCGCCGTGAACAACGCCGACGGCGGAGTCCGCGTCCTCGATCTCGACGGACGACCGACGCCGTGGCGCGCCTGGTGGGCCGACCTATGGCAGCACCGCGACGTGCTGGCCATGCTGGCGCGCGCCGACTTCCACGTCCGTTACAAGCGCGCCGCCTTCGGCGTCATCTGGGCCGTCGTCGTGCCGTTGCTCCAGGGAATCGTGCTGGCCGTCGTGTTCTCGCGGATCATCCGCGTCGGCCGCGGTCCCGACTTCGGGGCCTACGTGATGAGCGGCGTCCTGGCGTGGAACTACTTCACACAAACGCTGGCGAACGGCTCCACGGCGGTGGTCGAAGGCCGCAACCTCACCGACAAGGTGTGGTTCCCCCGCGCCATGCTGCCGATCGTCCCGGCCCTGGCGAACATCGTCGGCCTCACGGTCTCGATGGCGGTGCTGGTCGTCGTGGCGCCGCTCCTCGGCGCGCACCTCGGTGTCCGCGTGTTGCTGCTCCCGGTCGCCATGCTCCTGCTCATCACCTTCACGGTCGCCCTGTCGTTGTGCCTCTCGGCGCTGCACGTCTACTTCCGCGACGTGCGCTTCCTCGTGCAGGCGACGCTCCTCATCTGGCTCTACGTCACGCCCATCGCCTACCCGGCCAAGTTGCTGGGGCAGCTGGCGCCGTACCTCGACTTCAACCCGATGACCGGCGTCGTCGACGTCTTCCGCCTGGCGATCGTCGGGCCGCAGCCGAATCAAGTACGCGCCATCACGGTCACTCTCGTATTCACGATCGCGCTTGTGTTCATCGCCGTCGAAGCCTTCCGTCGACACGACAGATTGTTTGTAGACCGGCTGTGACCGTCGCCATCGGGATGTACGGCGTCGGGAAGCGGTACTGGAAGCTCGAGGAGCAGGCCATGCTGCTGCGCTCGCTGCTGCCCTTCCACAAGCCGACACGCAGCGAGATGTGGGCGATGCGCGGCTTCGAACTCGAGGTCGAAGAGGGCGGTGTGGTCGGGATCATCGGCCGCAACGGCGCGGGCAAGACGACCCTGCTGCGCATGATCGCCGGCGTCACCCAGCCGACGGAGGGCCGCGTGCACGTGCGCGGCCGGGTTGCCCCGCTCATCAGCGTCGGCGTCGGGTTCCACCAGGAGATGTCCGGGCGCGAGAACGTGTACGTCAACGGCATGCTGCTCGGACTCACGAAGCGGCAGATCGAGGAGCGGTTCGACGAGATCGTCGACTTCGCCGAGTTGGCCGACTTCATCGACACGCCAGTGAAGTTCTACTCATCGGGCATGTTCATGCGACTCGGCTTCGCCGTCGCCATCCACACCGATCCGCAGGTCTTGCTGGTCGACGAAGTGCTGGCCGTGGGCGACCTCTCGTTCCAGATGAAGTGTCTCGACAAGATGAAGGCGATCCGGACGTCGGGCGTCACGATCGTGATGGTGAGCCACGCCATGGCCGCCATCCGGCTGCTGTGCCCGCGCGCCATCGTCGTTCGCCACGGCGCCAAGGCCTTCGACGGCGACGTCGAGGAAGCCATCGCCCGCCATCACGAGATCCTTTCGGCCGAGGCGGCGGCGGGGACGGGTACGACCGCCGGCGGGAAGGACGTCATCGGCGGCGTCACGATTCTCGACACCGCCATCGTGCGGCCCGACGGGACCGCCGCGCACCACGTGACCCCGGGCGAGGACCTGGTCGCCCGCCTGCGCGTGCGGTTCGACAAGCCGATCGACAACCCGATCTTCGCGTTCACGATCTTCGGCGCCGAGGGCAGCGTCGCCTACGCCCGGGCCACGCCGCCGCAACACAACTACCGCTCGTTCGCGGCGGGCGAGGAGATCACCGCCGAGATGCGGTTCGTGTGCCACCTGGGCGGCGGCAGCTTCCGCATGACGACCAACGTCAGCACCCACGACAACCGCGCCGTGCTGACCACCGACTACCGCGGCGTGGTGTTCTTCGTCGAGAGCCGGTTCTGGACGCAGGGAATCGCCGACCTCGACGCCGAGTTGTTGGTGGATGGCACGACCCTCGACGAAGGCCGCGAGTGGGGCCTCGCCGCCGGTCCGGCAGGTGAGAAAACGTGAGGCCGATCGTTCTTCACTTCGCCCATGACGTGGCCGAGAACTTCGAGATCGCCGAGCCGCTCGTGGAGATGGGATCGCGCGCCGCCGAGGGTCAGGAGGACATCGCCGATGTCCGCGCGATCTTCGGCGCCACGGAGCACATCGGCTGCGACATCCAACCCGGACTCGGCGTCGACCGCATCGAAGACATCCACGCCATGTCGTTCGCCGACAACAGCATCGGGACGGTCATCGCCCTCGAAACGCTCGAGCACGTGGCCGACCCGCTCCGGGCCATGCAGGAGATCCACCGTGTGTTGCGACCGGGCGGCGTGGTCGCCATCTCGTCGCTCATGTTCTTCCCGATCCACAACCACCCGTGGGACTACTGGCGATTCACGCCCGAGGCGTTCGATCTCATCCTCCAACCGTTCGAGAGCCGTCTGGTCATCCCCGTCGGCTACGAGTCGCTGCCCGAAGGCATCTTCGGCATCGGCATCAAAGGCCCGGCGCCAGATCTCGGGCCCGACAAGCTGCCGCGCATCAAGCACAACCACGATCACTGGGGCGACGGTAAGCCCGTCGACTTCGGACCCATCCGGATGACGGTGCGCGAGCTCTGGGGTCACACGTTGCGATACAGCCTCAAGTCGGCCAAGCGCCGCTTGGGTTCTCGCTAAGCGGGTTTGCGCAGCCGCACGAGGTAGTGCGGGTACGGGCCGAGCGCGCGGTCGATGTGCGCGGTGCCCTCGACGCGGAAGCCCGCGGCACCGAACACGGCGGCGAGATCACTCGGTGCGCGGCAGTGCACGACCGCGTGATTGACAAAGCGATCGTGCAACTTGTTCCACTGGTACTTCCATCGCGGTGTGACGTCGAGATCCTTGACGAGGCAGATCCCGCCGGGGCGGACACTGGCGAAGAGCGCACGGGCCGCGTCGTGGTGGCCGGCGAACGGCACGTGATGCATGACGTCGACCGCCATGGCCACGTCGTACTCCTCGTGGCCGAGGTCGGCGGTGGCGTCGCCCTCCTTGATCGTGACGCGAGGAAACGCATCTTGCGAACGGGCCGCGGCGGCGACGCGGCGCCCGTCGAGTTCGACGCCGGTCACCGTCACGCGGTCGTTGATCAATGAGAGATAGCGCTCGAGGACGCCGTGGCCGCAGCCGACGGACAGGACCGCGCCCGAAAGACTTCGCAGGTCTTTGTCGAGCGCACCGAGCGGCAAGAGGCCAACGCGCGCGACGAGGAACGCGCGAGTGGGCACGCTCACACCCTTGAAGCTCCAGCAAGCCGCCAGCGCGGCACGGCGATCGAGCGTCATGTCAGACGTGCGAGGCTAGACGCCTTGCCGTCGCCCGCCCGCAACCCGCTGTTGCGCTTCCACCAAGCCGTCGCCGAGACGCTGATCGCGCTCGACGTCCCGGACGCCTCCGAGGCGCGGCGCGCCGACGCCATCGAGTTCGTCCTGGGCCAGATCGCCGCGCTGCCGCTCCACACGGCAACCGGCGTGCGGGCCGCCGCGCTCACGCTCATGCCGGGTTTCGAACGTCGCGACGCCGCGGGCCGTATCGCTGCGATCCACAAGTGGGAGCGCAGCAAGCTGCCGTCGACGCGGCTGTACCTACGGCTGCTGCGCAGCTTGGTGCTGTTCGCCGCCTACGACACGACGTGGACACTGCGATGACCGCAAGGGCCGCGTGGAGTCAGCAGTGAGCGACGAGCGCATCACCGCCGACGTCGTCGTGGTCGGGTCGGGCGCGGGCGGCGCGTTGACCGCAGCCACGTTGGCCGAGGCCGGCCTCGACGTTGTCGTGCTCGAGGAGGGGCCCTGGCTCGAGGCCGACGCAACCGAGCCCTTTTCGAAGGCGGAGATGACGGCCAAGTACCGCGACCGCGGCATCAGCGTCTCGTTGGGCCAGCCACCGGTCGCCTACGTCGAGGGCCGCTGCGTCGGCGGGAGCACCGAGATCAACAGCGGCCTCTACCACCGCACGCCGCCCGAGCTCGTCAGCGAATGGCGGCGCGACTACGACATCGACGACTTCGACGTCGACGACCTGGCTGTGCATTACGAGGGCGTCGAGAAGGCGCTCACCGTTTCACAGCTCCCTGGTCCGGCGCCCGCCCACTCATCGATGCTCGACACCGGCGGCGGCCGGCTGGGCTGGGATGTCGTCCAGGTGCCGCGCTGGATGGCCTACCCCGAAGGCGAGACGTCGTTCCGCAGCGGCGTGAAGCAGACGATGACGCGCACGTTCATCCCCCGCAGCACCGCCGCCGGCGCCCGCATCATCGCCGGCTGCCGGGCGACCAAGGTGCTGCGCCGCGGGTCGCGCGCTATCGGCGTGGCGTGCGTGCGCGACGACGGCCGGCGGCTCGTCGTCGATGCGGACCACGTGTTCGTGTGCGCGGGGCCGATCCACACGCCGGCATTGCTGCAACGCAGCGGCGTGCGCGGCGTCGGGCGCGGGCTCAAGATGCACGTCACGATCAAGGTGGTGGCCCGCTTCGCCGACGAGGTCCCGGGCTCAGACGCCGTTCCCGTCCATCAAGTCAAGGAGTTCGCGCCCGACCTGACCCTCGGCACCGCGATCAGCCTGCCCGGCCACATCGCGATGACGCTGGCCGACGACTGGGCTACCAACGGCGCCGACATGGACGACTGGCGGCGGATGGCCGTGTATTACGCGGCGATCCGTACGCAGGGCGCGGGGCGCGTGATCGCGGTTCCCGGCATCAAGAGCCCGTTCGTCACGTACCAAGTGACCGACCGCGATCTCTCCCATCTGGCCCGTGGCGCCCTCGCCCTCGGCGAGTTGCTGTTCGCGGCCGGCGCCCAGCGCCTCTATCCGTCGATCGCCGATACCCCGCCCATCGACCGGCCCGACGACCTCGTCAGGCTGTGGGGCGCCACCACGCGCGGCCGCGCGTCGCTCATGACGATTCACCTGTTCTCATCGGTGCGCATGGGCGAGCGCCGCGACCGGACCGGCACCAATTCGTTCGGCCAGGTGTGGGGGTTCGACAACCTGTACGTCAACGACGCGTCGTTGATCCCCGACGCGCCGGGCGTCAATCCGCAAGGCACCGTCATGGCCATCGCGGCTCGCAACTGCCAGCGGTTCCTCGCCGACCGTTGACCGCGATGACCGCCCCCGTGATCGTCACCGGCGGGAGCGGCTGGTTGGGCCACGCCCTCGTCAAGGCGCTGGAAGCCGACGGCCGCCCGCTGCGGGTGTTCCAGGGCGACGTTCGGGACCCTGTGGCCGTCGCGCAGCTGTTCGACGGCATGCAGGGCGCGTCGGTGTTTCATTGCGCCGGCGTCATTCATCCGCTCCGCGCCACGAGAGAGTTCTTCGACGTCAACGTGGGCGGCACGTCGCTCGTGCTGGACCACGCGCGACGGGCCGGCGTCGGCCGGCTCACCTACGTGTCGTCCAACTCGCCGTTCGGCTACCGGCGGTCGCCGGCCGAGACCTTCGACGAGGCCGCGCCGTACAACCCGCACCTGGGCTACGGCGTCTCCAAAATGGAAGCGGAGCAGCTGGTGCTGCGCGCCGGCGCCCACGGCGCGCTGCACACCGTCGTCGTGCGGGCGCCGTGGTTCTACGGCCCGGGCCAACCGGAGCGGCAGACCCGGTTCTTCCGGGCCATCCGGCGCGGTCTGTTCCCGCTGTTCGGGCCGGGCACCAACCGGCGGTCGCTCGTGTACACCGACAACCTCGTCGACGGCCTGTTGCGCGCCGATGCGGCCGGCGCGTCCGGGCGCTCGTACTGGATCGCCGACGCGCGGCCCGTCACCATGGCCGAAGTGCACGACTCGGTTCGCCGGGCGCTGGCGGCCGAGGGCCTCGAGACGACGTCCCGCCAATTGCGCCTGCCCGGCTTCTTGTGCGAGGTCGCCGGCTGGGCCGACACGCTGGCGCAAAAGGCGGGCCGCTACGTGCAGCCCGTGCATGTGCTGTCGGAGATGAACAAGACGATCGCGTGCACGATCGATCGGGCGCGCGACGAGCTGGGGTACGAGCCACGCGTCGACCTCGACGAGGGGATGCGCCGCAGCGTGCGCTGGTGCATCGATCAGGGCATCGAGCTCTGATGCGGCGCGCCCTGGTCACCGGAGGCAGCGGCTACTTCGGTTCGGTGCTGGTCGCCGAACTGGCCGCCAACGGGTACACCGTCCGCAACCTCGACCTCAATGCGCCCGAACCCGGCGCGGTGACCCTCGAGCACATCGGTGGCGACATCCGCGACTACGACACGATCCGCGGCGCGTGCGCTGACGTCGACGTCGTGTTCCACAACGTCGCCCAGCAACCGCTCGCCCGCGACAAGGACCTCATCGAGAGCGTGAACGTCGGCGGCACCGGCAACATGCTCCGCGCCGCGGCCGACGCCGGCGTCGCCAAGGTCGTGTTCACGTCGTCCTCGGCGGTGTTCGGCGCGACCACGAAGAGTCCGGTCACCGAATCGACGCCGACGGCGCCGGCCGAGCTGTACGGCCAGGCCAAAGCCCGGGCCGAGACGTTGTGCGCGGAGGCGGTGGCCAACGGCCTCGACGTGTCGATCATCCGCCCCCGCACCGTGCTCGGCCACGGCCGCCTCGGGATATTCGGCATCTTGTTCGACTGGGTGGCCGACGGCGCCGCGGTGTTCGTGTTCGGCAAGGGCGACAACCGGTATCAGTTCGTCCACGCCAACGACCTGGCCGCCGCCTGTCGCCTGGCCGGCGAACAGAGCGGGCCGGGCACCTACAACATCGGCGCCGCCGAGTTCGGCACGATGCGAGAGACGCTGCAAGCGCTCGTCGACCACGCCGGCACCGGGTCGGCGGTCCGCTCGCTCCCGATCCGCCCGGCGTCGATGGCGATGTCGGTGCTGTCACGCGTGGGCCTGGCGCCGTTCGGCCCGTACCACTGGCTCGTGTACGGCAAGGAGCTGTGGTTCGACATCACCAAGGCCGAGGCGGACCTCGGCTGGGCGCCGCGGTATTCGAACGCGGCGATGATGATCGAGTCCTACGAGTGGTTCCTCGCCCACCGCGCCCAGACGGACGATCCAACCCGCTCGTTGCACCAGCGTTCGTCGCGCCAGGGGGCGCTGCGCGTCCTCAAACGCGTCGCGCGGGCGCTCGCCTAGCCCTCGCCTTCGGAACCAGAGGTTCCTCCGTCGACGTCAGCTTCCCGGAGGCCGATGCGTATGGCTGCTCGCAGCCATACGCATGGCTGTCTGAAGCTGACGTCGGCGTCGGCGAACTAACTGTGGTCGCCGCTCCGGGCAAAGCCCTCCGCTCCTCCCGCTGAAGACCTTCCGCGTCCAGCCGTGAGGGCCGGCCTACGGCCGGCGAGAAGCGGCCGGCCGATTGCTGGCGGCAGTGCACGGCGCCGAAGGCGCCTCCTCCTGATGCCGGCGGAAAGCAGTGCAGTGCGCAGGCGGAGGGGCTTTGCCCCGGAGCCGGAGCGCAATTGAAACTCGCCGAGCAAGCTTTGCTTGCGAGGCGAAGGGCTACGCGTAGAGCAGCGCGGCGGCGAGCGCGATCCACGCCACGCCGGCGAGGACGATGCCCGGGTCACGCACCAGCAACGACGCGGTGCTGCGGTGGTCGCGCCGGTGGTAGATCAAGTAGAGGTACCGCAACACGCCGTACGTGACCGGAATCGCGGTCGGCAGCATGCGATTGCCGATGAGCTGCGAGTTCTGCGTGTAGAGCACATAGCTGATCAATGTCCCGGTCGCGGCGATCGACACCATCTGATCGAGGAACGGCAACGAGTAGTGCTCGAGCACCGGTCGGCTGCGGAGCCCGTCGTGCAACTCGCTCACCGCTTCTTGCCGCCGCTTGGTGAACCCGAGCAGCATCGCCAGCATCGACGTGCAGATGATCAGCCACTCCGACTTCACACCGTGGATGGCGACGAGGCCCGCTTCGACCCGCAACAGGAACCCGGCGGCGATCGTCATGACGTCGATGATCACGAGCCGCTTCAGGACCATCGAGTAGCTCACGCTCAGCGCGACGTAGCCGGCGACGATGAGCAGCACGCTGGGCCGCACGGCCAGCGCGAGGGCGGCGCCGCCGATCCACAGCCCCACCGCCAAGGCCACGGCCACCCGCGGATGCAGCGCGCCGCTGGCGACGGCCCGGAAGCGCTTGCGCGGGTGCTGGCGGTCGAGTTCGGCGTCGCGAACGTCGTTGACGAGGTAGCCGGCACTGGCCACGGCGCAGAACGCGGCGGTAGTCGCGATCGAACGAACGACCAGCGACGTGTCATCGAGGCTGCCCGAGAACACCAGTGGCGCGAGCACGAACGCGTTCTTGATCCACTCACCGGGACGCAGCGCGGTAAGCGGGGCCAACGCCCGGCGTGAACTCACTGGGACTACGACCTCGCTTTCCACGTCTAATGTCCCGGCGCGATGCCCGCTGACGATCAACGGCCGGCGCGCCAACTATTCGACCGTACGGTACTTGGGCTGCTTGCCCTGGCTTTGGTTGCGCGCGTGGCCATGGTGCTGGCCACGCGGGACCTACACCTCGTCAACGACCCGGCCGATTATCACCGTTTGGCCGTTTCCATCAGCGACGGCCACGGTTTCGGATCGTCGGTCGTCGCCGCCGGCGGCGGGGCGACGGCATTCCGTGCGCCCCTGTATCCCGGCCTCCTTGGGGTCGTCTACGCCGTCCTCGGCGTGCACCTCACGGCGGCGCGACTCGTGCAGGCCGTCGTCGGCACCGGCACCGTCGCGCTGCTGTACCTCCTCGCCTACCGCGTCTTCGGCCGGCGGGTCGCCCTCGTCGCCACCGCCATCGCCGCCGTGTACCCGCCGTTGGTGCTCGCGTCGACGTGGATGCTGAGCGAGGTGGTCTTCATCCCCCTCGAACTGGCGGCGCTCCTGGCGGCGTTCCACGCCCGGCGCCTCAGCGGCTCCCCGACGGCGTGGCGCTGGGCGGCGGCGGCCGGCGTCTTCGGCGGCCTCGCCTGCCTGGCCCGCTCGATCGGCCTGGTCGTCGTTGGCGTGAGCGCGATTCTCGTGTGGACGGGGCGGCCGCGCGTCAGCCTCAAGTCACTCGCGGCACCGGTGCTCGTCGGCGGCCTGGCCGTCGTCGTGGTCGCGCCGTGGACGATCCGCAACGCGGTCACCGTGCACCGCTTCGTTCCGTTCACCACGGCCGATGCCTTCACGCTGGGCGGTACGTACAACGACCTGTCGCGCACCACGCCCCCCCGCAGCGCGTTCCGGCCGTTCTCCGTCATCCCCGAGTACAAGGCGCTGTACACCGACAAGTCCCTCAAGGAAGCCGACGTCTACGACGCGTTGCGCACCGGTGCAGTGGACTACATGAAGGACCACCCGGGCTACGTCGCCGTCTCCTTCGAGCGCAACCTGCGGCGGCTGTACGACGTCGGCGGGATCGAGTTCTCGCGCGACGCCAACCGCTCGATCGACGTTCGGCGCCGACTGTCCGACCTGACGATGATTTCGTTCTGGCTCATCGGCCTGGCCGCGTTGATCGGGATCTTCACCGCGGCGCGCCGGCGCGCGCCGTTGGTGTTCTGGCTGACGCCGGTGTTCTTCACCTTGCTCACTGCGATCGCCGTCGGCACGACGCGGTACCGCATGCCGATCGAGCCGTTCGTGGTGCTCCTCGCTGCGCTGGCGGTCGTACAGGTCGCCGATCGGGCGCGAGGGGCGTCGACCGATGGCTGAGTCGGTAGCGCTGGCCACGCCTGCCCCGAGGTTCGAGCTCGGCTACCGGCGGGGCCTCGACGGCGTGCGGTCGATCGCGATCCTGTCGGTGATGGCCTTCCACGCCGGGTACACCCGGTCGTACGGCGGCTATCTGGGCGTCGACGTGTTCTTCGTGCTGAGCGGTTTCCTCATCACGTCCCTGCTCGTCGCCGACCACGATCGCCGCGGCGGCATCAGCCTCGCCCGCTTCTACTCGCGGCGGGCGCGCCGCTTGCTCCCCGCCATGCTTCTCATGCTCACGGCGGTGGCGATCTACGCCCAGTTCGATCCGGGAACCATCGAGACCCGTGGTGTCAACCGCGACGTGATCGCCACGATCCTGTATGTCGCCAACTGGATGGCGGTCACGACCTACGGGTTCACCCACAACATGCTGTCGCACACGTGGTCGCTCTCGATTGAAGAGCAGTTCTACATGGTGTGGCCGCTCGTTCTGTTGTTGCTGCTCCGCAGCCGCGTGCCGCGCTGGGCCGTCGTCGCCATCGCCGGCGGCGGCTACCTCGTGTCGTGCCTCGAGCGAACCGTCCAGATGAGCCACGTCCCGGTGGTCTCGCCCCGCATCTTCTTCGGCACCGACACGCGGGGCGGCACGCTCCTGATTGGCTGCTTCCTCGCGCTCGTCTTCTCGTGGGACATGGTTCCCCGCGCCGCGCGGCTCTTCGCGGTGCCGGCCATCGTCGGCGGCGTCGGCTACCTCGTGTTCGCGTTCGTGAGCTTCCGTTACGCGGCGGCGCCGAACGGCGCGTTCTCCGAGGGCATCACGCTCGTCGGGCTCGCCACTGCGCTCATTGTGTTCGGCGTCGTCGCCGCGCCGGACAGCCTCCCGTCGCGCGTCTTGTCGCTCGGACCGCTGGTGTGGATCGGGAAGGTGTCCTACGGGCTGTACCTGTGGCACCTGCCCGTCGATCGGCTGGTCCGCGAAGGCCAGCACACCTTCGGGCTCAACCACTGGCAGATCCAGACCGTGCGGCTGCTCATCACGTTCGCCATCGTCACCGTCTCGTACTACGTGCTCGAACAACCGATCCGGCACGGCTGGCGGCCGGGGTTCGCGTGGGCGCGCGCCGCTGGCGACTGGTTCAACCGCAACGTCGCGCTCGGGCGCGCCCTCGTTCTCGGTGCGGCGGCGCTGGTCCTGACCACCTTGATCACCGGCCTCGTTCACACGACGCGGAACGCACGCGAGGCCAGCGCCGGGACACCCCCCGTCGCCATACGGCGCACCGTGACGATCACGCCGACGCGGGTCGCCCCGGGCGGGACGGCCACGGCAACCGGCCAGGGCTGTCGCTCAGGCAAGATCGGCTTCGCCGTCGTCCCAGCGCCAGCGGGGGCGCCGCTGTTCTATGGCAGCGGCGTTGTCGACGCCGGCGGAGGATGGCAGGCCGTGGTCGCCGTGCCCGCGACCGTTGCGCCGGGTCCGTACCTTGTGCGGGTGACGTGTCGCACCGGCACCGCGTCGTTCGAGTACGTCGCCAGAGATCTGCGGGTCGGGTAGATCGTGAGTCGAGCCGACAGCCCGCTTCGCGACCGGATGATCTTCCTGGTCGGCGCGCGCCGCAGCGGCACGAACTGGCTCCAGCGCATCGTGACGGCGCATCCGGCCGTGGCCGGCGTCACCACCGAAACGTACCTGTTCTCCCGCGGTATCGCCTTGCTCGCCGAGCGCTTCCAACACGGGGCGGCGGGTTCGTACACGCTGGCCAAGATCTACATGGACCGCGCTGCGTTCCTCGATGCGACGCGCGACTTCTGCGATCAGGTGTTCCTCGGGTTCGCCGAGGTACTCGGCGGCGGCAAGGAGAAGCTGGCCGAACGCACGCCGGAGCACAGCCAGCATCTCGACCTGATCGGCGACGTCTACCCCGACGCGCGCGTCGCGCACATCATCCGCGATGGACGCGATGTCGCCCGCTCGCTGGTGAGCCAGGGCTGGGGCCCGCAATCGATCCGCGAGGCGGCCGAGGAGTGGGACCTCTCGGTGCGGCGGGCCCGGACGGCCGGTGCCCGCCTCGACCACTACCACGAGGTTCGGTACGAAGAGCTGCTCGCCGACCCGGCGACGCACGTGCCGCTCCTGTATCGAGGGCTCGACCTCGACGACTCGGAGGCGACCGTGCGCGCCGCGCTCATCGAAGCCGACGTGCCGTACAACGTCGATCGCAACATGCCGACGGTCGCGGCCGGCAAGTGGCGCGACGCGTTCAGCGACGAAGACGTCGCCGCATTCGAGGGCGTCGCCGGTCCGCTGCTCGACGAATTGGGCTACGAACGGGCGGGGCCGCGGCCCGCCGGTGCGCCGGTTGCGCAACCTGCCGCCGTCACGCTGGCCAAGCCGTCGTTCGCGCAGCGAGCCCGCGGCGCGCTCGGTCGGGGCCGTGCCTTGGCCAAGACGGCGCGCGATCCCCTCGCGTTGGGCGAGATCCAAACCGTCGTCGACGCGTTCCTCGGCGCGGCGGGCAGCGCGCGGTGGGACGAACTCACCGACCTCATCGATCCCACGGCGCAGTGTCGCATCGTGTCGGCCGCCGACGAGTGGCAAGGACGGGGCGAAGAGGCGCGCACCCGCTTGGTCGACGCGCTCAAAGCCGACCCGGCGCTCAAGGGTCGCCAGAGCCGGGGCGATGTCTACCCGGCCTACCCGCAGTACACGTTCATCGCGACCTACGTCGTCGGCGACACGTCCTACGAACGCATCCTCCTGCTCACCGCCGGCGGCGGCAAAGCCACCCGCATCACCTGGTACCAACTGCCGCTGCGCTAGAAACGCCAAACGCACACGCCCAGCATGTGAGCGGCAGCGGGGTTGGGGTCCCCGCTGCACAGCGGCGGGTGGTCCCCGGAGCGAAGCGAAGGGGCCGGGGCCCGCCGCCAGCTAGCAGCTCACCCACTGTTTGGTCGCCTCGTCGTAGACCCTGACGGGGCGGGCGGGGTTGCCGACGACGAGGGTGCGGGCAGGAACGTCCTCGGTGACGACGGCGCCGGCGCCGACGTAGGCGTTCTCGCCCACGGTCACGCCCTGGAGGATCACGCAGCGGATGCCGAGGAACGCGCCCCGCTCGATGCGCACCGGCTTGGGCGGCGCCATGGGCTGGCGGAGTATCGACTGCTTCGGGTCCTCGAAGCCGTGGTACGTGTCGGCGATGTAGATGTGATCGGCGGTGAGGACGTCGGGGCCGATGATGACCTCGCCGATGCACGCGATGTGGCACGCCCGGCCGATGCGAGTGTTGTCGCCGATCTCGAGACGCGGCGCGGGCAGGCCCGCTTGCGGGAACACCGCCAGCCACCCCTGCTCGAGCACGTGCACGCCGCGACCGATGCTGATGCACTCCGGCGAGTTGACCCTCGCCGGCGGCACGATCACCGAGCCGTCGCCGAACGCGGCGAACTCCGACGGGCGGGGCACCCGCAACACGCGCCCGACGTTGCGGTCCATGCGCCAGTTGCGCCGGAATACGACGAGCCGCCGCTTACCCATGCGGGCGTAGTCGATCGGTCGGTTCATCGGGCGACCGCCAGCACCTGGCGCGCCGGGTTGCCGAAGACGACGGCGCCGTCGGGCACATTCGCGGTGACGACCGCGCCCTCGCCGATATACGCCCCCTCGCCGATGCGCACGCCAGGGAGCACGATGCTGCACGCGCCCAGGTACGCGCCGTTGCCGATCACGACCGGCGCCGGCTCCGACATCGGCTGGTACAGCACCGGCGTATAGGGATCCGTGTAGTCGTGATAACAGTCGGCGATGAAGACGTCGTCCGACGCCGAGACTTCGTCGCCGATGGTGATCTCGCCGATGCACGCGATGCTGAGCTCGCGGCCGAAGCGACATCGATCGCCGATCCGCAACGTCGGCGGCCGCCCTTCATGCGCCTCGACCACCGACAACCACGCGCCTTCGTGAACCGTGACGCCGCGGCCGATCCAGATGCGGTCGGGCCGGGTCACGCGCACCGGCGGGACGAGGATCGCGTTGGGACCGAAGCCGGCGAACCGCTCGCGGTCAGGTCCGCGCAGCACCTTGCGAGTCAAACGCGCGGTCGCCCGCAAGCGCCGCTCCTCGGCCAGCCGGCGCCGAGGGTTCACACGTAGCCGCGGACGACGCCGCGCAGGCCCTTCCACGGCCCGCCGGCGGTGCCGGGAAGCTCGAACGTGGGCGCCGCCTCGACGCGTGCAAAGCCGGCCGACAACACGATGCGCTTGAGGCCTTCGAGGTTCGTGACCCACCACTGGAAGACGTCGACGCCGTCGAGCTCGGCGAGCGGCTTGTTGTCCATGAACCGGAACTTCTTGATCGGGTTGCAGATGATGGCGCTACCCCGCGCCACCGATCGCATGCGTTCGACTGCGGTGACCGGATCCTTGATGTGCACCAACAGATCGCCGCAAAACACGAGGTCGAACTGGCCGAGGTCGGGACCGACGTCGTAGACCGAGCGCAACTCGCGGCGCACGTTCGAGCCCAACGCCTCTTTGGCCAGGCCGAACCGTATCGGCTTCTCGATGTCCATCGTCTTGACCGTGTTGTCGCGGAGCGACGCCGGCCAGTCGAGCGCCTCGGGGTCCTCGAGGTCGACAGCCACAACCTCAGCAGCGCCGCGACGTTCCATCTCGAAGGCCCAGAATCCGTCCATCGTGCCGATGTCGAGGCACCGCATCCCGCTCAGATCCGCGGGGATCATGTAGCGGTCTTCCTTGCCGCGGTGGTCGAACATGCCCTTGGTAACCACGCCGTTCCCCAAATCGAGCGTGTGGTACCAACCGTACTTTTCGACCTCTGCCGCCAGGTCGGCTTCGCTCGCCATCGCCGCACTCTACGCGCGCCGCAGTGGCGCGCCTCCCGTAGTGTGCCCCTCCGATGCGGATCGCCATCACCCACGCGTACTCGTGGCCCGAGGTACGACGCGGCGCGGAGCGAATCATCCGCGAGCTGGGTCGGGCCCTGGCAGCCCGGGGCCACGAGGTCACCGTGTTGACCGCGGGACGGCGGGCGGAGACACGGCACGAGGACGGCGTGACGACGATCCGACTGCGACGGCACTTCAAGGACGACGTGCGCCACGAGCGAGAGTTCGGCTGGCGACTGGTCCCACAGCTGCTACGCCGCAAGTTCGACGTCGTGCACTCGTTCGTGCCCAACGACGTGGTCGCCGCCATCCGGACGGCGAAGATCCGCCACCACCGCACCGTGTACACGCAGCTCGGCGTGCCGTTGCGCTCGTGGTGGGACACGCGGCCGGACGGCGCCGCGCACCGGCGGGTCGTGAAGGACGTCGACGTGTACGGCTGCATGTCGCATTACGCACTCGACGCGCTGGCATCGGAGTACGGCCGCACCGACGGCGTGTGGCTGCCCGGCGGCGTCGACCTCGAGATCTTCAAGCCCATGCCGCGCGAGGAGCGGGCCACGATCCTGTTCTCCGGCGCCGTGTACGAGGTTCGCAAAGGCCTCCCGATCCTGCTCGAAGCGTTGCCCAAGGTCGCCGAGGTGCACCCCGACGTCCAGCTCTGGATCAGCGGGCCCGGCGATGCCACGCCCTACCTCGACGCGGCGCCGCCCGGTGCCGCCGAGCGAACCGTCGTCCTCCCACTCGGCGAGCCCGACGGCCAGGCCGAGCGCTACGCCCGCGCCTGGACGACGGCACTGCCGTCAAAGGGCGACTCGTTCGGCATGGTGCTGGCCGAGTCGCTGGCGTGCGGCACGCCGATCACCGCAAGCACCCACTCCGCGCTGCCCGAGCTTGTTGATCCCGGTGTCACCGGCGCGCTCTGCGATCCCGACGATGCCGACACCGTCGCCGCCGCGCTAATCACGTCGCTCGCCCTCGCCCAGCGGGCCGAAACGGCCGAGGCGTGTCGCGACTCGGCCCGCCAGTTCGATTGGCGCACCGGCATCGCGCCGGACTTCGAGCGGTACTACGCAGGCTGAGATCGTCCGGTGAGCGGCGCCGTCGGGCCACTCACGAGCTTGCGGACGTGAAGCGGTAACAGCTGGCGGAACAGGCCAACGAGTGATCCGCGCTGCGGCGCCCGGGCACCGCCGAAACGCACCAGGACCTTGTTCGCGACCAGTTTCCCGGCGCAGCCCGCCGCATTGACCGCCGCCCACGCGCGCGCCGCCAGCCGGCCGTGTTCGTCGGCGTACCACTCGTAGGTCGCGTCGAGCCACCGCGCCGTGCGGTCGTTCCCCCACGCCTGCGCGCCCGCCGCATTGGCGACGTGCGGCACGGTCACGCTCGGGTCGAACACGATGCGCCATCCGGCGTGGGCGAGCCGCCAGCACAACTCGAGATCCTCGACGTACATGAACCACTTCTCGCTGTACGGCGCATCGCCCTTGAGCGCGGCGGCGCGTATGCAGTGCACGGCGCCGATCGCCCAGTCGATGTCGCCGCCGTGGTCGTGGTCGGCGAAACCCTCGAGCCAGAACCGGCGGCCGATCGGGCCCCGGTGGGTTGCCGCCGGCAAGAGACCAACCGCGGCGGCAACGCGCAGCGACGGGAAGCGGTACACGGTGTGCTGCGTCGCCCCGTCGACATTGGTCAACCGCGGAACGAGCACCCCGATCGACGGTTCGGCCAGGACGCGACGCACCAGCCGGGCCAGCGACCCAGGCGGGGGCTCGGTATCGGGATTCAGAGCGATCAGCACCGGCGCATCAGAGCCCGCCAGCGCCTGATTCATACCTTTTGCGTAACCGCGGTTGTCGTCGTTGGCGATGACGGTGACGCCGGCGTGCCGGCGGGCCACGGCGACGCTGTCGTCGGCCGACGCGTTGTCGACGACGACGATCTCGGCGGCGACGCCGTCAAGCGCGGCCGGGAGTGCGGCGAGGCACCGGTCGAGCAGCGCGGCCGTGTTCCACGACACGATGCCGACGCGGACGCGTTCGGGGGTAATGCCGGGGTCGTCAGGCACCGCCAGGAGAGTAGGCCCGTGCGAGTATGAGGTTTCGCCGTGGCCACGATCCTCGTCTTGTCCAACATGTACCCGCCGCACCATCACGGCGGCTACGAGTTGTCGTGCCGCGATGTCGTCGACCGCTGGCGCGACCGCGGCCACGACGTCACCGTGCTGACGAGCACGATGCGGCTCGACGGCGTCGACGACCCGCCGGGCGAGCGCGCCCGCGGCGTGCGGCGCGACCTGGAGATCTCCTACCGCGACGGCGACCTCTACGAACCCCCGTACCGTCGCCGCCTCGGAATCGAACGCCGCAACCGGTCGGTGTTACGGGCGACGCTGGCCGAGGTCCGGCCCGACGTCGTGTCGATCTGGCACATGGGCGCCATGTCGACGAGCCTCCTGAGCGACCTCGTCGACAGCGGCATCCCGCTCGTGTACGTGGTCTGCGACGACTGGCTCACCTACGCGTACAAGATCGATCCGTGGATGCGCATGTTCTGGAGCCGCCCTTGGCTCCGGCGGCCGGTGCGCGCCCTCGCTCGCGTGCCGACGACCTTGCCGGACGTCGGCGCCAGCGGTGCGTTCTGCTTCATCAGCGAACTCAATCGCGAGCGGTCGACCGAACACTCGCCCTGGGAGTTCGACGTGGCCACCGTGTCGTACAACGGCATCGATCATCGCGACTTCCCGGTGCTTGATGCGCCCCCTGATCGGCCGTGGCAGTGGCGCATGGTCGGCGCCGGCCGGCTCGATCCCCGGAAGGGCTTCGAGACCGCGGTGCGGGCGCTGGCCCGGCTGCCGGGCGCGACGCTCGAACTCCTGCCGTCGGTCGACGATCCCTACCGCGAGCACCTCGAGAAGGTCGCCGCCGAGTTGGGCGTCGAGGACCGGCTCCGCTTCACGATCGTCGACCGGGCCGGCCTGCGCGCCCGGTACTCCGACGCCGACGTGTTCGTGTTCCCCACCGAGTGGGCCGAGCCCTTCGGCCTCGTGCCGCTCGAGGCCATGGCGTGCGGCACCCCGGTCGTGGCGACCGGGACCGGGGGTTCCGGCGAGTTCCTCATCGACGGCGTCAACTGCCTGCGGTTCGCAGTGCGCGACGACGCCGGCCTCGCCCAAGCCGTCCGCCGCCTTGCCGCCGAGCCCGAGCTACGCGGCCGCCTCGTCAGTGCCGGCCTTCGCAGCGCGCGCGACCTCAGCGTCGATCACCTCGCCGACAACCTCGAGGCGTGGCATCTGGCCGCCGCCGAGCGGTTCGCCCACGGCCAGCCCGCCCACCGGGTGCTGGAGATCGGATGAGCTGTGACTGACGTCAGGGGCGCTCGCGTGCTCGTCACCGGCGCGTCGGGGTTCATCGGTTCCCACCTCACGCGCCGTCTCGCGCGCGATGGCGCGCAGGTTCTCGCCATGACGTCATCGCCCAGCGTCCCCGAACGCCTCGCCGACGTCGTCGGCGACATCGAGCTGGTCGAAGCCAACGTCAACGACGTGTCGTCGTTGCAGCGTCTCGTCGAGCGCGTGCGACCGGAGCTGGTCGTCCACCTGGCGGCATTCACCCACGTCGGCCGCTCGTTCGAGCGGGTCGACGAGAACATTCAGACCAACATCCAGGGCACGGTCAATCTGCTGGAGGTGCTCGACGGCAACTTCGCTCGTTTCGTGTACATCGGCACGGGCGACATCTACGGCGACGCGCCGGTGCCGTTCCACGAGGACGGCCCGGTTCGCCCGCTCTCGCCGTACGCGGTCTCCAAGTACGCGGCCGAGCGCTACTGCCGCATGTTCACTCGGGCCTACGGGTGGCCGATCGTCTGCCTCCGGCCGTTCAACGCGTACGGGCCCCACCAGAGCGGCGACCGCATCATCCCCGAGCTGATCCTCGCCGGGTTGCGCGGCGAGTCATTGAAGATGACCGAAGGTCACCAGACGCGCGAGTTCACCTACGTCGAGGACGAAATCGACGCGTTCGTGCGCGCCCTGGTCGTTCCCGGCATCGAAGGCCAGGTCATGAACGTGGGCCGCGGCGAGGAGGTCTCGATGCGCGACATCGCCCTCACCGTGCTCGGCCTGCTCGACAATCCCGCCGAGCCGCAGTTCGGCGCGCTGCCGGGCCGCCCCAACGAGGTCGCCCGCATGGTCGGCGACTCGAGTCGGGCCCGCGAGCTGCTCGGGTGGGAACCGGCGCACTCATTGACCGACGGCCTCGAGAAGACCATCGCCTGGTACCGCGAGCGCGCCGGCTAACTCCGCCGCGCGTAGACGAGGCAGAACTGCGTGCCGTCGCCGACCGTGCGCTCGATCGTCATCCCACCGTCGCCCAGCGCCGCCACCAACGCGGCGCGCTCGACGGACGAGCCGAGCCACTGCGGCGCGTAGGTACCGGCCGGCGCCCGGCCGAGGAGCCGGCGCAGCCGCACTTTGAGGGCCCGGTCACCGGGATGACCGGCGGCGGTGTGGATGTCGGGCCGCTCGCTCACCTGGAACAGCGCCCAGCCGCCCGGCCGTAGGACCCGGCCGATCTCGCGCATATACGCGTACGTCACCGCGGGGTCCGGGATGTGCTGGAACACGATGAACGAGTAGACGACGTCGAACGACGCGTCCTCGAAGACCGACAGGTCGCGGCCGCTGCCGACGACGAACTCGACGTTGGCGACGTCGGCCAGTTGCTCGCGCGCCTGGGTGATCATGGCGTCGGCCACGTCGATGCCGGTGACGTGAGCCGTGCGGGCCGCCAGCGCCCGCGTGATACGGCCGATGCCGCAGCCGATCTCGAGGACCTTCTCGTCGCCGGTGAACGACAACGTGAACGGTTCGAGCGTGCGGTCGAGGTTGTCGGCGCCCGACCGCCAGAACTCCTCGGCGTCGGGCCGCTCGTAGTCGAGCTGGCTGTGAATGAACCACATCGCGTTCTCTTCGGCCTTACGGTCCCAGTAACCGCGCATGGCTTCGGTCGACGCGTCGTCCATGCCGTCACCGTAGTGAGCGCCGTTGCTATCGGCGACGTAGTGGCCGGCGTGCAGCGGGAGGGTCAGGCCGCGGCCGAGCCCGACAACGCCGCCGGCGACCCGCGCCACCGCTGACGCGCTGAGGACGCCTTGGCGCGCCCGGGCCCACCGGTACGCGTCCCACAGGCCCCAACGCCAGAACAGCACGCGCGCCGCCATCCGGGCGCGAGACCGATCGGTGCGCACCAGCTTGGCCAGCCGGCCGCCGAGACTCCGCCCGGTGCCCCAATCGAGCTTGATGAGGTCGCGCGACGTGCGCCACTGGTCGTGCCAGGCGCGCATGTCCGGCGCGTACCAACCCACGTAGCCGGCGCCGAGCAAGCGGTCGAACAGGTCGAGGTCGTCGCTGCCGCCGAACCGCGTGCCGGGGCCCATGCCGGCGTCGAAGCCGCCGATGCGCGCCAGCGCGCTGCGGCGCACCGCCAAGTTGGCGCTGTGGCCGATGATCCCGTCGAAGCCAGGGTCGATGAGCTCGGGATCCGGGTTGTCCTTGATCGCCACCGGGCGCTCGACCTTCCCTTGATCCGGCGGGATGTCGATGCGTCCGGTGAGAAATGCGGCATCGGGGTACCGAGCGAACCCGTGTCGCGCCGCGTCGGCCCAGCCGTCGGCCACGATCACGTCGTCGTCGACGAACAGGATGAGCTCCTCGCGCGCCCGCTGCCAGCCGGCGTTGCGCGCCCGTCCCGCGCCCGGCCCGTCGGCGCGGACATAGGTGGCGCCGTTGGCTTCCGCAGCGCGGCGCACAGCATCGCCGTCGCGAGACACCGAGTCGACGACGAGCAACTCGTCATCAGGCCCCAACGTGGGGCGCACCGAGTTGAGACACCGCTGCAACATGTCGATCCGGTCGCGCGTCGGAACGACGACCGAGATCGCCTGGCTCACGAGTGGCCGGGTGAGAACCCGTTGCCCTCCGCCGGCGCGGCCGGGCCGTACCCGTACCCGTAGCCATAGCCGTAGCCGTAACCCTCAGCGCCGGCGTCGCGCGCCACGTACTTGTTGAGCACGAGGCCGAGCAGCCGTGTCTGATTGCGGATGAGCGCGTCCTTGGCCTGCTGCACCGCCGGGATCGGCGTGCGCTTGGCCTCGACCACGAGAATGGCGCCGGCGACCATGCGCCCGATCTCGAGCGTGTCGGCCACCAGCAACACCGGCGGTGTGTCGATGAGGACGATGTCGGCCTGCGGGGCCAGCGCGTCGAGCATCCGCCCCGTGCGCGCCGCGCTCAGCAACTCGGCGGGGTTGTCAACCCGCGCGCCGGTGGGCAGCACGTACAGCGGGCGGCCGGGACCAGAGTCGCCGGTGAAGATCTCGATGTATTGGAGGCATTCGTTCAGCGGCCGGCGATCGAGCAGGACGTCGGCCACACCGACGTCGTTGGCGATGCCGAACCAGTGGTGCACATCGGGGTGCCGCAGGTCGAGGTCGACGAGGACCACGCGCTGACCGGCGGCAACCAGCGAACGGGCCAGGTTGACCGTGGTCGCGGTCTTGCCCTCGCCCGCGTCGGCACTGGTGACGATGACCGTCCGCCGCTCGAGGTCGCTCATGGCGACGGCGAGGTTCGAGCGCAGGATCCGGAAGGCCTCGCCAGGACTGGCGTAGGCCTTCGCCGGATCAGTTCCCGTGAACGGCAGACGCGGCACGAGAGGAGGCGAACGGTTGTTGGCGTTCCATAGGGATCACGCCGAGGACGGGAAGCTCAAGACGTCGCTCGGCGTCGCCGACGGTCTTGATCGTGATGTCGAGGTAGTTGAGCGTGAGGGCGGCGGCGGCGGCGACGAGCAGCCCGAAGATGCCGCCGAGCAGCATGCGGCGGGTTACGCCGTTCGGCGCCGGTGCGCCCGGCAGGGAGGCCCGTTCGAACACGTTGGCGGGCAGCTTCGGCGGCTGACCTTCGACAACGGTGCCGGGCACGAACGTTTGGATCTTCTCGAGGAACGCATCGACCATCGCGTTCGTCAATTGCTGGGCCACGACAGGATCGATGTCGACGACGCTCACGTCGATGAGCTGCGTGCCGAGGACGGGAGTGGCCTTGGTGGCCCCGACGAGCCCGTTGACCGAACGGTTGGTGCCCGGTGTGAGCTTTAGCGCGTCGGCGGCCGTCGGGCGGCTGTCGATCATCACCGCGTAGGTCTGGGCGACCGCGGTCAATGCTTGGATCTGCTCAGCAGTGATCAGCGGCCGGCCGCCTTGGGCCGAGCCGACGTCGAGGGCGCCGACGAAGATGCGCGCTTTGGCCGTATAGACCGATGTCTTGGGCGCACTCGCGTACCCCGCGCCTACGCCTACCAGGGCCGTGATGACAATCAGGAGGGCCCGGCGACGGATGATGGCGAGATAGCGGCGCAGCTCCACGTTGTCGGTTGCAGTCCTCGGGGGATAACAGCGGACGCTGGCGGGGGGGTCCCGCGATCGGTCAAGTGTAGACGCGTGGCCCGACCGCTCCAGCCTCGCCGCCCAGCCGGCGCCGGTACGCTCCGCAGGCCATGACCCGAGTTCCGCCGGCCTGAACGATGCGCGCGTTGTGGGTCACGGCCGAGGAGCCCAACCGGGCGCGGGGCGGAGGAAACATTCGCCAAGCGCACATCGTCGAGGCCCTGGCAGGCGCCGTCGAGACACACTTGCTGCTGCTCGGCCCACTGCGCGACGCGGTGCTACCCGACGTGCTCGCCGGCGTCACCGAGGTTCCGGTTCCCGAACGCAATCCGGCGGCGCCGACATCGCGCCGCGTCACCGCGGTCGCGTGGGGCATCGCCGGCCGTCAGCCCGAGGAACTCATCGTGACGCGCGCCAAGCGCGCCGCCCTGGCGCCGGTCCTCGCCGAGCTGGCGCCGCAGTTCGACGTCATCTGCTTGGAGCACCTGCACCTCGCGCCGCTCATCCCGCCGCGGCCCCATCACGGTCGCTGGCTGCTCACGATCCAGAACGTCCCGTCCACGTTCGCGGCCCACGCCCACGCCATCGTTCCCGGCCGGCGCCACCGTTGGCTCTGGGAGCGCGAGCGGCGCAAGGCGGTTCGGGCCGAGAAGGCAGCGGCCGCGGCGGCCGACACGCTCATCGCCGTGAGCGACGAGGACGCCGTCGTGCTCGGCGCCGACGCCGTCGTCCCCAACGGCGTCGACGTCGACCATTACGCGCCGACGCCGATCCCGTCGGCGCCGCGGCTGGTGGTGACGGGAACGCTGGCGTTCCTGCCCAACGTCGACGGCCTGGTGTGGTTCTGCGACAACGTGTTCCCGCGCGTGCAGCGCGAGGTGCCCGACGTCTCGCTCGACATCGTGGGCCGTGACGCGGTGCCCGCCGTCAAGGCGCTGGCCGACCGGCCCGGAATCCGCATGCACCACGACGTGCCGGCGATCCAGCCGTTCATCGATGCGGCGCGCGTCGCCCTCGTGCCGGTGCGCATCGGATCGGGCACGCGCGTCAAGGCGCTCGAAGCCATGGCCTCGGGCCGGCCGGTCGTGGGAACAACGATCGGCCTCGAGGGTTTGGGGGTGATCGACGGCGAGCACGCCATGGTGCGCGATGACCCGGCCGAGATGGCGGCGGCGATCGTGACATTGCTGCGTGACGACGCGACCGCCGCGCGCATCGCGGCCGCGGCACGGCGCCATGTCGAGGCGCGGTTCACGTGGACGCGAATCGGCGCCGACTTCGTGAGCGTCGTCAGGGACGAACACCGCTAGCCGGACGAAACTACGCTCGCTGGCCTTGTCGCCCTTCACGTTCGACTCCTTCGACGATCGCCAGATCGAGGCGTTCAAGCGCGCGTTCGCCACCGCGGAGCCGTTCCCTCACATCGTTCTCGACAACGTCATCGCCGATGATCCGGCGGCGCTCGACGCCACGTTCCCGCCGCCGGAGTGGACGGGCTGGAAGCGATTCCGGGACGACTACCAGGTCGGCAAGATGTTTTGTCAGGACCTCGCTGTGATTCCCGAGCCGTGGTCGTCGATGCTCCGCGAGCTGAATGAGCCGAAGTTCCTCGGGTTTCTCGAGTCGATCAGCGGCGTCGACAAGCTCATACCGGATCCGTATCTCGAGGGCGGCGGGCTCCACGCGAGCGGCCCGGCGGGGATCCTCGCGCCGCACACCGACTTCCACATCTACGTGCGGCTGGACGTGTACCGCCAGCTGAACGTGTTGATCTACCTCAACGACGGATGGACCGAGGACGACGGCGGCTGCCTCGAGCTGTACGCGCCCGACGAAGACGAGCCGCGCGTCACGGTCGTCCCGACCTTCGGTCGCTGCGTGATCTTCCGCACCGATGACCGGTCGATTCACGGTTTCTCGAAGCCGGTGCAAACGACCGACCGACTCCGTCGGTCCCTAGCGCTCTACTACTACACGAGCACCGAGAGCGAGGGGTACAGCGGCGACACCACGACGTACTGGCGGCAGCACGGCGAGCTGGGCGGGGCCAAGCGGGTGCGCTTGGCGACCTACCGCGGCTTGCTGTTCGGCGCTCGGGCGCTGGCGTCCCTCGCCCACCGGACGAACCCGAACCTCGGCAGTCGTCGGCGACCGACCTGACAACGATCCTCGCCGACGGGCGGTACCTGGAGGGCGACGGCCGCTTCCGCGGCTTCGGTCGCTACCACCGAGCAGTGCTGGAACAACTCGCAGCCGAACCCGACCTCCGGCTGGCGGCGCTGGTAACCGATCCGGCGTCGGTCCCATCCGGTGTTGCGCCGGTGCGAATCAGGCGGATCGGACCGGGTCGATTCTCCGAACTCGAGCACGAGCTCCGGTTGCCGTTCGACATTCGTAACGGCGACTTCGACGTGTTCCACAGCCCCGGCAACAGCCCGCCGGCCCGATGCCGCCGCCCGTGGGTGCAGACGTTGCACGACCTCATCCCGCTCGCGTTCGACGACCCGGGATTTCGGGACGAGCGGCGGCGCTGGCAGCGCCGCGGCGGACGGATCCGCAACGCGGCTGCGATCCTCGCCGACTCGCAGTACACGGCGGACCAGGCCATCGGCCTGCTCGGCCTCGATCCTCGCCGGGTGCACGTCGCCCATTTGGGTTGCGACGCGCGGTTCCACCCTCCCGCCGCGCCCGCTGAACCGGCCGAGCCCTACGTGCTGTACGTCGGCGAGTACGGCCCGCACAAGGGTTACGCCGAGGCCTTCGCCGCCGTCGGCGCCCTCGCCGACCGGGGCCATCCGCACCGCCTCAAGATGGTGAGCCGCATGACGCCGGTGGTGGAGCAGACGGTTCGCACCATGGTCACCAGCAGCGCGCATCCGGAGCGGATCGACTTGCTGGGTTTCGTGAGCGACGACGACCTCGTCGCGCTGTACCACGGTGCCGCGGCGCTGATGGTGACGAGTCGGGCCGAGGGATTCGGATTGCCCGCGCTCGAGGCGATGGCGAGCGGAACCCCGGTGGTGAGCTTCCGGAATACCTCTCTGACCGAGGTTGTCGGCGAGGGCGGGGTACTCGTCGCCGACGGCGATGTGCCAGGGCTGGTTGCCGAAGTCGCCGCGATCATCAGCAACCAGCGACGCGCCGAAGAAGTCTCGGCCAGCGGCGTCGCCCACGCGGCTCGCTTCACCTGGCAGAGCTGCGCCGCGGTGCACGCCGCGGTGTTTCGGGACGCGGCGTCCAGATGACCTACCGGTAGGCTCACTCGCCGTGCCCCAGCCGGCTGCCGGACGTGCGCCCGCGACCGTCGTCGTCTGCACGAAAAACCGACCCAAATACCTGCCCGACTGCTTGCGCTCGATCGACGTGGCGCTGGGCGCGGACGACGAGGGCATCGTCGTCGAGGACGGCGACAGCGCGGTGGCGGCGACGCTGCCGGAACTGCGCGGCACCTGGACGCACCTCGAAGAGCACGACCACTGGAAGACGTGGAGCATGAACCGCGGCATCGAGCGGGCGCGCCACGACGTCGTGGTGTTCACCGACGACGAAGTACGCGTGCCCGCCGGGTGGATCGACGGCATGGTCGCCGCATTCGACGATCCGTCGGTCGGGATCGCCTTCGGACCGGTCGAGGGCATGACCCACGTCGAAGGTCCGCCCCATCCGTACCCGCCGGTCGGTCCGGCGCCCGCCTTCCCCTGGGAGTACTCGCACGGCGCGTCCATGGCCGTCCGCCGCACCGCCATCCTCGCCATCGGCGGGTTCGACGAACGGCTCGGCCCCGGCCGGCCCACCGGCACGGGCGAGGAACCCGACGTCATCCTGCGGCTGGCCGACGCCGGCTGGCAGTGCGTGATCGCGCCGGCGCCGAGCGTGCGCCACCTCGAGTGGCGCGACGACGAGGAGACGTTCCGCACACTCATGAACTACGAGCGGGGCTCCGGCGCATGGATGGGCGCCGCCCTCCGCCGCCGGCGGCGCACTTATTCAAAGCTGGTCGTCGCCCGCCTCCGCTACCAGCGCCACCTGTTTCGCCGGCCGCGTACGCGCGGCTGGACGTTCGGCGCGCGAGCGCTCGGTGCGTTCCTCAACGGCGTTGGCCGCGGCCTTCGCATGACGCCACGCGAGTGGCTGCGGTCAGTGCCCGAGGGCGTGGGCGATGCGGTCCCGCCGCGCAGTCGTGACGTCGGCGACGGCGGCGTCGACCAGCCCGGCAACCACTAGGCGATCGCCGCCGGCCACGCCGACCACGCGTGCATCGACGCCGGCGGCGGCGGCGCGATCCGTGACCGGGCCGACCGCGTCGGGCGCTACCGACACGACGACTCGCGAGGGCGATTCGCTGAACAGCGCCGCGTGGGTGCCGACGCCATCGACGGCCACGCCAACACCCGCGATCACCATCTCAGCCAGGGCGACGCCCAGACCGCCATCGGCCACGTCATGGATGCCGTTCACCATGCGGTCGACGACAAGGCCGCGCACCAGTTCGAGCACGTCGACGTGGGTCACCACGTCGAACGCCGGCAACACGCCGCCGCGCGCGCCGTGAAGCTCGGTTCCCCACCGTGAACCGCCGAGATTCGAATCGAGCGGACCCAGCACGAGGACGGTGTCGCCCGCAGTAAAGGCAACGGGCGGTGGCGCGTCGGTGAGCGCGTCGATCAGGCCGACCACGCCGATGACCGGCGTTGGATCGATGTCGCGACCGAGACTCTCGTTGTAGAGACTCACGTTGCCGCCGACAACCGGCAGCTCGAGAACCCGGCACGTCTCGGCCATGCCGTCGATCGCCTCGGACAGCTGCCACATCACTTCCGGATGCTCCGGGTTGCCGAAGTTGAGGCAATTGACGAGGGCGGCCGGACGCGCCCCCGCGCAGGCCACGTTCAGCGTCGCCTCCGCCACCACCATCGCCGTGCCCTGCCGCGGGTCCACCGCGCACCACCGCTGGTTGCCGTCGACCGTCACGGCCAGGCCGCGCTGGCCGTGTACCGGCGTGCCGGGTGCCTTGAGGCGAAGCACAGCGGCGTCGCCGCCGGGGCCGACGACGGTGTTGAGGAAGAGCTGATGGTCGTACTGCCGGTAGGCCCAGGCCGGATCGGCCAACAACGCCAGCACGTCGGTGGTGCAGTCGGCGGGCGCCGGCAACGAGTTCGGATCGACACCGGCGACCCGGTCGACCGGCGGCGCGGCCCGGGGTCGGTCGTACAGCGGCGCGGCGTCGTGGAGCGACGAGGCGGGCACGTCGGCGAGCACGTCGCCCTCCCACCCGTCGAGCACGCGCAGCCGGCCGCTGCGATTGACGCGCCCGACGACCGTGGCCCGGACTTCCCATCGTTCGCACAGCTCGACGACGCGGTCGAGGTCCTCGGGGCGGACGATGGCCAGCATGCGCTCCTGGCTCTCGCTGGTCATGACCTCAAACGGTTCCATGCCCGGCTCGCGACGGGGCACGACGGCGACGTTGACGTCCATCCCCGAACCGCCCTTGGCCGCGGTCTCGCTGGTCGCGCACGTGAGACCGGCGCCGCCCAGGTCCTGCACGCCGACAACCAGGCCCGCCTCTTGCAGCGTGAGGCACGCCTCGATCAGGCGCTTCTCCTCGAACGGGTCGCCCACTTGCACGCTGGGCCGCTTGGCCGCCTCGGCTTCGGCGTCGCCGAAGCCGGCTGACGCCAGCACGCTCACGCCGCCGATCCCGTCGCGCCCGGTCGTCGAGCCGAGCAACACCGCGAGGTTGCCGTCGCCCGTCGCCCGACCGCGCACGAGCCGCTCGATCGGCATCACGCCGACGCACATCACGTTGACGAGCGGGTTCTCGGCGTAGCACTCGTCGAACACCAACTCGCCGCCGACCGTCGGCACGCCGACCGAGTTGCCGTACCCGGACACGCCACTGATGACGCCCTCGGCGATCCACCGACTGCGTGCGTCGGTCAGCGGCCCGAACCGCAGCGAGTCAAGCACCGCGATGGGGCGGGCCCCCATCGAGAAGATGTCGCGCAGGATGCCGCCGACGCCGGTCGCCGCGCCTTGGTACGGCTCGACGGCCGACGGATGGTTGTGGCTCTCGATGCGCACGGCGACGGCCACGCCGTCACCCGCGTCGATCACGCCGGCACCCTCGTCGTCGGCCGGGCCGATGAGCACGTGCGGCGCCTCGGTCGGCAGCCGCTTCAAGTGAATGCGCGAGGACTTGTAGGAGCAGTGCTCGCTCCACATCACCGCGTACATCGCCAGTTCGAGGTGGTTGGGAGGACGCTCGAGGATGCGCTCGATCTCGGCCGCCTCGTCGTCGGTCAGGCCCAGCGCGCGGTGCACCGGCTCCTCAGTGATCGCTTCGCCCGGCACCTAGCTCACGGTACTGCCGCTCAGGGCTTGCGGGAGACACGCACCGGCCCGGCGGTCGGTACCGCGACCGGCGTCTCGACGCGGCGCGCGTAGAGCACGAACTTCGTCCGCGGATCGAGCTCGACCACCCGCTTGCCGATCGACCGTTCACCGACCACGTCGCGCAGCTTGTTGCTCCACCGGGGCGCGACCGGGGTGACGTCGGCCAGCAGCGTCGCGACCGGCGCCGTCTTGCCGATCGAGTGCCAACCGGCCGCCGCGAAGCCGTGGCGGGCCAGCGTGGCGCTGAGGCCTCGGACCGAAAACAGCACCATGTGCTCGCCGGGGCGGCGCACCTCCGGCCAGCGGCGGCCCAGGAGACGGCTGACGCGGGAGCCGGCATCGGGCGTCAGCAGGGCGACGACACCACCGGGCTTGACGATTTCGGCCACGCGGCCGACGAGGTCGTCGGGGTCCGAGACATGCTCGACCACGTCCATCAACGTCACCGCGTCGAACTGCTCGCCGGCGAAGGCGCCGGCGGCGAGGTCACCCACCCGGACGTCGAGACCCAACTCGTCCCGGGCGTACTGCGCCGCCCACTCGTTGAAGTCGAGGCCGGAGGCGTCCCACCCGCGCCGCTTGGCGGCGGCGACGAGGAAGCCGGGACCGGCGCCGACGTCGAGCAACCGGCCCGGTGCCACGTACTTCTCGACGTGGGCGAGAACCCGATCGAACTTGGCTTCGATGAAGTCGCGGTCGGCGAGGTAGTCGTCGGCGTAGCCCCACAACTCGTCGGCGCCCTCGGCGTCGTCCTTGACGAAGTAGTCCTTGCCCTCGTAGAGCGCCTTCACTTCTTCCGGCGTCGGCGGCTCGGTGTCAAAGAGGGTGCCGCACGACCGGCAGCGACGGAACGACCGGGGCGGCCCGCGGAACGCCGGCTTCGAGATGGCGGCGTGGCACGCCGGGCACGGCGTCACGTGAAGCGGCAGCGGAGGAACACGCGAAGCATGCGAAGCCCATCGACGGCCGTGAGCTTCTTGCCCTCCTCGCGCTTTCGAGCGCGGTACTTCACCGGCACCTCGTAAATGCGCGTGCCGCGACGGAGCAGCCGGGCGGTGACCTCGGCGTCGAAACCGAAGCCGTTCTCGCGCAACGCCAGATCGCGGAACAGGTCGGTCTTCACCAGCTTCATCCCGACCATGCAGTCGGACAGCCACACGTTGTAGATGACGTTGGCAGCCACGTTCACGGCGCGGTTCCCCATCACGTACCAGAAGCTGTACGCGGTGTGCGCCTGCCACAGGCGGGTGCCGTAGACGGCGTCGGCGTCGTTGGCCTCGAGCGCCTCGTACATGCGCCCGTAGTCGTTGGGGTCGTACTCCATGTCGGCGTCGAGGATGGCGACGTACTTGCCGGTCGCCTGCTGGATCGCCTCCTTGATCGCGCCCCCCTTGCCGCGATTGACATCGATCTCGATGATGCGCACGTCGGCCGGCCACTCGTGCGACCGGAGCAGTTGACGCGTGCTGTCCTGCGATCCGTTCTCGACCACGAGGATCTCGCGCTCTTTGACCGGTATGACCGCATCAACGGCTGTCTGGACGGCCTCGAGGATCGTGGCCTCCTCGTTGTACGCCGGCATGATGATCGTCAGATCCATGGGCCACGGAAGCGTAGTCGCGTGGCCTATCGTTGCCCGCCGTGCCGGACCGCTTGTTGCCAGTCACGCGCAACGGCCGGATCTTCGTCGGCCTCGTCCTATTCCTTGCGCTGGCGCTGCGCTTCGGCGCCGTACTGAAGACGACCGACGGGTACGCGCCGCAGACCGACGCCAAGCACTTCGACATCATCGCCACATCGCTGATCCACGGCCACGGCTTCGGCCACGCGGTATTGCCGCCGGCGACCGGGCCCACTGCGCAACGATCGCCGCTCTACCCGATCTCACTGGCCGGCGTGTACGCGGTGTTCGGCGATCACAGCTGGACCGCGGGGCGGCTGACCAACGAGTTCTTCGGAGTCGGCATCGTCGCGTTGATCGGGCTCATCGGCGCGCAACTCTTCGGACGGCGCATCGGCGCCATCGCCCTCGCGCTGGCGGCGATCAACCCAACGCTGATCCTCATCGCCAGCGGTCTCCAATTGGAACCGCTGCTCGTGCTCCTCAACTTGGCGACGGTCGCCCTCGCGCTCCGCTATCGGGGTCGGCCGCGCGGCGTCCTCTTGCCAATCGCGCTGGGTGTGACGCTGGGTCTCGCCGTGCTCTCGCGCGAGCTGACGTTCTTCTGGATCCCGTCGCTCGTGTGGCTCATCTGGCCCGCGGAAAAGTCGGGCGGCTTCCGGGCCAAAGCCGCGGTGCCGGCGCTCGTCCTGGTGCTGGCCGGGGCCGTCGTCGCGCCCTGGACGATCCGCAACGCGGTGCGCCTCCACGCGTTCATCCCCGTCTCGATCGGCAACGGGATCGGCCTCTCGGGCACCTACAACGCGACGGCGATGGCGCACCGCGGCCGCTGGTCCCGGCCGTACGACGACCCGACCATGCGCGGCGTCCTCGAGAAGCTGATCGCGGAGAAGCCGCGGCCCACCGAAGTCGACGTCGACCGCGTCCTTCAGTCGGCCAGCCTCAAGTTCGCGCGTGAGCACCCCGTCTATACGGCGTTCCAAGTTCCGTTCTGGAACACGATCAGAATGTTCGATCTCGACGGGGGTGCGTACTCCCGCTACGTCACCCGCTTCCTGCCGTACCCGCGGCGCCTCGTCAACCCGGCCGTGTACGGGTTCTACCTGTTCGCCCTGCTCGCAATCGTCGGCGCCTTTTCCGCCAAAGCCCGGGCGGCACCCAAAGCCATTTGGCTCATTCCGGTGCTTCTCTACTTCGCCTTGGTAGTCCCGCTACCAGGGACGATCCGGTACCGGGCGTCCCTCGAACCGTTCTTCACGCTGGTGGCCGCCCTCGCCGTCGCCCCCGCGGTTGACCGCGTTCTGGCACAATTTCGCCATGCCGAAAACGCCGATGTCAGCGAGCCACAAGGAGGCGCTGGCCGCCGGTCGTGAGCAGGGCCGAGCCGTGCGTCTATACCTAGAAGCGATCGACGCGAATAAGCCAAAGCGGGGCCGGCAGCGCACCCCGGAAACCATCAAAAAGCGGCTCGACGACATCGAGGCTCGCATTCAATCAGCCGACGCCTTGACCCGGCTCCAGCTCGTGCAGGAACGCATCAATCTCCAGCACGAGCTCTCGACCAAGTCCGAGACCGTCGACTTGAGCGCGATCGAGGCCGACTTCGTAAAGGTCGCCGGCGACTACGGCCGGCGCAAAGGCATCTCCTACGCGGCGTGGCGTGAAGCGGGCGTGGACGCCGCAGTGCTCAAGCAGGCTGGGATCGGGCGCGGGGTCTAGCGGCTTCGAGCAACGATTCGAGCAGCACCCGGCCGTCGGCCGAACCCAGCAGCAAATCGGACGCCCGCTCCGGATGCGGCATCAGCCCGACGACGTTCCCCGCGGCGTTGGCGACACCCGCGATATCTCCCATTGACCCGTTCGGGTTCTCGACGTAGCGGAACACCACCTGCCCGTTGGCCTCGATGGCGCGGAGTGTCTCGGGATCGCAGGTGTAGTTGCCTTCGCCGTGGTTCACGGGGATGCGCAGAACCGCGCCAACCGTCGCCCGGTTGGTGAGGGCCGACGACGCGCTCTCGACGCGCAGCCCGACCGGAGCGCACACGAACTTGTTGCCGGCGTTCTTCTGCAGCGCCCCGGGCAGTAGGCCGGCCTCGGTCAGCACTTGGAAGCCGTTGCAGATGCCGACGACCGGTCCGCCGGCTGCAGCGAACTCGGCGACCGCGCCCATCACTGGAGAGAAGCGGGCGATGGCGCCCGGCCGCAGGTAATCGCCGTGGGCAAATCCCCCCGGGAGCACGATGGCGTCAAAGCCACTCACCGACGCGTCGCCGTGCCACACGAGGTCGGCGGTGCCGCCCACCGCCTCGACGGCCTCGACCACGTCGTACTCGCAGTTCGATCCAGGGAACACGACGACACCAACGCGCGCGGTCACGTCAGCGTGACCTCGACGTCCTCGATCACGGGGTTGGCGAGAAACCGCTCGCACATTTCGTCGACCTCGCGCTGCGCGCCGGCGGCATCGGGTGCGTCGAGCTCGAAGCGAATCATCTTGCCGACGCGCACGCCCTCGACACCGTCGAAGCCGAGCGCCGGAAGGGCGCGTTCGATTGTCTGGCCCTGCGGGTCGGCGATGCCCTCGCGCAAACGCACCTCCACCGCGACGTGGAACTTCACGCTTGGACGCCTGGCCAGTCGGCGAACGCGAGGCCGGTGAGCCGTTCGTAGATCGTTACGTAGCGCTCGCGCGTCGCGTCGACGATCGCCGGCGGCAGCGGCGGAGGCGGCGGCGACTTGTCCCACCCGGTCGCCGCCAACGCATCCCGCACCGGTTGCTTGTCGAAGGACGGCGGGGCCTTCCCCGGCTCCCATTCATCGGCCGGCCAAAAGCGCGACGAGTCCGGCGTCAGCACTTCGTCGCACAGGGCCAGCTCGCCGTCGATCAGTCCCAGTTCGAACTTGGTGTCGGCGATGATGATCCCGCGGGACTCGGCCAGGTCCGCACCTCGCTGATACGCGGCCAGGCAAAGTTCCCGCGCCTTGTGCGCGAGATCGGCGCCGACCAACCCGACCGCGGTGTCGAAGTCGATGTTCTCGTCGTGGCCGACGTCGGCCTTGGTCGACGGCGTGAACACCGGCTCCGGCAAGCGTTCGCTTTGCTTCAGGCCGCCGGGCAGCGCGGCGCCGTGCATGGTGCCCGCCTTCTCGTACTCGGCCCACGCCGATCCCGAGATGTAGCCGCGGACGATGCATTCGACCGGCAGCATCTCGGCCTTGCGAACGAGCATGGCCCGCCCGGCCAGGTCGGCGATCTCAGTGGCGCCGGCGGGGAAGTCGGCCACGTCGATGCTCACGCGGTGATTGGGCGCCAGGTCGCCCAGCCGGTCGAGCCAGAAGGCGGTCATGGCGGTGAGGACCCGGCCCTTGTCGCGGATGGGTTCGTTCAACACGACGTCGAAGACCGAGATGCGGTCCGACGCAACGAACAGCAACTGGTCGTCGCCCGCGTCGTAGATGTCGCGGACCTTGCCCGAGTAAAGAAGCTTCACAGAATCTCTCCAGGGTTGTAGGCGGCTGCAATGGGGTGTCGCGCAACGACAGAGCCGATGCGCGCAACGACGTCATCGACCTGGCTCGGCGCGTTGCCGATGAGCGCCGCCCGATCGGTCAAGGCGTCGTCGAGGGCGGCGCGATCGAGCGGCACCGCCGGATCGCCGGCCAGCCGGCGCAACAGCTCGTCGCCGTCGCCGGCACTCGCCATCGAGTGGGTACGGATGAGCTCGTGGGCTTGCTCGCGCCCGACGCCGGCCTGGACCAGGGTCAGCAAGACCTTGGTGGTCGCGAGGAACGGCAACTGGCGGCGGACCTCGGCTTCCACCGCGTCGGGCTTCAGCGTGAAGCCGTCGACGACCGACAGGAACGTGAGCAGCAGTCCTTCGGCGGCGAAGAACGCATCGGGCAGGGCAACCCGGCGCACGACCGAGCAGCTCACGTCGCCTTCGTTCCACTGATCGCCGGCCAGTTCGGCCACCATCCCGAGGTGGCCACGCAACACGACGGCGAGGCCGTTCACGCGCTCGCTCGATCGCGAGTTCACCTTGTGCGGCATGGCCGAGGACCCGACCTGGCCGGCCTGGAATCCCTCGGTTGCCAGGTCGAGGCCCGCCATCAGTCGGATCGTCGTGCAGAGGCTCGACGGCGCGGCGGCGACTTGCACGAGCGCAGCGACGACGTCGAGGTCCAGCGAGCGCGGGTAGATCTGGCCGACGCTGCCGAGCACTCGCGTGAATCCGAGATGGGCGGCGACCGCCGCCTCGAGCTGCCGCACGCTGTCGGGGTCGCCGAGCAAATCGAGCTGATCCTGCTGGGTGCCGACGGGCCCCTTCAGCCCGCGGAGCGGATACGTGGCGAGCACGGCCTCGAGGCGCTCGTAGGCAAGCAGTAGTTCCTCGGCCGCCGACGCGAACCGCTTGCCCAGCGTGGTCGCCTGGGCCGGCACGTTGTGCGATCGACCAACCATCACGGTGTCGCGAAACTCGACGGCGCGTCCGGCGAGACGGGCGAGGGCAGCAACGGTGCGGTCACGAACCAGCTCGAGCGCACTGCGCACTTGCAGCTGCTCGACGTTCTCAGTGAGATCGCGCGACGTCATCCCCTTGTGGATGTGTTCATGGCCGGCGAGGGCCGAGAACTCTTCGATGCGCGCTTTGACGTCGTGCTTGGTGACCCGCTCACGCGCGTCGATGCTCTCTAGGTCGACCTTTCCGATCACGGCTTCGTAGGCCTCGACGACGCCGTCGGGGACGGCGACGCCCAGCTCGCGCTGGGCGCGTAGCACGGCGAGCCACAGCTGACGCTCGAGGACGATCTTGTGCTCCGCCGACCAGAGGTCGACCATCTCGGCGCTGGCGTAGCGCTGGGCGAGCACGTTCGGAATCACGGCGTTAGCGCGATCCCCCGGCCTTGAACTCGGCCAGCTTGGCCGCCAGCGACGCGTCGCTGATGGCCAGCATCTCGGCGGCGAGAATCCCCGCGTTGGCCGAGCCGTCGATGGCCACCGTGGCGACCGGAATGCCCTTGGGCATCTGCACTGTCGCGTACAACGCGTCGACGCCGTTGATCGCGCCACCTGACAGCGGTACGCCGATCACGGGAAGCGTGGTGTGGGCGGCGACCACGCCGGCGAGGTGCGCAGCCATGCCCGCGCCGCAGATCATCACGCCGAACCCCTCATCACGCGCCGAGCGGGCAAAGTCGGCGACCTCCTCGGGGTTGCGATGGGCGGAGAGAACCCGTTCGTCGACCTCGATCCCGAACCGTCCGAGCATCTCGGCCGCGCCCGCCATCTTGTCCTTGTCGTTGGCCGATCCCATCAAGATCGCAACCTTCACTGCGCTGCCGCCCTTTCCGCGATGTCACTCCGATATTGCATGCCGGGAAACGCGATGCGAGCGATACCGGCATAGGCGCGTTCACGGGCGGCGGCAACGGTAGGACCCTCGCCAACGACGGCGAGAACGCGGCCGCCGCCCGCGGTGACCAACCGTCCGTCGGCGTCACGGGCGGTGCGGGCGTGGAACACGGTCACGCCCTCAATGGCGTCGGCGGCGTCGACGCCGTCGATGGGCGCACCGGTCTGCTCGCTGGCAGCAATCACCGCGACCGCCGCGTCGTCACCCACGCTGACGGCCTGCTGCACCCGGCCGTCCGCCGCTCCCGCCAGCAGCTCAGCCAGATCGCTCCGCAGACGAGGCAGGACGACCTGCGCTTCGGGATCACCGAACCGCACGTTGAACTCGACGAGCTTCGGGCCGTCCTCGGTGAGCATCAGCCCGGCGTAGAGGACCCCGCGGAAGTCGATGTCGCGTTTGCGCAACGCGGTGAGCGTCGGCTCGATGAAGCGGGCCCGGATCTCAAGCTGCTCGATGTCGACACCGGGCACCGGTGAGTACGCCCCCATGCCCCCGGTGTTCGGACCCTCGTCGCCGTCCAGCGCCCGTTTGAAGTCCTGGGCGGCGGGGAGCAGGACCGCGTCGGTCCCGTCGCAGATCGCCAGCACCGACAGCTCGGGCCCGACCATGCCCTCCTCGATCACGACCGTGCGGCCGGCGCCGGCGAAAGTCTCGCCCGCCAGCTTGGCCCGCACGTCGGCTTCGGCCGCGGCGATCGAGTCGGTCACGAGCACGCCCTTGCCCGCGGCCAGCCCGTCGGTCTTCACGATGTAGGGCGGCGGCAGCGAGCGCAGGAACGACAGGGCGCCCTCCGCGTCGGAGAACGACGCGTGACGGGCCGTCGGGATCCCGGCCTCGGCCACGACCTCTTTCATCCACGCCTTCGAACCCTCGAGCCGGGCGCCATCGGCACCGGGACCGAACACCCGCTTCCCCTGGGCGCGCAGCCGGTCGGCCACGCCCTCGACCAACGGCGCTTCGGGGCCGACGACGAACAGGTCACCATCAAGGGCTTCGGGCGAGGTGTCGGTGCTGCCGGGAATCCCGGCATTGCCGGGCGTCACGACGACGTCGGCGGTACGGCGAAGCACGCTGGCAAGCACGTGCTCGCGACCACCGCCGCCTACGACGACGACGCGCACGGCACCTCCCGATCGCCTTGCGGCTGCGCCTCCGGCTCACTCATCTATGCGGCGAAGTGGACGTACTGATCACGACTGGGGCCCACGCCGACGAGCTTGATCGGGACGCCCGCCTGCTCCGCGATGAGCGCGACGAAGTCGCGCGCTTCGACCGGCATGTCACCCGGCTCGGTCGCGGTCGACAGATCAGTGCGCCACCCGGGCAACTCTTCGTAGATCGGCTTCACCTTGTGAAGAACTGACTGGTGATACGGCAGGTGGTCGTAGCGGCGGCCGTCGAGCTCGTAAGCCACACACACCTTGACGGTGTCGAATTCCTCGAGCTTGTCGATCTTGGTCAGCGCGATCTCGCTGAGGGAGTTGAGGCGGACGGCGTGACGCATCATGACCGCGTCGAACCAACCCACGCGCCGGCGGCGACCGGTGACGGTGCCGTACTCGCGCGCCCGCTCGATGAGCGCGTCGGCCTCGGGTCCGATCAGTTCGGTCGGGAACGGCCCGGCGCCGACTCGCGTGATGTAACCCTTCGCGATCCCGATCACGCGGTCGATGTCCCGTGGACCGATCCCGGCGCCCACGCACGCGCCGCCGGCCACCGGGTTGGACGACGTCACGAACGGATACGTCCCGTGATCGAGGTCGAGGAACGTGGCCTGGGCGCCCTCGAGTAACACGTTCTGCCCGGCGTCGAGGGCCTCGTGGACCAGCCCCACCGTGTCGGCGATCATCGGCTCGATCCGCGGCGCGTACTCGTCGAGGTAGCGCGCCGCGATGTCATCGGCGGAGAGCGGCAGGCGGTTGTACACCTTGGCGAGGATGGCGTTCTTCTCGCGCAGCACGACTTCGAGCTTCTCGCGGAAGATCTTGCCGTCGAGGAGGTCCTGCACGCGCAACCCGATCCGGGCGGCCTTGTCCGCGTAGGCCGGTCCGATCCCGCCCAGGGTGGTGCCGAGCTTGTTCTTGCCCAGGTAGCGCTCGGTCACGCGGTCGAGCTCCTGGTGGTACGGCATCACGAGGTGGGCGTTGCCGCTGACGCGTAGGCGGGTGCAGCCGACACCCCGCTTCTCGAGCATGTCGATTTCGCTGAGCAGGGTCTTGGGGTCGACGACGACGCCGTTGCCGATCACGGGCGTGATGTGATCATAGAAAACGCCGCTTGGAATGAGCTGGAGAGCGAAGGTCTCACCGTCGATAACGATGGTGTGGCCGGCGTTGTGGCCGCCCTGGTAGCGCACAACCATCGCCATCTCCTTGGCGATCAGGTCGGTGAGCTTCCCCTTGCCCTCGTCACCCCATTGCGTACCGACAACGACAGTGGCGGGCACGTGTTGACAGCTTAGTAGACCCGGCCGAAGGCTCCTCGTGAAATGCCCGGCGCCGCGGGTGATGACATCCTGTCTGCCGTGGCCGACGTCGTCGATTCCCAGGTCCCGGGCGCAGGCGTCCGCGTCCCGGTGTTCGACGGCGTACGCGGGGTCGCGATCCTGGCCGTCATCGTGTACCACTCACTCGAGGTGTACGGCACGCCGGCCGACCGGTTCGTCAGCCATTTCACCAGCGCCGGGTGGCTGGGCGTCGACCTGTTCTTCGTGCTCTCAGGCTTCCTGATCACCGGCATCCTGCTGGACACCAAGGGCGAAGGCGGCTTCTTCCGCAACTTCTACGCCCGGCGCACGCTGCGGATATTTCCGCTCTTCTACGCCACCGTGTTCGTCATGGCCTTCGCCCTGCCGATCATCCACTCGCTCGGCCCGATGACGAGTGGCTCCAGCAGCGACACGTTCGACCGGTTGTGGCGCAACCAACTCTGGCTGTGGACCTACACCCACAACTTCCTCCAGGCGCGCGGACCGCACAACCTGCCGGGCCTGGGCCATCTCTGGTCGCTTGCGGTCGAGGAGCAGTTCTATCTGCTGTGGCCGCTGGTGGTCTTCGTCACGCCCCGGCGCCGCATCCTCGCGGTCGCGCTGGGCACGAGCCTGGCCGTCATCATCCTGCGCGGCGCCCTAGCCGCCGCGGGGGTCGACGCATGGTCGCTCCGCCAGTGGACGTTCACCCGCGCCGACGCCCTACTGCTCGGCGGGGCGGCGGCCATCATCATCCGCACGCCCGCAGTTTGGGCCCGGGTTCGGCGGTGGGTCACACCCGTCTTCTTGACGGCGATGGGCGTACTCGTGGTGTTCGTTGCCGTTCGAGGCTCGATGCTCCTCGACTCGGAATTCAGCGCGGAGTTTGTGTACCCCATTGCCGCGATCGGCTTCGCCGCGCTGATGCTGCGGCTCTGCGACAGCGAGCCGAGCCGCCTGCTCAGCGCAAGGTGGCTGCGGACGATCGGCTTTTACAGCTACGCCATGTACGTCTTCCACTGGCCGATCTCGCGGGCATTCCCAACCGTGTGGCGCCGCACTGGCGTCGAGGACGCGCTGACGGTCGCCGGCAGTCGCATCCCGCTCGGGCTCGTCAACCTGGTCGCGGTGACGCTGCTGTCGTTGGTTTGCGCGGTGATCTCGTGGTACGTCTGGGAACGCCGCTGGCTCGCGCTCAAGACGCGGTTCAGCTACCGCGACGTCAAGGCCGCGACGGGCTGAGTTCGGCGGGCGGTGCCGACGACCCGGCTACTTCGCGCGTCGATGCTCGCACATTGGCGGCGGTCCCGGCGATGCTCCAATAGTTGAGCGCCGAGATCGACACAACCCACGTGTGCTGAAAGAAGCCGGCGAAGGCCAGCGCTATTCCTGCGGCCATCGCGCCTAGGGCGATGGCCCCGGATATTCCTGGCAACGTCGCCAGTCGGCGCAGCGTCAACAACAGCGTGAGCAGTAGGGCGACGTACAACGCGAGCGAGATCAGCCCCGTCTCGTTGGCGATCTGCAGGTAGGCGTTGTGCTCCACGAGCCGCGACCCAACGTCATAGCGCGTCCCGACGCCCGCCGACGTGCCCACACCGATACCCATCGGATAGTTGATCGCCCGCGACCACCCGCCCTTGGTCGTGTCCTCGTGCACCTGCGCCGACCCGTCATCGTCATGGAAGAACCGCTCGATCGCGCCGGACGCGGCGGCGACAGGAACGAGCAGAATGACGATCGTCCCCGCAGCGATCGCCAGCTTGACCCGGCCCGGGCTATCGCCCCTGAGGCGACGCGAGAGCGCCGGCCCCACCGAGAGGGCGGCGGCGCCGGCGACGATCATCCCGAGCTCGGCGGCGCGCGTGTTCGTCGCGATGATTGCCAACGCGAGGACGCCGACGCCGATATACGCAGTGGTTGAGCGTCGGCGCGCCCTGGCGATGAGCGCGGCGGCAAGCGAGAACGCGACCAGCATGTACAGCCCGGCTTCGAGGCCGGAATACAGAAGCGACCCGGGCCGCGTCACCAGTTCGGTGCCGATCATCGACCGCAACCTGATGTCGCGGGTCAGCGGTGCGCCGAACATGACGTGCTGGTAGTTGGCGACGCCCAGCGTGTTGATCGCAAAGTTGTTCCAGCCCGACGAGTCGAGCCACTCGTACACCGCGATGCCGCCGAAGATCAGCCCGGACTTGAGCGCGGCGTTGGCGACTCGCTGCTGGATGCGCGCGTCGATGGGGATGTGACGGGCGGCGAACATCACGACGATGAACAGTGCGTTGGCCCGCCAGCCCTGTGTGCGCACATCCCACGCGCGGGGCGCGTACTGCCCGGCGATCGCGGGGACGAGCACGTACAACGTCACTAAGCCGACGAACGCAATGGCCAGCCAGTCGAGCCGGTCGAAGCGATGGCCCTCCTTCCGGATCGTCTCGAGCGCGGTGACGAGCAGGGCGAACACGATCAGTTCTTTGACGCTGGCGAGCGGTCGTACGATCTCGACGGGAACGCCGTGTTTGAGGGCGAACGCCAATACCGGTTGCTGAAAGATGAGGATCGGCGTCAGGGAAACCAGCGCAAAACTGGCGTAGCTGCGAACGACCAGAAGCGCGCCCAGGCCGACGATGCCCATGGCAACGTCTTTCAGCATGTTCTCGCTGACGCGGGGGACGGCGTACCACACGAGCACCGGCACCCCGTAGAGCAGCCAGGGCGGGAACCGCCACGACGAGAAATCGAGCACGTGATCGAGGGTGGGCCGCCGCCACCGAGCACCGCGCGTCACGACCGCCACGCCCAGATGTTACGTGTCCCAATATCCTGTGACGGTGGCGAGGCTCTGGCGTCGCGGCGTCGCCGCACTCAATTACGAATTACCCCCGAAAACCATCGAATACCAGACATACCTGCCGGCCAAGCTGCTGCGGGACGCCGGGTTCGATGTCCACATCGTCTCCCGAGCCCGCCCGCGGGGCCATCACATGGTCGAGGGCGTGACGTGCTGGATCGAGCCGAGCACGTCGAATGTCGTTCGCCGGCTGGCGCAACTCCGGGCCGAATTCGTCTACTGCGAAGCGACCGCCTACGGGGTGCTGTTCGGGAAGGCGGGTCGGCGGACCTGGCACCGCAATCCGCCGCTCGCGAGTCACCCGGCCTCCAGGGCCCTGCAACGACGAGCGATCCGTTGGTTCGACGCGGTGACGATCACGAATCCGGCGGAACTCAACGCGTGGCACCTCAGGCCGCGCCAGATCGTCGACCTGTCCTATCCGGTGGACCTCAAGTTCTGGCGCACCGCGACCGATCGCGATCCGGACTTCTGGTCGCAGCGCGGCCTACCGGTCCCCCGGGGGCCGGTCATCGTGTGCGTCGCCGGGCTCGTCCGGTTGAAGCGGCAAGTGGAGCTGGCCGACGCGCTGGCGCCCCTCCTCCGGGCGCGGCCCGATGCCTCGCTCGTGTTCGTCGGCCACCCGTTCGACCGCGCCGTGCACGACGAGCTAATCGCTCGCCGGGCGGCCAACGGTGTTGCCGACCAGGTGATCCTCACCGGCGCTCTCACCCATGACGGCGTCCGCCAAGTGCTGGCGTGGTCCACCGTCTCGGTGATTCACAGCGAGGCGGAGACGCAGTGCATGGCGATCTACGAGTCACTCGCCAGCGGAGTTCCCGTGATCATGTCGCCGATCCCACAGCTGCAATCGCAGTTCCCGACGCTGCCGGCGCCCACGTCGGACGCCGAGTTGCGCGACGCGGTCGCCCGCCTCATCGACGACCCCGGCGCCGTCGACTACCAACTCGGGACCACGGCCGAGCGGGTCGAGTGGGCCGACCGCGACCGCCACGACCAGAACTTTCGCGAGACCATCGAACGGCTCCTCGGCCGCACGGTGTTTTGAGAGCGGTCGTCCAGCGCGTCCGCGGGGCCGAGGTACGCGTCGACGACGCGATCGTCGGCGCCATCGACGGCGTCGGCTTGTGCGTCCTCGTGGGCGTCGGGCGGGATGACACCAAGGTCGAGGCGGCGGCCATTGCCGACAAGCTGTGGCGCGTCCGGATCTTCGACGACGAGGACGGGCGCATGAACCTGGCCGCTGCCGACCTCGACGCGCCCGTGCTCCTCATCAGCCAGTTCACGCTCTACGGCGACACGTCACGCGGCCGACGACCATCCTGGGCGGCGGCGGCCGCGGCGGACCACGCGGCGGCGCTCATCGATGAACTGACTTCCGAACTGCGCGCCCTCGGGGCCGAGGTGGCGACCGGGCGGTTCGGCGCCGACATGCAGGTGGCGCTGACCAACGACGGCCCGGTCACACTGCTGTTGGACGTCTAAGCGGGCCGGTAGGCCTCGACCTCGAGACAGAGATCGGGCACGAACGGTTCCCACCCGTCGCGGTGGTCGCACGGCAGCCGACCCGAGACGTCGGCGACCCGTTCGAAGCCGACGTCCTCCAACACCTTCACCAGCGACGCCGGGGTGAACAACAGCGTGTGATCGGGCGCGCCCGTGAGGTCCTCAGGCCGCCGGCAATCGCCCGGCGCGTGGCCGTACCCGTACACCGCGCTCAACGCCGCCCAGTACGCGGGCTCCTCGAGGGTCGAGCCCGCCAGGGCGCGGCCGAGCGCCGCCGCGTTGGGCGTATGCAGGTAGAGCACGCCGCCGGGCTCCAGAAGATCCATCCACGACCGCAACGTCGCCCGCAGTGCCGGCCCTGGAATGTGCTCGACGCAGTGGACCGCCAACACCTCCTCCGCCCATCCGGCCGGCAACGCTCGTGTCGAGAACAGGTCGAGCTGCGGCACCCGCGGGTTGATGTCGACGTGCACATAGCCAGGCTTGGGTGCGAACCCGGGTCCGATCTCGATGCGGCGCCCGTCCCCTGGAAGCCGCAATCGGAGTCGCTGTTGCCACGTCGTCGGGACCACCCGGAGCCACCAGGCCCCCGATCGCCGGTATGCCGCGCTGCGCAGGAGGACGCCGGGTGTACGCGCCGTGCGGTAGGCCACGTCGCGCCCTCGGCGGGCCGCGTTCCGAAGCCTGGCCTTCACGCCGATGCCCGCGACTGGTGGGCGACCGGACCGCCGCGCAGCACCGCCAATGCAAGATCCTTGGCCAGCGCTTGCGGGCCGAGCCGACCGCGGCGGCGCGGTGCGTACAGCCCACCGGCCGAGGCCGAGGCCACGGCGCGCAGCATGCCGAGCCGCCCGGTTGCCCGGTACACGCTCATCCGCCGGTCAACCGACGCCGCGTACCGGCGATACCAACTCGCGGCGCGACGCAACTCGTCGCCGTCGCCCTGTCGTCTGGCCATCGCATCAAGGTACGACGCGCGGAACTCGGCGACTTCCGGCGCGCCAATCAGGGCGCCGTGATGCTGCATGGCCTGGTCGGCCACGCCCGGCTGGCGAGCGGCGCCGGTGGTGTTGGAGTCGTGCGCGCGGTAGAGCGCCAACGGCCGTCGTATCCATCGCACGGTGCCGCTGCAGCTCGCCGCGAAATACACAAACTCGTCGTGCGACGTCCGCAGCCCGTGGAAGCTCTCGGGCCGCTCGGCCGGGTCGAACTCGTCGAGAAGCCGGCGCCGGAACACTTCGCGGAAGCCGTACGGAACGAGGAAGGGGTGACCGCTGCGCTTGCGGTACGACCGCCGCAGCGCGCCGGGCAGCCGGTCGAGCTCGGTGCCGGCGCTGTCGATCCTTCGGGCCCCGTGCACGACGAGCACGACGTCAGGTTTGCGGAACGCCGCGGCACACCGCTCGAGTTTCTCGGGCAGCCACACGTCGTCCTGGTCGCACCAGGCGACGAGGTCGGCCTGGGCCCGGCCGGCAATGGCGAAGAAGTTGTCAGCGAAGCCGAGGCGGGTCGGGTTCCTCGTGACCGTGACCGCAATCGGTGACCGGTCGGCGAACTCATCGACGATGTCGAGCGTTGCGTCGGTCGAGCCGTCGTCACCGATGAGGATCTCCGACGGCGGCACTGTCTGAGCTGTCAGCGACGCGAGCTGCTCGCGTAAGAAGCGCTCGCCGTTGAACGTCGCGAGTGCGACCGCAACGGTGGGGGTCGCCGGCACGCGTGCATCATGGCGCGTCGGTCAGGCGCAGGTCGTCAGCGTCGTCGGCCCAGATCGGCTCACCGTCGCCGCCTTCTGTTTCGTGGCCCAAATGGTCAGGCCGGTTCGCAGTTCTTGCTCGTCGTTGGGCGTGTCCATCACGAACGCGACGCGTACGCAGGTGCGGTCACCGTCCGACCACGCGACGTAGCGGTCGCCGCCCCAACCGGCGGCGTCCCGGCCGGCTTGATCGTTCGGCAAGACGGTCCCGAGCAACAGCTTCAACACCAACTCGCCCATGACGCCCTTGTCGATCTGGGCGGCGTCGGCGGTCGGGTCGGGCACCGGCTTCGGGCCTTCGCCGGCGATGAACCGCTCAGGATGCATCACCTGCTCGGTGGTGGTCGGCGGCCGGCGGAACGCGTCGTCGAGCCGGCCCTGCCCGCTCCGCAACAACGCGCTCACGAGCGGTGGGCCGTCGGCGTACGGAAACACGAGGAGCTGCGACAAGATCGGCGGGATGTCCTTGGAGTTGATGCGCTGCGCGGCGACGCGCTCCTCCGCCGCTTCTTGGCGCTGCTCACTCCGCGTCATCGTGTTGCGGTACGCCTCCTCCACCCGCAGCGCGTCGCCCTCGGCGATGGCCGAGAACGCGATATCGACCTCGTCGTCGCGGTCCTTGAATTCCGGGTGCTCGATGTGGAAGGTCTGATCCTGGAGGGCGTGGGTGATCTCGTGGGCAAGGGTGGTGCGCACGAGCGGCGTCACCTTTGAACCGCGCACAACCAGTTCCGTGGTCTTGGGGTCGTAGAAGCCGACGATCGCCGCGCCCAGTAGCTCGTTCCGGGCCTTGATGAGGTCGACGCCCGGCTTCAACAGACCCAGGGCGCGCAGCTCCGCACCCGTCCGCAACAACTCGGCGTCGTCCTGTTTCGACAGCTCGACGACGCGCGCCGAGAAGGCGGCGTCGGCGAGGAGCGCGACCTTGATGGGCTGGCTGAACTTGAGGCCGCGGTGGTCCTCGACGAACCCTTGCAACTCGTGCACGAGCGCGCCGATGTCCGGCGCCGACGTGGTGTTCGTCGGCGCGGCCGTCGTCGTCGACGCCGCGCTGGTCGCGACGGTCCGCGCCGGCGCACTTGCGTCGTCGTCCACGGTGACGGCGCCGACGACACCGACGACAAGCAGAAGGCCTATGCAGGCAGCCAGGACGCGGGTCACAGGTCGCATACTTCAGCACGTCGGCGGCGTCGGTCCGTCGCGGGTCGAGCGAGTACGTTGTCGGCCCGTGCCACCCGCCGGAGCCCGACTTCTCAAGGGCACACGGCTGGAGCCACTCGCCCGCCGCCTTTGGCGGCTGATCGGGGGCCGCCAAGTTCCCGAAGACCGTAATGCGCGCTACAACCGCCTCACCCTCGACGTCATGCGACGCGTCATCACGCCGACGTCGGACTGCGTCGACGTGGGCTGCCATACCGGCCTCATCCTCAGGGAGATCGTGCAGCTCGCGCCGCAAGGAACGCACTGGGCTTTCGAGCCGCTGCCCGACTGTGCGGCTGGCTTGCGAGCGGAATTTCCCAGCGTCGCCATCCACGAGATGGCCCTCGGCGACACCGACGGCACCGCAGAGTTCCGGTACGTACCGGCGGCGCCCGAAAACAGCAGCTTCATGCGGCGCCCGTATGACCCGCCGGTGGTGGACGACTATGTGCCGCTGACCGTGAAAGTGGGCCGGCTCGACGACGTATTGGGCCCCGACGCCCGGATCGACTTCCTCAAGGTCGACGTCGAGGGGGGCGAGCTCGCGGTGTTCCGGGGCGCCCACGACACGCTGCGGCGCAGCCATCCCGTCGTTGCGTTCGAGATGGGCTGGGACCCGGAAAACGTGCACGAAGTCCTGGCCGCGGCCGGGCTCCGCATCTCACTGCTCGACGCGTGGCTGGACGGGCGCCCGCCACTGAGTCGCGACGAGTTCCTGGACGAGTCGTTGAGCGGGCGGAACTACTTCTTCCTGGCCCACCCGCCGGCGACTACTTAAGGGCGATGTCGTCGCCGGCGACGTCGACGGTCACCGTCGAGCCGTCGGGGTAGCGGCCTTCGAGCAGAGCCAGGGCGAGGACGTCCCCGATCTCCTTCTGAATGAGGCGCTTGAGCGGGCGAGCGCCGTAGTCGGGGTCGTAGCCGCGTCGCGCCAACCACTGGGTCGCCTCGTCGGTGACGTCGAGCGCCAGGCCGCGCTGGGCCACGCGGTCGCGAAGGTGCTCGAGCTGGATGCCGACGATGTGGCCGATGTCGTCCTCGGTGAGCGCGCGGAACCGCACGATCTCATCGATGCGGTTGACGAACTCGGGCTTGAAGAAGTCCCGCGGTTCACCCGGCAGGTTCGACGTCATCACCAACACCGCGTTGGTGAAGTCGACCGTGCGCCCCTGGCCATCGGTCAGGCGGCCGTCGTCGAGCACCTGCAGCAGCACGTTGAAGACGTCGGGGTGGGCCTTCTCGATCTCGTCGAGCAGCACGAGCGAGTACGGGCGCCGGCGCACGGCTTCGGTGAGTTGACCGCCCTCGTCGTAGCCGACATAGCCAGGCGGCGCGCCGATGAGGCGGGCCACCGTGTGCTTCTCCTGGTACTCCCCCATGTCGATGCGCACCATGGCTCGCTCGTCGTCGAACAGGAACTCGGCCAGGGCGCGGGCCAGCTCGGTCTTGCCCACACCCGTCGGTCCGAGGAACAGGAACGATCCGATCGGCTGGTTGGGATCGGAGAGACCGGCCCGGCTGCGCCGGATGGCGTTGGCGACGGCGGCCACCGCTTCGTCCTGACCGACGACACGCTCGTGCAACACCTCCTCGAGGCGGACGAGCTTGGCTACCTCGCCTTCGAGGAGGCGGGTGACGGGCACGCCGGTCCACTTGCTCACGACCTCGGCCACGTCCTCGGGCTCGACCTCTTCCTTCAGCATCTTCTGCACGGCCTGCAACTCGGCCAGGGCCGCGGTGGCCTCCTCGACCTTGCGTTCGAGTTCGGGGATCTGGCCGTAACGAATCTCGGCCGCCTTCTCGAGGTCGGCCTCGCGGTCAACGGCGCTGCGCCGCGCCTCGAGTTCCTCCTTGAGTTGGCGGATCTCGGCGATGGCGTTCTTTTCCGCCTGCCAGTGCGCCTTCATGGCATCGGACTGCTCGCGCAGGTTGGCCAGCTCTTCCTCGAGCCGGGCCAGTCGCTCGCGTGACACCTCGTCGGTTTCCTTGGCCAGCGCGACGCGCTCGATCTCGAGCTGGCGCATCCGGCGCTCGACGACGTCGATCTCGGTCGGCATCGAGTCGATCTCGATCCGCAGGCGCGACGCCGCCTCGTCGATGAGGTCGATGGCCTTGTCGGGCAGGAAGCGGCCGGTGAGGTAGCGGTCGGACAACACCGCCGCACCGACGAGCGCGGCGTCCTGGATACGGACGCCGTGGTGCACCTCGTAGCGCTCCTTGAGCCCACGCAGGATGGCGATGGTGTCCTCCACCGACGGCTGATCCACCATCACCGGCTGGAAGCGGCGCTCCAACGCCGCGTCCTTCTCGATGTGCTTGCGGTACTCATCGAGCGTGGTGGCGCCGACCATGCGGAGCTCGCCGCGCGCCAGCATCGGCTTGATCATGTTGCCGGCGTCCATCGAACCTTCGGCCGCGCCGGCGCCCACGATCGTGTGGAGCTCGTCAACGAACGTGATCACCTCGCCGGCCGAGTCGACGATCTCCTTGAGCACCGCCTTGAGGCGCTCCTCGAACTCGCCCCGGTACTTCGAGCCGGCCACCATGGCGCCGAGGTCGAGGGAGATCAGCCGCTTGTTCTTGAGCCCCTCGGGGATGTCGCCCTCGACGATGCGGCTGGCCAGGCCCTCGACAATGGCCGTCTTGCCGACGCCTGGCTCGCCGATGAGCACCGGGTTGTTCTTGGTGCGGCGCGACAGCACCTGGATGACGCGGCGGATCTCCTCGTCGCGGCCGATAACGGGATCGAGTTTGCCCAGGCGCGCCGCCTCGGTGAGATCGCGCCCGTACTTTTCCAGCGCTTGGTACGCGTCCTCGGGGTTCGGCGACGTGACGCGATGGCTACCTCGCACGTCCTTGAGTGCGGCGAGGAGCGCGTCACGATCGACGCCCAGGCGGTCGCCCATAGCCAGGGCCAGGTGCTCGATCGACACGTACTCGTCGCCGAGTTCCGCCCGCTCGTGGTCGCCACGCTCGATCGCGTCGCGGAGGTCACGGCTCAGCTGCGGGTCGGCGCCGCCGTAGGCACGGGGCAGCTTCTCGAGCTCGCCCTCGAGCTTGTTGCGGAGCGACAGCGGGGCCACCCCGAGCTTCTGGAGCACGGGCAGGAACGCGGTGCCCTCCTGCCCCGCCATCGTCAGCAGCAAGTGGGCGGGGATGACCTCGGGATGGCTCTTGGCTCGCGCCAAGTCGATGGCGCCCTGGAACGCCTCCTGCACCTTCTGTGTCCACTTGTTCGGATCCAGCGCCATGCCACTCCAAGGATGTAGAAAAGTTGATAGCTAGTTTATCAACTCTCGGACCTGGTCGGATGTTCCGCAGGCACGACGCTCTTCCGCAACCGGCGGAGCAGGGGTGCCTCGACCCACTCGTGGACGTACAGGGCCACCACACACACGCCCGCCGCGGTGGCCGCGCCGAATACGAGCAGCGCCGGGTACGACGCGGGCCCGATGCGCTTGTAGAGCTCGAAGGCGGCGGTGATGAGGCTGAAGTGCACGAGGTAAAGCGCGTACGACGCATCCCCGAGCCGAACGACGATTGACGGCGGCGAGCCCACGCCTCGCCGGTCGAGGGCGGCGGCGCCGAGCACCATCGCCGCAATCGGCAGGGCAAAGAGCGGCACCGGGTCGCCGTTGAACGGGCGGAACCCGCTGTCGATCCCGAGCTTCAAACACAAGCCCAGGGTCACCACCAGTCCGGCCCACATCAGGGCGCGGGGCGAGGGCAGGCTCCGCCGGGCAACCAGCCAGGCCACGCCGCAGCCGATGAGGAACTCGAGGTTGCGGTCGGACAGCAGCACGGTGAAGAGGGGTGTGACCGGCGGGTGCCACACGCCGGTCGCCCGCAACACGGCCACGCCGGCCGCCGAACCCAGCCATGCCGTCCAGGCGAGGATCGCCGGCCACCGGGGCCACCAGATGAGCAGGAGGAACATGGCGTAAAACACCAGCTCGTAGGTCAGCGTCCAGCCCACATTGACGATCGGGAAGATCGCCGGATCCTTCTGCGGGAACAAGACGATCGACTTGAGGATGACCGAGAGATCGCGCTTGGTGGCGTCGCCGTAGCCCGTGGCATAGACCGCCAGCCCGAGCGCGGTCGCGATCCAATACAGCGGGAAGATCCGCACGACCCGCTTCGACGCATACCGCCACGTCTCGCTCCGGTGGCCGATGTCGACCCGGTGGACCGAGAAGATGATGAACCCGCTCAGAACGAAGAACACGTCGATCCCGATGTTCCCGAAGTCGAGCGAATTCGAGGCGTAGGTCCGACCCAGCACAAAGTAGGAACGATTGGCGACGTGGTAGGCGACGACCATGCCGGCCGCCAGCGTGCGCAGCGCCTGGATCCGTAGGTACTTCGGCGGTGCGGCGGTCGCGGTCGGGCTAGCCGCCGGCTCGCTCACCTGAGACGCCGGGCGGGCCGGCGCGGCGTCAGCGGGAGACCGTACCGACCGCGGGACGGGCCCGGACCCACCCCGACGCGCAGCCGAACCACCGAACCGTGGTCCAGAAGAGCAGCAGGCGAGGGTGACGGAGCAGGCTCGAGAAGCTGGGCGGACGCTTCGGCAGCGATTGGCCGAACGGCTGGAACATCGGACCACCCTTGGCGATGATCTCGTAGCCCGCGGCGTGAACGAGGCGGCGGTGACCCGCCATGTTCGGCGTCCACCACCGTGAGAGGTCGTCGCCGTCCCATAGCTGGCCGAGCGGCACCTTACGCGACACCGCTGACAACAGGAGCGAGATCGCCTCGAACGAGAGCAACTCGCCGTCGGGCTTGAGCACGGTGCGGATCGCCTTGAGCGCTCGTCCGGGGTCGCCCAGGTGCAGCAACACGCTGCCGATGAACACGTAGTCGAACCGGCCCAGCGCCTCGGGGTTGATGTCGTACAGGTTCATGTCGACCCGCTTGACGTTCGAGAACCCGAGGGCTTCACGTACAAGCGCGAAGCGGGCCGCCGCGTCCCCCGTGCCCTTCTTGAGGTCGTCTTCGGCGTGGATCCCTTGCCAGTCCTTCTGGCTCGGGTCATCGAGGTCGAGGCTGACGACCTCGTCGGCGCCCCGGCGCGCCATCTCGAAGGCCCAGAAGCCGTCGGCCGACGCGGCGTCGAGGCAGCGCTTGCCCACAAGCGACCCCGGCATCGGGACCTTCTGGGACACCTCCCGCAGGTCGTAGAACCCCTTGGTCACCACCCCGTCCGGCAATTCGAACGTGTGGTACCAGGGGCTGAGCGTTTCAACCCGCGTCGCGATGTCGGTCACCCGTCTACAACGGCAAACGAGTACGCGTTCTCGCGTTGTGCGGCAAAGAGCAACAGCGAACGCACTCGCGACGACCGAGGTGCGCCAGCGTGGCGGGGGTTGGGGGTCCCCCGCCACAATGCGGCGGGTGGTCCCCGGAGGCCGAAGGCCGTAGGGGCCGGGGCCCGCCGCCATAGACACAGACGCGAAGGAGGGGTGGCCTTGCGGCCACCCCTCCTTCAGGTATCCAGTTTTTCGGCTGGTTAGGCCGTCACCTGGCCCTTCTTCCGGAGCAGTGCACCAAGAGCGATCAGCGCAACACCCAGCAGAGCCAGGACGTTGAGCGGAGCACCCGTACGGGGCAGAGCCTTGCCGGGAACACCCGGCTGACCCGGAACAGCTTCCTTGTTGAAGCAATCAGGAAGCGGAGGCAGCGGCGGGACAGGGCAGTCCAGAGGACCGTTGATTCCCTGGCAGATAGCCGTTGCCGCCATGTTGCCAATGGCCGTGGCATTACCGGTGACGGTGGTTGCCGAGCCAGTTGACGTGTTGTCAGCCGTGCCGTTGTTGAAGGCGAGGCCTCCACGACGACCCAGGCGCTGACGGTTGAGGGCCAGGTTGGCGGAGTCGTTGCCGGTGGTTACGTTCCCACCGGACGTCGCCGTCGCGTCGCCCGTGTTGATCAAGGTTGCATCCGGATCAAAGAACAGCGACCCGAACTGACCGAGCTCAACGTTGCCACCCTGCTTGATAGCCGTAGCGGTGCGGTTACCAACGGCGCACGAGCAACCAGTCTTGATGCTCGCTGAACCGTAGGAATTGTTGACCGCCCGACCGTCATTGGTGGACAGGTTGTTGACACGTGCCGTGCCCCTGCTGCCGAGGGTGCAGAAGTTCGCACCGATCAGCTGGCAATTAATGCCCAGGTTGCGGCTCGCGTTGCCGGTAGCAAGGTTGTTACCGGAGATCGCGTTCGCAATACCGCGATTGACAAGCGTTGCCGTCGGGTCGAAGAAGGCCATACCACCGAAGCCCTTGATGTTCAGGCCGAGGGTCTGGCTGATCGACGTCGTGGCGGTGTTACCCAATGCATGGGTGCTACCTGTGTCAATCGAAGCATCGCCGTTGCTGTTGTTCACAGCTTCGCCGAAGTTGGCATTGATAACGCGATTGCCGCGGCTGCCATTGCCGCCGGCGCGACCACGTCCACCGTTAAGAACACACGGACCGGACGAGATCACCTGGCAGTTGAACGCCAGGTTGGCAGAGCCATTACCGACTGCGAGGTTGTTGCCGCTAACCGCACGGGCCACACCACGGTTGCGAACGGTTGCGATGGGATCGTAGATAACGAAACCAGAGCCACCGATCGTGCTGTTGAGGGCCTGTGCGACAGATGTCGAGGATTCGCTCCCCGAGGCGGTGGAGTCACCAGTGACGACCTTGGCTGAACCATTGCTCGTGTTCGTGGCCGAACCGAAGTTCGAAGCCACGTTCGTCGAGCGACCTGAAGCACCGCGCCCGCCGCGACCGGAGCCGAAGCAAGGAGCGTTGAACAGCTCTTGGCAGTTGATCGTCAAGTTGGCGGAGCCATTGCCGATGGCGGCATTGCCACCAGAGCCGGCGAAGCCCACGCCACGGTTGAGGACCCCAGCGCGCGGATCGAAGATCACGAAGCCGGAGCCTCCGATATTCGAGTTCACGCCCTGAGCAATCGACGTCGCGGACTTGTTGCCGGACGCCGTGGAGTTGCCGGTCATGATGCTGGCTGAACCGTTCGAGGTGTTAGTCGCCTGTCCGAAGTTCGCCGGAACCGTGGTGCGTGCACCGCGACGACCGTTGCCAGCTGAGGCCCCACGACCGCGCCCAACACAGGGAGCGGACGAGATGACCTGGCAGTTGACAGGGAGGTTGCGTGAAGCGTTGCCCGTAGCGACATTGCCGCCCGAGACAGCGCGTGCGTCACCGCGATTGATCACGATGGCCACCGGCGTTGCGATGACGAAGCCCGTACCGCCGAAGCTGGCGGACGTCGTCTGAACGACGGTGTCGTTGCTCGTGTTGCCAGTCGCAGTGGAGTTACCGGTCTTGACGCCGGCCCATCCACCACTGTTGTTTGTCGCTGCACCGAAATTGGCAACGACGTTGTTGTTGCCACCACCGCCGGCACCGCCGCCGGTGGCACGAGCCGACCCATTGAAACACGCATTGGCGTTAATGAGTTGGCAGTTCACAGCGAGGTTGCGCGAGTTATTACCCGTGACACGGTTGTCACCGGAGATAGCTGCTGCGCGTCCCACGTTGTTGATAGTTGCCCTTTGGTTAGAAATCACGAAACCGCTTCCGGTCATCGCGATGTTCACTTGCTGGGTGATATTGGTAGACGAGTTGTTTCCGCTGGCGGTGCTGTTGCCGGTGATAACCGACGCAGAACCATCAGAGTTGTTGGAAACAGGAGCATCGTTGGTACGAATGCTCGGCGGACCGCGAGCGCCCAGGCGCTGGCCGTTAACTGCAAGGTTTGCGGAATTGTTCCCGATGCCGACGTTGCCGCCCGAACGTGCTACTGCAATTCCACGGTTGTTCACCGTGGCGTTCGAGTCGACGACGGCGATACCACCGAGGCTTCCGCCCACGCTGCCGTTCACGATTTGGGAAACCGAAGTCGACGATGTTGATCCAGTGGCCGTCGAATCACCCGTATCAATGAGTGAGTTTCCGCCCGACGCGTTAGCCGTCGCAGCAGAATTGTTGTTGATGGCCCCCGGTCGACGACCAAGGTCCTGACCGTTGACGGCGAGGTTGCGGGAGTTGTTGCCAATTCCCGTGTTATCGCCGCTGATCGCAGTGGCTCGGCCGACATTGTCGACGTTCGCGTCCTGCGTCACGATCAGAATCCCGCCCAACGATCCCGTGGCGTTCGCATTGATGTTCTGATTCAACGACGTTGACGAACTGTTGCCCGTCGCGGTCGCGTCACCAGTCGTCGTTGACGAAGTGCCGCTGGAATTGTTGGTAGCCGTGCCCTGGTTGGTATTCACACCGGAACCGCCCGGGCTGTTCTGCCCGTTGACTGCGAGGTTCTTGCTGCCGTTGCCGACAGTCGTGTTGTCCCCGCTGATAGCAGTGGCCGTGCCCTTGTTGCGGACAGTGCCTTCCTGCTCGACGATGGTGATCGTGCCACCAGTGCCAGACACGGTTGTCGGGCTTGCGCTCGACGTGTTGCCCGTGGCAGTGGCGTTACCGGTACCAGTACCGGCTGAACCATTGCTGGAGCTTCCCGTGTTACCTGAGGTGCTCGATTGCGCGTAGGCCTTCCCCGTGTTGAGGAAGAGCAATGCCATCATCGCAACCGCTGCAAGCAGCAGTCCGTATGCGACATTCCTACGCGTATTCATCCGAAATTCGCTCGTTACCATTTCACCTCCTTTCCATGTGCTTGTAGGTATGTGTATGTGCGCCCCCAAGGACGCGGCGAACCACGCCCAGAAGGACCCCCGATGCTTAGCACAGGAGGGGGGTCCCGAGCTACGACTTCTCACGCTCCGCGCGAACCCTCGACCAGCGCTGACCTGCGACTTCGCGCGAACCCTCAACACCTTGTCGAATGTTCTGATCACCCCCGGTAGGCGGTGGGGCTGGGGACCCCACCGCATCGCGGCGGGTGGTCCCGGCGTCGCCCTCGTTCGCCGGTTGCTCGACAAACAGCTGGGGTTGCCAGCTGTTTGTGCGACTCGAAGCGGACGAGGGCGGCGGGAGCGCAGCGGAGGGCCGGGGCCCGCCGCCAGAGACTCAGCGCTTGCGGTCGAAGATCACCACGGACTTGGAGACCGGGACGAGGTCGCGGCGGTACTTGCGGTGGGTCTGCTCGACCGCGTCGCGGGCCGCGGTGCGGGCGGCGGCCACCTCGGCGGTGAGGCGTTCGACCTCGGCCTCGAGGGCGAGCACGCGCTTGACGCCTTCGAGGTTGAGCCCGGCGGTCGTGAGGTCCTGGATCCGGCGCAACTGCGCGATGTCGCCTTCGCTGTAGCGACGGCTCCCGCCTTCGGTGCGCGCCGGATCCAGCAGGCCCTTGCGCTCGTAGATGCGCAGTGTCTGCGGATGGACGCCGGCGATCTCGGCCGCCACCGAGATCACGTACACAGCTCGTTTGCTGTCAGCCATCGGTCACCTCACTCAACACCTAGAAAGCGCCGAGGCGAGGGATTGCCGGCGCCCGCCTCGGCCAGCGCCTCGACCGCGGCCTTCTCCCGCTCGTTGAGCGTCTCGGGCACCGCGACCTCGACGGTGACGAGGAGGTCGCCCGGGTTGCCCGGGACGGGCACGCCCTTCCCCTTGACCCGGAATGTCTTGCCGTTCTTGGTGCCCGGCGGGATGCGAACCGTGACGGGGGCGTCGAGGGTAGGCACCTTGACCGTGGCGCCGAGCGTGGCCTCGGCGAACGTCAACGGGATGTTGAGGGTTAGGTCGTTGCCCCGGCGACCGAACAACAGGTGCTCGCCGACGTGGACCAGCACGTACAGGTCGCCCGAGGGGCCGCCGTTGGCGCCGGCGCTCCCCTTGCCCTTGACGCGGATGCGCTGGCGATCGTTGACGCCGGGCGCGATACGGACTTTGACCTGGCGGCTGCGGCGCTCGACCCCCGAGCCGTGGCACGTCGGGCACGGCGTCTCGATCTTCATGCCGCTGCCCCCGCACTCGCGGCACGGCGAGCTGAAGGAGAAGAAGCCTTGGTTCTCGTCGGTGACGCCACGACCGTTGCAGTTGTTGCAGACGATCGGCGACGTCCCCGGCGCGGCGCCGGTACCCGAGCAGGTGTTGCAGACGGCGTCGCCGGTGAGGTTGACCGACGTCGTCAGCCCGCGGACCGCGTCCTCGAACGCGAGGTGGAGTTCGGTTTCGAGGTCGTGGCCGCGTTGCGGCCCGCCGCCGGCCGGACCGCGGCGACCGCCTCCACCGCGGACGCGACTGAAGAGGCCACCGAACAGGTCACCGAGGTCGTCGACGTTGAAGTTCGTCGTGAAGCCCGGGCCGCCGCCGCCGAACGCCTGGCCGATGGGGCCGAGGCGCCGGACCTCGTCGTACTCCTTGCGCTTGGCCGGGTCGCCGACCACGTCGAAGGCAGCCGAGACCTCCTTGAACTTGTTCTCGTCGCCGCCCGAGTCCGGGTGGTGCTGCTTGGACAGCTTCCGGTAGGCGGTCTTGATCTCCTTCTCGGTGGACGAGTCGGAGACGCCGAGGACCTTGTAGTAGTCCTTCTCGTACCACTCCCGCTGCGCCGTCAATGGCGTTACCCGCCCTTGACTTTGACCATCGCCGGCCGCAGGAGCCGGCCCCGCCAGCGGTAACCGGCCCGCATGACGTCGATGACCTCCGGCTCGCCGTCGCCCTCCTCATGGAGCACGGCGTCGTGCTCGGCCGGGTCGAACGGGTTGCCGACGGGATCGAGTCGCTCGAGGCCTTCCTTGCGAAGCGCCTCAGCCAACGCGGTGCCGACCTGGTCGTCGGCCCCGTGGGCCTGGGCGAGATCGGCGATGTCGAGCACCGGCAGCAAGTCGCGCACCAGCGTCTCCGCGGCCCGCTCTGTCAATTCCGTCTGCTGCTTCATCGTCCGCTTCCGAAAGTTCTCGAACTCCGCCTGCAATCGCCGCAAGTCATCCAGATAGTCCTGCCGCTCCGCTTCGGCGGGCGCCTCCGGCGACGTGTCGGTGTCAGGTTGCGGATTCTGTACACCTGGCACCGACACATCGGCTTCGGGGACCTCGGCGACGGCGTCGTCGATCGGGAAGTCGCTCATTAGGCGGTGGACTCGTCGTCCACGATCTCGGCGTCGACGACGTCGTCGTCGTTCGCAGCCGATTCGCCGCCACCGCCCTCGCTGGCTTGCTGCTCCTTGGCCGCCTGCTCGTAGAGCAGTTGGCTCACCGACTGCAACGCAGTCGACAGGCGCTCGGTCGCCGACTTGATCGCATCGATGTCGGTCCCGTTGAGGGCTTCGCGCAGCTCGCCGAGGCTGATCTCGACCTTCTCCTTGTCGGCGCCCATCTTGTCGCCCTGCTCCCGCACCAGTTTTTCGGTCTGGTACACGAGCGAGTCGGCGTTGTTGCGCACCTCGGCCTCTTCCTTGCGCCGGCGGTCCTCGTCGGCGTGGGCCTCGGCGTCGCGCACCATGCGCTCGATGTCGTCCTTGTTCAGCGACGACTGGCCGGTGATCGTCATCGACTGTTCCTTGCCGGTGGCCCGGTCCTTGGCGGCCACGTGCACGATGCCGTTGGCGTCGATGTCGAAGGTGACCTCGATCTGCGGCACGCCGCGCGGCGCGGGCGGCAGGTCGACGAGCTGGAACTTGCCCAGTGTCTTGTTGAAGCTGGCCATCTCGCGCTCGCCCTGGATGACGTGGATCTCGACCGACGGCTGCATGTCTTCGGCGGTGGTGAACACCTCGGTGCGCCGCGTCGGGATGGTCGTGTTGCGCTCGATCAGGCGGGTCATGATGCCGCCCTTGGTCTCGATGCCGAGGCTCAGCGGCGTGACGTCGAGGAGCAGGACGTCCTTCACGTCACCCTTGAGCACGCCGGCCTGGATGGCGGCGCCGACGGCGACGACCTCATCGGGGTTGACGCCCTTGTGGGCTTCCTTGCCGATGATCTGCTGCACGAGATCCTGGATCGCCGGCATGCGGGTGGATCCGCCGACGAGGATGACGTGGTCGATCTTCTCCTTGGTGAGGCCGGCGTCTTTGATGGCCATCTCGAAGGGGCCCTTGCAACGGTCGACGAGGTCCGCGGTCAGCTCCTGGAACTTGGCGCGGGTGAGCTTCATGTCGAGGTGCTTGGGACCCTCGTTGGTGGCGGTGATGAACGGCAGGTTGATCGTGGTCTCCTGCACCGCGGACAGCTCGATCTTGGCCTTCTCCGCCGCCTCCTTGAGGCGCTGGAGGGCCATGTTGTCCTTGGACAGGTCGACGCCTTCGGTGTTCTTGAACTCGGTGACCAGCCAGTTCATGACGCGGTCGTCCCAGTCGTCGCCGCCCAACTTGGTGTCGCCGTGCGTGGACTTGACCTCGAAGACGCCCTCGCCGATCTCGAGGATCGACACGTCGAAGGTGCCACCGCCCAGGTCGAACACGAGGATCGTCTGGTCGGCGCCCTCCTTGTCGAGGCCATACGCGAGCGCGGCGGCGGTGGGCTCGTTGATGATGCGCAGCACCTCGAGGCCGGCGATGGCGCCTGCCTCTTTAGTGGCGGTGCGCTGGGCGTCGTCGAAGTAGGCCGGGACCGTGATGACCGCTTGGGTAACGGTGTCGCCCAGGTAGCTCTCGGCGTCCCGCTTGAGCTTCTGGAGGATGCGGGCGCTGATCTCTTGGGCGTTGTACTTCTTGCCGTCGATCTCAATCGACCAGCTCGTGCCCATCTCACGCTTGACCGAGCGGATCGTACGGTCGGGGTTGGTGATCGCCTGACGCTTGGCGACCTCGCCGACGAGGACCTCGCCCGACTTCGAGAAGCCGACGACCGACGGCGTGGTGCGGGCGCCTTCGGCATTGGGGATAACAGTGGGCTCGCCCGCTTCGAACACGCTGACGACCGAGTTGGTGGTGCCGAGGTCGATACCGACGGCTTTGGGCATGTGACCTGCCTCCGTTGAGAGAACTAGTGAAGAAGGGCAAGTATAGCAAAGTTGAGTGCTTGATTATCAAGCCTTCGGGTCGTGCCGGAGGCACGCCTGTCGCAAGTAGGGTTTTGGGCGTGCGACTCGTCCTCCTCAGGCACGGTCAGAGCGTGTGGAACCAGGAGAACCGGTTCACGGGCTGGGAGGACGTCGACCTTTCGCCGCAGGGCGAGGACGAGGCGCGGGCCGCCGGGCGCTACCTCGCCGCCGCGGCGGTTTTACCCGACATCGTCCACACCTCGCTCCAACTCCGGGCGATCCGCACCGCCAATCTCGCCCTGGCGGCCGCCGGCCGTGCCTGGATCCCGGTCAAGCGCAGCTGGCGTCTCAACGAGCGGCACTACGGCGCGCTGCAAGGGCTCGATAAGTCCGAAACGCGGGAAAAGTACGGTGATGAGCAGTTCCTAGTGTGGCGCCGCAGCTACGACACGCCCCCGCCGGCCGTCGCCCTCGACGACCCGCGTCACCCGAGCCACGACCCCCGCTACGCCGAGCTCCCACCCGAGGTGCTGCCGGCCACCGAGTGCCTGGCCGACGTCGTCGCCCGGATGCTCCCCTACTGGGACGACGACATCGTCCCCGACCTGCGACGCGGCCTGGTGGTCCTCGTCGCCGCGCACGGCAACAGCCTGCGCGGCCTCAAGATGCGTCTCGACGGGATGACCACCGACGAGGTGGTGGCCCTCAACATCCCCACCGGCTTCCCGCTGGTGTACGACCTGGCCGACGACCTCTCAGTCGTTGGCTGTCGCTACCTGCCCGACGATGCGGCCGCGGCCGCGGCGGCCGCGGCCGTCGCCAGCCAGGGAACGAAGTAAGCCGCTACGTCTTGGCGCCCTCGGCCAAGCCGCCGGTGCGGATCGAATAGACGGCGGCGACATCGCTCACCGCAACGAGACCGTCGCCCAGCGCGCCGGTGCGGGCGCCGGTGATGATGGCCTTGACGACGGCCTGGACCTCGTCGTCCTCGACGATCAACGCGATCTGAAGCTTGTGGGTGACGCTCAGCTCGTACGTCTGGCCCCGCCACTCGCCCACTTTCTCCGGCGACTGGCCGTGACCACGCACGTCGGCGATCGTGAAGCCGCCGAAGCCCTCCTCTTCGAGGATCTGCGACACGTTGTCGAACCGGTCCGGTCGGATGATGGCTTCAACCCTCTTCATCAGACTCCCACCTCCCTACGGAGCGTCTTCGCAGTGACCGGCTCATCATCGAGCTGAACGGGCTTGAACACCGGGCCCTGTGCCTCGAGGAAGTCGGGGTAGGCGAGGGCGCCCATCTCGGGAATGTCGAGGCCGGCGATCTCGGCTTCCTCCGTCGAGCGCATGCCGACGGTCCGCTTGAGGATGTTGAAGAACACGATCGTCATGATGCTGCAGAAGGCGATCAGCACGACGCAGTCGGCGATCTGCGCCGCGAGCTGTCCGGCGTCGCCGTAGAACAGCCCTTCGACGTTGCCGGCCACGCCGTTCAGCCCGCCGCCGTAGGTGCCGTCGGCAAACAGGCCGACGGCCAGCAGTCCCCAAAGGCCGTTGGCCCCGTGGACCGCGACGGCGCCGACCGGATCGTCGACCTTGGCGACCCGCTCGACCCACACCACCACGCCGACGACGATGCCGCCGGCGATGATGCCGATCACCGCCGCCGCCCAGGGTGCGACGAAGGCGCACGGTGCGGTGATGGCGACCAGGCCGGCGAGCAGGCCGTTGGCCGTCATCGACGGATCGGGCTTACCCCAGATCCGCCACATCAGGACCATGCAGGAGAGGCAGCCGAAGGCCGAGGCGATGATCGTATTGACAATGACGACGGTGAGCCGGAAGTCGGTCCCGGCGAACGTCGAGCCGCCGTTGAAGCCCATCCATCCGACGAGGAGGATGAAGGTGCCGAGCAGGGCCATCGGCAGGTGGTGGCCGGGGATCGCACGCGGGTTGCCGTCCTTGTCGAACTTGCCGATGCGGGGTCCCAGGATCTTGGCGCCCCAGAAGGCGGCCACCCCGCCCATGGCGTGGACGACGCCCGAGCCGGCGAAGTCGACGGCGCCGTGGCCCCACTTCGGGCCGAGCGTGCCGAGCTGCGACAGCCAGCCGCCGCCCCACACCCAGTTGCCGAAGATCGGGTAGAGCAGCATCGAGGCGAACAGGCCCCAGACGCAGAACGAGCTGAACTTCCAGCGCTCGGCCATGGCGCCGGTGGGGATTGTCGCCGTGGCGTCCATGAACACGAGCTGGAAGAAGAAGAACCCGAGGATCGAAACGTCATAGGCGTGGCCGCCGAGGAAGAACCCCGAGTGGGCGAGGACGTTCCAGTCGCCGATGTGCCACGCCGAGCCCACCGGCGTCACCCCCAATAGGCCGCTCTGATCCGTCGCGCCGAACATCAGCGCGTAGCCGCACACGAACCACCCGGCCACGCCGAGGGCGAAGATGACGAGGTTCATCATCATCGTGTGGGCCGCGTTCTTGGCCCTGGTGAATCCGGTCTCGACCAGGGCGAAGCCGGCCTGCATGAACAGCACGAGGATGCCGCCGAGCATCAGCCAGTTGAGGTTGATGGCGACCCGGTTCTTCTCGGTCTGGGTCGCGATGTCGTTCAGCGTCGGCTGGTTGTTCTGCGCATCGGCCTTGTCCGCCGGGACGATGTGGCTGACGTCGGTCCCGGTCTTGGACCCGTCCTTGTCACCGTTGGCGGCGAAGGCGGCGCCGCCGATGACGCCGGAGAACACCAGCGACGCCATCACTGCGACGGCGACCTTGCCCTTTCGCGTCCCGAAGCTGGCCACGGGGAGCCCGTGGCGGGTTCGGAACCGCCGGTACATCACCGGGGCGAGAAGGGCGAGGGTGAAGACAGACAGCAACAGCGGGCGGACGTCCATCTCCGCAACATAAAAAGGACAGATTTCCTGCGTGTCAGCCGCGTGTTAACGCAGTGTTTCGCGGTGCTTTCGTCCTACCACGGTCGCCGGAGCGCGCTGAGGATCGCGTCCTCGAGGCGGCGCAGCGCCGCCGGGTTCGTGCATCGGCGACCCAGGCCCGCTTCGACGACGTAGAAGGTGTCGACGATCTCGTGGCCCAGGGTCAGGACCTTGGCCGACGCGATGTCGAAGCCCGTTACCGCGATGGCCCCGGTGATCCGGTACAGGACGCCGACTGCATCGGGCGCCCGTACCTCGACGATGGTGGCAGCCGGCGTCGAGGTGTTGTCGATGAGCACGCGAGCGTGGGCAGCGCGCGCGGCCGACGCGCGACGCGGCGGGCGGGCGCCGCCCGCCTGGCGAGCCAGCTTCGCTTCCAACTCGAAGTCACCGGCGAGCGCGCTCGCCAGGTCGGCTTCGATGCGGTCCCACCGCGGCGCGTCATGCCACCCGGTGTCCAACTCGAAGACGTCGCACGCCATGTCGCCTTCACCGCCGGCGACCGCGCCGCGGATTCGCAGCTTGTGCAGCGCGAAGGTCCCGGCGACGAGTGACAGGAGTCCGGGGCGGTCGGGTGCGACCACCGTCACCCGACCCTCGTCGGCGATGAGCCGGAGGCGACCGGTGGCCATGAGGGCGCGGTCGGCCTCGCTGAGCGGCGTCGGTGGCGGCGGCGGTTCGCCGGCCAGCGCCGCGTGGGCGCGCGTCACGAGCGTCTCGAGCAGCTCGGCCTTCCACGGTCCCCAGGCCGCGGGACCGGTGGCCATGCTGTCGGCCTCGGTGAGGGCAGCGAGCAGGTCGAGCGACTCGTGCGTTCCCACTTGTTGGGCGACGGCGGCAACCGCGGCCGGGTCGTCGAGGTCGCGCCGCGTGGCGACATCGGCGAGGAGGAGGTGGTAGCGGACGAGGCGGACGAGCTCGTCCGCGTCCTCGGGCGGAAAGCCCATACGCGTCGCGATGTCGGCCACGATCCGTTCACCGGCGACAGTGTGATCGCCGGGCGAGCCCTTGCCGATGTCGTGCAGCAGCGCGGCGACGAGAAGGATGTCGGGACGGCCGACGTCGCGGACGCGCCGCGCCGCGTTGGCCGCCGTCTCGCACAGGTGCCGGTCGACCGTGAAGCGGTGGTACGCGTTGCGCTGCGGGCGGCTGCGTACGGCCACCCACTCCGGGAGGTACCGCTCGAAGACCCCGAGCTGATCGAGCGTCTCGATGAGGCTGACCGCGCCCGCGCCACAACCGAGCAACGCGACGAACGCGTCGCGGGTCGCCGCCGGCCACGGGACGGGCGGGGCCACCCCTTCCGCTGCCAGCTGCGCCATGGCTTCGCGCGCGAGGGGCACGCCGGCGGCCGCCGCGGCCGCCGCGGCGCGCAGGGCGAGCGACGAGTCGATGGTCGGCGCCGCCGCGCTGGTGAGGGCGATCTCGTTGTTGACGATGGCGAGACCGGGACCGATGTCGTCGGCGTCGGTGGACGCGCGGGGCCCGTCGATCCGGTGCCACGCGTCGTCGCTGTGCCAGGTGATACGACGCGCCGCGGCGGCGATGGCCGCCATCAACTCGTCGGCGTCGGCGGCGCCGACACGCGCCGCGACGCGGTCCTGTTCGTCGAGGACCAGGTGGTCGCTGGTGCGGCCCGTCAACTGGTGGAGCGCAACGCGACAACGCAGCAACAACTCGACCGCCGCGTCCAGCATCGGGTCGGCCGCCACTGTTTCGCCTTGCGCGGCGGCCGCCGCGTGCACGGCGTCGACGTCGCGCATGCCGCCGCGCGCCCGTTTGAGATCCGGTTCGAGCAAGAACGCCAGCTCGCCGTACTGCTCCCACCGTTCCTCGGTCTCGGCGCGTAGCCGCGAAAGCGACTGGCGGGCCTTGCTCGCCCATTGCGCCTGCACTTGTCCGATGACGCCGGCGGCCAGGTCGTCGTCGCCGGCGACGCAACGCGCGGTCAGCAGCCCGAGCGCGACTTTGACATCGCGACCGGCCATGCCGACCATCTCGTCGGGCGTGCGGACGCTGTAATCCAGATGCACGCCGTCGTCCCAAATCGGATACCAGAGCGCGTCGGCAACCTCGCTGATCTTGCGCTCGTTCTTGTGGAGCAGGACGACGTCGATGTCGCTGCCCGGGCACAGCTCGCCGCGGCCGTACCCGCCGACGGCAATCAGCGCCGCCGCGACTTTCCGGCCCTCAACCGCGGCGGCGAACAGCTGGCTGAGCCAGCTGTCCGCCGCCGCGCTGAGCGCATTGCAATAGGCGCGCCCGCCGAGAGTGGGTTGCTCGTCGAGGGCGAGTCGCGCCGCCGAGAACGTGGCCGTCGGCGGGGCCGAGTTAGAGAGCCTCGCTGTCGAACTCACCGGTACGTACCCGCATCAGGCGGTCGAGGTCGGTGGCCCAGATCTTGCCGTCACCGATCTTCCCGGTCTTGGCGGTGCTGGCAATCAGGTCGATCACCTTGTCGAGGTCGGCGGTGTCGACCACCACCTCGATCTTCACCTTCGGCACGAAACTGATCTGGTACTCACCGCCTCGGAACGTCTCGCTCTTTCCGCCCTGACGGCCGTAGCCCTGGACTTCGCTCGCAGTCATGCCGAGGAAGCCGGCACCGCGGAGGGCGTCTTTGACCTCCTCGAGCTTGTACGGCTTGATGATTGCTGTGACGAGGTGCACGAGTCCGACCTCCTAGACCGGTTCTTCGGCGCGTAGCGGGCGGTTGGGCTTGGGTTCGGGGGGCGGGGCCTTGTCGAGCGACCCGGCTCCGATGAGCGTGGTGTACGTCGCGCCCTGACCGAACTCGAGGTGATAGGCGGGCGTGCCGTGCTCGTGGATGTCCATGCCTTCGAGTTCGCCTTCTCTCGAGATGCGCAGCGTCTTGGTGAGTTTGACGCCGTACATCATCAGCAGCGCCAAGCCGCCCACGATGACCACGCAGGAGATGCTGCCGATGGCCTGCGCTTTGAGCTGGTCGAGGCCGCCGCCGTAAAACAGGCCCTTCACAACGGACGCGGTGTCGGCGCCGTCGGGCGTGGGAATGCCGAACTGGCCGGTGGCGAACAACCCGACGCTGAGCGTTCCCCAGATACCGGCAAACCCGTGAACGGCGACGGCGCCGATCGGGTCGTCGATGCGGAGGTACTCGAGGAAGTCGACGCCGAGTGGCACGACCACGCCTGCGATTGCGCCGATGAGGATGGCGCCACCAGGTGACACCCAGTAGCAGGGGGCGGTGATGGCGACCAGGCCGCCCAGCAGACCGTTACAGGTCATACCTATGTCCCACTTCTTCGATCTGGGATATACCCAGGCCATAGCGACGAGACCGCCGGCGCACGCCGCCAGGGTGGTGTTCGTCGCAACCCGGCCGATCCCCACCCAGTCGAGACCGGACAACGTCGAACCCGGGTTGAAGCCGTACCAGCCGAACCACAGGATGACGGTGCCGATCGACGCGATCGTCAGGTCGTGCGGCGCCAATGGCCCGCCGCCGTCGCGCTTGAACTTTCGACCGAGGCGCGGTCCCAGCGCTATCGCGCCAGCCAGGGCGATGAAGCCGCCGACCGTGTGCACCACCGTCGAGCCGGCGAAGTCGCGGAACACGGCACCGTTGGTGAACGTGTTGAGGAACTTGGGCGTCATGTTGCCGAGCCAGCCGCCGGGGCCCCAGACCCAGTGTCCGAAGATCGGGTAGAAGAACCCGGATACGAAGAAGCTGTAGATCAAGTCGCCCTTGAAGCCGGTGCGACCGACCATGGCGCCCGACGTGATCGTCGAGCACGTGTCGGCGAACGCGAACTGGAAGAGGAAGAACGCAAGGAACGCGACGCCGGTCGAGCCGTACGCGTCAGGCGCGTTGTTGAGGAAGAAGAACTGGTGGCCGATCAGGCCGTTGCCCTCACCGAAGTGGAAGGCGAAGCCCCACGCCCAGTAGAGGATGCCGCACAGGCAGGTGTCGACGATGCACTCCAGCAGGATGTTCACCGTCTCGCGGGAACGGGCGAAGCCCGCTTCCAGCGCCATGAACCCGGCCTGCATGAAGAACACGAGGAAGGCCGTTACCAGCACCCAGATCGTGTTGATCGGACTGACGAGGTCGTTGGCCGAGTGGGCGACCTGATGAAGCGTCCCCGCGCCGGCTTCGGCCCCGAAGTACCAACCGAACATCTTCATGGCGCCGATCACGATGCCGACACCGAGCATCTTTCCGCCGACGAGAATCGCCCAGAGGCGTCTCACCTCCGGTAACCGCAACCGCTGGAGCCGTTCTTTGATCATGGTCAGGCACCGTAGGGAGCGGGTGTTTCGCAAACAGCACGCGAGTGTTACAGGAGAATGAAGCGCGCTCCCGAGGTCGCCGGCTAGCTCGCCGGGGCTGTCCGCTGGCCGCGTTCAGCTGCCTCGAGGAGATAGCCGCGTGACCGAACGGTGCGGATCGCGAGCCCGAGCGGCGCGATCCGCCGGCGGATACGCAGGATGTGCACGTCGAGGGCGTTGCGGCCGGGCGCGCCGCTCGGCCAGCCGGCCCGGGCTAGCGCCTCGCGGCCGACGACGGCGCCGAAGCGGTCGAGCAAGGCCGACGCGAGCCGCGCTTCGACCGGCGGCAGGGCGACCCAGCCGTCACCCATCCGCACCACCCCGTCGTCGTCGAGCAAGGGCCGGTCGGGTTGGTGCGAGCGAGCGCGGCTCGACAGCGCGCTGAGCCGGCTGTGGACCTCGGCCTCGGACGCCGGCACGCGCACCCAGTCCTCGAGACAGTCCTCCGGCTCGGGCGGCGAGGCCCCCTGATCGACGAGGACGAGCCGGGGTACGCCGTCGACGCGCAGCGCATCGAGCCGCTCGGCTTCATCCGGCCACTGGACCAAGACGACATCCATTTTCAAGCGCCACCCTTCGGGTGTCGAAAATGGATTTCATCCACTGTGCCCATTGGTTCGCTCGCTAAGTGCTCGCTCACACCGAGCAAGCTAAGGACAGAAGATTGCGCGCCTGTTTCGTCGTCATGAACATCACCGAGCGCGATGCGTGACTGCGTGAGTAAGTTTCCCGCCTATGGCCCGCAAGGACAGCAAGCTCGACCACCTGGCGAGAGTGCGGCTCTTCTCCGCTTGTTCGAAGAAGGAGCTCAACACGATCGGCCGGGCGTCGGATGAGATCAGCGTCCCGGCTGGGAAAGTCCTCTGCGAAGAGGGCAAGCCGGGCCACGAGTTCTACCTGGTGCTCGACGGGGAGGTGAAGCTCACCCGGGGCAGACGGAAGTTGACGACGCTTGGACCCGGCCGTCACTTCGGCGAACTCGCGCTGCTGCACCGCGGCCCGCGTAACGCGACGGCAACGGCCGAAACGCAGACCACGCTGCTCGTCCTCGGGCAGCGCGAATTCAGCGGCGTTCTCGACGAGGTGCCGAGCATCGCCCACAAGCTGTTGACCTACATGGCCGAGCGCTTGGCCGAGGCCGACAGCAAGGACGTGTCGCACTAGTTGTTGGTTACCGCGCAGTAACTTACGGCTGATGGCACGACCCCGTCTCAAGCCGTCCCATGTGCCGTGGATCCTCGCCGGCTCGTTCGCCGTCGGCGCGGCGATCTCGGGGATCCTCAGCACGATCACCCAGTGGCACGACGAGTCGCCCGTTTCGCGCCCGGTGTTCTACGACATGCCGAGCGCGCTCAAGCTGCTCCTCTACACCACGCTCCCGCTCACGATCGCCGCGTGCGGCTACCTCTACTCACTGCGCGCCGCCAACTGGCAGCGCGGCCAGCCAGACCGCCGGTCGCAGTCGGCTAAGAGCATCCCCCGTCGGCTGAAGGCGTTCCGCCAGGGCGTCTACATGCGGACGCTGTTGCGGGACTCGGCCGCCGGCCTGATGCACTCGCTCATCTACTTCCCGTTCCTGATCCTGTTCGCGGTCACGAACGTGCTGCTGATCGACGAGCAGATGCCGCGGTCGCTCAAGTTCCTGCACGGCGACACGTACCGGGGCTACGTCCTGGTCGGCGACATCGCGGGTGTGCTGTTCCTGATCGGGATCGTGTGGGCCCTGGTCCGCCGCTACATCCAGCGGCCGTACCGGCTCAAGCTCAAGACCCGACCCGAAGACGGCGTGATCCTGTTCACGTTCCTGTTGATCGGGCTCAGCGGGTTCTTCACCGAAGCGCTCCGGATCGCCGTCGCCGACCGGCCCGCGTTCGAGAAGTGGTCGATCGTCGGGTACCCGCTGTCCGGGGTGTTCGACGGCTGGACCCACCTGAGCGGCTGGCACATGGCGTCGTGGATCGTCCACTTCGGCGCGTTCCTCGCCTTCCTGATCTTGATGCCAACCACCAAGCTGCGGCACATGTTCACGTCGCCGGTGAACATGTACTTGTCCGATCGCGATCGGCCGAAGGGCGCGATGAAGCCGCTGCCCAATCTCATGGAGACGTCGCTCGAGACGTTCGGCGCCAACGCGGTCGAGGACTTCACCTGGAAGCAGCTGCTCGACGTCGACGCGTGCACCGTGTGCGGGCGCTGTACGTCGGTGTGCCCGGCGCACGCCACCGGCAAGCCGCTCGACCCGCGCGAGATCGTGTTGAAGGTCGGCCACGTCATGGCGGCGACGTCGGCCGGCGGGCCCATCTCGCCCGTCGTCGGCCAGGACGCCGACCTGACAGTGAGCGCCGACTCGGTCTTCGAGCGCATCAGCGCCGAGGAGATCTGGGCCTGCACGTCGTGCAAGGCGTGTGACGAGATCTGCCCGGTCAACATCGAGATCCTCGACAAGATCCTCGACATGCGGCGCTACCTGTCGCTGATGGAGTCGAACTTCCCCACCGAGTTGGGGAACGCGTACCGCTCGATGGAGAACCAGTCGAACCCGTGGGGCATGAACCAGGGCGAGCGGGCCGACTGGGCCAACGGGCTGCCGGACGACGTGCCGATCGTCGACGGCTCTGGCCCGCTCGGCCACGAGTACCTCTACTGGGTCGGCTGCGCGGGCAGTTTCGACGACAAGAACAAGAAGGTCACGCTGGCCACCGCCAAGCTGCTGCGGCGGGCCGGCATCGACTTCGCCATCCTCGGTCCGTCCGAGCTGTGCACCGGCGACCCCGCCCGCCGATCCGGCAACGAATACCTGTTCCAGATGCTCGCCACCCAGAACGTCGAGACACTCAACGGCATGGGCGTGCAGAAGATCATCACGCAGTGCCCCCACTGCTTCAACACACTGGGCAACGAATACCCGCAGCTCGGCGGCAACTACGAGGTCGTGCACCACAGCCAGTTCCTCGAGTACCTGCTCGACTCGGGCAAACTCCAGCTCGACGGCGCATCACTCGAAGAGCGGGTCGTGTACCACGACTCGTGTTACCTCGGTCGCCACAACGACGTGTACATGGCGCCGCGCAAGGTGATCGGCTCCCTCAAGGGCATCGACATCGTCGAAGCGCCGCGGTCGGGCAACAAGGGCATGTGCTGCGGCGCCGGCGGCGCGCGCATGTGGATGGAGGAGCACACCGGCAAGAAGGTGAACACCGAACGCTCGCAGGAACTGCTCGCCACCGGCGCGACGCGCATCGCGACCGCCTGCCCGTTCTGTTACATCATGATCGACGACGGTGTGAAGGAGAACGGACGCGACGACGTCCTCGTCCAGGACATCTCCATGCACTTGCTCGACGCGCTAGAGCGCGGCGAGTCGTCGGTCTAAGAACGCCTGCTCCGCCGCGTTGGCGGTGAGGGCGCGCGCCCGGCGATAGGCGGCGATCGCCTCGTCGGAGCGTTCGAGTCGTCGTAGGAAGTCGGCTCTCGTCGAATGGAACAGGTAGTAGCCGTCGAGTTCGTCCGATAGCGCGTCGACCAGCGCGAGGCCCGCACTCGGACCGTCGGCCTCGGCGACGGCGACTGCGTGGTTGAGCGCGATCACCGGCGTCGGGGTGATCTCGAGCAAGGCCGCGTACAACCCGGCGATCTCGCGCCAGTCGGTGTCCTCGGCGGCCGGTGACCGCGCGTGGACTGCGGCGATGGCGGCCTGCAGTTGGTACGGGCCCGGCTGGCGGCGGCGAATGGCGCGGTCGAGGAGATCGACGCCCTCGGTGATGTCGGCCGCGTCCCACCGGGTGCGGTCCTGGTCGGTGAGCAGGACGAGCTCGCCGTCGTCGGTGACACGCGCATGGCGGCGGCTGTGCTGCAGGAGGAGCAGCGCGAGGAGCGCGAGCGCCTCGGGCTCGTCGGGCATGAGTTCGACGAGGACGCGGCCGAGGCGGATGGCCTCGCCGCACAGCTCGGCTCGCATCAGATCGTCGCCGGCCGTCGCCGCGTAGCCCTCGTTGAAGATCAGGTAGAGCGTTTCCAGGACCGCGGGCACGCGCTCAGGGAGGTCGGCGTCGGCCGGGACGCTGTACGGAATGCCGGCGTCGCGGATCTTGCCCTTGGCTCGCACGAGACGCTGGGCCATCGTCGCTTCGGGCACGAGGAACGCCCGGGCGATCTCGGTCGTGGTGAGACCGCCCAACAGTCGCAGCGTCAGCGCAACCTGCGACGCCGACGCCAGCGCCGGGTGGCAACAGGTGAAGATGAGCCGCAGCCGGTCGTCGGCCAGCGCGCTGTCAGTTGGCGTCATCGTGGGCTCCTCGGCGGCTCCGGCGATCGCCTCTTGGCGCGCCGCCTCCGCCTGCTTGCCACTGCGCTTGCCCTCGCGCCGGAGCCGGTCGAGGGCTTTGCGGCGGGCGGTCGTCGTGATCCACGCGCCCGGTCGCGCTGGCGCGCCCTCGACCGGCCAACGCTCGAGCGCGGTGACAAACGCGTCCTGCACCGCCTCCTCGGCGAGATCGATGTCGCCGAGGAGGCGAATGAGGGTGGCGACGACCTGGCCGGCCTCCGCTCGGAAGGCCGCCGCGATCGTCTCCGGGTTTCGCAGCTAGCTGAACTCCATGATCGGCCGGACCTCGACCCGGCCGCTCGCCGCGCCGGGGATCTTGGAAGCCCACAGGATCGCCTCGTCGAGATCCTTGCAATCGAGCTCGTAGTAGCCGCCCAGCTGTTCCTTGGTCTCGGCGAACGGGCCGTCGGTGGTGGTCGTCTTGCCGCCGCGCACCTGCACGGTCGTGGCCGTGGTGGTCGGCTGAAGGGCGTCGCCGCCGCGAATCACGCCGGCCTCGGTGGCGTCCTTACCGAACTGCTCGTACGCCGGCAACATCTTGTCGGCGTCTTCCTTCGTCATTGGAACGGTCTCGTCGCCGTAGATCAGGGCCAGGTAACGCATCGGTAGTGCTCCTTTGTCGGTTGGCTTGCACCCCACCAACGATCAGCCTGCGCCAAATCGACAGGCTCTAGCGGAAATTCTCGAAATACCTGCTCGGCGTGGGGCCGCGTTGGCCCTGGTACTTCGACCCTGCGCTCTTGCTGCCGTACGGGTTCTCGGCCGCGGTCGTCATCAGCAGGAAGCTGATCTGCCCGATCTTCATGCCGGGATACAGCGTGATCGGCAGGTTGGCCACGTTGGAAAGCTCCAGCGTGAGATGCCCGTCCCACCCGGCGTCGACAAAGCCGGCGGTGGAGTGGATGAGCAGGCCGAGGCGGCCCAGACTCGATTTCCCCTCTAGGCGGGCCACGATGTCGGTCGCCAGCTTCACCCGCTCGGCGGTCGAACCCAGGACGAACTCGCCGGGATGGAGGATGAACGGCTCCTCGTCCTCGTCGACCTTGATCAACTCGGTGAGGTTCTCCTGGTCCTCCTTGACGTCGATCACGCGCGACGTGTGGTTGAGGAACACGCGGAAGTAGCGATCGAGGTGCAGGTCGACCGACGAGGGCTGGATGCACGACTCGTCGAGCGGGTCGATCTCGATGCGGCCGTCGGCGAGCGCTTCGCGTATCGAGTGGTCCGAGAGGATCATCGGGTGGGCACGCTAGCGAGGTTGACATGGGTCCGACGAAGGCCTAACACTTAACCATATGGTTCAGCGTTTGGCGCCAGTGCTCGACCGGCAGTTCTCGGCCCTGGCCGACGCGAACCGGCGCCTCATCCTCGACCGGCTGGGCGCGGGACCCGTGAGCGTGTCGGACCTGGCCGAGCCGCTCGGCATGTCACTGCCGGGGGTGCTGAAGCACGTGCGCGCCCTCGAGGATGCGCGGCTCGTCGAGACCCACAAGGCCGGCCGCACGCGGTGGTGCCAGCTCGGCCCGAGGCCGCTCGACGACGCGGCCACGTGGATCGACCAGCGCCGCAAGGAGTGGGAACGGCGAATCGACCGACTCGAGCGCGAGCTCGAGCAGACGAAGGGACCGAAACAATGAGCTTCGACATCCGCATCGAGCGCTTGATCGACACGACGCCGGAGCTGGCGTTCGACAAGTGGGTCGACGCCGACGCCCGCGAGCGCTGGTACGCGCACGACGGCGGTACGGCCAGCGCCTTCACCGACCTGCGGGTCGGCGGCGAATGGTGGGTCGACTTCGGCAAGGGGCCCGACGAGATGTACCGCGAGGCCGGGGTGTTCACGATCGTCGACCGACCGCACAAGGTCGTCTACACGATGGTGTTCACGTTCCCCGACGGCCGCTCGTTCGAGACGCTGACCACCGTCACGTTCGAAGAACGCGACGGCAAGACGTTGCTCACCCTCCTCGACGCCGGCTACCCCAGCCAAGAGCAGCGCGACGCCCACGCCGGCGGCTGGCCCAGCTTCATCGACGCCTTCGAGCGCGAAGTTGCCGCCGCCTAACCGCATTCTGGGCGGATCCGCGCGGGCTGAGCGCGTGTAGATCCGCCCAGAATGGGCCGCCGCTACGATGATCGCCCAACGCGGGCGTAGTTCAGCGGCAGAACATCAGCTTCCCAAGCTGAGAACGCGAGTTCGATTCTCGTCGCCCGCTCTCTCTCAACAGCCGTTCAGTCGGCGCCGTCACCCGAGCGGCAAGCCATCCGGTCACCGACATTCAGCGGACAGCCGGCCGAGGCTAGATCAGTCCTGGTGTTTCGGCGCGTTGCGCCGGCAAGTCCGCACGCGTTACGCTCGCGGCACGTCGAGTAGGCATGCCTAGTGGGGAGGATGCAATGCCGTACGAAGTGGCGAATGCGAGCGAGGCGCCGGTCGAGGTCCTCGACCTTGAGGAACTCACTGAGGATGAACTCGAGTTGATTGTCGGCGGTGCCGGGATTATCAACCTGCCTGACCTCTACTAAGCCGGGCCCACGCTCCGTAGCCGAACCTCGGACAGCTGGAGTAAAGCCACGCTGACCAATCCTCGCAGCGCAACCGTGTACGGGGATACCCAGTCAAGTGGCCCATCATCGGGCAACCAGTTCGGATCGGGCGCGACACGCGAGGGATGTCGCGCCCTTCCCTAAGACTGCTACCTCAGGCCGCTTCGCACAGCGACCAGGGCGGAGTGCTAACTGCGAATGCTTCCGAGCAGGTCGGTGAGTCCGCAGCCCCCGCGGGGTGTCGTTTGGCGCCCGCCGATAACCCGTTCAAGTTCCTCGTCGGCAACCAACTCGAGATCCAGCTCTTCGAACTGCGCCCCAGAATTCCGCTCGACCACCAGAGTCCTCCCGAAATCGAACCGCACCAAATGGTGCGGTTTCGCAACCGAGCGTAGATAACGGCGGGCCGTTCGTCAACAAGGTTTGCCCGCGACACCAACGTGTCGACGCGCGAACATCGGCGCTCTGACCGTCGAAGAAGTCTTCCCTCTCACTGATGCGCAGCGCTTCGCCTTATATGCGCCGCGAAGCGGCCAGCTTGCCCCCTTCTCGGCTTGCGAAGTCGACATCCCGAACTCGGTGTCGTTGGACGAGTTGGTGCGACGGTGGAACGCGCTCGCCGGCACGTGTGACGTCCTTCGGCTGAGATTTGTAGACGCGGATGGCGAGATCACCGCGCAGCGGTTCGATGCGGAGCCACCGGCGCTCCGTATCACTCGTGTCCGCGGACGCTCAGCCTCGGAGCAAGCCCGCTATGCCGTAGGGCTGCGCCAAGAACGGCTCCTCGCGTCGAGTGCACCTTTGGACGGCGTCGATGCCTTTGTGGTTGTGCCCGATGAGGGACCGCGGTATTTCGGCATGCGCCTGCACGCCGCCGCGATCGACGGTTGGGGTGGCTATTTGCTGAACGCTGCCGCCACGTCGTGGTTGGCGGGTCGGCCCCACGATCTTGGAGCAGTGTCGTGGGCGCAGCATCTACGTGGCAATTCGGAGGCGTCCGCTGCGCGGAGCGAGCGAAATCTGGACTACTGGAAGCAGCGCCTGGCGCCACTTCAGGCGGCACCGGTGCCGCGCGGCCCTCAGGTTCGCGTGGTAGACGGCAGGTTCGCCACGGTCCGCAGATCCGGGTCGGCCCGGGCAAAGATCCGGGCCGCCGCGATCCGACTGGCGACGAGCGAGGCTGCACTCTTGGCCGCGCTCTTCGTTGAGCTATTGCGCGCGCATTTCCCGTACGAACGAATCGTGCTGAATTCGGTAGCCGCGAACAGGCACCGGTCAAAGGATCGCGCCGTGATCGGGCGGCTCGCGTTGTTGGTCCACATTCCTATCGACACGAGCGGTCGCACAGCTGCGGATCGCGTCCGTGGCGTCGCCCGCGAGTTGCTCGGCGCGTACGCGCACGGGGAGTACCCCTACGATCGCCTTCGATCGTGGTTGAGCGACGACGACCCGATCATCGATCCCCATCGCATCAATTTCGCGTTCGACTTCTTCCCCGAGGGTGTGGTCCCGATAAATGCCAGCGACGGCGCCACCCCACATGTGGGCCGCGTCGAGTCGACGCTCGTGACGTCGCGAACTGTGGCGTTGCGAGTCGCCGCATCCGACGCCGACCTCGAGTGCGAGCTCATCTGGGACCCCGCGACCGCGCCGTGGTCCACCGGCGACGGCCACCACGCGCTGGTTGGCTTATTGCGTCGCGCACTCATGTTGTAGGCCGAGCTTTGGGCCTTCCGTCGCTCGCTCGAACCGTTAGAGTGTGCCTGGAACGCGCCGAAAGGCGCTCGTAGCGACCCGGGGGCGAATCCTCACGATGCCGCAGGAGTCCGCGCAAGTTCACACCGAGGCGCCACCTACTAACCGTGTACGTCGGGTACTAGGGACCTTCAACCTGCGGCGAGCGAGCGCTACGCCGGCGTTGCTGACGCTGCGAATGCTCCCTTCAGTGAGTCTGCCGCTCACGTGCGCCGCGGTCGCGAACATCGTGTTCCTAGCGATACTCCCGTCGGCATTCATCGTGGCGACGGGCCACCTCGTGGGCGCGGTACCGCGGGCGATCGGGACGGGTGCGCACGGCGCGGCGACGCCGGTGCTTTACCAGTGGCTTGTGATCACTGTCGCGCTGTACGGGTTCCAACAACTCGTTCTTCCGATCGTCGCAGTCGCAACCGCCGTGCTTGGCCAAAGACTCGATCACAGGATCGCTCAACGGATCATGTTCCTCGTGAGCCGACCGACGACGATCACCCACATAGAGGACCCCGCCACTCTCGACGCCGTCCGCGACGCATCTGGGCTTACTACAGGTCACTCAGCAGGCGACGCACTTGTCAACGCGATCCAACTCTGGGGCATGCGCTTGTCGGCACTCGCAAGCGCCGCTCTGATCGCCCAGTTTCATTGGTGGCTGGCCATCATCCTCATCGCCGTGCCAGTCGCACAGATGCGCTACTGGCGCGAACTCGGAAAGTCGACCGCGGCAACGATGTTCAATCAGGGCCAACACCTGCGGAAGTCGGCTTACGTTCGCGATCTCGCGCTCACCCCGCGGGGCGGCGCGGAGATTCGTGTTTTCGGACTCTCTCGGCACCTCGTTGATCGGTGCCACCGGGTATGGGATGCAGCGATGACCCCCGTGTGGCGAGAGTGGCGTCAAGGCGAGAAGCAATTGGCGGCCATGGAGGCGCTGCTATTCGCTGGAACACTCGGGACGTTATTGCTCGTCGCGTTGTCAGCACGAACAGGGTCAATCACCCTCACCGCCGCCAGCGTTTACATCGTCGCCGCCCTCCGTGTGAGCAACATCGGAGCCGTCGGCGACCACGATTACACGATTCAAGCTGGTTTCGCGGGTGTCCCGAAGCTCTACGAGCTCGAGACCGCCCTGTCCGATCGGGCCGCGGCTCCCGGACTCAAACCGCCGGACCTGCACCAGTCAATTCGCTTCGACCAAGTGACGTTCGCCTACCCAGGGCGGACCGAGCCTGTGTTCGACGGATTCGACTTTGAACTGCGTGTCGGGCAATCGACCGCGATCGTCGGAGCGAACGGGAGCGGTAAGACCACGATCGTCAAGCTGCTCGCACGCCTTTGCGAGCCCGACGCCGGCCGCATCATGGTGGACGGCGTCGACATCACTACGTATGACGCATCAGCGTGGCAGCAGCGAGTTGCAGTGGTGTTCCAAACGTACCTTCGGCTCCCACTCACGCTGCGCGAGAACATCGCACCCGGCGGCAATCCCGATGCCGACGCCCTCGGGCAAGTCGCCGCTCGCGCCGGGCTGACGGACTTCGTATCGCGTCTCCCGATGGGCTGGGATACGCCAATGGACCGACAACAAACCGGGGGCGTTGACGCTTCGGGTGGCGAGTGGCAAAAGATCGCGCTCGCACGGGCCCTCTACGCGGCACGCGGCGGCGGCGTGCTCGTGCTCGACGAGCCAACGGCGGCGCTTGATGTCCGGTCCGAGGCACGTTTCTACAGCGACTTTCTCGCGCTTACCGCTGGTCTGACCACGGTCGTGATTTCGCACCGTTTTGCGACGGTGCGTCAAGCGAGACGAATCGTCGTCCTCGAGGCCGGGATGGTGGTCGAGGATGGCTCACACGATGAGCTGATCGCGCGCGACGGCCATTACGCATTGATGTATCGCCTCCAGGCGGAGGCGTTTACTCGCGGTGGTGAAGACATGACGAACCAGTCGCAAGAGGACTCGACGACCCATGGTTAAGCGAGTGCGCGCGGTCCGGACGATCACTGCGCTCTCATGGGCGGCTGACCCGTTGGCGACGGTGGTCTCACTCGCGCTCGGAGCGGCAGCAACGGCAATGCAGCCCCTCACCGCGCTACTGACGGGTCAGACAATCGATGCGATCGTTCGACGCGATTGGTCCACGGTCGTGTTCGCGGCTGTTGGCATAGGCGCGCTCCAACTCGGCGGGGACACAGCGGGGGTGTTCAACTTCAGGATCCGGGCGCGTTTGCGCGAGAAGACCACGCATGTGCTCGACATGAGGCTGATGGCCACTGTCGGCGGCATTGTCGATCTTGAGCACTTAGAGCGACCGGACTACGCGGATCGGATTGAGATTCTTCGGAGCGAACGAAATCAGCTGTCGCGCGTGCTGGAGATCCTTATGTACGCGAGTTGGCTGACCATTCAGATCCTGATCGCCGTGCTGATTCTGGCGCGTACGTCGCCTTGGCTGTGCCTCTTGGCGGCGTTTGGCGTTCCCTCGGTTGTCGCCGGGAATTGGGCCGGGCGGATGCAGCAGTCGGTCGCGGAAGATACCGCCGAACCCATGCGTCTCGCTGGCAAGCTTCACCAGATACTGACGACCGCGGAGGGCGCGGGCGAGGTTCGCGTATTTGGACTTGCTCCAGGTCTCTTGCGCCAACACGATGAGCTGTGGTCCGCCGCGCACGATCGTCGGACTTCAGCAGCGGCTCGAGGTCAAGCGGTGCTGAGCTCGGCGTGGCTTGTGTTCGCGGTCGGTTACGTCGGTGCGGTGTTCTTCACGGTGTCGCGGGCGCTCCGAGGAGCAGCGACGGCTGGTGACGTCGCCATCACACTTCTACTGGCCGCACAGTTGCGCGACTACACAACGAACTCCGTCTCGATCGTCATCGGCCTACTGAAGGGCCTCAATGCGGTCGAGCACTATCTCTGGCTCGTGGACTTCGCTACGGACAAGTCAGCGCGCGCCACGGCTGTCGTCGCCGAACCTCCTCCGCGCCTCGCTCATGGCATCTCCTTCGACCGCGTCGGGTTCACGTATCCCGGAACCGACCGCGAAGTCCTCTCCGACGTCTCGTTGTTCGTGCCGGCAGGTGCGACCGTCGCCGTAATCGGCGACAATGGGGCCGGAAAGTCCACGCTCGTCAAACTGCTGGCGCGATGTTACGAGCCGACGCGCGGCCAGATTCTGATTGACGGCGTGCCGCTCGTGGGAATCGACGCCGACGAATGGCGGAGCCGAATCTCGGCCGGTTTTCAAGACTTCCTGAGGCCGGAGTTCGTCGCACGCGAGGTTGTGGGACTCGGCGACTTGGCGCGCATCGACGACGATGCCCGTATCCGCCGCGCCTTACGACGGGCGGGCGCCGACAACGTGATCGACACGTTGCCAGCCGGTCTTGAAACCCAGCTTGGTCGAGCGTTCGACGACGGTGTGGAGCTCTCGGGTGGACAATGGCAGAAGCTTGCACTCGGTCGGGCGTCGATGCGGGATCCGCTTGTCCTGCTACTCGACGAGCCGACCGCCAGTCTGGACCCGGTCGCCGAGCGCGCCCTTTTCGATGTATTCGCCGACGCCGCGCACAAAGCCGCCAACACCGCTAACGGGATCACTGTGCTCGTAAGCCACCGGTTCTCGACCGTCCGAATGGCAACCCAGATCGTCGTCGTCCAGAACGGCACGATCGTTGAGTCGGGGTCCCATGACGAGCTGATGCGCCGTGCCGGTGTGTATCGCTCGCTTTACAGCCTTCAGGCCTCTGCGTACGAGTGACCGCTGCGCTCGTCGCCGAGTACAGCCAGCGCCTGCGAGTACTTGTTTAGGATATGAGAGCCGCCGGCCTCGTGCGCGTGCTCGACGATGAGACGAAAGACCGCCCATGCCGCGTCCGAGAGTTCGGCGGGCAACTCGACCGTGTTCAACTCAATCTCGGCTTCCGCGAACGTTGCTACACGCCTAGGGGATTCCCAACCGATCGAGCCCGTTCGGAAGAATCTTTCGGCGTCGCCGTCGTCAATTCGGAACGTAGTGCACGCGTCGAAGAGGACCAGGAACACGTACCACTCGGGCCCACCGCTCGGGGTTACGCCGTAGGTCTGGCGCTGTGATGCCACATGGACGGCCGGTCGCAACGATCCGGCCGGGCCGTCGCCCGGCCCTTGGCAATGCATGGCGATCCACTCGTAAGCGGCTCGGGCCGCCGCTCCGGGAATGGCGTTGTGCCGATATTGCATGATCTCGTCGGCATCAAGCTTTGTCTTGAGTTCCTCGCGTTCTGAGTACCCGTGGGCAACTGGCGGGAACTTCCAGTTCGCGTTGAAGCCCTTCGGTGAGAACGGCAGCTTCCAACGACGCACCCTGAAGGTGGTGGACGTCGCATGCAGGCTCCTCTCCGGCGTATCAAAGTACGTATCGAGAGAGATCGTCGAGGGACGCCGGACGATGGACCAGCCATCTGGCAACGCCGCCCGGACGATCCGCAGCACGTCCTCGTGGGTATCCGGCATCGGGAGCTTCAGTTCGACTTCGCGTTCCGCGCTGTAATCCTTCATGATCGAGTCATCGAGCCTATCTAGGGAGCAGTCCCACCAGCATGTGCATAATCGCATCCTCTGCGCCGCCCACGAGTGAGGCGCCGCGAGCATCCCGCACCGAGCGCGCGAGCGACTCGTCGAGCATGAAGCCGCGGGCGCCGCTGAGCTCGAGACACTCGTCGGCGACCGCTTTGACCAGCCGTGCCGCGCGCACTTTGGCAACGGACGCCTCGGCTACGCAGTCACGATCCCTGTCAAGCAAGCTCGCGACCGCCATGACATAAGACTCGAGGACCAGCACTTCGGAGTAGAGATCTACGAGCGAAAACGAGACACGTTGATGGTCGACGAGGGGCCGACCGAACACCACGCGGCTCCGTGCCTCAGGCATCAACCCCTCGATCATCCGCCGCGCCTGCGCGACAAAAATCACCGCGAGAGCGAAGCGCTCATGCGCAAGCTGTTCGAGTTGGATGGCCAGTCCGGACCCGTCGAGCCCGAGAACCATGTCCTCCGCCACGACTGCACCGTCAAACGTCACCTCGGCGTGGTCACCCGCGCGATTCCCAAGCTTGCGGTATGGCCTGGCGACGGAGACGCCCGGTGTTTCGGCCGTCACCACTGCGAGACAGAGTCGACGCGAGGTGCCAGCGATGCGGCAAAGCGTCACGAAGAAATCCGCGATCCCGGCATTCGTGACGAAGGCCTTGGAACCCGTGACGGCGTAGCCGGCGCCGGCGGGCTCAATGGTGGTCGCGAGTCTTGACAGGTCCGAACCGCCAGACCGCTCTGTGATCGCCACTGCGCCAATGAGTTCCCCCGCCAGTGCCTTGACGAGGATCTCCTGCTTTAACCGTGGCGAGCCATGGCCGAGGAGGGGTGGCGTCGACATGTCGGACTGCGTAGCAAGGCTCAAGGCGAGTCCGCTGCTGTCGAGGCGACCCAGCTCCTCGAGCCAAACCATGCGGTGCGCCGTCCCTTTTCCCGACCCGCCGGCTGAAACTGGGTAGGCCGCGGAGAAGAAGCCGCGTTCGCCAATTCGCCTGAACAACTGACGGAACGGGACTGGCGCGTCGCCGCGCTCCCATTCGTCGATGGACCCGGACAACGTCTCTGAGAGAAACGCACGAGCGACGCGCCTGAATGCGTCGACGTCGTCGGGGATTGGTTCGGGGGGAAGCCCGATCACGAGACTGCGTGCTCGTCGGGCGCGAGCGCGCTCAGTCGCGCTCGATCTAACTTCCCGTTGGCTGTCAAAGGAAGTCGTTCCACGACAACAATGCGCGTCGGGACCATGTAATCGGGCAACGTCGAAGTCAGATGGGCGCGAAGCGATGCCACTAGTTCGGGGCGGTCCCCGTCGGGCACAACGTAAGCGATCAGCGAACCACCGAGTCCGTCGTCCAACACGCATACGGCGGACAACAGGACGCCGCCAGCATCGTTGACAACAGCTTCGACCTCGGCTGGCTCGACCCGATGACCTCGAACCTTCACCTGGCCGTCAGTGCGACCGAGGTAACCCAGCACCCCGTCGGCCCGCAACACAACACGATCGCCGGTCCTGTAGAGCCGAGCACCAGGCACGCCGGAGAATGGGTCCGGAACAAATCGATCCGCGGTGGCGGCTGGTTGTCTGTGATAGCCGCGCGCGACCCCGTCGCCGCCGATAAACAACTCGCCGATGCCACCGGCGTCGATCAGCCTCCAGCACTCGTCAACCACATAGACGTGCGTGTTCCCGATTGGCGTCCCGATTGGCACCGGCGCCGTCCCCGAAAAGGCCGGGGGTACCGCGTAGCACGTCGTGAACGTGGTGCCCTCAGTGGGGCCGTAGCCGTTCACGATCCTCGTTCCTGGCAACACGTCCATCGCGCGCCTGACGTGCGTGGCCGAAAGTGGCTCGCCGCCGACAATCAACTCGTCTAGCGGAAGTAGGACGTTGGGCGCTTCATCGATGATCGCGTTGAACAGCGAGGCTGTCAGCCACGCGGTTGTCACGCCATGTGCGACCAGCAGCCGACCAAGCTCCTCGAAGTCCGGAACACCGCCGGGCGCGACAACGCACTCGCCACCATTCGTCAGCGGGGCCCAGATCTCGAATGTCGAAGCATCAAAGTTCAGCGGTGCCAGTTGCAGTACCACCCGGTCCGAACCGAACCGCACGTACTGCGAGCCGTGGACCAGTCGGACGATCGAGCGGTGGGTCACGGCAACCCCCTTGGGCTTGCCGGTAGATCCCGATGTGTACATCACGTACGCCAGGCGGTCGTGCCTGGGATACATGGTCGGTAGGGCATCGGTGGGCGAACCGTCGGCCAAGGCGTCTTCGAGCGACACCTGGCGAACCTGCGGCTCTCGAAACCGTCCGCGGTCAGTGCGGCTCGCAACAACCAGGTCGACACCCGCGTCGGCAATCAGCGCGGCGAGGCGCGGCGTGGGATCCCGGGGATCTAGCGGCAAGTAGGCGGCTCCGGATTGCAGGATGCCCAACAGCCCGACGATGGCGTCAACGCCGCGGTCGACGCACAGCGCCACGATCGCCTCCGGCCCAGCCCCAAGACGAACCAGGCTCGACGCGATGCGGCGCGCCTGGCGCATCGTTTCACCGTATGTGAGCTCGCAGTTCGGCCCGACCAGAGCAATCGCGTCCGGGCGGGCCACAGCGTGCTCGGCGAACAACTCGTCAAGACACCGTTCTGGGACGGCCGACGCGGGGCCCCGTAGGGCGGCGGGCGGGGGCGATGCGCCAGTCAGCTGTCGTTCACCGGGCCGGGCGCCTGGTGCGACAGCACGTACCCGGCGATTCCTGCGAGCGTGAATAGCTCTTCAGGGTCGGTGATGAGGAAGTCGATCAGCTCGCCGGTCATCGCCTCGATCTGCTCGACGACTTCGAGCATCAAGAAGGAGTCGAGGACACCCGAGTCAAACAAATTGTCATCGTCCGATAGTCCTGCCAGCCACTCCGCCGCGTCGTCCCCCTCCCGCATCGACGCGACCAACTCGCGGAACACGGAGATCACCGCCTCGGCGGTGCGTTCGGAAGGGATCGACTCGGGCGCCGCTTGCTCACTCACGCCGACGTCGCCTTGAGGTAGCGAAGAATCGGCAGAACGCGGATCATGTCGCTCCCGGCGCCGAGCAGGAACATCAGCACTTCGGGCGGAAGACCAAGGGTCGTTTCGAGCTTGTCATAGAGCGTTCTTACCTGGTCGCGGAAGATAATCGATAGCGTCTCCGCGGAGATCTGGGATGGCGCAGACCCGCCGGCTTCGAACCATCCAGCCATCATGTGCAGTACGTATTCGTCAACAGACTCCTCCACACTGCGGAAGTGAATCGGCGGCCGCGTGGGCGAGAACGGTAGATCGAGCACGCCGTCGCCGTCGACGATCTCTGACGCGACGTGCTCCACAAGCGCAGGAGCGCAGTGAAAACCGTCTCTGTACGTCCCCGTGAGAATGTATAGGCCCGCTCGATCGGACCAGCCGACGAGCGGGAACCCATCGAGAGCAACCGGCCGGTTGCCGACGCGCCACTCGACGACACGGTGTAGGTAGATGCGCTCGTCCAGTTCCTGAATCGCGCAGTCGACAAGAAAGTTCCCGATACCTAGATACGCCTCAGTTTGAGGCTGCTCGAACAGCACGTTGGTCGCGCCGATGTACTCGCGGTCATCGCCCAGCGGCACCGCGTGCAACCCGCACGAACCCGATCGGTTCGGTGTGCGCACCACGCTCTGAAAACCCTCGCCCTGCACACGACGGGCGACTACCGCCACGCCTGCGCCGGCAAACGTAGGCATGAGGCCCTCTCGTCTAAGCAACGTCCCACTCGCGGCACCCGCAGCAACGACGACGACATCGGCGGCGACGACATCGCCGTTCGTGAGCCTTGCGCCGACAACGCTCTCGCGCTCGAACTCGAGGCCAATTACCTGGGCATCGACGAAAGACACACCGGCGGACCTGGCCTTTGCCTCAAGGAGACGCAATATCTGGCGTCCGTCGACTGCGCCTTCGCCTGGGAGATGAAGAACGCGAAGGGCGCGGGCGTCGGTACGCGGTTGGTAACCGATGATTTCCGCAGGTTCGACCTCCGACCACGGCTCGCCGAATTCGTCAAGCGCGGCGACGATCCCCGCGAAGTTGACGGAGTCGAGCATCCCGCCGCAAGTGTTGAGGACAATGAAACTGTCCTCGACGTGATGTAGTTCTTCGCCGCGCTCGGCGGCGAACGCGGCGAACTCCGCCAACACGTCCGGCCATGCCTTGTGCGCGGCGCGACTCAGATTGAATTTGGCGCGGCCAGCGTCGGTGGACAGCGTGTCCTTTGATATCTCGCCGAAACAACCGAGCATCGCACCGGCGGCCCGGCTCGCCGCGCCTTCCCGCGCTGCCGGCCCGACCACGCTCACCCGACCTGCGCTCCGCCGTGCCAACTCACAGGCGAGGAACATGGCCAGTACGCCATTGCCGACGATGACGATGTCCGCGGAGTCACGATGCGGCTTCACGTTCATATTCAATTGCCTTGCTCAGCGAGGACCGCCGACAACAACGCCATCTGTGTCCACATACGATTTTCGGCTTGATCGAATATCACGCTACGCGGGCCGTCCTTCACCTCCGGGGCAACCTCCTCGCCCCGTACGCTCGGGAGACAGTCCATGTACACCGCCTCGTCGCTTGCGGCTTCCATCACGCGGTCGTCAACCATCCACGCGGCGCGAACCGCTTGGCGCGCCTGGCGGTCCTCCTCGCCGTCGGCGGCAAGAGCCTTCCAGCTCTTCGCGTAGATGACCTGTGCGCCGCTCGCCGCGTCGAGCAGGTCGTTGGAGAACTCGATAGAGCCGCCACTCAAAGCCGCGCGCTCTCGTGCCCACGTTACGTAGTTGCTGTCGAGCTCAAAGCCCACTGGATGCGCAATCACGAGGTTGAGCCCGAGTAGACCCGCTGCCGCCATCAACGAATGAGGAACGCCCGGCGACTTTTGGCGCTCAGAGTAAGCCCACGTGACCACCACACGCGACGAGCAAAGGTGATCTGATCCGAATTGCTCGCGGATGGTTTGAAGATCAGCGAGGACCTGGCAGGGGTGCTCGTAGTCATCGAGCGCGTTCACTACGGGTGCGTTCATTGCGTCCGCCATTAGACGCAGGCGCTGCCGGCCCTCGCCGTAGTGCTGCATGTCGTACATCCGCACGACGAGCGCATCGAGGTAGCGATCGAGTACGCGCGCGGTGTCCTCGAACGTTTCGCGATTGGCGACCTGCAGGTCGTCGACCCGCAGGAACTCCGTCGACGCGCCGAGCCGGGCGGCGGCGGCAAAGAACGCGACCCGCGTCCTCGTCGACGGCACGCCAAACAGGAGACCGATCCGACGGCCCGCGAGAAGCGGCCCCGGGGCCGACCGCTTGTATGCATCCGCGCGCTCGACGAGTGCAAGGAGTTCCTCGGCCGAAAGGTCGCGCACGCCGAGCACGTCACGCCCAAGGAGATTCGCCAACGCATCGGTCATCTTTGAGCCTCAACTCTGCCCATCGGGCCAACTCCGAGTCTTACGCTCAACTGCTCGCGGAGTGACGCGAACCACCGCGCGTCGAAGCCGACCGCGCTCAGCACCACTCGATTGGCATCGCGCTGGGCCTCAAGCGTCAGGTTGATCGTGCCAGGCTCGTCAACTGTCAGCGAGTCGACGGCAACGCGGAGGGCGTCGCCGGCCCGGCGCGGCGGTGAGTCAACCATGGCCACACGAACGCGCGGCCGCCCGTCAAGCCCCGCCACGTAAGCGTGCAACTCGACGTCGTCGAGCGCCGCTGCTCGGAAGTTCGTCCTGCGCCACGGTTCGGTGGTGAGAAACTCAGCCAGCCCGCGCCCGGCCGAACCCCCTAAGACGATCGGCACGGCATCGACGGTATTGGCGACAAGGTCGAAGAAGCTGGCGAACGTGTATGCACGACCGTGCGCTTCGAACAACCCGACAACCGCCTCTTGATCCAATGCGTCGCCGAGAGCCACGCCGAATTCGCCGAGAATCTCGGCGGGCGACCACTGACCGACGCCGGCCAGCCAGGTGGTCTCGAGGGCCTCGCTCGCACGACGCTGCCCTTCGAGCGCCGCGAGTGTCGCAGGCAGGCGTTCGCGGATTGCGTCGAGATGGGCGTCGACTCTTCGCGGATCAGCCTGGTAGACGGCGCGCATAGTCGATTCGTAGGACATGTAGCCGTCGCATGACTCGGGGCGCGGCGGGACGCCGGTTCGGATCGCTTCGACGAGTTGGGCGACTATCAATTCTCTGGACTGTCCGTCGGCGACGCGATGGTCCAACGCCACCAGCAGGTCGGTGGACTGCTCGTGGGTCGCGACGGCAACGCGCAGGGACGTAGTGCCAGCAAGACGACCTTGAGACACTTCGGCGGTGACGTCGCGTCCGGGGCCGTCGACGACGATGACGTCGACATGGGCAGGTGCCCGAACTGCAAACACGCGCCGGCCTTGTTCGATTGAAGGTGTCGCCGCGAGCAATGGGTGCGCGGTTGCGACTGCGACCGCCGCGTCGGCGATCGTGTCCGCGTCAACGCCCACGAATCGGAGCCGTGCCAGGAGATCCGGCCAGGGAGCCGCTGGCCCCACGGCGTAAACGCGGGCGTCATGCACCGACATCGGGATTACTACATCAGCCGCGGCCACATTCCACCGTTCCGGCCCACGCGTTGGCACCGTCGCGCCGATGTCGCCCGGCGCCGCGAGCCCACGCTCAACGAGCCCGACGAGGGCTCCGAATGTGGGATCGCGGCGGAAGTCGAGTCCGCGGATATCCACGCCCCACCGCAGCCGTATGTTGCCGAGGAGTCCCATCGCCAGGACCGAGGTCCCGCCACTGAGGAAGAAATGATCGTCTGATGCGCATGGCGCCCTCCCGACGGCGTTGGCCCACTCGTCGCCGATGTCCCGCTCAAGGTCCGACGCCGCGTGGATCGACCCTTCGACCGTATGTTCAAGCAGGCGCGAGAGCTGCGCCTTGTCGATCTTCCCGGTCGCAGCGAGAGGAAGTCGATCAAGCTGAGCAAACCTCGTCGGTACCGCGGCTGGTCGCCACATAGACAGCAGGTATGACCGGACGGCCAGCTCATCAACGCGATCTGTCCCGACGATGAAGCACGCCAACGCGGGACCGGCTCCTGTGTCGTGTGCAATCACCGCGCAGTCGTCGATCCCCGGGAACGACCGCAATGAGCGAGCGACCTCGTCGGGGTCGACACGCGTCCCCGCCAGCTTGACTTGCGCGTCGCGCCTGCCGACATACTCGAGGCACGGCTCGCCGTCGACCATGCGCAGCCGACCGAGATCTCCGGTGTAGTAGGCCCGAGCACCTCCGGGGGCGGGCCGGAAGCGGTCGGCCGTCGTCGCGGGATCGACATACCCAATAGCGAGACCCTCGCCAGTGATAACAATCTCGCCCACGACGTTGGTCGGGACCAACGCGCCGGTGGCATCGACGACTGATACGCCATAGTTCGGGAGGGGCACGCCCAGCGGCACGTTCGTTCCCGTCGCGTCGCCGCGCAGACTCGCCACCTTCATCCACGTGCTGTTGACGGTCGCCTCCGTCGGTCCGTAGACCTGAGAGACGCCAACGCGCGGGGCGACGGACCGAAGCCGCTCCACAAGGGTCCACGGCAGCGACTCGCCACCAGCGACTACCCAACGGACGTCGGCCCACCGGTCGGGCCGTCCTCGCTCCAATGCGGTGACCAGGTGCCAAAGGTGCGAGGGCACCACGTCGAGATGCGTGACTCGCGTATCGTCGATCCACGTGGAGAACTCCTCGGGGTCGATACGCACGTCGTTCGGCACCGGGTGGAGGGTCGCTCCACTTGCGAGCGCAACCATGTACTGCATGGCCGACGCATCAAACGTTGGGGCCGCGTTCTGAGCAATGCGGCTGGTGTGGTCGACCTCGTACGCTCGGCGATACCAATTCACAAGATTCAGCACGCCGCGACGTGCTATCTCCACCGCCTTCGGACGCCCGGCAGTCCCCGATGTGAACAGCACATAGAGGGCAAGGTCGTCGGAATCGAAGCCCTCAGGGCCGGCGGCTCCCGGCGTCGGAGGACCGGTCATGTCGGGCTCGCTCAGCACCGCTACGACGCCAGCATGGTGACTCTGCCGCTTGAACATGTCGGTGCCCGCAGGACCGTCAAGGACGACGTACGCGGCACCAACTCCCATGCACGCGAGAAGCCCGGCGTAGAAGCGCGGCGAGCGCGAGGCCTCGAGAGCGACGCGTGCGCCTGGCCCGACGCCGGCGGCGGTTAGATCGCGACTGAGCGCAGCGGCGTGGGCCCAGAGCTCACCGTAGGTAACCGAAGTCTGCCCCGAAACAATTGCGGCCTTGTCCCTCCATCGCCGGCCCGACTCAAGCAACGTTGTCCAGAGGGACTCGCCCCCCGCGTCCGCGGCATCCATCGAGTTGAACCGGCGCCACACGGCGAGGTCGGTCGTCATGAGGCGGCGAGCGCCTCCAGCTCGCTGGCGACTGCATCCTTGTACAGGTCGCCAAATGTTTCGATCGTCGCTGGATCGAAGAGCTCGGCCCGATATTTGACGTCACACGCATACTGAGCATTCGCTTCATGAACGACGATGCTCACGGGTACCCGCGTTGCCTCCGCGCTGCCCATCCCGTTCAAGCGAAGGCCGTCGAACGACACCGCGTCGCGTTCGATGGCTGTGGCCACGGGATCGGGGTAGTTCTGAAACAGGAACAGAGCGTCAATATCGACCGGTCGAGCGAAGCTCCCGGCTTCGACGCGACGCTCTCGAAGCCGATGGAGAAATCTTGGACCTGACACGTCCAGACAGTCCACGCGTGTGTGGATCTGACCGACGAGGCACCCCATCATGCGGTCGACGCCCGCCACCGGAACGTCACGACCGGAGTCGATTGAAGCGGCGTCGAAGACGGTCTCGCCGGTCACGCAACCGAGGAACCGAGCGTAAGCGCCGAAGAAGAGTTCGGCCGCAGTGAACCCATGACGGCCCACGGCATCGTGGACGAGCGCCGTCGAAGGAAGTGAGATGCTGTGCAGACCCGGGCGGGGCGGACCGCCCGCGACGGCGTCCCGCGGAATATACGGCGAGAGGACTTCGCCCATCTCGGACCGGAGGTGGGCGCGTGTCGCCAACTCGACGTACGCGCGATATGACGGAGGCTCATCCGTGAGCGGCGACGTGTACTCCCGCAATAGTTCGTCCCAAAAAACCGCGCCCGACCAGCCGTCAGCGACCGCGTGGTGCACCGTCCAAACCACGCGCCAGGTGTCGACGTCAATCTCTAGAGCCATCAATTGTTGTGGCTCGGCCGTCGCCAAGTCGATGCTGGCGCACTCCTCGGCCCGAGCGCGGGACACCGCTTCATCTAGATCGCGCAAGCGTCGGACTGACTCATAACGCAGGGACACGTTGGCCGAGGGACGCACCAGCTGCGCGATGCCGGCCAAGTGCAGTGGGAAGCGAAGTCTCAGCGCTTCATGGCGGCGCGTGATGGCGCGGTACGCCTCATCCAGGCGCTGCCGGTCGAGTCGGCCCGACACGTCGAACCAATCCTGGACAACGTACTCAGCCGTCCCACCCTCGGACCCAAGAATCGAAGCCTGCATCGGAAGCAACGGGAGCGCCACTCCACCTTCGTCGCCTCCGCCCTCGCGCCGCAGTTGCCCTCCCGAGACCCCGACAATCTCAGGGCCCGCGGCCAGGTGTGCGGCGAGTTCGCGAATGGTCGGGTAGCGAAAGAGATCAGCGGTCTTGAAGACGAGTCCAGCCTCCTCAGCGAGGACGCGGACCCTCAGTGCAGTGACAGAGTCACCGCCGAGGTTGAAGAAATCAGCATCAATATCCCGTACCTGGCAGCTGAGACCCGCCGACCAGATGTCGATCAATTGCTCGTGAACCCCCACGTTCCCTTCCGTTCGTCATTCCTCATCAGGCTGGTAGAGGCGCCTCGCCATCTTCGTACGGTCGAGCTTGCCATGACACCCGATCGGGATGGTGGTGACTCGGCGGAGCACACTTGGCACCATCGCGGCCGGAAGATGCTGCCGCAATTGTCGCAGGGTGTCGTCCGGCAGGTCGGCGTCGCTGACATACATCGTCACGACGCGCCATCCCATGTCGGTCTCCTCGGCAAGCGCCGTCAACTGCTCGACTCCCGTTAGGCGCCGCACCTCGTGCTCAATCTCAGTTAGTGAAACTCGAACGCCATTGATCTTGAGGACGTCGTCCATGCGTCCGCGAAACACAAGTTGTCCCGCCGCCGTCACGGTCGCCAAGTCACGTGTTCTGTACATCCGCGCGCCAAGACTGGCTGGATTCGGCACGAACACTGCCGCCGTGCCGGCGGGATCGCCCAAGTACCCGCGGGCAACGCCCGGTCCGCTGAGGCAAATCTCGCCCTCATGCTGGGCCACAACGCCCTGCGGCGCGACCAGCCGGGCTGACATGCCCTTGATCGGCCTGCCGATAGGCAGGTCGGGTCCCCGAAAGCCTCGTGGTACCGCGAAAGCAATCGCGTCGACCGTCGCTTCCGTGGGCCCATAGACGTTCCAGATTGTGGCGGGGGACTGGACCGCGGCATGCCAGCGGTTGACGTCCGCGACGCGCAGCTCCTCACCGGCCACCAAGACACTTCTCAGATCGGGCAGTGTGATTGGGGCCCCGCGTCGAGCCTTGAACTCGGCAAAGTTAATGAGCTCGCGCCAGATGCTCGGGACGCAATCCCACGTCGTCACGCGCTCCTCACCGAGGAATGAAAAGTGCTCATCCGGCTCGGTGCGAGCTGAAGCAGGCAACGGCAGGAGCGCCGCGCCGTTCAGTAACGCTCCCGACCATTGCTGCACAGAGGCGTCGAATGTCAGCGGTGCGTTCTGCGTCACCCTGCTGCCGACGGAGATACCGATCGCATCTCGCATCCACGTCGCCAAATTCACGACGCCGATGTGTTCGATACCGACAGCCTTTGGCTCCCCCGACGAGCCGGATGTCGTGATCACGTACGCCAATTGACGCGGGTGAATGCGAACGCCGGGATCACCCGCGCACGCACACGCCCCGGCATTGCCACGGTGATGGGGACAACTGCCCGGCCGGTCAAAGTCGAGAATGTCGGCGCTTCCGGGAACCGCTGTGCCGGGCGCGGCGATCACGAGCCGAGGGCGCACGAGCGCCATGAGCCGCTCCAGCCGCTCGGGCGGCGACGCGGGATCCAACGGTACGTAGGCGGCGCCTGCCTTCAAGATACCTAGCAAGACCACGATCGCGCGAAGGTCGCGGTCGAGCGTGACGCCGACCGGCTCTTCCGCTTGAACGCGGTCCACGTGCACCAAGTGGGTGGCGAGCTGCGTCGAAAGTTCGTCAAGTCTGCGATACGTAAGCTCGCGTCCGCCGACCGCTACGGCGACCGATCCGCCGAACTCCGCGGCGACCGAACGGAACGCTGCAACGATGTCGGGCACGGGCGCGCTCGCGGTGCCGACTACTCGACGTACGCGATGAGACGGGCTCTGAACGCGTCAGCCATGGCTTGGATGTCAGCGGCCTCGAACAGGTCGGTGTTGTAGGTGAGCGCGAAATGGAGTCCGTCTGCGGAATCGCCCGCAGTCAACGACAGGTCGAACTTGCTCGTGCGTTCACGGACCGCGGCCACAACCCACTCGCTCGACCCCACCGCGAAGCGACGGCCGGGGGCAAGGTGCTCCCATGCGACCGTCGTGCTGAAGACCGGACTTCGATCGAGTGTCCGCGGCGGATTGAGGGCCTTGACGAGTGCGTCGAAGGGATAGACCTGATGCGCGTACGCGCCGAGGCAAGCACGTCGCGCCTCAGCAACAACCGACGTACAGCTCTCGTCAGCCGGCAGCTGTACACGTATCGGCAGCATGTTCGAGAACGGCCCGATCACAGCCTCGAACGAGACGGCGGGCCGATTTGCCACAGGTACGCCGATGACGAGATCACGTTCGCCCGAGAAGTCTCCCAACATCTGCGCGAACGCCCCCATCGTCAAGATGAAGAGTGTCGCCCGCTCGGCCTTGGCGTACGCCCGGAGCCGGGCAGTGACCTCCGGCGCTACCACGAAGGACATCTCGTCGCCTCGGTAGTGCTGAACAACGGGTCGCGACCGAGCACACCGGAGATCGATCGGCGGCGGCGGTGGCGTCAGCGCGTCGAGGAAATAGCGCTCGTGCGCGTGGGACGCCTCCGTGTGGAGCATGGCATGTTCCGCCGCCGCGTAGTCCGCGTACGTCAGTTGGTGCGGGGCTGTCGACTCGCCCAGGTAATGCGCAGCGAGTCGTTCCAACAGCAGCGGACCGCTCCACAGATCAGTCGCGATGTGATGCATGCACAGGAACACCTCATGGCGCCCTGGCGCCAACCGGAGCAACGTCAACCGAACGAGCGGGCCCTCGGCGAGGGAGAAGGGTTCAAGTTGCTCGGCGGCAAGTATGCGGTCAGCCGCCACATCGGCCGCCGCAGGGTCGAGACATGAGAGGTCGTAGTTGGCGAACGGAACAGGCATCGATTCGCGAATCTGCGCGATCAACCGCTGACCGCGTGGCACGAATACGGTGCGCAACACGTTCACCTCCGCCACCACCGCGGCGACGGCCGCACGCAATCGTGCCGGGTCGATATCGCCGTCGATCATCAGGCGGTACGGCACGATGTAAGACACATCTGACTCGACAAGCTGATCGATGAAGTACATGCGCCGCTGTGAGTGCGACGCCTCGTACTCGCCGGTGTCGGCTACGTCGGTCCGCACGGCCGCGACCTCATCGACCGGTTGAGCGTCGGCTTCGATCTGACGCACCGCCACGAGCCGCGCGAGATCCGCGGCCACGGAGTAATCGAAGACATCCTCGATAGAAACGTTGGGTGCGACAGCGCGGAGCCGGTTGAGCACCCGCACTGCGCTCAGCGAGTGGCCGCCCAGGAGGAAGAAATCATCATCGGCCGTGAGGTCGCTCTGCTCGAACACCTCCGCCCAGGCTGCGAGGACCAGTCGTAAACAGCGGTCATCGATCGGCGCGGTCGCGGCTGGCCTCAGTGCCTCGACCACCTCGGCCCGGAACTTGGGTGGAGCGGGAACTGCAGCGATCGCGTCCGCGACGCGGTGCTCGATAGCAGCGCCGTAGCCGAGGAGGACAAGCTCGACCGCCCGGTGAAACGCATCGATCCACGCCTCGTCCAGCACTGATTCGGCGAACTCGTATTCGACGACAATCGCGGACTCATGTATCTCGAGCAACACGGTCAGCTCGCGCTTTGGCGTGATCCGACGACACAACGCGTCGCCGACCGGAACCAAGGAGGGGCTCCCATCAGGTGCGCTGCTGCGAACCGGCGCCGGCGTCACCTTGACGCTCGTAAACGGGGCTTGGCCACGCGAGCGCGGGGCCACCTCGCGGACCACTTCGTCGAAGGGGACCGCACCGTGATCGACCGCGTCTGCCCACGTCTCCTGGAGCGCTCCGAGATCCGTGGCGATGGCCGCGTCGGGATCGGCCACGTGTCGCACCACGACCTGGTTGACAAAGAACCCGACGGCTCGGGCATCGTCCGGCCGGGTATCGACATCGGTCGCTACGGCCACGTCGGCTCGGCCCGTCCACGCTCGCAGAACCGTCAACAGGGCTCCTAGGCATGCAACAAATGGCGTCACCCGAGCCTCGTCAACTGCACGCCACGCGGCCTTGCGTGCATCAGCGTTGACAGTTCGTCGAACGACGTGGCCGCCGACGGGGCGGCTGCGCGGCCGCGTCGCGCCGGTGCTCAGGTCAAACGGTGCGACGCCGCTCAGCGCGGCGCGCCAAAAGCGCAGGTCGTCCTCGCGCCGAGGAGCCAGTGCAGCGTCCTCGCGTCGCGCCGCATCGGACAGCGATGGCCGCGATCCGAGTCCCGCGCGGCCGGTGCGGCGCGATCGATAGGCCTGGGTCAGATCCTCAATGATGACGTCAACGGACGTCGCGTCGACAACGATGTGATGAGCCGTGATCAGGAGCACGGGTGACGCGGGACCCAAGACCAGCGTCGCCCGAATCAGGGGCGCCGACTCAAGAGCGAACGGCAGGCTGTAGTCGCTCGCCGCCTCCGACTCAAGGTCCGACGTAACAACTCGGAAATTCGCGGTTGCCGTCGTGTCGCGTTCACGAATCACGCTGCGCCCCTCCTGAACAAAGCGGGTTTGCAGGGCCTCGTGAGCGAACACGACATCCTGAAACGCGAGCGACAATGCGTCGGCGTCGAGCTCGCCGTCGATCGAGAGTGCGAACTGAACGTTGTAGGACGTGTCGCCCGGGTACGCCTCCGCCAAGGTCCACAGTCGCGCTTGCTGCGGCGAGAGGCTCTGTCCGCCCACCGACAGCGCGCCAAGGGCCGTCGTGCGTTCCTCGGACCGCGGTGTCTGCCCGGCCAGCGCAATCGCCAGGTCGTGCGGGCGCCGATGAGCCATGACACTGCGCAGGCGCACGAGGTGCGGGATTCGCTGCCGAAGCCGCGCCGTGAAGCGGGCCGCTAGCAGCGAGTGCACACCCTGCTCGAATACGTCGATCTCAGGATCGAGGTTGCGACCGCAAAGCGATCGCCAGGTTTCCATGATGGCTTCCAGTACATCTCGATCGTGCGTCGACGTTCCCCGCGCGGACGGCGGCTGGCGCGCCTTCGTCGGCCCCACATGCTCGGCCGCCGGCGGCTCGTCGTCGATCAATTCCAGGGTCGCGTTGGCGCTGAGCACAGCACGCTGTGTGGTTGGCACCGGGCCAGTGGAAATCGCATGATCCAACTCGATGTGTAGGGTGCCCGGCACGCCTGGGGGACACAGGTCGCCCTGTTCATCCAGCACGTGGAGAATCGCGTGCGGACGAACCGCCGACGGCGACACTGGCAGCGACCCAATCAAGCCCGAGGGCTCGTCCACGGCCGTTCCGAGGAAACGAACGAAGGCGTCAGCCCATCCGGTCGCGAGCGCTTCGTCGCATACTGACCCCCGGTACTCCAAGCGGCTGCTGAAGCTGCCGTCGTCATCCAGCAGCACATGCAACGCAAGCTCGAACTTTGCCCGTCGCATAGCGGGCGCGACGTTCTCAACGTCGACACCCGGCAGTGCCAAAGCGCATTCTCCAGGCTGGTCGACCACGAAGACCACGTGGAAGAAGGGCGGCTGGTGCTCATCGCGCGGAGGTGCAACGTGCGCAACGACGCGGTCGAATGGCAGCGCCTGATGGTCGTATGCGCCGAGTGCGGCGTCGCGAGTGCGGATCAGATGATCCTCAAACGTCCGCCGCCGGTCGACCCTTGTCCGAACGACGACGAGGTTCGCGAAGTTACCGACGACCGTCTCCCAGACGGCGTCCAGTCGTCCGAACACGGGCGTCCCTACGGCGACGTCCTCCGCACCCGTTATGCGACCAACGAAGGCACTCCACGCGGCTAGCAGCACCATGAAGGGCGACGCACCCCGTGACCGCGCCAGTGCACGTACCTGTTCGAGCGTCTCCTGGGCAACAACCACCGGGACGCTTCCGTCCCGGGCGTCGCGGACGATTGTCGAGGCGCCGGCGAGCGACACAGGCGCCGGAAGGCCGTCAAGCGTCTTCCGCCAGAACGCGGCGTCCCGGGCTAACCATGCGCTCGAGCGTTGGCTCAGCTCCCAGTCGACGTACGCCGCGAACTGAACACCCCGCAGACCGGGCGGAGACGACATCGAGAGCCTGCACCCGTAGGCGTCCCCGAGCTGGCGAAGCAGGATCGCCATGGCGTGCCCGTCCGCGACGATGTGATGACCCGAGACGACGAGGTAGTGGTCATCGGAGCCGATCGCGACGAGCACGACTCGAAACAGCGGCCCGCGGTCGAGAGGCGCCATGTCAGTCGCGGCGGCGGTGGCAATGGCGAGGGCCGTCGCCTCAGAGTCGACGAGGTCGTCGGGCAACTCGATCAGCTCCACGCCGAAGTTCTCGATGGGCAGGGGGTACGCGGAGGGCACTCCGTCGGTGTCTGCAATCACTGACCGCAACACGTCGTGCCGGCCGACGACGTCCCGGATGGCGGCCCCGAGAGCAGTGGCATCGAGCGGACCACGAACGCGAAATAGGGCCGATGAGACGTAGTCCTCCGACGTTTCTTCGAGCTGCGACAGGTACCACAGCCGCGCCTGCGAAGCCGACAGCGGTGAGGCGCCCGAGGGTGAGGAGCCATCCTCCGAGGCGTCGATCGCGGAGGCCGACTCCTCAGACTCGAGCGCACCCGCAATTCGCCTTAGCGTCCGCCGTTCGAAGAAGTCGGGCATCGTGATTGTCAAGCCGAGCTGCCGTCGGCACCGGCTGACGATCCGCATCGCCGCGAGCGAGTCGCCTCCGATCTCAATGAAGTCCGCGTCCAGGCCCACATCGACGTTCAGAACCTCAGACCAGATCGCTGCGAGTTGCGCCTCGACGCCCGTCGGCTGCGCTGCGAGACGACCAGGGCGAGGCGGCGGCGGCAAGCGCTTCCGATCGACTTTCCCGTTCGACAACGTTGGTAGCTCGGCCAGACTGACGACGGCTACGGGCGTCATCACGTCGGGTAGCCTCTCCGCTACCCAACCCAGCAACTCCGCCGATTCGAAGGCGGGGTCGGTCGGGACCACATACGCCACGAGCCGCACTGCGTCGCGCTCCCCGGTCGGTGCTACCACCGCTTGCGCCACGAAGGGATGGCCCAGCAGGACCGATTCAACGTGTGCCGGCTCGACTCGGTGCCCGCGAATCTTGATCTGCGAGTCGATGCGGCCGAGGAACTCCAGATCGCCGTCGGGACGGATGCGGCCGAGGTCTCCCGTGCGGTACATCCGGCTGCCGACCTTGCCAGAGTACGGATCGGGAAGGAACACTGCCGCGGTGTGAGCACTGAGCCCGAGGTAGCCGCGCGTGACACTCGTACCGCCGATGAAGATTTCACCGATCGCGCCTGCGGCAACTCGGCTAAGCGATTCGTCCAAGATGTAAATCGTCGTCTCGTCAAGGGGCATGCCGACGGGGACGGTCTGCGCGTCAATGACACCGGTCACCCGATAGAACGTCGACTCGATCGAAACCTCTGTGACTCCATACAGATGAACGATGACGACGTCGTTCTGCAACTGCCTGCGGGCCTGGTTGGCGATGGCGACGGGAAACACGTCGCTGCTACAGGCGACGACGCGCAGATCGGGCAGTGAGGCCATACCGTCGTCCATCACGAGGTGAAGCATCGCGGGCATCAGATGGACGATCGAGACGTGGGTGTCGCGGCACAGACGCACGAGAAGCCGTGGGTCCAGCTTCGCCTCACGCGGCGCGATGACAGTCACACCACCGCGCAGCATTGGCAGGAACAATTCCCAGACTGAGACATCAAACGACGACGCCGCGGTTTGGAGTACGCGATCGGTCGACCTCACGCCGAACTCTTGCGCCATCCACCGGAGGTAGTTGACCGCGCCGGCGTGCGTGACCATGACACCCTTTGGGGCACCGGTCGATCCCGATGTGTACATGACGTAGGCGAGGTTGTCCGGCGACACGCCGGGCGTCGGGGGTGCGGAGCTGACCGGCGTACGCGAGACATCGACGTCGATGCACGTCACGGTCGCGCCAAACAGCTCTATACGGTCGTAACTCACGACCGCGACGTCAACACCAGCATCGACGAGGATCTGCTCCCGATGACGCCTGGGCCACGCCGGCTCGATGGGCACGAACGCAGCGCCGGCGATCAACACCCCGAGGAATGCGACTGCTAGATCGACCCCTTCCTCGACGCACACGGCGACGCGCGATTCGAGACCGACAGCGGCCTGCCGGAGCTGGGTCGCCAGCGCCGCAGCCCGATCGTAGAGTTCGCGATACGTCAAGACGCCGTCGACGCCGATCACTGCCGTCGCCTCCGGCGTGCGCCACACTGACATCTCGATGAGTTCGTGCAGCGTGGTGGCCTGAGACTCGCCGAACGGTTCTAGGGATGCTTCGGTAGGTGAGCGTGGAATCATCGTCGGCACCGGTGCACGCGGCGGTCTTGCGTCCTCGTCGAGCTGCCCGTCGCTCACAGGTCTGCCCTGGTGCGGACAGCGAGTGTCCTCAACGTCTGCCCCCAGTCGTCGCGGTCCCAACGCGCATAGTACCGTGCACCCGCACGAGCGTTCCGAAGGGACGACATGGTCGATGACGACGAATCGATCCAATCGACGGGCAGCGAGCTGTTCGACGTCGTGGTGAATCATGAGGAGCAATACTCGATCTGGCCAACGGGCCGCGAGCTCCCAGGGGGGTGGGAAGCCGTCGGCTACCAGGGCGCGAAAGAAGCGTGCCTCGCCCACATCGCGATCGTCTGGACGGACATGCGGCCGAAGTCACTGCGGACTTGGATCGAGACGGCGTCGAACGAGCGTACGGCCGATTGAGCCTTCCGCTTCGACCCGAACCCACATCCGGCACAGGTGACACGTGGGTGCCGGAATTCGAGACCGCGTTCGCCGTTCCACCGACGGCCGTGGAAACGTGGTGCCGATTCTTCGAAGCACCGCCGCCGACGCTGATTGTGGAGGGCGAGCGGCTCATGCTCGCCCAAACGCGCACAAGAAAGCAGCTGTACCTGTTTCTTGAGACAGCTGAGCCACGTCGGGCGGACCGCCTGATCCTGCAGCCGGGCAAGGGCGGACGCCTCCGGGCTCGGCTGTCGTCGAAGCAGTGGCTCTCCAACGAGGCCGGGCCACCGAAGTTGGAGCTGGCGAACCCGCCGCGGCTCGAGCCTGCCGACGTGCTCCTCATGCTGGACCGCCGGCTCGTCGACGCTGCCTTCGTAAAGAGGAAATGGATCGTTCGGTACGGCGATCCTCCGGACGCAAAGTTGCGTCTCGACCGCATCGACCCGATCGACCCGACCACGATACGGCGCCACCGTGCGCCGTTCTGGGACATCGAGTTCGAAACCGTCGGCGGACGGCCCGCAGCGGCCGACCTAGCCCGCGCGGCCTACGCCGAGGCCGGCGTGATAGCGCCGAGTGAGACCCTTCAGCACCGCAAGCTGGACCGGGCCGCACTTGCGCCGCCGCGGCGTTTGCAGCTGAAGTCGGCAGCGGATTTAGTGCGCTTTGTCGAGACCATGCTCCGCGCTGCGACGTAGCGCCGCTCAGTCTTCGAGCCGACACATGGTTACGGGTGCCAGATCATCGGCGGCAGGCACCGTGCCAAAGACGCGACGCACCCAATCGTCGTCGTACACCGTCGACAGGTAGCTGTCGGCGCCGTCCGGCGAAAGACAGGCGAACAGGCTGTCTTGAGGATGGAACCGCACTCGAAGGGCCGCGGCAGCCAGCACCGCGCCCGTCGATGCGCCGATCGGAGTGCCAACGACGTTCGCCATATACCGGCAAAACCTGACCGCCTCGAACTCGTCGACGCGCATGACCACGTCGTAGTCACGAGGCCGCAGGAACGAGGATCTCCGTCCGGCCCCAATCCCGGACAGGTAGCGCGCGCCGGGTGCGCCTCCCAGTGCCACCGATCCGCGGACATCGACGGCAACGAGCCTCGTGCGGGGGCTCGCTTCGCGGAAGTAGTCAGCGATCCCCCGGAGGGTGCCTCCGGTCGACACGGCAACGAATACGGCGTCGATCGGCCGCTCGCCGATCTGGCGCATCAGCTCCGGGGCGGTCTCCAAACAATGAACCGACGGATTCGCGTGGTTGTCGTATTGGTTCGGCCACACCCAATCGGGATGTCGGTCCAGGCGGTCGCGGACGTGGGCGAGCCGAGACAACAAGTAGCCGCCGAACTCGTCGAGCTCGTCGATGATCTCGACGACGGCCCCGAGGCTCTTCAGTCTCGCTCGGAACTCGACGGTCATGTTCGGGTCACCCACCGCGACGAATTGGTAGCCGCGCTCCTGTGCGAGCGAGGCGAGCGCGACGCCGAGATTCCCCGACGTGGACTCGATGATCGTGTCGCCGACCTTTAGGCGTCCCGCCCGCTCAAGCGCTGTCAGGAGGCCTCGTGCGGTCCGATGTTTGATGGAGCCGAACCCCGACGCTCCTTCGAGCTTGAGCCCGACGGTGGCGCGCCGGTGCCCGTCCGACAAGCGAAGCATTGCCACAGGGCTCGCGGGAGTGTCCAACCACGGAGCCGCCGCCCGGCACCCGCCCCCAAGACGAATCACCACAAGATATGACGATACCTGGCTCGAAAGAATCGCGCCTCTGTTACTGCAACGCGCGACGCAGCTTCGACGTCACGGCACGGCGCGCACCACGCCCCCGGTCGAACAGACGCTCCTTGATGTCGGTGTCCGGCCATGTCGCTCGGCGGCCGCTCTCGCCATACTCGTGCAGGTAGGCGAGCGTGTCGGGCCGGATCGCCGCCAGCACGTCCTCTGGGACGGCGGCCGCAAACACGGCTTCTACGTAGCAGAGCGCGAAGTACATAGGGCGTTGGATCCCCCGCCGCGTGACCGATGCGATGAACTCGCCCCAACGGTCTAGGTCGGTTAACCGTGCCGCGAACCGTGCGACGTCGCTGAACTTGTAAAGCAGCAGGTCGATTTGCCACTCGATGGCGAGGGCCGACGTCGCGTCCTTGACGAAGTGGGCGCAAAGATCGATCAAGAAGTCAACATCGGAGAGACACGGGAGCGAAGCCGACCCGATGCCAATGGCGCGCGCGTCACGGAACAATTCGTCGATCGGAACGGTGAGCTTGGTGCGGCGATCGAAGAGCGCGGTCACGACGCCGATCTCGATGACCGCCCCGTACCGGCCCCGAGGGAGCGCGAAGCCCGGCAGGTTCAGCCCACCGGCGGCCAACGCGACTTCCGTCTGCCGTTCCCAAGGCACGATGCCGTTCGGGGTCGGGTTCCCATACTCGTAGCCGAGCTCCCGTAGCAATGCTCGAAGATCGCCGGCGGCGCCACGGCGGATCAGAATGTCGATGTCGCCTGTCCCTCGGCGATTGATGTCGCCGAAGAGCAACTGTGCCAGCGGCAGACCCTTGCGGATCACAATCTCGAGGCCTGCATCGCTGCACGCGTGCGCGACGCGCCCCGCCTCGATCAGGAAATCAGCGTTCGCGGCGGCTACCCGCGAGCAGGCGCGGTCGAGTGTCTCGCGCGCGCCGCCAGGCACGAGATTCTCGTCGCTCCCGACAACCCCAGACAGCGCCCAATTCAAAAGCGGCTCGACACGGTGCAGCGCGGCGAGTTCGAGAACAGATGCCCAGTCGATTCGGTCGCGTTGTGCAACCAACCAGCCGTGGACCGACTCGCGACTCGGCGCGAAAGTGCTGCCCCACGCGCCACCGATCAGCAACAGGGTCTCGGCGGAACCAATCATTACGTTGCGGACCCTCTAGGCGCACGCCAGTCGGCAATCGCCTTCATGAAGAGCGGTGACCCGCTCAGACTGAGCCAGCGTGTCTCGGCGTCATCGGGGCAGCTCAGTTGGACCGTCAAGTCACGGGCCGCTGCACCCCCCGTGATCATCAAGATGAGGCTCATCGCGTCGGCCCACCCGCGCTTGTGGATACGGAGTTGCCAGGACGTCGGGCCGCGAACTCCCGCGACCGCGCCTCTAACAACACGCTCAAACACCTCCAAGAACTCGTCGACCGCGGAACGTGGGTGATCGGTCACAGCGGAGAGCAGCGGAAAGTCGGCGGGCGTCACCGCCACCGAGAACTCGGGTTGGGAACGCGACGACGACGCCCACTCCTCCGTCAAGCGCCCACTGCGATCGCGTCGTGGACGGAAGCCGGCCGGCGACAGCACATGCACCTCGCCGGGCACCCAAGTCGGTTCGGCTGACTCCACAGTCGGGAAGCGAGCCGAGAGGGCGTACAGCCGGCGCCCCTGTTGGGTGCGCCAGCAGAACTGACGAAGGGAGTGCGGTCGACCACGGTTCACGACGGCGAAGTACATGGCCAGGAGCCCGTCCGAGGTTGCGAACACAACCTCGTCCGTGTGCCGCAACACATCGGCTTGGACACTGGGCTGGAGCACCTCGATGCCGCAATAAGGCGTGCCGTGCAATAGGTACCCTCGGTGCTCGGCGAGCCAACGGATGAAGATTGCAACCGGAACCGGCAGGTGGTCGCCGTGGACCAAAGGCGGGCGGGCGGCGAGAGCAGACGCAAGCGACCGCTCGAGCGTCGCGATTGTTTCGCCAGAAAGATGTAGCGGCTCGACAACGACGACGTCTGGACACCACGCGGGCGCGGCGGTCGTCGAGGCGTCCGACGGCACGGCTATCGCTTCGTCCACGCTCCGACCCACCAGCCGCGTCGGCCGTACGGGACGCCTTCGCGTTGATCGCGTTCCTCGAACAGTTCGGTCATTCTGAACCCACCGGCCTGAGACAACTCGCGCAATTCTGCTTTCGTGAAATGGTGGTACACCATTCCCGCCTCGTCCGAGTAATGCGAGCGGAAAGTAACACCTCGGTCGTCCAAGAACTCGACGTCGTCGGGAATGTCTCGATAAGTCGAACGGACCTTGAACAAGAAGACGCCGCCTGCCCGCAGCACGCGCCCGATCTCTCGCCATGAGTCGACGGCGCTGCTCCATGTGTTGAACTGCAGACACAAGCTGGCAAGCACGACGTCGCACGAAGAGGGGCCTATAGGTAGGTTCTGGAACGCTCCCTGGCTGAACGCCACGGTGTCGCCCCGCCGCCGCGCCATCGCGAGTCCCTTCAGGCAACCGGTGTGCGAGACGTCGACTCCGACGCAGTCGAACTGCGTAGAGAGGGCGAGCACGTTGGTGCCAGGGCCACACCCGATCTCGAGCAGCTGGCCGGCTGGCGGCAGCGCCGGGAGCATGCGAACGATGAACGGGTGGACCTTTATTTGCGGGAGCTCCGCGCCCTCCCACATGTCGCTCCACAGGCCATCCCACAAAGCTTCGTTGATCGACAATTCGTCTGTTGCGCTCCCCCCTTGGAACGACTCATGTCTCACGTCGGGGCAAGCCTGTCGCCCAAAAACGTCAGCGTGGCGACCAGCGTCCGTTGCACGGCGACCGCGTCGCGGAGTGACTCACTTCGCATGCGGCGCTCCCACCCCGCAGCGGTCGCCGCTGCACGCGACCAGCCTGCGCCATCTTGCCCGTGTAGGTCGAGGCAGACATTGACCACGACGAGATTCCATCCGGCCGTCGCCGCCCGCTCGATGACTGATCGCAATGACGAGCTCCCGCCGTCAACGGCTCCGAGCTCGGCAACGAGGAGAACATCAGCAAACCCACCGTCGAGTCTGGTCATCGCATCGGCAAGAGTCGGCCGAGTTGCCGGCTCACGTTCGGCGCACAACTCGGTAAGGGTCCAGCGCGATCGCGCTGCCGCGGCGCGGATTAGGGTCTCTTGTCGCGACAAGTGAGCGGCTGAATCGGCAACGCCGGCTGGACTGCACGTGTACCCGATCGCAGATGTCACAACCGCGGTCTCAGCCACCATCATCGCCAGCGTACCGCCGACACGCTAGAGGTAGGCATGAGCGAGGAGCATTCCAGCGGGCACCGACAACGCCTGCTCGATACCTGGGCCTCGAAGGGCTCTTTCGTCGCCGTCGACCTCGATGGGACGCTGCTGCGTCCCGATTTCTCTGTATCGCGGCGCACCCGCGACGCGGTCGAGCGGTTCTTTGCGGCCGGGTTCGTCCTGGTCGCGGCGACAGCACGATCACCACGTGCAGTGTGCGGACTGATCGAGCACGCCGCCGGTCTCCGCGGCATGGCCATATGTTCAAACGGCGCGTTGCTGGTCGACCTCTCGAGCCGGACGATCATCAGCCGCCACTGCATCCCGCCGCAAATGGCGACCGAGGTCATCAGCCAGCTTCGCGAAGCGATGCCGGGCATCACGTTCGCAATCGAGAGCGACTTCCGGTTCTGCTGTGAGCCGTCGTACCCAGCTCGCCCTACCCCGGGCACTTCTGTCATCGACTCATCGGAGTTCACGACACTCCCCATCGCCAAACTGCTGGCGTTCCACCCGGCCCTCCCAAGAGGCGCACTTTCAAACGCGGTGGAGTCGCGGTTCGGCGGTTATGTGGAAGTGACGCATTCCACTACGCAGGAGCTGCTGGAGATTTCGGGGCAGGGCGTCGACAAGGGCGCCGCCGTCGCCGAGGTTGCCTCACTGATCGGCGTCTCGGCCGCGGAAACCATGGCTGTGGGCGACATGGTTAACGACGCATCGATGCTCCGGTGGGCGGGCATCGCCGTGGCGGTCGCCAATGCGCACCCGAGTATCCTTGCGATCGCGGATGTAATTGTGGCGAGCAACGAGCATGACGGGATCGCCGAGGTGCTGGAGCGACTCGTAAACGCGAAACGGGGAGCGTGAGTGCTGACGGGTTGGGAAGTCGATCAGTTCAAGCTGTTTGGCTTCGTGATCCTTAGGGGGCTGTTCTCTACCGAGGCGGCTGCGCTTCGAGCCGAGATCGACTTCGCGCTGCGCGATGCATTCGACGAGGACTACGAGACCGACCATCGGAGCTCGACTTCCACGCCAGACGGCGAGGTCTACGCGCCTGGCTCGTTCCTTCCCATCCTCGCGAACGGGGCGCCCGTGAGCGGCCGGCTTGTGGCTGACGACGGGCGACTGTGGGACATCGCCGAACAGCTGATCGGCGATGTCACGCTGGCCTCGCCCGCGCTTGCCGCCTGCATCGTCGGTGAGACCCCTTGGCACCGCGACGGCGGACTCGGCGTGCCGTGGATCCGATTCAACGCGTACCTCGATGACACCCGGAGGGAGACCGGCGCTCTTCTGGCCGTTCCAGGCAGCCAGGCGGCCGAGACGACCGAGCGAGTAATCGACCATCTGTCGCGGCTGGACAACACGGCGCTGCGTTCGCCCGACCTCCTGCCCGCCGTCGCAATCGAGACCGAGCCCGGCGATGTGATCGCCTTCGACCCGCGGATTTTCCACGCGTCGTTCGGCGGCGACAAGCGACTGCGCTGGAGCGTTGACTATCTCCCCCTGCCGGACTGGACCAACACGAGGCAGTGCGAACTCACACGTGACCTGATCGTCGAGCTGAGTGACTGGCCCGCCCCGCCGCGCTGGCATGCGTGGCGCGATTGGACCGCGGCGCGCCCGCTATCGATGGCTCGCTCGCGCGCCATCGATCAACTCAGCCGTCTCGGGGTTCCGATGCGATGAGTCGAGCGCGAATGATCGAGCGTGCGACGGCCAGAGCAAGCTGAGGACTGTCCACCATGGCGCTTGAGCCATCCTTCGAGCTGTCGCCGGCACAGGCATACACGGCGCGTTACGCGAGCTTGACAGGCCGACCGGCCGGCGCTGCGTTAATGATGACGTTTCCACCCGCCACGCCAGCGGCCGACGTCAGCACATGGTGGGCCAAGTTGGCGCAGGCATACGACGTGCTCCGAATTCGGTTTGTTCGGTCGCCCGGCGGCGGCCTCCAGCAGTCGTTCGACAACGAGCCCGTGCCCGTACGAGTCCTACGGCTGCAGGGCAGGACGGCGGCGCAGCAGGCCGCCTACGCGGCAGCGCTCCAGCGTCGCCACGCCACGACTCCATGCGAGACGCCCGGAACCCCGTCAGCGCAGCTCGTTGTCCCAGCGGACGGCCCACTGCTGTTCTCCGCGGCGCTACATCGAGCCGCCATGGACGCTTGGGCGCATGAATTGCTCACCCAGCGAGCGGAAATTCTGTGGCGCGACGCGACCTCGCCGCTCGACGGCGCGGTCGCGTCGTACGAGGCCCACCTCCGTCGACAGGCGATCGGCCACAATGAGCGCGTCGGGCAGAACCTCGAGCATTGGAAACGCCGGCTCGGCTACCTGCGGGGTACACGCACCCGGCCGCGCCCGCCGGGCGTTGCTGATGGCAGCGTCGTCATAGCCTCACTAAGAGACGCCCGACGGGAAGCGGTGCGTCACGCGGCGTCAGCGCTGGGGTGCTCCGAGGCAACACTGTGTTGCGCCGTCTTCGCCGACATCGTGGCGCAAGTCATCGGCGAAACCGAATTCCTGCTCAGGATTGTTGCGGCCAATCGAACGCGACGCGCCGACAGAGGGGTGATCGGCCGACTCGCATCCGTGATCCATGCTCCGGTGAACGCGAACATCGCGGACACGCCGGGAGCGCTAGCCAGGGCGCTGAATCGCGAGTTGCTCGGAGGCTTCGCACGGGCCGACTTCTCTTACGAGGAACTCGCTACGTGGCTGGGCTGCGAGGATCGGATCGTCGACGCTACTGGTTGCCACTATCAGTTCAGCTATTTCCCCGAAGGACGAGCGACGCCGAGCCGACACGCCGCGAGCCAATCGTCCTATGCCATCGTCGCTATACGCCGGCCGGTCGCCGCACACAGTTTGGTGATGCGTGTCGCCGGGTCCGCGGACGAACTCGAGATCGAGTTCGCGTGCGCCCACGACGTTCACATGTGCGCCCCAGAGGACCTGGTCCATCGACTTCAGGAATCACTAGCGCGGCTTGGGGTCTCGTAGTCGCCGGTCATCGGATGTGAAGGCACCTGGGATTCGCCTTGGTGAGCCATGAACGTGGCGTAGCGTCGACAGCGTTGCAGCAACTCGTCGTGCGTGCCCACGTCCACCACGGCGCCGTCCTCGATCAACGCGATCTGGTCGGCGTGCCGAATAGTCGACAGGCGGTGCGCCACCAGAATCGTCGTGCACTCGTGCGCGGCGAGTGCACGAAGGATCTGCGACTCGACCTCACCATCGACAGCGCTGGTCGCTTCGTCGAGTATCAGCAGCCGCGGGCGCCCGACGAGAGCGCGCGCCAACGCGAGACGTTGTCTCTGGCCACCAGAGAGACTGGAGCCTGACTCGCCAACTGGTGTGTTGTAGCCCATCGGCATCGCCATGATGTCGTCGTGAACGCGCGCGTCCCGCGCGGCGACAACCACGTCTCCGGGGTCACCTTCGAAGTTTCGCAGCGAAACGTTCTCATGGATTGTGCCGCCGAAGATGAACGATTGCTGAGTCACGGTACCGATCATGGATCTGATCGAGCGCAAATCGATCTCGTCGGACGGAATGCCGTCGTACAGCACGCGCCCCGTTGTCGGCTGGTCAAGCGTGGCGATCAGGGTGGCGAGCGTGGACTTTCCCGAACCGGACCGCCCGACCAGTGCCAGCGTTGACCCAGCCGGAACCGTGAGGTTTACGTCCTTGAGCACCCACGGAGCGTTCACCGCGTAACGAAACCACACCCCCCGAATATCGATGTCGCCGCGGAAGGTCCGCCGCTCGACCATTCGCCCGCCCGCCCTTTCGGGCTCGGCATCGAAGACGTCGGCGAGACGGGCAACGTGCCCGCGCAGCAGGCTGAAGTTCAGCAAGTCGCCGACGACCGACGCTGTGGCCATCGACGCTGCGCTCGCCATAGCGAAGGCGGTAACGAGGCCACCGACACTGATGCTCCGGTCGACCGCGGCCGGCGCGCCGGCAAGGAGGACCGCCGCGGGGCCAGTCGCTCGCACGAGCCATGTGACCGCGCGCGACACCAACTCGACTCGTTGGCGGGCCATGGACGCGTTCATTTCTTCGACAAGCGCGTTCGACCACGCGTCGAGCCCACGCTGCTCGGCGCCGTTGACCTTCAGGGTCTCGATGCCTTCCAGGAGTTGCACGAGCTGGCCATTTGCGCGCGCAGCAGCTTCGTTCTCGTGCGCGCCTAGTGACAGGAGATGCCTCGAGGCGCCGAGCGTGAGCACGACCTGGAGCAGTGATGCCATGATCGCGACGACGCCAACACGGACATCGATCGCACACATGACCACGACGGCGACAGCGACCACCACGACGTCCGGGACGACATCTCCAGCCAACCCGCCCAGGGCGGCGCGAAAGTAAGAGCCGCTGCGCACCCGCATGAAGAGGTCGCCGGTCGCCCGACGTTCGAAGAACCGGAACGGCAAGGTCATCATGCGGCGCGTCACAGCCGATGCGAGACGCACGTCGGTCTGACCATTGAGCTGAGCGAGCATCGCTCCTCGAATAAGCGACAGGATGAGGACCACGCCACCAACGCCAACCGTCGCCGCCACGAGCTGCCCGAGGCGGGTCCGATCCGCGAAACCGGCTCGATCGATGGTGATGCCGGCAAGGACCGGAACCAAGAGGGCCGATAGACGTACCAGCACCGACAGAGCGAGCAATGCCAACCAACCGCTCGAGTTGTCGACGAGGCGCGAGACGACGGACCATGGCCGAGGGCGTTTACCTAAGACTGGGGCGACCGCGTCGCCGCGCTGAATCAATAGCGCCACACCGGTGAGGGACCGCTCAAGGGCATCCCATGAAACCGAACGCGGGCCGAGCGCAGGGTCAACGAGGTTGGCGCCCTTGCGAGTCACCGCATCCAGCACAACAAAGTGATCCGGCTTCCAGTGGAGGATCGCGCCGCGCGGCAGCGTGCGGACGGTTCCTAAATGAAAACGGACGGCTCGGCACACGAACCCGAGCTGCCGCGCCGCGTCCATGAGCGCTCGAGCAGTCACGCCGTCGCGGCCGGTGCCCGTTGCCTCCCGCAACCGCGCCATCGACAGCGTTACGCCGTAGAACTCGCCGACCATGGCCAGCACGGCAACACCACAATCGGCCCGCTCAACTTGGGGGATGAAGGGGATGGACCGCCGCCGGGACAGTGGACTCGCCAGCGTCCTGCCGATAGAGGCTGCCATCTGGGCGATCGTCCGCGCGACGCTGGGGAGCCATTGTTTGGCGCCCGCATCACCTTCAAACGGGTCTCCGAGCGCCTCAGCGACCGGTGTTTCCTCGTCGTCGCTCACGGATCTTCACCCCCAAGATCCGTGACCGATCGCAACGCCTTGCGGTCGACCTTGCCGTTCCGGTCTAGGGGTAACGACCGAACGGCCGTGTACTTCGCGGGGACCATAAAAGCTGGCAGGTGGTCGGCCAGGTACGCCGCAAGCGCAGATCGGTCCACGGTCTGCCGCGCGCCAGGAACGATGTAGGCGACCAACGTCGTGTCGCCCCGCGCGTCACGCGTGGGAACGACGGCCGCGTCGTCGACAGATGCATGCCTGCGCAGAACGGCCTCGACTTCACCTGGCTCGACGCGGTACCCACGAACCTTGACTTGATCGTCGAGCCGGCCCAACACCTCGATAAGTGCAGGGTCGTCCGGCAGTCGCCGGCCCAGGTCGCCCGTGAGATAGAGCCGACCACGGCCGGGAACGTTGACGAACCGCGCCGCGGTCAACTCGGGATCACCAACATACCCACGAGCGAGCCCCATCCCGCCGACGCACACTTGTCCCGTCGACCCGACCGCGGCGTCGTTACCAGCGGCATCCAGCACGTGCAACGTCGCCCCCGCGATCGCGGCGCCGACTGGGATCGTGCGGTCGTCTGTCGTGAGTCGCGCCGCGTCAACCTGCCACGCGGCGCAAAACGTCGTGGTTTCCGTGGGTCCATACCCGTTCACGAGACGGCCGACGAGTCTACGCAGCGCGAACTCTCGAACGACTTGCGCGTCCGCGACTTCGCCGCCGAAAACGAGCGTGTCAAGGCCGGCAAGGCTGTGAGGCGCCGCCCGTGCCAGCCGATGGAAGACCGATGTCGTGAGGAACAGCACGGTGGGTCGCGAGGCCGCGACGGATCGCAACCGCGGAGCGGCGGCGGCGAGCATCCGGTGATCGAGCACGTGCAGGTGGCAGCCATTCAGCAGGGCACCCCACAATTCGAACGTGAAGGCGTCGAATCCCGGATTCGACAACTGGCCCACGACCGAGTTCGGCGAGAATTCGACGTAGTTGGTGTCCACCACGAGGTTCGTCACGGCGCTGATCGGGATCTGTGCGCCTTTGGGCGTCCCGGTTGACCCTGATGTAAACGCGATGTAGGCGAGGTCGTCGGGACGACTCTCGTCGGCGATAGCACCGCCGTCGCCGTCGGGTGTCATCAGCTCGCTCAGTGCGACCGCGCGCGCGAAGCCGGACGCCCGCGACAACCGTTTGCTGTCGGCGATCACGAGGATGGGATCGGCGGCAGAACACATCATGCGAATTTGCGAGTCGGGAAAGTCAGCGGGTATCGGCATGTACGCACCGCCGGCCTTGACGATTGCCACCACAGCGACGACAAGATCCACGCCGCGGGTCATGAGCAGTGCGACAGGTGTGTCGCGCCCGACGCCGAGAGCGCGCAAACGACACGCCACTCTCGAAGCCGTGACATCGAGCAGCCGGTAGGACATGTCCTCGCCACCGTCCGCGCTGACGGCTGGAGCGCCGGGCGCGGCCCGCACCCGCCGCTCGAATAGCGCACACAACGTCTCGCTGATACGCGTCGTTGGTTTCATTGAACGCGCCGACACGGTAGTCGCGCGTCGCGGCGAATCACGTGGAAACGATGAGCTCCGCTGGCACGCGCAGTGTCCAGCCGGGCTGGAGCTTTGGGACATCGACAAGTGACGCCCGCTCGAGTGTCGACCGTGCGTAGCGAAGCACCTCGATGACCTCCAGCTCCGCGAGAAAGGCGCCGAGACAGCTGTGAAGGCCGCGCCCGAACGTCAGCGGCGCCGGCTCCAAGTCGCGGTCAAGCGACCAGAGGTGTGACCGATGGTAGGCCCGGGGATCACGATTCGCACTTGCGATGCATACCTGGACCATGGCTCCGGGTTCGAGCGCGATCTCACCGAGGCGCACCCTCCTGGCGGCGAACCGCGGCGTGTATCGAACGGGGGGTTGAAGGCGCAGCACCTCGCGAAGAAAACCTGGTCGCTCAACGGCGTCGAGAGCCTCACGCCGACTCTCCGTGTTCATTGTGACCACCAGATGAATCGCGTGGGCAATGGCGGCGGTCGTCGTCGCCGTCCCGGCGACGAAGAGCAATGCGGTGTTGTCGGCCGCTTCCTTGCGGGTAAGTGTTCCCGCCGCAATGCCGTCGAGGATCGCAGCGCCTAGAGGGCCGTTGCAGTCGTCGAGCGAGAAGAACGCCGACTCGAGCTCATCCTCCAGCGCCTGACGCGCGCGGCGAACGTCCGCAAGGGGCACTCTGCCGTGGTCGATCATCGCGATGATCGGCGTAACGAGACGAGCGAGCACGGCGGCCGAGGTGTCGTGTATGCCGAGCAGTCGACACAGCACCCGGACTGGCAGCGCGCGCGCCGGCCCCATCCAATCGTGTGATCCATCGAGGACACTCCGCAACGTTCTCGCCACCAGCGGCGCAACCAGTGCGGCCCGGTACTCGTCGACTCGACTCGGACGTAGTGGGGCCGCTAGGAGGGACCGGAGGCGCTCGTGTTCCGAGGATTCAGCATCGAGCACCGAGCGCCTGAACACGAGACGGCTCGCCCTGAAAGGCTGCTCCGACGTGAAGTCCCTCGAATTGAGGACGCGGACGCACTCCGCGTGACCGTACGCGACGACCCGACCGTCCGGCTCGTTCCGTACCGGATGCAGGAGGCAGGCTCGCTCGTAGTCGTCCCAGGGATCTGAGTTAACTAGGGGCTGTAGCCGCGCCGACGACGTCCCCGCCCGCTGCGCTCGCGGCATCGTCACCCGAAGGAGTCTACGAGCTGGGCCGCGCACGCCGCCGTGCCAAGGCAAACCCTAATATCTCGGTGGCCACGAGGCGGGGAGCGGAAATGGGGCCGGGAGCGTGAGCGGGCGGGACTGCACGTACTACATCTCGTCCTATCTCGTCCCGCCCGGCAAGGACGGCCTGCTCCGACCGCGGCACGACCAAGCGGTCGCACTATGGCGCAAAGCCGACGGCGTCATCGAGCTCGCTCGCTACTGGGAGCTCGAGCGGCTCAGCGGCAGCAAGCATCACTCGGCGCCGTTGCTTTCGCGCCGCAGGGTCGACCACCTCATTGAGGAGTTGCTGTCGCGTGAAGGCCTGACGCCGAGCGCCATCGCAGCTGCGTGGGGAACGCCTGGGCTGCACTCGACGGACGTGTTCAGGTCGTATCAAGGTTTCGGTCTCCCGATTCACACGCTGAGCCACCTGTATTCCGCTCTGCTCTGCGACACCGCCATCTTCCAGAACGAAACAATTGTTGGGATGGCCCTCGACGGCTGGCCCGACCTGGCCCTCGAACAAGACAAGGTTCCGTACTTCTACGCAGGCGGAGTGTCGCGCGCCGGAGATGTCGCGGTGATACCCGTCGAGTCACCGGGTCCGTTATACGCGGCGGCCAAGTCGCTGCTTGGAAAAGAAGAGGGCACGCTGATGGCGCTGGCATCAGCTACGACAACCAACTGCGACTTCGATCTCGACACCGCATTGGCGTCGTTCGAACTGTTCGGACCGCCGAACGCCTTCTTCCCTTCAGTGGAGTTCGTTGAGCGAATCGTGCGGCAGGCTCGGCGGGAGATGGACGAGGGGCAACCGCAGGACGCCGCGTTTAGTGCGGACGAGAACCTCTGCAGCGCAGTCATGAAAGTTGTGCAACAGGCGGCCGAGCGGATCGCGGTGCGGAGCCTGCGGCGCCTGATCGACCACTTCGAGGTCGACCCGGGAAGTGCACACCTGGCAATGTCCGGGGGCTTCGCGCTCAATTGCGTCACGAATTCGTTGCTGATGGACACGTTTGGCTTCAAGACCCTGCTCGCACCGCCGTGCGCAAACGACGGAGGCCAGGCGCTCGGGCTCGGTCTCATGGCACTACTGGCGGACGGGCACACCCCCGATGCCACCTTCAACCTCGCGGGTGCGTACCACGGTGCGGATCCCGGCGATGTCGACACCACGCTCGAGGAATGGGGCGAGTGGGTCGACGACGTAAGCGATCTTGAACCTGGCCAGTTCGTGCGCGATGTGGCAGCTCAGCCGGTGGCGTGGGTTGACGGAGCAGCCGAGTTGGGTCCACGCGCCCTGGGCCACCGCAGCCTTCTCGGCGACGCGCGGACGTCGGCGACCAAGGACTTCTTGAACGCCATCAAGGGCCGCGAGTGGTGGCGGCCTGTCGCACCAATCGTGCTCGAGGAGGAGGCGTCCTCGTGGTTCATCAACTCGCGGCGGTCACCGTTCATGCTCGAGGTGTTCGCGCTCGTGCCCGAACGCATCGGCGAGGTACCCGCCATCGCGCACCTGGACGGGTCGGCTCGACTGCAAACCCTCGGCCAAGGCGATGACCCCCGCCTGTACGCGGCGCTCAGCGCATATCACGCGGCAACGGGGGTGCCGATATTGGCCAATACATCGCTCAACGACAAGGGCGAGCCGATCGTCGACAGCGCGTCGCAGGCGTTGAACTTCTGCGTCCGGAAGGGCGTGCGCGTCCTCTACGTGAACGGGCGCCGGATCGCCGTACGGCCGGATCCCGACGCGCACGCCGGGCCCGCAACGCGCGCGGCCGCCCTATTCGAAGGCGAGGAGGCTGAGCGCGACCTGTGTTGGAATCAGTGGGCCGACATTGGCATTGGTCCCGCCGAGCTGTACCTGCTCAGGCGCTCGCCGGAGTTGCGTTCGCTGGCTAACTCGCCCGAGGGACGCCGTCGGCTGTCACAGCTGGCAGCGATCGCGCTGGTGCGCTCGGCCAACATGCAGTCCCGTGTCGACGAGTTCGTCGAGGCGTGCGGCCCAGGTTCACGCGTCCTCAGCTTCGGTTCCGGTCCCGGAGATCTCGAGGCGTGGCTCGAGTAGGCCGCGGCGTCGCCACGCGGGCGACGACGGGTTAGTTCTCGAGCGGGAGACCTAGTCCCAGCCGATCCGCGATCTCAGCAACTGCCTGCGCGACGCCAAGGTCCTCGATCGACACGCCAAACGGGTTGACCACCACGACCTGATCGGCGCCTGTCCGACCGGGATGCGCGCCCACAATCACGGCGCCGAGTTCGGCGTCCACGCGGCGCGCTCCAGCGCGCGGCGGATCGCCTGGGCCGCTGACGCGGCCTTCGGCCGCCAAGCGGCCGAGCAGCCGTCGCTGGTCGGATCGCACCAGGTGCCAGTCATCCACGAACAGCATGTCGCACTCGAGCAGGGCATCACTGTCGAGGTCATCCAGCGACACGTTGACAGTCACCGACCCGGGTCCCAGCCAGGCCCGGGGTATGTAACTTTGGGTCGCGGTTGTCGTTGCAATGATCAGGTCTGCGCCCGAAACCGCAGCCTCTGCGGACGTCGCCACGTTCGTCGCGAGACGACTACCACTATTGGCTACAAACGCCTCGGCGCGCGAAGGATCGATGTCGTAGACAATGACCTCCGCGAGCGTACTCAGCCGCGCCGACATCATCACGACGTGCGCCGCTCCGACGGTGCCGCAGCCGAGAAGACACAGTCGGCGTGGCCGGTCAGCGAACAGTTCGCCCGCCAACGTCGAGACCGCCGCCGTCCGGGCCGCCGACACCGGTGCGGCGTCCATAACCACGGTCGGAGCCGCAGTAGCGAGGTCGAACAACACCGTGAGGCCTGCGGCCCTTCGTCGACCCGTGGTGATGTTGGCAGGGTTCGCGTTAATAATCTTGGTGCCAGCCACTGGCACTGGGCCGCCGATGTATCCGGGCATGTTGATGCTGCGGGCCCGGCTCTCGCCTGGCCACGCCAAATAGGCCTCGTCGGGAATGATCGTCTCGCCCCGGTGATGCGCCGCGAGAACGCCACGAACGGAAGCGACGACGTCGACCTCGAGTAGGCACCGTTCGACATCGGATGTCGACAGATAGCGAAGGGTCACGCGAGTTCAGCCCAGCCCTTTATATGAACATCTGCCTCGTGGTCCGCTGCGATAGCAATTCGAAACTGTTCGATGTCGATGGTCGGCGCGACATGCCATTCGCCCAGCGCGCCACTCGGGAACTGGGCTGTCTTCCACCCACTCGGTGCGGGCGGCCCGAATGCCAGCGACACCGGGTCGATGGCCAGCCCAACGCCGAGCGCCTTCAGAACCGCCTCTTTCGCGACCCAGCGATCGACGAGGAATGTGCGACGCGGGATGCCCGACAACGTCATGTATTCCGCCATCTCAGACGCCGCAAGGGCTTCATTCGCGATGAGGTCGTCGAAGCGACTCGATGGGAGTTCGACGTCCGCGCCAACGCAAACATCGCGCGACAACGCGACCACCCCGAACGTAGCCGCGTGACTCACGCTGAAGGAGAGGGCATCGCCCGGGACCCGCGGCTTTCCGTGGCATGCGTCGCCGCACCATGCGCACGTGCGCTCGATGTGGACCTTCGCAGGCTCGACTCCGAGTTCCCGACCAAGTGTGATCCGCGCCACCATGCGAGTGCCGGCGACGGTCGCCGCGTGTTCCAGATCGCGAATTCGCTCGAGCGCCGCCAGTTCTCCACGCGGCAACAGTTCGGCCCTCGCTGGCTCCTGCCGTCCGATTGTCGCCGCGTCGAACCAGTACACCCGAATCGACCGCGGGGGGGCCGGTCGACGCGACTGCGTCTCGTTGTGACCGACATCACGACTCGGCGATGGTCGCACGGTTATCGGCTGAGGACGTCGGTGCCCATGTGCTCCGCGCGACCCGAGAGCCGGAGCGCGGTCGTTGCCCGCTTCGGAATCCGGTTGACGAGTAGGCGGCTCATGTCCGCGTTGCGATCAGCGCGCAGGGCGGTGAGCAGCTCCTGGCACAGAGCCTCGTTCGATTGTCGGGCGAACTCCGAGTGCGAAACGTCCCCGAAATGCAGTACTGCCGCTCGTGACTGGCGGCGCCTCAACCCGAACGCGTGCATCACTTGCGTCGCGAGTGCAAAGGTGTCGCCGTAGCCACCAACCGACGGATCTGCACTCCAATTCCAGTACGGCGAGAGACCGAGGGTCTCGACGGTCCGACGAAAGACTTCGTCATTCCGAACGAGGGCGCACGCCGGTGAGAGCCGGGGAACGATCGTTCCCCAGTGGCTCGAGGGAGGGGCCTCGACCGCCTCAGGTTCCCCGGTATCCGGATGAAGCAGCGTCGTTCGCAGCCCGACAGGGAGCGATCGACTCTCCCTCTCGAGGAAGAACTTGAGCCCCGAGCGGGTCAGCGTGGTGTGTCGGCTCACTTGACGGGCCTGTGCCGCCCAGGCATCCGGCGTAGTCGCGACGTCGTCGATCAGCGTGATCAGCGTCGCCCTCTTTACGAAGCAGACGTCGGCGTCGACGAAAAGGATGTACTGCGCGTCGTCCCGCACGCCGAGAACAAAGTCACGTAACACGTCGCCATGCGTCGTAACCCCGGCACCGACATCGCCACCCACCGGCCATCGAGACCGGACGAATCGCGCCCCCAGGGTCGTGGCAGCCGACTCCAGGTCGGCTGTGGACATGTCACAGGGGTTGTCGATTACGGTCACCGCGAACCCGGTTAGGCCGCTCGTCACGTTCGCTAGCGAGCGCAGCGCCAATTCCGCAAAATCCGGAGTGCCGTGGTTGACAATCACGGCCTCGACTCGAGACGAGGCTGGAAAGGACGTGCGTGGGTCGCTCTTGTCGCTATCCATCAGCACATTCTGGTGGCGCGGCGGACGCTTTGCGTCCGACGGACGCTGAAGCCGAACGCGTGCGGCGATTCGTGGTCCCGTGACGCGGGAGATCTGCACGGAATCTCCACATCTCCGCCCCCACTCCTGAACGGCGCCTTCCGTACCCTTGGGCGCAGTGGTCGAGTCGCCAATACAACGAACGATCCTCGTCGTCGAGGACGAGGACGCCATCGCCCAGGCCATCGCCAGTCGCCTGCGCGCCGAGGGCTTCCGCGTGGAGTTGGTGGGCGACGGCATCGCCGCGGTCCAGACGTGTAGCCAGCTGACGCCCGATCTCGTCGTGCTCGACCTGATGCTTCCTGGGCTCGACGGGCTCGAGGTGTGCCGGCGAATCCAGGCCGAGCGCGTCGTGCCAGTGCTCATGCTCACGGCGCGCGACTCGGAGACCGACATGCTCGTCGGGCTCGCGGTCGGCGCGGACGACTACCTCACCAAGCCGTTCAGCCCGCGCGAGCTCGTTGCGCGCGTTCACGCAATCTTGCGACGGGTCGGCCGCGCCGGCGAGAACGGCGCTCCGATCCGCCACGGCCGGCTCGGCATCGACGTCGCGGGCCGGCGCGTGCAGGTCGACGACGACGTCGTGCACCTCACGCCGACCGAGTTCGACCTCCTCGCCTACCTCGCCACGCGGCGCGGCGCGGTCTGCACGCGCGAGCGGCTGCTCGCCGAGGTGTGGGGCTATGGCGACAGCAGCGGACCGCGCACGGTCGACTCGCACGTGCGCGCCCTACGCCGGAAACTGGGCGCGGCGGTCGTGCGGACGGTCCACGGCGTGGGCTACGCCATCGGCGACGAGGCCAGCGCATGACGTCGCTGCGCGACCGCATGCGATCGTTCCGACCGCTCGACATTGTGAGCTCGATCAAGCTCAAGCTCGGCATCGCGATCGTCGCCGCGGTCGGCGTGAGCTCGGCTGTGAGCTACCTCGGCTTCCGCGTCGGGCTTCCCCTGTGGCCCCGGCCGCTCATCTCCGCCGCCATCGCTCTCGTGATGATCCAAGTGCTGGCACGCGGGATGACGTCGCCCCTTCGACAAATGGCCGACGCGGCCGAGGCGATGGCGCGCGGCGAGTACGGGCGACGCGTCACCGCCACGTCACGCGACGAGGTCGGCGCCCTCGCCCGTGCGTTCAACGCCATGGCTGGCGACCTGGCCGAACTCGATCGCTGGCGACGGGACCTGGTGGCCAATGTGTCGCACGAACTGCGTACGCCGATCGCCGCGCTGCAAGCGGTGCTCGAGAACATGGTCGACGGCGTGGAGCCGCCGGAGCCCGAGCGGTTGCACGTGATGCTCGTGCAGGTCGAGCGACTCGGGCAGCTCGTGACGCAACTGCTCGACCTGTCGCGTCTCGAGTCGGGGGCGATCCCGTTGAACCGCTGCGCCTTTGACGTGGCGTCGCTGCTGAAGGACGCGGCCCGCGCCGTCGAGCTGCAGAGCCCGGCGACGCCCATCCGAATCAGTTCGGCCAGCGGACTGATGGCCGACGGCGACCCGGAGCGACTCCACCAGGTCGTCGACAATCTCGTCACCAACGCCGTCCGCCACAGCCCGGCGGGCGAACCGGTCGAACTCGAGGCCCGGGTGGAATCGAATGGGCTCGTCATCGAAGTACGCGACCGCGGACCCGGCATCCCGACCGAGGAAGTCAGCAGTGTGTTCCAGCGCTTCTACCGAGCCGACGGCGCCCACGCGTCGGCGGGGGGCGGTGCCGGCCTCGGACTGTCGATCGCCCGCTGGATCGTCGACCTGCACGGCGGCGAGATCCACGCCGAGCCCAACGAGCCGACTGGATGCCGGATGGTCGTCGTGATCCCACAGGAGGCGGCATGACAACAACGTGGACCGAGCCGTGGCGGCCAACCTTCCCGGTCGCCACGGCACCGACGTGGCCGTTGGTCGGCGCGGCAATCGGCGTCGGTGTGCTCGCCGACCAGGCCGTCCGCGCCGGTGTCATCGGCCTGGCGACACCCGTGCTGGTCGCGGCCACCACGGCGATTCTCCTCGGGAGTGGCCGCGTCGTCAGTCGGGAGAGCCGACTGCTTGTGGGCGCCGCGCCGCTGTTCGCGATGTGGGTCATGTTCCGCACCAGTCCGTGGTTGGCGCCCCTCGACCTGCTGACGGCGTTCGGCCTCCTGCTCTTGGGTTGCAGCGTCGCGAGCGGCGGCACGCTCACCGACACGCGCTTGGGCCAGCTCGGCGCTCGGGCGTGGCACGCCGTGGGCCACTTCATGTGGGCGGGCGTGTGGCCGCGGCGCTTGGTCGTGTCACGACTCAGCCGGAGCGTCGCGCCCGCGCACCGCCGGCTCCGCTCGATGGTGGTTGGGGCCGCGGTGGCGGTGCCCGTCGTGATCGGGCTGGGCGCGCTGCTCGCGTCAGCCGACGCGGTGTTCGCGTCCATCGTGCGCTTCCACGTCCCGTGGGACGGCGCCCACGTCGGCATGTCGGTCGTGCTGATCGCGCTCGGCACGTGGACGATGCTCGGCTTTGCCCGCGTCGCGTCGGCGGAGGCGCCCGAGGCCCTCCCGTTGCCGCGTTGGCGGCTCGGCCGCCTCGAGTTCACGATCGTGTTGGTCGCGGTCGACGCGCTGTTCGCGCTCTTCACGGTGGCCCAGCTCGTCGCCCTCTCGGGGGCGGGCGACCGCATCCTCCGCACCGCGGGGCTCAGCTACGCCGACTACGCCCGATCCGGCTTCTTCCAGCTCCTCTGGGTCGCCGGACTCACGATCGCAGGTCTGCTCGCCTTGCGCGCCGCCGTCGACCACGACGATGCCCCCGCCACGCGGCACTTCCGATGGCTCGCGCTCATTGCGATCGGTCTGACTGTGCTGATCGTCGCCGCGGCTGTCCGGCGCCTCATGCTCTACGAGCACGCGTATGGGTTGACGATGCTGCGGCTCTACAGCCTCCTGTTCGCGGCTTGGATCGGCGCCGCCCTCGCCCTCTTTGGCGCCGAGATATCCGGAGTGGGCGGGCACCGTTCGTGGTTTCCCGCCGCGGCCGGCGGGTGTGCACTCGCGATCCTGTTCACGCTGAACGCCGTCAATCCGGAGGCCGCGGTGGTCCGCCACAACCTCAACCGCGACAACGCGTCGGTCCCCATCGACGCCGGCTACCTCACCGATCTCTCCGATGACGCGGTGCCAACACTCGCCGGTCTTCTGCCGCGGCTCGATCCGTCCGTCCGCGGCGACGTCGTCGCCCAGATCTGCACCGGCGACGTGCTCGACGTCGGCGCCAAGGGACCAGCAGCGTGGAACCTCAGCCGCGCCCGCGCGCACAAGATCCAAACGCGGCTGTGCCCGAACGGACTGCTCGGGGACTAACCGGCCGTTCGGCCCTCGTCGATCGTGAAGACGGTGCCGGTGACCGAGCGAGCGTCGCCGGTCATGAGGTGCACGGCGAGCGACGCGACGTTGCCCACCTCGACGAGCCGTCCTGTCGGCACGCCTTCGAGGCCCCGCTCGATGTGGCCGGGAACGTTGCGGGTCATCGCCGTATCGGCGAGCCCGGGCGCGATCACGTTGACGCGGATGCCGCGTGGCGCCAGTTCGAGGGCGAGCGGACGGACGATGGCGTGGAGTCCGGCTTTGGCGGCGATGTAGGGAAGCACGCCGGGGCGCGGCCGCACCGCGAGCGACGATCCGGTGGCGAGCAGCGCGCCGCCGTCGGCGTTGAAGTGGGCGAGGGCGGCGCGGAAGGTGAGCAGCACGCCGGTGAGGTTGACGGCGAGCACCCGGTCCCAGTCGGCGAGGTCGAGGTCGTCGACCGCGGCAGGTGGCGCCAGGATGCCGGCGTTGGCAAAGGCGACGTCGAGCGGACCCACCTCGGTCGCCAGTTCCCCGACGGCGGCCGCGAGCGCGTCGGCGTCGGACACATCGGCCACGCGGACGGCGGCGCCGACCTCGTCGGCGAGTGACGCCAGACCATCGCCGTCGATGTCGACCGCGCCGATCGCCGCTCCCTCGCGAGCCGCATGCAAAGCAGTCTCCCGGCCGATGCCGCTCGCTGCGCCGGTGATGAGCACGACGCGACCGTCAAGGCGACCCGGCATTTGGCGCAGGTTACCGACGCGTCGCGTTGGGTAGCGACCAACGCATGGATGCAATCACGTTGCTCAAGGCGGATCACAAGACGGTAAAGGGGCTCTTCGCCAAATTCGACAAAGCGGGCGATACCGCGTTTCAGACCAAGCGGGAGATCGTCGACAAGATCATCGAGGAACTTTCGGTGCACGCCGGGATCGAGGAGCTCGTGTTCTACCCCGCCGTCCGCGGTGCGGTTCCGGAAACCAACGACGAAGTGCTCGAGAGCCTGGAGGAGCACCACATCGTGAAATGGCTGCTGTCCGAACTCGAGGACATGGACCCCAAGGCCGAACGATTCACGGCCAAGGTCACCGTGTTGAAGGAGAACACGCTGCATCACGCCGAGGAAGAGGAGGCGGAGCTGTTCCCGATCGTCCGCAAGGCGCTGGGCCGCAACGAGTTGCAGAAAATCGGTGCCCAACTCGAAGCCGCCAAGCGCACCGTCCCGCGCCGGCCGCATCCGAAGGCGCCCGATACGCCCCCGGGGAACCTGGTCGCCACACCGGCGGCGGCGATTGCCGATCGCGCCCGCGGCGTCCTGCGCGGTCGGGGTCGGTCGACCCGGCCCAAGACGCGCGCGACTTGACGCCAACTTGAACGCGGCCGCGGGGGTACCGTCCGCTCCATGGTCAAGTTGGGTGTAATCGCGACGGTCTTGGCGCTTTCACTCGGGGCATGCAGCGAGGACGCCAAGACCCAGGCCAACGGCCCCTGGGACCCCGACAAGGAACAGCCGCTCGTCGAGCCGGTTCAAATCGCGGAGGCCGGCGACACCGTGCACGTCGCGCTCGACGCAGCCGCGGCGGCGGTGAACGAGTCGGGCTCCGACTTGCGCGGGAGCCCCTTCGAGGGCAACGGCAAGGGTGCTCACCTCGTCGGTCCGACGATCAGGGTCCGGCCGGGACAAAAAATCGCCGTCACGTTCAAGAACGGGCTCGACGCCGAAACCAACATCCACTACCACGGCCTCCACGTGTCACCCGGTGGAGAGTCGGACAACGTGTTCCGGGTGTTCAAGAACGGCGAGACCTACACCTCGACCGTCGCGGTCGGCGAGCACCATCCGGTCGGCACGTACTGGTACCACGTCCATCTGCACGGCATCAGCGAGGGCCAGGTCATGGGCGGACTCTCCGGACTGCTCATCGTCGAGGGGCTCGAGACTCACCTCACGCCGCCGCAACCGAACATCAAGCAACAGCAGCTCGCGATCCGTGAAGTCAGCCTGGTCAAGGACACGAACCAGATCGCCACCTCCCCGAGCGACATCAATATCGGGAGCCCGACAGCGTTTCTGGTCAACGGGCAGCTCTACCCCAAGATCGCGATCAGCCAGGGCGAGACCCAGCTGTGGCGCGTCGCCAACATCGGGCCCAACGGCATGTACACGGCGCTGAAACTCGTGAACAAAGAGACGGGCACGCCCGCGGAATACGCCATCGTCGCCGAGGACGGAAATCCGCTGTTCGAAGGAAAGCAGTGGCGAACGACGACGGCCGACCTCCCGGCCGGAAAGCGCTACGACATCCTGGTCACCGGCCCGGCGGCGGGAACCTACGAGTTGCGCGCCACCTTCCTAGACACCGACAAGCCCCTTGCACTGGTCAACGTGACGAGTGGGCAGCTACGCGGCGCGGGCCCGTCCAACGCCGCGCTGACCACCGATGCCGACGGCGTGCGTAGGAACCTGTCGGGGCTGCCGAACGTCAAGACGCGTGAGTTCCGCTTCGAGTTCGGTGGCGACGGCCCCGACAAGGACCACTTGTGTCAGGGCGACGGAGCGTGCATCAACGAGGTCGGGTATGCGCGGAACCGACTCGATGTCGCGGTTCACATCGGCGACGTCGAGGAATGGACGCTGCTGAACTACAGCGCGGCCCCGCATCCGTTCCATATTCACGTCAACGAGTTCCAAGTCATCCAGATCGGCGACCAGAAGCAGGAGCCCACCGGCATGGAGGACGTGGTGACGATTCCGGCACGAAACGGTACGACGCCCGGCAAGGTCGTCATCCGCAACGAGTTCCGCGACTTCAACGGTTGGTTCGTCTACCACTGCCACATCCTCCGACACGAGGACGAAGGCATGATGCAGAACATCCAGGTGCTGGGGCCGGGCGACACAGAAGGGCCGCCGCCGCCCGACTCGATGCACGACATGTAGTGCAGCTCGCTAACGGCTGAGCAGGCTCCCTAGCGCCCACACCGCGGCGACCAAACCGATCAGCAACATGGCGACCGTGCGCCCGACCGGCGCACGGGCCAACTCGCCGTCCTTGGGCTTGGCCGGCGGTCGGATCAGCGCCATGCCGTTGCCGACGACGAGCGCGCCGCCGAGCGCGAGGACAAGCAGCGGTAACAGGTCGTCCCCGAGGATGAGTTCAGCGGCTAGCAACAATCGGCACCTCCGCACTTCCGGCCGTCCGTATCAATAGCGCGCCAGCCGCGACGATGAGCGCGCCGCCGACAAGAGTCCCTAACGAGGGAGACTCGGATAGGAAGACCCACGCGACGACGAGGACGCCGACCGGCTCCAAGTACCCCATGATCCCGACGTGGGTGGCCGGCACCCGGCCCAGCGCGCCGAGGTAGAGGCCGACGCCGAGGGCGGTGTGCACGAGGCCGAGTACGACCAGCAGCCACCATGTCGCTCGCGGCGATCCCCACGCTGAGGTCGCCGCCCATGGGATCAGGGTGACGCCGGCGCCCACCATCTCCATGAACGCGAGGCGCACGCCGCCGTACGCATCGGCCAACGGTTTGGACACGACCACCAGCGCGACGAACGACACCGCAGTGAAACCGGCCAGCAGGAGGCCGGCGCCGCCGACGGCGTGCACGGCCGGTCGCGCAATGGCGACCGAACCGGTGGCCGCCAGCGCGAGTGCGAACACCGTCCGGCGGCCGAGGCGTTCGCCCAGGGCGCGGGGCGCGACGATGGCAATGCCGACCGGCGCGAGATACACGATGAGGATCACCGTCCCGGCCGGGGCGCGCTTGTACGCGGCAAACAGCGCGACCCAGTGCAGTCCCAGCAGCGCGCCGGTCGCCCCACACCGCAAGGGCCGCCACGAGAAGAGCGGCCGCCCGTCCGCGTCGGCGCCAAGCAACAGCGCGATCCCGAGGCCGATGGCCGCTACCCACACCCGGCTGAACGCGATGGCCACGGCGGGCACCGACACATGGCGAACGACCAACGGGATCGTGCCCCATCCCGTGCAGACCACGGCGAGCACGAGGTAGCTGCGGCGCGCGGTCACCGGCAGCAGGCTAAAGCCACCGGTAGATCTGCCGAAGAAGTGGGGCACGCGAGTTGGTGGGGGTCGAGGCCCTCCACGCTTCGGCGGTCTGACCCATGCCGCCGGGCCCCTTCATCTCGGCCCCCATCGGCTCGCGCGAGGCCTGCGCCGTAGCATTGAGGCATGGCCTTCAACCATGTCGCCTTTGCCACCCGTGACCTCGACGCGACCCACGCGTTCTATACGGAAGTCATGGGATTCACGCTCGAGAAGGTGGTCGCCGCGCCGACTGACACCGGCGGCTGGGCCAAGCACCTCTTCTACAACACCGGCGGTGACGAGCTCATCGCGTTCTGGGACATCCACGACGACACGATCGGCCACGACTACCCCACCGCCATCTCGACCGGCATGGGTTTGCCGGCGTGGGTCAATCACCTCGCGTTCAACGCCGCCACCCTCGACGACCTCGAGGCGCGCAAGCAGGTCTGGCGGGAGCACGGCATCACCGTCGCCGAGATCGACCATGGCTGGTGCACGTCGATCTACGCCACCGATCCCAACGGAATCCTCGTCGAGTTCTGCACGCTGACCAAGGCGTTCAGCGACGAGGACCGGGCCGCGGCGGCGCGGATGCTCGCCGATCCCAGGCCCGAGCTGGAGACGCCGCCCGAGGTGAAGATCTTCAAGCCCGTCACCGTCACAGCTTGAGGCCATTCCTCGGCTACTGGCCCGACCCGGCGGACGATCCGGGCGTCGCGCTCGGCCGCGAGCCCATCACCCTCGTCAGTCCCGACGGCGCCGTCGTGCGCGGCATCCTGTGGACGCCGCCGGCGGGGACGCCATGGAAGACGGCCATCGCATTGACCCACCCGCGCGGCGACTTCTCGGTGCACTACGCGTGCCCGCTGCTCGCCGCAGCTGGTTATGCCGTCCTCGGTTTCGCGACCCGCTACGTCAACAACGACATCGACTGCCTCCACGAGAAGTGCGTGGTCGACGTCGAGACCGCGGTCGCCGAGTTGCGGCGGCGGGGCGCCGAGAGCGTCGTGCTGTTGGGCAACAGCGGCGGCGGCTCGTTGATGTCGCTGGCGATGGCGTCGTCGCCCGGTCTGGGCGACGCGTTCATCGCGCTGGCCGCCCATCCCGGCGAGGGCGTGTTCATGTTCCAGGTGATCGACCCGTCGGTGACCGACGAGGACGATCCGTTCTCGCTGGATCCCGAACTCGACATGTACAACCCCGACAACGGGTGGCGGCCGTGGCCCGAGCCGGCGTCCTACGACGGCGCGTGGCTCGCCCGCTACCGCGCCGCGCAACGCGACCGCGTCGCGCGCGTCGACGACATCGCCAAGACGGCGCTAATCGACGCCCGAGAATTTGGGGCGCAGGCCAAGGCCGCGCGCGGGACGCCCGAGTGGAACGGGTTGCGGCGGCGAGCGGTGCACACGCGCTACATCACGACCTACCGCACGCTCGCCGACCCCGCCTACCTCGACCTGAGCATCGACCCCGACGATCGGGCCCTCGGCACCGTGTTCGCTTTCCCCGACCCCCTCGATGCCAACTACGGGCTCGGCGGGCTGGGCCGGGTGATGACGGCGCGGGGCTGGCTGTCGACGTGGTCCGGGTTGTCCTCGCATGCTGCGGTCGCGGAGACGATCCCGGCGGTGACCGTCCCGACCCTCGTCGTGCACCCGACCGGCGACACCGAGATCCGGCTGCATCAGGCTCAAGCGATCTTCGATAACAGCGGCGCGGCCGACAAGACCTACGTCGACATCACGGGTGCGGTCCACTACCTCACCGGGCGGCGCATCGAGGCCATGGAAGTCGTCGTCGATTGGTTGCGCTCCCGCGTTCCCACGTAGTAGATAACGAGAATCATTCTCAGAAGAGTTCTCCTGGTGTCGCTCCTCGCTGCCGCGATCGCCGGCGCCGGCTGTGGCGGCGACCGGGAGAGCGACGGCCGGCCCAACGTCGTCGCCAGCTTCTATCCACTCGCCTACGCCGCCGACCGCATCGGTGGCGACCACGTCCGCGTCCAGAACCTGACGGCGCCCGGCGTCGAGCCGCACGACATCGAGTTGTCCCCGCGGCAGGTCGACCAGATCGACGCGGCGCGCCTCGTCTTCGTCCTGGGCCGGGACTTCCAGCCCGCCGTCGAGCGGGTCGCCAAAGGCCACCGCGGTGGGATCGCGCTGCTCGACCAGCTCCGTGTCGCCGGCGACGACCCTCACGTATGGCTCGATCCGGTGCTGATGGAGGGTGTCGTCGGGCGCATCGGCATCGCGTTGCGCAATGCCGACCCCGTCAACGGGGAGGACTACGTCGCCCACGTCAACTCGCTGCTCGACGACCTGATCGCGCTCGACGGGCGCTACCGGACGGGGCTGGCCCATTGCGCGCGCACCGAGATCGTCACGAACCACGAAGCGTTCGGCCGCCTTGCGGCGCGGTATGGCTTGACGCAGCGCGCCGTCACCGGGCTCTCGCCCGAGGCCGAACCAAGCCCGGCCCGCCTCGCCGAGCTGACTGACCTCATCCGGCGGGCCGGCGTCACGACCGTGTTCACCGAGGAGCTCGTGTCGCCCCGCGTCGCCCAGGCGTTGGCGCGCGAGGCGGGCGTCCGCACTGAAGTCCTCAATCCGATCGAAGGTTTGACCAAGGCCCAGGCCAAGCGGGGCGCGACCTACCTCACGCTGATGGACACCAACCTGGCCAAGCTCCGCCAGGCGCTGGACTGCACCTAGGGGCTCGACTCCCTTAGCGAGCGGGCGAGGTCACCGCGCGGTGCGACGACGACGCGCTCGAGCTCGAGCCAATTCGCCATCAACCGCAATTCGTCAGCCAAGGCAACGGCCGTGTCAGCGGGGCCGGTCGGCTCGGCGTAGGCGCCCTGCACGAGCAAGGCCGAGGCCTTGCGATCAGCTTTGAGGTCGACGCGCGCGACGAGGGCGCCGTCGAGCAGGAACGGGAGGACGTAGTAGCCGTAACGGCGCTTGGGCGCGGGCACGTAGATCTCGAACGAGTAGTCGAACCCGAAGATGCGCCGGGTCCGCTCGCGACTCCACGTCAGCGAGTCGAACGGTCCGAGAAGACACCGGGCTCGTGACCGCTTGGTCGACGCCGCGAGTGACATGTACGCCGGCTGGTTGCAGCCTTCGACCGTGACCGACTGCACCCGCTTCTCGTCCGCCAGGTCGCGCAGCAGCGGCTTGGCCGTAGCGGCGCCGATGCGGAAGTACTCGGCGATCTCCTTGACCGTCGCCACGCCGAGCGCGTCGACGGCGCGCACGAGCAGCTCGCGCGTGGCCTCGTCCGCCGGCGGCTCCGGCGCCGCGAGTATGGGTTGCGGGATCACGCGCTCGGCCAGGTCGTAAAGCCGGTCGAAGCCCCGGCTGCGCCCGGCGAGGGCGAGTCGGTTCGTCGACAACAGGCCGTCGAGCACGGCCTTGCCGTCGGACGGCCGCCACCACATCAACGACGCGGATGAGTAGGGCTTGCCGTCGCGACGGACGAAGCCGGCCTGCTCGGGCGTGATCGACCGCCGGGCCGGATCGGCCAGGTCGGTGAAGGCGAGCGGGCCGCGCTCGACAACTTCGGCGTCGACGGCGTCGACATAGCCGGGCCGTTCACCGTCGATACGCGCCTTGCTCGCCGGCCACCGTTCGGCCCGGCGTCCTCGCGACCGCAGGAGCGGGTACAGCTCGACCGGCACGTACGACGCCGCGTGAGCGTCCATCTCGACCAACTCGTGGCGCTCATTGATGAGTTGGTCGAGCGTCTTCATCGAATACGGGCCCAGCCGCGAGAACAGCGGGAGGTAGTGGGCTCGCGTCAACACGTTGACCGAGTCGATCTGGATGGCGTGCAGTCGCTGGGCGACGGCTCGCAGGTGTGCGAGCCCCGGTTTGGCCGGTCGCTTGGAACCGAATCCCTGCGCGTTCAGCGCGATGGCGCGCCCGTCGTCGGCGGAGACGTCGGCCGCGGCCAACTACACGCGGGCCATGTTGGCGAAGCGGGTGTAGTCCTCGTGGAAGACCAGCTGTGTGCGCCCGGTGGGCCCGTTGCGGTGCTTGGCCACGATGATCTCCGCCGTCGCCCGGTCGGCCGACTCCTCGTTGTAGACCTCGTCGCGGTAGATGAACATCACCACGTCCGCATCCTGTTCAAGCGAGTTGTGGACGACGACGCCATCGGCGATGAAGTTGTGCGTGCCCTCCACCGTCGCGTCGTAGACCGGCTCGTCGCCGAGCGGCACGATGGCGACGACGGCGTCCCAAAAGAGGTCGGACTCGGCAAGCCGGGAAAGGTCGGCGTCGTTCTCGAGGACCGCGGAAACGCGGGCGAGATGGTCACGGCTCGGTGCATGCTTGTAAAGCGTCGTGCCGCAATATTGCGTTCCGAGGCCGGCGGCCAGCTGACGCGAGGTGTCTCCCTCGGAGCGCATCCGCGCCTTCACGGCGTGCCATACCTCGCTCGGGATCGTGTCGACATTCGTGTTCGACTCGACGTCGTGAAGCGCGACCATCACCTGGTCGAGACGCTGACCGCGTGCGCCATGTACGCCTATGACCGCCGCGAATCGACGCTGGTTGTCGATCCCGTAGACGTGCAGCTGGAAGCCGTCGCGGTAGCCCGCCTTCCGCGCTGTCTTGATCCGGCTCTGGATACCGAACCGGGCCAAGAGCACCTGAAGGTCGCCCACGAGACGACGACTCGATGACGCGTAGTAGAGGCTGGCCGTACGGCGGTATTGCCCCACACTCCCGTCGGTCGCCCAGAGGTGTCGGATGAACAGCGCGAGCTGCGCGTCGTCGAGTTGGAACACCTCGCGGGGGATGAACTTTTCGAAGCTCCGCAACCCGGCGAGGCCCAGCGGCTCGAGCCAGGCCTGGATTGGATTCCGCTTCCCGTGCGTCAGGCGAGAGGGCGAAGGTAGGTAGACGTGCGTCCACGTCTTCTGCGCCACGCGTCGCGGCGTGATGCCGAAATGCGCCGCCGCATCCTCGACCGCTCGAAGATTCGCCTCGTCGGCACTCGTGTAGTGCACCGGTTGGCGGCTGGCGACGCAGCCATCGCCGATGAGGTGGGCGAGCATGATCACTTCGGCATCCGGCCACGGGACTGACGCGGCGGGCTGCGGAACGGCCCGAGGAATTGCGATACGCGTGTCAATCGCCAACTCGTCCAACCGACGCCAGCCGTCGACGGTGAGGAACGGATGGTTGGCACTGGCCTTGACACGCCGGCCGGAGGCGAGCTGCAACTCGAAGACGCGCTTGACGCCGCTCTCGAATACGTGCGACATCGTGCCCTGAACGATCTTGAGGTCGTCGTCGACGGTCCACACCGGGATGTCGCGTTCGCCGGTGAGGAGCAGCTCCGCCATCGACACCTCGGCGCCCGTGTCCGCCCGGAGTACCCGCGTGTCGCCGGTGAGACAGCCCGATTCACGAAGGTCGGCCAGCATGGGCCGCTTGTCGGCGCGCATCTCGAGGTTTCGTGAGAGCTGCGACAGGGCGATCACCGGCACCTGGAGCTCGCGGGCCAGGATCTTGAGGCCACGGCTGATCTCGCTGATCTCGACCTGACGGTTCTCGGCCCGCTGCCGGCCGGACATGAGCTGGAGGTAGTCGATGATCACAAGGTCGAGGCCCTCGCGGCTCTTCATGCGCCGGGCCTTGGTGCGGATGTCCATGACCGTGGTCATGGGGTTGTCGTCGATCATCAGCGGCGCCTCGCCGAGCCGGCCGATGGCGTGACTGATCTTGGGCCAGTCGCTGTCGTGCAACTTGCCGTTGCGTACTCGGCCCGACGGCACTCGCGCTTCTGAACACAACAGCCGCGAGGTGATCTCGTGGTGGCTCATCTCCAGCGAGAAGAACAGAACGGACTTGCGCTCGTGCATCGCCGCGTGCGACGCGATGTTGAGGGCGAGGGCCGTGTTGTGCACGAACACGTCGGCGGCGACGAAGTTGTGGTCGCCGGGGACGGTGAGGTCGTACACCTGCTCCTCGCCAACGAACTCGATGGCGGCGACCTCGTCCCAGAGGACGTCGTCGCGCGCCAAGTCGCCGGTGGCGACAACGGCGTCGTTGCCGCCCCGCGCTTCACCCTCCGCGGCGCGCGCCGCGTGTGACCACACCGACGCCGGCACCGTGGCCTTGGTGAGCATCCGCTTGCCCATGCCGGTGAGGCCGAGGGCGGCGTCCTCCTGGCCGAGGATGCCGATCTCGACGATGAAGCGGCGGACGTCGTCGGCGCCGGTGAGCTCGACTTCGAACGAGCGACGCAGGTGGCCGCGCTGCGACGTGATCTTCTCGCGCACGCGGGCGTTGAGGCCGAAGCGGACGAGGAGGTGCTGCACACCGAGCACCACCGACTTCGACGGGCTGCGCAGCGCTATACGGCCGTGGCCGGCGGTAGACCACGACGCGGCCCCGTGCATGGCGAACAGCCGGTTGAGGAACAGCGCGATCTGCGGGCGAGGCAGCCGGTAGACCGCGGGCGGTAACACGCGCTCGGCCGGTCGCCAGCCGCAGAGGCCGTGCTCGACCAGCAGGTCGCGCAGCGCGCCGGTGGACCAGGTGACGAAGCGGTACGACGACGGTTGACCGTCGGCGCCCGCTGTGGCGCGGTCGGGCAACACGTCGGCGCCAAGGACGTGGGCGGTCGCCACGATGTCGTCGAGCACTGCCTGCGAGGGTGGCTTCACGCGCGGTCCGTCGCAGACGAGGTAGCCGAGCATCGCCACTTCGGCGTCGGGCCGCGCCTCGGTGCCGAAGATCGGAAGGCGGCGGGGCACCGCCACTGGCGTGCCCACCGCGAGCTCGCCCAGTGGACGCCACCCCTCTTGTGTGAGGAACGGGTGGGTGATCGTGGTGCGGACCTCGCGACCCGAGCGGGTGCGGACGCGGAAGATCGGCTTGACGCCGTCGTCGACGAAGGCCGACGGGCGCCGGCGTTGCAGGTGGCCGTCGGCGCCAAGCGAGACGACCATCACGTCCTGACCTGCGGTTCCCAACGCGTGAACCTCGGCGGCGGTGCGGACCGCACCGGTGGCGGCGTCAATGATGGGCGTGTCCCATGCCACGCACTTCCCCATCGACGGTCGCGCTCCCACGATGATGAGGTTGGACGGTTGCAGGCCGGACAGCCGGTCGTCAAGGTCGACGAAGCCCGTCGGCACACCGGTGATCGCTTCGCCCCGGTCGAAGAGCGCCTCGAGGTTGTCGAGCGCCTCGGCCAGGAGGTCGCGCAGCGGCCGCACCGTGTCGGTGATTTTCCGCTGGGCCACCTCGAAGACGAGCTGCTCGGCCCGGTCGACGGCGGCCTGCACGTCCTCGGGAATGTCGTAGCCCAACTCGGCGATCTCGCCGGCGGCGGCGATCAGCTTCCGAAGCTGCGAGTGCTCCTCGACGATGCGGGCGTAGCGCGCCGCGTTCGACGTGGCCGGCGTGCCGGCCTGGAGTGAAACCAGCGTCGCCGGGCCGCCGATGGCCTCGAGCAGGTTGGCCCGGCGCAGTTCGTCGGCCACCGTGACGGGGTCGGCCGGCTCGCCCTGCCCGTACAGCGAGTGAATGGCTTCGAAGACGTGGCCGTGCGCCGGCTTGTAGAAGTCGCCGGCCGAGCACAGCTCGATCGCGGTTGCGATCGCGTCGCGCGAAAGCAGCATCGCCCCGAGCAGGGACTCTTCAGCTTGGAGATCGTGCGGCGGAACTCGCCCCCCGCCCCCCGAGTCACGCCGTCGGCGGGCGTCATCAATGCTTTGAACCACGGTCCGCCTACCCTGCCCGCTCGCCCCTGGGGATGGCTAGGGGTTGATCGTTGTGAATTGCCAGTGGATTGCGCGTTCCGTCGTCCACATGCTGCATACCTGCAGGGTACGGATCACCTGTAACAACGCATGTGTCGGTGCGAGAGCTACGGAAAGCGCTACCTGACACCGACACGTGGGCGGCGGTGCGGCGCCGCAGTTATTCGGTGACGACCTCGACGGTGAGGCGGAACTCGACCTCGGCGTGGAGTTTGACCGGGACTTCGTGGGTGCCGATGCTGCGGATCGGCTCGTCGAGGTGGAGGCGGCGGCGATCGAGCTCGATGCCGGCCTGCGCTTCGACGGCTTCGGCCACGTCGGTGGTGGTCACCGAACCGAACAAGCGACCGTCGGCGCCGGCGCGGGCAACGATGCGGATCACCGCCGGCACCAGGGTGCGGGCAACCGTCTCCGATGCCTCGCGGTCCGCGGTGTCACGGATGTCGCGCGCCCGGCGCATGCTCGAGGCCTGGGCCTGCACGCCCTTCGTCGCGAGCAGCGCGTGGCCCTTCGGGATCAGGAAGTTGCGGCCGAAGCCGTCGGCGACGTCGACGATGTCGCCCTTCTTGCCGACGTTCTCCACGTCGGCGCGCAGGACGACCCTCATGCCTCGTCCTCGATCGCGCTCGGGATCTCGACGTCGGCGAGGTCGACCACGTCGGCAACGTCGTCGTCATCGATAACGGCCACGTCGACATCCACCTCGACGCGATCGTCGTCACGCCGCGAATCGCGATCGCCGCGGGGACCTCCACCGGGACCACCGCGAGGACCGCGGCCCGGGCCGCGCTCGCTGACGGTGCGCTGGGTATACGGCAGCAGGGCCAGTTCGCGCGCCGTCTTGATGGCGACGGCGACCTCACGCTGGTGCTGCTGACAGTTACCGGTGACGCGCCGGGCCCGGATCTTGCCCCGGTCGCTCATGAAGCGACGGAGAAGGTTGGCGTCCTTGTAGTCGACCCACGCGATGTGGTCCTTGCAGAAAATGCAGACACGCTTCTTCCCACCGCGGCGTCCTAGATCCTTGGGGCCGCGTTTAGAGCGGTCCCGCTCCCGATCGCGATCGCCGCCTCTACCTGCCATTAGAAAGGCTCCTCGTCATAGGCCGGCGGCTCGTTCTCCGCCGGGCGCGACCCGCCGCCGACCGGCGCGGGCGCGGCGTCGTCGGGCGAGCGCCGCTCGTTGCGTTGGATCTCCGCGGTCGCCCACCGCAGGCTCGGGCCGATCTCATCGGCCACGACCTCGATCACCGACCGCTTCTCGCCGTCCTTCTCCCACGACCGCTGCTCGAGCCGGCCGGTCACGATCACGCGTGACCCCTTGACGAGCGACTGGCTCGCGTTCTCGGCCATTTCGCGCCAGCACACGACGTTGAAGAACGAGGTGGCTTCTTCCCAGTCGTTGGTCTGGCGGTTCTGCCAGCGGCGGTTGACCGCCAGCCCGAAGGTGGCGTTGGCCTGCCCGCTCGGCGTAAACCGCAGCTCAGGGTCGCGGGTGATGTTGCCCACGAGGGTGACGGTGTTTCCGTTCGACATTGTCGATCACGCTCCAATCGCGTCTTCGGGTACTGCTTTGGCTGCCGCCGCTTCGACCTCTTCGACCGGCGCCGGGCGCCGGCGCGGCCGGTTCACCGCCTCCTTGGGGAGACGGATCACCTTGTGGCGGACGACCTCGTCCGCGAGGGAGAGCATGCGCTCGAGCTCGGCAACCGCCGGCGGCTCGGCACTGACGTCGACGAGCACGTAGTAGCCCTCCCAACGGTGGGCCAGCTCGTAGGCGAACCGCCGCTTGCCCCACCGCTCGACGCTGTTGACGGTCGCGCCGCGGTCGGTTAGCAGCTTGGTTGCCCGGTGCACCGACGCCTGAATGACGTCGTCCTCGAGGCTCGAGTCGATGATGATGACGACTTCGTACGGCCGCATATGCGGTTACTCACTTCCCTCTGGATCCGCGCCTCTGGCGCCGGAGCCCCCGACCGCGTGAGCGACGGGAGCAGGGTTCGATTGGAACCGGGTCAGTGTAGTCGGCGTGGTCAGGCTCTCCACCAGCTGCAGTATCGCGGTCGGGTGTGACAGCTCGAAAGGGTCAGATTTCGGGCGCGGCGCGCTAACAGCCGGACTTGCCCACGTCGAGCACAGCGCCCGGCCCGATGCCGAGGCGGCCCAAGCCGCCCTTGGGTACCTCGATGGCGAACTTGAACTTGCTCGTGGTGGTAAATCGCGGGCAGTCGGGTATGTCGGCGCACGACTCCATGTCGGTCGCTGACAGGTACTTGCCGCCGGGGTCGAACCAGGCCACGGACAGGGCGATCGGCACACGGCGGTTGTAGAAGTACACGAGCCGGTTGTCGACCGGCGCCGGGAACGCGAACAGCATGGCGTCGAGGCCGCCGAGGTCGGTGCGGCCCATCATCCCGGTCTGGCGCTGCTTGTCGTTACCGGCGAGCAGCGCGCACCACACGTCGTTGACCGCGCCGTGCTCGATCGAGAAGCCGATGGTGTCGAACCCCCCGACGCCTTCGCGAGCAGCAACCTTCGGGTCCTTGGGCCCGTTGGCGCCGACCGCGAGGTACACGAAGAACCCGACGATCAGGGTGGCGCCGATGAGCCACCACAGGAACCGGACGCCGCCCTCGGTATCGAGGACGGCGGCAAGACGCTTCACGCCGTCTTGCTAGCACCTCCACTGCCGTAAAGACCAAGCACCCTCGAGGTCTCCTCCGACAGGTGGTAGCTCTCGCCGTCGGACGGGAACCGCCGGGCCCGCACGTCCGCCGCATAGGCGGACATGGCCACCACGGCGTCCTCCTTGAGGGACGCGTAGCGGCGGACGAACTTGGGTCGCACGCGATCCTCGATCCCGAGGAGGTCGTGGAAGACGAGGACCTGGCCGTCGCACGCCGCGCCGGCGCCGATACCGATGGTCGGAACCGGGACCGCGGCCGTGACGAGCTCCGCAACGGCGTCGGGCACCGCCTCGAGCACGATGGCGAAGCAACCGGCGTCGGCCAGGGCGACGGCGTCGTCGACGAGCGCCGACGCGGCGTCGGCCTGCTTGCCCTGCACCTTGAACCCGCCCAGCGCATGAATCGACTGCGGCGTGAGGCCGAGATGGCCCATCACCGGCACTTCGGCGTCGAGGATGCCCTGGATCATCGGCAGGCGCTTGGCGCCACCCTCGAGCTTGACCGCTTGGGCACCGGCGCGGATCAGGGTGGCGGCGTTGCGCACCGTGTCCTCGACGCTCACGTGGTAGCTGAGCCACGGCAGGTCGCCCACGATCAAGGACCGGGGACGGGCCCGGGCCACCGCCGCGGTGTGGTGCGCCATGTCCTCGACGGTCACCTGCAACGTGTCCTCGTAGCCGAGGACGACCATCGCCAGTGAGTCGCCGACGAGGATGATGTCGACGCCGGCTTCGTCGGCGATGCGGGCGCCGGGCGCGTCGTACGCGGTGACCATGACCAGGGGTTGGCCGCCCTTGCGGGCACGAACGTCGGGCACGGTGATCGGCGTGGTGGTAGCAGGCATCTCGAAACGCCCTCTCTTCGTCCAGCGCCACAACGGCTGCCGGCGGATACCGCAAGTGTAGCTTCAGCCGGGTGGACGCCACCTGCGAGAACTGTGCGGCCAACGAGGACGAACTCGTCCTCGTCCGGCGGGTGTACGTGGTCCCCGAGTCGTGGGACACGCCGGGGTCGTCGACGACGGTGGACGAGGCCGAGTTGTGGTGCTTCTCGTGCCGCTCCCAGTACCCGCACGAGCCGGCCGACTAGTTCTTCTTCTTCCTCCTGGTCGTCGACGGGCCCTCGTCGGGGACGGTCCGGGTCGGGCGGGGCGGCGTCGTCTGCCACGTCGGGAAGTCGGTGGGTGTCGGGCCCTCCGGGAGCGTGGAGGTCGTCCCCGGCCGGGTCGTGCTCGAGCCGGTGGTCGTCGTCGTCCGGTCATACGGGATGCGTTCGCCCTTGAGCACATTGCCGGGGAAATCGGTGACGTCGGGGAACGAGCCGAGCGTGAGATTGCGCGTCGCCGACTGCATGAACCGTTTGAAGATCATCGCCGGGAACGTGCCGCCGTTGACCTTGAGGCCGTGCACGTCGTCCATGTGATGGCTCGCCCCTTCGGGGTAGCCCATCCAGACCGCGGCGGAGAGTTTGGTCGTCGACCCGACGAACCACGCGTCGCCGAGCTCGTCGGTCGTGCCGGTCTTGCCGACGAGCGAGCCGACCTTGTTGAACGACGCGCCGGTGCCGGTCCCGTGCTCCACGACCTGGCGAAGGACGAAGTTGACGACGTCGACCTGCTTGGTGGTGAGCACCCGTTTGCGTTCGGGCTTGGCCGGCGCCCGGTACAGGATGCTGCCGTCGGGCGCCTTCACTTCGAGGATCGTGCGCGGCGGCACCCGCTCACCGCGATTGCCGAACGTCGAGAAGGCCGACGCCATCTCCAGCGGCGACACCTCGGCGGTGCCGAGCACTAAGGAGTTGACCGCCGGCAAGGGCGACGTCACACCCATCTGCTCGGCCATCGACTTCAACTTGGCCGCCCCCAACGTGACCACGAGTTGCGCGTAGACGGTGTTGATCGAGTTCTTGGTCGCGTCGATGAGGTTGACCTCGTCCCCGAAGTCCTTGTCCTCGTAGTTGCTGACCTCCCAGTCCTTGCCGTTGTTGGCCTTGGGCAGGACGAGCTTGGGCGGCGCGGGGAACGACGACTCCACCGTGTAGCCCTCGCGCACAACCTCGGCGAGGAGGAACGGCTTGAACGTCGAGCCGGCCTGGCGACCAAGGCCGCCGCCGCCACGGCCCACCGCGAGGTTCACCTGTTGGTCCTTGAAGTCCTTGCCGCCGACCATGGCTTTGACGTTGCCGTTCTCATCGACGGCTACCAGCGCGCCGGCGGGATCACCGGGCCGGTTCAGGACGCCGGTCTTCGAGTCGTAGATCGTGTCGTACGCGGCCGCCTGCATCTTCGTGTCGAGCGTCGTCTTCACGATGAGCCCGCCTCCGAAGACACGGTTGCCGTAGTCGCGCTCGAGTTGGCGCACCACGTAGTCGACGAAGTAGCCGGTGCTTTGCTCGCGGACGATCCGCGGCTCGAGCTTGGCTTGGTCGATCACGTAGCCGTCCTCGCCCGCCATGGGCGTGCCGTCGACGTCGGTGATGTCGGCGTCGGTGATCATTCCCGCCCGGCGCATGGCAACGAGCGAGCGGTGGCGGCGATCCTTGGCCACGTCCGGCGCGCGCAACGCGTCGGCAACCTGCGGAGCGCGAATGAGCCCAGCGAGATACGACGCCTCGCGGAGGCCGAGGCCACCGACGTCCTTCCCGAAGTAGGCGCGTGCCGCGGCCTCCACGCCGTACGCGCCGCGGCCGAAGTAGATCGTGTTGAGGTAGCGCTCGAGGATCTCGCGCTTGTTCAGCTTGCGCTCGACCTTGATAGCGAGCACGGCCTCGCGGATCTTGCGCCACACCGTGCGGTCGGAGCCGACGTAGGTGTTCTTCACGTACTGCTGGGTGATGGTCGAGCCACCCTGCAACGAACTGCGGTTGCGCATGTCGTTGACGAACGCGCGCATGATGCCGACGGGGTCGATGCCGCTGTGGCGGAAGAAGTTGCGATCCTCGACGGCGAGGACCGCCTGTTGCACGACGTCGGGTACCTCGCTGAGCTTCACGTTGACCCGGTCCTCACCGGCGAACAGCGAGGCGAGCCGGCTGCCGCCCACGTCGGTGAGGAATGTCGTCTGCTGCGGCACGTCAACGGTCGGCAGCGGTACGCGGATCATGATGTAGGCCGCGGCGGCCAGGCCGGTAAACGCGATGAACACCCCGAGGAAAATCACTCGCCGGTGCCGCCAGGCCCAGCTCTTGCGTTTCGTGGGACGGCGCTTGCGGGGCGTGCGTGGTTTCGTGGGCATCAGTGCAGGCGGACGACGGACACTACCAACCACCCAACGCTGGCCACCGTCGCGGCCGTCGCCGCTACCGACGCCACGGCGGGACGTGTGGTGAGGAGATCGACGTCGGCGTCGTCGATATCCGGCACCGCCGGCGCCGCGACCTCGCCCCCGCGCCGGAACAGGACCGCGAGCGCCACCAGCGCGCCGACGGCGACGGCGCGCAGCGCGCCGGTGTCGTAGGCCCGCATGTCCTGGGCGCCGGCAAACCGCCACGAGCCGGGCGCCACGACGAGCCAGGCGGCCAACACGAGGCCGACCGGGCGGCCGCCATCGACGCGCACACTGCCCACGAAACGGATCGCCAGGGCCAAGACGGTGAGGGCGAGGACCACAGCAGCGGTGGCGCGCACGCCGGTGACGGACCGCGCCGCCAACTCCCCGGCCAACGCGACCGCGCCGGGCACCACGCACACGGCGGCGAGGCCGCCGTCGAGCACGGCGATAAGCACCGCGCCGGCCGCGAGCAAGAGTGCTGCGGGGGCGACGCCGGCGGCGGCGGCGACAACCGCGAGGGCGGCGCAGGCGACCAGCGGGCGGGCAACCAGCGCGGCGCCGACGGCGAGCGCACCCCAACCGACGATCAGTGCGATCGGCGGGAGGGCGGGGGCCGCCAGCACCGTCGCCAGGAGCACGGGCGCGACGACCGCCCGCTCGGCGCGGGTGCGGTGATCAATCGCAACCAGCACGAGGACGGCGCCGGCGACGACGACCGCGGCCGAGGGTCGGTCGGTGATGGCCAGTCGAATCTGGTCGGTGTCCACCGACCCGAGCGTGAGCCCGGCCACCACGCCGCTGAGCCCGGCCACGAGCGCGAGCAGCGGTACGAGGGGGCTGCGATCACGCGCGGCGCCGTACACGGCGAGCAGGCCGATGACACCGAGGGCGACGCCCAACGGCGCGGCATTGCCGCCGCGCGCCGCCTCGGCGACCGCCAACGGCAGGGCGAGCAGGGCGGCGACGCCAGTGAGGCCGGGTACGCCGGCGACGGGCAGCGACGGGGCGGCCGCGAGCACGGCGGTACCGGCCGCCGCGGCGGCGGCCAGCGGTGGGAAGCGGCTGCTGTCGGCCAGCACGACGCCGACCCACACCGCCGCCACGCCAATCCCGGTCACCGGCCACCACCATCGGTTCACCGCGGCGGCAATCGCCGCGGTGCTGGGTGCCCTCACGTGAGCACGGCCGCAACGACGGCGAGCGCCGCCGCGCCGGCGGCTATCGCCCGGCGGCGGTCTTTGGCGAGGCGACGCGACACGACCAGCGCGACCAGCGCGGCGACCAGCGCGGCGGCCAGGCGGACCGCGAACCGGGTCGGTGAGGTGGCCGCCGGTCCGGCGACCAGCGCCGCCGCCGCCAGCCCGAAGGGAATGGCCGTTGGGCCGGGTTCGGCCGCCAACACCAAGGCGACCCCACTGGCCGCGGCCGACACCGCGCCCGTGAGCGGGCCCACCGCGACCGCTGAGCCGAGGACGGCCTGCCCGCCGGCGATCGCCGCCAGCGAACTGGAGCCCCATCGCAGCACCGCCGCGGTCAGGGCAGCGCCCGCGAGGCCGGCGGCCGCCGCGTCGCACGCGGCAACGCCGAGGAGGACAGCCGCGAGCAGCGCGTCACCACTCGATGAGAGAAACAGTGCCGCCGCCGCGCCGGCGGCCGCGAGCCTTAGGAGCTCGGTCCCGGACGCCCGCCGAGCGTGAAGATACGCGCCAGGTGATTCCACGAGCACTCGGGACACACCTCCACCACATAGCACGTGTTCACGACCGTCTTGCGGGCGAACACCGTCAGTTCTTTCTGTGTCGTCACGCAGCGGCCGTGCGCCGGGAGGCGGGGCCCGAACACGTAGGACACGAGGACGAGCTGCGCGTCCTCGCAGATCGGGCACTCGTCGGTCGTCGGGCGCCCAATCTCCCGCGCCGCTCGCACCAGTTCCGGGTGGGCGTCGCACACGTCGGGGCGACCGAGCCTGCCCTTGCGGAATTCCGAGATAACGGCGTTCCGGGCCAGCCGGTAGTCGACCTGGCCGCGATTCGGCTCGGCCGACACCCCGCCACCGCGGATCGCCTCAGGCCGGAAACTCACCGTCCCGCACAGTAGCCCTGGCGCGTAACGCCTGCGCACGGCTGATGTGTCGCCTCGTGGTTACCGTCTCGATATATCGGGGCGATATATCGGCTATAGTGTTCGGCGTGCTGGAGCTGGCGATCCTCGGACTGCTCAAAGAGCAGGATCTCCACGGCTACGAACTCAAGAAGCGGCTCACCGACACGCTTGGCTCGCTGTCGAGCGTGTCGTTCGGCTCGCTCTACCCCGCCTTGGGCCGCCTGGAGCGGGCCGGTGCGGTCGCCGCGGTCGAAGTGGCCGCCGAGGATGCGCCGCCGGCGCCGGTACCCATGACCGGTTCGATCGCGGGTGAGCTGGCCGCCTTCCGTGCCACGCGCCGGCCAAGCCGCCGGTCGGGACGTAGTCGCAAGGTGTACCGGATCACCGCGCGCGGCGAGGAAGTGTTCGCCGAGTTGCTGGCCGCCGACAACGCCGCCACCGACGACGACCGCCTGTTCAATCTCCGGCTCGCCTTCGCCCGCTTCCTCCCGCCCGACGATCGGGTCGGGTTGCTGGAGCGGCGGCGCGCCTACCTCGTCGAACGCCTCGCCCGCACGCGGGCCGCTCGCAAGACCGACCGCCAACGCGACCTCTATTCGGAGTCGCTGGCGGAACGCACCACCGAACTCACCGAAAACGACATCTCGTGGCTCGACCGGCTGCTGGCCGCCGAGCGCTCGTCGAAACGAAAGGCAAAAACATGAGCAAGGTCCGGGTAGCCATCGCTGGGGTGGGCAACTGCGCGAGCTCGCTTGTCCAGGGCGTCGAGTACTACCGGGAGGCTGATCCCAACGAGGCCGTACCCGGGCTGATGCACGTCAAGCTCGGCGGCTACCACGTCGGCGACGTCGAGTTCGTGGCCGCGTTCGACGTCGACGCCGACAAGGTCGGCATCGACCTCGGCAAGGCGATCGGCGCCGGCCAGAACAACACGATCAAGTTCTGCGACGTCCCCGAGTTGGGGGTCACGGTGCAGCGCGCACCAACCTTCGACGGCTTCGGCGAGTTCTACCGCCAGGTCGCTGAGGAGTCGCCGCTCGAGCCGGTCGACGTGACCCAGGCGCTGCGCGACGCCAAGGCCGACGTGCTCGTGTCCTACCTCCCGGTGGGCTCGGAGCAGGCGCAGAAGTACTACGCACAGGCGTGCATCGACGCCGGTGTTGCGTTCGTGAACGCGATTCCGGTCTTCATCGCGAGCGACCCGGTTTGGGCGGAGAAGTTCGCGGTGGCGGGGGTGCCGATCGTTGGCGACGACATCAAGTCACAAGTCGGCGCCACGATCGTGCACCGAACTCTGGCCCGGCTCTTCGAAGACCGCGGCACGACGATCGACCACACGTACCAGCTGAACTTCGGCGGGAACATGGACTTCATGAACATGCTCGAGCGGTCGCGTTTGAAGTCGAAGAAGATCAGCAAGACGCAGTCGGTCACCAGCCAGATCGACCAGGGCATCGGCGATCGCGACGTGCACATCGGCCCGTCCGACCACGTGCCGTGGCTCGAGGACCGCAAGTGGGCGCTCATCCGGCTCGAAGGCCGCAACTTCGGCGACGTTCCGTTGACGGTCGAGCTCAAGCTCGAGGTCCACGACTCGCCCAACTCGGCCGGCGTCATCATCGATGCCGTGCGCTGCGCCAAGGTCGCCATGGATCGCGGCGTCGGCGGCCCACTGCTCGGCCCGTCGGCCTACTTCATGAAGTCACCGCCCCAGCAGTTCCGCGACGAAGTGGCGCGCGAGATGGTGCAGGACTTCGCCAACGAGAAGTAGCTACGCCGTAGTCAGCGTCGCGACCAGGGCGCGATGGTCGCTCACATCGAGCTGCACCACCGTTGTCGACACGACGCGCAGGCCGTCGACGGCTATGTGGTCGATACGCCGTTCGGCAACGCCCGATGGGAACGTCGGGCCGCCACCGGCGAGCGCGTAACCGGGTAGGTCGGGCCACTCGTGGTTGAAGTCGCCCATGAGCAGCCGCGGCGCCGGGCGTTCGGCGAGCGCGGCGAGGACCGCCGGCACCTGCCGGGTGTGCTGGTTGCTAACCGACAGGTGCGTCACCGCGACCGATACCCCGCTCGTCGACGCGAGCAGCACGCTGCGGCGCTCACCAGTACCGGGCAGCGGCACCGTCTCCACCTCGGTTAGCGCGTCACGGGACAGCAGCGCGTTCCCGTAGAGGCCGCCGCCCATGGTCGCGGCCAGCCCGAACGTGCCGTGCATCTGGGTTGCCGCCGCCACCACGTCGACGAGATCGGCGCCGTGGGAGCGCGCTTGTTCGATGTCGACCTCTTGGAGCCCGAGGACGTCGGCATCCAGGCGTGCGCAGGCCTCGCCCAGGCGCTTCAGGTCGACGCGCTGGTCGGGTCCCTGGCCGTGCTTGATGTTGAAGGTGGCGACCCGCAGCAGGCGCATCGGCAAAGATTCTCGTGTGCCCACGGACAACGCCGCCGCCTGGGACCGCCACTCGGCGGCTTACCAAGCGGGCGCCCGGCTTCCCACCGACGTCGCTCACTACGGACCCGACATCGCCAACGAGGCCGAATTCCGGCTGCTAGGCGATCTGAAGGGCAAGCGAGTGCTCGAACTCGGCTGCGGCGGCGCGCAGTGCTCGATCGCGTTCGCCAAGCAAGGCGCCATCGCGATCGGCGTCGACTTCTCGGGCGAGCAGCTCGCATTCGGCCGGCGGCTGTGCGAGAAGGAAGGCGTCAAGGTCGAGCTGCATCAAGCCGACCTGGCCGACCTGGCCTTCCTACGCGCTGACTCCATCGATGTTGCCTTCAGCGCCTATGCGCTGGGCTACGTGGAGGACCTCGGCCGCGTGTTCCGCCAGGTGCACCGCGTCCTCAAGACCGGCGCGCCGCTCGTGTTCAGCCTCCCCCACCCGGCCTACGACATCATCGACGACGACGACGCCGAGGAACCCCTGCTCGTTCGCCGCTCGTACTTCGACCAGACGCCAATCGACTACGAGTGGAACGGTGTCGGCTTCACCGATTACCACCACACGCTGAGCGATCTGTTCATGGGGTTGACGCGCACGAGTTACCGCGTCGACACGATCCTCGAGCCCGAGCCGCTTCCGGCCGGCCCGCGTAGCCAGCACTGGCGCGAGGCCTTCCGGATGATCCCCCGCACCCTCATCGTTCGGGCGCGGAAGGAAGGCAACTAGCCGGACTGCACCCACGCGCCGTAGGCGTGGGCGAACAGCGCCGGCATGCCGCCGGTGTGCAGGAACACGACACGCTGATCGACCGGGATGCGGTCCTCCCGCCGCGCCGCGATCAACCCGGCCATGGCTTTGCCCGAATACACCGGGTCGAGGATGAGGCCTTCGAGACGCGCCGCCAGATCCAGGGCCTCTCGGCAATCGTCGGTCGGGGCGCCGTAGTCGGCGCCGAAGCGGTCGTGGTCGATCATCACCGCACCGGCCGGCACCGGGCGTCCGGCCAACGTGGCGGCGGCGGCGGCCTTGGCCGGCACTTGCTCGTCGAGGTCGGGTCGGGTGCCGACGTCGACGCCGAGCACCATGCGGTGATCGCCGAGGCCGGCGACGAGACCGGCATGGGTGCCGCCCGAGCCGTCAGCCGTGACGACGAGGCTGATGCCCTCGAGCTGGGCGCGCATCTCGTCGACCGCAGTGACGTAGCCGAGAGCCCCCACCGTCGACGCGCCACCGACGGGCATGCGATACGGCTTACGGCCCTCGGCCTGGAGACGATCACACGTCGCCTCGATCGCGGCCTCCGTCTCGTAATACGCGAGCGTCCCGCCCCACACGATGTCGGGGCGCAACACGAAGTCGAGCGTGAGGTTGCCGGTGGGATGCGACGGCGGGTCGCTCGCCAGCACGATCGTGCACCGGAGGCCGAGCTTGTTCGCCGCCGCCGCGGTCATGCGCACGTGGTTGCTCTGGCGGCCGCCACCCGTCACCAAGGTGTCGCATCCCTGGGCGAGCGCGTCGGCGCAGAGGTACTCGAGCTTGCGCGCCTTGTTGCCGCCGCCGGCCAGGCCCGTGCAGTCGTCGCGCTTGACCCACAGGGCGCCCGGCTCCATCCCGAGCGCCGCGCCCAAGCGGTCCATCGGCTCGAGCGGCGTGGGCAAGTGCGCGAGCGCGACGCGTTCCATCGGTGCGACGCTACGCGTCATGACGGCAGCGCTCACTTCTCTGGTCGCCGCGGTCGAGGCCGCGCTCGACGACGCCGCGCTACCGACCGACCGGGCGCGCGCCGAGGCGATGCGGCCCGCGATGGCAGCGCTCCTCGCCGCCGCCGAGCCGATACCGCCCGCCGGCCGCGAGTCATTGGGCGGCGAGGCGGTCGGCAACCTGCTCTACGCCGACCCGGCCGGCCGCTTCCACGTGCTGGCTGTCGTGTTCCCGGAAGGCACGTCGAGCGGCGTGCACCACCACGGCTGTTGGGGCGTCATCGGCTACCTCCAGGGCGGTGACGAGGAGACGCGTTACGCGTGCGCACGCGACGACGGCGAGTCGGCCGACCTCGACGAAGCGACACGCCACGTCTGGCACCAAGGCGACATCACCTATCTCCTCCCCGATGAAGGCGAGGGCTGGCACCGCGTGCGCAACCCCGGCCCGGGCGACGGCGTGAGCGTGCACGTGTTGTGTTTCACGCCAGCCGATCACCCGCACCGCTACTGGGACCGCACCACCAACGCCGTCCGCGACTTCCCGTTCATCGAGGTCGCGCCCGACCGCTGGCAAGCCCGCGTCGCTACGACGGAGGTCGAGTAGCCCACCACTCGGCGAGGCGACCGACCCCAATGATCCAGGTTATTCGTCGTCCTCGGCAGCCTGATCGACCAGAACGAGTTCCGTCGCGGGGCCGAGTTGCTTGCTCGACCACAGGATCTTTCCAGCTGCATGGAGCTGCTCGATGGCGTCAACAATCCGCGCCGCCGGGAAGCGTTCCCGACCCACGACGACGACCTCTTCGGCGATGGCGCGCTTTCCCTTAGCGCGTGCGTCCTGAAGTTGAGCCAGCACGAAGTTCTGCGCGGCGAGCTGCGATTCTTCGTCGTCAAGCTGGCGCGTCTTGTCGAGCGCGCGGCTAAATACCGGAGCGAGATCGGCGCGAAGCTCCTCAACTCGATCGGCGGCCAAGCCGACTCGCCGGGCGAGTGTCTCAATCTCGCTGGCAACTTCGGCCTTTACACCTTGAATTTGACGTTCAGTGGCTGCCCTGAGCGCTTCCGTAGCCCCGTCATCAGTCGCGTCCGTTCTAGGCCAAATACTCTGACGCATGTCGGTGACCGTTTCGCGCGTCATGGCGAAGAGATCTGAGTACATCTTGTCAACGAATGTCTTCAGCGAATCGACGGAGTTCAGGAGGTTATTAGTCGCGTCGCCGATCCGGCGAGAGGATCCGTCGGAGAGCGTATAGAACCTCATTGATAGCCAAATCGCGACCAACGCCAAAATTATCGAGACCAAACCGGCAACTATTCCGACGATCTCGGATCCGTAGACGTGCACTGACGGCGATCCGGTCGTAGACGTTGTGACGATCATCGTCGTTGTTGTCATCAACGGGCGCGCCGAGCAGTCCTTCGGGCATACCCCGCTAAAGCAATCGCCGAATGCCTCGAGCCGGAAATAGCAAAGCGCGTTGGCTCAGCTTGGTTCCAGACCAAATCCGCCCCTGAGCCGATTCAGACGGTCACGCGTCAGAGGAGGCGGCCCCGAGAACACCGTATCCTCAATGTCATCTGACCTTGGGGATTCCCATTGGCATTGAGGTGATGAACACACAAGTCGCTCTGGGGTAGCGATCACAGATCTTAGGTCACAATTGGGGCACCAACCTTGGAGCCGACCAGAAGTGGTTAGGTCTATTGCCATTCAATGAACTCCTTTTTGTTCGACGATCTATCGACCATTTGGTGAGGCAGACCAGCTCACGATCCGCATGCTCGCCTGCCGTTCAGCCTCAGCACGCCACGGACCAAAAATCTTCGAGAACGCGTTGCTCTTTACGCCGTCAAACTTCTTTACCGAGACGCCATGCCGGATCAACAGTTGTTCCGAGCGTCGGTCGGGGTACGGCTCCACATAGACGACATGATTAAGCCCGGCTTGAAGAATCTGTTCCGCGCACAAGAAGCAGGGAAAAGTCGTTGCGTACAGGTGGCAACCCGCGAGATCTTCACCGTGAGAATTTAAGATCGCGCGTACTTCGGCATGAAGCGCGGTGCACTTGGTCATCGCACGTTCCGGAAAGAACGATTCAAGCAGTGACGACCCAAACGAAGGGCACTCTCGATTCGGGCAGCGGTATGGCCATTTGACCGAGCCAATCGCGGCGCCACAGTGAGGGCACACCCGGTAGGCCTTCTTCTCCCACGTTTCCTTTCGCCAAATGTCTCGAAAGCAGGCCTTGTACTCGATGTGACAAGGCTGCATCCAGTCCGGATTCTCGTTGAATCCCACAGATACGACAGACGCCAACCGTTCGACCTGTTTGTCCAGGGCGACCATCCGCGACGGTCCGGGCCGGACGATCACTGCTCCAACGTTCCGTTTCAGGCAAGCGGAGCCAGTCGCAGTTGAGTAGGCAAGGTGCATAAACCACTCCTCGTCGCTGGGGCGACGATGCGGCTCTCCGCAAAGCCTCAGGAAGTCGTTCGCGCGTGCCAATAGGGTCTCTTGAGCCTTTGGCGGTACATCGTCTTCGTCGTTCGTGATTACACAGTCGGCCAAATCGACGCACTGCTGAACACGTTGACCCCAATCTTCTGGAGCTTCGATGTCGCGTGCGCTCACGTTGTCAAAGTCCGCCCGGGTCTTGCCTTCCCACGCGGGCGTGCCCTCGAGCCGCTGCCATCGATGGTCAGGGTGAGTGTCGACGGCGAGGAGGTAGAACCGCTTGAAGCGGAGCCGTAACCACTCCACCTCGCCTGGATTCCGAATGCCATCGAGCACGATGCGTTCGACAACTTCGCCTTTGGACTCCAGCGTCGAGACCGCGTGCTGTGGCCAGTACGACAGACCCTTTGCCTTTCTGTATTCGTCTCCAAGGTCTTGTAGGGCGCCGCGTGGCGGCGTGTCCAGTCCACCGGTCTCCCCGCGGGCGATCGCGCCTTCTCGCCACGCTTCCATGATTAGGTCCGAGAGCTTTATTCGTGCGAACTGCAGCTTGGTTTCGAGGGCGTAGGCCAACGTGGAGCAACCACTCCCGAAGGCGCCGGTCAAGCCGAAGACAATTGCATCCTCGGCTATGGACATACGTGCGTTCTTCCCACCTTCGCCCCCAACCATCGAACGGCGTCCAGCGCCGGAACCCGTTGAGGCTACCTAGGAGGCCGGCGTGCTGCCGCGCATCCCATTCGGGTGTGCCGCGCCACGCATTGTCGACCGAGACTACGGACAGGTCGGCCCGGGCGCCAGAGGACAACCTGTTGATTTGTTGTGCACGTCGGTGAGGCGACCGGGCGCGCCGGCACGTGGGCCCCGCCGCGTGTCGCCAACATCCGTTGCCGCCGGCAGCTCGCGCGTCGCCCGAACGCCGGCGACCCGCGGTGAGTCGTCTCGTTGCCCCCTGCCACAGTTTGCAGCATGCCGCGCGAGGTCCCCGCGCATTGGCCTGCAGTTGAACAAGGCCCGCGTCGCTACGACGGAGGTCGAGTAGCCCACCACTCGTCGAGGCGGCGGCGGGCCTCCGCTTCGCCGAGCTGACCCTCCTCGAGACGAAGCTCGAGGAGGTAGCGCATGGCCTCACCGACGAGCGGGCCCGGCTTGATGTCGAGTTGCTCCATGACTTGCGTGCCGTCGAGGTCGGGACGGATGGCGTCGAGCTCTTCCTGCTCGCGCAAAACCGCGATCTGCGCCTCCAGCTCGTCCATCCGCAGGTTGAGGTCGCGCGCCCGTCTCTCGTTGCGCGTCGTGCAGTCGCAGCGCGTGAGCTCGTTGAGCAGGTCGAGGAGCGGCCCGGCGTCGCGCACATACCGCCGGACCGCGCTGTCGGTCCACACGTCCGCGCTGTAGCCGTGGAAGCGGAGGTGTAGCTCCACGAGCCGGCTGACCGCGTCGATGTCGTCGTTCGAGTAGTGGAGGGCGCGCATGCGATCGCGCGTCATCCGGGCCCCAACCATTTCGTGGTGATGGAACGACACGCCCCCAGCGCCGATCGACCGCGTCTTGGGCTTGCCCACGTCGTGGAAGAGGGCCGCGAGCCGCAAGATCCGATCCGGGCTCGCCTTCTCGATCACCGCGATGGTGTGAGCGAGAACGTCCTTGTGCCGATGGATTGGATCCTGCTCGAGCGCGAGCGCGGGCAGCTCGGGAAGGAACTCGGCGGCCAGACCAGTCTCGACGAGGAACCACAGACCGGGGCCGGGCCGCTCGACAACGAGCAACCGGTCCAGCTCCGCCCGGACCCGCTCGGGCGACACGATCTCGAGCCGGTCGCGAAGAGCAACCACGGCGTCGCGGACCTCGGGCCGCGGCGCCAGTCCGTAACCGGCGATGAAGCGGGCGGCGCGGAGCATTCGCAGCGGGTCGTCGGTGAAGGACTCCTCGGGCGACAGCGGTGTGCGGAGGACGTGGGCGGCGAGGTCGGCGACGCCGTCGAACGGGTCGACGAGGGTCGGCGACTCGACCGTGAGTTCGAGGGCCATGGCGTTGACGGTGAAATCGCGCCGCGACAGATCGGCGTCCACCGCGTCGGCGAACTCGACCGACGGCTTGCGCGACTCGGGCGTGTACGCCTCGGCGCGGTGCGTGGTGACCTCGAAGTCGCGGTCGCCTTTGCGAAAGCCGATCGTGCCGAACGCCGCGCCTTGGGTCCACACCGCGTCGGCCCAACCGGCGACGATCGCCTGGATGTCGTCGGGGCGGGCGTCGGTCGTGAGGTCGAGATCACTCGCGCCGTCCAGGCGGCCGACGATGGCGTCGCGGACGACGCCGCCGACGAGGTACAGCCGGAAGCCGCGCGCCGCGAACCGCGCCGCGAGATCGGCGGTTTCCTCGACGAGGCCCTGAAGGCGCTCGGGGATCACGGCTGTCACTCGCCCAGGGTAAGGGCGGCTTTTGCGGCGGCGACAACTTCATGGCCGACGCCGCCGGTACTCGGCGCCTCGGGGCGCCACTCTTCCCCCGCCAGCGCAGCGACCGTCACCCCACCGCACAGTGCGAGCGCGTCGAGGTCGTAGCCACCCTCGAGGAAGGCAATGCGGCGTCCCGCGGGTGCGAGTCGGATGACGCGCGCCGTGAGGTCGACGTAGTCGCCCGCGGTGAGATCGAGGTCAGTGAGCGGGTCGGCGCGGTGCGCGTCGAACCCGGCCGAGACGAGTACCCACGTCGGCGCGAACGCCTCGGCCAGCGGCGTGACGACCTCGTCGAGCGCGGCGCGATACGCATCACCGTCGGCATGCGCCGGCATCGGGATGTTGAACGTCGCTCCCATCCCGACCCCACTCCCCCGCTCCTCCATCCGGCCGGTGCCGGGGTACAGCGGCCACTGGTGCATCGACACGTAGAGGACGCGCGGGTCCTCGTAGAAGATGTCCTGCGTCCCGTTGCCGTGGTGCGCATCCCAGTCGACGATCAACACCTGCTCGCCTCGCTCGGCGAGGTGGGCGGCGGTGACCGCGATGTTGTTCAGGAGACAGAACCCCATCGGTCGGCGGGGCAGCGCGTGATGGCCGGGCGGTCGAAGTGCGAGGAAGGCGGCGTCGCCCTCTCCGCGCTCGAGCCGCGCCGCCGCGTCGACGCCGGCGCCCGCGGCACGCACGGCGGCGTCCCACGACGGTTCGGTCGCGGAGGTGTCGGCGTCGATGTCCCCGCCGCCGGCGGCGCAGAACGCTTCGAGTTGGTCGAGCAGCTCGGCGGGATGAACCCGCTCAAGGTCGGACCGGCTGGCCGGCTCCGGCGCGAAGGCCACGACGGCGTCGGCCGCCGGCGAGGTTTGGATCCCGCGCAGCACCGCGTCCAGCCGCACCGGACTCTCGGGATGTCGGCGCGACGCCACGTGCTCGGAGAAGTCGGGGTGCGTGCCCAACAGGACGGCCACGCCCGCCACGTTACGGCGACCAGAATGGCGCGATGGCCGGGGACGTCATCGCCGTCGGCGCCGAACGGGCGCGTACCGGGCCGTGGCGCGGCGATCAGCTCGTCGCGCTCCTCACGCCCGTACCCGACGCCCCGATCCCGTCGGCCGCGTTCGTGCGACGTTGCCTCTCCGTCCTGGCCGACCGCGGCTACCGCCGCGTTGTCACCGGTGCCCTGGCGCCGGCCGAGCAAGCCGGATTCCTGGCCGCGGGCTTCGCCATCGCCGAGGAGTTGCACCTCCTCGCTCACGACCTGCGCGCCCTTCCTCCGCGCCCGAAGTCGTCCCTGCGCCGGGCCCGAAGCGACGACCACGCCGCGGTGTTGCAAGTGGACGACGTCAGTTTCACGCCGTTCTGGCGGCTCGACGACGCCGGGCTCACCGACACGCTCGCCGCCACGCCCCACGTCCGGTTCCGGGTGGCCCACGACCCGCTCGACCACGTCGTGGGCTACGCCATCACCGGCCGCGCCGGCCGGCGGGGCTACCTCCAGCGGCTCGCGGTGGCGCCGAACGCTCGGGACCACGGACTCGGTGCCGCCCTAGTCGTCGACGGCCTGTGGTGGCTGCGGCGATGGCGCGTGAACCGCGCCCTCGTCAACACGCAGCACGGCAACCAGGCCGCGCTCGCTCTCTACACCCGGCTCGGGTTCCGGCCCGAGCCGGTCGGTCTGTCGGTGCTCGAGGCCGCGTGCGGCGACTGACGTCAATCGCGACAGCGTTCGTCGCCTCGATCGCGCTGGGGTTGCTGATGACACCGCCGGTGCGCGCCGCCGCCCCAACCGGCACGGTTCGGCTGCTCGGGCAGACCGCGTGGGTAACCCAAGGCGCCGAGTTCGCCCTCCGACTCGCGGTGACCACGAAGTCGACCGACGATCTCGAACTCGCGGTGACGGTGTACCCGGCGGTCGGGAGTCGCTCGGCGTTCGACGAGACGATCAACGATCGCGTGCGCGGCTCGGCCGTCAGCGTCAAGGCCGACCCACTGTCGGACCTCTCCGCCGACGCGGAGGGTGCGATCACCGTTCGTCTGCCGATCCAAGACCCGGCCCAGGCGCGCGATCCGTTCCGCATTCGTCTGCGCGGTGCGGGTGTGTACCCCGTTGTCGTCGAGCTGCGAGGCCTGGGCGGCGGCGCGCGCGTCGCCCAGTTCACGACGCACATGATCAACCTGCCCGACGCGATCACCGGGCCGAAGCTGGCGACGTCGCTGATCCTCCCGCTCGCCGCGCCACCGACGCTGCAAGCCGATGGCGCGCGCCGCATGACGGCGGCGTGGTCGACAAGCCTGCGCGCCGTCACCGCGACCGCCGAGACGTACGCCGACGTGCCGGTGACGCTCCTGCCCCAACCCGAGACGGTGCAGGCGCTCGCATTGAGCGATCGACCAGAGGACGCCAACACCGTCGCCGCCCTGGTCCGCGCCACCGCGACCCGCCAGATCCTCGCCGGGCCCTACGTCCGCCTCGCCGAACCGGCCTTCGCCAGCGGCTTCGAGAGCGAGGAAGCGACGCAGCGCACCCACGGCCTCGCTGTTCTCACGTCGGTGCTGGGCACGCCACCGGACACCGGTATCGCGGTCGTCGACGATGGCCTCGACGACGCGACGGTCAACCGCCTCGAGGCGGCGCACGCCGTCCGCGCCATCGTGCGCGAACGCGCCCTGGCGCCGATTGGCCTTCGCACAACGTTGACCCAGCCGTTCCAGCTGCGCGGGCGCAGCGGGCACCGGCTGCCGGCGGCGCTGGCCGACGACGGGCTGGCAATCCACTTCAACAGCAAGACCCCGGCCATCCTCGCCGCCCACAACCTGCTCGCCGACCTCGCCGTTCTGTACTTCGACAGCCCGGGCGTGGCGCGCGGCGTTGTCGCCCTGCCGCCGCCGGGGTGGCGCGCCTCGGCCGAGTTCCTCGCCCCGGTGTTCGAAGGACTGCGGTCGAGCCCGGTGCTTGCGCCGGTCGACGCCAGTGGCCTGTTCGCCAGCGTCGCGCCGGCCACCGCTTCGGCCCGCCGGACGCCGCTGCTGCGCGACGCGGCGACACCCGCGTCCTCCGCCACGCTGCCGGCCACCGAGCTCCGACGAGCGCGACGCGACCTCGTCGAGTTGAGCGACCTCGCGATCGGGGAGAACGCCACGGTGACGGGCCTGGAGGAACGCGTGCTCACCGGCCAGTCGGCCGACCTCCGAGCCCGGCAGCGGAGTGACTACCTCGCGACGGTGGACAACGAGATCAAGAAGCAGCTGCACGGCATCCGAGTGCCGACAAATCAATCCATCACGCTGAACGACCGGCGGGCGAGGATCCCGGTGACGATCCTGCGCGACGTGGCGTTCCCGGTGCGCGTGATCGTGCAACTCAGTAGCGATCGCCTCCAGTTCCCCGCGGGGTCGACGGCGCGCATCGACCTGACCCGACGCAACACCACCACGATGTTCACCGTGCAGGCCCGCGCGTCGGGAACCTTCCCGCTCGAAGTGTCACTCAAGTCGCCCGACGGCAAGGTCGTGCTGTCGACCGGCCGCTTCACGATCAGATCGCGGGCTGGCTCGCGCGTCGGCGTGTACCTGTCCGTCGGCGCGCTGTGCTTCCTCATCGCGTGGTGGGGCCGCCACATCATGCAAGCCCGGCGGGCGCGCCGACCGTGAGTCGCGCCGCGCCCGAAGGAGCCGACTTCAGCCGCGCCACTGCGCAGCAAGTCGTCGGCACCACGTTGTCGCGCATCACCGGGTTTGGGCGGGTCTTCGCGCTGGCCTACGCGGTCGGGTTCCACCGACTGGCCGACGCGTACAACCTGGCCAACGTCACACCCAACATCGTCTACGAGCTCGTGCTCGGTGGCGTGCTGTCGGCCACGTTGGTGCCCGTCTTCGTCGAGCGGCTCGAGACCGACGACGATCCGTGGCACGCGGTCTCGGCGGTGGTCACGTTCGCGCTCGCGGTCGTCGTCGCCGTATCGGCGCTGCTCGCGCTGGCCGCGCCCGCGATCGTGCACCTCTACACGGCGTTCAACCACGAGGCGTCGGCGGCCGACGAAGGCGCGGTCGCGACCACGCTGCTGCGCTGGTTTGCGCCGCAGGTCGCGTTCTACGGCGCGATCACCGTGACAACCGCGCTGCTGCTCGCCCGGCGCCGCTTCGCCAACCCGAAGTTCTCGCCCGTCGCCAACAACCTCGTCGTGATCGGGGTGCTGCTCGCGTTCCCGCACGTCGTCCACTCGCTGGATCTCGGCGCGATCCGCCACAACGCCGGCGCACTCGCGCTGCTCGGGTTGGGCACCACCGCCGGCGTCGCCATCCAGGCCGCCATCCAGGCGCCCGGCTTCCGGAAGGTTCGGTGGGTGTGGGAGCCGCGGCACGAGGCGGTGCGGACGGTCATCCGGCTTTCGTTCTGGACGTTCGGTGTCGTCGTGGCCAACCAGATCGCGCTCTACGTCGCGCTCGCACTGGCGAACCAGCGCGCCGGGGCGGTGTCCATCTACCTCGCTGCCTACATGTTCTTCGTCCTACCTCACGGCGTGATCGCGGTGTCGGTGATGGACTCGCTCCTCCCCGAGCTGGCCGCGCAATGGACGCGCGGTGAGCTGGCCGCCTTCCGCCATCGCATCGCGCGGGGGCTCACCGCGATCTCGACGTTGATCATCCCCGCGGCCGCCGGGTACATCGTCCTCGCCCGCCCGATCATCCGGCTCACGCTTGAGTACGGCGCGCTGCACTCGGCCTCGGCCGCCAAGACGGCGGCAGCCCTCGCCCTCTTCGCCGTAGGCCTACCCGGCTTCAGCGCGTACCTACTGGTGATGCGCGGCTTCCAAGCCATGCAGGACACGCGGTCGATGTTCCTCATGTACGCCCTCGAGAACGCGATCAACGTCGTGCTCGCAGTCGCCTTGCACCCGAGCCTCGGCGTCGAGGGTCTGGCCCTGTCGTTCGGCGCGGCCTATTCGATCGCCGCCGTCGTGGCGTGGTGGCGGCTCAGCCGGACGTGCGGCGGGCTGGCCACGCGCGCCGCCGTGAGCCAGCTCCAGCGCGTGGTCGTCGCCACGTTGGTGATGACCAGCGCGGTGGCGGCCACCTCCGCGCTGGTCGGCGGCGACCGTAACCTCCACCTGCTGTTGCGGGTCGGAGCCAGCGTTGGCGTCGGTGTTACCGTCTACGGCCTCGTGGCCCGCGCGTTGCACGTCGAGGAACTCACTGCCCTGTTCGCCGTCCGCCGCCAGCCGGCGAACTGAAAAGAGGAATCATCGTGGCCGGGATTCGCGTCGTCACCGATAGCGCTTCAGACCTGCCGGCGGGTCTCGCCGAGGAGTTGGGGATCGAGATCGTCCCGCTGACGATCCGGTTCGGCGATGACGAGTTCGTCGACCGCCGCGACCTCTCGCCGTCTGAGTTCTGGGCTCGGTGCGCGAACTCGCCGCTGCTTCCCGAGACCGCCGCGCCCTCGCCGGGCAGCTTCGAGGACGCGTACCGCCGCCTGGCCGCCGCGGGCGCCGACGGCATCGTCGTCGTCTCGATCTCCGGCGACCTCTCGGCGACCGGCCAGGCAGCGGAGCTGGCCGCCCAGGCCGTCAAAGACGTGCTGCCGGTCCAGATCGTCGACTCGAAGTCGGTGAGCATGGGCCAGGGTCTCGTGGCGGTCGCCGCCGCCAAGCTGGCGGTCGCCGGCAAGGGCATGGAAGACGTCGTCGGCGCGGCGATCGACTGCGTCCCGCGCACGCGCGTCCTCGGCGCCCTCGACACGCTCGAGAATCTCAAGAAGGGAGGGCGCATCGGCGGGGCGCAGGCGTTCCTCGGATCGATGCTCTCGATCAAGCCGATCATCGAGGTCCGGGACGGCAAGGTCGAGCCCGAAGGTCGGCAACGCACGCGTTCAAAGGCCCTCGCCTACCTCGCCGAGAAGCTGCGCGAGCACGAGCGGATCGAGACCCTCGCCGTCTTGCATGGTGACGCGCCCGACGTCGACGAGTTCCTCGACACGATCGCCGGCATCGTGCCGCGCGACGAGGTCATCGTCGGCGACATCGGCGCGGTGATCGGCGCGCACTCCGGTCCGCGGATCATCGGCGTTGCCTTCACCCTCCCCCGCTAACCCCGTACGGTGACGTAATCGAAACGTCGGCGCGCGTCATCGGGGGGCGGTACCGACTCCAAAAGCTCATCGAGCGCAACGAGCGCCTCGATGTGTGGGAGGGCCACGACACGGTCCTCACCCGGCCGGTCACCGTCAAGGTCCTGCACACCGCCCTCGCGCAGGACTCGACGTTCCGCGCCAGCTTCCGGCAGGAATCGGTGGCCGCGGCGCGCCTGGCCCATCCCAATGTCGTGGCGACCTACGACACGGGTGAAGAGAAGGGAACCGTCTACGTCGTCACCGAACTGGTGCGCGGACGATCACTTGCCGACGCGCTGGCCGCCGACGGACCCAAGCCACCGCCCGACGCAGCCGACATCGCTGATCAGGTCGCCGCCGCACTCGAACACGGGCATCGCGCCGGCCTGGTTCACGGCGCGGTGACCCCGGCCAGCATCTTTCTCTGCGACGACGGCATCGGCGGCACGCGGGTGAAGGTCGCCGACTTCGGCATCCCGCCGGCGGGGACCAGCGGCGGCCCGGCCGAAGACGTCCGCGCCTTGGGCGAGGTGCTGTACGAGATGCTGTGCGACCAGCCGCCCAACCGTCAGCCGGGCGGGGAGATCATCAAGCCTCGCAAGCTGCGCGCCGGGATCCCCAAGCCGCTCGAAGCGCTCACCCTCAAGTCCCTCGCGTCCGACCCGCGCAACCGCTTCCGCAGCGCGTTCGACTTTCGGCGCTCGCTCGCCGCTCTCGACCTCGGCCCCGACGACGCCGAACCACTCACTGCCCGGCTGGCCACACCACCCGCGGGCGTGACCCCGGCGGCGCGCCGACCGCGCCGCACGTGGGTGCCGGTGATCGTGTTCATCACCCTCGCGGCGCTGTCGGCGGCGTTGGTCACCTGGGTGATGGGTCGAGGTGACACCACCGCGCCGAACACGACCCCCGCGGACGGCAACGCCATCACCGCGGCCGGGATCCAGTCGTTCGACCCCGAGGCGACACCGCCGACCGAGAACGAAGAAGAGGCGCGCTTCGCAATCGACGGCAACCGGGCGACCGCGTGGCACACCGAGCGCTACAAGAGCGCGCACTTCGGCAATCTCAAGAAGGGCCTCGGGCTCATCGTCCGCCTCAACAGTGAGCAGCGACTGAGCAGCCTCACCGTCGACTCCGCCGGTCGCAACTGGTCCGCCAAGGTCTACGTCGCCGCCAGTCCGAAGAGCCGCCTGGCCGACTGGGGCAAGCCGGTGGCCGAACGCAACGACATCGACGGCCGCGGCATCTTCAACCTCGGGAGCACGAAGGGCGCCGCCGTGCTCTTGTGGATCACCGATCCGGGCCGAGAGAACCAACTCGACGTCGCCGAGCTCGCCCTCCGCAACTAACGAGGTGCTTAGGCGGCTGTCGTGCGCGCCGCGCGGCGAACGCCGCCCCTGAGCCACCACGGCCCGGCGACCGCGCCGATCGCCAACCCCATCCAGCCGCCGTTGGGTACGTAGCTCCAGTCGTGACCGGCCGAGATCCACGCGGCCCACGCCAGGCCGGCGGCCGAAAACAGCCCGACGGCGACGAGGGCGGGCGTGAGGAGACGGGCCAGGCCGGCGCCGCCGACGGTGAGCATGATCTCGGCCACCGCGAGACCGAACAACGCGCCGGCGATCACGCCGGTAAGTCCGGTGAGCTGGTACTCGCCGAGGACGACTGCGCCGAACGCCGCGGTTGCCGCGCCGGCGAGCAACGCAAGGGCTGGCCGCATGAAGACCCAACGCTAGTGTTCGCGCCATGGCCGGTCCCCTCGAGCCACATTCGCCGGACTGGCCGGCCCAAGCCGCCGACAAGGTCGTCGATGTCGTCGACGCGATCCGCGACAAGACGACCGTTCCGCTCACGACCGTCGCCCGCGGCATCGTCTACGGGCTCGTCGTCGCCGCCATGGGCACCGCGGTGGCGGTGCTGCTGGCGATCGCGGCGGTGCGGTTCGTCGACGTGTGGATCCCGGGCGGCGTGTGGCGAGCCCACCTCGCGGTCGGAATTGCGTTCAGCGTCGCGGGGTTGATCGCCCTGCGTGTCGCAGAGCGTGGCCGCAAAGAGAAGCCCTAGCGAGCCGCCGTGCCCGACATTCGAGACGTCGTCATCATCGGTTCCGGTCCGGCTGGCCTGACCGCGGCGATCTACACGGCGCGGGCCAGCTTGCGGCCGCTGGTGATCGAAGGCGAGCCCTCGTCGACCAGCGACCAGCCCGGCGGGCAGCTCATGCTGACCACCGAGGTCGAGAACTACCCCGGCTTCCCCGACGGGATCATGGGCCCCGACCTCATGCACGCCTTCCGCGCCCAGGCCTGCCGCTTTGGCGCCGAGTTCATCACCGAGAAGGCCACGGCCGTCGATGTGGGCGAGCGCCCGTTCACCGTCCACGTCGGTGACGACACGGTCCTGGCCCGGTCGGTCATCGTGGCGACGGGTGCCCGGTCGCTCACGCTCGGCCTCGAAAGCGAGGCCCGGCTGCTCGGGTACGGCGTGTCGACGTGCGCCACCTGCGACGGCTTCTTCCATCGTGGTTTCGAGATCGCGGTCGTCGGCGGCGGCGACTCGGCGCTCGAAGAGGCCCTGTTCCTCACCAAGTTCGCCACCAAGGTCACGCTGATTCACCGCCGCAAGGAGCTGCGGGCGTCTCGGATCATGCAGGACCGGGCCCACGCCAACCCGAAGATCGAGTTCCTGTGGGACTCGGTGGTCACCGACGTGCTCGGCGAGATCTCTGTCGAGGGCATCAAGGTGCGCAACGTGGCCACCGACGCTGAGCACGTCCTGCCCCTCCACGGACTGTTCGTGGCCATCGGCCACTTGCCCAACACCGACATTTTCCGCGGCATCCTCGACATGGACGACGCCGGGTACCTCCAAACAACCGGCCACGGCAGCTGGACGAACGTCGAGGGCGTGTTCGCCTGCGGCGACGTGCAGGACCACGTCTACCGCCAGGCCATCACCGCCGCCGGCTCGGGCTGCATGGCCGCCATCGACGCCGAACGCTGGCTCGCCGAACAAGACGCCCACGCGGAATAGGGCTGCACAGTCCGCCGTTACAGTCGTGCACACCCCCTGAGCTAAGGAGTTCCCGTGGCTGCCGGCATCACCGACGTCACCGACGCAACCTTCGATGAAGAGATCAAGGGCGCCGATGGCCCCGTGCTCGTCGACTTCTGGGCGGAGTGGTGTGGCCCGTGCAAGCTCATCCACCCAATACTGGAAGAAATTGCCAGTGAGAGCGATGGGCTCCGCGTCGTCAAGCTGAACATCGACGAGAACCTCGAGATCTCCCGCCGGTTCGAGGTCATGAGCATCCCCACCCTCATTCTCTTCCGGGACGGCGAGCCTCAGGCCCGGATCATCGGCGCCAAGGGCAAGCAGCAGCTCCTGCAAGAGTTGCACCCGCACCTCAGCTAGCGCAGCGGGCCCTGGACGACGCGTTCTAGGCGTGAATTAAGGCCTGTACACAGGGTGTTGCACAGGCTGTGGATCGAGAGTTGAGGCGCAAAACTCTCGATGTTGACTCAAGGGTTCGCGGGTCCGGTCATGCGCCGGTAGATACGCTCGAGGTCTTCGAGGTCACCGAACTCGATGACGACCTTGCCCTTCTTCGGACCCATCGTCACGCCCACGCGCGTGTCGAGAAAACCGGCGAGCAGCTCCTCGAGTTCGAGCAGGCCGGGCGGCCGCAGGCGCTTGGCCGATACCGGTGGGCCGCCTGACGGCGCGGCATCACCCTCGCTGACGTCGCCGCCCCGAGCACGCACGGCCTCCTCAACGGCTCGCACCGACCAGCCGTCGGCCACCGCCCGCTTGGCCAGTGACTCCTGGAACGCCCGGTCCGGCGTGCCCAGCAGCGCTCGGGCGTGGCCGGCCGATAGTTGGCCGTCGGCCACGAGCCGCTGGATGCCTGCGGGTAGCTGGAACAGGCGCAGCGTGTTGCTGATCGCCGCACGGCTCTTACCCATGCGCGCCGCCAGCTCTTCGTGCGTGATGCCGAAGTCCTCGAGCAGCTGCTGATAGGCCGCCGCTTCTTCGAGCGGGTTGAGATCGGCCCGGTGGAGGTTCTCGACCAGCGCCTGCTCGAGGCTGGCGTCGTCGGTTGTGTCCCGCACGATGGCGGGGATCGTCTGGAGCCCGGCCCGTTTGGCGGCGCGCCAGCGGCGCTCGCCGGCCACCAGCTCGTAGTCGTCCCCGACCGGACGCACGAGCACGGGCTGGAGCACGCCCAACTCCTTGATCGACGCCGACAGCGAGGCCAGCGCCTCCTCATCGAAGTGATCGCGGGGTTGACGCGGATTCGGGCGCAAGGCGCCGATCGGCAACTCCTGGAGGAGCGAAACCCCGTCAACTACGACTTCTGTGGGGATCAGGGCCTGGAGGCCCTTACCCAATCCGCTGCGGCGCGCCACCGCTGACCTCCTTCGCAAGTTCCCGGTAGGCGATGGCGCCTCGGGACGTCGGATCGAAGACGATGATCGGCTGCCCGAACGACGGCGCCTCGGAAAGCCGCACCGTGCGAGGCACGATATTGCGGCACACCTTCTCGCCGAAGTGGGCCCGCACCTCGTTGGCGACCTGGTCGGCCAGTTTGGTGCGCCCGTCGTACATGGTCAGGATGATCGCGCTGAGCTCCAGGCGTGGATTGAGGTTGTGCTGCACGAGATTGACGTTGCGCAGTAGCTGGCCGAGACCCTCGAGGGCGTAGTACTCGCACTGGATCGGCACGATGACCTCGGTCGCGGCCGCCAACCCGTTGACGGTGATAAGGCCGAGCGACGGCGGGCAGTCGATCAGCGTGAAGTCGAAGTCGGTCCCCTGCGCCTCGATTGCCCGCCGCAGGCGCAGTTCACGGCTGAACGCAGGCACAAGCTCGATCTCGGCGCCGGCCAGATCGATCGTCGCGGGGACCACGAAGAGGTTGCGCAGCGCCGTCGGCTCGATGCAGTCCTCCATCGGAACATCATGAAGAAGCACGTCGTATATCGAATTTTCGAGATTGCGCGGGTTCACGCCCAGGCCGGTCGTCGCGTTCCCCTGTGGATCGAGGTCGATCACCAGGACGCGGTACCCCAGTTCGGCGAGGGCGGCGCCCAGGTTGACCGCCGTGGTCGTCTTCCCCACGCCGCCCTTCTGGTTGGCGACCGCCAGAACACGGGGCAGTGTGCGCGAGAGCGCCGCCTCGGCGACCCCCGAGGGTCGGTGGGTCGCGACCCGCTCCGGCGCGTCGGCTACCGGCTCCGGCGCAGCTTCAGGCACGGGCTCAGGCACGGTGACCGGCTCCGCCTCGGCCACGGCGGGCTCGCGTGCAGGCGCCGGTACGGCCTCGGGCGCCGCGTGTTCCTCGGGCTTCGGCTCGGCTGCCTCTTCGGTCGGCTCGGGCTCAGCCACAGGCTCGGTCTCGGGGGTGCGTAGACGATCGAAGATCGCGCGCCCGCGGTCGAGCAGACTGGGTTCGACGTCTCGCGAGATGTCGCCCGCGTCGGGGTCGCTCACCTACCCATCGTGCTTCGTCACGGGGCGGGGGTCAAGGACCGCCGAATGTTTCACGTGTATCCTTACGGTGAAACAACAACCAACGGAGGAACCGGGCGTGGACGGACCGAGCGAGTTTGATATCGGCGTCCTCGTCGGGCTACTCGTTGGGGAGGGCCACTTCGGTGGCGACGGCCGTCAGCCCCAAATCACGCTTCGCATGCACACCGACCACGAGGCGGTGTTCCGCTGGCTCATCGATCGCTTTCCCGGCGGGCGGTTGTACGGGCCCTACGATCACAGCGGCCGGCGCTACTACCAGTGGATGGCGCGGGGCGCCTATCTCCGGGACGTGCTCGTGCCGCTCCTGGCCGCCAGGCTCGGGCCCGAGCACAGTGCGCGCGTCTACGCTCGGTTCAACGCCATGCTCGAGCGGTATCCGGGCTTCTTGTTCAGAACAGCGGCCGCTTCGCAATCGGCGCCGGGCGCCGGGGAAAACGCTCCGGGCACGCCGCCGCCTGTGTAAGCACGGTCAGATGCGGGTCCTCGGCGGTGTGCACCCGCACGGCGAGGCCAAGCATGGCGAGTGGCGCAGCGGGCCACCGATCGTCCGCGCCGGTCGGCGGGTCAGACACCACCAGCTCCCCGCCTAGGCGCAAGAACGGTGCGGCACACTCGGCAACGACGCCCGGCGGGCCGAAACTACGGGCGGTAACGAGATCAAACCGGCCTCGCAGGCGTGGATCCCGCCCGGCATCCTCGGCCCGAGCGTGCTTGACGACCACCCGTGACCCCCAACCCAGTCCGGCGATCACCGTCTCGAGGAAGTCGCAGCGCTGGCGCTCGCTGTCGAGGAGCACCCAATCCGTCGCCGTCCAGTGCCCAGCCAGGACGAGGCCAGGCACGCCGCCGCCGCTACCGAGGTCAAGTGCCCGGGCCGGCGGGGGACTGATGGGCGCCGCGAACCCCAGCGCGTGCCTGGTGTGCTCGGCGATCGACGCCGGACCGAGAAAACCGAGCCGCTGGGCCTCGGTGAGGGCGGCGGCGAGTGAGCCGCTCAGGCTGGGGCGTCGTCGGGAGCGATGACCACGGATCGGCGCGGCTCCTCGCCCTGCGACCGGGTCATGACGCCGGCAACGTCGTTGATCGCGTCGTGGACGACCTTGCGGTCGGCCGGGCTCATCGGCTCGAGAACGCTGGGCTGGCCCGTTTGCAGCACCTGTTCTGCAACATTCTTCGCGAATCGGTCAAGGGCCGCCTCCCGCTTCTGCCGGTACTGCGAGACGTCGACCACCAGCCAACCCTCGCGGCTCGTTGTGTGCCGCTGGACGACCGTTCTTACCAATTCCTGGATGGCCTGGAGCGTTTGGCCTTTCGGCCCGATGAGCAGCCCGAGCTCGCCGCCCTCGACGGCCAGCCGGATCGTGTCGTCGTCGACGGGCTCGATGGCGACCGTGGCCGCCGACGAGAACTGCGTAACCAGCCCCTGTAGGAAGCCCTTGCCGACCTCGGCCTGCTCCATCAACGTCATCTCCGGTACCTCCCGTGGTGTCTGCGAACCCCCGTTGCCCTGCCTAGCCGACGCCCGCTCAGGCACGGTCGCCACCGCTCTGGCCGGCGCGCCGGCACCCTCGTTCCTGCGACGGGGCTCACGAGCCCGCCCGCCTCCGCCGGCAGCGGCGGCGGCGCCCCCGCCACCGTTGCGGCGACGGGGCTCGGCCTTCTCGCCCTCGGTTTTGCTGCCACTACGGCGGCGGCGCTCGCGCCGGTCGTCCTTTGATCGCGGGCTGGTGGGGCGCACGCGCGCCCGGACCCTGGCTTCAGCCCGGAGGCGACCGAACAAACCGCCCCTGGGCTCGGCCAGCACCTCGAACTCGGCGTCCTGTTCGTCGACGCCCAGCTGATCCAGCGCGGCGTCCTTGGCTTCTTCGACGGTGCGGCCCGTCGTCTCGACCCATTCCATCGCCGGCTACCGCTTCCTCGAGCGCCGTTTACGGGCTTTTCGACTGTTTGGTCGGCCCGGTTGTCGAGCGCCGTTGCCGCGAGCGCCGTTCGTCGTCACACGCGAGGCCGGCGCGCTGCCGTTCGCCGGGCGGGATCCGCCGTCGGTCTGGTGCCGGCGCTCGATCTCGTCGGCCTTGACGTCGATCTCCTTGACCTCTTTCTTGACCTCGGCGTTGAGCGTCGGGTCGAGGCGGTACATCAGCGCCTGCTGGCCGATCCGGAACAGGTTCGACACGAGGAAGTACAGGACGACGCCGGCCGGGAGGTTCAGCGAGATCACGCCGGAGATCACCGGGAAGACCCGCTGCATTATCTGCATTTGCGAGTTGGTCGACGCCGCCGGATTCCGCGCCGTCATCTGCCGGCTCTGCCAGAAACTGGAGGCCACCACGAGCCCGATCAGGATGTAGAGCGGGATGGCGTCGCTGCCCTTGCTCTGCGCAGCAGTCCGGGAGAGGTCCATCCCGACCGAGATCATGTGGCCGCCGGCTTCCCTCAGCGCCGAGTACAGGTCGGTCGCGTGGGAGATGTATTTGGGCGCTGCGTGGCCATCGACGGTCTTGGTGAGGCCGCGGATCACGTTGAACATCACGATCAACACGGGGAACTGCAAGAGCTGCGGAAGGCACCCGGCGACCGGGTTGACCTGGTGTTCTTTGTAGAACGCCATCATCGCCTCGTTGAGGGCCTGGCGGTCGTTCTTGTGTTTCGCCTGGAGCTTCTTGATCTCGGGCTGGAGCCGCTGCATGGCCAACATGGAGCGGGTGCCCTTCCACGTCAGCGGCGCCAACACGAGCATCACCGTGACGGTGAGGAGGATGATCGCGGACGCGTAGTCGTGCGTCAGCGAGTAGAAGAACGCTACGAGGCCAGCGAGGCCATTGAAGAGGAAATCCATCTCTTTTTCCTTATTCTGGAACGGGATCGACGCCGTGGCCGCCGAGCGGGCGGCAACGCGAGAGGCGTCGAAGGGTCAGCCAGGAGCCGCGGGTAGCGCCGTGGCGCTCGATCGCTTCCATGGCGTAAGACGAGCAGCTCGGCCAGTAGCGGCACGGCGACGGCCGACCAGCGCGAAGTCGCTGGTAGAGCGCGATCAGCCGGAGCTCGGCGCGAGCGACCGCGGTCATGTCCCGGGTAGCGCGCCTGCAGCGCGGAGACAGGCGTGGGTCGCGGCGGCCAGTGCCGAAAACGACAGATCGGCCGCTTCGGGACCGGCGCCCAGCAGGTAGCGGCCGGGTCGAAGTTCGGGCGCGGCGAACATCACCGCGCGCAAGCGCCGGCGCAGGCGGTTACGGACAACTGCGCCGCCCACGGCCCGGCCGACGGCGTAGCCGATCTCCGGTGGCGTCCCGCTGTCCGAATTGGGGAGAAAGCGCACCCAGACCGGGCCGCTACTGCACCGGCGAGCCCGCCGGACGGATTCGATGTTGTGGCGGCCCCGAAGCCGCCAGACGCTGACGGTCAGGCGCTGAGCTTCGTACGGCCCTTGCGACGACGGGCGCTGATGATGGCGCGACCGGCGCGCGTCGACATTCGATGACGGAACCCGTGGTTCTTCGCCCGACGGCGAGTATTGGGTTGGAACGTGCGTTTCACTCATGGCCTCCTCGGCCCCACCACGGAACAAAAGGTGCCGATCGCCCCGTCCGTGGCGTGGTTGACAGGGCTTGAGCGGCTGTGGAAAGAGACGCCGGGCCGGGCCCGGTTTGCGCCTAAGGGTAGAGGCCGCCCGACCCAGCGGCAACCCAGGGCGTCCCACACGCGCCGAACGAGCATTTGTGCTGGTCACAGGCTCTCTTTGACCCGACCGTGGACCCCTTGCAGACCCGGTGCTACCGTCGCTTCTTCGGTTAGTTGGCCTGCCGGCAACCTTTCGTCCTCCTTCCCCGGGGCGAGCCTGCGGGCGGCGGACATGGACGGTTTTCCACAGTTGTGGACTGGATTGTGGACCGACGTAGTCGGGGAAGGCGGAGACGCTGGTGACGGACGCAGTACCCCTGTGGAATACGTGCGCTGACGCGCTCCGAGTGCAGGTCTCGGACGCAACGTGGCGCACGTGGTTCGACGACATCCAGGCTGTGTCGGCCGACAACGAGCGGCTCGTGCTGGCGGTGCCGAGCTCGCTGGTCAAGGAACGGCTCGAGGACCGATATCTCGGCCTGGTCGAGCAAACCGTGGCCGCTGCGGTGGGAAATCCCGTCCAAATCCGCATCGACGTGCGCACCGATGCGCCGACGACGCCGGGGCCGAGCTTTGCCGACGCCGTGGCCCGCTCCTTCGACAACGACGCCGACCGGCGGCCCGATGCGCCGGTTGCCGAGGCCCGGGCGGTCAATCCCGCGCCTGGACGGGTCGCCGACGCACCGCTGAACCCGCGCTACGACTTCGACGCCTTCGTCATCGGCAACACGAACCGGTTCGCCCACGCCGCTGCCCTGTCGGTGGCCGAGAACCCGGCCCGCTCGTGGAACCCGCTGTTCATCCACGGCGACACAGGCCTGGGCAAGACCCACCTGCTCCACGCCATCGGGAACTACGTACTCACCAACTTCCCGGGCCGCCGCGTCCGCTACGTGTCGACCGAGACGTTCATGAACGAGTTCGTCGACGCCATCCGCACCAACACCACGATCGGGTTCAAGCGCCGCTACCGCGAGTGCGACGTCCTGCTGATCGACGACATCCAGTTCATGGAGAACAAGGAAGGCCTCCAGGAGGAGTTCTTCCACACGTTCAACCACCTCTACGGCGCCAGCAAACAGATCGTGATCACGTCGGACCGCCCACCCAAGTCGATTGCCACCCTCGAGGACCGCTTGCAGAGCCGGTTCATGTCGGGCCTCATCGCCGACGTCCAGCCACCCGACCTCGAGACCCGCCTGGCGATCCTCCGCAAGAAGGCCGAGGGCGAGCGCACGCACATCCCCGACGACGTACTCGAGCTGATCGCGACGCACGTGAAGGACAACATCCGGGAACTTGAGGGTGCGTTGATCCGGGTGTCGGCCTTCGCCAGCCTCAACCGCGAGCCCCTCACACTCGACCTGGCCGAAAAGGTGCTCGCCGACATCATCTCGGGCGACCAACCACGTCAGATCACCCCACAGCTCATCCTCGAAGCAACGTCGAGCACGTTCGGCTTCAGCATCGAGGACATCTGCGGCACGAACCGCCGGCGACCGCTGGTCACTGCGCGCCAAGTCGGCATGTACGTCTGTCGTGAGTTGACCGACTTCAGCTATCCCGCCATCGCGCGCGAGTTCGGCGGCCGCGACCACACGACCGTGATTCATGCCGTCGAGAAGATCAGCGGACTCATGAAGGAACGCCGCCAGATTTACGACCAAGTCACCGAGCTCATCCACCGCATCAAGTCCGGTGGATGACGTTGTGATTCAGCCGCGCGCGTTCGGTGGACGAATTCCACGGCCGACCGCACTACGCCGTTTTCGACACACCCCTGTGCGATCCTGGGGATTGCGGTAGGACAGCCGCATAGCCCCTCACCTGCGGAATCGGGGTCTTGTCCCCAATCCACAGGACCTATTACCGCTTCTCTTCTTTCATCAACTCAACTACAAGGACAACACCGTGAAGTTTCGCTGTGAACGCGACACGTTGGCCGAGACCCTGGCTATTGCTGGCCGAGCGGTTTCAGCTCGAGGCGGCGCGCTTCCGATTCTTGCCGGGGTGCGTCTCGAAGTCGCCGGTGAAACGCTGCGCGTCGCCGGCACCGATCTCGATCTGACAATTCAGGCAACGACGACCGTCGCCGGCACCGAAGACGGCGTGTGCGTCGTTCCGGCGCGCCTCGTGGTCGACATCGTGCGCGCCCTCGAGCCCGGCGCCGTCGTCATCGAAGCCGACGGTGACGAAGCGCGGATCGCATCCGGTCGCTCGCAATTCGCGGTGCGCTCGCTGCCGGCCGACGATTTCCCGCGACTGCCGAGCGCGCAAGATGGCGGCGCTGTCACGCTCCCGGCCGCGGACCTGAGCGAAGCGCTGCGCCAGGTTGTGCGCGCGGCAAGCGCGGACGACGCCCGCCCGGTGCTCACCGGCGTCCTGGTTGCCGCCGAGGAGGGCGGGCTGCGATTGGTCGCGACCGACTCGTACCGACTCGCCGTTCGTGACCTTCCCGGCGCCCATGTGTTGCGCGAAGGCCAGAAGGTCCTCGTGCCATCGCGGGCCCTCGCCGAATTACAACGGCTGCTCAGCGGCGCCGAGGAAGTCACCCTGCGACTGGGGGAGCACGACGTCACCTTCGAGGTGGGAACGACACGACTCACCACCCGCTTGATCGAAGGCGAGTTCCCGAATTACCGCCAGCTCATCCCGGCGAGCTACCCGAACCGGCTGATCATCAGCAAGGACGCGCTGCTCGACGCGGTCAAGCGCGTGAAACTGCTCGTGCGCGACCAGACCACGCCGGTGCGCCTGGCCATGCGAGCGGACGGCGTCGAGCTCACGGTGACCAACCCCGAGGAGGGCAAGGCCACCGAGGACGTCGACGCCAAGTACGAGGGCACCGAGATGACAGTCGCGTTCAACCCCGCCTACTTGAGCGACGGCGTGGAAGCAATCACGGGCGACGAGGTCCTCCTCGAGACGCTCGACGCGCTCAAGCCGGCCACACTTCGGGCCACCGAGGCCTCCGGGGAATACCTGTATCTGTTGATGCCCGTCCGGGTTTCGTAATTCCGTTGCGCGCCTCCGGCACGACCTGATGCGGGTCGCCCGCCTCTGGCTGACCGACTTTCGTAATTACGAATCGGCCGACGTCGCCCTGGCGCCCGAGGGGCTCACCGTCGTCGCCGGGGGTAACGGTGAGGGCAAGACCAACTTGCTCGAGGCACTCGGCTACCTCGCCACGCTCACGTCATTCCGCGGCGCCCCAACCGAGGCACTCATCCGGGTTGGCGCCGCGTCGGCCATCGTGCGGGCCGAGGGCGACCGTGACGGCCGGCGACTGCTGGTCGAAACCGAGATCGCGCCGAGCGGGCGGGGGCGGGTCCTCGTGAACCAACAGCCGCTCCGCCGCTCGCGCGACCTGCTCGGCGCGTTTCGCGCCACCGTGTTCGCGCCCGACGACCTCGAGCTGGTCAAGGGTGGGCCGGCGGGTCGGCGCGATTACCTCGACCACCTGCTCGTCGCGCTCCAGCCCTTGCAAGGTGAGCTGCACAGCGACGTCGAGCGCATCCTGCGCCAACGCAACGCATTGCTCAAGCAAGCCGGTGGCCGCCTGTCCGCTGAGATCGTCGACACGCTCGATGTGTGGGACGCCCGCCTCGCCGAGAAGGGGAGCGCGCTGGCCGAGGCGCGCGAGGCCCTGGTTGCCGACCTCGAGCCGGAACTCGGCAAGGCGTATGACCAAGTCGCCCACACCGCGGCGGCCGTCAACGCGCGCTACACCCGCTCGTGGACGACGCCCGACCTGGCCACCGCGCTGGCCGACGCGCGTACCGACGACGTGCGGCGCGGCGTCAGCACCGTCGGGCCGCACCGCGACGAGTTGCAACTCACGATCGCGGGCCTGCCGGCGCGCACGCACGCGTCACAGGGCGAGCAACGGTCGCTCGCCCTCGCGTTACGTCTGGCCGGCCACACCGTCGTCACCGAGGCCATCGGATCGCCGCCCACGCTGCTACTCGACGACGTGTTTTCCGAACTCGACCCGGCACGCAGCGAGGCGTTGCTCGCCCACCTGCCCGAAGGCCAAGCACTCCTCACGACCGCCGGACCGGTGCCGCCCGGCGCGCGACCCGCGGCCGTGATCCGCGTGCGCAACGGCGTAGCGGAGCGGTCCGAATGAGCCCGTGGAAACCCCTCTCCGAGGACCCCGGCCCGCGTCGCGTCGCGGCTTCGCTCGACGCGGTCACGCGGCGGTTAGGGGCGCCGAACGCTGCGTCCTTGGGGGCCGTGTTCGAACGTTGGGCCGAGATCGTCGGCGAGGGCGTGGCCGGTCACGCCCGCCCTCGATCGCTCCGCCGCGGCACCCTGATCGTCGATGTCGACGACACCGCCTGGGCCAGCGAACTCCGGTTCCTCGTGGCCCAAATCTTGGAGCGATGCGTCGTCGTCGCGGGCCCCGACACGGTGCGCAAAATCGACATCAAAGTACGCCCCTGAGTGGACGAGCTAGCACCACCCCTCTGGTAAACTGTCACCATTGCAATTCAGGCCGCTGACCTGCACTTTTGTCGGTTGTCGGGCGCCTGAGTCGCCGTATTTTCGTCAACGCTGAGAGGGCGCGCTTGTGGCCGTGAAAATGCAGGATCCGCCGGGTCCGAAGAAGGGCGCGCGGTCGACGTACACAGCCGACGACATCACCGTCCTGGAGGGCCTCGATCCGGTCCGTAAGCGGCCCGGCATGTACATCGGGTCCACTGGTCCGAGCGGCCTTCACCACCTCATTTGGGAGGTCGTCGACAACTCGGTCGACGAGGCCATGGCCGGTCGCTGCGACCGCATCGATGTCACCCTGATGGCCGACGGTGGTGTGCGCGTCGTCGACAACGGCCACGGCATCCCGGTCGACATCAACAAGGCCAAGAAGAAGTCCGGCGTCGAGCTGGCGCTGACGATCCTTCATGCCGGCGGGAAGTTCGGTGAAGGCGGCGGCTACAAGGTTTCTGGCGGCCTCCACGGCGTCGGCGTGTCAGTGGTCAACGCGCTGTCGAGCCGCCTGATCGTCGAGGTCGACCAGAACGACAACCACCACGTGATGGAGTTCCACAACGGCGGCAAGATCAAGGAGAAGCTCAAGGTCACGGGCAAGGCGCCGCGCGGCCGCAGCGGCACCACGATCTCGTTCTGGCCCGACCCGACGATCTTCGACGAGATCGAGTTCCGCGCCCAGACCGTCCTCGAACACCTGCAGATGTACGCGTTCCTCAACGCGGGGCTCGAGATCCGATTCAAGGACGAGCGGGCGGGCCACGAGCAGAGCGTCGAGTACAAGTACGCCAACGGGATCATCGACTTCGTGAAGCATCTGAACCAGTCGAAGGAGGCGCTGTTCAAGAAGGTCGCCTACTTCAACGGTGAGGAGAACCACCAGCAGGTCGAGGTCGCGCTGCAGTGGAACACCGGTTTCTACGAAGGCATCCACTCCTTCGCCAACGGCATCACCACCGGCGAAGGCGGTATGCACGAGGAAGGCTTCAAGAAGGCCCTCACCAACGCGGTCAACAAGTACGCGCGCGGCAAGGGCCTCGTGAAGGAGAAGGAGGAGAACCTTCTCGGCGAAGACATCAGAGAAGGCCTCACCGCCATCGTCGCCGTGAAGCTGCCCGAGCCGCAGTTCGAAGGCCAGACCAAGGCCAAGCTTGGCAACGTCCCGATGCGTTCGCTGGTGGAGAAGACCACCAACGAGAAGCTGGGGGAGTGGCTCGAGGAACATCCCACCGAGGCGCGCCAGATCGTCAACAAGTCGGTGCAGGCGGCGCGGGCGCGCGTCGCCGCGCGCCAGGCTCGCGACGCGACCCGACGGAAGTCGGCACTCGAAGGCGCGGGACTGCCGGGCAAGCTCACCGACTGCCGCACGAAGAACGCGCACGAGGCCGAGCTGTTCATCGTCGAGGGCGACTCGGCCGGCGGCTCGGCGGTTCGCGCCCGTAACCCGGAGAACCAGGCGATCCTGCCGATCCGCGGCAAGTTCCTCAACGTCGAGCGCGCTCGCATCGACAAGATGCTGAAGAACCTCGAAGTGCAGACGATGATCACCGCGATCGGCGCCGGCCTGGGCGAGGAGTTCGAGGTCGAGAAGATCCGCTACGGCAAGGTGATCATCCTCGCCGACGCCGACGTCGACGGCAGTCACATCCGCACGTTGCTGCTCACCTTCTACTACCGGCAGATGAAGCCGTTGATCGAAGGCGGCCACGTGTATGTCGCCCAGCCGCCGCTGTTCTCCACGCTGGTGGGCAAGGAGACGATCTATCTCAAGGACGAAGCGGCGCGGCAGGTGTTCCTCGAGGCCAATCCGAATCACAAGAACGAGTTCGCCCGCCTCAAGGGGTTGGGCGAGATGGACTGGGACGAGCTGGGCCTCACGACCATGGCCGCCGAACACCGCACGTTGCTGCAAGTCAGCGCAGAGGAAGCGGCGCTGGCCGACCAGGTGTGCTCGATCCTGATGGGTGAGGACGTCGAGTCGCGCAAGCACTTCATCGCGACCAACGCCAAGGACGTGAGGTTCCTGGATATATGAGCGACGGGAACGGCAACACACCGGTAGACGGCATCGAGGGCAGCGACGGCACGCTGCTTGGCGGCAACATCGAAGTCATCGACATCCAGGAGGAGATGGAGCGCTCCTTCCTCGACTACGCGATGTCGGTCATCACCCAGCGGGCGCTGCCCGATGTCCGCGACGGGCTGCTGCCGGTCCAGCGCCGGATCCTCTACGCCATGCACGACCTCGGGCTGCGGCCCGACCGCCCGCGCATGAAGTCGGCGCGCGTGAGCGGTGAGGTGATGGGCAAGTTCCACCCGCACGGCGAGGGCTCGATCTACGGCGCGCTGGTGCGGATGGCCCGGCCGTTCGCGTTGCGCGACCCGCTCATCGACTTCCACGGCAACTACGGCTCGCCCGACTTCTCCGCTGCCGCCTCGAGGTATACCGAGGTGCGGCTGGCCGCGCTGGCGAGCGAGATGCTCGCAAGCATCGACGAGAACACCGTCGACTTCGCGCCGAACTACACGAACGAGTTCCAAGAGCCCACGGTTCTGCCCAGCCGCTTCCCCAACCTGTTGGTCAACGGCGCCCAGGGCATCGCGGTCGGCATGGCCACCAACATCCCGCCGCACAACCTGGGCGAGGTGATCGACGCTGTCAGCCACCTCATCGACAACCCCAACGCCACGCCCGACGACCTCATGGAGTTCGTCAAGGGTCCCGACTTCCCGACGGGTGGCCTGATCCTCGGCCGGGCCGGGATCCAGGACGCGTATCGCACCGGTCGCGGCTCGATCCGCATGCGTGCCCGGGCCGAGATCGACGAGACCAAGACCGGGGTGCAGATCGTCGTCTCCGAGCTGCCGTTCCAGTCGAGCATGGCCACGATCACCACGCGCATCGCCGACCTGGTGAACGCGCGCGAGCTCGATGGCATCCGCAGCGTCGACGACCTGTCGGCGGGCGACGACACGAGACTCGTCATCGGGCTCAAGCGCGATGCCAACGCCCACGTCGTTCTCAACAACCTGTTCAAGCAGACCGGCTTGCAGACGAGCTTTGGCGTCAACATGGTCGCCCTCGTCGACGGCGTCCCCCGCACGCTCAACCTCGTGCAGGCGCTGCAGGCCTACATCCAGCACCAGGTCGACGTCATCACTCGCCGGTCGCAGTTCCGGCTCGAGAAAGCCAAAGACCGAGCGCACATTCTCGAGGGGCTCATCAAGGCCCTCGACAAGATCGACGCCATCATCAAGCTCATTCGTGCGTCGGAGGATCGCGCCGCCGCGCGCGACGCGCTCATGGCCAAGCCCTTCACGTTCAGCGAGATCCAGGCGAATCACATCCTCGACATGCGGCTCGTAATGCTCACCCGCCTCAACGGGGCCGAGCTCAAGGACGAGTTGAAGGAGAAGCAGGCCGAGATCGCCGAGCTCGAGGCGATCTTGCGCAGCCCCGAGAAGCTGCGCGGCGTCATCAAGTCGGAGATGGCGGCGATCCGCGAGAAGTTCGCGACCCCCCGCAAGGCTGAGATCACCTTCGATCCCGGCGACCTCGGTGTCGAGGACCTCATCGACGACGAGCCGCTCGTGTTCACCATCACGCGCACCGGCTACGTGAAGACCACGCAAGCCGGCCAGTTCCGCACCCAAGGTCGCGGTGGTCGAGGCGTGCAGGGCGCCAACCTCAAAGAGGAAGACATCATCAGCCAGGTGGTGCACACCACCGCCCACGCGTACCTGCTGTTCTTCTCGAACAAGGGACGGGTGTTCAGGCTCAAGGCGCACGAGATCCCGATGAAGGACCGCACGGCGCGCGGCACCGCGATTGTGAACCTCCTTCCGCTGGCGAACGACGAGAAGGTCCAAGCCGTCATCGACACGCGCGCCTACGACGACGACAGCTATCTCTTCTTCGCCACGAAGAACGGCACGGTGAAGAAGACCGTCTTCAGCGAGTACGACAAGAGCCGGCGCGAGGGCTTCATCGCCATCAACCTCAAGACGGGCGACGAACTGGTGAAGGTGGTGCGTACCAGCGGTGACGACGACATCTTCATGGTGAGCCGCATGGGCATGACGATCCGCTTCAACGAGAACGATGTCCGTGCCATGGGCCGCAGCGCGGCCGGCGTTCGCGGCATGAAGCTCAAGGCCGGCTTGACCGACGAAGTCGTGTCCTGCGATGTGGCGCGCGATGACGCGGCGATCCTCATCGTCACCGACAACGGCTACGGCAAGCGCACCCAGCTCGACAAGTTCAACGCGCAGGGCCGAGGGGGCCAGGGCGTCATCGGCATCAAGCTCACTGCCAAGAAGGGCTACGTCGTGGCCGCGTTCATGGTCGGGCTCGACGACGACGTGTTCATGGTGTCCTCCGCCGGCGTCGCCAACCGAATTGCGGTGCGCGGCATCAGCTCACAAGGGCGGGCGGCCACGGGTGTCAATGTGATGAACCTCGACCCCGGCACCACCATTGCGTCGGCCGCGCCGATCATCACGGTCGAAGAGGCCGACCCGCAGGAAGCACTCCCCGTCTAACCCGTTTCAATCGAGGAGTACCGATGCGCCGGTCCGAACGCGGCCAGGTCGCGCCGCTGATCGCCGTGCTCGTTGTCGCGGCCGGCTTCTGCTGCGTCGTGGTCGTCCGGTTCGGGGTCGCCGCCGTCGACCGCGCCGGAGCGCGCACGGCGGCCGACGCGATTGCACTGGCGGGCGCCGGCGGTGGTCGGGCGGCGGCCGACGACGTTGCCCGGGCCAACGCCGGGAGGATCGTCGACTACGACGCGACGGGTCGCGACGTGAAGGTGCGCGCCCAGGTCCGTGACGCGGCGGCCACGGCCAAGGCCCGACGGGAGGCGGGGGGCGGCCGACCGGCGGGAGCGGCACCCGCGTTGCGCGCCGTGCTGGCGCGCGCCGCCCAGCTGCTGGGCCACGAGGTCGCGGTGCGGACAGTTCACGCCGGTGGCCTGGCGATCGACGTGGCGCCCGACGCCGTCGACGAACTCCGCAGCGTCGCCGCGAGCGCGGGTTTGTGTCAGCCGTCGCCCAGCGCGCGACCCACCTATTTCGAGGTGTGCCCGGCGCCGACCGAGGGAAGCGACTCGCTACGCTGATCCGGTCGTGCGGCGCGTCGTCTCGAAGGTTGACAGCCTCAGCGTGCTCAAGTTTTCGGTGCTTCTGTACTTGAGCTTTTATCTGGTGATCGTCGTCGCCGCGGTTGTGTTGTGGACCCTGGCGACGGTCGTCGGCGTGGTCGACAACATCGAGCGGTTCATCGCCGGGTTGTTCGCCCTCGAGTCCTTTCGCTTCGACGCCCTCGCCATCTTCCGCGGGCTCACCGTCGGCGGGTTGGTCGTGGTGATGATCGGCACCGGCGCCAATGTCTTGCTCGCGGTCCTCTACAACCTGATCAGCGACGTCGTCGGCGGCGTCGAGGTGGAGATCGACGACCGCAAGCCCGAGATGGCCCCTCGGCACCGCCGTGTAAGGTCGCGCCGCTAATTCCGGGGCTATAGCTCAGCTGGTTAGAGCGCAGCACTGATAATGCTGAGGTCCGTGGTTCGACTCCACGTAGCCCCACTCTCCGATTAGCCGTGCCGCCAGCGGGCACAACGATGTGGCCCGATCACCCGGCGCCGATGCGGACCGAGCGGTATTCGTACTCAGGCAGGCGCACTTCGAGTTCTCGGCGTAGACGCAGCCGCCGTCGCTCGGCGGTGATGGCGGCGCGGACCTGCCGGTCTTCGATAAGACGTTCGGCCAGGAACTCTTCGATTCGGTCGTTGACGTGCTCCAGCGCCAGTTGGCCAGTTGCGGGCTCAACGACATAACCGCCAATACGCGCGACGACTCGGCGTCCCAGCCGCGCCATCGGCACCTCCAACAACGGGTTCGCGATGCCCAGCGCCCGCAGCGCATGGCACGCCGCCTCGACGTCGCCGAGGATGAGCCGTTGACCGCGGCGAAGGCGCGAACGACCGCCCCCAAGCGCCACTAACACCTCAGTCGCCGCGAGGTCCGCGAGGGAGAACCGGCTCCAAGCCCGCCCAGGATGGTCCTCCCCCCGCAGGGTGCGAGCTAGGACGAAGAGTCGCCGAAGCTGGTCATATTCCACGTGCTCGAGCCCGAGCAGCCGCGCAACTTCGCCCGGGAAAAACACCGCGGTCGGGACCTCGACGCCCACGCGATGCGCTGGCTCGCGGGCCCGGTGATTTTGGATACGTCTTGACATTGAATTCCCTAAAAAATAGTACAATAATCGGGAATTCTCTGGAGGCTCGATGGCTCTTGCACAGCCCGAAGCAGAAGCGTCCGACGTGCTGACGGTCGCGATCTGCGGGTCCTTTCATCAGGACGCGGAAGGGTTGCGGGTTGCCATCAGCAGCCTCAAGCGGCGGTTCGATGTGTTGTCGCCTTCTGGGCTTGACTTCGTAGATCCCGCGGCGCAGTTCGTCAGGCTTCCGGCGGAGGTAAGGGAGAGCGAACACGACATCGAGGAGCGCCATCTTGAGGCGATGCGCGAGGCCGACCTTGTGTGGCTGCACGCGCCCGACGGCTATGTCGGCACCAGCGCAGCGATGGAGCTCGGCGTAGCTGCAGCCTTGGGCATACCCGTATTCGCAACTGCGGCCCCGGGAGATGTGGCCTTGGTCAGCCGCGTGGTCGTCGTAGACGACCCGGCAGATATCGACCTCGCCCTTCTGGAGGCAGTGGGCCAGCCGGGCCGCGGTATCGATCGCCTCCAGCGTTACTACCGCCGGACCGCGGAGCGGCGTGGTTGGGCAGGTGAGACAGCGCGGGACACTCTGCTGCTGATAACAGAAGAAGTCGGTGAGCTGGCGCAGGCGCTGCGACACTTGGAGGCCCTGCCGATGCGCAGCCCTGACGCCGTCGCAGACGTTGGCGCCGAACTCGCTGACGTCCAGCTCTACCTCGTGCATCTCGCCAACGCCATGGGCCTCACGCTCGCCGACGCCGTGACAGCGAAGGAGCGCGTCAACGCCCAGCGCTTTGGTCGCTCTTTTGACGCGGCCTGACGCGCTCTCGTTTCCGGACCTCGCCGAGGCCCGTAGGCTGCTCAATGAGGACGTCCGGCGCCACCGCGACAGCGTCAACTTCTTCGCCTCGGACACAGGGTTTCATCGAACAGCGGCGGACGTCGACCTAAACCTTCATCAACCACCGGACATCCAGCAGCTCGATCCAGAACAGCCGCTCAGTGGCGTCACGACCGCCGCGACGTGTTTCGAGTCGCTGGCGACAGCACTGCTTGACGTCGAGAGTCGTGAACCGAGCCGTTTTGCCGGCCTCAGCGAAGGCGACCGCGCTCGGCTCGACGCATTCGCGGCGAGCGCGTTTCCGCGCACCGTGGATTGGCGGAGTGAGGGAGCAGCGCGTCGTTATTGCATTGTTCGCGCCGCCGCTCCGCTGGTGCGCTTGTGCCCGCAGGGTGACACAGCCGCGGTCGAGGAGGCAGTCGGATGGGTTTGGGCGCACGTCACGCCTGTCGAGGGACGCGAAGCCATCTATGAGGTCGCACGCCTCAGCGACGACGAGGGCGGCGGCGACCCGGACCACTGGGCTATCGACGACGACGACCGGAGGCGCTACCCGCCTAACGCCTTCCTGACGTTTTGGGGTCTGGCGTCGCTTGGTTCGCTCCCGGCACTCGTCGCGGAGTACGGCGACCAGGCGTCGCGCGCGCGCCTATGGCTTCGCCAGGTGGTCGGCCGCGAGTGCGCCTACGTCTCCGACGATAGCCAGCACTGCGACCCTCAACAGCTCGCCTGGGCGATCGCTGGTGTGATCGCAACGGAGGAGAGCCAGCTTTCGGATAGGCCAACCGAGACGCTGGTGCTGATTCGAGCAGGAATGAGGGCGCTGTTTCAGCAGCAACGCCACGACGGCACATGGGACACCGGACGCGCGTTGTTTCACTATCCGGAGGCGGGAAACGCCTACTGCTACATCTACGAGACGCTGGCCGAGCTGGTCGGCCTTGCTGTTGATCAAAGCCGCCCGTTCCAGCGAGAAGTGCGCGAACTCTTGAGTCCGTACCTACCGAACCTGCTGCTAGCCCGGGATGCCCTCAATGCGTCGGGTCGTCAGCTCGGCGATCGACGCGGCGTTGGTTGGTCGTCCGGCCACCACCCGCATAGGACGTCTCCGGAAAGTTGGGCGACTGCGACGGCGTATCGGTTCTTGCAGAACCTGCGCCGGCTCGTTGGCGTGGAGGTTCGTGACTTAGCGGCCAAACGGCTGCATGCGCGTCAGCCCCGCAGATCACGGAGCGACCTCGCGAGGTTTGGGTCGAGCTGGGACGCCGGGCGCGGCTCGGCGGGAGATTTGCTCGGCGCCCTGTTCGTGAATCCCAGCGCCGCGCACCCAACGGCATCCGCCGCCTATGACCCAGATCGGCCGCAACTCGCGCAGGAGTGGGCGCGCTCCGCTTTGATGTTCGGGCCGCCCGGCACCGGCAAGACCACGCTGGCTGAGGCTGTTGCGGGTGCCCTGCGCTGGGAGTTTGTCGAGGTCACGCCCGCCGAGTTCCTGGACCGCGGAATGGAATTGGTGTCGGCGCGCGCCGATGAGATATTTCGCCAACTCATGGAGCTTGACCGCGCGGTGGTGCTGTTCGACGAGATTGACGAACTCGTCCGACGGCGCGACGGTGGCGCTCCTCCCGCCGACATCGTCGGGCGGTTCTTCACGACCACGATGCTCCCGAGGCTCGCGCGACTTTGGAGCGCGCGCCGACTCATCTTCTTCGCGAATACCAACTCATTGGGGTCTGTTGACTCGGCCGTGACACGCAGTCAGCGTTTCGACGCCACGATCTTGGTGATGCCGCCCAGCATGCGAACGAAGATGCAGGCTCTCGGCCCGGCGGCGGGCCACATCGATCCTGACGCAATAGCCGAACTACTGGCGAACGTAGAGGCCAACCCCGACCCCGCCGACCCGGGCAAGAAGCGGGTTGGGTGGCTGCCGTTTCTCCGTTTTGACCAACTTGCTCGGCTAAGTGCCGTCGACTTTGCCGGTGTCAACGAGTTGCTGGCGCTAATTGAGCGGCTTGGTGTCGAAGTCGCCGCCGACTGGGTGCTTGAGGTCGCGGACGACGACGACGCGGACGCTTTGAGGAGAAAGCTGGTGCATGAGTACCAAGCGGAGGTTCGACGTCAGCGAATCGATCTCGCACGCCTACGGTTGGTGGAGGTGCCCGACGGAGCAGCCGTCCCAGTTGGCGAGGTACTGACGGTCGATGACGCGTACGCGGCGGGCTACGCGGTTTGGATGGGCGAGTCAACCCCAGGAGATGTGATGGATGGCGCTGGTCGCCTCCGGCCGGGCTAACGAGGTCGTTCTCATCGCCGGACAGATCGCGTCTGGCAAGACGCGCCTGGGCGCCGAGCTTGCGCGGGATGGCGGGGCGCAGCTGATCGTGGTTCGGTCGGCGATCCAAGCGATCATGGGTGGCGCGGGTTGGGATCGACGTCGACTTCAAGTCGAAGGCGCGGCTCTGGACCGGCGGACTAACGGCCGCTGGTTGTTGGAGTACGTCGAGACATCGTGGGAAGCCTCCGGTCGACTAGTTGTGGATGCCGCGCGGACGCGCCGCCAGGTCGAGCCGATTCTCGATAGGCACGTCGGGGCTCGCTTGGTATTTCTTGAAGCGTCCGAGGTAACGCGCCGCCGCCGGTATGCGCAAGCGCAGGCTGAGGATGCTGTGAAGCGTGCCTTGTCGTTCGATGATGCGATGGCGCACGTCACGGAGTCGGATGCGCTGGCGCTCGCCGCCATGGCGCACTTTGTCATTGAAACCGACGACCTCGACTCGACGGAGGTCGCCGACGAGGCGGTTGCGTTTCTCGGGTGGAGCCGGTAATCCAGCTCGACCAGAAGTGGAGCCAGCTATGTGGAATGCGCCGTGCCGAGCAAGGGTGAAGCGGTAGTTGCGTACGTGATCGCGGAAGGCACATGGCGCGCCGAGAGGAACCGCGGTGACTGTCAAAATGCGGCGCAGGATGGGGAGCGCGCACGGCTGGCGAGCACGGCCGCGCCGTCTGATCGAGACGCGAGCTAAGTGACCGTTCCGAACTACTACGAGGTCCTCGGGGCGGACCCCGCGGCGTCCGCTGGCGAATTGCGAGCCGCTTACTTGCGCCGCACCTTCTTGCTCCACCCCGATCGGCACCAGGGAGCGCGCCCGGAGATGATCGCCGAGGCCGAACGAGCGATGCGTCAGCTCAATGAGGCTTGGGCGGTGCTCGGCGACCGTTCCAAGCGCGCCGCGTATGACGCGAACCGCGGTTCGGCACGGGGCGCTGGGGCCGCTCCGCCCAGGCCGGGGCCGCCGGGCGGCACTCGTATCGACCGAGCGCGGCGGCGGCTGACGCAACATCGAGGCCTACGTCGCGGGCGAGCGCTCGTTGTGCTGGCCTTGGTGGGCGTTCTGCTCGTCGCGGCGAGCCGACATTGGATCGGCGGCCGCCAGGACAATCGCACGCTCGGGACCTCGTCTGGACGGGTGCACTCCGCCTCAGCTTCGACGGAATCGGACCGGACATCGGTGCCGGCTTCGTCGCCCATGAGCAGTGTGAACCGTCCCGGCCTAATCACGTTTGCTGGGTTCGCCAACGATCGCGCGCAGGTGGGGATGTGGGCGATCAATCCCGACGGCACCGGACTCAAGCGCCTCAGCCCCCGCATCGAGGGATGTCAGCAGAGCGGTCGCGGCGCCGTGCGGTCTGACTACACCGCGTTCGCGTTCGACCCAGGGACGGCTTGCGGGCTGCTGACCGCCCGGTTCGATGGGACCGAGCGCGTCACATTGGACGTCTCGGGTGACTGCCTGACTGGCTGCGACTGGTCGGAAGACGGCGCATGGATCCTCTACACGCGCAGCCTCGGCGCAGGACAGAGCGAGGTGGTGCGAGCGCACGCCGACGGCTCGGGCAGGCAGGTCCTCGGCCGCGGTGATCACCCGCGTTGGTCCAGGGACGGTCGCTTTGTTGTCTACCGAACGCAGGCGGCAAGCCTGGAGCTCGTTGACGTTGGGACGGCCGCGCACCGATCGCTTGCTGCCCCTTACGAGCTTTGGGATCCAAGCTTCACGCCCGAAGGCGACAAGATCCTGCTCGTGGGCAACTTCGCGTCGAGCCATGCCGGACTGAAGTTCATGGATGTGGCAACCGGCGCCATCACTCCGTTCTGCCCGAAGGCGGGAGCGGTCAGTGAACCAGCGCTCTCTCCCGATGGCACCTCAGTGGTTTACAACCAAGGCGGCCCCTCGCTGGGGGTGTGCGACATCGCGACGGGCGCCGTCCGCTCGCTGCCGCCTTTTGGCTATGCGGCCGAGACGCCGGAATGGACGTGACCTCAGCACGACGCGTTCGTAGCGATGAAATGTCGGCGAGCGCTCCTCCACAGTTCGGGCCCGCGAAATACACAGGGTTTCCCTTCTTGTAGTCCACAGGCCGCCGGGTGTTGTCTGGCAGGCGAAGGGGCACCGGATGATCGTGGATTCCATCGAGCTGGCCGAAGAGCTGCGCCGCCGTCGGGTCGGTCGCAGCGGCCTAGTCGACTCTCTTGCGATCACACCGGGGTCGGCGTATGTGCCCGGCGAGCTCGAGCAGGCTCCCACCAGTCTGCTCGTGCTTGCTGCCATGGCGTTGGTTCGCCCAACCAGCGCGTAACGGATCGAGGCGGTGCCAGGTAGTTGACCTGCCACCTGGCACCGCCACGAACCGCCTGTTGCAGACCATGTGTCGGTGTCAAAGCAACGGAAACCGCAACCTGACACCGACACGTGCCGGTGGTGAGCGGGTTTCGCTAGCGTCCGTCGGGTGAAAGCACTGCGTCGGGCTCTGCTCGCCCTCGCCGCCGCGGCCGCCGTGGCCGGGGTCATCCGGTTGCGCGGCTCGGGCGGCGTTCCGCCGCAGGGCGGCGGCTGGCGCGAGCTCTCCGGCTCGGATCTTCGGTAGCGCGATGCGCGCCGTGGTCGTTGGGGCCGGCGCAGTCGGGACGCGGGTCGCCCGCCAACTGCACGCGACCGACGGGCTCGAGGGCCTCGTCATTGTCGACACCTCGCCGGCACGCGCCGAAGCGGCGGTCGCCGCGGTGGGGGCGCCGGCCGAGGTCGGTCAGTGGGGCCCGGAAGCTCTGGACGCGGTCGACGTCGTCGTGCTGGCGTCGCCGGGCCGTCACCGCGCCGCGGCCGAGGTCGCGCTCGAACACGGTGCGCACGTGGTGTCGGTCGCCGACTCGATCGAGGACGTCCGGTCGCTCCTCGACCTTGATGCCGAGGCGCGCGAGCGGGCGCTGGTTGTCGCGGTGGGTGCCGCGTTCGGGCCCGGCCTGTCGTGCGTGCTCGCCCGTCACGCGGCGGCCGGCTTCGACGCCATCGACGAGGTTCACGTCGCCCGCCACGGCACCGGCGGCCCCGCGTGCGCCCGCCAGCACCACCACGCCTTGGCGGCCGACGCCATCGACTGGCGTGACGGAGCGTGGCGCCGACGCCCGGGCGGCTCCGGCCGCGAGCTCTGCTCGTTTCCGGATCCGATCGGCGGCGTCGACTGCTACCGCGGCGGCCTGCCCGACGCGTTACTCCTCGTGCCCGCCTTTCCCGGCGTGCAGCGCGTGACCGGACGGGTGGCGGCGACGCGCCGCGACCGACTCACCGCCCACCTACCGATGTTGCGCCGGCCCCATCCTGAGGGCGCCGTCGGCGCCATCCGGGTCGAGGTGCGTGGCCGTCGGGGCACGACGTCCGACGTCACCGTGCTCGGTGCTCTCGATCGACCGGCCGCCGCCGCCGGCGCCATCGCCGCGGTGACGGCTTTCTGGGCGGCCGACGGGCGTCTGGCCCGAGCCGGCGCCGCCGGATTGGCCGAACTGGTCGACGACGCTGTCCCGTTCTTGCACGACCTCGCCCACCGCGGCGTGCGAGCCGCCGTCTTCGAAGGCGTGGGCTAGCGCTTTATAGACCTAGACCTACAAACGGCGTTACGACACACCAGCTCGGTACCCTGGGCGGAGCTTCCCGCTCGCAGCTCGCCTGCCTAAAAACCGTCACACAAGGTAGGTGGATGAGTGGCAACGACGACTTATCGGTCTAGGTCTACAAAGCGCAAAACTCGCCGCAGCCGGGCCGAGATCGCGGCGATCAAGGTCGGCCTGTTCGACATTGTCGCCAGCCAGCATCCGGCGACGGTCCGGGGGGTCTTCTATCAAGCGGTAAGCCGCGGCCTGGTCGCCAAGACCGAGTCGGAATACAAGCAGACCGTGATTCGGCTGCTCGTCAACATGAGGCGCGCCGGCGAGCTGCCGTTCGGCTGGGTTGCTGACGAGACCCGCTGGATGCGCAAGCCCGCGAGCTATTCGTCGTTGGCGGACATGCTCAGCCAGACCAGTCAGCTGTACCGCCGCGCCTTGTGGGACGACCAGGACAGTTACGTCGAGGTGTGGTTGGAGAAAGAGGCGATCTCCGGCGCTATCTACGAGGTGACGAGCGTGTGGGACGTGCCGTTAATGCCGACGCGCGGCTATCCGTCGCTGACGTTCTTGCACCACGCAGCCGAGGCGATGGCGGCGCAGGCGAAGCCGGCGTCGATCTACTACCTCGGCGATCACGACCCGTCGGGACTCGACATCCCGCGCGTAATCGAGCGGGAGCTCCGACGGATGGCGCCGAACACGCCATTGTCGTTCACGCGGCTGGCAGTGACGGTCGGCCAAATTGAGCGGTACGACCTGCCGACCCGTCCAACCAAGGTCACCGACTCTCGTGCAAGGGACTTCTCGGGCGGCAGGCGTGGAAGTGGACGCGATTCCGGCCCCTGAGCTGCGCCGCCTTGTGACTGCGGCAATCGAATCGCACGTCGATTCCACCGCACTAGCTCGCATCCAGCGGATAGAAGCGGCCGAGCGCGAGACCTTGATGCAGCTCGCGGCGAACTTTCGCTAGGAAGCCTTCTCCTTGATGACGACGATCGTCCCCTTCATCACTCCGGGGTGTACGTCGCACTGGAACGAGTAGCTGGTCGGCACGTTGAGCGTGACGTGCACGTCCTCGGTGGAGGGGCCGGCCTTGATCTCCGTCTTGATGTCGCCGGCGGTGCCGCCGAACAGATGGAAGCTGTGCTGGATCGTGTCCTCGTTGCGGAAGGTGATGGTGAGCGCTTTGGCCGCCGCCGCGGTGAGCGTGGTCGGTTCGAAGGCCGTGTTCTTGGCCACCACCGTCAATTCGGTCTTGGGCTTACCCGTGGCTTTACCGCCGTTGAGCGCCGGGTCCTGACCGCGGCCGCAGCCGACGAGGAAGAGAGCGAACACCGCGGCGAGAGTGACGAGTCGGCGCATTCACGTCAGGCTATTCCGCTATGCCGAGGTGGGAGCTACCGGGCACGCGTTGGGGGCGGCGGGCGACGATCTACAAGACGTTCGCGACGGTGGCGGCTCGCTACGGCCGGCGCAAGGTGCCGGGCCTGCGGCCGCCGTCGCTGGAGTCGTGTCACGAACGCGGCGCGGCTGACCTGTACAACACCGCGGTCCACCTGCGAGGGGGGTTCCTCAAGTTCGGCCAGTTCGTGTCGGCCCGGCCCGACCTACTGCCCGAGGCCTACGTCCGCGAACTGTCCAAGTTGCAGGACCGGGTGCCGCCGGCGCCCGCCGCGGTCGTCCGCAGCGTCATCGCCGCCGACGTGGGTCCGCCCGACGAGTTGTTCGCCGAGTTCGACGCCGAGTCGGCGTCGGCCGCGTCACTGGCCCAGGTTCACCGCGCCGTCCGCCACGACGGTCGTGTGGTTGCGGTAAAGGTGCAGTACCCGCGCGTCGCCGAGATCGTGCCCGACGAGGCGCGGGACACCAGCCGCCTGCTGCAGCTCGTGGCGCGCGTCGTGCGCACGGTCGATCTGCCGACCATCGCCGGCGAGCTGGAGCGGGTGATCCTCGAGGAGCTCGACTACGTCAACGAGGCGGCCAACATCGAACGGTTCGCCGCCAACTTCAAGGATGAGCCCGCGGTCGTCGTGCCCGGCGTCCATCACGACATCTCCAAGGGCCGGGTCCTCGTGATGGATTGGATCGAGGGCGAGAACCTGGCCCGGGCCCTGGCGACGTGCGATCAAGACACCGCTGATGAGGCGACGCGCATCCTCGTCGACGCCTTTCTGAAGCAGATCCTCGTCGACGGGTTCCTCCACGCCGACCCGCATCCGGGCAACTTCTTGCTCCAGGGCAACGGCGAGCGGCTTGGCATCGTGGACTTCGGCGCCTGCGTGTCGATCAGCGACCGGACCCGCTTGGCGATGTGCGACCTCTACGAAGCCGGCATGACCGGGAACGGGGCGGCGGCCGCCGTCGCCCTCGACGCCCTCGGGTTCCGCACCCGTTCGGGCGACGTGGCGTCGTTGGTCGCGTGGGCCAGCCTGTTCGATTCCGACGCGTCCGACGAGACCCGCGAGCAGAACTGGTCGAAGTTGACCGCCGCCGCCCGCGAGGACCCGTTGGTGAAGCTCCCCGACGAGCTGATCATGGTCGGCCGGGTGCTCATGGTGCAGACCGGTTTGGTCGGTCGCATCAAGCCGCGATGGTCGATGGCGGAACTCGTCGACAAACGCCTTTCCGAAGCGCGAGGCAGGTAAGTACCATCGGCCACACGGGAGCTCGGGAAGGACCGGGCTGAGAGGGCGTCTAGATCGGACGCCGACCGTTCACCTGATCCGGGTAATGCCGGCGGAGGGAGTGGCGATGACGGAGACGTCGAGCAAGGTGTACGTGGGGGAGGCGCGGGTTCCGTTCCGCGAGGTCGCGCTGACCAACGGTGAGGCCTTTCGGCTGTACGACACGAGCGGGCCGGGCTCTGACCCCTCTGTCGGGTTGGCGCCCCGCCGCCTCGAGTGGGTGCTTGGCCGCGGCGACGTCGAGGAGTACGACGGCCGTCCGGCATCGGCTCGCGACGACGGCCGCTCGGCCGCGTCTCGCGAGGTCGAGCGGTGGAACGGCGAGCGTCGGCGGCCGCTGCGGGCCAAGCCGGGACGCACCGTCACCCAGATGCACTACGCGCGGCGCGGCGACGTCACCGACGAGATGGCGTTCGTCGCGACACGCGAGGGCCTCGACCCTGAGTTCGTGCGCGACGAGGTGGCGCGGGGCCGGGCCATCATCCCGAGCAACGTCAACCACCTCGAGTCCGAGCCGATGGCGATCGGCCGCAACTTCCTCGTCAAGGTCAACGCCAACATCGGCAACTCGTCGGTGACGTCGTCGATCGAAGAGGAGGTCGAAAAGCTCAGCTGGTCGACTCGGTGGGGCGCCGACACGGTGATGGACCTCTCGACCGGGCGCGACATCCACACCACGCGCGAGTGGATCATGCGCAACTCGCCGGTGCCCATCGGCACGGTGCCGATCTACCAGGCGCTCGAGAAGGTCGACGGCAACGCCGAGGACCTGTCGTGGTCGGTGTACCGCGACACGATCATCGAGCAGGCCGAGCAGGGCGTCGACTACATCACGGTGCACGCCGGCGTGTTGCTTCGCTACGTGCCGCTCACGGCCAAGCGGGTTACCGGCATCGTGAGCCGCGGCGGTTCGATCATGGCTGCATGGTGTCTCGCTCATCACCAGGAGAACTTCCTGTACGCCAACTTCGAGGAGCTGTGCGAGATCCTCGCCGCGTACGACATCGCGTTCTCGCTCGGGGACGGTTTGCGGCCCGGGTCGATCGCCGACGCCAACGACGACGCGCAGTTCGCCGAACTGCGCACACTTGGTGAACTCACCGAGATCGCGTGGCGCCACGACGTGCAGGTGATGGTCGAGGGCCCCGGTCACGTCCCGATGCAGAAGATCAAGGAGAACGTCGACCTGCAGATGGAGGTGTGTCAGGAGGCGCCCTTCTACACACTCGGCCCGCTGACCACCGACGTCGCGCCGGGCTACGACCACATCACGTCCGCGATCGGCGCGGCGATGATCGGCTGGTTCGGCACCGCCATGCTCTGTTACGTGACCCCCAAGGAGCACCTTGGCCTGCCCGATCGCCAGGATGTGAAGGACGGCGTGATCGCGTACAAGATCGCGGCCCACGCGGCTGACCTGGCGAAGGGCCACCCCGGCGCGCAGGCGTGGGACGACGCGCTGTCGACCGCGCGCTTCGAGTTCCGGTGGGAAGACCAGTTCAACCTGGCGCTCGACCCCGAGACGGCGCGGTCGTACCACGACGAGACGCTGCCCGCGGGCGCGGCCAAGACGGCGCACTTCTGCTCGATGTGCGGCCCGAAGTTCTGCTCGATGCGGATCAGCCAGGACGTTCGCGACTACGCCAAGACCCACGGCGTCTCCGACGGCGAGGCGATCGAACTGGGGCTCAAGGAGAAGGCGGTCGAGTTCGTCGCGCGCGGTAGTGAGGTTTACGCGGAGCCGCCCGGATAGGCTCCGGCGCATCGGCGAGGGGAGGCCAGGGATGGCACGAAGGCTGCTCAGGGGAATTGCAATCGCTGGGGCGCTTGGTATTGGGGTGGTCGGCCTGACCGGCGGCTCGCCGGTTGCCGCCGCCGCGCCGCACCCGCTCGAACAGACGCGGGGCTTCATACAGGCCAACGGGCTGGCGCCGTTGCTGTGTGCCGGCACGCCGTTGGCGCCGACGCTGCAATGCGCGATCTACGACCCGGCGACCGAGACGTATTACAACCCGTACACAGCCGACGGGTCCTCACCCGGCATCCTCGGCTTGGGCAGCCTTCTCGGTCTGCTCTAGCTCGCCGAACCCCTACGATCGGGGGGGTACGGGGACGTAGCTCAGTTGGCTAGAGCACCTGCTTTGCAAGCAGGGGGTCGTCGGTTCGAGTCCGATCGTCTCCACGGACGGCCCGGCCATCGCGTGCAGTAGTTGTCGTGTACACACCCACTACTGCACGCGGGACGATCTACCTCAGGGGCAATAGCCGGCCTGCAAACCGCCGTTGCCAAGCAGTGGCACTTGCACGCACACAGCCGGCACGGTGGTCGGGATGGCGCCCGGTAGGGCCGCGGCCGTCGCTCCCAGCAGTCCCGCCACCATCGCGATAACGACGACGACCCTCTGAACGAGACCGACCATGCCGCGATTCTACCTGACCTTCACTTTCGCCACTCGGTAGGTTCGCTGCGTGAAGATCGATCGCGACGCGGCGCGGAGCACGTACGCGACGCGGGGTTACTGGGTGTCGCCGGTGCTGTTCGACGCGGACGAAGTGGAGCGGTTCATCGTCGCGACCCAGCGCGTGGTCGACGGGGTGTACGGGCTCGACCGGCAGCCCACCCTCTCGCTGCCCGCGTCGCCTAGGGACGACGACCTCCGAAAGATCGACAACGCGTGGTGGGCCGATCCCGACCTGGCCGCGTTGGCGACCGACACCCGCTTGGGCGAGCTCGCCGCACTCCTCCTCGATGCCGCATGCGTTCGGTTGTGGCAGGACCAGCTGTTGTTCAAGCCGCCGGGCGGTCCCACCACGACCACCATCGGCTGGCACCAGGACTGGGCGAGCTGGGACACCGTCGCGTCCCACGACGCGTTCGTCACCGCATGGGTCGCCTTCGACGACGTCGATGACGAGAACGGCGCCATGCAGATGATCCCGGGCAGCCACGCGCGCGGCCTCGTCAAAGGGGCGAGCAACTTCTTCGCCACCGATCGCGATGCGCAACTCCCTCTGATCGACAGCGACGGGTCCGCCGCTCCCGAATCCGTGGTGCTCCGAGCCGGTCAAGTGAGCTTTCATCACCCGCTGACCTTCCACGGCAGCGGACCCAACACGTCCAACCGGTTGCGGCGATCGCTCGCGATCCACTTCGTCGACGGCGCCGTCACCGCGGTATCACGTCCGGGCATCTGGCAGCACTACAACCTCGCGCTGTTCCAAGAGCGCGGGGGCCAGCTCGACGACCAATACGGCTTCAACGACCTCTGCCCCACCGTGTGGCCGCAGGCCAGTCGTTAGCGGGCGCAGCCCCGTAACCTTGGCGCGTGGCGACCGTCGATCCCTTCGTGTGGCGCTGCCAGCGGGCGCTGGCGCGGATAGAGCCGCAAGTTGAAGCGATCGTCGCCGCCCACGCGACGTCGTACTGGCAACGGGGCGCCCGTCGATACGACAGGTGGCCCGACGATGTTCAGCCCTACGGCGTTGTGCGGTGGACGATCGACGACGAGTTGGTGCTCGAGCTACGCGTCGCTGTACGCGGCGCGGCGGAGCTTGTCGTGCACGACTTCAGCCTCATCGATCCACTTCGCAAGGCACTGCGAACGCGTCACGTGCGGATTCGGTACGCGACCGCCCGCGACTGCGTCGCGTAGTAATCGGCGCCCGAGCAGTCGGCTAAACCAGCCGCGGTGGAGGTTCCGATCGGGGGTGACGTCGAAGCCGGCTTTGGCGCGGTCGCCGACGCGTTCCGCCGCAACTTCTCCGATCGGCGTGAGCTGGGCGCCGCCTGCGCGGTCGTGCGCGACGGGCGGACCGTTGTCGATGTGTGGGGTGGGCACCGCGACAAGCGGCGGACTGCGCCGTGGGAGCGCGACACGCTCGTGACTGTGTGGTCGACGACCAAGGGAATGGCCGCCGCCGCGATGGCCGTCGCGCACAGCCGCGGCTTGTTCAACCTCGACGCGGCTGTGGCCGCGTACTGGCCGGACTTCGCACAAGGCGGCAAAGCCGCGGTAACGGTGCGGCAGTTGCTGTCCCACCGGGCCGGGTTGCCGGTGATCGATCGCGCGCTCGACATCCCGACGATTGCCGACGCCGACCGGCTCGGCGAGATCCTCGCCGCCCAGCGGCCGAAGTGGGAACCGGGCACGGCGACCGGGTATCACGCGCACTCGCTCGGTTGGTATGAGAGCCAACTGCTGCGCCGCGTCGACCCGCAGGGACGGACGGTCGGGCGCTACTTCGCCGACGAGGTCGCCGGCCCGCTCGGAGTCGAGTTCTACATCGGCCTTCCCACGTCGGTAGGGAGTGAGCGGATCGCGACGTTCGTCGGCGGTCGCCGGGCCGCGCAGGCGCTGCACATCCGGGAAGTGCCGTGGCCAGTCTTGCGGCGGATGCTGAACCCCAGGAGCCTCACGTTCAAGGCGTTCACCAATCCCAAGGCCATCACGAAGCTGCCCGACATCAACCGGCGCGCTCTGCTCGAAGTCGAACTCCCGTCCGTCAACGGGACGGGCACCGCGCGGGCGATAGCGACCATCTACGGCGAGTTGGCAACGGGGGGACACCGGCTCGGCCTCACGGCGGCAACGACCGACGAGATCGAACGATCCGTCCCGCCCGACTTGGATCGGATCTTCGGCATCGAGAGCGCGTTCGCGTTCGGGTTCATGAAGCGGTTCCCGATCCTCGAGTTCGGGACGTCGGCGCGGGCGTACGGTCACACCGGCTCGGGCGGATCGTTCGGCTACGCCGATCCCGACGCCGGCCTCGGTTACGCCTACGTCATGAACCGAGCGGGGTATGCGCTACCGACCGATCCTCGCGAGGTCGCCCTCCGCGACGCGTTGGCCGGGTGCCTTGGATGACGCCCGGCCGGCCCGGCGCTGCTGAGGCGACGGGTCGTTCGACTCATCGCCGGCGAACCGGCGCCGCCGATGTGACTTTGTGTCGGTTGCCGTTCCGGTCAACCCGGACCTGCAGGAGTTGTGGCGAGCCAGGCTCGACCCTGACGCGCCACTCGCCCGGCGGTCGCTCGGCAGCCGTGTCGCACCATTTCTCATCTGGTCGGGCCTGTTCCTGCTCGGGTTCGGTCTGAGCGGGGTGTACCAACGCATCCCCGGGTAAGACCCGGCTATGGATGTCCTCGACCTCTATGACCGGGCCACCGCGTGGAGCGGAAGCAAGATCCCCGCGGCCAACGACGAACTCACCGCCGGCACGCCGTGTGACAAGTGGGACGTGCGCGCCGTTGTCAACCACATGCTCGATTCGCAGGCATGGTTCGCCAATGTGCCCAACGGCCAAGACAGCCCGGGGCCGTCGCCCACGCCGCCCGACGTATTAGGCGATGACCCGGCGGCCCAGTACGAGGAGGCGCGGCAAGCGACTCTCGACGCGTACCGCGACCCCGACGTGCTCGAAAAGCACGGTCCGACGTTGGGCATCGGGTTCGTCGATCAACTCGTGCACGGCTGGGACCTGGCCCAAGCCACCGGGCAGGACACGACCATGCCAAAGGGTCTCGCCGAAGCCGCCTTCAAGATGATCGACGGGCGGCTCACCGACGACCAGCGCGGCACCATGTTCAAGCCCGCGGTTCCCGTGCCCGACAGCGCATCAGCGCAGGACAAATTGCTGGGCTACGGAGGTCGAGCGCCGTAGCGTCGGCGCCATCGACACGACGATCCCCGACCGCATGCGCGCCGACTTGTCGAGCGCGATGAAGACGCGCCAGCTCGACGTCACGCGCGTGCTGCGCACCGCGTTGGCGGCCATCGCCAACGCCGAGGCGCCGCCGCAGTCGAGCGCGCCACTCGAGGTTCGGGGTCGCCTCGCCGACCTACCGCGCCTTGTGCTGACCAACGACGACCACGTCCGCATCGTGGCGGCCGAGATCGCCGATCGTGAGGACACCGCTGCGCAGTACGAGCGCAACGGGCGCACCGCCGAGGCGGCGGAGATGCGAACCGAGATCGCGATCCTCGCCGCGTACCTCTAGAAGACGGCGAGCGGGTTGACCGGGCTGCCGGTCCCGCCGACGACGCGCAGGGGCGACAGCATGAAGAGGAACTCGTAGCGATTCCTGTCGGCGCACTCCACGGCGAGCGCTTCGAGGTCGCAGTTGTCGATGAGCCACAGACCCATGGCCACGATCCCGATGGCGTGCACCGGATCGTGGATCGACGGGTACCCGGGGTTGGGCATGCAACCGCATGCGGTGTCTCCCGCGATGGCGGCGACGCCGCGCTCGTGGAGCCAGGGCAACCAGGCCGGGTGCCATCCGGCGCGGCCGTCGGCGCGGACGTTGTAATGCCCGCGCTCGCGGACGAGTCGGCCGTACCCGGTGCGCAGGAGAACGACGTCGCCCGCCCCGACCTTCACGCCCTGGCGCGCTTCGGCGGCCTCCAGTTGCTCGGGGTACACGCCGGTGCCCGGCTCGAGCCAGTCGCCACCGCCGTCGGTCGCCACGTCGAGCAGCACGCCGCGGGTGACGACGCCGGCCGACAACGCGGTGATCGGTTGCGACAGAGCGCCAGCCCACGCCGTCACCTGCGCGGCCGGCCGGCCGTTGTACATGTGGCCGTCCCAGAAGACATGCGAGAGGCCGTCGATGTGGGTGACGGTGTAGCCGTGGTAGGCGAGGCCGATGTATTCCATGGCGCCGCCGCCTCTGACGCCGGGCGGCAGCGCCGGTTCGCCGGTCGCCAACATGAACCGTTGGGCCGGCCCGGCGATGTGATCGACGCGCGGCACCGTGTCGATGTCCCACGCGCAGGACACGGTCGTGCCGTCGCGTACGAGCCCCGCCGCCGCCGTCCGCGCCGCGGGCGAGATGTGGTTCATCGTGCCGAGCTGGTCGTCGCTGCCCCACCTGCCCCAGTTCGACAGCGTGTCGAACCAGCTCAGTACTTCCGTCTCAGTCGGCGCATTCGGCATCCGATGTTTCTAGCGAAGGATCCGTCCATACACTCGGGTTCAAGGAGGTGCTTCTGGTGGGATTCGTTCTGAAGCGGTCGCTCCCCTCGATCGGGGGCCTCACCGCCCTGCTGTTCGGCGTCGGTCTGGTGGCGGCGTGGTACGCCGGCCTGCCGATGTGGTTCCCGGTGGCGTTCGCCATCGGCGTGATGCTCCTGCAGTACGCCATCAACCCGCGCATCATCCAGTGGCTCGTGCCGGCCACGGTCATCGAACACGATGGCCAGCGGTACGCCACCGACCACATCGTCGGCGAGCTGGTCGCCCGGCGGTGCCGCGACGCAGGCGTTCCCCTCCCCAAGCTCGGGATTGTGGACGACGGCACGCCCAACGCGTTCACCTTCGGCCGCACGCCGCGCGACGCGCGCATGTGGGTGACGCGTGGCCTGATCGAGCGACTCGACGAGCGCGAACTCGACGCGGTCATCAGCCACGAGATCGGTCACATCAAGCACTGGGACTTCGCAGTGATGACCGTTGCCGCCGTCGTGCCCATGGTGCTGTACCTCGTCTACGTCATGACCCGGAGCAGCGATCGGCAGGGCAAGGTCATCGCCATTGGCGCGTACATCGCCTATCTGATCTCGCAGTTCACCCTGCTCGCCCTCAGCCGGGCGCGCGAGTACGCGGCCGACCACTGGTCGTGTGAGTGCACCGGCGACGGCGACGCCCTCGCCTCGGCCCTGGTCAAGGTCGCCTACGGGATGGGCCAGGCCAACGCGTCGCACAAGATGGAGGTCGACGCGCTCATTGCCGCGGGCAAGGAAGGCAAGAAGGCGGCGTCCCGACTCGAGGCGCGCACCAAGCGCGCCCAGTCGATGCGCGCCATTGGAATCTTCGAGCCCCGTCAGGCCGACGCCATGGCCGCCGCCTTCGCCCAGGGCATCGATCCCGAGCGCGCCGTTGCCGCCATGCGGTGGGACATCGTGAACCCGTGGGGGCGCACGCTCGAGAAGCTGTCGTCGCACCCCCTCGTCGCCCGCCGAATCCAGGCGTTGGAGACCTCTGGCCTCGCCGGTCGCCCGACGACATGGAGCATGTTGCGGGCCACCGCCGCTACGCCGGCGGCCGACGTCGCCGCGGCGCGCGCCGGCTTTGCCCGCGAGGTTGTGATCGCCATCGCGCCGTGGGTGATCCTCGTTGCCCTGGGCTTGTTCGGCTTCTTTCGGGGCTCGCTCGTGTCGGTCGGACTCGCGCTGGCCGTGGCCGGTGTGCTGCTGTTCGTCAAGCAGCTGGTGCGGTACCCGACCAACTTCGTTCCTGTCGACGAGGTCACGTCGCTCCTGGAGCGACTCGACGCCGGCCCCGTCGCCGGCATCGCGGTCGAGCTGCGCGGCCGCGTCATCGGCCGGGGCATGCCCGGCTACGTGCTGTCGCCGGACCTGGTCATCGAGGACAGCTCGGGCTTCGTGCCGCTGCTGTATCGCCAGCCGATCCCGTTTGCCGCCACCCTCTTTGGCCTGTTTCGCGTGAAGCAGTGGCTCGGCGAGGACGTCATCGCACGCGGTTGGTACAGACGCATGCCCGGTCCCTCGGTGGAGCTCCGCGACGTTCGTATCGACTCCGGTCGCCGCGCTCGCACGTTCGAGTGGATCGCCCGCTATGTGGCGTCGGGCCTCGTCTTGACAGTCGGCGTGATTGTGATGCTCGTGGGCCTGTCGCTCTAGGGCGGCGGGGTCGCGCCGGTACCCTGGTAGCGACGTGGCACGACGGTGGTGGCATCGACGGCGGCGTCAGCGCCAGCTGGGATACCTGCTCTACGGCTTTGCCGCGGTGCTCGTGGTCGTCGGGGTGCTGGCGGTGACCAGCGGACGGGGCGGGACCAAGCAGGTCCGGGCCACCGACCCCGCGGTCTCGCGCCCGATCAGGACCGTGCCGGTCGACACGACGGACACCACCGCAGCGCCGAAGACGATCGATCCCGATCCCAACGTGAACAGCGCGCCGGTGATCACCGCCCCGGCGAGCGTGAACGTCCTCGCTGAGGGCTTCACCCAGGTGCCGGGCATGTCGATCGACGACCTCGAGGCCCACGCCAACGGCGACGTGATCGGCGTGATCCTCTACGCCCCGAACGGGACGATTCGACTCGGCCGCACCGTGGGGCTCCAGGTGTTCCAGCCGAACCCGGGACCGTGGATCCCGTTCACCGGGCGGCTCGACGCGATCAACGCCGCGCTGGCCCAGGTGGGCTACCAACCGAAGGCGTCGTCGTCCGGGCAAACCATCCAGATCCTGACGTCCGACTTCGGGGGTCCGTCCAAGCAAAAGGTGCAGTCCGCCAGAAAGACGATTGGCGTACGCGTGACCCGCTGAGCGAGGTTTCTCGCCGCGACCTGACGAGTACGCTTAGCCGCCGTGGCTCGGCGGCGGACCATCTTTGTTTCGATCGTGGCGACTCTCGTCGCGGTCGGCGTGCTGAGTGCATGCACGGGGAGCGGGCGCGTCGCGGTCAAGCCGCTCGCACCGGTCACCACCACGACTCCACCCAAGCCCGTCGAGTACCGGCAGGTCGCGTGGGCGGCGGTTCCTAATGTCCAGGTGTTCCAACAGCCGGGCGCGCCGGCGCCGGCCGGGGTCCTGAAGAACCCGACGGCCGAGAAGCAGCCGCTGGCATTCCTCGCGATTGCCAAGGAGTCGGACTGGCTCCAGGTGCGGTTGCCGAGTCGGCCCAACAGCGCGGTCGGCTGGGTGAAGGCGGCCGACGTGAAGCTGGGCGACGTTCCCGCGTACCGCATCCTCGTCGAGGTCGGTGCTCGCCGCCTCACGCTGTTCAAAGGCGAAGAAGTGGTGATGCAGGAACCCGTCGGTGTCGGCAAGGGGCGGACGCCGACCCCAACCGGCAACTTCTACATCGACGCCATGGTCCGCCTCTCGAACCCCAACACGGTGTGGGGCCCGTTCCAGATGAGCGTGTCGGGTTTCTCCAATGTCCTCGACCGTTTCATGGGGGGCCCCGGCCAGATCGCCATCCATGGCACCAACACCCCGCAGTTGATCCCGGGCGACATCAGCAATGGCTGTGTCCGGATGAAGAACGAGGCGATCACCAAGCTGGCTGACCTGACCGGGATCGGTACCCCGGTCGACATCGTCGCCTGACGCCTCGCATCGTCTCGATTTAGGTCGCGGTTTACCTTCCGTTCACCTTGTAGCCAGGCTGACGTTGCCTGGCGTCCTTACGGTGCGCGCATGCGCAAACTCATGCTTTCGCTGGTTGCGGCCGCCCTCCTATTCGCCGCGTGCGGCAGCGACGACAACTCCTCATCGACCGACACGACCGCAGCGGCGGCCAAGGTCGCCTGCGCGACCGGCACGATCTCAGGCGCCGGCGCCACGTTCCCGCAGACGATCGTCCAGCAATGGATCAAGGACTTCCAGGCGGCGTGCTCCGGCGCGACCGTGAATTACCAGGGCGTTGGTTCGGGCGCCGGCATCCAGCAGTTCACCGCCGGCACCGTTGACTTCGGCGCCAGCGATGCCGTCATGAAGCCCGAGGAGGAAGCGGCGGCCGTCGCCAAGGGCGGTCAGGTGCTGCACATCCCGTGGACGTCCGGTGGCGTCGCGGTGTTCTTCCACGTGACGGGCTTGAACAGCTTGAAGCTCTCGCCCGAGTCCGTCGCCGGCATCTTCGCCGGGACGATCAAGAAGTGGAACGACCCGAAGATCGCGGCCGACAACAGCGGTGCGACCTTGCCCGACGTCGCCATCCAGGTCGTGCATCGCTCCGATGGATCGGGCACGACGAAGGTGTTCACGTCGTTCCTCAAGGAGAACGCGCCGACCGTCTGGACCGCGGGCGCCGACAAGGACGTGAAGTGGCCGGTCGGCCAAGGCGCCAAGGGTTCCGACGGCGTGACCGCAACGGTGAAGCAGACCGAAGGCGCGATCGGCTACGGCGAAGTGTCGTTCCCGAAGGGCGCCAGCCTCCCGATCGCCAAGATCAAGAACGCGTCCGGTGCGTTCGTCGACCCGACGCCCGCCGCGGTCAGCGCCGCATTGGCCACCGTGACGGTGCCGACCGATCTCAAGATCGCGGTCAGCTACAAGCCGAGTGACCCTGCCGCCTACCCGATCTCGACGACCACGTGGGCGCTGGTGTTCGTGAAGCAGACCGACGCGGCTAAGGCCGCGCTGATCAAGGCGTTCCTCACCTACGCGCTCGGCGCGGGCCAGGCCACCGCGTCCGGTCTCGACTACGCGCCGCTGCCCGCATCGATCCTCGCCCCGGCCAAGGCCGCGGTGAGCGGGATCGCCGCCTGACCTCGGTCACCGCGACCGACACAGTTTTGGCCCGGGCGCAGTCCGGGTGGCGGGACGCTGCGTTCCGTCGCCTGGTTCAGGGCGCGGGCCTTGCTGTGTTGCTGGTCCTGGTCGCCATCGGCGTGTTCCTCGGCGCGCGCGCCGGCTCAGCGTTCCGGCAAACGGGTTGGCGGTTCTTCACCGAGACCGACTGGTTCCCTGACTTCCCCAAGCCGGTGTTCGGCATCGCCGCGCTGGCCTATGGCACGGTCGTGTCCAGCCTCGTCGCGCTGGTGGTCGCGGTCCCCGTCGCCATCGGCACCGCGTTGTTCTTGACCGAGGTGGTCCCCGCACGACTCGGCCGCCCGCTCGGGTACCTGGTCGACCTGCTCGCCGCCATTCCGAGCGTCGTGTACGGGTTGTGGGGCGCCCTCGTCCTGGTGCCCGCGCTCCTGCCGGTCGAGCGGTTTCTCGATCGGAACGTCGGCTTCATCCCGGTGTTCGACAACCGCAGCGCCCTGTTCGGCAAGTCGATCTTCGCCGCCGGCGTCGTATTGGCGATCATGGTGGTTCCGATCGTCGCTGCCCTGGCGCGCGAGATCTTCAATCAGGTGCCGCGCGCCAACCGCGAGGCGGCCGAGGCGCTGGGCGCCACCCCGTGGGAGACCATGCGACTCGCGGTGCTGCCGTACAGCCGCAGCGGCTTGGTCGGCGCGACGATGCTGGGCCTCGGCCGCGCGTTGGGCGAGACGATCGCGGTCGCTCTTGTGCTCGGGTCGATCTTCACGATCAACCCGCACATCACCGAGGTCGGCGGTAACTCGATCGCCGCCAACATCGCGACCAAGTTTGGCGAGGCGGGGGCCAACGGACGCAGCGCGCTCATCGCGTCCGGGCTCGTGCTGTTCGCCATCACGCTCGTGGTCAACATGGTCGGACGTGTGATCGTGCGGCGATCGACGGTGCGATGACGGCCCTCTCGCTCCAGCGACAGCGCTTCGGCCGACGCCGCGTCGTTAACGCGATCGCCATCGGCGCGATGGGTGCCGCCATCCTTGCCGCCCTCTTCCCCTTGCTCGCCGTGTTGACGTACACCGCTCGACGCGGCGCCGGCGCCATCTCGCTCGATTTCTTCACCCATTCGATGCGCGGCGTGGCCGATCGCGACGTCGGCGGCGGTGCGTACCACGCGATCATCGGCACACTCGAGCAGGTCGGCCTGGCCACCCTGATCTCGGTGCCGGTCGGCCTGCTTGTCGCGATCTACCTGGTCGAATACGGCGCCGGCCGGTTGGCGGGTCTCGTACGGTTCGTGGTCGACGTGATGACGGGCGTGCCGTCGATCGTGGCCGGGTTGTTCATCTACGCGTTCTGGGTGCTCGCGCTCGGCAAGGGCTACTCCGGCTTGGCCGCCGCGTTTGCCCTCTCGGTGTTGATGCTGCCGGTCGTGATCAGGGCCTCTGAGGAGATGCTCAAACTGGTGCCCGCCGAGCTTCGCGAGGCCAGCTACGCGTTGGGCGTGCCGCGGTACCGCACAGTTCTGCGCGTCGTCCTTCCGGCGGCCTCTGCGGGCTTGACGACCGCGGTGATGCTCGCCGTGGCTCGGGTCACGGGGGAGACGGCGCCGCTCCTACTCACCGCCTTCGGACTCGACTCGATCAACGTCAACCCCTTCAAGGGGCCGCAATCGTCGCTCCCGCAGTTCGTCTACAAACAGGTCTCGTCCCCCTACCCAGCCGCCGTTCAACGAGCCTGGGCAGGCGCGCTTACCCTCATCGGTGTTGTGCTGGCTCTCACCGTGATCGCCCGAGTCGTGACGCGCCGCAACCGGCTGGTCAGCTAGTGAGCAAGCGCCTCGATGCCGAAGACGTGAGCGCCTGGTTCGGCGACCACCTTGCGGTCGCCGACGTGAGCGTGACGATCGAGCCCAAGCAGGTCACCGCGTTGATCGGCCCGTCCGGGTGCGGCAAGTCGACGTTCATCCGCACGCTGAACCGGATGCACGAGGCCGTGCCGGGAGCGCGCATGGCCGGACGGGTGCTCCTCGACGAGGAGGACATCTACGCCAACGGCGTCGATCCGACGATCGTGCGGCGCACGATCGGCATGGTGTTCCAGCGGCCGAACCCGTTCCCGACGATGTCAATCGCGGGGAACGTGGCTGCCGGACTCCGCCTGGGCGAGAACCGCTCAGCCCGTCGCGATCTTGACGGCGTCGTCGAGCGCGCTCTGACGCAGGCCGGACTCTGGGACGAGGTAAAGGACCGTCTGAACAAGTCCGGCGGCAGTCTCTCGGGCGGGCAGCAGCAGCGGCTGTGCATCGCGCGGGCCATCGCGGTCGAGCCCGAAGTGCTGCTAATGGACGAGCCATGTTCGGCGTTGGACCCCGTGTCGACGTTGGTGATCGAAGACCTCATTGCTGAGCTCAAGGACCGCTACACGGTCGTGATCGTGACGCACAACATGCAACAAGCGGCGCGCGTAAGTGACGTCACCGCGTTCTTCACGCTCGCGGCCGCGGGCGAACCGGGTCGGCTGGTCGAGGTGGGGCCGACGTCGAAGATCTTCACCCGGCCGGACGACGAGCGCACTGAGGCTTACATCACTGGGCGATTCGGGTGAGGCGGGCGGCGCAAGAGCGGCTCAGCAAGATCCAGGCCGAAGCCGATCGCGCCGCGCTCACGGCCACCGAGGCGAGCAGCCACGCGCGGCGCCTCCGCCGAACGCTCGACGTCCTGCCCGAAGGCATCGTCGTATGTGACGAGGATGGCGTCGTCCTCTATCGCAACCGTGCTGCACAAGCCCTCGTCGCGGCGCGGGGCGCCGATGCGCTCGTCGCCCGAGCGGTGGAAGAGGTATTGGCCGACGCTCGCTATGGCGTGCCACAGGAGCGCGGTCTCGAGCTGTTCGGTCCGCCTCCGCGCATGCTGATGATCGAGGCCAGTCCCATCACCGGCGGCACGGTTGCGGTCATTCGCGACGCCACCGAGCGCCGGCAGCTCGATGCGGTCCGCCGTGACTTCGTCGCCAACGTCAGTCACGAGTTGCGGACGCCGGTGGGCGCGCTCGCCGTGCTGGCCGAAACACTGGCCGACGAGGACGACCTTGAGGTTGTCCGCCGGCTCGCCGGGCGTATCAGCGGAGAAGTGGCGCGGGCCGAGCAGATGATCGTCGACTTGCTCGACTTGTCGCGCATCGAGTCGGACGCCCCTGCGCCCACCGAACCGGTTGACGTCGCCGAGATCGTCGCCGCTGCTGTAGAGCGCGTGGCGCACAAGGCAGCAGAGCACGGGGTCGCGATAACACTGACGCCGGCCGCCGACCTGCGGATTCCGGGGCGCGCTGGTGAGCTTGTGTCGGCCCTCGCCAACCTGGTCGACAACGCGGTTGCCTACTCCGACCCGGGCCAGTCGGTCGCCGTCGATGCCCGACCTGACGGTGATTGGGTGGACTTCGTCGTGCGGGACGAGGGGATCGGCATCCCCGGCAAGGAGCTCGAGCGCATCTTCGAGCGCTTCTACCGCGTTGATCGGGCGCGCAGCCGCGACACCGGCGGGACCGGCCTCGGGTTGTCGATCGTGCGCCATGTCGCCCACAACCACGGCGGCACGGTGACTGTCGCGTCACGCGAGGGCGAAGGATCCACGTTCGTGCTTAGGGTTCCCCGGTGACCACGCCGGAAGCGACGATCCTCGTCGTTGACGACGAGGCGTCATTTGCCGACGCGCTGAGCGTCGGCCTCAAACGCGAAGGCTTCGTCGTCCACGTCGCCACCGACGGCACCGAAGCCCTGGCGATGTTCGATGCCGTCGCGCCGGATCTCGTGTTGCTCGACTTGATGCTGCCCGGGATCTCCGGGCTCGAAGTGTGTCGCCAGATCCGGACGCGCTCGGATGTTCCGATCGTGATGGTCACGGCCAAGGACGCCGAGATCGACACGGTGGTCGGGCTCGAGGTCGGCGCCGACGACTACGTCACCAAGCCGTATCGAATGCGCGAGCTCGTCGCCCGGATGCGCGCTGTGCTGCGCCGAGCACCGAAGGCCGATCCGGGCGATGAAGTATCGGGTGACTTGCTCGAGGTGGGCGAAGTTTCACTCGATCCAGAGCGCCACGAGGTGCGCGTGCGGGGCGAGGAACGCAAGCTGCCGCTCAAGGAGTTCGAACTCCTCGAGCTGTTGTTGGCCAACGCTGGTCGTGTGCTTACGCGGGACACACTCATCGACCGGGTTTGGGGCGCGACGTACGTCGGCGACACAAAGACACTCGATGTGCACATCAAACGGTTGCGCGGTCGCATCGAAGACGACCCCGCTCGGCCCACACGGATCACGACGATCCGGGGTCTGGGCTACCGCTTCGAGACGCCCAAGCGATAGAGAGGCTGCGGTGACCGAGACGAGGAAGCTGTTCCACGAAGAGCTTGACGAGATCAACAACGACGTGATTCGCCTTGGCGCCTTGGCGTCCGAGGCGATCGAGGCGGCAGCCAGCGCCCTACTTGATGCGGACCTGGCCGAGGTCGAGCGCATCGTCGCCCACGACCGAGAGCTCGACGACCTCACGCACTCGATCGAGGATCGCACGTACCTCCTGTTGGCCCGGCAGCAACCAATGGCCGTCGACCTGCGGACGTTGGTGACTGTGCTGCGAGTGATCCATGAGCTCGAACGGGTCGGGGACCTCATGGTCAATGTCGCCAAGGCGGCCCGGCGCCTGTACCCCCATGCCCTCGACCCGAAGGTGCGCGGCATCATCGATCGCATGCGCGAGCAGGCCGGTGTGCAGGTGCGGCTGGCGGTGGACACGTTCGCCGAGCGCGATCCGGCGCGCGCCGCCGCCCTGGGCGACATGGATGACGTGATGGACGACCTGCAGAAGGACCTGTTCCGCGTGATCTTCGCGTCGCCGAACACCGACGAAGCGGCTATCCAACGGGCGGTGCAGATCGCGCTGGTCGGGCGCTACTTCGAACGCGTTGCGGATCACGCGGTCAATGTCGCCGAGCGCGTCGCCTACATGGTGACGGGAGAGTTCGCGAAACCGCTAGAGGCGTGAGCGCGATCGGGCGGCCAGGGCCGACGCCAGCGCCAGTACGACGTAGATCGTGCCGAACGTGAAGCAGACCCAGCGGAACTCGGGCTCGGCCGCGGGCGTGAGCGCGAAGCAGATGGCGGCGAACACGAGGAAGACGAGCGCGCGGCGGTCGCCCATCAGCTGAACACCTTGACCAGCTGGAACGTCGTGTAGCTGATCACCAAGGAACCGGGGATCGTCAGCACCCACGCCCATACGACCCGGCTGGCGACGCCCCACCGGACCGCCGACAATCGGTTGGCAGCGCCGACCCCGACGATGGCGCCGGTGATGGTGTGTGTCGTCGACACCGGGATGCCCGCACTCGACGTGAAGAACAGGGTGACGGCGGCAGCCGATTCGGCGGCGACGCCTCCGGCTGGTTGCAGCCGAGTGATGCGCGAACCCATGGTCTTGACGATGCGCCACCCCCCGGTGAGCGTGCCGAGGCCGATCGCCGTGTGCGCGGCTAGGACGACCCACAGCGGCACGCCGGCGTTCTTGCCGACGTGGCCGCTCGCTATCAGCACCGCGAGGATGATGCCCATCGTCTTCTGGGCGTCGTTGGCGCCGTGGCCGAGGCTGAACGCGGCGGCCGAGACGAGCTGGCCGCGCCGGAACCCGCGGTTGAGCCGGTCGACGTTGCGAACGCGGTGGAATACCCAACCGATCGTGATGGTCAGGATCAGGCCGAGCGCCAACCCGATCAGCGGGGACAGGACGATGAACACACCGATCTTCCTGAGCCCGGCTTCGACGAGCACGTGGGTGCCGGCCTTGGCCATCGCCGCCCCGGCCACGCCGCCGACGAGGGCGTGGGAGGAGCTGGTTGGCAGGCCCAGGTAGAAGGTGATCAGGTCCCATGCGATCGCACCGACCAGCGCGGCGAAGACCACGCCGATCGACAGCACGTCCTGGACGACGACGTCCTTGGCGATGGTGTTGGCGACGTGGGTCCCAAAGACCAGGAAGGCGACGAAGTTGAAGAACGCAGCCCAGGCCACCGCCAGCCGTGGCGTGAGCACCCGTGTCGACACGACCGTGGCGATCGAGTTGGCTGCGTCGTGGAATCCGTTGACGAAGTCGAACCCGAGCGCGACGACGATCACGATGATGACGCCGAGTTCCATATGGAGTGGGTGAGCCCCTACGCGTGCTTCAGCACGATGGACTCGACCACGTTGGACACATCCTCCAACGTGTTGAGTGCGGCCTCAAGGGCCTCGACGATGTCTTTCCAGCGGAGCACGTCGAGGGCGTCGAACTCGCCACTGAAGAGCCGGGCCAACGTCCGCCGGTAGAGCGCGTCGCCTTCGCTCTCGAGTTTGTCGATGGCGTCGAGATGGGGCTGGACGTTCTTCATTGACTCGAGCCGGTGCATGAGCGCGACCGTTTCGTCGGCCATCGCGACGAGAACCTCGGCCTGGTCCCGGAGCTCGGGCAGCGGCTGGTCCAGCGATGCCAGTTGGAGGCGGTGCGAGACGGCCATCATGTCGTCCACCACATCGTCGAGTTCCTCGGCCAGGGCGTGGATGTCCTCGCGGTCGAACGGCGTGACGAACGTGGTGTTGAGCCGGGTGACGATCGTGCGGGTGAGCTCATCGCCCCGCTGCTCGCACTCGATGATGCGCTCGTGCTTGCTCGCCAGGTCGGTGAAGTCCGATGACAGCAGGTCCCGGAGCCGGCGGCTGCACTCGGCCGCGTTCTCGGCCGCCGCGGAGAACAGGTCAAAGAAACGGTCGTCGGTGGGAACCAGCTTGAAGCGCATCGCGGCGAAACTATGCCTCGATCGGGGTCTCGCGCTCCAACCCAGTCAGGATTGTCGCGGTGAGGACGGCGGCGCCGCCCACGAGTTGAAGCGGGCCGATCGACTCGTTGAGGAACAGGGCAGCCAGGAGGATCGCGAACAGCGCCTCGAGGGTCATGATGATCGCGGTGCGCCGCGGCCCCATGCGTCGCAGGGTGGCGAACATGAGGGCGAACGCGGCGCCGCTGGCCAGGCCGTTGCCGATCAGTTGCGGCAGGTGGCCGGCCGGCGACTGCAGGGTCCCGGTGACGATCCCTCGCACGACCATCGACACTGCACAGCCGCCCGAGACCCAAGCGGCCGTCGTCAGGCTCTCGGTCTTGTGGATCAGGCGGGCGCCGGCCAGAAGGTAGATCGAGAAGGACGTCGCCGACGCGAGGGCGAAGACGATCCCGCTGCGCGAGATGTGCACGTCGCCACTGGCGGCCACGACGACGATCGCGCCACCAACAGAAAGGGCCAACGTCGCCGGTGTCCGCCGTGTCCATTGCCGGCTCATGATCGTGACGATCGCCGGGTAGCTGTAGAAGAGCAGCACGACCGCCGCCGCGCTCCCGCGTTCGAGGCCGGCGAAGAAGAAGCTCGACTCGACCGCGTAGCCGATCGCGCCGAGGAGGAAGGCGCGCACCCGCTCGCCCGGTTCGGGCACGAGCGGACGACCGAGCACGCGAAGCGTGACGAACGCGGCCACCGCGGCGATCCCGAATCGCATGCCCAGCACCGTCGCGGTGTGGAAGCCGGCGTTGGCCAGGCTGCGCCCGAAGACGATCGTGAGCGCGTAGCAGAGACCGCAGCCGGCACCGAGCAGCGTGCCGGTGACGGCGTGCCGATCGGCGTTAGCCGCCGTAGATCGCGTCGATCTCAGGGGCGTACTTGGCGTGGATGCCGCGGCGCTTGAGTTTCATCGTCGGGGTCAGCTCGTCGGAGTCGGGCTGCCACTCGTCGTGCAGCAGCGTCCACTTCTTCACCCGCTCGACCTGGCTGAAGCGCTGGTTGGCCTCCTTGACCTCGCGCTCGATTTCCTCCAGCACGGTCGGGTCGCTGGCCAGGGCCGCCATGCCACCCGATGCGTCGACACCGTGTTGCTTGGCCCAGGCGGGCGCCACTTCGGAATCGAGCACGAGCAGCGCGCTGATGAACGGCTTGTTGTCGCCGATGACGCACGCCTGGCCGATCAGCTCGAAGGACTTGAGCGCCGCTTCGATGTTGGCCGGGCTGATGTTCTTGCCGCCCGCGGTGATGATGAGTTCCTTCTTGCGATCGACAATCTTGAGATACCCGTCGTCGTCGAACGCGCCGATGTCGCCCGTGTGCAACCACCCGTCGTCATCGAGTGCCTCGGCGGTCTTGTCGGGATCCTTGAGGTAACCGAGGAACACGTTGCCGCCGCGGCAGACGACCTCGCCGTCGTCGAGCAGCTTCACCTCGCAACCGGGGAAGTTGCGGCCGACGGTCCCCGGCCGAACCTCGTACGCGTCCCAGGTGATCGGACCCGTGCTCTCGGACATGCCGTAGATCTCCGAGAGGGGGACGCCGATGCTGCGGAACCAGTTGAAGATCTCCACCGGGATCGGCGCCGCGCCGGTGACGGCGATCTCGGCCGCGTCCAACCCGAGAAGCTGGCGGACACCGGCGAGCGTTTCCTCGTGGCCGGCCGCGATCGCACCCTCGAACTGCTTGAGCTTCTCGGCGTCGCCGGACACCGCGGCCATCACGCCCGCGTGCAGCTTCTCCCACACACGTGGCACGCCGAAGAATGTCTGGGGCCGCACATGGGGGAGGTACTGCGAGAGGAGGCCGGCGTCGGGGCACGTGGTGACGTCGAGGCCGCCGAGGATGCCGAGGTAGTAGCTCGACATGCGCTCGGCGATGTGCGCCATCGGCAGGTACGACAAGGCGCGGAAGCCGACGAGTTCGCGGTCGAGCAGGCTCACGTAGCCCTCGGCGGTGAACACGATGTTGTAATGCGAGAGCATCACGCCCTTGGGCGGGCCCGTGGTCCCCGACGTGTAGATGATCGTGGCCAGGTCCTCGGGCTGGGCGACGCTGGCGGCCAGGTCGATGTCGACCGGCGAGTTGTCGAGCAGCGTGCTGTACGCGACGACATCGTCGGGGGCCAGCCCATCGGGGTCCTCGAGGATGATCACGTGGCGCAGGTTCGGTAGCTCGGCCCGCACCTTCAGCAGCCGCTCGAGGAACCCGATGTCCTCGACGATGGCGACCGATGCCTCGGAGTGGTTCGCCAGGTACTCGATCTGCTCAGGGGAGCTGGAGCTGTAGATCGAGAACACGGTGGCCCCGCACAGGAGGCCCGCCATGTCGGCGACGTGGAACTCCGGCCGGTTCCGCATCAGCAGCACAAGACGGTCGCCGCGAGTGAGGCCGAGCTGACTCAACCCCGTCGCGACCCGGCACGCCTGGTCGCCGTACTCGCCGTACGTCGTGGCGCCCCAGGTCTCATCCGCGTTGCGCCAGCGGAGGGCGATGGCGTCGCCGTGCGCCCCGACGACGTCTCGGAAACGCGAGCTCACCGTCTGACCCTGGACGACCTTGTCGATCTCGTCTTTCGTCAGCCTGGCCATGCTCAATTAGAGCACGGGAATTCCTGACCGCTTGGGTCGGTTATCTTCGGCCTATGGCATTGCAACTTGGCGACGACGCTCCCGACTTCACCGCTGACACGACCGAAGGCACCGTCAACTTCCACGAGTGGCTGGGCGACAGCTGGGGTGTGCTGTTCTCGCACCCGAAGGACTACACGCCGGTGTGCACCACCGAACTGGGCGAGGTCGCCCGCCTCAAGCCCGATTTCGAGAAGCGCAACGCGAAAGTGATCGGCCTGTCGGTCGATCCGCTCGACTCGCATGAGGGCTGGTCAAAGGACATCAAGGACGTCACCGGCTACGCGCCGAACTATCCGCTGATCGCCGACCCTGATCGGAAGGTCGCCGACCTCTACGGGATGATCCATCCCAACGCGGCGGACACCGTCACCGTGCGATCGGTATTCGTCATCGGCCCCGACAAGAAGGTGAAGCTCACGATCACCTATCCGCAGTCGGCCGGCCGTAACTTCCAAGAGATCCTGCGGGTCATCGACTCGCTCCAGCGCTCGGCCAAGCACAAGGTCTCAACGCCGGCGAACTGGCAGCCCGGCGAAGACGTCATCATCATGCCGGTCGTCACCGACGAAGAGGCCAAGGAGCTGTTTCCCGCCGGCTGGGAAGCGAAGAAGCCCTACCTGCGCCTCACGAAGGACCCCGCGTAGCTCGAGTCGCATTCTTCAGGCGGATCCCGGAGAACGCGAGGCCGGGGCGCTTGATCACGTCGTCCCACAGCGCGAGCAGCGCACCGTCGGGAACGATGCGCAACTCGACGCCGGCGTGGCGGTGCTTGTCGAGCAACGGCCCGACCGGCTCGACGCCGAGGGGCGTCACCGACGTCGGCGACAGCCAACCGCCCGACGTCCGCTCGAACGTCGCCGCCGGCATGCGGTAGGCGTACAGCTCGCACGCGACGAAGCGATCGAACCACGACCACTCGATGGCGTGGACGCGCGGGCCCTCGGGATGGTCCGTGGGCCACCATGTCCCGCGCGGGCAGTCGCGCGGGAACCAATAGCGCGGGCTGGTCTCGACCGCGTCGGCCCACACCCACTCGCCCTCGATCTGCTGCGTCGGCGCGACACGCGGATGGAAGACCGCGATCGTCGGGTCCTCCGAGAAGTGCAGCAGAAACTCAGGGGTCTCCACGGTGAATCATGAAGGTACCGGTGGACCGGCAGATCAGTTCGCCCTTTTCGTTGTGCACGGTCGCCTCGGTGAACGCGATCAGCTTCGTCATCCGGCTCACCTGGCCCCGGACCTTCAAGGTGTCGCCCTTCGATGCGCCCTTGAGGCAGTCGGTCTTCATCTCGAGCGTGCCCTTGGTGCGATCCTTGCCGTCGAGCGAAGCGTTGATCGCGAAGTTCATCGCCGCGTCGAGCATCACCGCGTACACGCCGGCCTGGACGCCGTCGGACGGGTTGCACGCCATCTCGGTCGGTACCCACTCGGCGGCCGCCCAGCCCTCGCCGTACTCGGTGATGTTGCCGCCGATGGCAGCGATCACCGGCATCCCGCCGTCACCCAACCACCGGTCCATGTTGCGCACGACGCGAGGTTGCCCCAAACTTGACCGTCCGGTCTAGTTCTCTGTTCATGAGGAGCCACACATGCCCACTGCCGTGATCGTCGACGCTGTCCGCACCGGGGGTGGGAAGCGCAACGGGAAGCTCCGGGGCTGGCACCCGGTCGACCTGGCCGCTGAGACGCTCAAGGCGCTGGTCGAGCGCAACGACATCGACCCCGCGGTCATCGACGACGTGGTGATGGGCTGCGTGATGCAGGTTGGCGAGCAGGGCCTCAACATCGGGCGCAACGCGGTGCTGGCCGCCGGGTTCCCCGAGTCGGTTCCCTCCACGACGGTCGACCGGCAGTGCGGGAGCAGCCAGCAGGCGAGTCACTTCGCCGCGCAGGGCGTGATTTCCGGCGCGTACGACGTCGCCATCGCGGCCGGCGTCGAGGTCATGTCACGCGTGCCGATGGGCGCCTCGGTGCAGAGCGGCCCCGGCATGCCGTTCGGGCCCGAGATGATGGCGCGCTACAAGGCGGTCGGTGGCCTCGTGCCCCAGGGCATCTCGGCCGAGATGATCGCCGACAAGTGGAACCTGTCCCGCGAGGACCTCGACCGCTTCAGCGCCGAGAGCCAGCAGCGCGCCGCCCGCGCTCGTGAGGAGGGCCGCTTCACGGAGATCATCCCCGTCAACGTGCGGGACGACGAGGGCAACGCCACCGCCGAGGTCTTCGATTACGACGAGGGCATCCGGCCCGACACGACGGTTGAGACGCTGGCCAAGCTCAAGCCCGCGTTCAAGCCCGACGGCAAGGTGACCGCCGGCAACTCCAGCCAGATCACCGACGGCGCCGCCGCCGTGCTGATCATGAGCGAGGAGAAGGCGAAGGAACTCGGCCTCACGCCGCGCGCCCGCTTCCACACGTTCGCCCTCGCCGGCGTCGATCCGGTGATGATGCTGACCGGCCCCATCCCGGCCACGAGCAAGGTGCTCGAGCGGGCCAAGATGACGATCGATCAGATCGACCTGGTCGAGATCAACGAAGCGTTCGCGTCGGTCGTGCTGTCGTGGGAGAAGGAGCACAACCCCGACATGAGCAAGGTCAACGTCAACGGCGGCGCTATCGCCATCGGTCACCCGCTCGGGTGCTCGGGCGCCAAGCTCATGGCCACGCTGCTCAACGAGTTGGAGCGCACCGGCGGCCGTTACGGCCTCCAGACGATGTGCGAAGGCGGCGGCATGGCCAACGCCACGATCATCGAGCGCCTCGGCTAGTTAGAAGCGCAGTTCGAAGCAGGCGCCCACGTCGCCGGGGGTGTCGATCAGGTCGAGCGAGGCGCCCAGCGACTCAGCGAGCGCGCGCGCGACCGCGAGGCCGAGGCCCATCCCCGGCGTCGTGTGATCGCCGCGGGTGAAGCGCTCGAACAAGTCGGTGCGCAGCGGCTCGGAGATGCCGGGCCCGTGGTCGCGCACGATGATCGTCTTCTCCGACGCGCTGAGGTCGGCGTCGCCCGCGTACTTGAGGGCGTTGTCGACGAGCAGCGTCAGCGCGTGGCCGAGGATCTTGGGGTCGGTCTCCAACTGCACGTCGCCGGCGCCGAGCACGCGCACCTTGGCGGGGTCGAGTGACCGGGCGCGAACGCTGTCGAGCACATCGGCGACGTGAACCCGCTCCACCCGCGGCTGCACGACTTCGAACTGGTTGACGGTTAGCAACTCGTCGATGAGGCCCTGGAGGCGGACGCTGGCGTCCTTGATGCGATCGAGCATCTGGCTGCGCTGGGCGACATCGATGTCGGCGTCGTAGGTGGCCAGCGTGTCGGCGAAGCCGGCGATGATCGTCAGCGGTGTCCGCAGCTCGTGCGACACGCGCGCGAGGAAGTCGGCCTTCAGCCGCTCGAGGTTGCGGATCTCCTCGTTGTGGCGCGCGCTTTCAATCGCGCCGGCGACCTGCGTCGCCAACCCCTGTAGCAGCCGCACGTCCTCCTCGTCGAACGCGGTGACCTGCACCGAGTCGACCTGGAGGACGCCGATGACCTTGCCTAGACACACGAGCGGGACCGCGAGGTAGGACTTCGTCGGCCGGTTGGTGCCGAGCCGCCGCAGCTCAGGATCGACCCGCTCGTCGTTGTCGAGGTCGGGCGAGTAGACCGTCTCGCCCGTCGCCACCGCCCGCCCGGCCAGCCCCGAGCCGACGGGAACTCGGGCCGCCGCCATCTCGGGGCTGATCTCTTCGTCGGCGGCGGCGACGAAGACACCGCGGTCGTCGACCAGGCAGATGGAGCCGCCGCGGAAGTCGACGAGCGAGCGCATGGCGTCAAGCACGGTCCGCAGCACCGGCGCCAGCTCCCGCGCCGGTCCGATCTTGTGGCTTACCTCGGCCAGCAGCTCCTGCAACTCGAGGACCCGCCGCAGCCGCGTCTCCGCGGTCTCAGCCATGGGACCATGGAACCATGATGAACGGCCTGCTCGCGGTGTTGTTCGGGCTGGTCGTGTTCTGGATCGGCGTCAAGATTCTCCGCAGCCTCGCCCAGGCGCCACCCGAGCCGCCGCCGGCCGGCGAGATGCGCAAGGTTGACCTTCGGTTTCGCTGCTCGCTGTGCGGCGCCGAGATGCGCATGACGCTGGCGCCGGACGAGGATCCGCCGCCGCCGCGCCATTGCCAGGAGGAAATGACCGTCGTTGCACCAATCGAGTAGCGGGAGTTTCCCCCAGGTGGTGGAAAACTCTGGGGAGAATCACATCGATGTAACCCGCCGGTAACCGGCGCGTTGGCTTACCGATACCTGGTGGCCGTTATGAACCCGGCGGTGATGAGGCCGAGCCCGATCAGCAGGTACTTGTTGTCGGCGCCGCCGGGCAGAACGCCCAAATAGTTGATAACGATCACGATCATGCCGAGGCCCAGGAGAGCGAACATCATGACCGGCACCCACATGGGGCTGATCTTGACTTCGCGCGGCACCGGCGGCGTATACCGCCCGCCCGGAAGCGTCGTCGGCTTCTTCTCGGTGACCCGGCCCCGCTTGAGCACGGCTAGAGGATAGCGAGGGTGCTACCCGGCTTCCGGCGCGGTCGGCTGCGGCCGCTCGTCACGCTCGGCACCGCGGGCGTTGGCTTCCTGCTCGCGCTGACGCTGTTGGCCCGTCCGGCTGACCCGGAATCGCGCCTGCCGCGCAACTACCGACTGGCCGGGCTCATCGAACGCCAGCAGCGCGACACGGTGGCGCTGCGTCGAGAGGTGCAGGATCTCCGCCGGCGCGTGCGCCAGCTCTCGACCGAGGGGGCGGATCGCCGCCACGACGTGTCGGCGCGCAAGTCCGATCTTGAGGCGGCCTCGCTGCTCGCCGGGTTGGTGCCGGTGCGGGGCGCTGGCCTCAAGGTCACGCTGGACGACTCGACGCTGAACGAGGCGCCGTCGGGCGACGTCAACGATCTGGTCATCCACTCGCAGGACGTGCAGGCCGTCGTCAACGCGCTGTGGCGCGCCGGCGCCGAAGCGATCGGGATCAACGGGCAGCGGCTGGTCAGCACCAGCGCCGTGCTGTGCGTCGGCAACACGCTGCTGCTGAACGGGACCGTCCACTCGCCTCCCTACGTGGTCAGCGCGGTCGGCGCCGACCGCGCTCGCTTCGACGCCGATCCGCTCGTGAAGCAACTGAAGGATGCCGCCGTCAGTTTCGGGCTCCGCGTCGCCGTTGCGCGCGAGACCGCGCTCGAACTGCCGGCGTTCTCGGGAACTACGAAACTGCAATACGCCCGGCCGTTACGCTGACGTCGCCGTGCAGCGCATCGTCGTCATCGACAACTACGACAGCTTCACCTACAACCTCGTCCAGTACCTCGGGGAGTTGGGTGCCGAGCCGATCGTCTACCGCCACGATGCGATCACCGTTGCCGAGGTCGCCGCGCTGGCGCCCGACGGCGTCCTTATTTCGCCGGGTCCGGGAACGCCCGACGACGCCGGCATCAGCAACGCATTGATCGAGACGCTCGCCGGCAAGGTGCCGATCCTCGGCGTCTGTCTCGGCCACCAGTGCATCGGCCAGGTGTTCGGCGGCGACGTCGTGCGCGCGCCCCGGGTGATGCACGGCAAGACGTCGCTCGTCCGTCACGACGGTGTCGGGGTGCTGGCGAACCTGCCGTCGCCGTTCGAAGCGACGCGTTACCACTCGCTCGTGGTCGACCGGGCCACGTTCCCCGCGGTCCTCGAGATCACCGCCGAAGCCGAGGACGACAACACGATCATGGCGTTGCGGCACCGCGAGTTCGCGCTCGAGGGCGTGCAGTTCCACCCTGAGTCGATCCTCACGCGAGTCGGCCACGACTTGCTGCGCGGTTGGCTGGCCACCCTGGGCCAGCCGGTGTCGAGCCCTAGGTAAACCGGCCGACGGTGATCGTCACCGTCGATCCCTTCGGCGCCTGCGAACCGCCCGGCGGGCTCTGGCTCAGCACGATGCCGTTCTTGTTGATGCCCGACTGCTGATCGACGACGGCCACCTTGAAGCCGGCCGATTGCAACTCGGCCTTGGCGCTGTCTTCGTCCTGGTTCACGACACTCGGCACTGTCGTCAGCTCGGCGCCGGACGACACGACCACGGTGACCGTCGATCCTTCGTCGACCTGTGTCCCGCCACCCGGGCTGGTGCGGATCACCTTGCCGCTGTCCACGGTGCCCGAGGTCTCGGTGACGCGTCGCGGCGTGAGTTTGGCGTTGCTGATCGCCGCGATGGCGTCGTTCTCGTCCTGACCGACCACGTCGGGGACGGTGGCTTTGGCCTTCCCGGCCGAGACCGTCAGGGTGACCGTCGACCCTTCGGCCGCGCGCGTACCCGCCGCCGGATCCTGCTTCAAGACGCGATTCGCCGGCGCGTTGTCCTGACGGTTGACAACAGTGACCTTGAAGCCCTGCTCCTTGAGAGCGGCTTGCGCATCGCTGACGTCCTGACCGACGACACCGGGAACGTCCTTGAGGACCGGTCCGGTGCTGACGTGCAGCGTGACCGCCGACCCCTTGTCGGCCACCGAGCCCTGGTCCGGGTCCTGAGCGAACACGGTGCCCGACGGCGCGTCGTTGCCCTCGCGTGACACCTCGACTTCGAGGCCGACCTTCTTGAGTTGCGCGGTGGCCTCGTCGACCGACAACGCGACCACCGGCGGCACGGTGACCTTGGTGGGCGAGCCCGTGTTGAGTACGCCGAACGTGCGGAGGATGAGGAACAGCAAGAGGGCGAGGACGCCGAGCAGGAACACGAGGAGGGCGACCCACGTACCCATCCGGCTCTCGCGTTCACCGGCGGCGGGGACACTCGACTGCACGCGCGTCATGGCCGCGGTCTGCGACGAGCGGGGCTGCACCGTCGTGGCCATCGCGCTGGTGGCGTCGGCCCGGGCGCCGGCCGGCTGGGCGACGACCGGCCGGCCGCGGCGAAAGCGAATGAGGTCGGTGCGCAGATCCTCGGCGGTCGCGTAGCGGTCGTCGGGGTTCTTGGCGAGTGACTGGAGGACGATGGCTTCGAACGCCGCGGGCACGTCCGCCTTGACCTTCCGCGGCGGGTCGGGGGTCTCGCTCACGTGGCGGTACGCAACCGACACCGGGTTCTCGCCGCTGAAGGGCGGCTGGCCGGTGACCATCTCGTAGAGCACGACGCCGAGCGAGTACACGTCGCTGCGGTTGTCGACGCCGAAGCCCTGCGCCTGCTCTGGGCTGAAGTAGGTGGCGGTCCCCATCACGGTGCCCGTCTGCGTGAGGTTGTCCTCGGCGTTGTTGGCCCGGGCGATGCCGAAGTCGGTGACCTTCACGTTGCCCACTGCATCGAGCAGGACGTTGCCCGGCTTCACGTCGCGGTGCACGACGCCGTTGCGATGAGCGAAGGCGAGCGCGGCGGCGACCGCCGCGCCGATCTCGGCCGCTTGGTTGGGCGGTAACGCGCCCTCGGTCCGGATGAGCTGCGAGAGCGGCCGGCCGTCGACGTACTCCATCACGATGTAATAGGTGCCGTCCTCCTCGCCCCAGTCGTAGATCGAGACGATGTTGGGATGGCTGAGGTTGGCCGCCGCCTGCGCCTCGCGCCGGAACCGCTCGACGAAACTGCGGTCGCGCGACAGCTCGGGGAACAGGATCTTGAGCGCGACGGGACGGTCGAGCAGGAGGTCCCGCGCCAGGAACACCTCGGCCATGCCGCCGCGCGCGATGCGACGGACGATTTCGTACCGGTCGCTGAACACTTTGGCGGACTTCTGGGGCATGGCGTCCTCAGGTTACGGGGCGTTGAGTGCGGCTTGGATGACGGCCCGGGCGATAGGGGCGGCGATGCGACCGCCGGTTACGTCACCCAGTCCCGGTTGACTCTCGACGATGACAGCAACGGCGATCTTCGGGGCATCGGCCGGCGCGAATCCGACAATCCACGCGTGGGCGTTCTTCCCGGTGGTCTGCGCGGTGCCGGTCTTGCCGGCGACCTTGATGCCCGGCAAGGCAAGGCCGGTGGCCGTCCCGCCCTGCACGACGCCGATCATCATCTGGGTGAGTTGGTCGGCCACGTCGGCGGTGATCGGTTTGCGCCATGACGTCGGCAGGTAACGCCTGATTACGTCGCCCTCGTCGTCGCGGATCTCGCCCATGGCGTGCGGCTTCATAAGGACGCCGTGGTTGGCGATGGCGGCGGCGATCAAGGCCATCTGCAGTGGGGTGGCGGCCACGTCGTTCTGACCAATGGCCGACTGGGCGAGGGCGGGGTCGTCGCGCAGCCACCCCGACGAGTCCGGGAACCGCGACGCGACGCTGCCCGGCGCGAGGTCCAGCGGCGGCCGCGATCCGAAGCCGTAGTCCTCGGCCTCGCCCAACAGGGCGTCGGTACCGAGGTCCAGCCCCATCTGCGCAAACCCGGTGTTGCACGAGACCTTCAGCAGTTGCGGCATGACGCCGCCGCACGACGAACCGCCGAAGTTGGGCAGATCGTTGTTGGTGTGGGGCAAGTCGAGTTGGCGCAGGAACGGGTAGCTCTTGGTGGCCAGCTCCGGTTTGCGCTCGAGCGCGGCGGACGCGGTCACCAGCTTGAACGTGGAACCCGGCGCGTAGATCTCGCGATATGCGCGCGGCAGCCGCGGCTTGGCCGGGTCGGCTTCGAGCGCGTTCCACGCGTCGCGCACGGCCTTCTGGTCGTGACCGGCGAGCGGGTTGGGATCGAACGTCGGGAAGTTGACGAGCGCGATCAGCCCGCCCGTCGTGGGGTCAATGGCGACGACCGCGCCGCGGCGGTTGCCGAGTTGCTGCGCGGCGACGCGCTGCACCGCGTCGCGGATCGTGAGCGTGACGTTGCCGGTGCGCTCCTTGTCGCTGAACACGTCGCTCAAATGCTTCACCGACGAGCCGAGGTTCCGGCCGCTCAAGTAATCGGTGTAGTCGCGCTCGATGCCGGCGGCGCCAAAGGTGAAGGAGAAGTAGCCGGTGACCGGCGCGTAGAGCGGGCCCGCCGGGTACTGCCGCAGCCGCTTGAGTTGGTCGTCGGTCGGCGTCGACTGGGCGACGACGATGCCGTCAGCAGTTTGGATGACGCCGCGCGGCCGGGCGAAGTCGCGCGTGGCGACGCGGCTGTTGCGGGGATCGTGCGCGAGGTCGTGGGCTTGCACGACTTGGATCTGGTTGAGCTTGAGGAAGACCGCGCTGTAGAGCACCATCAGCGCGATCGCGAGGATCTTGATCTGACGCGTCACGCCGTCGCCTTCGCCGATGAGTCGCTTATGCGGAGCAGCAAGGCGAGGAGGATGTAGTTGGCGACGAGTGACGACCCGCCGTAGGAGACGAACGGCAGGGTCACCCCGGTGAGCGGCAGCAGCCGGGTCACACCGCCGATGATCAGGAACGCTTGGAGGCCGATGACAGTGGTTAGGCCCACCGCCAGCAGCTGCTCGAACTCCGAGCGGGCCCGCACCGCGATGCGTAGCCCGACGCCGACGGTCGTGAGGAACGCGACGAGGATGGCGACGGTGCCGAGCAGCCCCAACTCTTCGCCGATCGCGGCGAAGATCAGGTCGGTCTCGGCGGCGGGGATGCGCTGCGGATCACCGAGACCGAGGCCGGTGCCGGCCAGGCCGCCGGTTCCCATCCCGAACAGCGCCTGCAGGATCTGAAAGCCCTGGGTCGACTGCCGCGACCACGGGTCGATCCACACGTCGATGCGTTCCTTCACGTGGGCGAAGGCGGCGAAGCTCATTGCCGCGCCGACCCCGAAGAGGCCCGCCCCCGCCGCGAGATACAGCACCCAACCGGTGGCGACCCACAGCATCGTCACGAACAGACCGAAGAACAGCAGCGACGAGCCGAGGTCCTTCTCGGCGACGAGCACGACGAGCGACGCGCCCCACGCCAACAGGATCGGACCGAAGTAGCGCGCCCGGGCGAGCATCGAGCGGGCGCCTTCCGGGAGGTTCTTCCGCGACAGCAGGGCGCGCTTTTCGACCAGGTAGGACGCGAAGAAGATGGCGAGGACGATCTTGGCCAGCTCGCCGGGCTGGAAGGTCATCGGCCCGACGCGCACCCACAGCCGGGCGCCGTTGACGGTGCGGCCGATACCCGGCGCCAGCGGCATGAGCAGCAAACCGACGCCGATGAGGGCGAAGGTGTACCGGTAGCGCTCGAGGTCGCGCGGGCGACGCACGATGGCGAGCGTGGCGATGAAGGCGGCGACGCCGACTGCGGTCCACATCGCCTGGAGCCCGGCGAGGTCCTTGTTGAGCCGGGCGATGAACACGTAGCCGATGCCGTTGAGCAGACCGGCGACCGGCAACAGCACGCCGTCGGCCGCCGGCGCCAGGCGCCGTAGCGCGATGTGGGCGACCGCGAGCAGCCCGACGATCACGATGAGGAAGGGCCCGACGTTGGCCGGCAGCGAAGCGGTCTTGCCGAGGCTGGCCAAGACATAGGCGCCCGTCGTCACGAGGACGGCGAGAACGATGAGGCCGAGCTCGGTCCGCCGTGGGGACGAGGGGGCGATGCCGATCACTGAAGAAGCTGGTTCGGCGGGACCGCCGTGGTGGTGGTGGAAGTAGTGGTGGTGGACACGAGCGTGGCCGCTTCGTCTTGCAAGTTCGTGACGTAGTGACGCGCCGCGCCCAACGTGGGCTCGGGTTGGCCCTCGCGAAGGTGGGTGCGGCGCGCCTCAGGGACCTGGTCGAGCCTGAGCGAGAACCGCTGCACGACTGTTGGCTTGACCCAGAGGAAGCCGCCGGGTCGACCTTGGAAGATCGTTACGTTGTCGCCGCGCAGACCCACGTAGTACGAGCCGCGGGCGTACCAGGTCGTCGCGATGGCGGCGAGGCCGATGACGCCGATCACGGCGGCGACGAACGCGACGGTGCGGATCGTCAGGCGTGGCCGCGGGCGTCGGACATGTGGCGGACGCGGCGGTCGCGCGGAAGCGGCGGGCGTCGGCCGCGTCGGCTGGCGTTCATCGGCCGCGGCGTCGACGGCTCGCGACGGCGGCGCCGGCTCGCCTTCCAGGGCGCGGCTGGCGGCGCCGGCCTTGTCGTCGTCGTCGACCACGTCGACGAGCACGACGGAGATGTTGTCGTTGCCGCCGGCGGCCTTGGCCAGCCGGATCAACTCGCGCGCCGCGTCATCGGGATCGGCGAAGCGGCGCAAGGCCGACGCGATCTGGTCGTCGGCGATCATGTCGCTCAGGCCGTCGCTCGCCAGCAGGATGCGGTCGCCACGGAACGGCAGCACCGTGAAGGTGTCGACCTCGAGGCCAACCGATTCGTCGCCGTGGTACTCGACGCCGATCGAGCGGGTCACGATGTGACGCTGCGGATGGTTCATCGCCTCTTCGGGCGTCAGTCGTCCGGCCTGCAGGAGCTCTTCGACGAGGCTGTGGTCGATCGTGAGGCGGTGGAGCTCGCCGTCGCGCAACAGGTAGGCGCGCGAGTCGCCGACGTTGCCGACCTCCAGCACGGGCTCGCCGTCGCTGTCGATGAGCGCGACGGCGGTGAGCGTCGTACCCATGCCGCGCGTGTCGGGCTGCTCTTCACTGCGTTGCCACACCGCCGCGTCGGCCTGGCGGAAGGCCTTGACGAGCCCCTCGGCGGTTGGGTCAGCCGCGAAGGTGGCGCGCAGCGTCTCGATGGCGACCTCGGAGGCGACCTCGCCCGCGGCGTGGCCGCCCATGCCGTCGGCGACCGCGAAGAGCGGTTCGTCGGCCAGCACTTGGTCCTGGTTGTTCGATCGGACCATGCCGACGTCAGTGACGGCGGCCCAGCGCAGCTTCACCGCATGACCTCGAGCACCGTTGCCCCGAGCGCGAGCCGATCGCCGCGTCGGATGGCGACGGGCGCGGCCACCTTCTTGCGATTGACGAACGTGCCGTTCGACGAGCCCAGGTCCTCGACGTACAGCTTCCCGTCGCGCCGGAAGATGCGGGCGTGGAGCTGCGAAACGGTGGCGTCGGTGAGCGCGACCTGGCATCCCGACGCTCGGCCGACTGTGACCTCGTCGGTGAGGTCGAACGTCTTGCCCTTCTGGTCGGCCGGCTCGAGGATCCGCAGGCGCGCCACCGGCGGCGCGCCGGCCCGCACGGTCGCGTCGGTCGCGCCGCTGGCCGACGGGGCCACGACCGGCGCAGTCACCTGCACCCACATGGCGCGCAGGACGCGCACGAAGAAGAGGTACACGAGGGCGAGGAGCAACAGTTTGAGCAGGTTGAGGAGGGAGTCGGACACGCGCCGGCGGACCTAGCTCAGCTCGAAGCGGAGCGTGGTTGCGCCGACCGTGACTTCGTCGCCCTCGACCAGGTCGCGCCGCTTCACGCGCGCGCCATTGACCTTGGTGCCGTTGGTCGAGTCGAGGTCGACGACAACGAAGCCCCCGGCCTCGCGGCGGATCTCGGCGTGGCGCCTACTCACGTTCTTGTCAGACAGCTGGATCTCGCAGTCGTCGAGCCGGCCGATGGTGACCGGATCCTCGCCGAGATCTACCCGGCTGCCGTCGGCCGACACCAACGAGGCGTGGGGGCCACCGCCAGGACCCTCGCGGACCTCGGCCACGAGCTGGAACACACCCGGCCCGACCGCCGCGGTTTCCAGCTCGACGGTGACCGGCCCGAGAAACCGGTAGCCCTCGTCGCGGGCGTGCTCGCGTGCGGCGTCGGCCAGCTCGCGGACCAGGGCCTCTTCGTAGCTCGTGAACCGCTCGTGGTCGCTGGGATCGATCGTGATCGTGAAGTGGTTGGGCGCGATGACGCCCCGGACGCCAACCGTGCGACCGAGGTCCATCTCCCTCGTGATCCGCCGGCCGACCTCAACGGGCTGCAGCCCGCTGCGGAACGCCTTGGCGAACACGCCCTCGACGATGCGCTCGAGACGCCGTTCGAACTGTTGCAGTCCCATCGCGCCGGAGAGCCTAGTTACGGGGTGCTGTACCCTGACCGTCGCTCGTTCTGGAGTGATCTGGGCACGGAATCCGTGCCCTCACCACTCCAGACCGGCGGCTACTCGGGCGAGTGGCGGAATTGGCAGACGCGCAGGATTCAGGTTCCTGTGTCCGAAAGGATGTGGGGGTTCAAGTCCCCCCTCGCCCACTTTGTCGTGTCGCGCGACATAGCGGACTGATGTCGCGCGACATGGCGGACACTAGGCCCGTTTGAGCGGCTGATAGTTGCGAGTGGGGTCGATCGTCAGATGCCGCAGTAGCTCACCGTCGAGGCTGACGATCCGCACGTCGTCGTCAGCGACGAGGAGCAAGACGTCGGTCCCTGCGTGGGCTCTCCCGACGCCGATGTGCAGTAGCCGGCTGCGGTAGCGCAACGTCACCTTGCCGGCGGGCCCGATCTTGTCGCGCCGAACGCGGTGCTGCGCCAGCCTGATGCCCGCGATCGTCGGGGCCGCCTTGGTCCGGGCGGCAAACGCCTCGCCCGGGGTGCGTCGTCCGAGTGCACGATGTGGGCGAGCGGTGTTGTAGTGAGTCCGGAAGCGGTCCAGCTGACGCTGGAGCCGCGCTCGACTCGCCGGCGCGGGCTGCTTGTCCAGCCACCGCTTGAGGGTTTGATGAAAGCGCTCGACCTTGCCGCAGGTCTGGGGGTGATAGGGCCGGGACTTGTTGTGCGCGATCCCGAGCGCAGCCAGCTCGAGCTCCATGGCGCAGCGCCCTCCGCGGAACTCGGCGGTGAAGATGGCGCCGTTGTCAGTGAGCAACGAGGCCGGATAGCCGTGCTCATCGCCGGCCCGGCGGAACGTGGCGATCACATCGGTGGTCTTGGTCCGCACGAAGGCGACCGAGGCCACCAGCAGCCGGGAGTGGTCGTCGACGATATTGAGGATCTCGACGTCGGTCCCATCGGCGAGCCGCCAGTGGGTGGTGTCGGCTTGCCAGCGCTCGTTGGGAAGGTCGGCCTCGAAGCGGATGTAGGAGCTGCGCGGCCGCTTCTGTGGTTGGGGCACTACAAAGCCCCGTCGCGCGAGGACCCGCCAGATCGTCGCTGACGACGGCGCTGCTCCCCGGCGGCGGCTCAGGTGCCAGCCGATCGTGTGCGCGCCGGCGTCGAGGCCCTGATCGAGCAATGACTTTCGCAGCCGGATGATCTCGTCCTCGACCTTGGCCGGAACTCGGGTGGGCGAGGACAGCGGACGCTTCGATCGCGGCGCCAACCCCTGGTCACCGTCAGCCCGATAATCGGGCCAGGAGCTCATAGAGCCAGGTCTTGGACACTCCGTGGGCGGCAGCGACTTCTCGCACGCTGCGCTTCTCGACGACGACTGCGTTGAGGAGATAGCTGGCCAGATCCATGCGCACACCCCTCGATGGTGGTGTCCGCTATGACTCGCGACATGTGTCCGCCATCTCCTGGAACCGGATACCCCCTCGCCCACTTCGTTGACGTGCAGTTGTCGCGGACGGACGCCGGGGCCGCGTTCCCACAGCGCCGGGTCGGGTCTGTACGCGGTTTCGACGATTGTCTCGTCCTCCTCGATGTCGTCACGAACGGCGACGTGGAGTGCTCCGAGTTGGAACACGCCGAGGACCAGGCGGGCCGAGTACGGCTGCTCGTCCGGCCGCGACTCGATGTCCTCGCTGTTGCTGAGCGCCGTACGCACTTCCTCGACGGTCAACTCTCGTTACTCCATTTGGATGACGGCGTGCACCTTGAAGCGCAACCGGCTCATGAGGTGTCGCCGACGATCACCCGCGCGACCGCCGACGCCGATGGTCTCGGCGCCGAGGTCGCGGTCCTTGCCGTCAGCCATGTCGATTGCGAGGACCTGTCCGATCGCATGCGAGCAATCCGCGCAGCGCGCGGCGAGCTGCGCGGTCCGACTCTCTCGGAGGACCGGCCTGGGGACCGGAGCATCGTGCCTACGCCGCCGGTGATCGCGTGCTGGTTCACACCAACTGCGGCACCGGCAGCGATCACCACGTGTTCAACGGAGCGACGGGCACGGTGCTGACGATCGGCACCGATGGTGCAACCGCGAGCGTCGAACATACGCGATCGGCTGGTCCACGTTCGGCACGAGCTGAACGGCCGGCGTAGCGTTGGGCGCTTCAAACCCGGCGCGTGAACCGCCTAGCTCCCTTCGGCGCGTTCGAAGCAGACGCGCACCTCACCCATGTTGTGGCATGTCGTCGCGCTGCGGGGGCGATATTCGTCGCACGAAGCCCCGCTCGCCGCGAGCGCAGTCCGCTAGCACGACACAACCGACACCCTCATCGTTGGACGATCTCACAGTTCGTTCGTCGCGTCGCAGTACGGACGGTCGCGAGCGGTGTTACTCGATGTCGGCCCGCATTCGCCGCGCGAACTCGTCTCGTGCGTGAGCGAATTGCGGGGTCGCCATGACGCGGAAGAATGACATCCCGCGGCGCGTTCCGGAGATCAGCCGGTCGATATCAGGACGCGTAAGTCGTCCAGCGGTGAACTCTTGCGTGAGGACGCCGCGCAGCACCGCGGCGCATCGGTCTCCGGTCTCGCCGACCGCGGTCCGGAAGCCGTCACTCCCGAGAAATTCGCCGACGAGGTCGAGCGCTTCTGGATCACCGGACAAAGACGGCTTCCCGTGTTGATGGAGCATCGGCGCCCGCCAATACGACGGGCTGACAGTCGCCACCACGTCCGGCGGGTGTTGGGCCGTCCGCAACGGTCCAACGATCCGGCCCCGCTCAACATTCAAGCCGATCGGGCTAAGCGAACGTACGCCACGCGTTGCAAATGCGATCGCCGCGGTGACCGCGTTTGGGTGCCGGAACGCACGTCCTACGTGCGCGAGGCACTCGACGACGATCAGCACGGGGTCGGTTGTTGGATCGGCGGCCACGAGATGTTCTCCATGCCCATGCTGCACTGGCCCCTCGGCGCGGTGCAATCGATTCTCGGTTGCTCCGGGCGCAATTTGCATTCTCTTGACCGCGCGGAGCCACTGGTGTTTAGATCGACACGCTGGCATCGGCATTCCAGCCGCAACTAGCGGTTGTGCGCGTCGGTGTTTCGGCGTCGGGGAGGGATACTGCATGCTCTCAGACAGCATGGCGGTCGGCTTAGCGCAGATGCTGCACGCACAGCCCCCGCCGTTGTTCGGCTCCGGTCTCCCGGTCCGACACGGTCTCGCTGGTGCGCGGCTTCTCGCTCCGGAGCATCCGATCTTCGGCGATGGGCGCTGTCCTTTCGGATTCGCATTCAATGCGACGTCGGAACCGGATGACAGCGGCTTTCCTGACTACTGGATTCAGCGCTGGCAGGACGCCCGATGGAACCCCGTGCTTCAGCTAATGGAGCATCCGGACGTGGTCGCCGGCTCACCAGACCCGCCGCCAGAGTCGTACTCGGAGATTGAAACCAACGGCGGACCCACCTGGGCCGGGGGCAAGTCCACAAATCAGCCCTCAGATGACGTCGATACCTATTGGAGTTGCTACGACTAAGGCTCGCGACGTGAATGCGCGGAGGCCGACCGTCGTCCTCCTGGGCCAACGGCTCGACCCGACGTTGGATCGCGTCATCCGTGGGCTGCATGAGATCGGAACCGAGACGTTTAGGTTCGATCTGGCCGACTTCCCGTCGGCTCTCGAGGTCTCCGTAGCGATTCATGACGACGACAACGGGGACCTCGACGGAACCTTCGCCATCGACTCCCGTGTCGTGGCCGTAAGAGACGTGGCTTCGGTGTTCTATTGGAAGCCTCGGCCTCTCGGGTTTGAACGCGATCACCCTGCCCTCCGCTTTGTCGAGGCGGAGGCCAGGGCGGGGCTTGGCGGTATCCTGCGGGCTCTCCACGTGCCGTGGGTCAACGACCCCGACGCGTCGACTCGTCTCAGCCACAAGGTTCTACAACTCAGGCTTGCCCGCCAACTGGGTTTTCGTATCCCTGAAACCCTCATTACCAACTCCCCGGATGAAGCCCGGTTGTTCTTGAAGCGCCACGACCGGAATGGCGTGATCTACAAGACCGTGTCGGTCCCGATGCATGCGGTAGGTGACGATGACTACGTATCGATCTTCACGAGCGCGGTTCCGTCCGACTCCTTCGAGCAGCTCGGGCTTGTCCGTAACACACTGTGCATGTTCCAAGAGAGGGTGGCGCGGTCCGCTGACATACGAGTGACCGTCGTTGGTGACTCGGTGTTTGCGTGTGCGCTCACGTCGGGCTCGGCTTCAACCGACAGCTTTGTGGACATCCGGGAGCTGTACGGTCAACTGTGCTACGAGCCGTCTGCCCTACCACCCAGCGTCGAAGAACGGCTCCGGACGATGCTGCGCGACAACGGGCTCCTATACGGAGCGTTCGATCTGTTGCTTACTCCCGACGGCGAATACGTGTTTCTCGAGTTGAATCCGTCGGGCCTCTTTTCGTGGATCGAGTATGAGACAAAGCAGCCGATCACCGCTGCGCTGTGCGCGATCCTCGCCGATCCGCCTTTGCGGTCGCGCAGTCGATGGGAGGTCACCGCCCGTGCCTAACCGGTTCGTACAGCCATATGGGTTGATCTCGTATTTCAATTCGTTGGGCGAAGACGCAGCTCATGTACTCGCGAAACCCGTCACCGAGGACGACTTGCTCGTTGCCGAGGAGCTGGTCGGGCTTGCGCTCCTCTCTTCGGTTATCGGCACCGAGGATGCCGAGACGCTCATAAGCAACTGGAGCAACGGCAGCTCGATACTTAGCCAGACGATTACGCCGATCGAGGCCTGCATTTACGTAGTCGACCCTGAAGCCGTAGCGGCGTCCCTGGTCCGGCGCTGGGAGTGGAACCCTCGGGTTGGACTCGTCTCGCTGTACTCGGCGCCCGAGGGCGAGCTGCGCGGCCCCGCTGTTGACCTGGTTCTTGGGATTGGGCTGGCGCTCCTGGCCGCGCACGACTTCGACGTTCTCTTGCACGACAGCGATTCGTCATACCTGACGTCTGCACTCGGCTGGATGACCCTGGAGGATTACCTTCTGAGCGTCGGAAACACATCTCAGGACCTTGAGTCGAATCCCCAAGTCGCGACGGTCTATGCGGAGATTGTCGATGAAGCGGTTGACTCGCTTTCGACTGCGTTCGACGACAACTCGACGAACAGCGCCGACCGCGATGAATTACTCGGCGTCGCTGCTTCGGCTCTCAGCGGTCGGCTGCCACAGTCGCAGCTTGTACTTGAGCATTCGACCCGAAGTGCCTTGACGGAGATCCCCGACACCTCTGTGGCCCTCGTCGCGCAACGCGATGGAACCGTTCACGTCCGGCTCAGTCCCGATTGGTCCGGCTTGACTGAGGCGCAGTCGATTGACGGCGCGCAGCGTCTGTCGCCGCCCGTGTTCGAGATGTTGATCGACCGGATTGGCTCAGAACTGGAGTAGTTCATTCAGGACTGGAGTAGTTCATGAGGAGAAGGGGCAGACGTTGGCAAGTTTCTCCCGCCGTAAGTTCATGAAGGCATTCCTCGGCGCCGCCGCGGTTCTTGGCACATCAAAGCGCGCCACCGCGGCTGCACTGCCCCGCATCGGCGGTGCCGCGGCGCTCCCGCAGAACGTGTCACTGGGTAGGCGCTCCCGCGGATGGGTTTCACGCGCACCGAAGTCATGGAGCGTCACCGACGTCCCCGCATCCTTGACGCGCATGATCGAAGGACTCCCGCGCGATCTACGCTCGACTCGGATCGGGTCACGGATATGACCGCACGCGATCCGATCGTGGCCTACATGAAGCTCCTCGTGCATTTCGGAGGCACGATCGCCCATCGCAACCGAGTCTCCGCCGCGGTGCGGTTCGAAGCCTCGGAGAGCGAGCGGCCGCTGCCCCCGTATGGCCTCCGCCTCGAGGACGGCTCGCTGCGGGGAACGATCACCCAGTGGACCACAGCGCCGGACGTGGTCATGGCCGCTTCGATGATGTATTGGAATCGCGATGCCACCAAGCGACCTTCGTCCGACGGGCTCACCACCGCCACCAGGAGCGACAAAGCGCAGCAGGTCTCGGAATTGCTGAGGTGCGCTGGCTACCTCAAGGCAAGAGCTCATGCAACGAAGCGGTGTCAATGGATTCTTAAAGGCGTCGTGTTGCGCGCGATGGTGAACGGCAACCTCGACACGGAGTCGTTCAACCTGCTCAAGGACAAGCGCGAGCGTGGCGTCGGACTGCTGGTGGCTCTTCGTGACAACGCGCGGTTCCAGGCCCTCGGCGAGGCGTTCGCCGGCGAGGTCGAGGAGTACGTGTCTCGATGATCAGGGCGTCGGTTCGTCGCTGGCGATGCATTAACGACTAAGGCGGCACCGACATTGCCCGAATCCGCGCACATCCCGCAACCGAGCAGTTTTCGGCGCGCGCTGGAGCCATACCCTGCGATCTCGCGGGCCTTCTCGCCGTACGCTGGCGAACAGAAGTGTCCGTATGAAGCGCTCGCAGTTCTGCGCGCTGCGGCACCCTTGTACTACTGCGGGCCGCTCGACATGTGGTTCTGTACTTCACAAGAGCAGATCGTGTCGGTATTGCGGCGGGCAGACGTGTCTTCCGAGCTCCGTACGGATGATCCCGGCTTCACCCGCTCACTGAAGGCGCTACAGCTCTACGACCTGTGGAAGGGCAGCACGGTGGGTTCCATCGTGCATCGGATCCTGCTCTTTCGGGATGAGCCGTTCCACGCGCAGATTCGACGGTTCCTGCAGCCGTTGTTCTCCCCACGAGCCGTTGCTTCGCTCGAATCCGCCATCCGAACTATCAGCCACGAGGTGCTCGCATCCGCATTCGAGATGGACGCCTTCGATTTCGTGGACATGGTCGCCGGACCGATACCCGCCCGTGTCATCTGTCGCGTCGTTGGCCTTCCTGAAGCCGAGGCAGGCGACATCCGGCGGTGGGGTGGCGCGATCGCCAAGCTGCTTGACCCGTTGATCACACCGGCTGAGTTCGCCGAGGCGGAGTCGGCCTTTCTCCACGCGCGGGAGCACATTGAGCGCCACATCGAGAGGTCGACAGACGGCGACACAACGACCGCGATCGGTCGCTTCCAGTCGACGGACCACGACATCAGCCTGGAGGATTTCACTGCCAACGCGGCCTTCTTGCTCGCCGCAGGTCAAGAAACGCTTAAGAGTTTTATCGCGAACACGACGCTCTGCCTGCTCGAGCACCCCGATCAGCTCGCTGTGCTGCTTGACGACCTTACGCGCGCACCGGCGGTGGTCGAGGAGGGTCTGCGGTACGAGTCTCCGATTCAGCTTGTTACCCGCACCGCTCGCGCCCAACTTGCGTTGGGTGGCGAAGGGCTCTTCGCTGGGGAAACCGTCGCCTGCATGCTCGGCGCGGGGAACCGAGACGGCGCTGGCCGCAACGCACCAGAGGCCTTCCAGGTAGAACGCAGCGAGGACGCCGCCAACTTGGCCTTCGGGCTTGGCGCCCACCATTGCATCGGCGCCGGCTTAGCGCGGCTCGAGGCGCGTGTTGTGCTGGAGTGTCTCGGCAGTCACCTCCGCACTCGCGGTCTCATCGTCGAAGACGCCTCATGGGTTTCAAGCATCAGCATCCGGTGCTTGGAACGACTTCCTGTCCGAGTAGTCGCGCGGCCGTAGTGACCGCTGGCTACGACGATTGGAGGTGCCCGCCCGACGTCGAGCGCCTATCGGTGAAGGCAGAGGCGACAATTCGGCAAACGCTCCGGCAGTACGTCGAGACGCCAACCGCCGGCGTTCAGAAGTGGTTTCGTTTGACGGATGCCGGCGGAAAGGGCCTCAGGCCACGCCTCGTCCTTCTAGCCGCATCCCTTGGGTCCTCGCCTGTCGAGCGAGATCAGCTGCTGCGCGCTGCTGGCGCGGTCGAGGTGCTTCACGTTGCGACGCTGTATCACGACGACGTGATCGACAATGCGACGCTTAGGAGGGGCCGGCAAACGCTGAACGCCGAGCACGGCAACGCGGTGGCGATCTGTGTTGGAGCTTTGCTCTTCGCTATCGCCGCTCGCGAATTGTCAGATCTCGGTACGTTCGCCCAGCGATTTGGTCCGATCGTTACGCGAGAGTTGTGCGCTGGTGAGCTCTGGGAGCTCGAGGGCGCGTTTGACGTCGACATCGACGCGTCCGACTACGAGCAGATCGCGGCACGGAAGACATCGTCCCTGTTCATCTTTGCCGTATTGCTCGGCCTGTCGATGAGTGGCGGAACGTCGACGCAGGAGGACGCGCTCGAGAAATACGCCCTACATCTCGGGCTCGCATTCCAGCTCGCCGACGACGCTCTGGACTTCCTGGGTGAGCGTGATCGGCTTGGCAAAGATGTTGGCGCGGACCTACGAGCCGGCGTCTACACGCTGCCAGTTGTCGTAGCCCTCGGTTCCGCGGAACACGGCGGGCCGTTGCGGCGCTTGCTACTCGACTCACAGTTGGACGAACGCAGTCTCGACGAAGTGGCGACTCGCGTTATCGATGCCGGTGGTGTCGCGGACACGCTCGAACGAGCGCGGACCCACTCGGCACTCGCGGTCGAGGCGCTCAGTGCAGTGTCATCCAACGATGCATGCAGCGCGCTGGCTCGGTTGGCTCTACTCGCGAGTAGCCGGAGCCGCTGAGGAGTGCCGACCCGGCAGGCCGATGTGGTGGTGGTGGGCGCCGGTCCGGCGGGCGCCTGTACGGCGTTCCACCTTTCGGCGCTGGGCTACGACGTCGTGATCGTTGAGCGTGCCGAGTTTCCTCGGGACAAAACCTGCGGCGACGGACTCACATGGTCCGCCGTCCAAGCGCTCGAAAATATCGGCGCCCTCTCGCTGTTGGCGGCTCCCCGCCGGATCGACGGCGTTCGTTTCGCCGTCGACAAACGCTCGCGCGTCGTGCGCTACTCCGAATCGCACGTGCCTGAGGCACACGGTCTGGTGGTACCGCGTGTCGCTCTTGATGCGGCAGTCCTGACGTGTGCCGTAGAGGCAGGAGCGCGCGTGGTGCATGGCGAGCTACGGAACCTAGTTCTGTCGGACGAACGCGTCGAAGCTCAGTACGAGTCACCCGAGACGGGCGCGGAAGCTATCCGGGCGCGCGTCGTTGTCGGGGCCGACGGCGCGCGCTCCAGGGTTGCGGCGCTCGCCGGACTAGGCGGCGCGGCTGTAGGTGACATGGGACTCGCGATGCGCGTCTACGCGGACGAATGCCGAGGTCTGGACGATCTGCTGCATGTTTACATGCCGATCACGAGAGCCGACGGAACCACGCTCGCATCGTACGGCTGGGCGTTCCCGGTATCCGATCATGTCGCCAACGTCGGTGTAGGAGTCTACGGGTCCGGTGACGGCAGAGGTATTGGGAGGCTACTCACGCGATTCGTCGAACAGCTGCGGCAAGCCGATGATCGGTTTTCGTCATCGATACTCCGCCAACAGTCGGCGCGGGCCGCGCCGCTGCGGTTCGATTTTATACCGGGTGCAACATTCGGGGACGCCGTGCTGCTGGTTGGCGACGCCGCCGGCATGGTAAGTCCGTTCACGGGCGAGGGCATCAGCTTCGCACTGGAGTCGGCCGCGATCGCCGCGGACTCGATCGATCAATACTTCAAGCGCCGCGCCCTGGACCTCAGCATCTACGCCACCAAGCTGGGCCGCGCTTACGCGGCCTACTTCGAAGCGGGGCGGCGGGCAGCGAAGCGATTCCGGATCACTTGGAACGTGATCCGCGACTCCTTCGACAGCGATCGGCCGATCTTCGACCTCGTGCGGCAGGGCGCGTTGTACCCCGAACTGTTGGGAGGCGGTCCCGCTGGCGGCGGGGCGCCGCTCGAGCCCATCGAAGCCCAGGTTGCGGCGATTCGCACTCGGCTCGGCGCCGACCTCATCGCAGTCTCGGAATTGTTGATCGACGCCACTCGTGCGGAGTGGCCGGCGCTAGCGAAGGCAATTGCGAGCGCGTTCGATGACCCGAGAATTCCGTTCCGCCCCGCCGTCCTGTTGCTGCTTGCGAGCTACATGGGTGAGCCCGGACCAGGCGCGGCGACCCAAGTCGCGACCGCGGCCCTGGAGCTTGGTCACCTTGCCGTGTTGTGCCACTTCAGCGTGGAGGATCTCGAGGACCGCGGCGGTGTCGCACGCCGAGACTGGAGCAACAAGGTCGCTGCACTTCTTGGCGACTATCTGCTGGCGCGCTCGGCGGAGCTCCTGTCCTCGGTGGGAGATACGGGTTCAGACATGGCTGATCACATGGCTGCCATGATGCTCTGTCGTCTCGAACAGGGATGGGGAGATGCTCGGCCGCGCTCCGAAGATTACGTGTCCTCGGTCGTGCGACTCAGCGGCGAGCTCTTCCGCCTTCCCTGCGCGTTGGGCGCAAAGCTTGCGCAGCTTCCGACTTCGCACTCCGACGCGCTGGAGTCGTTTGGCAGCGACCTAGGCGTCGTGTGGCATCTGACTGACGAGATTCGCACGAGGCGTGGCCTGCGAACGCACTACGTCCAGAGCGTCGCCGGCGGGCTCCACGACAGGATCGACCTGCCGCTGCTTCTCGCAGCAGAACAAGCTGAGGGCGTCGGGCTTCGGCCGTGGCGCGAGCTGATGGCAGCGGACCGACTCGACGTTCGGGCCTTCATTGATGAGCACTCGGGCCTTGCGGACACGCAACGACTCGTGAAGCAGTTCGGGGACTCCGCGAGGCGACATCTCGCATCCTTGCCTCTCACCGACTCGGTCTCGGCCTTGGCGCGCATCGTGGACTATGCCGTTCGCCGGGGCTGCGACCCCCCGCCGTGACGAGCCCATGGAGTGACCTGGCGTCGGAAGTTATTCGGCGCGCCGCTCTGGACCAAGCACACCGCCATGGGCCGTTCGAAGTGACGTCCGATGACGAACGACAGCGCCAGCGCGAGATTGACGATGACAACCGGGTCTGGCTCCGACCAATCCTAAGAGAGCTCGGCTGGCCGTGGCGGACGGCCATCGGTGCCGCCGCGGCCGATGGCTTCTGGCTGTTGGTCCAGCACTGCAACGACGCCGCGCTGATGGAAGAGGCGCTCGTACCACTCCGACTCGCGCTCCGAGCCGACGAGGTCCGACGAGACCACTTCGCGATGCTCGAGGACAGACTGCGGGTCGTTCGTGGGCGCAAGCAGCTCTATGGATCGCAGCTCCGAAGGTTTGGCGACGTCGCGATCGAACCCTTTCCGATCGAACGGCCCGCATATGTGGAGCAACGTCGTGCGACTGTGGATTTGCCACCCCTAAGCTGGCATATCGCGAGCCTCCGCAATCGGACCGGTGGCCGGATTCACGGTTTGCGATGCGAACGATGCGGTGTGCGACGGTGGTTTCGTGGTGTCTCGGTAACGACCACCGGCTTCGTCATCGCGGAGGACAGCGACCGCCGCCGCTACGAGCTTCCAGCCGTGGTGGAATGGATCTGCAGCTACTGCAGGAGCATAAGCAGCGCGACTCTCCGCGGGCCTTGAGCCCGCGGGCGCACTACGGCTCTCACGTCTTGCTGCATGAGCGTTCGGGCGAGCGTTCAACTCCTTTCGACGCCGTGGCGCTCGAGATGGGCCACGACGGTTGTGCGATGAATGCCGTAGGCCGCGTGGAGATCGCGAACTGTCTTGCCGTGTTGGTGGTCGGCGATGAGCTACGCGATGTCCTCGCGACGCAAGCGGTTCTGCTGCTGCAATGACCGCGGTGGCTCCATAACCGTCCGCCTCCCACTACTGAGGGATTCGGCCTGCTGCCGCAAAATACGCAGCAGTGGCCTAGCTGGGTTCAAGAATCTGAGCCGTTAGGTCCGCACTTCTCGTCAGTACGCTCGACCGTCGTGCGCGATCCGACCCTTGCCGAGCGCGTCGCCTCCAAGCTCACGGAACGAGGCGACACCGTCTCGGTCGCCGAGGGCAGCTGCGGAGGGCTCATCAGCGCCAGCCTTCTCGCGGTACCCGGTGCGTCGAAGTACTTCGTTGGCGGCACCGTTGTCTACACGCGCACCGCCAAGGAGGCTCTGTTCCCCGGTGTCGAGACGGCGAGTGGCATGCGGGGCGCCACCGAAGAGTGGGCGACGTGGCTCGCCGTCGCGGCGCGAGAGCGCATCGGCACCACATGGGGTATCGGCGAAGGTGGCGCGGCCGGTCCGACGAACCCGTACGGCGATCCCGCCGGCCATGCGTGGCTCGCGGTGGCCGGACCAGATGGCGCCGTGCACACGCGACACGTGCTTACTGGCATCGACGACCGGCCGACGAACATGGCCGAGTTCGCCAAGGCCGCGATCGAATTGCTCGACGAGTGCCTCAGCCGCGGCTGAGCGCGCCGAACAGGGCGAAGGCCCGCTCGTACGACTTGGACGCGGCGCCCTCGTGGAACGCGGCGGAACCCAGCACACCGAAGCCGTGGTTGGCCCCCTCGTGCACCACGGCCTCGCCGCGGCCGTCGGGCATCGAGTTGATGGCGTCGATGAAGGGCACGTTGTCGGCCGGCGACTGCATTTTGTCCTCGGACCCGAAGGCGACGTACATCGTCCCGGTGATGTCGGGCACGAGGAGGTGCGGCGAGTCCGGCTGATCGGTGGTGCAGGCCGACGGGTGCAAGGCCACGCCCGCGCCGAATCGGTCGTGGTGCCAAGCCATCGTGCACACGACGGACCGAGCGCCGATGCAATAGCCGATGCAACCGAGCGCCCCGTCGCTGGCCGCCGCCGGGTCGGCGTCGACGTGGTCGAGCACGGCCGCGAGGTCGCGGTCGACCATCTGCTCGGTAGTGCCGAAGAGGATGGCCCAGAACCGCTGCGCCGCGTCCTGGTCCCTGCGCATCTCCGGAGTCATCGTCAGCCACTCGCCCTCGCGGTGGTACCGATCGTGGCTGATGACGTAGTAGCCGCGGTCGGCGATGTGCTGCATCGTCCCCTTCGACGCATCTTCGAGTCCGGGGCCGTGGTGGAAGAACACCACGACGGGGAGCGGTTTTGTGTCGCCGTCCGGTCGCACGACGTGCGCTCCCATCGGCCCGTCGGCGGTCTGGAGGGTCACGGTCTCGTTCACGGTGCATGACCGTATCCGGGACCGCGTGGCTGACGTCAGGCCCGCAGGAAGGCGGTGACCGATGCGGCCACGTGCTTGGGGTCGTCGACCCACACGGCGTGGCCGCCCGGCATCATCTCGAGCGTTGCGTGCGGGACGTTGGCGGTGAACCGCCGGGCGACCGCGTCGCCACCCATCGGATCGTTGACGCCCCAGAGGAAGTACGTCGGCACCGCGATGCTCGCCAGCACCGCGTCGGGGATGAGGATGGAATCGTTGAAGCCCTTGATCGGCGTGAAGATCGGCGGGCCTTGCTTGAGTTCGTTGGCCATCGTGTCGGTGTTGTTCAGCAGTGATCGGAAGCACTCGACGAACTCATCAGTGATGGCACCGTTGTCGAACGCGTCCTTCAGTCCGACTTGTTTCAGGATCGCCTTGACGATGCCCTTGCTCGCCGGCAGGCGGAACATGAGCGAGCCGAGTCCGGGGATCGACGCCATGCGCATGGAGAACGGCGTGTACTCGACCGGCGCGCCCATCGACCATCCGAGCGTCACGAGCTTTTCGATGCGCTCGGGGTTGGCGGCCGCGGCGCGGAGCACGATGTTGCCTCCGAATGACGTGCCCAGCAGGAACGGCCGATCGAGCCCGAACGCGTCGGACACGTCCAGCACCAGCTCCTCGGCGAACCGCGTGAGTTCGCCCACATCACGGAAGCGCCGGCCGTGGGGCTCGCTCAACCCGCATCCCGGCCGGTCGACGAGCAGGCACCGGTACTCGGGCATGGCGGCGACGAGCCCCGCCCAGCTGGTACCGCTGTTCGATGCGCCGTGGATGAACACAATCGGTGGACCGTCGCCGGTCTCCTGCACGCGGAGCTTGGTCCCGATGCGTGGCAGCTGGACCATGTGTTCAATGGGCGCGACTCCGGCCTGCGCCCACAGCTGCCGCTCGGCCTGTCGATATCGCCCCTCGTTCACACAGAGTCTCTAGCAGTCGAAGGACGTGCCGACCTAGCTGGCTACGACGCCGGCGGCTGCCAGTTTGGGTCGCGGCCGGTGAGGCCGAGCAGCCGGTCGAGGGGCGGCGCGTCCTCGGGGACATCCACGATCGGTCCGAAGAGGCCACCGTCGCGGGGTACGTGGAAGTTGGCGACGAACGACATGGCCGCCGCAACTTCGTCGTCGGAGACGTCGTAGGGCTGGCCGGTGGCGACGGCGATGTCCCAGCCGTGCACGACCAGCTCGTCGACGGCGACGAGTCCCGCCATGTCGGCGGACATCTCGATCGGGCCGGCATGGCTCATCCCGTCCCATGCGCCGGGCTCGCCCCAGGCGGCGGCCAACGTCGCCAGCGCGTCGGGCGTGGTCTGGCGCCAGTCACCCGGCAGGTTGGCCGGGTTCGCTTGCGGCGGCGGACCGTCGCGGCCCTCTTTGCGCGCCGACCGGGTGAAGGCGACGCTGAACGTGCGGATGTGGTCGATGAGGCCGCCGACGCTGGCGTCGGGGCACGGCGTCGGCTTGGCGAGGTCGTCGTCGGAGACACCGGCGATGACGCCGGCCAGGCGCGCCGCTGCGGGCTGCATATCAATCATGTGAGTACGTTCGCGCATCGTGACCGGTTGGCTCGACGAGCTCCAACTCGAGGCCGGTCCCCCGTGGTGGTCGATGGGGACGCGTGCGATCGGCGCTGGCCACGGCTTCCTCCCTGATGAGGACGAGGAGCGCGACCTAGCCCTCAAGGCTGAGCTGCTCGCCAACCGGCACGATGAAGTATTCGCCGCGTTCGACACCCCCGCTGTTGTCGCTGCATCGCGCGCCACCCTCGCGTTGGTCGAAGCCGTGAGTGACAAGCGCGCCGGCGACTCGACGCTGCACCCGCTCGACGCGGCCGGCCGCTTGGTGCAGGAAGACCTGTGTCTGCTGATACTTCGCGACGGCGACGCGTTCCTCGACGCCGCCTCGTTGTGCTTCCCGTCGTACTGGCGGCTGTCCGACAAGTTGGGCTGTCCGATCGACGCGGTGCACGGTCCGGTCCCGCGCTACGACAGCCAACTCGGCCGCCGCGTCAGCGGGTTCATCCAGCGCCTCAAGCCCGGGCGCCCGGTGTGGCGACGCAACTGGAGCATCCACGACGACCCGAGCTATTTCCTGCCCGGATCGACCGCGCATCCCGTCAAACACGGTGAGCTGTATCTGCGGAGCGAGCGGCAGACGCTGCGCCGCCTACCGGAGACCGACGCCGTGCTGTTCACCATCCGCACCCAGCAGGTTCCCCTGAGTGACGTCGAGCAACGACCGGACCTGGCCGGGCGCATGGCGGCGGTCATCGAGGCCTGGCCACCGGACGTCGTCGCCTACAAGGGAGGTCACGGAGCGCTGCGCGCGCTAGACCGGCTGCGGACATGAGGTACGAGGACGGGCTCACAACCGAGGTCGATGTGCTGATCAACGCGTCGGCCTCGCGCGTGTGGGAGCTCGTCACCGACATCGACCTCCCGGCCCGTTTCTCCACCGAGTTCCTCGGCGCCCGCTGGATCGACGACCGGCACGATGTCGGGGCCCGCTTCGTCGGCCGCAATCACCACGCGGCGATGGGCGAGTGGGAGACCACCTCATACGTCAACCGCTACGAACCCTTGCGAGCGTTCGGCTGGGCGGTGACCGATCCCGACGACCCGTCGGCAACGTGGTGGTTCGAGTTGGAGGAAGAGGCAGAGGGGGTTCGTCTCCGACAAGGGACGCGGATGGGCCCGGCGCCGTCCGGGTTGTCGATCGCGATCACCGCGATGCCGGAGAAGGAGGAGCGGATCATCGCTCGCCGTCTCGAGGAGTACGAGACCAACATGCGGGCCACGGTCGAAGGGATCAAGCGGCTCGCCGAGACTCAGCCGTGACACTTCGCATCGGCGTTGGCGCGATGCCCTTCACGTCCGAAGGCGTCGAGTTCGTCCGTCAGGCCGAACAGCTCGGAGTCGACTCGGTATGGGTGCCGGAGTTCTGGGCCGGCGACGCACTCACGCCGCTCGCCTACCTCGCGGCGACGACCACACGCGTGCGGCTCGGCACCGGCATCGTGCAGCTCGGCGCGCGCACGCCGGCGATGCTCGCCATGTCCGCCCTCTCGCTCCAAGCACTCTCCGGCGGGAGGTTCGTACTCGGGATCGGCACCAGCGGACCCCAGGTCATGGAGGGCTGGCACGGCGTCCGCTTCGACCGGCCGGTGCGTCGCACGCGCGAGACCATCGACATCATCCGGTCGATCAGCGCCGGCGACCGCCTCGAGTATCGGGGTCAGATCTACGAGCTTCCGCTCCCTGACGGTGAGGGACGCGGCATTCGCTCGCTCATGCCGCCGACGCACATCCCGATCTACGTCGCGTCGCTGGGGCCCGCCAACCTCCGCCTCACCGGCGAGCTGGCCGACGGCTGGATCGGCAACTCGTTTTTCCCGGAGACGGCGGACGTGTTCCTCGATCCCATCCGGCAGGGGGCCGAGGCGGCCGGCCGCACGTTGGGTGATGTCGACCTGACGGTGTCGGTCGGCGTCGAGTTCACCGACGACGTCGAGGCCGCCGGGCGCCGCCACGCCGAGGGTTACGCGTTCACGTTCGGCGCAATGGGTTCGGCGACGACGAACTTCTACAACAACGCCTTCGAGCGGCAGGGCTACGGCGACGATGTTCGTGAGGTGCAGCGCCTTTGGCTGGCCGGTGACAAGGCAGCCGCTCGGGCGCGCGTCCCGACCGCTATCGGACTCGGCACCAACCTCATCGGCCCCGATGCGGTGATCCGCGACCGGCTTCGCCTCTACCGCGACGTCGGCATCAACACGCTGCGCGCCAACCTCCACGGCGACGACCTCGACACCCAACTCGCCGATCTCGCCCGGCTTCTCGACCTCGTCGCCGAGATCAACGCCGAGTAGCGGCCTGCAACATCGCGTGCGCCGACCAATGCATCAGCTCGACCGCATCCTCGCGCGAGAGGCCGGCGACGTCGGTGAGCCAGGCCATCGCCTCGATCCCGGTGGCGCTCCGGATGGCCACCGCGAGGCGATGTATCTCGGTCTGCGGCAGTCGGTCCCGCAACGGCTCGAGCGCGTCCTCGAGCCAGCCGATGACCCGGCCTTGCCGTAGCGGGAGGTCGGCACCGTCGGCATCGGGTTCCAGAGAGAGGCGGAGCATCGTCCGCAACTGCGCCTCGGTCGCCAGCATCATTTCCGTGTAGGCGGTCACGACGAGGTCGAGCCGTTCCCCGACATCGTCCGGCGGATCGTCGGGCAACAGGGACGTCATGGCCGTCTGGGGATGCGCGGCGCCGAGCAGGGCGCGCTGATTCGGGAAGTAGCGATACGCCGTCGTTCGCGAGATCGCCGCCGCCTCGGCCGCCGCCTCGACCGTCGGCGTGTGACCTTGGGCGACGAGGTCGCGAGCGGCAGCGACGAGCGCATCGCGGGTTCGCTGCTTCTGGTTGGAGCGGCCGTTGAGCTCGTAGGGGATTGACATCGCCATCATGGTACCGTACGTTCGTTATGGGATTAGAGTCCCATAAGATGAGGAAGGCAAGCTCATGAAGACGTTGGTCCCGATTGTTCTCAATGCCGGGGAAGGCGACAAGCAGTCGTTCCGAGGCGGCGGCCTCCACCTCTGGAAGCTGCTAGCCGAGGACACCGACGATGCCTTCTTCCTGTTCGAAGACACGATGGTCAAGGACAAGACGACGCCCCTGCACCTCCATCCTGACGCCCACGAGTTGACCTACGTCATCGACGGCGAGATCGAGGTGGAACACGACGGGGCGCGGTGTCGCGTCCGCAGCGGCGGCATGTCGTTCGTGCCGAAGGGTGTGCCGCACGCGTTCATCGTTCTATCGACCGAAGCCCGGATGATCTCGCTCCACTCGCCGGGCGCCGTTAGCCAAGCGTTCTACCGCGGCGCCAGCGTGCCAGCCGTCGACGACAGTGCCGACGTCGTCGACTTCGCACTGCTCCAGGACGTCGCGGCTGCGAATCCCGGCGCCATCAAGATCCTCGGTCCGCCGCCGTTCGCGCCGGTCAACGCCGGGTAGGAAGGTGTACACATCCTTCGGTGATGGCGAAGCCGACCGTCAGAATCGTGGCGGTGGCCGCCGCGGTCTGTGTCGTCACGTCGGGATGCGGCACCGCCAAGCCACCGACGGCGGCATCGATCGCCGTGGTGCGAGCGTTCGTGACCGCGTTGCAACGACGCGACTTTGACGCGGCGATGTCATTACGTTGCTCGGCTCTTCGTCAACCCGCCGAGCAGCGGGCGCTGTTCCTCGATCAGCTGGACCGGCTGCAAGCGTCGGCCGGCCCCATCGAGGGCGTCGACGTCGCGCCGGCCAAGCACACGGGGCTGACGCCCGTCCAGAAGCTGCGCCGTCCGGTGGAGGTGCGGTACACGGTTCGCCGGAACGGGACCAAGAGCGCGCCGATGTTCACGATCGTGGGCGATGAGAAGGGCCATCGCCGGCTGTGCGGTCAGGCGACCGGCGACTGGAAACGGGCGTACGCGGCGGCCCGGGCCAAGCTGCGCGCCGTCGGGCCGTCGCCGACCGCCGCGCTCCCGGCGCTCTTGCCGCCCACGCCGGCCGGGTCGCAGCAAATCGACGACGGTCCGCCGCCCGCTGATCGCCCAGCATTCACCGGCCAGAAAGAAGCGTGGACGCGTGCGTGGCAGACCGGCTCGTATGGCGGTGAGCGGGTGACGGCGTGGCGTTACGACACCTCGGCCCACGCGCTGGCCGCGGCGCGAGAGCAACTCCGATCGGTCGCCGGCGCCGCCATCGAGGCGATCAGCGTTCCACCGTCAGGTGCGTCGGGCGTGCGGTTGGCGGCCTTCTCGGCGTTGGGCGTGCAGACGCCCGACGTCGGGCCCTATGTCGACTACGTGTACGCGGTGTACGGCCGCGTCGTGGTGCTCGTGGCTCCCGGGAACCTCCCGACCGGTGCGACCCACGACCGAGCGCGTGCGCTTCTCAGCCAGCTCCGTCTCCCCACGCGTTCCAGTACGTAATCTCCGAAACCGGCGGTCGTGTCGCCGGCTTGAAGTCGGTGCCGACGGTGTACGCGACCGGCAGAAGCGCGATCTGGGTGACGTTGTCGGGGATGCCCAGGATGGCGGCGGCCTCCGCTTCCTTGAAGAGATGCAGCGTCGTCCACACGGATCCGAGCCCGCGTGCGCGGAGCGCCAGCATGAAGCTCCACGCGGCCGGGATGATGGAGCCGTACGCCGACGCGGCGAGGGCGTTGGGTGCACCGTCGACGCGCTTGTCCACGCACGGGATCACGAACACTGGGACCTTGTGCAGGAACTCGCTCAGCGCGTAGGCACTCTCGTACACGCGCCGGGTCTGGTCGTCGGCCTGGTTCCGCCGCGCCTGCTCGAGGTACGCGCCGCCGACCTCTCGATAGAGATCGGCCAACGCGGCCCGCTTGGCCGCGTCGGTGATCACTAGCCAACGCCAGTCCTGCTGGTTGCTGGCGGTCGGCGCCTGCACCGCGATGCGCAGGCACTCGAGGATGACGTCGCGCTCCACCGGCCTCGTGAGGTCAAGGCGCCGCCGCACCGCGCGCGTCGTCGTCAAGAGCTCATCGATCATGGCCACGTCGAACATGGGGCTCACCTTTCGCTCATTGTGACCGCGCCCAGACGGCCCAGCACCGCGTCGTATGCCCGCGTGTTGTCGCGCGAGATAAAGCGATGGACGCGCGCTTCGAACAGCGCTCGCAGCACCGGGCTGTGCGCGTGATACGTCTCGACGAACGTGAGGCGGGTCGCCTCGCCGTCCTTGACCGGCTCGAGGGTGTGGGTTCCGGTCGCCGTCGACCACAGCGGCTTGCCGATCGCTTCGTATGTCGCGTACTCGTTCTTGCGGGCGTCGGTGACGACCTCCCACGACCGGGCCATGCCTCCCGACAACAGCCACCGAGGCACTCGGAACGTGCACGTGCGCACCAGTCCGGCGCCGTCCTCGTCGCCGTCCCGCAGAATCGTGATCGCCCCGCCGGGATGAGCGAACGTGCGGGGCACCACGACGCCGGGGAGCGTCTTCGGGTGGAAGAGTCGCCACACCCGGTGCGGCGGCGCGTCGACCGTGAACGACACCTCGTGACGTTGCATCAAATCCGCAACGTAGACGGCCCTGGCTCGCCAAACTCGCGTCCGGATCATGAGCACGCTCACCGCCGCTGACCTCGACCACTTCAACGCGCGGGGGTACGTCTATGTCCACGACGCGTTCAGCGCCGAGGAGGCGGCCGCCATGCGCGAGGTCGTGTGGCGCGCCCTCGCTCGCGGCGGACTCCGCGAGAGCGACCCGTCGACGTGGACGGCCGAGTTCGTGCCGCACCTCCAAGCGCTCAAACGAGCGCCCGAGTTCGCCGCCGTGGGCAGTGCCCGAACCGTGGGCGCGATCGACGACCTGCTGGGTACCGCCGCGTGGAAGGCGCCCGGGGATTGGGGCGCGTTCTTCCTGCTGTTCCCGACGAAGCGCGAGTGGTCGGTCCCGTACACCGGCTGGCATTGCGACCACGACTACGCGGCGCCGCTCGACCCCCTCAACGCGCTGAAGGTCCATGCCATGTTTGGTGACGTGGCGCCGAGAGCCGGCGGGATGACGATCGTCGCCGGGTCACATCGGGTGGTGGCGCGGTACTTCGCCGGCCATCCAGCGGTGCCTGGTTCACCGGGCGCGGCGCGCCGGAAGGCCGTCATGAAGAGCCATCCGTATCTCGTCGACCTCGGGACCGACGGCGGCCGCGAGGCCCGCATGGCCCGGTTCTTCGAGCGAGACGAGGACGTCGACGGTCTGCCGTTGCGCGTCGTGGAGCTGACCGCGATGGCGGGAGACGTGATCCTCATCCACCCGTTGGTGCTCCACACGCGGCCGACCAATGCCGGGACCTACCCGCGGCTGCTGCTGAACAAGGACCTCTACCCGTAGCATTTCCATGTGACGGCTGAGCTGTTGGCGCGTTCTCGAGCATTGGGCGCCGACGTGCGGGTGACGAATTACGGCGGGGGCAACACGTCGTGCAAGGCGGTGGAGGTGGACCCGGTCACCGCCGGCGAGCGCGAGGTGTTGTTCGTGAAGGGCTCGGGCGGCGACCTCGGCACGCTGACCGACGAAGGCCTCGCCGTGCTCGACCTCGGACGGTTGCGCATGCTCAAGGCGCGGTACCGCGGCGTCGACCACGAGGACGAGATGGTCGACCTGCTCGAGCACTGCCGGCTGCGCGGCGCGGCGCCGTCGATCGACACGGCGATGCACGGTCTGCTGCCGCCATGCCATGTGGACCACCTGCACCCCGACTCGGTCATTGCCCTTGCCGCCTCGGCCGACGGCGAGGCGTTGGTGAAGGAGTGCTACGGGGACGACGTGGCGTGGGTGCCGTGGCGGCGGCCGGGGTTCGAACTCGCGCTCGAGATCGAGCGGTTGCACGACGAGCGACCGCAGTTGCGCGGCGTTGTCCTCGGTGGCCACGGCCTCACCTGCTGGGCGGCGACGTCCGACGCGTGCGCGGCGACGTCATTGGAACTGATCGCCCGCGCATCGTCGTTCATCGCCGAACGGGGCCGGCCCGAGCCGTTTGGCGCGGTTGTCCCGGAGCTCGCCGCGGTCCCCGACGGCGAGCGCCGCCGCGCTGCGGCGGAGCTGGCCCCGGTGATTCGGGCCATCGCCGGCCGCGAACGTCGCATGGTTGGCGCCTTCACCGATGCGGATGTCGTGCTCGAGTTCTTGTCGCGCGAGGCGGCCGCTCGGCTCGTGCCGCTGGGAACGTCGTGCCCGGACCACTTCATCCGTACGCGCGTGCGGCCGCTGCTGTTGGACCTTCCCCCCACCGCTCCGGTGGCCGATCGCGTCGAGCGCCTGCGCGAGCTGCACGCCGCCTATCGCGACGAGTACACCGCGTACTACGAGCGGTACGCCAAGCCGGGCGACCCGCCGATGCGGAGCGCGGACCCGGCGATCGTCCTGGTCCCGGGCGTGGGGATGTTCAGCTTCGGCGCCGACGCCAACAGCGCGAGCGTCGCCGGTGAGTTCTACGTCAACGCGATCAACGTCATGCGCGGCGCCGAGGCGCTTTCGGCGTACGAGCCGGTGCCCGAGCCCGAGAAGTTCCGCATCGAGTACTGGGCGCTCGAGGAGGCCAAGCTCCGCCGCCAGCCGCCGCCCAAGCCGTTGACCGGCCGCGTTGCTCTCGTCACCGGCGGCGGCTCCGGCATCGGCCGGGCCATAGCCGAGCGCCTTGCGGCCGAAGGCGCCGCGGTCGTCATCGCCGACATCGACGCCGACGGCGCGGCGGCGGTTGCCGATTCGTTGAACGGCCAACGGGCCGCGGCCGCGGTGTCGATGGACGTGCGCGACGCGACGTCCGTGAGCCGGGCGATGGACGACGCGGTGCTTGCGTTCGGCGGCGTCGACGTCGTGATCAACAACGCCGGACTCTCGATCTCGGCCCCGCTGCTCGACACGACGCTCGAGGATTGGAACCGCCAGTACGACGTGATGGCGCGCGGGTCGTTCCTGGTGAGCCAAGCGGCGGCCCGGGCGATGCTCGCGACGGGCGCCGGCGGTGACATCGTGTACGTGGTCTCGAAGAACGCGATCGTCGCCGGCCCCGACAACGTGGCGTACAGCTCGGCCAAGGCGAGTCAGGCCCATCAGGTCCGGCTGCTGGCCGCCGAACTCGGGCCGCACGGCATACGCGTCAACGGTGTGAATCCCGACGGCGTCGTGCGCGGGTCGGGCATCTTCGCGAGCGGTTGGGGTGCCGAGCGGGCCAAGGTGTACGGCGTGCCCGAGGAGGAACTCGGCGCGTTCTACGCGTCTCGCACATTGTTCGGCACCGAGATCGTGCCCGAGCATGTCGCCTCGGCGGTCTTCGCGTTGGTGAGCGGTGACCTCGCGGTCACCACCGGCACCCTTATTCCAGTCGACGGTGGTGTCCCGTCGGCCTTCCTTCGATAGGAGGTGTGCTCGTGATCGATGAGGCGCAAGTCGCCGAACACAACAGCGCTGCCGAGCCGCAGCTGGCCGGCGACGTGGCCCACGCCGTCGAGGTGGTCGGCCGGTGGGGGATCGACGCCGACTCAGTGATCGCGGCGGTCTCTGCTTTTTCGGTGGCGGCGCCGTCGTGGGCGGTCGGCACCGGCGGTACGCGCTTTGGCCGCTTCCCGATCGCGGGCGAGCCCCGCACCACCTACGAGAAGGTGGACGACGTCGCCGCGCTCAACGCGCTCACCGGTGCCAACCGGTCGATCAGCCTGCACGTGCCCTGGGACGACCCCGACGACCCGGCGGCCCTCCGCGGCTACGCCGAAGCGCGGGGGATCGCGTTCGACGCCATGAACTCGAACACGTTCCAGGACAATCCGTCGACCACGGCCAACGGCGCCGTCTCGTACAAGTTCGGCAGCCTGGCCAACGTCGACGACGGCGCGCGTAAGGCGGCGGTCGAGCACAACTTGGCGGTGATCGATCTCGGCGTGAAGCTCGGGTCTCGGGCCATCACGGTGTGGCTGGCTGACGGGATGAACCATCCGGGGCAAGCCAGCTTCCGCGGCCAGTTCGAGCGCGTGCTCGACGGACTCCGCCAGATCCACGATCACCTGCCGCCCGACTGGCTCATGTTCACCGAACACAAGCCGTACGAGCCGGCGTTCTACTCGTCGGTCAACAACGACTGGGGTTCGTCGCTGCTGCTCGCCCAAGGGACCGGCGACCGGTGTCGGTGTCTCGTCGACCTCGGCCACCACCTCCCGAACACCAACATCGAGCAAGTCGTGAGCCGGCTCGCGATGGCGGGGCGACTCGGGGGCTTCCACTTCAACGACTCCAAGTACGGCGACGACGATCTGACCGTCGGCTCGATCACGCCGTATCAGCTGTTCCTGATATTCCTCGAGCTGCTCGAGGCGGGTGGGGGCGCCATGCCGCGGCTCGCGTACATGATCGACGAGAGCCACAACCTCAAGGACCCGCTCGAAGACCTCATTCAGGCGACGGACACCATCCAACACACGCTGGCCCTCGCGCTCTGCGTATCGCGGGACGACCTGATCGACGCGCAACACGACAACGACCCGGCGCGTGCGGCCGAGGTCCTGCATCGCGCCTTCCGTACCGACGTGCGGCCACTGGTGGCTGAAGCGCGGCGGCGCAACGGCGCGGCGATCGATCCGCTCGGCACCTACCGCGCCGTGGGTTATCGCGCCGCCACTGCGGCCGAACGGGGCGCCAGCGGCGCCGCCTCCGGCTTGTAGCCGCGTGCGTCGCGTCGCGGCGGTCGATCTCGGCGCGACGTCGGCGCGGGTCGGAGTCGTCGATCTCGACGCTGAGCCGTTGCGCGTTGAGATCGTGCACCGGTATCAACATCAGCCCGTCGTGTGGTCGGACGGCACGCTGCGGTGGGATTGGGCGCGGTTGGTCAAGGAGGTCGAGCGGGGGCTCGGGTTCGCGGCCGCGGCCGGCCCGCTCGCCTCGATCGGCGTCGACACATGGGGCGTCGACTACGGCCTGCTCGATCAGCGCGGTGCGTTGGTGGCGCCGCCGTACTCGTACCGCGACTCGCGCACGGCCGGGTGGGAGGCGGTGGCCGACCGGCTGGGCCACGAGCGGCTGTACCGCACCACCGGCATCCAGCTGATGGCGGTCAACACGGTGTTCCAGCTCGAGGCCCACCCGCGCAACGAGCTCGATGCCGCATCGCAGCTATTGATGCTGCCCGAGCTGCTCGTGCACCACCTGACCGGCGTCGTCACCGGCGAGGTCACCAGCGCGGGAACGTCGGCGCTGGTGGACATCGCCACGGCGACGTGGTCCGCCGACCTCCTCGCCGGCGTCGGCGCCGATCCGGCCCTGTTCCCGCCGATCGCACCCGCCGGGACCGCGGTCGGGAACTGGCGGGGCGTGCCCGTGCATCTCGTCGGTGGCCACGACACCGCCTCGGCGGTGGCGGCCCGGCCGCCCGGTGCGCCGGTCGCGAGCGCGTTCGTGTCGGCGGGAACGTGGCTGCTCGTCGGCGCCGAGCGGCCGGTGGCGGACACCTCGGAGGCGGCGCGGCTGGCCAACTTCTCCAACGAGCCGGGCGTGCGCGGTGGCGTCCGGTTCCTCAAGAACGTCACCGGCCTCTGGCTGCTCGAGCGTTGTCGCGCGCAGTGGGGCGACGTGCCGACCGCGGCGGCGAGGCGCGGTCCCGTCATCGACCCCAACGAGGCCCGCTTCGCCAACCCGCCCGACATGGAGGCCGAGATCCGTGCCGCCGCCCCCCTGGACGCGGCGGCGGGACGCGACGTCGTCGTCCGCTGCATCTTCGACTCGCTCGCCGCGGCGGTCGCTCGGGTCGTTGACGAGCTGTCGACGTTCATCGGTAGCCGGGTCGAACGGGTCGATGTGCTGGGCGGCGGGGCCCGCATCGAGCTACTCCTCCGGCTGATCGAGGAGGCTTGTGGCGTGCCCGTCGCTGTGGGACCCGCGGAAGCCACCGCACTCGGCAACGCCATCGTCCAGCGCGACGCGCTCGCGTGACGCGCGTCCGTCGCCCTTACGTCTTCGGGACGACGCACGCCTTTCCGCCGCACACGTCAATGAGGTCCCCCGTCAGCAAGAAGCGCACGACCTGGTCGGTCGCCGGTCCGTACTTGCGCGGCACGCCGTGCGGGTCGCTGCCCGCGCTCGACGGCACGTTGCCGTTGGGCGGCGTCACGAGTCCCGTGCCGTCGGCGAACCAGTAGACGAGGACGGCGCCCACGCCGGGCTTGTTGCCGGTGACGGTGCGGAAGCCGAATGCTGGATCCACGGCCCAGTGCCGGTTGCCGGCCACCGCGGGCATCTTCATGGCCGCGCCGATGGTGCGGCCTTCGACTTCGGCGGCCACGTTGGCGACCTGGTGGTCCGCGAAGGCAACTTGGAGCATGACGTCATGCGACGGCGTGTTCGGCAGCGGGTTGGTCGTCATGTGCTGCGCGTAACCCGAAGTCTCGCCGCGGTCCCACAGCATCTGGATGAGCGCATAGCCGAGCTGCTCGTCGACCGGATCCGGGTACGTGGCTTCGTACACGACGGCGTACTGGCCCTCCCAGTCGACGCTGCGATTCAGCAACGTCGCGTACGCCATGCCCGGCACCCCGAGCACCGACCGTTTGAAGTCGGGCCCGAGGGCGGTGAGGGCGCCGCCCATGATGGCGCCCTGGCTGTTCCCGTCGTAGAACAACTCGTTCGTCCGGATCAGCGGCTGGCCCTTGGCATTGCGGAACGCGGCGTTGGTCGCCAGGCCCTGCGGGTGCGCCAGCGCCCGCCCGAGGAACAGGAAGTTGAGGAACCCTTGCTGCATCCGGTCGATCATCCCGCCGAAGAAACTGAAATCGGTGAGGCTCACGGCGACGTTGGGCAGGTCGGAGAACGACAGGCCCCACCAGTCGACCGCGCAGGGCGAGAACCCACGCTCGCGCAATCGCTCGGTGCTGCTGCCGTTCGCCTCCGTGCGTGAGCCGAGGAGGCCGTGCCCGTACAGGAACGGATGCGACGCCGTCTTGTCCGAGCCGCGCGCGATGTTGCACACGAAGGGCACGTCGACGGTCGGCTGGACTGGGTTGATCTGGGGAAGGCCGCTGTTCGCGGTGTAGTGGAACTTCGACGGCACCGCGAGCGAGTTCGTCAGTACGTCGTCGACGTCGACGGGCGACGCGCTGGTCACCGGATCGAGGCCGTCGCGTACTTCGGCGGGAAGCTGGTTGAACGCGTCGTTGATCTGGGCGCCGAGGTCGCCGATCGGCGGTGGCAGCTTGGTGGTGAGCTCGACTTGCGGCGTCATGTAGTTGGGGACGGTGACCGTTCCCTCGATGCGCCGCATCGTGGGACCGCTCGCCATGTCCTCGACGCGCGTGACCGCGAACTCGGGCGCCCGGCCGGTGATCTTTCCGTCGGCCAGGTTGCGGTCGCCCAAGGCGGCGAACGACTGGTCGCGGATGTGCAGGACGCGTTCGCTGAGGCTCTTGCGGCTGATGACAGTGAAGTCCCACGCCAGGTACAGGTCGCGACGGGCGACGCCGGCCTTGCTCAGATCGCGGAAGATCCGATCCATCTGCGGCCGGCGCGCGTCGAACTCGCGCCCGGCGCCGGCCGGCCGGCGCGTGCCGGCTTTGTAGGCGGCGAAGGCGCGACCGGCGGGAATGATCGTGCCGTCGGTGCGCCGCATCTTGCGCAGGGCGACGACATAACGATGACCTTCGGTGAATTGCACCGCCGGATGAAGGATCAGCAGGCGCTCGGCGTCGCTCGTACCCGCGTGCGTGTCGAGTTCCGACCAGAACGGATGGCGGTGGCCCGTGGTCGCATCGAGGACCACGATCGGCGCGTCGGGCTCGGCGTACAGCCCGATATCCGTGATCTGGTCCCGCGCTGTGCCCCAGGTCGCATGCAGGTTGAGTTGGGGCACGTAGGTGAGCACCGGGCTGCTCGGTGAGAACCCGTCGTTGCGATTCCACTCAGCCGGGTCGATGGGCTTGCCGGCGCGGTTGCGCGGCATGGCCAGCTTGCTAATGCGCACGCGGCGGCCGGTGACGGTCCCGCGGTCGCGCTTGGTGAAGAAGTCGTTGGGGAACGGCAGGAGACAGGCCTTGGCGTCGAGCGGATCGCAACCGGCGTGGACGGCGGCGCCGGTGCCCGGGCTGTCGAGATCGACATCGACGGCGGGTGCCGCGCTGGCAACCACGGGCAACGACAGGAGCCCGAGCGCGAAGAAGGCAGCAAGTAGCCGTTTCCCCATTCGTAAGATTGTGACATGAGCGTGGTCGCCTCGGTCGATGTGAACCCCGACGCCACGGTCGAGCGGCTTCACCTCGACGAGGGCTCGTGGGTCGACATCAGCCGCGGCTGGCTTGTCGGCGCCGATGTCCTCTTCGCCCATTTGTGCGACAGCATCTCGTGGCAAACCAGCCGATTGTTCCGATATGACCACTGGGTCGAGGAGAACCGCCTCGGCGCGTTGTGGCGTCGGGGATTGCCGCTGCCCCATCCGGCGCTGGCCGCCGTACACAAGAAGCTCCAGGACGCGTACGGCGTGCAGTTCAACAGCTTCGGGTTGATGCAGTATCGGAACGGCCGCGACGGTCAGGCCTTCCATCGCGACACCGACATGCGCTGGCTCGACGACACGGTCATCGCGATCCTGACGCTCGGCGCCACGCGGCCCTGGCTCCTGCGGCCACGTACCAGCCGGTATGACCACAGCGAGGCGCGCGGCGCGACCCATGACCTGCGGCCCGGGTCGGGTGACCTGATCGTGATGGGCGGCCGCTGTCAGGCCGACTGGGAGCACTCGGTCGCGTACCTGGGCGGTCAGCCCGTCGGCGTTCGGGTCTCGTTGCAGTGGCGCTACGCGTGGCGGCGGGGGCGGCCGTTCATTGGCTCGTCGTACAGTGCGCCGCTTAACTACAACCGATGACCCGTTGTGCGGAGTGCGGGTTCGACGCCGACGCCTGGCGCCCGGCCGACGCACGCTCCCTCCTGAACGCCCTCGATACCTGGTGGCTCGGCGCGACCGAGGGCGTTTCTGCCGTCTCTCTGCGCGAGCTGGATGGCGTCGCGCGCCAGTTTCGTGACGTAACCGCCTCGGCACCGAGCCTGTCGGACGACGAGCTCATCGGCGCCGCCCACGCCGTGTCGCATCAGCAGTTCAGTGTCAGCCGCGCGCTGCTGGCGATGGGCTCGGCCTCGCCGCGGCGCGGCCGCGTCGAGCAGATCAATGCGTCGGGCGGCGGCGTGCCGAAACTGCCGGTTGCCAGCGGCCGTGTCGGCTTCGGTGGGCTCGAGGGCGACACCCAGGCCGACCGCAAGCACCACGGCCGACCCTTCCAGGCGCTGTGCCTGTGGTCCTCCGAGGTGATCGCCGAATTGGCGGCCGCCGGCCATCCAATCGGGCGCGGTTGCGCGGGCGAGAACCTCACGGTCTCGGGGCTCGACTGGACTGCGATGCGTCCCGGCACGCTGCTTCGCATCGGGACCGTGCTGGCCGAGGTGTCGTTCCCGGCCACCCCGTGCGCCAAGCAGACCCGCTGGTTCACCGATGGCGACTTCCGCCGGATCGACCACGACCGGAATCCTCAGTGGACCCGGTGGTACGCGTGGGTGCGCCAGGCGGGCGCTGTTATGCCCGGGGATGCCGTGATGGCAGACTCGCCGGATGCCCACGCGTAAGGCAGCGCCCAAAAAGGCCGCCGCCAAGTCGGTGGCCGCCAAGAAAGCGGTTGCCAAGAAAGCCACAGCCAAGAAAGCCACGCCTAGGAAGGCGGCGGCCAAGGCCGCCGCAGTCGAGAAGGCCCCGGCAAAAAAGGCCTCCGCGAAGAAAGCCCCGGTAAAGAAAGCCCCGGTAAAGAAAGCCCCGGCAAAGAAGGCCGCGGTCAAGCGGGCCCCCGCCAAGAAAGCGCCGGGCCGGGCCGCGACACCGCGGGCGGCCGTCGCTCCGACCCCGACTGCCCCGCCGCCGCCCCCGCCGCCGCCTGCGCCAATCGATGTAGGCGAGCCGACTCCCGGCGAGGTCACGGTCGCGTTCGAAGGCCCGGGCCCGCAGCGCCGGCTCACGGTCGCCTTCCGAATCATCCTGGCGATCCCGCACCTGCTGTACCTGTTTGTTCTGTCGATCGCCGCCGCCTTTGCGGTCATCGGCGCCTGGTTCGCCGCACTGTTCCTCGGGCGCGTGCCCGAGGGCCTGGCGATATTCCTCGGACGGGTCGTCCAATACAACGCGCGGTTCATTGCCTACACGCAGCTGCTCATGACCGACCGCTATCCACCGTTCTCACTCGATGCCGAGGACTACGTGGTGTCGGTGTCGACCTCGCCGACCAAGCTCAACCGCGCCGCGGTTTTCTTCCGCCTAATCATCGCGATCCCCGCGAACATCGTCACGAGCATCGTGATGGGCGGCCTGCAAGTGATGGGCGTCTTCGTGTGGCTCATCGTGTTGGTCACCGGCAAGTTGCCAACGCCGTTGTTTGAAGCTGAGGCCGCCGCCCTTCGCTACGCGACCAGGTTTTACGCCTACGTGTCGTTGCTGACACCGGACTACCCGCGCGGTTTGTTCGGCGACGAGGCCGGTGGTGGGGCGGCCGAGCCGTCCGAGCCGCCGCCTGCGGGGCGCCCGCGCATCACCCGCCTGGTGCTGTCGCAGGCGGCGCGCCGCCTCGTCATCTTGTTCATCGTGCTCGGCGTCCTAACCGGCGTGGGCAGCGGCGTCGCCGGTGCGATACAGGGCGGGCGGGCGACCGCGTTGCAGCACGACCTCGACGAGTCTCACGATCGGCTCGAGGGCCAGGTCAAGCAGTACTCGACCGATGCCCAGGGTTGCGCCGTGTCGGGCGGGCTCGACTGCGTGCACGCGGCGAACAACCGGCTGGCCGACGCGTTCGAGGCGTTCGGCCGGCGCATCGAGTCGCTTAAGTTCCCGACCACGTCGATCGACGCGGCCGAGCAGCTGCTCAGCGACAACCAGGCGCTCGTAGCCACACTGCGGAAACTGGCAACGGTCAACTCACTCACGGAGTACCAGCAAGGCGCGGCGACGTTCCAGCGACAGGCCAACGCCTTCGATGCCGACTACCAGACGCTGTACAACGAGATCGTTCTGTAGTCGTTATCGCAACAGCGCGATGGCGACCATCGCTTGCACGTTGAACCAGGCGTGCGCGCTCGTCGACGTCCCGAGTCGGGACGTCATGTGCCGTATCAGCCCGAGGACGAGGCCGGCACCGGCGATCGCCAACCCGTAGAGCAGCGTCACCGGTCCGTCCCACGCGATCACATGGGCGGCGCCGAACACCAGCGCGGCAATGCTGATGCCGCGTGTTGGCCCGAGCACCTCCACAAGTCGCGACTGAAGTAGCCCCCGGAAGAAGAGTTCCTCGATCAGCGGGGCACCGACACAGACGATCAGGATCAGGACCGCCCAGCCGCCCGCCCCGCTCGCCACCTTGTCGAACACGGTGCGGTCAGGGGCGCGGACGTGGCGATACGACTGGATGAACGGGGCGAACGGCACGACGATCGTGGTGGACGCAATCCGTCCGGCAATGGACCCGGCCAGGCCGAGGCCGATGTCGATGCGGCGGAAGCGCCACCCGAAGTCATGGACCAACGAGCCAGTTCCGTGACGCCGGCTGGCGTACACGCAGGCTCCGACCAGCCCGGTCCAGAGGCCGAGCTGTGACAGCATCAGCTCGAGGGTGCGCCCGCCCGGACGATCGGCGGCCCGCAGGATCAGCACGATGACGAACGACAGGGCGATGCCACCGATGGCCCCGGCGACGGCGATTCCGAGCCCGCGGACGGCCTCGGGTTCGGGCTCGCCGTCGTCCTCTTCAGGCACGTCGTCCCAGCGGACCGTGCCGTCGGAGGCGTAGCCCGTCCACGCCTGGCCGTCCCACCAACGGTGGGTCAGCCGGCCGTAGGGGTCGTCGTACCACCCTGCTTCGCGCACCGCCTCGGTCATCGCGACAGGGTACGGAGCATTCGCGGTCATGCCGGATTCATCGGCATTTCACAGCCAGTCATTGACCCCTATGCCGCTTGCCGCTGCAATATCCACATACCACCGGCTGATTCCTCGCGGCAGGAATCGGGTGGCGCTCCATGGGGACCCACTCGGTGCGTGGGCACCCACCCTCCCTATCCGGCATACGAGACACAGAAAGGAGGTGAGAAGGTGACGAGCACAACTATCTCAAGCGGATCCGTCCGCCGGTGGCTGACCTACAGCCTGCTAGTCGGCGCGTTGCTGCTGGTCTGGCTGATGTCTATGGCCCGACCGGCGTCGGCGGCGCCGGGCCAGGTGATCAGCGACGAGCACGCCCACGTGACAAACGCGGGCACCGCAGTCGCGACAAGTGGGCAGAACAACACCGTCGGCAATTCGTCGAAGAACTTGGCTAGCAACGACCAGCGGGCTGGTGGTCGAGGGGTTTCGTATAACAGCGCAACCACTCGAAACACATCAACCGGCACGTCGAACACGACTACGGGCTCGGCTAACGCCGTGGGCAATTCGTCCACGACCACGGTCGACCAGTGGGTCAACGCCAACGGCTTCGACGGCCTCGCGCTCATCCGCCAGAACTTCGACGCGACCAACATCGGTCGCGGCGAAGCGATCAGCGGCATGAACACGGCAACGGGCAATGGATCGGTCAACGTGGCGCGTTCCAGTCAAGGAGCGTTCACGTCCGGTTCGACCGCGGTCAACAACGCGAGTTCGACGAGTGGTTCTGATGGCCTCGCCGCGATTGTGACGGGCGACGCCACAGCCACCGGCAACATGGCAACCACGAACGGCACACAGATTGCGAACGCGACCCCTGGCGCAGCCAGCGGTATCGCGCTCATCGATCAAACGGCCGACGTGGCGGCCCGGGGAAGCGCCGCGGCTGTCACAGGTGGCAACACCGCCTCTGGCAACGCGTCGTTCAACCTGGCCAGTGCCGTGCAGGGCGCAGTATCCGCACGAGGGCCGCCGGTTCCGGTGGCCACCAATCAAAGTGCAAGCACCAACTCATCCAACGGCACGTCGAACATCACAACTGGTGCAGCGACGGCGACCGGTAGCAACACCTATACGAGCATCACTCAAGAAGACGAAGCGAGCAGCAAGCTGCCGAACGTGGTCGATTCATCCGCAACCGTGAGCAACCGAGGGGCCGCCAACGCGACCTCTGGCGTTAACCGCGCCGTGGGCAACATCTCGAGCAACACCTCGACCAACAGTCAGGGTGCCTCGGGCGGTGGCCCGGCGGTCAACACGGCTTCGGTGGACAACCACAGCAACGGCAGTGCATGGATCACGACGGGGTCTTCGGACGCGACGGGCAACATCGCGGACACGACTGACGCCGACGTGAGCAACCGCGGGACCGCAACTGCAACCTCCGGCCGCAATCGGGCCGCAGGGAACGCCTCGGGCAACACTGCCGACAACCGGCAGTCCGCTTCGGGCGGCAGGGTCGCCAACAACACGGCGACGGTCCTCAATCACAGCGACGGCACCGCCGCCATCACGACGGGCTCCTCCAAGGCTGTTGGTAATGACGCCATCAGCGACGGGGGCGGCACGATCGTGAATCGCGGCTTCGCCACCGCTGTTTCCGGCGCGAATGATGCGCTCGGCAACTCGTCAGGTAACACCGCGTTCAACGGCCAGTTTGCGCTGGGCGGGGTCGCGGTGAACCAGGCGAACGCCGACAACCACAGCACCGGCACCGCGCGGGTTTCTACCGGCGCAGCCGATGCCGCGGGCAACCGGGCGACCACCACCGTCAGTCAGGAAGACGAGGGCAGCGATGACCCCGTCACTGACATCAGTCAAGACATCGTGGTGATCAACCGGGGTAGTGCGGTCGCCGTAAGCGGCGCCAACCGGGCCACCGGCAACGCCTCCGTGAATGATGCGGAGACGTCGCAGCGGGCCTTCGGCGTACGCGTCGCGGCGAACACTGGGAACACGGTCAGCCATTCCGATGGCATCGCGAGCATCCATACAGGGAGCGCGACAGCTATCGGGAACTCGGCCAAGACGACCGTCGACCAGACCGCCCTCACGTCGGAACCCTTCGCGTTGGTCGGTCAGACCATCACGGTCCGTAATGTCGGCGACGCAACCGCGGCTAGCGGTCGCAACGTCGGCACCGGCAACGGCTCGGTCAATTTCGGTCTCAACCGCCAATTGGCGGGCGCCGTGGCCGCCGTTCACAGCAATAGCGCACCGGCAGAGAACAACAGCACCGGTGCGGTCGACATCGACACGGGAAGCGCCTACGCGCTGGGCAACTGGACAGCGAACAACGCATCTCAGGACACGAAGTCGACTGGGGCGGCGGCCTAGCCGTTCGCCAGTTTGGCGCCGGAGGGGGTGGCCACTCGGCCACCCCCTCCGTTCGCGTTCGGAACCCGCCGGTGCGGGGTAGGACGGCGCTGGCTAGCCTCTTGGCGGCCGAAGTTGGAGGTAGCGGTGCTGAACCTCGAAGAGCGCACGGAATATCGCCGGCAGGAGGATCTGGGCACGGATCTGGCTAGCGCGGCATCCTCACCGGTGGCGCTGGGCGCCCTGGTCATCGTCATCCTGGTCGGGCTGCTGGTGCTCCTCGGCACGTTCGTGGTCGGCGGCGACTCGAAACCGAGCAAGCAGACCCCTGTCCGCACCGAGCGCCAGAGCCCGGCCGCCGACACCGGATCGGCCGACGGATCCACGCTCGGCAGCGCCGGCACCGACAGCGACCTGGGCTTCATCTCGGGCGACGCGGCAACGGGTGGGGGTGACTCCGCCGCCGCGACGTCGAGCGATGGCTCGACGACGGCAGGCGTCGCCGGTACGCCTGGCAGTGCCGGCTCGGCCGGTCGCAGCGGGTCGCCGGGTGTCGCCGGCGCCTCCTCAAGCCCGTCGAGCGGTGGCTCGAACGGCCAAGCGATCACGGGCGACGGCAGCACGTCGCAGCGCAACGCCGGCGCGCAGAACTCGCAAACCGGAGGCCAGACCAACACCGGCGGCCAGGTCAACACCGGCAACGCCAACAGCACCGGCGGCGGGTCGAGCCAGTCGAGCGGCGGGAGCGGCAACACGGCGACCTCGCCGGGATCCAGTGCGCAAGGGAATGACCCCGGCAACTCGAGCAATAGCTCGAAGAGCTGTATCCACAACGGTCAGCCCTGCTAGGTACGAATTCGGCTCCGCCAGCGCGTATGGTGTCGCCCATGCGCCGGCACTCTCGAGGACCCGCGGCCGCTGTCGCGGGCGGTCTGGCGGCCGCGGCGATGGGTCTGATCGTGTTCGGATGGGCGCCCCAATCCAGCGCGCAAGTCCCCGACTACGACGCCACCGTCACGTTGCAGAACACCGCGTACAACCCGGCGGCGACCACGCTCAGCAAGCCCGGCATCGTCCGCTGGATCCACCGCGACGGCGAGACGCCGCACACCGTGACGCTCGACCACAAGGACGGCCAATCGGATTTCGACTCGCACCCCAACTGCTCGTCAGGGAGCGTCGAGGACTGCTGGCAGCAATCTGACTCGAACAGCGACGGCGTGTACATCCGGTTCAACTCACCGGGCGTCTACACGTACCACTGCAAGATTCACCCCGACGTGATGAAGGGCTCCGTCACCGTGCAAGGGACGGCCGCGACGGGTGCCACCACCACGACCAAGGTCGGCGCCACTACGACGACCAAGGCCACTAACACGACGGTGGGCACGCTCACGACGACGAGCACCACGGCCGAGGAGACCACGACCAGCTCGACCAGCGCGGCGGCGACAACGTCGTCGTCGATCGACTTCACGACGCAGACGACCATCGGTGGCAGCGCGGCCGGCACGACGTCGGATGACGACGACAAGCCGAGCGGCGTGCTCGAGGCGGTCGGCGTGCTGCTGCTCGCCGCGGTGGTCGCCGCACTGATTCCCGCCTGGCGGCGGCTGACTTAACCCGTCTCGGGGCTAGCTACGAGCGGTAACCGCCGGCACCAGCAGCACGGTGCACGGCGCGTGGTGCGAGACCGAGTTCGACACGCTCCCGAGGATGCGGCGGGCGCCATGGGTGCCGCCGTTGCCCATCACGATGAGATCGGCCTCTTTCCAGCGGGCCAGGTCGAGGATGACATCCGACGCCGGTCCGACTCGGGCATAGGCCTCGGCCTCGATCCCGTCGCCGGCCAAGGCCAGGATGTCGTGGTGTAGGTCGCGCTCGACGTCCTCCTGGCGCTCGGCCTCGTCGTGGGTGCCGATGCGATAGGCCCGCACGACGTAGAGCGCGGCGTTCGACACCTTGGTCAACATCGCGGCGTGGGCCACGGCGCGCGCCGCGGTCGGTGAGCCATCGGTGCCGACGACAATCGCGCTGAACATCGTCGCGAGAGTACCGATGGGCGGTGGCGCTAGCGTCGGTGCGAATGGCTGTGATTGGGCGGCGCCGCCGGCCGCGCTGGCTCTGGCTGCTGATCATGGTGACGGCGATCGTGTTGTTGGTCGATCTCGTGGTGTCGACGCGCTCGGACGAACCGAGCCGACGGGTCGCCTCCCTGGGCTATCTCGACCAGGTGCGCGCCCAGATCGAGCAGTCGAACCGCCAGGGCGCGGACGTCACCGACGTCCGCAACAAGGCGGGTTCGCTCGGGCGGGCCGGGATCACCCGCCGCCTCGATCGCGTCGCCCGCGACACCGCTCGCACCTACGCCGCGGCGCGCGCCACCGACGCCCCCGGTGACATGGTCGACGCCCGCAACCTGCTCCTCTCCACGCTGTGGTTGCGGTCGCGGGGAACGGCCGACATGAAGGACGCGCTCGACGCGGCATTGGGCAAGACCGCGCCCGAGGCGGCGATCAAGAAGATGGCCGAGGTGGGCGCGAACCTCACCGCGGCCGATCGCACCTATCAGGGGTTCATCGCCGCGGTGAACGAGCGGGCCAAGGTCGGCCGCGAGGCGGTGCTCCCGCCGTCGAAGTGGATCGACGAGCCGGTTACCTGGCAGGCCGCCGAACTCGAGGCGTTCGTCCGCGCCCTGCGATCGAGCGCGGAGCTGGTGCCGATCCACGACACGACGGTCGTCCTGGTGACGACCGAGCCGGCGTCCGTGCGCAAGGAGGGCGACCTCATGGTGTTGCCGCTGAGCCGGATCAAGATCCAGGCCATCGTGGCCAACGTGGGCAACGAACCGTTGAAGGACCTCAAGGTCGAAGTGACGTTGGTGCCCGGTGGTGACCGCACAACGGCGCGTGATTTCGTCAGCCTGGCGCCGGGGCAGCGGGCCACGGTGACGCTCGGCGGCCTCGTGCCGCTCGTCGATCAACCGGCGACGTTGACGGTGCGCATCGACGCGCCGGGCGACGACCCGACTCCCGCCGACAACCAGAAGGTCCTCCAGATCGTCGCCAAGCAGTAGCGCCCGCTCGCTCCTGGGGGCGCGTCAGCTGGCTTCGTCGTCGGTGCCGTCGTCGGGCGGATGGATCGCGTGCCAGGCGGCTTCGGCCCGGCGCGTGACCTCACGGAGCGGCAGCCCGGTGCGCGCCGCGACGCGGCGGGCGTCGTCGTGTTCGGCCTTGGCCCGCCCGGGGCTCACCTTGACGCGGACGGGCTGACCGGCCACGTCGACCTCGCCGATGCTGCGCGTCGCCGGCCACCGCTCGAGCGGCCAGCCCCGCACACCCAACGTCCCGGTCTCCGCGGTCATCACCGTGGCAACCGCGTCCTGGAGGGCGACGTCGGTGAGCGCGCTGATCGTGTAGGCGGGCCGGCCTTTCTTCATGACGATCGGCGTGAGCCATGCGTCGAGCGCGCCGGCGTCGAGCAGGGCCTCGACCGCGTGGGCCATGGTCTCACCGGTGGCGTCGTCGAGGTTGGCCTCGAGCAACACGAGCGGCTGGCCCCGATCGCGCTGGAGGGTTGCCTCCCCGACGACGACCTGCGTGACGTTCGGGAGCCCGTCCAGCTCGGCGGTACCGGCGCCGAACCCGCTCGCGGCGATGGTCATCGGCGGCAGCGGCCCGTAGCCCGAACCCAACGCGGCGAGCAGGGCGGCACCCGTCGGTGTCGTCAGCTCGACAGCAATGTCGCGTCCGTAGGTCGGCGCGCCACGCAGTAGCTCGACGACGGCCGGCGCCGGGTTGGGGAGGATGCCGTGGGCGGTGCGAACCACGCCCATCCCGGTGGCGACCGCGCTGGCCCGCACTTCGTCGACGCCCAAGACTTCGAGGGCGGCGCAGGTGCCGACGATGTCGACGATGGCGTCGAGCCCACCGACCTCGTGGAAGTGCACTTGCGCGGGCGGCCGGTGATGCATCCGGCCTTCGACGTCGGCCAGCGCGGTGAACGCGGCCAGGGCGCGCTCGCGCACGCGGTCAGGGAGGCGGCCCTCCTCGATCAGCCCGGCGATGTGGGCGAAGGTGCGGACGACGCCGTCGTCCTCGACCCGCACGTTGACGTGGGTGGCGGCCAGCCCGGCGCGCAATACCGGTTCGACCTCGAGGGCCCAGTTGTGCACCGGCAGCCGCTCGATCATGGCGTGGACCTCGACGAGGTCGGCGCCGGCGTCGATGAGGCTGCCGAGCGCCATGTCGCCCGCGATGCCGGCAAAGCAGTGGAACCAGGCGACGGTCGTCATGCGTCGTGCCCGAGGCGCGCCATCAGCGGAGTAGTCGCGCGACGGCGAAGGCGGCGCCGAAGCCGTTGTCGATGCCGACGACCGTGATGCCCGCCGCGCAGGACGACAGCATGGCGAGCAGCGCGGTGACCCCTTCGAGGGCAGCCCCGTAGCCGACGCTGGTCGGCACCGCGATCACCGGTGCGCTGGCGATGCCGCCGACCATCGTCGGCAGCGCGCCCTCCATCCCGGCGACGACGACAATTGCGTCGGCGTCGGTCAGCTCGTCGACCGACGCGAGCAGGCGGTGCACGCCGGCCACCCCGCAGTCGGCCACGAGATGGGCGGGGATGCCGAGGGCGTGGAGCGTGGCCAGGCATTCGTTGGCCACGGGGAGGTCGGCGGTGCCAGCGGTTATGACCGGCACGCGCACGGGGCGCGGGTCGGCGGCACGCCAGACGATGGTGGTCGCCGTGCGCGTCCCGTGCGGGTTGGCGTCCATGGCCGCGTCGGCCTGCTCGTCGGTGGCGCGGGTGAGGAGCACGGGCCCGCCGCCGGGCTCGGACAGCAGCTCGGTCACGATCGCCGCGCACTGCTCCGGCGTCTTGCCCGGTCCGTACACCGCCTCGGGGAGGCCTTGGCGCAGCGGACGGTGGTGGTCGACGCGCGCGAATCCGAGGTCGGCGAAGGGCAGGCGCCGCAGGCGGCTGACGGCCTCGTCGGGGGTCGTGGCGCCGCTCTGCACGTCGGCAAGAAGTTGGCGCAGCGTGGGTTCGTCCATGTGCTCGTCACTATCCTGCCTTCACCATGTCCGATGCGCCCCTCGAGCACGACGTCCGCATCGCCTTCCTCGGTCCGCCCGGGACCTTCACCGAGGAGGCGTTGCTCGGCGAGGCCGACCTGGCGCGGGCCGAGCTGGTGCCGATGCGGTCGATGCCCGACGTGCTCAGCGCCGCTCAGGCCGGCGAGGTCGAGTTCGGCTTCGTGCCGATCGAGAACGCGATCGAGGGGACGGTCAACCTCACGCTCGACGCGCTCGTGTTCGAGCATGACCTGCTGATCCAGCGCGAGGTCGAGACGCGGATCCAGCTGAACCTGCTCGCGCCCCCGGGGACGAAGCTGGCCGATGTCCGGCGCGTCGTCTCGATCCCGCACGCGACCGCGCAGTGCCGCGGCTTCTTTGCCCGCGAAATGTCGAGCGTCGAGCTCGAAGCCGCCAACTCCACGGCCGAGGCCGCACGCGTCGTCGGCGAGCAGAAGCCCAAGGCCACCGCCGCGGTCGGCACCGCACTGGCGGCCAAGCTCTACGGCCTCGAGGTGCTGGCCGCCGACATCGAGGATCACCCCGACAACTCGACGCGGTTCGTGCTCGTCGCGCCGGAACAGATTCCGGCGCCGACCGGCCACGACAAGACGAGCATCGTGTGCTTCCAGCACACCGACCAGCCCGGCAGCCTGCACGGGATCCTCGGGCAGTTCACGGCGCGCAACATCAACCTCACCAAGCTCGAGTCGCGCCCGACCAAGCAGGGCCTGGGCGACTACTGCTTCATCATCGACCTCGAGGGCCACGTCGCCGACGAGGTCGTCGCCGATTGTCTCCGTGACCTCCACGCGCAGCTCGCCGGCGTCAAGTTCCTCGGCTCCTATCCCGCCGCCGGCGAGCACGCCCCCGCGATCCGCCGCGACGCCATCGAGTCCTGGAAAGCCGCCGACGTCTGGATCTCCTCCCTCCGAGGCCTCGTCTCCCCCAACTGACCAGACCCACGTGTCGGTGTCAGGTTGCGGTTTCCGTTGCTTTGACACCGACACGTCGCCGTTAACGTGGTCGACGGAGGGATGACCGAGAGGCCGAAGGTGTCCGCCTTGAAAGCGGATGAGTGAAAGCTCCGCGGGTTCGAATCCCGCTCCCTCCGCTCTATGCCATGCTGGCGAGCGCCGTCGCGCCTGAGGCGCGCCGGACCTGGAGAGGTGCGAGAGCGGCCGAATCGGACGCACTGCTAATGCGTTGACCTTCACAAGGGGTCCGAGGGTTCAAATCCCTCCCTCTCCGCGCTTGTGATGCGCCTGGCGCGCGAGGGACCGCCTAGGCGGTGAGTGCGGCGATCGCTTGGTCGAGGTCGGTTTCGACTGTGCCACCGTGCCGGCGGATGAAGTACTCGACCTGGAGGTTGACCGTCGTTCCCAAGTTGTCGCAGCTGTAGCGAAAGTCGGTGCGCAGCCCGACGGCGCGATGTCCGATCCCCGCGGCGAAGCCGACCTCCGACGCAGTGCCGCTATCGACGTCGGTGCCGTCGAGGATGGCGAACACCGCGTCGGCCGTCTCGATCAGCTCGGCGTTCCGTTTTCCCATCTCGAAGTCGATCGCGGCCAGCGCGGCGACCTTGTCCGCGGACAGCGGCATCGCGAGCGCCTTATCCAACTTGTCCTGGAGATCCTTCGGCAGCGCCCACGGGTCGTGGATCTGATGCCCTGCGGCCACGATGGCCGGATGAACCACGTCGAGGAGCCAGTTCCTCCCGGCTGCGAAGAACCCCATCGGACTGGCGACGTACACCTTCATGACGAGAGCCTCCTCTGTTGGCGCCGGCCGGCGACCACGCCCACCATCAGCACGAGCGCCGCGATCACAGAGACCAGCCAGATCGGGACGTCGTTGCCACCGGACTTCTTGTTCGATTTGGCCGCGACCTTGGCGGCCAGCTTCGGACAGTTGTCGATCGCCGTCTCCCGGCCAGACGCCTGTTCCGCGCCGCGGGGCGAGTAGTTCTCCTCTAGCGCTTCCTCCTGGCACTTCGCCGCGTAGAAGCGGCTGAGCCCCATCGACAGCTGGAGCGAATAGTCGAGGGAGTGCGTCTGGCGGGCCGACCATGGGACGCCGGCGGGAACGTCCAGGAACCAGTTCAGCTTCACTTGGTCAGACGGTGTCGCGAGCGGCGGTATCGATGGCGGCGCCCACGGGAATTCCGGGCTCGTCGCGATCCCGGCGATGATCGGTTCCACCGGGTAGCCGGCGGTCTGGTGGCACGACATGCACGACGACTGCGGATTGTCGAGCGGACCGGCGAGGCGGCCCCCCCAGCCAAGGTGCTGCGCCGGGAGATCCTTCGACAGCGGCGAGGGATTGATCCACGCCTCCTTGAGCGGACGGCCTTCCTTCTGGATCATGTCGGGGGTCAGGCCCGGATCGTTGCCCCACTGAAGACCGACCGCGACCATCCGGTCGAACGGACCGTTGCCGGGCGCCGCGGTGTTGTACGTGAAGGTGCCGAACGCCCAGCCGGTGTGGAACCGGTCGTCACGAACCGCAACGTCCATCTGAAGCACGCGGACTTGCGTGAGGGTGCGCGCCGGGTCCTCGGCCGGGTCGCCGGTCTTGGCGTAGATGTCGGCCGTCCACGGGAAGCTGCCGGCGAGGAAGGGCGCGTCGGCGTCAGACGCGGTCGAGTAGAGCAGCTTGAAGATCATCGTGCCGTTGGGCATTGCATTTGGGTGCCCGGCGATGGGATTGAGTTTGTCGGGGTCCGGGTTCTGCGGATCGCACCACATCTGCCCGATGGCCCAGCCGCCGCGGTCGTTGAAGTGGGCGACCGCCCACGTTTGCGCATTGTTCTTCTGCTGCGGTCCGAGCGTGTGCTGCGACGCTTGCGCGTCGATCTCGTGGGTCAGACCGTGTACGAACTCGCGGCCGTCCTTGGTGACGTCCATCCACGGCGCGTCGTACCACTTGCGCACCGGGTTCTTCTGCACGACCCAGTCGTTGTCGATGTTGCCGGCGTAGGCGTAATCGCGGAGCGCCTGCGTGTACGCCGCCGCGTTCTCAGGCGTGAGCGATCCGTCGGTGCTGACGGGCACCGCCAACCACGGGTACGACTCCTCGGGCGGCAGCGTGTTCGGATAGTCCTGGCTCACGTCGAAGACTTGGCCCTTGTAGTCGGGCGGCGGCGCGCCGTTGCCCTGGTTGTGGAAGTCCTTGAAGCTGCCGCGTGTGCAGGCTGGCGTCTGCGAGATTGCCTTGCCAGGGAAGACCACGAGCGATGCGAGCAGCGTCGTGGCGCACACGGCGGCTGCGGCACCCACACGAGCGAGGCGAGTCACGGGCATCCCTCCTTGCCGGACAGCGCGAGCTGTCAGCGTCGATCGTATTGATCGCGCCGCTCGTCCCGCGGTATGCGTGCGTCGACAGTTGAACAACGGGCGCCGCGTGGCGGCGCCCTAGCGACAGCCGAAGGTGCTGAGCGCGTCCGTCGAACTCGACGGCGGCGGCGCGGCGCGCCAGCCCGAGTGGTTGCCGAACCCGACCTCGAGGTGTTGGCCGGGGCGCGCCGCGAACCAACTACGACGGAGCGGTTGGCCGTCGAGCAACGCACCGGTGACGTAGCCGCCGTGGCCGCGCGCCGTGATCTGCGTGCCATCGCCGAGCCGGACGTCCCGGAACGCGGGGGCGCCGACAACGAAGAGGGGCGCGCCCGGTGTGAAAGGACCGAAGCCCAGCATGTTCCACACGTGCCAGGCGGAGAGCGAACCGAGGTCGTCGTTGCCGGGTAACCCGTCGGGCGTGGGGCGGAACAGCGGACGGATGCGGGCGAACTCGCGGCCCACCTCGGCCGGCCGGCCGGCGGCGGCGTAGAAGTACGGCGCCTGCATGTCGTGCTCGTTGCCCGGCGCGAACTGGTCGCTCTTGTAGGCGAGCCCGAACAGCGTGACGCGGTTCTGTACCTCGGCTGGGAGCGCGAAGAAAAGGTTGAGCCGCGGCAACGCGACGTCAGCGCCGCCCATGGCGGCGATCAGCCCGCGGCTGTCGTGGGGGACGAGCCACGAGTACTGCCACGCGTTGCCTTCCTGGAAGCCCTTCTCATCGGTTGGATGGAACGGTGTCAGCCAGGAGCCGTCGGCATGACGGGGCCGGATCCAGCCCGTGTTGACGTCGAGCAACCGCTTCCAACGGGCGCTCCCGGCCAGCGAAACCGTTCGCTGACCTGAATCGCCGAGGCGATCGGCGACGAGCGCCAGCGCGAAGTCAGCGACGCCGTACTCCAGCGTCGTCCCCGCACCGCTGTCGAATCGCTCGACCGGCAGGTAGCCGAGCGCGCGCAACTCGGCGGGTCGCTTGCCGGTCAGGTTCACCATCGCCGTGTACAGCGCGCGCAACCGTGGGTCGGTGGCCGCGAACAGACCGCGGCACACGCCGTCGGCGATCATCGGGATCGCGGGGTCCCCGCTCATGTGGCTGGCGTCGAAATTGTGCTCTCCCCACCGCGGCAGCTTGCCGAGCTCGCGGGCCGCGTCGAGGAGCGACAACAACATGTCGCGGTACCGGTCGCGTTGCAGCGTCGCGAGCAACTGGTTCTGCGCCTTGTAGGTGTCCCACGACGAGAAGTTGGCGTAGTGCACGTGATCCGCCGTGACGTGCGGCTTGCCGTCCATCCCGAGGTAGCGACGGTCGACGTCCATCTCGACGTTCGGGTGCTGGTACGAGTGGTACAGCGCCGTGTACAGCGACCGCAGGTCGGTGGCGCGCCCGCCGCCGACGCGCACCGTCGCCAGCTCGCGGTTCCACGCCGCGCGCGCGTCGCGCGCCATGCCGGCGAAGTCCCACCCGGGCGCCTCGGCGGTCAGGTTGCGGCGCGCTCCGGCGATGTCGACGAACGACACGCCGATCTTCATCGTGACGGTGCGCACCATCGACGCATCGAACCGCAGCCAATTCGGCCCGACCGCGGTGATCGGCCGGTCGAAGCGGGCGACGAAATGCACTGCGTAGCGGCCGCGTGCGGAACCTTCGATCTCGCTCGGACCCGTCCGCCGCCACGTCGCCGCATGCACGCCCTCGGCGCTGCGCGTCGCGTCGACGAGGACCGTCGCCTGCGACGTCGGCGGGAACGTGTAGCGCTGCATCGCCGTCCGCGTCGACGCGGTCAGGTCGACCGCGATGCCGCCCTTGTGCAGCACCACGCGGTAGCGCCCGGCGCTTGCCTTTTCGGTGGCGTGGTCGAACGTGGAGCCGAACCCGTTCGGGTCGTCCGACGCCGGCGAGCCGATCATCGGCAGGAACGGAAGGTCGCCGCCCTTCGGAACGCCCGGCCCGTCAAGGTGCACGACGCTGAACCCGCGGATCACCGGGTCCGTCCACGCGTAGCCGGTGTAGGCGAACTCGCCGGTCGTGTCGGGCGAGTTCTGCACCATGCCGAACGGCACCGCCGCGCCCGGGACGGTGAAGCCGACCGGGAAGGTGCCCACCATCGGATCGACGTACCTCGCCAGGTCGGTAACCCGTGTCGCTGCCGCGCCCGACGCGGCGCCGGGGCCGAGTACCGGGGCGAGGACCGCGACGACGGCCACGACGACCCCCCAGCGCGCGTTCCTCACCGCCAATCATTCGCCCTGCCGGAGGCGGAGGCCTTGTGGCCGAGGGCGTTAACCAGGGTTAATGTCCCAAGTTCTTGGGCCGATGGGGAGGTCGCATGCGTCGCTGGATGGTTGTCGCCGTCGCCGGTGCGCTGGTCGCGAGTGCGGGGGGTGTGGCCGCGCCGGCGAGCGCCGCAGTTCGGTATGTCGACCAACTGTTCCCCGGCTACGCGAAGACCGCCGACATCGCCTACGGAGCGGCGCCGAATTCCACCGGCGCGGTCCAGACCTTGACGCTCGACGTGTACAAGCCCGGCGGCGACACGGCGACGAACCGCGCGCTCTACATATGGGTGCACGGCGGCAACTTCCGCGTAGGTGACAAGAGCTCGGCCGGGCCGCTGCCCGACTACGTCCGCCGGGGCTGGGTCGGGATATCCATCAACTACCGCTTGCGACCCGAACTCCCGGGCAACGCCGCGCTCGGTGCGATCAGTGACCCGACGAGCCTCCCGCCGTTCATCGACGCCGTCCAGGACGCGCAACACGACGCCCAGGCCGCGATTCGATGGGCGCGCGCCAACGCTGCCTCGCTAGGGATCGACGCCACCCGCATCGCCATCGGCGGGATCTCGGCGGGCGCCATCACCTCCCTCATGGTGGCGTTCAACCCCAAAGACCCGGGCACCAGCGGGAACCCAGGCCAGCCGTCCGACGTAGCCGCCGCGGTCTCGCACGCCGGCACCTACGCGCCGGTGTTGCTCGGCGACGCGCCGGTTGCCGGATCGCCGCCGATCGCGATCTACCACGGGACCAACGACGAGCAGGTGCCGTACCTAACCGCGCCGCTGCCGTGCGTGCTGACCCTCCTCCGCGGCAACGATTGCGAGTTCGTCACCTTCATCGCCCAGGGCCATCAGACGATGGGCACCGACCTCGCCCGCGACTTCCTGTATCGGCACGTGATCCTCGACCGCACTGCGTTGCGCACGCCGCTCATCACCGTGAACGACGCCGACAACCTCGGCGCCCTGGCCGGCGTCGAGCCGCCGAATGTTGACCTCGGCCTCACCGTCGGCGTCGTCACACCTAAGGACCCGCAGGTGATCATCGACGAGACGGTTCAGCTCGTCGAATACTCGCTCAACGCGCTCGGGATCACCCTGCCGTAAGCGTCAGGACGTCATTCCGCCCAGGCCGACGAGGCCGCGCGCCAGTTCGATCTCGCCCATGTGGCGCAGCCCGTGTTGGTAGATCCAGCACTCCGCCGCGTCGAGCAGCGTGATGCCGTCGGGCCCGGCGACGCGGGCGCTGTAGGTGCTCGCGATCTGCGGCGGGAAGGGGCGGGTGATGACGACGCGGGTGAGCTCAGCGGGGTCCAGTGCGTCGAGCCACGCCTCGGTACGGGCGAACACCTCGCGCAGGTACGCCTTGAACTCGTCGTAGTCCCCGATGCGTTGCAGGACCATCTCTTCGACGGTGCGGTGCTTGCCGTGGTCGGCGACGGTCATGTTGATGCGGCTCTGCCACTCCTCGTTCCAGATCGGCGGGGTGCCGGTCATCACCATGAACGACGTGTCGATCATGTTGACGATGTGGAACAGCGAGAAGGCGATCGGGAGCACGCCCTCGCGCTCGAAGTGGTTCACGTGCTCGAGCTCCATCGAGTCGATGGCCTGCTCGTAGAGCGAATGCATGGCGCGCATGCGGCGGCGGAGCGAGTCGAGCAAGAGGTTGTTGTCGACGATCGTCACGACCGCACCCTAGGTGGGGTCCCAATCACGGTGCCATGCTCTTCGTGATGGCACGGCTCCTCCCGAACCCGCTGGGCGACGTCTTGAAACGCGTCGACAAGACGCTCGAGACCGTCGAACCCACGCTCGCCCGCGTCGACGAAACGCTGAGCAGCGTGAGCGTCACGCTCACCGAGGCGGGCGACACCCTCCGGCAGGCGACCGCCGTCCTGGCCGAAGTGCGTGGGCTGCTCAGCGAGTTCGAGGGCGAGCTGCAGCTCCTCCGCGAGGTGCCCGCCCTCAAGGCCAAGCTCGACCAGATCTACGAGGCGGTCGCCAAGGGGTGAGGTCGGGCGACGGCTTCGTGATCGCCGGCGACGGCCAGCCGCGCTGGGGTCGCTTCGGCGCGGCGGGCGTGCTCGTTCGCCACGTCGATGGCGACGACCATTGGTACTTCCTGGCCCGCCGTTCGGAGTACACCCATCGGGGCGGCACGTGGGCCATTCCCGGTGGCGCGCTCAATGAAGGTGAGGTGCCGCTCGACGGCGCCCTCCGAGAGTTCGTCGAGGAGATCGGCATCGAGCTGGACGACTACACCGTCGACCACGTGCACGAGAGCGACCACGGTGGCTGGTCGTACTGGACGATCATCGTCGACGTCACGAAGCGGTTCGACCTGCCGTCGGTGCTCCACTGGGAGACGGCCGACGTGCGCTGGATATCGCGGGAGGAACTGCACCAACTCGAGCTGTTCGACGCCTTCGCCGCCACGCTCGCGGAGCTCGGGCTGGCATAGCCAGAGGCAATACAAGTACGATACAAGTATGACAAGCGAGGTCGACGGCTGGAACCCCGATCAGTACGCGCGATTTGCTGCTGAGCGGGCCCAGCCGTTTCACGATCTCCTCGCCCTGGTCCGGCCTGCACGCGGCGGCGACGTCATCGACCTCGGCTGCGGCACCGGTGAGCTAACCCGCGACCTCCACGCGCACGCGGGATCGAAGCGCACCGTCGGGATCGACTCGTCCGAGGAAATGCTGGCCCGTGCCCTCCCACTCGCGGGCGACGGGCTGTCGTTCGCGCCCGGCGACATCGGCGCGTTCAGCGACACCGCCGCGTGGGACGTCGTGTTCGCCAACGCGGCGTTGCAATGGGTGCCCGACCACCCCCGGCTGTTCGCCCGCCTAACCGCGGCGCTGCGGCCCGGCGGCCAGCTCGCGGTGCAGATGCCGTACAACGCGGATCACGCGTCGCACGTCGTGGCCGCCGAAGTCGCGGCGGAGGAACCGTTCGTCTCGGCGATGGGTGGCGCCCCGCCGGCGGACCCGGTGCGCGGCGTGCTGCCGCCCGCGCAGTATGCGGAGCTCCTGTACGACCTCGGCTACGTCGAGCAACACGTGCGCATGCAGGTGTACGGCCACGTCCTCGACGACACCGCTGCAGTCGTCGAGTGGACGTCGGGCACCACTCTGGTGCGTTTCCGCCGCGCACTGCCCGCCGATCTCGACGCCAAGTTCGTGACGCGCTACCGAGATCGGCTGGTCGATCGGCTCGGGGATCGGTCGCCCTTCTTCTATGCGTTCAAGCGCATCCTGCTGTGGGCGCGACGCCCGTAGCGAGATCTAGTCCTGACCTGAATCGCGGAGCGTTACCGAGATACGACCGTCGAGCCCAAGCTCGGCCGGCGCGGTCCCGGGGAAGACCTTCGGCACGCCGTGGTACGCGAGTCGCGACGGCCCGCCGAACACGAACAGGTCACCGCTTTCAAGGGTGACGTCCTGGTACGGCCGGCCGCGCGTGAGGCCGTTGCCGAACCGGAACACGCACGTGTCGCCCAGGCTGACCGTCACCACTGGTGAGCCGGCGGCGACGGCGTCGCCTTCGGCGCTGTCCTGGTGCAGCCCGAGCGCGGCGCCGTCCTCGTAAAGGTTGACGATCGCGGCGTCGTGCCCGCCGGGCTCATACCCCGCGGCCGCGCAGGCGTCGGCCGCCAGCCGGTGGAGCAGCTCAGGGAACGGCTTCACGGGCGCGCCGTCACCGTCGTCGCACGTACGCGTGTAGCGGTAGGGATACCAGTGCCACCCGAGGCAAACGGCCCGCGTGCTGAACCGTCCGCCGTTGGGCATGCGGGGTCGCCGTAAGCCCGCGGGCGGGCGGAACCATTCGCGGCACGCGTCGACCAGCGTCACCTGCCCTGCCAGGTCGAGCCAGCCGCGCACCCAGAACGCGCCGGGCGCGACAACGGCCGGCTCGCCTCTCGCGGGCCGGCCGTCATCGATGTCGAGCGGCAGCTGTGGTTGGTTGCGCATGATCCGGCTCACTGGTTGTACAACGCCGACGGCGTCACTTTCGTGAGGCGGCAGCGGTTACTTCTTCGTGCAGATGTAATACACGTTGAAGATGTCGCCCTCGACGTGGTGGGTGACGATGTTGGTGAAGCCGGCCTCGCCGAGCATGGAGCGGGCGATCTGCTCACCCCAGCACGTTCCGAGACCAGCGCCGCCGTGGGCCAACGACACCGTCATGCAGTGCATCGTCGAGATCGTGTACAGCCCGGGCCCGAGCGGATGCTCGAGGTTTTCCTCGAGGTTGCTCGACGCCGCGATGTCGATGCACACATACGCGCCGCCCGGTCGGAGCGCGGCGCTGATGTTGCCGAGCACCCGGGCCGGGTCCACTTGGTCATGCACGGCGTCGAAGGTCGTGATGAGGTCGAAGGCCTCAGGCTGGGCCAGCTCGCTGACGTCGCAGACCTCGAAGCGCACGTTGGTGAGGCCCCACTCCGCGGCGAGCTCCCGCCCGGCGGCCGTCGCTTCCTCGGAGAGGTCGTAGCCGACGAACGAACTGTTCGGGAACGCGCGGCCGAGCACGTTGATGGCGTAGCCCGAGCCGCAGCCGACGTCGGCGACGGCGATGCCCTGTTCGAGGCGCTCGCGCAGGCCATCGACGAGCGGCAGAACGCCGTCGATCAGGGTCGCGTCCACCGTGTCCTTGGTCGACTCGGCGAGCACCCGCTGGAAGTTGGGATAGCTGGAATACGGCACGCCGCCGCCCTCACGGAAGCACCGCACGACGTCTTGCTCGACGCCGGCGCACAGGGTGATGAGCTGCGTCACCGCCGCGAAGTTGTTGACGCCGGCCGCGCGGGTCACGAATGCCGCGTGTTCGGCGGGCAGTGCGTACGTGCGGGCCGCCGGGTCGTAGTCGACGATCCCACCGGTGGTCAGCGCGCCGAGGACCTCGCGGACATACCGCTCCTGAAGACCGGCGGCCTCGGCGATCTCCTCGCTCGTCGACGGCGCCAGCTCGGCCATCGTGTCGAACAGGCCGGTCTGATGACAGACGCTGAGCGCCACCGCGAGGAAGCCGTCGTTGATGAGACCGCCCATGCGGCCGGCGAAGGCCTCAAGGCGCGTTGGGTCAAGGGTGTTCGTGCTCATGTCATTTCTCCGTTTCTGGGTTGGTTAGGTGATGCCGCGCCGGGTGGCGTCGGCGACGAGTTGCGTTCGGTTGGCCACACCGACCTTGGCGTAGACACTCGACAAGTGGGTCTTCACGGTTTCACGGCCGATGAACAGCCGGTCGGCGATCTCGGCGTTGCTGTGGCCCTTGATCGCGAGGTCGGCGACTTGGCGCTCGGTCGGGGTCAGGCCGTCCCATCCGTACGACGGTCGCTTGCGCTCGCCACGGGCGCGGCGCGCATAGGCGACGGCCTCGTCGAGTGACAGCGCGCGTCCTTCGTCGATCGCCGTGTCGACCTCGGCGTCGCCGGCGACCTCGCGCGCAGTGTTGAGGTCGTGCGCGAGTCGACTGCGCTCGGGCTCGTAGGTCGCTTTGAACCCGCACGCGTCGCGTAAGCGCGCGGCCGCGCCGTACAGGCGTGCCCCCTCGACGTGACTGTCGCGCCTGATGGCGATCGACGCGAGGAGTTCGAGCGCATCGACGACAAGCGGTGTGTGCGGGCCGACCATCGCCTCGGACAGGGCGCGCTGTGCGAGATCCTCGGCCGCGCCGACCTTCTCGGCGTCGAGTTCGAGCGCGGCATCGCGAAGATCGATCTGGGCGTGCAGCCGCGGGCCGGTCGCCCATATCCCCGTGTGGTCTCGCAGGTCGTGGGTGATGCTGCGGGCCACGTCGACGTTTCCGAGCGCGTGTTGCAACGCGGCTCGGGCCAGGCGCGCCTCGAGCCGCTTGCCGAATGGCGCATCGACCGTAGCGATACACCGCTGGAGGTCCTCGTCGGCTTCGGGTGACGGCCCGCTCGCGAGGAGGCCGGCGGCGCGCGCCTCGGACATGTATCCGATCATCTGCGGGTGACCGATCGTCAGCCCCTCGCGCAGTTCGGCTTCGATCTCCTCCGCGGGCCATGACTTACCCGCGTAGATCGCGACCCGGGTCGCGGTGAGCCGGACGTGGGCCATGAAGCCGGCGTCGCGCACCTCGACGGCCAGGGCCTCGGCCCGGTCGAGGTATGACTGCGCACGGTCGAGGTCGCCGCGAGCAAGGGCGAAGAGCGCTCCCTCGGACCAGACCATCGAACTGCACCGCTTGCACACCGTTTCTTCGGTGGAGCGGGTCCACCGCCGCAGGAACTCGACGTCGTCACCGAGGGGCCGCACGATGGCGGCCGGCATCCAATAGGCGCGGGAGAAGTGCGTCTCGCCGATGGCGAGCAGCGCCTTCTGCGCGACATCGACGGCGACCAGGGCGTCGGCGGTGGGATTCGCGCTCGCCGCGGCGCTGCTGGCCCACCAGTCGGCCTGCGCACGAAGCGCAGGGTCGCCGGTCGCCTCGCCCGCGGCGAGTGCTTGGGGAATGTGGACCGCCATCGCGTCAGGGTCGACCACCGCGAGCTGGAGGTGCAGCATCCCGCCCAACACAGTCGTCGCATCGACGCGCCCGGCGACCCGCTCACCCAGCGCGCTGGCCTCGGCCATGTGGCGGACGCTCATCGCGGGAAGGCACGCCATCGCAATTTCGGCGTGCGTCTCCGCCGACGCGTGTTCAGCGACGTGCTCGAGCATCACCGCCAAGTCTTCGAACTCGATGTCGGCCTGCTCGAGCAACTCGCTCATGTTGGAATCGAAGAAGGGCCACAAGCTGCGGCCGCGGTCAGCGAAGTAGGCCGCGTGTCGCGCCGCAATTGTCGCGGTCTCGTCGGCTGCGTCGAGCTCGCGCCGGGCGAACTGGCGCACGGTCTCGAGGAGGCGGAACACGGCCACACCCTCTTGCTCGTCCATCTGCACGAGCGATTGGTCGACCAACGACCCGAGCAGTCCGAGCACCGACGCAGCGGGCACCGCATCGTCGGCGACTACCGACTCCGCGGCGGCCAGCGTGAAGCGGCCGGCGAACACCGCCAGCCGCCGCACCATGTGCTGCTCCTCGGAGGACAGCATCGAGTAGCTCCACTGAATCGATGCGTTGATGGTCTGCTGGCGTGGCAACACCCCGCGGCCGTCGCCGGCGAGGAGGCCCAGGACGTCGGTGAGGCCGTCGCGGATCTGCGCCGGCGTCATGACCCGTGCTCGTGCCGCGGCGAGCTCGATGGCGAGCGGCACGCCGTCGAGCCGGGCGCAGATCTCGGCGACCGCGTCGCGGTTGTCGTCGGTGGGTCGGAAGCCCGCGTGTGCCTTGGTCGCCCGGTCGGCGAAAAGACGGACGGCGTCGCTCTCGGCGAGCGGGGGCAGTCGCCAGCTCAGCTCGCCCGGCACGTTGAGGGCGGCGCGGCTTGTCGTCAAGACCGCGACATCCGGGCAGCCGAGGAGGATCGCGGCGACGATTTCGGCGGCGGCGTCGACCACGTGTTCGCAGTTGTCCAAGACCAGCAGTGCCCGCTTGGCTGCGAGCCGGCGAACGACGCCGGCGAGCCGGTCGGCCCGGTCTTCGGGCAACTGTGCGGCGCGGCTGATCGCCGAGGGCACCAACTCGGGTGCGGTCACGGGAACCAGGTCGACCCACCACACGCCGTCGGGAAACTCGGCGGTGAGCTCGGCGGCTACCTGCTGGGCCAGTCGCGTCTTACCGGCGCCACCGGACCCGGTGAGGGTGACCAACCGGTTGTCGAGGGCAAGGCGGGCGACGGTGTCGATCGCGTCGAGGCGGCCGATGAACGACGTCAACGAGAGCGGGAGGTTGTTCAGCACCGCGTCGAGCGAGAGCAGCGGCGGGAACTCGGTTGGCAGGTCAACGTGCGTCAGCTGCCACACGTGCTCAGGACGGGAGAGGTCCTTCAGCCGGTGCACGCCGAGGTCGAGCAGGCCGATCTCATCGCCGAGCTCGTCAACGGCGAGACTGCGCGTGGCATCGGACACGAGGACCTGCCCCCCGTGGCCGATGGCGCGTAGCCGCGCCGCGCGGATGATGGCGCCGCCGACGTAGTTGTTGCCGTCGCGTAGCCGGGCCTCGCCGGTGTGGACCGCCGTCCGCACCTTCAGGGGCGACGCCGTCGCCCATGATTCGGACGCCAGGCTCCGCTGCGCCTCGAGCGCGGCGCGTACTGCGTCCGATGCCCGCGAGAAGGCGGCGACCACGCTGTCGCCCTCGCCTTGCTCGATCGGGCGGACGCCCCCGTGGGCGGCGACGGCCGCCTCGATCAGCTCATAGTGGCGGGCGATCGCCTGATGCATGGCGTTGGGGTCGGCCTCCCACTGGATGGTCGACGCCTCGACATCGGTGAGTAGGAACGTGACGGTGCCTTCCGGCAGGGTCGCGGCGGTCATGAGCCACTCGTCCCACGGCTGCTCCGTGGCGAGGTCCGGTCCGGCTGGAAGCCCACGTTCCATGCTGACAAACCTGCACGACCGCCGCCGGAGGAACCTCCCCCGCGCGGGGGAGATGTGGTGTGACTAGGGCTGGCGGCCGACGAAGCAGAGCAGCTTCGTCTGTATGTCGGCGTCGGCCGGCGGTTCGATCTTGGGACCGAAGATGTTGTTGGACCGGATCATGGCGTCGACCGGCTGGAGGTTGTTGTAGACCTCCTCGGCGAGCTGCGGGTCGAGGGCGACATCCATCCCCGCCGACCGCGCCAGATCCCACGTGTGGATCAATGAGTCGCCGATCATGAACATGCCGAGCATCTGATCGACCTGCATGTCGCCCATCGGACCGGGCACCGTCGACGTGAGGTACTCGTCGGTGAGGGCACTGAGCGTGGTGTCACGTGCCGCGGCGTAAGCGCCCGCCGGGTCGTCGCCGGCCGCGGCCAGCGGGTCTTCGAAGTTCGGCGCCTGTCCCGTCGCGCCGAACGAGATCATGTGGAAGCCGGTGATCACGTGGCCGATCACGTGCTTGGCGCTCCAGCCTTCGCACGGTGACGCCGCCGCCCAACCGTCAGTCCCAATCTTGTCGACTACCGCATCCATTCCGGATACGGCGCGCTTGTACTTGTCCGAGTTCTCGCTCACGCGGTCACGCTACCTACTACCCCGCCTTGCGGGCGTTGGCCGCGATGGCGGCGACGATGCCGGGGACGAGCGGCTCGGGGATGTCGTGGCCCATCTCGTCGAGGATCAACAGGTCGGCGCCGGGGACTGCTTTCGCGGTTGCTTCGCCGCCACTGATGGTCACCAGCGGATCCACGGCGCCGTGGATCACCAGTGTCGGCGCGGTGACGTTGCCGAGCGCCTCGGTCCGATCGGCGGACGCGAGAATGGCCACGAGCTGGCGCGCCATACCGGTGGGATAGAAGGCGCGATCGAACGCGGCGCCGGCCCGCTCGGCTGCCTTGGTCGCGTCAAAGTGGAATGGCGACAGGACCTCGCCGGTCGCGAGCGAATTGGCGATTGCCTCTTCTCGGGTTGACGGGGGCGATCCGAGAAGTCGACCCATGGCGTCGGGGTTGGGTTGACCGACGGTCCGGTCGCCGGTGGTCGACATGATCGAGCAGAGGCTGCGCGTCTTGTCGGGATGCCGGATCGCGAAGGCCTGGGCGATCATCCCGCCCATGGACGCGCCGACGACGTGGGCCGCGTTGATCCCCAGGGCATCGAGCAACCCGGCGCCATCGTCGGCCATGTCCTCTACTCGGTAGGTCGCCGACGATGCGTCGCCACCCATGGCGGCGAGGACGTCGGGAACAGGGCCGTCGGTGCGCGTCGAGAGCCCGACGTCGCGATTGTCGTAGCGGATGACGTAGAAGCCTTCGTCGGCGAGCGGGTTGCAGAACGCCTCGTCCCACATCGTCAGCTGCGCGCCCAGCCCCATGATCAACAGCAGCGCGGGGTCTTCGGCGCTCCCGAACGTGTCGTATTCCAGCTCGATCCCATTGCTCATCGCACGCATGATCGGAGTGTTACACCCCCTTGGTACTCTCGCCACCGAAGCTCCCACGGTGTCCAGCCCGTCCGCCGCTTCCGCCGAAATGAGTGCGAAGCGGAGGAAGACGAAGGACTGTCATGGCGGAAATCGAAATCATCGTGCCCCCGGACGATGACCACCCCGAAGGTGCGTGCGAGGTTACGTGGCTCGACGACCAGCGCGTCCTCATTCACTACGTGGAGCTGCCTGAGAGGGACCGCACCACCGTGAACGGGATCCCCTGCACTACCGCCTTGCGGACCGTCATCGACATTGCGCCGGACCTGCCTCGCCGCAGCCTCAAGCGCGTGGTCACCGACTGCCTGCGACGCGAACTCTTCACGGTCGCCCACGCGCTGGCACGAACAGGCGAGCGAGACATGGTCGACCGCGCCGGGGCGCGACTGCTGCGCGACGAGGTGCTTCGACGACGCTGAACTCGTCGTAGTTGGCTGTTACACCCCCTCGTTACAGTGTTCATTAGTCACCGAAGTTGAGATGTTTTCGAAGCTCCCACGGTATCCAGCCCGTCCGTCGCTTCTCGAGATTCAGGCGAGGCGAGAGGCTTGGCGGTGCGGCTAGCGGAGATCAGGGACGCGATAAGCGAATATGCCGAGGGCTTCGACGCGTCCGCGCTCACCGGCACTGAGGCGTTGCTGGGCATTCGCGCTGCCGCGCGTATCGAGAACATCGCCGCCGCGCTGAAGGCGCAATGCTCGGCGCGCGTCGCCGAGACGGAGTTGCACCGCGGTCTCGGTGCCCGCTCGGCCGCCGAGCTGTTGGCCAAGGAGAGCGGCACCACCATCGGCGCTGCCAAGGACGCCATCGAATCGGCCCAGCGGCTGGCGGACCAGCCGGCGCTCAACGACGCGGTGTTGCGCGGGCGCGTGTCGGCCCAGCAGACGGCGGTGATCTCCGACGCGGCGGCGGCCGATCCGTCAGCCGAGGCCACGTTGCTCGATCAGGTTGCGGCCGGGGCGTCGCTTCCCGAGCTGCGGGAGCAGGCGGCCCGCATCAAGGCGGCCGCCCATCCCGATCCCGAAGCGCGGCGCAGGAAGATCCACGCCGAGCGCTACCTGCGTTCGTTCACCGACGGCGAGGGTGCGGGCAACCTCCGCATGCGGGACAACCCCGAGGTCGTCGCCCAGGTGATGGCCCGTATCGACGAGCTCACCGACGACATCTTCCGCGCCGCGTACCGCGACGGCCGCCGCGAGCGGCGCGAGGCCTATGCGGCCGACGCCATGTTGCAGCTCGCGAGCGGCTCGTCGAACGGGACGGGCGCTCCCGCGAAGGCCAAGGTCATCTTCCGGGTCGACTGGCCGGCGTGGCTGCGGGGCTATCCGACCGACGGCGAGGTGATGGAGCTGGTGGGCTTCGGTCCCGTGGCCGCCTCGACGATCGGCGATGCCCTGGCGGCCGGCGGCTTCGTGGCCGCAGTGATCACCAAGGGCGCGCGGCTCACGGGCGTGGCCCACCTCGGGCGGGCGCCCACGGCTAAGCAGCAGAGTGCGCTCGAGTGGCTGTATCCCACGTGCGCGGCGATGGGCTGCGCGCAGGTAGCTCGGCTTCAGCGCGACCACCGCATCGACTGGGCCGACACCAGGGTCACGATGCTCGACTGGCTCGACCTGCTTTGCGCGCACCACCACGATCTCAAGACCCGCAAGAACTGGCAGCTGGTTGCCGGCACCGGCAAGCGGGCGTTCGTCGATTCGGACGACCCACGCCATCCGGGGAACGCCCATGCCCCACCTGGCGATCAGTAGCGCGAGCGCAACTACACTCGATCGGTCACCAGCGCTCGTAGCTCAATGGATAGAGCATCTGACTACGGATCAGAAGGTTGTGAGTTCGACTCTCGCCGAGCGCGCTGCCAACTCCCGAGCCCGATAGGTTCGCCGCACGACTGATGGACTGACGCTCGGCGACGACGGCGTGGCGCGGTGCGCGTGGGGCATGAGCGACCCGCTGTACGTCGGCTACCACGACGACGAGTGGGGCAGGCCCGTCACCGACGACTCGCGGCTATTCGAGAAGCTCAGCCTCGAGGGGTTCCAGTCCGGGTTGAGCTGGCTCACGATCCTCCGCAAGCGCGAGAACTTCCGGGCGGCATTCGCCGGATTCGACCCGGCGAAGGTCGCCCGGTTCAACGAGCGCAAGGTCGAGCGGCTCCTGGCCGACTCCGGCATCGTGCGCCACCGCGGAAAGATCGAGGCGACCATCAACAACGCGGGCCGGTATCACGACTTGGTTGACGAGTTCGGCTCCCTCGCCGCCTACGCGTGGAGCTACGAACCCGACCCCACTACGCGCCCCGACCGTCTCGACTGGGCGACCCTCCGGGAGATGACGACGTCGCCCGAAGCGACGGCGATGAGCAAGGACCTGCGCAAGCGCGGCTGGTCATTCGTCGGGCCCACCACCGCCTACGCGTTCATGCAGGCGATGGGCCTGGTCAACGACCACCTAACCGGTTGCGCATCGAGGGAGCCCGTGGAGCGGGCGCGCGCCGCGCTCAAACGCCCCAGAATCCGCTAGCTGGACAGGGCGGCGCGCATGGCGGCCGCGACCGTGTGCCCCGAGTGCATCAGCCCAAGCTGGTTCGGGTGAGCAGGAAATGACGGCGGGACGAGCACCGCGCCGTTGACCCACGCGATGCCCGGCGGCTGGCACGCGTCGTGGCCAATGCTCGGCGTGTAGATGTCCACATACCTTGCGTTGTGGAGTGACGCCTGACGAGCCAGCTCGGCGTTCATCTCCTTGAACTTCGCCACGAGGTAGGGCATGTCCGCGTTCTCGATCGGCAAGTACGGGTAGCAGCCCACACCGTTGTCGGGCAGCGCGGTCGGGTAGCTCACCACGAGCACGATCGCGTTCGGCGCCCGGTGGTGAATCTCGTCGAGGGCCACGCCGAACTCGACGCCCATCGCGGCGATCTTCTTCGTCACCGGGTCGTTCGGCCCTGCGTCGGCCGTCGGCGTGCAACGCGGTGCAGTGGCCGGCCCGGCGAACTGCACGCAGTCGAGCGCGAGCCCGGTGAAGTTGACGTCGTTGCCCCCGATGCCGACCGACACCACGTTGACGCTGGCGTCCAACACGCCGTACTGCGGCGCGTTGGTTCCGCCCAATGGGAGCCCGTCTTGCGGTCCGGCGAAGTCGTCGATCGTCGCGCTGCCACAACTCACATCGCGCAGCTGGGCCACGTGCATCTCCTGGGCGGCGACGTGTGGGTAGTTGAAGTACGACTGGCCACAGTCCTGGGGCACCCGGCTCTGGTCGTGCGGCAGCACGAGCGGACCCGACGTATACGAGTCACCGAGTGCGGCGTAGACCACCGTTTTCTGCGGCAGTAGCACCAGACCGGCCTGCGCGCTCGGCACGCACAGCGCTCCGACGAGCACCGCGCAGGCGACAACCAACCCCGACCCCAGCCTCTTCCCCATGGCGCCCCAGAATAGATGGCGCGGAGCTGCGCCTTACTGCGGAGGCGTCTCGGGCAGGAGGGTCCGGACGAGCGTGTCGGCGAGCCACTGGGCGTGCTGCGCCTGGGTCCAACCGAGTTCGTCGCACAGCATCCGGGCGACATCGGGACTGGCGAGCGCCCAGATGATCTCGCCCGCTCGCTTCGTGCTCACGCGCAGCGGTGCGCGCGCCGCGATCCACTTCGCGTAGGTCTGCATGTTGTTCATGCGGAAGCGGTCCATCTCTTCGAAGACGCTGGCCATCTCGGGCTCGACGGCCGACGCCGTGCGCAGGATCTCGAACACCGGCCGGATCTGCGTCGACAGACCGGCGATGAACGTGGCGAACAGCTCGATCTGCGTGCGAGGGTCGACCTCGTCCTTGATCGCCTGCGCGTCGGCGCGCTGCATGACGTTGGCGACCGAGTCGTCCGGGACCAGGCGGAGGTCGATGAGTGCGGTCAGCACTCGCGCCTTGGTGCCGAAGACGGCGTGCACGGTGTCGCGGGCCACGTCGGCGCGCTCGGCGATGTCCTTCATCGTGGTTCGGGCGTAGCCGCGGTCGAGGAACAGCTCTGACGCGGCATCGAGGATCCGCGACCGGGTACGGGCGGCCTGCTCGTCCCGCACGCTGGAGGAGTACTTGCGGGTGTCGCCCTTGACCTTGGCCACGGGTTCATCCTACAGTTCTGGTATTCATCCGACAGAAAGTCGGAGGAACTTAGGGAGGGACCGATGGTCGAGCTGCTGACCCAGCCACCGCCGATGGCGGCGATCGCGCGGATGACCGCCATCGAAGGAGTGCGGGTCAGCCCGACGGTGCTGGCGACCCAGGATGGCCCCGAGCACCATCTCGGCCCCGAAGCGGCCGGCGCCATCCTCGTACTGCAAGCGACGTTCGTCGACGAGGACCGGGCCACTGAGTTCTGGATGACGGCGGCGGGGTTGATGGAGGAACTGGCGGACGCCCCGGGCTTCATCCGCCGCCTCAACTTCACCGACGGGCCGCACTACACGCTCATCGCGTTCTGGCGCACGGTCGCCGACGCCCACGCCTTCTTCGGGCGCGACGCCCATCAGGCCGCGATGCGCGAGCTGTACCGCGGTCGCTGGCAATACAGCCACTTCGCGGCGCTCTGGGAGATCACCACGCCGCGACAGCGCGTGATCTTCTGCCAGCAATGCGACGGCGTGACGCCGGCGACCGACGGCACCTGCAACGGGTGCGGCACCGAGCTGTTCGATCCCTACGCCAGCGCGGCGCCGGTCGACCGCTGAGGATCAGACCGGCCGCAGCAGCATCTCCTGGGCGGCTGACGCGACGACGCGCCCGGCCTGGTCGCGCATGACACCCCTCAAGAGGCCGCGACCGCCGGCGTTGACGAGGGACTGCACGTCGTAGAACAGCCAGTCGTCGGCCCGCGCCGGCCGGTGGAACCAGGCGGCGTGATCGAGGCTCACCATGCCTTGCGTGTCGCCTTCGAGATGCAGCGGTCGGCCGCCGATCCCGGTCCAGTCGGTCGCGAACCCGAGCAGCGCGGTGTGCAGGTGTGGATCGTCGGGCAGGCGCGTCGGCACCCGGAACCACATCCGGTGCGTGGACTCGCGGCTGCCGTCTGCTCGCGGTTCGGTTGGCCCGACCCAGCAGGCCTCCCATGGACCGGGGCCGGGTTCGGTCGCCGATGGATCGGGCGGCGGGACATCGGGCGCCAGGCCGCCGAGGTCGAAGTCGTAGCCGTCGGTGTCGGTCGTGAAGGACGACGTCATCGTCACTACCGGCTTCCCGTCCTGCTCGGCGCGTAACTCGTGGCTCGCGAATGTCCGACCGGCCCGCACGACCGAGTTGCGGTATTCGACGGTGCTACCGCCACGGACGGGCCGAAGGAAGTAGGCGTGCAGCGAGTGCAGCCGCGCGCCCTCCGGCGCGGCGCGGGTCGCGGCGGCGATCGCTTGGGCGAGCACGAACCCGCCGAACAGGACGTTGCCGAACCACGCCGGTGTCCGGCCTACCCAGCCGTCGCCGGCCGGGGCCAGCGTCAGGAAGTCGACGGTCTCGGCGAGCGCGTCGGCATTGCTCATCGGCCCTCGAAGTTGGGGGCGCGCTTCTCCATGATCGCCCGCACCGCCTCCTGGCCGTCCTCGCTCTGCAGGCCGCGCAACGCGAGCGCGATCTCTTCCCGCGCGCGCGTTTCGAGCGACGCGGTCAGAAGCGCGCGCGACACGAGGCGCTTGGTCTGACGGACGCCGAGGGGCGCCTGTGCCGCGATCTCGGTGCAGTAGCCGGTCAATCGGTCGGCCAGCGCGTCGGCCGGTACGACCTCGCCGACCAGGCCGCGGGCGAGCGCTTCGTCGGCGCCGACGAAGCGCGACTCGAGAAGGAACCGCATGGCGTTCTCGTGGCCCACCAGGGTCGGCAGTGTCCAGGTGAGCCCGCCGTCGGGGGACGTGCCGGCGCGCAGATACCCGGGATGCAGCCGCGCCGTGTCGCTGGCGATCCGGATGTCGGCGCACATGGCGAGCGACAGGCCGGCGCCGACGGCCACCCCGTTGATCCCGGCGACCACCGGCTTGTCGGTGTCGAGGCGGAGGGCGGTGAGGAACCGCCCGACCCAACCCTGGTCGTCCAGCAGTCGCTGTTGCGGCGAGAGCCCGGTGTCGACCTCGACCCCGTCGTTGGGGCCCAGATCGAGGCCGGAGCAGAACGCGTCGCCGCTGCCGGTCACCGCGACAACCCGTATGTCGTCGTCGGCGTGGGCCCGCCCCATCGCGTTCACGAGTCCCCAACCCATCTCGGCCGTCAACGCGTTCTTGCGGTCGGGCCGGTTGAGCCGCAGCAAGCGGACGTGGCCGATTGTCAGCTCTTCGAGAGGACCGTCGCTCGATGCCATGGGGCCAACGATGGCACAGCCCTTACGATCACCGTCCAGTGATTACGGGCGCGACGCCGACCGTGTGGATGAGCGCGCCGCGTCCGGTCGTTCCGGGTCCCGCTGAAGTGGGCCCCGCCACCGCCGACCGGTCCAACAACAACCTCGACGTCATCGAACACGACGGGCGCCGCTACCTCGCGTGGCGCACCGCGCCGCATCACTTCGCCCACCGCGACGCGCGCTTGCACGTCGTGTCGAGCGCGGACAACGGCGCGTCGTGGCGCTACGAGACCACGATCGCGCTGGGCCGCGACGTACGGGAGCCACGCTTCCTCGAGGTCGCCGGCGAGCTGTTCCTCTACTTCTTCACGCTGGGCCGCGTGTGGTACCGGTTCGAGCCGGACCGCGTGCACGCGATCAAACGTGACGCCAGCGGGTGGTCGTCACCCCGGCCGATTTCGGAACCCGGCGTCGTCGAGTGGCGGCCGCGCTACCTCCACGGTGTGCCGACGATGTGCGTCTACAAGGGCGCCGACACGACGTACTCGGGATCACCCGAGCCGACGCGGGTCGAGGTGTGGACCACAGACGACGGCTGGTCCTGGCGCCCCCTCGACGCCGATCAACCCACGTCGCACGTGGGCGGCACCGAGACCGACCTCGTCGAGGCGCCGCACGGCGGGTGGGTGGGCGTCACCCGCCTCGAAGGTCCCGAAGGGTGGGGCACCGACGTCATCCATTCGCCGGGCGGCCGGCCCGACGACTGGGTGACACGGCGCTATCCCAACAAGCTCGACTCGCCGCTCGTGTTTCGGGTCGGCGACGACGTGTTCGTCGTGGCCCGCCGGCAAGTCGCCTTCGGTGGCCGCTACGACCTCGGGTGGAGGAGACCGTCGCCCGTGTTGCGGACGACGCTGTATCACCTTGCCTATTGGGTGACGCGCAAACGAAGCGCGCTGTGGCACATCGATGTGACGACGTCCGAGCTGTTGCACGTCGCCGACCTGCCCGGCCAGGGCGACACGTGCTTCCCGGGCCTCGTGACGAATGCCGCTGGCGACGTCACGATCTACAACTACACGTCGCCGCTCGACGGCCCCGACCGTCCGTGGCTACTCGGACAGCTCGGCCGCACCGCGATCTACACCGTCGACCTTCGCGTCACCGCTTCCTGAGGACGACTTGTGTCCGCGCGCCTGCGCGTTCTCCACGAGGCGGCGGGCGACTTCGCGGAGCTTGAGGTTTTCGCGCTGCGACGCGTGGACGAGCATGTCGAACGCGGCGTCGGGCGACACGCCCTCCGCGCCCATCAAGATCCCCTTGGCCTGCTCGATCATCGCCCGGTTCTTCATCGCTTCGGCCAGCCCGACACTCAGCTCGTGCGCGTCCCAGTACGCGAGCGAGTTGGCCAGGACGATGGCGGCCTGGGCCGCGAACCGCTCGCCGGTCGTCCGATCGTCAGCCGTGAAAGCTCGCTCTATCCGCGCGTAGAGGTTGAGTGCGCCGACGCCGCGCCGGTCGACGAGCAACGGGAACGAGATTGTGCTGCGGACGCCGTGGGCCGCCGCCGTGTTGCGGAAGTGCGCCCACTCACCGGGCTCAGCGGTTGATTCGATCTGCGTGACCCGCGACTCCTTGAACGCCGAAAGGCAGGGACCCTCGCCCGACTCGTACTGCGCCCGGTCGATCTCGACCGCTTCTTCGTCGGTGAACACCGCGGTCCGTTGCCGTCCCTCGACGATCATGGTGATCCCGACCAGCTCCGCGGCCGGAACGGCGTCAAGCGTCAGGTTGGCGACGCGCGTCAGCGTCTCCTGCACGGTGCCGTCGCCGACGAAGAAGCGCGCGAGCGCGGGAAGATCTCCGGACAACGCTGAATCGGACAAGGCGGCTCCTCGCCTCAGTACAGGAGGGGGTCGCCGATCCCTGTTGGATCAAAGCTCAACGGCCGACTCGGGCAACTCTCAGGGTACTGCCCAGCGTGGCCGCTGGGATTAGCCGGCGGGCCGATAGGTGCAGATGTGGACGCCGGTGCTGGATGTCTTGGTGCCGACCAGCTCGAGCGGGCAGGCCTGCCCGTCGTCGGGGAAGAGTTTCTTGCCGCCGCCAAGGACGATCGGCTCGATCATGAGCCGGTACTCGTCGACGAGGTCGTTCTCGACCAGCTGCGTGGCTAGCGACGCGCTGCCCATGACCTGGATGTCGCGCCCACCCTTGGCGCGGAGGTCACGCACCGCGCTGATGGCGTCATCGGAGGGCAACAGCGTGGTGTTCGTCCAGTTGATGTCGGACTCGGTCAGCGACCGCGAGACCACGTACTTCTGGATCTCGTTCATGCGGTCGGCAAACGGGTCGCCCGCCCGGCCCGGCCACGCCGCGGCCATCACTTGCCATGTGCGACGGCCGAAAAGCAGTGCATCGGTGTTGTCCATGACCTCACCCAGCACCGGACCCATCGTTTCGGGGTCGAAGTACCGCATCGACCAGCCGCCGTGCCGGAAGCCGCCGTCGGTGTCCTCCTCGGCGCCGCCTGGGGCCTGGATTACGCCGTCGAGGCTGATGAAGTCACTGATCACAATTCGCATGGTCCGCTCCTCTTCCTCCGAGAGTCTTGCCCTATAGACGGAGGCAGCTGTCAAAACTCATCGAACTAGCTCCGCGTTCGGCTGGCCTAGGGGCCGGGTATACACAGCGCGTGCCTGGCCTCGCGATCATCACCGAAGCGTGCATCGACACCAAGGACTGCGCCTGCGTCGACGTATGTCCCGTGCAGTGCATATATGAGTTCGACCCGCAGAAGAACGTGCTGTTCTCCGAAGCGGAGCACGGCAGCGGGGAAATCGAGAACACCCACGCGCCCAATCCCGATCAGATCGCGATCTTCGGCGACAGCATCCTCTACGTGAACCTCGACGAGTGCACGTCGTGCACCGCCTGCTACCAGCCCGACGTGTGCCCTGTCGGCGCGATTTACGCCGACGAGCACGTGCCCGATGGGGCCAAGATCACGAAGTACAACTCAACTGACCCGAACAAGGGCCACGACCACACGTTCTTCATCCAGCTGAGCCGCGACGTCTTCGCCGACTAGGCCCGGGCCCGCGGTGGTAGACCCAACCGATGAGACGCGCCGCGCTGTTTCTCGCCGGCTTGATGCTGGCGTTGACCCCGACCGTCGCCCACGCGCACGAAGAGCGGGCGTCGCAGTTCCCGCCCGGCAACGGTCATACGCCGACGTATCGCACCGCCGCGCAGGCGGCCGACGTGCTCGTCGTCTGCAAGCCCGACACCGCGTCACTCGTCGCCCGCATCGCCGACCCTGCGCTGCGGGCACGCAACGAGCAGCTGTTGAAGCGGTGCGGGTTCGCCCATCTGCAGGCCGCGGTCGACGCCGTGCGCGTTCGCCGGACCAACATCTACGTCCTACCTGGGCACTACCGCGAAGAGCCGTCGCTGTCGGCGCCGTGCACCAAGAGCTACGCGGGCGGGATCGTCACCTACGAGCAGGTTGTGAGCTGCGGCGAGATCGTCGACCTGGTGACGATCGCCGGCGACAGCGTGACCGATCCCGACATCGTTTGTGACAACCAGCTCTGCGATCTGCAAATCGAAGGCACCGGCGCGGCGCCGACCGACGTGCTCTTCACCGCCGGTTTCCGCGCCGACGGCGACTGGGCCAAGCACAACGTGCTCAAGGCCGACCGGGCTGACGGGATCTACCTCAAGAACATGGGGTTCGAGCTGGCGAAAGAGAACGCGGTGTACGTGCACGAGACCGATGGCTACGTGATCGACAACGTCGTGGCTCGCAACAACGACCTGTACGGCATCCTCACGTTCACCAGCGACCACGGCCTCATCAAGAACTGCGAGACGCACCACAACGGCGACTCCGGCATCTATCCGGGATCGGCGGCCGACGTGAATGCCGCCAGTACGCAGCCGCCGCCACTCACGCGGTGGAGCGTCGAGATCACCGGCTGTAACACCCATCACAACGCTCTTGGCTTCTCGGGCACGGCCGGCAACTCGGTGTACTTCCACGACAACCGCGTGCACGACAACGGCGCCGGCTACGTGACCGACTCCTTCGTCGGCGGGCATCCCGGGATGCCGCAGGACCACGCGTGGCTCGAGGACAACGACATCTACAGCAACAACACCAACTACTACGGCAACGTCCAGGGCAGTTCGCCGCCGTGCTCGCGGCGACCGGCCGCGGTGGGTTACGAGAAGGGCATGGTGTGCCCGTCGTTCCAGGTGCCGGTCGGCACCGGCATCCTCATCGCCGGCGGCAACTACAACCTCATCCGCAACAACCGCATCTACGACAACTGGCGCAACGGCGCGATGTTGTTCTGGGTCCCGGGCGCGATACGCGGCGACATGACGGCGTCGGGGCAGCTCGACACGTCGAACCACAACCGCTACATCGGCAACCGTCTCGGCTTTCATCCCGCCGGCGTCACCCAGCCCAACGGCACCGACTTCTGGTGGGACGACCAGGGCCTCGGCAACTGTTGGGAGGGCAACGTCGCGGCCACCGGGCAGGTCACGACCAACGCTGTCGTCCCCGTGCTGCCGACGTGCGCGGTCGGATCCATCCTCCCGGCCGGGTCGGGCGCCAAGAGCGCCACCTTGCTCCCGTGCTCGATGTACAACCGCAACTCCGAGCCCGACCCGCCGGGGTGTGATTGGCTCGATTCGCCGGCGCCGCCGCGTGGTCGGCAGGCAGCGCCGGGCGAGCCCATCGTCGCCGCCGCCGCTGTCACCGCGCCGACGCAGTCAACTGGTGGTGACGCGCTTCCCGCGACCGGCGGTACGCCGCCGGTCCTGCTCGCCGGTGTGGTTCTTGTCGCTGGGCTGCTCGTCTATCGCCGGGTCCGGCGTCCGGTGGACCCGAGCCGGTGATCGACGAGCCCCGCCGCCGCTGGCGCGGCCGCGTCGCGCTCTGGCTGGGCGGCGCCGCGCTCCTCGTCGCCATGACGTTGGTTGCGACCGTCGCGTCGGTCCGCATCAGCGGGACGGCACCGGTTGGCTTCGGCGGTGCCGCCGAGGTGGTGACGCTGCCGCACTACGGCGACGGCGGTTCGCACATCCTCAACTACGCCCACGGCGACCTCGTGACCTTGACGTTTCCGCTCACCAACACCGGCCGGCTGCCGGTCACCGTTACGGCCGTTCGCCTGGGGGACAGGCCGCTGTCGCTGCTCGAGCCGCAGGACGTCGTCGTTGGCTCGGCGCGCCTGCCGATGCGCCTCGATCCCGGCAAGTCGGCGTCGGTCGTCCTCACCGCGCGCGAAGGCAACTGCCGCTACTTCCACGAGCGCGAGATCGAGCTGTTCCCTGCCGCGCTCGTCGATCTCGAAGTGCTCGGCGTCAACCTCACGCGCCGCGTCGCGTTCGATCACGAGATCGTGGTGCACAGCCCGATGATCGTGGGCTGCCCCGACCGCACGCTCGACCGCAGCGACGACATCCGCCCCCGCTAGGGGCGCGCGTCGAAGCCCAGCTCGAAAGACCGAACGGCCCGGGCGAAGTGGTTGAGCTCGACGTCGGGCTCGGTGATCACGCGAAGGTTCGTCCACGCCCGTGTGAGCTTGGAGAAGAGCAGCTCGAGTTCGAGACGGGCGATGTTGGCGCCGATGCAGAAGTGCGTGCCGTAGCCGAAGGCGACGTGGTTGTTCGGGCTGCGGGCGACGTCGAACGCGAACGGGTTGGTGAACACGTCTTCGTCGCGGTTGGCCGACGGGTAGACGAGGGCGAGGCGGTCACCGGCCTTGATCTGCTTGCCGCGCAGCTCGACGTCCTCGGTGGCCTTGCGGAACATGTTGTTGAGCGGCGTAACCCAGCGGATCACTTCGTCGACGGCGGTGGCGAGATGCTCCGGGTGCTCGAACAGCAAGTCCCACTGGTCGGTGTGGTCGCAGAACGCGCGCAACCCGTGGGCGATGGCCGTGCGCGTCGTCTCCGATCCACCCGAGATGAAGAGCCCGGTCTCGTGGAAGATCGTCTCGATCGGCATCGGCGTGCCGTCGGCCATCGTTGCGTTGGCCCACGTCGAGAGCAGCCCGTCGGCCGGGCAGCCTCGGAACTCCTCCGACTTGGTGGCGACGAACCCGCCCAGCTCCTGGAGTGTCGTCATCAAGTCGGCGATCACCGATTGGTCGATGGCCGCCGCGTCGATCCGCATGAGTCGCTCGCTCCACTGCTTCATCGTGGGCCACCACTCGTCGGCATCGAGCCCGAGCAGCTGCGCGGTGAACCGGGCCGGCAGCTGGCCGGCGATGTCTTGGATCACCTCGGTGCGGCCGGTGGGCGTGAGCGGGTCGACGAGCGCGTCGATCATGGCGACGAACATCGCGGTCTGCGCTTTTGCGGCGCGCGGCGTGAAGCCGCGGTTGACGAGCCGCCGCTGATGGAGGTGGACGGGATCGTCGCTGGCGATCATGTTCGACTCGCCCGGCGACTCGTTGAGCCGGTACGACGAGTCGGACGAGAACAGCTCGTCGTGGCGCTCGACCCAAAGGATGTCGGCGTGTTTGGTGATGCACCAGATCCCGGCGGCCTCGTCGCGATACACCGGGTCGTTGGCCCGGCACCAGGTCCACGCCTCGTGGGCGTCGTTCCAGAACTCACGGTCGAGCACGTCAATGGTGGGCGGCACGCCGGATGATCTATCACCTTGACACATGCTGATATCAGCATATGATCTGGAACGATGGCTCGAGCGGCGACGACGGCGGATGCGTTCAACGCCGTGGCCGAACCGCGCCGCCGGCAGATCCTCGACGTTCTCGCGGGTGGCGAACGACCGGTCAACGACCTCGTGCACCGTCTCGGCCTCACCCAGCCGCAGGTGTCCAAGCATCTCCGGGTCTTGCGCGAGGTGGGCGCCGTTGCTGTGCGCGATGAGGGTCGCCAGCGGCTGTACCGCCTCAACGGGCGCGCGCTGAAGCCGATCCACGACTGGGTGAAGGACTACGAGCGGACCTGGTCCGAACGCTTCGAGCAGCTGGACGCCGTATTGGAAGACCTCAAAGAGTCGGAGGCCGATGGGAAAGGAGCAGGAGGATGACAGTGAGTAGTGGGACGGCGAAGGTCACGCTGCCGAGTGACACCCAGATCCTGATCACGCGCCAGTTCGACGCGCCGAAGCACCTCGTGTACCGGGCGTGGACGACGCCCGAGCTAGTGCGTCGGTGGTGGAGTGGTTACCGCGGGGAGATGACCGTGGTCGACATCGATCTCCGCGTCGGCGGCCGGTGGCGGTACGTGATGGTGGCCAACGGCGGTTTCGAGGTCGCCTTCCACGGCGAGTTCCGTGAGATCGAGCCCGACGAGCGCATCGTGACCACCGAGGTGTACGAGATGCCCGACGCGCCGCTTGACGAGGACGCGGTCATCAACATCGTGACGTTCACCGAGATCGACGGGCGGACGACCCTCCACCTCATGACCGAGTGCCGCACCAAGGAGCTCCGCGACACGATCGTGGACTCGGGCATGGAGGGCGGCATGCAGGAGCAGATGGACGTCCTCGAAGAGCTCGCCCGGTCGCTGCGGTAGCGCCGCGGGCAGACTGGGCCCGTGAATCCGTCGACGTGCGCCGAGGCATTGGCGCACGTCGCCGGCGTGAGCGTCGCCGCGCCGACGCTGGCGGTGACCGGTGGGGTGTTTGCCCTCGTCACTCCCGGGCTGTTGCTGCTCGTCGCCGTGGTGCTGCGGCGGGTGCGGGCTGCCGCAGGTATCGCCGCGGCACTCGCCATTGCGATGCTGGCCGGCTTCCCGGTGTCGCCGCCCGCGGCTCGCGCCGCCAGCGCCGGCTGCGTGTTGGCCGGCGCCGATCGCAGCAACATCGCGCCGTTCACCGCCGACTCGCCGCTCGCGACGTCGGTGGATCCGTTGTCGTCGCGCAACGCCTCGAATCCCGATGGCCGGCCCGGCGGCTTGTGGGACCAGATCGACGGCCTGGGCGGGGTGCGCAGCTCCGGTCAGGTGACGCCGTCGGGGATGTGGGGCGAGGCCTTTGCCGACGACAACCACAACCGACGACACGACGAAGGCGAGTCGTTCACCGACGACGTCGTCAACACAAGCATCGACGCCGACTCGGCGCGTAAGTACGACGGCGTTCGCCTCGGCGGCTTCGGCAACGATCGCATCCCTCGCGGCGTCTTCGACCCGATCTGGGCGCGGACGGTGTTCGTCGCCGATGGTGCGAACGGCAAGTCGGTCGCCCTCACTTCGATGGACTTCATCGGCTACTTCAGCGACCGGATCCCGTTGGTGCTGGCCCGGGCCAAACAGTTGGAGCCAAAGCTCGCCGTCGACGCGTGGGTCGTCGCCCATACGCACGATCACCAGTCGCCCGACATGGTCGGGTTGTGGGGACCGACGGTCGGCGATGCCGTGCCGCTCGATGGCACCTACCCGAAGTACGAGCGATACGTCGAAGAGAAGCTGGCCCGCTCATTGGTCGCCGCGTTCCACGCGGTGCGGCCGGCGCGCTTCCGGGCCGGGACGATCCGCGCCGGCGAGACGTTCACGACCTTGCGCGGCCACGCCGAGGACCTCAAGGGCCTGCAGGTCAAGGGCACCTGCCGCACCCCGTGGTTCTTCGACGACGAGCTGCGCGCGTTCCAGCTCGAGGGCTTCGACGGCAAGACGATCGCCACCGCCCTGAACTGGGGGATGCACGTCGAGTCGATGGAGGACGGCAATCAGTACCTGTCGTCTGACAACGCGGCCACCGCGCGCGACGAGTTGGAGCAGGCGTTCGGCGGCGTCGCGTTGTACACGCAGGGCGCCCAGGGCTCGATCGAGGTCGTCGGCGACTCGTGCACGCAGCGCTGGCGCCGGGACACGTTCGACGGCGAGCGCTTCGCCGTGAAGGACGACGGCCGTCCGGTTGTCTTCACGACCAAGCCCGGCACCGACGAGTGGGCCGAGCCGCTGGTGTCGCGCAACCGCACCTACGCGCTGGGTCGCGTGATCGGAAGTGCCGCGGTCACCGCCTTGCGACGCGAGCCGTGGGATGCCAGCCCCACCGTCGACGTGCTGCCTCCCAAGGTCGCGTACCTCCCGGCGAACAACGGCGCGCTGCTCGCCGTCACCGCCGCCGGGACGATCGACAAGCCGTCGTACTTCGCCGGCCAACCGATATCGGCGGGCGAGCTGGCGAACCGCCTCGGCAAGGGCGGCGCCCTGCCGTCAGGCTTCGACGTGAAGACGACGTTCTACGCGTGGCGTATCGGTACCGCCAGCTTCGTCACCGCGCCTGGCGAGATGTTCCCCGAGCTCTACGTCGGCGTCGGCAAGGTCAACCGCACGAAGGCCGTCGGCGACTACGTCAAGGTGAACCCGGCGGCGCTGGCCTGCGCGGCGCGGCCGTTCGCGTACAACGCCGATCCGGCCAAGGCTGGTGCCAACACCGGCCGGCCCTACGAACCGGGCGTGCGCGACGTCCAGGCCAAGCGGTTCGGCACGCGCACGAACTTCATGCTCGGCTACACGCCAGATCTGCTCGGCTACATCGTCCCCGGCTACGACTTCTCGTGGTACGTCGCGCCGGCGGTTGAAGGGCTCTCGGTCGGGAGCCTCGTTGGCGAGGCGCCCGACCCGTGCGAGGCGAACGTGCCCGACCTCGCGTTCCCGAAGGCGCGCTACGGAAGCCATTATCACGAGACGAACAGCGCGGGCTCGGTGCTGGCCGGCGGCGTGGTGTGCACGATGCTCGATCTTCTGCAAGGCCCGTCGGCGACGGCGAATGATCCGGCGTGCCAAGACTTCCGTGGCTACCGCAACGCGGTGGTCGGTCACGTCGGCCTGACCCCGCTCGTCCTCGACCCCGATCAGAACATGCCGATCGGGCACTACTGAGCTATGTGCAGCCTCGCCGATCGGCTGCGAGCGACGGGGCCTCCTAGACATCCCGCTACCGTCGTTTCAAATTTTCTGGCGCGCAATAGGTGGCGCCACACCAGAGCGCGAAGGAGGAGCGATGACCTCGGCAACAGGCCGACTTCAGCGTGCCGCCGAGTCGATGGGTCGCCCAGCCCTTATCCCCGGCGAAGACCAGGCTGCAAAACTTGCAGATCTGATCCGCGACCTGAGGCGCCCCGTCTCACCCGTTGGCGACGGAAAGGTGATCACCTCCGGCTTCGCCTATTGGGGTGTTGCGTCCACGCTTGCGTGGTGTCGGGCTTGTGATGATCTGACTTACCCAGTGATGCGGAGGAGCATTCACTCGTTCGAAGAGCGGTGGAAGGCTGTACGTGGCGTCCTCGGTGAAGACCCGTATCACTATGTGAGTCTGGGGCCTGGAAATGGGGTGAAGGACGTATTCATCGTCCGACATCTATTAGAGCGCAACGAAGAACTCTGTTACGTGCCCGTAGACATGAGTGCTCTAATGCTTGAGATTGGCGGTCAGAAACTGATCGACGAGGTTGGGCTCAGCCCGAGCGATCAAGTTCTTCCTTTGCAACTCGACTTTTCTGATTCGGCGAACATCGCACGTCTTCGTTCTCTGCTGGACAACGTACTGGATGGCCACCCAGTGGTTTTCTCGTTACTGGGAAACACCCTCAGCAATTTCGAACACGATTCGGCGCTCCTCGCGATGCTCAGCGAACGGCTCCTTCGCGATGACGATCGGGTGATAGTCGAGGTCGCTACGACCGGTTCATTGGACGAGGGTCTCGACAAACTAGCGGCGGAGGAGTACGAAGCGACGAATCTGTTCCTTCAGTGGGTGACGAGTCCTCTGCAGGATTGCACTGACCTGACCTTGGACATGGACAGTGTGTCGTTCCACGGCTCGATCGAGAGGAACCGATGCCTACGCGTCGTCGTTCTGTACACCAATCGAACCGGCACAGAGTTGCGGCTTACGCTCCCCGACCGCAGCGATGTCGCGTTCCCGGCGGACGACACCATACGCCTTGACCTAACCCGAAAATATGGCGTGCGCGAACTGCGAACGATCATTGCGGACGCGAAGCTTGACGAGCTGAGCGCGACGCATCTCGATCTGAGTTCCCGGGAACACGAGTTCGGCGTCGAGTTGCTCACTCTCAAGCGAGGTCCCGGTCGCCCTACAAGTGCCATATCCGACGGAATCTGGACCGCACCGAGCCGCCAGTGAAGCGGCGGGCTATCGGAGTTGTCACGTTCGGAAGTTTGGTCGTAGCGCTGCTCATCAGCATCGTCGGGATCTTTATTGTCGATGAATCCGTGAAATTCGAACTCACGGTGGAAACTTTCGCAATCTTGGCGGCGATCACCGGAGTCTTTGCGGAGCGGTGGGCAGTCGCGAACGACCGCCGTAATCACGCGCTGCATGCGTTGCGGCGCGAGATCGCCTCAAATGAGGCGATCCTCGACGACTCTCGCTTCGAGCCGATTGGAGATGCTGAGACACGGGGCCGGGTCTACCCGCGGGTTCTCGTCTCCGCGGCTGATGCGGCCGTCACCTCGGGGGCGCTCGCGGAGGATCGCGACACTGATCTGATCCAGTTGCTGCACGCTTGGCGAGAAGCAGTGAACGAGTTCAACCTTCGATTGACTCTGACGGAACTCCGGACGTTCACGGCTGCGTCACCAACTGAGATGCGTGCACTCGACCGAGCGCTCCACAGCGACGGGGGCTATTTGAGCGCCATAAGGAGTTCCTTGGAACGACTGCGAACGACGGTTGAACAACCGACTCGTCGGCGACGCTCGGCGCGACGATCCGGGCGTGCTCAGAAGTGAGTGAGCGTGCACGGTCGATCGAGAGTTCGCGAAATGCTGATGGCCCGAAGGCGGACCAAGGCGTGATGGCACACAGGCATCGGGAGCTGCGTTGCAAGGCGGACAGCGTTTGCTGGCCCACCGCTGATCCTGAAGGCAAGACTGGACGATCGCGGGCGATGTCTTGGACAGCGGAGTGACGGCGTCCTGTCGCGCATGTCCGCGAGGGTGACGCGCGAGGCTGCCGGGTGCCATGAACATCCAACCCGCCGACGCGGAGCTGCTCGGCATCGAGTTCGACGACCACCTGCGTTCGCGCTTCGAGCTGACGCCGCCTCTGTCGCGCCACGACGGCGCGCTCTACGGCGGCACAGCCATCGCGGTGGCGACCGTTGCCATGGAAGCCGCCTCCGATCGTCCGCCGCTCTGGGTCACGACGCAGTTCGTGTCGCAGGCCGCGCTCGGCGACGTCATCGAGTGCGAGACCGAAGTGCTGGCTTCGGGGAAGCGCGTCGCCCAGCTCCGCGTCACCGCCTATCTCCGCGGCGCGATCGTCTTCACTGCTCTGGGCTCAACCGGCATACCGCGCGCCGGCGGGCTGTCGGGCCAGTTCGACACCATGCCGAGCGTGACGTCGCCAGCCAACAGCCGCGAGCTTGTCCTTGGTCACGGCGGCGCCGAGCGCACGAGCTTCCGACGCTCGATCGATTATCTCGAGGCCGCCCGTGGTGAGGACCACGCGCCCGACCCTGCGCAGATGCTCCTATGGGCCCGCGTGACGGCGCCGGGGCCCATCACGCCGGCGGCTATCGGGTTTGTCGCTGACATGGTTCCTGCCGCGATTGCCCGCGGTGCGGGCAAGCTCGGCGCGGGGATCAGCCTCGACAACAGCATGCGGTTTGGTCCTCGGTCCGACAGCGAGTGGGTGCTCCTCGAGATGCGCGGTCACGTCGCGAGTGAGGGCTTTGGGCACGGGTCGGTCCGGGTGTGGACGCCCGATGGTGTCCTCGTCGCCGTCGGCGGGCAGACCGCCAACATGATCTTCGCCTTCGATCAGGACGGCCCGGTGCCGCCGAGCCTCCAACGCTTCGGAAGGGACGCCAATGAGTGAGATCAACGATCGCTACCGCAAGCTGGCCGCGGAGTTCAGCGACCGCGTGCGCGCGGTACCGGCCGACGCGTGGGACAACCCGGCGCCGTGCGACGGGTGGGTCGCGCGCGACGTCGTTCGTCACCTGGTCGAGTGGGTACCGGGATTCTTCGGCGCCAGCGGCGTCACGATCGCGAGCGGCCCCTCCGTTGACGACGACCCGGTCGCCGCGTGGGAGGCGCTCGACGCGTCCTTACGGTCGAACCTCGACGCGCCGGACGTCGCCGGCCGCGAGCTCGACACCGCCGCGGGGAGGCACACGTTCGAGAACGCGATCGACATGTTCGTGACACCCGACGTGCTCGTTCACACGTGGGACCTGGCGCGGGCCACCGGCTTGGACGAGTCGCTCGACGTCGACGAGGTACGTCGCATGCTCGTCAACATGGAGCCGATGGACGAGGTGCTTCGCAACAGCGGTCACTTCGGTCCGCGCGTCGAAGTCGCCGATGACGCCGACGATCAAACCAAGCTGATCGCGTTCACCGGTCGTCAGCCGTAGCGCGTTACCCGCGGAGCTTGTCGCGTACCGCGTCGATACCGTCTTCGACCTTGTCCCTCACGTCGTCGACGAACTCCTTGGCCTTGCCGACCGCCTGATCGGCCTTGCCTTCGTTCTTCAACTGATCGTCGTCGGTGAGGTCACCGGCGGCTTCCTTCACGCGGCCCTTGATGTCATCGGTATTCGGCATAGTCCGCTCTGTTCCCGCGATGACCCCGGTGTAACCCGCGACTTGTTTGGGAACAGGTGGCCGTACTTCAACCTCAGAGAGGAGCGAACGATGGGTGTGGTTCTGTTCGTACTGCTGATTGCGTTGCTTCTCGGCGGCGCCGGTTTCGCGATGCATGCGCTGTGGTGGATCGCCGCCATTGTGTTGGTCGGTTGGCTGCTGGGCTTCGGCATGCGCGCCGGTGAAGGCGCGCGCTGGTATCGCTGGTAACGCGACGCGCGGTCAGCTGCTCAGCGTCGCGAGTGCGAACGCGACGATGCCGATCAGTGCGTTGGCGTAGGCCACCCGCCTGATCGCGTTGGCGTCGATCACACCGCCGGCCGTCGTCACCGCGCGCCGCCGTGTGCGCTCCTCCCACGAGCCGACGACCGCCGCAGCCACAGCCAGCACCACGATGACGGCGCCGGCGATCGGCCGGCCGCGAGGGCTGGCCAGATGGGGCACGCCCTTGAGGACGGCGGCGCCGCACGCGAGCAGGGCGACGCTGCTGCGGCTCCACGCCAGCGCGGTGCGTTCTTCGGCCAGACCCTCGTCGTCGATCGGCTTCATCGGTTGGCGAAGGCGGCGAGTACGAACGCGATTGCCGCGCTGACGGTGACCACGATTGCCAACAGCCGCGGTAGCGGAGACGACGGCAGCGGCGCCCCGGTGCGCATCGCCCGTTCGTTGTCGCGCCAGTAGCGGTAGCTGAGCAGCGCGGTGACGGTGCCGAGGGCGATGAGCGGCAGGCCGATGAGCCGGCGGCCGCCGGGGATGTCGAACGGCGGCAGCAGTTGGGTGATGGCCAAGCCGGCGGTGACGAGGGCGAGCGATGTGCGGTTCCACGCCAGGAAGGTGCGCTCGTTGGCGTACGAGAACCGGACGTCCGGCTCCTCTTCGTCGCTCACGCGACCGGGAAGGCGCCGACGGTTAGCGGGTTGACGCCGCCCAGGCTGCCTTCGACGCGCACGGGGCGGAAGCGGATGAACGCCTCCTGCTTATGGAACGGCTTGGCCCGCCCCGCGTCGATCGCGTCAGGGTGGGCCCGATCGCCCGCGCCGTACGCGTACGCGCTGAGCGCGTCGGTCGACTCCCACAGCGAGCACGTCGCGAGAAACGGTGGCGACGCGAAGCCGGTCGCCCACAACACACCGGGCGCGCCGATCACCGCGCCCGACGCACGCGACGACGACTTGAGGAACCGTCGCACCTGCGAGAGCCGGGTACGGCCAAGGGTGAGTACGACCGACGGGCCGTCGTAGTCCGTCCGGCGACCTTTGGGGACGTCGACCGGCAGACCCGGCCAGGTGCCGTGGGCTCGCAACGGTTCGAGGCGCGCGTGCCAGCCACCGGCAAGCGCGGCGGCGACCGGACTATCCGCAACGAAACGGTCGAGGGCGGCTTCGTCGTCCCAGAAGCCCACCAGCACGGCGCGTCGGAGGCTCGGTCGCGGGAGGAGTGACGCGCTCATCGGCGCGGCCAGCCCGACGTTGGTGTTGCGCAGTCCGGCCACGCGCTTCGCGCTCGGCCGGCGCGCCATGAGGCGCAGGGCGCGCGGCACACCGACATCGGCAATGTGAACCGAGACGATGACTGCCACCGCTCGGCAGCGTACGCCGCGTCAGGTGTACATGAGCGAGCCGGGCGTGGTCAGCAGTTCGCCGGTCTCGAGCCACGTCTTCAGGCCCGACAGGATCATCGGCCAGCCGCCGTAGAGCTGGTCGTTGGCGCCCTCGCGGAGTTGGTCGTGGGTGACGGTGAGTCGGCACGAGTCGCCGACCGGTTCGATCTCCCATGTCACGCGAGATGTGCCTTCGCGCTTCACGTCGTCGCCCCACAGCGCAACCATGCTCTGCACCAGTCGGCGCGGCGGATCGACCTCGAGGTTCTCACCCTCGCCGAGGAGCACGCCGCCCGCCTTCGGGTTGCCCATCTCGAAACGCGAGCCCGGCGTCCAGTCCGACGTGATCGTGTTGCCGAACTGGTACTTGCCGCGGGTGCTGCTGTCCGTGATCGCGTCCCAGAGACGCTCCGGCGTTGTCTTGATGTAGATCTCGAACACCTTTTCCATCTGCTTCTCCAGTTGCTGTTTGAGGTCACTGAGCGCGCTGGCCCAGGGCTCGGCGTATTTGCTTACCCATCGGTCGTGGACGAGCCGGATCGGCACCGGGTTGAGGTAGTGGAGCTTTTCCCGACCTTGCTTCCGGGTCACCACGAGGCCGGCGTCTTCGAGTTGCTTGAGGTGCTTCATCACGCCGAAGCGCGTCATGGCGAACCGCTCCTCGAGGGCGTGCAGCGTCTGCCCGTCAGCGCGGTACAGCTCGTCGAGCAGGCTTCGCCGGGTCGGATCCGCGAGCGCCTTGAACACCTCGTCCACCCCATTGACGATAGGTGACTAAATAGTCACATGTCAAGACCGATGAGTTCAGGGTGACGCGGCCGTCGAACTAGCCATGAGCCTCGCCGTAGGATCGCGATCGATGGCGGTGAGGTCTGACTCTGTCGAGGCCCGGTTCGAAGACCTCGAGCAGTACCGCCGCGAACTGACGGGCTACTGCTACCGCATGCTCGGCTCGTCCTTCGAGGCCGAGGACGCCGTGCAAGAGACCATGGTGCGGGCCTGGAAGAACATCGAGGGCTTCGAGGGCCGGTCCGCGCTGCGCTCGTGGGCGTACCGCATCGCCACCAACGTCTGCCTCGACATGATGCGCAGCGGTCAACGCCGGGCCCGGCCGATGGAGATGACGTCGTGCGGTTCGGCCGACTCGTTCCACGGCGACACGCTTCCCGAACACATGTGGGTGACGCCGATCGCTGACGAACGCGTGCTGGCGCCCGACGGCGACCCGGCGGCCGTCACCGAGGCCAAGGAGTCGATCCGCCTCGCGTTCGTGGCCGCGCTCCAGCACTTGCCGGCCAAGCAGCGCGCCGTGCTGATCCTGCGCGAGGTGCTCAAGTGGCAGGCGACCGAGGTCGCCGAGTTGCTCGAGACCAGCGTGGCGTCGGTGAACAGCGCGCTGCAGCGCGCTCGCGCCACGCTGGCCAACTACGACGCGGACATCTCGCGTTCCCAGGTCATGGACGCCGAGCAGCAAGAGCTGCTCGCACGGTACGTCGACGCCTTCGAGCGCTACGACATCGAGTCGCTCGTCTCGCTGTTGCACGAGGACGCCGTCATGTCGATGCCGCCGTACAACTTCTGGTTGCGCGGCCCGGTCGAGATGGGCACGTGGTTCGGCGGCAACGGCATCGGTTGCAAGGGGTCCCGATTGATCGCCACCGCGGCCAACGGCACCGCGGCCTTCGGTTCGTACCGCCCGGACCCGAACGGCGGGCACTACCCGTGGGCGCTTCAGCTGATCGAGGTGTCAGACGGTCGGATCGTCGGCCACCACAGCTTCCTCGACACCGAGCTGTTCGCCGCCTTCGGTCTGCCGGCTCACCTCGACGCGTAGCTCGAGCCCCACGAAGTCGAGCAGTTCCACCAGCTCGTCCGGCGCGCCTGTCACCGTGATCGACCAGCCCAGACGGCGCGCCGCGAGCTCAAGGCGGGCCAGGGCGTCAACCAACTCGAGCACGTGATGTAGGACGCCGCCGGCGCCCGCAACTCATCGAACACCTGCATGCGAACATATGTTCGTGCCCGGCGACGACGCCACCATCCTGCACGCTGACCTCGACTCGTTCTACGCGTCGGTCGAACAGCGCGACGACCCCAAGCTGCGCGGCCTGCCGATCGCAGTGGGTGGGGGCGTGGTGCTGGCGGCCAGCTACGAGGCCAAGGCGTGCGGCGTGCGGACGCCGATGAGCGGGCGCGAAGCGCGCTCGCTCTGCCCGCGCCTTGTCTTTGTCGAACCGCACTTCTCGGCCTACGTCGAGGCGAGCAAGGCGGTGTTCGCGGTCTTCGATGACACCACGCCGTTCGTCGAGGGGCTGTCCATCGACGAGGCGTTCCTCGACGTCGGCGGGCTGCGCCGGGTGTCGGGGACGCCGCGCGAAATCGCGGTCCGCCTGCGCGCGCAGGTGCGCGAGCGCGTCGGTCTTCCCATCAGCGTGGGCGTGGCGCGAACCAAGTTCCTGGCCAAGGTCGCCAGCGCGGTCGCCAAGCCCGACGGGCTCATCGTCGTGCCGCCCGCCGGCGAGTTGGCATTCCTGCATCCGTTGCCGGTCGAGCGGCTGTGGGGGGTCGGGCCGGTGACGGCGCGCAAGCTGCACGAGCGCGGGATCGCGACAGTGGGCGAGGTCGCCGGCCTGGCCGAGGCCGGGTTGGTGTCGATGCTGGGCCCGGCGTCGGGCCGACATATCCACGCGCTGGCGCACAACCGCGACCCACGTCGCGTGCAGGTCGGGCGTCGCCGCGGGTCGATCGGTTCCCAGCGCGCCCTTGGTTGGGGGCCGAAGCCCCACGGCAGCATCGAGGCCGCGCTGACAGGTCTGGTCGATCGCGTGACCCGACGCATGCGTGCCGCCGACCGCGTCGGTCGTACCGTGGTGCTGCGCTTTCGCTTCGAGGACTTCTCGCGCGGCACGCGCTCGCACACCATGCCGCGGCCCACGGCGCAGACCGAGCCCATCCTCACCGCGGCGCGCGTGCTGCTGGCCGACATCGGTCCCCTCATTCGCCAGCAGGGGATCACGCTGATCGGCGTGTCAGTCGGCAACCTCGACGATGACGGTGCCGTTCAGCTCACCCTGCCGTTCGACGGTCACACCGAATGGGCGCTCGACGCCGCCATCGACGACGTGCGGGAGAAGTTCGGGACCGCGGCGGTCACGCGCGCCGCGTTGCTCCACCGCGGCGAGGGCATGTCGGTGCCGATGCTGCCGGACTGAGACCGGCTTAGTTCCAGAGCTCGGCCAGCTCCGAGGCGACCGGGTCGTCCTCGATGATGATCTGGCCGACGCTGATCGTGTCCATCGTCGTCGACGCGGTGGCGAGGAAGCGGCTCGGCTGGCCGTACGCGTGAGCGTCGTCGAGGGGGTTGGGCCGGCGGAAGTAATAGCGCAGCGGGTACGACACGACGAGCGTGTCGCGCGCCCGGGTGAGGGCGACGTAGAGCAGGCGGCGCTCCTCCTCGGTCTCGTCGGCTGAGCTCAGCGCCATGTCGGACGGGATATTGCCGTCGGACGCGTGGATCACGTGGACTGCCCGCCACTCGCCGCCCTTGGCCGAGTGGATTGTCGAGAGGATGAGGTAGTCGTCGTCGAGGTGCGGCGGGCCGGCCAGGTCGCTGGTGCTGACGGGCGGGTCGAGGGTTAGTTCGGCAAGGAACCGGCTGCGGCTGCGGTAGTCGGTGGCGAGCGACCGAAGGTGTTCGAGATCGGCGAGGCGTACCGACGCGGTGCCGGGATAGCGGCGCGCGAAGAGCGGAACGCACGCCAGCGCCAGCCGTTCGACCTGCACCGAGGGCGGGAGGTCGCCATTCGCGCAGTCGGCCAGGGCCGATCGCAGGCCTTCGAGGTCGTCGGTCGCCGCTTTGGGGAACGCGGGGCATTCGTCGCCCAGCAACCGGCTGAGGGCGGTCGCCTCGACCACGCCGAGCTCGTCGGTGAGGCGTCGGATCGTGGCCGGCCCGACGCCGTCGATGAGCCCGAGGACACGGGCCCACGCCAGCTCGTCGCTCGGATTGTCGAGGATACGGAGCAGGCAGAGCATGTCCTTGACGTGCGCCTTCTCGAGGAACTTGAGGCCGCCGTATTTCACGAACGGGATGTTGCGGCGGGACAGCTCGAGCTCGAGGCCGTCGCTGTGGTGCCCCGTGCGGAAGAGCACGGCCTGGTCGTGCAGGGCGATGCCGCGCTCTCGGTTCTCGAGGACGTTGTCGCAGACGAACGCGGACTGGGCCAGCTCGTCGACGCACGCGGCCACGACAGGCCGGGCGCCGCCCGGGCGGGTCGACCGCAGCTCCTTGGCGAACCCGATTCCGGCTTCGGCGATGACGGCGTTGGCCGCGTCGAGAATCTCGGGCGTGGACCGGTAGTTGCGATCGAGTGTGATGACCGTGGCACCGGCGAACCGGGCGGGGAAGTCGATCATGTGCTGCGCCGATCCGGCGCGGAAGCCGTAGATGGCCTGGGCGTCGTCGCCGACGACTGCGATCGACGTGTTGGGCCCGGCCATGGCGGCGACGATGTCGGCCTGCACCGCGTTGGTGTCCTGGAACTCGTCGACGAGGATGTGGTCGAAGCTCGCGTGCAGGAGCGGGGCAACCGTTGGCGACGCGGCCAGGGCGCGCCAGTAGAGCAGCAGGTCGTCGTAGTCGACGACGTTGGTGGCCCGCTTGCGTTCGGTGTACGCGGTGAAGACCGCCTTGATGTCGTCGACCTCGTCGCGGCACCACGGGTACGCCCGCTCCACGACGTCGGCCAGCTTTTCCTGAGCATTGACGACGCGGGTGTAGATCGACGCCAGCGTGTCCTTCTTCGGGAACCGCCGGCCGGTCTCGCCCAGCCCGAGGTCGTGGCGCAGCAAGCCCAGCATGTCGGTGTTGTCGCCCTGGTCGAGGACGGTGAAGCCCGGCCGCAGGCCGACGGCCCGGCCGTGTTGCTGGAGAAGCCGGTTGCCCACGGCGTGGAACGTGCCGCCCCACACCCGACGAGCGCCGTCGGCTTCGGCGAGCTGGCCGGCCCGGGCCAGCATCTCGCGCGCGGCGCGCCGCGAGAATGTGAGCAGCAGGATCCGTTCGGGCCGCACGCCGTCGGCCAGCAGGCGGGCGACGCGGCAGGCCAGCGTCTTGGTCTTGCCGCTCCCCGCGCCGGCGACGATCAGGAGGTTGCCGCCGTTGTGGACCACCGCGGCCCGTTGTTCGGGGTTCAGGTCATCGAGCCAATCAAACATATGTTCGAGATGGTATAGACGACCTGTATGCCGCACCAGAACCGGGTCGACCCGTTCGGTGAGATCGTCGCCGCGCCCCAGCGTGGGCGGTGGATGGGGAACCGCGGCATCCTCCACGAAGGCACGACGATCGTGCGGCCGTGGCAGCACAACCACTGGATCATCTGCGAGACGAGCTACAAGGGCTGGTGGGCGCCGCAGTGGTCGCCCCATCGGTACACGCCGCTGTTCTTCCTCGACGAGGCGGTGGCGCTGGCGGCCGGGCACCGGCCCTGCGCGCTGTGCCGGCGCGCCGCCTACGACGCGTTCGTGGCCGCGTGGCCGCTTTCCGGCGAGCGACGCGACGCGATCGACCGGCGACTGCATCGCGAGCGCCGGGGTGACGCGCACCGACGGCCGTGGCGCGAGCTTCCCGTCGGCGCCTTCGCATTCCTCGACGGCGCGCCGGTTCGCGTCGACGAGGAGGCCGTCGTGCCGTGGACGCCGGCGGGCTATGTCGCCTCGCTGAGCCGCCCGAATCGCGGCGACGCCGCGGTACTCACGCCGTCATCGACCGTCGACGCGCTCAGCGCTGGCTATCGCTGCTCTTGAGGATTACCTCGGAGAACGGCGCCGAGCTGATCGACTCGAAGTCGGCGTAGAGCGGGAGATCGCGCATCGTCTCGTCGAGTGTCTCGGGCGGGCCGTAGAGGCGCGACGGATCGGCGTAATCCTCGACGGTGCGGAACCGCTCGAACACGATGGCGCGGACCGGCGGTGCTGCCGCGGTGACGGGGCGGGCGACGGCGTCACGGACGTACTCCCATCGCAGCGGATGGAGCCGGAACGACGCCGGCGTGTGGATGTCGTGCCACCCGCGGTAGAAGTCCTCGTCGCTCAGCCGGTCGGGCTTCGGGAACCAGGTGCAGTGGGTGACGCCCGGACTCCGCTCGCCGTCGCCCCAGCCGCGATCGGCGCGCCGCTGCGGCACTGACTCGGTGACGAGGTAGCCGTCGACCTTGTCGCCCAGCGCGTCCTCGACCGGGCCGCGATCGTCGAGCGAGTGGAGCCAGACCGACACGACGGCCGCCGCGTCGGGGCCGCGCCCGAGCAACAGGGGCGGCTCGGGTATCGCCTCGGCCGTGTCGGCGAGGTGGACAGTCAGCGCGCTGACGTCGCCGGCGATACCCGCGAGTCGATCGGTCAGCTCGCCGGCCGACTCCCACACGATGTAGTCGAGCTTCTCCATTGCGGCTCCTAAACCGGCATCGGGTGGCGCATGAACAGGTCCCACATCCGCTGCTTGATGTCGTTCCAGTCGGCGGCGCGGGGCCAGTTGTGCGACTGCGTCAAGTACGCGCGCCACACCACCTCTTGGCCGCCCGCGCACGGTGCGTAGCGCGTGGCTTCGAGCAGCACGCCGGCCTCGCGCGCCGGCTTGGTCGGACAGTGGTTGAGCTTGACCCACTGGTCTCGCGTCCAGATCCCGAACGGGAGCAGCGACAGAAAGTCGAACGTTCCCGCGAAGACGCCGACCGAGATCGGCCGGCTCGGTGTGCACGGTGAGCCGGTGAACGTCGGGTGGGCACCGGCATACTCGGCGACGGCGGCGAAGACGTCGGCCGCGTCGCACGCCAGGCGCAAGGCCATGATCGCCCCGTTGGAGTGCCCGGTCGCGTAGACGCGACGGGCGTCGACGCAGTACTTCGAGGAGATCTCGGCGACGAGCTGGCGGAGGAACCGCACGTCGTTCGAGTTGTGGTCGAACCCCCATGTGGGCGGGGACCCGGTGCCGTCCGGGTAGGCGACGATGAACTTGTGGCCGTCGGCGAAGTCGTGCCAGCGCGTGTCGTCCGCGTGGAGCCGACCCCCTTGGCCGGCACCGTGGAGCGCGAGCACGAGCGGCGCCGGATTGGGCAGCCCGGCGGGAACGTGGATGAAGTAGGTGCGGCCGGCGAACGTGCGGGGTTGGACGCCGCCGACCGGGTCGAGCGAGCACGTCGCCGCCGCTGCCCGTGGCGCGCCGAGGCCCGTGAGCGTCGCGGCGGCGAGCACAACCGTGAGGAGGATGCGGCGCACGTCCTACGCGGAGGTCTCGATCGGCTTGCGAACCGGACGGGCGAGGGTGTCGGGTGACGTGTCGACCTCGTCCAGCTCGATGTCGCCGGCGAGCACGCCGCGCTTCCACGTCTGGTGCTCGGCGTCGCGTTCGAGGAACTCGGGCATGACCTCTCGCGCGAACAGCTCGAGGCTCGAGCAGATGTCGTCGTGAGTGTTGCGGCCCGCCTGGTTCAGGAGGATCACCTGGTCGACGTGCGAACCCTCGAACTTCCGCAGCTTGGCGCGGATCGTGTCGGGCGAACCGATGAGGCCGCCGGCGTGCATCTTCTCGAACTGCGGTGTGCGGCGGAACGCCTGGTACTCCTCCCACAGGTTCTCGGCGGTGCCCTCGGCGCCGGGCACGTGGGTGCCGTAGTAACGGAGCGCGAACGCGAAGAACGTCCAGCCGTCGGCCTTGATGTGCGCTTCCTCGTCGGTCGGACAGCACATGAACCCGCAGACGACGGCGATGTTCGGATTGGTCGCGTAGTCGGCCAGCTTGTTGAGCCGCTTTGTGTAGGAGTTGTAATACGCGCTGACCCACGCCCGGGCTTCGTCGGCGCTCACGAACTGGAACCCGAGCGCACCCATGCCGCGTCGGCCGCAGTACTCGATGGTGTCGCGCTGCGAGCAGGCGACCCACAGGGGCGGGTGCGGCTTCTGCATGGGCTTGGGCAACACGTTGCGCGGCGGCAGGTCGAAGAACTCGCCGTGGAACTCGGTGCGCTCGTCACCGAACATCGGGATGAGCGCTTGCACGGCCTCCTCCCACACGGCGCGCTTGTCACGGAAGCGGCGACCGAACGGGTGCAACTCCGTTGTCGTCGAGCCTTCGCCGATGCCCAGCTCGACGCGGCCGCGGCTGACGAGGTCGAGCGTCGACACCCGCTCGGCCACGCGGGCCGGGTGGTTCGTCGTCAGCTGGATGATGCCGTGGCCCAGCCGGATGTTCTTGGTGCGCTGGCTGGCGGCGCCGAGGAACACCTCGGGCGCCGACGAGTGGGAGTACTCCTCGAGGAAGTGATGCTCGACTTCCCACGCGTAGCTGTAGCCCAACGAGTCCGCCAGCTCGATCTGGTCAAGCGACTCCTGCAACAAACGGAACTCGCTGTCGACCTCCCAAGGACGCGGCAGCTGGTGTTCGTAGAAGATGCCGAACTTCATGGCGTCACGCCCGGGCCGCGACTTTGGCGATGGCGCCCACGATCTCGGGAATCAACGGGAGCGGTACGTCGTGGCCCATCTCGTCGAGGACGAGCAGCTCGGCTCCTGGGATCGCCGCCGCGGTGGCCTCCCCGCCCGAGAGCCCGACGAGCGGATCGACGCGTCCGTGGATGACAAGCGTGGGGCACCGCACGTTGGCCAGTGCGGCGGTGCGGTCACCGTCGGCCATGATCGCCGCCATCTGGAACGCGGCGCCCTTGGGGTGGAACATGCGGTCGTAGGACCGAGCACCGCGCGCACGGGATCGGGCCTCGTCGTAGTGCGGCCCGCTGAAGATCCGCCAGTTGGCCGCCGTCTGGTCGAGGTAGGCCTCGCGCTCGGTCGGCGGCGGCGTGATCAGTGCGGTCATGGCCTCCGGGTTCGGCGCGCCCACGGTGCGGTCGCCAGTCGTCGACATGATCGACGTGAGGCTGAGAACGCGATCGGGATGGTCGATCGCCATGCGCTGCACGATCATCCCGCCCATCGACGCGCCGACGACGTGGGCCCGATCGATGCCGAGCGCGTCGAGCACCGCCATCCCGTCGCTCGCCATGTCGGCCACCGTGTAAGGCGGGGTCTCGCCGAGAGCGGGCGCCGGGCCGTCGGTCTTGGTCGACAGCCCGACGTCACGGTTGTCGAAGGTGATCAGACGGAAGCCGGCGGCGACGAACTCGTCGACAAACTCCTGCTCCCACGCAACGACCTGTGACGTGAAGCCGTTGACGAGGAGGAGCGGCGGGCCGTCGGCCGGGCCGTGTTCCTCGAAATAGATGTCGACCCCGTCCCGGTGCGCGATTCCCATGCGCGCATCCTCGCGCGATCGTCGGCGGCGCTCCCTAATGTTGGTCTCGTGACCAATGCGTGGACGTCGAGCCCGTTCGTGGCCGCCATCGAGCCGATCGTCGAGTCCGACGACGAGATCCGGCGCGCGTTGGAGGACGCCGAGGTCCCGCCGCTGTTGCCCGCGCTGGCCTACGCCACCGGCGACATGTCGCTGCTCCGTGAGGATCTGCGACCCAACCCGCTGATGCTGGCGATGCCCCAAGGTGGGCTCGACGAAGCCCAGGTCGCCACGGCGCGGCAACTCGCGCTCGACGCGCTCGTCCGCTTCCGCGACGGCGGTTGCCGGCCGGCGCCCACACCGTCGGACGCCGAGCTGCTCCAGATCATGGAGTACGCGGTCGGCGGCGCGGACATGGCTCCGTACCTACCGCTGCTCGAAGAGGAGCTGGCGTATCGCGGTGAGGATCGCCGGGCGCCGGCGTGGCGCATCGGCGACGTGGCGCCCGGCGCCGCATTCCACGTCGTGATCATCGGCGCCGGCATGTCGGGGTTGCTCGTCGCCCACCGCCTCGAACAAGCCGGCGTGTCGTTCGAGATCCTCGAGAAGAACGACGACGTCGGCGGCACGTGGTTGGAGAACAAGTATCCGGGGTGTCGCGTCGACAACCCGAACCACAACTACAGCTACGCGTTCGCGCAGCGCCATGACTGGCCGCTGCACTTCTCGACCCAAGACGTCCTGCTCGACTACTTCCAACGGTGCGCCGAGACGTTCGGGCTCCGCGACCACATCCGGTTCGGCACCGAGGTGACATCGGCGGAGTGGTCGGACACCGACCTGCGATGGACGGTGCGGGTGCGCGGCGCGGATGGCGGCGAGACATCGATCGCGGCCGACGCGGTGATCAGCGCGGTGGGCCAGCTCAACCGGCCGCTGATGCCGGACATCCCCGGCCGCGACGCGTTCGAAGGCGAGTCGTTCCACTCCGCCCGCTGGAACCCCGACGTCGACCTGACCGGCAAGCGCGTCGCGGTGATCGGCACCGGCGCCAGCGCGGTGCAGTTCATTCCCGAGATCGCGCCGCAGGCCGGCGAACTGACCGTGTTCCAGCGGACACCGGCGTGGTTCGGGCCAACCGTCGACTACCACGACGAAGTGTCGGACGGTTTGCGGTGGCTGTACGCCCACGTCCCGACCTACAGCGAGTGGAATCGCTTCTGGATCTTCTGGCGCATGGGCGACGGCGCGATTGAGAGCGTCCGGGTCGACCCGTCCTACGAATCCGACGGCAGCGCGGTCAGCGAGCTCAACGCCTTCGTGCGCATGATGCTCACCGAGTACATCAAGGCCGAGTTCGCCGATCGGCCCGACCTGCTCGAAGCAGCAATTCCGAAGTATCCGCCGGGGGCCAAGCGGATGCTGCGAGACAACGGGATCTGGGCGCGAACCCTCAAGCGCGACAACGTCCGTCTCGTCACCGACACGATCCGCGAGATCACGCCCAAGGGCGTCGTGACCGAAGACGGCGAAGAGCATCAGGTCGACGTGATCGTCTACGGCACTGGCTTCCAGGCCTCGAAGTTCCTCACGCCAATGGCGGTTACCGGCCGCGGTGGCGTCGACCTCCACGAGCAATGGGCGGGCGACGCTCGCGCCTATCTCGGGGTGACCATCCCGAACTTCCCGAACTTGTTCTGCCTGTACGGGCCCAACACGAACATCGTCGTCAACGGCAGCATCGTGTACTTCTCGGAATGCGGGGTGCGGTACATCCTCGGCTGCCTCGAGTTACTGCTCGGCTCCGGCCAGCGCGCGCTCGACATCCGCAAGGACGTCCACGACGCGTTCAACGAGCGGCTCGACGCCGAGAACAAGGCGATGGCGTGGGGCTGGTCCGACGTCAACAGCTGGTACAAGAACGAGAGCGGCCACGTCGCCCAGAACTGGCCGTTCACGCTGCTCGAGTACTGGCAACGCACGCTCCGCCCCGACCCCGACGACTACGAGTTCCTGGACGCGTGACCGGGGCGACCGTCGAGCTACTTCAGGCACTCATACGTAACCGATGTGTCAACGACGGCACCCCGACATCGGGTCACGAGGCCCGCAACGCCGACACGCTGGCCGCGTTCCTCGATGGGTCCGGGGTGGATGTCGAGCGTTATGAGGCGGCGCCCGGTCGGTCATCGCTGGTAGCCCGCATCGCCGGGTCGGACCCGGCCGCGCCGAGCTTGTGTCTGATGGGGCACACCGACGTCGTTCCCGTCAACGAGGAGAGTTGGAGTCGCGACCCGTTCGGCGGGGAACTCGTGGACGGTGAGGTGTGGGGTCGTGGGGCGGTTGACATGCTCAACCTCACCGCGTCGATGGCGGTCGCGTTTCGCGAACTTGCTACCGACGAGTTTCGTCCCCGCGGGGACCTCGTCTTCGTTGCCGTGGCGGACGAGGAGTCGGCCAGCACCTACGGCTTGCGGTGGATGGCCGAGAACCATCGCGACGCCATCCTGGCCGACTACGTCCTGACTGAGAACGGCGGCATTCACTCCGGCGATGCGTCGACGCCCTCGATCTCGATCAACGTCGCCGAGAAAGGCGTGGCGTGGCGCCGGCTCCGCGTGCGCGGCACGCCGGGCCACGGCTCCATGCCGTTTCGCACCGACAACGCGCTGGTGAAAGCGGCGGCCATCGTCACCCGACTCACCGACTACCGCCCGCCGCCGCGGTTCCACGAGTTGTGGCGCGAACGCGTGGCGACGCTCGGGCTCAACGACGACCAGCAACTGGCGCTGCTCGACGAGGCACGCATCGACAACGTGCTGGCCGCGATGCCCAACGCAGGGAGCGCCTCGTACCTCCACGCGTGCACGCACACGACGTTCTCGTGCAACGTCAGCTCGGGTCCGATGAAGACCAACGTCATCCCAGCCTACGTCGATCTCGAAGTCGACATCCGCACGCTGCCTGGAGAGAACGACGCCGACGTGCAGGCGCATCTCCGCGAGGCGCTCGGTGACCTGGCCGACGAGGTGGAGGTCGGGATCCTTGTCGACGACCAGGCCACGATCAGCCCGACCAACACGCCGTTGTGGGACGCGCTGGAGCGGGCCGTGGGTCGCTCGTTCGCCGGCGCGTCACTCCTGCCGTCGCTCACCGTCGGCTTCACCGACGCCCGCATCTACCGCGAGCTCGGTGCGGTCGCGTACGGCGCCGGGCTGCTGAGTCCCGACGTCGACGCGGGCGAGTTCGGCCGTCGCTTCCACGGCAACGACGAGCGCATCGACGTCGAGTCGCTACGGCTCACCACTGACCTCTGGCGCGACGTCGCCCGCGACCTACTCGGCTGAACGGCTAGGACGCGGTGGTGAGGATCTCGCGCCAGCGGGCTTCGCTGACGCGGGCGGGCTCGGTGGTCGCGATGAAGTCCTCGAGAAGGGCGACGAACCGCTCGGGTTCTTGCACCGGGAGGAAGTGGCCGACACCGTTGAAGATCTCGAGCCGGCTGCCGGGCATCAGCTCGTGGCCGATGTGTGCGTGCTCGACCGGGATGATCCCGTCGCGGTCGCCCCACACGATCATGGTGGGCACCTCGCTGGCGAGGTAGAGCCGGTCCCGCGCGCTGACGCGCTGGCCGGCGATGTCGATCACCGACCGAATCGTGTGAACGAAGGCGCGCTGAGCGCGCGCGTCGGTGAGCCGCGTCCAGGACTCGAGCACCTCGGCGAGGAACGGATCGGGTTTGACGCCGACGCGCCCGATGGCACGGACAACGCGACTAACGACGCCATTCAGCTCGCGCCGCAGAATCACCGGTAGGACGTACTCGGCGCCCGGCAGGCTGATCGCCTTGAGAAGGGGGGCGACTTCCTTGCCCAGGCCGCCGCTCGCGACAAGCACGAGACGCTCGCAACGCTCGGGGAACTGGTAGGCGAACTGCATCGCGATGCCACCGCCGAGTGAGTGGCCGACGATCGTCGCCCGTTCGTGGCCGAGCGCGGTCATGAGGTCGCGGATACCGCTGGCGTAGGCGCCCAGGCTGTAGTCGCCGCGCGGCTTGGCCGACTCGCCGTGGCCGAGGAGATCGGGCGCGACCACTGAGTGGTTGTTCGCGAGCAACGGCAACGCGCGGGCCCACGTCGTCGAGCTGCCGGCGATGCCGTGGATGAGCAGGATCGCCGACCCGTCACCGGCGGCGCGGTACGCGACCTGGTGACCGTGAATGGAGATGAACTGCGGCGCCGACTCTGTACTCATCCTTCAATTCTTGGGGGCGCTACGTTCCCCGTCCAGATGGGACGTCGACTGGCCGCCCTGCTGGGCGCCGTATTCGTGCTCACCGTGGGCGCACCAAGAATTTCTGCCGCCGCCGCTTCGGTGCCCGATCCGACGCTCAGCACGCCGCCGTCGGGCCTCCACGGCCACGCCATGTGGGACAGCTATTACGACCTCCTGCCGTTCGGCTATGAGGACCGCGAGTTCTTCGTATCGGGCACGGCGACGGCGCCCGGCGGGTCGACGGCGCCCTACACGACGCGAATCGTGGTGACGCGGCCGCTGGATCCGACGCGGTTCAACGGCACGGTCCTGCTCGACTGGTCCAACGTCACCGCACAGTTCGAGAACGCGGTGGACACGATGGAAGCGCGCCCGATGCTGATGCGCGAGGGCTTCGCCTACGTGCACGTCAGCGCGCAGGCGGCGGGGGTGTGCTGCACGCCGTTGACACCGAAGGTGTGGGACCCGGTCCGCTACGCGGCCCTGCACCATCCCGGCGACCAGTACGCCAACGACATGTTCTCCCAGATCGCCAAAGCGGTCCGAGCGCCGAAGAACGGCGACCACGCGCTCGGCGCGCTCCATGTAGACCGCGTCCTCGCCGCCGGCCAGTCTCAGTCGGCTGGCGCGCTCTACAAGTACGTGAACGAGGCGCAGGCGTCGGCCAAGGTCATCGACGGCTTCCTCATCCACGGCGGTGGCAAGAAGACCTTCCCGGCGCGGCTGACAACCAAGGTGCTGAACCTCCTGAGCGACCTCGAAGCCGATCCGTCGGCATCGAATCCGGCCGAGCCCAACTACCGGCTCTGGGAGATCGCCGGCGCCGCCCACTCCGATTTCTTCATCGGCTACCAGTCAGTGTTCGGGCACGGTCCCCGCACGCTGGCCGACGCGGCCCGTCTGACGCGACCTCAATACGACGCGCTGATGCAGACCGCGGGCAACTACGGCGAACAGCTGTCGCCGCTGCTGCTGACCTGCACGGTCGCCGGCGCGACGATGCCGATGCATTACGCGACGTCGACGGCCATCCATCAACTCGATCAGTGGGTGCGTACCGGTGTCGCGCCGAACAACGGCCCGCGTTTCGCCTTCGCCGCCAACGGCGATCAACTGACCGACGACCTCGGCAACGCTCGCGGTGGCATCCGCCTGCCGCCCGCCGAGGTACCGGTGGCGCGTTACAAGTCCACCGTGTGCGTGCTCGGCGGGATCACTGTCCCGCTCACCGACGTCGAGATCCAGCAGCGCTACGCCACGCACGCCGAGTACTACGGGCTTATGAGAAAGGCGACGGACGCCGCGGTGACCGCCGGGTGGCTGTTGCCACCTGACGCGATCGATCTCATGGCCCGCGCCTGCGCGGCCAAGAACCGTTGGGGTGACGCGAGCGGCGCGCCGTGTCCGCCGTACGCGCCGCCGGCGTTCAACTCGGTCCTCGCCGCCGCGGTGCGGGCCACGCCACCTGCACCTACGTCGGCCGTCCTGCCGGTGACCGGGGGTCAGCGCCCATTGGCGCTGGCGGCCGGGCTCGCCGTCGTCGCTCTCCTCCTCGGCGTCGTACGATCGTGGCGTGACTGAACGGGCGCAGTTCCATGCAATGACCGAGGGCACGGCTGAGGACTGGCAGGCCATCGCCCAGGCCGGCGCCGAATTCTCGGCCGGCCTGCCTGATCGTGTGCTGGCCCACCTGCGGCTGCTCGACGGTGACTTCGGCGGCTTCGCGGTCGACCGCCTGACCCACTCGTTGCAGACCGCGACGCGCGCGTATCGTGCCGATCGCGACGACGAGTACGTGCTGTGTGCGCTCCTGCACGACATCGGCGACACGCTCGGCAGCTTCAACCATTCCGACATCGCTGCCGCCGTCCTCAAGCCGTTCGTCAGCGAGGCGAACCACTGGATGGTGCAGAAGCACGCGATCTTCCAGGGCTACTACTACTTCCACCTTCTCGGTCTCGATCGAGACATGCGCGAACGCTTCCGCGGCGAGGAGCACTTCGACTACACCGCCGAGTTCTGCAACGACTTCGATCAGCCGGCGTTCGATCCCGACTACGCGACGCTCCCGCTCGAGCATTTCGAGCCGCTCGTCCGCCAGCTGATGGCGGCGCCGAAGCGCACGATGTTCACGGCCGAACCGGCGGCTGAGACCGTTTCGAGCTAGCCGGATCGCGGCGGCGGCCGCGCTTCCGCTCGGACTCGTCCTCGCGATCGACCCGGGCGGGCTGGCGCCGTTCGGCCCGGCCAAGTGGTTGGTTCTTACTGCCCTTGTGCCGGCGGCGGTTGCAACCCGGCGCGCCCGCGTGTGGCACATCGACCGCGCCACGACGGGCGCGTGGGTCCTGTTCCTTGCCATCGCCGCGCTCGCCGCCGCGGTCGGACTTGACCATCTCTACGCATGGACCGGCACACCCGAGCGCCACTTCGGCTGGCTGACCTGGTTGCTGTGCGCAGCCGCGTTCGCGGTTGGGCAGAACGCCGCCGAGGACGGCCGCCGCGTCGTTTCGATCACTGCGGCAATCGCCGCCGCGGCCATCGGCGCGTGGTCGATCGCCGAATTGCTCGGGTGGGAGCCGGTCCGCCTGGTTGCCGCGGGTAGCCGGCCCGTCGGTCCCTTCGGGTCATCCGCGTTCCTCGGTGCCGCTGCCGCCCTGCTCGGGCCGGTCGCCGTCGGTTTCGCTATGCAGCGCCGCCGGCCGATCGCCGTCGCGGCCGCCGCCCTGAGCGGGGTGGCCTTGGTGGCCTCGGGTGCCCGGGCCGCGTGGGTCGGCGTGCTGGTCGCCGCCGTGATCGCCGCTGTACTGCGACGCGCCGTGAATCGCCGCGTGATGGTTGGTGCCGCGGCAATCGCTCTCATCGCTGTCGGCGGCGCGTTCGCGTTCGGGGTGGCCGGACGGGTGCCGGCATTGTTCACCGACCGCGACGGTGGTGTCCACGGCCGGCTCGACGAGTGGCGCGTGGCGACGCGCGTCGTCCTGGCCCGCCCCCTCACCGGCGTCGGCCCTGAGGGCTACCGCATTGCCTTCGCTCGTCACGTCGACGATCGCTACGAGGCGCGCCACGGTCGCGACCCCCTGCCGGACCGCGCCCACGACGCGTTCCTCGACGTCGCGGCGACGACGGGACTGCTCGGCCTGGCCGCTTACGTATTGCTGCTCGGCCTAGCGGGTCGCCTGATCGTGCGCGCCGCCCGACGCGGCGATCCGCTCACGGCGGGCATCGCCGTCGGCGTCATGGGCTACGCGGTGCAGTCGTTGTTCTTGTTCCCGCTGGCCGAGCTGGATCCGCTCGCATGGTTGCTCGCCGGTGTGGTCGCCGCGTCGATGAGCGAACGGCGCGTCGCGATCGCCGCCGGCCCACCGGTGCGCGTCGTTGCCGCGGTATTCGCGACCGTTGCCCTGATCGCCGGCGGTCTCGATCTCGTGGCCGACCGCGATGCGCGCGCGACGCTCGCCGCACTGGCCGACCAACGGCTGCCGGGCGGAGATCGGCCGCGCCAGCTCCGGCCAGATCAGTTGCGCTACCACCTGCTCGCGGCGCGAGCGGCCGAGGCGCGGGGGACGCCGTCGGGTTTGAACGCCGCCCTCGCCGACGTTGCTCGCGGGCTCGCGGTGTCGCCTCGCGACCCGGTCGGGCGCGCCGAGCGGGCGCGGATCTTGTTGGAGCGGGCCCGGCTCACCGGCAACCGCCGCCACGTCGCCGCGGCGACCGCGGCGTTGACGGCGCTCGTGCACAGCGATCCCCGCAACGCCGAGGCGTGGCTGCGGCTCGGCTTGGCCGACGCGCTGGCCGGCGACCAGTCCGGCGCCCGCCGAGCGTGGAAGATCGCCGAGCGGCTGGCGCCGCGAAGCCCGGCCGCCTCCATCGACCTCGCCGTCTCCTACGCCGGCACCAACGAGTGGCCCGCGGCCAGGGCGGCGGCGCGCCGGGCCTTGCGGCGCGATCCCGGCAACCGCCAGGCGGAGGAGATTCTTCACCGGGCCGATGGAACCGGATGACGGCCCCGTTGGTGTACGTGACGTGGATTCCATGCTGGCCGTGTCCGCCGCGCCTGGGTTGGAGGTCGACGCGGTGGCGGCCCTAAGCCCGCCGCCGTTCACCGACTTCTACCGGCGCAGCCGTGATCAAGTCGGCCGGGCCCTGGCGCTCACGTTGGGCGACGCCGAGCTGGCGGCCGAGGCGGTCGACGAAGCCATGGCCCGGGCCTACGCCCGCTGGTCGAAGATCGGCGCCTACGAGAACCCAGGCGGCTGGGTCTACCGCGTCGCCCTGAACTGGGCGACGTCCGTGGCGCGCCGGCGACGCCGCCAGCCCCACGCGCCGGTCGACCGCGACCCGACCGACGTGGGGCCGGTGGCCGAGCCGAGCGTGCGCGCCGCCCTCGAGCAACTCGACGTTCGCCATCGCGCCGTCATCGTGTGCCGGTACTACCTCGGCCTGTCCGAGGCGGAGACCGCCGCCGCGCTCGGCACCCGGCCGGGAACCGTGAAGAGCCGCCTGCACCGCGCCACCCGTCGCCTTCAGATCGATCTTGCCCACCTCGACCCTTCGGAGCAGCAATGAAGAACATGGATCTCGACAACGCCGCCCGCCGCATCAACCTGCCTTCGGGCGACGTCGACGCGGTGACGGCGCGGGGCGCCACCCTCGCCCGGCGCCGGCACCGCGCCGTCGCCGGCGGGCTGGCGCTCTCGCTCACCGCGTTGAGCGCCGGCCTTTACATCCGCATCAGCCATCCGAAGCCCGTTCCCCTCGCCACCACCAGCAACGTCGCCCAGCGCGGCGACGTGCCGATCCGGTGGGAGAAAGTCACGAGCAAGTCCGGTCTCGGGTTCACGACGGTGATGAGCGAGGACGCGCTGTACGCGGTGTCGACCGGTCCCGGGCCGGCGCGGGTGGAGGACACGCGCCGCGTCGTGTGGAAGTCCGACGAGGGCATCGATTGGTCCGCCGTCACCGAGCTCAAGGGCGACCTCTATGTCGCGAACCTCGCCGATCGCGGCGGGCGTCTGTACGGCGTCGGCACTGGTCCGGCGAACGCGGCGGCCGCGGGCCGCAAGCCGGTACCCGATCTGGTCGTCGGTGCGTCCGACGACGGCGGCCAGAACTGGAACAAGCAGACGCTCCCGGTCGACGTCCGCGCCGTCAGCGCCAAGTCGCGCTCCGTCGGCGTGTACGCCGTCGACGTGGCCACCACGAAGAACGCGGTTGTGGCGATCGCCAGTCTCAACGCCGACCTCGACGTGCCGGCGCTCGTGCCGGCGGGCCAGACCGCACCGAACGGGTGGGTCATCACGCCCTCCGGCGTCGACGTCCTTGGCGACGGTCCGCGGTGTCCGGCGGGCACGACCTCAGCCCCGCCCGGGCAGCCCGACAAGCGGGCGATCATGCAGGAGCAGAACCCGAACCAGGATCCGCAGCGCGAATACCCGTACGAGTGCTACACGGCCGACGGCACGCCGCAGCCCGTCACGCCGCAAGAGGCGCGCGGCGTCAAGGCGTCCTACACGTTCGCTCAGCTGGGCGTCGACGGTGACCTGCTGCGCGCTGTTCGCAGCGAGCCGATGGTGTTCGTCGCCGATCTTCAGTCGCTGCGATTCACGCGGGTCGACGCCCCGGCGCTGTCGCAGCTCGACGGTCCAGGAATGCTCGAGCGCGACGGCGACGGCCTGCTCATCATCGGTCAGAAGGCGGCGGACGTCGCGAACCGCAAGGCCGGAGACCCGGTGCTGTTGCGGTCGGCGGACGGCTCGACGTGGACGCCGGCCACGGCACCGACCGGCATGGCGTGGGCGCAGGCGATCGGTCACCTCGGTGATCGCATCGCGATCGTCGGCGATACCGGCAACGGGCCTTCCTTGTGGGTGGCCGACGGGGCCGGCGGTTGGTCGGCGACGTCACTGGACGGCGCGGTCGATCCCGATGTCCGGCAGGGCGCCGAGGTCGGGTTGGTGTCGGCGGCGGTCGGCCGGCTCGGCGTCGTCGCCGTGGTGTCGGTGCTGCCCGACCGCATCGCCAAGCAGGGCGGCGTCACCGCAGTCCGCGACGGCTACACGCTGCACATCATCAACGACCGCTGGGCGGGCTACGTGACCGACAAGTCCGGGAAGGAGCTGGCCCACAACGACAACCTGATGGACTCGAGTGCGTCGGGCGCGCTGCGCGGCGACGGACGGTCCGTCACGCTGTTCGACGACGCCGGCAAGGTCCTCGTCCGCTTCAACGGCGACGATCTCAAGGCGGCCTACACGGCGGTGCGGGGCGACGACCGGATCTTCCCGTCGTACCGAGTGCTGGCCACGCGCGACGGGCTCACGTGGTCCGACCAGGCGGCCAACGACCTGGCTGGTGAGCAGGTAGGCAACGTGCTGCGCGTGCTCATGACCGGTGAGAAGGCCATCGTCGCCGTGACCCCGGTGACGGCGGACAAGGCACCGAGCACCAAGCAGATCGCGATCGTCGGCACTCCTCGGTAAAGCTGGCGGCGTGGCCGGCCGCATTCTGTGGAAACCAACGGCGGAGACCAGCCGCGCGTCTCGCATGGGCCACTACCTCGAGTGGCTGCGCGAGGCGCGCGGCTTGTCGTTCGACGGCTACGACGACCTGTGGGCGTGGTCGGTCGATGACCTCGGCCCGTTCTGGTCGTCGATCTGGGAGTACTTCTCGGTTGACGCGACGACGCCTGACCCTTCACTCGCCGACGCGTCGATGCCGGGGGCGCAGTGGTTCCCCGGTGCCCGTCTGAACTACGCCGCGCATGCGTTGCGCGATCGCAGTGATCGCGTGGCCCTCGTCTCGCACTCGCAGACGCGCGATCCCGTCGAACTCACCGCGGCGGAGCTGGCCGAGGCGGTGGCGCGCGCTCGGGCCGGATTGCAGCGCCTCGGTGTTGGCCCCGGCGACCGGGTCGCCGCGTACATGCCCAACATCGGCGAGACCGTGATCGCCTTCCTCGCTACGGCGAGCCTCGGTGCGGTGTGGTCGTCGTGCGCACCGGAGTTCGGCACGCGATCGGTGATGGACCGCTTCCGGCAGATCGAGCCGACGGCGCTGCTCGTCGTGGACGGGTACCGCTATGGGGACCGCGTGATCGATCGTCGCGAGGAGGTCACCGCTATCCGCGCCGGCCTGCCGTCGCTCAAGGCGACGGTCGCGCTCCCGTACGCGGGCAACCACGTCGACGGCGCCCTGGCATGGGCCGAGTTGGTGGCCGAGTCGGCGCCACTCGACTTCGAGGCGGTGACGTTCGACCACCCGCTGTACATCCTCTACTCCTCGGGAACCACCGGGTTGCCCAAGGCGATCGTCCACGGCCACGGCGGCATCCTCCTCGAGCACCTCAAGGCACTGGCCCTGCACGGCGACCTCGCACGGGGCGACCGCTTCTTCTGGTTCTCCACGACGGGCTGGATGATGTGGAACTACCTGGTGTCGGGGTTGTTGGTGGACGCGACAATCGTCTGTTTCGACGGCGACCCCGGACACCCCGACCTGCTCACGTTGTGGAGGCTGGCGGCCGACGTCGGCATCACGTCGTTCGGCACCAGCGCACCGTTCCTCCTCGCGTGCCGCAAGGCCGACCTGCGGCCTCGTGATGCCGTCGACCTCACGCGCGTGCGCACCGTCGGCTCGACCGGCGCGCCCCTTCCGGCCGAAGGCTTCGAGTGGGTCTACGACGCGGTCAGCGACGACGTGCTGCTCGCGTCGATCAGCGGCGGCACCGATGTCTGCACCGCGTTCGTCGGCATGGCGCCGCTGCTGCCGGTGCGAGCGGGCGAGATCGCGTGCCGCTACCTCGGCGCCAAGGTCGAGGCTTTTGACGCGTCGGGCCGGCCCGTAGTCGGCCAGCTCGGCGAGTTGGTGATTACCGCGCCGATGCCGTCGATGCCGGTGGGGTTCTGGAACGACCCCGACGGCTCGCGATATCGCGCCGCGTACTTCGACGACTACCCGGGCGTGTGGCGCCACGGCGATTGGATCACGGTCAATGCCGACGGGAGCTGTGCCATCACGGGGCGGTCCGACGCGACCTTGAACCGCGGCGGCGTGCGCTTGGGCACCAGCGAGTTCTACGCGGTCGTCGAAGCATTGCCCGAGATCGCCGACAGCCTCGTCGTGCATCTCGAGGACGACGGCGTCGGCGAGCTGCTCTTGTTCGTCGTCACGCAACCGGGCTACGAGCTGGACGACGCGCTGCGGGCGCGGATCGGTGCGGAGTTGCGGCGCGCCCTCTCACCTCGCCACGCTCCAGACGCGATCGTCGCCGCGCCAGGCATACCGCGGACGCTCTCGGGAAAGAAGCTTGAGGTGCCGGTCAAACGCATCCTGTTGGGTGTCGCGATCGATACTGCCGCGAGCGCGGGCGCGCTCACCGATCCGGCCGCGTTGGAGTTCTTCGCGGACTACGCCCGACGGCGCGGCGGCTCGTCCCGCGCCTACATTGGCAATTGATGACCGAGGCATCTGGCTTCGCACTTCGCCCATTTCGCCGCACGATTGCTACCGGCGTCGTCGTGCTCGTCGCGGTGTTCGCAATGTTCTCCGTCAGCCCGGGTACAGGCGGCGCCGCCACCGCGCCGCCGATCAGTCCCGGCATCGGCACCGCGATCGCTCAGACCGCCGTTGTCGGGCCGTCGTTCGCCAACCTCTCGCTTGCGTTCGCCTTCGGCCGATCGATCGCCGGGCACCAGAACTCGGTCGCGCAGGCGTCGTCACAGGCCATCGACCTCGGCCAGGTCGGCGCCACGCTGGCCGGTGAGGGCTGCGACGGTGGTGCCCCGACGCTTCCCGACGACCAGCAACCGCACGAGGTGCGCGTCGACTCCCGCGATGCCAACCCGGTGGCCGACAAGGACGAGGACTTCCTGCCTGGCGTCCCGATGCACAAGCACGCCGAAGCCAACAAGACGCCGTTCAGCAAGGCCATAACGACTACGGCGCCGTTCGGGGTGGCCGGCGTGCTCGAGATCGGCGGCGGTACCGCGACCACGACCTCCGGCATCGTCGACAACGTCCGCCAGGCCACGGCCACCACTGACATAGCCGGCATTCGGCTGGCCGGCGCGCTCGGTCTCGTCGAACTGACCGGCCTGCACTGGGCGGCCACCTGGTCCTCCAACAGTCCGAACGGCGTGGTCGGATCCTTCAGCATCGCCAGCGCCAAGATCGCCGGCGTGGCGCTGCCCACCAACGATCCGAACGCGCTCATCGCCTCGCTCAACAAGGCGCTCGCCGCGGTCGGCATCAGGTTGACCCAGCCGCGGGCGCATCCCGAGGGCGGCGTTCTGTTCGTGGATTCGCTCGGCATCTCTGTCGTGCCCAGTGCGACCCGAGATTCGTTGGTCGGCACGATCCTCGGAATCAAGAATGTGCACGACCTTCGCCAGCAGGTGACCGACGCGCTCATCGCCCAGGATTGCGGCAACGCCACGTACATCACGATCGCCGACCTCGTTCTCGGCTCGGTCACCGGCGCCGGCGTGTTCAAGATCGACCTTGGCGGCGTGCAAGCGACGTCAGGCGAGACCCCCGCAAGCGGTTTCACCTTCGGCGGCCCGCAACTCCTGACGACCGGCGGCATCGAGCCGTCGCTCGGCACCGAGCTCCCTGCGGTCGCACCGGTCGTGAGCGGCAACCTGGTGGCACCGGCCACGCCTTCGCCTCGCTTGGCCACGCCGGTCGCGGCGACGAAGCGGTCGGGCAAACGCGGTGGCGCAATGGCAGTAGTCGGCCTCGCCGGTCTCGCGCTGATGGCCCTCATCGCCGAGGGCGATCGCCGCAAGATGCGCAACGCGCAGCGCGAGATACCCGTTACTTAAGGAGTTACTTAAGGAGTGTGGGTCAGTGGCAGTTGATCTCGAGGCCGCGTCAGACCGTCCTCGCACGTATTTCGCCGTAGGGCAGCGGCTCCTACGCGGCTACGGCCCGCTCGCCGGGTTCATCGTGGTGATGGTCGTGATGTCGATCCTCGTGCCGTCCAAGGTGCAGAAGGTGACCGCCAACGCTGACCTTGGGGCGCGGGTGTCCGACGCCACCTCGGACACGACGATTCCCGGCGACACCGGAACCACCACGCCGGTTGGCGGTGCCGTGAACACGCCGGGTGGCGCGGGGACCGCGGCGGTCACACGATGCGCCGGCGACCAGGTCGTGGGCGACCCGTACTCGCCGCCCTGTGCGCAGTTCAGCGGCAACAACGGCGGCGCCACCTATCACGGGGTCACCGCCAAGGAGATCCACGTCGCGTACCGCGTGCTCAACGAAAAGGGCTTCCAGCAGACGCTGGCCGCCCTGGCCGGCGCGAGCCTCTCGGACACGCCCGACGACATCAAGCGCACGGTGTCGGCACTGGCCGACTACTTCAACACGCACTACCAGTTCTACGGCCGCAAGATCGTCATGGACTACTACAACGGCCAAGGATCGAACACCACCGAACTGCTCGGCGGCGGCCGTGACAAGGCGCAGGTCGACGCCACCACGGTGAAGTCGATGGGCAGCTTCGCCGATCTGTCAGCGACCTCGGAGCCGTACGCCGACGCGCTCATGCACAAGGACATCCTCGGCTTCGGTGATCCGTACCTCTCGATCAAGTGGCACGACGAGCACCGGCCGTATATCTGGTCGATTGCCACCGCGGGAACGCAGGTCGCCAACGAGGCGGCCGAGTACTCGACCAAGAAGCTGTGCGGCAAGAACGCGGTGTATGCCGGCGGCGCGTCGAAGGACAAGCCCCGCAAGTTCGCCACGCTGGCGCCGGAGAACTCGTGGTACCAGGAGTCGGTACAGGTCGCCCGCAGCACGTTCACCGCGGCCAAGTGCGACCCCGGCGTGAACGTCGCCTACCAGCTCGACCTCGGCACGATGTCGAACCAGGCGTCGAACATCGTCGCCCAGTTGCAAAGCTCGGGCGTCACCACGGTCCTGTGTGGTTGCGACCCGATCATCCCGGTGTTCCTCTCGGGCGCGGCCGCTCGCCAGGGCTACTTCCCCGAGTTCATCATCGCCGGCACCGCGCTCACCGACATCGACATCGTCGGCCAGCTGTGGAATCAGGACTTCGCCAAGCACGCCTTCGGCATCAGTTCGCTGACTGAGTCAGGCCCCGCGCAGCAGACGCTGGGCTACGCGGCGTACAAGGCGGTACGGCCGGACGAGCCGGCGTTCAGCGTCGACCTCATCTACTACCAGATGGCCCAGATGGCGATCGGTCTCCAGATGGCCGGCCCGAACCTCACGCCCAAGACCTTCGAGGCCGGCATGTTCGCCTACCCCGGCAAGCTCGGCCCCGGCGGCTACTGGAGCTTCGGGCCCCACGACTACACCACCGCCGACGACCTCCGCGAGATCTACTGGAGCCCGACGGCGATCTCTAAGTACAACCAGAAGCCGGGCGCGTACCTCGAGACCGATCACAAGCGTTACCGGCAAGGCCAGATACCGCCCGGCGATCCGCAAATCCCGATTCCGGGATGAGCGCACTCCAAGCGCGCTGGGGCGGCCTTAACAGCCGGACGCGCGTCGTATTGGCGATCGGCGTTCCCCTGGCGATCTACATCGTCCTCGGGATGATCGGTGGCAAGACGGGCACCGTGCGCCACCGCGCGCCGTTCGGCATCGTGGCGCTGGGAACGGTGCACGGCACGGTCATCGCGCTCGGCGCCATGGGGATAATCCTCGTGTACCGCGCCAACCGGTTCATCAACTTCGCCCATGGCGCGCTGGGCAGCTTCGTCGGCGTGATCGCGATCGGCATGGTGCTCCAGCACGGCCTCTCGTATTGGATCGCCCTGCCGGCCGCGGTGATCGTTGGCGCCGGGCTCGGCGCCCTCATCGAGTTCGGCGTCATTCGCCGCTTCCAGAACTCGTCGCGCCTCGTCCTGACGGTGGCGTCGATCGGCTTGGCGCAGTTGTTGGGTGGCTTCGAGTTGCTCGGGTCCAAGGCGATCGGCTTCGTGTCGCTGACGGGCGGGTTCCCCGCGCCGCTGCACGTTCACTTCCGGCTCGACGTGCACGACTTCCAGGGCGATGAAGTGCTCATCGTGGCCATCGTCCCCCTCGTCATCGCCGCGCTGGCGTGGTTCCTGCTCAAGACCGACGCCGGCATCGGTGTGCGGGCGGCGGCCGAGAACGTCGACCGGGCGCTTTTGCTCGGCATCCCGGTGCGCCGGCTTTCGACCTACGTCTGGCTCATCGCCGGCGCGTTGGCCTCGCTCACCTACATGCTCCAGGCCTCGTTCAACGGCGTGAAGCCGGGCGTAGCCGGCAACGGGCCGACGGTGCTCCTCCCACTCCTTGCCGCTGCCGTCGTGGCACGCATGGAATCACTCCCGCTCGCCTTCGGCGCGGGCGTGGGTCTCGGGATCATGGAAGAGGTCGTGCGCTGGAACAGCGCGTCGAAGCCCTCCGTCGTGTGGGTCGTGTATCTCATCGTGGTCATCGGCGCCCTGCTCGTGCAGCGCGGGAAGCTCTCACGGGCGCAAGAGGGCGCCGGCTCGTCGTGGTCGTCCACCGCGATCATCAAGCCGGTCCCGGCCGAACTTCGCCACCTGCCCGAGGTCCGGTGGGGGAAGGCCGGCGTCCTGGTCGTCGTCGGGCTGGCATTCCTGCTCCTTCCGAAGACGTGGTCGTCGAGCAGCCAGCTCCTCGCCGGCTTCGCCCTCGTGTGGGCGATGATCGCCGTGTCGCTCGTCATCCTCACCGGATGGGGTGGCCACATCAGCCTCGGCCAGTTCGGTATCGCCGGTGTCAGCGGCATGGTCGCCGCCAACCTGATCGCCAACAACAACCTCGACTTCTTCGCGGTGATGTTCGTGGCCGGTGCGGTCGGCGCCTTGGTCGCGCTCATCGTGGGCATACCGGCGCTCCGAATACGCGGGCTGTTCCTCGCGGTGACCACGCTGGCCTTCGCCATCGCGCTCGACAACTACTTCTTGAACCAGAACACGTTCCCGCAGTTCATCCAGACCAGCGTGAGCCGCGGCCTGCTGTGGAAGCGGTTCGACCTCGAGAACAACTACGACATGTATGTCGTCTGCCTGGCGTTCCTCGTTCTGTCCATCCTCGTCGCCCTCGGCGTCCGCAAGGCGCGGAGCGGCCGGGTGCTCGTCGCCACTCGCGACAACCAACGGGCGGCCGAGTCGGCCAGCGTGCCGACGACGGTGACGAAGCTCTCCGGGTTCCTCCTCGCCGGCGCCATCGCCGGCGTGGCCGGCGCGCTACAGATCATCCTCATTCAAGGTCTCAGCGTCGGAACGTTCAGCCCGATCGACTCGATCACGGTGTTCTCGACCGCGGTCATCGGCGGTCTGGGATCGATCACCGGCGCACTCATCGGCGTGCTCCTGTTCAAGTACCTCGAAACGCTGACCTGGCTGGGCGACCTCCGCCTCGCGCTGAACGGCGCGGGCCTGCTCGTCGTGCTCTACCTGTTGCCAGGCGGCCTGGGCCAGTTGGTGTTCAACGGGCGCGACCGCGTGCTGCGTCGCATCGCCGAGCGCCGCGGCATCATCGTTCCGAGCCTCGTGGCCGACAAGCGCGACGCGTCGGGCGACCACGCGGCCGACGAGGTCGACCTGCTGCGCGGCGCCCTCGCCGAACCGTCGAGTAACGGCGATACGGGTCGTCAACGAGTGGGAGCGGCCAAGTGACCCTGCTGTCGTGCAAGGGCATCGACATGGCCTACGGGTCGGTGCAGATCCTCTTCGGCGTCGACTTCGAAGTCGCCGACGGCGAGATCGTCGCTCTGCTGGGTACCAACGGCGCCGGCAAGTCGACACTCCTCAAGGGCATCTGCGGGTTGGTGCGGCCCTTCAACGGAACGGTCACGTTCAAGGACGAGGACATCACCAAGTTGCCGGCCGACGTCACGACGCACCGCGGCATCTCGTTGATGCCGGGCGGAAAGGGCGTGTTCCCGACCCTGTCGGTGGCCGAGAACCTGCGCCTCGCGGCGTGGACCATCCGGAAGGACCCGGAACGGATCGAGGCGGCGCGGGCCGAAGTCGAGGAGCTGTTCCCGATCCTCGCCGCCCGGACCGGCCAGATGGCCGGCAACCTCTCGGGCGGCGAGCAGCAGATGCTGGCCCTGGGCGGTGCGCTCATGACCCGGCCTGAACTCCTGATGATCGACGAGCTGTCGCTCGGCCTGGCGCCCACGATCGTCGCTCAGCTGCTCGAGGTTGTCCGCGAGATCCATCGCCGCGGCACCACGATCGTCATCGTCGAACAGTCGGTGAACGTCGCGCTCAATCTGGCCAAGCGGGCCGTGTTCATGGAGAAGGGCGAGGTTCGCTTCGAAGGCGACGCCGCCGAGCTGCTCGATCGCCCCGACATCCTGCGCTCGGTCTTCATCGCCGGCGCCAACGCCAAGCAGGCGGCCGACGAAGTCGAGAGTCCCGACATCGACAAGGCGGCGGCGATCCACAAGGGCCGCGAGATCCCCGAGGACGCCCCGGTCGTGCTCGAGACGCTGGCCGTGGTCAAGCGCTTCGGCGGGATCACCGCGGTCGACGAAGTCGATCTGCAGCTCCGCGAGGGCGAGATCCTCGGTCTGATCGGTCACAACGGCGCGGGCAAGACCACCTTGATGGACTGCATCTCCGGCTTTCTCGAGATCGACGGTGGCCGCATCTTCCTCCGAGGTACCGAGGTCAGCGACCTGCCCTCGTACGAGCGGGCGCGCGGGCTGCTCGGACGGTCGTTCCAGGACGCGCTCCTGTACCCGTCGCTCACCGTTGCCGAGACGATCGCCGTCGCCCGCGAGCGCCACATCGCGTCGCGCGAGATGGTCGCCGCCGCGTTCCAGCTACCGGCGTCCTACGAGTCGGAGCTGGCCGTATGGGAAAAGGTCGACGAGCTGGTCGAGCTCATGGGTCTCGGCGCGTTCCGCGAGAAGCTCACCGGCGAGCTGTCGACCGGTAGCCGCCGCATCGTCGACCTGGCGTGCATCCTCGCCCAAGACCCCAAGGTGTTGATGCTGGACGAGCCCTCGGGCGGCGTCGCCCAGAAGGAGACGGAAGCGCTCGCGCCGCTGCTCCTACGCGTCCGTGAGCACACCGGCTGTTCGATGCTCGTCATCGAACACGACATGCCGTTGCTGAGCACGATCTGCGACAAGATGGTCGCCCTCGAACTCGGCGGCGTCATCGCCGAAGGCACGCCCAAGGAAGTGCTGGATCACCCGCGTGTGATCGAGTCCTATCTCGGCACCGACGAGTCGGCCATCAACCGCTCGGGCGCCCGCACCGCGAACGGCGCCAAGAAGAAGAAGAAGGCGACCGCTTCGCGCTAACTCGCGGCGACGAGGTTGGCGAAGAGGGCGAGCTGCTCCGGCCGGTGCCGCAAGAGCTCGGCGTGCCACTGGATACCGAGCACGTTCGGGACGCCGTCGATCTCGATCGCCTCGGTGGTCCCGTCTTCGGCGTACGCCACTGGCGTCGCGCCGTCGCCCAGCGCGTCGAGCGCCTGATGGTGAAGGGAGTTGACCTCGAGGTCGGTCGTGCCGACGATGCGCGCCAGCGCGCTGTCCGGCTCGATCTTCACGCGGTGCACCGTCTCGTTCCAACGGTCGCGGACCATGTGGTCGTCGAGATGCTGGTGGAGCGTGCCGCCGAGGGCGACGTTGAGCACCTGGATCCCGCGGCACACGGCGAGCATCGGGTGGTTGCGCGCGACGCATCGCTGCGCCAACGCGAGGTCGAACGCGTCGCGGCCCTCGGGCGCCGGATCGGTCTCGGGCCCGACCGGTGCGTCGTAGCGTGACGGGTTGACGTCGGGGCCGCCGACGAGGACGACGCCGTCGATGCGATCGAGCAGTTGGTCGACGTCTTCGGGCGCCAGTTCGGGCAGGATCACCACAAGTCCACCCGCCTTCTCGACGGCGCGCGCGTAGCTCGCGTGGGTGACCAGCGAGTTGACGTCCTGCCCGTCGGTGAACGCGGCCTGGCGCCACGACGAGATCCCAATCAGCGGCGGCACGGCCCCAACGGTACGTTCTGCCGATGGTGACGATCACATTGGAGGAGCACGGCCCTCCGATCGTGCACATTCTCGGCGGTACCCTGCGGCGGGCGAGTACCCAGCCCAAGCTGGCCCGCACGATGGAACGACTCAACGGGCGGGTCGCGCTCAAGTCGACGACCGACCCGCAAGCGGTCACCATCGCCTTCGCCAAGGGCGCCGTCCACGTGGCGCACGGCGCCGATCCGGCGGCCGACGTGACGATCAGCGTGGACCTCAACACGATGGGCCGTCCGGGCGCGCCCAAGCCCAAGGTGAAGGGCGCGGCCCGCCACCTCGGCTTCGCCCTCGGCGTCTCGAAAGTGCTCGATCCGCCGACGCCGGGAGGATGGGCCGGCGCGGTCGACGAGTTCTGGGCGTGGGCCGACGGGCGGGCCGGACTTCCCGACCAGCTGCGGGTGGTGTGCACCGACGAAGGTGGCGAGACGTTGTGCGGATCACCCGGCACCACGTCGGTCGAGGTTCACGGCCCGGCCTGGGCGCTGCTCGGCGTGTTCACCGGCGGCGACCATCTCGGTGCCGCCATCCTCGAGCACCGCGTGCAAGTCGTCGCCGACTTCCCCGCGCTGTCGCGTTTCGTGGGCGTCATCTCCCAACTGCTCCTGGGCCGAACGTGACGAGCCAGATGGTGCGCATCGAGGGCACGACCCTCGACGGTCCGCTCGTCGGCAAACACGTGTCGCCCGAGAAGTTCGCCCAGTGCCTCCCGGAAGGCGTGTGTCTGGCCGACTTCGTGCTGGCGATGGACCTGGCCGGCACGCCGCAGCTCGGCTGGTGGGGCGAGTGGCGCCAGGCGGCACTAGGCGACATGTACCTCCGTCCCGACCTCACCACCGAGACGCCGGTGCCCGACGTACCCGGCGTCGTTAGCTACCTCGGCACGTTCGCCGCGGTAGACGGGACGCCGATTCCCGTGTGCCCGCGCTCGCTGCTCCAGCGGCAGCAGGCGCGTCTTGCGACATTGGGCTACGAGGCCAAGACGGCGTTCGAGCTCGAGTTCTTCGTTGTCGAGGAGTCGTTGCGCGAAGCGCACGAGCAGAAGTTCAAGGGTCTGACGCCACTCGGTGGCGACGCGCACAAAATGGCGTACCTCACGCAGCGCTCGTCGCAGTTCCTACCGATCCTGCGGTCCGCCACGGAGCGGCTCGAAGCCATGGGCATCCCGTGGGAGGCATTTAACGACGAGGCCGCCCCGGGGCAGTTCGAGCTGAACCTGGCGCCGGCCGATCCCGTGACGACGGCGGACCGCACCGTCCGGGCCAAGCGCGCTCTTCGCGACGCGGCGTACGAGCATGGCCACGCGGTCACGTTCATGGCGCGGCCCTTCCCGATCTACGGCAGCGGCCTGCACCTGCATTTGTCGTTGTGGCGCGACGGATCGCCGGCGTTCGCCGAGGGCGACCTCATCCGTCACTGGGTTGCCGGGTCGCTGGCGACCGCGACCGGCGCGACGTCGATCTACACGCCGACGATCAACTCGTTCCGTCGCCAAGTCGACTTTGCCGCGGTGCCGACCACGCCGACGTGGGGCGAGGAGAACAAGGGCGCCGCCTTCCGCACGATCACGCGCTCTGGCGCTCTGGCGCGCGTCGAGCACCGCATCGCGTCAGCCGACGCCAACCCGTACCTCGTGCTGGCGACGGTGCTGGCCGGCGGCATGGCCGGGCTCGAAGAGAAGCTCGAGCCGCCGGCGCCAGTCGCGCACCTGCCGTGGGGCCTGCCCGAGGGCTACGCCCGGCTGCCGACCTCGATAACCGCGGCGGCCGAAGCGTTGGCGGCCGACACGCGATTGCGCGCCGCGCTCGGTGACGAGTTCGTCGACCACTGGGTCGAGAGCCGCAAGTGGGAATGGCTCATGTTCCACAGCGAAGGCGGCGATCCCGACGCTGCCGCCGTGACCGACTGGGAGCTGCAGCGCTACTTCGAGTGGGTGTAGGCGCCGAGCGCGGTCCACAGTTCGTCGGGGATCGGGCGCTGGAAGTCGGCGACGTTCTGCGTGATCTCGGCGGCGGTGCGGGCGCCCGTCAGGACACGGGTCACCGCCGGATGGCGTAGCGGGAACTGGAGCGCGGCGGCGCGCAGCGGCACGTCGTGATCGGCGCAGATGGCCGCGATCGAAAGCGCCCGCTCGACGAGCGCGGCGGGCGCCGGTGCGTAGTCGTACCGCGCTCCGGGTTTCGGATCGGCGAGTAGTCCGCTGTTGAAGACGCCGGCCGCGATCACCGACACGTCCTTTTCCAGGGCGAGCGGCAGCAGGTCGTGGAGCGCCGACTGATCCAGCAGCGTGAAGCGGCCCGCGACCAACACGCAGTCGACGTCGGCCTCGCGCACGAAGCGGGCGAGCATCGCCGACTGGTTCATGCCGGCGCCGATCGCCCCGACGACCTTCTCGTCGCGCAAGCGGCGGAGGGCGGGGAACGCACCGGCCAGCGCGTCGTCGCCGTGGTTGTCCGGGTCGTGGACGTGGAGCAGGTCGACGCGGTCGACACCCATCCGTTCGAGGCTCTCCTCGAGCGATCGCATTGTGGCGTCGTAGGAGAAGTCGAACACCGGCCGGACCGGGGGGACGTCGACGAAGATCGATCTTGGGTCCACGCCCGGCACGAGCAGCCGGCCGACTTTGGTCGCGATCGTGGTCTCGTCGCGTGGCCGATTCTGGAGCGCGGCGCCGAGCCGTTGTTCCGAAAGGCCGTGGCCGTACAGCGGCGCGGCGTCGAAGAACCGAATGCCGGCGTCCCACGCCGCGTCGATCGCACCGCGCGCGTCGTCGTCGGTGATCGGGCTGAACATGTTGCCCAGCGGCGCGCAGCCCAATCCGAGTTGCGCCGCCTCCCTCACTTTGCGGGCACGCGAAAGCCGGTGATGCCGCCGTCGATCGCCAAGGCGGTGCCGCTCACGTAGCCGGCGCGCGGCGACGCCAGGTACACGATCGCGTCGGCGATTTCCTCGGCGGTGCCCAGCCGGCCGATCGGCTGGCGGGCGACCAGGTTGGCGCGGGCGGCGGCCGGATCGTCGGCCTGGTCGAGCAGCCGCCCGACCCACGGCGTGTCGACGGTGCCCGGACAGACGCAGTTCACGCGGATGCCCTCGGCCGCGTAGTCGGCCGCCATCGCCAGCGTGAGCGAGAGCACGGCGCCCTTGCTCGCGCCGTAGCACGCCCGTTGCACGAGTCCCGTCGTCGCCACCACCGACGACGTGCACACGATGGCGGGTGAGTCGGACCGCCGCAGTAACGGAAGGAAAGCGCGGATCGTGCGCACGATGCCGACCACGTTCACGTCGTAGACGCGGTGCCACTCGTCGTCGTCGTTGTCGGTGACCGTCCCCGACGCGCCGATGCCCGCGTTGGCGACGACGATGTCGACCCCGCCCAACTCTTGGGCAACCGCGGCGGCGGCGGCGTCCATCGATGGCTGGTCGGTGACGTCGGCGATCACCGCGACCACGCCCGCATTGTCCGGCGGCCGGTCCCGATCGAGGCCGGCGACCTGCGCCCCTTCTTCGACCAGCAACCGCGCCGTGGCTAGACCGATGCCCGACGCCGCGCCGGTCACGACTGCGCGCAGACCGTCAACCCTCACGCGAGTACCTCCTCTGCGGCGCGTTGAATCTGTTGCACCGCGGTCTTGGGATCGAGTTCACCGCGTAATGCGGCGTTGATCGCGCTCCAACCGGCGTCCTCGATCTCCGGGAACCGGCTGAGCGAGGGATAGGTGATCATGGCGTTGGCGATGGTGTCGCGCGTGATCTCGAGCCGGCGCTCGTCAGTGGCATCGGCCGGTTCGACGGCGGCGAAGGCGTCGACGTGGGCGCATACGGACCCGCCGGCCGCGTCCAGCGCGCCGGCATCGGCTGAAACAAGCCGTTCGATTAGGGCGATGGCCGAGGGGACGTCGGCACACGTCGTCGGGATCGCCCACGAGTGCACGCCGGCGTACGACACGCGCGCCGCCGGACCACCCAGGTAGGGCGCGGCCGCCAACCGCGGGTACAGGTCGCTGGCTCGCATCGGGCCGTACCCGCCCGGCCAGGCGGCGGCCATCGCCACCTGCCCATCGAGCAACGCGGCGTCGACCTGGTCGTAGTGCCACGTCGGCAGATCGTCGGGGGCGCGCCGGGCGAGCGCGCACAGCAGCTCCACGGCGACCACCGCCTCAGGGCTGACGATCACCGGTTGCACGGCGTCGTCGAACAGGCGGCCGCCATACGCGACGACGATCTCGAAGAACGTGCCGAACAGACCCGACTCGCGGCCCGGGAAGGCGAAGGCGTGTTTCGATGCGACCAGGTCGGCCCACGTTGCCGGCGGCGTGTCGACCAGATCCGTGCGGTACCAGAGGACGCGCACGTCGATGTTGCGCGGCGCGCTGAGGAGCGTGCCGTCGAAGCGGCACAGCTCCACGGCCTGGCTGGCCAGCGCGCCGACGTCGATGACGCCGTCCAACGGTTGCAGCCACTGCGCTTGCGACGGGGCGTACTTCGAGTGGGTCGACAGCACGTCGATCCGCTCGCCGGCGGCGAGGAGCTTGGCGACGGCACGGTTGAGCGTCGGGTGGTCCTCGTGCACGACGACGTCGACATCGTCGCCGTCGAGCAGCGCGTACAGGCCGTCATACATCGGGCCACCCACGAGGGCGACGCGCAACGTCACGCGGTGCTCCACGCCGCGCCGTTGGGGAAGGCGAACTCCTCGAGCGACGCCGGACGCATCTGCACGCTGTAGCCCGGCGCGGTGGGCAGGACGTAACGCCCGGCCCGCGCGACGGCGGGGTCGAAGAAGTGCTCGTGCAGGTGGTCGGCGAACTCGATCATGCGACCGTCGAGGCTCCCGCTCACCGCGATGTAGTCGAACGCCGAGACGTGCTGCACGTACTCGCACAGCCCGACGCCGCCGGCGTGCGGGCAGACCGGGATGCCGAACTTGGCCGCGAGGAGGAGCACGGCAACGACCTCGTTGACGCCGCCGAGCCGGCACGCATCGAGCTGGCAAAACGCCATGGCGCCGGCCTGCATGAACTGCTTGAACATGATCCGGTTGTGGACGTGCTCGCCGGTGGCGACCGCGATCGGCGCGATCGCCCGGGCGATGGCCGCGTGGCCCAACACGTCGTCCGGTGACGTCGGCTCCTCGATCCAATACGGGTCGTAGGGCGCCAAGGCGCGGACGGCGGCGATGGCGTCGTCGACATCCCACACCTGGTTGGCGTCCATCATCAGCCGCACGTCGTCGCCCGACGCGTTGCGGATCAGCGCGGCGCGGCGCTGGTCGTCGGCTGGGTCGCCGCCCACCTTCATCTTGAGGTTGGTCCACCCACCGGCGACCGCTTCCTGGCAGAGCCGGGCGACCTTGTCGTCGTCGTAGCCCAGCCATCCGACCGACGTGATGTACGCCGGGTAGCCGTCGCGCTCCAACTCCGCGGTGCGTTGGGCGCGCGTCGGCGCCTGGGTCTCGAGGATCATCAGCGCGTCGTCGGGCGTCAGCGCGTCGGAGATGTGGCGGAAGTCGACGAGGTCGACGAGTTGCTGCGGCGACATCTCGGCGAGTAGCCGCCACACCGGCTTGCCATCGATCTTGGCGTACAGGTCCCACAGCGCGTTGACGACCGCCGCGGCCCCCATGTGGATCGCGCCCTTCTCTGGCCCGATCCACCGCAGCTGGCTGTCGCCGGTCACCCGGCGCCAGAAACCGCCGAGGTCGGCGACCAACTCCTCAACGTCGCGGCCCACGACGAACGGCCGCAACGCGTTGATCGCGGCGACGCAGATCTCGTTGCCGCGGCCGATCGTGAATGTGAGGCCGTGGCCTTCGCGGCCGGCGCTGTCGTCGGTTCGCAGGATGGCGTAGGCGGCCGAGTAGTCCGGGTCGGGGTTCATGGCGTCGGAGCCGTCGAGATGCCGCGACGTCGGGAAGCGGACGTCCAACGCATCCAGCCCGGTGATGAGCACGGCCGGAAACATACGATGAACGGCATGGCCGCTGCGCCGCCGTTACCCGACATGATCGACGTCCTCAACCGCACCAAGGGGATGGATGAACAGGGCGGGTTGCGCGACTACGCGCGCAGGTGGCTGGCGTGGGGCCCCGGGGCCCGCGCTCGCGTCGCCGCCGAGGCCTCGGCGCTGGCCCGACCGTCGCTGCGGCCGGCGTCGATCGCCGCGGTCGGGCGCACCGGCGCCAAGTTGGGTCGCGGTGCCCGGGCGGCGGCACCGGGGATTCGCGGCGACGTTCGTCGCTTCCGCGCCGGGACCCTGGAGAAGGGCGCGGCCATCAAGCACGTGCAGGAACTGGTGAAGGCCGGCGGTTCGACCTACGTCAAGCTCGGGCAGTTCATCGCGACCGCGCAAGGCCTGTTGCCCGATGAGTGGGTGGAGGCGTTCGGGTGGTGCCGCGACACGGTCACACCGCTGCCGCCGGGCATGGCCGAGTCGCGGTTCGAGGAGACCTTCGAGGTGCCGCTCGAATCGATGCTTCTCGACTTCGATCCCACGCCGCTCGGCGCGGCGTCGATCGGCCAAGTTCACGCGGCCCGGCTTCCCGACGGCACCGAGGTGGTCGTCAAGATCCGTCGTCCTGGCCTGCGCGAACAGTTCGACACCGATCTGCGGTCGATGGCGTTGGCCGCGGCGGCGGCCGAGCGGGCCTCGAAGTCGGCGCGCGTCGCCAACCTGTCGGGTTTCGTCGAGTTGTTCGCCCAACTCGTCCTCGAGGAGATCGACTTTCGCTTCGAGGCGCTGAACCAGATCGAGCTCGCGCTGGCATCGGAGGACGCCGGCCACGACTTCGCCACGTTCCCCCGTCCGATCCCGCATCTGACGTCCGAGGACGTGCTGGTGATGACACGCGTGCCCGGCGTCCGCTACACCGACGCGCTCGAGGCCTACCCCGACAAGGTCGACGGCGAGCGGCTGCTCCGTCTGGCGACGACGGGCGTCCTCGAGCACACGATCGCGTACGGCGTCTTCCATGGCGATCTCCACGCCGGCAACGTTCTCGTGAATCCCGACGGCGATTTCTCGCTGATCGACTTCGGTATCGCCGGTCGCCTCAACGCCGAGCAGCGCGCCGCGGCGGTGCGGTTCCTGTTCGGCTTCGCCCGCAACGACACCAAGCTTCAGCTCCAGGGCATGCAGCAGTTCGGCGCCATCCCGGCCGGCGCCGACCTCGACGCGCTGGCCAAGGAGATGGAGGCGAACCTCAACGAGATCGACCCGTCGTTGCTGGCGCGCGACCGCGAGTTGACCGTCGACAAGCTGGGCCAAGCCCTCGGGGCGATCATCCGCACGTTGGCGTCCAACGGCTTCCGCCTGCCGAAGGAACTCGTGCTGTTCTTCAAGAACCTGCTCTACCTCAACGGCTTCGCTGCCGCCTTGGCCCCCGACACCAACCTCTTCGGCGAGATCGAGCCGATCTTCGAGTACTTCCTCAGCCGCTACCCGGCTGAACTTTCGGCGATCGTCGCCGACGTAGTCGCCGGCTGACCAGCGCGCCGACTAGCGCGACGCCCGCGGCGAGCAGCGGCGCCGGGCGACCGGTGACGGCCAGGACGCGCTTGGCGGGCGTCGGAGCGGGACGGGAGACCGCCGCGCCGGCTGCCGCCGATGCGCTCGGCGTGGTGAACGGCCACACGCCATTCGTGAGCCGGACGACGTAGAAGCCGCTGTTGCCGTCGGCGTACCAAATCTCGCTGCGGCTGGGAACGAACGCGGGTGCCGACATGGCCGACGCCGTTTGCCCGGCGGGCATCTTGTTGAAGTACGCCAGTTCCTTCGGATGGAACGGGTCGCGGATGTCGAAGATGCGCAATCCGGACAGGTTGAACGTGCAGGCGACGATGCCCGGATCGACGCGCTGTGGGACCGCGCAGTAATGGCCGGTGTAGCCGCCGAGGCCGTTGGTCGCGCCCGGATCCGTGCCGATCCCCGCTCGGTTGGAGGCCACGTTCACGGCCAGGCGGATGTCCGAGACGACACGCGGCTTCGTGTCGTCGGCGATGTCGATGATGCGCGCCGCGCCGACTGGTTCCGCCGGGTCGTAGCCGGTGTACGCGTTGCGCGCGAACTCGTCCATCTCGACCACATACCTGCGGCCGCCGATCGTGACCGGGATCGCGGTCTGCGGGATGCTCACCACGCCCCAGGAGAGCTTGCTCACCACACGGAATTTCGGCAGCGGCTTCCGACTTTGGATATCGCTCACGTCGAGGATGGTGAGACCAGCCGTCGCGTCGGCGTTGGCGATGTCGGCCATATAGAGCCGATTGCCGTCGTCGCTGATGTTGATGCCGTGCGGTCGGTAGCCGAAGTCGGTGGTGAGCAGCACGGGGAGCGCGGGGTTGCTGACGTCAACCGCGCTGAGCACGCCGGCGATCGACGTCACGTAGAACGTGAGCCCGTCCGGTGCGAAGCCGCCCTCGTGGCCGAGGACGCCGATCGGCAGGGTCGACTTGAGGACGGGATGGCGACAGTCGCCTGTGAGGTCGTAGATGTCCACGAAGCCGGGGTAGGTGAACGGGTTGCCCATGTCCGCCGCGAGCAGGCCGCGCTTGACGTTGATGCTCAGCGACTCGTGCGGCGTGATCATCGCCGGCGTCAGTAGCAGCGCGGTCTGCACGGGATGGGTCGGATCGGTCATGTCGAGCACCGCGACGCCCGACGTGCCGCCTTGTAGGTATTGCGTCGGGAACAGCCGCGTCGTGTCGTAGTACGCGCACTCGTGGCCGGCCGCATCGACATAGCGGTGGACGCGGAAGCCGCCGGTCGCGCCGACGTGGCCGATCAGCTTGGTGTTGCACGTGAGGCCGTCGGCGCTGCGGCCGAGCACGTACTCGGCTGTGGTCATGCGGCCCTGCATCGCGGTTTCGGGATGCGAACCTGGGCCGCACCTCGCCCGCGGCGTCGCCGCCGGTTCGGTGGCGGCTTGGGCGTGCATAGGCGCACCGACCGCGGCCGCCAAGGCGAAGGCGGCGATTGCAAGGCGATGACGCACTACTGGTTATCCGTGCGGGGAGACACGCCGACTGTGTACATGCCCCGGCCGGTCGGTGCCACGTAGAGGAGGCGCCCGCCGCCAGGCACGGCGTCGATCCGGTCGATGGTCGCCCGTCCGGCGACCCACGGCTCGTCGGTGACGGCGGCGGGAATGAACACGACGGTCTCACGGTCTGTCGCCCCTGAGGGAACCCGTCGCGACGCGCGTGCGGTCATGGCGAAACCGCCGCTGTCAGGGTCGAAGGCCATGTCGACCAGGTCCCCGGCCGTGGCGCGCGGGAAGGCGCGGGAGAGGTACTTGCGCCGGGTGGGCTTGATGCCGAGATTGTGCGCGGGTGACGCCGCCGGATCGCCGTAGAACATCCCCCACGAGTCCGGGCAGCCGGCGGGCCCCGTGCCGGGATCGCAATTCGCCTTCCAGTGCCACACCGCGCCGCCGGCACGATGGCGGTCGAGCGCGGCCGTCTCGGGCGCCAGGCGCGTGTCGTCGGAGAGCGCGCCGTTGCCGTACTCACCGATGAACAACGCGGCGCGCATGGCCCGCGCCTCGAGCGTGGCCGTGCGGAACGCCTGGTCGTATGACAGTGGGTACGGCAGCGCTGACGCGTTCGGCACGCTGGCGTCGACGGTGAAGACGTGGGTGTAGACGTGCGGCGCGTAGACGATGTTTCGGTACGACGTGAACGGCGTCGAGAGCTGGGGCGCGGCGTCGAGCAGGTTCCGCAACGCCATCGGCTCGAAGAAGAACAGATGGCGGCGATCGGGAACACCGGCGATCACCCGCCGATAGAACGGATAGAGCAGCGTCGCCGAGAACGCCGGCTCCTGTACGAAGCCGGGTAGAGGCTCGTTCATGATCTCGTAGCCGGCGACGACCGGGTTGTTGCGTACGCGGCGGGCGACCGCCGCCATGGCGCCGATGTAGTGGTCCTGCAAACCGGGCCCGGGCGCTTCCCCCTGCGGCACGGCCACGCGGCGGTTGAGCCAGAACGACGTCCACGCCGCTTCCATCTGCGCGTTGGTGAAGTCCTGCCCGGCCAGCGCGGTCGACGGTTCGCCGTCGGTGACGATCGCCCACGGCGGCGCGCCGGCCGCGTGGTTGCCGCTGCCCGGTGTCGACGTAAGGAGAGGCGGCGCATCGACCGGCGAGGTTGGCGCGATGAAGCGGCTGTAGTTGTCCTGGTGCATATCGAGCAGCACGTAGATGTGCTGCGCGGCGGCCCAGCTGACGACCTGCTCGATGCGGTCGAGGTAGGCGCGGTCGTAGTGGCCCGGGGTCGATTCGAGCGCGCTCCAACTCAACGTCAGCCGCATCATGTTGAAGCCGAGCGTCCGCATCTCGATCACGTCGGACTCGCACAGGGCGGGCTGCGACATGACGTGTGAGTTCGCCGGGCAGCGTCCGCCCTTGTAGGCGTTGACGTCGATCGGCCAGAACGGCGCCACCTTCTGGGTGCCGTCGGGATTCCGGTCCCTGTACCAGTCGTCCTCGAAGCCGCTCGCATTGGCGCCGCGCAACAGCACGGTCCGGCCGGCGGCGTCGGCGATCACCGGGAGCTGCCCGCGGCGGTGGGCCACGTGCAGCCAGGGCAGCGTGGACGCGGCGGTGGCGGGCGGCGCACCGGCGGCGGCGAGCGCGACGAGGACGGCGGCAGACCCCAGACGTAGCCTGATCGACATGACGGAGCACGATGCCTACCACGCAGGTGCCAGGGCTCTCCAAGATCGGTTCGACAGCCGTCGCATCGCCGATCGGCTCGAGCAGATCGTCATGCACCACGTGTTCACCGACGACGACCGGGCCATCGTCGAGCAGGCGTCGATGTTCTTCCTCGCCACCGCCGACGCCGATGGCTTTCCCGACTGCTCGTACAAGGGCGGCGTCCCCGGTTTTGTACGCGTGGCCGGGCCGAGCACGCTTGTCTTTCCGAGCTACGACGGCAACGGCCAGTTCCGCAGTCTCGGCAACGTGGCCGTCAATCCCAACGTCGCGCTGCTCTTCATCGACTTCGAAAGGCCGAACCGCATGCGCGTCCACGGAACCGCGACGCTGCACGACGAACCGGACGTGGTCGCCGCGTTCGAGGGCGCCCAACTCGTCGTCCGCGTCGAGGTATCACGCATCTTCCCGAACTGCCCGCGCTACATCCACCGCATGCATCTCGACGAGCAGTCGGTCTACGCCCCGAAGCCCGGCCACGTCCCGCCGGTCCCCGAATGGAAACAGATGGACGTCTTCAAGGACTTTCTGCCGGAGCAATAAACGCGCGGCCGCGTGCAGTAGTTGGTGTGTGCACACCAACTACTGCACGCAGGCAAACCCTCTCTGAGAGAGGTCTGGCGGTATCGAGGGCTACCTGCTGGCGACGCCACTCGGCATGAGCGCACGTTAGGCAGCCAGTATGAGGGCATGACGAACAAGATTTCGTTCGCGCAGCGGATCAGCGACTTGGCGGCCGAGGCGCCTGACGCAGCGTCGATCACCTGCAGCGCCGAGCGCGTGACCCGCGCCGAGCTCGAGTCGCGCGCCAACCGGTTGGCGCGGGATTTGCAAGGTGGCGGCGTCGGCCTCGGCGACATGGTGACGATCGCGCTGCCCAACTCGGTCGACTGGTTCGTCGCCTTCGTCGCGTCGTGGAAGCTCGGCGCCATCCCGCAGCCCGTCTCGGCCAGCTTGCCGCGTCGTGAGATCGAAGCCATCGTCGAGCTGGCCGATCCGAAGGTGATCCTTGGCGTCGAGGTCGACGCCTTCCCCGACCGCCGCTGTCTCCCGGTGGGCTACACGCCACCGGCCGACCTTGACGACGGACCGTTGCCCGACGCGGTGTCGCCCGCGTGGAAAGCGCCGACTTCCGGGGGCTCAACGGGACGGCCCAAGCTCATCGTGTCCGGCGATCCGGCGACCATGGACGCCGACGGTCCGCTCTCGTTGCTGATCCCACCGGGCGGGAGCCTCGTGATGCCGGGCCCGCTGTACCACAACGGTCCGCTGGTCTGGGCCTGTCAGGCCTTGCTCGGCGGCGGCCACGTCATCGTGTTGCCGCGCTTTGACGCCGAAGGCACGCTGGCCGCGATCGAGGAGCACCGCGCCGCGGTCGTCTACCTCGTCCCGACGATGATGAAGCGGATCTGGCGGCTGCCGGAAGAGGACCGCAACCGCTACGACCTGTCGTCGTTGCAGCTCGTCTGGCACCTGGCCGAGCCGTGTCCGCCGTGGTTGAAGGAAGCGTGGATCGAGTGGCTCGGCCCCGAGCGCATCATCGAGCTGTACGCGGGCACCGAGGGCCAGGGCGGCACCGTCATCAGCGGCGTCGACTGGCTCACCCATCGCGGATCCGTCGGCCGGGCCATGACCGGCGAGCTGATGATCTGCGACGCCGAGGGCAACCGGTTGCCGCCCGGTGAGTTCGGCGAGGTCTGGATGCGGCCGGTCGGCCGCGACACGCCGACGTACCGCTACGTCGGCGCCGAGGCGCGCCAGCTCGACGGCGGCTGGGAGTCGCTCGGCGACATGGGTTACATGGACGAGGAGGGCTTCCTCTATCTGGGCGATCGCCAGCAGGACATGATCCTCACCGGCGGGGCCAACGTGTATCCGGCCGAGGTCGAAGCCGCGATCAACGAGCATCCGGCGGTGCGGTCGTGCGCGGTCATCGGGCTGCCCGACGAGGACAAGGGCAACGTGATTCACGCCATCATCGAGGCCGACGCCGGCGCGCTCAGCGACGCCGACCTCCTCGAGTTCCTGCGCGATCGCCTGGTCCGGTACAAGCTCCCGCGCAGCATCGAGATCGTGCAGGAGCCCCTCCGCGACGACGCCGGCAAAGTTCGCCGCGCCGCCCTGCGCGCTGCCCGCGTCTAGCGGACGACGACGCGCTCGACCGAGTGGTCGGCCGCCTTCTCGATAACGAAGCGGGCCCGCTCGCGCGCCGGGCGGATGTGGTTCTCGAGGTTGACGGCGTTGATGCCGTCCCATGCGCTGCGCGCGAACTCGTCAACCTGTTCGCGCGGCCAGTTGGCGAACACCGCGTAGAACGAGTTCGGGTCGTCGCGCGCTTCGACGAACAGCGCGGCGAGCCGATCGAGGAACCATCCGAACACCGCGTCATCCGGCGCGTCCACGTAGACCGTGACGTCGTACGCGTCGATGTGCGCGGGCAGGAGCGCGTTCACGCCTTCGACGATGAGCACGTCCCCGACGACGACGTCGATGTAGCCGTCGGGAACCACGTCGTACGTCAGGTGGTCATACAGCGGGGCTTGCAGATGCGCCGCGCCCTCTCGTGCCTCGGCAAGGAAGCGCGAGAGCGCGTCGGTGTCGAACGACTCCGGGAAGCCCTTCTGCATGGACAAGCCGCGTTCCGCGAGCACCGCATTCGACAGCAGGAACCCGTCGGTGCTGACGACGGCGGTCCGCAGCGGCGCCAGCGCCTCGGCCAACCGGTTCGCCGTCGTCGTCTTCCCGACGGCTACCGGGCCGGTCAGCCCGACGAGAACGGGACGCCGCTCGACGGCCGCGACGGCCGCGACGATCTCATCCAACGCTGATCGGCAATGACTCGAGGCCGCGCAGCACGATCGTGTCGCGCCAGCGCGGCGCGCCGGCCAGTCGCATCCGAGGGAACCGCTCGAGGAGCGCGGGGATGGCTACCTGGGCTTCGCGCCGACTCAGCGCGGCGCCGACGCAGTAGTGCAGGCCGACGCCGAAGCCGAGATGCGGGTTGGGATGACGGTCGACGTCGAGGTCCTCGGCGTCGGCGAACACAGACGGGTCGTGGTTGCCGGCGCCGATCAGCGCCAGGAGCGCGTCGCCCGCCTTGAGGTGTTCCCCGCCGAGCTCGACATCGGTGGCGACAACCCGGGACAACATCTGGGCCGGGCTGTCGAATCGCAGCATCTCCTCGATGGCGATCCGCACGTCCACCACGTCGTGGCCGATCGCCCGCATGCGCGCCAGTTGATCCGGGCTTCGCAAGAGGGCGAGCACCCCGTTGCCGATGAGGTTCGTGGTCGTCTCGTGGCCGGCGAAGATGAGCGTCGAGCACAGGCTCACCACTTCTTGGAACGTGAGGCCCTCGATGCTGAGCAGAGCGCTGATGAGGTCGTCGCCCGGCGTTTCTTGCCGCGCTCTCGCCAGCGACGCGCAGTACACGGCCATGTCGCGTAGGCCGGTGCCCGCCTGCGAGTAGAAGCGGTCCATCGCCCTCGCCATCCCGCTTGACCACTCCTGGAACTGCTCGCGATCGCCTTCGGGGACACCGAACAATTCGGCGATCACGGTGATCGGTAGCGGATAGGCGAAGTCGGCGATCAGGTCGAACTCGTCGCGGTCCGCCAGCCCGTCGAGGAGTTCCTGAACCAACTGTGTAACGCGCGGGCGGATGGCCTCGATGACCGACGTCGTCAGGGTCGCGGTGATCGCTCCCCGCATCTCGACGTACTCCGGCGGATCGCTCTGGATCGACCGCATCGTCGGCGGCCCGCCCTTGAACTTTGTGGCCCTCGTGCGGTCCGAGGAGAACGTCGGGTCACGGAAGATGTGGTCCACGTCTTCGTAGCGCGTCACCATCCATGCGCCGAGCCGCTCGCTCCAGTGGACCGGCGCCTCGGTCCGCATGCGCGCGTATGTCGGGTACGGGTCCTCGACGAATCCCGGCGCGCCAGGATCGAATGCGAACGTCACGGCGCGAGCATGGCGCGAACGGTGTCGATCGTGTCGGCCTCCTCGGGTCCCTTGTCGTCGCGGTACCCGCGGACGCGCGCGAAACGCAGGGCGACGCCACCGGGGTAACGCGTCGACCGCTGTACGCCGTCGAGCGCGATCTCGACGACCATCTCGGGCCGGACGTGGACGACGTGACCCGTGTCCTCGGTCTTGAGTTCGAGGAAGCGCTCGGTCTGCCACGTCAGCAGCGCGTCGGTGAGGCCCTTGAACGTCTTGCCCACCATCACGAACTCGCCGGTCTCGGGATCGCGCGCGCCCAGATGCAGGTTCGAGAGCCAGCCGCGACGGCGGCCGTGGCCCCATTCGGCGGCGCGCACGACGAGGTCGAGCGTCAGCACCGGCTTCACCTTGCGCCACGCCTTCCCGCGGCGGCCCGCCTCGTATCGCGACGTCGCCGTCTTGACCATGACGCCCTCGTGCCCGGCGGCCAGCGAACTCTCGAGAAACGCGGCCGCCTCGTCGGGATCGTCAGTGACGATGTTCGGGACCCGCAAGGGCGCGGCTACCCGCTCGAGCGCATCAAGGCGTTCGGTGAGCGGCGCGTCGAACAGGTCGTGCCCGTCGGCATGGAGGCAATCGAAGAACCGGGCGTGGACCTCGCCGAGGCTGATGCGGTGCATGGTGTCTTGGAATACGGCCGGCGCTTCGTCTTCGCCCAGCCCCACCATCTCGCCGTCGAGGATCACCGCGTCGACGGGTAGCGAGCGCACGAGCGCGACGATGCCCGGCAATTGTTCGGTGACATCGCGCAGGCTGCGCGTGAACAGGCGGACGACGTCACCGGCTCGATGCGCTTGCACGCGCGCGCCGTCGAGCTTCCACTCGACCGACGCCAGGCCGCAGTCGGCGATCGCGGTGGCCACGTCGACCGCCGTCGACGCGAGCATCGGCTTGACCGGCCGCAGGACCTCGAGCCCGACGGCGGCGACGCTCTCGATGCCGCCGCTGAGGGCCGTCGCCGCCGTGTCGCCCAGGTCACCGCTCAGCATGACCGCCCGCCGGATCGCGGCCAGCGGGATGCCGGCCGCGGTGGCAACCGCGTCGGTCATCACACCGTCGAGGGCGCCCTGACGGATGTCGCCCATCAGCAGCCGGCGGAGGAACGTGTCCTCCGCCGCGGTGGCCCGGTCGAACAGCGACGTCAGCGCCGCGGCACGGGTCGCGCTCGATCCCGGTCCTTCAAGCGCGCACAGCTCCTCGAGGGCGGCGTCGACCTCGGCCACCGTCAGGACCGGCTCGTCGACCGAACGGCCGTGTGTCGCGCCGAGCGTTGCCCAGCCGACGCCCATGCGCCCCTGGCGGGCTCGACCGGTCAGGAACCCGACCGTCGGCACGACCTCGGAGGGGTCGAGGGCCCGCAACAACTCGGCCAGCGCGGCAATTTTCGCGCTCCGGGCCGAGACGGCGGCGACCCGTTCCGACGTGGCCACGACCTGGGAAAACAGCACCACCGCAGTGTGCCGCACCGTGCCTGTGGGGCTGGCGAAAGGTACGAATCGGACAGGCCTCGGATGGACACCAGCGAGTCGTTCTGGCTAGCGTGACCCCCCGTTGTGAACCCGTCCAAAGCCGTTGTCCTTCGGCGCGGCCGGCAGCTGGGGGCGTTGCTGGTGATGGCGATTGTGGCCGTCCAGATGCTCGCGCCGGTGGCCAGCGCTGACCCGTTGAGTGCCAAACGGGCTCAAGCGGCGCGCCTGGCCGACGAGATCGAGCGGGCTGAAAATCGCGTCAGCATTGCCGCCGAGCGGGTCAACGTCGCCCGCATCAAGGTCGACTCGCTGCGTTCGCAGGTTGCCGACGCCGAGGCCAAGATGCGCGACGCCGACGCCCGCACCGGACGGGTCAAGACCGAGTTGCGTGCCCAGGCCGTCCAGACGTACATGCGGGGCGGCCAACCGTTGGCAGCGGCCAACGGTGCCGATCCCGCCCGGGCCGGCGCCTACGTGCGACTGATGGCCACCGCGGCCACCGACGCCATCGACGAGATGCGCGCCACCAAGATCAACATGGCCCAGCGACGCGACGAGCTGAACCGGTCCCGCGCCGCGGCCGACGCCGCCCTCGCCGCGGTCAAGGCCGACGAGCGGGCGGCCAACGCGGCCGACGCCGCTCTGCGCGCGTCGCTGGCCAAGGTCAACGGCGAGCTGGCGAGCCTGGTCGCCGCCGCGCAAGGTCGTCGCACGGCCAAGAACGAAGCAGCGGCCAAGCGACGGTTCGGCAGCGAGAAGTTCGGCCCGATCCCTGGCGTGTCCGCCGGCGCGAGCAACGCGGTCAACTACGCCCGCGCCCAACTCGGCAAGCCGTATCACTGGGGTGGCGCCGGTCCCGACAGCTTCGACTGCTCGGGTCTCACGATGATGGCGTGGAAGGCGGGCGGCGTGTCGCTGCCGCACAGCTCGCAATCGCAGTACTCGTCGACGACCCACGTGCCGCTCAGCGCGGTGCAGCCGGGCGACTTGATCTTCTATTACAGCGACATCCACCACGTCGGCATCTACGTCGGCGGCGGTCAGATCATCGCGGCGACGCACACCGGCGACTACGTGCGCCAGATGTCGATGTACTACTCACCGCCCGTCGGCGCCGGCCGCCCGTAACGCTTGCCGGCGACGCCGTACGGTCGATGGCCGTCGCCGGTCTCCTCGGCGGCGCTGGTTGAGGCCACCGTTGGGCTGAGCCAGGTCGAGGTCGACGGCTCGACGGTCTACTGGCTAGAGAGCCGCCCGCTCGAAGGCGGCCGCGTTGTGGTCACGAGCGCGGCGGGCGACGCCATCCCCGAAGGCTGGTCGGCCCGCACGACGGTGCACGAGTACGGCGGTGGCGCGTACACCGTCGACCGCGGCGGCGTCGTATTCGCCAACTTCGAAGACCAACGCCTGTACCGCGTCGACGCGCCCGGGTCGCCGCCCGAGCCGGTCACGCCCGAGCCGCCGTCGCGGTGGGCGCTCCGTTACGCCGACATGCGCGTCTCGCCCGACGGCAACCGCGTCGCGTGTGTTCGCGAAACGCACAACGGGCCGGCGTCGACTGACGTCGTCAACGAGATCGTCGTGCTGTCACTCGACGGATCGATGACCGGCGAAGTGGTGGCGACCGGTCGTGACTTCTACGCGGCGCCGCGTTGGTCGCCCGACGGGTCGAAGCTGGCGTGGCTGTCGTGGGACCACCCCAACATGCCGTGGGACGGGACCGACCTGTACGTCGATGGCGTGCACGTCGCCGGGGGCTCGGCCGAATCGATCGTGCAGCCCGAATGGTCGCCCGACGGCGTGCTGCACTACGCGTCGGATCGCTCCGGTTGGTGGAACCTGTATCGGGCGGACGCGTCCGCACCGTTGGTCGCCAAGGACGCCGAGTTCGCTGGACCGGCATGGGTGTTCGGCCTGTCCTGGTACACGTTCCTGGCCGACGGGAGGCTCGTCTGCACGTGGTCGGAGTCCGACGGCGCGCGCCTCGGTGTGATCGACGGCGGGACGCTGCGGGTGATCGACGGCGTGGCCGAGACCAGCATCGGCTCGCTCAAGGCAGTGGGCGACGGCGTCGCCTACATCGGCGGGTCGCCCACCAAGTCCTCGGCCGTGATCACCAATGATCTCGCCGGCACGGTGCGCCTCGTGCGCGCCAGCCGCCAGCGCGACCTCGATCCCGCGTACATCTCGGTCGCGGAGGCGATCGAGTTCCCAACGACCGATGGGTTGACCGCCCACGCGTACCACTACGCGCCGACGAACCCGGACGCCGCGCCGCCCGAGGGCGACCGACCGCCGCTGCTCGTCATCGGCCACGGCGGGCCGACGAGCGCGACATCGTCGGTGCTGAACGTCGCTATCCAGTACTGGACGACGCGCGGGTTCGCGGTGGTCGACGTGAACTACGGCGGCAGCACGGGTTACGGGCGCGCGTACCGCGAGCGTTTGAACGGCGCGTGGGGCGTCGTCGACGTCGACGACTGCATCAACGCGGCGCGTTACCTCGCCGACCGCGGCGACGCCGACGGCGCTCGCTTCCTTATCCGCGGCGGCAGCGCCGGCGGCTACACGACGCTGTGCGCGCTCGTCTTCCACGACGAGTTCGCCAGTGGCGCGAGCTACTACGGCGTGGCCGACGCCGAAGCACTGGCGCGCGACACCCACAAGTTCGAGTCCCGCTACCTCGATGGGTTGATCGGGCCCTATCCGGCTGCGCGCGAGCGATACGTCGAACGGTCGCCGATCCACTTCGCCGACCGCGTCAGCTGCCCGGTCATCCTGTTCCAAGGCCTGGAGGACGCCGTCGTACCGCCCTCCCAAGCCGAGGTCTTCGTCGCCGCGCTCGAGGCCAAGAACCTCCCGTACAGCTACGTCGAGTACGAGGGCGAGCAGCACGGATTCCGGCGCGCCGAGACCATCCGCGACGCCATCGACACCGAGCTCGACTTCTATCTCGCCGTCCTCGAGGGTCGCCCGCCGGCCTTCAAGCGGCGACACGTCGCCGCCGAGAACCACCGGTAGGTTTGGCGACCCGTGCCCGTTTCTGAGAAGCCGCGCAAGTCCCGTCACCGCACGCCGCCCAAGGCGACGACCCGGCGGCGCGAGTCGCCCCTCCAGCGATTCTTCAAGATCCTCGGGATCAGTGTGGTGGCGGTCAGCCTGGCCCTCGTCGCCGTGTTCTCCCTCCAGCGCAAGCAGCAGGCCGCCGAGCAGAACGACCCGAACGTGCGGGCCCAGCAGACGACGAGCACCGTCCTCGAACCGCCGGGTGGCATCCAGTGCCCGCTGCCCGAAGGCCAGCCGCGTCGGGACGCGTTCCCCGCGTCGGGGCCGCCGAACTGTCTGGTCGTCGGCCACACGTACAAGGCGCGGATCACGACCGACGCCGGCGCGTTCGTCGTCGCCCTCGACCCGACCAAGGCGCCGCGCTCCGTCAACACGTTCGTCGTGCTCGCCCGCTACCACTTCTACGACGACCTCACGTTCCACAAGGCGGTGCCCGGCTTCTTCGTGCAGTCCGGCGACCCGCGGAAGCCCGGCGTCACCGGCCCGGGGTTCACGTTCGACGACCAACTACCGGCGAAGGGCTCGTACCTGAAGGGCTCGGTGGCCATGGCCAACCAACGCGTGGGCGCCAACGGAAGCCAGTTCCTCATCCTCGTGAGCGACGCGCCGGGCCTCACGCCCATCTACCCGTTGTTCGGCCAGGTCGTCGAGGGTCTCGACGTGCTGACGAAGATTGCCGACGACGGCGGCGGCAACGGCGAGCCCAAGGTCGTCCACCGGTTGCTGCGGGTCTCGATCCAAGAAACGGTCTGACGGCTTAGTTCCGCCGCGGCGTTCCGTCGGGCCAGTTCCAGTCGGCGGGCCAACCGGGTGGCGGACCGCTGTCCGCGCCGCCACCGCCAGGGTTCGGATTCGGGTACCCGGGCGGGAACGTCGGGCGCGGGAAGTTCGGGATGGTGAACGGCACCGAGATCGGCGGGAAGAGCGTGGTCGCGGTCGACGACGTCGTCGTCGCGCTGAGGTCGGCACCCAGCACCGACTTGCCGTGCGGGATCAGCCGCGGGTCGGGCATCGGGAACCGCAGCGTCGGCTGACCCGCCAGCGCGGGCGCCATGTACGCGCTGAAGATCCGGGCCGGGTAGGTGCCGCCGGCGACACTGATGCCGCCGACGTTCGTCATCTTCGAGTTCTCTTTGGGGTCGCCCATCCACACCGCGCTCACAAGCTGCGGCGTGCCGCCGACGAACCACGCGTTCCTGTGCTCGTCGGTCGTACCCGTCTTGCCGAAGACGTCGCGCCCGGCGAGGGCGGCACGCGTGCCGGTGCCGCGCTGCACGACCGAGCGCAGGATGTCGACTGCGACCCGTGCGTTCTGCGGAGTGATCGCCCGTTCGCCCTTGTCGCGCTCGTTGAGAACCGTCTTGCCGTAGCGATTGACGATGTGGTCGACGAGGTGCGGCGTGTGGTGGATGCCGTCGGCGGCAAGCGTGCCGTACGCCGACGCCATCTCGAGCGGCGACACCTCCTTCGAGCCGATCGACATTGCCGGTAGGAGCGGCTCGAGGTTCGACGTGATCCCCATGCGCTTGGCGACGTCGGCGACCTTCTCGAGGCCGACGGCGGCGGCGATGCGCCCGTACGCGCAGTTGACCGAGTGCGCGGTGGCGTCGGTGATCGTCATCACGCCGCCCTCTTCGCCTTCGAAGTTGGTCGGCATCCACGGTTTGTTGTCGGGGAACTTGATCGTGCACGGGTACGTGCCGTCGACGGCGGAGTCCGGACCGAATCCGTCCTCGAGCGCGGCCACGAGGACGAACGGCTTGAAGGCCGACCCCGGCTGGCGACCGGTGCCGCCGCCCTCACGCCCGAGGGCGATGTTGACCTCGCTGCTGTTGAAGTCGCGGCCACCGACGAGGGCGCGGACGGCACCCGTGCTCGGTTCCACCGTGACCACCGAGGCGGTGAACTTGCCGCCGGTGTCGGGGAGGATCTCGTTGACCTTTTGCTCGGCGAGTTGCTGAAGCTTGGGGTCGAGCGTCGTGTAGATGTCGAGGCCGCCGCGGTACACCGCGTTGATGCGTTCCTGCGCGGTCTCACCCAAGCGTCGGTCGTCGAGCAGTCGCCGGATCACGGCGTCGGCGAAGTAACCGCGCGCCTTGGGTGCGGGCGCGTTGACCGAAGTCGGCATGGGCGACGCCTTGAGCGTCTCGGCCGCCGCCGGGGTCACGTCGTGCTCGACGAGCATCCGGTCCAGTGCTTCGGCCCGCCGCACGCGCGCCGCGTCGGGATACCGGACCGGGTCGTAGCCGAGGGGGTTGCGGATCATGCCGGCGAGCAGCGCGGCGTCGGCGACGGTGAGGTCCTCGACGTTCTTGTTGAAGTACGTCTCGGCCGCGGCCTGGACCCCGTACGCCCGATTGCCGAAGTACACCGTGTTCAGGTAGCGCTCGAGGATCTCGCTCTTGGAGTAGTGCGCCTCGAGGCGCCAGGCCAGCACCGCCTCCTTGGCCTTGCGCCCGACTTGGCGATCGGGAGTCAGTAGAGCGTTCTTCACGAGCTGCTGGGTGATGGTGGAGCCGCCCTCGACCACCTTGCCGGCCGACACGTTGGCGGCCAGCGCCCGCATTGTGGAGCGCACGTCGAGGCCGCTGTGCTCGTAGAAGCGCGCGTCCTCGACGTCGAGCACGGCCCGTTGCACCGCCTGGGGGACGCGACTGAGCGGTACCGGTGAGCGGTTCTCGTCGTCGTAGATGTACTGAAGGACGCTGCCGTCCCGCGCCCGGATCACCGAGCGCTGAGCGAACTCCTCGAGCTGGGCGACCTCGAGGCCGCGGCCCATGTGGCCCGATGCCAGCACCGCCTTGGCCTGCGGCGCCAACGCGATCAAGCCCACGGCGAGGCCGAGTCCGCCGAGGACGATCACCAGCACAAAACGCCTGATCGTGCGCACCTCGGGTCCCAGCGTACCGAGCATCCGCACGCACTTACCCGCACGCCGCACGAGTAATCCGTGTCGTGACCACTCCAGTCGTCGGCGATGCTGGTGGGGTGCTGCAAGCCCGCGCGCTGACCGTGGAGGTCGCTGGCCGAGTGATCCTCGACAACGCCAGCATCACGGTGCGCGCCGGTGACAAGGTCGGTTTGGTCGGCCGCAACGGCGCGGGTAAGACGAGCTTGCTGCGGGTCCTGGCCGGCGACGGCTCCGCGGCGCACGGGGTGGTGTCGCTCCGCGGCGCGCTCGGCTACCTCGCCCAGGAGCCTCGCCCGGCCGACGAGGAGACCCAGACAGCATTGAGTCACGTGCTGGCCGGCCGTGAGCTCGACGTCGCCGCGGCCCGGCTGGAGAAGCTGCGGCTGCAAGTCGAGGAGGACGCGTCGGCCGCCAACGTGGCGCGGTTCACCCGGGCCGAGGACGCGTTCAGCGAGGCCGGCGGTTACGCCGCCGAACCGGAGGCGCGGCGGATCGCCCATGGGCTCGGGCTGGCCGCCGACCGCCTCGACCGTCCGCTCGGCGTGCTGTCCGGCGGGGAGCGCCGCCGCGTCGAGCTGGCCCGCATCTTGTTCTCGGGCAGCGACCTCCTGTTGCTCGACGAACCGACCAACCACCTCGACAACGACGCCAAGTCATGGTTGATGACGTTCCTGCGCGGCTTCCGGGGCGCGCTGCTCGTCGTGAGCCACGATCTCGAGTTGCTCGACACCGCCATCACCCGCGTGCTGCACCTCGATGCCGCCGCCCTCGCCGAGTACAAGGGCACGTACTCGCAGTACCGCGAACAGCGGCGACTCGACGAGATGCGGCTCGGCAAGCTGGCGACGCGCCAGCAGGCGGAAATCAAGCGGTTGCGCGACCTTGCCGACTCGCTCCGTCACGGCTCGCGTGCGCGCAAGGCCAAGAGCCTCGACACCACCGTGGCGCACATGGAGGCCAGGGCGGTCACCGGCCCGAAGGCCGAACGGTCGGTGTCGGTCCGCTTCCCGACGCCGCCCCATTCCGGCAAGCTCGTCCTCACCGTCGAGGAGCTGGCCAAGGCTTACGGCGGCCCGCCGGTGTTCGAGGACGTGTCCTTCATCCTCGGCAACGGCGAACGGCTGTTGGTGCTGGGCCTCAACGGCGCCGGCAAGACCAGCCTGTTGCGGATCCTCGCCGGCGTCACCACCCCCGACGGCGGCGCGTTCAAGCTCGGCGCCGGCGTCGCGCTCGGTTACTACGCGCAGGAGCACGAAGGCATCCGGTCCGGCGTCGCCGTGATCGAGCACATCCAAGGTGAGGCCGTTGCGCTCGAACAGCAGCGGCGCGGCCTGCTCGGCATGTTCGGGTTGACCGGTGAGGTCGCGTTCCAGGACGCGGGCACGTTGTCCGGCGGCGAGAAGACCAAGCTCGCGCTGGCGCAACTCGTGGCCGGACGCTGCAACCTGCTGCTCCTCGACGAACCGACCAACAACCTCGACCCGCCGTCACGCGCCGCGGTGGGCACGTCGCTGGCATCGTGGCCGGGTTCGATGGTGATCGTGAGCCACGACCCGGAGTTCGTGCAGAAGCTCCAGCCCGACCGCGTCCTGCTCATGCCCGACGGCGCCCTCGACGACTGGAGCGACGACCTCCTCGACTTGGTCGCCCTCGCCTAAGTTCGGTCCGTGCCGCACAGCCAGCTTGCGCCCGGCGTTATCGAGATCGACACGCTGCTCGGCGGGTGGGAGCGCGTCACTGCCGGTTACCTGATCGAGGGCGACGCGCCCGTCCTCGTCGAGACCGGCAGCCAGTCGTCGGTCGCCGCGCTGCTGGCCGCGCTGGCCGACCTCGGCGTCGCCGCCGACTCGCTCGCCGGCGTCGCCGTCACCCACATCCACCTCGATCACGCTGGTGGCGTGGGCGACGTCGCCCGCGCCTTTCCCAACGCCACGGTGTACGTCCACGAGAAGGGCGCGCGTCACCTCATCGACCCCAGCCGCCTCGTGAACTCCGCCGCCCAGGTCTACGGCGACCTCCTCGACTCGCTGTACGGCCGCCTCGACCCGACGCCGGCCGAGCGGGTGCATGTCCTCGAGGACGGCGAGGAGATCAAGGTGTCCTCCAACCGTTCGTTGACGACCGTCGATTCGCCGGGCCACGCCAAGCACCACCTCGCCCTGCACGACTCCGACAGCGGGATCATCTTCGTGGGCGACGCGGTCGGCGTTCGGCTCCCGGACGGCGGCGTCCTGCGCCCGTCGACGCCGCCGCCCGACTTTGACCTCAATCAAGCGCTCGAGTCGTTGCAGAAGTTCAAGGCCCGCTCGCCCGCCGGGATCGCCCTCGCGCACTACGGACTGGTGCCCAACCCCGACACCATCCTCGAGGAGGCAGCCGAGCGGCTCACGCAATGGGCCGACGTCGCCGAGCAAGCGTGGAAAGAGGATCGCGACATCGCCGCCGAACTGGAGTCGGCGTTTGCCGGCGACCTCGAAGGCGTGGCCGAGGTCGATCGCGAGAAGCTGACGACGCTCAACGGTGTGCACTCGAACGCCGCCGGCTTCCGCCGGTGGCTCGAAACACGCGACCGGCCGCACGACCACCCGTGACGGTCGACGCGATCGTCTTCGACTGGGGCGGCACGCTCACCCTGCCGATCACCCTCGACGAACTCGACGAGCTGTGGCACGTCGTCGCCCGCCACATCGCGCCTGACCGAGAGGACGAGGTTGCCGCGCACATGGCACGCGTCGAGGCCGAGTGCTGGGCGCGCGTCAACACCGATCAGAAGGCGTTCTCGCTGGGCGCGTTACTCGAACGGTGCTCCGAGGAGCTGGGCATGGACGCGACCGGCGCGCTGCTCGAGGAAGCGGCCGCCCATCATCTCGACTGGTGGACGCCGCGCATCGCCCACGATCCAGATGCGGCGCCGACGCTCGCCGCGCTGAAGGGGGAGGGCGTCCGCATCGGGCTGCTGTCGAACACGCACTGGCCGCGCTCGTTCCACGAGAACTTCCTCGAGCGCGAGGGCCTGGTCGAGTTCATCGACGTGCGCTGCTACACCAGCGAGATGGCCCACACCAAGCCGCATCCCGAGGCGTTTCGCACGGTGCTGCGGGAGCTCGACGTGAAGGCGACCGACGCTGTCTTCGTCGGCGACCGGCTCTACGACGACATTTTCGGCGCCAAGGCCCTGGGCATGAAGGCCGTGCACCGGCGCGACCGCGGCGTTCCCGATTACGACGTGCAACCGGACGCGGTAATCGACCGCCTCCCCGAGCTGATCCCACTGGTGGACAAATGGCTAACCGACCCGAGCTGAAAGTCACGACGTACGCGGTAGATGACGGCGTGGCCGTCATCACGCTCAACCGGCCCGATCGCCTCAACGCGTGGACGGGGCGAATGGAGCACGAGTATCGGTGGTGCATGGCCGAGGCCGATGGCGACCCCGACGTGCGCGTCGTCGTCGTCACCGGCGCCGGGCGCGGCTTTTGCGCGGGCGCCGACCTCACGGGCTTGGACGACATGGCCGGCGCCGGCACCTACGAGTCGGCCGACGACCGCGATCGCGGCTTTCCGAAGTCGTCGCCGGGCGCGGGCGTGCGACCCGACTTCGAACACCCCCACACATTCCCGCTGGGCCTGTCCAAGCCGGTCATCGCCGCGGTCAACGGCCCGGCCGCCGGCGTCGGCTTCGTGATGATGTGTTTCGCCGACATCCGGTTCGCGGCGGCTGGCGCCAAGCTGACGACGAGCTTCGCCCGTCTCGCCCTTCCGGCCGAACACGGCGTCACGTGGATGCTCTCGCGCCTCATCGGTCCGGCGCGCGCCGCCGATCTGCTGTTCTCCAGCCGCGTCGTCCTCGCCGAGGAAGCCGCCGAAGTGGGCCTCGTCAACAAGGTCCTCCCGCCGGACGAGTTGCTGCCGTTCACGCTTGAGTACGCCAAGCGCATGGCCGCCGAGTGCGCGCCCGCCTCGCTGCGCGCCATCAAGCGCCAGCTCTACGCCGACCTCATGCGCGACGTTGGGCCCGCGGCCAAGGAGGCGTACGACGTGATGGTCGAAATGATCCGCGCCCCCGACTTCGCCGAAGGCGTCGCCGCCTTCGCCGAGAAACGCCCACCGAAGTTCAGCTCGTAGCGCGGCTGAGGTGGACCGCCTCGCCTGGACGCGTTGCGTCCGCAACGGTCTCGCCGATTGGTCGATCCGCTTCCGCCTACGCGGGTACGAAGCGGTAGCCGCCCGGAACTTCGTACACCAAGTACGTAACCTCGTCGATGATTGCGACTCCGACGAGTCGTTCGACGGCTGGCGCGGCCGCAGCCGGTGTACTAGCTATCGCGATGGCTGCGGGCGCAATTGCGACACCGATCGCTGCGCTTGCAAGGAGTCGTCGAACGCGTCCGGACATGCTTCCTCCAATGTTGAGTGTCACAAGTCATTGGCATCCTGGCCGCGACGTTGGTCGGCCCAGTTGCGCGCCGCGCGCTCGTCCGCGGTAATCGCGTGGTCGTCGTTGCTCGCGGCGCCGATCAGGCGCCCGCCAACGGGAGCTGTCGTCATGATCATGTCGCGCTGTTCGGGCGTGAGCTTGTTCAGTGATCTGGCGAAAGCTTGAATCGCATCCCAACTCGCTTCGTCCTCAGTCGTTCCGAAACCGACGATCGGTTGGTCTGGCATCAGCTCGCGTGCACGCTCCGACTTCGGAGTCAATTCGCAGCGCCACCCGCTCGCGGTCCGAGTGATGCGTTTGAGGCTGTCGACGCCCCCGCGACGCCCGGTCATAACTCCTCGAAGTAGTAACCGCCGCTCGGGGTCTCGTAGACGAGGTACGCCACGTCATCGATGATGGCAACACCGACGAGTTTGCCGATCGGATACGCGCTCGCGGGTTCTATGGGCAGCATCCACACAACGGGAGTCAAGCCGTCACCGACCGCGACGGATAGTGCGACGGCGCGGAGAGAAGTGGTCACACTCCGATGACATTCCACCGTTGGCTCCTTCCGCAACGCGGCGGCGCGAATTTCCCCGGTTCGCCCTCCAGGGAGTGTCTCTGCGTGTGGTCGGCCTGTCAATCCATCGCAGTTGCACGCGTTGCGCAAGTAGTAGTCGTGTCGAGTCCCCGCTACGCGCGGCTGAGGTGGACGGCTTCGTAGCAGTACATGGTGACGACTGAGCGATACGGCCGGTAGACGTCGCCCAGCTCGATCAGCTCCTTGGCTTTGGGCGGGTTGGTCAGGCCGTGGATGAGGCCGTAGCCGGCCCGGATGGCGAGGTCGTCGACCGGCCAGACGTCCATGCGGTGCAGTTGGAACAGCAGGAACATCTCGGCGGTCCAGCGGCCGATGCCGCGCACGGTCACGAGTCGCTCGATGATCTCCTCGTCGGAGAGCCGATTGATGCCGTCGAGGATCACCGTGCCGTCGAGCACCTTGGCCGATAGGTCGCGGATGGACGCGGTCTTTGCGCCGGACAGTCCGGCTGAGCGCATCTGTTCCTCGGACAGGGCGAGCACCGCCTCGGGCGTGAGGTCGCCGTCGATCAGCACGCGGAAGCGGCCGTGGATGGTCGACGCCGCCGCGCCGGCCAACTGCTGGAAGGTGATCGACCGCACCAGTGCGGCGAACGAGCCCTCAGGATTGCGCGCCCGCAGCTTGACGATGCCCGCCCGATCCACCATCGCCGCGAACGCCGGGTCACGGCTGGCCAGTTCGTCGGTCGCGCGCGACCAGGAAACGCGGGGCACCGGTTAGGAAACGGCCTCGTCGCCGGATTCGTGAGGTGCCGTCGCGTATTGCGTCTCGTACAGCTCGGCGTACAGCCCGCGGCGCGCCAGCAGGTCGGCGTGAGTGCCGCGCTCGCTGATGCGGCCGCGGTCGAGCACCAGGATCTCGTCGGCCGCCTTGATCGTCGAGAGCCGGTGGGCGATGACCAGCGAGGCGCGGCCGATCAGCGCGTCGGCCAGCGCTTGCTGCACGAGCGCCTCGGTCTCCGAGTCGAGATGCGCCGTGGCCTCGTCGAGGATCACGATCGCCGGGTTCTTGAGCAGGACGCGCGCGATCGCGAGCCGCTGCTTCTCGCCGCCGGACATTCGATAGCCGCGCTCGCCGACGATCGTGTCGTAGCCTTCGGGCAGGGCGGCGATGGTGTGGTGGATACGCGCCGCCTCGCACGCGGCGACGATGTCGGCGTCGGTGGCCGCGGGCCTCGCGTAGCGCAGGTTGGCGGCGATGGTGTCGTGGAACAGGTGCGGGTCCTGGGTGACCACGCCGATCGAACTCGTGAGGCTGGCGAGGGTGACGTCGCGCACGTCCTTGCCGTCGATCCGCAGCGCGCCGGACGTTACGTCGTAGAGCCGGGGTACGAGCGACGACAAGGTGGTCTTCCCCGCGCCGGTGGGCCCGACGAGCGCGGTGATCTGCCCCGGGTCGGTGCGGAACGAGACGCCGCGCAGGATCCAGCCCGACGGCTCGTCCGACAGCTCGACGTCCTCGCCCTCGAGCGACGCGATCGACACTGTCGACGGCGCGGGATAGCGGAACCACACGTCCTCGAACTCGAGGCGGCCGCGCGGGTTCACGAGTTCGACCGCGTCGGGCTTGTCGGCGATGGCGAGGGGCGCGTCGAGCACCTCGAAGCAACGTTCGAAGCTCACGAGCGCGGTCAGCAGGTCGACGCGCGCGCTCGAGAGGTCGGTGAGCGGCGAGTACAGCCGGCTCACGAGCGCGGCGAGGGCGACGAGCGAGCCGAGCTTGAGCGACCCGCTCACGACGGCGCGCCCGCCGAGCCAGTAGACGGCGGCGGTGCCGAGCGCCCCCATCAGCGTGAGGCTGGCGTAGTAGAGCCGCGACGTCATGGCCAGCTGGATGCCGCTGTCGCGGACGTCGCCGGCCCGAGCCGAGAACGCGTCCACGTCGTCGTGCCGGCGGCCGAACAGTTTGACGAGCAGCGCCCCGCTCACGTTGAAGCGCTCCTGCATGGTGGCGCCCATCTCACCGTTGAGCTGCATGCGCACGCGGCTGAGGCCAACCATGCGCGGGCTCAGGCGGCGGTCGATCACAACGATCAACGGGAGGATCATCAGCGTCGCCAGCGTGACTTGCCAACTGAGCGACAGCATCGAGACCAGCACGAACGTCAGCAAGAAGACGTCGGAGATGACGGTCGCCAGCGTGGTGATCGTGGCCTGAGCGCCGACGACGTCGTTGCTCATGCGGCTCAGCAGATTGCCGGTCTGCGTGCGGGTGAAGAACGCGATCGGCATCCGCTGCACGTGGTCGTACAACGCGACGCGCATGTCGAAGATGAGCCCCTCGCCGATGCGGGCGCCGAAGTAGCGGTTGAGAAGGCGCATCCCGGTCTCGCCAAGGGCCAGGCCGACGGCAATGACGAACAGGACGTTGACCTCGGCGAGCTTGCGGCCGGGGATGGCGTCGTCGATGAGGCGCTTGAACACCCACGCGGGACCAACGGCGATCGCCGCCGAGCCGACGATCGTGGCCAAGTAGAGGATGAGCTGGCGGCGGTACGGGCGGGCGAAACCCCAGGCGCGCTTCACCGTCGCCGGGTTCACGCGGGCCCGCTCCAACTCGTCGCCGAGCAGCTTGCGGCCCGCTGGCCGCCAGGGGTGCATTGGGAAGGTCAACCCTACGAGTCGCTGGTGTCTTCCCCGACAACTCGGTTTGGCCGGCTACCTATCCAGAGGGCGTTCACGATCCTCCTGCGCTTCAATCATGTCGGCCACGACCTTGCGGAGGAGGTGGTGGTAGGCGCCAGACTGCCGAAGCTCGGATTCGAGCTCGGCATTGTGCATGTACCTCGGGGAAAGCTCCGCGGCCCTACCGCCGGGAAGCCCGATCGGATAACACGGCACCGGCCGTTCAAGCCGTTGAGCGAGGCCCAAGACACGCTCGTACTCGTCGACGATTCCGGTCTTTCCGCCGATGAACACCGCGCCTATGGGTGTTTCCAAGGAGCTCACCATCGCGTCGCGCATGTCCGCCAGCGCTGAGCGCCGCTTCCGTTCGAACTCGTAGGTGGAGTCGTCTTCACGGGCGCGCTTGGCCCCTATGTCGCGAACCGAGGCCCACGGCGCGCTCCGGAAGTTCCACACCTCAGTCGGCAGCACATCGGCGAAGAAGTCGCTTTGGAACAGGACGACGCGGTCGCGCTCGGCGTGATCGCCTAACTGCTCGGCGGCGACTGTGAACACAACAGGCGTGATGAGTGGGTGGCCCCCGAACACCAGCTGTGCCCCGCTGCCGAGCACCGCCCGCGTGGCGGCCACTGTCGCCTCGACGATCTCGTGGCGCTGCATCGGCGTGTCCTCCGATGCGTACTCCGGAATGCCGGCGCTCAGGAGTATCGAGGCCATCAGGACGTTCCGTCCGCGATTCCCGCGAGGCCGTCGGTGTCCACAGCAAAGTCGTCGCGGCCGGTCCCGAGCCACAACAGGACTTCGGCGGCTTCGGTTCCAGGTTCGATCGGGTGATGAACGAGGAATGCGGAGGCGGACTGGCTTGCGACCCGAGCCTTCGAAAGATGGTGCAGGTCAACGGCACCGGGTCGGTAGGGCGCGAGTCCAACGAGTCGGGTCGTGGAGCCTTCCCCCACAGTGAATTGCCACGGCCCCTGGCGAACGGCGTCGGGAATGACCGCCAGCAGTTCGCGTTCGAGCTGTGCTCGGCGGTAGTACAACGCCTGCGTCATCTCGCGAACTATCGCAGCGATGACTTCGGCCACGTAGTCGTCTTCCAGCTGCTCTCCAAATGGCGTCCGAACGAGGTTCTGGCTCACGTCGATTCGGTTCCCCTCATCGAACTGGCCGAACCGGGTCGGCGCCCCGCCCGGTGCCGCGGCGGGGGCCCAGCACAGCGAGAGCGTTCCCAGCCGCTGTCGCTCGGCGTAGACGACCTCCTTTGCTACCCACGTCGATTGAATGGCGTCGGGTGACTCGAGCAGGACGAGACACGCCAGTTCGTCGAGCGCTTCGAGTATGCGGCCTTGGACAGTCGCCGCCGGTGCGATGTCGAGGACGTCCACGAACGTGCCGATGCCCTTGGTCCGTAGCGCCTGCGCGAGCTGAAGCGCCATCGCAGCACCGTCGGATCGGCGATGGCTGAGGAAGACGCCTCGCATCGGTACCAGCACGCCCGCGGCCTCGAGGATGTCGTCGGCCGCGCTTTTGTCGAAGGCAGCGATGGCGTTCATGCTGCCGAGGGCGTCGGGCAGCCGGCCCGCCCATTGTTGACGATCGTCGACGACGGGTACGACTGGCTGCGCGACCGTGAGGGCGTCGCCGACGCACGCCTCGAGTTGGGCAGTCGCGTCCATGTCGGACGCTGCGACGAGGACGACGGCGGCGGTTCTGTTGCCATGCAGGTGGTGACCGACGGTAACGACGCTGTCGAGACCTCGCTCAAGGACCGCGCCTTCGATCAACATGATTACGCCGTCGACGAAGCCGGAGTGTGCGCCGCAAACCTCGATGCGGAACGCCATTCGCAGTCGCTCCTGAGGATCGATCCGGCGAACGCCGGGGTGACGTCGGCGACCGTAGCAGTGGCCCTTGTGGTAGGCCTGATCAGAGCGTGCCGGGACGGGGAGGAGGGGACTTGGCCGATGTCGAGCACCTGACCGATGCGGTCAAGCTTGTCGACGCCGACGACCTACCCTCGTGGGACCGGTTCCCCCGTTACCAAGAACACGACGCGATCACTCTTGGCGCGTATCGCGCTGGGGCCAAACGCCTGGGCAAGCAACGACTCGCAATGCAGGGGCCGTTGCGCGCACATGCACAGCTTGAGCTGCTCGATCGCGATGAGCCGGTCATCTACCAACAGGAGTTCGTTCGCGTGCCGCGGTCGGTCACCCGGAAGTGGGTACCGATAGCGGTTCCTGCGCCGCGCTTGCCGGAGTCCTCGGTGCGCGTCGATGACGGGCAGGCCAACGAAGGCAGCTTTCGAGCGCGCGGCAGTTGGCGGGCCAGCGAGGTCAGCGTCGAGTACTCGGCGCCGTCGCGTGTGGTGCACGCGGCAGAAATCGACGAGCACAAGCATGCCCTCGAAGCTCTCGACCGCGAGCAGAGTGTGCTCTTGGCCGACATCCTTGCGAGCCCATTCGCCCGTCCAGTGGTGTTCATCTCCCATCGCTGGCGGGGCACGGACCACCCCGACCCGCAGGGGGAGCACCTCCGCCGCCTGCGTGCGCTGCATGGTTGTTATTTGATTTTCGACTACTCATCGTTCCCGCAGCCGCCTCGCGACCCTCCGGACGACGAGGTTTTCGCCGGCATCCTCGCGGCGATGGACAGCCTGGTCGACAACGTCGTTGTGCTGGCCGATCCGGACTATCTCGAGCGCGGGTGGTGCGTCTATGAGTACCTCGCGACGACGTTGGCGTGCAGCACGGTGTGCGACGAAGTCGCCGACCCCCGCTTCATCAAGCTGCGGGACTGGGTCAATACGCCGGAGACCTCGACGCCTATCGGGGACCGCGACTCGTTCGAAGCGATGATGACGAACTACAAGAACCGGCGGATCATCGAGCTCGTGAATGAGATCCTTCCGACGTTCAGCGACGCGGACTTTCGCTCCGAACACGACAGCACCAACGTGACCACGCTTCTCACCGCGCGCCTACAACGGCGGCTACCGCACAAGAGAGAGCACGCCGCGTATCTGGGGGAGTGGAACTACGTCAAGTGGACGGACGACGAATTGCGGGGCGCGTTCCTTGATGGCTTGACCGTCCCCGCCAACGACTCCCAACCCATGGCGTCGTTCAAGACGGACGTTCCAACGACGCTCGACGTCGCGGCCGACCGAAGGTTCGCTATCAAGAAGATGAGTGAGCGCGACGCTCGCTCGCCCATGCGGTCGTTAGCGGTCGCACGACGGCATTCGTCGGACTAGCTCCGCCTGGCGGCGGCCCTGATTCCCTCGACCACTAGGTGGACGACGCGATGAAGCTCGCTCGTGGAGAGCAGCTCGTCGTCCATCACAGAACCCGATGCGGGCCGGAACTTCTCAAGCAGTCGCTTCCCGGCCGCGGACATGTCGGTGGGTGGGTTCTCGCCCTTCAGCACGTTGGCGATCGCTGCGGCTGCACCGCCGAAGCCTCCGACCACTAGGAGGCACTGGTCATGTTCAAAAGAGAGTGCCGCTTCCTCGACGACACCCGGCAGCGTCCGGCCACGCGCACGACCCCCGATGACGATGCGAGCGATGGTGGTCTCTGTGATTCGCGTTCGCATTGATGTGAGTTGTTGCGACGTTGTCGCGGAGGCAGTGCCGGTCTCCGGCGCGATGAGCTCGACGGCGCCGCGAATCTTGGCGCCCGGGTTGGCGGCGTTGGCGAGGTAACGACGTACCCGTGGCACCCACACATCGGCGGAACGCTCGGATGCTTCGACAAGGGTCTGCGTGTAGCCGCCTTCGCGGTCGTCGCCGCCGTAGGCGAGATTGCAGCCTGCGGCCAAGAGCGACTCAGAGATCGCTCGGACCACATTGTGAAGGCGGGTGATCTGCTCGTCGCTCGCGCCATCGGGGTCCGACACCGAAATCGCCACCCAGCGATTGTCGTCGTCAACGAATGGAATTGGATCGATTTGCGGGCGCACCGTCTCTGTCCATTCGACCGCGCCGAGGTGGACCTTGCTCGTCGCGGGCGCTGCCGGCGGCAGTGGCTTCCCGCCCGTCAACGCCGCAGCCCATCCGTGCCTTATCCGGTCGACAGCGATGAGGCGAATGGTTAGTTGGCCGGTCGCGTCGATATGACATCGCAGAAAGTGTTTGCCGTCCTCGTAACGGCGCATCGAGAACGCCTCGTTGTCGTTGACGCGGTGATTGCGGTTGACCGTTGAGAGGTAGACGAGCTGGCAGACAAGCGTACCGGCGGCCCCAATAACGGCGCCGAGGGTCACCGGCACCACCGCGGGTGGCCAGCTGCCGTTGGCAAGGGTGCCGACAATCCAGTGCGACAGAGCGGCCGCGACAACGAAGATGCCGAGCTGCAAGACGCCGTGGACTACGCCCGCTCGGCGCGCGAACCGGACCACTGCCCGTTCCTTGGTGTTTGGACGGGCCATCCCGATCCCTGCGGCGATGAGTAGTACCGCGGCGACCGCGGTGGCGACGCGCCCGGCAGTGGGGACAGTCGCGGACCGGAACGCGTCCTGCAGTCCGCGCCAACCACCGCCGGGAGCCGCGCCCCGAACCTCCGCACCTGCACTGAGACCGTAGGAAGCGTGTAGCGCGCCGATCAAGGCACCGAGGGAGATGGACTGGCGGTCGCGCAGCGCGTGGAGCGCTCCGCGCACGATGCCTTCCCGACTCTTGTGCCGGTCTGGCCAGAACCGTCCGCCGATGAAGGGCGCTTGGTCGACTACGGCGCCATCATCGATCGCCGTCTGCGGCACCGCTGACGCCAGATTGTGCGTCGGGTGCATGAACGCGCCACCCCCACCCGAGGTGATGTGGTGCTCGAGCGTGCCGTTCGATTCAGGGCGACGGAGGTATCGGGCGAAGACGTGGGAGTCGCCGGCGAGAAAGACCCTGGCGCGGGCACCAGCCGCGTCGATGTGCTCTCGCACCAACTCGTCGATGACCACAAGCTGATCGGGCTTGTTCTCACGAAGGTGCCACAGAGGAACGGGAGTGCACAGAATAACCTGGTCGCCCTGTTGCAGAAGCTTGCTCGCCCGCGCGAAATGGTCCCGCTGTGCTTGGTTAATCGTGCCGTCGGTGTAGGTGTCGAGTCCCCACATCCACCATCCGTGCGGGAGTTTGATTGTCCACCAACTGGCCGTCTGCTCGACTGCCCACCCCCCGAAGCTCGATGTCGAACCCGGCGCCGCGGTGAAGATATCTCGCCACGGCGCGAGCCCGCCGTACCAGTCGTGGTTTCCCGGCACGGCGAAGACTGCCGGGGCGGCGGCGCCCGACGTGGTCTCGAGCGCGTGCTTGTACGGCTTCATGAGCTGTTTCGCGTACCGCTTCGTCGTTGCGTACGGATAGACCTCGTCTCCCCCGAGAATGAGGAACGATCCCCGAGGCAGCCGTTCCGACGCAGCCGCTGACGAGCCGATCGTCAGGGCTTCCCGACCCGCCATCCAAGCGATCTGTGCCGTCGGGTCGTATGCGTCCCCCATGTCGGCGATGTAGTCGAACCACAGCTCGTCGTCCGACGAGTGATCGCGCACCGGCTGCGGCGGCGTCGTATTCGGCGCAGTGGAGTTCCTTGTGTCCTTCGTCTGGAAGAGCATCCGGAAACCCGTCCTGACCAGCTGGACAGGATCGAACCACCGGGTCATGCGACTGCGAACGGCCCCGATGTCGTCGGCGCCCTGAACGACCGCATCTGCATACACGCGTCGCGCGGCGCGTCCTGCTGTCGTTTGGTCGTCGTGAACCGTGCCGGCGAAGTCGCTCGCTCGTGCTGCGAGGCCCAGTACGTAGATGTATTCGCGCATGTCGCCGCGCAGCTGGCGAAGGTCGCTGCGGAACGCGTGGTGGAGTTGGCCGCCCGGGCCGCCCCACTGCCGCTCCCATGTGGCGACGCCGACCGAGTCTTGGCGGCCCGCCTCGTGCTCCTGGAGGCGAGGATGCCATCGAGCCAGGAAGGGCCGCAGGACATCGTTGAGCAGACGGACGATGACGACCGCGAGCGACAGTCGGCCGTCGTTGGGTCCTTGTGCCGTTGCGACACCATGAGTGCGCAGAAGCCCGCGTGCTGTCGAGAAGAGCGAGTACAGCGACGTGAGGGCTTCGCGATCACTGCCCTCGTCCTCGGCGAGGTCGACGACAGAGATCCGCGTGACGATCTCTACGAGCAGTTCCCACGCGGCCTCGGCATCAGCGTTCGTCGGCTCCCACGTGGCTTCTGCGCCAAGGAATGGCACAGGCACGGTGATTTGCTTCGGCCTACGCCACCATCGACTCAAAGTGAGACTCGCTCGCAGGTCAGAATGCGTCGATTGGGGTCACCGCGGCTGCACCTCTACAGAGGCACCGAACTTCCCCGAGGCTTTGCTGTGGGTGACGCGGAGGTGATTTGCGCCGATCTTGACCTCGAACGGATACGTCTCGACACGGCTGATACCACCGGCGGCGGTGTACGACATCGTTACCGTGTGCGTCCCTACGGTCACTCTCGTCGGCGGGACTTTCGCACCCTTGCGCATTTTCGCCCGAGACACGACCACGTTGTCTACCGAGATCGTCAAATCGCCCAGCATGAGAAATCCGGGGCTGGGAAAGTCGATGCCCAGGGTCGCGGGCGATGCTTTCCGTACCTCAGCCACGATGTCGACCACGTCCCGGTCGAAGTCCCGGCCCGTTCGCAGTCGCATTCCCTGGGTGAACCCCACGTTTCGGATCGACTCGGGAAGTGATTCCGGCAGCGGCGGTCCGGCGTTCCCGACGAACACCGGCAGCAGGAACTTTCCTGCCTTCACAGCTGCCTCAATCTCGATGCGAACGTCGTCCTTCGGATCGGCGAGCTGTGCGACATCCCAGCCGTCGCCCACGACGACGATCACCGTCTCGGCGTCTGCGATGGACTGTGCGATCTCGGTTCGGTAGTCCCTCCCCGGCCGGATCTCGGTCTCGTCCATGAACACCGACCCCTCGCCCAGCGCGTCAATGAGCTCGTCGCGGAGGTGGTCCACCGCATGCGCTGCGTCATTACGGCGGTAGCTGAGAAACACGAATGGCGCCACGGCCATCACCTCCCAGGGGCGCGCCGGCCGATCTCGACGATCAGTGAGATCCGGTCGCCCGCAGGCCGGACCCTAGCTTCGATACTTCCTGGCGGAGGGGGTGGGATTTGAACCCACGGTGAGGTTGCCCCCACAACGGTTTTCGAGACCGTCCGATTCGGCCGCTCTCGCACCCCTCCGAAACGGCAACCGCCGAGACTACCGGGCGGTGTGGCGCTGCTTTTCGAAGAAGTCGGTGAGGAGCGTGGCGCACTCCTCCTGGCGAACCCCGGGCGTCACCGGGAACTCGTGGTTGAGGCGAGGGTCGGCGGCCAGGTTGTAGAGCGACCCGCATGCGCCGGCCTTCGGGTCGGCGGTGCCGAACACGAGTCGCCCGAGCCGGCTGTTGACCATGGCGCCGGCGCACATGGCGCATGGCTCCAGGGTCACGACGACGGTGACCTCGCCCAGCCGCCAGGTCCCGAGGGCGGCGGCGGCGTCGGCCAGGGCGAGGACCTCGGCGTGGGCGGTCGGGTCGTTGCGCACTTCCCGCTCGTTGTGCCGGCGGGCGACGATCTGGCCGCTGACCAGGGCTAACGCCCCCACAGGGACGTCGCCGTGGCCCGTCGCGAGGGCGGCTTCCTCGAGGGCGACCGCCATCGCCTCGTGGTCGGAAAGCGGCGGCACGGGAGGAAAGGTAATTCCCGGGCGGGGGAGCAGGAGTCAGGGTGGCGGGCGGCGAAAAGTGACCCCAGAACACCACCATTCGCTCCGGGCGGCGCTGGGGCCGTCCGGGTCGATGTGGGTCACCCGTAGATGGCAGGGTACGTGGGCGTGGTGCGGAGACAACTAGTTGCGTTCGTGGCGGTTGCCGCCAGCGCGTCGCTGGTGCTGAACGCCGCCGGACACCGCACCGGTCCCGAGGTCCGCCAGTTCGTCCGTCTGGCCGCCCAGGCCGCGGTGGTGCCCGTCCCCCGGCCGCTCCCGTTGGACTCCGCCAGCTCGCTCAGCGCCGCCCCGGCCAACGCGGCGGCCGACGCGCCGATCGCGACCGCGCCCGACCACTTCACCGGCCCGGCTCCCGTCGCCGTCGCACCGCCGGCCCGACTCCAGGCCCTCCCCGTCGCCAACACCGGCGAGTCCGGGACATGGGCCGTGGTCGTCGGCGTCAACGACTATCCCGGTACGAGCAACGACCTCAAGTACGCGGTCAACGACGCGGACGACGCCGCCCAGGCGTTGTCGTTGCAAGGCGTGAGCGCCGACCACGTGGTCAACCTGCGCGACGGCCAGGTCAGCGCCGACGTTTTGCGGTCGGCGATCCGCTGGCTCACCGGCCACGCCGGCCCCGACGCGGTGGCCGTGTTCTTCTACGCCGGCCACGTCCAGAAACTGCGCGGGTCCGAGGCGATCGTGACGTCGAACGGATCCACGGTCACCGACAACGAGATGGCCGGGCTACTCCGGCCGTTGGCGGCGCGCCGGGCGTGGATCACGATCGCCGCGTGTTACGGCGGGGGCTTCACCGAGCTCCTGGCGCCGGGCCGGGTGCTGACCGCGGCGGCCGGGCCCGACGACGCCGCCTATGAGAGCTCGGCCTTCGGGCGCAGCTACCTCGGCGAGTACATGATCCACCGGGCGATGATCGAGGGCGCGGCCAACGACACGGTGCAGAGCGCGTTCAATTGGGCCAGCGCCCGGTTGGCGCAGGAGTATCCCGGTCGGGCGCCGGTGGAGTACGACAACGGCGACGGCCACCTCGTTCTCCGCCCGCCGGGCGCGACGGCGACGTCCCAGCCCGCGCCGTCCTCGAGCCCCCCTCCGGCCGAAACGCAGCCGGCGCCGTCGAGCCCGCCGCCGCCCGATCCCGATCCGGGAACGCCGCCGCCCAAGAAGTGCAACGGCAGCTCGCTCATTCGCTTCTGTTAAGCGCGGTCGAAGGCGACGAGGAACTCGATGTAGCAGTTGCTGAGACTGCCGAACGCGCCGGCGTTCGGGTTCTCGATGTTGTAGTCCTCGAGCCGCACCGGAATCGTCCCGTTGATCGCGATACGACCCGCCTGCCGGAGCGCGGCGAGCGTGAATTTCACCTGTCGTGTCACCCCGTGAATGGTGAAGCTGCCGGTGACGGGAATGTTGACCTGTTGGCCCTCCGGAGGAATCGCGCTCAGCGCGATCGGCTGCGTGAGGTTGAACGTCGAGGTCGGGTACACGTCGACGTCGAGCAGGTCGCGGTACTTCGAGTCGTGCATGCAGTGGCATGTCACGGTCTGCATGTTCACCACGACGCGCGCTTCGGTGACTGTGGTGCCGGCGATCTTCATCGAGCCGGTTACGTCGGGCGTCGAGCCCACCACGTGCGTGGTCTGGCCCATCACCGTGTCGTCGATGTGGTACCGGGCTTGGGTTCCCTGGCCCACCCGCCACGTCCCGGCGACCGGGCTCTCCGGTGCGGTCACGGTCGTCGGGCGAACGGCGCGCGATGCCGCGGCAAGCGTCGTCGACGTGGCGTCGGTCCCGGCAGTGGTCCCCGTCGCACCCAGGGTTGTCGTGGTGGCGCTCGGCAGTGCGAGGTCGGCGAAGCTCAACGCCTTGGGTGCCGGCGTCGAGATCGACTGGATGTAGAGGAACGGCGCGCCGACCAGCGTCACCAGCAGCATGATCGGGACGCCGACGATCCACGCGATCGGGCGGGAAGCCGCGGTGCGCAGCTGCCGCCCGACAGCGACGCCGGTGCGCGCGACGTAGACCCCCAAGGCGACGACCGCAGCGATCGCCGCTCCGCCGAGGACCTGCCGCACAACCATGTCCTAATCCCTCAGCTGAAACGTCCAGCCGAAGTGTATTTCGACGCGGCTGGCGTACGCTTTGTGACCCTTGGCAGCGGTGCTTCCCGCTAGGCGACGGTCGGACTGGCCCACGTCACCTTGGAGGCAGCCTCGCTTCCGCCGGGCCGGCTCAGCTCGGTGATGCGGAGCGTCAGACGCGCCGTGTCCTTGACCACGCAGTCGAGCGCGCGCGTCTCGCCGAAGCGCAGGACGGTTGGCGGCGCGAGGTACACGTTGCCGTCGGAAATCACTTCGAACTTCACCGTGTGGGTCTGTGACGGTGAGTCGTCCCCGAACCCGATCGTGACCGTGAACGACCGATAGCGTTTCGATAGCTGGAACTCCAGCTGACCCACGCCACCAGCAAGCAAGTTGCAGAAATAACTGCCCTCGAACGTCTCGCCGTGGACGTCGACCGCCGCGAGTTCCCAGGCAGAGCCGTCCGCGAATCGCGGGGTACGGCAGGGCGCCTGGCTGATCGGTGGTATGTCGGTTCCCAGGCCAAGACCCGTCCGGGGAGGACGTGTCGATGCGGTGGCGCGACCACTGGTGCTCGTGCCGCTGCCGCTGCCGCTGGCTGTGGTGCGATCACCAGATGCGGGCGGATTGTGCCCATCGTTGGGGCGGAACCCGCGAATAGATGCAACTCCGACTACGACGAGGCCGACTGTGGCGAGCGCGACGATTGCAGCGATGACGTGCTGCCAGCGCCACAACGGCGGATGGCGGTCGGCGGGGGCGTCATCCACTGAAGCCGGGGTCGCCGATCGCGACGTACCCGCCCGAGTTGCTGATGGGTGTGAGCACGATCTTGATGCGGAGGACGTTCGTGATGTTGAGATTTATCTTCTTGGTCTCTCCGAAACGGACATCAGCGGAATACGTCGGTGCCGAACCATCCAGGCTGATATCGACCTTGTACGCGGTCGAGGACTTCTGGTCGTCCGGGATGCCGAGGTCGCCAACGAACGTCCTGTAGCTGCGCCCAGCGTCGATCTCGAGCCGGCGCTCGTTTGCGTACGCAGATGGATATATGACGAGGGCGTTCGAGTACACGACTCCGTTGATCCGAGTCTGGCGGAACGCGGAATCCACACCGACCTCCTCGGCGACGGATCGGACCGGAACCATTCCCGGGAGCAGCGTCGTAGTCGTCGGAACCGCGCCGAAGACCTGAGGTGCGGTCGACGTTGTTGTGGTCGACGAAGAACTTGTCGAGGTCGTCGTCGAGGCTGTGGTGGTCGGGCCGGCCTTGTCGCTGCTGCCTCCACCGCAGGCGCCGAACACCAAAGCGCCCACGGCGAACATCCGAATCGCCCGACCCACGGGCCGCACCGCATTTGTTGTCGTCACCCGCGTCCCCATCGAGGTGGCCTATCACCCGCGCGGTGGCGGTGCTCCACCCAAGTTGAACGCGCGGAGGGCTTGCCCCGTCTTTCGAGCCCGCTCGACCAATTCAGGCGACAGGGTGGCGCGAGGTGGCTAACCGAACACGATGTCGGACCCGTGAAATCCGCCGAAGAACTCACGTAGCGCGCCCGGCTCCTTGTCGTCGAGTGAGATCACGTCGGACATCAGCATGTAATAGCCCTTGTCCGTGAACACGACCCCCAGCGTCCCGGAGCCACCGAACGAAGTGTGCTGCAGCCCGTACTTGCGCATCACGGCCAGCGCCAAACGCGCGCAGCGCGCGGCGTCGGGTCTGATGGTGCGTCGGTCCGGTGGCGTGCTGAACGAGGCGACGATTACCGCCAGGAGCGTGTTCCGGAGATCTTGGTCGCCAAGCGGCGCATCTTGGTACAGATGGTGGCGTAGAGCGGCGCACATCCGGTTGGCCGACTCGAGCATGAAGCCGTACTCATCTTCACGGTGGTCGTCGTACTCGGCCCGCCCGAGTCGCCAGGTCTCGAGATCGGCCGCGAGGTCTGCATCGTTGATCGGCCACTCGGACTGCACCCGGCTGAGTGGCCAACCGCCGTCGGACTGAGGCTGGGTCGTGTCGACGACGCTCTGGCCACAGCTAGGACACGCGGGCGGCCCCTCTGGGAAACTTTTCGGCAGTGAGGACAGCGCATGAAGGCTCCTGAACGGGTTCTGGTCGTCGTCGGACTCGAGCGGCCATCACGGGGAAGGCACGAGGATCATGCTCCAGCCGGGATGTGCCGCCGACGTTAGGTCGCTGATGGCGGCACGATCTGCACGGTTCCTTGTTGGAAGTCGCCGAACTGAATCTCCCCGGCGCGAACCTTCTGGGTATACGTCCGCCGGAGGCCGCTGACGCCGTGCGTGGCCGCGACAGCGATTCGCACGAAGGCGTCAGTGCGCCCCGTTCCAAGCAGCCGAGTCATTGTCAGCGTGTCTTCACGAGCCTGCGTCGTGACGAAGGCCGGAAGACGATGCAACCCGCCGCCGTGCAGCTCATTCAAGTGCAATGTGTAGCTGCGCTCCTCGTCGTGATCCTTCGACCAGCCACGCAGCGGCCGGCGTTCCAATGCTGGGAAGGCGTCGGCAACCGGGACGATCAGCGACGTACGGCTCGTGGGATGGTCCTCGTTCCACCCGACCACGATGACTCGCACGTGTAGCGACACATCGCCAACGCGCCACACGCGGCTGCGGTTGCGGACCTTCACGCGGTAGCGCACTCCGCTTGGCTTCGTCGAATCCGGTTGCTCGTTCAGCGCCGATACCTCGATGCGAGGAACGAACTGAGCGGCAACTACCATCCAAGCGACGATCGACGAGGCGACTCCAACAACGAAGGCGGCCATCCTTTGATTGTCGCCTGTTCGATCCCGAATGCTCGGTCGGCCTACCAACGGAGAGGCCCCGGCTTACCTGCCAGGGCCTCTTCTCTGCTGTGTTCGAAGCAGCTTCTCGTGGCGGAGGGACAGGGATTTGAACCCTGGGTGGGTTGCCCCACACACGCACTCCAGGCGTGCCGATTCGGCCGCTCTCGCATCCCTCCATGGCGTGCCCGATGGACACGCCGGAGGGTCAGGGTAACCTGACTCACTCGCCCCGCCGGTCGGCGCGGCGGTTGGGTCCTGCGCAACGGGAGCCCGTGAACCGAGTCAGGGCCGGAAGGCAGCAGCTCTCAGCGGACCCTCCCGTGTGCCGCAGATCGCCTGACCGTCGCGCCGACCAGCGGGGCGTTTCGTTACGCACACCGCACGCGTAGAGTCCGGGCGTGAGGGAGCGGAGCGAGCGAACCAATGGGCAGAGTGGCCTTGGCCATTTCACCGCCCGTAGGGCGGTCGTCTGAAATGGCCGACCAGCCGTATCAGTCGCTTTACAGGCGGTACCGGCCGCAGCGGTTCGGTCAGGTCAGGGGCCAGGAGCACATCACCCGCGGCCTGACCAACGCCGTGCGCGACGACAAGGTGTCGCACGCCTACCTATTCAGCGGGCCACGGGGCACGGGCAAGACCACGACGGCGCGAATCCTGGCCAAGGCCCTGAACTGCACCAACGTCGTCGACGGAGAGCCGTGCGACGCATGCGAGTCGTGCACCCAGATCCGCGACGGCGCCTCGCTCGATGTCTACGAACTGGACGCGGCGTCGAACAACGGCGTCGACGCCATGCGCGACCTTGTCTCGCGCGCCGCGCTCGGCACGCCCGGTCGGACGAAGGTGTACATCGTCGACGAGGTCCACATGCTCTCGACCGCAGCGTCGAACGCGCTGCTCAAGACGCTCGAAGAGCCACCGGGCCACGTGGTCTTCGTGCTGGCCACCACCGACCCGCAGAAGGTCCTCCCCACGATCCGCAGCCGCACCCAGCACTTCGAGTTTCGCCTCCTCGGCTCCGACGTCCTCGGCGACCTCCTTCGTGACATCAACGCCGACGCCGGCCTCGGCGTGCCGGTGGAGGCCATCGACATGGTCGCCACCCGCGGCCACGGCTCGGCGCGCGATGCGCTGTCGGTGCTCGACCAGGTCGCGGCCGCCGGCCACGTAGAGGACGAGGCGTCGGTCGTCGACGACATGGTCGAGGCGCTGTGCGATCACGACGTCGGGCGGGCGCTGGCCGCGGTCGCCGATGGGTGCGCCGCCGGGCGCGATCCGCGCCGCCTCGCCGAGGAGCTGCTCGCCCACTTGCGCAACAACTTCCTGGCGATCATGGCGCGCAGCACGCTCTCGCTCTCCGACGACGCCGCCGACCGCGCCGAGGAACAGGGCCGCCGGCTCGGCCCTGCAGCGTTGGTCCGGGCCATGGAGGCGGCGGGCGACGCGCTGATGCAGATGCGCGAGGCGCTCGACCCGCGCGTCAGCCTCGAGGTCGCGCTCGTGCGCGTGGCCCGGCCCGAGGTCGACGTGTCGATGGCGGCACTCGTCGAACGCGTCGAACGGCTCGAACGCGGCACCGTCGATCGCACCGCGGAGCCGACGTCCGCACCGGCGCCGGCCGAGGAGCCGCCGGCGCGCACCGCGTCACCCAAGCCCGCGCTCGGCGCGCTCAAGAAGCAGGCGGCACCGAAAGCCGAGGCACCGAAGGCGGAACCGCCGCCCGCGCCGGCGCCCAAGGCCGCCAAGGCGGGCGTGCTGCCGTCGCGCGACGACCTCACCACCGCGTGGGCCGACGCCATCCTCCCGAAGCTCAGTCGCAAAGTGGCGGTGTGGTTCAAGGGTCGGTTCGCGGGGGTCGACACCGAGGCCGTTTTCGCCGTCGAGGACGCCAACTTTCTGCAGCGCGCCGACAAGTACAAGAGCGAGGTCGAGGCCGCCCTCGCCGACCACTTCGGCGTTCGGGTGCCGTTGCGTTTGACCGTCGACGAGGGCGTCGCCACCGCGCCGGTCGCCGCCGACGATCACGACGAGCCCGACTTCGATTCCCCGGCGGCCGCGCCGCCGGCCACGTCACCGGAGGAGCACGTGAAGATGGCGTTCCCGGGAGCCGAGGAGGTCACCGATGAGTGAGCCGGGCGCAGGCGCACAGGCGAAGCCGGAAGGCGATCGGGGGACACATGAGTGACGACGATGCCGACGAAGGCGTCGGCGGGTTCGACCTGAGCGCGCTGCTCGAACAGGCGCAGGCGATGCAGCAGCAGGTGATGGACGCCCAGGCCAGCGCGGCCGGTCAAGAGGTCGAGGGCTCGGCTGGCGGCGGGTTGGTCAAGATCACGGTGACTGGCGGCATGGACTTCCGCTCGATCCACATCGATCCGTCGGCGGTCGATCCGAACGACGTCGAGATGCTCGAGGACCTCGTCCTCGCCGCGCTGCACGACGCCACCGCGAAGGCGCAAGACATCAGCCAGGCCGCGTTCGGCGGCCTCGGGTTGCCGGGGATCCCAGGTATGCCCGGCAACCCAGGCGCGCCGGGCGCTGACGGCTAGGTGTTCGCCGGTCCCGTCCAGGAGCTCATCGACGAGCTCGGCCGCCTTCCCGGTGTCGGCCCCAAGTCGGCGCAGCGCATCGCGTTCCACATCTTGCGCATCGAGTCGATCGACGCCTTGCGCCTGGCTGACGCGATTCGCGACGTCACCGCGAGCATCACGTTCTGCCGCCGCTGTTACAACGTGGCCGAGCGCGACGGCAGCGACGATCCCGAGTGCGGTGTCTGCACTGACTCGCGTCGCGACACCACACTCGTATGCGTCGTCGAGGATCCGCGCGACATCATCGCGGTCGAGAAGACGCAGGAGTTCCACGGTCGGTATCACGTGTTGCAAGGCGCCATCAGCCCCATCGCCGGCATCGGTCCCGAACAGCTACGCGTGAAGGAACTGCTGGCCCGAATCGAGCCAGAGGCCATCGCCGAAGTGATCCTGTGCACGAACCCGACCATCGAGGGCGAGACGACGGCGATGTACCTGGCCCGGTTGTTGAACCCGCTGGGCATCAAGGTCACCCGGATTGCGAGCGGCCTTCCCGTCGGCGGTGACCTCGAATACGCCGACGAGCTAACGCTCGGTCGCGCCCTCGAAGGCCGCCGGGTCGTCGAGGGCTAGCGGGCGGCCTTCTTGGCCGCGGCCTTCTTCACGGCCACCTTCTTCACCGGTGCCGGAGGCGCCGGTGGCTCTGGCGGCGGCGGAGTCGGCGCCGCCGGCGGCTCCGCTGCGCGCAAGTGGTACAGGAACAGCGCGCCGGCCGCGGCCGCGAGGAATGCGCTCTGCGCGAGCTGGACCATGCCGTCTCCACGGGTGCCCGCGCCGGTAACGCCTGGCGCGAGCACCTGGAAGATCGCGTAGAGCGCGAGTGATGCCGCGACGACGGCGGTGATCACGGCGGTGAACGAGACGACGTACTGATACGTGCGCTTCACCCGTTCCCCGACCGCGCCCACGCGCTGTTGCCGGCGCCGCTGGTCGTGGAACAGGTACACGCCGGCCGCGACGATCGCGATCGTGACGCCCCGCAGAGCGGCGGCGTAGTCGGCGTCGTCCTCGCCCGATGTGTGGATGAGCACATTGCCCGGACGGATCGGTCGACTAGTAGTGAACCCCGACTCGTTGTCGCCGACCGTGACGCTGTAGGAGGACGCGCTACGGAAGCCTGACTCGTCGGTCGTGAGGTTCAACAGCGACGCAACGACGGTGAACACCGCGAACAGCACGGCGAAGACGGCGACGTACATGACGCCGGCGTAGTACAGCGCCGCGGGGCGTTCGCCATCGGGATCCGGTTCGTTACGACCACCGGTGACGGCGACGATGATGAGCAGCAGGAATCCGATCGGGAGAAGTCCGATGCCGAACCCCAGAAGGGCGAGCCCTTCCACCGCTACAGCGTCTTGACGAGGAGAGCGTCGCCTTGGCCGCCGCCGCCGCACAACGCGGCGGCACCGAGCCCGCCACCGCGGCGCTGAAGCTCGAGGAGGATCGACAGCGCGAGGCGGGTGCCCGACATGCCGATCGGGTGGCCCAGCGCGATGGCGCCGCCGTTGACGTTGACGTTCTCGTCGGTGATGCCCAGGTCGTCCATCGACGCCAACCCGACGGCGGCGAACGCCTCGTTGATCTCGAGGAGGGCGAGGTCCTTCACCGTCTTCCCCGCCTTTTCGAGCGCCTGGTTGATGGCGCGCGACGGCTGGGTGAGCAGCGACGCGTCGGGACCGGCGACCTGGCCGTAGCTCACGACTTCGCCGAGCGGCGAAACGCCGCGGCGTTCGGCCTCGGCCTTGGACATCAAGATGACCGCGGCGCCGCCGTCGGAGATCTGCGACGCGTTGCCCGCGGTGATCGTGCCCTCCTTGTCGAAGGCGGGCCGCAAGCCCCCGAGGCTCTCGGAGGTCGTACCGGGGCGCACGCCTTCGTCGCTCTCGACGACGATCGGGTCGCCCTTGCGCTGCGGGATGCTGACCGGGACGATCTCGTCGGCCAGGCGGCCTTCCTTCATGGCCGCCGACGCCCGCTCGTGTGACGTCGCCGCGAACGCATCCTGGCGATCGCGGGTGATGCCGTTGGCCGCCTTGGTGTACTTCTCGGTGCCCGCGCCCATCGCGCACACGTCGAAGGCGCAGAACAGGCCGTCGTACATCATGGCGTCGACGAGCGTGCCGTCCCCGAGGCGATAACCGGCGCGCGCGCCGGGAAGGAGGTGCGGGGCCTGGGTCATCGACTCCATGCCGCCGGCGATCACGATGTCGGCGTCGCCGCTGGCGATCAGCTGGTCGGCCAGGTAGATCGTGTTGAGCCCGCTGAGGCACACCTTGTTGACCGTGGTGCCGGGAACCGTCATCGGAACCCCGCCCTTGACCGCGGCCTGGCGCGCCGTGATCTGGCCCGCGCCAGCCTGGAGCACCTGGCCCATGAAGACGTAGTCGATGTCTTCGCCCTTCACGCCTGCCTTCTCGAGCGCCGCGGCGATCGCGAAGCCGCCCAGATCCATGGCCGAGAAGCCGGCGAACGCGCCGGACAGCTTGCCGATGGGCGTACGGGCGCCTGCGACGATGACGGAACCGGGCATTGCGTGACCTCCGAGAGGGGAAACGGACCTTGCCTGCAAGCTTACGCTGACCCCAATGTCTGATCATCCGAACGCTGAGTTGGTACGACGCAGGTCACCGGACGTCCTCGCCGAAGGCGTGCGCTGGCATTTTCCGGGTCGCAGCCGCATGGCGGGCGACTTCGAAGGCCGCGACGCCGTGGTGGCCCACCTGATGGACCACGACGCCGTCGCAACGTCGGAGGTGGCGGCGGTCCTCGACGACGACAAGTTCGCAATTGCCATCGAGCACGTGACTGCGGAGCGCGACGGCAAGGTGTACGACCGTCATGACGTGATCGTCTACCGAATCAAAGAGGGGAAGGTGGCCGAGGGCTGGCACTACCCCGAGTCGCAGTATGAGTGGGATGACCTGCTCAGCTAGCTTCCTCTGACCTATGGGCAAGACCGTTCGTGCATATGCAATCACCGCCGACGCCGTAGCTCGTGAACGCGAGCGCGTCGGCGGCAACGTCGACGACATGGACGTCGCCAACGTCATCGCGCTGGACAAGCTCGAGCTGCGTGACGTCGGCCCGAAGGACGTGCACATGCGGATCCTCGCGGCGTCCGCTGAGCACAACGTTGACCACGCGGCGCTGGCCGACACGATCAACATCGCCGAGTCACGCGGCGGTCGCATCTATCCCGGCAACTCGGCGCTCGGTGAGGTGCTGGAGGTCGGAGCCGACGTCACTGACTTCAAGCCGGGCGACATTGTGGTCACGCATTGCAACGGCGAACCCGACGCATACGGCTACCCGCTCCGCATCTGGGCCTACGACCAGCCCGAGTCCGTCGGCTGGTACGGGGAAGAGGCGGTCGTCGGCGACTGGCAGCTCATCCACGCGCCGCTCGAGTGTGGCCTCACGTTGTGGGAGATGGCGGCCCTGCCCTTGCGTGCGCCGACGGCGACGCACATGTGGCGGCGTGCATTGGGAATCTTCCGCATCAAGGTCAGTGCCGAGCAGATGCCCGTTCTCAACGTGTTGAGCTTTGGCGGCGGCGTGGGCGAGTTGTTCCTCATGATTGCCAAGTCGGAGGGTCACAACGCCTACTTCTGCTCGGGCAGCCCCGATCGGCGGGCTGCGCTCGAGAACCTGGGCATCACCGGAATCGACCAGAAGGAGTACAACCGGTTCGCGACGCGTGACGACGTCGGCGCGTTCCGCAAGCACGTGCGCAACATCACCGACGGCGGCGACATGCACATCGTGTGCGACATGCTGCGTGGCCCCGTCTTCGATGCCGGCCTGGCGGTGGCCGCACGCGAGGGCGTGAACATCAGCGCCGGCTGGCAGTTGAGCCAGGTCGTCACGTACAACTCGACCGTCCAGTCGGTGAAGCAAGTGACGATCGACCACACCCACTACGAGACGATCGAGCACTGCAAGGACTCGACCAAGCTCTACGGCTCGGTTTTCAAGCCGACCGTGCACGACGAGGTCTACGCGTTCGAGGACCTGCCGCGCGCATTCGAGGAGATGCACCAGAACACGCAGAACGGCATCCCGATCATCCGCGTGGCCTCCGACCTACCGGACTCGGTGAAGGGATTGGTTTGATCGCATGAGCAAGCTCGAGGACATCGACCACGTCGGCATCGCCGTGCGCGATCTCGACGCCACGGTTGCGTGGTACCAGCAGATGTTCGGCGCCGAGGTCCACCACCGCGAGCGCATCGAGTCCGACGGCGTCGACGAGGCGCTGATCAAGGTGGCCGACTCCTACATCCAGCTGCTGACGCCGTACACCGACACCTCACCCCTCGCCAAGTACATGGAGAAGAACGGCGAGGGGATTCACCACGTCGGTTACCGCGTGCACGACTGCGACGAAGTGCTCGAGCACGTGAAGGCCCAGGGCGCTCGCGTCGTCGACGAGCATCCGCGTACCGGGTCACGCGGCACGACGGTCGCCTTCCTTCACCCGAAGTCGGCGAACGGCACGCTCATCGAGCTGGTCGAAGAGTAAAGACCTCACTCTCGTAGCGCTTGATCAAACGGCGGTAGTTCTCGGGCCCCTCGGGAAACGAGGCGAGTTCGGCGATGTTGTCGGCGCGCGTCCAGGTGCCGTCGAGGAATTCCGGGATGCGGTCCAGCATCGTGTGGAACCCGGCACAGAAGTCGGGGATCCACTGGTCGCCCTGTTCCGGATCGGGCGGCATCGTCTGAATGAACACGAGGCGGGTGCCGCGGTCGATCGCCTCGAGCTCGAAACGAATGCCCCCGTAGTCGACGACGCGCGGCGGATCGAACTCGATGATCGTCATCTCGTCGCGATGCGCGTCGGGGCTTGTGTCGCCCCACGTGAAGGAGCACTTGCCGCCGATGCGCGCATCGACCTCGCACTGGGGCAGCATCCACGCGTTGAGGTGCTCGGCGGTGGTGACCGCCTCCCAGACGAGGTCGATCGGGTGGGGGTACGTGCGCTCGTGGCGCATGGCGTACCGCGAATCGAAGGCGCCCAGGGCGGAGTCGGTCATCTTCCTCTCCTTTGTCGAGCCATGTCGTCGAGGTGGTCGCCCAGCGCGTCGAGGCGACCAGCGATCCATGTGTTCAGTTCGTGAAGGGGTTGGCGGTTGAGCCGGTACACCCGTTGCTGGGCGTGCGGTTCGTAGGTGACGAGGCCGCACTCGCGCAGCACGCGCAGGTGGCGAGAGACCGCCGGCCTCGATACGGCGAAGCCGCCGGCGATCTCGCCCGCGGTCAGGTCGCCCCGCGCCAGCCGTTCGACGATCTCAGCGCGAATAGGGTCGGCCAACGCCTCGCATGCCTGGATCATCAACGCCGACTGTAACGCCTCAGTTACGTAACGTCAAGGTTACAGAATGACCTGGACCGGGCCTGGCTTTGTCGATCACCACACCCACTTCCTGCGCGTCGCCGCCGGCGAGCTGGGCCCGTGCGATGTCGCCGATCCGGAGGCAGTTCACCGCTACCACCACCGCATGGTCGACCGGTGGTCGACGCCGATGGACGACGACGATCGCCGGCCCCGTCCCGACCATCAGGACTTCCCCGCCGTCCTCGAACGCGCATTGCTCGACGCCGCCGGGTTGGGCCTGGTCGAGATCACTGAGGCCGGGATGTTCGACTGGGCGTACTTCGACGCTCTGCAGGTCGCTCGCGACCGGGCCGAGAAGCTGCCCTGCCGCGTGCGCGTCCTCGTCGCCAGCGGTCTCGCCGAGCGCGACCCCAGGCGCATGGTGCGCACCGGCGACACATGGGTCGACGTGATCGGCGTCAAGTTCTACGCCGACGGCTGGCTCGGACCGCGCACCTGCGCGGTCACCGAACCTTTCCTCGATCGCCGCGATCCGACCGGCGGCGGCGACACCGGCGTGCTGTTCCTCGACGCCGACACGCTGGCGCGCCGGGCTGATCCGTTTGCCGAGAAGGGTTTGACCATCGCAACCCACGCCATCGGTGACCGCGCCATTGATCAGGTACTCACGGCGTACGAGAAGATCTACGGCGCCGACTGCGCCGAGGCGGCGCCGCGTATCGAGCACGCGCAGCTCCTGTCGCCGTCGATCATCCAGCGAATGGCGGCGTTGGGTGTAGTGGCGTGCATCCAACCGTCGTTCGGCTACAGCGATCGCGACACTGCTCGCGTCGCGCTGGAGGACAGGCGCCTCGAGTACGCGTACCGATGGGACCTGTTGCTCGACGCCGGCGTCCCGGTGATCACCGGTTCGGACTACCCGATCGAGGTGTTGTCGCCCCTCGTCGGCCTGCAACGGTTGATGACCGTCGAACCACAACTTGATCTTGACACGTCGCTGCGGCTCCTCACCGACGCGAGCGCCGGCACCGTCGAGCTGAACGACGATCCGCACAACGTCGAACGCGACGAACTTCCCGAACTCACCGTCATCGAAACGAGGCCTGCGTCATGACCTACTCGATCGTCGCCCGCGACCCGGACAATGGCCAGTTGGGCGTCGCCGTGCAGTCGCATTTCTTCGGGGTGCGCGCCGTCGTGCCGTGGGTCCTCTCGGGAATCGGCGCCGTCGCGACCCAGGCCATGGCCGAGATCTCCTACGGCCCGCTCGGGCTCGAACGGCTACGGGCGGGCGCCAGCGCGACCGACGCGCTGTCCGTACTGGTCGCGGCCGACGACGCGGCGGCGACGCGGCAGGTTGCCATCGTCGACGCCGCGGGCATCATCGCCGTGCATACCGGTGACCGCTGCATCACGCACGCCGGTCACCATGCTGGGGACGGCTGGTCGGTGCAGGCGAACATGATGCGCGGCGAGGGCGTGCCCGAGGCGATGGCTGACGCGTTCACCTCGGCCACTGGCGACCTGGCCGATCGCATGCTTGCCGCCCTCGATGCGGCCGAGGCGGCGGGCGGCGACGTTCGCGGCCGCCAGTCGGCGGCGTTGGTTGTCGGTTACGGCGAGGGCAAGCCGTGGGAGCGGCTGATCGACGTGGGCGTCGACGACACCGCCGACCCGCTCGGCGAACTTCGCCGCCTCGTGCGCGTGCGCCGCGCCTACCTGGGCGATGCGTCGGCCCTCGACGCCATGGGTGACAACCCCGAGCTCCAATTCTGGATGGCGGTCGCGACCGCGGCTGGCGGCCAACCCGACGATGCCCGGCCGATGCTCGAGAAGGCGTACGCAGCCGACCCCGGTTGGGCGTTGCTGCTAGAGCGCCTCCCCGCCGCCGGCCTCTTCCCCGACGACGCCGAGCTCCTCCGATCCCTCCTCCCCTCCTGACTCGGTGACCTCTCCAAAACCGCGAGCGCGAGCGAATTGACCGGGTTCAACCGGTGCGCTTTCGCATTTTGGAGAGGTCGAGGGCGGCGCGGGCGAGACCGGCCTGCGTCTCCCGGATGACATAGGCGGGGACTCGCGTGACGTGACGGTGGGTGAACCGGCGAAGGTTGTATCCCGCGTCGATGATGGCGTTCTGGCGCGTCGTGTCGTAGAGGACCTGCTCGGGCGTCTTGTGAAACTCCACGCCGTCGGTTTCGACGACGAAGCGAGTGGCCCACCAGCTGAAGTCGACATTCGCGACCCACGCGCCGTCCGCCTTGTACACGGGCTGCTGCCGGATCGGGTCCGGCACGTGGCCGCGCACGCACTGCAGATACAACGTCTCGAGGTCGCTACCGGTGGGTGGCGCACCGATAGGCCGCCGGTCGAGCACGTCGAGTAGCCCGGGCGTCCCGTGGCGCCAGTACGCGAAGAGCCAGGCGAAGTCGCGCAGACTCGGCTCGTCCACGAGTCCTGACCGCAACGCCGACTCGACTGCTCGCTCGACGAGGTCGAGGTCGGCGACGGAGCACAAGTCGCCGAGTGTCTGTCGCACGGACGTGATCAGCAGGCCTTCGAGTTCGACGAATTCGATGTCGTCGATGCGCCGCCGTTGGTGGTCGTACGGCCCGCGCCGCCACGTGCCGTGCGGAACGATGAACGCGGGCGTGAGTGTGGGGAACGCATCGAATCCGTACAGGTACGCCGCCGCCTCGTACCCAATGAGCCGGCTGTCCTTGGCCGGCCCGCGGCTCGCCGCCAGCAACAAACTCGGCGGCGGCGTCCGGATCAGTGGCATGCCCGAGAAGGATGCCAACCAGGTGCGCGCCAACCGCCGCCCCGCCGGCCCAACGCGGCCCCAACCTCTCCAAAATTGAAAATGGGCCCTCTAGAAGTGCGCGATTCGCCCGTCGGCGAGGTTTTGGAGAGGCTGGCGGCGTGGTGGGCCCGACGCGCGTATTGCGCTCGAACGCTTGCCGGCCGCCGGCCTGCTCACGTCAAGCTGAACGGCGGGTACTCATCCCGCATGAGGTAGAGGTACGCGTTGACACGCGTCGACCAGCGCTCGAGCCCGATCATGTAGTTGCGCATGCCGCCCGGCCACCGGCCAGTGAAGAGCACGGCGAAGAACGCGGCGATCCAGACGAAGATCGCACCGATGGCGAGGAAGATCAGCGCGATGAAATGCGGGATCAACAGCAGCCACTTCACCAGCGGCAGCCACCGGTTGAGCTCACCCTGGTCCGCGATCGACAGCTGGGCCGGGTCGTCGCCGGGGTCGGTGGTCTGCATCTCGAACGTGAACGGGGGATACGACTCCCGCATGAACAACGTGTAGCTCGTCGTGCGCCAGCTGTAGCGCAGGTACATGGCCTGGAAGTTGTAGATCCCGTCCGGGATCTTGCGCGTGAACAGGACCGTGAAGAACGAGATCACCACCAGGACCTGCGACACCCCACCGAGGACCGAGACGACGAACCACTGCGGGATGGCCAGCAGCCAGGACACGAGCGGCCGCCAGTTCGCGGCTTCGAGAGGTGCGTCTAGGTCTAAGACGACAGGTTCCATGCCATCAGTGTGAACCTGGCACGCTGACGGCGTGCGGATACACCTGGTCGACGGCACCTACGAGCTGTTCCGGCACTACTACAGCCCGTCGGCTACCCACCCCGATGTCACGGAGTCGAGGGCGACGCGCGGCGTGCTCGGGACCATCGTCGGGATGCTGGCCGACGGCGCCACCCACATCGGCGTCGCCACCGACCACGTTGTCGAATCGTTCCGCAACAAGATGTGGCGCGGGTACAAGACCTCGGCCGGCATGCCACCGGACCTGCTCGCCCAATTCCCCCTGCTCGAAGAGGCGGTTGCCGCGTTGGGCGTGGTGGTGTGGCCGATGACCGACCTCGAGGCCGACGACGCGCTGGCGTCGGCCGCCGCGGTCGGCCATGACGACACGTCCGTCGACCAAGTCGCGATCTGGACGCCCGACAAGGACCTCGCGCAATGCGTCCGCGGCACGCGCGTCGTGCAGGTCGATCGTCGCAGCGGCAAGGTGATCGACGACGACGGTGTGCGCGCCAAGTTCGGCGTTCCGCCCGAGTCGATCCCCGACTACCTCGCGCTGGTCGGCGACAGCGCCGACGGGTTCCCCGGCATTCCGGGCTGGGGCGCGAAGTCCACCGCAACGGTCCTCGCTCACTACGGGCACATCGAATCCATTCCCGCCGCCGCCGGGCAGTGGGAAGTCGGCGTGCGCAACTCCGGCAGCCTGGCCGCCGCCCTGGTCGAGCAGATGGAACACGCGTTGCTCTTCCGCGACCTGGCGACGCTGCGCGTCGACCGCTCGCTGCTCGCTGATGCCGATGCGCTGCGCTGGAAGGGTCCCACCGCCGCGCTGGAGGACATGTGCGCGCGGTTGGATGCCGCGAACCTGCTCGACCGCGTCGCCCGCTTAGGGAGCGGCGAGGCGTAGCTGCGGTCGGCCGACCGCGTCGCTGACGAGTTCGAGGTAGCGCGCCCTCGGCACCGCCACCGCGCCCAACGTCGCCAAGTGGTCGGTGACCCATTGCACGTCGAGCATGACGCCGCCGCCGTTCCGCAACGCGGTGACGAGGGCGACGAGCGCCACCTTCGACGCATCGCGCCGATGGCTGAACATCGACTCGCCTGCGAACAGGCCGCCGACGGCGACGCCGTACAGGCCGCCGGCCAGCGCGCCGTCCTCGAGTGACCACGCCTCGACGCTGTGTGCGTGCCCCAGCGCGTGCAGCCGTTCGTAGGCGCTGACGATCGGATCGTCGATCCATCCGTGCGGCCGCCTCGGATCACCGCACGCGCGAATCACCGTCGCGAAGTCGTGGTCGACGGTGACGCGGTAACGGCGGCACGACCGCCGGAGCGACCGCGACACGCGCAGTCCGTCGAGTGGGATGACGCCGCGCGGGTCCGGCGAGAACCAGCGGATCTCGCCGTCGACCGGCATCGGGAAGAAGCCCGACCGGTAGGCGGCGAGGAGGGTGGACGGCTCGAGGTCGGCGCTCAGCTCTCGGGTCGCAACGGCCGGGAGCGTTTGCGGGGCGCGGGCTCGACCGGCTCGGCCCGAACCGGTCGGCGTCGCGGCGCCGGCGTGGGCGGAAGCGGCGCGATCGCCGCATCGGTGTCGAGCACCGTGAGGATGGCCTCGACGACCCGCTCGGCGATGTCGGCGGCATCGAGCTCCTTGGCCCGCACCGGTAGCCGCCGTTTCAGGGCCTGCAACTCGCTGTGCAGCCGGTCGATCTCGACGACGAGACGCGACTGACTCGGCACGTCGAGCCCTTCACCACCGACGGCGGCGACGATGTCGTCCATCAGGCCCGACACGTCCTGGCGCGTGCCGTGCACCTCGTCGGCGAGCTGTTCGATCGCGGTCGTCACCTCGGCGCTCATCGTGACCATGGCCGTGGCGGTCACGTCGCCCGCGTGGCTGCCCCCGCCGGAGGCCACCGTGACCGTCCCGATCCCCTCGACGTGGTCGACCAGCGCTCGCACGTTCGAGGCCAACTCGTACACCGCTTCGGAGAGCTGTCGCAGCGCGTCGTTGTTGTCGTCGAGGGCGCGCCGAACGGTGTCGAGCGCGTCGCTCGAGTCGAGGAAGCCGGTGTCGACGTCGCTGGTGAGGATGTCCAGCGGCTCGCTCGACTGCGGCTCACCCGAAGCAGCCAGGGCGGCATCGACCTGTTCCTCGTCCCATTCGAACGAGAAATCGGTCAGCGCATCATCCGGCTTGCTTAGGTTGTCTTCTGGCCAGTCCAAACGGAAGCGCAGGTCATCGCGGTCGGCCTCGCCCTCCATTCCTGAAGAGGCTACCGGAGGCACCGGCCAGTACTCTGGCCACCAATGGACCACCCGATGAAGGAGCGTTTGGACGACCTGCAGGCGCGCCGCGAGGCGGCGTACAGCGCGGGTCCGCCGCACGCCATCGAGCGGCAGCACGCACGCGGGAAGATGCTGGCGCGCGAGCGCATCGACTATCTGCTGGACGACGGCTCGTTCCAAGAGCTCGACCTGCTCGCCCGCGCCCGCGCCGCCGATCTCGACTCCAAGCCCTTCACCGACGGTGTGATCACGGGCTTTGGCACGATCGACGGCCGGAAAGTCTGCGTGTTCTCACAGGACTTCACCGTCTTTGGTGGCGCGCTGGGCGAGGTGTATGCCGAGAAGATCCACAAGGTCATGGACCTTGCCTCGTCGGTCGGCGTCCCGATGATCGGTCTCAACGACGGCGGCGGCGCCCGCATTCAAGAAGGTGTCGTCAGCCTCGCCATGTATGGCGAGATCTTCCTGCGCAACGTGCGCGCCTCAGGCGTCGTGCCCCAGATCAGCGTGGTTCTCGGGCCTTGCGCCGGCGGCGCGGTCTACAGCCCGGCCATGACCGACTTCATTTTCATGGTGCGCGAGACCTCGCACATGGCCATTACCGGTCCCGACGTCGTGAAGAGCGTCACCGGCGAGGACGTCACCCTCGAGGAGCTCGGTGGCGCCATGACCCACGCCACCAAGTCGGGCGTGGCGGCCTTCGTCAGTGCCGACGAGAAGGCGTGCCTCGACGAGGTGCGGTACCTCCTCTCGTTCCTGCCGGCCAACAACCTCGAGCCGCCGCCGTACTTCGCGCCGGCCGACGACCCGGCCCGTCGCGTTCCCGAGCTCATCGACCTCATGCCGTCGAGCGCCAACCAGGCCTATGACATGAAGAAGGTCTTCGCCGCGGTCGTCGACGACGGCGAGTTCTTCGAGTACTTCCCGCACTGGGCCATGAACCTGGTGTGCGGCTTCGCCCGTATCGACGGACATCCCATCGGCATCGTCGGCAACCAGCCCCAGGTGCTGGCCGGGTCGCTCGACATCGACTGTTCGGAGAAGGGCGCCCGCTTCGTCCGCACGTGCGACGCCTTCAACATCCCGTTGGTCACGTTCGTCGACGTTCCGGGGTTTCTCCCGGGCACCGATCAGGAGTACGGCGGCATCATCCGCCACGGCGCCAAGCTGCTCTACGCGTACTGCGAGGCCACCGTCCCCCGCGTGCAGATTGTCACGCGCAAGGCCTACGGGGGCGCCTACGTCGTCATGAACTCGCGCTCGATCGGGTGCGACCTTGCCTTTGCCTGGCCGTCGGCCGAGTTCGCCGTCATGGCCGGCCAAGGCGCGGTCGAGATTCTCTACAAGCGCGAGTTGGCCGAGGCCGACGATCCCGTCGCCCGCAAGGCTGAGTTGGTCGAGGACTACACCGAGAAGTACGTGAACCCGTGGGAGGCGGCCGAGCGCGGCTACGTCGACGACGTCATCGACCCGGCGGAGACCCGGATCGTGCTCGTGCGATCGCTCGAGTTGCTGCGCTCCAAGCGCGAAGAGCTTCCCAAGCGCAAGCATGGCAACGTCCCCCTCTAAGGAGGAGATGGCGGCGATCATCGCTGCCATCGAGCTGTCGTGGCCGCGGCCCCGTCCGGTCGAGCCGTCGGCAGCGTCGCCGGCGTGGCGGTTCTCTGGACGTTGGTGGACCAAGCCCATCAACTCCCGCCGCGACCGGCCCTAGTGGCCGAACTGACGACGGTCGCCGACGACCTCGCGGTTTTTCATGATGGCGGGCGCGTCGCCGTGTACGACGGCCTCACTCCCGATACCGACTACGAGTTCGAGGACATGGCCTTCCGGACGCTGCCGCGCCTAGGCGAACGGTTGTCGACGGTGGCGACGGTCAACGACGTCCACTTCGGCGAGACGGAGTGCGGGCTGCTCGAAGGCTTCGACGTCGGTCCGGTGCTGCGCGTCGAACCGGGCGATCCGCCGTACCCCGACGTGATGAACCGCGCCGCGATCGATGAGATCGCCGCGGTCACCCCCGACGCGGTCGTCGCCAAGGGCGACCTCACCACGCACGGTTCGCGCGACGAGTACCAGCAGTTCCTCGATTTCTACGGCGACGCCTTCGGCGATCGGCTTCATCACGTGCGCGGCAATCACGACGGCTACCACGGCGAGGACTTCGCATCGGACGCGCCGATCGAGGTCACCCTGCCCGGCGCGACCCTGGCGATCCTCGACACCGTCATCCCTCGCAGTGCGACGGGCCAGGTGAGCGACGAACAGCTTGCGTGGCTCGACGAACTCGGCGCTCGCGCCGATCGGCCCGTGCTGGTGTTCGGCCACCACCACGCGTGGATGCCCGGAAGCTCGTCGCGACCGGCGACGTACTTCGGCATCAACTGCGACGACTCCGAGAAACTCGTCGATGTTTTCGCGCGGCGGCCGCGTTTGGTCGGCTACTTCGCCGGCCACACCCATCGCAATCGCGTCCGCCAGGCGGCGGCTACCGGCGGCCGGCCGTGGGTCGAGGTCGCATGCGTGAAGGACTTCCCCGGCTCATGGGCCGAGTACCGCGTGTTCGACGGCGGCATCCTTCAGGTGCACCGCCGCGTCTCGACGCCCGAAGCGCTGGACTGGACCGACCGCTGCCGCGCCATGTTCGCCGGCACGTACGTGGGCTACGCGTTCGGCGAGCTGAAAGACCGTTGCTTCGCTATACCGCCGGCTTGATCCTGGCGTCGGCCACCAGGTCGGCCATCTCGCTCATCATGCGCGTGAGCTCGTAGTCCTTCGGCGTGTACACGGCGGCGACGCCGAGCTCGAGCAGCTTGGCCTGATCGTCGTCGGGGATGATGCCGCCGACGACAACCGGCGCGTCAACACCGTGGTCCCGCAGGAGCCGGAGCACCTCGGGCACCAACTCGAGATGACTGCCCGACAGGATCGAGATGCCGACGACGTCGACGTCCTCGTCGCGCGCGGCGGCGGCGATCTCCTCGGGAGTCAGGCGGATGCCTTGGTACACGACCTCGAACCCCGCATCCCGAGCGGCGACGGCGACCTGCTCGGCGCCGTTCGAATGGCCGTCGAGGCCGGGCTTGGCGACGAGCAACCGAGGCGGCCCGCCGGCCATGGCCTTGACCTTGGCGACTACCGCCGCCATCTCGCCGCCCCGCTGGCCGACGCCGCCGGCGACGCCCGTGGGCGCGCGGTACTCGCCGAAGACCTCGCGGAGCGCGCCGGCCCACTCGCCGGTGGTGCCGCCGGCATGCCCGAGTGCGATCGTCGCCGCCATGACGTTCTCGCCCGACTCGGCGACGCGACGTAGCTCGTCGAGCGCGCGCGTGACGGCCGACGCATCACGCGCCTTGCGCCACGCGGTTACGTCGGCCTTCATCTCCGCCTCGACGGCGGGATCGACCTTGAGGAAGTGGCCCGTGTCGCCCGACGGGCCGACGAGCGGCGAGCGCTCGGCCTCAGTGAACGAGTTCACACCGATGACCTGCTGGTCGCCCGACTCGATCCGCCGGGTGCGGTCGGCCTGGCTGCGCACGAGCCGGCTCTTCAGCTCGTCGATGGCCTCGAAGGCGCCGCCCATGGCGAGAATCTCGTCGAGTTCTTCGGTGGCGGCCGCAACCAGCTCGTCGGTCTTGGCCTCGATGACGTGCGAGCCGGTGAAGATGTCGTCGTATTCGAGGAGGTCGGTCTCGAACGCGAGCACTTGCTGCATTCGCAGCGCCCACTGCTGGTCCCACGGCCGCGGAAGACCGAGGGCCTCATTCCACGCCGGCAGTTGCAGCGATCGCGTGCGCGCGTCCTTCGACAACGTGACGCCGAGCATCTCGAGGACGATGCGCTGCACGTTGTTCTCGGGTTGCTGCTCGGTCAAGCCCAGCGAGTTCACCTGCACGCCGTAACGGAAGCGGCGCAGCTTCGGGTCCTCGACGCCGTACCGCACCTTGGTGATCTGGTCCCACAGCTTCGTGAAGGCGCGCATCTTGCACGTCTCTTCGACGAAGCGGATACCGGCATTGCAGAAGAACGAGATACGACCGACGACCTCTGGCAACTCGGCGTCGGTCACCTGACCGGACTCGCGAACCGCGTCGAGAACACCGACCGCCGTCGCCAGCGCGTAGGCCAGCTCCTGCATGGGCGTCGCCCCGGCCTCTTGGAGGTGGTAGCTGCACACGTTGATTGGGTTCCATCGCGGAACGTGTCGCACCGTGTAGGCGATCGTGTCGACGGTCAGGCGCCGACTGGCGTCGGGCGGGAAGATGTACGTGCCGCGCGACAGGTACTCCTTGACGATGTCGTTCTGCGTCGTTCCTTGCAGGAGCGCAGGGTCGATGCCGCGCTCTTCGGCGTTGCCGACGTAGAGGCCGAGGATCCACGCCGCGGTCGCGTTGATCGTCATCGACGTCGAGAGCTGGTCGATGTCGATGCCGTCGACCAGTTGGCGCATATCGCCGATGTGGGCGATGGGGACGCCGACCTTGCCGACTTCACCCGCGGCTTCGACCGAGTCGGGGTCGTAACCCGTCTGCGTCGGCAGGTCGAACGCGATCGACAGGCCGGTTTGCCCGCGCGCCAAGTTCGAGCGGTAGAGCGCGTTGGACGCCTTAGGCGTGCTGTGGCCCGAGTACGTCCGGATCAGCCAGGGCCGGTCAGCCATAACCAAACAGCGTATTACCGGCTGTAGTCGTAAAAGCCGTGGCCCGACTTGCGACCCAGCTGGCCGGCGCTCACCATGCGCCGCAGCAGCGGTACCGCCGCGTAGTTCGGGTCACGGAACTCGTCGTACAGCGCGTCGATGATCGCCAAGCTCGTGTCGAGGCCGACCAGGTCGAGCAGGGCGAGCGGGCCCATCGGGAAGTTGCAGCCGCCCTTCATCGCGCTGTCGATGTCGTCCTTGTTCGCCGTGCCGTTCTCAAGAAGGCGCACCGCGTTGTTGAGGTACGGGAACAGCAGCGCGTTGACGATGAACCCGGCCTGATCCTTCACCTGCACGGGTGTCTTGCCACACGCTTCGGCGAACGCGGTCGCCGCGGCGATCGTGTCGTCGCTGGCGGTCAGCGGGCGGACGATCTCGACCAGCGCCATCATCGGCGCCGGGTTGAAGAAATGGACGCCGCACACCTTGTCGGGTCGCCCGGTCTCGATCGCCATCTCGATGACCGGCAGCGTCGAGGTGTTGGTCGCGAGGATCGTGGAGTCCTGGCACACGCGGTCGAGGTCGTTGAACAGCGCCTTCTTCGTCGCCAGGTCCTCGACGATGGATTCGAGGACAAGATCACAGTCGGCCAGGGCCTCGAGGTCGCTCGTCGCGCTCACGCGGCTGATCGTGCCGTCGCGGTCCTCCTCGGACAGCCGGCCCTTCTCTACCTGCTTGGCCAGCGACTTCTCGAGTACCGCGACCATGCCGTCGGCCGTCTCCTGCTGGCGGGAGCGGAGCACGACCTCCATGCCGGCCTTGGCTGCGGTCTCGGCCACGCCCGAGCCCATGATTCCGGAGCCGACGATTCCAACGCGCTTGACGGTCATGGGCGGCACGTTACCGGCCGGTAAGGTCACCCCGCATATGACGAGCCGCCTCCACAGTGGGCTGTACGGGCTCGTTCCCCATCGCGAGCGGGTTGTGGCCGGAGCGCGCGGCGTCGTGCTCGAGCTGGGTGGCGGCCTCAACGTCGCGCACTACCGCGACGTCGAGCGGGTCGTCATCTGCGAACCCGACGCCGCGAACCATGGCGCCCTTCTCGATCGCGTCGCCGCTGCGGCCGTTCCCGTCGAGGTCCACGAGTCGGCCATGACGGACACGGGTCTGGTGGCGGCCAGTTTCGACACGGTCGTCCTCACGTTCGTGCTGTGCACGACGAAGGAGCCATACGACCTGCTGGCCGCGCTCAAGAGCCTGCTGCGCGCCGATGGCCAGCTGATCTTCCTGGAACACGTGCGCGGCGGCGGTGTAGTGGGCACGATGCAGAACGTGGCCAGCTACATGTGGCAGCGCACGTTCGACGGATGCCACCCCGATCGCGATGCGGTCGCGGCGATCCGCGAGGCGGGATTCTTCATCACCGACCTCGATCGGTTCTCGATCCGGCGGTCGCCGGTGCCAGTGCGTCCGGCGGTCCGCGGCGTGGCGCGGAAGGCAGCGGCATGAGTGGCACGTTGGCTCTGGTCGGCGGCAACGAATGGACCGACGGCTGCACGTTCGACCTCGAGTTGCTCGCGGCGAGCGGCGGGACCGACGTGTTGGTGTTGCCGACCGCGGCGGCGTACGAGTACCCGGAGCGCGCCGTCGCCAACGCGGCGACGTGGTTCGCCGCCATTGGCGGCGAGGTGCGCGGCCTGATGGTGGTGGCCCGACCTGACGCCGAGGACGCGGGCGCGGCCGACGAGGTCCGCCGGGCCCGCTTCATCTACCTGAGCGGTGGCTCGCCCCTGCACCTGCGGTCTGTGCTCAAGGACTCGGCGGTGTGGCACGCCCTGGTGGAGGCGTGGCAGAGCGGCGCGGTGGTCGCCGGGTCGTCGGCGGGGGCGATGGCGTTGTGTGACCCGATGGTCGACCCGCGCGGCGGCGCGTTCACGCTCGGTCTCGGTTTGGTCGAACAGCTTGCGGTGATTCCGCACCACAACACGTGGTCGGTCGACAAGGAGCACCGCACGCTGACTCTGGCGCCGAAGGCCCTCTCGATCGCTGGCATCGACGAGGCCACCGCGCTAATCCGGTCGCCCGACGGCACGTGGCGAGCGGGCGGGGCCGGCGAGGTCGAAGTGTTCCGCGACGGCAAGCGGGCGGGACTCGACGCACTGCCGTCGTGAGCGAGCGGGAGGTCATCCCGTGTGACCCCGAGTTCGCCGACACCGCCGCGTTCTGTGAGAAGTACGGGTACACGTTGGAGCAATCGGCGAACACGATCCTCGTCGTCGGCAAGAGCGAGCCCAAGAGCTTCTGCGCCTGCGTCGTCACCGCCGATCGCCGTCTCGACGTGAACGGGACCGTGCGGCGACTGCTCGGGACGCGCAAGGCGTCGTTCGCGTCAGCCGACGACACCATTGCCGTGACCGGGATGATGATCGGTGGGGTCACACCGTTCGGCCTCCCGGTCACGTTGCCGATCTACATCGACACCGTCGTGATGGAACAGCCGTGGGTGATCGTCGGCGGCGGCGACCGGTCGTCCAAACTCAAGTTGCCGCCGTCGGAACTGGCGGCGCTGCCGAGTGCCGAGGTCGTCGAGGGGTTGTCCCTCAGCCCCGCTTAGTCGGCCTCGGTAACTGTCACCGAGTTGATCGTCACCTTCTCCTTCGGACTGCCCGACGGCGTCCCGATGCCGTCGATGTCGGCGACGACGTCCAAGCCGCTCACGACCTTGCCGAACAGCGAATACTGCGGCGGCAGTCGCATCCCATCGGGACCGCTGATGATGAAGAACTGGCTGCCGTTGGTGTTCGGCCCGGCGTTGGCCATCGCCAGGCTGCCGAGCTCGTAACGGCCGGCGGCAGGGAGCTCGTCGGCGAATTGGTAGCCGGGCCCGCCGCGGCCGGTGCCCTGTGGATCGCCGCCCTGGAGCACGAAGCCCGGGATGACTCGGTGGAAGTGGATGCCGTCGAAGTAGTGGTACCGGGCCAGCACGACGAAGTTGTTGACGGTGTTCGGCGCCGCCATCGGGTCGAGCGCGATCGTCATGTCACCCTTCGACGTGGACATCACTGCCGTGTAGCGCTTGTTGGCGTCGATGCACATCGGCGGCGGTCCGTCGAACTTCTGGCGCTGCGGCGCCGAGCCGTCGGCGGGCGGGCAGTCGGTGGCCATGTGGTTAGTGCTCCTCGATCTCGATCGACAGAATCTTGTGGACGGTGGCGGGTGGTTGGTCGGTGCCGACCACACCAGGCTCGGCGCCGATCTTCTTGACGACGTCCATGCCCTCGGTGACGGTGCCGAAGCGGTTGTACAGCGGTTGGAGGCCCTTGCCGCCGCTGTCCGTCAGCACGACGAAGAACTGGCTGCCGTTGGTGTTCGGGCCGCTGTTGGCCATGGCGACGGACGCCGCTGGGTACGTGACGCCATCGAGGCCCTCGTCCCCGAACTTGTAGCCGGCGTCGCCGCTGCCGTCGCCCTTTGGATCGCCACCCTGGATCACGAAGTCCTTCACGACCCGGTGGAAGGTGAGGCCGTCGTAGAAGTGGTAGCGGGCCAGCACGACGAAGTTGTTGACCGTCGTCGGGGACCGCTTGTTGTCGAGCTCCATCGTGAACGCGCCGGCGTCGGTCGTCACCTTGGCGATATAGGTCTTGCTCGTCTTGATGCAGTTGCGCTGCGGGACGGGGAAGCTGTCGCGGCGCGCTTGGTCCTTGAGCTTGGGACACGGAGCCGCCGCGCCGGTCGTCGCCGCGACCTCAGGGGTCTTCTTGTCGTCGCCGCCGCTCAGGGCGCGGCTGACCAGGAACACCGCGAAGACGAACAGGATGATGCCGAGCGTGACCATCCGGCGCTGGCGGTGTCGCCGCTGCTCAGCGGCGCGCACGGCCTCCTGCCGGGCGGCCCGCCCCGCCTTTTGTCGCTCCCGTTTTGCGCTCGGCACGGCCGCTCAAGCTAGCGGTCTCACTCAGGACCGGGTGTCGGGGTGGCGAAATGGTTGGGCGGGAAAGGGTGGCGAGGCCGGTACCCTCGCGGGGTGGCGCTGGTCGTGCAGAAATACGGAGGTACGTCGGTCGCCGACCCGGATCGCATCCGGTCGGTCGCTGAAAACGTGCACCGCGCCCGCAAGCGCGGCGACGACGTCGTAGTGGTCGTGAGCGCCATGGGCAAGGAGACCGACGACCTGTTGCGCTTGGCCGCCGAAGTGGCGGCCAGCCCGCCGGGCCGTGAGCTCGACATGCTGATCACCGCCGGCGACCGCAAGGCCACCGCGCTCGTCGTGATGGCGCTCGACGCGCTGGGCTGCGCGGCGGTGTCGTTCACGGGCAGCCAGGTCGGCTTCATCACCGACACCGCGCACGGCAACGCCAAGATCCTCGAAGTGCGCGGCGATCGGCTGCGCGAAGCGCTGGCGCAGGGCCAGGTCCCCGTGGTCGCCGGCGCGCAGGGCATGTCGGGCGCGACCCGGGACGTCACCTTCCTCGGCCGGGGTGGATCCGACACGACGGCCGTCGCCCTGGCCACCACGCTCGACGCCGACGCGTGCGAGCTGTACACCGACGTCTCCGGCGTCTACACCGCCGATCCGCGGATCGTGCCGGAAGCCCGCAAGCTCGAACGCCTGTCGTTCGACGAGATGCTCGAGATGTCAGCCAGCGGGTGCCCGAAGCCGGCGGCGCGTGCCGTCGAGTTCGCCCGCAACCACGGCGTTCCCCTCCACGTGCGCTCGGCATTCACGTGGGAGCCGGGAACGTGGATCACCAAGGAGGACCCATCCATGGAACAGGCGATCATCACGTCGGTTACCCACGACGTGTCGGAGGCGAAGGTCACCGTCACCGGCGTGTCCGACCGCCCCGGCATCGCCGCCAAGCTCTTCCGTGCCTTGGCCGACCAGTCGGTCAACGTCGACATGATCGTGCAGAACGAGAGCCACGACGGGAGCACCGACATCAGCTTCACGGTGCCGAAGTCCGACCTCGCCGTCGCGGTGGAGACCTCGCGGACGGTGGCCAAGGAACTCGGCGCGCACGAAGTCCATGCCGACGATGACGTCGCTCGGGTGAGCCTCATCGGCGCCGGGATGAAGACCAATCCCGGTGTCGCGGCGACCATGTTCGAGACGTTGTCGGCCGCCGGCGTGAACATCGAGATGATCTCGACTTCGTCGATCCGGATCAGCTGCGTAGTGCGGGCCGGTGAGATCGAAAAGGCCGTGCAGGCGCTGCACGAAGCATTCAAGCTGGCCGCATGAGAGTCGGGGTTTTTGGCGCGACGGGGCAGGTCGGCGCGGTGACGCGCGCGATCCTCGCCGAGCGCGGCTTTCCAGTCGAAGAAATGCGGTACTTCGCGTCATCGCGCTCGGCGGGCAGGACGCTGTCGTGGAAGAACGACGAGATCACGGTCGAGGACGTCGCCACCGCTGATTTCGCCGGTCTCGACGTCGCGCTCACGTCTATCGGCGCGGCGGCATCGAAGGAGTACGCCGAGCGCGTTGCCGCCGCCGGCGCGGTCGTCATCGACAACTCGAGCGCGTGGCGGATGGATCCCCGAGTGCCACTGGTGGTGGCCGGCGTCAACGACCACGCCATCGCCGATCGCCCCAAGGGGATCATCGCCAATCCGAACTGCACGACGATGGTCGCCATGTCCGCCCTCAAGGTGCTCGATCGGGAGGCGGGCCTACGCCGCATGGTCGTGTCGACGTACCAATGCGTGTCCGGAGCCGGCGGCGCCGGTGTCGACGAACTGGCCGAGCAGGTCGCCAAGCTGGGCGATCAGGCGAGCGCGCTGGCCTTCGACGGCAGCCTGGCGCGCGATCTCCCGGCCAAGGTCTTCCCGGTTCCGATGGCGTTCAACATCGCCCCGATCGCCGGTCAGCTGGTCGACGACGAGACCAACGAGGAGCACAAGTTCCGCAACGAGAGTCGCAAGATCCTCGAGCTGCCCGACTTGAAGGTCGCGGTCACGTGCGTTCGGGTAGGCGTGTTCACCGGTCACTCGCTGAGCATCAACGCCGAGTTCGCCCGCCCGGTCACCGCCGAGCGGGCGCGCGAGCTGATTGCGGCCGCTCCAGGGGTCGAGCTGGCCGACATCCCCACGCCGCATATGGCCGCCGGCGCTGATCCTTGTTACGTCGGACGGGTGCGCGCGGACAGCAGCGGCGAGAACGGCATTGCGTTTTTCGTGAGCGGCGACAACCTTCGCAAGGGCGCTGCGCTCAACGGCGTCGAGATCGCCGAACTCCTCGTCTGAGCGGGCTTGCTGGGCGCTACCGGCACGCGCACGGCGTGGCGCCGCATGCCGGACAGCCGTCCGCATAACGCCGGGCGGCGTCGGCCAGCGACAGGCCCAGTTGGTCGGCCAACGAGGCCAGCCAGGCGAGGACATCGCCCAATTCGTGGAGCTGCTCGGCGGGCGACCCTTTCCTGACCGCTCGAGCCAGCTCGCCGACCTCCTCGGCCAGCCACGCGACCGTCGCAGGCGTCCCGCGGGCCGAATCGCGCTCCCCGTAGAGGGTCCGCATGCGGGTTTGAAACTCACTGAGATCCATCTCTCGGGGATCGTATGAGCGGGAAGGCTGGCGTTGTGGCTACTGCGTAGTTAATGTGACGCGCTGCAGGGGCAAGATCTTGCCGTTGGGGCATGCCAATCATCGAAACCGGAGGACTTACGTGCGCAGATTGATCTCGGCGACGGGCGCAGGGCTCGCGGCCGCGGCCTTGGCCATTCTGTTTGGCTTCGCTGGCGTGGCTCACGCCCAGAGCGGCTCAGGCTCGGGTACGGAGGAGACGACGTCGACCACTACGGCGACGACCGTCTTCACCGGCGGCGCATCGGACAGCTTGGCCAACACCGGCGCGGATACCTGGCTGCTTATCAGCGGCGCAGGCGTTGCGATGGCAGGCGCTGTCGGCGCCCGTCGTCTGCTTCGCAGCCGTACCGTTTAACCAACTTCACAACTAATTGCGGGTGTTGACGCGCCTGCTCGCTACGCGAGCACGGCGCGTCGCCGCATTTTTGATCGGCGGAGCCCTGGTCGCGCTAGCGATCTGGGCTCTTGTCGATTTGGTCCGCATTCAGCACGACGTCAGCCGCGGCGAGGACGTTCTGCGGACGGTCAAGGCAACCGACCTGGCCAAGCCCCGCGGCCTGGCCCGCCCGGCCGACACGGCGCTGCGCGACATTCGCCGGGCCGACCACCGAGCGCGCACGAGCCTCCCGTTCAAGCTGGCCCGGCCCATCCCGCTCATCGGGCACCAAGTCGTGGCCCTGCGCGAGATGACGCGCATCGCGGCCCAAGTCGCCACGATCGGCGATCAGGCAGCGCGAACGGTCCAAGTGAGATTGGACGGGGCGACGGCCGGACCGGCCGGGCGCGTTGCCCTGCTCGAGACCGCCGACGTCGAGGTCGCCAAAGCCCGCCAGCAGATCGCACGGATCACGGTCACCAACGACCGATGGGTGCTGCCGCCGTTGCGGGGCGCTCGTAACTCGCTTCAGGGGAGCCTGACCAGCGCGAGGGCCAGGCTCCGAGATATCGGCGTGATGGCCAAGTCGCTCCGCCGCATGTTCGTCGGGCCCACCAATCTCGTCGTCCTCGCCGGCAACAACGCCGAGATGCGCTCGGGCGGCATGCCGTTGAGTGCGGGCGTGGTCGAGCTGAACAACGGCGAGATCAAGGTTCGCCGGTTCGTGCCGACCGGCAAGCTGTTCCTCAAACGGGGCGCCGTGCCTGTGCCACGCGAGCTGCGCGATCTCTACGGCGCACTGGCGATCGGCGCCGAGTGGCGAGGCACCACAGTCACGCCGAACTTCCCGGCAGTGGGCCCGGTCTACGAGCAGATGTCGCGGATGATCGGCTTCGGTGATGTCGACGGCGTCGTGTTCGTCGATGTCCTGGCCTTGAAGTCCGTGATCAAGTCGATCGGGCCGGTCGTCCTCGACGACATCACTTACGACGCGAGCAACATCGAGCGCGAGTTGCTCAACGAGAACTACATCCGCTTCCCGACGCCGACGGACGACGTTCAGGCCGAGCGCTACGACGTCCAGAGCAAGATCGGCGTGGCGATCTTCGAAGCGGTCAACTCGCGTCCGCTCAAGCTGGGTTCGCTCGTCTCGAACCTCTCAGCGGCGGGCAAGGGTCGTCATCTGCTCGCCTGGGCCAAGGACCCGGGGCTCCGAATGGTGTGGCGCCGCGCCGGCATCGACGGTGCGATCCCGCAGACCGGGCTGATGGTGGCGATGGAGAACATCTCGGCGAACAAGCTCGACTGGTACATCACGCCGCGCGTGTCGGTGAGGACGCTCAAGACCTCGCGCAACGCGCGCCGGGTCGAGTTGGCCGTCACGTTCGCCAACAAGCCACGCACGCGCACCTCCGACGTCGTCGAGGGCATCGCGTATGACCGCGAGCACGGCATGACCCCCGGCGAACATCGAGTCCTCCTGCTCGCGTACCTGCCCCACGGCGCGTTCGACGTGGCGTCGGCGGACCCGCCGTTCTCGGTCGCAGGAACCGACGGCGGCTTAAAGGTCGTCGGCTTCCGCTACGGCGTGGAAGTCGGCAAGTCGCGCACGGTGAAGATCACGTTCTCGGTTCCCAAGAACCAGGTGTTCACGCTGATCCCGTCCGCCCGTGCCCACCCCGTGTCCTACGTGACGGCCAAGGCGACATACAGCGACGCCATCCCCGTGAGCTTCCGCCTCTAATTTCCGCGTCGCACCCGTTGAATTCGCTCGCCGCCGTCGATGCGTGTGCGTACCGTCGAGTTGCGATGCACCGCTTTCCCGCCACCACCGACTTCGACGGATGGGTCGCGCAGTTGGCCAACTCCGAGCGTCGCCAGCGCGCCAAGATTTTCCTACGCGAGGCCGGGCAACCGGCACTGCCCGCGGTGCGGCGAGGTATGCACCACCCGAAGCCGATTGTCCGGCGGCTGTGCGCGTCGATTCTCGATCACCTGGCCAACGAGGATGCGTTCGTCGATCTCGTCCGCGCCCTCGACGATGACGATCCCGAGGTCCTCAAGCGGGCGTTGCACGCGCTGGCGTGCGATCAGTGCAAGGACAACGCGTGCCGCCCCGGCGAGGAGCTCTTCGTACCGCGAGCATTGGAGCTGTTGCAGCATCCGAACCCTGACGTCCGCGCCAGCGCGATCGACACGCTCGGCAAAGTCGTGGCGCGCCGACCCGATGTCGCCGACGCCCTCGCCGAGGTCGCCAAACACGACCGCGACGCCGGCCTCCGCGGCATGGCCCGCCTCCGCGTGCCAAGCCGATAGCGGTCACCCATCGAGAAGCTTGGCCCTCACATGTTGCTACTGACGGGCTGTGCTGCTGCCTGCAGCGGAGGCGTCCTAGAGCACCGGTCCCTTGGGTGGCGCAGTGATGCCGTTGCACTTCTCGGGGTGCGCCGCCGAGCCGGGACAGAACAACACATAGTTGTATGGGCACATCCCGCCGCCGAGGTCGTCGACGAGGATCGGCGCGTTCGCCGGATAGGGATAGTGGAGCGGGCGGAAGGTGCACACGAACCCGTTGCGGTTGCGGTCAACACACTGCTGCGGCGTCATGTCGGTCGAGCACGCGTAGCCGCCGCGTCGATCCGTGCACACGTTGCCGGCCGACGGCAACTTTCCCGGCCCGCCGCCTCCACCGCACGTTGCGCCCGCTATCGGTCCGTTCGAACGTCCGCCGGGGGCTGCCAGCAGGTTGCTCGGTGTCAGCGCGACAGCGGCTCCGGCCACGAACGCGATAGCGAAAAAGCCAATGAGCTTGGGCATTGGTGCCACCCCCGTTTGCACTGCGAGGCCGTGGCTTCGACCTCAGCGCGACGGTGCGCTGTTCAACTGCACAGGTCAAGCAGCTTTCCTCAGACGTACGAGCTCGACGCCACCGCGATCGTCTTGATGACATCATCGTTGCCAGCGTCGACCTTCTCCCTCGATCAAGGCCGTGAGCGCCTGGTGCGCGACGCGGTTGTCGAGTTCGCGGAGGCCCCCCACGACGCGTGGTGATTCGCTGTAACCACGGCGTGACCGCGAGGATCACGTCGATGCATTCCACACGCGACGTCGGTTGCTTGCCAGCGAGAACGTCTTCGTCAGTAGGAGTCGGGTGGGGGAGATTTGAACTCCCGACCTCTGCGTCCCGAACGCAGCGCGCTAACCAAGCTGCGCCACCACCCGTTGTTGCGAATTGGCAATGCTACTCAGCAAGCGGGGCGACCAGGACTGGGTTCGGGGCGAACGATTCGTCGCGGTAGGGGCGGCCGGCGAGCAGCTCGGTGGCCGCCTTGCGGAGCTTGATCGGGCTCATCGGCTTGACGAGCCAGCCGTCGACATCGGACCGCCGGGCGAGGAACACGTCGGGTCGGCGGTCGAGCAGCATGAGCACCCGCACGCGGGGGAGACGTCCCGCGCTCTCTTCGAGGCGCAGGTCCATGCAGGCCGCCATTCCGCCCATATTGCCGATTTGGAGGTCGAGAATGACCAGGTCAGGCACCCGGTCTTCGACGGCGGGCACGACCTCGGCGCCCCGGGTGACACCACGCACGGTGATCTCGGCGCTCGACAGGACGGAGGTGATCTCCTCGAGCAGCCACGCGGCGTCGGTCGCAACGAGGATCTCAGGCACCGGCTGAGGGTAGCCCTTGGGCAGCGTGGGTAGCATCCGTGCGCTAGCCGGAAAGATGGAGGCAGAAGGTTGCTCGACATACAGATCGACCGGGGTGACGGTGCCTATACCGTCTGCCGGCCGGTCGGAGAGCTGGACGCGTTTACCGTGAGCCAGTTCCGGCAAGCGCTCGCCGACCTTGTCGGCAAGAAGCGCCTCGTTATCGACATGTCGTCGGTCCCCTTCGTGGACTCGGCCGGCCTGGGCGCGCTCATCGGGGGGATTCGCCGTGCCCGCGAGTTGGGCGGTGACGTGGCCGTGAGTTGCAACCGGCCCACGTTGACGCGCCTGCTGCGCACGACCGGTTTCGACAGAATCGTGACCGTCACCGAAACTGTCGAGGAGGCGGCCGCCGCCCTCGATTCGACGACGTCGTCGTCCTAACTGACTGGAACCAGGGATGAATCAGCAGCAGTTCGACAAGATCGACAAGGAGCACGGCTTCATCGCCGCCCTCGACCAGAGCGGCGGCAGCACACCGAAGGCCCTCAAGCTCTACGGCATCGACGAGAGCGAGTACTCCGGCGACGACGAGATGTTCGATCGCATGCACCAGATGCGCAGCCGGATCATCACCAGCCCGAGCTTCGGTGGCGATCGCGTGCTCGGCGCCATCCTCTTCGAGATGACGATGGACCGGCAGATCGAAGGCCGGGATACCGCGGACTACCTGTGGAACGTGAAGAACGTCGTGCCGTTCCTCAAGATCGATAAGGGCCTGGCCGACGAGGCCGACGGCGTGCAGGTGATGAAGCCCATGCCGGGTCTCGACGAGCTGCTAGCGCGCGGGCGCGACAAAGGCATCTTCGGCACCAAGGAGCGCTCGGTCATCAAGTTGGCCAATGCGGCCGGTGTCGACGCAGTAGTGGATCAGCAGTTCGAAGTCGGTAACCAGGTGTTGGGCGCCGGCCTCGTTCCGATCATCGAGCCCGAGGTCGACATCCACAGTCCCGAGAAGGCCGAGGCCGAGAAGCTCCTCAAGGACGCCATCACGCGCCATCTCGACCAGCTCGGCGTCGACCAGCACGTGATGCTCAAGCTCACGCTCCCCGAGGTCGACAACTTCTACCGGGACCTGGTCGACCACGCCAAGGTGCTCAAGGTCGTCGCCCTGTCGGGCGGCTACTCACGCGAGGAAGCCAACGAGCGCCTGTCGCGCAACAACGGCGTGGTCGCCAGCTTCTCGCGGGCCCTCACCGAAGGGCTGTCCGCGCAGCAGACCGACGCCGAGTTCGACGCCGCGCTCAATGAGGCGATCGAAAGCATCTACAAGGCGTCGTCGAGTACCTAACTCATCAGGTAGCCGGCGACGGTGACCAGGCCGTCGAGGTCGTGGATGTCGTCGGCGAGGAACGGCACACGCGTCACCGATGCACCGTCGAGGCGGCCGGTGAGGTCGGCGAAGTTGGCCTCCTCGCGCTCGGCGATCTCGGAGAAGTCGGCCAGGTTTTCGTAGAGCGGTTCGAGCGGTGTTCCGTGCAGCGTGCGCGCGCGCTCTCGTGCCCCCGACCGTTCGACTTCGAACCGCGGGTGCACTCGGTTGACGACGAGCGCCTCGACATCGATGTTCGACTCGCGCAGGCGATCGGCGAAGAACGCCGCCTCCTCGATCGCGTCGCGCCTGGGCGCGGCGACGAGTACGAAGGCGGTGTTGTCGTCGGACAGCAACTCGAGGACCGCCTGCGCCCGGTTACGGAAGCCTTCCTCCATGCCCTCGAACGCTTGGAAGAACGCCACCGCGTCGCTCACGACCTGATTGCCGACGACGCGCGACACCGTGCGCAGAAAGGCCTGGGTCGCCACGCTCACGGCCTTGAGATAGGCGCGCGTCGGCATCACGACGATGCGGAACCAACGGTTGTCGAGAAAACGCGTGAGCCGGCGGGGCGCGTCGAGGAAGTCGAGTGCGTTCCGCGTCGGCGGCGTGTCGATCACGATGAGGTCGAAGCGCCCTTCGTCGTGCAACTCGAAGAGCTTCTCCATCGCCATGTACTCCTGCGTGCCCGACAGCGCGCCGGCGATGTTGCGGTACATGCGGTTGTCGAGAATGCGCGCCGCCTGCTCCGGCTCGCCGGCGTAACGCGACACCAGCGCGTCGAACGTCGACTTGGTGTCGAGCATGAGCGCCCACAGCTCGCCCGGCCAGCTCGGGTCGACGTCGATGCGACCCGCGGTGTTCGTCAACGAGTCGAGTCCCAGCGCGTCGGCCAGCCGTTTGGCCGGGTCGATGGTGACGACGCACGCGCGGCGGCCCCGGCGCGCCCCCTCGACGGCTAAGGCGGCCGCGGTCGTCGTCTTGCCGACGCCGCCCGACCCGCAGCACACGACGATCGCCCGGTCGGCGGTCAGCGAGGCGAGGCTCACCGGTGCCCGCTCACAGGGCCTCGATGCCGGCGGCCAGCGCGTCGGCCAGCACGTCGATCTGGGCCGGGCCCACCTCGCTGCTGAAGAGGAACGGGAGCGGCAATTGCGGGAGCGGCAACGCCTTGGCCAGCCGCTCGGCCTGGTCCGCTTGCAACCCTTGGCGGTGGCCGCGGAACGCGGCGGCGTTGCGGAGCGACTCGGCCTCATGGGGGCGGAGGAACACCCCGGCATCGGCCGCCGCCGTTTCGGGGTCGACGTCAAGCCCGTCGATGTGGCTGTAGATGCCGTTGACCGCGACCGCCGAGAGGCTCACGCCGACCCGGTCCTCGAGTTGGAACGCGGTCTCGACCACCTCGTTCACCGGTGTCTCCTCGGGAAGGGTGACGAGCAGGACCTGGCAACGCGACGAGTCCGTGAGCAGGTCGATCACGTCCTGGGCCTGCGAGCGGATCGGGCCCATCTGGACGGCGTCGAGCAACCCGTGGGCGCTGGCGAGGAAGGTCACGGCGTGACCGGCGGCCGGCGCGTCGACGACGATCAGATCGGCGACTTGATCCCGCTCGAGCTGCTTGACCTTGCCCAACACGAGGATGTCCTTGATGCCGGGCGCCGCGGTGGCAACGACATCGATGGCCCCCGATGAGAGCAGCCGCTTGGAGATGCGCCGCATCCCGTGGGCTTCGAGGTATTCGACCAGCGCGTCGTCCGGCGTGAGGGTGCGGGCCCGGACGCCGTCGGCGACCACGGCCTCGTGATAGTCGAGCGGTGTTGTCCGGCCGAAGGCATTGCCGATGCCGCTCTTGCCCTCGATTTCGACGATGAGGGCCTGTAATCCGGCCCGCGCTGCCATGCGAGCGAGCGCCGCGCTGACCGTCGTCTTGCCGACGCCGCCCTTCCCGGCGACGATGATCACCCGGGCCTGGGTGCAAAACCGAGCCGGATCCACTTCATGCGCAGACTACTTGTCACCCTCGTCATGCTCGCGACAGTTGCCGTCGCCTTCGCGCCGGCTGCCTCGAGTGCCGAAGTGGTCCACCTCATCCAGGTGGACGGCACGCTCGATCCGATCATGGCCGACTTCGTGCACGACACCCTCAAGGCGGCCAAGGGTGACGTCGTCATCCAGCTCAACAGCTCTCGCGGCGTCCTGTCACAGCGGCGGCTCGATGCGTTGACGCGAGAGATCGCCGGCGCTCGCACCAAAGTCGGTGTCTGGGTGGGGCCGGCGCGGGCCGGCCGCGCTCGCGGCCAAGCGGTTGCGCTCCTCGAGGCCGCGCCCATCCGGGGTGTGGCACCAGGTGCGAAGGTCGACATCCGAGGGATCACGACAATCCACAGCGAGGCCCCGACGCTCGGTGACTTCCTGGTGTCGGCGATGGGCGAGCCGTCCAAGATCATCCGGCGCGCCGGCCGCCCGCCGCAGCGCCAGCCGTCCGTGCCCGTCCTGTTCGCCAAGCCGCCGCTCGTCGCCCGCATGTTGCACGCGACCGCCAACCCGACCGTGCCCTACTTCCTGCTCCTCGCCGGGATGCTCCTCATCCTCTTCGAGTTCTTCAGCATCGGCGTCGGCCTGGCCGCCGCCGCCGGCGTCCTCGCCATCGCGCTCTCGGCGTACGGGTTCGGCGTGCTGCCGACCCGTCCGCTTGGCCTGGGCCTGCTCGTGCTGGGCATGTTCGGCCTCAGCGTCGACCTGCAAGCGGGCGCGCCTCGTGCCTGGACCGTGATCGGCGCCGCGTCGCTGATCGGCGGCAGCCTCACGCTGTACGCCGGGCTCTCGGTGCCGCTCGTCGCCGTGGTCGTCGTGCTGGCCGGCACTGCTCTCTTCGTCGGCGCGGCGATGCCGGCGGTGATGCGGGCCCGCTTCTCCACGCCGACGATCGGGCGCGAGTCGATGCTCGGCGAACTCGGGGTCGCCCGGTCGGCCATCGACCCCGACGGCACCGTCGAGGTGCGCGGCGCGCCGTGGCGCGCACGGACCAATCGGGCCACGCCGCTGGCGGTTGGGGACCGCCTCAGGGTTGTGGGAATCGACGGACTCGTCCTCGAAGTCGAGCCGGAGAGTGGTGGCGCAAAGGACTATCGCCACTGAGCGTGGTCGAAAGATGCACGAAACTGCAGGTCAGGCGTCTTTCCACAGGGAAATTCACCCCTTGTACACGCCATCCACAGGGCGTACTGTGACCGCCCGGAAGCGGGAGGCGCCAAGGAATGAGTGTTCAGCGGATCGGCCCCGATCGGGAAGAAGAACTGTGGCAGGACAAGGCCGCGTGTCGAGGCCCGCAGTCCAGCCATTTCTTCCCGCCGTCGCACTTCGAACGCAAGGACGAGAAGGAGGCACGCGAGACGCGTGCCAAGGCCATCTGCGACATCTGTTCCGTCCGCGAACCGTGCCTCGAGTTCGCCATCCGGATCCGCGAGCCCCATGGCATCTGGGGCGGGCTCAACGAGATCGAGCGCAAGCAAGTTCTCACCCGCCGCCTGGGTTAACAGCCCCTCACGACCGGATACCCTCTGCTTGCAATGGCAAGCGCGGTCGTTCCCCCCTCTGACCACCTGGTCTGGAGCCGCACGAGCGTCGACGGTCGGCCCGCGCTTTATGGCGTCGCCGGCGAGGGCCTGCCGGTCCTGTTTCTGCACGGTTGGGGCCTGGGCCAGCACGCCTACAAACGGGCGCTGAAGCGGCTCGTCCAGATCGGCTGCCAGGTCTACGCCCCCGCGCTCCCGGGTTTCGGCGGCACGGCCGAGCTGCCGGGCGACCAGCTCTCGTTCGCCGGCTACGCCGACTGGGTCGCCGCCTTCCTCGACGCCGTCGGCGTCACCGAGCAGGTGTTCCTCGTCGGCCACAGCTTCGGCGGTGGCGTGTCGATCAAGTTCGCCCACGACCACGCCGATCGCGTGCGGTATCTCGTACTCGTGAACTCGCTGGGCGGCTCGATGGCCGGCCGCCCCCTGTGGGACTGGGGCATCCACTTCCCGGGTGACGTCTTCCCGTTCTCGATCCGCCAGGTTCTTCCCGTCGTCCTAGAGGACGCGCTGCCCAACGTCATCCGCAACCCGCGAGCCATGTGGAAAGTCGCCAACCTGGCCCGCACCGCCGACCTCACGCCCGAACTCGAACAGATCAAAGAGAACCAGCTGCCCGTCGTCGTGCTTTGGGGCGACAAGGACAAGATCATCCCGAAGAGCGCGTTCGACGCGCTTTGCACCGCGATCGGCAAGGAGGGCTCGGTGATCGAAGGCAGTCACTCGTGGCTGCTCGCCGATCCCGAGGCGTTCGTCGAGGTGATCACCAACGACATCGAGGTCGCCCAGATGGCGCGCTCGATGGAGGCGGCCAACGCGTCGCTGGCGTCCACGCGCCGCCGGCGGCGCCTCGCCGCGTTGCCCCGCCTCCTCCCGTCGCTCCGTGCCAAGGCGCCCAGCGGCGACTCAGCGAAGCCGTAGGTCGCGCCGGAGGCGCGCAATGTGAGGAGCCGGCGCCGCGCGATGCTGGCGCCTCAATGCGTCGGCTCTCGCGTGCGGCGATCGCACTCGTTATCTCGGCGGTGACCGTGCCGGTCGCGGTCGCGGGCACGGTGCTGGGCTCGTTCCTGATCCTGCCGTTGCCCGCGACCGCGCCGACGCTGACCGCCGGCGTCGAGAGCCAGATCAGCCACGTGTACGACATCAACGGCGACGAGATCGGCGTGTTCCGCAAGTTCGACCAGAGCATCCCGGTCAAGCGGGCTGACATCCCCGCCGTCCTCAAGCGCGCCGTCGTCGCGTCGGAGGATCGCAACTTCTACAGCCACAAGGGCGTCGACATCCGCGGCACCCTGCGCGCCCTCGTCGCCGACCTGCGGGGCAAGGAGATCAGCCAGGGCGGGTCCACCATCACGCAGCAGTTCGTCAAGAACCGCGTGCAGGGTGTCGGCAACGAGCGGACCGTCACCCGCAAGATCCACGAGGCGATCCTCGCCAGCCAACTCGAACGCAGCCGGCAGTACAGCAAGGAAGAGATCCTCTTCCGGTATCTGTCGACGATCTACCTGGGCGAGGGCGCGTACGGCGTCGGTGCCGCGGCCGAGACCTACTTCCGCAAACCGGTGTCGAAGCTGAGCCTGTCGGAGTCGGCGCTCCTTGTCGGCATCATCCCCGCGCCGAGCGCCTACCAGCCGCGTGGGAATCCCGCGGGTGCCGATGCGCGCCGCCTCGCCGTCCTCACCACGATGCTCCGCCAGCACGTCATCACCCAGGCGCAGTACGACGAAGCGGCGGCCCAGCACGTGTGGTTGATGGCGGCGGGCAAGCCGCCGGGGCCCGGCACCCTCGTGTACCCGCCGCAACGGCAGCAGACGAAGTACCCGTACTTCGTCGACTACGTCCAGCGGTACCTGACCGCGCGCTACGGAGAAGAACGCGTGTTCAGAGGCGGGCTGCGCATCCAGACCACGCTGGATCCCGCGTTGCAGATCGCCGCCGAGAAGGCGGTGGCGGACAGCCTCAAGGGCACGGCGGCGCCGGTGGAGATGGCGCTGGCGTCGGTCGAGCCGCCGACGGGATTCGTGAAGGCGCTGGTGGGCGGGCGTGACTTCTACAACGGGGCGTCGGGTCAGGTGAACCTTGCGTTGGCGGACTGCCCGGTCAAGCCCAAGTCGATGGCCAAGGTCGAAGTGACCGCCGCGTGCTGGGACGATCCGAAGATCGCGACCGGCGGCGGCGGGCCCGGCCGCCAGACCGGGTCGTCGTTCAAGGCGTTCACGCTGGCCGCCGCGCTCGAGGAGGGCGTGTCGCCGGCCAAGGTCTATCCGGCGCCGTCGAAGATCACGATCGGCAAGGACACCTTCGCCAACAACGAGAGCGAAGGTGGCGGCAGCCAGACGATCCGCAACGCGACCGCCCACTCGATCAACACCGTGTTCGTCCAGTTGCTGCGCGACGTCGGCATCAAGCCGACAGCCGAGATGGCCAAGAAGCTCGGGATCACCGGCGCGTGGTACAGCCCGACGTACCACGGGCTCAGCTACACGCTCGGCGTGCTCGACACGTCGCCGCTCGACATGGCGTCGGCGTACGGCGTGTTCGCGGCGCGCGGCCAGCGGTTCGCGCCGACGCCCGTAGTGAAGGTGCAGGACCCGAACGGCAAAGTGCTCGAGGACAACCGGAAGCGCCAAGGCGACCAAGTGATCGAGCAAGTCGTCGCCGACAACGAGACCGACATCTTGCGCGGCGTGATCAGCGGCGGCACCGGGACCGGCGCCAATATCAACCGGCCGGCGGCGGGCAAGACCGGCACCGGCGAGAACTTCACCAACGCGTGGTTCGTCGGGTTCACGCCGACGCTGTCGACGGCGGTGTGGATGGGCAAGTCGACCGGTGAGGACCCGAGCAAGCCTGAGTACTCGCTTCGCGGTGTGCGCGGCCTGTCCCGGGTGTACGGCGGGACGATCCCAGCGGCGACGTGGCGCGCGTTCATGACGGTCGCGCTCAAGGACGTGCCGGTGACGGACTTCAGCCAGCCGGCGCCGATCCGTTCGGTCGCCGACGCCCTCGAGCGCAAGGCCCGCGGCGGCTTCGACCCCGGCGCCCGCCGCGACATCGGCGGCCCCGACAGCGGCGGACCCTACGAAGTTGACGTCCCGTCCCCCGTCGCCGTCCCGCCACCAACTACCTCAACGACCGACCCCCGCAGCCCCCCAAGCACCGGACTCTTGTTCCCATAGAGCGTTCTCACTCGACTTTGTTGCACTTGTCGTTCTGGGAGAACCACAACTGCAACAAAGTCGGTAGCGCTTAGCGCTTAGCGCTTAGCGCCGGCGCCGCTGACTTCGTCGTCGGAGGGGCACTTCAAGACCTTGTCGCACGCGGCGCGGATGGGGATGGCGAAGAACACGTCGTCGGTGACGAAGCCGAGATTGCCGGTGTACGTGCGCGACGCGACGGCGAGCACTTCGCCCTTGGAATTGAGCAGCGGACCGCCCTGGAATGACGGGCCAATGGCGGCGTCGTGCTGGATGCCGGCGGAGGACACGTCGGCGACAAACCCTTGGCTGATCGAACCGCCCGACGCGCCGAGACCCGACAGGGCGAAGATGCGGTCACCGGTCTTCACTACGGGGGTGCGCGGTGCGAACGGGAGCCGCGGCACGTTGCCTTTTTGGAGGATGAGGAGGGCGAGGTCCTTGTCCTCCTGCCAGGTCCACAAGGTGGCCTTCACCTGTTGATCGCCTTGCCGCACGGTTATCGGGGGCCCGGGCGCGTGGGTCGCGGCGCGCACCGTCGAGTACGAGGTCAACAGCAGCGACTGGTTCGAGTCCGACGCCACGACGAAACCGGTGCCGACGGTCGCCGCGCCGCCTTCGTCGAGACTCGAGACGAAGAAGAGCGAAGGCCGCACCTTCTTGACGAGCGCTTCGAGGGTGTCGCCCTCGGCCCGAATTCGCTGTAGCGGTTCCAGTTCCTTCTGAATCTGCTCGCGTGCGTCGGCGCCCGATTTCTGGATCGTCTTGATCGCGTTCTTGAAGTTGCTGTTGAAGTCCTTGGTCAGCGCGTTGACCTTCTCCTCAGTCCGGTCCTTGCGGAACTGGTAGTAGGAGAAGAAGACGACGCCGCTGAAGGCGGCGCCGACGCTGAACGCGAGGATCAGCATCGCCATGCCCAGCGCGGTCTGCGGCATGAGACGGTCCCGCCACTCCTTGACGCTCGGTCCCGGCACGGTGGACACCGTAGTTGCCGTAGTTTCAGATCTCAGTGGAGCCCAAGGATGCGGCAACCGTGATGCTCGTGCGGGACGCCGCCGCCGGCATGGAGGTCTTCATGCTGCGCCGGAACCTGGCTTCGGTGGGGTGGAGCGGCCTGCACCTCTTCCCGGGTGGCGCGGTCGACGAGGAAGACCGTCACGCCGACCTCGAGCACGTGTGTCGCGGTCGCTCGGAGGAACAGGCCAGCGCGATCCTCGGCGTGGACAGTGGCGGCCTCGCGTTTTGGGTCGCGGCGGTCCGTGAGTGTTTCGAGGAAGCCGGTGTGTTGCTGGCGTGCGACGCGGAAGGTCACGTCATCTCCTTCGCCGACGACGCAACCTCGGCCCGATTCGAAAAGCACCGCGCTGCGGTCGACACCGGCGAGCGGCGCCTGCTCGATGTGTGCCGCGCCGAAGGCCTGACCATCAACGCCGGCGCCATGCACTACTTCAGCCACTGGATTACGCCGGTGGGCGCGCCGCGCCGGTACGACACGCGGTTCTTCGTCGCCGCCGCGCCGCCCGAGCAGGTTCCCTTGCACGACGATCGCGAGGCGATCGCCCAGCTCTGGGTTCGTCCGGGCGACGCGCTGAGCCGTCACGCGGCGGGCGAGCTGGAGATGATCCCGCCGACGGTCGAGAACCTGAAAGGCATTGCCCGCTTCGACCGAACCGCCGACCTTCTTGCCGCCGCCGCGGCGATCGCCGAGGTGCCGACGATCCTGCCGCGGCTCGCCGACGACAGCGTGACCGGCGTCCGCATCCTGTTGCCGGGTGACGACGGTTATGACGAATGCCTGAGCTGACGCCCGGCAAAGTCATCCGCCTCAGTCCGCTGGTCCGCCGAGTGCTGGCGCCGAACCCGAACATCATGACGGGCCCGGGAACGAACACCTATCTGATCGGCGGCGACGAGATAGCCGTCATCGATCCTGGGCCCGACGACTCGGAGGAGCACCTCGACGCGGTCGCCGCCGCCGGCGACGGGCGGATCCGCTGGATCCTCGTCACCCATACCCACTCCGATCACTCGCCCGGCGCGGTCGGGCTCAAGGCACGCACCAACGCCGAGGTCCTCGGGTTCGACGAGCGCGATGGGTTCGTACCCGATCGGGCGATCGCCGATGGCGACGTCCTGCACGACGCGACCGCATCGTTCCGGCTGCGCGCCCTCTACACGCCGGGCCACGCGTCGAATCACCTGTGTTACGTCCTCGACGACGAGGGCGTCCTGTTCTCCGGCGACCACATCATGAGCGGCTCGACCGTCGTGATCGCCCCGCCCGACGGCGACATGACGACGTACCTGGCGTCGCTGGCCTCGGTCGGCGGGATGGACTTCAGCGCCGTGTTCCCGGGCCACGGCGACGTCATCGACGACGCCAGGGCCAAGGTCGAGGAATACACCGAGCACCGGCTGGCCCGCGAGGCCCAGGTTCACGGCGCGCTGACGGCGGCGTCGAGCCCGATGAGCGTCGAGCAGCTGGTGGCGGCGATCTATGCCGACGTGAAGGCCGAACTGCACCCGATCGCGCAGTTCAGCGTGTGGGCCCACCTGCGGCGGCTTGCCATTACCGGCCAGGTTCGCCCAGTCACGGGCGATGTCGACGCTCTCGACGCCACCTGGACGGCCTCCGGGTAGGTCATGGCCCCGTTGGCGGCGAAGTAAGTCCTGATGTCCGAACGGGAGACCGGGAACCGGCGCAACCTCACGCTCGCTGAGGCGGCCGAATTCCTGCGCGTGAGTGAAGAGGCGGTGCTGGCCCTCGTCGGCGCCGGCTACCTCGCGACCGCGGACGCCGACATCGCGCCCGACGATCTGCTGTTCCCGCTCGTCGAACTCAAGGCCTTCCTCGCCCGCAACGCCGACTACGGCTCCGGGAACCTGCTCGACACATTCGACGCCGAGACTGCCGACCCGCGGGCGCTCCTCGACGCGCTCGACGGCAAGTCCGAGGAGATGGCCCGCCGGGCCTTCGACATCTTCTCGAGCGTGTTCCCGGAGGCGTCGACGTGGTCCATCAGCCAGCAGGCGCGGTTCATCGAGCAGGCCAAGGCGCGGTTCGAGGCGATCCTGGCCGTGACCGGCCAGGGCGCCGAAGTCGACGAGGCGCTCGTCGGCGACCTCGAGGAGGTCGGGGCGACGGCGGCGTGGGCCGACTCGTCCCTGCCGGAGTTGCTCGTCGTTCTGCGGATCTCACGCGACCTCGTCGTGCAGACCGCGGTCGAGCTGGCCGAGGAGCGGGGCCGGCACTGGGGCCTGGCGCTGTCGCTGTTGCTGACGCGGGTCTTGCCGGCGATGGACCGACTTACGGACTCGCTTGCGCAGGGCTACTGGCACGCCACGTTGGCGCGCGAGGAAGAGAGCAAGGCGCGCTACCGCGACGTCGTCGAGCACTCGTCGGACGGCATCTACGAAGTCGACCTCGACGGCGGCATCCAGTACGCCAACCCGTCGCTCGCGATCATCCTGGGCCGCCCGCCGGAGGAACTCGACAACGTCGCCCTGGGCGATGTGCTGCCCGGTGTCGCGGCCGACGCGATCACGACGCAGGAGATCACCGTCCTGCGGCCCGACGGCGTGCGCCGCGTCCTCGACGTCATGTCGATGCCCCGATTCCGCGACGGCATGCTGTTCGGCTTCCATGGCGTCGTTCGCGACGTGACCACCGCGCACGACCTCGAGGCCGAGAAGAACGAATTCCTCACCCTCGTCACCTTCGACCTGCGCCAACCACTCACGACCGTGCTGGGGCTGGGCGCCACGCTCGAGAGCCACGCCGACGAGCTCGACGTCGACCGCATCAAGCGGATGGGCGGCTCGATCCGCCGGCACGCCGAGCGCATCGCCCGGCTCGCCGACGACCTCTATGACCTGAGCCGGCTCGAGGCACATGCGCTACTGCTCTCGTCGCGCCCTGTCGACCTGGCCGAGGCGGTCGAGGACGCCCTCGTGTCGGTCGACGATCCCGCAGCCGTCATCGTCGACATCGCCGCCGGCATCCTCGTGCAGGCCGATCCTCGGCGGCTCGAACAAGTCGTCGCCAACTTGGTCGACAACGCGCTCCAGCACGGCGCCAAGCCGGTGCGGGTCGAGGTCGCCGCCACCTCGGCGACGTCGGTGCAGTTCGCCGTTGTCGACCACGGCAGCGGCGTTCCCGAGTCCCAGGTACCGACGCTCTTCGCTCGTGTCGCGTCGCTGAGCCGTCGGAATCGCGACCGGTCGCGTGGCACCGGCCTGGGCTTATCGCTCGTCCAAGGGCTGGTACAGGCCATGGGCGGGCAGGTCGGTTACGAGCCCGGCGCCCAGGGTGGCGCCCGTTTTCTCGTTTCGCTTCCAACCGCACGTCACCCGTAAAGTCGCCCCATGGCATCTAACGGTGGGCGCGGGCGTAACGCCGCGCCCGCGATCCTGTCGGCCACCGGCGTCACCAAGATCTACCGCACCGGGGACATCGAAGTACCGGCGCTCCGCGGCGTCGATCTGACGATCGCCGCGGGGGAGTTCTTGGCAGTCATGGGACCCTCGGGCTGCGGCAAGACGACGCTTCTGAACTGCCTGTCGGGCCTCGATGACATCGATGGCGGAACCGTCATGGTCGACGGCGACGACATTCACGCGATGAGCGACAGCAAGCGCACCGAACATCGCGCCACGCGGATGGGCTTCATCTTCCAGAGCTTCAACCTGATTCCTGTCCTCACCGCGGCCGAGAACGTCGAGTTGCCGTTGTTGCTGACGAACGTCAAGGCGTCCGAAGCCAGGGCCCGGGCGATTGACATGCTCGGCCGCGTCGGCCTGGGTCACCGACCGGGTCACCGGCCCAACGAATTGTCCGGCGGCGAGCAGCAGCGCGTCGCTGTCGCCCGCGCCCTCGTTGGCGAGCCAGCGATCGTGTGGGCCGACGAGCCCACTGGCAACCTCGACAGCACGATGGCCAACGCGGTTCTCGACTTGTTGCGCGAGGTGCACGCCGCCGGCCAGACAATCGTCATCGTCACGCACGACGCCGACATCGGCGGTGCCGCTGGGCGTCTCGTCCGCATGGCCGACGGCGAGATCGTCGCCGACGCGCCGACTCGCCGCCGCGCGACGGCGCGGCCTGCCAAGAAAGTGGCGAAGACGGCGGCGAAAGCGAGGGGCTAGCCGTGATCATCGGCGTTCTGTTCGGCCTCCTCATCCTGGTCCTCGTCGGGATCAGCGTCTTCGACGCGGCGTTCCGTCCGACGATTCGACGTCTTGCCCTTCGCAACGTCGTGCGTCGGCGCGGCGAGGCGTTCCTAGTCGTCGTCGGGTCGATGCTCGGGACCGCCATCATCACCGCGTCGCTGATCATGGGCGGCACCGTCGGCGCGTCGATCCGCGACTTCGCCCGCACGCAGCTGGGGCCGGCCGACGAGGCGATACGTGTCCCCGCGCTGAGTGAGCTCGACCAGCTCGAGGCCGCCCTGCGCGATCCGGTCGCCGGCACCGACGGGACGCTGCGCGTCGTGTTAACCGGCGCGGCGGTAGCGACCCCCACCACGCCGCGTCGCGCCGAGCCGCGCACCGTGCTCCTCGAGACCGACTTTGCCAAGGCCCGTGAGTTCGGCGGCAACCCCGGTGCTACCGGCTTTGCCAAGGCCGGGCCGACGCCGGGTACCGGTGAGATCGTCGTCGGCAAGAAGCTCGCCGGAAAGTTGAAGGTGAAGGCCGGCGACAGCGTCGACGTCTTCGCCTACGGACAGAAGAGCTCGTTCCGGGTCACCGGCACCCTGCCGCAGCTCGGTATTGCGGGTCACGGCGACGGGCTCGGCAACGCGTTCGTGGCGCCCGGGACGATCGCCGCCATGTATGCCCGCTCGACCGTCCCGAACGCCGCCTACCCCGACGCGTTGGTATTCGTCTCGAACACCGGCGGCGTGTTCGCCGGCGCCGACAGCACCGACCAGGTCGTCCCGCGCCTCGAACAACGGGTGGCCGGCGTGAGCGGCGCCGACGTGCGCGGCGTCAAGAAGGATCTCCTCAAGCAGGCCGACCTTCAGGGCAAGAGCCTCACGCAGCTGTTCGGCGGGATCGGGGCCTTCAGCGTGATCGCCGGCATCCTGCTGCTCGTCAACATCTTCGTGATGCTGAGCGAGGAACGGAAGAGCGAGCTCGGCATGCTGCGCGCCGTGGGCCTGAAGCGCAACCAGCTGGTTCGGTCGTTCGGTCTCGAGGGCGGGATCTACGCCGCGGTGTCGGCGTTCGCCGGCGCGCTCGTCGGCGTCGGCGTCGGCCGCGCCATTGTGTGGGCCGCGCAATCGGTGTTCGCCGGCGGCGGCGGTGGCGGTGGACGCGGCGACCTGAACCTGCGTTTCACCGTCGCGCCCAGCAGCGTGATCGGCGGCATGGTGATCGGCGGCGTCATCGCGTTCGTCACCGTGTGGGGCACCAGCGTTCGCATCGGCCGGCTCAACGTCATCCAGGCCATCCGCGATCTCCAGGAGCCTTCCCTCCGCCGGGTCCGCCTGCGCACGCTGATCGTCGGCGCGGCCGGCGTGACCCTTGGGGGCTCGTTGGCCATCAGCGGCGTCCGCAACGACGCGTGGTTCGGCGCGCTGGCCGGCGTGCCGATCGCCGCGTTCTCATCGATCCCGCTGCTGACCCGGCTGTTGCCACGCCGCGCGGTAGTCACGTTGGCCTGCAGCACCGCGCTGGTGTGGGGAATCCTCTGCTTCACGCTGGTTCCCGGCGCGTTCGAAACCGCCGACATCCCGACCTTCGTCGTGCAGGGCGTGATCCTCGTCGCGGCGGCCGTCGCGCTCCTCGCGGCGAACGCGGACCTGCTCATCAAGACCACGAGCGTTCTGTCGGTCTCGGGCCGCACGTTGGCGGCGCGCCTCGCGTTCGCCTACCCCTTGGCTCGCCGCTTCCGGACGTCGATGCTGCTCGGCATGTACGCGATCGTGATCTTCACGATCACGTTCATCTCGGTGTTCTCGAACCTGTTCAGTCAACAGTCCCCGCAACTGGCCCGCGAGTCGGGTGGCGGCTATCAGATCCTGGCCGACTCCAACCCGGCGAACCCGGTGTCGGCCGAGACGCTGGGCCAGCAGCCGGGCGTGACCGGCGTGGCCCCGGTGCTGCGTGCGTTCACCGAGTTCTCGGCCGACTTCCACCCCGAACCGTTGTACTCGGGCATCAGCGGATTCGACGAGCGTTTCATCGCGCACGGCGGCCCCAAGGTCGGCAAACACCTCAGCCAGTTCACCAGTGGCCGCGCCACGTGGCAGGGCGTTCTGCAGTCCGACAATTTGGCGATCGTGTCGGACTTCTTCCTCCAGGAGGAGGGCGGTCCGCCGACGCAGCTGCTGCATCCGGGCGACACGTTCGTCGTCTACAACCGGACGACCGGCAAGCAACGCACCATGACGGTGGCGGGTGTGCTCAGCAACGACGTCGGCGCATTCAACGGCGGCGGCGCCGGGGCATTCATGGGCGCGCCGACCGTGAAGGCGTTCATGGGTGCCGACGCGGTGCCGAGTCGCTTCTACATTTCGACGAGTGGCGACGCCGATGACGTGGCGACCCAACTCCAAGGCCAACTGCTCACCAACGGCGTCGAGGCCGACAGCTTCCTGGCGCTGGTGACCGACCAAGCGCGCCAGCAGCAGGGTTTCTTCCGGCTGATGACCGGCTACCTCGGCCTCGGCCTGATCATCGGCATCGCCGGCCTCGGCGTGGTGATGGTGCGCGCTGTCCGCGAGCGTCGCCGCCAGATCGGCATGCTGCGGGCGATGGGCTTCCAGCACCGCGTCGTGCGAACCGCGTTCCTGCTCGAAGCGACGTTCATCGCGGCGCAAGGCGTCATCGTCGGCGTGAGCCTGGCGCTCATCACGGCGTACACACTGCTCACCAAATCCGATTCGTTCGGCAGCCAGCGCCTCGCGTTCTCGGTGCCGTGGACCAACCTGGCGATCGTCGTGGTCGTGTCCATGGTCGCGTCGCTGGCCGCGGTCCTCGCGCCCGCCAGTCAGGCGTCGCGCATCAAGCCAGCCGTCGCCCTGCGCATCGCGGACTGAGCTACTTCGGGCCGAGCGCCGCCTCGACACTCTCGAGGAGGCGGGCGGTGCACCCGGCCATCTCGGTGGCGGGAACCTCTTGTGCGGTGATGACGTCGGCCAGTTCGACGAAGGCGACCCCCGCCGGGTCGTCCGACAGCGCAACCGGCGCGCCGCTGTCGCCGCCGCTGGCGACGGCCGGGCTCAGCGGGATCTGACCGAGCAGCGGCACGCCGATATCGGCCGCGAGCCGCTCGCCGCCGCCCTCGCCGAAGAGCGCGTACGTGTCGCCGTGCGTGCACGTGAATGACGTCATGTTCTCGATGACACCGGCGACGCGCAGGTAGCCCTTCTGCGCCATGTCGGCGGCGCGCGTGGCGACCTTTTGCGCGCCGAGCGCCGGCGTCGTCACGATCACGACTTCCGAGCGCGGCAGCATCCGGGCCAGGCCCATCTGGATGTCGCTCGTGCCGGGCGGCATGTCGATGATGAGGTAGTCGAGGTCGCCCCAGGCCACGTCCTCGAGGAAGTGCTGCACGGCGCGGTTGAGCATCAGCCCGCGCAGCATGATCGCCTCGTCTTCTTCGGCGCCCTCGATGGAACCCATCGACACGACGCGCAACGTGCCGTCGCCGATGCGTTTCTCGATCGGGTGCATGCGGACCGCGCCGTCGCTGTCCTTGTCGGCCGACACCTTGCCGTCGATGCCGAGCATGCGCGGGATCGAGTAGCCGCCGATGTCGGCGTCGAGCACCCCGACGATGAGGCCGCGCGACGCCAGGGCCACGGCCAGGTTGGCCGAGACCGACGACTTGCCGACCCCGCCCTTGCCCGAAGCGACCGCGATCACGCGGGTCGTCATGGGAATGTCGGTGGGGATCGGGTCGCGCGCCTTCCAGCGGGCGCGGGCCATGAGGCTCTTCTTCTGGTCGGCCGTCATCTCGCCAAAGTGGACGGCCACCTCGCTGACGCCAGGCACCTTGGAGGCGTGACGCCGCACGTCGTCCATGAGCTGGGCGCGCAGCGGGCAGCCGGCGGTGGTGAGGGAAATCGTGATGTCGGCCCGGCCGTCGTCGGCGATTTCGATGCGCTTGACCATCCCTAGATCGACGATGTTGTCGCCCAACTCGGGGTCGATGACGCCCCGCAAGGCGTCGTGCACCGCTTGGTCAATCGGCATGCCTCCTGAATTCTACCGGCGCAGGGCGGTAAAATGGCCGGCGATGGAGCGACTGCCCGTGTTCAAGGCGCTGGGCGACAACACCAGGTACGCGATCTTCCTTGAACTGGCGCGCTCGCCGGTCGCGCTTTCGACGGCCGATGTGGCCGAGACGCTCGACCTGCACCCGAACACGGTCCGGCCGCACCTCGAGCGCATGCGCGACATCGGGTTGCTCGACGTGGAGATCGACAGCCGGGGCACCGTGGGCCGTCCGCAGCACCGCTACTCGCTGGCGGCCGACGCCCCGTCGCTGGGCCTCGAGCCCTCGGCGTTCCGGCTGCTCGCCAAGCTGCTGGCCGCGACCGCGGCGACTGCGGGGGTCGATCCCGAGCTGGTCGCGTCGGTCGCCCGCCAGCACGGTCGCGCCGCGGCGGACGCCCGCCAGGATGCCGCCGGCTGCATTGCTGCGCTCATGGCCGAGCTGGCCGACCTCGGTTTCGATCCGGCGGCGGCCGAGGACGGCGCCGCCACGTCGATCGCGTTCACGCACTGTCCGTTCCGCGAGCTGGCCGAGGCGTTCCCCGAACTGGTGTGCCACCTGCACCGCGGCATCGTCGAAGGCTTCGTCGAGCGGTCCGGCGGCGCCCGGGTCGTCGCCTTCGCCACCCTCGAAGATCGCGACCCGTGTCGAGTTGAGTTGTCGTCTCGGTAGAATGAGGTCCCTATGAGCACCCAGGTATCCATCGGTGGCGTCCGTACCAAGGCGCCGGACTCGATTGTCCTGACCGACGCAGCCGTCGCCAAGGTCGGCGAGCTGCTGGCCGCCGAGGACGACAAGAACCTCGTCCTGCGCGTGGCTGTCCGGCCCGGTGGCTGCTCGGGCTTTAGCTACGAGATGTTCTTCGACACCGACGTGGCCGACGATGACCACATCGACGACTACAAGGGCGTGAAGGTCGCGGTCGACGCGGCCAGCAAGGCGCACCTCAAGGGCGCCACCCTGGAGTACAAGGACGCGCTCCAGGGCGGTGGGTTCAGCATCAACAATCCCAACGCCGAGCGCACCTGCGGCTGCGGCCAGTCCTTCAGCTAGTCAGCTTCGCCAGGCCCGCACGCGCCTCGGTGCGGTCGACCGGGCCCGCATAACGGTCGCGGATCACGCCGTCGGCGCCGACGAGGAAGATCCACGGCTCGCTTTCGAGGTGGAGCTCGTCGATGGCCGGGATCGTCGTGTCGCCGGTGAGTGACGTGTACACCTCGAGGTGCACGAAGCGCGCTTTGGGTTCGAACTCGGCGCGCAGGCTTTGCAGCACGTTGAGCACCGGCCCGCACGTCTTGGTCTGACAGCGCGCCGGCGTGCCGACGTAGAACACGACCGGCCGTTTCTGCTTCAAGGCGGCATCAAGGCTGACGTCGTGCCACGGACACGCCGGGCTCGCGGTGCAGATTGGGTTCACACCCATCGGATCGGCGACGGTCGGCGTCTTCACTGACGGAAGCGGCTTGCCGGGGATCGGTGTCTTGACCGTGGCGGGGTCGACGACCTCGAACGCGGCCTCGGCGCTGCCGCCGGCGATGTTCACGCCCATCCGGTACAGGCCGGCGGCCGGAAACGTCTGCCGAACCAAGTAGTACGGCCGGGTTTCGATGCCGTCCCTGTGCGCTTCGGCCTTGATCCCCGGCCCGTACTGGCCCTTCGGCCCGGCGGCGAACCCCACTTCGGCCGGGTGGGCGACGGTTGGCGTCTGGCCCTGGAAGACGAGGAACGGCACCCGCTCGTCGATGCCGGCCAGCACCTGCTGCGCGCCGGGAACGATGCTGAGTTCGTTCGATTCCGTGGTGGGCGTTGCGGTGACGTCGGCCTTCTTGTCCTTGCCGCACGCGGCGACGACGAGGCCGGCGGACGCGGCGAGGAAGGTACGTCGCGAGAGCGGGGTGGCCACGGGTTCAACCTAATCTCCAGCCGTGTCAGTCCGGTTTCGCCTCGACGGTCGCGAGGTCGAGGTGCCCGACGACGGGTGGTCCCTCCTCGCGGTCCTGCGCGAGCGGCTTGGCGTCGTCACCGCCAAGGACGGCTGTAGCCCGCAGGGTCAGTGCGGCTGTTGCACGGTGCTCGTCGACGGCGCGCCGCGCGTGGCCTGCGTCACGCCGGCGCGACGGGTGGCCGGGCGCGACGTCACCACCGTGGACGCGTTGCCCGATCGCGACGCGTGGGCCGACGCCTTCACCGCGTGCGGGGCGAGCCAGTGCGGGTTCTGCACGCCGGGCATCATCGTGCGGCTGGCGGCGCTGGGCGATCGCCGCGTTGATCCCGACGCGGTCAACACCGCGCTGCTCGCGCACCTGTGTCGCTGCACGGGCTGGCGGACGATCCTCGACGCCGCCGCGCAGCTGGGCACTGGGGCGCCGCGGCGCGACTGGGACGCCGCAGCGCGGCGCGCCGCGCTCGAAGGCGGCGTGGCCCAGCGAGTTGGTCCCGAGGTCGCACTCGGTGCTGGCGGGTTCGCGGAAGACACCGCGCCGGCCGACGCGCTGGTTGCCGTTCTCGATGGCAACGGTGAGTGGGTGGTGGGCGAGTCGCTCACCGAGGCGCGCGCCGCCGCCGGGAAAGTGCAGGGCCGTCGCACCACCGTTGCGGTGCGGCACCCGATCGAGGTGCCGCCGGGTGACTGGGCCGTGACGCTGCGGACGACGTGGGTCGAGCCGGCGTACCTCGAGACCGACGCGTCATGGTGCGTCCCGGGGGGTGAGCCGGCATCACCGCTGGCCAACGGTGGCGCGTTCGGCGGAAAGATCGAGTCGATCGCGCCCGCCGCCGCGCGCCAGCTCGCCGACCAGCACGGCCGGGCTGTGCGCGTCGTTCTGTCGCGCGAGGACACCGTGCGCCGCGGCCCGAAGCGGCCGCCGATCGCCGCTGGTGTCCGGGCCGACGGGACCGGGCTCGTGCGCGTCGCTCGTACTGACGGCATCGCCTTCCCGGGTTTCGACGTGGAGCCGGTTGACGTGGTCGGGCCACCGACGACGGCCGCGGCGCGGGCGGCCGGATGGGCCGAAGCGGCGATCCTGCGCGCCGCGGCGACCGGCGTGGCGCGCGTGGAGTCGCCGACGGGCGCGGTGGCGTCGGCGACGGTTGACGACGCCGGCGTGCACATCGAGGTCGACTGCGGCGCGCCCCTCGACGAGATAGTGCTGCGGTCCTACTGCGTGGGTGCGGTGCATATGGCGCTGGGCTGGGTGCGCTCCGAAGGCATCGCCGTCGACGACGCCGGCGAACCGCACGACCTCACGGTCCGCTCGTTCGGCGTATTGCGAGCGCGCGACATGCCGCCGGTCGACGTCATCGTTCAACCGTCGGCCTCGGCGCCGACCAACGGCTCTGACGCAGTATTTGCGGCAGTCGCGGCAGCGGCGTGGTTGGCCGATGGCCTTCCGCCGGAGTGGCCGACGAGGACGAGGTAACCGATGAAGCATCGAATGGGCTGGCGGATGCTCGCCGTGTTCGTGTTCGCGGTGCTGGTCCGGCTCGCGTTCGCGGCGCACTCAGGAGGCCTGGCGCTCCGCGTCGATCAGCTGGACGCGGACTCACCCAGCTACTTCGAGCTGGGATCGAGACTCGCGGAGCACGGTGACTTCATGTCGACGGACTGGAACCGCGAGCCGGTCGGTCCGCGCGACGTGCAGCCCACGGCGCTCCGCGCTCCGCTGTGGCCGGTCGTGCAAGCGATTCCGTACTCGATCTTCGGCGCCACGCCGACCGCGGGCCGGATCCTGAACATCGGTCTCGATTCGCTGGCCTGCGCATTGCTCGTCGCCGCCGGTGCGCGCCTGCATAGCGTGCGAGCGGGCGTGCTGGCCGGGACCGCGGGTGCGCTCTGGCCGCAATTCATCGCGTCGACGCGGCAGGTGATGAGCGACTCTCTGTTCACCCTTCTTGTCGTCATCCTCCTCATCGTGCTCGACCGCCACCGCGAGCACTCCAGCGTGCGTTCGGGGATCGAGATTGGCCTTGTTCTCGGATTGATCACCCTCGCCCGACCGAACGGCTTCGCCGTTGCGTGCGCAATCTTCCTGTGGCTCGGCTGGCGCGCGTGGCGACGCGGTGCGACGGCGCGGCCGTTGCTAGCGGTCGGCCTGACTGCTGCGATTCTCGTCATTCCGTACGTCGGCTACGCGAGCGCGCGGTTCAAGTCGTTCGTTCCCGTCACGACGGAGTTCGGTGTCGTCGTCGGGGGAGTGTTCACCGACAACACCGTCAACCGCCACCATCCGACGTGGGGTTGGTGGGACGTGGGCCCGGTCGACGCCGCGCGGCTGGCGTCCCACGGCGACATTGAGTGGAGCGAGAAGGCAACGCGAGCGGCGACTGACTGGATAGGCGTCCACCCGAGGGGCAGCGTGCGCGTGTTGGCGTACCACGTGCTGCGGTACTTCGATCTCTACTGGGAGATCGGCGCGCGACAGCAGACGTTGATCACTGATCCCGGCCGACTGCTCACGGTCGGCACCCCGATCGCGTGGTGGCTGACCGCGGTCCTTGCCGCGTTCGGCTTGCGAAGAGTGGTTCGCGCACGCGACACGATTCGCTGGGAGCCGACGTTCGTCCTCTTCGTGACGTTCATGGTCAGCGGACTGCTGGTGCTCGCCGGCAGCCGCTATCGCATGCCGGCCGAGCCCGGGGTGATCCTGCTCGCGGCAACTATGGTGGCTTCGTTGTGAGCAAGCCCCTGGGTCCGTACACGCCGATCGTGCGCGCCGGCGACTGGCTGGTGTGCTCCGGTCAGATCGGCGCCAAGGACGGCGCGCTGGCCGACGGGATCGTCGCCCAGACCACGCAATCGATCGCCAACCTTGCCGCGCTGCTCGAGAGCGAAGGCGCGTCGCTCAACGACGTCGTCAAGACGACCGTGTTTCTGTCCGACATCGCGAACTGGCCGGTGATGAACGACCCCTACGTGGCCGCGTTCGGCGATCACCGGCCGGCGCGGTCCGCCTTCGCCGTGCGCGATCTTCCGATGGGCGCCCTCATCGAGATCGAGGCGTGGGCCTATGTAGGCTCTGCGACATGATCGGCGCGCTCGTCATCGTGTTCATGTGCGTGATCGCCCTGCCGATGGCGTTTATGTTCACGGGCGCGGCCATCGCGTCGGTCTTCGGGTTTAGCCTGAAGTCTCACGCGGAGGCTACGCACGAAGGCAGCGAACTCATCGACACGAACTACTAGGTCCGCGTCGGCCGGGCTTCTCCTCGTAGCAGCGCTCGCCGCATGTGGCGAGCCGCAAACCCAGTCGGCTGAGCAATGCGTCCCGGCCACCACGACCGAGATTCCGCAGGCTGAGTACGAGCGCCGCGTGGTTCCGCAGTCGAACGACATCCAGGACGACATGAAGGTCGTGTACCACTACGGCGGTGACCACGCCGCCGACTACGTCGACCGAAAATTCGATCTCGACACCGACCCGGTGTCCATGGTGGCGGCCTTCGTCCGCAACATCGACGAGCACCGCGCCGCGCTGAGCAAGCTGGTCGCGCACCCCGATCGGTTGCAGGTGATCGCGCTCCCGTACTCGGGGCAAGAGTTGCAACGGATCTACGGGGAGATCTCCGCCAACATGGGCGACCAGGAGACCTACTACTCGGTCGGGCTGGACTTCGGGGCGGTCACGACGCAGCTGCACGCCGACAAGAAGGCAACCGCCGCCGCGCTACACCAGAAGTACGGCGACGCGCTCAAGATCACCGTTGGCGTCCGCCAGTATCCGGCGCCGGCGTGCATCGCCGACACCTGCCGGCCGCTTCCGCCCGAGACGCCGCAGGAAGGGCTCGAGATTCGATTCAAGGAACCCGCCACCGTCGATGCAGGCAAGGATGGCGTCGCGACGGTCATCGTCCGCAACGCCGGTGCCACGCCGGTGCCATGGCCCAACGATGTCGGCCTCGCCTCCGTCGTGGAACGCGGTACGAGGCGCGTCGTGGCCGCTGGACCCCTGAGTGCGTTGGCGGCCAACGCAGTACTGACCACCGGATCACTCGCACCGGGCCAACAGACAGAGGTAGCGGTGTCGTTCGGGACGGCCAACTGCGCCCCGACCGGCGACTACGCGTTGGCGCCGGGAGCCTACGGATTGCTGACGGTGCATGGTCACGGCACCGCCGCGCCGGAGTTCATGTACTCGGACGAGGGCACCCTCAACGTCCGCTGAGGCTTACAGCCCCCAGCGGGACTGGCCGAAGCGGTAGCCCACCGACCGGACCGTCGAGATCAGTGACGCATGCTCCTCGCCGAGCTTGGCTCGGAGGCGGCGTACGTGGACGTCGACCGTGCGGGCACCGCCGTAGTACTCGTAGCCCCACACCCGTGACAGAAGCGTCTCGCGCGTGAACACCTTGCCGGGGTGCGTGGCGAGGAACTTCAACAGCTCGTACTCCATGTACGTGAGGTCGAGCGGCCGTCCGGTGAGCGCAGCCTGGTAGGTCTCGAGGTTGAGGACGAGCGGCCCGTACTCGACGAGCTCCGGTCGCGTGCCGCGGCCGGTCCGCCAGAACAGGTGCTTGACCCGCGCTTCCAGCTCCTGCGGCTGGAACGGGGTGAGGGCGAAGTCGTCGAACAGGTCCTCGCGCAGCTCGAGGTCGGTCAGCTGCGCGCCGCTCACGAGGAGGAGCAGGGGCTCGAACGGCAGGTCGCGCTTGCGTAGGGCGCGGCACAACGCGAAGGCGCCGTCGGGATCGGCGGCCGCGTCGACGATCGCCCCGGACCAGCCGTCGTCGGGTTCGTTGGCCGACGCGGCGTCGGCCGAACCAACCGCTTTCCACGGGTAGCCGGCCAGATCGAGCGTCTGGGCGAGAGCGGGCGGCGCCGGGTCGGGGAAGATCAGGAGAGGTTCCATCAGAGGCGCCCCAGGTAGCGGTCGAGTTCGAACTGCGTCACTTGGGTCTTGTAGTCGGCCCACTCCGATCGCTTGTTGCGGAGGAACCATTCGAAGACGTGTTCACCGAGAACGTCGGCCACGAGTTCCGACTTTTCCATCTCGACCAGCGCGTCCGAGAGCGACCCCGGCAGGGCGCGGATTCCTTCGGCCGCCAGCTCGGCCGGCGTCAGCTCATAGAGGTTGGCCGCCGCCTCGGGTGCCAGCTCGTACTCGTCCTCGATGCCCTTGAGGCCAGCGGCCAGCACGACCGCGAACGTCAGGTACGGGTTGCACGCGGGGTCGGGGGCCCGGTACTCGATGCGCGTCGAATCGGCCCGGTTCTTCTTCGGCAGCGGCACGCGCACCAACGCTGAGCGGTTGTTGCGCGCCCACGACACGAAGACCGGCGCCTCGTACCCCATCACCAGTCGCTTGTAGGAGTTGACCCACTGGTTCGTCACCGCGGTGATCTCGGCCGCGTGGTGCAGCAGGCCGGCGATGAAGTGCTGCGCGGTCTTCGACAGGTTGAAGTCGTCGCCCGGTCCGTGGAACGCGTTGACGTCGCCCTCGAACAGCGAGAAGTGCGTGTGCATGCCCGACCCCTGCACGCCCGACATCGGCTTGGGCATGAACGACGCGTGCACGCCCTTGGCCTGGGCCACCTCCTTGACGATCATGCGGACCGTCATCACGGTGTCGGCCATCGTCAGCGCGTCGGTGTACCGCAGGTCGATCTCGTGTTGGCCGGGGCCGTCCTCGTGCTGGCTGTACTCGACCGGGATCCCCATGTCCTCCAGCGTCAGCACCGTCTTCTTGCGCAGATCGCTGGCCAGGTCGGCGACGGTCAGCTCGAAGTACGAGCCGCGGTCGATCGGCTGCGGTTCGGAACGGGGATCGTCGGACGCGAAGTAGAAGTACTCGAGCTCGGGCGCCGCGTAGAAGCTGTAGCCGCGGCTGCGAGCCGTCTCGAGGGTCCGCCGCAGGACGTTGCGCGGGCAGCCTTCGAACGGCGTGCCGTCGAGATTCATGATGTCGCAGAACACGCGGGCGACCGGCGCGGTGTCGGCGGTAAGCGGCAGGATCTGGAACGTCTTCGGATCGGGCCGGGCGAGGACGTCGCTCTCCTGCACGCGGCTGAACCCGTCGATGGCCGAGCCGTCGAAGGTCATGCCTTCTTCGAGGGCGTTCTCCAACTCGGCCGGCGTGATGTTGAACGACTTGGGAGTGCCCAGGACGTCGGTGAACCACAGCTGGATGAAGCGGATCCCCCGTTCCTCGACCGTGCGGAGGACGTAGTCCTGCTGGCGTTCCATCGTCCTAGTTTCACACGGGTTTCCGCCGATTCTCCCGGGTTCACAAAGCGTTAACACACTGGCCTTGGCTGAGAAACGACTCGCCGCGTACCGTTTCGGCATGGCTTACAAGGCTGAATACATCTGGATCGACGGGACCGAGCCGACACCGCTGCTGCGGTCCAAGACCAAGATCATCGCTGACGGTGAAGAGCCCGGAATCTGGGGCTTCGACGGATCGAGCACCAACCAGGCGCCGGGCAAGGCTTCGGACTGCGTGCTGCGGCCGGTCTTCAGCTGCACCGACCCCATCCACATGGGCGCCAACAAGCTCGTGCTGGCCGAGGTGCTGCTGACCGACATGTCACCGCACCCGACCAACACCCGGGCCGAGGCGGCCCTCGTGGCGGCGCAATACGCCGACCAGGACCCGTGGTTCGGTATCGAGCAGGAGTACACGCTGTTCAAGGGCACCCGCCCGCTCGGGTTCCCCGACAGCGGGTACCCCGGTCCGCAGGGTCCGTACTACTGCGGCGTCGGCGCCGATGACGTCTACGGCCGGCCGATGGTCGAGGCGCACCTCGATGCGTGCCTTCGGGCCGGCCTGTCGATCTCGGGCATCAACGCCGAGGTCATGCCCGGCCAATGGGAGTTCCAGGTCGGGCCGCTCGGTCCGCTCGATGTCGCCGACCAGCTGTGGGTCGCTCGCTGGCTCCTGCACCGCATCGGCGAGGACTTCGGCATCTCCGCCACCCTCGAGCCCAAGCCGGCTCGCGGCGACTGGAACGGCGCCGGCGCCCACACCAACTTCTCGACCAAGGCCATGCGCGCGAGCTACGACGCGGTGATCACCGCGGCCGAGGCGCTGGGCAAGAATCCCGACCAGCACATCGCCGGGTACGGCTACGGCATCGAGGACCGGCTCACCGGCGCCCACGAGACCGCGCACTACTCCGAGTTCAGCTACGGCGTGTCGGACCGTGGCGCATCGGTGCGCATCCCGTGGCAGGTCGAGCAGGACAAGAAGGGCTACATCGAGGACCGGCGGCCCAACGCCAACATGGACCCGTATGTCGTGACCCGCCTCATCGTCGACACCTGCTGCTCAGCGCTCGTCGGCGCCAAGTAACACCTTTCGGATCGCGGACGTCGCGGTGCCTTAGGCACCGCGACGTTTCGCGTTCTAGCCTCGACGCGACTTAGCGGTGAACGTCGAGGAGGTCCACGTGCAGCCACGTACCCCGGCCGAAGTTCTGCGTCTGGCCCAGGACGAGGGGGTCGAGATCGTCGACTTCCGCTTCTGCGACTTACCGGGCCTCATGCAGCACTTCTCGGCGCCGGTCCACGAGTTCACCGAGGAGGCCTTCGAGGAGGGCTACGGCTTCGACGGCTCGTCGATCCGCGGCTTCCAGGAGATCCAGGAGTCCGACATGTTGCTCATGCCGGATCCCAACACCGCGGTCATCGATCCGTTCCGCCAGCACAAGACGCTCAACATCAACTGCTTCGTGCGCGATCCGGTCACCGGTGAGAGCTATTCGCGTGACCCGCGCTACGTCGCCAAGAAGGCCGAGGACTACCTCACGTCCACCGGCTTGGCCGACACCTGCTACTTCGGGCCCGAGGCCGAGTTCTTCATCTTCGACGACGTGCGCTTCAGCCAGAACCAGCACTCGGCGATGTACTCGGTCGACTCCATCGAGGCGATCTGGAACTCCGACAAGGACGAGAACCCCAACCTCGGGTTCAAGCCCCGCTACAAGGAGGGCTACTTCCCGGTCCCGCCCATGGACCACTTCCAGGACCTGCGGTCCGAGATGGTGCTGGAGCTCGAGCGCCTGGGTGTCGAGATCGAGATCCAGCACCACGAGGTCGGCACCGCCGGCCAGGCCGAGATCGACATGCGGTTCGACACGCTGCTCGTGATGGCCGACAAGCTCATGCTCTACAAGTACGTCGTCAAGAATGTGGCCCGGGCCAACGGCCACTCGGCGACGTTCATGCCCAAGCCCCTATTCCAGGACAACGGCTCCGGCATGCATTGTCACCAGTCGCTCTGGAAGGGTGGCGAGCCGCTCTTCTACGACGAGAAGGGCTACGCCGGCGTGTCGGACCTCGGCCGCTGGTACATCGGCGGTCTGCTCAAGCACGCGGCGGCGATCCTCGCCTTCGCGGCGCCGACGACCAACAGCTACAAGCGGCTCGTCCCCGGCTACGAAGCGCCGGTCAACCTCGTGTACTCGCAGCGCAACCGGTCGGCGGCGTGCCGCATCCCGCTGTACTCGAAGAGCCCGAAGGCCAAGCGCGTCGAGTTCCGATGCCCCGACCCGTCGGCCAATCCGTATCTCGCCTTCGCCGCGATGTTGATGGCGGGACTCGACGGCGTGCAGAACCGGATCGAGCCGCCCGACCCGGTCGACCGCGACCTGTACGACCTCCCGCCCGAGGAGCTGAAGAAGGTTCCGCAGGTGCCGGGCTCGTTGCAGGAGTCACTCGCCGCGCTCGAGGCGGACAACGACTTCCTCAAGGCTGGCGGCGTGTTCACCGACGACCTCATCGACACGTGGATCGAATACAAGACGCTCCACGAGATCGACGAAGTCCGCCTCCGCCCCCATCCGTGGGAGTTCATGCTCTATTACGACATATAGACCCACGTGTCGGTGTCAGGTTGCGGTTTCCGTTGCTCTCGCACCGACACGTCGTAGGTTCTGACGCCATGCTCGAGCGGTTCGGTGAGTTGCTGCGGGCCGCGGGGTACACGTCGTCGGAGTTGGCGGCGCGCCTGGACATGGTCCTGGGCGAGCCCTTCGCGCCGGTGTCGGCACCGGTGCACAGCCGCCGCCTCGGCGAGGACGCGCTGGCAACGCTGGCTCGCGTGCTGCTCCTCGGCTACTCCACGCCCCGCGACCGAGCGGCTGAAGTCCTCGCGCCGCTCGGGATCGACGAGCTGATTGCGGCCGGCGTCCTCCGGCTCGACGGCGCCGACGTCTGGGGCGCGGTCCGCATCACGCCGTATGAAGACTTGCTGCTGGTATCTGATCCAGACGCCCAGCCGTGGGCCGAGGATCATGTCTTGGCGCCGGGACCGACAGCACGCGCGTTGGATCACTTCACGCCCCGCACTCCCGTCGGCCGCGCCCTCGACATCGGCACCGGCAGTGGGGTGCAAGCGCTGCGCATCGCCCGCCACGCGGACCATGTCGTCGCCACCGACACGAATGCCCGGGCGCTCGATCTCACCAGGATGAGTGCGCAACTCAGCGGGCTGGCGAACGTCGAATGCCGCCACGGCAGCTTGTTCGAGCCGGTGGCGGGTGAGGAATTCGACCTCGTTGTTTGCAACCCCCCGTTCGTGATCTCGCCGCGCAGTGACTACTCGTATCGCGATGGCGGGTTTCCCGGCGACGGGCTGACGGAGGCCGTGGTGTCGGCGATGCCCGCGCACATACGGGACGGTGGGACCGGCGTCGTCCTCGGCAACTGGTTCGTCGCGCCCGACGCGGCCACCCCGGATCGCCCGCTGGGTTGGCTCGAACGCGCCGGCTGCGACGTCGTGGTTGTCCACTACGACAGCGAAGACATCCTCGAGTACGCGGCGCGGTGGAACGAGGAGCTCGCCGCCGACGGAACCGCGTACGGCGCGGCGATCGACGACTGGGTGGCGTACCTCGCCGGCTTCGGCGCCGAGGCGATTGCGACCGGCGCGGTGACCATGCGTCGCCGCGCTGGCGCGTCGAACACCCGGAGCTTCCAGATGGCGGTGCGCCCGGGACCGACCGCGGGGGCGCAGGTAGCGCGAATCGTCGCGACGCTCACCGACGCTCCCGTCGACGCAATCGCCGGCGCGAGCGTGCTCAAAGTTCCCGACGGCGTGTTGCTGGATCAACGGCTCGGCGCCCAGAACGGCGAGTTCGTCGTCGGAACCGCGCAGTTCACGCTGCCGCAGGCGGCAGGAATTGCCGTCGAGGCGCAACCCGCCGCGCTCCATGTACTTCTGGCGCTAGACGGTGAGCGCTCGCTCGCGGACCTGGCGGCCGAAGTAGCCGTCGAAACGGATCTCGACGCGGCCGAGATCGAGTCGCTGGCCGTCCGGGCGGCCGCCGACCTGTACGCCGCGGGCATGGTCGTACGGGCCGAGCGTGCTTGACGGTCGCGCACCCGGCGACCAAGGTATGCGCATGCCCAAGACGAAAAGGCTCCGCCGGCTCGGTATTGCCGCGCTGGTGGTGGGGGGTTCGGCGGCCGGTGTTACGGCGATCGGCGGGAGCGCCGATGCGGTGCCGAGTTGCCCGAACAAGACGGCCCAGCTCGACAACCTCGCAATGCACAACTCCCAGTTCGGCACGCAGCTCTCCGCCTGCGATGCACCTCCGGCGGGACTGCAGGTGATCGGCAAGATCGACCTCCAGAAGATCGCCCAGGATCGCAACTCGAACGCTTCGTCGGCGAACCTCGGGTCCGTGCGGATCCCCGTGTACGCCCCGCCGAAGAAGTACTAACCGGCGTCGTAGAACAACCGCTCGACCACCGCGCGCGCCCGTCGGGTAACCCGGCGGTAGTCCTCCCGTAGCTCCGAGCCCGTGGTGTCGAGGCTGCGCGCCAGCGCCATCAGCTGGTCGGCCGCGGTTGGGAGGGCGTCACCCGGTGCGCCCTTGACCAGGAACCACCGGTTCCGGGTGCGCTCGCAAAACCGGTACGCCTCGGTGAGGACGTCGGCATCCTCCGTCGCCAGCGCTTCCGCGGCCACCAGGGCGGCGAGCGCATCAATCGTCCCGGGTGACGGAATCCCGTGCCGTAGCTGAAGAAGCTGGGCGGTCCACTCGACGTCCGACAGCGATCCCGGGCCGAGCTTGAGGTGGAAGCGGGCGTCTTCGTCCGGCGGGATCCGCTCGCGCTCGACGCGCGCCTTCATGCGGCGAACCTCGCGCTCGTCCGCGTCGGTAAACGAGCGGTGCCAGATCGTCTTGTCGACCAGCTCCATGAACCGCCGTCCGACATCCACGTCGCCGGCCACGGGTCGGGCGCGCACGAGCGCTTGCCGCTCCCACGTTTGCGCGTACCGCTCGTAGTACGCGCGGTAGCCGTCGAGGCTGCGCGCCAGCGCACCTTGCTTGCCTTCGGGGCGCAGGTCGGCGTCGAGCACGTACATGCGACTCGCAGGCGTGGTGCCCTTGATCGACGCGAGGAGTTGGACCGCCACTCGCTCAGCTGCCGCGAAGTCGTCGGCGGTCGTGCCGTCATAGACGAACAGCACGTCGAGATCGCTCGCATAGGACAACTCGGCGCCGCCGAACCGACCCATGGCGATCACCGCGAACGGGACCGACGGCGCGGCGATACGCAGTGACAATTCGAGGATCGTCTCCGCCAAGTGGGTGAGGCCGGACGACGTCGTCTCGAGGGGCTCCAGGTCGAGCACGTCGCGCGCCGCGATCCGCAACTCCTCGTCGCGCTTGAGCCGTTGCAGCGGGCGCACCGTTGTGGCGGCCGGCGCGGCCAGGGCCGCTTGTGAGGCGAGGTCGGCGATGAGTTGCGGCGAGCGGGCGAACCCGTCGATGAACATTCGGCTCGTGCCGAGCAGGAGGCACAACCGCCGCGCCGCTTCGGGCGACTCGCGGAACGCGGTGACGAGGTGCGCCTGGCGGTGGGCGGCGGCGGCGAGCGTGCGCAGGCCCAGGAGGCCGAGGTCGGGGTCGGGCGACGCCGACAGCCACTCCAAGAGCAGCGGCAGCATCTGCTGCATCAGCCGCGACGATCGGGTCAGGCCGCCGGTGAGTTCCTCGAGCGCTTGCCGCGTGCGGGCGGCGTCGGCAAACCCGAAGGCGGCCAACCGATCGCCCTCCGCGCCGGCCGGCATCGCCGCGCCGCCGGTGAATGCTTCGAGGAGCGGCCGGAAGTAGAGCCGTTCGTGGATCGATCGCACGCTGGCCTGGTGGCGACGAAGCGTCTCGTCGAATTGGGCCAGCGCGGTCGCGCCCGACGTGTCGCGGAAGCCGAGGACGCGAGCCAGGTGGTCACGCGCCTCGACGTCGGTCGGCACCGTGTGCTGCTGTTGTTCGTCGACCAGCTGGAGCCGGTGCTCGACGGTTCGCAGGAAGCGGTACGCCTCGGCCAAGTCATGGGCGTCGCGATGGTCGACGTAGCCGGCGTGGCCGAGCTCGCGCAGCGCGTCGAGCGTGTTGGGCGAGCGGAGCGCGGTGTCGGCCCGACCGTGCACGAGCTGGAGGAGCTGAACCGCGAACTCGATGTCGCGGATGCCACCCCGGCCGCGCTTGACCTCTCGCGTCGCCAGGCCCCGGCTCTCCACGTAGCCCTCGGCGCGCGCCTTCAGATCGCGGAGTGACCGCAGGTCGTCGGCGCCGAATGGCCGCCCCCACACCATCTCTCGTGCGGCGTCGTCGAATGCCGCGCCGAGAATCTCGTTGCCGGCCACCGCGCGCGCCTTGAGCAACGCTTGGAATTCCCACGGCTGTGCCCACCGTTCCCAATAGGCGCGATACGACTCCAGCGACCGGGTGAGGGGTCCCGCCCTTCCTTCCGGCCGCAGGTCGGCGTCGACGCGAAAACACGTGCGGGCGACGTCCATCACGCGACGGGCGTCGCCGTCGCCGACGAACAGGACGTCGACATCACTCGCGTAATTGAGTTCCTGGCCGCCGAGCTTGCCCATCCCGATCACCGCCAGGTCGGACACGTCGTCGACGGCGCGCGTGAGAACGGCCACCGCGAGCTGCGACAGCGAGTCGCCGACGACCTCAAGCGAATCGCGCCCAGTGAGATCGCGCGCCGCGATGCGAAGGATCTCGCGGTGCTTCCACGCCGCCACGTCATCGCTCGGCGGACGCGGCGCGTCGAGGTCGGCCAGCACGTCGAGGGCATCGCGATCGGCGACCAGCAGTCGCGTGAGCGACCGACTGGCCGCGACCACCGCCACGAGGGCGTCGCGCAGCTCCGCGTCAGTGGCGATGCGGTCGCCCAGGCCCTCGTCGCGCTCGCCGAGTTGTTGGAGAACCAACTCGACCGTGGCCGGGGCGGCCGAACGCTCGACCGCGACGCCAACGTCGTCCGCAGCCACGTAGTGAGTCTCCTACGCTTTTGCCGAATGCCGCGAATACGCGTGGCCATGTGCCAGCTCAATCCCATCGTCGGCGATCTGGACGGCAACGTGGCGCGGGTACTCGAGGCTCTTGAGCGGGCCGAGCGGGCCGAGGCCGATGTCGCCGTGTTCACCGAGTTGGTGATCACCGGCTACCCGCCCGAGGATCTGCTGCTCAAGCCCCGGTTCGTTGCCGACAACCGCGCCGCGCTGGACCGGGTCGCGGCGGCGACTGGTCGGTGTGCGGCGGTGGTCGGGTTCGTCGACGCCGAGGGTGCCTTGTACAACGCGGCGGCGGTGTGTGCCGGCGGCGTGGTGCAGGGCATCTACCGCAAGCGCCTGCTCCCGAACTACACGGTGTTCGACGAGAAGCGGTACTTCGTGCCCGGCGAAGGCCCGGCGCCGCTGTTCGACATCGCAGGGGTCCGTGCCGGCGTGTCGGTCTGCGAGGACGCGTGGAGTGCGAACGGGCCTATCGCCGAACAGGGGGCGGCCGGCGCGCAGCTGATCCTGAACATCAATGCGTCGCCGTACTACGAGAGCCGGTACGTCGAGCGCGAGGCGATGCTCGCTGCTCGCGCCGCCGAGGCGGGTTGCCCGATCGTGTACGTCAACCAGGTGGGCGGTCAGGACGAGCTGGTCTTCGACGGCGCCTCGGTGGTCGTTGGCGAGGACGGTGTCGTCCGCGCTCGCGGTGCCCAGTTCGCCGAGGACTTCGTCGTCGTCGATGTCGACGTGGCGACCGGTGAGGTGGCGGCGCCCGCCCCGGCCCTCCTGCTTGCACCTGTGGAGGAGGTGTACGAGGCCCTCGTCCTCGGCACGCGCGACTACGCGTTGAAGAACGGCTTCACCGACGTCGTGCTCGGCATGTCCGGCGGCGTCGATTCCTCGCTCGTCGCGTGCATCGCGGCCGATGCGCTCGGGCCCGAGCGCGTGCACGGCGTCGCCCTGCCATCCCGGTTCACCAGCGACGACTCCAACGACCACGCTTCCCAACTGGCCGACAAACTCGGCATCGACTTCCGATCGATCGCGATCGAGCCGGCACACAGCGCGCTCCTCGGCATGCTGCGTCCGTCGTTCGAGGGCCTCCAGGAGGACATCACCGAGGAGAACATCCAGGGACGCATCCGTGCCGTTCTGCTGATGGCACTCGCCAACAAGTTCCGCACGTGGCTCGTGCTGATCTGCGGGAACAAGAGCGAGCTCGCGGTCGGCTACACCACGGTGTATGGCGTCGACATGGCCGGCGGGTTCGCGGTCATCAAGGACGTGTTCAAGACCCAGGTGTACGACCTGGCGCGCGAGCGGAATCGTCGAGCGGGGACCGACCTAATCCCTGAGGCCGTGCTCACCAAGCCGCCCAGCGCCGAGCTGCGGCCTGACCAGCGCGACGACGACAACCTGCCGCCCTACGACGTGCTCGATCCGTTGCTCGAGGCGTATGTCGAGCAGGACAAGACCGCCGCGGAACTCGAGGAGGCCGGGTTCGATGCGGCGCTCGTGCGTCGCATCGTTCGCATGGTTGACGTGGCCGAGTGGAAGCGCCGCCAAGCACCGCCGGGCGTACGCGTCACGCCGAAGGCGTTCGGCAAGGATCGCCGCATGCCGATCACCAACCGGTACAGCGGCTGACGCGCCCGCGCGCCCACGCCGCGGTGCTCGCCGCCGGCGTCTTGTTCGGGTCCACCTTCGTCGTCATGAAGGACGCGGTCGTCGACGTCGAGCCGATCCCGTTTCTCGCCGCCCGTTTCCTCATCGGTGCTCTCGTGCTGGCACCGTTCGCCGTCCGGCAACCGCGCTCGCCCGGCGTCACGCGAGCGGGCGCGTTCGCCGGCGTGGCCTTGCTCGTCGGCTACATCTTCCAGACCGTTGGTCTGCAGTACACGTCGGCCTCGGTGTCCGCCTTCATCACGTACATGCTGGTCGTCCTCGTGCCCGTGCTCGCGGCGTTGACGGTTCGTCGCATCCCGACGCGGCCGACGATCGCCGGTGTCGCCCTGGCGACGGCGGGCCTGTTTCTCCTCACCGGGCAGGGGCTGGCGTTGGGGAAGGGCGAGGCGCTGACCGTCGGTTGCGCGATCGCGTTCGCGGTCCACATCGTGTTGTTGAGCGAGTGGTCGGAGCGGTTCCCTACGGCGCGGTTCACCGCGATCCAACTCGCAGTTGTCGGCATGATCGCGCTGGTGGTCGGGGCCTTCACGGGCGGCTACGACTTCCCCGCATCGGCGTGGTTGGCTGCCGCGTACACCGGTGTGGTCGTCTCGGCGGTCGCGTTTGCCCTACAGGTGTCGGGCCAACGGCAGGTCGGCCCGACGCGGACCGCGCTCCTCCTGATGATCGAGCCCGTCGCCGCCGCCGGCTTCGGTTACGCCGCTGGCGACCGGTTGGGTGCCGCTGGCATCACCGGCGCCGGGTTGATACTCGCCGGGATCCTTACCGCCGAACTTCCCGGCCTCTTGACCAGTCGGTCAATTCGCTAACATCCTCACGCCACCGTCAAGCGCGAGGAGACTCCTGAATGGCCGATCCGAAGAAGCCGCGTCCGGCCTTCGCCCCGTGGGACCGCCGCGAACTTCCGGGCGCGTTCGACGTCGAAGAGACCGCCCGCCGCGTCGGCCACTACAAGTGGGTCGAGATGCGGCTGTTCGAGGCCCTCGGCGGCTGGGTCGCCACCGTGCCCGAGCTCGACGTCAAGCTGCGACTGGGAACCCACTGCTACAAGCACGCATGGCACGCCGAGTTGTGGAACAAGCGCCTCCCGGAGCTGCGCGAGATGAACACCGAGCGGCTCACTGTGCCGCCCAACGACGAGTTCGTGGCCTTCATGGACGCCATCACCGAGCCGGAAGGTCCCGGCCAGACGCTCGAGAAGCTCGTCGGCGTCTATCGCGTCCTCATCCCGCACAAGATCGCGGCATACACGTACCACCTCAACAACACGTCGACGATCACCGACGCGCCGACGATGCGTTCGTTGCGCTTTGCCCTCGGCGACGAGTTCGATGACTGGCGCGACGGCGAGATGCTGATCCAGTCGCTCATCGTCAATGAGGAGGACGTGCAGCGGGCGGCCACGCATCAGGCGCGCTGCGAAGGCCTCATCGTCAAGGCCGGCGGCATCGCCGGTCCCGGATCCATCGGTTCCGTCGACGTTCCGACGCCCCAGGAGGTAACGGCGTGAAGAAGATCCTGCCGCCCGAGGAACTCGCCCGGGACGCGCGCTTCGTGCGCTTGTCGATGGAAGACCGCTTCAACGATCGTCGGGGCGCGGGCGGAACGTCCGGTCGCACCGGGCCGATGAAGCTGACACCCGATGCGCCGCAGGCGCCCGATCGAGCCCGCGCGTTGATGCACGGCATCTTCGTCGGCGAGATCCAGGCGCTCGAAGGCGCCGGCCGTACGTGCTGGGACTTCGAAGTCGGCCCTGGCGCCGACGAGGTTCCCTTCGCCCTGAAGCTCGACATGGCCCGCCAGTGCTGGGACGAGGCGCGTCACTGCGAGATCTCGATCAAGCTGAGCGACTGGATGGGCACCGAACTCGGTGAGTTCGCCGAGTCGACGTTCCTGTACGAAGCGGCGTGCAACCCCGACCCGATCCTTCGCCTCACCGGCGTGAACCGTGCCCTCGAAGGTCTCGCCATCGACGTCTTCAACACGATGCGCGAGTTCGGGCAGAGCGCCGGGGACCCGGTCCTCGAGTTCTGCGAGGACTGGATGCTCGCCGACGAGGTCACCCACGTGAAGATGGGCTCGGACTGGCTGCGCCGGATCACGGAGAACGATCCCGACCGTCGCGAGCGCGCGCTGGAGTTCCAGCGCATCGTCGACAAGCTGTTCTCGCTCGGCGGCTTCCGCGGCGAGGGCGACGACAGCCCGATCCGGCTGGCCCGTCGCTTCCGCGAGATGGCCGGGTTCACCACCGAAGAGGTCGATGAGATCTCCGACCTTTCCAAGCAAGCCGGCGAGGAAGCGCGCGCCCGGCTCGCCGCCAACGCTTAGTGGCCAAGGTTGTCGTCACCCCGGAGCAGTTCAGCTTCGTCAACTTCGACGCGGCGCGAGTGGCCGAGCTCACGAGCAAGATCGCGGACAAGGTCGGGTTGCCGGCCGACGCTGAGGTGCGCATCGAGATCGACGAAGGCTCGCCGCTGGGCCGGACGCGTCTCGCCAGCCTCGACCCGATCACGATCACCGTCGAAGGCGGTGCGTTCGAGAACGCCAAGGTGCCGCGGTCGCTGAGCGATGCCAGCGTGATCGACGTCGTCGGTCGCCTGTTGTTCCGCGCCAAGGACCGGCTCTCCCCGGGTTTCGCCGACGCGCCGGACGACAGTGATCTCACGTTGCAGCAACACACCGCATGGGACACCTACGCGGTCGGGCGCTGCGACCGGGCCGGTTGGGCACCAGCGCGGAAGCGGCGGATCTACCACTTCCGCAACCGCCACGGCTTCACCGACGTCGCCGACGGCGTGTTCGAGCGGCTGTGGAATGCCGACGGCCTGACATGGGCCGACATCGAAGCGGCGTGCGCGGAGACCGACGCCGCTCGCGTGCCGGCCGGGGGCTAGCGATCGTGGTGTCGAACGAGGACTTCCGGGCCACGCGACAGGACACGGTCGTGGTCATCCATGAGGACGTGGCGATTGTCTCGACCCGGCTCGAACTCGATGGCGGGCCGGGCATCGCCGAGACGGTCGGGCGCGTCGTTGTGGCGCGGGACGGCAACCGGTTCCAACTCGATCTGACGGTGCCCGAGCCGCAGCTCGTCAAGAACAGCCCGTGGCTCGTCACCGTGTTGCTGCCGGCGAACTCGCAGCACGTGCCGGCGGCGGCCGAGGATCCCAACAACGAGATCGAAATCGCGACGGTGCTCGACGTGCCGGGCCAGACGAGGCCCGTCCTCGTCTGGCGGGGTCACAAGGACCCCAAGCTCCCGGTCATCTGGGATCTGCTCAGGTAGCTCAGGTAATAGCCAGCTGCACCGCGGCGTCGAGGCTGAGACCGGCACCGCGGGCCCATGCGTCGCGCTCGTCACGCTCCAACGCATCGAGCGTTTCGGGGGTCAGCGGTCGTTCCACCGGTGATGGTTCGCCGGCGCGCATTGCGGTCCTGATCGCAGCTGCGGCGCCGAGGAGTTCGGCGGCGCGCGCCGGCTCGCCCGCGTCGTGCGCGACGGCGGCGACGAACTCGAGGGCGGTCGTGACGCCGATGTCGTAGTCGACGGCGCGGAATGCCTCGAGGGCGGATCTGAACGCGTCGAGTGCGGGACCGAGGTGGCCCCGTCGGCGGTCGACCTCGCCGAGACTCATCCGCGCCACTGCCTGACCGATCGGGTGGCCGATGCGCCCGAACAGCGCCGCGCTGGTTTGCAGGAGGGTCAGCGCGTCGTCGAGCCGCGCTTCGATGCACGCGATGCTCCCGAGCGTCAGTAGTGCGTCGGCTTCGTGTCCGGCATCGCCGAGGTCGTGGAACACGGCGCGGGACGCGTCGAGCGCAGCACGCGCCGCGGCGACGTCGTTCTCCTGGAAGAGCAGTTGGCCCAGGTGGGCTTGTACGCGCGCGGCCCGACCGACGTCACCCTCCTCGTGGGCGAGCCGCAGTGCCTCTTCGTACGCGGCGCGGGCGCGTTGGTTCTCACCGGCGTTCTCGAACACCATGCCCGCGTTGCCGAGTACCCCGGCGAGTTGACGCGAATCCTCTGCGTTGGCGCGGGCAACGTCGGTCGCTTCGGTATAGAGCGCAACCGCGCGCTCGATGTCGCCGGTCACCAGCGCCAGCATTCCGAGGTTTCCGAGACTGCCCGCGATGGCGCGCTGCGATCCGATGGCGCGGGCGATGTTGAGCGCCGCCTCGAAGTGGACGCTCGCGCCGGCCAGGTCGCCGCGCAGCTGTGCCACGCCGCCGAGGAGCGACACGATGCGGGCGACGAGATCGTCGTCGTTGGTCTCTTCGGCCAGCGCGAGCCCTTCCTCGAGCAGTGCGCGCGCCGTGTCGAGGTCGCCCTGGCTCAGGGCGAGGTCCCCCGCGCTTTCGAGACCGCGCGCCCGCTCGATTGCAGGCGCGCTCGCCGCCGCGTCGAGTGCGGCGCCGAGCAGCCGCCGGCCCTCGGTCCAGTGGCCGCGCTGGTTCCAGAGAGGGGCGAGCCCGTTGGCGATCGCCAGGCCGTCGGCGGGGCGTGTGTGCAGCGCCCACTGCAACGCGCCGGTGAGGTTCGCATGCTCGGCGTCCATGGCGTCGATGTCGCTCCCGGCGGTGACCGTGAGCGCCCACTCGACGAGCCGGTCGTGTACCGCCCCGGCACGGCCGGATCCGGCGAGCCGTTCGACGGCGTAGGCGCGAATCGACTCGAGCATCGAGTAGCGCTCGCCGTCGCGGCGCAGCAGCGACTTGGCGACGAGCGCGCGCAGGCGTTCGAGCCCGCCCCGCCCGAGTACTGCCTCGACGCCGTCGAGACCGACGTCGGCCACGAACACCGCGACTGATGCGAAGGCCTCCTGCTCGGAGCCCGAGAGCAGCTCGTAGCTCCAGTCGATCGCGGCGGCGAGCGTGCGCTGGCGTGGTTGGGCGGTGCGGCTAGCGGTCGACAGCAGTTCGAAGCGATCGGCGAGCCGATCCGCGATCTGGCCGACGGAGAGCGCGTCGAGACGGGCCGCGGCCAACTCGAGCGCGAGTGGCAGGCCGTCGAGCGCCCGGCAGATGCGGCTGACCGCGGCGCGGTCGAGATCGTCGGCGTCGAGCTGCGGATCGGTCCGCCGCGCCCGGTCCAAGAAGAGCGCGACCGCGTCGGAGTCGTCGAAGCTCGCAGTCTCGGGTACCGATAGGGGCCCGACCGCGTGGATCACCTCACCGGCCACGCCGAGCGCCTCGCGTGAGGTCGCCAGGACGCGCACGTTCGGACCGGCGCCGAGCAGCAGCGCGGTGGCGACTGTCGCCGCGCCGAGCAGGTGCTCGCAATTGTCGAGGACGACCAGCGTCGAGGTCGTCGCCACGTGATCGGCGACGGCGTCATCGAGCAGACGGCCCGGCTGTTCCCGCACACCGATCGCTCGGGCGACTTCGACGAGCACTTGCTCGTCCTCCGTCGCGCTCGAAAGGTCGACGAACCAGACCGCCCCCGATTCGTCGGTGATGTGGCGAGTGCCGACTTCTATTGCGAGGCGCGTCTTGCCGACGCCACCAGGGCCGAGGAGCGTGACGAGTCGCGCCTCGGCCAGCGCGCCGAGGACCGCTCGGACGTCGTCGGCCCGACCGATCAGCGGCGTCAGCGCGGTCGGCAAGTTGTGACGGCGCTGGTCCAACGACGCGAGTGGCGGGAAGTCGGCGGCCAGGTCCGGATGGCAGAGCTGGAACACTTGCTCGGGCTCTGAGAGGTCCTTCAGGCGGTGCGTCCCGAGGTCGAGCAAGGTGGCGCCCTCGGGGAGCAGGTCGGCGGCGCGCTGCTTGGTTGCCAACGACATGACGACCTGGCCGCCGTGAGCCGCGCCTTTGAGGCGGGCGCAGCGGTTGACCGTCGGGCCGAAGTAATCGCCGTCGCGGTGTTCGACGTCGCCGGTGTGGATCCCGATGCGAATGCGGAACAGGCCGCCGGCGACGGCGCGCTGGCTGTCGAGCGCGGCGGCTACCGCGGCGGCGGCGTCGTCGAACACCGAGAACGTCGGGTCGCCTTCGCCCTTGGACTTGATCAGCTCGCCGCCGTGACTGCGCATGACCGCGGTGAGTGCGTCGTCGTGCGCCGCGAGTGCGGCGGCCATCTCGACCGGCTGTTCCTCCCACAGCCGGGTCGAGCCCTCGACGTCGGTCAGGAGAAACGTCACCATCGCGGCGCGAAGGCTACGTTCAACGACTCGTGCGCATCGGTGAGATCGACGTCACCCCCCTATCCGACGGCCACTTCGACATGCCGCCGATCTACTTCGGCGAGAACGCCGACTGGGAGCCGCACAAGGCGCTGCTGAACGCCGACGGCAACCTCGTGGTGCCGATCGGGTGCTTCCTGATTCGAACGGGGGACCAGACCGTCCTCGTCGACGCCGGTTTCGGCGACATCGACGTCGGCTTCGGACGCGGTGGCGATCTGCCGGCCGAGCTGGCCCGCGCCGGCGTGACGCCGGCCGACATCGACCTCGTGGTGTGCACGCACCTGCACGCCGACCATTCGGGGTGGCTCGTCGCCGACGACGAGCCGTACTTTCCCAACGCGACCGTGCGGTTCGGCGCCGGCGACTGGCACCACTTTGTCGTCGACGGTTCCGACGACCCGGGCACCAAGGTCAAGGTGCAGTTGCTCGCCGACCGTGGTCGCATCGACGTCATCGACGGCGACGGAGTCACCGTCGCGCCCGGCATCACGGCGCGCACTGCGCCCGGTCACACACCGGGCCATCTCGTGCTGGTGCTGTCGTCGGGCGACGCGCGCGCCGTGCTGCTCGGCGACGCCGTCACCTGTCCCGTCCAACTCGAGGAGCCCGACTGGGGCGCCATGAGCGACGTCGACCCCGAGCTGGCGGCGCGCAGCCGCGAGGCCCTCTACCGCGAGTTGGAGGGCACCGACACCCTGACGGTCGGCGCCCACTTTCCCGGCCTCGAGTTCGGCCGCGTCATGGTCGGCCAGGGCAAGCGCTACTTCAGCCTGTAGCGAGAGCGGCGGTCACCAGCCGTGCGTCACGGTTCGCGTGCCGTCGGGTCGATAGACCGCGAGGCAGTACTTGGCGCCCTGGGCGAGCGAGCCGTTGTCGGCCGCGTGCAGGTCGAGCGGCACGCTGGCCTGCATGGTCATCACCTCGAGTCCGCCGTCGGGTGCGTTGAGGTTGATGCCGGCGCTGAAGACGCCGAGCTGCCACGTGGCGCTGCCTGGCCGGCCCGAGTAGGAGTAGCCAGGGGGTACGACACGGGTGCCCGCGAAGGTGTCCCAGATCGTCGGGCCGTCAGACGTCGAGTCGGCCTTGCACGCGTACACCGCGAGGTCTGAGACGGGCCCGGACACCACGGCGCGGAATACGAGGTCGGCTTTGCCGTCGGATTTGATGGGCCCGTCGGTGGGGCTCACGCCGTCCGGTCCACTCGGCGCGGTCACGCCGAACGAGGCCACGGTCGACGGGGCAATCGTTGTCGCGGGCTGCGTCGTCCCCATTGATCCATCGGTTACCGCCGGTTCCGCGGTCGTGGTGGGTGCCGGCGCCACCGTCGTGGTGGTCGGCTTCTTGTCGTCACCGCCGCAACTGGCCAGCGCTGCTGCGGCCATTGCGATCGCGGCAAGTCGTCCGAGCTTCATCATTTGGTCCCCCCTGGGATTGTGTTCGGAACTACGCCAAATCGTGGGCCGAGAGACCCTCGTACAGGTCAATCGTTGGTGGACGGCTTAGCAGGCCGGTGCACGCTTGGGCCATCTCGATCATCTCGGACGAATCGAAGTGGGCCTGCTGCGCGTCGGGGCTGTCCCACTTCTGAATTACAAGGAAGCGATTGGGCGTCGTGACCGACCCGCAGAGGTCGATGTTGCGGCAGCCGGGGTGACCGCGGGATACCACGACGTACTTCGAGAGGATGCCGATCAGCGTGGCGGCGTCCGAGGCGTCGAACGTCATCGTGACGACGGTCAACTCGACCTCGGCGTCAGGCATGGCAGGAACGTAGCCCGGGTACGGCGAACCTGTGCGGGGAGACGAGCGAGCACGGCACCGACCTACGCAAACTGCCGAAATCACCCACCTTGACACCCCCCGTATGGTGAGACCGCACGATGTGGCGCCGGATCCGGCGGGGAATGCCCGCAAGCTCGCCAACGTTGCTAATAGGCCTGGCTTCAGGCCCAGCGGACGCACGATAGAAGGGTTGTTGAGTGCCGAAGGAGCGAGTCGAGCGGGACGAGGAAGACCTCGTACGCCTCTACCTCACTGATATTGGGCAGTACCCCCTGCTCACCAAGGACGACGAAGTCCGCCTGGCCCAGGCCATCGAGGCCGGGATGGCGGGGCGCGCCGAGATGGAAGCCGGCGGCCGCGGCCTGCCCGCCGCCCGCAAGCGCGAGCTGCGCCGGACCGTCCACGCGGGTGAGCACGCGCAGCAGACGTTCGTGCAGTCGAACTTGCGCCTGGTCGTCTCGATCGCCAAGAAGTACCAGGCGTCGGGCTTGCCGCTCCTTGACCTGATCCAAGAGGGCAACCTCGGGCTGATGCACGCCGTCGAGAAGTTCGACTGGCGCAAGGGCTTCAAGTTCTCCACGTACGCCACGTGGTGGATCCGCCAGGCGATCACCCGCGGCATCGCCAACACGGGCCGCACGATCCGTCTGCCCGTCCATGCCGGCGACACGCTGGCGCGGCTGCAGAAGGCGCGCGCCCGCCTCGAGCTCGAGTACGGCCGTCCCGCGACCTTGGCCGAGCTGTCGGCTGCGGTCGAGATGCCGGAGGACAAGGTCACCGAGGCGCTGCGGTTTGCCGCGGAGCCGCTGTCGCTGTCCGAGCCGCTGCGCGAGGACGGCGACGCCGAGTTGGGCGACGTCGTCGAGGACCGCTCGGCCGAGTCGCCCTTCGAAGTGGCGGCCACCGCGCTGCTGCCCGAGGAGATCTCTCGCCTGCTTGGTCCGCTCGACGAGCGCGAGCGCGAGATCCTGCGGCTCCGCTTCGGCCTCGATCGCGGCGAGCCCCGCACGCTGGAAGAGGTTGGCGAGCACTTCAACCTCACCCGCGAGCGCATCCGCCAAATCGAAGCCCGCGCCATGTCCAAGCTGCGCCACCCCAGCAGCGACACCGGCGCCCGCGACCTCCTCACCGTTTAACCCACCTCCCCCTCGCAGCCGCCTTCCCTCGCGTCTCGAGGAAATGGCGTACCGAATCGGTACGCCATTTCCTCCGGAGTTCGGGCCAGTGACGGAGGTGCGGCATGGATGCCGCGATCGCAGACCTCGCAAGCCGTCAATACGGCTTGTTCTCTCGCGCCCAAGCCGGAGCGCTTGGCGCGACGAATCGAATCATCCACACCCGGCTCGCGGCCGGACGGTGGATCAAGGAGGCGGAGGGCGTGTACGGCGTGCCGGGCTGGCCGGAGTCGTGGTGGCGCAGAATATGGCGCGCGTACCTTGCGACCGGCGAGAGCGCGGTGGTCGCATTCGAAGCCGCCGCGGCGATTCGCGGCCTCACAAACCTCCCGAAGGGTCGTGTCGTCCTAGCGACGCCGCATGGGGATCACCACTGGCATGGCCTTTGCGAGATGCGACAACTCACTGACCTCGTGCCAGAACACACCTCCGTTGTCGGTGGACTGCGCGTCACGACAGTCGTTCGCACGCTGTTCGACCTCGCCCGCTTCACCGGCGAGCAGCGGCTGGCTGTCGCAGTCGAGGACGCGCACATCACCGGTGAGTGCCGCCTCGAGGAGCTGCACGCGTTGTTCGACGAGCTGCGGCGGCCGGGCAAGAAAGGCATGAGGTTGCTCGGCAAGATCCTCAGCGAGCGCGGGCCCGGCTATGTGCCGTCCGAAAGCTGGCTCGAACGCAGGTTGCTCAAGATCCTCAACGACGCAGGCTTGCCGAAGCCTCGAGTGCAAGCGCCGTTGCCTTGGCGCTTCGACCTGCCGAGTCGGACCGACGCGCTGTATGACGTGCAGCGTGTGATTCTCGAGACGGACGGCCGTCGATGGCATGTGCGCGTCGATCAGATGGCCAATGACCGCAAGCGTGACCGTGAGGCACTCAATCACGGCTGGCGTCCGTACCGATTCGTCTATCAGGAGCTCAAGTACGAACCTGGCATGGTCGTCGAGACGGTGACCGCGGCGCTGGCCGCGTAGCGCCTCGAGGAAATGGCGTACCGGATCGGTACGCCATTTCCTCGAGAACGGCGAGAACGGACGGTCAGAAGACGACGACGGAGCGGAGGACTTCGCCGCGGTGCATCTTCTCGAAGGCGTCTTCGACGCCTTCGAGAGGGATCGTCTCGGACACGAAGCCGTCGAGGTCGAGCTTGCCGCTCAGATAGAGGTCGACGAGGAGGGGGAAGTCGCGGGACGGGAGGCAGTCGCCGTACCAACTCGACTTGAGCGCGCCGCCACGACCGAACATCTCGATGAGCGGCAGCTCCATCGTCATCGTCGGGTTGGGAACGCCGACCTGCACGAGTGTGCCGGCCAGGTCCCGCGCGAAGAACGCCTGTCGGTACGTCTCGGGCGAGCCGACCGCCTCGATCACGACGTCGGCACCGTTGCCGTCGGTCAGCGCCTGGATCGCCTCGACGACGTCGGCGTCGCGGCCGTCGACCACATGGGTCGCGCCGAACCGCGTCGCCCACTCGAGCTTGCGCGGATCGACGTCAACGGCGATGACGCGGCGCGCGCCTGCGTACGACGCGCCGGCGATCGCCGCGTCCCCGACACCGCCGCAGCCGATCACGGCGACGGTATCGCCCGGTCGCACACCGCCGGTGTTCACCGCGGCGCCGAAGCCCGCCATCACCCCGCACCCGATCAGCCCGGCCGCCTCGGGTCGCGCCGCCGGGTCAACCCGCACGCATTGCGCGGCGGCCACCAACGTGAGCTCGGCGAAGGCGCCGATGCCGAGGGCGGGCGACAACACCGTTCCGTCAGCGGCGAGCGTCATTGGTTGCGACGCGTTTTGCGAGTCGAAGCAGTACCAGGGCCGGCCACGGAGACACGAACGGCACAAGCCGCACGGGGCGCGCCAGGCGATGATGACGTAGTCGCCAGGGGCGACGCTCGACACGCCGTCGCCGACGACCTCGACCGTTCCCGCCGCCTCGTGACCGAGCAGGAACGGGAAGTCGTCGTTGATGCCACCCTCTCTGTAATGCAGGTCGGTGTGGCACACGCCGCAGGCCTTCACCCGCACCACCGCCTCGCCCGGACCCGGGTCGGGAACGACCACGCCGACCACCTCGACCGGCGCACCCTTCGCCCGGGCGATGACCCCACGAACCTCGCTGCCCATGATTGGCGCGAACGCTATAGCGTCCGGCTCGTGAAGAAGCTCGTACTCCTCGTCATCCTCATCGCCCTCGCCGCGGTAGCGGCAAAGAAGCTCCAAGGCGCCGACGCCACGTAGGCGGGAGCGGCGGTTTCCGCCGACCCCGTAACGCAATCCAGGTGCCGACGCCGGCGGCCACGAGTGCGCCGCCGACGGCGGCGGTCGGGCCGGGCGGTGGCATCGGCAGTCGGTCGCGCAACCGGACCGGATGCGTGAACGACAGGATCTCCCACCCGCGCTCCTTGGCCAGCTTGCTCAGCACGCGGTCGGGGTTGACCGCGAAGGCGTGCCCGACGACTTCGAGCATCGGGGCGTCGGTGTAGGAGTCGGAGTATGCGTACGACTCGGCGAGATCGATCCCGCGCCGCGTCGCTAGTTCCGTCATCGCCTCGGCCTTGAACGGCCCGTAGGAGTACTGCTCCATCTCGCCCGCGTAACGGCCGTTCTCGTCGATCTTGGCCCGACTGGCGATGGCGCCGTCGACACCGAGGTACTCGGCCAGCGGCGCGACGATCTCCTCGGGCGACGCCGAGACGATGTACACCTCGCGGCCGGCCGCCTTGTGCTCCTCGATGAGGTCGGCCGCCTCGCGGTAGATGATCGGCTCGACGACGTTCTCGAGCGCGTCCCGAACGATCTCGCGAACCCGCGCCTGTTCCCACCCCTTGGTCAGCCGCAGCGCGGACTCGCGCACCCGCGCCAGCTTCTCTTCGCTCGCGCCGAGGTGCATGTAGACGAGCTGCCCGTAAAGGGCGCGCAGGACCATGCGACGCGACACAAGGCCTTCGCGTAGGAACGAGCGGCCGAACGCAACCATCGACGCCTTGGCGATGACGGTCTTGTCGAGGTCGAAGAAGGCGGCCTCCACCGCGCCACTCTACGGCCGCCGCGGTGCCCATTGTTCCAACGCGCACGCCCGCCGTACCATCGGGCCTAGCTCCTTCCCCTTCAGCACCACGCACGCGCGAAGGGGTTACCCATGGTCATCGCCTGTTGGTCGGTGAAGGGTGGAAGCGGGACAACTGTCGTCGCCGCCGGATTGGCGCTTCGTCTCGCCCGGTCATCGCCCGGAGTTGTGCTGGCCGACCTGGCCGGCGACGCACCCGCCGCCCTGGGCCAGCCCGAACCCGCCGGCCCCGGCCTGGCCGACTGGTTGGCGGCCGGCCCGACGGTTGCCGACGACGCGCTGAGCCGGCTCGAGGTCGACGTCGGCGCCGGACTCTCGATCCTCCCGGCAGGTCGCGCCGCCGGCCGGGCGAGCAACGCGGCGGACGGCGAACGCCTCGTCGCAGCGCTGAGCGCGCGCCCGCGGGCCGTCGTCGTCGACTGCGGCTCGATTGCGTCCGACGCGGCGCTCGGTGTCGCCGCCGCGGCGTCGCGATCGCTCCTGGTGATCCGCCCTTGCTTCCTCGCGTTGCGCCGGGCGATCGCGGCACCCATCCGCCCGTCCGCGGTCGTCCTCGTGCTCGAGGAGGAACGCACCCTGGGCGCGGCCGACGTCGAGGACGTCCTCGGCGTGCCCGTCCACATCGTGCCGTGGGACGCCACGGTCGCCCGCGCCGTCGACGCCGGCCTCCTCGCGTCGCGCCTCCCGCGCCTGCTCGACCGCGCCCTGCGCGACGCGGCATGACGAACACGGTCAAGTCCCGCGCACACCACCGGCTCCTGCGCGAGCTCGCACCGGGCGCGGTGCTAGACGCCGGCGCGGTCGGATCGATCGTCGCCGAGGAGGGCCCGTTGCTCGCCGAGGACGATCGCCGCCGCCTGGTCGATGAGCTGCTCGCCGACCTCGTTGGTCTCGGCCCGCTCGAGCCGTTGCTGGCCGACCCGGCGGTCACCGACGTCATGGTCAACGGCGGTGGTGCGGTGTGGATCGATCGGGCCGGCTGCCTCGAGCGGACGCCCATCTCACTCGAGCCCAACACCGTGCTCCATCTGATCGAGAGGGTCGTCGCGCCGTTGGGCCTGCGCGTCGACCGGGCGTCGCCGCTCATCGACGCGCGACTGCCCGACGGATCCCGCGTCAACGCCGTCGTGCCCCCGCTGGCGGTCGACGGGCCGTGCCTCACCATCCGCCGCTTCGGCGCGCAGGCGATCCCGCTCGAGCGCTTCGGCGACGCCGACGTCGCGCAACTCCTGCGCGAGTCGGTGCGGGCCCGGCGCAACATCGTCGTGTGCGGCGGCACCGGGTCGGGCAAAACCACGCTGCTGAACGCGCTGGCCGGCGAGATCCCGCCCGGCGAACGCATCGTGACGGTGGAGGACGCGGCCGAGCTGCGGCTGCCACAAGAGCACGTCGTGCGGCTCGAAGCTCGGCCGGCCAACGCCGACGGTGTCGGCGAGGTCCGCATTCGCGACCTTGTCCGCAACGCGTTGCGTATGCGGCCGGACCGCATCGTCGTCGGCGAATGTCGGGGCCCGGAAGCACTCGACATGTTGCAGGCGATGAACACTGGCCATGAGGGCTCGTTGTCGACCTGTCATGCCAACGGTCCCGACGACGCGTTGCGCCGACTCGAGACGATGGTCCTCATGGGCGAGGTTGCTCTCCCGTTGGGCGCGGTACGGGAGCAACTGGCGTCGGCGCTCGACCTGCTCGTGATGGTGTGCCGCCGCCGCGACTCGCGTCGGATCACCGAGGTCGCTGAAGTGCTCCCGATTAGCGACGTGGCTGCCGCCGGCGCGCGAACGCGGGTCGTCGCGTGAGCGCGGCGGTGCTCGCCGGTCCCGTCGCCGTTGCCGTCGCGGTGATCGTCCGCGGCGCGGCCCGGGCATTGCGGCGGGATCGGGCGCGGAACCGTCTCGTGGTTGCCGCGAGGCGGCCTGCCGTGGGGTGGCGTCGGGGGGTCGCGCCCCCCGAATGGCTTGCCACTCGGCTGGCGGACGCGGTCGTTCCCGTCGACGGTCGCGTCGTCGCGACGGTCTGGCTGGCCGCGCTGATCCTCGCGCCGGCGGCGGCGATCGTCGTCGGCGGTCCGGGGCTGGCCGCGGCCCTCGTCATCGCGCTGGTCGTCGGGCCCCGCCTCGCGCTGCGGATGCTCGACGGTCGCCGCGCCGCGCTGGTCGAAGCCGCATTGCCGATCGCCCTCGAAGGCATGGCGCGCACATTGCGAACCGGCGGCTCGCTGCGTCACGCCGTCGCCGAGGCCGCCGAGTCGATACCGCCGCCGCTGGGTGACGAACTCCACGCGGTCGCCGCCATGGTTGGGCGCGGCGCGCCCATCAGCGTTGCGCTGGCGACGTGGGTCGAACGCTGCCCACTCCCCGGCGTGCGCCTGGCCGCGGCCGCGTTGGCCCTGGCCGCGGAGACGGGCGGCGCGCAAGCGCGAGCGGTCGACGGCGTGGCCGCCACGATCAGGGAGCGACTCGCCGCCGCCGCCGAGGTACGAGCCCAGGCCACGCAAGCGCGCGTGTCGGGCGTTGTCATCGCGCTGGCTCCGGTCGCGTTCTGCGCGCTCGCGTCGGCCACCGATCCGCGGACGGCGGCGTTCCTGTTTCGGACGCCCGCTGGTGTCGTGCTGCTCGCCGCCGGGCTCGGTCTCGACGCGCTCGGCGCGTTCTGGATGAACCGCCTGACGCGGGTCGCGGCATGACCGTCGCGCTCCTCGGCGTCGCATGGGCGGCCGTAGTGGTCGGCGGCGCCACGCGGGCTCGACCAGCTCCGGCGCGAGTCACCGAGTTTCGTGTCGCCGCGGCGCCGCCCCGTCCCTCGCGTCGGGTGGCGCGATGGCCAGTCGTTCGCATCGCGTTGGCCGCCGTCATCCCGCTGCCGATCGTTCCCGCACCGCTGAACGTCGTCACCGGCGTGCTGTCGGCCGCGGCGATGTGGCTGTGGCCGAGGTGGCAGCGCCGACGCGACGTGGCCCGGCGCGTCGCCCGCCTCGAGGCCCAACTCCCGGAGGTCGTCGACTTACTGGTTCTCGCGGTCGGCGCCGGGCTTACCGTCCCTCTCGCGCTCGATGCCGTAGCCCGGCACGGCGGTGACCTGGCGGGCGAACTTGGCAGCGCAGTGGCGGCGAGCCGTCGAGGTCACCGTCTGGCTGACGCACTCGACGCGTTGCCGGCGCGCGCCGGCGAGCCCGTGCGTCCGCTGGTGGCGGTGCTCGTCGCGTCCGAGCGCTACGGCGCCCCCATCACCGCCGGCCTCGAGCGCCTGGCCGCCGAAGTCCGCGCCACTCGCCGCCGACGAGCCGACGAAGCGGCGCGCAAGGTGTCAGTGAAGCTGCTCTTCCCCCTCGTGCTCTGCATCCTGCCTGCCTTCGCGCTGCTCACGGTGGCGCCACTTATTGCCAGCGCCCTGCGATCGCTGCGCCTCTAACCCGTTCCACCAGAAGGAGCACCGTGCTGCAGTTTCTTGTTTTCGTTCATTCCGGCGTCATCTATGCTGCCGGCCGCCTGCACGACCGCACGAGCGAGCGGGGCCAGGCCAGCGCTGAGTACGCCCTCGTGCTGCTGGGCGCCGCGGCCATCGCCCTGTTGATCGTGAGCTGGGCGACGCACAGCAACAAGATCGGCGAGCTGTTCAACGCCGTCCTCGATCGCCTGAAGGGCCATGCGGAGAGGTAGCGAGGAAGGCCAGGCCACCGTCGAGTTGGCGCTCGTGCTGCCGCTGGTGGTGCTGCTGCTGCTTGCGGTCGTGCAGGTTGCCCTGATCGCCCGAGATGCCGTGCTGGTCGTTCACGCGGCCCGCGAGGCGGTGCGCGAGGCGGCGGTCACGGCGGCATCTGGCGCCGCTCAGCGGGCAGCGGAGGCGGGGTCCGGGCTTACCGGGCCCCGCCTCGTCGTCACGGTGAACCGACGGGAACCCCCAGGTGGACAGGTCCAGGTAACGGTCAACTATCGTGCGCCGACCGACGTGCCCCTTGTGGGCCCGATAATCCCCGATGTGAGACTTTCATCCGGGGCGGTCATGAGGGTAGAATCGTGACGCTCTGCGCGAATTCCCGTCACGTAGAGAGAAATTCAGGCAGGAAACCGGGTGGGCGAAGGCGAAACCTTCGACTACCGGTCAAAGCGTTGTACAACTAGGCGCAGCGGGCCGGGAACTCGCTCCGCACGGGGCTACTCAGAACGAGGATGGGACACAGGATGTTACGTATACGTCGGGCCGCGGCAATCGCGGTCCTTTGCGTCGTAGCGGGGGCATACGGCACGGTCTCGCCGGCTCGCGCTGATGTCACGACGGAGGGCTTGAGCGGCATCGCCTTGGGCGAAGGCCTCAACCTCAAGGTGCTCAACCTCGACCCGCTCACGCTGGGCCACGCTGAGAGCGCCATCAAGGCCACGCTGGCCACGGGGGTCGTGCCTCAGCTGACCGCGACTGCGACGGGCGCCGGGCGCCTCTTGAGCGACAGCGTCGTGTCGACGGTGGCGCCCAAGGGTGCGGACTCGACTGACCTCGGCACGCAGAAGTGCGCGGTCGCGTTGCCGATCCTGAACCCCAGCGGTTCGCTGCACTTGCTCAACGTCTCGGTTGCGTGCGGCTCCAGCACGGCGAGCGTCGCCAACGGTCTCCCGCAGGCCACCGCGCTCGGCCACGTGCTCGACGTGCGTGTGCCCGGTGACGGCATCCTCGGCTCGCTGCTCAACGATGTTGGCGGCACCGTCGCCGGTCTGGCCGGCGGCCTGCTCAGTGACGGCGTCGGTACGTCGAGCACCGAGACCCTGCCCCTCCTCGGTGGCTTGCTGAGCACCAACCAGCTCACGAACGCGTTGCCGATCGTCAAGGACCTTCTCAACACGGTGAGCAACACCGCGTCGAGCCTCGTCCCCGATCCGGTCGTGGTCACGCTCGGTGCGTCGACCTCGTCGGTCAAGACCGAGGCGAACAGGATCATCTCGACGGCCAAGGGCCGCGGCGCCGAAGTCACGGTCCTGCCGCTCCCGGCGTTCCCGAACGGCCTCGCCCAGGTCATCGTCGGCGACGCCACCGCCACCGCGATCTACGACCGTGGCACCGGTGCGGCGACGTCGACGTTCGATCCGGCCCTGCTGCGGATCAGCGTTCTCGGCATCAACATCCCGGTCGTCCCGAACCTCGACATCACGATCCTGCAGGGCACGGTGCTTGAGTCGACGATCAAGGTCGGCGCAGGTACGTCGATCGTGAGCGACGACAAGTCCAAGGCCGGCGCAGTGGCTGACGGTGTGTCGCTGCATCTGCTCAAGGGCCTGGGCGCCACCCCCGGCAAGCTCGACGGCGGCATCAAGCTTTCGCTGGCCCACGCCGAGGCAAGTGTTGGCGGCAAGATCGCCACGCTGAAGGACGCACCGATCGTCAATGCGGTCGAGCTGACTCGTCAGCTCCCCCGCACCGGTCCGCCCACCCCGCTGCTGCCGATCGCCGGCGTCGGCGTGCTCAGCCTGGCGTTCTTCGGCCGTCGTATGTCGCTGCGCAACCGCTAAATAGCGCAGCCGTAAGACCAGAAAACTCAATGGGGCCCCGGGGCATAAAGCCCCGGGGCCCCCGTTACTCTTGCGTCATTCCGCACGCAGCCGTGCGTCAGACCTGAGGTGCGCCCGTGGAGCAGTTGATCCGATATCTACGCAGTCATGGCTGGGCCCGGCGCGGCCTGTCCGGTCTGTCGGTTGGCCTGGTGTTGCTCGCCGTTTCCCTTCTCGGCTTCCCCCTGTACACGAACATCGTGCAGGGTCGGCAGCAGGACCGGCTCAACCGCCAGTACGCCAGCCCTGAGTTGAAGCAGCGGTACCAAACGCGCGCATTGCGCGAGGGCGATGCGCTCACGCGCATCAAGATCCCGAAGCTGGACGTCGATACGATCGTCGTGGAAGGCACCAGCGCGAGCGCACTCCGGGCCGGGGCCGGGCATTACCCGCAGACCCCGCTGCCGTGTGAGACCGGGAACGTCGCCATCGCCGGGCACCGCACCACGTACGGCAAGCCGTTCGCCAACGTCGACCGTCTCGTCAAGGGCGACACGATCATCCTCGAGACGCCCGTCGGCACCTGTACGTACGAGGTCGAGAAAGCGCCGTTCCCGGTGTCGCCGGACGACTTCTCGGTGATCACCAATGATCCGACGAAGAAGACGCTCACGCTGACCACGTGTCATCCCAAGGGTTCCGCCAAGCAGCGTCTCGTCGTGAAGTCGACATTCGTGAAGGGCGGGCCACTGCCCGCGTGATTCGCCGTGCACTTCTCGGGGCGCTGGTGGGCCTGGGCTCGATCGTCCTGATCGGGGTTGGCCCGGCCGCGGCTGCGTTTCCGCCCGTGGCCACCGTCGACAACCCCGTCGAGGGCGCCAAGTGGACCGGCGGCGCCGTCACCGACTTCCACGTCACCGGCCACGCCGACACCGACGACAGCAACTACGTGACCTCGGTCAGTGCGGTGATCGCCCCCACCGACGACGGTCCGAAGACCTACAGCAAGCTGCAAGCGTTTCCGAACCGGGGCGAGACCGGCGCGGGCCCGCACCAGAACTTCGACCTCCAGATCTTCCCGGACCTGAACGGCAAGTACAGCGTCACGGTCCAGCCGGCCGGCAAGACCTGTTTCATCACGTGTGGCCAGGAGACCGCCGGGCCGGCGGTGGTCCGCAACATCACTGTCGCTGTACCGCCGAAGGTGCCTACCGGCGCCAAGGCCACGCTGACCGACGGCGTGGCGACGATCGTGTGGAGCGCCAACAACACCGAGGGCGACCTGCTCGGCTACCTCGTCGAGCAGTCGGCGGCCGGCGACTCGTACAAGTGCCTCACCATGGTCGCTGTCAGCGCGGACGCGCCGGCCACGTACAAGGCGACCAGCGACCTGAAGACGGCGAACAGTGGCGAATACAAGTGGCGGGTGCGCGCCGTGCGTAAGTCCGGCCCCACGTCGACCCTCGGATCGTGCAGCAAGCCCGGCACCGGCTTGACGTCCTTGCCGTCGGGCACCGTCCAGGTCACGTGGGACAACCCGACGCCGGTCACCACCACGACCACCAAGCCGGCCGGTGGCGGCGGGACCACCACCACGACAACCAAGGTGAAGCGCAGCGGCGGCGGCGGCGGCTCGATCAGCGCGCCGAAGACCAACACCCCCAATCTCTCCGCCCTCGGCGGGCTGAGCGCCGGCACGGGCTCGTCGCCGTCGCCACGGCGCGCCGCCGAGGCCGATCCCGGTTTCAACGACTTCCTGCCGTTCCCCTCCGGCTCCGATCCCGGTGACGACGGTGGCGCGGCGGCGGGCAACACTGCTCTTCCGGCGGCGGCCGACGACAACGGCGGGCGCACAACGCTGCTCTTCATCGCCGCCGGGCTGCTGGCCACGGTGCTGTCGATGCACGTCCTCTGGCTCAAGGCGCAGGTCGACCGCATGCCGCTCGAGCCGCTGACGCCCGAAGACATCCCGCTCGCGTAGCCGTCCGCCCGAACGGGCTACGTTTGCCAACCGGGCGCAGACGGAAGATACGGCGACGTGTGCGCGATGAGGAGGATGGCAACGATGGAGCTCGGACTCGATGTGACGGAGCGGGACGGCCGCGCCGTGCTGTCGGTCCGGGGCGAGGTCGATGTCTATACGGCACCCCGGTTGCGCGAGCGGTTGGTCGAGCTCGTCGCCCAGGGCAAGCACCAGATCGTTGTCGATCTCGAAGGCGTCGACTTCCTTGATTCGACCGGCCTCGGGGTCCTCGTCGGCGGCCTGAAGCGTCTACGCAGCCACGACGGCGACCTCACGCTGGTGTGCACCCAGCCCCGCATCCTCAAGGTGTTCGAGATCACCGGTCTCACGAAGGTCTTTGCAATCTTCGACTCCGTCGACGCCGCCGTCGCCAGCTGACCTCTGTGCAATCGGTCGCCCTCGAGATCCCGGCCCGCGCCGAGTTCGTCGCGCTGGCCCGGCTCGTGGTGTCGTCGGTCGCGCTGTCGCGACGTGAGTTGGCCGACGACAGGATCGACGACCTCAAGCTAGCGGTGTCCGAGGCGTGCACCAATGCGATCGAAGCGCACGGAGCGATCGACGCCCACGAGCGGGTAACCGTCCGCTGCGAGGAGAGCGACGATCGCCTCGACATACTCATCGAGGATCGCGGCGCCGGCTTCGACCCGACCACGCTTCCGGAGCACCCGCCGGTCACCGATCCCGACCGGCTCAACTTCGAGCGCGGTCTCGGCATCCCGCTCATTCGCAGCCTGGTGGACGAAGTCGACTTCGCAACGAGCGACACCGGGACATCGGTCCGCCTGACGATTTACTGCGGACCGAGCGAGTAACTAGCTCCCGATTAGGAGCGACTTCACCGCGCCTTCGGACTCGCTCGTGACGAGGGCGAGGACTTCGTCGCCTGCCTGGAGCACGGTGTCGCCGCGGGGGACGACGACGTGGCCCTTGCGGAGCACGGCGACGATGCTCGCGTCGCGCGGAACACCGAGATCGGCGACGGGGACGCCGGCGGCCGGTGACGTATCGGCCAGCGTGACTTCGACGAGACCGGCCTCGCCGCCCTCGAATTGCAGCAACCGCACGAGTGAGCCGACCGACACTGCCTCTTCGACGAGCGCAGTCAGCAGGTGCGGCGTCGACACCGGCGCGTCGACGCCCCAGCTCTCGTTGAAGAGCCAGAGGTTCTGCGGATGGTTCACGCGTGCGACGACGCGCGGCACCGCGAACTCCTGTTTGGCGAGCAGCGACACGACGAGGTTGACCTGATCCTCGCCCGTCGCCGCGACCATGACGTCGGCGTCGGCCAGCCCGGCCGCGTGCAGGTTGTTCGGCTCGCACGCGTCGCCCACGTACCAAGTCACGTCGACGCTGTCGCGCATTCGCGCGACGAGATCGGGGTTCTCCTCGATGAGCAGCACCTCATGACCGGCGTTCTTGAGGTCCTCGGCGATGTACGTGCCGACGTTGCCGGCCCCGGCGATGGCGACCTTCATGACGGCTAGTGACCTCCGGGGCCGGGCACCGCACTGTGCAGTCGGACGTCGAGGTCGTCGACCGCGTCGCGCTGCACGAGGATGTGGAGTATGTCGCCCTCTTGGCCGACGAGGTCAGGCGTGGCGAGATGGACGAGGCCCGCTCGAGTGAGGGCGACGAGGCGGAAGCGGTCGCCCTCGTCGATACCGGCCAGCTTGTGACCGGCCCACGTAGCCGGGAGGATCAACTCGAGGAGTGAGACCTTGCCGGTGGCGTCGGTCCACTCCGAGGGGCGCACGTCGGGCAGCAGCTTGCGCATGACCTGGTCCGTCGCCCAGGCGACGGCGGCGACGGTCGGGATGCCGAGCCGCTGGTAGATCACGGCGCGGCGGGGGTCCTGGATACGGGCCACGACCTGCTCGACCTCGTAGGTCTCACGGGCGATGCGCGCCGCCAGGATGTTGGAGTTGTCGCCGCCGGTGACCGCCGCCAGCGCCCCGGCCTCTTTGATGCCGGCCTGCTCGAGGACCGCCCGGTCGTACCCGACGCCGAGCACGGCGCGGCCGCTCCACCGCTCGGGCAGGTAGCGCTGGAAGCCGCGGCGGTCCTTGTCGACGACCGACACGGAGTGGCCGGCCTTGTCGAGATTGATCGACAACTCCGCGCCCAACCGCCCGCACCCCACGACGATGATGTGCATCTCCTCATCATGATGATGGTCCCGGGCGTGGTTGTGCCAACTCAGCGCCGCTGTGGTTGACATTTTGGTGAGTCAAAACTTAAATTCTGACCCGCTAAACATGGAGCCGACACTCTCGAAGTCAGAGCGCGAAGCGCTCAAGGCGATCTACCGCCGTACTCGCGACGGCTCCGACGCACACACCGGCGACCTGGCTGACTCGCTCGGTGTCACACCGGGCACCGTCACCGCCACCGTGAAGCGGCTCGCCGACCGCGGACTGGCCGACCACAAGCTTTACAAGGGCGTCGAGTTGACGCCGATCGGCCGCCAGGCCGCCGTCGCCGCGATCCGCCGGCACCGCATCGTCGAACGGTTCCTGTCCGACATGCTCGGCTACGCCTGGAACGAGGCTGACCGGCTGGCGGCCAGCTTCGAGCACGAGCTACCGCAAGAGGTCGAGGACCGGCTGTTCGTCGCCCTCGACCGCCCGGCCGCCTGCCCGCACGGGTTCCCGATCCCGGAGCCCGAAGTGGCGGAGATCCCCGAGATGCCGCCGCTGTATGACCTCGAGCCCGGGGACACTGCGATCGTGGCCGTCCCAGGCTCGGTGGACCCTGACGTCGTCGCGTTCCTCGACACGCTCGGCCTGCGCCCCGGCGTCACCGTCCGCGTCAAGGAGAAGCACCCCTTCGATGGGCCGCTCGTGCTCGTCGTCGACGGCGAAGACCGCACCGTGGGCGAGAAGGTCGCCCGTCAGATCTACGTACGGAAAGACGCGGCCAAAGGCCGCGTCCGATCAAAGAAAGAAAAGGAGTCGGCATGACTCACCTGCTGCTCGCAGCCGAAGGCGGGTACCAGGCCTTCAAGCTGGGGGGCACCGAGTGGTTCTGGCTGTTCGCATCGGCGGCAACCGCGGTGCTCGCAATCGTGATGGGGTTCGTCTTCATGCGCGGTGTGTTGGCGGCTGACGCCGGCACCGAGAAGATGCAAGAGATCGCCGGCGCGATTCAGGAAGGAGCGATGGCGTACCTACGCCGTCAGTTCCGGACGATCGCCGTGATCCTGATCCCGCTCACCATCGTGGTGTTCTTCACCGCGACCGAGGTGCTGAAGCCCGACGGGAGCACAGCGCTCTCCTTCGTGCAGTCCGGCATCTTCCGCACGCTGGCGTTCGTGGCCGGCGCGGTCATGTCCGGGCTCACCGGGTTCATCGGGATGAGCCTGGCGGTGCGCGGCAACGTCCGCACCGCGGCGGCGGCCAAGCGGGGATCGCTTCCCGCGGCGCTGCGAGTGGCGTTCCGCACCGGCGGCGTGGCCGGCATGTTCACCGTCGGTCTGGGCCTGCTCGGCGCGACCGCGATCATCATGGCGTTCCAGAACACTGCCTCGGCCATCCTGATCGGCTTCGGCTTCGGCGGATCGCTCATCGCCCTCTTCATGCGCGTGGGCGGCGGCATCTTCACGAAGGCGGCCGACGTGGGCGCCGACCTGGTCGGCAAAGTTGAGGCCGGCATCCCCGAGGACGATCCCCGCAACGCGGCGACCATCGCCGACAACGTGGGCGACAACGTCGGCGACTGCGCCGGCATGGCCGCCGACCTGTTCGAGAGCTACGAGGTAACGCTCGTCGCGTCGATCATCTTGGGCGTCGCCGCGTTCAATTCGATCGGCCTCAACCCGGCGCTCGGGCTCATCTTCCCGGTGATCGCTCGAGCCATCGGCGTGCTGGCATCGATCGTCGGCGTGTACGCAGTGCGCGCCACCGACAACGACAAGTCGGCCATGGCGCCGATCAACCGCGGCTTCTTGACCGCCGGCATCCTCACCACGATCGGCACATTCCTGGTCGCCCAGTTCTATGTGCACAACCTGCGGGTGTTCTTGGCCGTCGTCATCGGCCTGGTGCTGGCGCAGGTGGTCAGCCGGCTGACCGAGTACTTCACGTCCACCGAAACGTCGCCCGTGCAGGAAATCGCCGAGGCGGCGCGGACCGGCCCGGCCACCACCGTGCTCTCCGGCATCTCGTCCGGCCTCGAGTCGTCGGTGTACGCCATCGTCGCCATCGCCGCCGCGTTGGGTGTCGCGATCGCGCTGGGCCAGGGCAACCTTCAGTTCTCGCTGTATCTCGTCGCCCTCACCGGCATGGGCATGCTCGCCACCACTGGTGTGGTCGTCAGCGAGGACACGTTCGGCCCGGTGTCTGACAACGCCGCTGGCATCGCCGAGATGTCTGGCGAGTTCGAGGGCGAGGCTCAGAAGATCATGGTGAGCCTCGACGCGGTGGGCAACACCACCAAGGCCGTCACCAAGGGCTTCGCCATCGGCTCGGCGGTCATCGCCGCCGTCGCCCTGTTCGCCAGCTTCATCGAGACAATCGGTTCCGAGCTCAACATCCACGCGGTGGGCAGCGCGCTGTTCCGCCACCCGCTCACCCAGATCAACGTGGCCGATCCCAAGACGTTCATCGGCTTGCTCATCGGCGGTTCGGTGCCGTTCCTGTTCTCGGCCCTCGCGATCCGAGCGGTCGGCCGCTCGGCCGGAACCGTGGTGCTCGAAGTGCGCCGCCAGTTCCGCGAGCACCCGGGGATCATGGACTACACCGAGCGCCCCGAGTACGGCCGGGTCATCGACATCTGCACGCAGGCGTCGCTGCGAGAGCTGGCCACGCCCGCGCTGCTCGCGGTCCTCGCGCCAGCCATCGTCGGCTTCGGCATCAACTACTTGGCCCTCGGTGCATTCCTCGCCGCAGTGATCCTCACCGGCCAGCTCATGGCCAACTTCCTCTCCAACGCGGGTGGGGCGTGGGACAACGCCAAGAAGTACATCGAGGATGGCCACGAAGGCGGCAAGGGTTCGGAAGCGCACAAGGCCGCAGTGATCGGCGACACCGTCGGCGACCCGTTCAAGGACACCGCGGGCCCCGCGCTCAACCCGCTCATCAAGGTGATGAACCTGGTGTCACTGCTCCTTCTGCCGGCCATTATCAGCCTGCGCAACAACGACGGCGCCCGCTACACGATCGCCGGCGTCGCCCTCGTCATCCTGATCGGCGCCATTGCCTTTTCGAAGCGCAAGACCGTCGCCATGGACGCCGGCTTCGAAGCCGCGGTCGGCGCCGTGTCGGTTGCGTCACCGCCCGCACCGGCGCCAGCGAAAAAGGCGGCAACCAAGTCGGCGCCGGTGAAGAAGACCGCCGCCAAGAAGACAGTCGCCAAGAAGACCGCCGCGACGAAGAAGAAGGCTCCGGCCAAGAAGGCCGCGGCAGCCAAGAAGCGTTAAGCGCGTTCTGGGCGGATCTTTGCGGGCTCAGCCCGCAAGGATCCGCCCAGAAGCGATCTACTGCGACTGTGTCAGGCGCCGCTGCTTGCGCGCCTCGAGGACGACGGGGATCACCGACAGCACGACGATCAACCCGATGATCGGCAGTAGGTATTTGTCGACATCGGGGACGGTCTTGCCGAGGAAGTAGCCCGCCGTCGTGACGCCGAGCGTCCATATGAACGCGCCGATGAGGTTGTACAGCAGGAACGTGCGGGCGTTCATTCGACTCACGCCGGCGACGACGGTCGAGAACGTGCGGATGATCGGGACGAACCGCGCCAGCACGATCGTCTTGGTCCCGTGCTCTTCGAAGTAGGCCTCGGCCCGCTCGACGTACTCGGTTTTGAAAAAGCGCGAGTCGGGTCGCCGGAACAGCGCGGGGCCGACGCGGCGACCAATTAAGTAGCCCGTCTGGGCGCCGCTGACGGCGGCCACGAAACAGCCGATCGCGATGACCGGAAAGTTGAGTTTGCCCTGCGACGCAAGCAGGCCGGCCGTGAACAAAAGGGAGTCGCCAGGCAGGAAGAAGCCGATCAACAGCCCCGTCTCGGCGAACACGACGGCGAGGATGCCGATCGTTCCGAAGGTCTCGATGAGGTGGTGCGGATCGAGGAAATTCACTGCCGCCAGACCCTAGAGCGTTTGACAGGAGGGCCTTTGTTTGCCCAACCTCGAAAAAGAGATGCCCAAACCGCTCGTCATCGTGGAGTCACCCGCCAAGGCTCGGACCATCGCCGGATTCCTCGGCGATGACTATGTCGTGGAGAGTTCGGTGGGCCACATTCGCGACCTGCCGCAGAGCGCGGCCGACGTTCCGGAGACCTACAAGCGAGAGCCGTGGGCGCGCCTCGGCGTCGACACCGACAACGACTTCAAGCCCTTGTATGTCGTGTCGCGCGGCAAGCAGGACGTCGTCAGAACACTGAAAGCGCGGCTGAAGGACGCGAGCGAAGTCTTTCTTGCGACCGACGAGGACCGCGAAGGCGAGTCGATCGCGTGGCACCTGCTCGAAGTGCTGTCGCCACAAGTGCCGGTAAAGCGAATGGTGTTCCACGAGATCACGCCCTCGGCCATCGAGCGGGCGGTGGACGAGTGGCGCGAGCTCGATCGCCGATTGGTCGATGCGCAAGAAGCGCGCCGCATCCTCGATCGTCTCTACGGCTACGAGGTGTCACCGGTTCTTTGGAAGAAGGTGATGCCGAAGTTGTCGGCCGGGCGCGTGCAGAGTGTGGCCACGCGAATCCTGGTCGAGCGCGAGCGGGCGCGGATGAAGTTCCGCGCCGCGGGCTGGTGGGACATACTGGGAACGTTCGCCAAGGCCGACGCGCCGTTCGGCGCCGAGTTGGCGAGCGTCGACGGCAAGCGCGTCGTGTCGGGCAAGGACTTCGACGAGACCGGCGTCCTGACGACCGAGGACGTTGTTCGGTTCGACGAGGACGGGGCGACCGGTCTCGCTGACCGTCTCGCGGCGTCCGCCTTCGCGGTTCGCAGCGTGGACGAGCGACCCGACCGGCAGCGGCCCTACGCGCCGTTCATCACGTCGACGCTCCAGCAGGAGGCCGGCCGCAAGCTGCGATTCGGATCACAGCGCACCATGCAGGTTGCCCAGCGGCTCTACGAGAACGGCTACATCACCTACATGCGTACCGACAGCACCACGCTGTCGGAGACCGCGCTGAACGCGGCGCGCACGCAGGCTCGTCAGCTCTACGGCGACGAGTACGTGCCCGACGAGCCGCGGCAGTACGCCAAGAAGGTGAAGAACGCGCAGGAGGCGCACGAGGCGATCCGCCCGGCCGGCGACACGTTCCGGTTGCCCGATGCGGTCGCCGACGAGCTGCCGACGGACGAGCAGCGGCTGTACGAGCTCATTTGGAAACGGACGATCGCCTCGCAGATGGCCGACGCGCAGCTCCGGCGCGCCCAGGTGCGACTCGGCGCCACGTCGAGTTCAGGCGAGGATGTCGAGTTCGCGGCGCGCGGCAAGGTGATCGTGTTCCCCGGCTTCCTCCGCGCGTACGTCGAGGGCGCTGATGACCCCGACGCCGAGTTGGAGGACCGCGAGGTGCAGCTGCCGTCGTTGGCCGCCGGCGACGCGCTCGACGTCAACGAACTCACACCCAAGAGCCACGCGACCAAGCCGCCCGACCGGTTCACCGAGGCATCGCTGGTGAAGCGGCTCGAGGAGCTCGGCGTCGGCCGGCCGTCGACCTACGCCAGCATCATCGGCACGATCCAGGACCGGGGCTACGTCTTCAAGAAGGGCTCGGCGCTGGTGCCGACGTGGACCGCGTTCGCCGTCGTCGGGCTGCTCGAGCAGCACTTCGCGTCCCTTGTCGACTACGGCTTCACCGCCGGCATGGAGGACGAGCTCGACGAGATCGCCGCCGGTGAGCAGGAGCTGGTGCCGTGGCTGAGCCGCTTCTACTTCGGTAATCCGGCGGCGCCCGACGGGCTCAAGTCGCAAGTATCCGAGCGCCTGGGCGACATCGACGCCCGCGAGATCAACTCGATCCCCATCACCGATGACATCGTCGTGCGGGTCGGCCGCTACGGCCCCTACATCCAGCGGGGGGACGATCGCGCGTCGTTGCCTGACGAGATGGCGCCCGACGAACTGACGCCCGAGCGGGCCGTCGAGTTGTTGGAGGCGCCCAGCGGCGACCGTGAGTTGGGAACCGACCCGGCGACCGGCCTGGCCGTGATCGCCAAGGCCGGCCGCTATGGCCCCTACGTGCAGCTGGGCGACCTCGACGGGGAGAAGCCCCGCACGGCGTCGCTCTTCCGCACGATGGACCTCCCAAGCGTCACCCTTGAGCAAGCGCTCAAGCTGCTCGAGCTGCCGCGCACGATCGGCAATGACCCGGAAGGGGTCGAGATCGTGGCGGCGAACGGCCGCTACGGGCCGTACATCAAGCGCGACAAGGACACGCGCAGCTTGCCGTCGGAGGAGGCGCTGTTCACGGTCAGCGTCGAGGAGGCCCTGGTCCTGCTCGCCCAGCCCAAGGCCGGGCGCGGGCGCGGCGCGGCGGCCCCGCCGCTGCGGGAGCTGGAGGCCGACCCAGAGAGCGGCGAGAAGATCGTGGTCAAGGACGGCCGATATGGGCCGTATGTCACCGACGGGACGACCAACGCGTCGCTTCCGAAGGGGCTGAGCGTCGAGGCGGTCACCACAGAGCGCGCCGCCGAACTGCTCGCCGACCGCCGAGCTAAGGGACCGGCCAAGCCGAAGAAGAAGGCGGCGAAGAAGGCGGCGAAGAAGAAGGCCCCCGCCAAGAAGGCCGCGGCGAAGAAGAAGTCGTAGCGAACGCCGCCCTACTCGCTACGTTGGGCGGGGATGGCGGGGCCAGACGAATCGACGTGGCCTGCGGGGGGCGACGAGACGACGGCAAGACTGCCGCCGTCCATCGACCAGCTCCGTCAAGCCGTCGATCGACCCTCGACGATCCGGCTGTTCAACACTCAGTCGTTCTTCCGGCTGTGGCTCGCGCAGGTCGTGTCGTCGCTCGGCGACTGGATCGGCTTCGTCGCCGTCACCGCGATTGCGGCGCGCATCGGCGGGAAGTCACCGGAGACCGCGATCAGCCTCGTCCTGTCGGCCCGGTTGTTACCGGGGTTCTTCCTCGCGCCGTGGGCCGGCGTGCTGGTCGACCGGTGGGACCGCAAGAAAGTGATGGTGACGTGCGACATCGGGCGGGGCACGGTCCTGGCGTTCCTACCGTTCGTCCACCACATCTACGAGTTGGTGTTCGCATCACTGCTGCTCGAGATGTTGACGCTGCTGTGGTCGCCGGCCAAAGAAGCGTCGGTACCGAACATCGTGCAAACCGAGTTCCTGGCCAACGCCAACTCGCTGTCACTCGCCGCCGCGTACGGCACGTTCCCGATCGGCTCGTTCGTCTTCACGCTGCTCGCCGGCGGGGCCAAGACGCTGTCCCACTTCAGTGCGCTGCACGCCCTCCAGGTGAATCAGGAGTCGCTGGCGATCTGGGCCGACACGCTCACGTTCTTCACGTCGGCGTTGATGATCTCGACGCTGGCGTTACCGCGGTCGGAACGAACGGCGCGACAAGCGCAGAGGTTCAACCTGAGTCGCACGTTCGACGAGTTACGCGAGGGCTGGCGATTCATCGGCCAGAGCCCCACCGTCCGCTCGGTGATGCTCGGCTTGGCGACGGGTCTGTTCGGCGGCGGCATGGTGGTGCCCCTCGGCCCGATCTTCGTCCGCGAGAGCTTGAACGGCGGGTCGCAGGGTTTCGGCGCGCTGCTCACCGCGCTCGGCTTCGGCGTCGCGCTCAGCGTTATCGGGCTGACGTTCGTGCAGAAGCGACTGCCCCATGAGCGCGTCTTCGTTGGATCGGTGCTTGGTGGTGGTGTGTGCATGCTCCTCGGCGCGTCGTCGTCGTCGCTGACTCCCGCGCTGCTGTGGGTGTTCGGCCTCGGCCTCTGCGCGGGCGGCGTCTACGTCCTTGGCTTCACCATCCTGCAGACCAATGTCGAAGACGAGTTGCGCGGGCGCATCTTCGCCACGCTGTACACGCTCATCCGCATGTGCTTGTTGCTGGCCTTCACGCTCGCGCCCGTCCTGGCCAAACTCCTCGGCACGCTGTCGAACAGCCTGTTTGACGGTCGCATCGACGTGGGCGTGACGATCGCCCTTCCGGGCGCGCGGCTTGCGCTGTGGATGGGCGGGGCGATCATCCTCATGGCCGGTGTGCTCTCGGCGCTGTCGCTGCGGCCGCGCGCCAAGTCCTCGTCGTGACCGACCGCGGGCGCTTCATCGTCTTCGAGGGTGGGGAAGGCTGCGGCAAGTCCACGCAAGCCGCCCGACTGGCCGAGGCGATCGGCGCCCTGCTCACCCGCGAGCCAGGTGGGACGCGAGTGGGCGAGCGCGTGCGCGAGCTGTTGCTCGATCCCGACCTGATCGGTCTCGACGCGCGCGCCGAGGCCTTGCTGATGGCCGCGGCGCGGGCCGAGCACGTCGCCGCGGTGATCGCACCGGCCTTGGCGCGCGGTGAGGACGTCGTCAGCGACCGGTATACGCCGTCGTCGCTCGCGTACCAGGGCTACGGCCGCGGGCTCGACGTCGACAAGGTGCGGGACCTGTCGTCGTGGGCCACCGGTGGACTCGATCCCGACCTGGTGATCCTCCTGGCCACCAGCACGCCTCGCCTGGCCGCGGTCGCTGACCGCCTCGAAGCCGAGGGCGCCGAGTTCCACGACCGCGTGGCGCGTGGCTACCGCGAGCTGGCCGCCGACAATGCCCACTGGCGGATCATCGACGGCGACGGCACCATCGATGAGGTGGCCGCCCGCGTTCTCGAAGAGTTCCGCATATGGGAGAAGTCGTCGTGACCCTGTACGACGATGTGATCGGCCAGCCCCGCGCCGTCGCCCAGTTGCAGGCGTCGGCCGCCACGCCCGTGCACGCGTACTTGTTCGTCGGGCCGCCCGGCACCGGCAAGCGGGCGGCGGCGCGCTCGTTCGCGGCGCAGCTGTTGTGCCCTGACGGCGGGTGCGGTGAATGCGACACCTGCCGGCGCGTCCTGCACGACGTTCACCCCGATGCAATCGTCCTCGAACGCCGCGGCGCGTCGTTACTCGTCGACGACGCGCGCGAGATCGGTCGGCGCGCCGCGACCACGTCGGTCGAGGGTGGCCGCAAGGTGCTCGTGCTCACCGACTTCCATCTCGTCGACCAGGCGGCGCCCGCGCTGCTGAAGACGATCGAGGAGCCGCCTCCGGGAACCGTGTTTCTCATCCTGGCCGAGCAGGTGCCGCCCGAGCTGGTCACGATCGCGAGCCGGTGCGTCCGCGTCGACTTCACCCCGCTCACCCCGGCGGCGGTGGCCGACGCGTTGGTCGCCGAGGGCGTGGCGGTCGACACCGCCGAGCAGGTAGCCACCGCAGCGGCCGGCCGCCTGGATCGCGCCCGACTGCTTGCCGGCGACGCCGGGTTCGCTTCCCGGCTCGCCGCGTGGCGCGCGGTCCCGGCGCGGCTCGATGGCACCGGCGCCGCGGTCGTCACCCTCGCCGACGAACTGCGCGTCGCGATCGAGACGGTCCTCGAGCCCGTGCGCGCCGGCCACCAGGTCGAGTTGGCCGAACTCGAGGAGCGGGCCCGCGAGTACGGCGAACGCGCGCCCGGCCGCGATGTCGAAGCCCGGCACCGGCGCGAGGAGCGCCGGGCCCGCACCGACGAGCTCAAGGCCGGGCTGGCGACGCTCGCCGCTCATTACCGCGACCGCCTGGCGGCCGGCGTCACCGGCGCCGAAGCGGCCCGCTGCCTCGCCGCCGTCGCCGCGATCGACGCGGCCAACGAGGCCCTGCTCCGCAACCCCAACGAGGTCCTTTGGCTTCAGGCCCTCCTCCTGCGGCTGTCATAACGAGCGAAGGCGTCCTGGCGCGAGGGATTCCGCATCCGGAACCCAACTCGAACGCGTCGGACGAGATTGGGTGCGTTGCTAAGGTGACTGATCCGTCGCCGGGGTAGCTCAGTCGGCAGAGCATTTCACTCGTAATGAAAGGGTCAGGGGTTCGATTCCCCTCCCCGGCTCTAGTGGTTTGTTTGCACCGCCGGAAGGGCGACACATTCGTTACCGGATGATCCTCTGCGCGATTAGGGCTTGCAACAAGAACAGCTGGTCCGGTGGATTCAGCCACGGCGTTGTGCAACAGGAACACATTCACGCACGCGGTTCGATACGCGTTCGGCGAGAGTCGACACGGGTGCGATCGCACGTTCCGGGCCTAGGCGCGCTCCGGCGTCTCGCTGCTAGACACGCGGGATGCGATCTCGATGCATAGCGGCGGCAGTGGTGGTGTTCGGCGCGGTACTCCTCGCCGCCTGCGGCGGCGGCAACGGGGGCAGCGCGACCACGACGGTCAGTGACGAGTCCGGCGGTGTGTCCACCACAGCGGCGACGGGGGCCGACGACACCGCAACGACGCTCAAGCGGGGGGCGCAGGCCGGGCTGTTCGACTTCAACCAGGACGGCACCAAGGAACCGACTTGCGGCATCGCCGACTACCAGGCCGGGCTAGTGATCCGGACGTACTGCGACGACCTCTCTGGCTACGCCAACAGCCCCGAGAGCGGCGCCACGTTGGTGTCGGGTGCGCTGTTCGGGCAGCCGACGCTGCCGGACGACCCCCGAGACAAGCCGATCACTGAGGGGGCGTCCGTCGCGCCCATCCACCTCCAGGGTGCCGATGGCAAGGAGGTCGTCGTGTACTCCATGAGTTCGGACACAGTGTTCGCCGTCGGCTCCGACAAGCTGGAGGACCCCGCGCTCGACTCGCTCAGCAACATCGCCGCCGGCATCCTGCGGGTTTACCCCGGAGCCACCCTCCAAGTGCGGGGCCACACCGACTCGACCGGGAGCGCCGCGGCGAACCAGTCCCTGTCCGAGCGCCGCGCCGCCGCTGTTGCGGCCTTTTTCGTCAGCAAGGGGTTCGACCGGGCGAAGGTCACCTCCGTCGGGCTCGGCCAGATGGTTCCGAACTACAAAGAGGACACCGCTACCGGCCGCGCCCAGAACCGCCGCATCGAGTTGGTCGTTCGCCCTGCGTAGGCGGCCTTCGCGAGATCCGCGGTTGTGACACGGCCCCGCGATGCGGCGCGACTCCTCGCACGATCGAGTGAGTCTCGTGGTGCGGTCGCCGGGCGTCGTCATCCACCGACCGGTGAAGGCGCCGTACGAGCGTCCGTGGAGACGACAACGCTCATCCGACGTACCCATCGCCCTCGCCTCGCCTGCTAACGGCATCGGGGTCGGATCGAAGCACCACGCGGATGTCGCTGTGCCAATGCCCTTCCTCCCGTAGGTTTCGGACCGTGGCGGGGGTGAGGGGGCGATCGGTTGTTGCCGCGGCCATCGCGGCCATCGCGATGGTGCTCGCCGCGTGTGGTCCGCCCGGGAGCGTCCTTCCGCCGCCGTACATCGTTGCCACGACGCTGCCGCCTGGGCAGCAGCCAGTTGGTGAGGACGTATACGCCCACACGCGCGCCGGCGACATCGCGCCGGCGCTGGTCGGCATCCCGACGCGCGTGTACGTGCCGAACAGCGAGAGCAACACCGTCGATGTGATCGATCCGGCGACGTTCGAGATCGTGGACCACTTCGACGTCGGCCGGCAGCCGCAGCACATCACGCCGTCGTGGGACATGACCACGCTCTACGTCGACAACACCCGCGGCCACTCGCTGACCCCGATCGATCCGCGGACCGGGAAGCCGGGTGCGCCGATCCTCGTCGAAGACCCGTACAACCTCTACTTCACACCCGACGGAACCAAGGCGGTCGTCGTGGCCGAGGAGTTGCGACGACTCGACTTCCGCGATCCCAAGACGTGGCAGCTGATCAAGAGCCTCCCGATCCCGCACACCGGCGCGGACCACGCCGACTTCAGCGCCGACGGCAAGACGATGGTGATCAGCTGCGAGTTCTCGGGCTGGCTGGTGCGCGTCGACGTCGAGTCGATGACGGTCACCGGCGAGTTGCATGTCGGCGGTCAGCCCATCGACGTGAAGCTCGGGTCCGACGGGCAGCGCTACTTCGTCGCCGACCAGGAACGCGGCGGCGTTGCGATCGTTGACGCCGCCGCGTTCGAAGAGCGCGCCTTTGTGCCGACGGGCGCCGGCGCGCACGGCCTGTACCCGAGCCGCGACGGCCGGTCGCTGTATGTGTCGAACCGAAAGGCCGGGTCCGTGTCGGTGCTCGACTTCGCCACGGGCAAGGAAATGACGACGTGGCACATCGGCGGGAGCCCGGACATGGGCGGCGTGAGCGCCGACGGCCGTCAGCTGTGGCTGGCCGGCCGCTACGACAGCGCGGTCTACGTCATCGACACCGAGACCGGCCAGCTCATCCGGCGCATCGAGGTGGGCAAGGGACCGCATGGGCTGGCGCTGTTCCCACAGCCCGGTCGCTACAGCCTCGGTCACACCGGGGTGTACCGATGACCCGCGCGAAATGGCCAGCGGGAGTTGGTACACCCCGTGGGTAGGCTTCGCGAGGATGGCTGATCAGGAGCGCTTCGCCGAGCAGGCGATGGAGCACATGTCGTCGCTCTACACCGCGGCGCTACGCATGACCCGGAACCCGGCCGACGCCGAAGATCTCGTGCAAGAGACGTACCTGAAGGCGTACCGGGCGTTCAACAGCTACCAAGAGGGCACCAACCTCAAAGCCTGGCTGTACCGCATTCTCACCAACACCTTCATCAACAGCTACCGAGCCAAGAAGCGCCGCCCGGAGCAGGTCGACGTCGACGAGGTCGAGGACCTGTACCTCTACCGCCGGCTGGGCGCCCTGGAGGCGGCGGCGGCGAGTCGCAGCGCCGAGGACGAGCTGCTCGACCATTTCACCGACGAGCACGTCAAGGAGGCCATCGAGGCGCTGCCCGAGCAATTCCGCATGGCCGTCCTGCTCGCCGACGTCGAGGGGTTCTCCTACAAGGAGATTGCCGACATCCTGGACATTCCGATCGGTACGGTAATGAGTCGGCTTCATCGAGGAAGAAGAGCGCTGCAAAAGGCGTTGTTCGAATTCGGACTCGAGCGAGGGTTGGTAAAGAACCGAGATGGCTAGCCAGGATCCGAATTGCAGCGAGGCGATTCATACCCTCTATGAGTTCCTCGATGGCGAGCTCACGACGGGCCGCAAGGCGGAGATCCAGCAGCATCTCGAGGCGTGCTTGCCGTGCTTCCAGGCTTACGACTTCGAAGCCGAGCTCCGGCTCATGATCGGCCGCAAATGCCAGGACCAGGCACCCGCCGCACTCCAGCAGCGGGTGTCTGACGCGTTGAGACGGATTTCACAGCCCGGTGGGGGAATACCGAACCTGTAATTCCAGTTGGCCGGGCCATGAGCAAGTCCGAAGCCGTCGGTGGCACTCGGATAACGAGCATCGACCGCCCCTCCCGTCGCTTTGCCTCTGGTCGCGTGTGTCTCGAGCCTGGGTGCGAGACCCATCTGTCCATCTACAACAACGGCAAGTTCTGCTACACCCACGAGCCGCGCTCGGTACCGCGCACCCGTGGCAAAAAGATCGCCTGAATCCATCTACCATCAGGCGCATGCACGCCCTCCTCGCGGCCAAGGTCTGGCACTACTGGCTCGCCGTCCCGCTCCTGGCCGCACCGGTGCTCGTGTGCATCGGGCTCGTCATCGGGTACCTCGTCAAGGTGACCGGCGCCAAGTATCCGAAGCAGTAGCCGGAGCCCATGTCTGAGCCCGTCAACTGGGACCTGGCCGAGAAGGTCGCGGTGCGGGTCGCCGGGCGGGACCCCTTCGCCGAGTCGTACCTGTACGCGTCACTGCAACCTGACTTCGACGAGTTGACGGCCGAAGCCGAGGCCCTGGTCGCCGAGGCCACCGGCCTGCGCTCGCTCAGCGGCCCGGCCCGCGCCAGGGTCACCGACCGCGCCGGCTGGGTGCACGCCAACGTGAAGTCCTTCCGCCGGATGCTCCGCCCGGTCACCGACAAGCTCGGGCCGATGATGAACTCGCCGTTCGCGCCCATCGGCCGCTCCGTCGCCGGCGCGGAACTGGGCACGATGCTCGGCTGGATGTCGACACGAGTGCTCGGTCAGTACGACCTGCTGTTGATCGAGGACGAGGAGCCCGACGAGCAGGACATCGTCTATTACGTCGGTCCCAACGTCCTCGCCCTCGAAAAGCGCTTCGCCTTCCCGCCGCGCGAGTTCCGACTGTGGCTCGCGCTGCACGAGGTCACCCACCGCGCCCAGTTCACCGGGGTGCCGTGGATGGGGGCGTACTTCCGTTCACTGGTCGCGTCGACGCTCGATTCGGTCGACCCGAGCCCGGGTCGGTTGCTGGACGCACTGCGCCGCACGTTCGATGAGATCCGGGCCGGCCGCAATCCGCTGGACGAAGGCGGCCTCGTCGCTTTGCTGGCCACCCCCGAGCAGGCCGAGACCCTCCAGAAGGTGCAGGGCTTGATGAGCCTGCTCGAAGGCCACGGCGACGTCACCATGGACCGGGCTGGCGCGGCGCGCATCCCAAGCGCGGCGCGCTTCGGTGCGGTGCTGCGCGACCGTCGCCGCCAGGGAACGCCGGTCACCAAGCTCGTCCAGAAGCTCGTCGGGCTCGAAGCCAAGATGAATCAGTACGAGCAGGGGGAGCAGTTCATCGCTGCCGTCGAAGAGGCCGGCGGCGACGCGCTGTTCAACCGTGTGTGGGAGGGGCCGGAGTGGCTGCCCACATCGGCGGAGATCAAAGACCCGCCGCTGTGGATCGACCGGGCCCGCCGCGACACCGCTGCGATCGCTTGACGCCCGACGACCTGCTCGCCCGCTGCACCTTTCCTGAGGCGGGCACCGACGTCACCTGCGCGGTGTCGGGCGGCCCCGACTCGCTCGCCTTGCTCGCGCTGGCGACCGCCGCGGACTGCCGCGTGACCGCGATCCACGTCGACCATCACCTGCGCCCCGAGTCGGGAACGGAAGCGGCGCTGGTCGCCGCGGCCGCCGACCGGTTCGGCGCCGCGTTCGACGCCCGGTCGGCCCCGGTGGCGCCGGGCCCCAACCTCGAGGCGCGCGCCCGCGAGCGGCGCTGGTCCGTGTTGCCCAAGGACGCGCTCACCGGCCACACGGCCGACGACCAGGCCGAGACTGTCCTGCTCAACCTGTTGCGCGGCGCCGGCCTCGACGGCCTGGGCGGCATGAGCGCCGAACGCCACCCGCTACTCGGGCTGCGGCGGTCAGAAACGCGCGCGCTGTGCGACGACCTCGGGCTGGTGCCCGTCATCGATCCGATGAACGATGACGCGCGGTTCCGGCGCACCCGCGTCCGTCACGAGCTGCTGCCGCTCCTCGACGCCATCGCCGAACGCGACGTCGCCCTCCTGATCGCCCGCCAGGCCGATCGTCTGCGCGACGACGCCGGCTTCCTCGACGAGCTGGCGGCCGCGCTCGATCCGACCGACGCCCGCGCCCTTGCCGCCGCGCCACCAGTGCTCGCCCGCCGCGCCGTTCGTCGCTGGTTGGCCGGCGAACACCCCCCGGATGCGGCCACGGTCGACCGCGTGCTGGCGGTCGCCGCGCTCGAAGCGCGGGCGTGCGACGTGGGTGGTGGACGGCGGGTCCGCCGGACGCAGGGGCGTCTGGTGCTCGAGCGCGGCTGACCCTAGATTTCGGGCCAATGGACGAACTGGGGGATGTGGTGGTTGACGCCACCACCCTGCAGGCCCGAGTAGCCGAACTGGGCCAGCAGATAACGGAGGACTACGCCGATCGCTCGCCGTTGCTCGTCGGCGTTCTGAAGGGCGCGTTCATGTTCATGTCGGACCTGGCCCGGGCCATCCGGCTTCCGGTCGAGTTCGACTTCATGGCCGTGTCGTCGTATGGGAGCGCGACGAAGAGCAGCGGGGTCGTCCGCATCGTGAAGGACCTCGACCTCGACCTCACCAATCGCCACGTGCTCATCGTCGAGGACATCGTCGACAGCGGCCTCACGCTGGCGTATCTGCGCCGCAACCTTCTCGCCCGCAACCCGGCGAGCCTTCATGTTTGCGCGCTGCTTGTGAAGGAGGGGTTGCAGCGGGTCGACCCCGACCTGCGGTACGTCGGGTTCAAAATCCCGCCCGACTTCGTGGTCGGCTACGGACTCGACGTCGACCAGCGTCACCGCAACCTGCCCTACGTGTGTCGGTACGAGGGCCAGATACCCTAGGTAGTTCCAATGAAGCGCTCCCGTAGGAATGTCGCCGTCTATCTCGTCGCCGCCGTCCTTCTCGTACTTGCTGTCAGCAACCTGTGGGGCAAGGGTCAGAAGCGCGAGAAGCTCTCACTCTCGTCGTTCGAGCGCCGCGTCGCCGAGAAGCAGGTCAAAACCGCCGAAATCGTCGACGGCGACAACAAGGTCAAGGGCGAGCTCACCAACGGGAAGACCTACGAGGCCAAGTTCCCGGCCGAGTACGCCGACGAGCTCACGTCGGAATTGAAGGACGCCAAGGTCCCCACCTACGAGGCCAAGTCGCACAAGTCGAGCATCTGGCTGGACGTCCTGTTCAGCTACGGCCCGATCCTGCTCCTCTTCGGCGGCTTCCTGTACCTGCTCAACAACATGCAGGGCGGCGGCAACCGCGTGATGCAGTTCGGCAAGGCCAAACCCAAGGTGGTGTCGCGTGACCAACCCAAGGTCACCTTCGCCGACGTGGCCGGCGCCGACGAAGCGGTCGCCGAGTTGCAGGAGATCAAGGAGTTCCTCGAGTCGCCGGCCAAGTTCCAGGCCATCGGCGCCAAGATCCCAAAGGGCGTACTGCTGTACGGCCCGCCCGGCACCGGCAAGACACTGCTGGCGCGCGCGGTGGCGGGAGAGGCCGGCGCGCCGTTCTTCTCGATCTCGGGCTCTGATTTCGTCGAGATGTTCGTCGGCGTCGGTGCGTCGCGCGTGCGCGACTTGTTCGAACAGGCCAAGGCCAGTGCGCCGGCGATCATCTTCATGGACGAGATCGACGCCGTCGGTCGTCATCGCGGTGCGGGTCTCGGCGGCGGTCACGACGAGCGCGAGCAGACCCTCAACCAGCTCCTGGTCGAGATGGACGGGTTCGACACCAAGACCGGCGTCATCCTGATCGCGGCGACGAACCGGCCCGACATCCTCGATCCTGCGTTGCTGCGACCCGGGCGCTTCGACCGCCAGATCGTGGTCGACCGGCCCGACCTCGTCGGCCGGCGGGCGATTCTCGAGGTGCACAAGCAAGGCAAGCCGCTCACGCCTGACATCGATCTCGAAGTGCTGGCCCGGCGCACACCGGGTTTCACTGGCGCCGACCTGGCGAACCTGATGAACGAGGCCGCGCTCCTCTCCGCCCGCCACGGCTTGGCCAAGATCGGTATGCCGCAGCTCGAAGAGGCGATCGACCGCGTCATCGCCGGCCCAGAACGCAAGAGCCGCGTGATGTCCGAGAAGGAGAAGCTGGTCATCGCGTACCACGAGGGCGGTCACACGCTCGTGGGTCACGTGCTTCCACACTCCGACCCGGTGCACAAGGTGTCGATCGTCGCTCGCGGCCGCGCGCTGGGTTGGACGCTCGCGTTGCCGACCGAGGACAAATACATCGTCAGCCAGTCCGAACTGCGCGATCAACTCGGCGTGCTGATGGGCGGCCGCACCGCTGAAGAGATCGTCTTCGGCGAGCCCACTACGGGCGCGCACAACGACATCGAGAAGGCCACCGAGATCGCCCGCGCCATGGTCACCGAGTACGGCATGAGCGAACTGCTCGGGCCGCTGCAACTCGGCCAGAAGCACGGTGAGGTGTTCCTCGGTCGCGAGATGGGGCAGCAGGCCAACTACTCCGACGAGGTCGCGGCCCGCATCGACAGCGAGATCCGGCTGCTCGTCGATCACGGGCACGAGGAAGCCAAGGCCATTCTCAACTACCACCGGGCCACGCTCGACAAGCTGGCCGCCGCGCTCGTCGAGAAGGAAACCCTCGATACGCCCGAGTTGATGAAGATCCTCGGCAACCTCAAGCCGTGGCCCGGTCGCCACTCGGTCAACGGCAACGGCGCGGCCCGCCGCCGCGCTCCGGCAAAGGCAACGACAGCGCGCAAGAAGTGAGCGTCGACAAGGGGCGGGTCGAGAAAGCGGTCCGCGAGATCCTCGAAGCGATCGGCGAGGACCCCGACCGCGACGGCTTGATTCGCACGCCCGAGCGCGTTGCCAACATGTACGCCGAGATCTTCGACGGCCTCGATCAGGACGTGGGCGAGTTGCTCACCGTCACGTTCGAGGCGGGCCACGACGAGATGGTGATGGTGCGCGACATCCCGCTCGCGAGCGTCTGCGAGCATCACCTGGTTCCGTTCATCGGCAAGGCGCACGTCGCCTACATCCCGAACAAGGACGGACGGATCACCGGGCTGTCGAAACTGGCACGCGTCGTCGACGCATACGCGCGCCGCCCGCAGGTCCAAGAGAACCTGACGACACAGGTCGCCGACGTCATCCAACGCGTGCTGCAACCGCGCGGTGTCCTCGTCGTGATCGAGGCTGAGCATCTCTGCATGTCGATGCGCGGCGTAAAGAAGCCGGGGACGACGACGCTCACCTCGGCAGTGCACGGATTGTTCCGCACCGACCCGGCCACGCGCGCGGAAGCGATGAACTTGATCTTCGGCGGTCGATAACAAAGGGGTATGGGTATGCGGCGGATCGCTCTTGCAGTCGTGGTGGCCGGCGCGGCATTGCTGGCGTGGCTTCCTGGTGCCGACGCCGACGTCACGGTTGGCTGCGGCGACGTCACTGGGCTCATCGCCGCGATCAACGCCGCCAATGCCGGCGGCGACGCGACGATCGCGTTGGGCGCGAACTGCACCTACACGCTGACCTCCGTCAACTCGACCAGCGCCAACGGGCCCGACGGCCTCCCGCCGATAACGCGGCCGATCACGATCAAGGGCCAGGGCGCGACGATCACGCGCGGCGCGGCGCCGGCGACGGCGGCGTTCCGCATCTTTGAGGTCCGTCCGGCAGGGAAGCTGACGCTGAATGCGTTGACGGTTTCCAACGGCACGACCCCCAACGCCGGCCCCGGCGGTGACGCAGTCGGCGGTGGCGGCATCCTCAACGTCGGCACGCTGGTCCTCGACCAGGTCACGGTCTCGAACAACCGGACCGGTGCGGGCGGCGACGGCAGTGCGTCGGTCGGCCAGGCCGGTGGGAACGGCGGGGCCGGCGGCCAGAACGCGGTCGCCGGCGCCGGGGCCAACGGTGGCCAGGCCGCCGGCAGCACGGGTGGGCACGGCGGCAACGGTGCCGGCATCTACAACGCCGGCACGCTGACGATCACCGGCGGCGCCATCACCGGCAACACGACGGGCGCCGGCGGCAAGGGCGGCGCCGCGACCGGCGGCAAGGGCGGCGACGGCGGCAATGGTCTCGGCGTAAGCGGCCGCGGTGGGAACGGCGGCAGCGGCGGATCGGCGCTCGGTGGTGCCGGCGGCATCGGCGGCGCCGGCGCCGGGTTGTTGAACACGGCCACCGCGACGATCACCGGAACGACGCTTACCAACAACTCGTTGGGCGCCGGCGGCGCGGGAGGCGCGGCTACGGGAGGCGGTGGCGGCAACGGTGGCACCGCGCCCACGCCGGCCAATGCGGGCGTCGGGGGCAATGGCGGATCGGCGATTGCCGGCAAGGGCGGCGCCGGCGGCACGGGCGCCGGGATCGTCACGACCAGCTCGACGACCGTCGGTACGGCCACGATCTCGACCAACGCCGCGGGCGCCGGTGGCGCGGGCGGCGTGGCCGCCGCGGGCGTCGGCGGCAGTGGTCGGACGGCGGGCACCACGGGGTCGGCGACGGCGGGCGGCGCCGGCTCGGGCGGAAGTGGCGGCGGCCTCGCCGTCGGCGGCGGCCTCACCAAGATCACCGGGTCGACGGTGACGCAGAACAGCGCGGGCGCGCCCGGCGGGGTCGGCGGCGGGATCTACCGGCTGAGCGGCACCGTCACGCTCCAGACGACGACGGTCACCGCCAACACGCCGGACAACTGCTCCGGCGTTCCGTGTTGACGCAATAGCCACGTACCCTGGCGCAGTGCCCACGCTCGTCATGGGCGTGCTCAACGTCACGCCTGACTCGTTCTCCGACGGCGGCCGTTGGCATGCCCATGGAGCTGCGATCGAGCACGGGCTGCGCCTGATCGCCGAGGGCGCCGACATCGTTGACGTCGGCGGTGAGTCCACCCGGCCGGGAGCCGCCGAGGTCGACGAGGCTGAGGAGTTGCGTCGCGTGCTCCCCGTCGTCGAGGCCCTGGCGCCGCACGTGCAAGTGTCGATCGACACCGCCAAGCCCGCGGTCGCAACTGCCGCCGTGCGCGCCGGCGCCAGCATCGTCAACGACGTGACCGCGTCGCTGGGCGACGTGGCCGCCGAGCTGGGCGTGGGCTGGGTCGCCATGCACATGCAGGGAACCCCCCGCACCATGCAGGCCGATCCCCGGTACGACGACGTGGTGCGCGAAGTCTGTGACTACCTGGTCGAGCGGGCAGAAAAAGCGCGGGCGGCGGGCGTGACCGAGGTCTGGATCGATCCCGGCATCGGTTTCGGCAAGACCGCCGACCACAACCTGTCGCTCTTGCGGCATTTGAGCACTTTCGTAGGCACGGGATGGCCCGTGCTGATCGGCGCCAGTCGCAAATCGTTCCTCGGCCGGGTCACCGGCGACGCGTCAGCGGAGGACCGGCTCGAGGCGTCATTGGCCGTCGCCGTGTGGTCAATGCTCCACGGTGCGGCCATCGTGCGGGTGCATGATGTCGCCGAGACGGTTCGGGCGGCGAAAGTGGCAGGAGTGGCAGCGTGAGGGGCAAGTGGGCGGCTGGGATCGCGCCTCGAAACTTCTGTTGGGTGATCAAGGAGCAGCTCGCCATCAGCGAGCGGCCGGGTGGCTACGCACGCAACCACCGCCCCGTGCGGCGCCAGGAGGAGATCATCTGGCTCCAGCAGCAGCAGTTCAGCCGGATCGTGTCGCTGCTGTCGTCGCCCCACAACCTGCACGCGTACGACGAGTTCAACCTGCAATGGGCCCATTTCCCGTTCGGCGCCCACGACGACCCGCACAAGGTGCTGCCGGACCTGTACTCCCACCTCAAGGGGTGGCTGGCCGCCGGCGAGAAGCTGCTCGTGCACCAGGAGGAACTCGGCGACCGGCTCATGGGCGTCATGGGCGGCTACCTGTTGTGGACCGGGCTGCTCACCGAGGGCCCGCAGGCGATCACGATCGTCGAGCAGATCGTCCACCGCCAGATGGGCCCGCCGGGCCGCCAGCTGGTGGCCATGACCCCGGAGCTGTGACGCAGAGCGACGTCATTCAGCTGCGCGGTGTGCGGGCGATGGGGGTGCACGGCGTACTGCCCGAAGAGCAGGAGCGGGCTCAGCCATTCGAGGTCGATCTCGACCTGCGCGTCGACCTGCGGACGGCGGGCGCATCGGACCAGCTCGCCGACACCGTCGACTATGGCGCGGTGGCGACGGCCGTCGCCGCGTGCGTCAGCCGCGAGAGCTACGCGCTCCTCGAGCGGCTCGCCGAGCGCATCACCGAGCTGGTGCTGGCCGACGAACGTGTGCGATCCGTGACGGCAACGGTCAAGAAGTTGGAACCGCCCCTCGACCTCGACGTTGACCACGTCGCGGTGTGCATCACCCGGCCGTGACATGAGGGCGTTCCTCGGACTCGGTTCGAACTTGGGCGACCGCTGGGCGCACCTGCGGGTTGCGGTGACCGACCTACCCGACGTTGTGGCCGTGTCGCCCGTCTACGAGAGCGAGCCGGTCGGCGGCCCGCCCGGGCAGGATCGCTATCTCAATCTGGTCGTCGAACTCGACACCGATCGGCCGGCCCGTGACCTGCTCGGGATCGCCCATCGGCTCGAGAGTGCGGCGGGACGCGTACGGGGCGAGCGGTGGGGTCCCCGGCCCCTCGACATCGACGTCCTGCTTGTCGGCGACGACCGCCTCGACGAGCCCGACCTCGTCGTGCCCCACCCCCGGATGTGGGAACGGTCATTCGTGTTGATCCCGCTGTTCGACCTCGCGCCGGATCTCGTGTCGGAGCGGCCGGTCGACCGCACGGTCCGCCTCGCCGGCGACCTGTGAGCGTCGGCCTCTTCAGCTAACCTGATTGCCGTACGAACGGCACCTCGGCGACGGGGGCTGGAACGTCAGGAAACCGCAGCGTGCTCACATTCCGAGTAGTCGGGCCCGGCCGGGCCGGGCAGTCACTTCAGCTGGCGCTTGAACACGCGGGCTGGCGCGGGTTGGCGCCGCTGGGCCGGGGCGACGATCTCATTGATGCGGCGGCGGGCGCCGATGTCGTGCTCATTGCAACGCCCGACGGCGCGATCGCCGATGCCGCCGCCGCGATCCGCCCGGTTCCGGGCGTGGCCGTCGTGCATCTCGCCGGCTCGCTCGGCCTCGACGTCCTTGCGCCGCACGACCGGCGGGCGTCGGTCCACCCGATCGTTGCCCTGCCCGATGCCGACACCGGGGCGGCCCGTCTGCGCGGCGCATGGTTCGCGGTCGCCGGCGACGCCGTCGCCCGCGAGATCGTGGCCGCACTCGATGGTCGGTCGATCGAGGTACCCGACGACAAGCGCGCGCTGCACCACGCCGCCGCGGTGATCGCGTCGAATCACGTAGTTGCCCTCCTCGGCCAGGTCGAGCGGGTCGCGGCCGAGGCGGGCGTGCCGCTCGCCGCCTACCTCGACCTGGTGCGGGCCACGCTCGACAACGTGGCCGAGCTTGGTCCGCGGAACGCGCTGACTGGGCCCGTCGCCCGCGGCGACTGGGCCACGATCGCGAGGCATCTCGACGCGCTGCCGGCGGACGAGCGCGCCGGCTACGAGGCGATGGTCGAGCTGGCCAAGGCCCTCGCGGGGGAGCGCGTCCCGTGGAGCTGATCGAGACGATCGACGGGTTCCGCAAGACGCTCGACCGCGAGCGCATGGCCGGGCGCGTCGTCGGGCTGGTGCCGACGATGGGTTACCTGCACGACGGGCACGCGTCCCTGATGCGCCGCGCCGGGGCGTCGTGCGACGTCGTGGCCGCGACGATCTTCGTCAACCCACTGCAGTTCGGGGCCAACGAGGACCTGTCCACCTACCCGCGGGATCTCGAGCGCGACCGCGCCCTCGCCGAGGCCAACGGCGTCGACTACCTGTTCGTGCCGTCGACCGAGGAGATGTATCCGGGCGACGTCCTCACGAGCGTGAGTGTTGCCGAGGTCGGTGACGGCCTCGAAGGTGGCTCACGGCCCACGCACTTCGCCGGCGTTGCGACCGTCGTCGCCAAGCTCTTCAACATCGCCGGCCCGTGCCGCGCCTTCTTCGGCGAGAAGGACTGGCAGCAGTTGCAAGTGGTCCGTCGCATGGTCGCCGACTTGTCGTTCCCGGTCGAGGTGATCGGGTGCGAGACGGTGCGCGAGCCCGACGGGCTCGCCATGTCGAGCCGCAACGCGTACCTGTCGGCCGACGAACGGCGCGCCGCCACCGTGTTGCACCGAGCGCTGCAAGCCGGCGCCGCCGATGTCACCCACGCTCGCGCGCGGATGACCGAGATCGTCAACGAAGAACCGCTCGCCGACCTCGACTACGCCGAGGTCGTCGAGACCGATACCGAGTTTCGCCTTGTCGTCGCGGCCCGCTTGGGCCGCACCCGCCTTATCGACAACCTAGGAGTTGCCAAATGAGACGCCGCATGATGAAGAGCAAGATCCACCGTGCGACGGTGACCGATGCCAACTTGAACTACGTCGGTTCGATCACGCTCGATACGCAGCTCATGGAGCTGGCCGATATCTGCGAATGGGAGCAGGTGACCGTCGTCGACATCAACAACGGCGCCCGCTTCGAGACCTACGCGATCCCGGGTGGGCCGGGGGAGATCTGCCTCAATGGCGCCGCCGCTCGGCTCGTCCATCCCGGCGACAAGGTGATCGTCATCACCTACGCCGACTACGACGCCGACGAGCTCGAGGGTTTTCAGCCCGCCATCGTCCACGTGGACGACAAGAATGAGGTGGTGACCGAACTCCACGCCGTGAAGTGAGGCGGCTCCTCGTCGCGCTGCTGCTGGCGCTTGTTGCTGCCGGATGTTCGTCGGACAAGCCGAAGGTCGCGCCCGCCGGGTCGGGCACGACGTCGTCGTCTACCGGAGCGTTCGTCGGCGCGCTGACGCCGGTGTCGACGCCGCCGGGCGGCGCTCAGGTTGTGGTGTCGGCGGTCCGCGTCGGCGCGCGCGATTCGTTCGAGCGCGTTGTGTTCGACTTCGCCGCGGGCGTGCCGGGGTACTCGGTCAAGTACGTCGACAAGCCGATCATCGCCGACGCGTCCGGTGACGAGGTCAGCGTCAGCGGCAACGCGGCGATCGAGGTGCGACTCGAGTCCGCACTCGCGCACGACGTCGCCCCGCGAACGACCGGGGTCGGCGTCGTCAAGGAGGTCGTGAAGTCAGGCGACTTCGAGGCCGTCGTGCACTTCGCGATCGGCGTGGCCAGCAAACTGCCGTTCCACGTCAGCGTCACTGGCAACAAGCTGATCGTCGACATCGCTCATGGCTGACCTCGATCTGCTCGTTCTCGGCAGCGGTGTGGCGGGCCTTTCTGCCGCGGTGCGCGCCGCCGCCGACCCGGCGGTCCGCGTCGGCGTCCTCACCAAGGGCGAGCTCGAACAGTCCGCCACGCGCTGGGCGCAAGGCGGCGTGGCCGCCGTCCTGGGCGAGCAGGAGGACTCGACCGACCTCCACCTCGCCGACACCCTGGCCGCCGGCGCCGGACTTTGTGACGTCGACGCGGTGCGCGTGCTTGTCAACGAGGGTCCGACGCGCGTCAACGAACTCATCGCCCTGGGCGCGGTGTTCGATCGGGACCACAGCGGCTCGCTCCAGCTCGCTCGCGAGGGCGGCCACTCGAAGCCGCGCGTCGTGCACGCGGGCGGGGCGGCCACCGGCGCCGAGATCGAACGGGCGCTGGTCACCGCGGTGCGCGAGACCGCGGCGGCGTTGCACGAGCAGTCGCTCGCGGTGGATCTCATCGTCGAGGACGGCCGCTGCTGCGGCGTGACCGCGGTGTCGGGCTCGGGGCCTCGACGGGAGGTGCGGGCGACCCACACGCTGCTCGCGACCGGCGGCGCCGGTCAGCTCTTCGCGGTCACGACGAATCCATCAGAGGCAACGGGCGACGGCATCGCCATGGCGTTGCGCGCCGGCGTCGCGGTCGCCGACGTCGAGTTCATGCAGTTTCACCCGACCGCGCTGCACCATCCGGCCATGCCGCGGCCGCTGTTGTCCGAGGCCCTGCGCGGCCACGGCGCGCTGTTGCGCGACGCACACGGCGAACGATTCGTCGACGAGCTCCTCCCGCGTGACGTGGTCGCCCGGGCGATGACGGCGCGCATGCTCGCCCAGGGCGTCGAGCACCTGTGGCTGGACGCAACCGGCCTTGAGCAATTCGCCGAGCGATTCCCGACGATCGCCAGTTCGCTCGCCGGTGTCGGCCTCGATCCGTCCACTGACTGGTTGCCGATTGCCCCGGCCGCGCACTACCTGTCGGGCGGCGTGATCACCGACCTCGACGGCTGCACTGCGCTTCCCCATCTGTGGGCGTGTGGCGAGACGGCGTGCACGGGTGTGCACGGCGCCAATCGCCTGGCGTCGAACTCGCTGCTCGAAGGCATGGTGTTCGCACCCCGTGTCGTCGAGGCCATCGCCCGCGGTAAGACCGCGTGCGAGTCCACCGGCGCGATGCGCGAAGTCATCCACACGCCGTCTCGAGGAAATGCCGTACCGATTCGGTACGGCATTTCCCCGAGAACGGCGGGGGATCCGGTGAAGTTGCGCGACGAGTTGCAACGGGCCATGACCTTGGGCGCCGGCGTCCTCCGGGACGCCGGCTCGCTGGCCACAACGACGGCAACCATCGACCGCATCGGGGCGGCGACGCCGCCCGATGCGGTCGAGTTGGTCAACCTGGTCACCGTGGCCGACGCGCTGCTGCGCAACGCCTCGGCGCGCGAAGAGAGCCGAGGCGCTCACGCCCGCACCGACTTCCCGGACACGCTCGACGCCTTCCGCCACCGCCTGGTAATCACATGAGCTCCAATGTCAGCGACGTCGTCCGCCGCGCCCTCGAGGAGGACCTCGGGCCGCTGGGCGACATCACCGCCGCGCTTATCGACCCCGGCACACGCGGCCGCGGTGCGCTCGTCGCTCGCGGCGCGGGCGTCCTCGCCGGCACCGCGTGCGCCGACGAGGCGTTCCGGCAGGTCGACCCCTCTGTGTTCGTCGAGTGGCACGTCCACGACGGCGACCGCGTCACAGCCGGCCACCGCCTGGCCGACGTCGACGGCCCGCTCGCGTCGATCCTCACCGCGGAACGGACGGCGCTCAACCTGTTGTGTCACCTGTCGGGGGTGGCGTCACTCACGCGCGCCTTTGTCGACGCCATCGCCGGCACGGGAGTGCGCATCCTCGACACGCGCAAGACGACCCCCGGCCTGCGGACGCTCGAGAAGGCCGCGGTGCGCGCTGGCGGCGGCCACAACCATCGAGGTTCGCTGTCGGACATGGTGCTCCTGAAGGACAATCACATCGCCGACCTGCGCATCGGTGACGCGGTGGCCCGGGCGCGCGACCGGTGGCCCGGCCGTGGCGTCGAGGTCGAGTGCGACCGCCTCGAACAGGTGCAGCAGGCCGTCGCTGCGGGCGTCGACGTGGTGATGCTCGACAACATGACGCCCGACGACGTCGCGCTGTGCGTGAAAGAAGTGGGCGAGGCCGCCCTCGTGGAGGTGTCCGGCGGCGTCACGCTCGACACGATCACCGACTACGCGGCCGCCGGCCCCGACCTCATCTCGGTAGGAGCGCTCACCCACTCCGCCCCCATCCTCGACATCGGACTGGACTTGTAACGGATGCTTCTCGCGATTGATGTCGGCAACACCAACACGGTCGTCGGCATGTACGACGACGTGGAGTTGGTCGACCACTGGCGTATCGCCACCAACGCCGAGCGCACGTCGGACGAGCTGGGCTTGCTGTTCGCCCAACTCATCGACCTGCACGGGCTGACCTTCGACGAGCACGTCAGTGGCGTCGCGATCTGCTCCGGCGTGCCGCGCGTGACTGCGGCGTTGCGCGACATGACCGAGCGCTACGCCGGCTTCGCGCCGCTCGTGCTCGGCCCCGGCGTCAAGAGCGGTATGCCGATCCTGTACGACGACCCCAAGGAAGTTGGACCCGACCGGATCGCCGACGCGGTCGGCGCGTACGACCTCTACGGCGGGCCCACCGTTGTCGTCGACTTCGGGACCGCCAACACGATCGAGGCCATATCGGCGGCCGGCGAGTACATGGGTGGCGCGATCTTCCCGGGAATCGAGATCAGCCTCGACGCGCTATTCGGCCGGGCGTCCCTGCTCCGCCGTGTCGAGTTGGTCGAGCCCCGGCACGTCATCGGCAAGACCACCATGGAGTCGATTCAGTCCGGCGTCGTCTACGGGTATGCCGCCCAGGTCGACGGGCTCGTGCGCCGGTTCCAGAAGGAGCTGGGCGAGTGCACGGTCGTGGCGACCGGCGGCCTGGCCGAACTGATCATGCCGGTGTCCGAAACGATCGAACACCACGAGCCGTGGCTGACGCTCCACGGACTGCGGATCGTCTGGCAACGCAACCAGTAGTGGGCCGCCAGGCAGTGCGCGGTCTGATCGTCGACGCCGACGATCAGGTGTTGCTCATCAAGGTCACGTCGGCCGACGGCTGGACCGGGTGGATCTGTCCCGGGGGTGGTGTCGAACCGGGTGAGGACGACGCCAGCGCGCTGGCACGCGAGCTGGCCGAAGAGGTCGGGCTTGTCGACTTCACTCGCGGCGACCACGTATGGACCTGGGAACCCGAGGCCGGGCACATCCACCGAATCTTCGTCGTACGGTGCGCCAACTTTGTGCCGTCGCATGGACCGGGCCACCCTGACGACGAAGTGTTCGATGACGTGCGGTGGTGGAGCATCGATGAGCTGCTGGCGACTTCGGACGAGACTGGCCCACGCGATCTCGCATCGATGATCGCCGAGCTTTTCGCTAAGTAGCCTGCTCCCGCGATGTCCCAGATCCCCTACCGCTTCGAGCCGGACGCCACCGCGGCGGCGCTGCACGAGCAGTACGACGATCTTGAGTCCGGCGCGTCCACCGGGAAGACGGTGACGATCGCCGGACGGTTGATGCTGCATAGGTCGGCCGGGAAGATGGACTTCGGCACGTTGCAGGACTCCACCGGCCGTGTACAGCTGTTCGCCGGCGTCGACTGGACCAACGACTTCGAGGGCTTCACGAAGCTCTCGCTCGGCGACTGGATCGGCGCCACCGGCGAGATCATGAAGACCAAGCGCGGCGAACTCAGCGTCCGCGTCGCCGACTGGACACTGCTCGCCGAGACCAAACGGGGTTTTCCCGATAAGTGGCACGGCGTGACCGATGTCGACACGCGCTATCGCCAGCGCTACGTCGACTTCTGGGTGACCGACGAGGCGCGCCGTACGTTGTTGGCGCGCAGCAAGGTCGTCAGCTCGATGCGCCGGCGGCTCGAGGACAAGGGTTTCGTCGAGGTCGAGACGCCGCTCCTCCACGCGATCGCTGGTGGCGCGACGGCCAAGCCGTTCATCACGCATCACAACGCGCTCGACACCGACTTCTATCTGCGCATCGCGCTGGAGTTGCACCTCAAGCGGCTCGTGGTCGGCGGCTTCGAGAAGGTGTTCGAGATCGGCCGGGTGTTCCGCAACGAGGGCATCGACCGCACACACCAGCCCGAGTTCACGATGCTGGAGCTGTATCAGGCCTACGCCGACTACAACGACATGGCCGCGCTCACCGAAGAACTTGTTGCCGCGGCGGCGATGGAGGTGTGCGGCACCACGAAGGTGACGTACGACGGTCGCGAGCTGGATTTCACGCCACCGTGGCGCCGGGCGACGATGCTCGACTTGATCGAGGAACACGCCGGCGTCCGACTCGAGGTCCGCATGCCGCGTGACGAGCTGGTCGCCATAGCGAAGGAACACGGCGTCGAGCCCATCGACGCATCATGGGGTCCCGGCAAGCTGATCCTCGAGATCTACGAGAAGACCACTGAACATCAGCTGTGGGGACCGGTATTCGTCCTCGACTACCCACAAGAGGTCTCGCCGCTGGCGCGTGCACACCGGGAGGTGCCCGGACTGGTTGAACGCTTCGAGCCCATCGTCGCCGGCCGCGAAATCGGCAACGCGTTCAGCGAGTTGACCGACGCCACCGACCAGCGAGCCCGCTTCGAAGACCAGGCCCGCGCCCGCGCGGCGGGCGACGACGAGGCGATGGTGGTCGACGAGGACTACGTGCGCGCGCTCGAATACGGACTGCCGCCCACCGGCGGTCTCGGCATCGGCATCGACCGCCTCGTGATGCTGCTCACCGACTCCGCCAACATCCGCGACGTCATGGCGTTCCCGACCCTCCGCCCGGAGCAGCCCTAACCGACGGTCACTTTCACGGTTTGCGAGCCGACGCTCGCGTAGGGGTTCGGCTTGGCCGCGCACTGGCCAGCGGACTTCGAGCCCTCCAACGACTCGGCGTGGAACTCGGCGGTGTGCTCACCGGCCGAGACGAACGCGTGCTTGTAGGTGAACGTGGCCTCGCCCCGCTGCTTGGGCGGTACGTCCCACGCCCCGTAGTTGGCCGCGCATTCCATCGTGTGGACGCATCCAACGGCAGCGAACGTCGGCTGGTCGTCGTAGGCGTCACCGCAGCTACGGATCGGCGTGGCGTCGGGATCGACGACCTTCACGGTGAACGTGACCTCCTGCCCAGCGACCGGATGCGCCGGCGCGAACGTGATCTCGAAGGTCAGCGGCGCGTTGGCGCCGGGGTCGCTCGCCCAATGAAAGGGCCCACACGAGTCGTCGCCGTTGTTGTTGCGACACCGGTCCGGCACGGTCGAGCGCGTCGTGGTCGTGGTCTTTCCGGGCGGCACCACGGTGCTGACGACGCCGCCCGGCGCGCGGGTAGTCGTCGTGTTGGCGTCGTCGGCGAGCGTGGTCGTCGTCGCGCCGTCGCCGGTTGCACCTGAGCCGGACTCACCCGTCGTCGTGGTCTTGTCCTGCGCGGCCAGTGTCGTCCGGTGTTGACCGTCGCCGGCGCGTAAAACCGGCACGCCGATCGCGACCACGACAACGACCGTCGCCGCCGCGATCGGCGCGAACCGGCGCTTCCACCACAGACCGGACGCGCGCTTGTAGACGCGGCCGAGCAACTCGTCACGTTCTGAGGGCAAGGGGGACCTCCTCGGTATCGCCCAGACGTTGCCGCAGCGCGGCCAGGCCCCGGCTGGTGTGCGTCTTGACCGAGCCGGCGGAAATGCCGAGAGCGGCGGCCACGTCGGCCTCGCTCAGATCGCTCAGGTAGTGGAGCGCGATGACCTCGCGCTGGCGGCGCGATAGATGGCGAAGGGCGGCGACCAGTGCGTGGCGCAGGGCGACGGCGTCGTCCTCAGGCCGAGCCGCCGGCGCCGGTATCCGTAGCGGCTTGCGCCGGGTTGCGTCGATGGCCAGGTTGGCGGCGATCCGCAGCACCCAACCGTCGAGATAGGCGGCCTCGTGCATGCGCGGCCAGTGGAGGCAGAGCCGGGCCATCGTCTCGGCTGCGACGTCCTCGGCGGCTGCTTCGTCGCCGAGTATGCGGCGCGCCAGGTGTTCGGCGCGCGGGAACAGCCGGTCAAATGCCGCCTCGAACGCGTCGTCGGGACGCGGCCGTCGCATACTCCATTAAACGATCGCGGCAGGCGCCGCGTTGACAGCTACTGGACGACTCGGACTTCGAAGTCGAAGTGCTGCACGGTCGCGTACGGGTTTGTGCAGCGGTCTCCGGAGGCGTACGTGACCGTGCCCGTGTACGTGCCGGGCGCGCTGTAGGTGTGCCGGTAGGTGAAGTGAGCGGATCCGGCGGCCGGCGCGGCCGCTGTGCCGGCGCTAGACGAGCAGGGAGTCGCGCATGTAGTCCGACCCCTCGGGCCATCCCCGAATGAAATTGCGTCCTGACCATCACCACAGGGACCCTCGCGGATGGGCGACGCATCGGGATCGGTCACGTCGACGCTGAACTGGATGTCCTCGCCCACGGCAGAGGGGTCGTTCGGCCATCGCACGATGATTGTCATCGGCCGGTTCTTGACACCGGCAACGGTGGTCGCGGTCGCAACGGTGGTGGCTGTCGTCGGCGTCACCGACGTCGTCGTCGTGTCGAGGGCGGTCGTCGCGGTGGTAAGCGCGATCGATGACGTCGTCGTCGACGCCACGGTGGTGGTGGTCGTCGCGCTGGTGGTCGACACGGTGTCGCCGGTGTCGTCGATCGCGACGCCGATCAAGCCGAGCAGGACGATGGCGGCGATGATGATCACCGGCAGCGTCCACCACCCGCGGTTGGGCGCGACACCGGTCGGCGCCGCCGCGGGCGCGGCCGCCGCCGGTACCGGCGCCAGTTCCTCAGTCGCGAACGCGGCCTCGAACTCGTCCGGCTCGGCGTCGTCGATTTCTATGTCTTCGGGCTCAACGTCGTCGGGCTCAACGTCGTCGTTGTCCATGTCCCTCCCCAGGGCTACAGCGGTAACGCGTCGAGCACAGCATGTCCGAGCGCAGCGATCCGATCGCGGACCGGGCTCTCGGGCAGGCGGCCGGCGGCGGCGGCAACCTCGTCGGCGTAGCCGCGCGCGGTCGCGATCGCGGAGTCGACGCCACCCGACGCCCGGGCAATCTGGCGCGCCGCATCACGCGCTTCCGGCGTGACCGGCCCGCCGAGCAGCGCCTTGAGTTCGGGCCCGCCATCGCGAGTCGCCAGGGCGCGGATGAACGGGAGCGTGTACACGCCCTCCTCGATGTCGTGGCCGGCCGGCTTGCCGAGGATCTCGTCGGTGCCGACGACATCCAGCACGTCGTCGGCGATCTGAAAGACGACACCGAACTTGAGGCCAACGTCAGTGAGCGTGTCGATCTCGGACCGGTCGGCGCCGGCCACGATGGCGCCGATGCGGCACGCGGCCGACAGCAGCGACGCCGTCTTCTCGGTGATCGACATGAAGTACGCCGCTTCTGAACGATCGATGACGAAGAGGGTGCGCAACTCGCTGACCTGGCCGTCGCACAATCGCGCGATGGTGCCGGCGAGCAGGCCGGCGACCTCGGTGCCGAGCGACGCGGCGATTTCCGAGGCGCGAGCGAGCAGGTAGTCGCCGGCGAGGATGGCGACCAGGTTGCCCCATCGATGGTTCACGCTCTCGACGCCACGGCGGCTGGTTGCCTCGTCCATGACGTCGTCGTGATAGAGCGACCCGATGTGCACCAGCTCGGTCGCCGTCCCGCCTTGGACCACGTCATCGCTCGGCGGGGCCATGCCGGTGACGGCCGCCGCCGCGGCCAGCGTTAGTGCTGGTCGCAGGCGTTTTCCGCCGGCCGTGATCAAGTGGCCGGCCACCTCGTTCAAGAACGGGTCCTCGGCGGCCATCGCGACGTTCAGGGCGCTCTCCACTCGCGCCAGATCATCGGTGAGCGTGGGAAGGCCCAGCGCCTGAATGATGTTGATCACTTGCTAAGGACGTTACGCCAACCGACCGATTCAGTAGCAAACGGCTACGGGCTGGTCGGGGGGTGCTGATTAGGCACCACCCCCGACTAAGCTGAGTCCGTTAAAGGAGGCATCTAGTTGTTCGAACGCTTTACCGACCGGGCTCGCCGCGTACTGGTGCTGGCACAGGAGGAAGCGCGTCTCCTGAACCACAATTTCATCGGTACCGAACACATCCTCTTGGGTCTGATCCACGAGGGTGAAGGCGTCGCGGCCAAGGCACTCGAATCACTCGGTGTTTCGCTCGAAGCGGTACGTGAAAAGGTCGAAGAGACGATCGGCCCTGCCGGGTCGTCGCACACCGGCTCGCCGCCGTTCACGCCGCGGGCCAAGAAGGTTCTCGAGCTGTCACTGCGCGAGGCGCTGCAGCTCGGTCACAACTACATCGGCACCGAGCACATGCTGCTCGGGCTGGTGCGCGAGGGCGAGGGCGTAGCAGCCCAGGTCCTGATCAGTCTTGGCGCCGACTTGTCACGCGTGCGCCAGCAAGTGATCCAGCTCCTGTCCGGCCACCTCGGCGCCAAGGACGCGCCGGCCGGTAGCGGTTCCGGTTCCAGCCAAGAGGCGCCCTCGGGTTCGCCCGTGCTCGACCAGTTCGGTCGCAACCTCACGCAGCAGGCTCGCGAGAAGAAGCTCGACCCGGTCATCGGTCGCGAGCGCGAGATCGAGCGCGTCATGCAGGTTCTGTCGCGCCGCACCAAGAACAACCCCGTCCTCATTGGCGAGCCCGGCGTCGGCAAGACCGCGATCGTCGAAGGTCTGTCGCAGCGCATCGTCGCCAACGACGTTCCCGCCACCCTCAAGGGCAAGCAGCTCTACACGCTCGACCTCGGCGCGCTGGTTGCCGGGTCGCGTTACCGCGGCGATTTCGAAGAGCGTCTCAAGAAGGTGCTCAAGGAGATCCGCACGCGCGGCGACATCATCTTGTTCATCGACGAGCTGCACACGTTGGTGGGCGCCGGTGCCGCCGAAGGCGCCATCGACGCCGCTTCGATCCTCAAGCCGATGCTGGCGCGCGGCGAGTTGCAGACCATCGGCGCCACCACGCTCGACGAGTATCGCAAGCACCTCGAGAAGGACGCGGCGCTCGAGCGCCGGTTCCAGCCGATCAAGGTCGAAGAGCCGTCGCTGGCCCACACGATCGACATCCTCAAGGGCTTGCGTGACCGGTACGAGGCGCACCACAGCGTCACGATCACCGATCAGGCCGTGGTCGCCGCCGCCAACCTGGCCGACCGCTACATCTCCGACCGCTACCTGCCCGACAAGGCCATCGACCTCATCGACGAGGCCGGCAGCCGGCTCGCGATCCGCCGCATGACCACGCCGCCGGATCATCAGGAGCTCGACGAGGAGATCGCCCGCATCAAGCGGGAGAAGGAACAGGCGATCGAAGCTGGCAAGTACGACCTGGCGCGCGCCCTCTCCGATCAGGAGAAGGAAAAGAGCGAGCGCAAGGCCGCCCTCGAAGCCGAGTGGTCAACCGAGGGCACCGACCTGTTCGACGTCGTCGACGAGGAAGTCATCGCCGAGGTGCTGTCGAACTGGACGGGCATCCCGGTCTACAAGCTCACCGAAGAAGAGACGGCCAAGCTCCTCCGCATGGAAGAGGAGCTGCACAAGCGCTACGTGTCGCAGGAGGACGCGGTCAAGGCCGTGTCGCAGTCGATCCGCCGCACGCGCGCCGGCCTCAAGGACCCGAAGCGCCCGAGCGGCTCATTCATCTTCCTCGGCCCATCCGGCGTCGGGAAGACCGAGTTGGCCAAGACGCTCACCGAGTTCCTCTTCGGCGACGAGTCAGCGCTGATCCAGCTCGACATGTCCGAGTACATGGAGAAGCACACCGTCTCTCGCCTCGTCGGCTCGCCTCCGGGCTACGTCGGCTACGAGGAAGGCGGGCAGCTCACCGAGGCCGTGCGGCGCAAGCCGTTCTCGGTCGTGCTCTTCGACGAGATCGAGAAGGCGCACCCCGACGTCTTCAACACGCTGCTCCAGATTCTCGAGGACGGGCGCCTCACCGACGCGCAGGGTCGCACGGTCGACTTCAAGAACACCGTGCTGATCATGACGTCGAACCTCGGCACCGCCGATCTTCGCAAGGCGTCGATCGGCTTCGCCAAGGCCGGCGAAGCGGTCACGTACGAGAAGATGAAGGAGAAGGTCAACGACGCGCTCAAGGCGCACTTCCGGCCTGAGTTCCTCAACCGCATCGACGAGGTCGTGGTGTTCCACGAGCTGTCGAAGGAAGAGGTCATGGAGATCGTCGACCTCCTCACCAAGCGCGTGCGCGAGCAGCTCGAGGGCCAGGGTCTCGGCCTGGAGTTGAGCAACGACGCCAAGCGCAAGCTGGCCGACGAGGGCTACGACCCGGCGCTCGGCGCCCGTCCGCTGCGTCGCGCCATCCAGCGCCTGGTCGAGCAGCCGCTCTCGGAGCGGATCCTGATGAAGGAGTTCAGCGCCGGCGAGACGATCATCGTCGACGTGGAAGACGGCGAGATCGTCTTCCGCTCCATCGGCAAGCTCGAGCCGCCGCCGGTCGAGCTAGCCGGCAGCGGCGCCCCCTCCGAATAGGCGGGTTCTGATCGCGCACCGGATCTGCCGGCGCACCCAAGTCACAAAACGGTTACCGATGCCGCCCAAATTCACGTACGTGAGCGGTTTGACCACCTTTTCGTCGTCGTTCACAGAGCTTGGGTGCAGTCGGTAACAGCGCGAGACGCCCGGTTATCGAGCGGGGGCGGGATTTATAGGTCTAGGTCCATTAATCCGGGATCGGGGTAAGGTCCGCGGTGTGTACGAGCGGATCCTGGTTGGTACTGACGGCTCGCCCACCGCGGCGATCGCCGTTGATCGCGCCGTCGAGGTGGCGGCGGCGTCGAAGGCCAAGCTCACGATCATGAGTGTCGGCAAGGCCGATCGAGCCCAAGCCGTCGTCGACGGCGAGAAGTCGCGCCACGCATCGGCCGGCGTCGACATCGAGACCGCGGTCGCCAGCGGCGACCCGTCCTCGGCACTCGTCGAGCTGGCCGAGCAGGGCAAGTACGACCTCGTGGTCGTCGGCAACAAAGGGATGACCGGCGCCAGCCGCTTCTTCCTCGGCTCGGTGCCGAACAAGGTCAGCCATCAGATCCCGACCGCCCTGCTGATCGTTCGCACCACCTAGGCGTGCGCCGGCTGGCGCTGGTTGCCGCGCTGTTCGTTCTCTGCACCGCGTGCAAGTTGTCGATAGCGGTTGGCGTCGACGTGCACGCCGACGGCAGCGGCGTGGTCCAGGCGACCGTCACGTTCGACAAGGAGGCCGCCGAGCGGCTGCGGCGGACTGGCGGCCGTCTCGAGGCCTCGGACCTCCGCGCCGCCGGGTGGACGGTCACCGGGCCGACGGCATTGAAGGACGGCGGCGCCAAGCTGGTGGCGACCAAGCCGTTCCGCACGCCGGCCGAGCTACCGAAAGTGATCGACGAGGTCGCCGGCCCCCGGCGGCCGCTGCGCGACTTCAAGTTGGTGCGCGACCGGTCGTTCGCCCGCACTAGGACTGAGTTCACCGGTGTCGTTGATCTGACCGCGGGCGTGGACGCGTTCGGCGACGACCGGCTGAAGGAGCAGACCGGCGCCGACGTCGGCGTCGACGCCAAGGAGCTCGAGCGTCAGGCCGGTGTCGCCCTCAACCGGTTCTTCTCGGTGCAGGTCGCGGTGCGCCTCCCGGGCACCGTCAATTCCAACGCGCCGAGCCGTCCCGGCAACGGCGCGGTGTGGGCGCCGAAACTGGGTGAGCGGGCCGCGCTGGCGGCCGCCGGCGCCGATGTGGACGAGCGGCGCATCGCGCTGCTCGTGATCGCCGGGGTGGCCGGCGTGGCGCTCGTCGTCGTGTTGGTGCGCCGCCGGCAACGGGCGCGCACCCAGGAGGGCTGACACACCCCGTCCGTACCATCGGGCCGATGCCCAAGCTGCGCACGCGCTATCGCTGCACGGACTGCCACGCCGAAGCTCCGCGGTGGACGGGGCGCTGCCCCGACTGTGGCGCGTGGAACTCGATCGTTGAGGACGCGTGTGCCGAGGGAGGGACTCCACCTGTCGCGGTCACCGCGCTGGGCGATGTCGCCCAAAGCGCGTCGGCGCCGCGGCCAACGGGCATCGGCGAGCTCGACCGTGTCCTCGGCGGCGGTCTGGTGGCCGGCTCGGTCACGCTGCTCGGCGGCGAGCCGGGCATCGGCAAGTCCACCCTGTTGTTGCAGGCGCTCGCATCGATCGCGGCTCGCGGCCATCGAGCTCTGTTGGTGTCGGCCGAGGAGTCCGCCCACCAAGTCCGTCTCCGCGCCGAACGGTTGCACGCCGCGCCGCCGAGCTTGTGGCTCGCGTCGGAGACCGACCTGGCCCGCGTGCTCGCCGCCATCGGCGAAGTCGCGCCCGACGTCGTCGTGGTCGACTCGATCCAGACCGTGTACGACGCCACGTTGGGCTCAGGTCCTGGCTCCGTCGTCCAGGTGCAGGCGTGCGCGCAGGCGTTAGTCGATTTGGCCAAGCAGCGCGACGTGAGCGTCGTCCTTGTTGGCCATGTCACCAAGGACGGTTCGCTCGCCGGGCCCCGCGCCCTCGAGCATCTGGTCGACACCGTGTTGTCCTTCGAGGGCGAACGGCATCACGCGTTGCGGCTGCTGCGCGCGCTCAAACATCGATTCGGCCCCACCGGTGAGTTGGGGTTGTTCGAGATGGGGGAGTTGGGTCTCGAAGGCGTGCCCGATCCGAGCGGACTGTTCCTCGGTGACCGCCAGGCGGGCGCGCCCGGCTGCGTGGTGGTGCCGGCCATGGAGGGCCAGCGGCCGCTCCTCGTCGAACTCCAAGCGCTTGTCGTGCCCGGCACGAAGTTGCCGCAGCCGCGCCGGTCCGCGCAGGGCCTCGACGCCGGCCGGCTGTCATTGCTCGCCGCGGTGCTCGATCGGCGAGCGGGCATCAGCGTCACTGGTGCCGACGTGTACGCGTCGGCGGTAGGTGGTGTCCGCATCGTCGAGCCGGCGGCCGACCTCGGCGTCGCCCTCGCGCTGGCATCGAGCGTCACCGACACCGTGATCGCCGACGACCTCGTCGCGTGCGGCGAGATCGGGCTGGCCGGCGAAGTGCGACACGTTGCCCACCTGTCGCGGCGGCTGGCCGAGGCCGGACGGCTGGGTTTCCGCCGGGCCGTCGTCCCCGCGTCGGCGCCGGATGGGCCGGCCGGACTTCAGTTGCTACGCGTGAGCACGCTGGTCGACGCGCTGCGCGTCGTGGGAATCAGCGCTTCTTGACGGGCTTGGCTCGCAGCGTGGCTGCCACCCTGATCTCGACCTCGTCGGCCAGCCGGTTCGCCAGCGCCTCGATGGCGTCGTCGTCGAGCCCGACATCGCCGCGGCTCGCACCCCGCACCGGAAGACGGCGCTTAAGGGCCTGAAGTTCCTCGGCCACCCGCTCGGCCACCGTGTCGCTATGGGCGCGCGCGGTGGCGAGGGCATCGTTCACGCTGCGCGACAGCGTGCTCATCTCCTCTTCGAGACGGGCAACCAGCGACTCGCGCTCACGGCGATCGCCGCGCTTGTCCTCCGCCTCCTTCGAGGCGAGCATCGCCATGACGGCAGTGCGAAGACCCGTGATGCGCTCGTCGAGAGCGGCAATGTTCTCGTCGGCCGACCGCCGCAGCGTGTCGTTGATGGCCCGCAGTACGTCGGCGATCTCGGCGACGACATGATCGAGCCGCGCCGCGACATCCTCGGCGGTGAGGGGCGTCTCTTCGAACGTTCCTTCCGGCGCGAACGGCTCCTCGAGGACGTCGAGCCGAGAGGCGAGTTGCTCGTCGCCGGCTGGCCGCGGACGAGGCTTGGCGTCATCGGGCACACCCCGCTCTGCGAGCGGGTCTTCGGGCCAGTCGAGCTGGATCGACAGATCGCCGTGGTCGTCACTTGCCATTGCCATGGGCTTTCCAGCGTACGTCACGCAGCGTGAGGCTCCGACGGCCGCAAGGGATCGCGAAAGCGCGGGCTACGATGGCGGTGTGCTCGCCCGGCGCAGCGCAGCCATGATCGATGCGCTGGCCCAGGTGGCTCCCGGCGGGCCACTGCGGGAAGGCCTCGATCGCATCTTGCAGGCGAACATGGGCGCGCTCATCGTGATCGGCGACGGTCCCGAGGTGCTGGCGATTTGCTCGGGCGGATTCCTGCTCGACGCCGAGTTCAGCCCACAACGGCTGTCGGAGCTGGCGAAGATGGACGGCGCCATCGTGCTGGCGGCCGACGCCAGCCGCATCGCCCGGGCCAACGTCCACCTCGTGCCCAACCCGAACGTCCCTACGTCGGAGACGGGCACGCGGCACCGCACCGCCGAGCGCGTCGCCCGCTCGATCAACGTGCCGGTGATCTCGGTGTCCGAAGACCTCGGTCTCGTCGCCGTATACCGCAACGACCTCAAGCACCCGCTCGAAGCCATTCCTCGCCTGCTCAATCGGGCCAACCAAGCACTACAGACCCTCGAGCGCTACAAGACGCGTCTCGACGGCGTGAGCGGCAACCTCTCCGCGCTCGAAGTCGAAGACCTAGTCACGGTGCGCGACGTCGTCAGCGTGCTGCAACGGGCCGAGATGGTGCGCCGCATCGCAGAGGAGGTCGACGGCTACATCGTCGAGCTCGGTTCCGACGGCCGTCTCGTGCTGCTCCAACTCGAGGAGTTGATGGGCGGCGTGGAGGACGACCGGCGGTTGGTGCTCAAGGACTACATGCACCAGGCGCGCGGCTGGGATCTCGACACGGCGATGGCGAGCCTGGGCGAGTTGTCGACCGACGAGCTCGTCGACCTCAAGATCGTGAGCGACGTGCTCCGGCTTCCCGACGAAAGCTCCGAACTCGACGCCAGCGTGCAGCCGCGCGGCTACCGGCTCTTGTCGAAGATCCCGCGGCTGCCCGATGCGGTCACCGACCACCTCATCCAGCGGTTCGGCAATCTCCAGAAATTGCTGCGCGCGACGATCGACGAACTCGACGACGTCGAGGGCATCGGCGGCGTGCGCGCCCGCGCCATCAAAGAAGGACTCTCGCGGTTGGCCGAGACGTCGATCCTCGACAGGTATTCGTGAGGGAAGCACTTCCGAGCGGTACCGAAATGGAAGTCAACGTTCCTGCCGCGCCGGCGCGCGGCCTCGTGCTGGTGCCCGACATCATGGGCTTGCGGCCCCTGTTCGACGAACACGTCGCTCGCCTGGCCGGCGAGAACAACTGGGCGGTCGCCGCCGTCGAGCCATATCCGGGCCACGAGCAGCTGCCGCTCGACCAACGCCTGTCGGGTCGCATCGACGTGCCGCGCATGCTCAATGACGCGGTCGCCGCCGCCGACCGGCTCGGTCAGGACCGCACTGCGGTGCTCGGGTTCTGTCAGGGCGGCATGACCGCGTTCCGCGCCGCCGGCACATTGCGGTTCGACCGCGCCGTCGCCTTCTACGGCATGGTGCGGCCGCCCGCGCAGTGGTCGGTGCCTGGTGCCGACCCGCTCGACATGCTGACGAAGTCGGGCGCGAGCCCGACGCTCGCGATCGTCGCTGGCCTCGATCGATGGGCGCCGCCGGATGACGTCGCCGCGTTGCGAGCGCTCCCGAATGTGGAGGTGGCGTTCTATCCCGAGGCCGACCACGGTTTCGTGCACGACGCCACACGCGACACCCACCGCGCCGAAGACGCCGCCGACGCGTGGCAACGCGTCGCAACCTTCCTCTCTTAATGGCGGCGGGCCCCCGCCCCTTCGCTCCGCTCCGGGGACGACCCGGCGCGTGTGGCGGGGACCCCAACCCCGCCACCTAACGAAGCGGCGGCTATGTGGCTCGGCGTGACAGTTGGACGCGGTCGACGATGCGGTAGCGACGGTCGGCCTGCTCGAGCCAGCCGAGGCGGATGAACGACGCGATCGCCTTGTTCACGCGCTCGCGTGACGCGCCGACCATTGACGCCAGTTCCTCCTGGGTTACCGGGAGGGTGAACGTGTCGGCGTCGCCCGCCATCTCGAGGAGGCGCTTGGCGGTGCGACCGGTCACATCGAGGAACATCGAGTCGGCCAGCGCGCTGTCGGTCTGGCGAAGCCGGTCGACGAGCAGCTCGACGACGACCCACAGCAGGTGCGGTCGCTCCTCGAACGCGGCGCGCAGTACCGCGAACGGTACGGCGACCAGTTCGGACGGCTCGAGGGCCCGGGCGTCGGCCGACCGGCCTTTGCCGTCGAAGAAGCTCATCTCGCCGATGAGGTCGCCCTCCTCCATCAGCGCGACGACCGACTCCCGCCCGTCCGCCGACCGCTTGGCGATGGCGATCCGACCCGAGCGCACCACGTACAGCTCCGACGCCTGGTCGTCCTCGCTGAAGATCAGGTCGTTGCGCTGGAGCGTGACCGAGCGGGCTTGGCCGGCGACTTGCTGCACGACGTCCGGATCGAGCGCTCGGAACAGCTCGGCTCTTGCGAGCAAAACGGCGGGATCCATGTGTCGGGCACACTAGTTCTGCGCTTGTCGTGCCTACACGAGTGAGTCCGTGAGTTGGCGATCGGGCCCGATTGGCCGTACCCTGAGTAGTACCGCCTCCACTCTCTCTGGGAGTTCTATGTCTTCGTTTGACGTCGGTGACAAGGTCGTCTACCCGCACCACGGGGCAGCAGTAATCGAGCGCCGGGAAAAGAAGGAGGCTTTCGGTGAGAACCGGGAGTACCTCGTCCTGCGCGTTGCGTACGGCGACTTGACGCTGATGGTGCCGGCCGACAACACCGAAGAGGTGGGCCTTCGCGAGGTCATCAACGACGAAGAGGTCGAGGAAGTCTTCGCCGTCCTTCGCAAGAAGGAAGCGCGGATGCCCACCAACTGGTCGCGCCGCTACAAGAACCACGTCGAGAAGCTCAAGTCGGGCGACATCTACCAAGTCGCCGAAGTCGTGCGGAACCTCTCGATCCGCGACAAGGACAAGGGCCTGTCGGCGGGCGAGAAGCGGATGCTGACGCGAGCGCGCCAGATCCTCGTCTCCGAGCTGACCTTCGCGATCGGCGTGAGCGAGGAAGAGGCCGAGCAGCGCCTCAACGACGCGCTGCCGTAAGGCGTGCGCGTCTGGGCCATCGTGGTGGCTGCCGGCACCGGCAGTCGCTTCGGTAAGCCCAAGCAGTTCGAGATGCTCGGTGATCGCACGATCCTTCAGTGGTCGACTGACGCGGCGCGCGCCACCTGCGACGACGTCGTCGTGGTCGTGCCCGTTGGGTCCGAAGGCGGGGTGGCCGGCGGCGCCACGCGCAGCGAGTCCGTGCGTAACGGCTTGGCGTCCGTTCCCGCTGACGCCGAGATCGTCGTCGTGCACGACGCGGCCCGGCCGTTGGCAACCGCAGCGTTGTTCGCCGCGGTGATCGACGCGGTGAGTGCGGGCGCCGACGGCGCGATCCCCGCGGTGCCGGTGACCGACACGATCAAGCGGGTCGACGGCGAACGCGTCGTCGAGACGCTCGACCGCTCGGCGCTGGTAGCGGTGCAGACGCCCCAGGCATTCCGGGCCGACGTGCTGCGCAAAGCCCATGCCGCGGGCGCCGACGCCACCGACGACGGAGCGCTGGTAGAGGCGGCCGGCGGCCGGGTCGTCGTCGTCCCCGGCGAGACGGCCAACATCAAGGTGACGACGCCGCACGACCTGCGTATCGCCGAGGCGCTGCTCCCGTGAGTGAGCCGGAGGCGAAGCCGGAAGGCGATCGTGCATGCACAGGCTGGGCCGCCATCCGAAGGATGGTGGACCAGTGAGGGTCGGGCAAGGGATCGACGTCCACCCGTTCTCGGACGATCTGTCGCGGCCGCTCGTCCTCGGCGGCGTTCGGATCGCCGAGACCGGTGGCTTGGCCGGCCACAGCGACGCCGACGCGGTTGCCCACGCCCTGGCCGACGCGGTCCTCGGTGCGGCGGGGCTGGGTGACTTGGGCGACCACTTTCCCGACACCGACCCGGCGTGGGCCGGCGCCGACAGCGTCGAGTTGCTGCGGGTGGTCGTCGACAAGGCGCGTGCCGCGGGCTTTCGGCCGGTGAACGCCGACTGCACCGTGATGCTCGAGGCGCCCAAGCTGGCGCCTCACCGTGCCGCGATGGTTGCCCGCATGAGCGACGCGCTCGGTGCGCCGGTCGGCGTAAAGGCGACGCGGCCCGAGGGCCTCACCCCTGCGGTGTTGTGCATTGCCGTCGTGCTGCTGGAGCCGACGGGCGGATGAGTCGCGGGCTGGGGGGCGAGCAGGTCGAGGGACGCCAAGCCGTGCGCGAGCTGCTGCGTGCCGGCAAGCGACGGGTCGACGAGCTGTGGCTGGCCGAGGGCCGGGATGACGCGGCGATCCTCGCTGAGATCACCGACCTGGCCCGCGAGGCCCGCGTGCGCGTGCAGACCGTCCCCAGAGGGCGCCTCGAGGCCGCCGCCCTCTCGGAGGCGCCTCAGGGCGTTCTGGCCAAGGCGGCTCCGGTCCAAGAGGTCCCGCTCAGCAAGCTGTGTGGGGGGCGGCCCTTCCTCGTTGCGGTCGATGGAGTGACCGACCCTGGCAATCTCGGCGCCATCCTGCGGTCCGCCGAGGTCGCCGGCGCCACCGGCGTCGTCCTGCCCCGGCACCGTGCAGTGCACATAACGCCCACGGTGGCCAAAGCGGCCGCCGGCGCCATCGAGTACCTGCCGATCGCGGTGGTCGCCGGGATGCCGGCCGCGCTCGCCGACTTGGTCGAGCGGGGCGTCTGGGTCGTCGGGCTCGACGCTGAGGGCACGACGTCGGTGGACGACCTGCCGGTGGCCGACCAGCCCGTCGCCCTGGTCCTGGGCGCCGAGGGAAAGGGCCTCGGACGCCTGGTCCGCCAGCGGTGCGACGTGCTGGCCGCTATCCCCCAGCACGGCACGATCGAGTCGCTCAGCGTCGCCGGGGCGGCCGCGGTGGCCTGCTTCGCAGTCGCCCGGCAGCGTTCGTCAGAGCGAGGCAGAGGCGCCGACGGCAGCCGAGCGGGCTAGCGCAGGGCCAATAAGGAAAAAGTTTGTCCAAATCGAGTACGTTCGCGAAGTTGACGGCGTCGTCAACGTCAGGTTCTCGTTGACACCCTCCGTGAGGGCTAGGTACAAGTAACTAGCCCTAAGCAGTCCTCCCCCCGACCTGGAGCTAGATGGCCGACCTCGATGTAGCCAGCAACCTTTCAGACGAGGAGTTGGCTGGGCGATTCCAAGGGGGCGATTCGGAGGCTCTGGATACCCTCCTCCGCCGCTACCGGCGTTTCGCCAAGTCCAAGGCGCGCGGGTACTTCCTGATCGGCGGCGACGCGGACGACATCGAGCAGGAAGGCATGATCGGCCTGTTCAAGGCGGTCCGCGACTTCCGGCCCGACCGCCAGTCCTCGTTCCGGGCCTTCGCCGAGCTGTGCGTCACCCGCCAGATCATCACGGCGATCAAGGGCGCCACCCGGCAGAAGCACCAGGCGCTCAACCGCTACGTGTCGATCTCGTCGGTCGGGACATCGTCCGACCAGGACAGCGACCGGGCGATGGAGGAGCTTCTCGGCGACCACCGCGAGATCGACCCGGCCGAGCAGGTCGCCAACCACGAGCAGCTCGACACGGTCCGCGAGTCGATGACCCGCATGCTCTCGAGCCTCGAGGTCGACGTGCTGCGCCTCTACGTCGAGGGCAAGTCGTACCAGGAGATCGGCGTTCACCTGAACCGCCACGTGAAGTCGATCGACAACGCGCTGCAGCGCATCAAGCACAAGCTCGATGCCCACCTGCGCGAGCGCGACGTCGACGCCCTGGTCTGACTCGTAAACTCGGCCCACTTGCCGGGTTAGCTCAGTCGGTAGAGCACTTCTCTTGTAAAGAAGATGTCGTCGGTTCGATCCCGTCACCCGGCTCTGTCCCTTGCCGACGGGTCCCGTCCCTCCTCGCTCCGCTCGTAGGGCACCCGTCGGCTTGTGCGACGGGGACCCCCAACCCCCATCGCCTTGCGTACGCCTCGCTACGCGTTCGGCGAATGCTTGCTTATCGGTAGCGGTGTTGGCAGGCTGCCGCGAATGGCCCTGTCTGACCTGGAGCAGGCAATCCTCGACTTCGAGCGGGGATGGATCCTCGAGACGGGCTCCAAGGACGCGGCCGTGCGCGAACGCCTCGGGCTGACACCGACCGCGTATTACAAGCTCCGCCGCACGGTCATCGACTCGGACGATGCCTTGGAATACGACCCGCTCCTCGTCCGCCGGCTGCGCCGCGCCGAGGAGCACCGTCGCCGCGTGAAGTTCGAGGGTCGCACCGCCGGCCAGCCGCCGCGGTGACCGCCCGCCGATGATGCGCCGCGGCCGCCAGGCCGCTGATGACGGCTCGTTCGCCCGCTCGGTCGGCGTCCACACGGCGCGCGGCGCCGTGTTGATCGGCGTCGCCCTGCTGCTCGGGGTCATCCTGCTCCAGAAGGTCGATTCGGGGAACGGCCCGGCCACGCAGGTCGACAGCGGCACGGCGACGACGGGCGTCGTCACCACGCTCCCGCCCAGCACGACGAGCACGCGGCCCGCGTCACGCGTGACGGTGTTGGTCGCCAACGGCACGACGACGAATGGCGTCGGGCTCAACGCCAAGAACGTGATCGGCCAGGCCGGCTACAACGCCCTCGCTCCGGTTGACGCGACGGCGGCGGCCAAGCAGGCCAAACGCATCACCACCGTCTACTTCAACCCCGGCTACGACACCGACGCGCGCAAGATCGCCGCGCTGCTCAGCATCACCCCGACGCCGCCGGTCGCGGCGATGCCGGCGGTCGGCGCCGGTCTTCCGGTGTCCGACCTCAAGACGGCCAATGTGCTCGTTGTCGTCGGGCCCGACTACCCCACGACGGGTACCGCCGGGACCTCGGCGGCAACGGTGACGACCCGGAAGGGCCTGTAGCTACCGCACGCGCCGTGTCGTCGAACGGACTTCGACGGTGAGCCGGCCGGTGACCGGCGCGCCCGCCGAACCCGGTGGCGGCATCAACGTCACCTTGTAGCGCGCCTCGGTCACCGCGTTGGCCGACTCGACGGCCCCGTCGGTGAGGGTTCGCACGGTGCGCATCGTCGTGGTCTGTGTGCCGTCGAGTTCGATCGTCGCGTCGCCCGCCGTCGTGGTGCGCTTGACCGGAAGGCTGAACCGGCTCTCGACCGTGGCCACGTCGCGGCCGCGGATCACGCCCAACTCGACGAGCCGCCCTTCACCTCGAACGCGGCTGCCGGCGCCGCCCAGCAGGTCGGCCGGCAGGTTGATCGACCACCGGTCGCCCGGCGACAGGCCGCGCTGTGGCGGCGCGCCGGCGGCGGCGCCGGGAAGGATCTCGGAGAGACCGAGCTGACCGAGCGCGGCGGCCGGCACGCCTTCGATGGACTGGATGCGGCTGAGCTGCGCGCCGCGATCGAACCGGGCCGTGAACGTGCGCTGCCCGATCCCGGGAATCTCCAGTCGCACTTCGAGTTCGGTGTCGTCGGGCCCCACCGACACGACGCGGTGGATCGCGTGCACGACGAAGTCGTCCACCGGTGACCGCCGCGGCGCGGCGTCGGCGAGCGTCGAACGCGTGACGGCGCGCACGTTGACCTCGTACTCGTAGCGCGCGCCCTGCTTGGGTTGGAACGAGATTCGCACGGTGTCGGAGCGACACCCGGCGAGCAGCAGCGCCGCCGTTCCAAGGATCACCGCCAAGCGCCGCACCGGGCGGAGGCTACTTTCGCTCCAGTGGCGTCTTGGGCCGACCTCAGCCGTACGCCGGAGCGCGCCGGGGTGTTTCTCGACTTCGACGGCACACTCTCGACGATCGTCGTCGACGCCGCCGATGCGCGGCCGGTGCCCGGCGCGACCGAGGTGCTCGTGGCGCTGGCGGCGCGTTACCGGTCGGTCGCCGTCGTCTCCGGCCGACCCGTCGACTTCTTGTTCGAGCACGTCGGGCTGGCGGGTACGGCGGTGCGGGCGTTCGGGCACTACGGCCTCGAGTGGACCGACGGCGATCGGATCGTCACCCATCCCGACGCCGCCCCCTGGCGCGACGCGGTCGCCGGTGCGGTCGATGCGGCGGTCGCCGCCGCACCCGACGGCGTGTCGATCGAGCGCAAGGGCCTCAGCGTCGTGCTTCACGCGCGGCCCGCCCCCGAGCACGACGCGTGGGCCCGTCGCTTTGCCGAAGCCGAGGCAGCAGCACGCGGGTTGGCCTTGAGCGTGGGCCGGCTGGCCTATGAGCTGCGGCCGCCGGTGGACGTCGACAAGGGAACCGTCGTCGCCCAGCTACTGCTCGACGTCGACACCGCGTGCTTCATCGGCGACGACCGCGGCGACGTGCTGGCCTTCGACGCGCTCGACCGATTCGCGGCCGACGGCGGCACCGGCTTCAAGGTCGCGGTCCGCTCCGACGAAGCGCCGGCTGAGTTGCTCGAGCGCGCCGACGATATCCTCGACGGCCCAGTGGCGGTGGTGGCCGCGCTGCGCGGATTGCTCTAGCGGGTTTGGGCGGCGCGGAGCTGGTCGGCCAGCCAATCGTGCGGCGTGCGCTGGGCGGCGGCGTCGCGCAGGACGCGAGCGCGTTGCACTCGTTCGTCGTTATCCATGGCGAGCGCGTCGGCGAGAACGTCGGCGGTGCCGGCCACGTCGAACGGGTTGACGTCGAGCGCGCCGCCTTCGAGCTCCTCCCATACGCCGGTCTCACGTGAGAGGGCCAGCACGCCGTTGCGCTCGTTGAGGAGTGCACCCTCTTTGGCGACGAGATTGAGGCCGTCGCGGACGGGATTCACCAAGAGCACGTCGTAACGCCGCAACGCCGCGCACGAGCGCGGGAAGTAGTCGGCGGTGTCGAGAATGATCGGCGTCCAATCGGGGGTGGCCCACGTCTCGTTGATGCGGCGGGCGAGGGCCTCGACCTCTTGGTGATAGGCGAGGTACTCGACGAGCGACTCGCGCGACGGGTACACGAACGCGCCGAACACGACGCGGCCGCGCCACTCGGGCCGCGTTTGCAACAGGTCGTCGAAGGCGAGAAAGCCGCGCAGGAGGTTCTTCGAGAGCTCGATGCGGTCGACGCGCACGATGAAGCTGCGGTCGCCGACCAGCTCGTCGAGGCTCGCCAGTTCGCGCGCGCAGTCTTCGCTGGCCGCGACCTTGGCGATGTCGTCGTGATCGGTCGCCGCGGGCGAGACGAACGTCGGCGGCGCGTTGCCGAGGACCTCGCGCGCGCAGTTTTCGAATTCGCCGGCCCAACGGGCCGAGTGGAATCCGCATGCGCCGAAGCCGGCGAGACCTGACAGCAACTCGTTGGCCACATCGGCCGGCAGCACACGAAGGCCGGCCGGCGGGCAGAACGGCGTGTGATTGAAGTGGATCGTGTGCAGGTCGGGCCGCGCTGTCGCGAGGCCGGCGCCCACCAGGGCGAGGTGGTAGTCGTGCACGAGGACGGTGGCGCCGTCGTCGGCTTCCTCGCTGATCGCGTCGGCGAAGGCGTAGTTGACCTCGCGGTACGCGGTCCACGCATCGCGCCAGCGCCGGTCGATGCGCGGCCGGCGCGGTAGGTCGAACAGCCCGTGGTGCATGAACCACAACGTGGCGTTGGCGACGACGTCGTAGAACATGCGGTAGGTGTCGCGATCGCTCACCAGCGCTCGCCAGCGGAAACCGTCGGCTTCCGTGAGTCCTTGGGCGGCGGCCTCGCGGTCTTCCTCGGAAATCGCCGCCGACACCCACACCGCGTCCTGGTCGACCAGCGCCGGGCCGAGCACGGCGACCAGCCCGCCGGCGCCTCGGCGCGCGGTCAGCGCGCCGGTGTCGTCGCGCGCGAACGACAGCGGCCCGCGGTTCGACGCAACGACGAGAGAAGCCATATCTGAGCGAACATACCCACGTGCCCCGACTTGTTGCCGCCCCGGACAAGTTCCGTGGCACGGCGACCGCGGCCGAAGTGGCCGCCGCGATCGAGCGGGCCGCGGTCGCCCGGGGCTGGACCTGTGACGCGGTTCCCGTAGCCGACGGCGGCGAGGGCACCCTGGCCGTGCTGGGTGGCGGGAACCGCACAACGCGCGTGACGGGGCCGCTCGGGTCTCCGGTCGACGCTGCGTGGCGCCTCGACGGCGGCACCGCGGTGATCGAGATGGCGCAGGCCTCGGGGCTCATGCTGGCCGGCGGACCCGAGAACAACGACGCGCTCGACGCGACCACGTACGGCACCGGCGAGTTGATCCTCGCCGCGCTCGAGGGTGGGGCCCGTCGCATCGTCGTGGCCGTCGGCGGATCAGCGACCACCGATGGCGGCCTCGGCGCGCTGCGCGCCATTGGTTCGAAGGCGCGGCTGCGCGGCATCGACGTCGTCGTGGCGTGCGACGTGACCACGCGCTTCGTCGGCGCGGCGACCGAGTTCGCCGAACAGAAGGGCGCCACCGCCAAACAGGTGCAACTCCTCGAGCGCCGGCTCGACCGTCTGGTCGACACCTACGTCGCTGACTACGGCGTCGATGTGCGCGACCTCGCCGGTGCCGGCGCCGCCGGCGGATTGGCCGGCGGGCTGGCGGCCATCGGCGCCGCGCTGGTGCCCGGGTTCGACGTCGTTGCCGACCGCCTTGATCTTGAGGACGTCATCGAGGGCGCGGATCTCGTCGTGACCGGCGAGGGCTATCTCGACGCCCAGTCGTTCCGCGGCAAGGCGGTGGGCGGCGTGGTCGAGCTGGCCGCCGCCGCGGGTGTGGCCGCGCTCGTCGTCGTGGGCGACATCGATCCGGCGATCGAACTACCCGCGGGCAGGCCGGTGGTGTCGCTCGTGGCGCGCGTTGGCCGCGAGCAGGCGATGGCCGACACCGCCGGCGCGGTGGAAGCGGCGATCAGGGATTACTTGAACTGACCGGCGCGCTCGAGCGCGGCGGTCAGGATCGCTTCGGCTTGCGGGGCCAACTGATCGAGCGGCCGGTTCCGGTGCACGCGCACGCCCAGATCCACTTCGGCGATCGCAGGGGAGCCGACGGCGGCGAACGCGTCGAGCAGGAGCGCCAGGTCGACGGCGTAGCCGCCGGCGAAGGTGAGCTTCTCCAGCAGCGGCCGCCGGGCGGCGACCTCGCCCGAGAGCGGCTGGCGGATCGGCGGTATCGCCGGGAACAGCATCCGCAACAGCGGTTTGGCGACCAACTCGGTGACGCGGCCGCCGCCTTCGGGCCCGTCGGCGGTCGGCCGCGCGTACCAGCCCTTCACGAACTGGATGGCGTCGTCGGCGAGCAGCGGCCCGACCAGGCCGGTGACGAAGTGGCGCTCGAAGTTGCGGACGTCGGCGTCGAGGTACACGACGATGTCGCCCGTCGTCTCCTCGAGGCCGCGGCGCATAGCGTCGCCCTTGCCGGCCGGTTTCGTGCTGATCACGCGCGCGCCCGCCGCCGTCGCTACCGACGCTGTCTTGTCGGTGGACCCGTCGTCAATGACGACGATCTCGTCGACCAGTTCGTCAGGAATTGCGGCAACTACGTCGCCGACCGTGGCCGCTTCGTCGCGCGCCGGCAGGCAGACGGAGATGCGCGCCGCGACAGCGGCCTTGCGCGCGACGAGGTCGGCCAGGTGGAACTCCCGGGAGTCGAACTCGCGCACCCGTGTAGTCTGTCAGTGCAAACCAGTCATCAAGAGCGGTTGAGGGATCGGGCCCGTCGACACCGCGACAACCAGCTGAAAAGCCAGGTGCCAAAGCCCGAAACGATGAGGAGGACGAAGTGTCGTTCGTGGAAGGGCTCCGCTGTCGGGAATGCAGTCGCGTCTATCCGGCCGAGGCGTTGCACGTGTGCGACTTCTGTTTCGGACCGCTCGAGGTCGCCTATGACTACGAAAAGATCCGGGCCAACGTCACGCGCCAGTCCATCGCCGACGGCCCGCTGACCATGTGGCGGTACGGCCCGCTGTTGCCGGCCGACGCGCAGGCACCGGTCGACCTAGGCGCCGGGTTCACGCCGTTGGTGCGGGCCGATCGCCTGGCCGCCGAGCTCGGCCTGGGCGAGTTGTGGATCAAGAACGACACGGTCAACCCCACGGGCTCGTTCAAGGATCGCGTCGTGTCAGTCGCGCTGACCAAGGCCCGCGAGCTGGGTTACAAGGTCGCCGCCTGCGCGTCGACGGGCAACCTGGCCAGTTCGGTCGGCGCCCACGCCGCCCACGCGGGCATGAAGTCGTTCGTGTTCATCCCGCACGACCTCGAGGCCGGGAAGGTCGTCATGACCGCGGTCTACGGCGGCAACCTGATCGCGGTCAACGGCAACTACGACGACGTCAACCGCCTCTGCGCGGAGCTGGCGTCGGAGCAGCCGACGTGGGCGTTCGTCAACGTCAACGTGCGGCCGTACTACGCGGAAGGGTCCAAGACGCTCGCGTTCGAGATTGCCGAGCAACTCGGCTGGCAAACGCCGGACCACGTCGTCGTCCCGATCGCGTCCGGCAGTCAGCTCACCAAGGTGCACAAGGGCTTCCAGGAACTGCACAAGGTCGGCTTGCTCGACGACGAGCCGCACGTTCGCATTTCCGGCGCGCAGGCGCTCGGTTGTTCGCCGGTGGCCACCGCGTTCAAGGAGGGCACCGACGTCGTGCGACCGGTGCGGCCCGACACCATCGCCAAGTCGCTCGCAATCGGCAACCCGGCCGACGGACCGTACGCGGTCGAGGCCGTCCGCCAGACCGGCGGCGCCATCGAGGCGGTGAGCGACGGCGAGGTGATCGACGCGATCAAGCTGCTCGCCCGGACGGAGGGCATCTTCGCCGAGACCGCGGGTGGCGTGACGATCGCGACGCTGGCGCGGCTCGCGGCGGCCGGTGTCGTGCAACGCGACGAGCGGGTCGTGGCGCTCGTTACCGGTCACGGACTCAAGACAATCGAGGCGGTGGCGCCGTCGTCGAAACCGACGGCCACGATCGCTCCTACGCTGGACGCCTTCGCCGCGATCCTCGAGGCTCTCGCCGGCTGAGAGAAAAAGGAGTGCTTGGCTAGATGGCCGTCACAATCCGCGTACCGACCCAACTGAGGACCCTCACCGGCGGCGCCGGCGAGGTCGCCGTCGACGGGTCGACCGTCGGCGAGGCGCTCAAGGCGCTCGACGCCGCCCATGCCGGTTTCGCCGAGCGGCTCTTCGCCGACGACGGCCAGCTGCGCCGGTTCGTCAACGTGTTCGTCGCCGACGAGGACGTACGGTTCTTGCAGGGCCTGGACACTCCTGTCGCCGACGGCCAGACCGTGTCGATCGTCCCCGCCGTCGCCGGCGGATGAGCGAGCGCCAGCGAGGCATCCGCAGATGGGGTGCGGGGGCGCAGCCCCCGGGTGACAGTTGAGTCCGCTCCAGGGACAAGCGGCGCTCATTACCGGCGGGGGCACTGGCATCGGCCTGGCCTGCGCGCGGGCGCTGCACGCCGATGGCGCGCACGTCACGCTGGCCGGGCGCCGCGAGGAAGTCGTGAAGGCGGCCGCCGCTGACTTCGGCGTGCGGGCGTCCTACGTGCAGTGCGACGTGGCCGACGAGGCCGACGTCGTGCGGGCCGTCGAGGTGGCGTCCGAACCGCTCGGTGGTCTGCACCTAGCGGTGCTCGCCGCCGGCACCGGCGCCGGTGGGCCGATCACGATGGTCCCGCTGGACATGTGGAACAACTGCATGGATACGAACCTCACGGGGGCGTTCCTCTGCATCAAGCACGCGGGTAGCGCGATGGTCGCCGCCGGTGGCGGGTCGATCGTCGCCATGTCATCGATCGCCGCGCCGCTTACGCATCGGATGATGACGCCGTACTGCGTCAGCAAGGCTGCGCTCGAGGCGCTCGTGCGGGGCGCGGCCGACGAGCTGGGCGGCGCCAACGTGCGGGTCAATGCCGTGCGCCCCGGGCTCGTACCGACCGATCTGGCGACGCCGCTGGCCGGTAACGACGGCATCGTCGCCGACTACATCGAGCAGATGCCCCTCGGCCGCCTCGGCACGGTCGAGGACGTCGCCAACGGCGTGCGCTACCTCTGCGGCCCCGAGTCGGCGTGGGTCACCGGCCAGTGCTTCGCCATCGATGGCGGCCACACCCTCCGCCGCGGCCCCGACGTCACCCGCGCGACGTAGCGATCCACCTCCGCAGAGCGGTCGCGATCGCGGGAACGTCGCGGCGACCTTCGGCGACGCGCACAACGAGGTCGACGGCCGCGTCGTTCGGCGCGGCCAGGACACTGGCGCCATTGAGTTCGAGGAACGTCGCCGCCGCGAGCCAACCGAGACGCTTGTTGCCGTCGTCCAACGGATGGCTTGTCACGATCGAGTGCAACAGCGCCGCGGCCTTGGTCACCACGTCGTCGTATGCATCCTGACCGAAGGCTGTGATCGCCGGTCGGGCGGCCGCGGAACCGAGAAGCCCGACATCGCGGATGGCATCGACGCCGAGGACGCGGGCTAGCGCCAGGAGGTCGTCGAGATCGAGAAAGACGGTCAGATGCGGCCGAGCTCGTCGAGCGCGTTGGCGTGCACTTCGAGCACGCGTGCCGCGGCGGCGTCGCGCATCGCCTCGTGACCTCTCCGGGCGACGTACTCGCGGATCGCGGCCCGAGCCACGTCCTGCATTGACCGCCGCTCCGCAGCGGCCTGGTCGCGGAGGGCAGCGGTCTCGGTGTCGTCGAGGCGCAGGGTCATCGCCATGGATCGTGATGATACCAAAGCGATACCATCAGACGCCGGTTGCACTCGTGGGGGGAGAGTGCCAAGCTGTTAGCACTCACAGGTCACGAGTGCTAACCCACGGAGGGTCCCGCCCATGTCAAAGATGATCGCTTTCGACGAGCAGGCCCGTCGGTCGCTCGAGAGCGGAATGAACCAGCTCGCCGACGCCGTACGCGTCACGCTCGGCCCCAAGGGCCGCAACGTCGTTCTCGAGAAGAAGTGGGGCGCCCCCACGATCACGAACGACGGCGTGTCGATCGCCAAGGAGATCGAGCTCGAGGATCCGTACGAGAAGATCGGCGCTGAGCTGGTCAAGGAAGTCGCCAAGAAGACCGACGACGTCGCCGGCGACGGCACCACCACCGCCACGGTGCTGGCGTGGGCCATGGTCCGCGAGGGCCTGCGCAACGTGGCCGCTGGCGCCAACCCGATGTCGCTGAAGAAGGGCATCGAGGCCGCCGTCGTGGCCGCCATCGCCGCCCTCAAGGACATCTCCAAGGAAGTCGTCAACAAGGAGCAGATCGCACAGGTCGCCGGCATCTCCGCCGCCGATCCCGAGATCGGGGCGATCATCGCCGACGCCATCGACAAGGTCGGCAAGGACGGTGTCATCACCGTCGAGGAGAGCCAGACGTTCGGCATGGAGCTCGACCTGGTCGAGGGCATGCGGTTCGACAAGGGCTACATCTCGCCCTACTTCGTCACCGACCCCGAGCGCATGGAGGCCGTCCTCGAGGACGCCTACGTCCTGCTCGTCGGTTCGAAGATCTCCGCCGTACGCGACCTGCTGCCGGTGCTCGAGAAGGTCATGCAGTCGGCCAAGCCGCTCGTGATCATCTCCGAGGACGTCGAGGGCGAGGCGCTGGCCACCCTCGTCGTCAACAAGATCCGCGGCACGTTCAAGAGCGTCGCCGTCAAGGCGCCCGGCTTCGGCGAGCGTCGCAAGGCCATGCTCCAGGACATCGCGATCCTCACCGGCGGCCAGGTCGTCACGGAGGAAGTCGGTCTGAAGCTCGAGAACGTCACGCTCGACCTGCTCGGCCGGGCCCGCAAGGTCGTGATCACCAAGGACGAGACCACCGTCGTCGAAGGCGCCGGTTCGGACTCCGACATCAAGGGTCGCATCAACCAGATCAAGGCCGAGATCGACAACACCGACTCGGACTACGACCGGGAGAAGCTCCAGGAGCGCCTGGCCAAGCTGTCCGGCGGCGTGGCGATCATCAAGGTCGGCGCGGCCACCGAGGTCGAGCTCAAGGAGAAGAAGCACCGCATCGAGGACGCGGTCAGCACCACCAAGGCCGCCGTCGAAGAGGGCGTCGTCCCCGGCGGCGGGGTCGCCCTGCTCCGTTCGCAGGCGCGCATCCTCGACGTGGCCGAGAAGCTCGAAGGCGACGAAGCCACCGGTGCCCGCATCGTGGCCCGTGCATGCGAGGAGCCGCTGAAGCAGATCGCGGTCAACGCCGGCATGGAAGGCGGCGTCGTGGTCGAGAAGGTACGCAACCTCAAGAAGGCCACTGAGGGCCTCAACGCCGCGACCGGCGAGTACGAGGACATGTTCAAGGCCGGCGTCACCGACGCCACCAAGGTCACTAGCTCGGCCCTGCAGAACGCCGCGTCGATCGCGGCCCTCTTCCTCACCACCGAGGCCGTCATCGTCGACAAGCCCGAGAAGGACCACGCTCCCGCCATGCCCGGCGGCGGCATGGAGGACTTCTAAGAGGTTCTCGGGCGGCGCCGCCAACCGGCGCCGAGTACGACAACCAGCGTCAGCGCAAGCAAGGCGAGCGCCCTCACCGTGGACACCGGTCCGCTGTGAGCGGCGCTCGTTGCGCGTTCGACGCGCGGTCGGTCGGGGAGGTCGATGGCAAGCGCGTGCAGCTCCGTGGGGGCGTCGGCGGCTTGGCCGACCTCGTCGGGCGGCGCTTGGAGGACGGTGCCGGCCGATGGTGGCGCCGGCGCCGTGTCGGTGACGCCCATGCGAACGGTGAAGCGCGTCGAGCGCAGGCCGAGGGCGCGGGCGAACTCAAGCCCCGACACCGAGCGGACGCCGCCCGGACCGGCGAGGGTCACGGCCAGGGCGCGGCCCGACGGACCCGTCCCCGCCACTGATACGTCGGACACCGGCACGTGCCCGAGGCGGGCCGCGATGTCGCTGAGGGCAACTGACACGGTCCACGGCATGGCGTCTTTGGTCTCATACGGCGCCGGCCGCAGGTACGGATAGCCGTCGCCGCCGACACCGAACCCCTCCTCGCGGCTCGCCGAGTGCCCGCCGGCGTTGGCCGAGTACACGGCCGATGCCAGCGCCTTGTTGAACACGAGCACCTGACCGGCGGTCGCAGCGACCGCCTTGTCCATCGCCGGGTATTCCGCCTGCTGACCGAGGTACACCTGGCAGCGCTGCGTGTCGCACAGTTCGCCCGCCTTGTCCATGGCCCGCAACGCGTACGTGCGCGCCGCGATCGCCTGGCTCCGCAACGCGGCGGCCGGCCACGATGGATCGCGGACCTCGCCCATGCCGCGCAGGTACTGGTCGACACTCAGTTGGTTCACCAACCGCACCGCGGCGTCGCGCGCGCTGGCGTCGATCGCGCCGCGGTACGTGCGCTGGCGATCGACCACGGTGACGGAGCCGCCGTCGAACGGTGTGAGCGCGAGGGGTCGACTCGTGGTGATGACCGTCGGTGCGCTCGCGCTGTTCGGCGGCTGGCTTGGGTACGGCGTCGTGGTCGACGTCGTCGTTGTCGGGAGGAGGTTGGGGCGGCGGGCCACGTTGGGCGATGCCGTCGGCGGCGGCGACACGCGCGTGGTTGTCGTTGTCGGCGGCGATGTCGTCGGCGTCGGTTGCGCGCCGGCGACCGGCGTGATGACGAGCCGATCACCGGTGGTGCGCAACCGCACCTGGCCGCCGGGATCGACGCGAATCGGGAGCCCGGGCGACGTAGGGCCGTCGGCCCGCTCGTCGATGCGGCCGCCGTCAGGAAACGCGACGGTGACGGATGGGTCGTCGAACACCGCGACGCGCACGATGCCGCCACTTACCTTGCCGAGGGAGGTGCCCGGATAGAACTGCCCGAGGATCTGGGGGGTGCTCGCGCCGGCCTTGGCCATCCAGAACGCACCGTCCTGGGCCAGGCCCACACCGTGGCCCCAGCCGGTCCCGTCGATGATGACGACGGGAACGGTCGCCCGCGCCGGGGCCACTGGTGACAGGACGCTGGCCGCGACGAGGAGACCCCAGAATCTCCTGTGCATCCGCTCAGCCTAGGTTTCGGGCGTGGGTGCTTGAAGTCTTTGGAGCGCCTGCCGTCCTAACTTTCACGCGTGTAATCGAAGGGGGAGCGCCATTGGTCCTTCATTTGGGGTCGGTCCTAACAACTAGGCAAAGAAGTTAGGACTTTTGGCGATACACTTAACTTTGTGGACGCTGAGGTTCTCCGCGACAGCCCGATTGGCGGGCTCGTCTCGATAAGCGGCACCGACGGACGTACAGGCAAGCACTACGACCATTGGGCGTACGTGCCGGCCGCGCTACCGGATGCGCTTGAGCTCCGACAGGAAACGTGGACCGCGGCTGCCACAGCGATGGAGTCGCTCGGCCGCCTCAGCCAGGCCTGCGCGCAGCTGCCGAACCCTGCGCTGTTGATCGTGCCCGCGTTGACCAAAGAAGCACTGACGACCTCCGCGCTCGAGGGAACGTACGCCGCGCTGCCCGATGTTCTCGAGGCGAGGCTGGCGCCGTTCACTCGAGACGCAGGATCGCCGGAGGTTCGCGAGGTCGTCGCCTATGAGGACATGGCACGCCACGCGTTCGAGTGGATCGACGAACGGCCGGTGACCGTCGGCATGCTCTGCAACCTCCAGAAAATTCTCGCAGAGGGTTCGCGCGAGTCAACGCTTGACCCCGGCCAAGTGCGCGAACACCAGGTTGTGATCGGCCCACGCGGATGCACCGTGTACAACGCTCGTTTCGTTCCGGCTCCGCCCGGTGATCTGTTGCGCGCCGGACTTGAGCAATGGCAGCTGTGGATCCGAGAATCGCACGACCTCCCCGTAGTCATTCGGGCGGCACTCGCGCACTACCAGTTCGAATGTCTTCACCCATTCGGGGATGGGAACGGTCGGGTGGGTCGGCTGGTCATCGTGCTGCAACTGTTGCGCGAAGGAACGCTTCCCGGCCCTGCACTGACGCTGTCGCCGTGGCTGTTGGAGCGGCGGGACGAGTATCAGGCGCATTTGCTCTCGATCAGTGGCACCGGCGACTGGGACCCATGGATCCAGTTCTTCTGCGAAGCAATCCGTCATCAGGCCGATGCGCACGTCGCCGTTGCTCAGCGGCTACTTGACTGGATCAGTGACGTACGCGCCGACCTGCATGAGCGTCATTGGAGCGGCACGGTCGCCAAACTGGCCGACGCGCTGATCGAGTGGCCAGTGATTAGTGCGAGATGGGTTCAAGACAGGTACGAGGTCAGTGCACCCACCGCCAAGAGCGCGATCGATCGGCTCGTTGAGATTGGAGTGCTGCACGAGATGAGCGGGCGTCGCTATCGGCGCGTCTTCGGAGCAGCGGACGTGATGAGCGCCGTCGACGAGTTGTAGGTGTCCGCGCCGGACTCGTCCCACTGAACACGCCGTAGGATTTGGGCGTGCCTGACGAAATGACCCCGTCCACCGGTTGGGGTGTGCTGCACCTGTTTTGCCTGGTCCCCGACGACGCCGACCGCGAGGCGGTGGTCAGCGCCGTGAAAGCGGCCGAGGCCGACGATCACCAAGTCGTGTCCTTCGCCGTCCTCGGCCACAAAGCCGATCTCGGCTTCATGGCGATCGGCCCCGACTTGTGGCGCCTGCGCGCCTTTCAAGCCGCGGTGCAGAACGCCGGCCTCGAGTTGGTCGCGTCGTATGTGTCGCTCACCGAGGTATCGGAGTACGCCAAGGGAATGCCGGAAGAGATGTTGCAAGCCCGGCTCTATCCCAAGCTTCCGCCGGAAGGAAAGTCGGCGTTCTGCTTCTATCCGATGTCGAAGCGGCGCGGCGAGCAGTTCAACTGGTATTCGCTCCCGTTCGACGAGCGCAAAGAGCAGATGATGGGTCACGGTGCGACGGGACGGACGTTTGCCGGCCGCGTGTTGCAAGTTGTCACCGGTTCGGCCGGGCTCGACGACTACGAGTGGGGTGTGTCGCTATTCGCGGTGAATCCCGACGACCTCAAGGACGTCGTGTACACGATGCGTTTTGACGAAGCATCGGCGCGCTACGCGGAGTTCGGGCCGTTCTACACCGGCCTCATCGCGTCGATCGACGACGTCCTCGCTCGCGTCTAGCGAATCGATTGCGAGAACGCGGGCGCTGAGCCATCGGTCGTCCGCGCCGTGAACCGCCACGTCCCACGCGTAAGCGACGCGTCGGCAACGAAGTGCCCGGGGCCAAGGCGGCGGAACTCCAGCGACTGTGACGTGCCGCCGGTGCGGCGCGCACTGACGGCGGTTATGTCGGTCGGCGTTTCGTTGCCGCTGCTGTCGAAGAACGTGAAGTGCACTTCGTTGTTGCCGGCGCGCCCGGGATCGACGTAGGTCTGTACTTTCCGCCCGCCGATCGTGATCGTGTAGATCGTCGGGAGACCGGGCGTGCGCTGCTCGGTCACCTGTTGGGGCGGCTGGCGCGTCGAGAAACGGAGCGGGACGTCGACCGCGCCGTCGGGGCCGTCCACGCCGACGGTTGCCTGCCACGGGCCGGCGATGGCGACGACCGGACTATCGACAACCCACCGACTCCCACTCCGCGCGAGGGTCATCGTGCTCGGCGGGACGTCGATGCGATCCGCCGGCATCAAGCGCACCGTGACGGCGCGCGCCGCGACGACGTCGCCGGTGTCGTAGTCGGTGATCCGCGCCGTGAACCGGTTGGGCCCCGCGTTCCCGGGCGTGATCTCGAGGCGGACGCGGACCGTCGTTCCGAAGTCGTTGCCGGTCGCAACCACGCGGCCGGTCACGGCGGTCGCGCGGACCGACGCCGACGGCGGGAAGCCGGCGAGCACCGCGGTGACGCCGAGTACCGCCGCGGCGGCGATCACCTCGAACCGCAGCGAGCGAGCCGGCGCGCCGTGGCGGCGGTTGAAGGTTCCGAGGCCGATCACGAGGGCGACGACGCCGAGTTTCACGAGCAGGGTGACGCCGAAGCTCGTGTGGAATAGGCCGCGCCACGAGCCGACTTCGCTGAGGGCGCGCAGCGATCCGGTGACGACCGTGATGAGCAGTGCGAGCGTCGCCAGCCGCGAGAAGCGTTGGACGATGCCGCCGCGATCGTGGGGCGCGGCGCGCCGCAGGGCGATCGCGAGCCAGGGAAGGCCGCCGATCCAGAGACCGATCGCGACCAGATGCAGCCACTGCACGCCGATGGTGAACCAGGGAACCGTCGACGCCGCAGCATGGCCGGCCCAGGCTCGGGCGAGCAGCGCGCCCGCTGCCGTCCACCCGGCCGCACGCGGTACGAATGCGATCGCCAGGCCGACGAGAACAACCGCGGCCAGTTCGACGCCGAGCTTGGTGCCGGTCGTCGATGTCGCCAGGTCGCTCAGCGCGGCGTGCGACGCGCGCGCCAGGTCGACTGCGAGCGCCGCACCGCCCGAAATGGCGACCAACCACGCCAGGCCGAGCCCGCGGCGCGACGGCGTGAACCGGCTGGCGCCGAGAACGGCGGCCAGCCCGAGATACAGCGCCCAGCGCCCGCCGACGGAGAGCGGTGACGGTGGCCGCGTGCGCGGCGCGTTCACGGTCGGCGCCGCGTTCGGTGGCACCTGCACCCCGAAGGCGAACGCGCCGGCCGTGGTGTGGCCGTCGACCGACGACGTGGTGCGCCACGTCACGGTGTACGAGCCCCGTTCGAGGGACGGGACAGCGAGAACCAGCGAGTTGCGATCGCCGGCGACCACCGTCGCGTGGCCGCGTTCGACCGCGCTGCCGGCGCCATTCAGAACGTGGACCACGGACAGCGACGGATCCGGGGTCTCGGTGAACGACAGCACGATTCGCGCCGGGGCGCGGTCGAGTTGCGCGCCGGCGGCGGGATCCGACGACCGGAGGAGCGCGTGGGCCTCGGCCCTCGGGCTGGCGACGAAAAACGCCAGCCCGAGGGCGAGGACACCGGCGGCGGCAATCCGCCGGGCCAAGGTCAGCTCCGACGCGATCGGGCCGACAAGCCGACGACGAGGCCGAGGGCGCCGAGGGCGATGCCGACGATCCCGAAGGTGCGGGCCGTGCCGGCGTCGTCCTTGGCTTTCTTGGCGCTGGCGGTTGCCCGGGTCTCGGCCCGCTCGAGCCGTTGCGCCAGCTCACCGTTGGTCGGGTCCTTGGCCGGGAACTCGACCTCCGACGCCGCCTTGATGTCGTCGAACGTCGTCTCCGATGACTTGAAGGTCTCGTCGATCGCATCGCCGTGGATGGTGCCGGTGAAGTGGAACGTGTACGTCCCTGATCGCGTCGGCACCATCCAGGCGCGGTAATCGCCGGGATCGCCGAACTCGCCGATCTCGAAGTTGGGCTCCATCGTCAGGGTGGTCTTCTGAGTACCGCTGGACACCTCAACCTTGAGCGTGTCGGTCACGTCGTTCACCGGCTTCCCGTTGGCGTCTTCGATGCCGAGCGAAACGCTGTTCTTGAAGCCGCTGTACGCGGGCTCATCGCCCCAGCCGACAGTGAAGCTGTATTTGCCGCCGGCGACGTGACGGTGCTCGTGCGCCGAGGCGGCGGCCGGATGGAGCATGAGGAGCGCGACGGTGCTGGCGCCAATGAGGGCCAGGCCGCGCCGAAAACGCGAATACATGTGAGTTCTCCGTTGTCGTAGGTATGTAGCGAGGTCGTGTTGAGGACGATCGCTACGACAGCGGGGGTCCGCGGCTACCGCACGGCGCGACGGCGAGGAGCCGCGGCGCGAGGGCAACCGGCGGGATGAAGCTGAGAACGGCGCGGGGCCGTGCGTCCCGCTCGGCGAAGTGCCCGCCGACGGTGTGCGCGGCGCGGCCGAGGGCGTGCGACGCCGCCGCCAGCAGCAGGGCGACCGCGAGCTGCACGCTCACACCGATCAGCAGGATGCGGTGATCGAGGACGGTGCTGAGCGGCGCGCCGACGGCGGCCCGCTCGGACATTTCCATGCCGATGAACACGGCGATCTGGAGCAGGGCCAGCCGGGGGAACAATCCCGCGATGTCGGTCCTGAAAGGCTGGCGGCGACGGCCGGCGCGGAAGTGGCGCGCCGCGTGTGTGGCGACGAACCAGGCCCCGCCGACGATGGCGGCGCCGATGGCGGCGTGCCAGTACGCGTGACCCGTAAGCCGCAGGACCGACTGGCGCGCCGCCCGCTCGGGGAACACGAGCCCGTACGACACGACGTGGCCGCACACCGCGCCGGCCACGGCCAGCAGCAACAGGCGGACGCGGCCCATGCGTTGCATCGCTACTCGTCGTCCTCGCCGGGAACGTCGACCGGTTTGCCGATCACGCGACGCAGGACGTCGGCGACATCTCGCAAGTGGTGGTAGCCCTCGTGCACCGCATTGCGGGCGATCGTGAGCGCGTCGCGATCGCCCCACGGGAACGAGGCCATGCGCGCCCACGCGTTATTCGGCACGTCGGCGATCGTCTGGGCGGCCGTCTCGCATGCGGCGCGGTGCCGAGTGAGCACGGCCTCGCGATCCTGCTCGTTGTACTTGGCATCGACGGCGCGTTGGTCAGGGTCGGTCATCCCGCCGGTGATCGTCGGGTTGTCCTGTGTGGTCATGACCCGGATCGCGTCGGCCAGTTCTTCTTCGACGTCGGCGACGTGGGCCGTGTACTCGAGGGCCGACCAGACCGATGGCTCGGGCCGGCGCCGAATCACCCCGTCGGGCTTCTCGTCGTCATCCCGTGGCACCAGCAGCTCGCCGTACCGACGCGGGAACGAGCGCAGTGCGGTGACGGCGTCGATCGGCAGGATCGTGTCGTAGTCGAGCCCGCACTGCGGGCAGACGTAGCTGCTCACTCCCGAAACGCTACGCCCTCCAGAGTGAGCAGCCGCCGCTTGACGTCGAGACCGCCGCCGTAGCCGTGCAGACCGCCGTCAGATCCGAGCACGCGGTGGCACGGGACGATGAGCGGGATGGGGTTCGACCCGCACGCGCTGCCGGCCGCGCGCACGGCGTTCGGGCTGCCGGCGGCCTTCGCCATCTCCTTGTAGCTGCGGACTTGTCCGAACGGGATGGCGGCCACCGCCTTGAGAACCTCTTGGCGGAAGCCCTTGCTCAGCGACCAGTCGAGTGGCGTGGTGAAGTCGTGGCGGCGGCCGGCGAAGTACTGGTCGAGCTCGCGCCGGACCTTGTCGAGCCGTTTGGGCGCCTCGATCACACGCGGCGAGAGGCGGTGGGCCATGTCGTCGAGCAAGTCGTCGGTGTCCTGGGTCGCGAAGCCGAGGCGCACGAGGCCGCGCCGGGTGGCGGCGAGCAGGAGCGGACCGATCGGCGAGTCGATCGTCGTGTAGGCGACGTCGATGAGGTTGGCCGGGGCGACGAAGGCCGGTGGGGCGACGGTGCGGCGGAGTGTGTCCTCGATGCTCACTTGACTGCCTCTCTGAGCTTGGCGATGCCTTCCTTCACTCGTTGGCGCGCCGCGGCTTCGGTGCACCCGAGCGTGGCCCCGACGTCGGCGTAGGTGAGGTCGCCGACGAAGCGGAACAGCACGGCGTCGCGCTGCCCATCGGGCAACTTCTTCACCGCGGACCACAACTCGTCGTCGCGCACGTCGACGTCAACGGCGGCCGCCGGCTGTTCGGGGATGGTGGCCACCGGCACCGGCCGGCGCTGCGACGACCGACCACGGTCGATGACCTTGTTGTGGGCGATGGTGAACAACCAGGCGCGGAGGTTGTCGGCGCTCTTCAGGTCGGGGTAGGCGCGCAGCGCGCTGACCATCGTCTCCTGGTAACAGTCGCCGGCGTCGAACGGGCCGACCTTGAAATACAAGAACCGGTACAGCGCGGCGCCGTGCTCGTCGAGCAGCCGCTGGAACGGGGGAAGCTCCACACCCATATCAAACGCCGGAGAGGATCAAAACGTGAGGCGCGTCACTCTGGTTTGGTGACGTCGCCGCCGAGGTAGGCGGCCCGGACCGATTCGTCGTTCAGGAGGACCGCGGCGTCGGCCGCCTTCACGACGCGCCCGGTTTCGAGGACATAGGCCCGCTTGGCCCGTTGCAGCGCCTGGGCCGCGTTCTGCTCGACGAGCAGGATCGTCGTGCCCTGCGCGTTGATCTCGGTGATGATCGAGAAGATCTGCCCGACCAGCCGCGGCGCCAACCCCATCGAGGGTTCGTCGAGCAGGAGCAACTTGGGCCGGGCCATCAGCGCCCGCCCGATGGCCAGCATTTGCTGCTCGCCGCCCGACAACGTCCCTCCCGCCTGGCGCCGCCGTTCCTCGAGCCGCGGGAACAGGCCGAACACCCGGTCGAAGTCGTCGGTCAGCGAGCCCTTGCGGGCGTAGGCGCCCATCTCGAGGTTCTCGCTGACTGTCATGCCGGGGAAGATGGCCCGCCCCTCGGGGGACTGCGAGATGCCGAGCTCGACGCGCCGATGCGCGGGAACGCCCGCCAGATCCTCGCCGGCGAACAGCACCTGCCCGGCTGAAAGCGGCCGTACGCCGGAGATCGTTTTCAGCGTCGTCGTCTTGCCCGCGCCGTTGCCGCCGATGAGCGTCACGATCTCGCCCTCGTCGACCGTGAACGACACGCCCTTGATCGCCTCGACCTTGCCGTAGTGGACGTGAACGTCCCGCAGTTCAAGAAGCATCGGCGGCCGTTCCGAGGTACGCCTCGATGACGCGAGGGTTCTGCTGGATGTCGGCTGGCGGCCCGTCGGCGATCTTCTCGCCGAAGTCCAGCACGACGACGCGGTCGCACAGGCCCATCACCAAACCCATGTCGTGTTCGATCAGCACGACGGTGAGCCCCGACGACCGGATGCGGCGGATGAGCTCGACCAGCGACCGTTTCTCCGACGGGTTCATGCCGGCGGCGGGCTCGTCGAGCAACAACACGCTCGGCCCCGTCGCCATGGCCCGGGCGATCTCGAGCCGGCGCTGATCGCCGTAAGGAAGGTTGCGGGCCAGGTCGTCGTGCCGCCGCCCGATGCCGACGTAGTCGAGCAGGTGCTGGGCCTCTTCCCGACCAACCCGCTCCTCGCGGCGATGGCGCGGGGTGCCGACGAGTGCGCCGGGGACACTGGTGCGGTGGCGGGCGTCGGCCCCGACGAGCACGTTCTGGAGCGCCGTCATGTTGGGGAACAGCCGGATGTTCTGGAAGGTGCGGGCCACGCCGGCCTCGGTGATGCGGTGGGGTCGACGGCCGACGATCGACGCGCCGTTCAACTCGATGGCGCCGGCCGTCGGGTCGAACACACCCGTGATGCAGTTGAAGAGCGTGGTCTTGCCCGCGCCGTTGGGACCGATGATGGCGAGGATCTCACCCTTGCGGACGGTCAACGAAACGTCCTTCAAGGCGACGACGCCGCCGAACTCCATCGTCACCGCGCCGATGGTGACGACGTCGGGCGCCGCCTCGCCCACCACGACCGCGCCGGCCGTCGCGGTGCCCGGCGCGACCGGCTCGTCGTCATCGACGGGGGCGTCCTCGGGAACCTCGTCGGTTAGTTCTGCGGCGCGCTGTCTGCTCGGGATGATCCCCTGTGGCCGGAAGATCATCATCACGACGAGGGCGGCGCCGAACAACAGCACGCGGTACTCGGTGATCGTCTGCACGTCGCCGCCAGTGAGGAAGTTCAGGAGCCGAGTGATCTCCTTGCCGGCGGCCGCGTCGCGCAGGTACTCAGGGAGGAAGGCGATAGCGAAACCGCCGGCCACGACGCCGGGGATCGAGCCCATCCCGCCGAGCACGACGCCGGCGAGGATCGTGACCGAGAGGAAGAACGGGAAGTTGTCGGGGTTGATGTAGCTGACCTTGCTGGCGTAGATCCAGCCACCGAGCCCGCCGGTCGACGCGCCGATGGCGAAGGCCCACAACTTCATCGTGAACGTGTGCACGCCCATAGCCTCGGCCGCGTCCTCGTCCTCGCGGATGGCGGACCACGATCGGCCGACGCGCGATCGACTCAACCGCACGATCATCACGATGGACAGCGCGATGGCGACGACGGTCAGGTAGTAGTACGGCAGCGGCGCCAGCTCGAACGGCTCGCCGAACACCGGCCCGGGGTGGGCGATGCCGGTGATGCCGCGCGCCTGTCCCAACGACGCGCTGTTCTGGGCGACGATGCGGACGATCTCCCCGAAGCCCAACGTGACGATGGCGAGGTAGTCGCCGCGCAATCGCAAGGTGGGCCCGCCCAACACCACGCCGGCGAGCATGGCGAGGGCGATGGCGACCGGCAGCGCTTCCCACGCGGTCCAGTGGCTCGTCGTCGTGAGCTTCGCGGTCGTGTACGCACCGACCGCGTAGAACGCGACGTAGCCCAGGTCGAGCAACCCGGCGGCGCCGACCACAACGTTGAGGCCGAGGCCCAGCAGGACGAAGAGCCCGACCGGATAGAACAGCACTTGCTGCCAGTACGTCGTCAACGTCCGCGGGTACAGGATCACGAAGGCGGCGATGGCGACGATGATCAGCGTCTTGACCGGCCAGCGCTGGCGCGCCCACCACCGCGCCACGGGCTCGATCACTGCGAACTTACGCACGTGACCTCCCCAGTGACTCGCCCAGCAGCCCGGTGGGTCGGAACATCAGCACGAGGACGAGGACGGCGAACGCGAAGACGTCCTTCCATTGCCCCCCAAGCACCGTCGCGCCCCATTGCTCGAGCAGTCCGAGGGCGATGCCGCCTACGAGCGCGCCGCGCACGTTGCCGATGCCGCCGAGCACGGCGGCGGTGAACGCTTTGATGCCGGGGAGGAAGCCGATGTTGTACTTGATCGTCTCGAAGAAGACCGCGTAGAGCATGCCGGCCGCACCGGCGAGCAGGCCGCCGAGGAAGAACGTCAGCATGATGACCCGCTCGATGTTCACGCCCATCAGCGCGGCGGTCTCGGCGTCCTGGGCGGTCGCCCGAATGCCCCGCCCGAGTCTCGACCGGGCGATGAACCGATCGAGGGCGAGCATCAGGATGAACGACGCCACCAGGACGAGGACTTTGTCGGACCGCACGTTGGCGCCGCCGATGTTGAACAGCTCGCGTTTGGCGAGCACTCGCGGGTAGCCGAGCTGATCGCGTCCGTAACGCGCTGCGAACAGCTCTTGCAGGAAGAGCGAGATGCCGATGGCGGTGATGAGGGCGGCGAGGCGCGGCGCGCCCCGTTTTCGGAGCGGTCGGTACGCGATGCGCTCCATGGCGAGAGCCGCGAATCCCGACATCACCATCGACGCGATGAGCACGAGGACGAGCGTCACGATCAACACCACGCCGGTCTTGGTCGGGTCAGCGTCGCCGATCCCGAGCGCGTGCATGGCGAACAAGCTGCCGAACACGCCGATCATGAAGATCTCGGAGTGGGCGAAGTTGATCAGCCGCAGCACGCCGTAGACCAGCGTGTAGCCGAGCGCGATGAGCGCGTACACCGCGCCCAGCGTGAGCCCGTCCATCGTCTGTGGACCGAACTGGTCCTTCAGGCACGTGAAGCAGGCGTGCACGGCGTCCCTATCTAGCGAGACCGGGGACGCAGGCGCGTCCCCGGTCGTCGCTAACGAGAACTACTTGGCCAGGTCGGTGGTGGTGCCGAGCTCGACGAGCTTGCCGCTCTTCACGAGGTAGACGAACACGCTGCCACCCTTGACGTTGCCGTTGGCCTCGAACTCGATCTTCTTCGAGAGGCCGTCGTACGGCGAGAGCGTCTCGACGTAGTCGAGGAGCTTGGCCCTGGTGGTCTTCCCCGCCTCGACGCCCTTGATGAAGATGTTGGCGGCGTCGTAACCCTCACTCGAGTACGTGCCGGGGTCCTTGCCGATCACGCTCTTGTACTTGGTCGCGAACGAACCGAGCGCGCCACCGGCGTCGGTGGTCGCCAGCTTGCACGGGCAGGTGATGATGGCGCCTTCACCGCCGGCCGCACCGGACGCGGTGATGAAGCCCGGGTCGAGCGCACCGTCGCCGCTCACGAACTTGGCGGTGACACCCGCGTCGCTCAGCTGCTTCTTGAGCAGGCCGGCGTTGCTGTAGTAGCCGCCGAAGAACACGAGGTCGGGCTTGGCCGCCTTCACCTTGTTCACCGCGGCGGAGTAGTCGGTGGACTTGGGATCGATGGCGTCGGTGAGCGCGGTCGACACGCCGAGCGGCGCCAGGCCCTTGAGGGTGGACTCCCACAGGCCCTTGCCGTAGTCGCTGTTGTCGTGGATCAGGGCGACCTTCTTGGCCTTGAGGCCCTTGGCGACGTAGTTCGCCACGCCCAACCCCTGCACGTCGTCATCCGGGATGACGCGGTGGAACACCGTCTCCGGATTGACGACGGTCGGCAGGCCGGGGTTCGTGGCCGACGCGCTGATCATCGTCAGCTTGGCCTTCTCGAGATCGGGGAGGACGGCCCGTGTCTCGCCCGAGAATGTCGGGCCGACGATGCCGAGAATCTGCGCATCGGGGATGTACTTGGCGGCCTGGCCCGGCGCCTGGGCGGGATCGCCCTGGGTGTCGAAAGGTTTGATGACGAACGTGTAGTCCTTGCTCGCCGCGTTGGCTTCCTCGACCGCGACCCGCATGCCGTCGCGGACGTTGATGCCGAGGTTGGCGTTGTCGCCCGTGAGCGGCCCGACGAAGCCGATGGCCACCGTCTTCTTGCCGCTACCAGCGTTGCTGCTCTTGTTGTCGTCGCCGCCGCAGGCGGCCAAGAGCACGCCGGCGGCCACCACCGCTGCGATCAGCCGCCAGCGTCGGCCCGTCGATACAGACATGCTTTGGCCCTCCCTTGCCTCAGTCGGTCTTGCTCGGGCGGAAGCATATGCAGCGAACAGGCAGAATCAAGGCCTGATGGCCGATCTGGCGAGGCTCCGGGCCCGCTTGCGTGAACTGGCGCCGGTCGTCGTCGCGTTCAGCGGCGGCGCCGACTCGGCGTTCCTCGCGTGGGTTGCCAACGACGAGCTGGGCGACGGCGCTCATGCGGTGACGGCCGTGTCGGCGTCGCTGGCGGCCGACGAGCGCGACGACTGCGAATCCCTGGCGCGCGAGTGGGGCCTGCACTGGACCCCCGTCGTCACCGACGAGCTGGCCAACCCGGCCTACGTCGCCAATGCCGGCGACCGGTGCTTCCATTGCAAGACCGAGCTCATGGACGCGATCGACGGCCTGGCCATCGACGCCACCGTTGTGTTGGGCGTCAATGTCGACGATCTCGGCGATCACCGTCCCGGCCAGCAGGCCGCGGCCGAGCGGGGCGCGCAGTTCCCGCTCGTTGACGCCGGGTTCACCAAGGCCGACGTGCGCGACGCGTCGCGCGCCCTCGGTTTGCGCACGTGGGACAAGCCGGCCGCCGCCTGCCTCGCGTCGCGCGTTCCGTACGGCACGCCGGTGTCCCTCGGCGTCCTCGACGCGGTTGGGCGGGCCGAGCGAGCGCTGCGGGCGTTGGGCTTTGGTGCGCTGCGTGTGCGCCACTACGGCGACACGGCGCGCGTCGAGCTGCCGCTCGAAGACCTGCCGGTCGCCATCGCGCGTCGCGTGGAGGTCGTCGCCGCGGTCCGCTCCGCGGGATACGCGTACGTCACGCTCGACCTCGAGGGCCTACGGTCGGGGAATCTCAATCAAGCACTGGGGAGCTAAGACATGAGCAGCCAAGTGTCGGTACGGCTGAAGTTGACGTTTCCCGAGAACCTCATCCGCCAGCCGATCATCGCCCGGCTCGCGCGCGAGTTCGATGTGATGCCCAACATTCGGCGGGCCAAGGTCGAAGAGACGGTTGGCTGGATGATTTGTGAACTGGGCGGCGACGACGATGCTGTGGAGCGTTCGATCGAGTGGTTGCACGACCTCGGCGTCGGCGTCGACCGCATGAACGACGTCGTCGAGGGCTGACGTCCGCCGGTGCGCCGTCTCATCATCGCCGTCGTCGTGTTGGGCGGTGCGTTCCTCGCGGTCGACGTCGGCGCCCGGACGTGGGCGCAGGGTCAGATCGAGACACGGGCCCGGGCCGAAATTCCGAAGGAGGTGTCGGTTGGCGCGCACATTCGCGCCTTCCCGTTCTTGCCGCCGCTGCTCATCGCCGGCCGCGTGTCGGAAGTCGGCGGGCATTTCGAGAACGTGCCCGCCGGCGCGCTGACACTGTCGGCGGTCGACATCGTTCTGCACGGCGTCCGCATCAATCGCAACAAGCTGTTGCACGATCGCAAAGTCGAGCTGGTTTCCATCGACGAGGGCACTGTCACGATCGAAATCACCGCCGCGGTGCTGAGCAAGGCCGCGGGCGTCCCGATCACGATTTCCAACGGGCAGATGAAAGTCGCCGGCGTCGGCATCGCTCGCGTGTCGGTTCAGGACAACGCCTTGGTCATCGCCGGCGTGCGGACGCTGGCCATCCCCAAGACCCGCCTGGTGCCGTGTGCGACCAACGCCACCCTCCTCGCCGACCGCGTCCGCCTCTCGTGCACCATCCGCACCCTGCCGCCCGCCCTCCTCGGCGCCGCCAACCGCGAACTCGGCAACTGACAGGTCCGCGATGAGTGAACGCCTCGTCGTCGTCGGCGGTGACGCAGGCGGGATGGCCGCAGCCACCCAGGTCCGCCGCCGGCGGCCGGAGATGGAGATCGTCGCCCTCGAGAAGGGGCGGTGGACGAGCTATTCGGCGTGTGGCATTCCGTACGTCGTCGGCGGCGTGGTCGACGCGTTGGACGATCTTGTCGTCCGCACGCCAGCGCAGTTCCGCGACCAGTCGAACATCGACGCCCGCATGGGCCACGAGGCGATGGCGATCGACCTCGACCGCCGTGAGGTCGAGGTGCGGGACCACGACGCCGAAACCACCTACGCGTTGGGGTTCGATCTGCTGCACATCGGGACCGGCGCGTCGCCCATCCGTCCTGATCTCCCGGGCATCGACGGCGACCATGTTCACGGCGTGCAGACGCTCGAGGACGGCGCCCACCTTCTTGACCATGCCGAATCAAGCGCCCACGCCAACATCGTCGTGGTGGGCGCCGGCTACATCGGTCTCGAGATGGCCGAGGCGTTTATCAATCGCGGCGCACCATCGGTCACCGTGGTCGAGGGTGGGTCCGAGGTCATGCCAACCATGGATCCCGACATGGGCGCGCTGGTGTCGGCGGCGTTGCGCGACAAGGGCGTCGTCGTCGAGCTGGAGCGCCGGGTCACCGGTTTCGAACCGGGCGTCGTCCACACGGACGCGGGTTCTCTTGACGCCGACCTCGTGGTCCTGGGCATCGGGGTGGGCGCCAACAGCAAGCTGGCCGCCGATGCCGGCGTGACGACCGGCGTACGCGATGCAATCGTCGTCGATCGCCGGCAGCGGACGTCGGCCGACGGTGTGTGGGCGGCGGGCGACTGCTGCGAGTCGTTCCACCTCGTCGCCAACCGGCCCGTGCACATCGCATTGGGTACCGTCGCCAACAAGCAGGCGCGCGTCGCCGGCATCAACATGGGCGGCGGCTACGCCACGTTCCCGGGTGTCATCGGCACCGCGGTCACCAAGATCTGCGCGACCGAGGTCGCGCGCACTGGGCTGTCCGAACGCGAGGCGGAGCGGTACGGCTTCTCGGCGCGGGCGGCGACGATCGAGAGTACGACGCGCGCCGGGTATTACCCGGGCGGCGGCAAGATCACGGTGAAGCTCGTCGGCGAGCGGCGCTCCGGTCGCGTGCTGGGCGGCCAGATCGTCGGGCTCGAAGGGGCGGCCAAGCGCATTGACGTCATCGCCACGGTCGTCAGCGCCGGGATGACGGCCGAACAGATGACGGCCCTCGACCTGTCGTACGCGCCGCCCTTCGGTCCGGTCTGGGATCCGGTGCTGGTCGCGGCGCGGAAGCTGGCCGAGACGCTGAGCGCCGAGTGACCGGCGCCGGCGCCGCGGATCCGTTCGCCGACTGCCGCGCCCGCGCCGTCAAGACCGACGCGTGGCTCCGCGAGCTTCTGGGCGATGAGCCCGACGTCGCCCTCGTCGCCGTCGGCGGTTACGGCCGCTACGAGCTGTGCCCGCACAGCGATCTCGACGTCGTGCTGCTGCATGCGGGCCGCAAGGACATCGCCGCCATCGCCGATCGCATCTGGTACCCGATCTGGGACGCGGGCGTCGCGCTCGATCACAGTGTGCGGACGCTGAAGGACGCGGTGGCGGTCGCGGCCAAGGACCTGCGCACGGTCCTCGGTCTCATGGACGCCCGCCTCATCGCCGGCGACGCCGCACTGGCATCGGAGTTGACCGGACGGGTGGCCGAGCTGTGGCGCACGCGCGGCTCGGTCTTCCTGCCGGAGCTGGCCGAGCAGGTCGAGGCGCGCCACGAGCGGGCTGGGCCGGTGGCGTTCCTCCTCGAGCCCGACGTGAAGGAAGGCCACGGCGGCCTGCGCGACGTGCAAGTGCTGCGTGCCGTCATGCAAGCCGTCACGGTCGTGCCGCCGCTGGGCGAGGACGTATTTGTCGCGTACGGCGATCTGCTGTCGGCCCGCATTGCGCTCCACAAGCGGAGCGGCAGGGCCAACGATCGTCTGTTGCTCGAAGACCAAGACGGCGTGGCCGACGATCTCGGGTACGCCGACGCCGACGCGCTCATGGCGGCGATCGCGACGGCGGGCCGGGCCATCGCGTGGCGCAGCGACGACGCGTGGGCGCGCGTCGGCTCGGCGCTGCAAGGTCCCCGCGGCCGCACGGCTGGGCGCGACCGGATCATCGGACCGGCGCTCGTCGAGCGCGACAGCGAGGTCGTGATCACGGCCGACGCCGACTTGGCGGCTGATCCGTCCATTCCGTTGCGCGTCGGCGCGGCGTCGGCGCGGTTGGGCGCGCCCATCAACCGCCAGACGCTCCGCCGCATCACGAGCGAGGCAGTCGAGCCGCCGGCGCCGTGGCCCGCGTCGGTCCGCGACGCGCTGGTCGCGTTGCTCGGGACCGGGGGGCGGGCCATCAGCGCGCTCGAGGCGCTCGATCAGCACGGCGCGCTTGTGCGGCTGCTCCCCGAGTGGCAGGCGGTGCGCAACAAGCCCCAGCGCAACGCGTATCACCGCTTCACTGTCGACCGGCATCTCTGCGAAGCGGCGGCCAATGCCGCCGAGATGGTCCGGCGCGTCGAGCGCCCCGACTTGTTGTTGGTCGGCGCCCTGCTGCACGACATCGGCAAGGGCTTCCCGGGCGACCACACTGAGGTCGGCATCGATCTCGTCGACCGCATCGGCCGCCGCATGGGCTTCGCCGATGCGGATGTGGCCACGCTCGTTGCCATGGTGCGGCACCACTTGCTGTTGCCCGACGTCGCCACGCGACGCGACTTGGAGGACCCGGCGACCATCGAAGCGGTCGCCGCCGCCGTCGGCGACCGGGTCACGCTCGAACTGCTCGCCGCCTTGACCGAGGCCGATAGCAAGGCAACCGGGGCGACGGCATGGAGCGACTGGAAGGCGGGGCTCATCGCCGAACTGGTCGCCCGCGTGCGTGAGGTTCTCGCCGGTCATCCGTTGCCGCCGCCCGCGGTGCCGACTGATCGTCACCGGGCGCTCATGGCCGAAGGCGAGACGGTCGTCGAGGTCGAGCCCAGTCAGGTGACGGTGGTCGCGCGCGATGCGCCGGGACTGCTGTCGCGCGTCGCCGGTGGCCTCGCGGTCATCGGCCTCGATGTGCGGGCCGCGGTGGCCGGCGGCGAAGAGGGCATGGCCGTCGAGGTGCTCGACGTCGTCCCCCGCTTCGGCGAATCACCGCCGCCCGACCGCCTGCGCGGCCATCTGCTCGACGCAATCGAAGGCCGCCTCCCGATCGAGCAGCGGCTCGCCGAGCGGGCGAGCAACTACGGCGGTGTCCGCCGTCCTCGTGCCGCGCGCCCGACGCCGCCGGTCGTGCTGTTCGACGACGGCGCGTCGGAGCGGGCCACGGTGATCGAAGTGCGGGCGCCCGACGGGATCGGCGTGCTGTACCGCGTCACGCGGGCGCTGGCCGGCTGCGGCGTCGACATCCGGTCGGCCAAGGTGTCGACCCTCGGCCACGAAGTCGTCGACGCGTTCTACGTCACCGAGGTCGACGGGTCCAAGGTCGTGGCCGGCGAACATCGCCGCGCCATCGAGACGGCGGTGCTCGCCGCCCTAGGGTCGGGTTGATGGACGAGGCGGTCTCGGCCCACGACTTGCTGCGGTGGAGCGAGGCGCTGGCCGGCATCGCCCGCACCGGCCTCGGGTTCACGGAAAGCCTCTACGAGCGCGAGCGCTTCGAGGAGGTCTTGAAGGTGGCGGCCGACATCCGTGTCGCCGCCGGTCACGAGTTGGAGGCCGAAGCGCTGGTCGAGGAGTGGCTCGACTCCGTCGGCGAGGGCATCGCCGGCTACGTCACCCCCAAGGTCGGTGTGGGCGCCGTTGTCGGCAACGATCGCGGCGAGATCCTGCTCGTGCAGCGGGCCGGCTCGGGCCTGTGGCTGTACCCGACCGGTTGGGCCGATGTCGGCTATTCGGCGTCCGAGGTCGCCATGAAGGAGGTCGAGGAGGAGACCGGCATCGAGGTCGAGGTCGTGCGCCTCATCGCGGTGTTCGACGCGCTGCGCCTTGGCTTCGGCCGTATGCCCTTCTACCTGCTCCTGTTTCACTGCCGGGCGATTGGTGGCGAGCTCAACGCGCACCCGTTGGAATGCGCCGACGTCGGGTGGTTCGCCGAGGACGCGCTGCCGCAACCGATCGCCGGCGCCGAACGCTGGGCCGCGCCGGCCTTCGCCGCCATCCGTGGCGAGCCCGTCGACGTGTTCTTCGACGCTCCGCGTTCGCCCATGTGGCGCTCCGATACCGACTAGTCCACCTAACTCAGCCATGCTGTCGGGAGTGAGAGTTCACGTTGACCCCGAGCTGTGTCAGGGCCACGGGCGTTGCTACGCGGTGGCGCCCGAGGTCTTCGACATGGACGACATCGGCAACGGCCACGAGATCGGTGACGGACGCGTCCCGGCCGAGTTGGAACACAAGGCGCGGGTCGCCGTCGCCAACTGCCCGGAGCGGGCGATCAATATCGAGGAGAAGGACTGATGGGGGACCACCCTCCCGTTACCGACTGGAAGACGGACTTCGACCACACCGACGATGTGTGGGCCGCCGACCCGTACGCGATCTGGGGCGAGCTGCGCGAGTCATGCCCCGTCGCCCACACGACGCGATACGGCGGGGCGTGGTTGCCGACGCGGTACGAGGACATCTCCGAGATCGCCTACGACACGGAGCGATTCACGTCGCGTAGCGTCGTGGTCAGCGAGTTCCGTCCGCCGTACAACCTGGCGCCCGAAGGCATCGCGCCGCCGATCTCGTCGGACCCGCCGTTCCACGCCGGCGCGCGCCGCATGCTGCTGCCGCTCTTCTCGCCCCAGGTCATCGATCGGCTCGAGCCGTCGACGCGGGCGTATTGCGAGGAGTTGCTCGACGCCGTCAGCGGCAACGACATCGTCGACGCGGCCGAGCAGTACGCACAGCACATCCCGGTGCGCGTCATCGCCAACATGCTCGGGCTGCCCGAGTCCGACGCCGACGTGTTCCGCGGTTTCGTCAACCATGTGCTCGAAGGCGTCTCCCTGCCGATGGAGCAACGGGCCGAAGGGATGCTCGCGCTGTTCGGTTACCTACAGACGCACATCGAGGATCACATCGCCAACCCGCGCGACGACCTCATCACCGTGTTGCTGGAGTCCGAACTCGACGGCGAGAAGGTCAGCCCGTTCCACGTCGGCCGCACGATCGGCCTACTGCTGATCGCGGGGATCGACACGACGTGGAGCGCGATCGGCGCGTCGATCTGGCATCTGGCCAAGACGCCGGGCGACCGCAAGCGCCTGGTTGCCGAGCCCGAGTTGTTGCCGGTTGCCATGGAGGAGCTGTTGCGGGCGTACGCGCCGGTGACGATGGCCCGACTCGTCCGGGAGGACATGGACTTCAAGGGCTGCCCGATGAAGGCCAACGAGTGGGTGCTGCTGCCGTTCCCGTCGGCCAACCGCGATCCCGAAGCGTTCGAGCAACCCGACGAAGTGATCATCGACCGCGAGGTCAACCGCCACGCCGCCTTCGGCCTCGGCGTGCACCGCTGCGCGGGGTCCCATCTCGCTCGCATGGAGCTGCGCGTCGCCCTCGAGGTGTGGCTCGAGCGTTTCCCCGACTTCGACCTCGCCGATCCCGACGCGGTGCGCTGGTCCGGCGGTCAGGTCCGCGGTCCGCGCCACCTCCCGATCAAGATCAACGCGTAACTACGCCGTCAGGGCGGCGAGCAGTCGGTCGATGATCGAGACGCCGCCGCGGGACCGTTCCCACTCATCGGCGATGGCCTCGTGGTCGACGAGCCCCGACGCGTCGGGCGCCAGCCCCAGCGCGGTGGTGACGGCGGCGGCGAGCGGCGCGGGCTCGACCTCGTCGCCGAACGCGGCGAACGCCTCGAGGCCGTCCCACAACAAGCCGAGGTCGGCGGGCGGTACATCGCCCGATTGCAGCGCCAGCGCGGCGGCGGGGAAGACGTCGTCGGTCTCCACGCCGCTCGGCCGCTGATATCCGGCGACCGGGTGGAGTCGCCACTCGATGGCGACATCGGCGGGGCCGTTGTCGATGATCCACACCTGCGACCCGTTGACGTAGGCGTCGGTCGGCTCGCCGAAGCGCTGCTCGAGGGCGACGATGAGGTCGTCGCTGATCCGCCACACGCAGGTCGGGGTGAGCACTGGCCGCCGCGGCACCACGCCAAGCTAGACGGATGCGCCGCCGTTCTCGTCGCCCAGCGTGCAGTAGTTGGTGTGTACACACCAACTACTGCACGCGGTGGGCGGCCGTGGTGGTGGTGGTGGTGGTGGTGGGGCTCGCCTTGGCGGCGTGCAGCAAGAGTCCGCACCGCTCGGCGGTCACGCCCACCACGTCATCGACGACGACGACCGTGGCGCCGCCGACGACCTCGGTCGGCGGCTGCGCGGTGCCGGCGCGGGCCACGCCCGATCCGAAGCGGCCTCGGTATGTGCTCCACGTGAACGTGGTGCCGAGCGAGCACCGCGTGGCGGGCGACCTGACAGTGCGGTTCACGCCGGACCTGCCGACCGACCGCCTTGTGTTCCGGCTCTGGCCCAACGGCCCGCGATTGGCGGCGGCCGGCGCCCACCTCAGCGTTGGCGCCGTGCAACTCGGCGCGCACCCGGCGGCGACGACCCAACCCGATCCGACCACGCTTGTCGTCGCGCTGGGTTCGCCCCTGAACGCGGGCCAGACGATCGAAGCCTCGATGACGTGGGACTTGAAGCTCGCGGGCCCGAACAACGACCGCATCGCCCAGGTCGGCGACTCGATCCGTCTCGGTTCGTTCTTCCCGATCCTCCCGTGGGAGCCCGGTGTCGGGTGGGCGACGGATCCCCCGGCGACCGGCTTCGCCGAAGGCTCGACCGCGCCGACCGCCGACTTCGACATGAGCGTGACGGTCCCCGCCGGGCTCACCGTTCTCGCCAGCGGCGTTCCCGACGCGAGTGGGGCGCGCTGGCACGCCGCGGCCATGCGGGACGTCGCGCTTTCGATCGGTCGCTTCCGCATGGCGTCGGCCGACGCGGCGGGCGTGCACATCACCGTTGGCGTCGCCGCCGACCTCCCGGACTCCGCCGCCGCCTTCGCGACCAAGATCGCCGCCAAGCTGGCGAGCTACACCGAATGGTTCGGTGCGTACCCGTGGCCGGTGTACACGATGGCGGTGACGGGCCAGTTGCGCGGCGGGATCGAGTACCCGTCGCACGTCATGCAGGGCACGGGCACGATCGGCCGCACGACGTCGCACGAGCTCGCGCACCAATGGTTCTACGCACTGGTCGGCAACGACCAAGGACGTGATCCGTGGCTCGACGAGGGCCTGGCGAGCTACGCCGAGGGCCGAGCCGAGAACAGCTTGCCGATGTTCCGTTCGACGTCCATTCCCGCCGACGGCAAGGGGCACCTGACGTCGCCCATCACGTACTGGAACGCACACCAACCGACCTACTACCGCGGTGTGTACGTGCAGGGTGTGCAGGCGTTGGGGACACTCGGACCGGTCGACCGCGTCGACTGCGCGTTGCGCATCTACATCGCCCGCAACGCGTACCGGATCGCGCGACCGGCGGACCTCATCGCCGCCGCGACCACAGTCGTCGTCGACGCCCCGGCCAAGCTGGCGGCCTACGGCGTAACGTCGTCACCGTGAAGACGGTCATCGAAATTGCAGAGGCGGTTCGGCGCGGGGAGCTGAAGGCGGTCGAGGTGCTCGACGAGGTGCTCGACAAGATCGCCAGTCGCAACGAGGAGCTCAACGCGTTTGTCGTGCTCGACCCCGACCTGGCCCGCCAGGCGGCCGACGCGGTGGACACCGCCGTCGCGCGCGGCGAGGACCCCGGCCGGTTCGCCGGCGTCCCGTTCGGCGTGAAGGATCTCGAGGACTGCGCCGGGCTGCCGACGTCGCATGGCTCGCTGCTCTACAAGGACCGCCCGCCGGTCACCGCCGACTCGCCGCACGTGGCTCGGCTGCGCGCCGCCGGCGCCATCCCCGTCGGCAAGACCGCGGCCCCCGAATTCGGCACCGTCGCCTTCACCCACACCAAGGCGTGGGGGACGACGCGCAACCCGTGGAACACCGAGCGCACGCCGGGCGGGTCAAGTGGCGGCTCGGCGGCCGCGGTCGCCGCCGGCGTCATTCCCTTCGCCACCGCGAGCGACGGCGGTGGCTCCACGCGCATCCCCGCCGCCTTCACGGGTCTGGTCGGCATGAAGCCCAGCCACGGCCGCATTCCGCACCCGCCGCCCGGCACCGCGCAGACCAGCGTCTACGGCGCACTCACCACGACGGTGGCCGACTCGGCTCGCCATCTCGACGTCGTGTCCGGCCCCGACGACCGCGACCGGTTGTCGCTGCCGGCCCCGCTGCTCAGCTACGAGGACGCCATCGAGTCGTTCGACGTTCGCGGCCTGCGCGCCGCCTGGTCGCTCGATCTCGGGTTCGCCGCCGTCGATCCGGAAGTCGCCGAACTGTCTGAGGCGGCGGCCCTCCAACTCGCCGACGCCGCCGACCTCAAACTGATCGAGCGTCCGATCGAGTTGACCGACCCGCTGAAGACGTGGATGTCGATCAACGCGGTCGACGGCTGGCTGTCGCTCGAAGAGGACATGTGGCCCGACCGGGCCCAAGAGCTGATGGGCTTTGTCCGCCGGGGCTACGAGCTGTCGGAGGACATGACGATCAAGACCTTCGCCCGGCGCATGCGGTACCGCCAGCGGCTCGAAGCCGAGGTGGCCGCGATCTTCGACGACGTCGACGTCCTCCTCACCCCATCGACCGCGGTCCCCGCCTTCCCGGCGGCCGGACCGATGCCGATGGAGATCAACGGGCGTGAGGTCGCGGCGGGGATGGCCGTGCCGTTCACGATGCTGGCCAACCTGTGCTGGAACCCGGCGATCTCACTGCCGGCCGGTCTCAACAGCGAGGGGTTGCCGATCGGGCTCCAGGTCATCGGCCGCCGTCATCGCGACGAAGTCCCGCTGCGTCTCGCCCGCATCTTCGAGCAGGCCCGCCCCTGGCCCCGGTTCGCACCCGCCGCGTGACGACACCGACGTTCTTGCACGCGTACGCGCCGCCGGCCCGCGCCGCGGCGGACTACGTCCGCATCGTCAGCGGGAAGGGCGCGACCGTCACCGACGACCATGGCAAGCAGTACGTCGACGCGCTCGGCAGCCTCTGGTATTGCCAGGTCGGTCACGGTCGCGACGAGATCGTCGACGCCATCACCGCCCAGCTGCGCAAGATTGCCGGCTATCACACGTTCGACCGGTTCACGAACGCGCCGGCCGACGAGCTGTGCGACCGCGTCGCCCGCCTCACGCCGATACCCGACGCTCGCGTGTTCCTCACGAGTGGCGGATCGGAGTCGGTCGACACCGCGCTCAAGTTGGCCCGTATCACGCACTTCTTGAACGGCGATACGAAACGCACACTCATCGTCAGCCGAGAGCCGTCGTATCACGGCGTGAGTTACGGCGCGATGACGGCCACCGGTCTGCCGATGAACCGCCAAGGCTTCGGACCGCTGGTCGAGGACATCGTGCAGGTTCCGTACGACGACCTCGCCGCGCTCGACGCGATCATCGCCGAGCGGGGCGATCAACTGGCCGCCGTCATCGCTGAACCGATCGTTGGTGCCGGAGGCGTGCTGCCGCCGCCCGACGGCTACCTCGAAGGGCTGCGCGAGCGGTGCGACCGCGCCGGCGCGTTGCTGATCCTCGACGAAGTCATCTGCGGCTTCGGCCGACTCGGGACCTGGTTCGGCGCGCAGCGCTACGGCGTGACGCCCGACCTGATGACCTTCGCCAAGGGCGTGACGTCCGGGTACCAACCCGTCGGCGGCGTCGTCGTCGGGGCCCGCGTGCGCGCCGCGCTCGAGTCGGATCCGGCGTTCGTTCTGCGCCACGGCCACACGTACAGCGGCCACCCGGCGGGGTGTGCGGCCGGGCTGGCCAACCTCGACATCCTCGAGCGCGAGTCGCTCGCCGAGCGGGCGCCCAAGATCGGCAAGCGTCTGGGCGACGGGCTGCGCCAGCTAGTGGACAGTGGCGCGCTCGTCGGCGCGCGCGGCGAGGCGGGTATGTGGGCCGCCGTTCTGCCCGACGGTGTCGATCCGAGCGCCGTGCGCGATCGCATGCTCGAACGGGGCGTGATCCCCCGGCCGCTCGGCGCCAACGCCCTCGCGTTCTGCCCGCCCTTGGTCATCAGCGACGACCAGCTCGACCAGTGCCTCGACGCGCTGGGTCAATCGATCAGCGCATAAGTTCGGCGAGCCGGCCGAAGAACGCGGACCGCGGCAGCACCTCGGTGCAGCCCGCGGCGCGGGCCGCGTCCATCAGGTCGTGGTCGACGTGGCTGGCGAACCCGATGATCCGTGCGCTGCCGATCGTCGGCAACACGTCGAGTACGTCCGGCCGTGACAAGTCGACGATGACCGTCGCGTCGCCATGGGCGGCGAGGTCGGCCGGACGAGTGACGAACGTGACATCGCCCGCCGCGGCAACTTTGGACCGGTCCATCAGGTCCGGTACATAGGCAACGATCACCGCGCCGCCGCGCTACTCGCTGCGATGTTCGCGGAGGTACCGCTCGACTTCGGCGGCGAGGGCGTCGCCGCCCGGCAGGTCGTGGGGCAGTTCGTCGAGTTCGTCGTCGTCGCCGTCGCCCTCCTCAACGTCTTCCTCGAGGCGGCGCACGTATTCGGCGACATCGCTGTCGGCTTCGACGACCTCATTGACCTGGCGGACGTAGCTCGCCGCCGCGATCTCGAGGTCGGTGGTGACGACAGGGATCTCCAACAAGCGCCCGATCGCCTCGACGAGAGCGAGGGCGCCCTTGGGCGACGGCGTCTGCGAGACGTAATGGGGCAGGGCGGCCCACAGCGAGGCGACCGGGAACCCGGCGCGCCCGAGTGCGTCGTTGACCGCGCCGACGATGCCGGTCGGGCCCTCGTACCGCGAGCGGCCGAGGGTCCACCGCTCGGCCAGCTCGCTGTTGGTGGTGGTGCCCATCACCGTGACCGGGCTCGTGTGCGGAACGCCGGCGGCCAGCGCGCCGAGGCTGATAACCAGGCCGACGTTCAGTTCATTGGCGACGTCGATGATCTGCTGGGAGAACGTGCGCCACTTGAGTCCGGGCTCGACGCCGCGGAGAAAGATCGCGTCGCGACCCGCGCCCGGGATCGCCGCGGCGCTGAACTCGTTCGTCGGCCAGTCGATGTGGCGCTCGAGGTCGTCGTCGAGACGCACGCGCGGCCGCACCGCGGTGAAGTCGTAGAACTCCTCGGGGTCGATCGACGCGAACCGCCGCGCCGACCACGTCGTGGCGAGGTAGGCGCCGGCGCTCGACGCGGCGTCCGCCGCGTCGCTCCAGCCTTCGAACGCGGTGATCAACACGGCGTCGCGAAGGCGAGGACGGTCCTCCCAAATGACGTGGTTCGCCACGCCTTCGACCGTACCCGCTCCTAGCGCTTACGGCGCCTACGGGCGAGGCGGCCGGCGACGGCGCCCAACGCGGCGGTCACGAGCAGCAGATAGACGAGCCGCACGTGGGCGTCGCCGATCACGTACCCGATGCGGACGTCCTGCCGGTTGTCGAACGCCAGGGCGGCGATCACCACTACGAGGATCACGGCGCCGGCGAGGCGCGCCTGCTCCTTGCGTTCCGGCTTGGGCGTGGGCTGCTCATCGGCCATGGCCGAAATGCTACGTAGGCCGACGCCGGGAAGCGGTGTTTCACCGGGCCTAGAAGTAGTAACCGACGATGAGCGAGTGATCAGAGGCGTCGTTGTTGTACCGGAACAATTGACTGTGGGTGAACACGGAGTTTGTAAAGGCGTAGTCGTACTTGACAGTGAGACTGTGGAACGGTCCGCTCAAGTCGTTGAAGGTGTATAGCGGCTGACCGTTGACTGCGCTGCACGAAGTACCGCCCGGTAGCGCCCACCCGCCCCCGTTCGCTTCTACGTGATCGGTGTACAGGGTATTCAGCGAGGTCCTAACCGTTGGATAACAAAGATTTAGGTCGCCGCCGAGGTAATGCGTTAGGCCTGGATAGGCGTTGATCGTGTTCCGCTCGACTTGTGCAGCTTCGAGCAACTCCCAGTTCGCAGTGCCAGGGTCGGTGTCGAGATGCGTGGAGCAGGCCGTGTGAATGAAGCCATAGATCGGAAACACTCCGCACACGATCCCTCGTTGCTCAGGTCCGTTCGATGACTGGGCGCTGTACCGGCCCGCGAACTGTTGGGATGGGTTGTTGGCAGTCGTCTCCCACCCAAAGACGGAATTGCCATACCACCCCGAACATAGGAAGGAACCCGGATCGCTGTACCCGGTGTTGTAGAACTCGCCCTCGTAACCAAGCGGACCAAGCGCGCCTTGAATGTCCGCGAAATGGCCGTTGCATATCTCCTGGTTCGAGACGGCCGACGGCGCCAAGCCCGCGTTGTACCACTCAAAGACCCGTGTCAGCAGGACGTCGACACTGCGAAAGTCGCCAGGGTGGCCAACGTGGCCATAGATGTTGTATTGGATGTACACGTTGGCAGCGCCGGCGCCGTTGGCCGCGGCGATCTGAAACATGCTCACCCCGACGGCGATCAGCGCTACCCACCACCGGCGATGCCGTCGCTGGCCCATCAGAGCCCGCTCCCCTCAAAGCTCAAGTCGCTGGCCCGGCGAGTGAGCAGCGACGAACCATCGCCCGACATCCACCGTTGGTCCTCCGCGGCGGCTTCGACGTTTAACCGTGTCCACTTGCCGTCTGCGAAGCGCTGGATGCTGCTGGGCTCGTTGATCGCGGCATCGCTCTTGAGCTCGGGCCTTGGACCCGACTCGAGGAACGCTGAGGTCCTGTTGAGCAGAAGATTGCGGACGCGGTCGCCGTACGTCGTTGACTCGCCCTCCCCGACACGCCCCAAAGTATCGAGCGGAAACACGCTGAACGTCCGTGCTGTTGGATCTTGACCAAAGACTCTGAGTCCAGATGAGTCGCAGAAGAGCGCGGACGGGAGGTAGCCGGGAACAAACTGGACGGGCGAATTGGCGTCACTGCTCCGCTCAAGATCGACGACTGTCAAGGTGCGGTCTACGTGGTCACCTGTCGCGATGCTGTCGAGCACGTAAAGGGTCCGGTCGGCAACGCACGTGAGACGCAATGACGAGTTCGCTGCTGTCGGCGGCTCCGATGTCAGGATGCTGAAACTGAGGTCGCTCGGCTTCCAAGAGACGTCAGCGGCGTGGCCGTCTTTGAGGTCGATGACGGTGAACCGCTCGTGGCGCGTTCCTTGGACCTTCTCGGCTTCGCTGTGCATCCCGGCCGGCGAGTCGACACTTTGGACGCGGAGAACGATGTGGGCCGAATCGGTGTAGCCGGCGATGCTGAAGACAGGGGCTCCAAAGCCGCCGATTGTCCCGATCTCCTTGCCACGCCCGTCCGGATCGATCCTGAAGAGAAAGGTCGCCATTTGCCCGCACGGTTCGTCGGGGCGAGGCTCCGAGGCACATCCCGGCGCCGTAACCGCCCATGATCCGTCAGGCATGTTGATGGCGCGCGGCGCCTCCAGGTGATGGCCGGTCCCGACTACGGCTTCGTCGGTGAGAGCGACTTTCGAATTCACGACACGAAGCGTCCAGATCGAGAGGCCGCCCGTCGTTCGGTCGCCCGCGTAGAGGAACGATGAATCTCCGACGATGACATGATCGTTGGTCAACGAAGCCGAGGTGTCGATCAGCGCCCGTGTCGCCACCCGCGCCTGACCACAGGCGCTCAGCCCACCCGCTAGGGCAATCGCAACCGTGATGATGCGCGTACGCCTCCTGAATTCCGTGAACATGAGACGCACGCTTGAACCACTCTGATGCGGTGCACGAACTGACTGGAATCGGCCTACAGCGAACATCGAGGGCACGTTGGCACGGTACGAAACGAATGATCCCGGGACAATGAGCCGTTGGGGTGGTGCCCGTAGCGTGACGTGACTAGTTAGGGGTAGTGGCGCGGGAGGCGCTCGACCCGGTCGGCGAATGCGTTGTTACACCCCGGGCGTAGCCTGGCTCCAAGTGGAGCCACTTGAGCGCTTCTCGCCGGCAACCGGCCGCTGGTTCGCGGCCACATTCGGCGCGCCCACGGAGGCGCAGGCGCAGGGCTGGCCGGCGATCAGCGCCGGCGACCACACGCTGATCCTGGCCCCTACCGGGTCGGGCAAGACCCTCGCCGCGTTCTTGTGGACGCTCGATCGCCTGTTGTCCGAGCCGTCGCCCGACGAGAAGCAGCGCTGCCGCGTGCTGTACGTCTCGCCGCTCAAGGCCTTGGCGTACGACGTCGAGCGCAACCTGCGCGCGCCCCTTACGGGCATCGCGCTGGAGGACCCGTCGGTCGCCGGCCGAGTCCGGGTCGGCATCCGCACCGGCGACACCCCCGAGCGCGAGCGGCGCGACATCGTCCGCCACCCGCCCGACATCCTCGTGACCACCCCGGAGTCGCTGTACCTGATGCTCACGTCAGGTGCCCGCGAGGTGCTGGCGAGCGTCGAGTACGTGATCATCGACGAGATCCACGTGATGGCAGCCACCAAGCGGGGCGCGCACCTGGCGGTGTCGATGGAGCGGCTCGAACGGATCGTCACCCAAGCCGGCGGCCGGCCACCGCAACGAGTCGGCCTGTCGGCCACGCAACGCCCGCTCGAAGAAGTCGCCCGCTTCCTGGGTGGGCGGATCAACGGCGCGCCGCGACCCGTCACCATCGTCGACGCCGGCGTTCGCAAGCAGCTCGACCTTCAGGTGGTCGTTCCCATCGACGACATGGGCGAGCTCGGCCGACCGGTGTTCCGCGAGGGCGAGCCGGTGCTCAACGGGCCGGCGGCTGGTTCGCCCGAGGAGCGTCATTCGATCTGGCCCGCCATCCAAGCCCAGCTGCTCGAGCTGATCCGCGCCCACCAGTCCACGCTGATCTTCGTCAACTCGCGCCGCTTGGCCGAACGGCTGTCGACCCGCCTCAACGAGCTGGCGGGCGAAGAGCTCGTCCGCGCTCACCACGGGTCGATCGCGCGCGAGCAGCGCCTCGAGATCGAAGACGCCCTCAAGGCGGGCCGGCTGCCCGCGCTCGTCGCGACGAGCAGCCTCGAGCTCGGCATTGACATGGGCGCGATCGATCTCGTCGTGCAGGTCGAGGCGCCCAACACCGTCGCAAGTGGTTTGCAACGAATCGGTCGGGCTGGCCACCGCGTCGGCGAACCGTCGAAGGGCCGGGTGTTCCCGAAGTTCCGCGGCGACCTCGTCATGGCCGCGGTCACGAGCCAGCGCATGAAGGACGGGCTGATCGAGGAGACCGTCGTCCCTCGCAACCCGCTCGACATCCTCGCCCAGCAGATCGTCGCCATGGTCGCTATGGACACGATGTCCGTCGACGAGGTCGAGGCGATCGTCGGCGGCGCGTATCCGTTCGCCGAATTGACGCGCGACCTGCTCGAGGGCGTTCTCGACATGTTGAGCGGCCGCTATCCGAGTGACGAGTTCGCCGAGTTGCGGCCGCGCATTACGTGGGACCGCGTCGAGGGCCAGCTCTCGGCTCGGCCCGGCGCGCGCATGCTGGCGGTGACCAGCGGGGGCACGATTCCCGATCGCGGTCTCTTCGGTGTGTTCACGCCCGAAGGCACGCGCGTCGGCGAGCTCGACGAAGAGTGCGTCTACGAGAGCCGCGTCGGCGAGAACATGATCCTCGGCGCCACCACGTGGCGGATCGAGGAGATCACGCGCGAGCGGGTCGTCGTCACGCCGGCGCCGGGGCAGCCGGGGAAGATGCCGTTCTGGCACGGCGATCAGTTGGGGCGGCCGTATGAGCTCGGGCGGGCCGTCGGTCAGTTCCTTCGTGAGTTCGACGACATCACCAACGACCGGCTCCGCGACGAGTGCGCGCTCGACGAGCTGGCGATCAAGAACCTCCGCGCGTACCTCGACGAGGAGCGCGATTACACACAGGGCGCGCTGCCCACCGACCGGCAGTTGGTCGTCCAGCGCTTCCGCGACGAGTTGGGCGACTGGCGCATCTGCGTGCTGTCGCCGTTCGGCGCGCGCGTGCACGCGCCATGGGCCCTGGCGATCGAGGCGCGCATCCGCCAGCAGCTCGACGTGGAGGTACAGGCGATCTGGAGCGACGACGGCATCGTCGTGCGCCTGCCCGAGGCCGATGAGCCGCCGCCGGTCGAGCTGGTGCTCGTCGACCCCGACGAGGTCGAGGAACTGGTCGTCAACCAGGTAGGCAACAGTGCGATGTTCGCGTCGCGGTTCCGGGAAAACGCGGCCCGCGCCCTGCTGTTGCCGCGCCGGCGGCCGGGATCGCGCACGCCGTTGTGGCAGATGCGGCAGCGGGCGCACGACCTTCTCGGTGTGGCATCGAAGTACGGTTCGTTCCCGATTCTGCTGGAGACCTACCGCGAGTGCCTGCGTGATGTTTTCGACCTTCCCGGGCTCGTATCGCTGATGAAGGACGTCGAGTCACGCGCGGTTCGCGTCGCCGCGGTCGACACCGCGCAGCCGTCGCCCTTCGCCACGTCGCTCGCGTTCGCCTACGTCGCCCAGTTCATGTACGAGTACGACGCGCCGATCGCGGAGCGGCGGGCCCAGGCGCTCACGCTCGACCGGCGGATGCTGGCCGAGTTGGTCGGCGCCGATGAGTTGCGCGAGCTGATCGACCCCGACGCGCTGGCCGGCCTCGAGGCCGAGCTCCAATGCCTCGAGGAAGATCGCTGGGCCTCATCGCTCGACGGCGCGCACGACCTCCTGCGGCGGCTCGGCGACCTCACGCATCTCGAGCTGCGGGCCCGCTCCACCGAGGACTTCGCCGCCGCCCTCCAGGCCGGTAGGCGCGCCGTCGAGATCCGCGTCGGCGGCGAGGCGCGATTCATCGCGGTCGAGGACGCCGGTCGCTACCGGGACGCCGTCGGCGCGGCGATCCCCGGCGGCGTGCCCGAAGCGTTCCTCGAGCCGGTGCCCGACGCGGCCACGCAGCTTCTGCGGCGGTGGGCCCGCACCCACGGGCCGTTCCTGGCCCAGGAACCGGCGGAGCGGTTCGGCTTCCCGGTCGAACGGGTGGAGCTGGTGCTCGACGAACTGGCCGCCGACGGCAACTTGCTGCGCGGCGCGTTCCGGCCCGGTGGTGTCGATCGCGAGTGGTGCGATGCCGAAGTCCTGCGGCGCCTGCGGCAGCGCTCGCTCGCGGCGCTGCGCAAGGAGGTCGAGCCCACCGAGGCCGAGGCGCTGGCGCGGTTCCTGCCCCGCTGGCACGGCGTCGACAGCGACGCCCGCGGCCTCGACCGCGCCTTCGAAGTCATCCGGCAGCTGCAAGGCGTCGCCTTGCCTGCGTCGGTGCTCGAGCGCGACGTGCTGTCGATCCGCGTGCGCGACTACTCGCCCCGACTGCTCGATGAACTGCTCGCCGCCGGTGAGGTGATGTGGGTCGGCGCCGGGTCACTCGGCCGCGACGATGGCAAGGTCCGGCTGTTCCTTCGCGACCAGCTGCCGCTGCTGCTGCCCCGACTTTCGGCGGTGGGCGACAAGCCGGACCACGCCGAGCACGACCGCTTGCGTGACGTCCTGTCCACGCGTGGCGCGTGCTTCTTCCGCGACTTCGCCGGGCCCGACGAGCGGGTCACCGTTGAGGCGCTTTGGGACTTGGTGTGGGCCGGCGAGGTCACCAACGACAGCTTCGCGGCAGTACGCGCCCTGTCGGCCAAGAAGCGATCGGGCGGCGCGGCGCGCGGCGGTCGCCCTCGGTTGTCCTCGCTGAGCGCGCTCGGTCCGCCGACGGCGCAGGGTCGGTGGTCGCTGGTCGACACGGGCACCGCGGATCCCACGCAGTCGCGACACGCGATGGCGGGGGTGCTGCTCGACCGCCACGGCGTGCTGACCCGCCAGGCCGCTAAGGCCGAAGGCGTGGCCGGCGGCTTCGCCGCCGTCTACCCCGTGCTGCGTGCGATGGAGGAGGCGGGCCGCATCCGCCGCGGCTACTTCGTGGCTGGCCTGGGCGGCGCGCAGTTCGCGCTGCCCGGCGCGGTCGACCGGCTGCGTGCGGTTCGTCAGCCGGGCGACGAACTGCGGCCGCTCGTGCTGGCCGCCACCGATCCGGCCAATCCGTACGGCATCTCGGTCGACTGGCCCGTCGCCAACTTGCAACGGGCGGCCGGCGCCTACGTCGTACTGGCCGGCGGCGTGGCGTCGTTGTACGTCGAGAAGGGCGGCAAGGGGCTCGTCGTACTGCGCGAGTTCGACGGCACTTGGGAGGCGGTCGCCGTCAACGCGCTCAAGCAGTTGGTCGGCGAGGGCCGGTTCCGCCGCATGTCGGTGGAGAAGGTGGCCGACGCGCTGGAACCGTTCCTGCGCGAGGCTGGCTTCGTGGTCACGCCGAAGGGACTCGTGCTCTATTCCTGAAGGCGACACCCTCTTCCGCACGGCGACCGCGATGCGGGCCTGGATCGTCGGCCGCCAGGTCACCGGTGCCGCGTCGCTCAAAGTGCGAGCCGAGCGTCTCGTCGGCGACGAGGTCGACTCGGTCGAAGCACGCGGCAAGCACCTGCTGATCCGTTTCGCCGGCGGACTCACGTTGCACACGCACATGCGAATGACCGGGTCATGGCACGTGTATCGCACCGGCGCGAAGTGGCAGAAACCGAAGCACCTGGCGCGGGTCGTGCTCGAGTTTGGCGACCGCGTCGCCGTGTGTTTCAGCGCCCCGGTCATCGAGCTGCTGCCGACCAAGACCGAGTGGGCCCATCCGGTCCTGGCCGGGCTGGGACCCGACATCCTCAAGCCGCCGGTCAATATCGAAGAAGTGCGCCGGCGCGCCGCCGAGCAGCCGCCCGACGTCCCGATCGGCGACCTGTTGCTCGATCAGCAGGTGGTCGCCGGCATCGGCAACATCTGGCGGAACGAGACGCTCTTCAACTGCGGCGTGCACCCCGGCGCCGCGCACACCGATGTCGACATCGAGGAACTGGTCCGCACGGCGTCGCGCTTGATGCACGCCCACGCCCGACTCGGCGTCGTCTACCGGCCCCGCGTCTACAACCGAGCGGGGCGTCCGTGTCCGCGGTGCCAGGCGCGCATCGAGTCGGCGCGAATGGGCCGCCACGCCCGCACCGCGTACTGGTGTCCGCGTTGCCAGCCGTTGCTGTAACTACTGGCGGGTGAGCTGACTCGGGTCCGACGGGTAGCCGCCGGCGGCGACGATGGCCTTGGCCATGGGCTCGAGGATTGCGAACAACTCGTCGGCGTCGTCACCCAACGCCTCGACCACGGACCGCTCGCCTTCGTCGGTGGCCGACTCGATGCTCGCCCGAACGGCTTCGCCCTCGGCAGTGAACGCGCCGTCCTTCACGTAGCCCTTGGCTTCGAGCGACGCAATGCCGCCGGCGATCGCCTCCTCGTTCCAGCCGCGCGTGCGCACGTAGGTGTTGAGCGGCATCTTCCACCACAGTTCGGTCATCAACGTGATCTCGACCGGCGCGACGCCGGCGGCCACCCACGCGCAGGTATGGGAGTCACCGCGGTGCTCGCGCAAGAGGTCGGCCGCCCGCCAGAAGTCGCCGACCGGATTGCCGGGGAAGCCCAACGACCGGAGGCCGGCCGACAAGGCGCGGCCCTCGAACGTCGCCGCCTCGCCCGCCCGCTTCAGCAACTCGGTCGCCCGCTCGCGCCCGGCCGGCTCGTCGCCGAGGAGATTGCGGAGGCTCTCGGTCGCGCCGGTCTCACGAGCGGCGAGGATCGAGTCGCGGTCGGTCTTCGACCAGCCCTCCGTCACCGCGTTGATCACCATTGTCGGCTCGAACACGCCGAACGCCATCACCACCATCTCGCCCGGCACCTGACCCATGCACGCGCCGCGGCTCGTGAAGTAGCTCGGGATCCAGCTCAGCTCGAGCTTCTTGTACGCCGTTTGAGCCTCCGGCGCGAAGTACACGTTGGCGGCGATGGGCTCGATGAGGTCGCGGAGGCGACGGCTGACACGGCGGACAACGTCAGTGGAAGCGGTCATCGCCGTAGCGTAGGCATCCATGACCAAACTCGTCTTTTGCCTCCGTCGCAAGGAGGGAATGTCACGCGAGGAGTTCCAGCGGTACTGGCGCGAGACCCACGCGCCGCTCGTCGCGAGCCACGCCGACATTCTCGGAATTCAGCGCTACGTGCAGGTGCACACGGTGACGTCGCCGGTCAATGGCGCGATCCGCGCGTCCCGCGGCGGACCCGAGGAATACGACGGCGTCGCCGAGCTGTGGTGGGACTCGATCGACGCGATGGCGGCTGGCGCGTCCAGCGATGCCGGGCGCGCCGCCGGCCTCGAGTTGCTCGAGGACGAGCGCCGCTTCATCGACTTGGCGAACTCGCCGCTGTTCTTCGCCGACGAGAACGAGGTCGTCGCCCTACGCGATTGATAGCGAGAGGGCGAAGTCGCCGGCCGGGTCGGTCCACCACTCGGTGAGGTGGAGGCCGGCGCCGGCCAACTCGGTCTCGACGCGCTCACGGCGGAACTTGGCGCTGATCTCGGTTCGCATCTCTTCGCCGGCGGCGAAGGCGACGGTGAGGTCGAGTGCGGCGACGTGGACCGACTGGGCGCGCGCCGATCGCAGTCGCATCTCGATCCACTCGTTGTCGCGATCGAAGAAGGCCCGGTGCTCGAAGGCGTCGAGATCGAAGTCGGCGTGCAGCTCGCGGTTGATCACCGCCAACACGTTCTTGTTGAACGCGGCGGTTACGCCCGCCGAGTCGTTGTACGCCGCCTCGAGGCGGCGTACGTCCTTCACGAGGTCGGTGCCGAGAAGGAACGCGTCGGCCGGCACCAAGCCAGACGCGACGTCGGCCAGGAACTGCTTGCGCTCGGCCGGCTTGAAGTTCCCGATCGTTCCGCCGAGGAACGCGACGAGGCGCCGACCGCCGGGCGGGAGCCGGTCGAGGTCGTTGTCGAAGTCGCCGACCACGCCGGCCACCTCGATACCTGGGTACTCGACGCGCAGCGCCTCGCACGAGGCGCGGAGCGTTTCCTCGCTTACGTCGAACGGCACGTACCGCCGGAACCGGCCGGTATCCAACAGCAACCGTGTCTTCTCCGATGTGCCGGAACCCAACTCGATCAATGTGTCGGCGCCGCTGGCTGTCGCGATCGCGTCGGCCTCGGCGGCCAGGATCGCCCGCTCGCATCGCGTCGGGTAGTACTCCGGCAGCCGGGTGATCTCATCGAACAGCTCGCTGCCGCGCTGGTCGTAGAACCACTTCGGTGGGAACTCCTTCGGCTCGGAGGTGAGCCCGACGCGGACGTCGTGTTCGAGAGTCACGCGTCCCTCGCGGTGCGGAACCCGGCGAAGATCTGGCGCCGGATGGGGTAGTCCCAGTTGCGGAACGTCGTGCGGATGGCAAGCGGGTGCGTGGCCCACGATCCGCCGCGGAGCACCCTGTAGTCCGGGCCGAAAAACACTTCGGAGTACTCGCGATACGGGAACGTCGCGAAACCCGGGTAGGCGGTGAAGTCCGACGCCGTCCACTCCCACACGTCGCCGAGCATCTGGTGGACGCCCCACTTGCTGGCCCCGCCGGCGAACGCGCCGGCGGGTGCCGGCCCGCTCAGGCGTTGCCCGAGGTTGGCGCCGTCGCGGTCGGCGCCCGCCGCCGCGTACTCCCACTCGGCCTCGGTGGGTAGGCGCCGGCCCGCCCATGCCGCATAGGCCGCGGCCTCGTACCAGCACACGTGCTGCACGGGCTCATCGGGATCGAGTGGTTGGGGCACGCCCCAACGCGTCACGGTCCAATCACCGCCGACCTGGCGACGCCAAAATTCGGGCGCCTCCAGCCCCGCCTCCTGCACCCACTTCCAGCCGGCGTCACCCCACCAGCGCCGGTCGTCGTAGCCGCCGGCGCCGATGAACTCGACGTAGGCCGCATTCGTCACCGCGGCCGCGTCGATCCAGAACGGTTCGAGCGTCACGGGATGCGCCGGCCGCTCGTTGTCGTAGGCCCACGGGTCGACGTCGGTCCCCATCACGAACTCGCCGCCGGGGATCAGCACCTCCCCACTCACGTTCTGGGCGGATTCGCGCGCCCTGAGCGGGCGCGAATCCGCCCAGAACGCCGGGGCACCCATGATCTGCCGCGTGGCGAGCATGGTCTCGTCGTGCTGGTGCTCGTGCTGGATGACCATCCCGTACACGAATCCGTCGCGAAGCAACGGCCGCTCGTCGTCGAGCGGTGCCCGATCGAGGAGGTCGAGCGCTTGGTCGCGCACGGCGCCGATGTAGGCGCGCGCCGCGTCAGGGGCGAGCAGCGACAGGCCGGACCTGATTGCTCGCGGGTGGCGGAACGCGTCGTACAGGTCATCGAGCTCGGGCCGGCCGGCGACGGTGCTGTCAACGGCGCGCAGCAGCCACTGGTCCTCGTAGTTGCCGACGTGGGCGAGGTCCCATACGAGTGGTGACATCAGCGGCGAGTGCTGGCGGCACAGGTCGTCCTCGCTCAGCGTGTCCGTGAGACCGAGCGATCGTCGCCGGACCGCTTCCAGCTCGCGGGCGATGACGTCGCTCAGGCCCACGACGGCACCCGGCGAGCCACGTAGCGCTCGAGGTATTCGATCACGCCCGCGTCGCCGGTTGCCGCGACCGCGAGGGCGAAACAGTTGTCGGCGGCCACCGCCAACCGTTCGTCTTCGAGTCCGGCGCCAGCGGCGGCAAACCACAAGTCGTGGGTTCCGGCGACGGCGCGTCTCGCTTCGCCGAGCAGGGCGTCGTCGAGCAGCGCGGTGACAACCATTGTCGCCACTTCCCACCACGGCGACGGAAGCGCGTCGAGGTAGCGGATCTCGAGCCACCCGCGTGGCCGCACGGGTGGGAACAGCATCGTGAGGTGGTACGTCAGGTCGTCGACGGTGGGGTAGCCGATTGGCGAACCACGTTCCAGCCACTCGCCGAACCGGAGCGGGACGGGCAGCGAGATGCACGAGCCGTCAGTGCCTCTCGCGACAAGCGTGGGTGCGGCCCACGCGTACTCGATCCAGCCGTCGGGCAATGGTCGATCGGCGCGTACGGCCGCGGTGCGGGCCGGCTCCATCGCCATCCACGTCGCCAGTCGCGTCGAGTTGGTGCCGGCCTCGTTGGGCGAGTTGGCGAAGGCGGCGACCATCGCCGGGCCGATGAGGTGCGCGACCTGCCAGCGATCGCGGTGGTTGGTCGGTGTGACGCCGAGATTGAGCTGCAACGCGGCGGTGTTGCACATCATCTGTCGGCCGGCGCGTCCGAGTCGGTCGAAGTGCGCCTCCATGGCGCGGTAACGCACGCTGTCGACGACGCGCGTCGGCGGTCGCCACCGGTCGGCGCCCACCGAGACGAGGTCGATACCTTCGGCGCGGGCCCGATCGTGAAGCTCGGCGACGTCCCGCGTCGTCGCCGCAATCGCCTGGGATGTCGTCGCGGCGGGCGGCGAGCTCACTTCGAGCTGGCCGCCCGGTTCGCACGTGACGCGGCCGCCGCTCGCGAGGGGAGCGCGAGTGATGCGTTCGAGCACGTCGATGGAGGGCCGGCCTCGGTCGCTCGTCGCGAACGTCAGGAATTCGAGTTCGAGGCCGACGAGCGGCTGGCTCGTCGGCACGAGGCAAAGCTCAGCGATTACACGCCGGGCGTCGGCCCTCGTCAGTACCCGGCGTGGTGACGGCATGCCCTATCGGTGCCCGAACCGGGCGGCGACCCAGACCAGATTCCGCTCTGGCGCGAGCCAGGCGACGATGCTCGTCATCCTCCCGATCATCCCACGGGTAGTTCCCCTAAACGCGGCGGCGTTACACCCGTGCATAGCATTCAGCCCGACACCGAACGGAGGGGTGGATGCGTCACGTGGTGCGGGCGGTGCTGGGAGTGTTGCTCCTGGCCGCGACGGTGTTCTGGTTCGCACCCGCCTCCCACGCCTGCGACCCGAAGACGGGCGAAGGGTGCGACATGTCGCCGCCCGCGTCCAACACGCCCGCGCCGCACCCGCAGCCCACGACACCACCGTCCGCGGGCAACTTCACGCCGCCCGGCTCACGACCGGCCGCGCCGCCGGCCGTGAGCTTCTTGCCGCCGGGCGCCAACGCGGTGCCGGCGGGCGACTTCGCCGGTGGTCTGCCTGTCGCGCCGCCCGGACCCAATCCGGACGCCGCGCTCTCGGGCACCCCGCCCGTCGGGCCGACTGCGCAGGTGACACCATCGGGTGGCTGCGCGCTGGGCCGCCGCGAGGTGTTGCAGGTGGATGACGGCGCGGCGGTGCAGGGCATCCAGCTCGTGGCCTGTCCTGGCAAGAAGCCGTCCGTCAGCGACGAGGACACCGCCCTGGCGATTGCCGCCGCGATTCTTGGTTTGAGCGCGCTACCGACGCGCAAGAAGAAGGCGGCGCCGCCGGCGGGACCCGACACGTCGATGTGCGCCGCGCTGCACGCCGAGATCGCGGCCGCCGACGCGCTCTACAACCAGAAGGTCACCACGCTGCAATCGATGCCGATCGACTCGGCTGGCCGCGAGACCGCGCTCGCCGAGCTCAATGCGGCGCGCGCCCGGCAGGCCACCGCTCTAGCCGCGCTACAAGCCCATCCGCAATGTATGCCGTCATGACGCAGCCGACTGCGACCCAGCAGCGCACGCGCTGGTGGCTCGCACCCCAGTTGCGGCTTGGTCTCGCCGTGATCCTCATGGTCGTGGCGGTTGGCATCTTCCTTGCCAACCGCAGCGACGCGGCGACCAACAACGACATCACGTTGCAGGGCGCCGACGTCCCGGGCGGGAACACATTCACGCCGTCCATCGCCGATCCGGCCCCAGCACCCGCGAGTGCGCTCACTGCGCCGCAGCCGAGCACCGCCGGGATCGTCACCGCCAAGGCCGACGCGCAGGGCCTGTACGGCGGCACGCGTAACGGCACGAACTGCAATACCACCGCGCTCGTGCAGTACCTCGAGACCAACGCGAATCGCGCCCGACCCTGGGCCGGCGCGCTGGGCATCGCCTCCGACGACATCCGCGCCTATGTGGGCGCCCTGACGCCCGTGGTCGCTCGCGTCGACACACGGGTGACGGACTATGGCTTCGCCGACGGCCGCGCCGTGCCGCGTCAGGTGGTCTTGCAGGCCGGCACGGACGTTCTGGTTGATCGAGCGGGGCTGCCCCGCGTCCGATGTGCATCGGGCAATCCGCTGGGACCGCCGCAGCCGATCAGTGGCACGCCTGATTACCGCGGCCCGCGGTGGGCGGGCTTCTCACCGGCGACGATCGTCGTCGTCGTCCCGGCCAGCACGCCGGTCATCCTCATCCTGGTCGACATCCGCGACTTGGCGATCTTCGTGCGTCTACCCGGGTCGATCGTCATCATCGACCTCGACCGCGGTGAGCTCACTGGCGGTCTCGTCGTACTCGAGGCTGGTCAGCGCGCGCGGCTCACAGGACGCAACTGGCCGGCGGGCACCGCGGTGACCCTGACGTTCGACAATCCCGCAGTGACACTGGCGACGGTGAACGCCGACGGCGCGGGGAGTATCGCAGCCGATGTGACGATCCCGCCTGCCGCCGCCCCCGGACAGCACACCGTGACGTTCACCGGCGGTGGCTTCACGGTCACCCAGACGGTGTACGTGATCCCGCGCGCACCAACGGCGCGGGTCTCCGCAGTCTGAACGCTCTAGGCGGCGACGGGGACGTGTTCGCCCAGACGGCGGGCGACGGCGTCGACCTGCGCCTCTGCCCGGTGACGGGCGGCGAGGACGGCACCGGCGTTGCTGGCGGCGCGGTCAGCGCCGAGGGTGATGAGCCAGCGAACCAGGGGCATGTGATGGACGGTAAAGATGCCGTGTGACAGACGACCGACTCGGTCGTGGCTATCGCGTAACGCCTAGATGAACGCTTGCTGATCCCAGCTACCGTGCCCCGATTGGGGCGACGACGGATCTTGGCCGACGTCACCCCGCTGCGCGCGAGCCGTGACTTCTCGCTGCTGTTCAGCGGCCAGCTCGTGTCCTTCCTCGGCAGTCAGCTGACGGTCGTCGCTGTCCCGTACCAGGTGTACGTCCTCACGCACTCGTCGCTCGCCGTCGGCATGGTCAGCCTGGCGCAGCTGGGCCCGCTCATCATCGGCTCCCTCATCGGCGGCTCGATCGTCGACAGCGCCGACCGGCGAACGCTGATGCTGCGCATGCACGTTGCCCTGGCTGCGGTCAGCGTTGCTCTCGCGATCAACGCGATGAATGGACGGTCGGCGCTGTGGCCGCTCTTCGTGTTGCCCGCAGTCGCCGCCGCGTTCTCCGGCGTTGACCGGCCCGCGCGCAGCGCGATCATCCCGAGCCTTCTCGACGAGGAGCTGTTGCCGGCCGCCTACGCGTTGTGGCAGATCCAGATGCAGCTGGGCTTCACACTCGGGCCGGCGGCGGCCGGGTTGTTGCTCACCCAAGTCGGTCTGGCGGCGGTGTTCTGGATCGACGCGGGCACGTTCGTTATCGCATTCGTGCTCACGTACCGGATGCAGCCTCACCCGCCGATTGGCGGTGGTACCAAGGCCGGGCTCGGATCGATCGTCGAAGGCCTCCGTTTCGCTCGCGGCAATCGGCTCGTGCAAGGCGGCTTCCTGATCGACCTCGACGCCATGATCCTCGGCATGCCGCGTGCCTTGTTTCCGGCGCTGGGCACCGGGCTCTACGAAGGCGGCGCGGCAACCGTCGGGCTGCTCTATGCCGCGCCTGGGGCTGGCGCGCTGGTGGGCGCGCTCACCACCGGCTGGGTCAGCCGCGTCCGCCATCAGGGCCGTGCCGTGCTGATCGCCGTGGCGGTGTGGGGCGCGGCGATCGCCGGCTTCGGCATGACGCGCGTATTGCCGCTCGGGCTCGCGCTGCTCGCCCTCGCCGGGGCGGCCGACGTCATCTCTGCCGTCTACCGCAACACGATCTTCCAGCTCGCAGTGCCCGACGCCTTGCGCGGCCGGCTGTCGGCCCTGCACATCGCGGTGGTGACCGGCGGGCCGCGTCTGGGCGACGCCGAGGCGGGTGCCGTCGCCGCCCTGACAACGCCGCGCGTATCAGTCGTGTCGGGCGGCGTCGGCTGCATGATCGGCGTCGTTCTGGTGGGCTGGGCCCTGCCCGAATTCCGCCGGTACCGCACCCGCGGTGGTGACGAACCGGTACCCGTAGACTCGGCCCAATGAGCGTGAAAGTACGCACGGTGGCCGACGTGATGAGTACGCCCGTCGTGACCGCAGCTCCGTCGGAGACCGTCGCCGAGGCCGCCACCCGGATGTCGGAGCGCCGAGTTGGTTCAGTGGTTGTCGTCGACGGACTCCGCCCAATCGGCATCCTTACCGAGCGCGACTTGATCAAATTCGCGGCGGCCGGGGCCGATCCCGTCGGTACCAAGGTGTCGGAGTGGATGACCGAGGCGCCGGACTGCGTCGACCCGGACCTCGAGGTGGCCGAGGCGTGGAGCAGTCTCGGCGAGCACGGCTACCGCCACATGCCGGTTACCCGCGACGGTGAGCTGGTCGGCCTGGTCTCGATGCGCGACCTGATCCGCATCGCGCAGATCCGTCCGGTCGAGGGCGCGTTCACCGACGTCCCTCGTGGCCTCAAGGGCGTGATCGTTACCGAGACCGAAGTCGGCGACGTACGCGGTCTGGAGGGCTTCTACCACTACCGCCAGTATTCGGCGATCGACCTCTGCGAGCAGCGGCCGATCGAGGATGTGTGGCGTTTGCTGTTTGACGGCGCGTTGCCCGAGACGCTCGCCGAGCGGGAGTCGTTCATCGACGAGGTCCGCCCGCTGCGCGACATCCCGGCCGACGTCGGCCGCGTCTTGCCCGAGATTGCCACCGCCGGCGAGCACTTCACGCCGCTTGACGCGCTGCGCACGTCGGTGTCGCTCGTAGCTGCCGCCGAAGGATTCCGGCCCTGCCTCGACGTCGACCGCAGCGAGCTGCGTGCCAACGCCATGCGCATCAGCGCGTTGGTGCCGACGCTCATCACCGCGCTCTACCGGTTGCACAACGGGCTGGAGCCGATCCATCCGCACCCCGAATTGCCGTACGCGGCCAACTACCTCTACATGCTCACCGGCGACGAGCCGTCACCGGAACACGCCAGCGCGGTCGAGCACTACATGACCTCGACGATCGACCACGGCTTCAACGCGTCGACGTTCACCGCGCGCGTCGTTGCCTCCACTGGCGCCGACCTCGGCGCGGCGGTTGTCGCCGGTATCGGTGCGCTCAGTGGCCCACTCCACGGCGGCGCGCCCAGCCGAGCGCTCGACACGCTCGACGCCATCGGTCATCCGGACAACGCCGCCGCGTGGATCCGCAATGCTGTCGAGCGGGGCGAGCGCATCATGGGCTTCGGCCACGCCGTGTACAAGACCGAGGACCCGCGTTCAAACATGCTGCGCGGCGTGGCGCAGAAGATCGGCCCCGACAGCGGCCTGGTGCAGTTCGCTACCCGCGTCGAGAAGACGGTTGTCGACACGCTGGCCGAGCTGAAGCCGGGCCGCGAGCTCTACGCCAACGTCGAGTTCTACGCCGGAGTCGTGATGGAACTTGCTGGCCTCCCGCGCGACATGTTCACCCCGACGTTTGCCTCGAGCCGCGTGATCGGGTGGTGCACGAACATCCTCGAGCAGGCGAGCGACAACCGCATCATCCGGCCGTCGGCGCGCTACGTGGGTCCGCCGCCGCCCGAGGCCGTACCCGCCATTGCCTGAGGTCGGCGAGGCCACCGAGGTCACGCGGGAGCTGGTCGCGGCGCTCCAGCGCCTGATCCCGCAACTGTCGCGATCGGCCCCGCCGGTCGACGAGGGCGCGGTCAAGGAGATCGTCGACTCACCCGCGTGTCAGCTGCTCGTCGCACGCGACGACAGCGGTGCCATCGTCGGTTCGCTCACGCTGGTGCTGTTCCGTATCCCGACCGGCGTGCGCGCATGGATCGAAGACGTCGTCGTCGACGAGGCGGCGAACAACCAAGGCATTGGTAAGGCCCTGAATCGCGAAGCGCTTCGGCGGGCCGAGGCCGCCGGCGCTCGCAGCGTCGACCTCACCTCCAGCCCGCGCCGCGAAGCCGCCAACCACGTTTACCAGCAACTCGGCTTCAAGCCGCGCGAGACGAACGTCTACCGTTACGAACCATGATCCGGCTCAGCGTCTTCTACCCGACGACCGACGGCGCCACGTTCGACCACGACTACTACCGCGACAAGCACGTACCCCTCGCGATGAAGACCTGGGGACTGTCTGCCGCCCAGATCGACAAGGGCCTCGACGGGCCGTACGTCGCCGCCGTTCATTTCACGTTCGAGTCGATGGACGCGATGGGCGCGGCGATGGGCTCGCCCGGCACCGGCGACGTGATGGCCGACGTCGCCAACTACACGACGATCCAGCCCGTTCTCCAGACGAGCGAGATCGTCAGCTAAATCGCGTTGAGGGCGGTGACGACGAGGCTGGCGCCTCGGATGTCGCCGGTCGTGCCCTCGCCCATGCGGTTCATCACGTAGGCGACGGTCATCCGCTTGTCGAGGTCGTTGACGACGATGGAGCCGCCCCATCCACCCCAGAAGCACGCCTTGTTGGCACTGAGCGGGATCTCCTCACCGGTGAGGCCGTAGCCGATACCCAGCTTCATCGGGACGCCGAGGACGAGGTCGGTGCCCTGGGCCTGCACGTCGAAGATGTTCTCGATCGTCGCCGGCGACAGCAGCTTGGTGCCACCGACGGCGACGCCGCCGTTGGCGATCGCGCTCTGCGCGATCGCGACTGACCGTGCGTTGCCGTGGCCGTTGGCCGCGGGTATCTCGGCGCGACGCCACGGTTCGGTCCAGGACATCTCGGCGCCGAGCCCGCCGGTGATGCTGCCGAACGTGCGCGCCACGACGGACGTCGGGTCCAACCCCTCAGGCGAGATCGCGTCGGGCGGCGGGATGACTCGAGCGATACGGCTGTCGCATTCGGCCGGGGTGCCGATGTGGAAGTCGGCGCCGGTCGGACCGGCGATCTCCTCGGCGAAGAACGTGCCGATCGACTTGCCGGTGACCCGACGGACGATCTCACCGAGCAGATAGCCCTGGGTGACGGCGTGGTAGCCCGACGCCGTTCCCGGCTCCCACCACGGCTCCTGGGCCGCGAGCACCGACGTGGCCCGATCCCAGTCGTACAGCTCCTCGAGCGCGAGCGGCGGATCCCAGCCGGCCAGACCGGCGGTGTGTGACATGCAGTGACGGACGCACACGCCTTCCTTGCCGTTGGCCTTGAACTCGGGCCAATAGTCGGCGACCGGCGCGTACAGGTCGACCTCGCCGCGGTCCGCGAGCACGAGGACGGAGAGCGCGGCCATCGTCTTGGTCGTCGACCAGACGTTGATGATCGTGTCCCGCTCCCACGGCGCGTTCGTCTCCGTGTCGGTGACGCCACCCCAGATGTCGACGACCAGTTCGCCGTCGAGGACGACGGCGGTCGATGCGCCGACGTCCTGACCGCTGTCGAGGTTGTTGGCGAACACGTCGCGGACGGCGTTGAAGCGCTCGTCGCACGTTCCCTGGATCTCAGCCATGGGCGAACGCTAAGTCAGTCGAGGCCGGGGCGCTCGCCGGCGGGCACCAGAACGCAGTGCGTCCCCGTGTAGATCGTCGGCATGCACTTGTTGCAGTGGATGCACAGCGACTCGGACGCGTCGCCATCCCGCCACCGGTTGATCAGGTTGGGCTCCCGCAGGAGGGCGCGCCCGATGGCGACGAACTCGAAGCCCTCGGCCATGGCCGACTCGACCGTGGCCCGTTCGGTGATGCCGCCCAAGAGGATGAGGGGCAGCCGGAGTTCGGCGCGGAACCGTCGCGCCATCGGCAAAAAGAAGGCCTCCTCAAAGGGATAGGCGGGCATGAACTTCCGCGACGTGAGGCGGAAGGCGAGGCGCATCGCCGGCTTGAACGTGGCCGCCATCTCGTGGATCGGCGCATCGCCGCGAAACAGGAACATCGGGTTTTGGAACGAGCTGCCGCCGGTCAGTTCGATGGCGTCGACGGTGCCGTCGGACTCGAGGAGGCGCGCCGCTTCGATGCTGTCGTCGACGTCGAGGCCGCGCTTGACGCCATCGGTCATGTTGAGTTTGGCGACCACCGCGACCCGCGGGTCGACGGCGGCCCGTACCGCGGACGCGATCTCGCGGGCGAGGCGGGCCCGCTTCTCGGAAGTGCCGCCCCACTGGTCGCGTCGCTTGTTGAGGCGCGGGCTCAGGAACGCGCTGATCAGGTAGCCGTGGCCGAAGTGCAGCTCGACCGCGTCGAATCCCGACTCGGAGGCGACCCGCCCCGCACCGGCGAAGGCTCCGATTACGCCGGCGAGGTCGTCCTCGCTGGCGACCAGCGTGAACTTGAGCGCTTGCGGCGCGAACACCCTGGAGGGCGCCAGCCCGCGGCGACCGGCGTTGGCGGCGACAGGTCCGGCGTGACCCAGTTGCATGCTCGCCGCGGTGCCGTGCTCGTGCATGGCGTCGACGAATCGCCGTAGACCCGGGATGGCCTCGTCGCGCACGACGATCTCGCCTGGGGCGCCGCGGCCTTCGCGCGACACCGCGCAATACGCCAGAGTCGTCATCCCCACGCCGCCTTCGGCGACGGCGCGGTGGTAGTCGATGACGTTGTCGGTGACGAGGCCCTTGGGCGTCATGCCCTCGAACGTTGCCGACTTGATGACCCGGTTGCGAAGCGTGAGCGGCCCGAGTTGCGCGGGGGCAAACGGGTCGGGAGCGCTCATCGCTGCCACGCTAGGGCGATGAAGAAGCTCGTGGAGTACGGCCGCGACGACCACCCGGCCGATGACCCGGAGCGGGCGCAACTGGCGTGGGCCGTCGCCGCCATGGACGACTGCGACGAGTGTGGCGATCTCCGTATCGAGCTGACGCTCGAAGAAGCCGGCAGCCCGGGCGCCGGCATGGTGGGCCACTTCTCCCCAGCGACCGTGCGGCAGTTACGGGCCGCGCTGGCGGCCGGCTTGCGCGAACTGGGCGAGCCAGTCGAGTGACGACGATCTGGGTACGGTAGAGAACGTGGCCGAGAGCATCACGATCACTGACAACCGCACTGGGGACACCTTCGAGATCCCGATCGTCAACGGCGGCGTCTCCTCGGAGGAATGGCGGAAGGGCTTGCCCAACGTCTTCTTCTTCGACCCGGGGTTCATGGCAACCGCGGCGTGCGAGAGCGCCATCACCGAACTCGACGGCGACGCGGGCATCCTCCGGTACCGCGGCTATCCCATCGAGCAGCTCGCCGAGAAATCGACGTACCTGGAGGTCTCGTACCTCCTCCTGCACGGCGACTTACCGACGCCCGAGCAGTACAAGACGTGGCTGCACGACATCACCCACCACACGTACATCCACGAGAACATGCGCAAGCGGTTCATGGACGGCTTCCACTACGACGCCCACCCGATGGGGATGCTCGTGTCGGCCGTCGCCGCACTGTCGACCTTCTACCTCGACGCCAAGAAGATCGACGACGAGAGGCAGCGGCGCGCCGAGATCATCCGCCTCGTCGCCAAGATGCCGACGCTCGCCGCGGTATGTCATCGCTTCAGCGAAGGCATGCCCTTCGTCTATCCCGACAACAATCTCAGTTTCACGGCGAACTTCCTGAACATGATGTTCAGCCCGGACGAGAAGTACTTCTTCGACAACCCGGTGCTGGCCAAGGCGCTCGACGTGCTTTTCATCCTGCACGCCGACCACGAGCAGAACTGTTCGACGACGGCGATGCGCGTCGTCGGTTCGTCGCACGCCGACCCCTACACGGCGGCGTCGGCGGCGTGCGCCGCGCTCTACGGACCGCGCCACGGCGGCGCCAATGAGCAGGTCATCAGGATGCTCACCGAGATCGGCACGATGGAGGCGGTTCCCGACTTCGTCGAGGCGGTCAAGAGCGGCAAGAGCGGCCGCCTTCAGGGCTTCGGCCACCGCGTGTACAAGAACTACGACCCCCGAGCCACGATCATCAAGAAGACGGCCGACGAGGTGTTCTCGATCACCGGCTACAACCCGCTCCTCGACATCGCGCTCAAGCTCGAGGAGGTCGCGCTCAGCGACGAGTACTTCACGTCGCGCAAGCTCTATCCCAACGTCGACTTCTACAGCGGCCTCATCTACCAGGCGATGGGCTTCCCGATCGACACGTTCCCCGTGCTGTTCGCCATCCCCCGCATGTCGGGCTGGCTCGCCCATTGGGAGGAGCTGCTCGAGCAGGACTCCCGCATCGCAAGGCCGCGCCAGATCTACACCGGCCGCACGGCCCGCGACTACACGCCGATCGAGTCGCGCTAAGCGAGCTACGTAGGGTCGATCCGGAACAATCCGTGATCGAGCGACATCACGTAGAGGTCGCCGTTGCGCGCCTCGCCGAACGACGAGAGCTGTGACGTCGACAGGCTGGTGGCGCGCACCGACGCGTTGTTGCCGTTGCGCGTGAGCGCCATGACCTTGCCCACGCAGTAGTCGGCGAACAGATACGTGCCGTCCCAGCCGCGCAGCCGCGTGCCGCGGTAGACGTAGCCACCGGTGACTGCGCAGCTGCCGTCGTTGTGCGAGAAGTCGTAGATCGGATCGACGTTGCCCGCCGGCGGAGAGCCGCCGTTGTATGCGTGCTTGCCTTCACGCCGGTTCCAGCCCCAGTTCTGCCCGTGGCTACCCGCTGGCGCGAAGTCGATCTCTTCCCACTCGCCCTGGCCCACGTCGCCGATCCACATGTCGCCGGTGGATCGATCGAACGAGAAGCGCCACGGATTACGCAGGCCGATCATCCAGATCTCGACCGTGGGCGAGGCGGCTGCCGCGTCGATGCGGAGCATCTTGCCGAGCCGGTCGTTGGGGTTCTGCGCGTGGTTGTCGGTGTCGCCCGCTCCGCCACCGTCGCCCATGCCGACGTACAGGCGGCCGTCGGGCCCGAACACGACGTTCCCGCCGTTGTGGTTCGGCGCCGGCTGGTCGACGGCAAGAAGCTGGCGGGCCGCGCCGCTGACCGCGCCGTTGGCGAACGGGTACTCCATGACGCGCGTGTCGCCCGCGGTGTTCGTGTAGTTGATGACCATCGTCGAGCGCGTGGGCGAGAACGCCAGTCCCAGTAGCCCTTGCTCGCCGCCGTACGCGATCTGCCGCGACACGTCGAGAACCGTGGTGATCTGGCCGTTGCGGATGGCCTTGACGCGACCGCTCTGCTCGGCGACGTAGATCGCGTCGTCGTTGGGCGCTTGGGCCAGGGCGATCGGCACGCTGAGGCCACCGATTGCGGTGAGCTTGAGCCCGACCGGCGGCCCGCTCGCGGTTGTTGCGCCCGTGGTCGTGGACCGGCGCGTCGTGCGAGTGGTTGCCGCGGTAGGAGGTGCGGCGGTCGTCTCCGAGCTCGTCGCCGCAGCCGCTTCGGTTGTTGACGTCGTGGTGGGCGTTCTGGGTCGCCGCGTCGCGACCTTGTCGCCTCCGCATGACGCGGCGACAACCGTTGCCAGGGCGACCGCCGCCAGCCGCCGCCGGCGCCTCACGGGCGCAGCAACCGGACGAGTCCTTCTTGCACCACCGATAGCACCAATGTGCCGTCGGCCCGGAAGATTCGGCCTTCGGCCAGGCCGCGGCCGGTCGATGCCGAGGGGCTCTCCTGGTCGTAGAGCAGCCACTCGTCGGCCCGGAACGGTCGGTGGAACCACATCGCATGGTCGAGGCTCGCGACCATCACGTCGTCCTCGAACCGCACGCCATGCGCCAGCAGCACCGAGTCGAGCAGCGTCATGTCGCTGGCGTAGGCGACCACGCACACGTGGAGGAGCGGGTCGTCCGGGAGCCGGCCGTCGGCGCGCAGCCACACCTGCTGACGGTTCGAGCGACCCTCTTCGGCCGCGATGCGCCACGGGTCGCCGACGTATCGCAAGTCGATCGGCCGCGGTCGCGTGTACCAATCGCCCATCTGCTCCTTGAAGCGGGCCATGCGCTCTTGGAACGTCGGGAGGTCGTCGGGCGCCTCGACGGCGGGCATCGGTATCTGGTGGTCGAGGCCGGGCTCGTCGATGTGGAACGACGCCGACAGGTTGAAGATGGCCTTGCCGTGCTGGATGGCGACGACGCGGCGCGTCGTGAACGAGCGGCCGTCGCGGATGCGGTCGACGTCGTAGATGATCGGGATGGTCGGGTCGCCCGGCCGCAGGAAGTAGGCGTGCAGCGAGTGGACGTTGCCCCGCTCGACCGTGCGGCCGGCGGCGACCAGCGCCTGCCCGGCGACCTGGCCGCCGAACACGCGCTGACGCTTCTCGTCGGGGCTGCGCCCGCGGAAGATGTTGACCTCGATCTGTTCGAGGTCGAGCAGGTCGACGAGATCGTCGAGCGCCTCCTGGTCCATGGGCCCAATCATGACCGACCCCCTTTGACGTCGTGCCGGAGGCGCGCCTTGTCAAGAGGGGAGAACGCGATATATCGTGATCGCCATGAGCACTCGCCACGTCGCCATCTACCTCGACAACGGCCGGTTAGAGGTTGCCGGCGCGCCGACCGATGTCGTTGAGGTCGACGACGGTGACCGTACGGTCACGCACGAAGGCAAGCGCGTGGACGTGCACCTCGACGAGGCGAGCGATGTGTCGATCCTGGTGCCGCTTGATGCTCGGGTCGAGATCCACGCCGACACGGCCGACGTGAGCGTCACCGGCGTCGCCGGTTTCGAGTTGCACGTGGACACGGGTGACGTCGATGTGATCGACATTGACGGCGACGTGGAGATACACACCGACTCGGCCGATATCGCCCTCGACAACATCGACGGCCGGGTGAACGTGAACACGGACAGCGGTGACATCGAGGCGTTGCGCGTGCGCGGCAGCGTGGAGGTGCGCAGCGACAGCGGCGACATCGTGGTTCAGGCCGACGGTGATCGCGTCGACGCAGCCACCGACTCCGGCGAGATCGTGCTCGACCTTCGGCCGGTGGGCCGCGGCCGCTACGAGGCGCAGTCCGACTCGGGATCAGTGAGCGTGCGTTTCCCGCCGGGTACCGAGGTCGCCGCCAACTTGCGTACCGACACCGGTGACGTCCTCAACGACGCACCCGTGGGCGACGACGTGCGGCTCGCAGTGCAGACCGACTCGGGCGACATCACCGTCCTGGTCGGCGTGCCCGTCGCGTGACGCAAGCTTTCCGCCGCGGCGATCTTCGCCTGTTCCTGCTGGGTGCACTCGAGGAAGGGGCGCGCCACGGCTACGAGTTGATCCGCCTGCTCGAGGAGCGCTCGGCCGGCCTCTACCGCCCGTCGGCCGGCTCGATCTACCCCCGGCTCAACGCGCTCGAGGAGGCCGGCCTCGTCACCCATGCCGGCCGCGACTACCGCCTCACCGACGCCGGCCGCGCCGAAGTCGAGGCGCGCCGGACCGAGTTGCGCGACCTCGACCGGCAGTTCACCGGTCCGACGCGTCGCGGCGGTCACGCATTGCGCGCCGAGGTGCGCGCCGCCGCGGCTGAAGTGCGGTCGCAACAGCGCCGCTTGCATCGCCAGCCTCGCCGGCCCGACAAGGGCGCCGGGCTCAAGGCGTTACACGTCGAGCTGCGTGTGTTCGCCGCCGACGTGATGGCGGCGGCGCGCCGCACCGATGTCGACCCGGCCGCCGTCGGCCGCGTGCTGCAAACCCTCGACGAGGCCCGCGCCGCCGCGCTCAGCGCACTGGCTGGTTCGGACTCATAGCCACTCGTCGATATCCGCACCTGCTGGTCGCCGCGCTGGTCGGGCTGATCGCCGTCGGCTGGATCGCCGGCGTCGCGATCGGCCATCCGCATTTCGACGTCGCCGTCGCCGATTGGGTCACGCGCAACCGATCACCAGGCTGGACGTCGTTCTTCCGGCGGGTCACGGACCTAGGGGATACGACCGTTCTCCTCGGCGTGACGGTCGTTGTGTCGCTCCTCGCCGTGGTCCGCAAGCTTGGGCGGCGCGTCGCCGTCGCGCCGTGGCTGGCGGTCGGCGGCTCATGGGTGATTTCGCAGGTGGTGAAGCGCACCGTCGAGCGGGCCCGGCCGCCGCTTGCCTCGCAGCTCGTTCACCCCTCCGGGTATGCGTTCCCGAGTGGTCACGCGATCGAGTCGATCGCCGTGTGGGGCGTGGCGTGCGTCGTCATCTCGCTGGTGCTGCGGCGCCGGGCGCGCCTCGCCGTCCGGCTGGTGGCGGCGGCGGTGATCGTCGCCGTCGGGGTGTCGCGTATCTACCTCGGCGTGCACTGGACCACTGATGTCATCGCCGCCTGGATCCTCGGCGGCGCCTGGATGGCGACGGTCATTCGCGGCACGTAGATCCGCGGTCGGCGCCAACTAGCGTCACGCGCCTATGCGTATCGAGTTTCCCGAGGGGTTTCTGTGGGGCACCGCGACGGCGGCGCACCAGGTCGAGGGCGGCAACTGGAACAACGACTGGTGGATGTGGGAGCACGATCCGACGTCGACTGCGGTCGAGCCGAGCGGCGACGCGGTTGACCATTACCACCGCTACCCCGAGGACATCGCGCTGCTGGCGGAGCTTGGGTTCAACACGTACCGCTTCTCGATCGAGTGGAGTCGCATCGAGCCCGAGCGCGGTGAGTTCTCGCAGGCCGAGCTCGACCACTACCGGCGGATGTGTGGCGCGTGCCGCGACAACGGCATCGCGCCGATCGTCACGTTCCATCACTTCACGACGCCGCGATGGGTGACGCACGAAGGCGGTTGGGAGGAGCCCGACACTGCGGGCCGCTTCGCCGGCTATGTCGAGAAGACGACGGCTGCGTTGGGCGACTTGATGGGTTGGGCGTGCACGTTCAACGAACCCAACGTCGTCGCCACGATGGGCTACCTGGCCGGCGTGTTTCCTCCCGGTCGCCGTGATCCGCAACTGCGGCGTGCGGTCAACGACATCATCATCGACGCCCATCACCAAGCCGTCGCCGCCGTGCGCGCCGGTCCGGGCGATGCGCCCGTCGGCCTCACGCTGGCGATGACCGATTGGCAAGCGGTCGACGGCGGCGAGGAGCGGCGCGACCGCATCCGGCGCAACTACGAGGACGTGTATCTCGAAGCGGCGCGCCAGGACGACTTCATCGGCGTGCAGACGTACTCGCGCAGCCGCGTCGGTCCCGACGGTGTGCTCGACGCCGAGGAGGGCGTCGAGTTGACACAGATGGGCTACGAGTTCTGGCCCGACGCACTCGAAGCAACCATCCGTCGCGCGTGGGAGGTCACCGACGGTCTGCCGATCGTCGTCACCGAGAACGGCATCGGTACCGACGACGACACCCGCCGCATCGCGTACATAACGCAGGCACTGGGCGGTGTCCGCCGGTGCCTCGACGACGGGATCGACCTACGCGGCTACACGTGCTGGAGCGCGATGGACAACTTCGAGTGGGCCTACGGGTACCGACCGACCTTCGGCATCATCAGCGTCGATCGGGAGACCCAGGTACGCACGCCCAAGCCCAGCGCGCACTGGCTCGGCGGGGTCGCTCAGGCCAACGCCCTGGACGCCGATACGCTTTAGGCAGTGAGTCTCTCCATCTCTTCGCTGCGCGAACGTGCGCGCTCGGACACCGGCCAGAAGGCGATCCGGTACACCCTCGTCTCGGTCGTCGCGGTCATCGTCAGCCAAGTCGCGCTCGCCGTGTTCTACGGCGTGCTGCATTGGGGCCCGGTCTCGTCCGCGGTCACCTCGGCCGTTTTCGGCGGGGTGCCGTCGTACTACCTGAACCGCCGATGGGCTTGGGGCAAGACCGGCAAGTCACACCTGTGGCGCGAGGTCGTGCCGTTCTGGTCGCTCGCGTTCATCGGCCTGGCGTTCTCGACGTGGACCGTCGCCGTCGCTGACAACTACGCGCAGGAACACTTCACCAGCCACCTGGCCAAGACGGCGCTCGTCAACGGCGCCAGCCTGTTCGGCTACGGCGTGCTGTGGATCGGCAAGTTCATCTTGTTCAACAAGGTGATCTTCGCCCACCACCCCGAAGAGCTCGAGGCCGACCCGGCGCTCGACGGTCGCACGGGAATTCCGACCTGAGCGGTCGCGACTGGCTGGCCGTCGCCCAGGCGGCCAAGGGCTTCATGCCCGAGGACGAAGGCATGGCGCTCCACCACGCGGGCCGAACCGCGGCGGCAAGCGGTCTCGGCCCGTTGCTCGAAGTCGGCACGTACTGCGGCAAGTCGGCCGTCTACATCGGCGCTGCGGCGCGGGAGCACGGCGCCGTCCTCTACACCGTCGACCATCACCGCGGCTCCGAGGAGAACCAGGCGGGTTGGGAGCATCACGACACCGATCTCGTCGACCCGGCGACCGGGCGGATGGACACGCTGCCGTTCTTCCGTCGCACCATCGCCGATGCCGAACTGGAGAACACGGTGGTCGCGATCTTGGGCGACTCGCCGACCGTCGCGGCGAACTGGACGACGCCGCTCTCGCTGCTCTTCATCGACGGCGGCCACGGTTCTGAACCGGCGTGGGCCGACTTCAACGGCTGGACACCGCACGTCGCGCCCGGCGGCCTCCTCGCGATCCACGACGTGTTCCCGGACCCCGCCGACGGCGGCCGCCCTCCCTACGAGGTGTACTGCGGCGCTCTCGAGTCCGGCGCGTTCGAGGACGTCAGCGCCACCGGCTCCTTACGCGTGTTGCAGAAGCGCTAGTCGCGGACGGGTTCGCTGAGATCGGTACCCGTGGGGAGGTTGTCGCCGCGGAAGAGGCCGGCGGCCGGGGACACGCCGTCGAGCGCCTCGTCGGCTAACAGGACGGCCGCCGCGGTGTAGCTCGAGCGCTCGCCGCCCGGGAAGTAGATGCCTTCCGGGTAGACGCAGCCGGTCCAGTACGCGCCGTCGTCTTCGTAGCGGTACCGCTGCACCCAGTCGAACAGGGCGCGGGCTTCGCCGTCCATGCCCGCGGCGTCGAGCGCCATCACGCACTCCGCGGTCTCTGCCGCGGTGACCCACGGGCGGTCGGACACACACCGCACCCCGTGGCCGGGCATCACGAACTCGTCCCAGCGCTCGCGCAGCCGAGTGCGAGCGTCGTCACCCGTGAGGGCGCCCGACAAGACCGGGTAGTACCAGTCCATTGCCCAGCGGCCCTTGTCGGCAAAGGCCTCGGGGCGGTACTTGATCGCATGGGCGAGTGACCCGGCCGCCAGCTCCCATTCGGGCTGCTCGTTGTCGAGTCGCTCGGCGATCGCGATCGCGCACCGCAGCGACAGATAGATCGACGAAGAGCCGGTCAGCAGCCCGTACTCGCCGGGTGTGACGCCGTCGGGCTCGCGGCACCACAACACCTCGCCGCTGTCCTGCTGCAAGTCGAGGACGTAGCGCATGGCGCGGTCGACCATCGCGAACATCGACGCGAGCCAGTCGGTGTCCTTGTAGAGCAAGAAGTGATGCCACACGCCGACCGCCGGGTAGGCGATGACGTTGGTGTCGCGGCGCGCGTCCTTGACGCGGTCGGCCCAGTAGTAGTTGAACCACGCGCCGTCGTCGTGCTGCTCGCGCACGAGCCAGTCGTACGCGGCCTCCGCTTCGGCTTGGCGCTCGCCGAGCGACAACGCCATGGCCGCCTCGACGTGGTTCCACGGATCGGCGTGGCCGCCCGGGAACCACAGGATCAATCCATCGTCCTGCTGATCGGCGACGATCGCGTCGGTCGTGCGGACCTTGGCGGCAGTGCTCAGCACGGTGACCCCGTTTTCTCGAAGTACACGACCACGCTCTTCCCGATGACCTGACTCAGCAACCGGTCGGGAACCCGCGTGGCCAGCGGGGCCTTCTCGATGTCCCACACCAACAGGCGGTGGTACGCCTTCACGAGCGGGTGCTCGTCATTGCGCACACCGACCGCGCACTTAAGCCACCAGTACGGCGAGTGCAGTCCGTGGGCGAAGCCGGTGCCCTTGTACGTGAGGCCGGCATCGCGCAGGCGGCCGACGAGCGTCGAGTGGCGGTAGATGCGGATGTGGCCGCCGGGAACGTTGTGGTACTCGTCGGACAAGGCCCAGTTGATTAGCTCGGGGAACCAGCGGGGGACGGTGACCGCGATCGTGCCGCCCGGTCGCAGCACCCGCACCAGCTCGCCCATCGCGGTGCGGTCCTCGGGGATGTGCTCGAGCACTTCGGCGGCGATGATGCGATCGAAGCTGTTGTCGGGGAACGGGAGCCGTAACGCGTCGCCGTTGACGGCGCCGACGTCCGTGGCGTCCATCGCCGCGAAGATCGCGCCGACGTCCTTCAACTCGGCGGCGTCGGCGTCGAGCGCGATCACGCGCGCGCCCCGCCGCGACGCCTCGAACGCGTGGCGTCCGCCGCCGGCGCCCATGTCGAGGAGCCGGTCGCCCGGCGCCACACCGAGCCGGTCGTAGTCGACTGTCAGCATTCGGCCAAGGCGGCGCGGTACTGCTCGACCGTGCCTTCCGCCGTCTTACGCCACGTGAACTTGTCGAGCACCCGCTCGCGACCGGCGGCACCGAGCCGGGCGCGCAGGTCGGCGTCGTCGAGGGCGCGGACGATGGCGGCGGCCAGCGCGCTCGGGTCGCCCGGCGGCACGATGAGCCCGGTCACGCCGTCCTGGCCGATCACTTCGGGAACCGCGCCGCCGGTGGTGCCGACGAGCGGGACGCCGCACGCCATCGCCTCGACCGCGGGGAGGGAGAAGCCCTCGTACAGCGAGGGCACGACGGCGACTTCGGCGCTGGCGTACAGCTCGACGATGCGTTCGTCGGTGACACCGGACACGAAGCGCACGGCGTGGGCCAGGCCGAGGCGGCTGATCGTCTCGCCGACGCGCGTCTGGGCCTTGGGCATGCCGACGACGATCAGCTCGGCGTGACGCTCGGTGCGCACCTTGGCCAACGCTTCGAGCAGCGGCACCAGCCCCTTGAGCGGGACGTCGGCGCTGGCGGTCGTCATGAGGCGGCCCGGCACGCGCTTGATGTGCGGGAGCGGTCGGAAGCGGAGGTGGTCGACGCCGACCGGCACGACCGAGATGCGGTCGATGTCGATGCCCATCTGGGCCGCCGAGTCGGTCCGCGAGTTCTGCGACACGGTGATGATGCGCGGCAACTGGCGGGTGACCCGCGCCTGCATGCGCAGGAAGCCGTACCAGCGGCGGAACGTCATGCGCCGCCACGGCGTGCGCGCGTGGGACAGCTCGAGGTCGCGGTCGACGGTGATCGGGTGGTGAAGCGTGGCGACGAGCGGCCAGCCGTCCTTGAGCATGCCGAGCAGGCCCTGACCCAGGCACTGGTTGTCGTGGATGAGGTCGAAGTCGGCCCGCCGCTCGGCCAGCACCTTGCGGGCGCGGAGGCTGAACGTGAGCGGCTCGGGGAAGCCGGCCGTGCACATCACGCCGAACTCGAGCGCGTCGATCGCGGAGGTGAACTCCTTGAGCTTGGGCACGCGGAACGGGTCGGGCTGGCGGTAGAGGTCGAGGCTGGGGATCTTCACCAGCTCGACGCCCTCGTCGAGGTTCGGGTACGGCGGGCCGCCGAACACGGTGACCTGATGCCCCATGTCGACCAGCTCGCGAGTGAGATATCGGGTGTAGACGCCCTGCCCGCCCGAGTTCGGGTTCCCCCGGTAGGCGAGGTACGCGATGCGGAGGGGGGTGTCGGGCGCCATGAGATCGACGAGGCTAGACGGCTTTTCGCCTCCTTGACCGAGCGGTCAAGATTCCCGCCAGGCTCAGCAACAGCCACGGCCAGTCCCCCAGCCGTGCGTAGATCGTGCGTCCTACGTGCCTGGTGACGCTGAATCGGAGCACTTGGCGGCGTCCGAGCACGGTCCGGGCCCGGACCCGGCCGTCGGGGGTAACGACCGCCGAGTAGCCCGTTGGCGCCGCCTGGACGACGGTCCGGCCCGACGCGATCGCCAGCAGCCGCGTCGCCGCCACCTCCTGGGTCGGGACCTGGCTGGTCTTGAACGACGACGCGTTCGTCGGCACGAGCATCATGCTCGCCCCCCGGTTCGTCGCCTCACGGCCCCGGTCCGGGAAGAACACCTCGTAGGAGATGGCGACGCCCAGGCGACCGGCCGGCGTGGCGAGCACATTGGGTTTGTGCCCGGCGATGGCGTCGTTGGGGACGTCGCTCAGGTCGGCGATCTTGTCGACCAGCGACCGGAACGGCACCCACTCGCCGAACGGAACCCGGTGCACCTTGTCGTAGCGCCCGACGATGCGGCCGTCAGGTGCCCACGCCACCGCGAGGTTGCGGAAGCGATCGGTGCCCTCACCCTCGACGACACCGCTGACCACCGTCGCGTTGAAGCGGCGGGCGATGGCGGCCATGTCGTCGGCGACCGTGGTGTCGGCGACGTTGCCGTCGACGTCGATCACGTTCTCCGGCCACACGATGAGGTCGAGCGGCGGTTGCAGGAGGTCGGTTGCGGCGAGGTGCGCGTCGTAGACGTCGCCGGGATCCGAGTCGACGGCGCGGAACCCGCGCCGGCCACCGCCCTGCACGATGCCGACGCGCACGGGGTCGCCGGCCGCTGATCCGCCGGCGGGCGCCAGGACACCAAGCAGCGGGATGGCGACGATGACCGCGACCGCCGCGGTGCGGATACGCCGGCCGGCTTGGGCGGTGGCGACACCGGCCAGCGCGGTCAGTGCGACGAGGACGAGCGGGCCCCCGATACGCGCCGCCGGCGCGAGGGGGCCACCGGCTTGACCCAAGGCGAGGCCGCCGGGCGGCACGCCGCCGAACGGGAACCGCACGCGCGCGGCTTCGAGCAGGAGCAGCGCACACGGGAACGCAAGGGCGCGCCGCCACGGGCCGGCCGCCGGCACGAGGACCGCGGCGGCGCCCACGAAGAGGGCCGAGCCGAGGATCGCGATGATGCCGCCCGGCAGGGTGAACTCGAGCATCCAGAACAGGCCGATGCCGAAGTGCCCGAGCCCGGCGATCCAGCCAATGAGCAGGCGCCGTCGCCACGGCTTGCCCTCGAGCGCGGTGTACAGCAGGCCCAAGCCCACGAATGCGAACGGCCACGCGCCCCACGGTGGCAGCGACAGCGCCGACAACACGCCGGACAGCAACGCGAGACCCCAGAGCCGTTTGATGGCTTGTTGTCTAGCGTTACTCCCCATGGATGACGCTGCGACGATGTATGCCGACGCTCGCTCTCGGATCACCGAGCTCGTCGCCGGCCTCTCCGCCGAGGAGCTGGAGATGCGCGCGCCGGCCACGCCCGAGTGGCGCGTGCGCGACGTCGTGTGTCACCTGTCGGGGAACCTCGCCGACATCCTCAGCGGCAACATCGAAGGCGTGGCCACCGATCCTTGGACCGCGGCGCAGGTTGACGCGCGCTGCGACACCCCGATCGACGAGGTCCTGGGCGAGTGGAGCGCGAACGGGCCCACGATCGAAGCGATGCTCAACGATTTTGGTCCGACGGGTATCCAGCTCGTGATGGACACGATCACGCATGAACACGACATCCGCGGCGCGGTAAACCAGCCTGGCGCGCGCGACACCGAGGCGGTCGACGCGTCGCTCCAGTGGCTCGTCAACAGCCTGGGGGAGCGGTTGACGGCCGGGAACCTGCCCGGCGTCCGTGTCGTGTCCGGCGATCAGGAGTGGGTCGTCGGTCCAGGCGAGCCCGAGGCGACCGTCACCGCCCCCGACGACTTCGAGTTGCTGCGCGCGTTGATCGGCCGCCGCAGCGTCACCCAAGTCGCCGGTTGGAAATGGGAGGGCGAGGCCGGCCCCTACCTCGGTGTCTTCGCCCCATGGGGCCTCCGCAACACCGACCTCGTCGAGTAGCTACGTCTCGCGGCCACCGGGCGACCGCTATTCGTCGGCTAGGACCGGCGCTCGGCGCCGTCGCGGACGTGTCGGTGCGAGAGCTACGGAAAGCGCAACCTGACACCGACACGTGGTCCGGGATGAGTCACTCGCGTACGACGGCGCGGGCGTCCTTGTCGTCGCGGAGGCCCTTGAAGACGGGATGGCGCAGCGTGTTGAGGTGCGTCCATTCGGTGAACTCGACTTGGGCGACGAGCCGCGGCTCGACGAAGCGAGCGTCGCGATACGGAACGTGGTCGGCGAACGGCGAGTCGTCACGCGCCAGCGCGTCGAGCTGCTGGCCGACCGACGTCAGTGTCTTGTCGCTGAAGCCGCTGCCGACCCGGCCAGCGAAGCGCAGGTCGTCGCCCTCGTAGTAACCGACGAGCAACGCGCCGATGCGGCCGACACGGTTTCCCTCGCCCGGCATCCAGCCGCCGACCACCAACTCCTGGTCGCACTTGACCTTGGTCTTGATCCACGCCTTCGATCGGGCGCCTGGTTCGTAGGTGCTCTCGAGCTTCTTGCCGACGACGCCTTCGAGTCCCTGCGAACGGGCCGCGTCGAGCAGGGCGCTTCCGCCGCCCTCCTGCGTGGCCGACACCTTCCACGACGAACCGCCGAGACCGAGTCCCTCGAGGGCGGCCCGTCGCTCGTGATACGGCCGCTTCATCAGCGACTCGCCGTCGAGCCACAGCAGGTCGAAGATGAGATAGAGCACCGGAACCTCGACCATCATCCGCCGAACTTCAGCGGCGTTGACCAGATGCATGCGGTTCTGCAGCGTGCCGAAGCTGGGCCGGCCGCGCTCGTCGAACGCCACCACCTCACCGTCGAGGATCGCGTCGCGGCCGCCGAGTTGCTCGGCGAGCGGCCACACCTCTGGATATCGCGGCGTGAAGTCCTTGAGGTTGCGGCTCTCCATCTTGAACTCGCCGCCCTCGACGTAGGTCAGGCCACGCACGCCGTCCCACTTGACCTCGAACGCCCAACCGTCCTCGTTCTTGGGGAGCAGCCCCGCGGTCGCCAGCATGGGCACGAGACCCCGCGGCATGCGCGCCATCAGGGCTGAATGATCACGAGTCGCGACTCGGTCATCTCGCGAACCGTGTAGGCCGGGCCTTCCCGTGTGTTGCCGCTGTCGCGCACGCCGCCGTACGGCATCTGATCGGTGCGCCACGTCGGGACCTCGTTGACGAGTACCGCGCCGAAGTCGAGCGTGCGCGCCGCGTCGATCGCCGCGCCGAGGTCGCTGGTGAAGATCGACGCTTGCAACCCGTAGCGGGTGTCGTTGGCCAGCCGCAACGCATCAGCGCGATCGCGGTAGGTCTGCACGGCGACGACCGGGCCGAACACCTCGTTGGCGCACACCTTCATGTCGGGCGTGACGCCGGTGAGCACTGTCGGCAACAGCAGCGCGCCCTCGACCCGGCCGCCGCAGCGCACCGTCGCGCCGCCGGCAACCGCTTCGTCGATCCACCCCGCCACCCGGTCGCGGTCGCCTTCCGATATCAGCGACGAGACGTCGGTGGCTTCGTCGAGCGGATCGCCGACGACCAGCTTGTCGACGTGCGTCACCAACTCGTCGACGAACTGATCGGCGATGGCTTCGTGAGCGAATACCCGTTGCGTTGAGATGCACGACTGTCCGGCGTGGCTGAAGCCGGCGACCGAGATCTTGGTCGCCGCCGTGCTGACGTCACCGTCGGGTTCGATCATCACCGGCGCGTTGTTGCCGAGTTCGAGGGCGACCTTCTTCTTGGCCGCCTTGGCGCGGATGCCCCAGCCGACCTCGGGCGAGCCCGTGAAACTGATCATGGCGATGTCGGGGTGCTCGACGATGGCGTTGCCGACCTCACCGCCCGGACCGGGCAGGACGTGCAGCCACTCGGCCGGCAAACCACACTCGTCGACCAAGAGGTCGCGCAACAGCAGCGCGGACAGCGGCGTCTGGCTCGCCGGCTTCAACACGACGGGACAGCCGGCGGCGATGGCCGGCGCGACCTTGTGGGCGACCAGGTTGAGCGGGAAGTTGAACGGACTGATCGCGCCCACCACACCGATGGGCACGCGCAGGGTGAAGGCGAGCTTGCCGGTGCCGACTGCGCTCGCCTCCAGCGGCACCGTTTCGCCGGTGAGCTTGCGCGCTTCGGCCGCCGAGAACGCGAACGTACTGACGGCGCGCTGGGCCTCGACGCGCGCCGTGCGGATCGGTTTGGCCGCCTCGGCCGCGATGGTCCGGGCGAGACGCTCTTCGTTGTCGCGCACCACCCGCGCGGCCGTGTCGAGAATCTCGGCGCGCTGCCACTGCGGCAACGCGTCGGCGGCTAGCGCGGCGCGTGCCACACCAACCGCCTCGTCGACGTCGCCGGCACTGTGCGCGCGCACGCGCCCGACCTCTTTGCCGTCGTACGGCGACGACACCACGATCTCGTTGGTCATGTCATGAGTTTTGCCGCTGTCCGTGACGGGAACACCTCTGTCAACCCCTACCCCACAGGAGAGTGGTTCTTATGGCTACGCGTGTACGGCGGGTCGTCGACAGTGAGGACGTCGTCGACGACGCCGAAGTTGTGAACCGTTCAGTTGCTCGTGCACCGTGGAGTCCCGCGCAGTTTGTGGCCCTCATCGTCGGTGTCATTCTCGTCATCATTGGCGGCATTGCGCTCGCCAAGACCGGTCTGAACTTCAACGGCGGTGTGGCGCATCATCGCGACGTGGCCGGCTTCGACCAGACGTCGCTCCTCGGTCTGATTGAGTTCGTAATCGGGCTCTTCCTGATCGGCGCCGGCGCCGTGCCTGGTGGCGCACGGGGCGCCATGACGTTCTTCGGCGTGCTGCTGTTCGGCTTCGGCATCGTGTTGATGATCGCCAACGACACCTCGACGTCGCTCCAGCGGTGGGTCAGCGCTGACGACGGCGCCGGGTGGTTCTTCGCGATCGTCGGTGTTGTGCTGCTCGCCACCGCAATGCTCTCGCCGGTGATCTTCGGTAACGACCGGCGATCGGTCGCCCGTCGCGTCGAAGTCTTCGAGCGTTAGGCGCGAACGCGGGCCAAGGCGTTAGCCGCGGCGGCCTCGGCCTGTCCGATGCAAGCGGGCAGGCCGAGGCCGCGGTAGGCCGCCCCGGCCAGCACGATTCCCGGGGCGGCGGCGGCCAGGCCCGCTTCAATTTCGGTGATCCGGCCGAGGTGACCGACGGTCTGCTGGGGGAATGACCGGGGCCACCGCACGACACGGGTTTCCATCGGGCCAGTCGTCGCACCCATCGTCTTTTCGACCTCGTCGTGCAAGCGGGCGGCGAGGTCGTTGTCGTTCTCGTCGACCGGCGGTTCGCCCCACCGCCCGGCCGACACGCGGAGGACCACCTGGTCGCCGCCGACGTGCGCCCACTTGGTCGAGGCCCACGAGCACGCCGTCATCCGCAGACCGCTGTCCCGCGCCACGACGAAGCCACTGGCGTCGAGTGGTCGCGTAAACGCAGAGGTCGGATACACCATCAATGTCAACGCGATCGACGCGTACTCGATAGCCGCCAACCCGGTTGCCACATCGGGCGCGACGGGTGCGAGGAGTGGGGCGGCCGCGTACGACGGTGTCGTCACGATCACCGCGTCATACGCGTCGCCGTCGACGCGCCACTGCTCGCCGTGCGGCTCGATCGCGGCCACCGCGTGGCTGAGCCGTGTCTCACGCGGCGCGGCGGCCAGCGCGTCGACGAGCCTCCCGAGGCCACCCTCGACGGTGAGGAACACCGGGCCGGTGCTGGGCGCGGCCGGTTGGGCGGCACGCAGCCCACGGCTCAGGCTGCGCGACGAGCGCGCCGCGGCGAGAAACTGTGGCGCGGTCGCCGCCGCGCTCAACCGTTCCGAGGGACCGGTATGGATGCCGCCCAGCAGCGGGTCGACAAGGTGGTCGCGCACCTGGCGCCCGTACCGCGCCGCGATGAGCGCGCCCACACCGATGTCATCGGCCACGCGCGTGCGCGGTAGGATGCGGTCGAGACCGGCGCGCAGGACCGCGACGGGCGACACGAGGCCCGAGCGAGCCAAGGGGCCCAGCGCGGTGGGCGCGCCCAGGACGTGGCCCGCGGGCAAGGTTCGCAGCGCGTCATTGGCCCAGACGTAGGCCTTGCCGCTGGCCGGGGAGACCAGCGCGTCGCCCAGCCCCGCGGCCCGGCACAACTCGGCGGCGTGCGGGACGCGGGCGAGGAACGCGTCGGGCCCGGCCTCGACCCGGCGCCCGGCGAAGTCGTCGGTACGGATCTTGCCGCCGAGGCGGGTATCGGCTTCGTACAGCGTGACGTCGGCGTGCCCGCGGAGGAACCACGCAGCGCTGAGGCCGGTGATGCCGCCGCCGATGACCGCGATGCGCGGCATTTAGTGACGCCGGACGACGTCGGCCAGCACGCGAAGGAAGCGCGGGTCGTCGTTGAGCGACTCGGTGCGGCGGAAGCTCACGCCCAGGTCGTCGGCCACCTGCTGGGCGACGACGTCGAGGTCGTAGAGGATCTCGAGGTGGTCGGAGACAAAACCGCACGGCACGACCACGACGTCGCGGTGGAGATGGCGCATGGCGTCGAGCACGTCGGGCCCGATCCACGGCTCGGGCGTGCGCCCCGCGCTCTGCCACGCCACGTGCCAGTCGGTGACGCCGGCGGCGGCGGCCACCGCCGCGGCGGTCTCGACGACCTGGCGCGTGTACGGGTCGTCCTCGCTGAGGATGCGCGCCGGAAGGCTGTGCGCGGTGAACAGCGCCACCGCCCCGGGTGTGCGCGCGGCGACGAGTCGTTCGGCGAGCAGTTCGATGAGCCCCGGTTCGAGGTGCCATTCGGGGATCACGTCGACGCCGTCGGCCCGCTCGGTGTACTCGCCCACGCTCATGCGCGAGTAGTGAGGCGCCAGCACCAGGCCGACCGGGTTGACCGCGTCCATCGCCTTCAGCTCGGCGACACCGTCCTCGATGAACGGCGGCGAGTGCTTCATGCCGAGGGCCACGCGCCAGCCGTCGCCGAGTTCGGACTGCAAGCCCGCCGCCTGCGCGCGCGTCCGCTCGAGCAACGGCGACGTGCCACCGATCGCCTCGTAACGACCGATGAGTTCGGCGATTTGTTCCGGCGTCGGCGGTCGGCCGCGGCGGACGTGGGTGTAATAGGCCGCGACGTCGGCCGCGGTTGCCGGCGTGCCATACGCCATGAGCAGCAGCCCGCGCACCTCAGCCATTGGCGTGCACGAAGTCGACGAGCTGGGTGAGAACGTCCGGATCGGTCTCGGGCAGGACGCCGTGGCCGAGGTTGAACACGTGCCCCGGCGCGCCGCCGACGCGATCGAGCACGTCCTGCGCCGCCGTCTCGACGACTGACCACGGTGCGGTGCACAGCGCGGGATCGAGGTTTCCTTGCAGCGCGTACCCTTCGCCAACTCGGCGGCGCGCTTCGTCCATCGGGATGCGCCAGTCGACGCCGACGACGTCGGCGCCCGCCGCGCCGAAATCGGCAAGCAGCTCGCCGGTGCCGACGCCGAAATGAATGCGGGGGACGTCGAGGTCGGTCAGCGCGGCGAAGATGCGCGCGCTGGCCGGCATGACCCGGCCGCGGTAGTCCTCGGGCGCCAGCGCGCCGGCCCAGCTGTCGAAAAGTTGGATCGCCGCCGCCCCGGCGCCGACCTGGGCGCGAAGCGACGCGATCGCGAGGTCGGCTAGCCGGTCGAGCAGCGCGGACCACAAGGCGGGCTCGGCGCGCATAAGTGACTTGGTCTTGGCGTAGTCCCGCGACGGCCCACCCTCGACGAAGTACGACGCGACGGTGAACGGCGCGCCGGCAAATCCGATCAGCGGTACCGGCAGGTCAGCCGAGAGTGAACGGACGGCGTCGAGGACCGGGGCCATGTCGGTGTCGGGCTCGAGCGGCCGTAGTCGCTCGAGGTCGGCGGCCGTGCGAAACGGGTCGGCGAACACGGGGCCGACCCCGGGCTTGATCTCGACGTCGACGCCGATCGCCGAGAGCGGAAGGACGATGTCGGAGAACAGGATCGCCGCGTCGACGCCCAGGCGGTCGACCGGTTGGCGCGTGACCTCGGCCGTCAGCTCGGCATTGGCCATGATCTCGAACATGCCGTGCCGCTCGCGCACCGCTCGGTATTCGGGCAGGCAACGGCCGGCCTGGCGCATGAACCAGATGGGCGTGACGTCGACCGGCTCCCGCCGGCACGCGCGCAGGAAACGGTCGCTGCGGTCGCTCGACGCTGCCATCAGAACGACCGTAGCCGTGCAGTAAACTCATCCGTTCCCCTTCTCCATGGCGACTCACCCTGAACTGACCGCCGAGCAGGCGTACATCGACGAGGCGTATGAGCGGCTGGCCGCCATGCGCGAGTCGGTAGCCGAGCGGCTCGTTGCTGCCCTGCGTGAGAACCGGGGCACGCCTCAAGCGATCCACGAGCGCGAAATCGTCGTGCAGTCGGCCCTCCATCGCCTCGATCAGCTGGACATCGGCGACGAGGCCCTCTCTTTCGGACGGATCGATCACGCCGATCCGGACAAGCCCGAAAAGTTCTACATCGGTCGATTGGCGATCTCCGACGCCGAGCAGGAGCCGCTGGTGGTCGACTGGCGGGCGCCCATCGCCGAGCCCTTCTATCGGGCGACGCCACGCGAGCCGATGGGGCTGCGCCGCCGCCGCCACTTCCTCTCCGAGGGGCGCAGCATCCACGCCATCGAGGACGAGGTGTTCTCGCTGGGCGACGACGACGGTGACGGCGTCGCCGGCAGCGGCGCGCTGCTCGCCGCACTGGAGCGCAGCCGGTCGGGCCGGATGCGCGACATCGTCGCCACGGTCCAGCGCGAACAGGACGAAGTCATTCGCGCCCCACTGCAAGGCGTGCTCGTCGTGCAGGGCGGACCGGGCACCGGCAAGACCGCGGTCGCCCTCCACCGCGCTGCGTACCTCCTCTATACGCACCGGTTCCCGCTCGAGCGCCAGGGTGTCCTCGTCGTCGGGCCCAACCCTGTGTTCCTCCGTTACATCGACCACGTGCTCCCGTCGCTGGGCGAGACGGGCGTCGTACTGGCGTCGATCACCGGGGTCGCCGGCGGGCCGCGCGTCCGGGGCCGCGACAGCGCCGACGCGGCCCGGGTCAAGGGCGACGCGCGCATGACGTCGGTAATCGCCCGGGCGATCCGCGATCGGCAGCGGCCGTTGCGCGACGACGCCGTCATCCCGTTCGGCGCGCGCCTCCTGCGTCTGCGCAAGGCCGACAGCGCGTCGGTCGTGAGCACGGTGAAGAAGCGCCCGGGCACGCACAACGCGCGGCGTCGCCAGCTGGAGACTCTCGTCGTGCGCAGGTTGATCGCCCAGCTGGGCGAGGCGGCGGTCGCCGACCAGGACGACCTGGGCGATCAGCTCCGGGCGTCGCCCGATCTCGGCAGCGCGCTCGACCGCATGTGGCCACTGCTCAGCGCCGAGGAACTGTTGCACGACCTGTTCGGCGCGCCGGCGCTGATCCGGTCGGCGGGCCACGGGCTGCTCGACGACAACGAGCAGCGCTCGCTGCGCCGGGCGCGGTCGGCCAGCTTCGACGACATCGAGTGGACCGCGGCGGACATCGCGTTGCTCGACGAAGTGCGCGTCGCGCTCGGGCCGCGCCGGCGCAAGGCGGAGGAGCCGATCCGCGGGTTCGGCCACATCGTCGTCGACGAGGCGCAGGACCTCTCGCCGATGCAGCTGCGCGTGCTGGCCCGCCGCTCGCTCAGCGGCTCGATGACGGTCGTCGGCGACATCGCTCAGGCCACCGGCCACTGGGCGCCGGCGTCGTGGGACGCGGTGCTCGAGCACCTTCCAACTCGCCGGGCCGGTGCGAGCGTCGTCGAGCTCAGCGTGAACTACCGCACGCCGGCCGAGGTCATGCGGCTCGCGGCCAAGGTGCTGGCCGCCGCCGCGCCCGGCATCGTCGCGCCCAGTTCGGTGCGCGAGACGGGCGTCGAGCCGACGATCGTCCAGGTCGCCGCGGCTGACCTCGCATTCGAAGTGGCCCGGGCGGCGCGGCGGATGCACGAGGAGTTCGCCAACGGCACCGTCGCCATCGTGGCGCCGCCGACGATGGTCGAGCAGCTGGCGCAGGATCTGCGCGCCGCGGAGATCCCATTCGGTGAACCGGCTACGCACGGCCTGGATGCGCCCATCACCCTGGTCGGTGTCGACGTGGTGAAGGGCCTCGAGTTCGACGGCGTCGTCGTTGTCGAGCCGGCCGGCATCGTCGCCGGCTCACCCCAGGGTTTGCGCGCCCTCTTCGTCGCCCTCACCCGGCCGACGCAACGCCTCGCCGTCGTCCACACCGACCCGCTGCCGGCCGCCCTGAGCGTCTAACCGACGACGGCCTCGCGTTCAACTGCCGGGCTTGACAGGCGATCCGTCGTTCCGAAAATTGGTACCCACGCCGGGGGATCGGACGTGATGTGCGCGCAAAGGGGCCACGCGGGTGGGACGAAGAATTTTCGCTGTTTTGTTGATCGTCCTCGGTCTCCAGGCGATCGCGACGCCGGCGGCGCTCGCCGACTATGACGAGTACGTCGGATCCAACTACGGAGTTGGCAGCGAGTCCCCCTCCTATGTAGCGATTTTCCAGTACTGCGTTCCGGAGGTCATCTGCATCCCGTTCACACAGCATTGGCACATGGGAAACAGCTACGACATGGCGTATTTCCAGCACCACCCCCAGGGGTTTCTCAAGTACGTCTTCATCCGAGACCACTTCTACCTAGACATCGAGTTTGCGCGCCTCAATCCGCTGATCACGCCGCAAGGCGCGACGCACGCGTACCACTTCCAAGACGGCGACCACAACTGGATCGTCATTGGAGTCGAGCCGGAGGGGTGCGCGTACCCAACCGGGGATTTCGCGTGGTGCGCGATGTCCGACACATTCGTCGATCACAACGTCTACACCGGCTATGTGGACGTGGGCATAGGAGAGGTCTGGGCATACGACGCCGATGTGACGTCTGGGGACACCTACGACTCATACGTCGTGTGATGCGGGCGCCCCATATCACCAAGGAGGTATGTGCGTGAAGCGGCCTATAGTCGCCGTAGCCGGCGTCGTGGTGGCGACGGCTGCCGCGCTGGCGATGCTCGGCGCGCGCGGCACACCTGTGGTGGATGACCGCCGGATCGCCGACAGCGTGGCCGAGAACACCGCGGATCCGCGGCAACCAGTGCAACCGGTCTTGCAGGCGGACGTGAAGAGACTTGAAGCGGACGCAGTCGACTTTCTCTCTGACCGTGGCTACGCAGTCACAGTCGACGGCAAGTCGGTGACGAAGGACTTGACCGCATGGGCTGTCGCCACCGTTGGTAACGCCGAGCGGATTGGCGAGCAACGGGTCCGCACGCAGCAAAACCCCGGTGGCGCGAGCGTCCTCGCCAAAATGCCCAGCGTCCGGGACGAAGCCTTGGCGCGACGCGGTCTCGCCCAGATGTTGCTTCGATACGTTCTGCTCCTCGACGGGAAGGCTGCTGGTCTCAAGCCAGACGAAGCCCGGGTGCAGGCACTGATCGCGAGCCAGGCCGCGTCGCGTGCGGATGCCGAAGCGAAGTTCGGCGAGTTAGGTGGGCCCGCAATCGCAAGTCCAGAATATGCAGCGGCAATTCGCGAGTTCATGATCGGGCAAGCGATGAAGGAGAAGGTCCTGGCCGATGGCGAAGGTTCGGATCGCGACAAGCTGTCTACGTGGATGACGAACGCCGCGCACGAGCACAAGATCGAATACACCAACCTCGTGCCGATTACCGACCGGGAGTGGCGCGAGCTCCTCTAGCGCGGACGACCGAGGTGCGACGCGCCACGTCGGCGCTCGTGGCCGCGGTGGTACTCATCGCGATCCAAGGTTGTAGCGGCGCTCACGGGCACGATCGGACGACTACGTCGGACCCATCCGACGGGGTGCTCGGCCGCGTGCTGTTCCGAAGGACGACACCAACCGGCATCGAGGTATCCGCTCGGTTGCGCAAGATCGGCTGTCGCGAGCTGCTGACGGCGCGGCTCGTGCACGGGTCGCAGATGATGACCATCGGTGGACTTCATTCAATCGACCGGTCAACAGCGAGTGTGTCGTTGGAGATCGTCGACGCGAAGTGGGATGCGTTGACGGTCCTCGTCACCGACGACCGCGTGCACACGGTTGAGTGGACCGACAACCGTGGCCGCGGCGATGCGATGTCGCCCGTTGACCACTGGGCAGTCCTCGCCGCCGGCATCCTCGCCAGAGATGCACAGGGCCCTCGTCCGCTAGACCGCACGTCGGTCACCGGACGCGATGCGGGCGGCGCAATTGTCGCAACCGTTGCCGTCCCGGATTTGGAGTCCGAACTGCCCCCTCGTCCGCCTCCGTGTCCGTGAAGAGGCAGGCGTCTTGCTAGACGACGGCCTCGGCCTCGATCTCGATCTTCCAGCGCGGGTCGAGGAGGGCGGCGACGACGATCATGGTCGCCGCTGGCCGTATGTCGCCGAACACCTCGCCGTGGACGGCGCCGACCGCGTCGGCATCGGCCGCGTCGGTGAGGAACATGCGGGTGCGGACGACATCGGCGAAGGTCGCGCCCGCTTCGTCGAGGGCGAGGCCGATGATCTCGAGACAGCGGCGGGCCTGCACGCCGGCGTCGGGATCGCACGACCCGTCAGGCCACACCGGCGCCGTCCCCGACACGACCACGCGGTCGCCCACGCGCACGGCGCGCGAGAACCCGATCGTCGGCTCGAACGGCGATCCCGAGGAGATCAGCCGTACCGGCTTGCGAGCCATTGCTCCCATGTAATCGTGCCGTCGGGATGATCGGGTGCCAGGTTGTCGCCGGCCTTGAACGCCCGACCCGCCTTGCCCGGCGCCGGCAGCTGGAGGACGGGGCGCCGCCATCCCCGCGTGCGCCGGTACACGCGCGCCAGGTCGATCATCGATCGCGCCTCCGGGCCGCCCATGTCGGGAACCCGTCCCGACGCCGGCCCGTTCACCAGTGACGCCAGGCGCGCCGCGCACTCGTCGGCCGCGAGCAACTGAAAGCGCACGCCGCGTAGCGCGATGAGGGCGCCCTTCATTCGCGAGAACGCGTAGTCGAGTAACTCGTGGAACTGCACGGCGCGCAGGATGGTCCACGGCACGTCGCCCGCCTCGATCACCTGCTCGGTCGCGAACTTCTGTTGGTAGTAGCCGAACGGGATGCGGTCGACGCCGACGATCGAGACGTAGACCAGGTGCGGCCGCCCGCCGCCGGCCCGCACGGCCTGGAGGAGGCGACGCGTTCCTTCGACGTCGGTGTCCTTGGTGTGGCGGAATGGGCTCGACGCGCAGTGGGCGATGACGTCGACGCCGTCGACTGCGGCCTCGAGACCGGCGCCGGTGCGGAGATCACCCTGTACGACATCCGCTCCGCCGGGGCGGCGACTCAGGATGCGTACCCGGTGACCGTCGGCAGCAAGCCGGGGCACGAGCTTGCTGCCGAGCGATCCGGTTCCCCCAGTGACCAGCACGAGCCCCATCGGCTCATGCTCGTCGCGACTACGGGCGGGGCGCCAGCCGAGCTTGGTAGGTCGAGCGACCGGCGACGGCCGAGCGGTAGGCCTGGCGACGCTTGCTGTTGCGCGGGGTCCCCGTGGCGTCGGCCACCGCGGTCTCCTCGGGCTCGAGCTGCGAGGTCATGCCGTCACGAAGGAAGGAGAGCGCTTCGGCCCGCATCTGCGAGATGCGTGACTCGCTGACGCCCAGCTCCTCGCCCAGATCGGCCATCGACCGCTCTTCGAAGAAGTAACCGACGACGACCTGGCGCAGCCGCTCGGGGAGCGCGGCGACCGCATCGATCAGGTACGCCTTGCGCTCCCGGTCGACGATGACGTCTTCGGGCGTCGGCGCGTTCGAGGCGAGCATGTCCTCGGCGGTGGCGTCGGTGAACAGCGACTCGTAGTTGAGGACGACAGCCCGGTGGACGTCGGCCGCATTGGTCTCGACCTCGCGACGGTCGCAGCCCATGTGGTCGGCCAGCTCGGCCGAGGTCGGCGGGCGACCCAGCGTGGCGGTCAGCGAGTCGCTGGCCTCGGAGACCCGGCGGGCCCTGGTCCGCACCGTGCGGCTGGCCCAGTCGCAGCTACGCAGCTCGTCGAGCAACGCACCGCGGATGCGACCCGACGCGTACCGGTCGAACCGGATGCCGCGGTCGGGATCGAAGCTGCGGGCCGCCTGCGCCAGGCCGGCCATCCCCGCCGACACGAGATCGTCTCGCGATACGTGGCGGGGGAGGCGGCTGGCCATGTCGGCGACCGCGTAGTGGACGAGAGCGAGGTGCTCACGGACGAGCTCCTCTTCGGAGACTGCTGACGTTGACCCATTCATTGCAAGCATGTGGGTGACTCTGACGACAGTTGCCTCGACAATCGATCGGCCACCGGGGTGATTCGCCGCCGCCGCATGACCCAGACGGGCTAGTGCGTTTATGCATAGGGTGAGCCGGCAGCGACAAGGGGAGAACGATGAATGCTCGTCGGATCGGCCTGATCGTGCTCATCCTGGCGCTCGTCGGCGCCGGCGTGGTCGTGACCAGGATCGTCACCCAATCGGACCAGGAGGACATCTTCCTCGAAGGGGTCGGCGAAACCGGTCGCAACCCCTTCACGACGATCGCGGTCGTCACGCCGACCACCACGACGAGTACATCGACGTCATTGCCGGACCAGACGACCACGACCGCGCTCTTCGGCGGCAGCGGCAACCAGAAGGTCTGCGACAAGGCCGCCCTGCTCGCGTTCCTGGTCAGTCATCCGGACAAGGGCCAGGCATGGGTCGACGCCCAGAACTCCGATCCCCTCTTCAAATGGAGCGGTACCGGCAAGCTGACGCTCCAGAACCTGCCGATGTACTTCGACGAGCTAACGCCGACCTTCCTGGCCGTCGATACGCGAGTGACCAATCACAGTTTCGTCAACGGCAAGGCGGTGCCACACCAGTCGCTGCTCCAGGCCGGCACCGCGGTGCTCGTCGACCGCGACGGCATCCCGCGGGCGCGTTGCGCGTGCGGCAACCCACTCTTCCGACCGCACAAGGTGGACGATCCGCACTACAAGGGCCATTGCTGGCCCGGCTGCCACGACCGTCCGCCCTGCTCGCCGCCCGGATGCGTCGAGACGACGACGACGGTTCCCGAGACCACGACCAGTTCGTCGACCACGACAACGAGCTGCACCCAGGTGCCAGGAGCGACGAACTGCAACCCGCCACCCTCGCGGACGACGTTGAAACCGACGACGAGTGTCACCAGACCAAGTACGACGACTACGGCGAACCCAACGACGACAACGACGATCGGTCGGACCACCACCACCACGATCCCAAGCACGCAGACGACGGTCGGTAAGCCCTAGCCGCCGTACCATGAGGATGTGCCTGCAAGCTCCGCGGTGATCGTGGATCAGTGGGCCCTTGTGCGGCTCGGCATCGGCGCGGTCCTGCGCTCGCTCGACGTGCGCGTGGTCGGCGATGAGCCCAGCGCGCGCGAAGGCCTCCAGAACGCTCGCGACACGAAGCCGGACCTTGTCGTCTTCGGGAGTCACCTCGACGTCGCCGTCAGCCAAGCCATTCGCCAGGCCTGCGATCTCGCGTCGCGCCCTCGAGTTCTCGTCTTGCTCGACTCGGCGACTCGCGACGAGCTGGCGCTGGTGTTCTCCAGCGGCGCCGACGGTGCACTCCTGCGGTCAGCGACCGGCGAGGAGCTGGCCGACGCGCTCACTCGTCTGCTTGCCGGCGAGCGGGTCCTGGCGCCGGCCTTCGTTCCCATCCTCGCCGGCACCATGAGCGCGATCACCGAGGACAGCGGCGACGGCGCCTTGACGCCGAAGGAACGCGAAGTCCTCGCCCTCCTCGCCCAAGGCCGTTCGAATCGCCAGATCGCCGAGACGCTGTTCATCTCCGGCGCGACGGTCAAAACGCACCTTGCGCACCTGTACGAGAAGTTGGGGGCGAGCGATCGCCAGCAGGCAATCACGCACGCGCTGGCCAAGGGCGTATTGCAGTAGGCCAAACGACTCACGCGGCGGCCTTTCGCGCCGATCAAAGGGCAATGCCGTTGCGGACGCTGTCCCACATCCTTTGGCAGGAGCGGGAGCTGGTGGATCGTGTCCAAATAGGCGCGGACGACCGGTTCGTGCTCCATGCCGTCGAGCTCGATCGCGCTGTCGTCGCCCAAGACGTGGCCCGCGAGCTCGACCTCGACCACGACGTCCCCCTCCGGGTGATCGCTCAACGCGCCCCCGAGCCGTGGGCGGGCGTACTCGCGTCGCACCATGCGGCGCTGACCCGGGCGCGCGGCGACGCAATCCCGCGCTCGCTCGCCGACTTCCTGCGGTAACAAGGGGGCGTGGCCCCCGATCCGATCGCGCAGGTGCAGGCGTGGCTCGACGACGCGTTCGCGGCCGGCGTCCCCGAGCCGACGGCAATGGCGCTGGCCACCGCCAGCGCCGACGGGGCGCCGTCGAACCGGATGGTCCTGCTCAAGGGCATCGACGAACGCGGGTTCACGTTCTTCACCAACTACCGGAGCCACAAGGGCCGCGACTTGGCCGAGAACCCGCGCGCCGCGCTCGTGCTGCACTGGCAGCCGATGGGCCGTCAGGTTCGTGTCGAGGGGCGGGTCCGCAGGGTGACCGCGGCCGAGTCCGACGACTACTTCGCGACTCGCCCGCCGGGCAGCCGGTTCAGCGCCGCGGCGTCTCCGCAGAGCGAGGCCATCGCGTCACGCGACGCGCTGGAAGCCGCCGTCGCCGAACTCCACGCGCGGTTTCCCGACGGCGACCCGCCCCGTCCGCGCCACTGGGGTGGCTACCGCGTGCGGCCCGACACCATCGAGTTCTGGATGCACCGCGACGATCGCCTGCACGAGCGCGTCCAGTACCGGCGGACGCGGGGCGGGTGGGCGGTCGCAGTCCTCGGGCCGTAGGTTTGTCGCCGATGGATGCACCGGAAGTCACCACCGAGGAGTTGGCCGTCGCCCGTGACGCGGGAGCCGTCGTCGTTGACGTGCGGACCGACGAGGAATGGGCCGCGGGCCACGTCCCCGGCATCCGCCACATCCCGTTGGCCGAGTTGGCCGACAGGTGGGAGGCCGAGCTGCCCGACGACGAGACCATCTACGTGATCTGCCATACCGACGGTCGCAGCCGCGCCGCGGCCAGCGCGCTGATCAAAGCCGGCGCCGACGCCGTGGTCGTCGTCGGCGGGACCGTCAAATGGGCCGAGGAAGGCCGCCCCCTCGAGTCCTAGCCCGCCCCCGACTGCACCCCACGACCACGTGTCGGTGTCAGGTTGCGGAAAACGCGTACTGAGCACCGACACGTCGAAGTGCCGCTCGTAGAATCCGCGCCGTGACGGGCAACGCGGTTCGCGTCGAGGACGACGGGGGTGTGCGGTCGCTCGTGCTGTGTCGGCCTGATGAGTACAACACGATCACGCCCGAGCTGCGCGACGAGTTGGGCGCGGCGATCGACGCGGCTGACGCCGACTCGCGAGTGCGGGTGATCCTGTTGCGGGCGGAGGGCCCGGCGTTCTGCGCCGGGTACGGCCTCGACTGGTCGACCGCCGCGCAGGCGGCGGCATCGGAACGCACCGACCGGGCGTGGGACTCGGTCGCCGACATGCGGATGATCGGTCGCTTCGTCGATACGTACATGAAGCTCTGGTACGCGTCGAAGCCGACACTGGCCGCCGTGCAAGGCTGGTGCATCGCGGGCGGGACCGACATGGTTCTGTGCGCCGACATGGTGATGGCGGGCGAAGGCGCCTCGTTCGGGTACCCGCCGTCGCGCGTGTGGGGAACGCCGACGACCGCGATGTGGGTGTACCGCCTCGGGCTCGAGCGGGCCAAGCGCTACCTCCTCACCGGCGACGAGATCAAGGCGCCCGACGCGGCGGCCATGGGCCTCATCCTCGAAGCGGTTCCCGACAATGAGCTACAGGAGCGGGCGATGGCCCTGGCCCAACGCATGGCCGCGCTGCCGCTCAATCAGCTGCAAATGCTCAAGTTGCTCTGCAACCACACGGCCGAGCACATGGGGCTCGGAACGTCGCGGCTGATCGGCACGCTGTTCGACGGCGTCGCCCGCCACACCCAGGAGGGGTTGGACTTCGTCTCCCGCTCGCAGGAGGTCGGCTTCCGGCAGGCCGTGCGCGAGCGCGACGATCCCTTCGGCGACTACGGCTCGCGCCCCCGCCCGTGACATCAGTTGTCATCGCCGCCGGTGGCACCGGCGGCCACATCTATCCGGGTCTCGCGGTGGCCGACGCGTTTCGGCGGGCTGAGCCCGACGTCCGGCTCTCGTTCATCGGTACGTCGCGCGGCCTCGAACAACGGCTCATCCCACCGGCCGGGTGGGAACTGCACATGGTCGACATGGTGCCGTTCGTCGGCTGGCGGCGCGGCGTACTCCCCGCTGCGCTCGTTCGCGCCGCAACGCAGGCGCGGGGGATCCTGCGCGCCGAGGGCGCCGAAGTCGTCGTCGGCATGGGCGGCTATCCGAGCATCCCAGTGATCATCGCGGCGCGCTGGCTGCGCATCCCGGCGATCATCCACGAGTCGGGCGCGGTGGCCGGGCGAGCCAACCGCATTGCGGCCCGCTTCACCCCTCACGTCGCCGTCGCCTTCGAGAGCGCGCGCGGAACGTTCAACGCCAACGTCACCAGCCGCGTGATCGGCATGCCGCTTTCAGCCGAGATGGCCGCGTTCGACCGCGACCGACTCCGTTCCGCCGCGCGGGCCTCGTTCGGCGTCAACGACGACCGCTTCCTCTTCGTCGTCAACGGCGGAAGCCAAGGTTCGGCGAGGCTCAACGACGCCGCGGTTGGCCTGGCCGACCGCTGGCAGGATCGCGACGACGTTCACGTCGTCGTCAAGGCGGGCACCGCGCACGTCGAGCAGGTGCAGGCGTCGATCGACGAGCGCAACCTCGGCAAGGTGGCGACGTGCGTGCGCTACTTCGACCGGCCCGACGAGTGGTACGCGGCGGCCGACCTCGGCCTCACGCGGGGCGGCGCGGGAACGGTGGCCGAGCTGGCGCTGACCGGGCTGCCGGCGATCATCGTCCCCTATCCCTTCCATACCGACGACCATCAAGCGCTCAACGCGGGGGCGCTGGTCGATCTCGGGGCCGCGTTGATGGTGCGCGACAACCAGGCGACCGCGGAGCACATCGGGCCGGTGGTCGAGGACCTCATCGAGGACCGTGCCAAGCTGGCGGCCATGGCTGCCGCGGCGCGTAGTGCCTCGCACCCGCACGCGGCCGACGACCTGGCCGCCTGGGCGCTGGAGTTGAGCCATTCCTGACGTACGGCCGTTCCTACTGAAGCCCGACGATGCCCTGGTCGATGCGCTGGCGCGCATGTCGGCCAACGGCGCCGGCTTCGGCGTCGTCGCCGGTGACGATCGGACCGTGCTGGGCACCGTCACTGACGCCGAAGCTCGCGACGCGCTGCTCGCCCTCGTCGACCCGAGCGCGGCGGTGAAGGACGTCATGACGGCGCGGCTCGCCCGGCGGTCCCGCCTCCCCGCCGAGCTCGCGGTCGAGAAGGGTCGGCTGGTCGACGTCGTCGTCACGCCGCCGGCGGGACCGGCGCCGATCGCAGTCGTGATGGCCGGTGGTCGCGGCAAGCGGCTGCGGCCGATCACCGACAAGGTGCCCAAGCCTCTCCTCCGTATCGGCAACCAGACGATCATCGAGCGGATCATGCGCGGGCTCGTCGCCGCCGGCGTCGAGGACATCTACGTCGCCCTGAACTACAAGGCCAAGATGTTCGAGCGGAAGCTCGGCGACGGCGAGCGGGTCGGGGCCAACGTGCGCTACCTGCACGAGGAACAGGCACTCGGTACCGCGGGCGCGCTGGGCCTGTTGCCGGAGAAGCCGAAGGGCCCCGTCCTCGTTACCAATGCCGACATCATCACGAGGCTCGACTACGCCCGGCTGCTCGAGTTCCACCGCCGTCACGGCGGTTGGGCGACGATCGCGGCGATGGAACACGTCGCCCACATTCCCTACGGCGTGTTGCGCACCGAAAAGACGCTGCTGGTCGCCCAAGACGAGAAGCCCGACATTGCCGTGCGCGTCAACGCGGGGATGTACGTGCTCGAGCCCAAGGCGCTGGCGCGGGTCAAGGCCAACGAGTACCTCGACATGCCGGTCTTGCTCGAGCAGCTGCTGGCGAAGAAGCGCGCCGTGCACGTGTTTCCGCTCATCGAGAAATGGATCGACAGCGGGACACCGGAGGAGTTCGAGCGCGTGATGATCGACTTCGCCACGGGGGCCGAAGAGTGAGGCGGAGGCGGAGACGGAGCCGATCGGGGGATACCGAGACGTGAAGGTTCTAGTCACCGGCGGCGAGGGCTTCATCGGCAGTCACCTCGTCGAGCACCTGCTGGCCGACGGTCACGACGTGCGGGTGCTCGCGTATTACAACTCGTTCGGCCACCGCGGCTGGTTACGTGACATCGACGTCGACGTGCTGTTTGGTGACGTGCGCGACGCGGACCGCGTCATGCACGCGGTCGAGGGACGCGACCTCGTGTTCCACCTGGCCGCGCTCATCGGCATCCCGTACAGCTACGAGGCGCCGGAGAGCTACATCCAGACGAACGTGACGGGTACCTACAACGTCGCCCGCGCGTGCCGTGAGCACGGCGCTCGCATGGTGCACACGTCGACCAGCGAGGTGTACGGATCGGCCGTGCGCGTGCCGATCGACGAAGACCATCCGCTCCAGCCGCAGTCGCCGTACTCGGCGTCGAAAATCGGCGGCGACATGATGGCGCTGTCGTTCCATCACGCGTTCGAGGTCCCCGTCACCGTTGTGCGGCCGTTCAACACCTACGGACCGCGGCAGTCGACGCGAGCCGTAATCCCGACGATCCTCGCGCAGCTGCTGCGTGGGGCCGACGAGGTCCGGCTCGGAACCACGACGCCGATGCGCGACTTCAACTTCGTCACCGACACCGCCGCCGGGTTTGTCGCCGTGAGCCAGTGCGACCGCGCCGTCGGTCAGGTCGTGAACGTCGGCTCGGGTGAAGAGATCTCGATCGGGGATCTGGTCGACAAGCTCGTCAAGATCACGGGTAGCTCGGCGCGGGTCGTCACCGACGAATCGCGGGTGCGACCGGCGGGCAGCGAAGTCGAACGGCTCTTGGCTGACAACACGCGTGCGCGCGAATGGGCCGGCTGGTCGCCGGCCGTGAGCCTCGATGAGGGCTTGGCCCGCACCGCCGACTGGCTGGGCGACCACCTCGACGAAATGGAGACCGGCTACCACGTCTAAGTTCGCAGGCGTGAACGCCCTACGAACCCCAGACGAGTGCTTCGAGAACCTTCCCGGCTATTCGTTCGCGCCCAACTACGTGGAGATCAGCGATGGCCTCCGCATGCACTACGTCGACGAGGGACCGGCCGATGCCGCGCCGGTGCTCATGCTCCACGGCGAGCCGTCGTGGTCGTACCTGTACCGAAAGATGGTGCCGGTGTTCACCGCCGCCGGTCACCGCGCCGTCGCGCCGGACCTCATCGGTTTCGGGCGCAGCGACAAGCCGGCCGATCGCGCCGACTACACCTACGAACGTCACGTCGGCTGGGTGCGCGAGTTCCTCGAAGCGACTGACCTGCGCGACATCACGCTGATCTGCCAGGACTGGGGATCCCTGATCGGCCTGCGATTGCTGGCCGAGAACACCGATCGTTTCGCACGCGCCGTTGTCTCCAACGGCTTCCTGCCTACCGGCGACTCGCCTCCGGGCGACGCGTTTCTCGCGTGGCAGAACTACTCGCAGACGACGCCCAACTTCCATGTCGGCGGGATCATCAAAGGCGGGTGCAAGTCACCGCTCACCGACGAGGTGATCGCCGCGTACGACGCGCCGTTCCCCGACGACACCTACAAGGAGGGCGCTCGCCAGTTCCCGCTGCTGGTGCCGACGTCGCCCGACGATCCGGCCGCACCGGCGAACCGCGCCGCGTGGGAGGTGCTCGAGAAGCTCGAGCTTCCCGTGTTGACCGCGTTCGGCGACTCCGACCCGATCACCGCCGGCGCCGACCGCGCCATCCAGACGCGCATTCCGGGCGCCGCCGGCCAGCCTCACACGACGATCAAGGACGCCAGCCATTTCATCCAGGAGGACAAGGGCGAGGAACTCGCCCAGGTCGCTGTCGAGTGGTTGACATAAAAGGGTTCTTTGACGCGGCCATCGGCGCAGTGGGCGACATCGCCCACACCGTCAAGACGCTGGCCGACGCCGGCATTCTGAGCCCGGGCCTCGTTGTCGAAGCGCCGCTGATCGGCGTAGCCGCCGCCAAATGGGGCGTCGGCCCGGCCGGCGCCTACGCCATCGGCGCGTCGACGCACCCGGACCGCGTTGCGGTGATCGATGAGGGCGGGCCACTGACGTACGGCGACGTCCACCGGCGCAGCAATGCGTTGGCCAATGCTCTCGGCGCGCGCGGCGTCAAGGCCGGCGCCAAGGTCGCAATCATGTGCCGCAACCACCGCGGCTTCGTCGACGCCAGCGTCGCCGTGTCCAAGCTGGGCGCCGATCTCGTGTACCTCAACACGGGGTTCGCCGCGCCACAGCTGGCCGACGTCTCCAAGCGCGAGGACGTCGCCGCGCTCATCTACGACACCGAGTTCACCGACTTGTTGAGTGGCGTGACCGGCTTGCCGCGCGTGTCCGACGTCGAACTCGAAGACTTGATCGCCGATGAGGCCAACACGCGCGAGCCACCGAGCCCCGGGCGCAACAGCCGCGTCATCATCCTGACGTCCGGTACGACGGGTACACCGAAGGGCGCGTCGCGCGGGAGCCAGGGTGGGATCCAAGGCGCGGTCGCGCTGTTGTCGCGCATCCCGCTGCACGCCGGCGATACGACGTTCATCGCCGCGCCGTTGTTCCACTCTTGGGGGTTCTCCCACTTCCTCTCCGGCGCGGCACTCGGCGCGACGATCATCCTGCGGCGCCACTTCGATCCCGAGGCGACACTCGTGGCGATCGCCGAGCACCAAGCCCGCGTGCTGGTCGTCGTGCCGGTGATGATGCAGCGGCTTCTCCACCTGCCGGCCGCGACCCGCGCCGCCATCGCCACGCCGTCGCTCGAGGTGGTTGCCGCCAGCGGCTCGGCCTTGCCCGGCCCCCTCGCCAACGAGTTCATGGACGCGTTCGGCGACGTCATCTACAACCTGTACGGCTCGACGGAGGTGGCGGTGGCGACCGTCGCCTCGCCCGACCAGCTGCGCGCCGCGCCCGGGACCGCAGGGTCGCCGCCGCGCGGGACGACGGTGAAGATCCTCGACGCCGACGGCAACGAGTTGCCGGTCGGCGAGACCGGTCGCATCTTCGTCGGCAACGACCTGCTCTTCGAGGGTTACACCGGCGGCGGCAACAAGCAGACGATCGGCGGACTCATGTCGAGCGGCGACGTCGGCCACTTCGACGAGAGCGGGCTGCTGTTCGTCGAGGGGCGCGACGACGAGATGATCGTGTCAGGTGGTGAGAACGTCTTCCCGGCCGAGGTCGAGGACCTGCTCGCCGGTCACGACGCCATTAGCGAGGCCGCCGTCATCGGTGTCGACGACGAGAAGTTCGGTCAGCGGCTCAAGGCCTTCGTGGTTCTCGACGACGGCGCCCGGCTCACCGCCGACCAGGTCAAGGACTACGTGAAAGCCAACCTGGCCCGGTACAAGATCCCGCGCGAAGTGGAGTTTCTCGCCGCACTTCCCCGCAATACGACCGGAAAGGTCCTCAAGCGTGAACTGCGGGATCGCCAGGCACAAGGGGACTAGCCTACCGACCGGTCGGTAGGTAAACTTCGGAGCGTGCTAGCTCGCCTTGGCCGCAACGCCCCCTTTATCGGCGTCCAGTTCCTTCCGCTCCTCGCGGTGTTCACCGGCGTGTCCCGAACGGCGCTGATCCTCGGGATCGTGCTGTGGGCGGCGCGGATGTTCTTCGTCACCGCCGGGTACCACCGCTACTTCGCCCACAAGACATATCGCATGGCGCGCGTGCCGCAGTTCCTCATGGCCTTCGGCGGCCTCACTGCCGCGCAGAAGGGGCCGCTGTGGTGGGCCGGCAATCACCGTGACCATCACCGCTACGCCGACACCGAGCTCGACCCGCACTCGCCCCAACAGGGCGTGTGGTGGAGCCACATGGGCTGGATCCTCTCGGGCAAGTTCAACGAGAAGAAGTACGAGCGCATCCCCGAATTCGCCAAGTTCCCCGAGCTGCGGTTCATCGACAAGAACGACTGGATCGGGCCGTGGGCCCTCGCGGTCGCGTGCTATCTCATTGCCGGGTGGTCGGGGCTCCTGATCGGGTTCTTCGCGTCGACCGTCGTGTTGTGGCACACCGTGTTCATGGTCAACTCGGTCGCCCACATGTTCGGGCGCCGGCGCTACGGCAGCGACGACACATCGCGCAATTCATTCCTTGTCGCCGTGTTCACGATGGGCGAGGGCTGGCACAACAACCATCACCACTACCCGGGCTCGGCGCGCCAGGGGTTCTTCTGGTGGGAGATCGACCCCACGTACTACGGCCTACGGCTGCTCAGCCTCGTGGGCGTTGTGCACGACTTGAAAGCGCCGCCCAAGGCGGTCAAGCGGGCGGCGCGCATCCGTCGCGGCCACCTCGACCTCGGCCTGTTCCGACTGCACCTCAACCGGGCGGCTAAGGCGGCGCGCGACGACGCGCTCGTCACGCCCCTACGCAAGCTCGCCGCCCAGGCCGAGACGCTGGCCAAACAGGCCCGCCAAGCCGAGCGCGCGTCAGCCTGACAGTTCGCTGCTGTTAGCCGGCGACGATGAGACGCATCCCGGTATCCAGGGTCTCGCGTTCGAGGAGATCGGCGTAGCGCTCGCGCCATGCGCCCGACTTGAGGTCAGCCGCCAGTTTCGTCAGGCCCGGTTGCAGCTCTTCGGCCGTCGCCCGGGCCAGGCCCGAGATGCACGCGCGTACTGCAGGGTCGAGGTACGCCTCGGGCCGCCGCCAGTACGCCATGAAGAAGCCGTCGGCGCAGTCGTGCGGGGTCGGGATCGCGATGACGCGCGCGCCGTCCAACTCGTCCGCCGCGTCGGTGACGCTGACCGGATCGTTGCTCGCATCGAATTGCGGGAAGTAGTCGGCGACGAGCCAGCATTTCTCCATCACACGCAGGTCGATCCCGAGCAGCAACACACGCGGGGCCACCCGGCGCATCTCACGCAGTCCCGCGCGCCAATCGGTCCAGTGGTGGATCGTGATGAACGCGGTAGCGGCATCAAAGGCGCCGTCGACGAACGGCATGGCCTCGGCGCCCGCTTGCACGACCGCCACACCGGGATCGCGCTGGTCGATCATGGTGCGGGCCAGCTCGACGGCGACGGTTGTTCGGCTCGCCGACTCATATGACCCCGTGCCGGCGCCAACGTTGACCACTGTGCGGGCGTCGCCCAGCGCGTCCTCGATGTAGGCCGCGATGCGGGGATCGGGCCGCCGAAAGTCGCGATAGGTGCGACCGATCGTGTCGTAGAGCGCGATGGCGTTAGGCCTTCATCACCGCGGCGATGGTGTAGTCCGGCGCCGGGCGGGCCGGCTCCCGACGGGCTAGCGCGGCCTCGATCGCCGGCGCGAGGCGTTCCATCTTTTCCTTCTCGCGCTGCTCAGCGGTCTCTTTGAACTGGGGCATCACTTCACGGGCGAACAGCTCGAGCGACTCGCAGATGTGCTCGTTCTTGGTCTTGCCCGCCTGGCTCACGAAGATCAGTTGGTCGACGCCGGCGTCCTGGTAGCCGCGGATCAGCTCGCGGAGTTGGTCGGGCGTACCGATCGCACCGCGTAGCGCGCCGAGGCCTTCCTCCATCAGCTGGGCACCGAGTTGCTGGCCGGTCTGGGCGGCGATGTTGCGGTCGAAGCCGAACAGCGAGCGCCGCTCCTGGAACTCGTCCCACACGTTGGTCACGCCCGGCTTGTGCTGGCCGAACACGTAGAAGTGGGCGAGTGAGTAGCCGAAGAAGTGGCCGCCGTCGAGGCCGCGATCAATGGCGGTTTCCTCGTCCTCGTGGCACAGCATCGGCAGCACGCACGCGACCTGCGGATTGACCGAGAAGCCGCCAGGGATGCACGCCTCGGACGCGAGCGTCGCGTAGTAGTCGTCAACCCAGCTCTTGGCCTCGGCCGGCTCGATGAAGCTGAAGGACAGCGCGCCGATGCCCTTGGTCGCCGCCAGGTGGATCGTCTCGCGACGGCTGCACGCGACCCACAGCGGCGGGTGCGGCTTCTGCATCGGCTTGGGAACGACGTTGCGCGGCGGCATCTCGAGGAACCGGCCGTTGTAACCGGCGAAGGGTTCCTCGACGAACATGCGCGTCACCGCGTCGAGCCCCTCCTCCCACTGATCGCGCTTTTCGTCGCGGTCGATCATGAAGCCGCCCAGCTCCGCTTCCGACGATGCCTCGCCGGTGCCGAACTCGACGCGGCCATCGGAGATGAGGTCGAGGGTGGCGATGCGCTCGGCCACGCGTGCCGTGTGGTTGAAATTCTGCGGCAACTGCACGATCCCGTGACCGAGCCGGATGCGCGACGTGCGCTGTGACGCGGCGGCGAGGAACACCTCGGGTGCGCTCGAGTGGCTGTACTCCTCGAGGAAGTGGTGCTCGACCTCCCACACGTAATCGATGCCCAACTTGTCGGCCAGCTCGACCTGGTCGAGCGCGTCCTTGAGCAGCTTGTGCTCGTCGTCGGGACCCCACGGTCGGGGTAACTGGTGCTCGTAGAAGATGCCGAACTTCACGGGACAGGTTCTCCTTATGGGAGCGCTTCGACGGCATCGTCGAAGAGGCGGAAGAGAGCGGGACGACCGGGGGACTGGCGGATCGTGACGGCGAGCCGGCGGCTGCGGGCGACGAGGTCGCGGGCGGCCCGGCCCGGCCATGGACGGGGCAACAGCTCGGGCGGCAGCAGCGGGTCGTGGTTGAACGTGTCGGCGTAGGCGACGGCCATGGCCAGCGCCATCGGCAGGAATGCGCTGTCGGGCAGCTTCTCCTTGCGGTTCTTCATCTCGTCGAGGCGCGGCACGACCCAGTCGAACTGCTCGAGCAGCGCCTCGTACTCGCCCGCCAGCTTCTCGATGGGCCACAGCTTGCGCGCCAGCTCGCGCGGGTCGCGCTCGCCGGCAATCTCGAGGTCGTCGGTCGACGCGACGGTGACGAACTCGCCGACTCCGAGCTGATCCGCGGTAGCGAGGACGTCCTTGTGCCATGGGTGGGGCGACACGTACAGCCCGCCCTGCACCGCGGCGCCGCCGAGGAAACGCAGGCGATCGCGCAGCGCGTCGCGCGCGGCGCGCCGGCCTTCAGGGACGGCGAAGCCGACGAGGTGCCACCGGCGATCCCACCCGCGGCCGGCCGCGTCCTGCACGTACGCCAGGCGCGTGCGCTCGAGGTACGTGCCCAAGGCGGCGGTTCCCGCCGCGGTCGCGCGGTACAGCGCGTCGCGCCCGTTCCCGTCGCGTTCGAACAGGCCTTCGGCGGTGAGCCGGCGAAGGCACGAGCGCACCTGGTCCGGCGTCTGCCCGCACGCCTCGGCGACGGGGTACACCTCGCCAGCGTGAATCGTCCCGTCCTCGTGGGCCATGCCCATGACCAGCACCCTGGTCGGAATCTCGACGGTCGTTCTGACCACGACCGTACCGTACGACGATCAGAAGGAGCGCGTCAACCGTTCCATCCCGTTCAGGTCCCACCGGACCGTGCGGCGGAACCACGGGCGGAGCACGCGTGCCCCGGGAAGTCGCAGGCCTTCGAGGTGAGCGACGCGAGTGCGGCCGTCTTGCGTCGCCACCGCCGCGGTCCCGACGACGAAGAGTCGGCCGGCGCCTCGACGCGATTGCATCCACATGAAGCCGCTACGCAACTCGCCCTCGAGGCGGAACAGGTCGCTCCTGCACTCGATGGAGTCGCCAACCCGCGCCGTCACCTTCATGTGACGGACGAGCGGGTCGATCGTCGGCACGAACGTCTCGATGTCGTCGACGCGGGCCCAAAACGCGTCGTAGGCGACGTCGAGCACGCGTTCCTCCAGCGCGGTGCCGGGCAACCCGGCATGAACGGCGCGCAGTTGCGTGATCGGGTCGAGGTCGACCGTGGGCCAGTCGGGACTCATGCTTCCCACCCTTTACGGAATGCGGCGCGTGCTCGGAACAAGCGCGACTTGACGGTGCCCGGCGCGACGTCCAGCGCCGCCGCCGCGTCGGCCTCGGTCATGCCGGCGACGTCGCGGAGCACGAGGATTGCCCGCTGCTCGGGCTGGAGCCGGTCGAGCATGTCGCGGATGTCGACGAGGTCTTCGGCGCGCCCCGGCGCGACCGTGTCGATCGAGTCCATTGGGATGGCGCGTTGACGGGCGACACGCACCGCCTCTCTCGTCGCAATGCGGCGCGCCCAGCCGAAGACCGCCGCCGGCTCGCGCAAGGACTTCAAGTTCCGCACCACTGCGATCATCGTTTCCTGCATGGCGTCGTCTCCCTGGTCGAGGGCGATCGCCCCGCAGATCGGCCCGACGACCGGCCCCAGCTCGCGCAGAAGCCGGTTCATGGCCAGCGGATCCCCGCGCTGAGCAGCGCGCACCAAGGCGTGCACATCCTTAAGAGGTCGGGAACTTTCGGAAGGTTCCCCGCCTCTTTCGGACATGACCACGATCACTATTGTCGGCGGTGGGCTCGCGGGCCTTGTAGCGGCGATCGAATGCGCCGAGGGCGGCCAGAAGGTTCGACTGCTCGAGGGCCACGCCCAGCTCGGTGGGCGGGCGCGCAGCACCGGCGGCGACTTCCACGCCAACTTCGGGCCTCACCTCGTGTATGGCGATGGGGCCCTTTGGACCTGGTTGCAGCGTCATCAAATTGCGCTGCCGATCAGCGCCTCACCCAAGGCGCCGAAGGCGCTCGTTCGCCACAACGGCAAAGCGCGGCGGCGGCCCCCGCTCGCCCTCGTGCGCGGGCTGCTGGGCCTTCGCGGCAAGGAGGCGCCGGCCGACGTGGACTTCCAGTCGTGGGCCGCGGGCTACGTGGGCGACGAGACGGCGACGCTGCTCGCGAGGGCGGCCGGCGTGTTCACCTTCGATCACGATCCGGGTCGACTCTCCGCCGAGTTCATCGTCGAGCGGGGCCGCCGCGTCATCACCTATCCGCCGACGACCCGATACGTCCACGGCGGCTGGTCGACCATGATCGCTGCGCTGGAAGGGCGGGCTCGCGCCCGCGGCGTCGTCATCGAAACCGATTCACCGGTCGACGCGTTGCCGGCGACGCCGGTTGTCGTGGCGACCGAGCTGTCGGCGGCTCGGCGGCTTCTGGACGATGACACGCTTCGGTGGACGGGTACCCGCACCGCATTGCTCGACGTCGGTCTGCGCGCCCGTCGGGGCGACCCGTTCCTGATCAGTGATCTCGACGAGGCGGGCTGGGTCGAGCGCTTCTCGCAGCCCGATCCAACACTCGCGCCGGAGGGCCACTCCCTCGTCCAGGCCCAGGTCGGCCTCCGGATGGCCGAGTCGCTGGAAAGTGGTGTCGCTCGCCTGGAGACATTGCTCGACAGTGGGTTCGCTGGTTGGCGCGACCGTGAGGTGTGGCGGCGTCGCGCCGTGATCGATCATCGGAGCGGCGCGCTCGACCTTCCGGGCACGACCTGGCGCGATCGCCCCGCAGTGGATCGCGGCGACGGGATCTTCCTCGCCGGCGACATGGTCGCCGCGCCCGGCCTCCTCGGCGAGGTCAGCGTCAATAGCGCGGTCGAGGCGGCCCGTTACGCCGTCGGCGCCGCGCGCGGGGTGGCCCGCGTGTAGCGCGACCATGGTGAGGTGCTGGGACGGGGCGCTACGAGATGACGACCGTGCCATCGAGGACGACGGACACGTACGTTCGGCCACCGTCGGCCCTGAAGGTCACGTCGGCCTCGCACGCGACGTCCGGGTCGCAGTTCCCTGCGAAGCGCAGGTGGTCGGCTTCTGTTACCGGGACCTCGCGCCAGCGCGCGGACTGGAAGAACAAACGAACGGTCCCCTTCTGGCTGAAGGCGTCCCCGGAGCGCAAGGTGGCGTCGATCGCGTCCTGATGCAATGTGTACGTGCCGGCGTGGACTGGGCCGGCCGGCTGGCGCGTGAAGCTGCGGCGTCCGCCGTCGAGAACGAGCGCGCCATCGGCCAAGTTGTCGAACACTGTGTCGAACGCCGCGCACGGGGCGCCGAGCTTTCCGGGGCACCGCTCCTCGACGGTCGTCTCCGAACTCGACGTCTGACCGTCCGAGACGCGGGCCCGAGGCGCGCACCCGGCCGCCAGCGTCAACCCGGCGCAGCCGACCGCCATGATGGCGGCGCGGGCGGCGCGACGGACGGCGTCTCGAACGGTCACGACGTGGGGAAGCCGTGTGGATTCGGCTGGAGCATGTGGAGCAGCCCGTACCAGTACCAGTTGGTTTGGTAGAGCCTGGCCCTGGCGTACCACGCCCGGCGGTTGACGTTGCCAGGCGAGAAGTTGGGCTGGCCGTCACCGTCGGTGTCGGTCGGCTGGGCGGCGAACATGTCGAGCAGGTTGGGCACGAAGTAGGCAATCTTGCCGCCCGGAACCTTGAAGCCGTTGCTTTTGCTCTCGTCGAACTGACCGTTGCTGGCTTGCGGCGTGTTCGTGATGAACTTCGGGCCGAAGGGCACATCGGCGTCCGGCGTGAACAGGAAGGGGTGGAACTTGACCTTGTTCCCCCGACTGTTCGCGAGTTCCTCACCGCTGTCGTTCATCTTCTTCACGCCGCCGTTGGGCGCGAGGAACTCTTGCGCATACCAGCCGTAGAACCCGACCTGTAGATCCGGGTAGTTGTCGAGCGGCACGTGCAGGTTGTGGTTCGCGGTCGACCACGTCCCCATGCAGCACCCGATGTGGATGTCGAGCGAGTTCGACTGTGTCGGGTCGTCGTCGCCCAGCAGCTTGACGGTCACTTCCCCGGTGCCTGCGTTGCGGACTCCGAGGATGGGGAGCAGTTGCCACAGGAAGCTCTGCACGCTGTTGCTGCCCGCCGGGGGTGTGGTCGCGCCGCCGCTGGCGGCGATGTTCGTCCGCACCTCGACCTCGGTCAGGAACGGTGCGTCGACCACGAGCCGCGTGTTCACGTAGTGGGGGTTTCCCGAGTAGTTGAACTTGATGCACGCGACTGCTTCCGGACAGATCGTTGTGTCGATGGCGTTGGCGCCGCGGCGGTCCTGGTTGACGAAGGCGGCGACGGAGTCCGGCACCGGCGCGACCACTCGGACCATCGTGACGACCTGTCTCGCCGCTCCTGACATCCGCGTCCGGAACTGTGCAGTCCCGTCGCGGCGCACGGTCGCCAGCTCGAAGCCGAGGCTGGGCATGTCGGTGACGTTGAGCTCGAGTTGGCCAGCGGTGGCGTTGGGCCCGCTGTCGGGATAGCACCCATCGCCGAGCTTCTGGCCGCCGTCGGAGAACACCGGGCCCATGAACTGGATGAGCCGGAAGTCGGTCTGCGAATCGGTGGCCGTGTAGTCGATGTCGCCGAGGCAGCTGTCACCGGCGCCCGGGGCAGGCTTCGGCCCGACGTAGCGAGCCCGCAGCTCGGCCGCGAGATCGCCGATCTCCAAGCGGCGAGCGGGCTTGGTCGGATCACTCATGAGGTCGGCGACGAGTGACGCACCCGATCGCACCATCGTCATCGGAGCGGCCAGGGACGCGCCGACGTCGAAGCTACGCAGGAGGAAGCCCAGGCGTTCGCGCCCGTCGGTCGACCGGTCCCCGTCAACGCAGGAACCGTCGGTCGCGCCGAGGTTGCTGCACGTCGAGAACTCGATGCGGAGCCCCTCACCCAGCCCGTTGAGCGTCGCGTCGGTGCGCTCGCCCGTGACCGCGACCGGCCCGCCCTGGTCGGTCGTCGGCAGGGCGGCGGCGGACGCGCCTTGGGCGACGACGTTCTGGTGGACGGCGGTCCCGACCCTACGGATCGTCTGTACGACGTCGGTCGCGTGCGCAACGGTGCGATACGCCTCGACCGTGGCCCGTGTCGGCGCCGACAGGGGGCCGTCAGCCGACACGCGGACCTCCATGGCCGGGGCGAGGCCCAGCACGCGGACCTCTTGGGTCTCGCCGTCCTTGGTGCGTCGCATGCGCATCGTCGCCGTGCTCGAGTCGGCCCCGTGGCGATCGCTGACGACCCGCGCTGTCTGGTGGGCGCCAGTCTGCTCGAGCGTGGCGTCGAGATTGAGGTCCTCGGGCAGGCCGACGGCGAGGATGTCGAGACTCCGCCCGATCTCGGGCCGCACGGGCGTGACGCCGGGGTTGCGGAACGTGACGGCGAAGTCGGCGTCGGCGCCGGTGATGCCCTTGGCGAGCTGGATGAGCTGATTCGGGTTGGGTCCGGACTGGTCGAGTGCCGCGTGGAGCCCGGTCGGGTTGTCCAGGTTGCCGTCGACGGTGAAGTCGTAGGTGAACGTCTGGGCAAAGCCGCTGAACGACGCGGCGAGCCCGCCGAACTCGAGCTCGAGGAGCCCGTCCGCCACGGCCGCCGACTGCGAGACGGCGCGCAGCACGGCCCTTTGGATCCGGCTGCCGTTGGCATAGGCGTTCAGGAGGTAGTCGTAGGAAGCGGGCAGGTTGCGCTGGTGCAGGCGCAGGTTGCGACCCGTGTCACGCAGCTCTATGTCCATGCCAGCACCGGCCGGCGTGCTCGAGCCGCTGATCTCGGCGACCTGCGGTGATGTGGTCAGGTCGAGACGCAGGTCATACGTGAAGGCTTGGGCGGGGACGGACGTGGCGATGCCCTCGATGTCGCGGCCGGTACCGCCGATCAGGCGTGACATGTCGGCGCTCGCACCAGCGAACGTGACCTTGGCCTTGACGCCGGCAGAATCGATGACCGCGAGTTGGAGCGCGTGGCCGGGTCGCGATTCGTTGTTGTTCCGGTCGATGCGGACGTGCGACGGGTTCGTGATCTGGCCTGCGAGCGTCAGCGTGATGTCCTGATCGACCGACGGCGAGAGGACGCTTAGCACGAGCTGATCGCCATTGGCCTGGTTGTCGCGAACCGCGATCAGTCCGGCGGACGGGGCGTCGCTCGATGTCGAGTTGAGGACGACCGTCGACGGGCTGCCGTCGGCCTGTGTCGTGAGCCCGACGTGCACGTCGTACGACTGCGGCGTGGCCGTCCATCGCAGGGCCCGACCGGTCGGCGGATCTACGAACTCGGCCAGGTTGGCCGACGCGCCGGCTAGGAGTAGTCGTACCGGTGTGGCGCCGGAGGGCGCGAGGACGATGCGACCTACTTGTCCGGGCTTCGCTTGCGCGTTGGCAACGTGGAGGTCGAACGTGGTCGGGTTGGCGGGATCGTCCACCGTGCCCTTGAGCGTCGTGGATGTCGAGAATGAGCGGAGCAGCAATTCGGCGCCGCGGTTTGTGTCGGTGACTTGGAGCTGGCTGGTGTCCGCCGGCGCGCCGAGCGCAAAGGTGCCGGTGACTTCGACGCCGATGTCGGTCTGCGTTGCGTCGTTACGCAGCACGCGCGCGGCGTACGTGTAGTCGCGGGCGAAGGCGCGGATCTCGAAGGCGCCGGTGGCCGTCGTCGCGCCGTTGGCGAACTGCTCGAGGCGGTAGACGGTGGCGGGCGAGAGGTCAGACGTGCCGCGGAGCTCGAGGCTGCGCGGCGAGTTGGCGGCGTCGAGCACCGCAGTGAACGTGCCGTCGAACGCATCAGGCAAGTCGGTGACGGACAGCGCGGTCGTTCGGGCGCCCGTGCCGCCGTACTGCGTGAGGCGCAGCGCCTCGGCCGGGTTTGCGGGCGAGGCCTCGACATTCGTGAGTTGCACTCGGGCTGTCGCCTGGCGACCGTTGGCCAGGCTGGGGGTCTGTGCCGTCACTGTCAGGGCGTGATCGTCGGCGTCGGGGACCGCGTCGAGCGCGAGGTCGCCCACCGGTACGGGCGTCGTGCCTTGGAACCGCTGAATCGACGCGGCAAAGCTGGTGATCGGCGCGCTGCTGAAGGTCGTGATGGTGTTCGCGCCGTTGCCCGGATCGAGGCTGGTTGCGGTCAGCTCAGCGCAGAAGCCTGATCGCGTCTGAGCCGGCGGCAGCGTGGGCGGCAAGGTGTTCTGGTTGCACGGGAAGGGGGCGGTCGAACCCAGTCCGGTCTCGAGGGGGACATCCGTCGTGGACGCATCGACGACGGTTTGCAGCTGTGAGTTGCTTCCTGCGAGCAAGGTGCCGACCGTGAACGTGAGTCGGGCCCGGACGCCGACGGCGAGCGCGTCGGCGTTGATCGCAAGCTTCTGCGCGCCGCCGGGAACGAAAGAGGACGGGTTCGGGCACAGATTGATCCGCAGGTCGTGCGACGACGGCAGGCCTCCGCTGCCGCTCAGGCTCGACATCGTGATGGGCTGGCACAGCGGCTTGCCCGTCTCAGTGAAGTCGCCCACCTTCACGCCACCGGTCGTGTACTTCTCGACGCGCACCGTGTACGTGACGTTGTTGAGCAACTGGAAGGCCAGCGCTTTGACGTCGGTGAGCTGCCCGATGCCCTCGAGCGAACGACCCAGGGCGGGCAACGGCGGCGCGGCCGGCGCGAGGGCCGACGCGACACCTTGGAGACCGCCGACCGGGTTGGCGTCGAACAGCGGGTTGCCGCCGATCAACGACCCGGCGGTAAGGACTCCTGGTCCGAGCATGTTCGGAAGACGGCCGACGGGCAGCGCTCCCAATGTGCCGTCAGCGAGCGTGCTGGCCGCGCTGATGGCGTTGCCGACGGCGCCCGCTGCGGTGCGCTCGTCGTTGCCGAGATGATCCTTGTCGAAGATCAGACGGAAGATCGCTTCGTTGGCGTAGTCGTAGTACTCGTCGATCCCTTCGCTGAGGTTCTGGCCGACTACGTACCATGCGGCGAGACAGGTGACGAGGGCGTGCTTGGCCGTGTCCGACAGCCCGTGGAACCCCTCGGCCAGGATCGCCGCCGAGTAACCCGACGTGGCGAGCAGGCTCGTGACGAAAGTCTGGTCCGACAGGCGCGGCAGCCACAGGTTGACGAAGCGCGAGTACTCGGGACTGTCGACCGGCCCGTTGTCCATCACGTAGACGTCGGGCAGGCTGTTCGTATCACCCGAGACCAGATTGGTGGCACCCGTGCCGAACGCGGTCTTGAGGCCGTTCGCCGAGAGGACACCGGGGGAGAAGGACTCCGAGCTGCTGTTCGCCTGAGCGCCCGCGGCCGTCACCGACACCCGGCGCTGTGAGCCGGTCGTGCGGTCGTAGACGAAGACGTCCTGTTGCGCGTTGGTGTCGCCGCTGACGAGGTTCGACGCCAGACTCTGGTACGCCACGTAGCGACCGTTGCCCGACACGGAGGGGAAGTAGCTACCACCGTTGGCGACGCCGCCCGTCGTCGACGTGCTCGCACGCGTGAGTTGGCCGGTCTGGCGGTCCTTGATGAAGATGTCGGGCGCGGCGTTGGTGTCGCCGGCGACCAAGTTGCTGGCGAAGCTGTAAAAGGTCACGTAACGACCGTCGCCGGAGATGTCTCCGTAGTAGCTGTCGTCGGTGCCCTGAACGTTGCTTGACGACGTCGACACGCGCTCGGTGGTTCCGGTCTGGATGTCGCGCACGAAGATGTCGGCCTTGTTGTTCGTGTCGCCGGCGACGAGGTTCGAGTCGTACGACATGATCGCCACGTAACGGCCGTCGTCACTGATGGCGGCGTTGTTGGCGCCGTTGTTGCCCTGGGCGCCGGCCGACGAGACAGAGACGCGCGTCGTCGTGTTGGTGACGCGATCGCGGCGGAAGATGTCGCCGCGCGCGTTGGTGTCGCCCGCGACCAGGTTGCTCGCCGCCGAATAGAACGTGACATAGCGGCCATCCGGTGTGATGTCGGGGAACAAGCTCTCCTTGTTGCCTTCCACGCCGGCACTGCTTACGGAAGCCCGCGACGTCGCGCTACCCGCGACGTCGCGCACGTACACGTCGTCGTAGTCATTGCCATCGACGGTGAGGGCACCGTATTCCTCGCGGCCGACCGTGTTCTGATAAGCACCCGGTCGGTTGAAGCCGCTGGCGTCGGCCGCAGTGTTGGTCGAGTACGGGTCGGCGAGGCGGTAGTACATCGACGGGGCGTCGGCCATGACCGAGCCCGTGTAGTTGTTGGTGCGCGCCGCGTAATGGGCGGCGATCCGGGCGGCAGACAGCGTCTTCCAGTAGACCGCGACCTCGTCAATCTTGCCCGAGAAGTACTGCCATCCAGCGTTCGCGCCCGGCCAGCTGGTGCCGAACGCCGCACCGATGGTCGCGAGATACATCTGGAGGTGGTTGATCGCGCCGGTCTTCGTCCCGATCAGCACGTTGTCGACGTACATCGACTGGCTCGACGCCGATGCCGTGAGGGCGACGTGGTGCCATTGGCCGTCGTTGACCGCTGCTGCGGTCGTCATCGGGCTCGCCGCGCCGTTCCAGAACTGGCCCCGGAGCTTGCCGTCGGTTCCGACATAGACCACGGACACCCATTGCGTTGGCGTCGCACCCGTCGCCGCATTCGAGTAGCCGATGATCGGTCCGGTGCCGGTCGTCTTGAACCACGTTTCGACCGTCATCGGAACCGCGGCGGCCAGTCCTCCGTATGTCATGTACGTGTAGCCGGAGCCGAAGTAGTTGGCGGCGGTGTTGGCATCACCGCCGGCGAGGTTGGACGCGGACGAGTAGAAGCTCACGACCTTGCCGTCGCGGCTCGTGACCGGAGCAACTGAGTTGGCGTTGCCTTGCACACCGTTCACACCGAGAGACGCCCGACTCACGGCACCGGTGGCCAGGTCGGTGACGTAGCTGTCGAGGCTGTTGTTGGTGTCACCGGCGATCAAGTTGGAGGCATACGACGAATAGGCGACGTGGCCACCGTCAGCCGCCATCGCGGCGTCGAAGCTGGTGTCATTGCCTTGCACGCCCGCCGGCGAGACCGAGGCGCGACGCACCGCGTTTGGGCTGACGCACCAACCGAACGGATCGATCGCGGCCTCGGCAGCGCGTCTTGGCGCGAGTGTCAGCACACTGGCCATCACCAGGACGCTGAGCAGCCCAACGAAGGCGCGGCGGCGGATTGAGAAGTCAGACGTGGTCATTCAAGGCTCCCGGTGGCGCTAGTCGACGTGGTCGACTGCGAAGGCGTAGATGTAGAACTGCTCGTTCTGCACTGATGCGGTGGAGTGCGGGGACAGGCCGAGGTCAAGGTCGCTGCCCGCCCCGCGCACGAGGCCGTGTATCGAGACGGTGTCGCCGCGCTGGATGCGGGTGTCGCCGGCACCGCTGGTGACGACGTAGACGCGCTGGGGAGCGCTTCCCAGCCAGAAACCCGTGCCCTCGAGGTCCGTGACGCGGCCATTCACGTCTGCCGGCTGGCCGATGAACGCGGGCCGACTCCCGGCCGACGCATCGAGTATGTCGGCTCCGCCGACGCGCACTGTGGGCGGGAGCTTGGCCGACGCCGACGCGACCGCAGGTGTCGACGTCGGCGAAGCGATGAGAGGAAGCGCGGAGGCGGGCGTGCCGTCGACCACGCTCGAGAGCCGGTTCGATGTCGACGGTCGCCGAGCCGAGGCGTTGCGATCGCCGTGCGAACACGCCGCGGTCACCAGCAAGGCAGCGGCAATGAGCACAGCGGCTAGTGATCGACCGCGCGGCATTACCGCGAAGCGTCGTATCGACATTTCCCAGAACCCTCCGTTAGAGCAAGTGCGACGTAGTGGACCGTACGGAGAATCGGCGCGAACTGACATAGCGCGGACGGATGGTTCTTATGTCCCGGGATAACTAGTCACCCAGCGCGACCATGGCGGGGTGCGGTTCTTCGCCACGACGGTGCCCGGGTTGGGCGCGGCGCTGATCGACGAAGCCGGGCAGGGCGAGCGCGAGTACGACGGGCGGGCCGACGTCGTGTTGCTCGAAGGTCCCGGCGACGCGCCGCCGCTGGACCTGCGCGTGGCCGAGGACGTGTTCGTGGAGGTGGCCCACGTGCCGCGTGACCGGCCCATGCGCCACCTCGCCGCCGCCCTGTTGTCGCGCGAGGGTCTCGACCGCGCCCTCTCGGTGCTCGGTGGCGTGCGGCCGCTGCGCGCCTCGATGTCGTTCCGCGTGATCGCGCGCGTGCGATCCGAACGCGACTTCCAACGCACGTCGTTCCGGGACGAGTTGGCGGCGCTCGTCGCGACGGCCAAACCGCGGTGGCGCGTGGGCGACCCGGCGGATATCGAGCTCTGGGCGTTGGAGACGCGGAAGGGCCTGTTCCGGCTCGGCGTGCGGCTGACCACGAGCGCGCACCGCCATCGCGGCGGGCGGGAGGAGGAGCGCGAAGGCGCGCTGCGGCCGGCGGTAGCCGCCGCCATGGTTCGCATAGCCGGACCGCCGCAACGCGGGCCAGTGTTCGACCCGTGCTGCGGCACCGGCACCATCCTGAGCGAGGCGCGCGCCGTGGGCTGGGCCGCGATCGGCGGCGACGTCGATCCGGTCGCCGTCGGCGCCGCCGCCCGCAACGCCGGTGGCGCGCTACTGCAGGGCGACGCGGTGCGGGCGCCGCTCGCCGGCGGCCGCGTCGGCGCCGTGGTCACCAACCTGCCGTTCGGCCACCGCTATCCGCTGCCCGACCAACCCGTCCGCTGGTTCAGTGCCCTGTTCGCCGAGTGTGAGCGGGTCGCGGGACCGACCGCACCGCTCGTGTTCCTGACGCCCGACTCCTCGGGCTGGCGCGTCGCCGTTGAGCGCTATGGCCGCGACCCGTCGACGCGCGTCGACATCAAGCTGCTCGGGATGACGACGGCGATCTGGCGGTTCTAGCGAGCGCTTACGTGCCGCCCGGGCAACTCATGCACGCGCCCTTGTGCGTGTGGCCGTCCTGTTCATGAGGACCGTCAGTGGAACCGCCCGGCGGGTTGTCACTTACCGCGAGCGGGTTTACTGCGTCGCCGAAGACCTGCGCGTCGCCACGGGGCCACTGGCCGAGCATGTAGCGCTTGCCGCCGTTGACCTTCATGACCATGCCGGAGCCCTGCTGGCCGCGCTCGTCCTTCCCGCGCGCATTGGCGTCGTAGAACACCTCGGTGAAGTCCTTGATCTCGGTGGGATACGCCCGGGTGCGGAACACGAGCGGGGCCGCGGGGGCGCCGCCGGTACGCGGGTAGTTGAACTCGCCCTGCGCGAACGTGTCCCGCGTCAGCTTCGGACCGGCCAGGTGGATACCCTCGAACAGCGTCTGTACCGGCGCGCGATACACGTTGATCAACACACCCTCGTCGCCCGCCTTCATCGACGGATTGCCGTGGTGCGCCTCGCGGTAGCCCGCCGATGTCGTCACGTTTGTCCAGGTGACCCACAGCGGCGATATGCCGAACGCATGCCGCCACTGGTTCTGGTCATACAGCCGTCCCGCCGCGCTGGTGTCGGACAGGCCCACGCCCGTGATGAACCACTCTGGGAAGTACGTCTGGCGAGTCGCCTCGGTCGTGATGAGGATCGGATACAGCGGGTCGGTGAACATCATGATCGTCGTGACCCCGTGACCGCGTAGGCCCGAGATGATCGCGCTGACGTCGTTCTGATTTCTTCCGGGGTCGTACAAGTAGGTGTACGCGCAGCCGTCGCACAAACTAACGCCGTTGCGAGCCAGCTCCCGGATGAGTTCGTCGCGGCCGTGCGTGCGGTCGGGGTCGACAGTCTGCTTATTGCCCTCGATGTAGATCAGACCGAACTTGCGTATCTTGCTCGTCATCCCCGCCGGCAAGGAGCCGGCCCACTTGGCCGGCCGGTTGGCCATGCGCTTGCCGATGTACTCGCCGATCACTTGCGCGTACTCGGTGGAGGTCGGCAGCGATCCGAAGATGTACGGCGGGTTGTCCGTATAGAACTTGCTCGAGTTGGTGACCGTGCAGATGCACACGACACCGTTCTGCGCGAGCTCGCGGCCGAGGACGGGCAGCGGCCCGGCCAGCACGGCGAACGCTTTGATGTCCTTGGCAATCCGCCGCGCGTCGGTCTTCATGGCGTCGTCGTCGTCGTCGGGACCGCTGGCGTTGTAATCCTGAAGGACGACTTCACGGCCGTACGTCTGGTAGTGCTGGTTGGCGTACTTCATCAACGCGGCCGCCGCGCCTTTCACAATGGCGGGGTCGTCCGCCAGGTTGGCGCCCTCGAGGATGGCTTGGGTGCCGGGGTCGACCTGGCTGATGAAGCGGATCACGAGAACCTTGTCCGCGGTGACGCCTTGGCCGGTGGCGCCGCCATTGCCGCCGCTGAACGCGACGCACGGTGGCATGTAGACCGAGATGCCGTACTGACGGCCGTCGGGCCGACACTTGCCCTGGCCCACTTGCACCTTGGCCGGACCGCTGGCCGACGCCGAACCACCGGTGGCCACCTGCCCGTTGTCGTTGCCCGTCAGCCCGCCCGGACCAACGGTTACGTTCGGGCCGGTCGCGTCGGCTTCGCCGGCGGCGGTCGCCGGTCCGCTCGCCGACGCGGCGTTGCCGGCCGCAGCACTCAGCGCCGTGCGGTGGTTGTTGTTCGGGAGCAGTGCAATCACGAGCGCGAGGCCGAGGACGACGGCGAGCGCCGGTCCGTAGCGGTCGAGAAACTCGCGAAGCGTCATGTCGGCTCTTCCCCAGGTCGATGCGCGGCCAGGTGGGTCATGGTAGGCATCCGACGGCCGTCGATGTCATCGGCCCTATACCGTGAGGCACCGGGGAGGTCCGTGCGATGGCGACAGCGATAGAGAGTCGGTTGGCCGGCCTCGTCGACCGGGCCGAGAAGGCGTGGGCGAACAGCGACGCGCGCTTTGGCGTCACGCTCGCTGCCGGTGCATTCGCCTTCCTCATCTTTGTCGGTGTGCTGTACCCGACGCCCCTGCCGTTTCTTGCGCTCGGCCTTGTGCTCGGCTCGCTCAGCGCGCTGGTGGCGATGGGTTTGGTGCTCGTGTACCGGGCCAACCGCATCATCAACTTCGCGCAGGGCGACCTCGGTGGCCTCGCCGCTGTCCTCGCCGCGTCCTTGATCGTTGGCCCGAAGTGGCCGTTCTTCCTCGCCGCGGGGACCGGACTGCTCGCCGCGCTCATCCTCGGCGGGTTGATCGAGGTGCTGATCGTCCGCCGGTTCGCGCGCGCGCCGCGTCTCATCGTCACCGTCGCGACGATCGGCGTTGCCGAGCTCCTGGCGTTTGGCGAGCTCGGCCTTCCGAAGTTGTTCAACTACGACAGCGCTCCGCAGCCGCCGTTGCCGTTCCACGTTCGCTTCACGTGGTTCCCCGTCACCTTCAATGCGGGCCACATCGTGATCATGGTTGTGGTCCCGATCGTGACCCTCGCCCTCGCCGCCTTCTTCCGGTTCACTCGCGTCGGCGTCGCCGTGCGCGCGTCGGCCGAGTCGGCGGATCGCGCCGCACTTCTCGGCGTGCCGGTCAAGCGCATCGGCACGCTGGTTTGGGTGATTGCCGCCGGTCTGTCCGGCCTCGCCGTGCTGCTGCGGCTTCCGATCCAGGGCGTCGGCATCGGCAGCGTCCTGGGGCCGGTGCTGCTGCTGCGGGCGCTGGCGGCCGCGGTTATCGCCCGCATGGAGAAGCTGCACGTTGCGTTTGGCGCTGCGCTCGTCCTCGGGATGATGGAGCAGGCGGTCTTCTACAAGACGCACCGCACGCTCATCGTCGACGGCGTCCTGTTCTTCGTGATCGTCGGCGCGCTGCTCCTCCAGCGTCGCGGCGGCTCGTCGCGGGCCGATGACATCGGCGCGTCGACGTGGGAGGCGACGCGCGAGGTGCGCCCTATCCCTCGTGAGCTGCGACGGCTCCCGGAAGTGCGGGCCGGCGTGGTTGGCCTCACGCTGTTCGCGATGGCGGGCCTTGCCCTCGCGCCAGCGATCCTCAGCCCCAGCCAGCTCGACCTGTTCACCGTCGGCACGATCTTCTCGATCGCGATCCTGTCGCTCGTCGTTCTCACGGGCATGGCCGGACAGATCAGCCTCGGGCAGGCCGCGTTCATCGCGTTCGGGATGTCGGTCGCCGGGGTTCTCGCGCTGCAGGGCAAGGACTTCTTCGTGACGCTGCTGATTGCCGGCCTCGTTGGGGCGGCGCTGGCGGTGGCGATCGGCCTGCCGGCGTTGCGGTTCCGGGGACTCTTCCTCGCGGTGACCACGCTGGCCTTGGCGGTCAGCACCGGCTCGTACTTCCTCAACCACGATCTCTTCCCATGGTTCGCGCTCGAACCGTCGGCGCGCGTGCTGCGGCCGGTGATCTTCAACAAGTTCGACCTGGAGACCGGCTCGACCTTCTACTACTTCGTCCTGGTGGTGTTCTTCTTTGTTGTCGCGTCGGTGACCGCGATTCGCAAGTCGCGCATCGGTCGCGTGCTGGTGGCCACGCGCGATAACTCGCGGGCCGCCCAGTCGTACGGCGTCAGCCCGGTCAAAGCCAAGCTGATCGCGTTCGCGTTCTCGGGCTTCATCGCCGCGCTGGCCGGCGGCCTGTACGTCTACCGAGGCCACGGCGTCAGCCGTACAGTCCTCGATCCGCAGTTCAGCCTCACGCTCTTTCTTGTGGCGGTGATCGGCGGGCTGGGCTCGGTACCCGGCGCGTTGCTGGGCTCGGCGTTCCTCACTTTCGTGAATTACTCGCCGGCGACGCGCCTGCCCCTCACCCGGCTTCTGGCGAGCGGGGCGTTCGCGCTGTTCATCCTGATGCTGTTCCCGAACGGCTTGGGCGGCTTGTTCTACGACCTGCGCGACAACATCCTTCGCCGGGTCGCCAAAGCGAGAAACATCATCGTGCCGAGCCTCGTCGCCGACGTGCTCGTGGACGACGACGGCGTCACCGTCATCGGTATCAAGGAGAAGGACGATGCCGACACGCGCTCGCTGGGCGATCGCGTCCGTTCGCGCCTGCGCCCGCGCCGCCGCGGCACGGCGACGGAACCGGATCGCGATCACTTGCTCGTGGTGCGCGGTCTCGATGTTGCCTACGGCAAGACCCAAGTCCTGTTCGGTGTCGACTTCGACGTGCGTCGGGGCGAGATCGTCGCGTTGCTCGGGACGAACGGGGCGGGCAAGTCGACGCTGTTGAGCGTCATCGCTGGCCTGCTCCACCCGATCGGCGGCTCGATCGCGTACGACGGGCTCGACATCACTGACCTGGACGCCAACGCGACGGTCGCGGCCGGCGTGGTGATGGTGCCCGGCGGCAAGGGCGTGTTCCCGACGCTGACGGTGGAGGAGAACCTCGACCTGGCCGCGTGGCTGTTCCGCAAGGACCCCGAGCACGTCGAGCGGGCGACCGCGCAGGTGCTCGAGTACTTCCCGATCCTGCGCGACCGCTGGTCGCAGAAGGCGGGCAACCTGTCGGGCGGCGAGCAGCAGATGCTCACGCTGGGGCAAGCGTTCATCGCCCAGCCGAAGCTGCTCATGATCGACGAGCTGTCGCTCGGTCTGGCGCCGGTCGTGGTCGAGCAACTGCTCGAGATCGTCAAGGCGATCCACGCCAGCGGCACGACGATCGTCTTGGTGGAGCAGTCCGTCAACGTCGCCATCACTCTCGCCGAGCGGGCGGTCTTCATGGAGAAGGGCGAGGTCCGCTTCGACGGACCGACGGCCGAGCTGCTCGATCGGCCCGACGTTCTGCACGCGGTGTTTCTCAAGGGCACCGCGGCGGCGCAGGGCGGCGCGGCCCGATCGAACGGCGATCGCAAGGCATTCGAAGCGATGTGCGCACACTGTGGCCACAGCCATCCGTTGGCCCTCGAGGTTCGCGATCTCGCCGTCAATTTCGGCGGCGTGCTCGCGGTCAGCGACGTGAGTTTCGAGGTCCATCGCCGGCAAGTACTCGGCATCATCGGGCCCAACGGCGCCGGGAAGACCACGGTGTTCGACGCGGTGTCGGGCTTCGTCACGCCATCGAGCGGACGGATCATTCTGAGTGGCAGCGACGTCACTGAGCTTTCGCCTGACGGGCGGGCGATGCTCGGCCTCGGGCGATCGTTCCAGGACGCCCGCCTGTTTCCCTCGATGACGGTGCGCCAGACGATCGCGGTGGCGCGTGAGCGCCACATCCGCACGCGGGATCCGATCGCCGCCGCCCTGCTGTCGCCGGCGACGCGCATCGCCGAGCGCGAGGTTGCCCAAGACGTCGACGACCTGATCGAGTTGATGCGACTCGAGGCCTTCGCCGACAAGTTCGTCGGGGAACTGTCGACCGGCACGCGCCGCATCGTCGACCTCGCGTGCTCGCTGGCGCACGAGCCCGAAGTCCTGCTGCTCGACGAGCCCAGCTCGGGGATCGCCCAGCGCGAGACAGAAGCGCTCGGACCCACGTTGCTCGACATCCGCGACAAGACCGGCGCCGCGCTCGTCGTGATCGAGCACGACATGCCGCTGATCACGGCGATCTCCGACGAGCTACTCGCGCTCGACCTTGGGTCGGTCGTGGCGCGGGGGGTCGCCGACGATGTGATCAACCATCCCCGCGTCGTCGAGGGCTACCTCGGTGGCCGCGAGGCGGTCATACAACGCTCTGGCGCGCGATCGTCGACGCGTCGGCGCCGAGCGAAGGGAGCAGCGGCCCGATGAGGAGATGCACCGTGCTTCTGGCCGCTTCTGTTGCGCTGGTCGCCGGCGCCGGGTTCGCGGCGATGCCGAGCGCGCGGGCGGCGACGGATCCGGCCACGATCACCGCCGTCAGCTGGTGGACGCTGGCCACCGCGGCCCCAAAGCCGGCCGGCGGGTTCCAGGTTGCGCAGAGCGCTAACGGCTCGGAGATGTCGGTGGCGGCGGTGAAGATCAAAGTGAACCTGGCCAAGCTGGGCTCGGCGCTCTTCGTCCTCAACGAAGCCAACACGAGCCTGCGGTCTGACGGCGCCGGCATGCTCGCCTGCCTCACGACGACCAACTGGACGCCCGGCAATCCTGGTCTCTGGTCCGATATGCCGCCGCGGGACTGCAAGCGGACGATCCAGATGGTTCACAGCAGCACGCTCAAGACGTGGAGCGCGGATCTCCTGCCCTTCCTCAACGGCCAGACCGGAACCGTCGGGGTCATGTTCATCCCGGGCGCGCCGCCGCCCGGTTCCATCCCGATCCCGACGCTGGAGTCGCTGCCGGTCGCCATCCCGTCGTTGCCGATTCCGGTCGTTGGCGGCGTTCCCATCCCGCCGCCCATCCCCGCGCTGCCCGCGCCGTTGCCTCCGGTCGACTATCCCGAGCTGCCGGCATCGGTCCCCGCGCCTGTGCAGATCGGCTACATGATCGACATCAACAGCGCACAGATCGGCGCCCTTCCGCCACTCGCGTCGCTGGCCGCCACTGGTGACTTCGACGGAGGCGACAACGGGTTGCTCGGCGGCTCGGGCTTTGACTCCCTCGGCGGCGAGAGTGGCCTCAGCGGCACCGCCGCGGTCACGCCACCGCTCGCGCCCAGCGGGTCGACGGCTGACGCCTCGCCGCCGGCTCCGCTCGTGCTCACCGGGCACGCCGGGCGGCCTTGGGGCCGGGCCTGGGGCTTGCTGCTCCTCGCCGGGCTTATCGGCGCGGGCGGCGCGGTCGTCCGCCGCCAGGTTTCGTTCGCGAGCCAGTAGCTACTCGACGAGCTCGACGGGCGTCGCCGTCAGCTCGACGACGCCGTCGTCGCGCAGCACGCGCAGGGTGATCGACCGCCCGATGGCGTCGGAGATCATCAGCCGCTGAAGGTCGCCGGCGCTGTCCATGGCGACGCCGTCGACGTCGAGGATGACGTCCTTGGGGCGAAGGCCGGAGGCGGCGGCCGGGCTGTTGTCGACGACCTCGTTGACGCCGATGCCGGCGGTGCGGCCGGCCGCGCCGGTAAGGCGCGGGGGCAACGGCCGGCGGCCGCCGACCAGTCCGAGGTACGCACGACGGAAGCGGCCTTCGCTCATCAGCGCGCCGATGATCTGTCGCGTCGTCGCGTTGATCGGCACCGCCAGCCCGAGCCCGATGCCGGCGACCGCGGTGTTGACGCCGATCAACCGGCCCCGTCCGTCCACCAGCGCGCCACCCGAGTTGCCGGGGTTGAGCGCGGCGTCGGTCTGGATGACGTTCTCGACGACGCGCGCCGCTGACTCGGTGCGCGTCGGCAGCGAACGGCCGAGCGCGCTGACGACGCCCGCGGTCACGGTCCCGGTGAGGCCCATCGGATTGCCGACGGCCACGACGAGCTGGCCGACCCGAAGCGCGTCGGCGTCGCCCAACTCGGCGGCGGCGAAGTCGGAGCCGCGCACGCGGATGACGGCCAGGTCAGACAGCGCGTCGGTGCCGATGACCTCGTAGGCGAGCTCGCGACCGTCGGCGAACGTGGCCGTGCCGCCACCACCGGCGACGACGTGGGCCGATGTAAGTAGGAATCCGTCGGGCGTGATGACGACCGCCGAGCCGGAGCCCCGATTGCCCACCGCGAGGTGGGCGACGAGGGGCAGCACGTGCTGGGCGACCGTCGTCACGACCTGCGAGTAGGCGTCGAGCGCGGTGTCGTCGAGCGATGTGTCCTCGAGGACGCTCACAACGAGACCGGGCCCTCGGACCGCACGGTCTTAACGTGGGCGAGCGCGTCTTCGAGGTCCTTGAGCCAGTCGGCCTCGTGCTTGCCGACGAGCCGGACGCACCAGCCCAACGCATCGGCGCGGCTGCGCGCCACACCGGCGGCCACGAGGGTGTCGAGCACGGCGCGCTCGGGCAGCCGCAGCCGGGTCATCACGGGCAGGGCGGCATGGGTGAACAGTCGGCGCTCGCCGCCGACCTCGATGCCCCACGACACCTTGCGATTGAACTTCTGTTCCGCGTCATTGGCGATCTTCATCCGCTTCTCGCGCGTGCGCTCACGGAACTCGCGCCCATCGCCGTCGATGGGGATGACGACCACGACCTCGTCGTTGTCGCTGGTCACCGCCAGGTCGCCAGTACGCCAGTCGGCCGGGACCTTCTTGGTGAAGAACTCGGTGAGCTTCTCCGTTGTAGTCATGATTACATGATTACACGGACGGCGACCCTATGCGGCGGCGGTAGCGGCTTCCTTTTCGGAGATGTCAGCGTGGGCGAGGATGTCGCGCCCGGCGACCTCGGCGATGTGGTCGTCCCAGCCGCCGCCGTTGAGGTGGCGACGGGTGTAGCGGACGGCGACCAGGGCCTTGCGGGGGTTGTCGACCGACTGCTCGAGCAGGAGGGCGGCGCTCACCGTCGTGGCCAGCAGGTTGGTGAGGCGACCGGCGCCCGCTTCGGCGGTGTCGGGATCGAGGTCGCCGAGCTTGTCCACGCGCGAGTGCAGTTGGGCGACGGCGTGGGCGACGGTCTCGACCGCTGACGTCACGAAGCCGGGTCCGCTGGTCGCCGCCGCGGTCAGCGCGGTCTCGATGCGATCGAAGGCGGCGTGGTGCGCCTCGTCCCGCCGGATCGCCCGCAGCACGTCGAGGGCGCAGATGTTGTCGGTGCCCTCCCAGATGGTGTGGCACTGCGCGTCGCGCAGCTGGCGCGTCAGGTGCCAGTCCTCGCAGTACCCGTTGCCACCGTGGAACTCGATCGCCAGCGTGGCCGCCTCGATGCCGTAGCGGCAGAGGCGAACCTTGGCCGCGGGGATCAGGATGCGGCGGAGGCGCAGCCCGTCGGCTTGGCGCGACGCCGCGCTGCACTCGAAGCCGAGCGCGAAGGCGGCTTCGAGGTCGGCCTGCATGTCGACGAGTTGCTCGCGGGCCAGCGGGAGGTCGACGAGGAAACGACCCTTGGCCTGACGGTGGTGCGCCCAGATCGCCGCCTCGAGGAAGCAGCGGCGGGCGATGCCGAGGCCCATCATCGCGATGCCGAAGCGCGACCCGTTGACCATCTCCATCATGCGATTGAGCCCGCCGGCATCAGAGTTTGTACCGCGTCCTTCCTCTCCCGGTCGCCTTCCGGCTTCGCCTCCGGCTCCCTCTCGGCCGCGCAGCGCGTAGCCGACCGCGCCTTCGAACTCGACCTCGCCGGTGGGGACGCTCTTGGTGCCGAGCTTCGGCTTGAGCCGGCGCATCGTGTAGTTGTTCGGCGTGCCGTCGTCGAGGTAGCGGGGTACGAGGTACAGGCCGAGACCGCGCGGGCCGTCGACGGCGCCCTCGGGCCGGGCCAGCATCACGATGGCGGCGCCGTCGATGTTGGAGCAGAACCACTTCTCGCCGTCGATGAGCACGCGACCGTCGCCGATGTCGCGCGCCGTGCAGTGCACGGTCCGCCCGAGGTCGGAGCCGCCGTCGCGCTCGGTGAGGAACATCGAGCCGTCCAGCCCGTCTTCGAAGGTGTCGGCGCGCAGCCCGGCCAGCAGCCGGTCGCGGACATCGGGTGGCGCGTAAGCGGCGACCAGTCCGGCCACGCCGCCGGTCATGCCGGTGCTGCACACGAGACCGGTGTCGGCCTGCGACAGCAGGTAGCTCGTCCCCGCGTAGACGACGCCGGGCGACGGGCGGCCGCGCTGCTTCTCGTCGGCCGCGAAGCCCGAGACATAACCCGACGCCCACAGCGCCTGCTTCGAGTCGATCGTCGCCGGGTGGTGCTCGATCGTGCCGATCTCGTTTGCCCACCGATCGAACCGGACGAGTTGGGGCGGGTTGGCGTCGATGACCTCGGCGTTGGGGGCGATGCGGGTGCCGATCAGCGTGCCGAAGTCGTGCAGCTTGGCCTCGGTGTAATCACGGTCGTCGGCCGGGCAATCGCGCGCGACGCGCGCCCTGAGATCTGGGTCGAGCTCGTACCAGTCGTGGCCGATCGAGGAGTCCAGCGCGGCGTAGTCGATCATCCCGCCATCGTACGGCTGCCGATTCATCGTTGACGAGGGCGGAGCGCGGGCGTATAACCCAAGTCCGCTCGCGACGGAGGGAATTTGGGGACGTCTGATGAGCTACGCACCGAGCAGGAACACATTGACCGCGCTTACGAGCGCATAGACCAATTACGGGCCGCGGCCCGGAGCCGCGCCGCCGACGCCCTGGCCACCAGTGTCAAGGGCGGCCAGACGTCCCACCGGCTTGACCGCGACGCGCTCGTCCACGCGAGCTTGGAGCGCGACGCCGCCCTGCAAATCGGCGACCAGTCGCTGTGCTTCGGCCGCATCGACACGGTGGGCGGCGACCGCTTCCACATCGGTCGGCTGAGCGTGAGTGACGCGGCGGGCGAACCACTGATCGTCGACTGGCGAGCGCCCGTCGCCGAGTCGTTCTATCGAGCAACCGTGCACGACCCGGCCGGCATCGTGCGGCGGCGGCACCTGCGAATGCACCGGCGCACCGTTATCGCCGTTGACGACGAGGTGCTCGACCGGACCGGTGACGCGCCGGCCGACACAGAGTTGGTCGGCGAGGCCGCGCTGCTCGCCGCGCTCACCCAGCGCCGCACCGGGCGCATGGGCGACATCGTGGCGACGATCCAGGGCCGGCAGGACCGCGCCATCCGCGCGCCGATGCCGGGCGTGCTCGTCGTGCAGGGCGGTCCCGGCACCGGCAAGACCGCGGTCGCGCTCCACCGCGCCGCGTATCTGCTCTACGCGCACCGGCTGCCACTGGCGACCCAGGGCGTGCTGGTCGTCGGGCCCAACCCGGTGTTCTGCCGCTACGTCGAGAACGTGCTCCCGGGCCTGGGTGAGACCGGCGTGCGCTTGTCGACGGCGGGGAACCTCGTACCCGAGGTCGAGGTGACGGCAGTGGACTCGGTCGCCGACGCCGCGGTGAAGGGCGACGCGTCGATGCGTGACCGGTTGGCGTCGACCATCGTCTCGCACCGACGTCCCCTCGACGCGACCGTGGCCATCCCGTTCGGCGCCTGGCGGCTCGAGGTCACTCCCGCCGAGAGTGCAGCGTTGATCGACGGCGTCGCGGCCGACGCGGCCGCGCACAACGCGGGTCGCGCGGTCATGGCGCGCGAACTCGTGGACCTGCTCGTCGGCAAAGCCGGCGCTGCGCTCGAGCGCGCCGCGCGCGTCGGCTACTCCGGGCCAGAGGCGGCGCGGGATCGCCGCACGTTGGTAGGCCGCTTGCGGGAGACACCTGAGGTGGCCGTCCTGCTCGAGCGGTTGTGGCCGCGGCTGACGCCGGGGGAGGTCGTCGACGAGACGATCGCGGCCGCTGGCTTAGTCGTCCGTCCGGCTCGGAGCGAGCACGACGCCGCGTTGCTGGACGAGGCGGCCGTGTTGTTGGGCCCGCGCCGGCGCAAGGTGCGTCGCGAAGGCCCGCGTCGAGTTGTCCTGGACGACGCCCTCGACCGGACGCTCTCCGAGCTGGGCATGCTTCCCGCCTGCCCGAGCTGTGACGCCGAGCTCGCCCTGCGCGACGGGATGTGGGAGTGCGATCTCTGCGAGCGGCACTGGCAGCCGGACGCGGTGATGACCGAGGTCGAGCGCCGCCAACTCGACGAGGCGATCGATCGCATCACCGGCACGTACAGCGCGCCCACGCCCGAACCCGAACGGCTCGAGACGTTCGGCCACGCGGTGGTCGACGAGGCCCAGGACCTCACGCCGATGCAATGGCGCGTGCTGCACCGGCGGGTCCCGTCGGGGTCGATGACGATCGTCGGCGACCTGGGCCAAGCCAAGTACCCGTGGACGCCCTCGTCGTGGGAAGCAATCGCGTCGGCGGCCGCCCCGGATGCGCCCGCCTCGGTGCTCGAGCTGGAGGTCAACTACCGCACGCCGCAAGAGGTGATGGAGCTGGCGGCCGCGGTCCTTCACGCGATCGATCCGGCTCGTCGGCCACCACGGTCGGTTCGCAGTTCGGGCGAGCCGCCGCGCGTGGTGGCCGTGTCGACCGACGTGTTGGCCGCGGCGCGCAGTGAGGCCGCCGTCGAAGCGGCCGCCGTCGACGGTGGTCGGGTGGCGATCGTCCTCCCGCCCACGCTGGCGGCGCCGGCGGGGCCGTCCGTCCTCGACGACGTGATCGCGGAACTCGGCATCGACGACGCCAAAGGTCTCGAGTTCGACAGCGTCGTCGTGGTCGAGCCGGCCGACTTCGATCTCGGAAGCCTCTACGTCGCGCTGACCCGCTCGACGCAGCGCCTCACAATCGTGCACAGCAAGGCGCTTCCTGCGCCGCTGGCCTCGTCCTCGTAGCATGCAGCCGATGGGGAGGCGGTTGCTGGGAATCGTGTTGTCCGCGTTGGCCATCGCGGCGACGACAGGTTTCAACCACGCGTCGGAGGCGGGGCCCGACCTGGCCCGGCCGTTCACGCCGACCCCGTTGTCGCCCGCGATTTACGACATCGCCGCCCCGGTGCACACCATCGTGAAGGCGAGCGACGGCGTCGATCTCTTCGTCGAGGCCTGGCTGCCGGCGCCGCGCAACGGCAACGTCCCGCCCGCCCGTGTGCCGGTCGTCGTCGTGGCGACCCCGTACGTCGTCAGCGGAACGATCGAGTCGCAGCGCACGCTCGACGCGGTCGTCCGCCGGGGCTACGGCTACGTGCAGTTGCACGTCCGCGGCTTCGGCGATTCCGGCGGCTGCGTCGACCTGTTCGGTCCCAAGGAAGCCGACGACACCGCGCGCGTCATCGAGTGGCTCGGCACCGAGGCGCCGTACTCCAACGGCGTCGTCGGGGGCTACGGCGTGTCGTACCCCGGCGGCACGTTGGTGAACGCCGCCGGCCGCGGCGACCCGGAGAAGACCAAGTACCTGAAGGCCATCGTGATCGGGGCACCCGAGGTGTCGGAGTACGACGCCCGCTGGATCTTTGATGGCGTGCCGTCGTTCCTGCTCGGTCCGCTCCACGTTCTCAACTACATGGGCCAGTCGTACTTCCCGGGTCTCATGCCCGGCCTGCCCGTCGCCACGCCGCAACACCTGCTGGAGAAGCCCCCGTGCCAGCCGGCGCACATGGTGTCGACGCTCGACGACCTGAACGGCGACTTCACGCCGTACTTCGCTGCCCACGAGAACCGGCCCTACGTGCCGCGCATCAAGGCGGCGGTGCTGATGACCCATGGACACGCCGACCTCGTCCCGATCGGCGGCGTCCCGCCGATGGTGCAGGCCGGTCTGTTCGACCACATCGCGCCGTCGACGCCGAAGGCCGGGATCTTCGGCGTGTTCGGCCACTCGAACCCGCCGCGCGCCGACTGGGTCAACACGATGGTGGCCTGGTTCGACAAGTGGTTGAAGGGCCTCGACACCGGCGCCGACCAGTGGCCGGTGGCCCAAGTGCAGGGCACCGACGGGCAATGGCGGGCCGAGCCGAACTGGCCGGGCACCGGCGGTCCGGCCGGCCAACTCGCACTCGGTAAGGCGACGTTGGGTGCGACGGCGCCGAGCGGACAGTCGGGCTACATCGACCTCGGGCTCGAGACGACGCTCGGCCGCATACCGGGCACGTTCCTCACCTTCGAGACACCGCCGCTGCCCGGCCGCCTCGAGATGACGGGCCAGCCCGTGCTCGACCTGTGGCTCAAGCTGGGCCTGCCCGACGCGCACATCGCGGCCAAGCTCGAGACGTTCGACGCCGCCGGCAACCCCATTCCGAACGGCTTCACGTACGGCCTGCGCTCGGCGAGCCATCTCGCGCCGCTGGTCGACAACCGCTTCGGCCAGGCCAAGGGCAAGCTCCCGCGCGTTGCCGTGCCGCTCCGCGTGCCGGTGCGATTCCAACCGACCGATCTCGTCGTGCCCGCTGGCGGCAAGGTGCGCATCACGATCGCGGGGTCGGTGATCGTCAACACCGGCCTGGCGCAGCTCGGCATCCCCGAGCCGCTGTTCCTCGGCCCGTCGCAACCGTCGTTCCTCCCGACGCCGGTCAACGTGCTGCACAACTGCGCCTGGGTCAGCGCTCTGCGGTTCGAGATGCCGAGCGCGACGCCGGACTTGCTCCGGGTCGACGGCGCCCCGGCCGGACCCGTGATGACCTACCCGGCGAGCAACGCCGGGGGGCTGGCGTCGGCGCCGGTCTGCGGACAGCTGCCGTACAAGCCCGCCCTGTAGCACCCGCGTACCGAGTAGGTCGCGTCACGCGGCACACTCGTCTCATGGCGCGACGGCGACCGGGCATCTTCTGCGTCGAGGGCGGCTGGTCGCCCAAGCTCACCGACAAGCAGAGCGTCCGCCCGCTGCTCGAGTACCTCGAGGGCGTGGGCCAGATCAGGTTTCTCCACGACAACGTCCGCACGGTCAGCGAGCTCGTCCACATCATCAAGCTGTGGCCGCAGCGCCAGTATCAGCGGTACTCGATCGGGTATTTCGGGTTCCACGGAGTGCCCGGCAAGCTGCGGATCGGCCGCAAGTTCATCACCCTCGACGAGCTGGCCGATTCCATGAACGGCTCGTCGGCGGGCAAGACGATCTACTTCGGATCGTGCTCGGTGCTCAACCTCCCGCGCCGGGAGATCGAGACCTTCCGGAAGGCGACGCGCGCCCGGTGCGTGGCCGGCTTCGACCGTGACATCGACTGGCACGAGTCGGCCGCCTTCGACTTGATCCTGTTCGAGGCGCTCACCTACTACCAACGCATCGACGCGGTCGACCGGTGGCTGCACGACAACTACGGGCCGCTCGCCAAACGGCTCGGCTTCCGCATGGTGTACGGCTAGCGCCGTGCGCTAGTTGAGCGTCGGGTCTTCGGGGAAGTCGGCCACCGCCGCCAGGTGGCCCCCCTGGCGGCGCAGGACGTCGGGCCACAGCTCCTCGGGCTCGTCGCTCATCACGTCGCCCGCCTCGGCGTCGACCACGATCCACGCGCCGGCGCCGATCTCGTCCTCGAGCTGCCCGGATCCCCAGCCGGCGTAGCCGGCGAAGACGCGCACACGAAGCGACTCGTCCTCGGGATCCTGTTCAAGGTCGACGGTCGCGATCTCGGTGCCGCGCTCGACGAGTCCGATCGCGCTGCTCGTCGAGACCGGCCCGCCGACGAAGACAACCGGCGGGTCGGCCGCCACCGCGACCCAGTTGGGCAAGGGCTCGCCCACGCTCAGGGGGCTGGGCCGGTTGATCACGACGCCGACCGCGCCGGCGTCGGAATGCTCGAGCATGAACACGACGGTGCGGTCGAAGTTCTTGTCGACGAGGACGGGAAGGGCGACGAGCAGCTTGCCCTTGAAGGTGGCGTCACCCATCGATCAGCCAAGCGGGCAGGGCCGGGGCGCGCCGCCGCCGACCTGCCGGATCGCCTCTTCGAGGCACCACACGCGGAACGCGCGCACGTCGGCGGGTGAGGGCAACGTCAGCAATGCTCGGTTGCGGCACAGCTCGTCGGCGGTGTCCATCAACTCGAGGAACTGCTTACCTTCGCTCACGACGCGGACGGGAACATCGCTCGCCACCGTCACGCGCGCTTCGCCTCTTTCCGCGGCCGCCCGCGCCGCCATCTCCGCGTTCGAGCGCGACCCGCCATAGGCCTCAAGGATGTGCCGAACCTGCGATGCGACCGGGTGCGCCGGGTTGGCGCCGGCGACGGCGAGTTGCGCTTCGCGGACGAGGCCGGCCAGGTGAAGCTCGGACGCAAGGACGAGCCGGACGGGTAGGTCGACGTACACGACACGCGCGTAGCCGGGGGCGGGCTGGTCGGGGAGCGTCGCCGGGACGCCGCCCGTCACCGACGTCGCCTCGCTGTCCGCGCCCCGCCGCAGCTCGCACCACGCGGTCTTGCCCGTGGCCTCGTTGGCGATGCCCCACCGGCTGGCCAGCGTCGCCACGACGTGAAGGCCCCGCCCGGTCATGGCGTCCTCGAGGATGGGCTCGTAGCCGATCATCGTCGCGTCGACAACTGCTGTGCCGTCGTCGAACACCTCGATGCGGACGCGGTCGCCGAGGTCGAACACGCGCAGAACGATCGTGTCGCCGCCGTGCAGCGCGGCGTTGGTGATGAGTTCGCTCGCAGCCAGCGCGGCGTCGTCGGCCTGGTCGGCAAATTCCCACTCGTCGAGGGTGGCGCTCACGAAGCGGCGGCCGTCGCTGGCGCTCTGGGCCACGCCGTCGAGCCGCACTTCGCTCCGACGCGCCGGCTCGACCGTCAGGGCCAGCGCGGCCATGTCGTCATGCGGCTGTTCGTCGACGAAGGTGCGCGCCGCCTCGTCGAGCGCGGCGATGACCGAGCCCGCTCGGATCCCGGCCCGGTCGAGAACGGCCCCGATGCCCTCGGCGCCGAAGAACCGGTCGCGGTCGTGGCGCTCGGTGATGCCGTCGGTGAACAGTACCACCGCTTCGCTCGGCGCCAGCTCCAGGCGCTGGTCTATGGCGTCGCAATCGCCGGGGAGCCCGAGGGCCAGTCCCGGCGCGCCGGCGGACTCGATGGCGCCGTCGGCCCGGCGGACGAGCGGCAGCGGGTGGCCAGCGCAGGCGACCACGGCGGTCGCACCGTCGGCGCGCGGCTCCAACACCACGACGACCGCGGTGCAGAAGCGCGGCTCCAACTCGGCGTTGGTGGGGAGGTCGTTCACCAGCACGGCGTGGACCTGGCGGAGGATGGCCGCCGGCGAGTGCTCACCGATGGCCACCGCTCGGATCGTGTGGCGCACGAGACCGGTGATCGACGCCGCCTCGGGGCCCTTGCCGCACACGTCACCGATCGCCACGACCCAGCGGCCGTCGCCGGCGGGGAACGCGTCGTAAAAGTCGCCGCCGGCGTCGATGTTGCGACCGGCGGCTGAGTAGGTGGCGGCCAGCTCGACTCCGGGGATCGTGGGTAGCGCGGGTGGCAGCAACGCGGCCTGAAGGCTGCGCGCCACGCGTGTGCGCTCGGCGTAGAGCCGGGCATTGTCGATGGCGGTGGCCGCTCGCCCGGCCAGCTCCCGTCCGAGCGTGAGTGCGTCGTCGTCGAGGTCGCGCCCACGGTCGTTCACCAGGGCCATCACGCCGATCGTCTGGCCGCGCGCGTTGAGCGGGAGGAGGATCAGGGCGCCGAGGTTGAGCTTGCGCACGTCGTCGTGGGCGAAGACCCGCGTGATGTCCTCCTCGCCGGTGCGCACGACGGCGCCGATGCCCCGCGGCGCGGAAAGATCCGGCGGGAACTTGGTCGCCAGGTCGCGCGCCGCCTCGAGTCTCGCCGGATCGGCGTGCCACACGTTCCGCAGCTGCACGTGGCCGCGGTCGTCGGTGATGTAGATCGCGCACCAGTCGGCGATGCGCGGCGCGACGAGGTGCGTGACCCGCGCCAACGTCGAGTCGACCTCGAGGTCGGTGGCCAGCGCGGCCGACGCGTCGGCGAGGAAACGGAGGCGGCTGTTGGCGTGGACCAATTCGCTACGCGCTGCTTCGTTTTCGGCGTAGAGGCGGGACCGGGCGATGGCCAGCGCGCAGTGGGCGGCGAGGGCCTCGAGGAACGCACGGTCGGCCGCGTCGAACCGCCGCGCCTTGGTGAAGCCGAGGACGAGGGCGCCGAACGGGTCGGCGTCCTCCTCGGCAATCAACGGGACGATGGCAACGGATTCGTCGCCGACGACCGGCGCCTCGAGGAAGATGGGATAGCGCGCCTCGAGCTCGGCGGAGGTCTCGATGAACACCGACTCGCCGGTGCGCACCGCGTCGCTCGCTGGCAGCGGCGCGTCGAGGGAGAAGCGCCGGAAGGCTTCGTTGACGTCGGCCGGATACCCGCTTTCGGCCACGATCTCGAGTTCGTCGCCGTCGGGCGTGAGAAGGCAGAGCGAGCCGGTATCGCCGCCGAGTTCGGCGAGCCCTTCGCCGAGAACCAGCTTGGCGACCGCCGCTTCGTCGCGCGTGCGGGCGAGGCGGGCGGTGAGCGACTGCAGAATCGCGAGTCGCTCGGTCACGGTTGGATTATGCCGGTACTCCGTCGCGCAGGACGGCGAACTGTCGATCGGGATCGTCCTGGGGGAGCCGTTCCGCCGGCGGGGCCGGGGCGTCGCCCTTCAACGCGATGGCACCGTCGGGCGCGTACTGGAGGATGTAGGCCTTGCGCGTGGCGGTGCTGACGTTGGGCCCGGTGCGATGCGGCGTCAGTGAGGAGAACACGACGACGCTGCCCGCCGGCGCTTCCACCGGCACCGCGTCGACCGGATTTTCGAGGCACTGGAAGCCGACGGGCGTCAGCCAGTGTTCGAGCGTGCCCTCGCGGTGCTTTCCCGGCGCGACCCATGGGCAGCCGTTGTCGACGGTGGCGTCGACGAGCGGGACCCAGCACGTGAGGTATTGCTGCGGCTCGACGAACGTGTACCCGTTGTCCTGGTGCCAGGGGAATTCCTTGGGCGACTCGGGCTTCTTGTAGACGGCCTGGTCCCAGTACAGGCGGGTGTCGGGCCCGATGAGGTCGTGGTTGAGGTCGGCGAAGGCGTCGCTGGCGGCGAACTCGCGCACGACCGGCGACCGGGTGACGAGGTGCGTCGTGAACGTGATCGCATCGGCGTCGGCGATGAACATCGTGCCGCCCTGCTCGCGCAGCCATTCGGTGGACCGTTCCTCGAACGGGTCTATCGCCTCGGTGACACGCGCGAGAGCGTCCGGGTCGAGGGCGTCCTCGAGAAGGAAGTAGCCGTCGTCATCCCACTGGCGCGCCTGCGCATCGGTGATGCGGCGGTACGGCCCCGGCGGCGTCTGCCAGGTGAATTCCTTGTTCCAAGGATGCACGGGCATCAGGGTCGCGAGCGTAAACCGATGCGTTCGTACACGTCGGTCGGGATCGCGGCGGTGTCCTTGTAGATGTGATGCACGCAGGGCTCGCCCGGCGCCGTGGGCGGGATCTCGACGGTTACCGGGGCTCGGCCGTCCTCCACCGGTTGGATCTCGTTGTTGATCGAGCAGTGCGCGCAGTACACCGGCAGCCCGTCGCGCATGAACGTGCGCGGGCCCGCCTCGCGAAGCGTGAGGTGCGGGCCACCCTGGTCGTCGTAGCGGCCCTCGTCGATCAGCCGGCCGCCGGTGCCGCATTGGAAGGACAGCGTGATCTTCTCGTCGTCCTCGCTCACGTCGCAGGTCCCGAAGTTGGCGAGCATGGCCCGGGCGATGGCGCGGGCCCGGGTCGCCGCCGGCAACGTGTCCCACGCCGGATCACGGCGACGGCTGACGAACTCGTCGCCGAACTCGCGGAGCGCGCGCTCGACCGCGGCCTCCCCCTGCTCGCGGCCGATGAACGAGAGCAGGGCGGTGATCCAGTTGATTGAGTAGTCCTGCAGGCTGCGCCACTGCTCGACGGCGCGGTCGAGGAGGCGCTGGGCCTCGTTGGCGTCGCCCGCCGCCAAGGCGGCCTTGGCGCGGTCCCATGTAGGGGTGGTGAGGGCGGGGTCAGGCGTGCTCATGCGGCGGCTTTCGCTCAAGTCGGTGGGATTGGTGCCGATGGGTGGATCGTGGACGCGACCATCCGCAAAGCGGTGATGCGCACGCTGGCGACCGGTGCGCTGCTCATCGCGGTCGTTCCGCCGGCGGCGGTGCTGGCGACCCAGCCCCGCCCGGTCAAGTCCATCGTGCTGAAGATGTCGCTCGAGCCGAGCGACGATCCGCGCATGGCGACTAGCGCGGCAGACCCAGCACGCGCTCAGCGATGATGTTGCGCTGAATCTCGCTCGTGCCGCCGGCGATCGTCGCCGCGAAGGCGCGCAGGTACTGATCGGCCCACGCACCGCCGCGCACGACCTTGGGGGCCGCGTGGTCGCGATCGAAGGCGTCGATGCCGAACGCCTCGACGCCGGCCGCGAACGCTTTGCGTTGCGTCTCGCTGCCGAACAGCTTGAGGAGCGAGTGCTCGGGTGACGACTTGCCCCGCGCGTACTTGGCGAAGCCCAGGTAGCCCATGAGCGACATGGCCTGCACATCGATGTACAGCGACGCGACCGTGTCGTGGAATCGCGCGTCGGGGTGCTCCTCGATGAGGCCGTTGACGATGTTCTTGACGTTCTGCGCGTGATTGACCCACAGCATCGCCCGCTCGTGGGCCAGTGAGCCCTGGGTGATCGGCCACCCGCCGTTGAGTTCGCCGAGCAGGTTCTCGCGCGGGACGACGACATCAGTGAAGAACACCTCGTTGAAGTCGGCGAAGTCGGGCTCGGTCAACTCCGGCAGCGGGCGGCACGTGATCCCCGGCGTCTGCATGTCGATGATCACGGCGCTGATCCCGCGGTGCTTCGGGAGTGTGGGGTCAGTGCGGACGTAGCAGAGGCACCAGTCGGCGTGGTGAGCGCCCGATGTCCATACCTTCTGGCCGTTGACCACGAAGTGGTCGTCGAAGACGTCGGCGCGCGTCGAGATGCCGGCGAGGTCGCTCCCCGCGCCCGGCTCGCTCATGCCGATGCACCACGCGATCTCGGCGCGCAACGTCGGCAGCGCGAAGCGTTCCTTCTGCTCGTCGGTGCCGTAGTCGAGCACCGACGGCGCAACGATCCCGAGCCCTTGCACGTTGGCGGTGCGCTGAAGGCCGCGGCTCGCCAGCTCCTCGAAGTAGATCATCTGCTGCGTCGGCGTTGCGTTGCGCCCGCCCAGCTCGGGCGGCCAACCCGGAACGAGCCAGCCCTCGTCGAACAACCGGCGTTGCCAGTGGCGCGCCCAGTCCGGCATGTCGGCGCTGGAGTGCTTTACCTGGGCCAGTTCGTCGTCGGTCGGCTTGTTCGCATCGACCCAGTCGATGAGCTCGCGGCGGAACGCCTCGTCGGCGTCTGAGTAGCGCAGTCGCATGCAGGATCGACCCTAATCTGGGCCGCCGCCCCAAGCGCTAGCAGTTGGCGACAGCGCGGCCGTCCCTCAGCGCACGTCGGGTCGCCTGTATCCGATGTCGGCGTGTCACGGCACTCAGCACGGCTTCGCGTCGCCGCCGCATCCAGACGGCAAGTCTCGTCTCATCAACGCGAACGAACTCTGCCTGCAGCAACAACCGCATTAGACGCCGAGCGACGCGGCGCTCGCGGAGGCGGGCACCGGTGGCCCACACGCGATCGCGACATGATCGACCTGATCCCGTCCGGCGTTTGTGATCCGCGACGTCTCGCATCTCGTCTGCGCCGAGCTCTTGGTTGCGTACAGCCTCCGCGTGCATGACATCGATCAACACGAAGAGTCGATCTCGGAGACCCGGGTAGTAGTCCAGCCACGCGGTCCAGAGATCGGGTTGTTGTTGCCCTGGGCGAAGCGGAACGGGCTGATACCAGTGCTCGCCTGTTGACATGCGCGAGAGCTTTTCGTCGAACGAATACTGCATAAGTGGCCGAATCGCGCCCACGTTCCTGACTACATCGATCCCAACAATCGAGAACACAAACGAGGGCGAGACGTCACCCCTGAGCAGCAGGAGGCTCAACTCGCCCAGGAAGAGCAGGACGTCTCGGGCCGCTAGTTCGAATTCGTGCTCTCGCTCACGGGCCTGGTCGCCCAGCTTCATCCGCCGAGCGGACTCTTCCTCAGATGCCACTTGCGCTAGTCGCTCGCTACCGAATCGCGACGCCGCTCTCAACGCCTCAACTTCCCGGAACCGCTCTCGCACGGTTCGGTCGGCAATAGGTGTGTAGAAATCATCCGGGCCGCGGGTCAGCATCAGCGTGATTCCCCACTGTGGAGTGAGATCCCGCCACGTTTGCCTCAGGTCGCGCCGAAGCCCGACCTCGATTTCGCGTGTCTGTGCACGCGAGATGCGGACTTGTCGCGCTGTGAATGCGACTGCAGCTAGACCGGCGACGGCTGACACGGCCGACACAGCAACAGCGGGATCAGCCATACGTCGTCGTCCTCACGGACGAGCGGCGCTCGCGGATCGCGCTGCACACGAATCGCCCGCACGGGCCCATCGCCGGAGGCTAAGTCGCGGCTTGTTGAACGCGATGGTGCTTGGTCGCCCGAGTTGGTTGTTACACCCCTCCGCTACCCTTGAGTAGCGATGGTGTTGGATGAACTCACAGCCGCGATCGACAAGGTCTGCGAGATGGATCCAACGACCCGCGGCGATGCCGAGGCCGTCGAGTTGCTCGAACGCCAGCTG